>ERZ773162.1-NODE-1-length-769679-cov-6.952395_pt1 | contig 769679 bp, 617 predicted proteins | sample MGYA00511113_ERZ773162 | MGnify/ENA primary metagenome ERZ773162 (study PRJEB29015, sample SAMEA2737807) | human gut metagenome | biome: human gut; feature: human-associated habitat; material: faeces | place: China | collected 2012 ... | reverse complement strand
CCTACGGGAGGCAGCAGTGGGGAATATTGCACAATGGGCGCAAGCCTGATGCAGCGACGCCGCGTGCGGGATGACGGCCTTCGGGTTGTAAACCGCTTTTGATCGGGAGCAAGCCTTCGGGTGAGTGTACCTTTCGAATAAGCACCGGCTAACTACGTGCCAGCAGCCGCGGTAATACGTAGGGTGCAAGCGTTATCCGGAATTATTGGGCGTAAAGGGCTCGTAGGCGGTTCGTCGCGTCCGGTGTGAAAGTCCATCGCTTAACGGTGGATCTGCGCCGGGTACGGGCGGGCTGGAGTGCGGTAGGGGAGACTGGAATTCCCGGTGTAACGGTGGAATGTGTAGATATCGGGAAGAACACCAATGGCGAAGGCAGGTCTCTGGGCCGTTACTGACGCTGAGGAGCGAAAGCGTGGGGAGCGAACAGGATTAGATACCCTGGTAGTCCACGCCGTAAACGGTGGATGCTGGATGTGGGGCCCGTTCCACGGGTTCCGTGTCGGAGCTAACGCGTTAAGCATCCCGCCTGGGGAGTACGGCCGCAAGGCTAAAACTCAAAGAAATTGACGGGGGCCCGCACAAGCGGCGGAGCATGCGGATTAATTCGATGCAACGCGAAGAACCTTACCTGGGCTTGACATGTTCCCGACAGCCGTAGAGATATGGCCTCCCTTCGGGGCGGGTTCACAGGTGGTGCATGGTCGTCGTCAGCTCGTGTCGTGAGATGTTGGGTTAAGTCCCGCAACGAGCGCAACCCTCGCCCTGTGTTGCCAGCACGTCATGGTGGGAACTCACGGGGGACCGCCGGGGTCAACTCGGAGGAAGGTGGGGATGACGTCAGATCATCATGCCCCTTACGTCCAGGGCTTCACGCATGCTACAATGGCCGGTACAACGGGATGCGACACGGCGACGTGGAGCGGATCCCTGAAAACCGGTCTCAGTTCGGATTGGAGTCTGCAACCCGACTCCATGAAGGCGGAGTCGCTAGTAATCGCGGATCAGCAACGCCGCGGTGAATGCGTTCCCGGGCCTTGTACACACCGCCCGTCAAGTCATGAAAGTGGGTAGCACCCGAAGCCGGTGGCCTAACCTTTTTGGATGGAGCCGTCTAAGGTGAGACTCGTGATTGGGACTAAGTCGTAACAAGGTAGCCGTACCGGAAGGTGCGGCTGGATCACCTCCTTTCTACGGAGTTTTTCAGGACGCCGGTCTGGCGTCCGTCGTGTGGCCCATGCGCCGGGGATGGTTCCCGGGTTCGTGTGGGCGTGCTGGTGTGGAAGAGATCGTTGGCTTCGCGGGTTCCCTTGGGGGCCGGCGGGGAGTGGTGCGGATATGCTTTTGGGTTCCCGGACCGCCACCCGCGACTTGGTCGCGTGCGGTTTTCCGGATGCCCCTGGCGGGACGCCGTCGGCCTTGCGGGCCGCGGGTCGGGTCCGGTCGGGGTGCGTGGTGGTTTGAGAACTGGATAGTGGACGCGAGCAATGCGATGATGTGATGTCATCGTTTGCTTTATCGCGATTTCGCCAGGCTCTTTTTTGGAGTCTGGTTTCGAGATCGATCGTTTTGTGATCATTTTTTACAGTGTGATGATTTGTCGTCTGGCGTTTGAAGCTATCATTAGGGTTTTTCGGGGCGTGTGCCGCCCTGAAGGGCGTATGGTGGATGCCTTGGCAGACAGTACCGATGAAGGACGTTTGAGGATGCGATAAGCCTCGGGGAGCCTCCAACATGGCTTCGATCCGAGGATTTCCGAATGGGGCAACCCGCCGGCCGTCATGGGCCGGCACGGAACCTTGTTGTTCCGGGGGTACGCAGGGAAGTGAAACATCTCAGTACCTGCAGGAAGGGATACTCCGTGAGTAGTGGCGAGCGAAAGCGGATCAGACCAAACCATGGGCGCGTGATACCCGTCGGGGGTTGCGTTCGTGGTGTTGAGGGAGCGTGTGTCCCGGTTCCGACGGACCGGGCGGGAGTCATAAAACGGCTTGCCAGGGGAACAGGCTTGAAGGCCTGGCCGCAGAGGGTGCCAGCCCCGTACCTGGAAGCTTGCCGTCTTCCGATCATGTGTCCCAAGTAGCGCGGGCCTCGTGGAATCCCGTGTGAATCGGCCCCGACCGTGGGGTAAGTCTAAGCATACCTGTCTGACCGATAGCGTACCAGTACCGTGAGGGAAAGGTGAAAAGCACCCCGGGAGGGGAGTGAAAGAGTTCCTGAAACCGTGCGCCTACAATCCGTCGGAGCCTCCTTGTGGGGTGACGGCGTGCCTATCGAAAAATGAGTCTGCGAGTCAGTGGTGCGTGGCGAGGCTAACCCGTGGTGGGGGAGCCGTAGCGAAGGCGAGTCTCAAAAGGCGTTTTGAGTCGCGCGCCCTGGACCCGAAGCGGGATGATCTAGCCCTGGGCAGGTTGAAGCGCGGGTAAGACCGCGTGGAGGACCGAACCCACCTGGGTTGAAAACCGGGGGGATGACCTGGGGCTAGGGGTGAAAGGCCAATCAAATTCCGTGATAGCTGGTTCTCTCCGAAATGCATTTAGGTGCAGCGTCGGTTGATTGCATCGCGGGGGTAGAGCTACTGGATGCTTGCGGGCCCGTGTCGGGTACCAATAGCAGCCAAACTCCGAATACCGTGGATGTGTATTCCGGCAGTGAGTCGGCGGGGGATAAGCTCCGTCGTCGAGAGGGAGACAGCCCAGATCGTCGTCTAAGGTCCCGAAGCGTGTGCTAAGTGGGAAAGGATGTGGAGTCGCATAGACAGCCAGGAGGTTGGCTCAGAAGCAGCCATCCTTGAAAGAGTGCGTAACAGCTCACTGGTCTAGTGGTTCCGCGCCGACAATGTAGCGGGGCTCAAGCACACCACCGAAGACGCGGCAGCGGCCTTTGCGGCCGTTGGGTAGGAGAGCGTCCCGCGTGGGGCGAAGCGGCCGGGGAACCGTGCCGTGGACCGCGCGGGAGTGAGAATGCAGACATGAGTAGCGAGAGACGGGTGAGGATCCCGTCCGCTGGATGACCAAGGGTTCCGGGGCCACGTTCGTCGTCCCCGGGTGAGTCGGGTCCTAAGGCGAGGCCGACAGGCGTAGTCGAATGGATGAACGGGTGGATATTCCCGTACCGGCGGCGTACCGTAAGAGCCGAACGGATGAGTACTAACCTCCGGTCGCGTGGCGTCGTTCCCTTCGGGGTTCGGGGTCCGCGGTCGTTGGGAGCGTAGTCCTGGTAGGCTAGCGCACAGGGGTGACACGGAATGGGAGCCGGCCGCGGAGGTGGTTTTCCGTGGTCAAGCACGCAGCCCGTCCCATAGGCAAATCCGTGGGACGCATAGGGTGAGGTGTGATGATGGGCGTCCTTTGGACGCGATATCCGGTGGTCCAGGCCGTCGAGAAAAGCCTCGGCGCGAGGGGCGTCGCCGCCCGTACCCCAAACCGACACTGGTGGTCAGGTAGAGAATACCAAGGCGATCGAGCGAATCCTGGTCAAGGAACTCGGCAAATCACTCCCGTGCCTTCGGTATAAGGGAGACCCCCGGGCGTGAAGAGGCTTGCCCTCGGAGCGTTGGGGGGTGGCACAGACCAGGGGGTAGCGACTGTTTACCAAAAACACAGGTGCATGCGAAGGCGCAAGCCGCTGTATATGCACTGACGCCTGCCCGGTGCCGGAAGGTTAAGAGGATCCGTCAGCCCCTTTGGGGTGAAGCGGTGAATTCAAGCCCCGGTAAACGGCGGTGGTAACTATAACCATCCTAAGGTAGCGAAATTCCTTGTCGGGTAAGTTCCGACCTGCACGAATGGCGTAACGACTTCCCCACTGTCTCGACCAGGAGCTCGGCGAAATTGCAGTACGAGTAAAGATGCTCGTTAAGCGCAGAAGGACGAAAAGACCCCGGGACCTTTACTATACCTTGGTATTGGCGTTAGGCGCGGATTGTGTAGCATAGGCGGGAGGCTTCGAAGCATGGGCGCCAGCCCGTGTGGAGCCGCAAGGTGAAATACCGCTCTGTTCTCGTTTGACGTCTAACCTCGAACAGTCATCCTGTTCAGGGACAGTGCCTGGCGGGTAGTTTAACTGGGGCGGTTGCCTCCCAAAGAGTAACGGAGGCGCTCAAAGGTCCGCTCAGCCCGGTTGGCAATCGGGTTTCGAGTGTAATCGCACAAGCGGGCTTGACTGCGAGAACGACGGTTCGGGCAGGGACGAAAGTCGGAGATAGTGATCCGGTGCCGGCGCACGGGCGCGGCATCGCTCAACGGATAAAAGGTACCCCGGGGATAACAGGCTGATCATTCCCAAGAGTCCATATCGACGGGATGGTTTGGCACCTCGATGTCGGCTCGTCGCATCCTGGGGCTGGAGCAGGTCCCAAGGGTTCGGCTGTTCGCCGATTAAAGCGGCACGCGAGCTGGGTTCAGAACGTCGTGAGACAGTTTGGTCTCTATCCTCTGCGCTCGTTGGAATCCTGAGGAGGCCTGCCCATAGTACGAGAGGACCTGGGTGGACGGACCTCTGGTATGCCGGTTGTCGCGCCAGCGGCATGGCCGGTTGGCTACGTTCGGGAGGGATAACCGCTGAAAGCATCTAAGCGGGAAGCCTGCTCCAAGATTAGGATTCCTTGACGCTCCCCGGAGCGCCTGTAGCCCGCATGTTGAACACGTGTTCGATAGGCCGGAGGTGGAAGCCCCGCGAGGGGTGGAGCCGACCGGTACTAACGGGCGAACGCGGCACACTCTTTCCGATTCCCTTGTTTGGGGGTCGGGTCTCGTCCTGTGGTGGTTTCTTTCGTTGGATGGCAAGGAGCGTTGTTTCTTGTGGTCACGGAGACGATACCGGTGAAGCGTTTTGTTCGCGTCCGTTGTCCGGTTCCCGGACCGCCACGATCGGAATCGTGGCATGGTTCCGGTTCTGCCGGCCGGCCCGTCGGGGTTGGCCGTTATATTGGTTTTGCGGTGGTCATGGCCCAGGTGAGACGCCCGGTCCCTTTCCGAACCCGGAAGCTAAGGCCTGGTCGCGGCGATGGTACTGCACTCGAGAGGGTGTGGGAGAGTAGCACGCCGCCGCATTCAACTTACGGACCTTCTGGTCGAGCCCCATCGGGGTTCCCGGAAGGTCCTTTTTTGTTTCCGCACACGCGTGTTTTCCTCCATTCGGTGGAGGGAAACGGACGCCGGGAGGCCCGTGGACGGGCGGATCGTTCCAGTGAGTGGAGGAATCGGGACTACTGCTGATTCAACCAGGCGTGGAGTTTCAGATGATTGAGCGCGGTATTGGGATCATACGTATCATCCAAGCGTTCCTGATACATGGCAACCAGTTCGTCGCTGCGTCCCAGCGCTTCCAAAGCGGCCTCGCGAATCGTCTCCCACTCGTAGGGCACCACTTCTTCGGGGAACATCATCGTGACCTGATTAGGTTTGTCCCGCAACACCAGATCGACAAAATTGAGCAGATCCTGCCAACGTTCGGCAGCAATCAGACGTGCCGCATACGCATCGGCGAGCGGTTCGGAAGTATGATTGTCACGCAGGAAACGATCAGCCTCATCAATGTCACCACTAATCCGCAGCAAGTCATGTCGCAAAAACTGTACGGCATGATCGAACTGATTCTGCGCGGCCTGCGCAATCTCCTTTTCTGAAAGCAAAGCAGGATCAAGCATCGCGAGATTATTCAAATCTTCTGCGGATAAGGAATCAGCGTCTTCAAACAAACCCAAATCGGTTTTCACTTGCGCAACAGACTGCGAATCAGTTTGCATGTCGCGGCTGTCGGAATCATCTGCCGAGTTTGCCAACGTCGAAGCAGACGTGGCGAAATCACTCATCGTGGCAATGCCCTTATTCAACGCATCGTAAGCGAACATGCGCGTATCGTCCCATTGCGCAAACGACAGGCCGCACGAAAGCAATTCAACCATCTGCATGGCGTTAAGACGAAAATCCTCATTGCAAGCCACCTGTGTGATGATATTCAGCGCCTGTTCGCCGGTCATGGGATCGGCATTGCAGGCCACGGCGTCCATGTACACGCGCACGGTCTGAATCAGGTCTTTCAAATAGTCGAAGCCCTCATTGTCTCGATCTGCGACGTTGCCAACGAATCGCGCGGTCATTTCCACTGCCTTGGCGAGATTGCCGACAGCATCCAGCCAACGTGTGCTTACGATGGCATTGCCGACCACCGCGTCCACGCCGGAAAGCGCCTGCGAATCAAGATGGAACGTTGGCATGTCGATTCTTGGAATCTCCACGCCGGTATCGGTGCGTTCGGCTGTGGGCACCATGGCGGCGATGGAATCGAAATACCATTGCATGGGCATACTGATTACCATGTCCGCGTCGGAAAGCTGTGCTACGGGCACATTATTGCGGTTTTCGGCATCTTCCTGACTGGCCTCGCGGATCATGTCGTTCCATAGGAACGTCGGGCCGTCGGATTCGCCGGAATGCAGCCATCCATTGTTGATGTACTCGGTGAGATCCTCGACTTCCTGCAGACGGTTGATCCTACCGTGTTCGTTGCTCATTGCATGCCTTTCCTTTAAAAACATGGATTGCATGTGCCGCGTTGACGACGGGTGCTTCGTGGAACAAGACATATCCTTATTCAGCCTATATCATGCTGCCGTTGTCGCGCATGTTTTTTGCTCTTTTCACGGCGAAAAGCCGATGATTTTGAATAGTCGCTTGAATGCTGTTGCATTTCTTTTTGATCGAGCGAAAAGATTATGCCGAAATACTGTGTGAAACGATGTGTGAAACATGATTTGGAATGAGCGGCATGGCCGTACGGCGGCGCCCGGTAGAATGGCAGTGTTGCCGCAACAGGGCGGCTTTCCATCGAAGGAAAAGGGAATGATATGAAGGTTGCAAGCGGTAATGTTCTGTGGCGTCAGCGCAAGCGTAATTGGTGTCGTACGCCGTTCACGTTCACCGTGTACATGCTCACTGATCAGGAAATGAGCATCAAAACCGGCATCCTTAACGAGAAATTCAATCTCATCAAACTATTCCGCATCGTGGATATTAGTGTGGAGCGCACGTTCCTGCAGCGCCTGTTCGGTTTGAGCACGCTGGTACTTGATACGCGCGACCAGTCTTCCGGCAACGGTGTTGTGGTACTGAAGAACGTGGTGCATGGTTTTGAGGTTCGCCGGGTGATGCAGGAGGCCGTGGACTCATCCCGTAAGGAAAATGGCATGTCAGCGCGCGAATTCCTCGGAGGTCCGGGCGGTCCGGGGCCGGAAGGACCTGGCATGGGATTCGATGCGCCTGATATGGGCGATTTTTAGAGACGCGCGGTAGTTTCGTTTCAGCGCATACGAAAGGCGCTTGACTTGAGCTGGTTTTTCTGGCTCGAGCCAAGCGCTTTTCTTTTTCTGGAGAGTACCGCCGCGGCGGTATGGGAATCGTTATATGTCCTATGGGGCGCTCATACAACGTCCTATGGGTCGGTCAGTACTTGTTGGCGCCGCTGCCGACGAAGTTGACCTGGAAGCCGCGGTGGTAGTGCAGGAACATGTCGGCGCCGTAGCGGTCGACAGGGCGGTGGGTGAACAGCATACGGATGGCGAAAGCGGTCTGCACGTCTTCCGGCAGGTTCATGAATTCCTTGTGTGCATCCCAATACGGATTCATGGTGATGGCTGCGTCCGGCACATAGGCGTAGCCGTAACCGTCTTCGTTCACGTAGCCCATGAACGGCAGGTCCCAAGCGTTATGCGCGGTGAGGGCTGCCTTGAATTCCTCCACCTGAGCGAGGGCTTCGTCGCTGATGCCGAGGCTCTTGGCAACCTCGTTGGCTGCGGCGGTCTTGGCGTCCGCGTCCTGGCCGAACATGTTCAGATCCACGTTGATGACGGTCTTTTCATCTGCCATGATGAATTCCTTTCCTGCGATGTGTTCGCATAATGTCATGAACAATAGTAGTGTTCGTTTTGATGTTCGTTTAGATAAGCAAACGAACATCATTTCTTGAAGTCTGTTTCATGTTGTTGATGGATGCTTGCTGTATCCGTGACTAACGATAGCACGCTTTTTTGGCTGTGACACCGTGGAAAATACTGTTTTTGCAATTGATGATGCTGAGAATCGTTGATGTTGCAATGATTGCAGGTCTTGAAAATGACATTGTGAAAAGTAACATTGAGCGTGTTCTTTTTGTTCTGCAAAAACATGTTACGTTTCTGTTCAAACGAACATCTGCATACGATTGTAGGGTGGATTGCACGTGTGAAAAGGTGGTTTGAAAAGGCTCGAGTGATCATCGACGATGCACTGTGTCACTTTTTGCAGATGAGGTGACATTTTCCATGTCTGAGGCGTGGCGGCCGTCTGTCCGACAATGACTTTCCGCCACGTCAGCAATTTTCTGGAACTAGAATGCTGGGTTGCCGGTGAGGTGACGGTAGAGTTCGGGGTCAACCGGTTTCGCGAGTTTCAGTGTGGAAATCACGACCTTTGATTGGGTTCCGTCATCTGCGATATTCACTGACTCATGCGCATCGTCTACAGCTACTGCCGAACCGACATAATAGTAGGATTTCTCCTTTTCCTCGGCCTTACGTCGAATAAAAATGGGAACAAAATGACGATTCTTCCATTCCGACGTATGCTCGGTTCCATCAAGCAGCCATTTGAATTCCGGAGATTGCAAAGAACGATTGTTTTTGCTGAACCATTCAATTTCTCCAGGATTCAAGAAACGATCGCCATACTGGCTTGCCTCATATTTAATGAAGATCGGCAAAGAATTCGTGTCGGTGTCAAGCTTATATCCGCCCACATTCTGCGGAATCTGCTCATCCTTCCACGCGCACAATCGCATGACATCGGCAAGACTATATTTCTCGCCATATATGAACCCATGATCCGGCATGATGCGACGCTTGCGAGCTTCCCTTGACAGTGCAAGCGCATTGAACAAGCTGGTTTCGATGGTATCTGTAAAGAACGTTCGGAATGTTGCGTGATGCAGCATTGACTCGCATTCCTGGGTCAATGCATACGATTCATTGTCGCGCATACAAACCAAAGAAGTATTGCCGAAACGAGTGCGATTCGCACTTGTGAAATACGAATAATTCAACGTGGAAAAAGCAGAACCGCACTGCTGAATACTATTATCGACATACGGAAACAGCGTAGACAATAATGTTTGCAAATCAAACAAACTCAAGCTGTGCTGTGTGGAAAAACGTTCAAACAGTGACGCATCATCGTCGGAACAATCCGGATTGATGCGACGCCAATCCAAATCGCACAACACCGCAAGAATCAGCGACTCATGCGGGCGCAAACCACGCAACTGAGTCGCAGTCAACATTTTCAGCACACCAGACTGCGCGTTTGACACCGGTTCAAGCTGCTCCACATACGAAGCCGACGCATGCTTGCCGCGCGACAGACTCTTCTCACGAGAGACCACGAACGACAGATAATCGTTATTCTTCGAAGCCAACGTGAACACTAAAGACGCATCGCGATGCGCGAAATCCATCAGCATCGGAATACGACCCAACTCATAGCGCATCTGCTGATACTGCTTGCTCAGCAGCTTCATATCCGACAAATCAGCGGTATCGAGTGACACGAGCACGCGCTCGCGGGCGATTTTATCGAAACTGATCGAAGAAATGCCGATGGACTCGCGTTGAAGATTCTTACGGGCCACATCACGATCGCCAGTATTGCCATACAATGCGATCGGAATCAAATAATTATTGGCGTAATTGCCAATAAAATCAATCACTACAACCGAATCTTTACCGCTTGCCTTACGTAAGCCTCGGCCGAGCTGCTGTGTGAAAATAATGCTCGACTGCGTTTGACGAAGCATAACAATTTGGTTGATATGAGGAATATCCACACCTTCATTGAATAAATCAACGGTGAAGATATAGTCAAGTTCGCCATTTTCCAGCTGTTTGACAGCTTCGTCACGTTCAGCTTGCGAGTTTTCGCCGGTAATGGCTTTCGTGCGATACGGTCGTTCCGCCTGCTGATTCACCTGCTCGTTGAACATGGCGGACAGACGTTTCGCCTCATCACGGCGAGAACAGAACACCAAACCGCGCACATCGGTTCCGGCTTCGCTGTAAATCTGGATTTTGTCGATGATATAGCGCACGCGATTAGGGTCGGTGAGCTGTTCGAGCCAACGGGAAAACTCAGTGCGATCCTTGTCTGTCATGGAATCAGCGGAAACCTGCTGCCCCATAAACTTGCCGTCCGGCGCTTCCTTAATGTATTCGCCAACCCCGTAATAGTGGAACGGGCAGAGCATATCCTCTTCAAGCGCCTGCTGCAAGCGAATCTCATACGCGACGTTATTGCCAAATAATTCAACTGATTTCGCCAAGGATTCTCCCGTCTCTAAGCGGAGCGTAGGCGGGAGATGAATTGGCGTGCGTTCGCATGTTATAATGATGTTCAGTCGTACATGTTGTAATCGAGGAGGTGACAATGGAATTGGAGTCGAATCATCATTCGGTGTTCCTGTTGCATTATCATCTCGTGCTCGTCGTGAAATACCGTCGCAAGGTGTTCGACGATATCGTTTCGGCGCGTGCGCGTGAGATATTCGAGTACATCGCACCCAAGTATGGGATAACCGTGGAGGAATGGAACCACGACATGGACCACGTGCATGTATTGTTCCGCGCCCAGCCGAAGAGTGAGTTGAGCAAGTTCATCAACGCTTACAAGAGCGCGTCGAGTCGTCTGCTCAAGCAGGAGTTTCCGCAGATTCGGCAGAAACTGTGGAAGGAGTATTTCTGGAGCCGCAGCTTCTGCCTGCTGACCACGGGCGGCGCTCCCATCGAAGTGGTACGACGCTACATCGAGAATCAGGGACGCAGGTAGGAGGCGCGTCATGCAGGTCACACGGCATTGCGCGGTCACGTACCGCATCTACCCGGACAAGGCCCAGGCCGGTCTCATCGACCGGACGATAGGGTGCGCGCGACTCGTCTACAATCTCATGCTCGAAACCCGCATCGACACGTACAATCGCACCGGCAAGTCATGCAACCCCACGCCCGCCCAGTACAAGGACGAGTATCCGTTCCTACGCGAAGTGGACAGTCTCGCACTATGCAACGCCCAATTGAACGTGGCGAAGGCGTACAACAATTTCTTCCGCGACCCCAAGCATGTGGGCTTCCCGAAATACAAGGCGAAGCATCGCAGCGCATGGCGGTACACGACGAACAACAACAACCGCAACATCCGACTCATCGAAGGAGGCAGATACCTCAAACTTCCCAAAGTGGGCGTGATGCGCGCCCGCCAGCACAAGACGATTCCCGATGACTGGAAGCTCAAAAGCGCCACGGTGGAACATCTCAAGAGCGGTGGATACACGGCGACGATACTGTTCGAGTACGAGACCCAAGCACCCGAACCCGTCCGACCCGTGCATATCGTCGGATTGGATTACGCCTCCCACGGCCTGTACGTGTCCAGCGACGGCGAACAAGCCGACTACCCGCGTTTCTACCGGCAGATGGAGCCACGGCTGATGCGCGAGCAACGCAGACTCAGCCACATGGTCAAGGGGTCCGGTAATTGGGTGAAACAGAAGCGGCGCATCGCCAAGCTCGCCGCCAAGGTCAGGAACCAGCGAGCCGACTTCCTGCACAAGACGGCCAACCGGCTCGCCGCCCGATATGATTGCGTCGGCGTGGAGGACTTGGACATGAAGGACATGAGCCAATCCCTCGCACTCGGCAAAAGCACGATGGACAACGGGTACGGCATGTTCCGCACCATGCTCGCATACAAGCTCGAACGACAAGGCAAGCAGCTGGTCACGGTAGACAGGTTCTACCCGTCCAGTCAACTATGCTCCGATTGCGGCTACCACAATAAGGATACGAAGAACCTGTATATCCGCGAATGGACATGCCCCGATTGCGGGGTCTGGCATGACAGGGACGTGAACGCCGCGACCAACATCATGCACGAAACACGACGACTCGTGCAGGAATGATAACAAAAAACTTACGAGAACCGTGGGGCGCACGGGAATAGCCTGTAGACACTGACTCCGCTAGGAGCCTTGAGCAGGAAGCCCCCCCTCAGACCGCGAAGCGGTCAGGTGGCGGGAGCACGTCACAAATATTCGCACCATCAGTACGTTCCGGCGTTGCCGTCATGCCAAGCATGAAATCAGGAGTGAAATAATCGATAATTCTCTTATATGAATCCGCGGCGGCATGGTGAACTTCGTCGATCAAAATATAATCGAAATCATCTTTGCTGAATTGTGCAAGAATTTCCGGACGAGACATGGTTTGCACAGTGGCAAACACATATTTACGATCATGCTCTTTACTCGTTCCGGAAAATAATCCAAGCTCATCATCGGTGCAACGAAGCGCTTTCGTGAAGTTCGATTTTGCCTCCGGGAAACTCCCAATATCCAGCCAGCGACTTGCCTTCGCCACGGCGTGCGCACAATACTTCGCCATCTTTGATAATGGCCGCGCCCACAACATTGATGATCTTACGTGGCATCGTGGCTTCCTCTCTTGTCGGAAAATCAGATCCAGGATACAACGGGGGCGATCGCGCCAGGCCCAAAAGATTGAAACAAAATAGCAGTATAGGGCATGCAGACATTGACGAAGAGCTGGAAATGATCTTTGGAAGAAAAAAACTTTCACATCACGTATGCCACGCTTATTTTGCTTGTTGGGTGTAGCGGCAGTTTGGGAAGCCGGTGCACCCGTAGAATGAGCGGTTCGGATCGTTGCGATTGTGCCGCAAGCTTAGGGCTTCGCCGCAATTCGGGCATTGCGGAGGAAGCTTGACTCCTCGGAAAATGTTCGGACAGATCTTGCTATGCAGTTCATACATGAATCGCGACGGACGGGTCTGATCCACGATGAAGAACAGTTTCTTCTTGCATCGGGTCATCGCCACGTAAAACAGTCGCCGTTCCTCCGCATGTGGGCATCGCTCCACTTCCGGCAGTAGCAGACCAAGCAGCGGCTCTTCGGGAATCGTGCTTGGGAAACCTTTCAATCCGCCGGAACAGCACAGCAGAAATACGAAATCGCATTGCAATCCTTTGGAAGCATGAGCGGTCATGAAACGAATATCCATATCCGGTTTTTCAAGAAAACGAATATTCCCAGTGCCCTGGTCAATGGAGAACAGACCGTCTTGATCGCAACGAATCATGAGATTGATGTCACTGCGATACCGGCCAAGCAACAGTACGGACGCGGTTTTCGGTAGTTTGCGCAACTGCTCGACAATTACATTGAATCGTTCTTCCTCAGTATGCCCGCCAAGTGCTTTCAACGAATAATCCTTCTTATCGCTGGGATTATGCAAGTGTTTGACATACAGATTGGTGTCACGCATCACGAATGCTCCGCTTGCATCGATGAGACTTTGTCGGAAGCGCCGTGTGGTGGTGATCTGGAACATGCGGGTCGGACCCCAGGCGCGCCAAATTCGGTCGAAATCGAGAATGAGATGAAGGTCACTGCCTGCAAAACGATAAATCGACTGCCAATCGTCGCCAACGCAGAATAGTGAGAAATCATGTTGCAAGCGAAGCGCACGGATTAGCTCATAACGCGGTCGTGACATGTCCTGATATTCGTCAATCAGCACATATTTATATGGATGACGGTACGAGCCATTATTGACGCAACTGATGGCATCAACGATCATTCCCGGAAAATCAATACCATTATTGGTTGCGAAATTCTGCATATAGGCGTGATAAAGCGGCTCTATAAGCTGCAGCATCTCACGATTACGACCGATGTTTTTACCGCCATAACGTTCGTTAAGAGCTTGCATTCCAGTAGTGTCAATATTGTTTGACCGCATATGCTGGATAATGGTTTGTGTGGTATCGATAAGATTCTGACGATATTGATTGAATGCATAATCGTCTGTTGGAAGCTGGAAATTCTCAAGTCGTGCAGCTGTGGAATATTTATCGAGCAACTGTTGCGACATGAGTTTAAATGCCAAAAGACGATAGGAAACATTGTGTTCAAGCAGGTATTCAAATGCGTTACGCACCACATTGTTTGACGTGTGCCCGTCAATAATTGGACGATTGGCAATGGTGGAGGAACGGCAGATTTCCAGTCCGAGACTATGGAATGTGCATGCGCGAATGACGTTGCCGGTGCTTTGCGTGATGCGGCTCGACATTTCGTCGGCGGAAGCTTTGGTGAACGATAGCACCAGAATCTCTTCGGGAGTGGCGGTTCCTGTGTTCAGCAACCATGCGATATAGCCGACGATAGTAGTGGTTTTGCCGGTTCCCGCACCTGCAAGCACCAGCGTATTGTGACCAGCTCCGGCGATGGCGCTGATCTGCTCGTCGTTCAAATCATGCTTTTCGATTTTGCCGATGATATTCCGCGCCCGCGCAATCTGATCGGCGGGAAGCAACGGTTGCGGCATAAGCTTCTGAGCCGGTTGTGAATTGGCATGAGATTGCGCTCGCGAACGATTCGTTGTGACAGAAGTATTGCGAGCTGTGGTTTGTGTTTGCGCGCGGTATGACGATCGCGCCAACTGTGATGATTGGGATGGTTGCGTAAGCTGTTGCGTTTGACGTGATTGTACAGTGGACTTGCGTTGCGTCGTCTGCTGTTGCGTGGGCTTGGAAACGTTTTGCTGCGCGGGCCTGGGGTCGTGCTGAGTCGCAGGTTTGGAGACAGATGGTTCTCCAATAAGTGCGTTCATGAACTTGCTCAGCAATCCCATAATGTTCCTCCTCAACCAGTGCAAGGAGAAATTATATGTGCTGCCGATGAATGCTTCAGCGTCGGCTGTTTGAAAGGAATCGCAATCCGTCGACGCTGAAACTAATATCGGAGCTCATTGGAACTCAACGTTCGAAGGGGTAGGTGAGGCTCCAGTCGCGGCGCAGGGAATCCATGAGTTCCATAATGCGCAGGGTGTCGGCGTGGGGCATTTCCTCGCATTCGATGCGACCGTCGATTACAGCCTGCGCGGCGGCCGCCACCTCGTACTCATAGCCGGTGAGTTGGGAGGGAACATCATAATGTGCAACAACCGTATGATTGCCGTCATACACGTCAATCGCCTCAACGTTATTAATGTTCTGGCACACCATATAGCCATCGGTTCCCCACACGGATCCCATGCGGTCGCTATGGCATAGAATCGAACTTTGCGCGGTCGCCATCACGCCGTTCTCGTAATAGAACGTCATGGAATTATGCGCATCCACGCCGGTTTCGTACGCTCGCATCGACGATTCAATGCGAGCGATCGGCGCATTATGCATAATCATGTCGATGAAATTGATTGGATATACGCCAACATCCAACAATGCGCCACCGGCAAGCGCAGGATCAGTGATTCGCGCCTTCGTGGTGGTGGGGTAACACAGGTTCGCATCGATCGCCTGTATTTCACCAATCGCACCGGAGGCGAGAATCTTATCGATAATGGCGCGAGATGGCATGTATCGCGTCCAAATCGCTTCCGCGCACAGCATGCCGGTTTCTTTTGCGACGGCTAACATCTCACGGGTCTGTGCCACATTCGCGCCGAATGCTTTCTCCACCAGCACGCCCTTGCCGGCTTTCATGCACAATATCGCCTGTTTCGCATGAAGATTGTGCGGCGTAGCGATGTACACCAAGTCCACGTTCGGATCGGCCACAAGTTCCTCATATGAACCGTATGAAACTGGAAAACCGTATTTCGCGGCGAAATCAGCCGCACGACCCGCATCTCGTGCGGCGACAGCATACGGTTCAACCAAATCCGCATAACGGCTGTCCGCGGCCATCTTCACCAACGTGTCAGCCATATGTTGTGCGATTCGGCCTGCGCCGAGAATCGCGACGCGAATACGAGCCATATCAACCCCCATCTTTCGTAAGCTGTCTGAATAATGTTGATTCATTTATATTGCTGCGTTGCAAGTTCCAGCGTACGCCATGCATGATCGCAACGCGCGTTGGTCCGTCTCGCACTTGCATTGCGTTTTGTCCGGATGCTTTTCTGATTTGCCGGATTTTGCCGGATCTTGCCATAATGGTGTGCTGTGGCAGCGCAGGAACACGTTAAGAAGACCGGAAAACCTAGGAAATCCGCACAAATAGAGAAATATGAGCGTGGCACGAGAAGCTACATCATGTCGCATATCCGAGGCAAAGACACATCCATCGAAATGATGGTACGCAGTTTTCTTTTTTCGAAAGGCCTGCGATTCCGCAAAAACGACAAGCGGTATCCGGGGCATCCCGACGTGGTGTTGCCGAAATACCGCACGATGGTGTTCATCAACGGCTGTTTCTGGCATATGCATGAAAACTGCCCGAAAGCCACACGCGTACCGAAATCGAATGTGGAATTCTGGAGTGCGAAACTGCTGCGCAACCACGAACGAGATGTCAGACAGCATGCCGAACTTGAAGCGATGGGCTGGAAAGTGATCGTGGTGTGGGAATGCGAGCTCGCCAAAAAAGTGCGTGAGGAACGGTTGGAGAGACTGTATTGCGAAATCGTCGAAGCGTGATTCTTGCCGCTGGCGCATGATGCTCGTGGTTCCAGCTTTACACATGACATGTGATTTTCTGTTTTCGAAACGATACGCAACGGCGGTGGGACGGTACTTGCGATTTGTCGCGTCTGAAGAATACAAACGAACTATGGGAAATGCTGAGAACAGCGCGCTGCCGCAGATGTCGCACCGCGCCCAGATTGCTAATCCGTTCCGTGCCATGGTGTTTGGTGCGATGGCCGACGAGATGATCGCCGCAGGTACCGATGTGGTCAAGTTGAGCTTGGGGGAGCCGGATTTCGGCGCTCCGCCCGCAGTGCGTGATGCAATGCGCGAACAGTATGATGGCCGTCCATTGCCGTATACCGCTGCAATGGGCTTGCCGGAATTACGTCAGGCGATTTCCGATTTCTACAAGGAACGCCACCATGTGGACGTCGATCCGAAACGTATCGCGATTACGGCCGGAGGTTCCACGGCACTGCTGCTTGCCGCCGCATTGACGGTGAACGAGGGTGACGAAGTGCTGATCGCCGACCCGTCGTACCCGTGCAATCGCGAACTGGTCCGCGCGTTCGGCGGCGAAGTCGTGGACGTGCCGACGAACGCGGCCACCCGATTCCATCTCACACCGGAACTGTGCCGCGAATACTGGTCGGATCGCACCAAAGCGGTGATGATCACCTCGCCGTCGAACCCGACCGGCACCACCATCGCCTTCGATACCCTGAAATCCGTGTGTGACCTGGCGAAAGAACGCGGCGCATGGCGTATCGTCGACGAAACCTACCTTGACCTAGCCGACCGCGAACCGGACGGCTCCGACGTGAAATCCGTGCTCGCCTGCGACCCGGACGCCATCGTATGTTCCAGCTTCTCCAAGTTCTTCGGCATGACCGGCTGGCGACTGGGCTGGATGGTCGTGCCTGAATGCGCGCTCGAAGCCATGGACGATCTCGCCACCAACTTCTTCCTGTGCGCGCATACACCCACTCAGCATGCGGCACTCGCGTGCTTCACTCCGGAAACGTTGGCCGTGTGCGAGGAACGCCGTCAGGAGTTGCTGGAGCGTCGTCGCATTGTGGTTAACGGATTGGCTGAGATCGGTTTGCCGTTGGAGGTTGAGCCGAATGGCGCGTTCTATGCGTATTTCAATATTTCCGGCACCGGTCTCGACGCGTGGACGTTCTGCGAACGTGCGTTAAAGGAAGCGCACGTGGCGTTGACGCCGGGCCGTGATTTCGGCGAGGCCACTGCCGACACCCATGTGCGGCTTTCGTATGCGGCCTCCCGTGAGGCGCTTCGTGAGGGTCTGAGGCGAATCGGCGATTTCGTAGCCGAACTGCACGGATGATGTTTGTGAGCGCTTTGCAATCGTTGCCAGCGCTGTGAATGTTGCGTGGCCATCCTGGGTGAATAGGATGGCCACTCGAATATTTGCAAAGGTTGTCAATGTAATGTCAGGTGAAAGGGGGAGTGCGATGTCACTATGCTTGAAAGCATGGTTAGTTTACATTCGCATGTCACTCGTCTTGGCGTGCTTGACATTGGATCCAATACCGTTCACATGCTCATCGTCGATGCGGCGCCTGGCGCCCGTCCGGAACCTGAGGCCAGCACGAAAAGCACTGTTCGATTGATGCAATATCTCAAGGCCGATGGCACAATCAAAAAGGCCGGAGTCGAAGCTGTGGTCGCAGCTGTGGAAAAGGCCATGGGGCTGGTCAAAGAATATGAGATTACCCAACTGCTCGTGCTGGCCACATCCGCATTGCGTGAGGCTCCGAATGGCAGCAGGATCCTCAAACGAATCGAAAACGTCGTCGGCCAGCCGGTCACGGTGCTGTCCGGTGTGGATGAGGCCAGACTCACCTTCCTTGCAGCTCGCCGCTGGTATGGTTGGGATGCCGGTCGGCTGCTGGTCATCGATATCGGTGGTGGCTCTCTCGAGGTGGCTATGGGTTCGGATGAGGATCCCACAGTAGCGCTGTCCGTGCCGGCAGGTGCCGGTCGTGTGACCCGTGAATTCCTACCGGAAAACGGTATTGCGAATGATAGGGATTTGGAAGACGCGCGCAGGAACATCCGTAAGATTCTTGAGCCGATGGTCAAGGCGTTCCCGAAATCGAAGCACCCGATGCATGCCGTCGGCACATCGAAGACCATTCGTTCCCTGGCTCGTCTCGCCGGTGCCGTGGTGCGTCAGCCCGGCCGCGTGGACACTTCGATCATGACGATTGACCAGCTTGAGGATTGGCTTCCCCGTCTTGCGGCCATCTCGCCGGACCAGCGTACCGCATTGCCGGGCGTCACGCCGGAGCGCACGTATCAGATTGTCGGTGGCGGCTTGGTGATCGACGAGATCATGAAGGCGCTTGACGTCAAGGAAGTGGAAATCTGCCCATGGGCGTTGCGGGAAGGGGCTATTCTGCGCTGGCTCGACCAGTTTGGCCGCACGAGCCTTGGTTTCTAGCGGTTCCTAGGCTTCCAGCTTCCTCAGTTCCTCCAACTGGTTCTTCGCCTTGTGCAGCTTGGTGAAGATTTCGTTGCGCTGTTCGGGATTCTTTGCCCGTTGGTGATCGCGCGTGAGCTTATCGATCTGCTCGGTAAGCTGTGCGGCCTGCATACGCCGTGTCATGCGCGCGTCCAGTGCCGTGGGAGAGGCGCTGCCGAGCGTCACCTGCGAGCATAACGACTCCCACAGCGCGTCGATGGAATCGACCGCAGGATCGCCGATGTCCAGCATCGCTTCGCCGGCCGGTTTCCAATCTGAGGCGAACACTTTGAATGTAGGTGTGTGACCGGCGCGTCCCGGCAGCGCGCGTCTCACGGCGAACGCGCACTCCTGCCGCTTCGTACCTTCGAAGTCGGCGTCGCGCACGCATACGAACACGATTCCCGACTTGCGTTGCATGGCAATCAGCTCGACGATATCCGTCGGTATGGCGGCGTTCTTGGCATGCAGGCGCAATCCGATTGCCAGTACTTCCGGAATGCGTGTTCCGACGGCAAGCCGTGTATTGCTTGGCCGCAGCAGAGACAACATGGTGATCGTCTCGATGTCGTTCGCCAATCGTTGTTTTGTTTTGGCTGAAACCGGTATTCTCGCCACGAACAGGCCTTTCGGCAACGTTGCCTTTTCTGCGGGAACCGCAGAGGAGTTCGGCAGACCCAATGTGAGTGCGGAAACGGAACCGCAGGAGGCGATCGTCATTGCTGGCCTTCTTTCGTGCTTTCATATCGGTTATTGGGGCAACAGTAGTCGCAAGAGCCGCAAATTTTGATAACGGCGCGTCGGTATGTGACTGGCGGGAATCTATAAAACTGCGCGTGGATGATGTCTCCATATATTGAGCAAAAGAATGCATTTTTTCGGCCATCGCGGGAACCGGTATCGGCGGATCGTTCGTCAAGCCCGTCACCTCCAGTGTGCAAGTCGCCTCTTTGGTCAAAGCCGGTTGTGGCGATCCGGTCGACGATCGGGGAGCACCCAAATTCACCTCCTGTGCGGCCAACGGCGCCGACTGCACACGTGCCGCCACCACCGATCCGACATCCGCGACGCAAGTGGGATGGCGTATCGGCGCAAGCGCGCTCTGTTCGCCATGCCGTGCGGCTGTGATAGACGATTGCAATCTGCGACACGCCGTGATTTGGTGATTGAGGCATGTGTGCGTATTATTTCATCTTGCGGTGATCAGAGCCTAGGTGAGACGCCCGGTCCCATTCCGAACCCGGAAGCTAAGGCCTAGCACGGCGATGGTACTGCACTCGAGAGGGTGTGGGAGAGTAGCACGTCGCCGCACTTAAACTTTTTTTAAATCCCGAGTCGAGCATCGCTCCTCGGGATTTTTTTATTACGCGATTCGCGCAAGCAAGTCGGTTTATAGGGTTATAGCCCAAAATGTGTGTCTGGCCGTAGCCTAGCCGGGGTGCCCCGGAGACGTTAAACGCTCGTGGATGGGACGTGAGACGGGCCGGCCAAGGCCGGACAATGCAGACCCCCGTGGAACGCGAACCAAGCGGCGGTGTGAGCCGTGTGAGATTTGGAGCTGGTCTTGGCGACGAGGTCATGCGAACTAGAACAAACTAGATTGCAACGGGTATTCTTGCTGTACGGCAATGGTGGTGATGCCGGTGAACATGTGCTGATAGGTTTGCAATGCCGTCGGATTTGGAAATGCTGTTACGAGAGAGCGCTCATGGGCATGGTGCTACCGTAAAACGCATTATTATCGATGACGTTCGTCCATGGGCTTGGCCTTGACGACTGTTTGAACGCAATGCCCATGTTGGAGGATGTATGGCACGGTCTGGTACGCCTACGAAACCGCGTACGGCGCAGGCGAAGGCTGTTAAGCCTATTCGCACGTTGAAGAAAACTAAGTCGCATCGCGTGCGCAATATCATATGCGGTTTTCTGGCCGGTATTCTGTCGATTGCAGCTTTGCTGGGCACTGTTTCGCACATACTGCCTGCTGAGATTCAGGCGTGGCCGTATGTTCCCATTATCGTTTCGTTGGTGCCTTGGTTTGCGATTCTTGCGGTGATTGCGCTGATTTGCGGCATTGTCTCGAAACGAACGATGTCGGTATTGCTGGCGATTGCGGCGATCGCGTTGCAAGTATGGTGGCAGTATCCGTTTTTCTACAATGAAACGAAGCTTCAGCGTGCCGCGATTGCAGCGGTTTCGGGAGCGTCCGCCAATACGCAGGATGATTATGCTCGTTTGATGACATGCAATGTGTTTAAGGGTCGTGCCGACGCGCAGGAAATTGTCGATGTGGTGCGTAGCGAGCGTGTGGAAGTGCTGGCATTGCAGGAAACGACCGATGCTTTCGTGGACGAGTTGAACAAGGCTGGTATTGGCGATTTGCTGCCGTATGCGCAGGTGGCAAGCTCAGACGGCGTGTATGGCAATGGTTTGTGGTCGGCGAGTCCGCTTGTTGATCCGGCTGATGATGATGTTGATTCGAGCGCGTCGTTCATGCCAGGAGCCACGGTTGCATTCAATGATGGTCGGACGCAGATCCGTTTCGTTTCGGTGCATACCACGTCTCCGACCGATGGATATTGGCAGCAGTGGAAGCGTTCACTGGATGAGCTTGGTCGACTCCGGTACGATACGTCTCGTAGGTACGTGTTCATGGGCGATTTCAACGCGACCGACGACCATACGCCGTTCCGTAATTTCTTGGGAACACGGTTCACGGATGCGGCCAAACAAGCGGCCGGGGGATTGGTATTCACGTGGCCTGCGAATATCGATTATGTACCGACGTTTGCGGGCATTGACCATATCGTATTGGATTCCGGCATGTTGGCAGGTCGGGCCAAATCGTTGAAAATCGATGGAAGCGATCACAAGGCGTTGCTGGCAACCGTGCAATTCGATGTGTGAGAAGAGTGTCGGCGCAACTGCATATCGGCTGCGTATCCGCATAAAAAGTGCCCCAGATAGGAATCGAACCTACGACACCTTCTTTAGGAGAGAAGTGCTCTATCCACTGAGCTACTGAGGCAACGAATCTTCATTCTACACACATTCCGGACGAGTGTGGTATCGAAATGAAGAAATTCGAAATTTATGCATGACTGTACGCTGCATGAAGTACGTGGCGCACAGTCATGTAGAAACGATATATTGGCGGTTTTTGAGATTTTCAGGCCAGATTGTCTTGCGTGCCAGCGGTATTGGCCGCAGTGGCCTGTTCCGCCTGTGCTGCGTCAAGCTTGGCACGCACTTCGCCGAGCAGACTTTGAGCGCGCTTGGCGAGGGCTTCGCCAAGCTCCCACTGGCGCATGGACTGGTCAAGGTTGAGTCCGCCGGCCTCAAGTGCCTGCACGGCCTGAATGAGCTGATCTCGAGCCTCTTCGTAAGGCATTTGTGCGATGGCTTCGCGTTCCTTGTCGGTCAGGCTGGATGCGGGGGTGGTTTCGTTGGTCATTGCTACTCCTTCGTTACGGTGGTGACTTCGGACACGATCACGCCGTGCTTCAATGTCATGGTGAGTTGGTCGCCGGTGTTCACGGCGTTCGCATCGTCGATTACATGGCCGTCCGCTCCCTGCACTACCGCATAGCCTCGGTTAAGGGTGGATTGCGGGCTAAGCGCGGTCAGTGAGGCGTGCGCTTTTTCGATGGTGAGGCTTGCGTCGTCAAGAATACGTGTCAGGCCGATTCTCATGCGGGTTCTTGCATCATCGATGAGACGCTGATGTGGTTCCAGCATGGTGAGCGGCTGTGTGAGGCTTGGACGGTTCGCATAGCCTTCAATCAGTCTTGTTTCATTGTTGACGGTGGCGTCGATGCGTATGCGCATGCGTTCGATGTTCACGTTGATCAGTTGCATCTGCTCGCGCACGTCCGGCACGACTTTCTTCGCCGCGTCCGTTGGCGTGGATGCGCGCAGATCGGCAACCAGATCAAGCAGCGTCCAATCATCCTCATGGCCGATCGCGGAAATCAGCGGCGTATGGGCGGCTGCCGCGGCACGTACCACGCCTTCGTCGGAGAACCCGATCAGATCTTCGAAAGCGCCGCCGCCACGGGCCACGATGATCACGTCGACATCAGGATCGGCATCCATCTGCGCGATCGCCTTGATCACGTCGGAAGGGCACTGCTCACCCTGCACATGCACATGCGTCACTTTGAAATCGACAACAGGCCAACGCAATCTCACGTTGGTGATGACATCGCCTTCGGCGCGAGCCTGCGGCGCGCAAATCAGACCAATGCAATGCGGAAACTCGGGCAGAGGCTGCTTGCGGTCAGCGTCGAACAGGCCTTCGCCTTTCAGTTTCTTGCGTAATTCGTCGATCATGGCCTTCAGGCTGCCTCCTGCGCCGGCCGCGATAATGGCGTCGCCACGTAAAGACAGTGACGTGCGTTTCATCCACAGATTCGGTTTGCCATGGATGATGACGCGGTCGCCCTGCACGAAAGGCGTGGCGGCTGCGGCGAACTGCCCGAAACCGTTGACTTCCAACGCAATGTCCTGATAATCATCGCGCAGAGTGATATAGGCGCTGCCCTGACGTCTGGTGTTGATCTGCGTGATCTGCCCGGCCACCCAAACCGATGGCCACCGTTCGACGGCCATATGGAATTTCTCGCTGAGCAGACTTACCGGCCAGGGGTTGTCAGCAGTGGTTTCGCCGGCCAGTCGTGGCAGCGGTTTGCTGTTCGGCTGCGCTGCCGGGGGTGTGTAATCCTGGTTCCAAGTCATAGTTCAAGATTCCATCATCTTGCGGACAAATGAAACACATGTTCGAATTCCGTGAGGGTACCCCGCCTTGTATAGTCCCTCTTCGGTGAGTGCGTCAAATCGACACTCGGGCGACACTCCGTGGCGAAATCGTTACCTTTGTCACACAAGTTAAGGAATGGCGGAATCAAGCCGAAAAATGGAATATATAGTTTTACTGCCGGCGTGCCGCTACTACATTTAGTGCTGGCTATGGCGTACAGTCATGGACGTAGCAACAATCTGGCATGCATAACGAAGCATGAAAACCTGGTCGGATGGGGTCCGACCCGGAAAGGATGATGAATGGAAACGCAGGCTCTGAATGCCATCTCCGCAACCGTTAAAACGGGAACCGGTAAGGTGCTCGTCGAGAAGCGCGACGGTCGTGTGGTTGACTTCGATCCGATCAACATCATCAGCGCGGTGAAGTCAGCCTTCGCCGACCTTGATAAGAAGATCGGGCCGCAGGAGGAACAGCTGATCCGTGATATCGCCAATCAGGTCGAAGCCGAAATCAAGGATCGTTACAACGGTCCCGCCAAGATCGAAGACATCCAGAATCTCGTTGAGCACGGTCTGATCGAAGACCACCTGTACGATGTGGCGCGCACGTACACCAACTACCGTCTGAACAAAGACATCGAACGTGCCAAGGCCACCGACATCAACGAAGCCGTCAAGCGTCTGGTGAACCGTGACGAGGCTCTGGTGCGCGAGAACGCCAACAAGGATTCCAACGTCTACTCCACCCAGCGCGATCTGCTGGCGGGCGCGGTGTCCAAGGCGTCCGCCTTCTCCATGCTGCCGGACGCGGTCTCCAACGCCCATATGAAGGGTGACATCCACTTCCACGACGCCGACTACTCGCCGTTCACCGCACAATCCAACTGCTCTCTGCCGAACTACTGGGATATGCTCGCCAACGGTTTCACTCTCGGCAACGCGCCGATGGGATCGCCGAACAGCATTTCCATCGCCGCCACGCAGATCACCCAGATCATGAAGGACGTGGCATCCAGCCAGTATGGTGGCCAGACCGCCAACCGTGCCGACGAGCACTTCGTCGAATACGCGCGCAAGGATTACGACAAGTTCCTTGAGCAGGCCCATGAGATCATGCCTGACGACCTGCCGATCGAAATCGCCGAACGTCAGGTGCGCTTGGCCAAGGATGTCGAACCGAAGCGTCTGCATTTCGAAAAGGACCGTCCGGCCCTGCCGATGGACGAGCCGTTCAACAAGGATGCCAGCCGTTTGCAGCAGTTGCGTGAGGTGTGGGCGAAGATCCAGACCCGCAAGGCCATCTACGATGCCATGCAGACCATGGAATACCAGATCAACTCCAATCGTGTGTCGAATGGCCAGACCCCGTTCGTGACCGTTGGCTTCGGTTTGGGCACTGACTGGTTCGCCCGCGAGATTCAGCGTGCCATCTTCCTGAACCGTATCCGCGGCCTCGGTTCCGAACATCACACCGCCATTTTCCCGAAGCTCGTGTTCACCATCAAGCATGGTGTGAACGCCGATCCGGGCGATCCGAACTACGATTTGAAGCAGCTCGCCCTCGAATGCGCCACCAAGCGCATGTATCCGGACGTGATCTTCTACGAGAACATCGTGAAGATCACCGGCTCCTTCAAAGCCCCGATGGGCTGCCGTTCCTTCTTGCAGGGTTGGATTGATCCGGCGACCGGCAAGGACGTGGAAGACGGACGCATGAACCTTGGCGTCGTCACCGTGAACGTTCCGCGCATCGCACTGGAATCCCACGGCGACAAGGATCGCTTCTGGAAGATCTTCGACGAGCGTATGGCCGTGGCTCATCAGGCATTGCAATTCCGTATCATGCGTTGCAAGCAGGCCGCGCCGGTCAATGCGCCGACCCTGTTCCGTTTCGGAGCCTTCGGTCGCCTCGGCGCCAACGACAGCGTCGACCAGCTGTTCCGCAACGAACGTGCCACCGTTTCCCTGGGCTACATTGGCCTGTATGAGGCGACCAGCGTGTTCTACGGCAAGAACTGGATGCGCGACCACGGCTGGGATCCGCAAGGCAAGGAATTCGCACTGTCCATCGTCAAGCGCATGAACGAGCTGTGCAAGGAATGGAGCGACGCGGAAGGCTACCACTATTCCGTGTACTCCACGCCGGCCGAATCCCTCACCGACCGCTTCAACCGTATGGACCACGAGAAGTTCGGCGACGTGGAAGGCGTGACCGACCACGACTTCTACACCAACTCCTTCCACTACCCGGTCTGGCTGCAGCCAACCCCAATGGAAAAGCTCAACTACGAGAAGGACTTCCCATACTACGCGTCCGGCGGCTTCATCAACTACTGCGAGTTCCCGTGCCTGCAGTCCAACCCCAAGGCACTCGAAGCGGTGTGGGATTACGCCTACAACATCGGCATCGGCTACCTGGGCACGAACACGCCGATCGACCGCTGCTACGATTGCGGATTCCAAGGCGACTTCGAGCCCACTGAGGAAGGTTTCAAGTGCCCGGAGTGCGGCAACTCCGACCCGGACCACTGCAACGTGACCAAGCGCACCTGCGGCTACTTGGGCAACCCGGTGCAGCGCCCGATGGTGCATGGACGTCACGAGGAGATCGCGCACCGCGTCAAGCATATGAGCGGCGAAACCGGTCATGTCACCTTGAGTGACGGTTCCGAACGTGAATGGTTCGAGGAAGCCAAGTAAGGGCCGCGTCGGTAGCAAACATAAACGAAATATGAAAGAGGGTGGGTTTCCACCCTCTTTCATTCTGTGACAATCATGAGGCAAGCAGCAATCGCAAAAACGCGACGTAACGGCAAAACGTGAAGGGACAACGTATGATCAGCAGCGCGAATCCAGCAATTCAACGTCGTGACTTTGCGGCGGACGAAACCAATCGCGGACCTTTCATCCCCACAACTCGTTCCAACAATCCCAAAGCAGGGCAATGGACCAACCGTATGAGCCGCAATATGATCGCCGACTACAAACGGTTCCTCATGACCGATGGAGAAGGCATCCGATGCTCGCTGTACGTGTCCGGCTGCCCGTTCCATTGCGAGGAATGCTACAACACGTCAATCTGGGATTTCCAAGCCGGCCACGAATACAACGACAAGCTCGAAGCACAAATCATGGATGACTTAAGCCAATCGTATGTGCAAGGCATCACCTTCCTCGGAGGCGAACCATTGCTCAACACGGGCGTGCTGTTGCCCCTTGCGCGCAAAATACGCGAACGGTTCGGTAATACCAAAGATATTTGGTGCTGGACCGGCTACACGTGGGAAGAGCTCATGCGCGAAGGCGAAAGCCCCGACAAGCGCGAGCTGCTCGAACTGATCGACATTCTCGTGGACGGCCGTTATATCAAAGAATTACATGATTCCCTGCTGCAATTCCGCGGAAGCAGCAACCAACGCATCATCGACGTACCGAAATCACTGGAAAGCGGACAAGTGGTGATTTGGCCGAAATTACATGATCAAACACGATTCATTCCCGAAATATACGGCAAAGACCGTTCTGCAGGGGAAGGCAGCGCATCCTGACATGGAAATGCTTGGAAGGGTTTGCGATCTCGACATTCGTCGAGCGTCCAGATACATAATTAGGCACGTTGACTGGATTAGTTGTCTAATTTGTGCGCTGTGTCGTGCATTTTATGCTGATTGCGAGCATTTACAAAGCACTTAGGCGTGGGCACAGACTACGATTACATGATTGGATAACCCGGGGTAGGGGCTTCCATGCCTGCCATGGAATGCAGTCCGGCGGATAGAACGATAGAGGTTGAGACATGGTTGAAGCAGCAGAAGCCGTGACCGAAACGCACGGCACAAAGCCGTTGCGTGTAGGTCTTGATATCGGTTCCACTACTGTGAAGGCGGTGGTGCTCGATCAGTCCGACGCGCTCGCGAACGCGCTGTTCTCCGATTATCGGCGTCACCACGCGAACGTGCGCGCCACCGTGGCCGGACTATTGGCCGACATCCACCAGGAGCTGGAAAAGCTTGGCCGAGGCGACGAGCCGATTCGCCTGGCCATCACCGGTTCAGGCGGTCTTGCCCTTGCAGACAGCCTCGACGTGCCCTTCGTTCAGGAGGTCATCGCCGAAACCGAAGCCATTGACAAGGAATATCCGCAGGCTGACGTGATCATCGAACTTGGTGGCGAGGATGCGAAAATCACGTATCTCAAGCCGACTCCGGAACAGCGTATGAACGGTTCCTGCGCAGGTGGTACCGGCGCATTCATCGATCAGATGGCAACACTGCTCGACACCGACGCCGCTGGTCTGAACGAAATGGCCGCGCAATACGAAACCCTATATCCGATCGCATCACGTTGCGGCGTGTTCGCCAAAACCGATTTGCAGCCGCTTATCAACGATGGTGCGGCCAAGCCGGATCTGGCTGCATCGATCTTCACCGCAGTGGCCACGCAGACCATTGCAGGCCTTGCCTCCGGACGCCCGATTCACGGAACCGTGATCTTCCTGGGTGGTCCGTTGTTCTTCATGTCCGAACTGAGAGCCGCGTTCAAGCGGGCGCTCGACGGCAAAGTGGACGAATTCATTGTTCCGACCGACGCTCACCTGTATGTGGCATACGGTGCCGCATTGCAGGCCGATCAGGATGGTGACGACCTTGACTAAGCATTACGAAGCACGAACCTGCGCCGACTTTCTGGCACGACTGGACGAACTGGAAAACCTGCCGTCCAACACTCCGACCATGCCTCCGCTGTTCGCTACCGAGGCGGATCGCACCGCATTCAACGAACGGCATCATCGCGAGCATATCCATCAAGGCACGCTCGAAGGAGCCCAAGGACCGCACTTCCTGGGCATAGACGCCGGTTCCACCACCATCAAAGCGACGTTGGTGAACGACGATCGAGAAATCGTATGGTCCTCTTATGCGACCAACGAAGGCAGCCCTCTGACGGCAGCCGTGCAAATCGTTAAAAAAATCCAAGCCGAACTACCTGAAGGCGCATGGATCGCACGATCCTGTGCGACCGGCTACGGCGAAGGCCTCATCACCACCGGCCTGCACCTTGACGAAGGTGTAGTGGAAACCATGGCTCACTATCGCGGTGCCGAAATGGTAAGCCCGGGCGTTACCGCCGTCATCGATATCGGCGGCCAAGACATGAAATATCTCGCCATCAACGATGGCGTGATCGACTCCATCGCAGTGAACGAAGCATGCTCGTCCGGCTGCGGATCGTTCCTGCAAACGTTCGCCATTTCCATGGGCCTGACCATTCAGGAATTCACCCAAGCGGCGCTCAACTCCACCCATCCGGTCGATTTGGGCTCCCGATGCACCGTGTTCATGAACTCGTCCGTGAAGCAGGCGCAAAAGGAAGGCGCGTCCATCGAAGACATCGCCGCAGGCCTGTGCTATTCCGTAGTGCGCAACGCCCTCTACAAGGTAATCAAGCTGCGTGATTCCGGCGAACTTGGCGACACCGTGGTAGTGCAGGGCGGCACGTTCCTCAACGACGCCGTGCTTCGCGCATTCGAACTGCTCACAGAACGTGAAGTGACCCGACCGAACATCGCAGGACTCATGGGCGCGTACGGTGCCGCACTGACCGCACGCATGCACTATGCCGACGAAGCGGAAGACGAAGACGCCGATACCACCGACACCAAAGAAGCGGTGATCGCAGGCGTACGCCACACCGCATCGAACATTTTGAGCGGCGAAGAACTCGACAACCTGTCGATGACCTCCGAACGAGACGTGTGCAAGTTGTGCCAAAACCACTGCAAGCTCACCATCACCACCTTCCAAGACGGCTCCCGTTACGTGACCGGCAACCGCTGCGAACGAGGCGGAGACGCGAAAAAGAAGCGTTCCGATCGCCCGAACCTCTACGATTACAAGTACAAGCGTTGCTTTGCCTACCGCAGACTCACCGACAAAAACGCAACCCGCGGCGAAATCGGCATTCCGCGCGTACTCAACATGTACGAAAACTATCCGTTCTGGTTCACACTGCTCACCTCGCTGGGCTTCAAAGTGATGATTTCCGGACGAAGCTCGCATGAACTGTTCGAAACAGGCATCGAATCCATCGCATCCGAAAACATCTGCTATCCGGCCAAACTTGTGCACGGACACATCAAATGGCTGCTGAGCAAGGGTGTGAAAACCATCTTCTATCCGTGCGTCAGCTACGAAGAGAACCTGGTACCCAACACCGACAACCACTACAACTGCCCGGTAGTAGCCAACTATCCCGTGGTCATCGGCGCAAACATGCCGGAACTGCGCGAAGAGGGCATCCGTTACATGCGCCCATACTTCAACATGGCCAACCATGAACTCATGGTCGACCGTATCGTCGAAGAATTCGCTTGGGCCAACGTGACCCGTGAAGAAGCCGAAACCGCAGTCAAAGCGGCCTATGCCGAAAACGAAGTCTTCAAGCACGATGTGCAGATGGAAGGCCTCAAGGCACTCGCCTACATGAAGGAACACGACTGCCGAGGCATCGTGCTCGCAGGCCGCCCGTACCACATCGATCCGGAAGTCAACCATGGCATTCCGGAAACCATCTGCTCGCTCGGCATGGTGGTATTGTCTGAAGATTCGATCTGCGAACTGCAGCCGGGGGAGAAGCTCAACCTGAGTGATTTCCTCGCCGCGGACGAAGACGATCCGCGCAAGAAGAACGCGGACGGCTTCCGTCATGTGGAAGACCGCAAGGTCACCAAAATGCCGTTGCGAGTCACCAACCAGTGGGCCTACCACGCACGCCTGTACTCGGCGGCAAACTTCGTGGCCTCCTATCCGGGACTTGAACTCGTACAGCTCAACTCCTTCGGCTGCGGTCTCGACGCCATCACCACCGACCAGGTGGGCGAAATCCTCGCCGACAAGGCCGACGTGTACACCATGCTGAAGATCGACGAAGTCTCCAACTTGGGAGCGGCAAAAATCCGACTGCGCTCGCTCAAGGCAGCCGTCGAAGAACGCGAACGCAACAAGCAGCGCGGAATCGCCGCAGTCATGCCCAACAAACAAGACAGTGCGCCTAACAAGCAGGGCGAATTCCGCAAGACCGGGTCTGAGGCGCCGACTCCGGGACGTCAAGTCATGCTTGACACCGTGATGAAAGCCAATCCGAAACTTACCGAAGCCGTCAAAGCCGCATCCAGGCGTGCCGCGGAAAACGGCATCGGCGAAGCGAAGAAATCCGCGCACAATTCCGCCACCATGTCGAAGTACGCCAACCGCGTGCCATTCGGCAAAGACATGAAGGACTACACCATCGTGGCTCCGCAGATGAGCCCGATTCACTTCTCCCTAGTGGAATCCGTGATCCGCTCCGGCGGCTACAAGTTCGACATTCTCGAACACGCCAGCCGCGAAAACGTGGAAACCGGCCTCAAATACGTCAACAACGACGCCTGCTACCCGGCCATCATGGTTATCGGACAGCTCGTGGACGCGATTCTGGACGGCAAATACGATCCGGAGCACACCGCGCTCGCTATCACGCAGACCGGCGGCATGTGCCGAGCCACAAACTATTTCGGTCTGATTCGCAAGGCGCTGATCGATGCCGGATATCCGCAAATTCCAGTGATCGCCATTTCCACGCAGGGTATTGAAGACAATCCGGGCTTCAAAGCGACGCCGGCATTGCTTCATCGCGTCATCAAGGCGCTCATCATCGGCGACCTGCTGATGAAATGCCTGTACCGCGTGCGCCCGTACGAGGTGACGCCGGGCAGTGCGAATCAGCTGTATAAGACATGGAACACCATCGTGCGTGAAACGCTCGAGAACCACGGTCGCTCGAAGACGGCAAGTAAGTTCATTGGCAAGGGATACCTGCCATATTCGACGCTCGTCAAAGAAATCGTCAAATCATTCGACGCACTGCCGTTGAAGGACGAACCGCGCAAGGTGCGCGTCGGCGTGGTGGGCGAGATTCTCGTCAAGTACCAGCCGGACGCCAACAACCATGTGGTCGACGTAATCGAATCGCAGAATTGCGAGGCTGTGGTGCCGGGCATCATGGAATTCATGACCACCCGCCCGTACATTTCCGACTGGAACGAGCATTACCTCGGCATGGGCGGCAACAAGCTTGGCTACGCGCTGATGCGCAAGGCGCTTGACTTGTATAACGCTCCTGTACGCAAGGCGATCGATTTGGCACACGGCAAGTTCTCCCAGGACTTGCCGATGCCGGAACTCGTGAAGAAGGCCGACGAGGTCACTTCCGTGGGCGTGCAGGCTGGTGAAGGCTGGCTGCTAACTGCGGAAATCCTTGAGCTCATCGAATCCGGCTGCCCGAACGTGATTTGTGCGCAGCCGTTCGCCTGCCTGCCGAACCACGTGACCGGTCGAGGCATGTTCGGCAAGATTCGCCGCCTGCATCCGGAAGCCAACATCGTGTCCATCGACTACGATCCGGGCGCATCCGAAGCGAACCAGCTCAACCGCATCAAACTGATGATCGCAGCCGCCAAGAAGGCTCACAAGGCTGCGTAACAGGGTGAGACGGTGCAAAGCGAAAAAGTTGCCTGATCATAGGCGGATAAATCAATAAGCACTGACTGGAATTGACTAAAATACCGACGCTGACAACATCTTCAGCGTCGGTATTTTTATTTGATTTATACAAACAATTCTTCAAATAACGGTAATTGCTTCTGACTTTATTAATAGCTGTTAATTATTATTGGTCGGCTTTGCAGAGCATGTCTGTTTTAACCGAAAATGTGTATTCGATTCGATATACGCAAGAGTTGGCTATCAGTTTTTCGTATAGCAATCACGCCGTGCTCATCAACGAGTTTCGATAGGATTGCCACATGACAACGCCACGAATTTCTTATGCGCACCTGCTTACCGAGCCGAATCCGAAGCATGTGGAAAGTCTGGTCAAATTCTTCGAATCAGGCTGCCAAGAGCGTGGAACCGGTGGTTTCGGTGTGGAAATCGAGCATCTGCCGGTGCATAACAGCGATGATACCGCCGTGAACTATTACGAGGAGAACGGTACCGAGGCGTTGCTGAACCGCATTCGCCCATATTACGACGAAAGCAAGGAATACTGGGAGAACGGCAGGCTTGTTGGCCTTGGCCGCGAAGGTATTTCCGTGTCACTTGAGCCGGGCGGTCAGCTGGAATGCTCGCTGGGTATACTGCACAAGCCGGAAGATCTGTGCACGATTTACGGTGCGTTCCGCCGCGAAGTCGATCCCGTGCTTGACGATCTCGGCTTCCGCTTGGTTAATTACGGGTATCAGCCGAAGTCTGGCTATGCCGACATTCCCGTCAATCCGAAGGACCGTTACAAGGCGATGACCGCGTATTTGGGGCGCGTCGGCCAGTTCGGTCCGTGCATGATGCGTTGCTCCGCTTCGACGCAGGTCAGCATCGACTATGTTTCCGAACAGGACGCGGTTTCCAAACTGCGTTTGGGTACGGTGGTCGGCCCGATTCTCGCATGGTTCTTCCGTAACACCCCGTATTTCGAGGGACAGGAGAATCCGTATCCGCTGCTGCGCCAACGCATGTGGGATTATTTGGATTTGCAGCGCACGAACGTTATTCCGGGATTGTTTGATCCTCGCTTCGGTTGGGAAGATTATGCGGTCGACGTGTTGAGCACGCCGATGATGTTCGCTGATCTGACGCACACTCCGGAAGCGTTGGAAACTCCCGGAACTGATCTGCATCATCCTGCATTCTATGAGAATGCGAACGACGTGTATCCTGATCGAGAACTCAACGCATACGAAATCAATCATGTGATTTCCACGCATTTCAACGATGTCCGTCTGAAGAACTTCATTGAATTCCGTCACTGGGATTCGCTGCCGGTAGCGCGCGCGGAACGACTGACGGAAATCATCGGATCGCTGTTCTATGATCCGACGAACCGTGAGCGTCTCGAATCGTATTTCGATGGCATCCGCGAGGAGGATGTGTTCGAGGCGAAAGCGAACCTGCAGGCGCGCGGCCATCAGGCAGCTCCGTACGGCAATTCGCTGGAATTCTGGCAAGAGTTCCTCGGGCTCGAGGGCGTCCTCGCCGACGAACCTGGCGATCCGAAACACCCTGACGTGTTCCAGAAGTAAAACTGCTTTTCGAATATTTTGGTTGGTCGAGGCTGACTGAATGTGATCTCGAAGTGGTTTTGAATGTAATTTCGAGCTGGTCTGTTGAAGATCGGCTCGTTTTTGTGTGGCGAGTGGAAATGCAACGGTCCGATACGATTTTGCCTGTCTAATGAACGGTAGATAGTACACTGTTCCTTATGGGTAATGAGGGGAAGAAACGTGTTCGTAAATCACCTGAGGAACGTAAGAAGGAAATCATCGCTGCGGCGAGCCGTCTTATCGGGGAAAAGGGGTATTACGGAACGTCATTGAAAGACATTGCTGATGCGATCGGCATGAGCCAGCCTGGACTGCTGCATTACATCGGCAATAAGGAACGGTTGTTGTCGCTGCTAGTCACCGACAATTATGATCAGGAAGGCACTCCGGCTGATTTTGCAAAATCCGGATTGCCGGGCAGCGATCCGGAAGGCATGTTGTTTCCCGCATACCTGCGTTTTTTGGTACGTTACAATGCGAGCCGACGCAGCTTGCTGCAGCTATACATGGTGCTGGAAACCGAATCTTTCAGCGAGGGCCATCCGTTGCACGACTATTTCGAGAATCGTCCGAAATACGTGTGGGAACACTATTCCCAGTACACATGGAAATTGCCGCCTGAAATCGGTGGTTGGGAGAATATGCGTGCGATTGTGCGTCAAAGCTTGGAAGCGATGGATGGCATTCAACTGCGTTGGACGCGTAAGCCGCCCATTGATTTCTACGATGAATGGCTCGCCTTCGAAAAGATGATCTTCCCCTCACCTGTTTGGGACAGCTACCGCTAAGCCGTGTGCAGCTCTCTTGCGGGCTGTGTTTCTACAGCCTTTCGCGTCCCAATTCTTCCACTCGCTGGAAGAAAATCAGGGCTTTTGGAAGGTTTTGGGTGGGGTGATTCCTCCAGTGGCTGGATGGATCTGGACTTTTGGAGGCATGTTTGCGGGAAGGTTCCTCCAGTGGCTGGATGGATTTGCCTGCTGGGATAGCATTTTGTGTGGCGTGCGGTGATTGGTTGGTTTTGGTCAAGGGGAAACGCTGTATCTAATGGTTGTTAGGTAAGACACGCCATGAAATTTTGCGGTTCTTGACAAGTGAATCTAGAAGATTTATATTTCTTATATCTAATGGTTGTTAGATATGAGAGTTCCGAGGATGCATCCAAGGATATATCCCAGGGATATCGCAGAAGAACAGCCTTAGACGCAGAAACAGTAGCAATCAGTAACAAGTCAATGAAGACGATGGAGGATCCATGGGTCGTTACGAGGCAGATCACATTCTTTTCGGTGCCGCATATTACGACGAATATCTCATGATGAAAGGCATCGACCGTGTCGATGAAGACATGAGGATGATGAAGGAAGCGGGACTGAACGTTATCCGTATTGCCGAATCCACATGGAGCACCTGCGAACCGCAGCCGGGTGCGTTCGACTTCACCTATGTGGATCGTGCTCTCGACGCGGCACAGCGTGTTGGTATCGATGTCATCGTCGGCACTCCAACCTACGCGGTGCCGAGCTGGCTCGTCAAGATCGATCCGAGCGTGCTCGCGGTCACCCCGAACGGCGAAGGCAAGTACGGCGCCCGCCAGATCATGGACATCGTCAACGCCACCTACCGTTTCTACGGTGAGCGCGTGATCCGCAAGCTGATCTCCCATGTTGCCGACCATCCGGCGGTGATCGGCTACCAGGTCGATAATGAAACCAAGTACTACGATTCCGTGTCCAACGACATGCAGCGTCTGTTCGTCAAGTATCTGCGCGAGAAGTTCCACGGCGATCTGAACGAGCTCAACCACCACTTCGGCCTCGACTACTGGTCCAACCGCATCGACTCCTGGGAGGACTTCCCGGACGTGACCGCCACCATCAACGAGTCCCTGGGCGGCGAATTCGACAAGTTCCGCCGCGATCAGGTGCGCGCCTTCCTGCAGTGGCAGGCCGACATCGTGCGCGAATACGCGCATGACGACCAGTTCATCACCCACAACTTCGATTTCGAATGGCGCGGATACTCCTACGGCGTTCAGCCGGCCGTCGACCACTTCAAGGCCGCGACCGCGGTGGACATCACCGGCGTGGACATCTACCACCCGACCGAAGACGACCTGACCGGCAAGGAGATCGCCTTCGGCGGCGACATGACCCGCTCCACCAAGAACGGCCAGAACTACCTGGTGCTCGAAACCGAGGCCCAAGGCCAGCACGGCTGGGTGCCATTCCCCGGCCAGCTGCGCCTGCAGGCCTACTCCCACCTCGCCTCCGGCGCCGACATGGTGGAATACTGGCACTGGCACTCCATCCATAATTCCTTTGAAACATATTGGAAGGGCCTGCTGAGCCACGACCTCGAACCGAACCCCACGTACCGCGAAGCCGGCGTATTCGGTCGCGAGATCGCCAAACCGGAAGTGGGGGAGCGGCTCGTCCACCTGAAGAAGCACAACAAGGTAGCCATCATGGTCAGCAACGAATCGCTGACCGCGCTCGACTGGTTCCTCATCGAAGCCGGCTTCCCATTCGGCGGCACCCTCAAATACAACGACGTGGTGCGCAATGTCTACGACGCGCTGTTCGAGCTCAACGTGGAATGCGATTTCGTGCCGTCCGATGCTCCGGCCGAACGTCTCGCCAAATACGAGATGATCGTGACCCCGGCGCTCTACTGCGCATCTCAGGAAACTACGGATCGCCTGCGTGCGTTCGTTGAAAACGGCGGACACCTCGTCTCCACCATGCGCTCCTTCGTGACCGACGACGAGGTGACCGTATGGCACGACCGCGCGCCGCACAACCTCACCGATGTGTTCGGCATGACGTACAACCAGTTCACCCGCCCAAACGGCCACGTTTCCGTGGAATTCGCAGGTGCGCTCGCCGAAACCGCGTCCACCGATGCTCAGTCGCTGATCGAACTGTTGAACGCCGACTCCGATACTGAGGTGCTCGCATCCTATGGACACTACGCTTGGAAGGATTACGCCGCAGTCACCCGTCACGCATTCGGCAAGGGCGATGCCGAGTGGGTCGCCACACTGCTTGACGCCGATTCCATTCGTGCGGTTATGCGAGAGGCTGTGGAGCATGCCGGCGTCGAGGGCGCTGGAATCGCGCTCGCGGGACAGGTCGCGGTTCGCCAGGGTGTGAATGCCCTCGGCGAGAACGTGACGTATTTGCTCAACTATTCCGCCGACGAAGTTACTGTTGCAAGCCCGATTGAGGGTGAAGTAGTGGTCGCTCCGGTCGTCATCGCCACCGACGGCAGTATTGATGAGGTTGCAAATGCTGAAGTCGTGCTGAAGGAAGGTGCAGCCGTTAAGCAGGGTGATCCGTTGACGATTGGCCGCTGGAATGTTGCGGTGATCGCCGACTGAAATCTGCGATAAGAGAACTCGAGAAGAGAACGTTTAGGGAATGAGAAGGTCGATCAGGGCCTTCCATTCTCCAACGAAATCGATATCGTGAGATCCGTTGAGCCACCGCAATTGCAAGCCTTCCATGGCGGATAGCACCTGCAGTGCGGTGCGTTCCGGATCGGCGACGCCATCTCGTTTGGCTGCGAACGTGTATTCCTTCAGCAGATTGATTTCGCGCTGTTCGAAATACTCGTGCACCGGATGGTCTTTGCTTAGGGCCTCGCTTTCGAGCAGGGTGTAGAGGCGAACCATTTCGGGTCGGCCTGCGTTGGTTTCCACGGTTCCCGTGGAGATGGCCTTGAGTCCGAGATCGCAATGGTATGCGATGCCGTCTTGCAAGACTTCGCCGGTCACGCCTTCGACGCCAAGATGCTCTGCAATGGCGATTTGGTTAGTGCGATCGGCGTATTTGAGTGTCGCTTCAAGGAGTTGTTCTTTGGATTTGAAGTAGTAAAGGAGGCCTGCTTCGGTGATGTTCTGAGCTTGTGCCACGTCGCGAATGGTAAATCCCCAGAATCCGAATTGTGAGATGAAAGAGACCGTGGTTTCGAGAATCGCTTTCTTGCGGTCTTCTGCGCTCATTCGTTTCTTGGTTTTGCTTTCGGTGCGGCGACGCATGCGTTCTCCTCTCTTGTGCTTACTAAGTTACAAGAAGGGGGAGAGGAAGTGTGTTGGAAACGTTGGGACACGCCGGAAAATGATAGATACAAGAGATTGTAATATGCTTTAACTAAGCAGTTACTAAGTAATAAAAACTGAAGTTGCCGTATGGGGCGAATCGTTGTGGATTGCTATTTGAAAAACGCTGCCGTCGGAAAAATTCGCGTCTGACTTGCGTTCTTTCGAAAGGGCATCTATGATGAAAACCAGCTAGTTACCAAGTGGTAGTTAGTTGATTGGGCAGAGAAGCCCTATCGGAAAACAGGAATATCACAGAAAACACTACTGAAACATGAATCGAAGGAGAGAGTTTCATGAGTGAAGCAATCGCAAGCAAAGAGGAGCGTTTGGTGCGTTATAACGCCAACATCGCCGCTGCAGACAAGGATCCGCAGCTGTCTCCTGAAACCGGCAAGCCACTGAGCAAGGTCAACACCATCCGTTTCGGTGCGGGCTTCCTGCTGTTCGGCGTGTTGTGGATGTCGGGTCTCGGCATCGTCTCCGCCGTGCTTCTGCCGATGCATTACAAGACCATCGAAGGCGCCGATCCGGATGCTCTCGTTGGCATCGTCAATGCGTTCACCGCAGTGGCATCCCTAGTTGCCAACCTGATGTTCGGCAACTTCTCCGATCGTTCCCGCTCCAGGTTCGGTCGTCGTACTCCGTGGATTGTTTTCGGTGCGGTGCTCGGTGGCGTCACCCTGTTCCTGACCGGCACCACGCACAACGCGGTGCTGCTCACCATCTTCTACTGCGCCTGCATGTTCGGCCTCAACTGCATGATTGCCCCGCTGGTCGCCGTGCTGTCTGACCGCGTGCCGTCTGGCATCCGCGGCACCATGTCCGCCTTCTATGGCGCAGGCTCCACCATCGGTACTCCGATCGGCACCATGATCGGCGCATTCTTCATCGAAAACCTGACTGCCGGCTTCGCTGTCGCAGGCGTGCTCATGTTCCTCGGCGGTATCGTCGCCGTGATCATCCTGCCGAAGGAACAGTCCGCTGACTTCCTGCCGAAGGAAGAGGGCTCCTTCAAGGACGTCCTCGTATCCTTCCGTCCGCCGAAGTTCGCTGGCGCCCACGACTTCTACAAGGCTTTCGCCGGCCGTTTCTGCATGCTCATGAGCTACCAGATGATCAACGTCTACCAGCTCTACATCATCCAGAACTACATTGGTCAGTCCGTCAAGGAATCCGCTGTCACCGTGTCCGTCGTTGCCATGCTCATGATGGTCATGTCTCTGGTCGGCTCCTTCATCTCCGGCCCGGTTTCCGATCTCATCGGCCGTCGTAAGGCTCCGGTTGTCGTGGCTTCCGTGCTCTTCGCTATCGGTATCGCCATGCCGTGGCTGATCCCGTCCACCCTGGGCATGTACCTGTTCGCTGGCATCGCTGGCCTCGGCTACGCTGTCTACTCCGCGGTCGATCAGGCTCTGCTCGTTGATGTGCTGCCGAACAAGGAAGAGGCTGGCAAGGATCTGGGCATTCTGAACATGGGCACCACCCTTGGTCAGATGTGCGGCCCGGTCATCATGTCCACCATCGTGGTGTCCCTCGGCTACAACTTCGCCTTCCCGACCGCCATCGCCTTGGCCATCATCGGCTGCTTCTTCATCATGGCCATCAAGAAGGTCAAGTAACCCCATCCCTTCCCCCTCCCTTCAATTTCGAAAGAGGAGAGGAAGAGAGGTAATAGGAAGTTTTCCAAAACTGAACAACAATGCAAAACTAAATAACAGTGCAAACGTAACGTCATAGCGTTACGAGCAGGATGCCGCGATAATCTGTTTAAGACCGTAAAGACTTGGCTAGAGCGGCCTGGAGCGTGTCGTGAATAGATTATCGCGGCGTCCTGCGGTTTTTGCGCTTACTGAAATGAAATTGCGTTGCCGATAATTCAATCTCAATAATTCAATCTCAAAAACTAAATATCGATAACTAAATCCCAATAATCAAATAAAAACAACTCAAAAAAACGAATAAATATAAATCCAAAGAATCAGCGACAATACTAAGGACTTTCCATGACTACTTGGATCGCGACAACGCAAGACAACAAGCTTGCCGACAAATCATCCGAAATTGAATCCACGCATGCCACTTCCGCTTCCGATCTGCAGCTTGATGGCAATGAATATCAGGCATTGCGTGGCTTCGGCGGCTGCTTCAACGAGCTTGGCTGGCTTCCTCTGCAGACGGTTACTGAAGAGGAACGTGATCAGATCATCAAGGAACTGTTCAGCCCGGATGAGATGAACTTCACCTTCAATCGTGCGCCGGTCGGTGCCAATGATTTCGCCGATCATTGGTATAGCTATAACGAGACCGACGGCGATTATGAGATGGAGCATTTCTCCGTCGAGCATGATGAGCAGACGCTGATTCCGTATATTCATCGCGCGCAGGAATGGCAGCCGAACATGCAACTGTTCTCCAGCCCGTGGAGCCCGCCGACATGGATGAAGCGTCCGAAGGCTTATAACTATGGTCGTTTGGTGCAGACGCCTGAGAATCTTAAGGCATATGCGAAGTATTTCGTCAAGTACATTCAAGCTTATGCCGAGCATGGCATTACCGTGAATCAGCTGCATGTGCAGAATGAGGTGTTTGCCGATCAGAAGTTCCCGAGTGCATTGTGGGATTCCGAAGCGCTCAAGGTGTTCATCCGCGATTATCTTGGACCTGCTTTTGACGAAGCTGGTCTTGACACCGATATTTGGCTGGGTACGCTGAATGGTCCGGAAGATATGGCGTGGACCGGCGGCTACGGCATGAAGCTGAATAATTACAACCGTTTTGTCGACAATATTCTGTTCGACGATGGCGCTCGCAAGTACATCAAGGGCATCGCTTACCAGTGGGCCGGCCAGAACTGTATTGCGCGTACGCATGAATCCTGGCCTGAAATCGAGCTGATTCAGTCTGAATCCGAATGCGGTATGGGCGATAATACGTGGGAATATGCGGAGTATATTTTCCATTTGATCAACCATTATTTGCGTAATGGCGCGACTGCTTACACTTATTGGAATATGATTCTTGACGATCAGGATTCTACGTGGGGGTGGTGGCAGAATTCACTGTTCACCATTACTGCGGATACGCATGAGGTTCGCCGTAATCCGGAATATTATGTGATGCGTCATTTCTCGCATTTCGTTAAGCCGGGTGCGCATGTGCTTGGCACTACGGGTCATTTCAATTCGATGGCTATTGCGTTCCGTAATCCGGATGGCACCATTGTGGTGGTGGCCCAGAACGCTCTCGAAGAGGAGCGTCCGTTTGAATTTGCCGATCCTTGCAATGCCGATCGCGGTATCAAGGTGACGCTTGCTCCGCGTTCGTTCAACACGTTTGTGCTGGACTGACGGGAGCTGCCTGGCTGATGCGAATGTGTGCGTAACGCGTCGGCTTGGTTGTGGCAGCGGTTTGTTGAATGCCGGATGGCAGGTTTCCCTTCTCTTCCTGCCATCTTCGCAAGCCGGTGTTGTGTTGCGGGGCGTTTGCCTATGGTGATCGGTTACCGGTCGCCGCAGGCAAACGCCTTTTTGCGTTTGCGGTGTCTTTGCTTGTTTGCGCTCTGTTCAGCGGTAGCCGTCCCATGTGGGGGAGGGGAACAGGATGCGTTCTGCGCGTTCCCATAGTTGCATCATGGATTCGTTGGGATTGGTTAACGACTGGATTTGCACGCCGTCCATGGCAAAGAACGCGGTGACGATGAGGTCATGCAGGCGTTCTGGATCGCGGTATTCTTCCGGTAGTTCCCAGTCCACGCTGGTCATGTCGATCAAAATCGAATTGTGTCTGTTCTGGTAGAACTCGTGGGCTGGGTGTTCTGGATCGGACGCTTCGATGGCGAGGCGCATGAACAGTGCGACAAGTTCGGGACGTTTGGCGTTGAAGCGCACGGTTTCGTGCAATGTGCCGGGCAGATGTCGGCGTTCTTTGGTTGCTGAATCTGTTTGGTCGCAGTGGCTGATGGCTGCGCCCAATGTCGTGTGGGCATTGCCTTCTTCGGAGTCGTAGAACGTTTCGATGACCAATGAGAGTAATTCTTCTCGGTTTTTGACGTAATGGTTGAGTCCGGGCAGGGTCATGCCAACTGCATCGGCTAATGCTTGCATTGGGAAGCCGTATGACCCGTATTGCGTGATTAGGGTTACCGCTTCTTGTGTGATTTGTTTTCGTCGCTGCGCTGGGGAGAGTCGTTTTCTTTGGTTGATTGGACGGCTCTTGATGCTGTTTGCTGATGTGTTTTCCTGTGATTCCATACTGATTTGAAGAATACTATTGCCGCTGTCCACATGCGTTTTCATGTGGTTTCGATATTGCGGTTATGCGGTTGATTGCTGTGCTTGAAAGTAGGTCGTTGTTCGACACGCCGATTTGTTATCTTATATCTTTAAGATATAAGATAACTGACGAAGCCGATGAGAGTTGACTTCAACACAACGCCTCTCTTGCCTGTTGTTTGCATGATCATTGAAGATTCGGCAAAAAAACGTAGAGGGCTGACTTTGAAAAAGAAAGATAAGGAGACAAGCATGACTGACGTACGGCCTGCGGAGCATGCCAACGAGCTTTCCAAAATCGACAAAACGCGTTTCTGCGTAGCGTTCTTCGTGTTCTCGTTCGCATGGATGCTGGCGTTACAGATCGTTGCTGCAGTGCTGCTGCCGCAGCGTTTGGCTGATATCGCGCCCGACAGCAAAGACGCCATTTTCGGCGTGCTGAATTCGGCCACGGCATTGGCTTCGCTGATTTCCAACCTCGTGGTTGGCAACATGTCTGACCGTACGCGCTCGATCTTCGGACGTCGTACGCCATGGATCGCATCGGGCGGCATTGTTGCGGGCATTTCGCTGTTCCTCATCGGCATTCTGCCGGACGGTGTGAGCATTGGCATCAGCTACTGCATTTCCATGGTTGGTCTGAACATGATGATCGCACCGGTCATCGCATCTCTGTCTGACCGTATTCCTGAAGATATGCGCGGCACCATGTCCGCATTTATCTCTGCAGGTACGTTGTTCGGTTCTGCTCTTGGTCAGATTGTTGGTGCGCAGTTCATCACCCTGCAGCTCCCGGGCTTCATCGTGTCCGGTGTGGCTATGGGTCTTTCCGGTGTGCTTGCCGTGGTCTTCTGGCCGAAGGAAAAGTCCAGCAAGGATATGCCTAAGGAAAAGGTTGATTTCAAGGGTATTATCATGAGCTTCCGTCCGCCGACCAAAGGCGCTCGCGACTTCTGGCTGGCATTTATCGGCCGTTCCCTGCTGCTGTTCAGCTACTACATGATTCTCAACTACCAGCTGTATATTCTGCAGGACTACATTGGTCAAAGTGTTGAAGATTCCGCGGCCACCATTTCTACCATGAGCTTGGTGCTGATGGTTGTCTCCCTGATTTCCGCGCTTTCCGCAGGTCCGATTTCCGACAAAATCGGTCGCCGTAAGATTCCGGTTGTGGCCGCAAGCGTGCTGCTCGCCATCGGTTATGCTCTGCCATGGCTCATGCACAACGCGTTGGGCATGATTCTCTTCTCCGCCATCGGTGGCTTCGGCTACGGCATGTACGGTTCCGTCGATCAGGCGCTCAATGTTGACGTTCTGCCGAATGAAGAAGAGGCCGGGAAGGATCTGGGCATTTTGAACATTGCCACTACTCTCGGTCAGATGGTCGGCCCGATTGTCACCTCCGCCATTGTGGTAGCTACCGGCTCGTACGGACTGGTGTTCCCGACGGCAATCATTATGGTGGCGCTCGCCTGCATCTTCATTCTGATGATTAAAAAGGTGAAGTAGCGTCGGCGCTTTTCGAAATAACTTGGCCGGAGATTCTTTCATTATCTCTCCTGGAATCTTCGGCCATTTCGCATATATTGTGCGGCACAATAACTACAAGAACCATACGAATTACGAACGTTGCAGATGTGAGCACTACGGCAAAAGGAGCAAACCATGGTTGTCTGCATTGACCCGAACAGTACGATTGGTCGTATCGATCCGAAACTGCATGGCCAATTCATTGAATTCCTTGGCGAATGCATTGATGAAGGTCTATGGGTGGGAGAGGATTCCCCGATCGAAAACGAGCGTGGCTACCGCAAGGCCACATTGGATGCTTTGCGTGCATTGAAGCCGCCGGTTATTCGCTGGCCGGGCGGATGCTATGCGGATACCTACCATTGGCGTGACGGTGTGGGCCCGCAAAGCGAACGTAAAACCACTTTCAACGAGAATTTCGCCACCTATGAGCTGGACGATCACAGCTTCGGCACCGACGAATTCCTGCGTTTGTGTGAAATGCTCGGCGCTGAACCGTGGATCAATATCAACATGCTTTCCGGCACAGTCGCCGAAATGAAGGATTGGATGGAGTACTGCAATCGTGCGCAGCCCACTGATCTTGCCAAGGAACGTGAGGCTAACGGCCATAAGGCACCTTACGGGGTGAAATATTGGGGGATCGGCAACGAAGTGTGGGCTGGCGGCGGTACCATGACTCCGCGGACCTACCTCAATGAATACCGCAGGTTCGCATCCGCCATGCCGAGCTTCACCACCGATGTGTTCGCGCCGACCCCAATGTATGCTATTGCGAGTGGTCCTGACGGCAACAAGCCGCGCGAACGCGTGCAGTGGACCCAGGATTTCTTCCGTGGTCTTGCCGAATATCGTCAGCCGAATATCGACGGCTATGATCTGCACTTCTACAATTGGAATGTGGACAACGATGCCGACACTCCCACCCGGTTCGATGAAGACGGCTGGAATGCGGTGATTGAGGGATGCCTCGAACTTGAAGATATTCTGCGTGATCAGTGGCGTTTGATGAATGACGGCCTGGCGCTTATTCATGAGCCGGAGGTGGCTATGGATTCCAAGCTCGCGCATGTCGATCTAATCATCGGCGAATGGGGCAATTGGCACAAGACCGCATTCTTCGCACGCCCTGCGCTCAAGCAGCAGGTGACCATGCGTGACGCCATCACCACCGCGCTTACGTTGGATCTGCTGCAGCGTAATTGCGACAAGGTGACCATGGCGTGTAACGCGCAGACCATCAATGTGCTTAACTCACTGATCTTGACTGAAGGCGATCGGACCATCCTTACGCCTAACTACGATGTGTTCATGATGTATAAGGCGCATCGTGGCATGACCGCACTTGATGTGGCGCGTAACGATTCCGAGGATTCTGCCGTGTATACGTTTGCGTCACGTAATGAGGATGGCACGCAGCTGCTGATTAATCTCACCAATGCGCATATGAACGATGGTGCCGAAGTGCGGCTGCATTTGCCGTGCGGCGCTCAGGTTGATTCGATGGAAACGCTTGCTTCCGAAGATCCGCATGATTGCAACACAGTGGAGCATTCGGATCTGGTGCGCACTCATGCCGTGGACGTGGATAGTGCCGTGAGCGTGCACGAATCTGCCGGCGGTGCCGAGCTGACGGTAACGTTGCCCGCTGCCTCGGTGAGTGCCTTGCACGTAACGATTCGCCAGCGATAAGCAGTAATCGTCTCTCCGGCTGCAGGTTGCCTCTTTCTTCCCGCAAGAAAGAGGCTTTTTTCTTATGATTAATCGCATGATTCTGTGAAATTGCTGCACGATTTTGATTGTCGGTCCCACGATTTTCGCAAAGGGTGCTTTATGCGAAATAGTGCGACAGCGGTTCGGAGAGATGTCCGAGACGAGTTGCGGGGAGGAGAAAAATGTACTATCATCTAACTTAGTAATTACTAAGTAATAAAAAATATGATTGAAAGCGTACGAAGGAGTGCATATGGACCTTAATTACATCAAGGGCGTGAACCTGGGTAACTGGCTGGTTCTGGAAAAGTGGATGAACCCGGCATTATTCGATGGAACCACTGCCGATGACGAATACTATCTGCCGACGCAACTTGATCCGGCCGTCTACGAGGCCCGTATCAGGACCCACCGCGCCGAATACATCAACGAGCGCGACTTCGCCACCATCAAATCGTGGGGACTGAACTCCGTGCGCATCCCCGTGCCGTACTTCATCTTCGGCGACCGCGCGCCGTTCATCGGCTGCATCGACGAACTCGACAAGGCCTTCAACTGGGCCGAGAAATACGGCCTGACCATCCTTATCGATCTGCACACCGCACCGATGAGCCAAAACGGCTTCGACAACGGCGGCATCTCCGGCGTGTGCAAGTGGGCGCAGCTGCCCGACGAAGTCGAATTCGTGCTGTCCGTGCTCGAACGCCTCTCCAAGCGGTACGGCCATCGTCGGGCGCTGATGGGCATCGAAATCATCAACGAGCCGAACACCACCACCTGCTGGCCGATGGCGAACGTGACCGAACGCTACAAGGCGGTCGATCCGGAACTCGCCGAAGGCACCGGCCCGATCGCATTCGACTGGCTCAAGAACTTCTACATCACCGCCTACCACCGTCTGCGCGACGCTGACAAGGGCGCGTTGCCGACCGACAAAGTCGTGGTGTTCCACGACGGTTTCGACATCGAACAGTGGAAGGACTTCATGCGCGGCCCCGACGGCAAGCTCGCGCCCGAGTTTAAGAACGTGGTCCTCGATACCCACCAATACCTCATGACCGCCGAAACGATGGGTTGCCCGCAGACAGCGGAGGGCTACGACGACTTCGTGAGGAATACCTATGCGCCGATGATCGCCGAGATGAGCGAATACTTCCCGGTGATTGTGGGGGAGTGGTGCCTGTTCAACTCCGTCGGCTGCGGTGTGGACACCCACGGCGGCCAAAGCGTGCTCAACGGCGAGGAAGGGGCTCAGGTCGAAACCCTGACCGCCGAACAGAAGCGCTCGCTGTACCGGGGCCTAGCCGAATCCCAGCTCGCCGCATGGAGCAAGGGCAGCGGCTTCTACTACTGGAACTACAAGCTGCTCACTGACACTGTCAACACTCCCGGCTGGATCGGCTGGGACGCATGGGACCTTGGACGCTGCATCGCCCAAAACTGGTTCCCCGTCCAAAAGTGATTCCGTCGGACGCAAGAATCGTACAAAGCAACGCGTGATATCAAGAACATTAAGGAACGACAATGCTGCATAATCCGATCTTCAAAGGCTTCAATCCTGATCCGGCCATCTGCCGTAAAGGCGACGACTACTATGTTGCTGTCTCTACATTCGAATGGTTCCCTGGCATTCCGATCTACCATTCGAAGGATATGAAGCATTGGGAGCTGCTTACCCATGTGCTTACCGATGACACGAATCCGAACCTTACCAAGCTGCCGAGCGCTAAGGGCATTTGGGCTCCTTGCCTCACGTATTGTGAGGAAGAGGACATGTTCTACGTGATTTATGGCGTTATGAATTCCATGAATGCACGCTATTTCGACGTGAACAATTATCTGATTAAGTCGAAGAATATTGAAGGCCCGTGGAGTGAGCCGGTGTACTTGACTTCCTCCGGTTTCGATGCGTCCATTCTGCATGACGATGATGGCAAGAAGTACATCGTCAGCTTGGAGTGGGAGACCCGCGAAGGCTACGAGAAGCCGGGTGTGATCTGCTGCGTGGAATACGATCCGGAAACCAAGCATGTGGTCGGCTATCCGAAGCGTATTTGGCGTGGCGCCACCGATCGTGGCTGCATCGAGGCTCCGCATCTGACCAAGCGTGACGGCTGGTATTACATTATGTGCGCTGAGGGCGGTACTGGCTACAACCATTCCGTGACCATGGGGCGTTCCCGCAATGTGTGGGGTCCGTACGAGCCGGATCCGAATGGCCCGCTGGTTACGTCACAGCCGAAGGATTCGAATGAGCGTGCCGATGACGATCATCTGAAGCCGCGTTATTTCAATCCGGATTCCGTGCTGCAAAAGTCCGGCCATGGCTCGTATGTTGATTTGCCGAACGGCGAAACCTATTTGGTGCATTTGACGAGCCGTCCGTTTGTGCCGGAATTGCGTTGCACGCTTGGTCGTGAAACCGCCATCCAGAAGATGCAGTGGACGTCTGATGGCTGGCTGCGTATGGCTGACGGTTCCAATCTGGCGAAGATTGAGGTTGAGGAACCGAATCTGCCGGATGTGCCGATGCCGGAGATTCCGAACTTTGATGACTTTGATGGCGGCGAATTGGGCAACTGGTATTACTCGCCGCGTCAGATGCCGAGCACGTTTGCGAATGCTACGGAACGCCCGGGCTGGCTGCGTGTTCGCGGTGAAGAATCGCTTGCCTCGCTGAATCGTACGAGCCTGCTTACTCGCAAGCTGACGAGCGTGTATGCCACGGTGACCACCAAGATGGAGTTCGAGCCGGAAGTCTACCAGCACAGCGCTGGCTTGACCATCTACTACGACAACATGAATAACATTTTCCTGCGCAAGTATTATTCGCAGACGCTTGGTGGCAGCGCGATTTCGATCGTGCGTCTCGAAAACGGCGAAAAGACGGAAATGCTTGACACTCGTGTTGCCGTGGAAGATAAGCCGATTTACTTCCGTTTGAACATTGAGGGCCGTCGCACTTGGTTCGAATGGGGTTATGATGGCGAGAATTGGACCAAGATCGGTCCGGATTTCGATACCACCACGTTCTCTGACGAATACTGCAAGTTCGGTGAGTTCACCGGCACTATGGTCGGTATTGCCGTCACTGATGCTTCGCTGCATGAGAAGACCGCCGATTTTGATTTCTTCGATTATGAGGCGGACGAAACGAAGCCTGTCGACTGATCCCGCCCGGGCAGCCACCACGATCATTCAACGACCCTGATCCGGTCGTGATCCGATTCCGAGCGGCCGTGTGGCCGCTCGCAGGGCGCATACAATGGACCAAGGAATGTTGCGAATGACGCACGGTTCCTTGGCCCATTGGGCCGAATGGGTTTTGCCATGGGTTGTGATGGACGGAAACGAAAAGTCGGGCAACTCCGAGCGTAAGGGCGGTGAGACGCATGGTGCTAGGCATCGATGAGCGAATCGACGGCGTGAACCTCGGCAACTGGCTGGTGCTGGAGAAATGGATGGATCCGAAACCGTTCACCCGCAGCGCCGAAGACGATGAAATCTGGATGCACCGCACGCACGTATCCCTCTGGTCCGAACGGAATCTCGCCGAGGAACTGCGCCGGCACCGCGAAACCTACATCACCCTGGAGGATTTCCGTATTATCGTCGGTCACGGAATCAACCTCGTACGCATTCCCATACCGTATTTCATCTTCGGCGACTGGCCCGGGCATCCGGGCTGCATCACGTACCTCGACCGCGCGTTCCGTTGGGCGCGGGAGACGGGATTGAAGATTATGATTGACCTGCATACCGTTCCCGAATCGCAGAATGGTTTCGACAACGGCGGTCTGACGGGTGTGTGCAAATGGGCGCAGAATACGGACTTGGTGGAGTACACGCTGAACGTGCTGGAGCGATTGGCTCGCCGATACCGCGACGAACCGGCCCTGCACAGCATCGAAGTACTCAACGAACCAGTGAGCTGGTCGGTGTTCCATAGCACGTCGAACACGGCGAAAGACTCTCATGAGGCTTCCGGTAGCACGTATGTCTCACTGCGGTTTCTGAAGCGCTTCTACCGCGACGCTTACGCCCGGTTGCGCGCCGTGCTGCGTCCGGAAACCGTGATCGTATTCCATGACGGTTTCCGACTACTCCGCTGGGGCGGTTGGTTTCGTCGTGCTGGCATGCGCAACGTCATGCTCGACACCCATCAGTATCTCATCGCGATGGAGGATCCGCTGTTTTCGGGACCGGCACGCCGGCTGTACCTGCGATCGCGGCGACTGCCATGGCTGTACCGGATGCTGGTGGGCGCGAGTGGTATCGCCATTCGTTCGGCGGCTCGTCGTATTCCCGTGCTGGTGGGCGAGTGGTGCGTGGAGAATCAGTGGGCCCTACACAGCCAAAACCGATCGGCTGCATACCGCCAAGTGTCACGATTGCAACGCGCGGCATGGGACGTGTCGGCGGGGCAGATCTATTGGAGCTACCAGCTTGCGCGCTCCGCGAAACCGGGTAGTGGCGAAGGGAAACCGCCGCGGGATCCTCGCAACGGCGGCAATCTTGAGGCGTGGGATCTGACTCGCGTATGGCGTCATGGATGGATTCGGGCGGATACCTCTCACGATGACATGCCATAGTCAGTCAATCAACGGCAATCGACACAAGGTGCATTAGACTCGGAATCATGGCAGAGGAAGAGACTCCGAAACGTATCCGAAAATCACCGCAGGAGCGGCGTGAGGAAGTGCTGGATGCCGCGGTGCAGCTGATCAGCGAGCGTGGGTTCAACGGTATTTCCATTCAGGATGTGGCTGATCGTGTTGGCATCTCCAAGCAGGGTGTGCTTCGGTATGTGGGTAATAAAGACCATATGCTGGCGATGGTGTTCAACGAGTATTACGGTGAGACGGGCACTCCTGAGGATTTCTTTGCATCAGGTATGCCTGGCAGTGATCCTACTGCGCCGCTGTTTCCTGCGTATTTGCGTTATTTGGTGCGGCATAATTCGCGTCGTCGCATGATGGTGCAGTTGTTTACCGTGCTTTCTGCGGAGTCGTTGAATCCTGATCATCCGTTGCATGATGAATTCACTGCCCGTATGGACGATATTTGGGAGCATTATTCGCGATATCCTTGGCTGATTCCTCCGCAATTGGGTTCGTGGAAGTCGAGTATGCGTCCGGTGGTGCGTAAGGCCATGGAAATCATGGATGGCGTGCAATTATGGTGGTTGCGCGAACCTGAAGTTGATTTGTGCAAAGAGTGGGCTCAGATGGAAAACATGCTGTTTCCCGCTCCATTATGGGATGCATATCGCTGATTATTTAAGATTGCATTGCATGTATTCGTGTGAGAAGGCGAGGGGTCTGACGGGCTTCTTGCCTTCTGTGTTGGTATGGTCATGCCGAGTTGCGTGCGTGCCTGCATCGTGTTAAACTACCAATTGGTAATTAAAGGAAATCGCTTCAATGAGGAAAGTGAGCAATCCCATGACCGAAACCATTGAAAACACTGCGAATCTGCCGTATAAGAATCCGGAACTTCCGACCGAGGAACGCATCGCCGATCTGCTTGGCCGTATGACCCTCGAAGAAAAAGTCGGACAGATGATGCAACTTGACGCACGAAGCGGCGACTTGGACGATCTAATCGTCAACAAGCATGTCGGCTCCATTCTGCACACCTCGCCGTCCGACCTGCCGAAAGCCGTGGAAACGGTGAACACCAAAACCCGTCTCGGCATTCCGCTGGTGATCGGTGACGACTGCATTCATGGCTATTCCTTCTGGCCGGGAGCCACCATTTTCCCGGAACAATTGGGCATGGCGACCACGTGGGATTCCGAAAAAGTGCAGGCCGCGGGCCGTGCCACCGCCGAGGAAGTGTCGACTACCGGCGTGCATTGGACGTTCTCTCCGGTGCTGTGCATCGCGCGAGACACCCGTTGGGGTCGCGTGGGCGAAACCTTTGGCGAGGACCCGTACCTGATCGGCGAAATGGCATCGTCCATCGTCAAAGGCTATCAGGGTGGTGCCAAGGCGGGCGAGCCGCTTGCCAAAGACGCGATTCTCGCATGCGCCAAGCATTTCGCGGGCTATTCCGAAACCCAGGGAGGCCGTGACGCTTCCGAAGCCGATCTGAGCCACCGCAAGCTGGAATCCTGGTTCCTGCCGCCGTTCGAACGCGTGGCCAAGGAAGGCTGTGGCACCTTCATGCTTGGCTACGAATCCATCGAAGGCGTGCCGGTCACCTTCAACAAGTGGCTGCTTTCCGACAGGCTGCGTGGCGCTTGGAACTATCAGGGCACGCTTATCACCGATTGGGACAACGTCGGACGTTCCGTATGGGAGCAGAAGGTTAAGCCGGACTATGTGCAGGCCGCCGCTGACGCGGTCAAGTCCGGCAACGACTTGGTGATGACCACCCCGAAGTTCTACGAGGGTGCGATCGAAGCCGTGAAGACCGGTCTGCTTGACGAATCGTTGATTGATGCCGCCGTGGCTCGTATTCTCGCACTAAAGTTCCGTCTTGGACTGTTCGAAGATCCGCGTCTGCCTGATCAGGAACGCATCAATGCGGTGATCGGCTCCGAAGAACACCAGCAGCTCAATCTCGAAGTGGCTCGCGAAGCCGTGGCATTGCTGAAGAACAATGGTTCGCTGCCGTTCAATGCGGCTGGCGCGAAGCGTATCGCGGTCGTTGGTCCGCTTGCCGACGATGCGCAAACTCAGCTGGGCGACTGGGCGGGCAGCTCCGGTCAGATCAACTGGATGCCTGACGGCCACCCGCGCGAGATGATCACCACCGTGCTTGATGGCTTCAAGCAGCTCTCTCCGGAAGGCTGCGAGGTCGTGTACTCCCGTGGTGCCAACATCGTGGATTTGGTGCCCGATCCGGAAGGCGAGTTCTATCCGGATGGCCAGCCTCGCCCGAAGATCGGCGTTTCCGCCAAGCTTGACCGCGCACTGCTTGACGAAGCCGTGGAAAACGCTCGCCAAAGCGACCTGATCGTGGCTGTGGTGGGTGATGTGATTCAAGCCATTGGTGAAGGCTGCTCCACCGCTACGCTTGAACTGCTCGGCGGCCAGAATGCACTGATCGACGCGCTGTCGAACGTGGCTCGCGAAACCGGCAAGCCGTTCGTGGTGGTACTCGTCAGCTCCAAGCCGCAGATACTGCCGGCATCCGTGATCGGTACCAACGGTGTGATTGTTGACGAAACACCGGCCGAAGGCACTTCGGCTCTGCTGTGGGCTCCAAGCCCGGGCATGAAGGGCGGCCAGGCCATCGCCGAAATCATCCTCGGCGAAACCGAGCCGAGCGGACGACTGCCGATCACCTTCCCACGCCATGCAGGTCAGCTGCCGGTCTACTACAACCAGATTCGCGGCCAGCACGGCAACCGCTACGCCGACCTCACACAGGATCCGGCATTCGCATTCGGCGAAGGCCTGAGCTACACCACGTTCGAATACGGCGAACCGACGGTCACCAACGTTCCGGAATCCGGCGCATTCGGCGAAACCGACACCGTGCATGCCGAAATCACCCTCACCAATACGGGCGATCGCAAGGGCACGGAAGTAGTGCAGCTCTACATCGGCGACATCGTGACCTCTTACAGCTGGACGGATCGTGAACTCAAAGCATTCCAGCGTGTGGAACTCGAACCGGGCGAAAGCGAGACCGTTGCCTTCGATATTCCGGTTTCCGATTGCACCATCGTCGATTCTGAAGCTAACCGAATCGTTGAGCCGGGCGAATTCGAAGTGCTTATCGGTCACTCCAGCCGTCGCGAAGACCTGAAGCGCACCACCTTCACCGTCGCATAAGCAACCAAAATAAACCGTGTCGCAGAACTCGATAATCGACACGCCAGACTGATATGAGCCGCCTACGAAATGCTGATCGTAGGCGGCTCATGCAATTTCACGTAACATTTCTGCCTTACATAATGTTCTGCCTTACGTAATGTGTGGTGTGTGCCGGCGCAAACTGTAGCCGCGCCGGCATGCGAATATCGTCGACAATTTCGAAGCAAAAACTATTACACAACCTTTCTATCGAAGGAGCAGAGTGTCTACGGATAAGAGGAACGCACCATCAGACATACCCATCGAACATGCCGAAAACGGCACGGTTTCCGCCACCAATGGCGTACAAAGCGGCGCAATCAACGACAAGTGTATGAGCGAAGGCAAACTCACCATCGTGGTGGTGACGCTCGCCATTCTCACCTTCCTCGGCATTCTGTCGGAAACTTCGCTGAACATCGCATATTCGGCGTTGATGGAAGAGTTTGCGATTTCCGCCGACGTGGTGCAATGGCTGACCACCGGGTATCTGCTGTTGCTTTCCGTGGCCATTCCGACGTCACCGTTCATGGTGCGCAAATTCCCGACCAAAGCGTTGTTTGTTATGGCCATCGCGCTGTTTTCCGTGGGAACGCTCGTCGGCGCGCTCGCATTGAACTTTCCGATGCTGCTTGCCGCACGACTGATCATGGCGCTCGGCACGGGTGTTTCCCTGCCGCTGCTGACCAACATCATTCTCGACAAGGCTCCATTCCACAAGCGCGGCATGATGCTTGGGTTGGTGAGTTTGGTGACGTGCGCGGCTCCGGCCATCGGGCCGGTGTTCGGCGGATTGGTGATGGAATTCCTGAACTGGCATTGGATTTTCTATGCCATGATTCCGTTCCTGGTGATTTCGTTCGTGCTTGGCGCGGCTACCGTGCCTGACATCCGTCACGGTGAGAAGGGCTATCTGTCGGTGCCATCACTGCTGTTGGTGGCTGTTGGCTTGGCCGGCATTATTGTTGCGGCCAGTTTCTTCGCGCAATGGAATGGCGATTGGCGATTCTGGAGTGTGCTTATCGGTGCCATTGTGGTGTTGGCGGTGTTCGCCGTATTGCAGTTGCGTATGGCTCATCCGTTGGTGGAAGTGCGTACGTTTGCATATTCGGGATTCACGCTCGGCATGGTGATTCTGCTCATGTCTTCCGGCGGTGTACTTGGTGTGAACTTCTTGCTGCCGATTCTGCTGCAGCGAGGATTGGGGCATACGTCGATGGCGGCCGCTTTGATTTTGCTGCCGGGCGCTGTGCTTGGCGCGGTGTCGGCTCCACTGATCGGCGGCGCGTTGAAAGAGCATTTCCCGCCGAAGTTCATCGCCTGCGGTTTTGTTGGCGTGGCGGTGATGGATGTGGCGATGATGCTTGGCGGCTCGCACGAAGGAGCCATTGCCGTGGCATACGCGCTGTTCATGGCCGCTTCCGGATTCGTGCTGGTGCCCGATCAGACGCATGCGTTGAACCAGTTGCCGTCTTCCATGAACGCCGACGGTTCCGCGGTGATGAATACCATGCAGCAGCTCGCAGGCGCCATCGGCACGGCTGTGGCATCCACGTTGATTTCCGAATTCTCGGCCGCCAACGTGAATGCCGGCATGCAGCAGGCTGACGCTTATGTGGCTGGCTTCTCCACCAGCATGTGGGTGTTCTTCGGCATGGCCGTATGCGGTGAGATTCTGGCGTTGCTCATGTTCCGCTTCTCGGTGAAGCGTGCTCAGGAGTAGCCTGCAAGCCGAACCATTTGGGGCATGACTGCCCCAAATCTCAGTCATGGTGACATGCGGCCAATCCTCAGCGTCGAGCGATTCAGCCAACGCCATGCCATCCTCAAAGCATTGCGCCAACGATTCACGCTCGATTACGCGACTTTCCGCAGGACCTCCGGGAGGATTGATAACAACGGTTCCAGTGGGAAAGTGGTAATCGTAGGTTACTTGCGAACGATCGCCGGAATGGAAAATATCAAGCATGCGCTGCGTTGGCGCGAACTGTTGAAAAGCGAACGCCTTGCATTCCACCAAATCCAACAGTATGCCTCTGCGCAGCAAATGCGGTGCCTGCGCATCGCGAATCAAGGTACGCAACGACGTCATTATGCGTAAATATCGTTTTATATCGCAAACATTACCGTAGAGGCAAGGTCGTGCAACCAGCCAAGTCGGCAGCAAATCGGCACGCACCAACCCATCTTCGGGGGAGAAGGCCTTGCGTACCAATTCCCCGGAATAATCGGTGATTGACGTCTGCAATCGTCGTAATTGCTGAATGCGCTCATCCACCTGCGACTGCGCTGCGGCAAGTAACGCTCGCCAATCAAGCGAACCGTCTTCGAAACGGAATTTCTCCAACGAATCCAATGGCACGCCGGCGGCGATGCAGATACGCATCACATCGACGTCAAGCATTTGATCGGGGGTGTAGTATCGGTAGCCGGTAACCGGTAACCGGTAGCCGGGTCTACCGCGGCTGGTTTCAAGATGTTATGCGCATCGTAATAGCGCAACGCCTTGGCGGTGATGCCGTCCAATTTGGCCACTTCGCCAATCGTCAGCAGCTCGTCATCATCGCCGGCCACGTATTGTCTCCTTGTCGTGGGCTTCACTGTTCGTGTTGACCTTGCCCTCGGGGCAAAGTCTATCATTCCGTGAGGTTGCTCCGTGAGGATGCGGAGCCTGAATGATATGCCGCTTCGACGATGAATGGCGGTAGGAGGTAATGCCATGGGCAATGAGGAACAGCGCGACTGGCTTGATTCGGCCACACCGGTATTCGGTGACTTGCAAGACAAGTCCCGTGCCGCAGTCTGATGGTTTGAAATTTTCAAACGCTGCAGAATAGTAGTAAGGGTGGGTTTCGCCAGGTAAGGAGACCCACCTTACCGTTGTGTTGCGTCGAGTTGGGCTGTGCTAACAGTGTTCCGCATGCGATTATGCGCGTGTGGATTCGCGTCGGATTAGAGTCGGCTCGATAAGCGTGGTGCTGTGCACATGTGCGGCGGGATTGTCGATGTAGTCGAGCATCTGCGCCATGGCCTTGCGCCCCATGTCGATAGCGGGCGCGTTCACTACGGTCAGCGACATGGGGCATTTGGTCTCCAACCGTGCCCCCTCCATGCCGATGACGCAAACATCTTCTGGAACCCGTGGGCCGTTATGGTCATGGAATGCCGACAGCACGCCGGCGGCAAGCGCGTCCGAGACGGTGATGATGCCGTCTGGAATGGTGTTCAGGCCGCTACGCTTCATTGTGTCGATGATGTCCAGGCCGAGCTGGTAGCCGTCTTCAAACATCAGACCTTTGGAATTGATGAGTTCCAATTGCGTGCTTCCATGCGTGCGCGCAATGGTTTTTTCAACGCCCATCTGCCGATCTTGTACGGATTCATAGTCAAATGAGTGTGCGGCGAACGCGATGCGGCTGCATCCGATGCGAATGAGTTCATCGGCTGCGATCTGCCCGGCCGCCATATTGTTTTCAAGCACGCAGCACACCTGATCGGCGTGACGGGGATTGGTATGGTCGAGCAGGATGATGGGAATGTTGGCCGCTCGTGCCGCGGCCACGTCTTCGGGGGAGTCGGATATGGTGCTGAGCAGAATTCCGGCCACGTTCATGTCGATGAGTGTTTTCACCAGTTCGTTTTGCCGTTGCGCGTCGGATGATGCGTTCAAGGCGATAAGCTGCAGGTCGTTTTCTTCGCAGACCTCCTGCGCTCCTTCATGGATGAAGGTGAACAGGGAATGTTCGATATCGGTCATGATATAGCCGATGAGGCGCGGTCCGGCGTTCTCTCGCTGGGGGAGAAGCGTGTTTCTGCGGGGGGTGTAGCCCAGTTCTTTGATGCTTGCGCCGATTTTCTCTTTTAAGGTGTCCGATACGCGTTCGGGGTAGTTGAGATAGTTGGATACGGTGCCGATGGAGACGCCGGCATGTTTGGCGATGTCGGAAACGCCCACACGTTTTGATGCTGGCATGAGATTGCTCCTGTTCGTACATAAACCGGTTATTCCTTGATGTATCAATAGTCTACGCGCTCTCTTTTGAAATTGTATATTGAAAAACGCGCGACGATTTTGAAATTTTCAAAAACGAATGTAGTATTTCAACTACAACATCACTGGAGGTGCTGCTGAGGACGGCAGGATGTTCTGGTGTATAAAACAATGGAATCGCAGTGTTTTCTGAATGCTGGACAGATCAAAGGAGATGCCTCGGCAATTTGAAAACGCAGTGAAAACCATTTGAAAAAAGAAGGACATACTTGTGTGAAAAACGCATGCAAGTATGAAAAAGTAAGGAAAGAGCAATGAATACTTCAACCAAGAAGGGCAAAGGATTGGGCGAATACATGCCGCTCGCCTTCGCCGCAGGCATCGGATCGATGCTGGGATCCGGCATCATCGTCGGTCTGTCGGCAACCATTGTGGTCTGGCAGGAAGGCCTTGGACTCGATACCACGCAGGTCGGCCTGCTTTCCGGTATTCTGACCTTCGCCATCGCCTTCGGCTCGCTGTTCGGAGGCCGCTTGGCCGACAAGATTGGCCGCGTGCTGTTTTTCAACTGGATCAACCTGTTCTACGCCATCGGTGCCGTCATCTGCGTGTTCGCCCCGAACTTCACCGTACTGCTGATCGGCCTGATCATTGCAGGTTTGGCTTCCGGCGCGGATCTGCCGGTTTCCATGACCATCGTCTCCCATGATGCTCCAGACGAGGCCACCGCCGCACAGCTCGTCTCCACCACCCAGGTGTTCTGGCAGGTGGGTGTGTTCATCTCCTTCATTTGCGCGTTCCTGGTTTCCGCCATGCAGGGTGCCACCGGTGGTCGTGTGGTGTTCGCCATCCTCGCAGTATTCGCTGTGATCGCATGGCTGTGGCGACTGCTTTCTCCGACCTTCCGCCGCTTCCATGAAGCTGCCGACGTTCGTGACGCCGCACGTCCGGCTGTTGTAGGCAACGGCAAGGTTTCCGTGACCAAGGTGCTGTTCGGCGCCGACAAGAAGGTGCTGCTCACCTACTTCCTTGCCATCGTGATCTTCTACGTCGGCTGGAACCTGCTGGCCAACACGTGGGGCCAGTTCCAGACCTACATGTTCTCCAAGGCTGGAGCCGCCCAGTCCCTGGCCACCGGCTTGGGCATCATCCTCAACTTCGTGACGCTCGTGCTCAACATCGTGTTCGCGTCCATCGCAGGCGGCAAATATCGTAACAAGGCGTTCTTCGCAGGCATCGTGATCTCGCTGATCGCCATGGCCGCCATGGCCATGGGAGGTGCGGACCTATGGGTCATCGTCGGCGCGACAGCCTTCATGAACCTCGGATCCCCGCTGGCAGGCGAAGCACTGTACAAGGTGTGGACCCAGGAATCCTTCCCGATCGAGATTCGCGCCTCCATCCAGGGCTTCATCAACGGCTTCTCCCGCCTGTGCTGTGGCCTGTTCGCGCTCATCACCCCGGCTCTGGTGCTTCCTGAAACCATTCAGACCACTATGTGGTGCTTCTTCGGCATCGTAATCATCGAAGGCATCGCCGGTACCATCATGATCCGTGCTCAGAAGAAGTACGGCACCGACGAAGAACGTCAGGCACGCAAGATCGCAGCCTGATTAGCAACAGCAATCACATAACAACTCAATATCTCCAATCGCAAGTCAGTTATGCAATACCTTGCGATTGCCAGCCAAAGTCCCAGCCATCGTCGCCGTTCGTTTCTCTCTCCTTGCGGCATGGCTCGGACTTTGGCTTCCCACCATCACAAACAAGTGATCCATTTTTTTTGTAGACAAAGGGGTCATCATGGCCATTACTGATCCGCAGATTGTGCCCAGTACGCTGGCTTCGGATCTTGACATCATCAGCTTCACCGTGGAACACTACCCGGGAGATGCGCTCGGCATCGCCACCGCAGCCCCACGCATGACATGGGTGTGCTCCGGCATGCTGCCAATCGACGCGCAGATCCTGCTCAAAGTGACACGACGTGTTCCCGGCGGGCAACCTGTGGAAGAACGCACCTACCTGCCCACTGACACTTCCGTGCTTATTCCATGGCAGTTCGCGCCGCTCGCCTCACGCGAAGAAGTGTTCGCCACCATGCAGGCCGTTTCGGCAAGTCACCAGCCATTGGGCAAACCGAGCACAACCCTGCATTTCGAAGTCGGACTATTGGAAGAACATGAGCATGTCGCCGATTTCGTCGGACCATCGTGGAGCGAATCCGAAACTGACCATCGTCACCTGCCATTAGTGCGCACCGAAGTCGAACTGAAGGAACAACCCAAACGCGCACGCCTATATCTAAGCGCACTCGGTCTTGTGGAAGCCGAAATCAACGGCGTCAAAGTCGGCAATGACGCGCTCGTACCAGGCTGGAGCAACTACAACCAGCGCGTGGAATGCTTCACCTACGATGTGACCGACGAACTGCAGTCCGGTGCCAACGCATTGGGATTCTGGCTCGGTGACGGATGGTACCGCGGACGCCTCGGCTTCGATGGCGGTTACTCCAACTTCTATGGCGATCGTATTGCCGTATTCGCGCAACTTGAGGTCGAATATGCCGACGGCAGCATGCAGAACATATATTCCAACGCATGGGACCGCCAATGGAAGGCGACGCTCGGACCGATCGTCTGCTCGGATCTGTGCGAAGGCGAACGATATGACGCTCGACTGGAACAGCCGGGATGGTCGAAACCAGGATTCGACGACAGCTCCTGGCAGCCGGTCGCGGAAGTCATGTATGACCCGGCACGTATTGAAAATCCTGAAACATCGCCGGTGCGCGCGCATGAATCGCATGAGCCGGTCAGCATCGAACGCATCGGCAACACGGAAGATGGTCGTGGCATATGGCTGGTTGACTTCGGACAGAACTGTTCGCAGCGCATCCGCCTGCACATGCGCGATCTTGAAGCAGAACAAAGCGTGACGTTACGTCATGTGGAAGTGTTGGAACCGGACGGATCCATCGCCACGCGAACCTTGCGCAGAGGCCAGCAGTGCGATGTGTACACTTCCAACGGTTCCGACGCTTGGTGGGAGCCACGATTCGCGATGCACGGCTTCCGCTATGCACAGATCGAAGGTTTCGCAGGAGAACTGACCGCAGCCGACATGGATTGCCGCGTCTACCATTCCGTGATGGAACGCACCGGCGAACTGACCACATCGAATCCGCTGCTCAACCGTTTGCACGAGAACGCCGTATGGTCGATGCGTTCCAACTTCGTGTCCATTCCAACCGACTGCCCGCAACGCGACGAACGCATGGGTTGGACGGGAGACATCTGCCTGTTCGTGCCTACCGCGGCTTATTTGTATGACGTATACGGGTTCCTGAAAAGCTGGCTGAAAGACGTGCGTGCCGACCAGGTCAAGTGGGGCACTGTGCCGTTCTACGTGCCGTTCGTGCCGTTGGGCGTATGGGCGCATCCACAAGCCATCTCCACGTGGGGCGATTCGGCGGTGGAAGTGCCGTGGACGCTGTACATGGAAAGCGGGGACGTGCAGGTGCTCGCCGATTCCTACGATCTGATCCGTGATTGGATCGATGAAGTGGCAGGGTACCTTTCGCCCGATGGCGTATGGGATCGCAAGCCGGACTATCCGCTCGGGCAGCTTGGCGATTGGCTTGATCCGACCGCGCCTCCGGAAGATCCTACGCAGGCCATGACCGAAAAGGAACTGGTCGCCACCGCGTTCTACGCACGCAGCTGCATGCAAGGCACGCACATCGCGCATATTCTCGGCAAAACCGATGATGAAACTCGATTCGCCGCCCTGCGTGACCGTGTGATTGATGGATTCCTGCAGCGTTTCACCAACCTTGACGGCACCATGACATCCGACACCCAGTGCGCCTACGCGCTCGCCATCGCCTTCGGACTGCTTGACGGCGAACCGGTGCGCCGCGTGAAGGCCGGCAATCGACTCGCCTGCCTGGTGCGCGAATCCGGCGGCAAGGTAAGCACCGGATTCGCCGGCACGCCATTCGTGCTTCCGGCGTTGACCATGACCGGCCATAACGACGAGGCCTACGCGCTGCTTACCTCCACCGAATGCCCAAGCTGGCTTTACCAAGTGGTTATGGGGGCCACCACCACGTGGGAACGTTGGGATTCCATGCGGGCCGATGGTTCGCTGAACCCCGGCGGCATGACCTCGTTCAACCATTACGCGCTCGGATCGGTGGCGGAATGGATGCATGCGCATATCGGCGGCCTTGAAGCCGTTGAACCCGGCTGGAAGCGGTTCCGTATCGCTCCGGTGATCGGGGGAGATCTCACCCATGCCGAAACCTCTCACATCACCCCATATGGCAAGGCGGAAGTGCAATGGGAGGTCAACGACAATGTGCTTGATCTGACGGTTGCGGTACCTGCCGGAACCACGGCATTCGTGGATATCGTCGACCATGAGCGCGTCGATCTTGTTGCGGGAACGCATCATCTGCAGATGGCGCTGTAATCGTACGGAATCGTGTGAAATCATATGAACGAAAGTCCTGCCGAAGCTGAAGCCAAATAAAAGTCGGCGTCGGCAGGACTGCGATCATACCAAAAATGAAAAAAGCTTTCTTCATCGTATATTTCAAATCATTTCAATATTTCAAAAAAGAACATGCTTCCAAAGGGGGAATCATGACAGCAAACGCATCACGCGAGCCAAGCACCGCAGTATTGAGTGATATCGCACCTGACAGCGGCCGCAAACTGACATCCACCGAAAAATGGCGATTCGGCGTCGGCTTCGTGCTCTTCTCGCTGATTTGGATGGTCGCAGGCACTTCCGGATCGGCCGTGCTGCTGCCGCAACGATTCACCGAACTGAACATAGGCGTGCCCGAAGTGATTCTCGGCACCATGAATTCCGTAGGCTGCGTATTCGCACTGTTCTCCAACGTGATTTTTGGTGCGTTAAGCGACATCACGCGCTCGCGTTTCGGCAAGCGCACGCCATGGATTGTGACAGGTGGTCTGATTACGGCAGCCGGCTATGTGCTCGCCTTCTCCAGTGCGCAGTTGGTGGGTATTGTGGCCGGATGGTGCATTGTGCAGGTCGGCGTCAACATGATGATCGCTCCGGCTGTGGCAGTGCTGTCCGACCGCATTCCGGAAAACGTGCGTGGTACGTTCTCCGCATTCTATGGTGGTGCGCAGATCGTCGGATCATCCGCCGGAACGTTCCTCGGATCGAAATTCATTGAAAACATGGGCACCGGATTTGCGATCGGTGCGGCACTGTTCGCAGTCACCGGTATCGTGACCGTGCTGATCTGGCCGCGCGAACGCTCCTCGGCTGCTTCTGTGGCTTCCGTCGAGTCTTCGGATGCCACCGCAAAGCTCGACGTCAAGCAGTTGCTGCGTTCGTTCATTCCTCCTACCAAGAATTGCCGAGATTTTTACTTGGCATTGATGGGCAGATTGCTGCTTATCTTGGGTTGGAACATGATTTCCGGCTATCAGCTGTATATTCTGCAGAAATACTGCGGGTTGAGCGTAAAGGATTCCGCGGCGACGATTTCCACCATGTCGGTGATTTCCATGGTTGTGCTGATCGTCACGTCCATGGTGTCGGGTCCGCTGTCGGACCGTCTGCAGCGCCGCAAGGTCATCGTGGCGATCGGTTCGGTGATTATCGCGATTGGTGTGGCCATTCCGTGTTTCATGCCGAATGCTTTGGGCATGATGCTGTTTGCAGGCATCGGCGGTGCCGGTTATGGCATTTACATTGCCGTCGATCAGGCGTTGAACGTCGATGTGTTGCCAAGTCAGGAAGAAGCTGGTAAGGATCTGGGCATTCTGAATCTTGCCAACACCGTTGGTCAGGTGCTTGCGCCTGTGGTTGTCGGTGCGATTGTGCTTGCCACTGGCAGTTATGCGGCGCTGTTCCCGATCGCTGTGGTCGCGGTGCTGCTGGGTGCGGTGTTCATCATGCTGATTCGCAGGGTGAAGTAGCTGCGGTGATGCGCAATGTGCTGGCGATTGCGGCACAGGTGATTTCGACATTGCGTTCCGTGTTGGCGATCAACGTTGTAAGATCTGCTGGCCCGGGCGCAATGCCGAATGTTGCGATAATGCCGGTTTCGTTCAGTGCTTCGACGGTGTGTGGGTCACGGGTTACCGTTCCGCCGATGGCAATGGTTGGTTTTCCTTGCGATTGCGCCAATTTTGCAATGCCGCTTGGCACTTTGCCGTATGGCGTTTGACTGTCGATAGAACCTTCTCCGGTGATGACGACGTCAGCCCAAGCGCACGCTTCACGGCCATGTGCAAGATTAAGCACGAGTTCGATTCCCGGCTTCACTGTTGCGTTGAACAGGCCAAGCACGCCACCTCCGGTACCTCCCGCAGCGCCCGCTCCCGGAGTGTGCTCGATATCGCGGCCGTTATATTGCATGATTGCGCGCGCGAGATTCGCAAGCCCCTGATCGAGAAGCTCGACCTGTGTTGCGGTCGCGCCTTTTTGCGGGGCGAACACATGGGCGGCACCTTCCGGGCCGGTCAAAGGATTGGTGACGTCGCAAGCGAGAACAATCGGAACATTTTTTACAAAATCGGGAACTTCCGAATCATCAATCCTCGACAAATCAACAAGAGAACCGCCACCAAGCGGAATATCATGACCTGCCGTATCAAGAAAATGAAATCCAAGCGCGCGAGCCAATCCCGTGCCACCATCCGTGGTGGCGCTACCTCCCAAGCCGAGCACAATGCGATCCGCGCCGGCGTCGATCGCAGTGCGAATCAGCAAGCCTGTGCCAAACGTGGATGCAGCCATTGGATCACGGTCGGCAGGGGAGACCTGCTCAAGTCCGCTTGCCGAAGCCAACTCGACCACGGCGGTACGGGAAGTGTGCTTATTGCCAAGAAACCCGAACTGCGCAATAATCGGGCGGCCGATCGCGTCAACTGTCTCAGCACTGTGCAACGTGCCGCCAGTGGCATGAACCAAGGCCTGTGTCAATCCTTCGCCACCGTCGGAAAGAGGCATAAGCCAGCATTCCGCCTGCGGATTGCCACGCTTAATGCCGTGAGCCATCGCCTGTGCGATTGCTTCAGCCGAAGCGGCCTCCTTGAACGAGTCCGGTGCCAGCAAAATCCGCATACATGCCTCCTTCTACGTCTGCATCCATACAGTAATGCAGTGCCGGGGCAGAGGCTTAGCGGTAGCTCTCCCACATGGGCAGGGGGAACAGGGTGTCTTCGCATTCCGCCCACATGGCGTTCAGATCTTGGCCGGGCGTGCGCAGCCAACGCAGCTGCACGCCGTCCATCATGGCGAATCCCGCATTAAGCAGCCGACGCGTATCAACGCCTTTGGGCACACGCCAACGAATGTTGAGCGCGGTGTCGGCATTATGCAGCTCTCGATTGGCGAAGTACTCGTGTGCAGGGTGGTTCGGGTCGATCGCTTCGGCGCTCAACGTGGAAAACATGTGCACCTGAAGCGGTCTGCGTGCGTTCACCGCTACGATCCTGCGCCACATATCCGCGATCAGCGGGCGCGGCTCGCGTACCATGTCGGTAAGAATGTCTTCGGTTTCGGAATCGTAGACTTCGTCCAGCGCGGCTGTGAGCAGTCCTTCCTTACTGCCGACATAATGCAGTACGCCAGCCTTGGTGAGTCCTACGCGATCGGCGATTTTCTGCAGGGAAGTGCCGTAATAGCCGAGCGTCCCAAACAGTTCGACGGCCGCGTCGAGGATCGCCGCTTTCCGGTCGACTTCTTCGTTGGCCATGATGATTCCCTCTCTTGCCCTTCATTGATGGCGATTCATGTGCGCTGCAATGCTTATGAATCGTCATTTCTCTCAAGTTGTAAATACTGCAGTTACTTTACGGTCGGTTAATTGTTTTTTCAAAGAAGATTGGCGTGTTGCGGTGTTGGTTTTGATAAAGTACCTACCAACCGGTTAGTAGAGATTTTGGGGTTGAGGTCTCATGCAGATCGGTTAACCGATACGAACTCAAGAAAACGATGCGAAAGAGGAACGTATGAGCGAAAGCACCTATCCTTCCGTCAATGACCTGACGCTTGAAGAGAAGGCATCCCTGACTTCCGGCGGCGACGCCTGGCATCTGCAGGGCGTTGAAGCCAAGGGCATTCCCGGCTACATGATCACCGACGGCCCCCACGGCCTGCGCAAGTCCAATTCGGCCACCACCGGCGAAGTCGACCTGAACAACTGCGTGCCTGCCACCTGCTTCCCGCCGGCGGCTGGTCTGTCCAGCTCCTGGAATCCGGAACTCATCCACCAGGTTGGCGAAGCCATGGCCGAAGAGTGCATTCAGGAGAAGGTCGCCGTAATCCTCGGCCCGGGCGTGAACATCAAGCGCAACCCGCTTGGCGGCCGTTGCTTCGAATACTGGTCCGAAGACCCGTACCTGGCGGGTCATGAAGCCATCGGCATCGTCGCCGGCGTGCAATCCAAGGGCGTGGGCACTTCGCTCAAGCATTTCGCCGCCAACAATCAGGAAACCGATCGTCTGCGCATCAGCGCCAACACCTCCCAGCGTGCGCTGCGCGAAATCTACTTCCCGGCGTTCGAGCACATCGTCAAGGAAGCCCAGCCGTGGACCATCATGTGCGCATACAACTGCATCAACGGCGTGCATGCCGCCCAGGACCACTGGCTGCTCACCGACGTGCTGCGCGACGAATGGGGTTTCCAAGGCATCGTCATGAGCGACTGGGGCGCCGACCATGATCGCGTCGCATCCCTCAACGCGGGCCTCAACCTCGAAATGCCGCCAAGCTACACCGACGACCAAATCGTGTATGCGGCACGTGACGGTCGCATCCAGCCGGCACAGCTCGACCACATGGCACAAGGCATGATCGACCTGGTCAACAAGACGCGCGCAGCCATGAGCATCGAAAACTATCGTTTCGACATCGAAGCTCACGACGAAGTCGCACATCAGGCGGCCATCGAATCCATGGTGCTGCTCAAGAACGATGATGCCATCCTTCCGATCGCCGGCGATGCCAAGGTCACGGTCATCGGCGAATTCGCACGCACTCCGCGCTACCAGGGCGGCGGCTCCTCGCACATCACCCCAACCAAGATGACCAGCTTCCTCGACACCCTCACCGAACGCGGCGTGGACGCCAAGTTCGCCCCAGGCTTCACCCTCGACCTCGAACCGGCCGATCCGGCACTCGAAGCCGAAGCCGTCGACGCTGCCAAGGGCGCCGATGTGGTGCTCATGTTCCTGGGGCTCCCCGAAGCAGCCGAATCCGAAGGCTTCGACCGTGAGACCCTCGACATGCCGGCCAAGCAGATCGCACTGCTCGAAGCCGTCGCAGCCGAAAACAAGAACGTTGTGGTCGTACTCTCCAACGGCTCCGTCGTCACCGTGGCACCGTGGGCCAAGAACGCCAAGGGCATCCTCGAATCCTGGCTGCTCGGCCAGTCCGGCGGTCCGGCGCTCGCTGACGTGCTGTTCGGCAAGGTGAGCCCGTCCGGCAAGCTCGCGCAGACCATTCCGTTCGACATCAACGACGATCCGAGCACCATCAACTGGCCGGGCGAAGAGGGGCATGTCGACTACGGCGAAGGCGTGTTCGTGGGCTACCGCTATTACGACACCTACAACAAGGCCGTCGACTACCCGTTCGGATTCGGCCTGAGCTACGCCACGTTCGAAGTGAGCGACGTGAAGGCTGTCAAGACCGGTGCCTGTACCGCATCCGTCAGCGCAGTGGTCAAGAACACCTCGAACGTTGACGCCGCCGAAACCGTGCAGGTGTACGTGGCTCCTGGCAAGGCCGACGTAGCCCGCCCGAAACACGAGCTTAAGGGCTTCAAGAAGGTATTCCTCAAGGCCGGCGAATCCGCAGAAGTCTCCTTCGAGCTCGACGATCGCGCCTTTGCCTACTGGTCTGAGAGGTTCAATGACTGGCACGTGGAGAGCGGCGAATACACCATCGAGGTCGGCACGTCCAGCCGTGACATCGCCGGTTCCGCGGTGGTGGAGCTCGACGGCGACGGCAAGGCCCAGCCGCTCACCGAATGGTCCAACTTCATGGAATGGCGTAAGGATCCGCTCGGTTCCAAGGTGCTTGAAATCCTGCGTGCCGAGGGCGAAGCCGGCCGCATGCCGGTGGTGCCCGACAACGACATGACCCGCCTGTTCCTCGATTCCATGCCGATCAACAGCATGTCGGTGCTGATGGGCGCCGATGGCAAGCAGATCTTCGAATACATGCTTGAGAAGTACGCTGAACTCACCAAGTAGTTTCGTAGGATTCAAGGCTTAAGGCCGAGGGATTCGATCCGTTAACGCTGAACCGGTGCGGATCTGATTCCTCGGCCTTTTTTGTCGCGGACGATGAGATGCGCGACACGCTAATCGTTGCATGTACAACAGTTGTATATGCAACGGTTTAGCATGTGTGGTGTGACAGAAGTGACGAATGAACAATACAAGGAACCGTCAGGTTCACGACTTGCCGAAGTCTGGGAAAGTGGCCTGACCAAGCCTCCCAGCGTGGCCATTCGCTCGCTGCACAACGTGGTCAACCGGTATTTGCGCGTCACCCGTCCCGAAGAGGCGGAAGACGTCAGCAACGGCAACGTTGACATCATCGTGTACTTGGCAAGACATGATAACGAGGAGATCTTCCCTCAAGACATCGAGCAACGTTTCGGCGTGACCCGATCCACATCATGCCGAGTGTTGGGACTGATGGAGCAGAAGGGGCTGATCGCCCGCGAGTCGGTGAAGCGTGACGCACGTCTGAAAAAGATCGTATTGACGGACAAATCGAGGCATATTGCCGAAGTGCTGCACGACAATGCGAAAAACATGGAACGAATCCTGTTGGAAGGTCTTGATGACGACCAGATCCGCCAATTCATGCACATGCTTGACGTCATGCAGACGAATCTGGTGAAAACAGGTTTGATCGGAGACGAAAGCCGATATTCAAGCTTGGAAATACAGGAACAGGATTTTGGCGAATCGCAGGTTTCGCAAAAGCCGCAGGTTTCGCAAGAATCGCAAGAATCATGCGATGTACGGAATCCGCATAATCGCGATTCTCATGATGAATACGTTTCGCGCATACTGCGAATGTCGCAGGAAATGGCGATCGCAAACAACCTCAGGTAACACACGCAAGCAAGTAAGTACGAAAAAGAAAGGACAAGGAGTGACAGCGGCAAACGCAACGACGTCCACAACGTCAAAACCAAAGCAACACGTCATTCGCACACTGGGCAAATCCCTGCGCGAATACAAAAAAGCCAGCCTGCTCTCCCCGGTATTTGTAGCCGTGGAAAGCGTGCTGGAAATCCTTATTCCGACTGTCATGGCATCGCTGATTGATGAGGGCATCAGCGGTGGCAGCATGCCGGCGATTTTGAAATTCGGCTTGATTCTGCTGATTTGTTCGGCGGTTTCGCTGACATCCGGCTTTTTGGCCGGAAAGTTCTCGGCCATTGCGGGCGCAGGATTCGCCAAAAACCTGCGTCACGACCAGTTTGAGAAGGTGCAGGGCTACAGCTTCACCAATATCGACCGTTTCTCCACCGGTTCGATCATCACGCGACTGACCACTGATGTGACCAACCTGCAGAACGCATATTCAATGATCATCCGCATGGGTGTGCGCGCTCCGATCATGGTGATTGTGGCGTGGATCTTCTCCTTCCGCATCAGCCCATCCATTTCGCTGGTGTTCCTCGCCTGCATTCCGGTGCTCGCCATCGGCCTGTGCGGCTTGGCGGTACTGGTGCATCCGGTGTTCGAGCGCGTGTTCCACACGTACGACAAGCTCAACAACGTGGTAGACGAGAACCTGCAGGGCATCCGCGTGGTCAAGTCTTACAATCGCGAAAACCACGAAACCGAAAAGTTCAACCGCATTTCGCAGCGCATTTTCAAGGACTTCACCAAGGCCGAACGCATTATGAGCTTCAACAATCCGCTCATGATGCTGTGCGTGTACGTGTCCATGCTGCTTATCGCCTGGATGGGTGCCCAGCAGATCGTGGCATCCGGCAACAATGCGGCCCTTGGATTGACCGCCGGCGATCTGACCGCATTGGTCACCTATGCCATGCAGATTCTCATGGCCATGATGATGCTGTCCATGATTTTCGTGATGTGCATTATTTCGCAGGCCTCCGCCGAACGCATCTGCCAGGTGCTGAACGAGGAAAGCACGGTTACGAATCCGGAAAATCCGGTTATGGAAGTGAAGAATGGTGAGATTGATTTCAACCATGTCACCTTCCGTTATTCCGCCAATTCCGAAAAGCCGGTGCTTGACGATATTGATTTGAAGATCCGTTCCGGTATGACCGTCGGCATCGTCGGCGGCACCGGTTCCGCAAAGTCCAGTTTGGTGCAGCTTGTGCCACGTTTGTATGACGTGACCGAAGGCTCGCTGAAGGTCGGCGGCGTGGATGTGCGCGATTACGATTTGGAAGTATTGCGCGATCAGGTCGCCATGGTATTGCAGAAGAACGTGCTGTTCTCCGGAACCATTGCCGAAAACCTGCGTTGGGGCAATCCGAACGCCACTGATGAAGAGATTCGTCACGCATGCCAGCTTGCGCAGGCCGACGGCTTCATTCAGGAATTCCCCGACAAGTACGATACGTACATCGAACAGGGCGGTACCAACGTTTCCGGCGGTCAGCGCCAGCGTTTGTGCATTGCGCGTGCGCTGCTGAAAAAGCCGAAGATCCTTATTCTCGACGATTCCACGTCCGCGGTCGACACCAAAACCGATCAGCTGATTCGCGCCGCATTCCATCATGAGATTCCCGACACCACGAAGATCATCATCGCCCAGCGTGTGGCCTCCGTGCAGGAATCCGACATGATTCTCGTCATGGATCATGGCCGCATCATGGCGGCCGGCACGCATGACGAACTGCTGGAAACCTGCGACGAATACCGCTCCATCTATGAATCGCAAACCAAGAATCAGGCCCAGCCTGAGGAACTGCAGTGAAAGGAGGGCAAAAATGACTGAACAAACTTCCGCATTGGAATCCAAAGACAACAACAACGCGGCCGGCATGCAGCAATCGCATGGCAAACCGCCGGTGCAGAAAGCCGCACCCGGCACCACCAAGCGTATCTTCGGCTACGTCTTCCAATACAAGTGGCGTGTGGCGCTCGTGGTGGTGTGCATTCTCGTCGGTGCCGCGGCCCAGGCCGGATCGTCGCTGTTCCTGCAGTCGCTGGTCGATACGTACATTCTGCCCATGGTCGGCGCCTCCGATCCTGATTGGATGCCGCTGCTGCGCGCGTTGACGCTTATGGCATGCCTGTATGTGGCTGGTATTTTCTGCAGCTGGCTGTGGCAGTGGGTTATCGTCACTGTGGAGCAGGGCACGTTGAAGAAGATTCGCGACGACATGTTCGCCCACCAGCAGACCCTGCCGATCCGCTACTTCGACACCAACGAACACGGCGACATTATGAGCCGCTACACCAACGACACCGACACGTTGCGCCAGGCCATTAGCCAGTCGTTCCCGCAAATGTTCTCGTCCGCGGTGTCCGCAATCGCCGCGCTCGTGTCGATGCTGTGGCTGTCGGTGCCCGTCACCATTTTCGTGCTCGCCTTCACCGTGATCCTGTTCGTGGTGGTGCGCAAGGTCGTTTCCCGCTCCGGACGTTACTTCGTCAAGCAGCAGATCGCCATCGGCGACGTGAACGCATTCGTGGAGGAAGCGGTCAACGGCCAGAAGGTCATCAAGGTCTTCAACCATGAAGACGCCACCCAAACCACCTTCGACAAGAAGAACGAAGAACTGTTCGAAGCTTCCGCCGAAGCGAACACGTGGGGCAATGTGACCATGCCAATCGTAGGCAACATGGGTTACCTGCTGTACATTCTGCTGGCTATTTTCGGCGGATTTGCTGCGATTAGCGGACTTGGCAACTTCGGATTGTCCGGTGCTGGCCCGCTCACCCTGGGTACGCTGATCTCGCTGTTGACGCTGTCCCGCTCTTTCGTGAACCCGCTTGGCCAGGTGTCCATGCAGTTCAACATGGTGATGATGGCGCTTGCAGGCGCATCCCGCATCTTCGCGCTTATGGACGAGCAGCCGGAGGACGACGGCGGTTCCGTGACCTTGGTGAACGTGGAACTCGGCGAAGATGGACGCACCATGACCGAAGTTGACCATGAAACCGGTCACTGGGCGTGGAAGCGCGAGGAAGGCGATGACGGCACCCGTTCGCTCAAGGCCGCGCAATCCTTGAGCCCGCGTGCCGCCGAAGTGGCCATGAAGGCCCGTGAAACCGCCATTACCTCACCGGACGGTCGCCTCACCCTCCTGCAGGGCGATGTGCGCTTCACCGACGTGAACTTCGGCTATAACCCCGACAAACCGGTGCTGCACGACATCACCTGGTTCGCCAAGCCCGGACAGAAGATCGCATTGGTGGGCGCAACCGGTGCTGGCAAAACCACCGTCACCAATCTGATCAACCGTTTCTACGACATTCAGGACGGCATGATCCTGTATGACGGCATTTCCGTCAAGGGCATCCGCAAGCCGGATCTGCGTCGTTCGCTGGGTGTGGTGCTGCAGGACGTGAACCTGTTCACCGGTACGGTGATGGACAACATCCGCTACGGTCGCCTCGACGCCACCGATGAGGAATGCATCGCCGCCGCGAAGCTCACGAACGCCGACGGCTTCATCCGCATGCTGCCCAACGGCTACCAGACCGTGCTCGAAGGCGACGGCTCCGGCCTGTCCCAGGGCCAGCGCCAGTTGATTTCCATCGCACGTGCTGCCGTGGCCGATCCGCCGGCCATGATCCTCGACGAGGCCACCTCGTCCATCGACACCCGTACCGAAGAGGTGGTGCAGGCCGGCATGGACAACCTCATGAAGGGTCGTACCGTGTTCGTGATCGCCCACCGCCTCTCCACGGTGCGCAACTCCGACGTGATCATGGTGCTCGACCATGGCCGCATCATCGAACGCGGCTCGCATGACGAGCTCATCGCGCAGAAGGGCGAGTACTATCAGCTCTACACAGGTGCCGTAGAACTCGAATAATCTAATAGTCTCCTGAATTGGAGCGATGCGAGCACACGCTAGCGTTCTACACTAGCCGCGCTTCGATCCCTGTCGGCTGATACCGCCCTTATGGCCGGTGGCTTTGAACGGCACGGATCCTCTGGAAAATCCCTTGCTTTGAAATTGCGATTTTGAAGCAAGGGATTTCTTATTGTCTTTGCCATGCATGGTATTCGGCTGCGGCCAGCCCGCCTTCCGTGAAGGCGGTTCCGTCATACGTTCATGAGACTGCTGCATGAGCAGCGATTATAATTGGCTTGCGTAATCGTTGCATAAATCTCGCTTGGTTTGTCGTTATGTCAATAATAGGTTATCCTTTCATGGGTAAACGATTTACTAAATTGGAGAGCGAGACATGGCGACGATTAAAGAGATTGCGCAACGTACCGGGTTTTCTCAGGCTACGGTGTCTCGACTTCTGAACGGTGATCCCACCCTATCGGTGCGTGAAGAGACTCGTCGCAAGATCATTCAGGCGAGCGAGGACCTCGGCTATAGCGTGCAGACCAAGCGCATCGTCATCCCTCATGAGGTTGCATTGCTTGACAATGAAAAGTCCGACGAGGCGTTGCGGGACTCCTATTTCACCGATTTGCGTTCAGCGCTCGAACGCAATGCGGAACAGCAACGCATGGAAATGACGGTGTTCCACAATCTCGACGATATGATCGCTCGCAGTTCCAAATTCGACGGGTTCATGGCGATCGGCGCCGACCAGATCAGCGAGGAAGACTTGGAGCGGCTGCATAGGGCCATGCCGTATGGCGTGTTCATTGACGTGAATCCGGCGCCGAATCTGTTCGATTCCGTGCAGCCTGATTTGCAGCAGACCATGCATGATGCGGTCGCGGCCTGTGCTGCCAAGGGCATGAAGCGCGTTGGATTCATCGGAGGCAAGGGCTGCCTGATGAACTTTTATGAGGTCGATGAGGAGAATCGCGCCACATATTTCCGTCGTGAGGCAAGGCGTTTCGGTATTCAATCCGACGGATTGGTGTATTCCGACGGCTTGTTCACCGTGAGCAACGGCCGTGCGTTGGGGGAGCAATTCGTGCGCGACCATAATGGCGTGCTGCCTGATGCCGTGATCGTAGCTGCCGATGTGATTGCGGTTGGCGTGCTGCAGGCGTTCAATGCGGTTGGCGTGCTGGTGCCGCGCGATATCAGCGTGATCAGCATTAACAATCAAACGATTTCGCAGTTGACCTCGCCGCCGTTGAGCACATTCTCCATCGATCAGAACGAGCTTGCGCGCGTGGCGACGCTGATGTTGGGTGATGCCATTTCCGGCAAACGCACGATTCGTCAGCATGCGTACCTGTCGACGTCGCTGGTGGTGCGCGATAGTTTTGTGCCGGCAAAATAGCGGTTATTTCTTTACTTCTGTATAGTAATCGGGCTATTTCCAGATTGGCTTGGTTTCGTTTCGACGTGGAAGCTTTTGCATATCGTAAATATCGATTTTGGTAAAAGCTGCCACAAGATAATGCGACAGTTTGCCTATTTTGTTGTGTAGATGGCGAAAAAATAACGTTTTTGGCTATCTTTCGAACAGAAGCTCACAAAACATGACACGCCGATAGGCGATATGTTCAGTGATAAATTTTACTAACTTTAGGTAAGGGGATATACTGATAGTTAGGTCAAGGAAGGACCTGTATCTGACTTCTAAGGAGAAGCAAAGATGGGAAATGGCAACAACGGTTCCAAAGGCGGGAACCTCTTGTCTCGCGTGGCGTACTCGTTCGGTAACGTCGGCCAGTCCGCGTTCTACAACGCACTGAGCACCTATTTCATCGTCTACGTGACGAGCTCGCTGTTCTCTGGCGTCGATAAGAGCGTCGCCACCAAGCTGATTGGCATCATCACCGGCCTGGTCGTGGTGATTCGTATCGCAGAAATCTTCATCGACCCGCTGCTGGGCAACATCATCGACAACACCAACACCAAGTGGGGTCGCTTCAAGCCGTGGCAGCTCATCGGTGGTACCGTTTCCGCCATCCTGCTGGTGCTCGTCTACACTGGTCTGTTCGGTCTGGTGAACGTGAATACTACCCTGTTCATCGTGCTGTTCGTCATCACCTTCATTGTGCTCGACGTGTTCTACTCGCTGCGTGACATTTCCTACTGGGGTATGATCCCGGCATTGAGCTCCGACTCCCACGAGCGCTCCACCTACACCGCACTCGGCTCCTTCGGCGGCTCCATCGGCTACAACGGTCTGACCATCGTGGTCATCCCGATCGTCACCTACTTCAGCTGGGTGTTCACCGGCAAGTACGTCGAAAGCCAGTCCGGCTGGACCTGCTTCGCCATCATCGTGGCCATCCTCGGCATCCTCACCGTGTGCTCCGTGGCGTTCGGCACCAAGGAAAGCACCACCACGCTGCGTGCCAAGGCCGAAGACAACGGCGGCCCGCTGCAGGCCTTCAAGGCTCTGGCCCAGAACGATCAGCTGCTGTGGGTTGCCTTGAGCTACCTGCTGTACGCCATCGCCAACGTGGCCACCACCGGCGTGCTCATGTACCTGTTCAAGTACATCCTCGACAACACCGCCGCATACTCCATCGTGGGCGTCATCCCGGTCATCACCGGCTTGGTTATGGCTCCGCTGTACCCGATCCTGAACAAGCGCATTCCGCGTCGCTACCTGTACTTGGGTGGCATGGTGCTCATGATCGTCGGCTACCTGCTGTTCGCCGTCGGCTCCAGCAATCTGGCAATGGTCATCGTCGGTCTGGTCTTCTTCTACCTGCCGCAGACTTTCATTCAGATGACCGCCATCCTGTCGCTGACCGACTCCATCGAATATGGTCAGCTCAAGAACGGCAAGCGTAACGAGGCCGTCACCCTGTCCGTCCGCCCGATGCTCGACAAGATCGCAGGCGCATGCTCCAACGGTATCGTCGGCTTCATCGCCGTAGCCGCAGGCATGATCGGTGACGCAACCGCCGCGGATATGACCGCCGCGAACATCGGCATGTTCAAGGTCTGCGCATTCTACGTGCCGCTGGGCATCATCGTGCTGAGCCTGCTCGTGTTCCTCTTCAAGGTGAAGATCACCGAGAAGATGCACGACGAGATTGTCGAAGAGCTCGAAGCCAAGCTTGCTTCCGGTGAAATCTCCGAATGATCGAACATAGTATGTTCTAAAAATACATATTGAAAATACGATTACAATGCCGATACTGATGGGCTGTCAGTATCGGCATTTCTGTTGTATGTAATCCTACATAAGAGCTATTGTGGAATCGTCCATAATCATGCAAAACAAGCGAAAATAGTTCGCGCTGCATGCTATAATGACGACCGAAATGCGAGCGATGATCCGTTATCAGCGGGGAGCTTCCGGAAGAACGGTCGCGTGAGCGACTTATTAGACCCGGCGGGAAGGCCCGAATAGCCGAACATACAAGCGGTCGCACGTATATTTGAAAGTGCGGCAAACGAGGTGGTACCGCGGTGGCGGCGTCCAGCAGACGTTACGGCCATCGTCCTCGTAGGAGATAGATAGCAAGAACCTACGAGGAGATACGGTGAGCGAAAACAACGTGTATCCGAAGGCAGCTGCGGGTGAGCAGAGCGCCAATGTAGCGCCGAACCCCAGTTTCCCGAAGCTGGAAGAATCCGTCCTTGATTATTGGGAGAAGGACGACACTTTCCAGAAGTCCATTGAACGCCGTCCTTCCGGCGATCACAGCCAGAACGAATTCGTCTTCTTCGACGGTCCGCCGTTCGCCAACGGCCTGCCGCATTACGGCCACCTGCTGACCGGTTACGCCAAGGATGTGATTCCGCGTTACCAGACCATGAAGGGCCACAAGGTCAATCGTGTGTTCGGTTGGGATACGCACGGTCTGCCGGCCGAGCTTGAAGCCCAGAAGGAACTGGGCATCGATTCGGTTGATCAGGTCAAGGAAATGGGTATCGACAAGTTCAATGATGCCTGCCGCGCCTCCGTGCTCAAGTACACCAACGAGTGGAAGGACTACGTGCACCGTCAGGCACGTTGGGTCGATTTCGAGCATGGCTACAAGACGCTGAACATTCCATACATGGAATCCGTGATGTGGGCGTTCAAGCAGCTGTACGACAAGGGCCTCGCATATCAGGGCTACCGCGTGCTGCCGTACTGTCCGAAGGATCAGACGCCGCTTTCCGCGCACGAGCTGCGCATGGACGCCGACGTGTATCAGGATCGTCAGGACACCACCGTGTCCGTGGCCGTGAAGCTGCGCGACGAGGAAGACGCCTATGCGGTGTTCTGGACCACCACGCCGTGGACCGTTCCCACCAACTTCGCCATCGTGGTCGGCGCAGACATCGACTATGTGGAAGTGCGTCCGACTGAAGGCAAGTTCGCGGGCAAGAAGTTCTACCTGGGCAAGCCACTGCTCGGCTCCTACGCCAAGGAACTCGGCGACAACTATGAGATCGTGCGCGAACTCAAGGGTGCCGAGATGGAAGGCTGGCGCTACTACCCGGTGTTCCCGTACTTCGCAGGCGACGAGAACGCCGTCGAAGGCAAGGTTCCGGGTCCGGAAGGCTATCAGATCTTCACCGCCGACTATGTCGATACCGTTGAGGGTACCGGTCTCGTGCACCAGGCTCCGTACGGCGAGGACGATATGAACACGCTCAACGCCAAGGGCATCAAGAGCGTTGACGTGCTCGACGCGGGCTGCAAGTTCACCGCGCTGTGCCCGGACTACGAGGGCATGTACGTGTTTGATGCGAACAAGCCGATCCTGCGTAACCTGCGTGCCGGTGACGGTCCTCTGGAGCGTATTCCGGAAGACCAGCGCGCGATTCTCTTCCAGGAGAAGAGTTACGTACACTCTTACCCACACTGCTGGCGTTGTGCCACGCCGCTCATCTACAAGCCGGTGAGCTCGTGGTTCGTGTCCGTCACCAAGATCAAGGACCGTCTGCTCGAGCTGAACCAGGAAATCAACTGGATTCCCGGCAATGTGAAGGACGGCCAGTTCGGCAAGTGGCTGGCCAACGCGCGCGACTGGTCGATCTCCCGCAACCGTTTCTGGGGTTCGCCGATTCCGGTGTGGGTTTCCGACGATCCGAAGTATCCACGCGTTGACGTGTACGGTTCGTTGGACGAGCTGAAGGCTGATTTTGGCGATTATCCGCGCGACCATGAGGGCAATGTCAACATGCACCGCCCTTACATCGACGAGCTGACCCGCGTCAACCCGGACGATCCGACCGGCAAGAGCCACATGCACCGCATCACCGACGTGATGGACTGCTGGTTCGAATCCGGTTCCATGAGCTTCGCCCAGTACCATTACCCGTTTGAGAACAAGGAAACGTTCGAACAGCATTTCCCGTGCGATTACATCGTGGAATACATCGGCCAGACCCGTGGCTGGTTCTACGTGCTGCACATCATGGCGACCGCACTGTTCGACAAGCCGGCGTTCAAGAACGTGATCTGCCATGGCATCGTGCTCGGTTCCGATGGTCAGAAGATGTCGAAGCATCTGCGCAACTACCCGGATGTGAACGGTGTGTTCAACGATTTCGGATCCGACGCCATGCGTTGGTTCCTCATGAGCTCGCCGATCCTGCGCGGCGGCAATCTGATCGTGACAGCCGATGGCATTCGTGACACCGTGCGTCAGGTCATGCTGCCAGTGTGGAGTTCGTACTACTTCTTCACCCTGTATGCGAACGCCGCCAATAATGGTGCCGGTTTCGATGCTCGTGCGTTGCGTGCCGATGAGGTCGCCGCACTGCCGGAAATGGACCGCTACTTGCTGGCACGTACCCGCCGTCTGATCGAAAAGACGCAAAGCTCGTTGGATGACTTCCTGATCTCCGACGCTTGCGAAGCAGTGTCTGATTTCATCGACATGCTCACCAACTGGTACATTCGCAACAATCGTGACCGCTTCTGGAATGAGGATGCGAACGCGTTCAACACGCTGTACACCGTGCTTGAAGCATTCATGCGCGTGATCGCACCGCTCGCTCCGATGGAAGCGGAAGCCGTGTGGCGTGGTCTGACCGGTGGCGAATCCGTGCATCTGGCCGACTGGCCGTTCCTTGCCGACGAACAGACCGGCGAAGCGACCGAACTGGGCCGTGTGCTTGTTGACGATCCGGCTCTGGTTGACGCGATGGAGAAGGTGCGCGAGGTCGTGTCCGGCACCCTGTCGATGCGTAAGACGAAGCAGATCCGCGTGCGCCAGCCACTGCATAAGCTGACCGTGGTGGTGGAAAACACTGATGCCGTGGCCGCATACGACGAGATTCTGAAATCCGAACTGAACGTGAAGAACGTTGAACTGTGCACGCTTGAGGATGCCGAAGCCCAAGGCTTGAAGATCATCAACGAGCTGCGTGTGAACGCTCGCGTGGCGGGCAAGCGCCTGCGCAAGGACGTACAGTTCGCCATCAAGGCCTCCAAGTCCGGCGCATGGCATGTGAACGCAGATGGCGCTCCGGTTTGCGAGACGCCGAACGGTGAGATCGTGCTTGAGGAAGGCGAATATGAGCTGATCAACAGCGTGGAGGAAAAGAACGCCGAAGAGGCTGCCAACTCCGTTTCCGCAGCGCTGCCGACCGGTGGCTTCGTGATCCTCGACACCGAGCTGAACGATGATCTGATCGCCGAAGGCTACGCCCGCGACGTGATCCGCGCCGTGCAGGACGCCCGTAAGGCCGCCGATTTGCAGATCTCCGACCGCATCGCACTGACGCTGACCGTGCCGGCCGATGACGTGGCGAAGGTCGAGCAGTTCAAGGATCTCATCGCCTCCGAGACGCTCGCCACCTCCTTCAACGTGAAGGAAGGCGGCTCCGAGCTCAGCGTGGAGGTTGCCAAGGCCTGAACTGAACGAAGCTCGGTCGGCTTGCGATTATTCCAAGCTGCGGCTAGAGTAATCCCTTGGCTTTCGAGCCGCCGTGGCGTTGCCCACCGCGGCTCGAGTCCACTCAAGACTTGATTTGTGTCCGTGCCGCGCAGCCGCGTTCCTTACGCGGTTGGCGCGCACGGAAACAGATCGTTAAGCGAATGGTTCTCAGTACCATCCATGTGAGTCAAGCACACATTCTTGAGAAGCAGTCGCGCCGCCGGACGGCGGATTCAACGGGTTCGCCCAAGTGGGTGGATTCCAAGAATCCGCTGTCCGGTTTTTTCTATGTGCGAATAAATGTGGCTAACGCGGAATTTAGCTACACTTATTCGGTTAAGTGTAGCTAACGCAAAAAATATTCATATCTTTCCATTTGGAATTGAAAATGGAAAGATATGAATAGGTATACCAATGAGTATGCGTATATGCGGATTATTCCACTTGAAAGTCTTCTGTCTCTATATGCCGAACCTCGTTGCAATGCTCGTGAGAACTGTAACGCTATGGTAATGTAGGGGTGCTTGAACATATCTGTGAAGGAGCAGATTATGACTTTGCTGGCGCACAAGGACGCGGATGGCGGTGTGCAGACGTTGCGTGACCATCTTCACAATGCGGGTGACTTAGCGGAAAGCTATGAATCGGAGTTTTCTCAGATTCCGCGAATGGCGGCGCTCCTGCATGATGTTGGAAAGGTCGCGCAACAGTTTCAAACGTATCTGATATCAGGCAAGGGACGTCGTGGTGAGATTCCTCATGCGAGGCAGGGTGCGTTCGTCGTCAATGACCTGCCGATTTCGAATTCGGCAGCGGAAATCGTGAAAGAGATTCTTGAACTTGTTATTGCAAAACATCATGGAGAGCTTCCTGATTGCATCAATGAAATCGGTGATGAGGCTTTTCTCACAGGTTTTACGGAAGCAGATAAACAGAATCCTAAATATGCGTATGGGGAAATCAAACAGGGGCTACATGATTTGGATCTCGACTTGCAAGACACCTTCCAGCAGGCCGAAAAAGATGTTTTCGATTTTGCAGGACGAACTAAATTGCTGAAATTGTCGAAAGATAGTCGTTATTTCTACTCGGGATTACTAGTTAAATACGTTTATTCTCGTTTGATTGATGCCGATAGAACAGATACGGCTTATTTTGAGACGAAAGAGCAATATCATCCGATCAAGGCGGATTGGTCGGAACTGATTCGCCGTCTTGACGAAAGCATGAAATCATTCGATTCGACATCCGAAATCAATAAAATCCGTCAACAGATTACGGAACAGTGCCGTCAAGCTGGGAGCAGAGAGACAGGGATTTACCGATTGTCGGTTCCGACCGGAGGCGGTAAAACGTTGGCTTCGTTGAATTTCGCCTTGCATCATGCTTTGGAAACAGGGAAAAGACGAATCATTTATGTGATTCCGTACTTGTCTATTACGTCACAGACCGTGGCAACATTCCGGAATATGCTTGGTCTGGATGCTGACAGCAATATTGTGCTGGAGCATTACTCCACCGCGGGCCTTCAGAATTCCGGTAACACGGGATCTATCGGCACAAGTGAGGAAGAAGATGCGAAGGAACGTCAACGTAAACTGGCGTCTGAACGTTGGGATAATCCGATCATCGTGACTACGATGGTCGAATTCTTGGAAACGGTTATGTCGGCGCGTGGTACGAAACTTCGTAAATTCCACAACATGGCCAATAGCGTCATCATTTTTGATGAGATTCAGTCGCTTCCATTGAATATCATCAATCCGTTTAATGAAGTTGTGAGTTTTCTTTCGACGATATTGGACTCGACTATTCTGCTGTGCTCAGCTACGCAGCCTTTATTGGAACGAACGGCGCGAAAGAATCTGCGTCTGTCAGACGAGCCTGATCTTATCGACAATACTGATGGTTACGAAGAGAAGCTCAAGCGTACCCGGATTATTGCTTCACAGGAAAGCAAGAGTTGCGAGGAACTTGCGAACATCATATATGAGCAGGCACTTCGGAACGGCAATTGTCTGTCTATCGTCAACACGAAGAGTGAAGCGCGCAAAATGTATCAGTGTTTGCAAGAGCTCAATGCTGACGGGCAGTTTGAGTTGATTCATTTGAGTACTGCCATGTGTGGCAAACATAGGGCAGACCAGTTAGCGAGAATAAAGGTGTTAACTGATCCTCATGATTCCAAGCCGGTGATTTGCGTAAGCACGCAGCTTATCGAAGCGGGAGTGGACCTTTCGTTCGCATGCGTAGTCAGGGCGATGGCTGGTCTGGATAGCATTATGCAAGCGGCTGGCAGGTGCAACAGGAATGGTGAATCGAAAGAAATCAAGGATGTGTATGTCTATCCGTTGCAAGGTGAGGAAAGGTTCAAGGACTATCTTCCAGAGATTCACAGAGGCAAAAAGCTCACTTTGCAGATTATGGGTGAGCATCCTGATGCTGATCTGCTTTCTACTGGCATGCTCAATGAGTTTTATGGCATGCTGCTTCAAAGTGAGGATCGAGATGGCGGCAATAGTTTGCTGGATGGTCCGCTTTGGAAAAAGGAAAACGCTGGAAAAACGATTTATGAGTTGCTGGCATACAACGAAAGCCAACGTAAGCAATTCGAGAACAATACGATGGGGGAGAGATACAATCCGTTTTTTGCCCAGGCGTTCAAAACGGTCGGCAATGAATATCGTGTGATTCCGAAAATCACGCACAATGTTGTGGTTCCCTATGGCAATGCGATGGAATTACTGGATATGTTGGGCCACGGTGAGTTGAGGGAGAAGATTGCGATTCTGCGGCGGCTACAGGAATACACGGTTTCCCTTTTCGATTACGAATACAAGATTTTGAACGAAAAACATGCGATTTCCATCGCTAGCGAGGATTTCGATATTTGCGTTCTGAATGGAGATTATTACAAAGGCGAATATGGCGTGGTGACAGAGACGGACATGTCTCTGTTGATGATATGAAAGGGCAGTGGTTCTCCTGCAGGTCGATGGGAATCTGCAGGAGAGTTTCGTTTGGTAAATACGCATGTTGTACATATTTTCAATCCACGCCATGAATGTGGCGACAGTAGGAAAACCTACTTATACAAGAATAACTGGTTGATTGTTGATTGAGAAACACTCAAAGAGTTCTATGTACAATAAGCGTAAAATGTGCTATATTGACAGTGGCTGGTTGAGGGAACGATTAACGAAGGAGTTATATGCAACGACATCGCAACTCAATTGAATATGAGGTATCAGGCAGATATGCGTTGTTCTCGGAAGCAGCAACACGTGTTGGGGGTGAGAAATTTTCGTATCAGGTGCCAACGTACCAAGCTTTGAAAGGCATTACGGAAAGCATCTATTGGAAGCCAACTTTTATGTGGGTTATTGACGCTGTTCGTGTGATGAACAGAGTTCAGACTGAAGGAAAGGGAATTCGACCCATCAAAATGAGCGGTGGCAATGATCTTTCGTACTACACGTATCTCAAAGACGTGCGTTATCAGGTTTTGGCTCATTTCGAATGGAATGATCAGCGTGAAGATCTTGTCGCTGACCGCGACGAAAACAAACATCATAATATCGCCTTGAGATCCGTTCAGAAAGGCGGTCGCCGAGACATATTCTTGGGGACGCGCGAGTGCCAGGGGTATGTGGAACCATGTGAGTTCGGATCTGGCGAAGGGTTTTATGACGGTTATGGCGAGTGGAATATGGGATACATGTTCCATGGATTCACGTATCCGGATGAAAACGAGGACCACGATTTTATCGCCCGATTCTGGTCGCCTGTTATGTCCGACGGCATCATCGAATTTGAGCGTCCGGAATCCACGAAATTGGATGGACGAATTATCAGGAAAAACCAGAGCGTCAAGGAATTCGCTTTGGGGAGCAATCTGCAGCCGGTGGGAGAGGAGTGAGTGATGAGCCTGTCGAACAATCTGTTGCTTATCAACGAATCTGTGCACAACGCCGCCGGAAAAATTCCGAGAAGTGGCGACGGTTCTACGCTTGACATTAGGAAAGCCTTGATTCCTCCGGGGCATACGACACTTCCGACACTATTGACGCTAGGGGTAAACGAGAATGGTGAGATACTACGGCTTCTGAGGGAAAAACAAACGATTGTTATCCCGTGCACAGAAAGTTCCATGGGACGCACCATCAAGCCGGTACCGCATCCTCTGTTTGATCAGCTCCAATATCTCGACTTGCATTTCGACAAGGAGAAAACCTCCATGTATTTGGAGCAGCTTGCCGCTTGGAAAGGCGACAACGTCAAACTCAATGCCATCTATCGATGCGTCTCGGAACACAGCATCAGCGAAGAAGCCGCTCGATTCAATGTGGAAATAACCGAAAAAGACCGGAAAGCAGGTGTTTGCTTCGAAGTTGAAATTGGGCTGCAAAACTCAGATGTCTCGAACGATCCCGATATACAGGCGCAATGGATTTCTTATTTGTACCATGATCGACAGAAAAAAGGGAAGGATATGTTCGGAGAGGACCTATATGCTCCGATATTGAACTTCCCTAAGAAAATTGTCAGCGTAAATGGCAACGCCAAACTGTTATCGGCAAACGATTCAACGAATTTCACCTATCGAGGGCGCTTCGCATCCAAAGAGGAGGCTTTGCAAGTCGATGGTGAAACATCGCAGAAGATACATTCGACGCTGCAATGGTTGGTCAATAATCATGGAACGATTACCGATACCCAGGCCATAGTCATCTGCTCGGTGAAAAACCCCAACGAAAAGCCGAAGCTTGACCCTCAGGAAGGTTCCTATGATTTTGGCTCTTTGTTCTCATCGGATGTGGACGAGCCGGAAGCTCCCCGCAACGATATTGCAGATGCGCTGACCGCAACAAACTTTCAATACGCACAAGTTTTTTCGAAGGTACTACGCGGATATGGCAATGCTAACAAACTCAAAAAGCATGCCGACCTAATGATGATTGTCATTCTGGATGCGGCGACATCGGGGCGTTTGAGCGTTACATATTATCGTGAACTTTCAAAAGACGAATATGTCGAAAGTATCCTGCGGTGGCATGTTGATGCGGCATGGCCGTTGAAAATGTACGACAAAGAAAAAAAGAAGTTTGTCGCATATGAAGGTGCGCCACCATTTGCCGACATCATCAGCTGCGCATATGACGTGTCAGACAGAAGCAGCAAAGCCTATAAACGTTTTGCGAAAAACACGAAAAAACAGCTTATAGAATGCATGTTCGGAGGAGAATCGCTTCCCCGCTTCATATTGGACGCCACATACCACAGAGTCACTAAACCTATGGGATATGACGCTCCAGGAGCATGGCTAAGAGATTTTGAAATCGCATGCAGCCTATGGAAAAAACATTACATTGACGACGCGAGGAAGCAAAACAAACAGGAGGATACGATATCCATGTACCTTGAACCAACACGAAATGACCGCGACTACTTATACGGGAGATTGCTGGCACTCGCGGACCGCTTTGAAAACGGTGTCCTGTATAAGCAAGGAATCAGTGACACCCGTCCGACCAATGCCGTTAAGCTCATGAGCAATTTCGTCGCAAAGCCGTTTACAACATGGGGAACGCTGTGGAAGCAACTGATGTCCTACCTGAAATCGGCGAATGGTGCGCCCTGGTTCCAGAACAGTGTGGATGAGGTCATGGCGCTTTTCAAAGAAGGAGACTTCGAAGATAACCGTGCACTTTCACCGCTCTTTCTGCTCGGTTATTCATGTCAGCGAAGGGAGTCTATGCGTAAAGCGCAAGAAGCATCCCAGAAGAGCAAAGAAAACTAGTGTTTAGTTTTTGAAGTTATCGACGTTGATTATCAAAGAAAAAGTTAAGGAGTCATATCATGGCAGCTTTGGAAAACAAGATTGATTTCGCAGTCGTTTTTGCGTCTAATAATGCCAATCCTAACGGTGATCCGTTGAATGGCAATCGTCCACGAACCACATCGGAAGGGCTGGGCGAGGTTTCTGACGTTGCACTGAAAAGGAAGATTCGCAATCGCCTGCAAGATGCTGGTGAAACGATTTTCGTGCAGTCCGATGACCGTTCCGATGACGGCGCAAAATCATTGTCGGACCGTTTCAACACATATTTGAAAACCTTGCCGAAAGAAGAGCAGAAACAGAAGAACCTGGTGTTCCAGAAAGTGTGCGAACAGTGGCTTGACGTACGTGCGTTCGGACAAGTATTCGCATTCAAAAAAGCTAAGGATGTTGACGAAGTTTCCTTGGGCGTGCGCGGTCCGGTTTCCATTCAGGCTGCGTTCTCGGTTGAACCCATCGCCATTGACGACGTGCAGATCACTAAGTCAGTGAACAGTGAAACCACGGACACCGGTAAGAAATCCTCCGATACCATGGGAATGAAATACCGTGTTTCCGGCCGTGCGGTGTATGCGACGTATGGCAGCATCAGCCCACAGCTTGCCGAAAAAACCGGGTTTACTGCAGAAGACGCCGAAAAAATCAAGGAAGCTCTCGTCACGTTGTTTGAGAATGATGAAAGTTCGGCTCGTCCTGCGGGGTCCATGGAAGTGTTGGACGTTGTGTGGTTCACGCACAACAGCAAGTCAGGGCAATACTCTTCCGCCAAAGTTCATCGTTCCGTTTCCGTTAATGTGGACGGAACGGTGGCAGTGAATGGATCTTCTATTCCCGACTTGCGGTACGAAGTGATTGAAGGACGCTGAAGCGTTTGGAATTGAGAGAGTAAGGGGTGTTGCATGAAAGGGCCAGAAGGATATCCGGAAGAAGATTGGCTGGCCCTTTCGGGCATCCAGCATTTCTCATTCTGCAAACGACAGTGGGCTCTTATCCATATCGAACAGCTGTGGTCAGAGAATTATTTGACCACAGCTGGGCATCTGGAACATGAACGCGCCCACGATTATGCGGCTTCTGAATCTCGCGGCGATACGCTGATCATGCGGGATTTGAGAGTCTATTCGCGAGCGCTCGGCATAACTGGAGCCTGTGATGTTGTGGAATTCCATAAGTCTAGTGATGGTGTTCCGCTTCACGGAAGAGATGGATTGTGGTTGCCATACCCGATTGAATACAAACACGGCAAATCCAAAACGATTGATGCTGATCGTTTACAGCTATGCGCGGAAGCGATGTGCTTGGAAGAAATGCTCGCGTGTGATATTCCTGAAGGTGCTTTGTTCTATCGGCAGACAAAACGTCGTGAGCGGGTAAAATTGGACGAAGATCTTCGCAACATGGTCGAAGCTGACTTCTTGCAAATGCATGATCTTTTCTCCCGCGGATGGACTCCTAAAGTGAAACAGACCAGATCGTGTTCGTCATGTTCTCTACGGGATTTGTGCCTGCCTGAATTACGGAAGGTGAAATCGGCAAAAGCATATATCGAAGAACGGCTCAAGGAAAGCGGGGAGTGATGAAGCAGCTGTTAAACACGCTGTTTGTGATGACGGAAGATGCCTATCTTGCTTTGGAGAACGACAATGTTGTGATTCATCAGAATGACAAAACCTTGGCGAAAGTGCCGTTACGGTCAATTGAGGGAATCATGTGTTTCTCGTATAAGGGTGCTTCGCCTGCTCTTATGGGACGCTGTGGCAAACTGGGCGTTTCTATGGCATTCTATTCACCGAGAGGCCATTATTACTGTTCCGTGTTAGGGGAGGAGAATCGTAATGTGCTACTTCGCCGTGAACAATTTCGAGTCGCGGATGACGAACAAAAATCTTTGTGTTACGCGAAATCTTTCATTGTTGGAAAACTTTACAATGCGAAATGGGTGCTCGAACGTACGAAACGTGATCATGCTTTGCGGGTAAATATTGACCGACTTGCCGAGCAGAGCGGCAAATTGTCGGCGGCATTGTTAGAAGCTCGGAAAAGTTTGACGGTTGATGAGTTGAGGGGTGTCGAAGGGCTTGCTGCCAAAGATTATTTCTACGCTTTTGACGATTTGGTCCTGAAGAATAAAGATGATTTCTTTTTCACCAATAGGTCGAGGAGGCCTCCGCTGGACAGACTAAATGCATTGTTGTCTTTTTGCTACTCCATATTGACGAATGATTGCATTGCGGCTTTGCAAGGCGTGGGGCTGGATCCGTATGTTGGTTTTATGCATACGGATCGGCCCGGGAGAGCCTCTCTGGCATTGGATCTAGTTGAAGAGTTTCGCCCGGTGTTGGCTGACCGCTTTGTGCTGACATTGGTTAATACAGGCGCTGTTAAGCCGGGGGATTTTGAAATACGGGAGAATGGTGGTGTGCTGCTGTCTGATTCCGGGCGGAAGAAAGTGCTTACGGCGTGGCAGAAAAAGAAGAGCGATCAGATTCTTCATCCGTTCCTGCAAGAAAAAATTTCATGGGGGTTGGTTCCGTATGTGCAAGCGCTGCTGCTAGCTCGATCGTTGCGGGGTGATCTTGATGATTACCCGCCATTTATGTGGAAGTAAAAGGTGCGTAGCTGTGTGTGGCGGTATGCGATGATTCGTGGTGATACGTTATTGGAGGTGAAAAACCATGATGGTTGTGGTTGCGTACGATGTGAGTACGGAAACCCCTGAGGGGAAGCGTCGTCTTCGTTTGGTGGCGAAGATATGCATGAAATACGGACAGCGTGTGCAGAACAGTGTTTTCGAATGCTCGGTGAGTCCTTCCGATTATCTGGTGTTGGTGCACGATTTGCTGAAGATTGCCAATACCGATGAGGACAGCCTGCGCTTTTATAAACTTGGCGCTCGATATGCGGATAGGATTGAGCATTATGGACGTGAACGGAGTTTGCCGGTTAATGATGTGATGATGATATAGCACAGGCAAAATGGCATGGTGCCATAACGATATGGTGTGGGGTATGCTGGGTTGAGCGTTTGAGTGTGCCGTCCGGTATTCAGAGTGTGTTTTCTAGCCAGCAGTATTGTGTTTTCGGCAAGGTGACCGGTCTTGGAATGGTGTTTGTGCGAAGTGTAAGCGCTCATGATAAGGGACGTCTTTCGCACCTGAAAAACTATCGAAATCCGAATTGTGATTTTCGTGGGGCGTTTTGAAAACTAAATAATGGACATTAAAATGAGACAGAAAGCCAGTTGCTCGTTTTAGACATGTTGTTCGTCGTATCGGCGGTGTTGTTTGATATGCTTAAAGCTAGGCAGCTGGCTTGCGTCTCAAAAAGCGGACAAAAATGTCCAGCTGCACTGTCGCTCTCCTCATGGAGAGCGTGGATTGAAATAGGTTGCCGAACGTCTGCATGATGCTGTCGGATGCGGGTCGCTCTCCTCATGGAGAGCGTGGATTGAAATCGTAAAGTCGGCGTCAAGTTCTGACTCAATCTCAAGTCGCTCTCCTCATGGAGAGCGTGGATTGAAATCATGTTCTTTCCGCTCATGTTGATTTGCGGCGCGTCGCTCTCCTCATGGAGAGCGTGGATTGAAATCCTGCGGTTCGTCGGTGCCGATGAGGTGCATGCTGTCGCTCTCCTCATGGAGAGCGTGGATTGAAATTCCATACGATCTGGCATCGTCGTCTCAAATCGTGTCGCTCTCCTCATGGAGAGCGTGGATTGAAATCATACTCCGCGCAGAGTGGAACGGCCTCGTGGACGTCGCTCTCCTCATGGAGAGCGTGGATTGAAATGTGCAGACGATGCGCAAGGCCGGCGCGGACATGGGTCGCTCTCCTCATGGAGAGCGTGGATTGAAATCAACGCGGACTTGTCCACGCTGCAATCCGAGACGTCGCTCTCCTCATGGAGAGCGTGGATTGAAATCTTTGCCGGAAAAGAGAAAAGAGGGTCCCGCACCGGTCGCTCTCCTCATGGAGAGCGTGGATTGAAATTGGATGTTTTTGATGGACGGCACCCAGATCGTGTCGCTCTCCTCATGGAGAGCGTGGATTGAAATCTTGTCGATAATCGGGTTGTAGCAGGTGTTTTCGTCGCTCTCCTCATGGAGAGCGTGGATTGAAATGCGCAGAATCTGCGTAGAAATGTCCTCGCTGAAGTCGCTCTCCTCATGGAGAGCGTGGATTGAAATCACGAGCCAAGCTCTGATATGTCTGCTGGATACTCTGTCGCTCTCCTCATGGAGAGCGTGGATTGAAATGATGAGAATGCGGGTGAACAGCTCACGCCCATGTCGCTCTCCTCATGGAGAGCGTGGATTGAAATTATATCGCCACTCTCTGCACGGTTAGCAGGGAGTCGCTCTCCTCATGGAGAGCGTGGATTGAAATATCAGTGCAGGGAAGTGCATCGCGTGCGGTGACAAGGTCGCTCTCCTCATGGAGAGCGTGGATTGAAATTCCTTTCGGTTGGTTGATATGGGGGGGGTTGCGCGGGTCGCTCTCCTCATGGAGAGCGTGGATTGAAATAAGGTCGCCTATCCGCTGAGTTACGACATGAACGTCGCTCTCCTCATGGAGAGCGTGGATTGAAATGTCTTGTCCCAGTCGATGGGATCGGCGAAGAGCGTCGCTCTCCTCATGGAGAGCGTGGATTGAAATCTGAAGACGCTTTGCTGACTGCGTTCGACGGCGAAGTCGCTCTCCTCATGGAGAGCGTGGATTGAAATAAACGTGCAGCTCCTGAGATTGCGGGACTCATGGTCGCTCTCCTCATGGAGAGCGTGGATTGAAATCGGCTCCTCCGTCGCTGTCGCAAGGTCGAAGGACGCGTCGCTCTCCTCATGGAGAGCGTGGATTGAAATTCGGCGTCGCGCTGAGCCGCGATGGTGTTATACGTCGCTCTCCTCATGGAGAGCGTGGATTGAAATATCGAACCCCCGACCGTGGAATGGCCGTCATGGGTCGCTCTCCTCATGGAGAGCGTGGATTGAAATGAGCACACGACTGTAGATCCGCTGCTTGTCGATATTGTCGCTCTCCTCATGGAGAGCGTGGATTGAAATGATAGCCGGGAGATCATCAAGGCTAGCTTGAAGGAGGTCGCTCTCCTCATGGAGAGCGTGGATTGAAATGATGTAAACACAAAAGTGTGCGGCAAATGCAGGGTCGCTCTCCTCATGGAGAGCGTGGATTGAAATACTGGGCGACTGGGTAGTGACGTGGAGTTGAAGCGTCGCTCTCCTCATGGAGAGCGTGGATTGAAATGGCTACTGCATTGGCCTCGTATAGTGCGAGTGAGTCGCTCTCCTCATGGAGAGCGTGGATTGAAATTGATAGTGGACGGCATCAATGGCGGGGACGGTGACAGTCGCTCTCCTCATGGAGAGCGTGGATTGAAATCCATATCGTCATGCATGGCGAACGCCAGCGGCAGTCGCTCTCCTCATGGAGAGCGTGGATTGAAATTAGACCAAAGATTAACCATATGACGTAGCCAACAGTCGCTCTCCTCATGGAGAGCGTGGATTGAAATGCAATTGCTCGGCTACCTGCATCCAAAGGTTTTGGTCGCTCTCCTCATGGAGAGCGTGGATTGAAATGTGACATGTGCAGTCCTTAAGATGGCGAGAGCAGTCGCTCTCCTCATGGAGAGCGTGGATTGAAATCGGCATCTCATGCCGGGACGACACGCCTCACGAGTCGCTCTCCTCATGGAGAGCGTGGATTGAAATGAGATGTCCGACCAGACCATGCGCGGCCCGTCCGGGTCGCTCTCCTCATGGAGAGCGTGGATTGAAATAATGCGACGCCGACCGGACCAAGCTCGACCTCGCGTCGCTCTCCTCATGGAGAGCGTGGATTGAAATTCAATACCAACAACCTAAGTCCAGGAGTTATGAAGTCGCTCTCCTCATGGAGAGCGTGGATTGAAATGCTTATCACATGTCGCATATGCAAGGACCGGAGGTCGCTCTCCTCATGGAGAGCGTGGATTGAAATCTATCGCTGAGGATAGGGGCGTTCATGATCTCAGGTCGCTCTCCTCATGGAGAGCGTGGATTGAAATTGCGAGACCTTTGGAATCTGTTGACGGCCCGGCCGGGTCGCTCTCCTCATGGAGAGCGTGGATTGAAATGAGCGCATCAACAAAACGTTGGACGATTTGGAAGTCGCTCTCCTCATGGAGAGCGTGGATTGAAATCTTGCGGTGTTGTTCCACGTCAGTTCGGCGCAAGGTCGCTCTCCTCATGGAGAGCGTGGATTGAAATACGGCGACGGTCTCCTCGCGCGCGCCGCGGGTGATGGTGTCGCTCTCCTCATGGAGAGCGTGGATTGAAATGGGCAAATCCTCGGGCACGCAGTCCAACGAGTCCGTCGCTCTCCTCATGGAGAGCGTGGATTGAAAATCACGACACGCCGACTTGACTCTTGGTGTCACGTGTCGCTCTCCTCATGGAGAGCGTGGATTGAAATGACGATGAGTCGGAGTGGTGCGCGCAATGCGGCACGTCGCTCTCCTCATGGAGAGCGTGGATTGAAATTTTTCGACTCGAAGCAGCTGCACGCCGGTCAGGTCGCTCTCCTCATGGAGAGCGTGGATTGAAATAGTTATGTGTTCCCGCCAGCCGACATGAGTGAACGGTCGCTCTCCTCATGGAGAGCGTGGATTGAAATTCATACAGGGATTGCAAGGCGGTCAGGGTGCGGGTCGCTCTCCTCATGGAGAGCGTGGATTGAAATACCCAGCCGGGCGCGGTGCATCGCGGCGAGGTCGGTCGCTCTCCTCATGGAGAGCGTGGATTGAAATCTTGACCTGCTTGACGGCACGCCGACCATCGTGGTGTCGCTCTCCTCATGGAGAGCGTGGATTGAAATCGCAAGGACATGGGAACCGATCCGGCGACCGGACGTCGCTCTCCTCATGGAGAGCGTGGATTGAAATAACACCACGAAGATGACGGTGCTCCAGTCCGGTGAGTCGCTCTCCTCATGGAGAGCGTGGATTGAAATCACATCACGTCAATCATCGTACACCGCAGCTGATGTCGCTCTCCTCATGGAGAGCGTGGATTGAAATAGCGTTTGATTGGCTTGTATATCCAGCACGCGGAGTCGCTCTCCTCATGGAGAGCGTGGATTGAAATAGCTACCGTGACACGTTGACTGTGCTCGGCTATGTGTCGCTCTCCTCATGGAGAGCGTGGATTGAAATATGGCGTTACGGTTCGACGTGCCTAGTCTGTTCGTCGCTCTCCTCATGGAGAGCGTGGATTGAAATAAAAAGAAAATCCAGCACCGGAGAAAGGGGTGAAGTCGCTCCCCGCAAGGGGAGTGTGGATTGAAATCAGAAGACATGTTCGGGATCGGCGGTCAGGGCGGGTCGCTCCCCGCAAGGGGAGTGTGGATTGAAATAACGACAAGACCTTCGAGTCGAACGTCGTGTGGAGTCGCTCCCCGCAAGGGGAGTGTGGATTGAAATTTTTGGACCGTTTGGTCAAGCGAAGCGTGCCCGGGTCGCTCTCCTTACGGAGAGCGTGGATTGAAATCGGTGTCTGCAGCGTTCCGGCCACCGCGTGGATGTCGCTCTCCCTGTTTATGTCCAGTGTTCTCCGCACATGCGGGGATGATTCCGCATGTGCGGACTGTTAGTATCAATGACAATCCGAGGGGGTGAAAACGAGTTTATGGGCACGCGTGCGGAGTCTTCAGATGCGCAGAACTCCTCACGCAGCGCATATCACAATCCCAGCCAGGCGCGTAGGTCACGAATTTCCTGATCGCAGATGCCGTGGCCCATTCCCGGATATTCGAAATACGTGAGATTGCCGGTTTGCGCAAGTTTGTTGTGCGCGCACTGTTGGTCGGCTAAAGGAATTGTGCGGTCTTCGCTGCCGTAGCAGAGTGCGAATCGCGTGCGTCCGGTCGCGGGCAAAGGCTCAGCGGTTTCGCCTTTGAATGATGGGCTCATCAGAATCGCCATGTCGAACGCATCGGGATGTTCCGCAACCATGCGATACGACAGGTATCCGCCCTGTGAAAACCCGATCAGTACCTTGCGGAAATGCGCGTATGCGGGCGAATCCAGCAATCGTACGACGGCGTCGCCTACGGCACTGCACTCACGTCGACGCTCTCCTACGGAACATCCATCCGGATACCAGTAGTAGCTTCCGATGTAAGGACGTTCGTACGTGCCTCGGAACGACAGATAATTCGGATGCTGGGCAGGAGCAATGGAGTTGTCCGTTGAAGATGCGTCTTGCTTCGGAACATCATAAATCGCATCAATAATGCGGATCATCTCATTTTCATCATTGCTGAATCCATGAAATCCCAAGAACAGCAGATCATCGCCGGCTATTTCGCAGGCGGCCGTCTCAATGCTGGTACTCACGTTCAAACGCATATCAACCTCCCATCGCATGTCGATAGTATGCAGATTTCCAGCGGCACCATAACGGTGGACAGCGAAGTGGGGAAGGGCATGACGTTCACCGTTATGCTGCCGTTGGTTGAGGAAAACACTGAATATGTGGCGAAGCCTACAATAATCCGTCGGCGTGCAATGCGTTGAACATGCGGTCCAGGCATTCGACCAGCAGCGGATACGGCATTGCTATGTTCACGCGCACGCATCCGGCACCGGTCTCGCCGCATGAACGTCCGTCGGTCAACGCCACTTGCGCCTTCTCAAGGAAGTATGCGGCCGGATCGTCGATGCCAAGCGGCGAGAAATCAAGCCATGCGATATATGTGCCCTGCGGTTTGATATAGCCGACGCCGGCGAACCTTTCACGCATCTGCTCGTCGAACAACGCCAAATTCCTGCGCACATAGGCAAACGCATCCTGGAACCACAGGTCGCCTTCGTTATATGCGGTGGTGGTGGCGATTGCGCCGATGGTGGCGGTCTGATGTTCGCTCCACTCCGCCTTGACCGCCCACATGTCACGATCCGCAGGATTGGTAAGCAGCACCTGCGCGCACTTCGTGCCCGGAATATTGAACGATTTCGACGCGCTGGTAGCGGTCATCGACTGTAATGCGGCCTGCTCGCTGATGGTGGGGAACGGAATGTGCTTGCCCTCAAACACGAACGGCGCATGAATCTCATCATTGAAAATACGCACGTCATACTGTGCCGCAAGATCGCTCAGACGCAGCTCCTCCTCCAAGGTGAGCACTTTGCCGATCGGGTTGTGCGGGTTGCAGAGCACGAACGCATGGCATCCGGCAGCAAACGCGCGTTCGATGGCGTCGAAGTCGAACACCCATTGCGCCTCTCCGGTTTCGGCGTCGCCGCTTTGCAGCATTTCGATTTCGATCACGTAAACGTCGTACAGTTTCGGAACGCTCAAAAACGGCATGTAGGCAGGCGTCGGCACGATCACGCTGTTGCCCGCACCGACCAGTTCACGCAAGAAAATCTCATAAGCTTCGAGTACGTCGGGAACCACGCGAATAATGCTCGGATCGACATCCCACCCGTAGTGCGTGCGCTGCCAACCTGCGCACGCCTCCGCCACGCGCTGCTTCCAAGGTTCGGGAATGTAGCCGAGTTTGCAATGGTCGCAGGCGTTGTCGATGGCTTTCTGAATGCAGGGGGCCAGGCCGTAGTCCATTTCGGCGATGAACGCGCCAATGCAGCCGGGGTAGCGTGTCCACTTGTCGGAGCCGACTGCGGCAAGATCGGCTGCGGTGGTGTGGTCGATGGCGTCGGCGTCAAAGCCGGAACCGGTACGATGCTTCATTTCCATGATTTCTTCCATGGTTCCAGCATGACGTACCGATGCTTGCACGAACAGTGTGTTCTTGTACTGAAAGCAAAGACTGTTATGAAGTTTTCTTATATCAGATGCTTTTGCTATTCAATTATTAATCTGATTATGACGATATAGCAAAATACTGGAAACAATTGTTTGCTGCAGTATTCCGCGATTGCGAATAAGCACGGATATCAAACGATGAATCAGATGTTTTCCAAATACTGGTGTGACGCCCTTTCGATCTCGTCTTTGACGCGGGCCACTGCCGGTCGGTCATCCGCTTTTCTTGTGACGAAACAGACTGTGCGGAATGCGTTGTTGTCGGCGATTGGCAGTGCGGCCAAATCGGGTTGGATTCCAGCGGTTGTGGCTAAGCGAGATACGATCGAGACGCCCATGCCGACTTCCACCAGATTCTGCGTGGCCCAAAAATCGTCGGTCGAATGTGTGATTTCCGGTGTGAAGCCGGCGGCACGCGCCAACGACACCAGATTCGCCTGGCAGGTTTCGCAGCCGGCGATCCACTGTTCGCTGCGTGCCGAAACCAATTGGACCGGCAGGTGCGAGCTTTCGTACTGGCGCGCGATCGCATTGTTCGCGCCGATCAGCAGCATCAGCGGATCGACACCGAAAGGAGCGACTTCCAAATCGTCCGGTCCGGCCAAAGCGGGGAGTGAATTGTATTGGAAGATGATCGCGCAATCGGCAATCCCCTGTTCCAACGCCTCCATGGCCTCAGGCGGCTCCATCTGCATGAGGCTCACGCGAATGTCGGACGTTTTGCTGATATGCACGAGCACGCGTGCCACGAACGACGAACATACCGATGGAGGAGCGACCAAACGAATATGCGTCGATCCGTTGCGCTGGTACTCTTCCACATCTTTGACGGCTTGGGTGACGCGATTGTCGATAAGCTGCCCGTGACGTGCCAGAATACGGCCGATCGGAGTCAATTCCACGCCATGCGACGTGCGCTGCACGAGTTTTGCGTCAAGTTCGCGTTCGATCTTGCGGATCTGCTGGCTGATGGCCGGTTGCGACCATCCGGTTTCACGCGCGACCGCGGAGAACGAGCCCAAACGCTCCACGTTCCACAAGGTCACCAGAATCTGCGGGTTCAGTGTTTTCGTGCTGAATCCCGTGGCATTCGCGGTGATGCTGATGTCGGTGTTCGTGTTGGCGTTTTCACGCGTGTTGCTATCGGCTGGAGTGTTCATATGAGGGTAGTGCTCAGCTTTTTAGGAATGCGGGGATGGCCTCGGCCGCCGCATAGCCCGCGCGGTACATGCGTTCCAAACCTTCGAACGACTTGCTCAACGTGTTCAGGCCGTACAGGCTTTCCGGCGCGAGGATGAGCACGCGGCCGTCCTGCTCGTATTCCTTGGCCAGCGCCACTTCGTCGTTGTACGTCTGATAACGGTTGAGCAGTTTTTCCGCGGCTTCGGGGTGGCTGCGCTTCAAAATCCTGGCGGGGCCGATGTCCCTCTTCTGTTCGCGTACGGTGTCTTTCGGACGGGTGAGTATCACCACGATGCGGTCGTGGCCGTCATCGATGGCCTTCTGCACCGGAATCGGATCGGCGATGCCGCCATCGTAATAGGGAATGCCATCGATCGCATACGGTTCGCAAGCTACCGGCACCGCTGATGACGCCTTCAGGATGTCGAAATTGTCGTAGCCCACGTCGGATTTGCCGAAATACTTCGTGGAGCCGTCTTCGGCGTTGCACGCAACCACGGTGAAATCGGTCGGGTTGGCTTCGAAAGCCGCGTAGTCAACCGGATTTTCACCATCATGATTGCTGAGCGTGCTATACACGTAGTCGAGGTTGGCGAAATTATGGTTCTTGACGTAGCTGTCGAAGCTCGCGTATTCCTTACGGAACGCGTACTGCGTGTAGAACGTGTGATTGCGCCCATGCTGCTTCGCGATGAACGAAACCATGTTGGCGCTGCCGGCGGAAACACCATAGCAGTGGTCGACGCTGATGCCGTCCTCAAGCATGCGGTCCATCACACCCGCACCGTAAATCGCACGGAAACCGCCGCCGACGTCGATCATTGCCGTCCTGTGAGCCATATGCGTCCCGTCCTTTCGCCGTTCGTCCCTTTTGCGGGTTTCAATCGACTTTACGCGGTCTAATTGACGTATTTTTGCGTGTTCGGTCATTTCTTATCGAAGGACGACGTAAGATATCTGCGAATAATCAACAAAAATGGAGTGGAGAAGATATCAATGAACGAAGCTGCACTGCCTCAGTCGACGGTCCACATCGCCCAAGCTGATCCGGACGGGATTCTGCTGGTGATTCACGCGGGTGCCGGCAATCGTGGCAAAAAGGATACGCCAGAGCGTCGTGCCCAGGTGGAGCAGGATTTGAACAGGGCTCTTGAAGCTGGCTATGCGTTGCTGGAGCAGGGGGCTCCGGCGGAGGATGCCGTGTGCGCGGCTATCCGTGTTATGGAGGATGCTCCGGAGTTCAACGCTGGTCGTGGTGCTGCGCTGACGAGTGAAGGCATCGTATCCATGGATTCCTGCCTGATGACTGGTGTCGATGGCGAGGTTGGTTCCGCATGCGGTCTGACCACGTCTAAGAATCCGATCAACGTAGCGCGTGCCATCAAGGAAAAGACCAAGCATGTCATGTTTGCCAAGCCTGGTAATGATTTGCTCAAGGAGTGGGGAATCGAACTGTGCGACAGTGAATATTTCATCACTCCGGCACGTCAGGAATCCTTGCGCGAGGCGCAATCCAACGGCGATGAGTGGGAGAAGCATGGCACCATCGGCGCTGTCGCCCGTGACTCGTCCGGCAACATCGCTGCCGGTACCTCCACCGGTGGCATCACCAACCAGATGCCGGGACGCGTCGGCGATTCGCCTCTGCCGGGCTGTGGTACCTATGCCAACAACGATTCCGTCGCGATCTCCTGCACCGGCATCGGTGAGGCGTTCGTCAAGGAAGTCGCTGCGCATCAGGTTTCCGATCGCGTTCTGTACGCCAAGGAAGAGCCGGTCGAGGCTGCGAAGGCGGCGCTGGATGGTGTCGCCCGTCATCATGGCGATGGCGGTATGATCGTCGTTCCGGCTCATGGTGAAGGCGCAATGGTGTTCAATAGCGAGATGATGAACTGCGGTTGGAAGTCTCCGAAGGGTAGCTACGTGCAGAGTTGATGCTGTAGTGGCAAACCGGCAAACAAGCCACAAAAGTACAGTGGGGTTCGAATCCATGAAGGATTCGAACCCCACTGTACTTGAGCTCCCTATATGGCCGGCGAATCGTTCGTCCACCGGCCAGAAACATCACTTAGTGATGGTGTTGTAGGTAGGCAGATTGGTGTAATCGAACGATACGTTCTTCACGTTCGTCGCGGACGCGGCGGCGACGTTGTCGTTCCACAGCGGAATCACCGGAAGATCCTTGGCCAGCACTTCCTGCGCCTTGGTGAAGTCCTCGGTTCGCTTCTTTACGTCGGTCTGGGCAAGTGCAGCGTTCAGGAGCTTGTCGAATTCCGCGCTCTTGTAATCACCATCGTTCGAACCATGACCGTCAGCGGAGCTGGAGGCATATAGCGGATTGAGATAATCTTCAGCGGATGGGTAATCCAGCATCCAGCCGGCACGGAACGCGGTTTTGATGGTGCGGTTGGTCACCTGGTTACGCACGTCGCTGAACGTGGCGTACGGCTCGCCAGCGGCGTCGATGTCGAGTGTGTTCTTGATCTGATTGCACACGGCATCGACCCATTCCTTATGGCCGCCATCGGCATTATATGCGATTCGGAAGTTGCCGGACCATGGCTTGATGGCATTGGCTTTCTTCCAGAGTTCCTTGGCCTTGGAAGCGTTGTATTTCAGGTTGCTGCCGTTCTGTTCCAGTTTCTTCACATATTCGGGGACGAGCGGTGAAGTGAAATCGGTGGCCGGGGTCTTCGTGTTGTTGTAAACCTTCTTGACGATCTGGTCGCGGTTGATGGCCATGGAAATGGCCTGACGACGCAATTGGCCTTCTTCGTCGTTGCCGAAATGCTCAAGACGTTCCGGAATGACGAAGGACTGGAACGAGGATCCTGCCTGGCTGTAGGCGATCACGCTGGAATCCTGACGGAAGGTCTTCACCGCGGACTGTGGAATCTGATCCATCACGTCGAGGTTGCCAGACAGCACGTCGGAGTAAGCGGAATCCTCATTCGTGTAGACGCGGTATTCGATGCCTTTGTTGGACACCTTGCGGCTGCCCTTATAATCCCTGTTTGGTACGACGATGATGTTCTTGTCGTGGGACCAGGACTTGAACTTGTACGGACCATTGCCAATCGGAGCCTGGCCGAACTTCTTGATGTCTTTAAATGCCACGCTTGGCAGCGGGAACATGGATTGGTGCGCGAGCTTGGTCGGGAATACGGAATCAGGCTTGTTCAGCTCGACGACCAGCGTGTAGTCGTCCGGGGTGGAAAGACCGGAAAGTGTGGCCTTCGGATCGACGTTCGGATCCTGCAGTTCGTCATAGCCCTTGATGGTGGAGAATCGGCTTGCGGTCTTCTGCGCGTTCTTCACGTTGGCGGCGAAACTCCAGGTGTCGGCGAAGGAATGGGCGGTTACCGCCTCGCCGTTGGTGAACTTCCAGCCTTTCTTCAACTTGATTGTGTACTTGGTGGCATCCTCGTTCGGGGTGATACTCTCGGCGACTTCGAGATGTTGCTTGCCCTTTGCGTCGAAGCTCACCAGACCTTCGAACAGGTATCGAATAACTCTGCCGCCGCCCATTTCGTTGGTGTCGCTTGGAATTAGACCGTTCTGCGGTTCGCTGTTGTTCACTGAAATCAGCGAGGTGCTATCGGAGCCGTTGGAGGCTGTGTCATCGTTGGAAGACGATCCGCATGCGGCGATCGACGTCAGCATGGCACCCGCCGCGGCCATGGCCAGCAGACGCCGGAATGTGTTGTTCTTCATTTCATTCTCCTTTAATGTCGACTTTTCCGCCGATTATGTCGACGAAAAAACAATAGGACATAATATGGGAGTTTTATAAAATTTTCGTGTCATGTCTCAATTTGAAAACGAACCGCTGGCAGGCGTTGGATATGGACGTTATCTTCAGCTTTCTAGGAATGCGGGGATGGCCTCGACCGCCGCATAGCCCGCGCGGTACATGCGTTCCAAACCTTCGAACGACTTGCTCAACGTGTTCAGGCCGTACAGGCTTTCCGGCGCGAGGATGAGCACGCGGCCGTCCTGCTCGTATTCCTTGGCCAGCGCCACTTCGTCGTTGTACGTCTGATAACGGTTGAGCAGTTTTTGCGGGTTTCAATCGACTTTACGCGGTCTATCGGAACATTCGCGCTCAGCGATCAAGCAGCGATTGCGCTAATTGCGCGATTTGTGTGGAAGTGTCGGAATTGGCCAGCTCGATACCACCGTCCGCGTCTTCCGGAGAGAGTTTGCCCAACGATTCGAGCACTACGCCAAGATGGCGCACGGTACCTTCGTTGCCGTCGATGATTGCCGCTGTGTCGGGCAGCAGTTCGCGGAAATAGTCGCGGTAAAACACGAAATGCGTGCAGCCAAGCACTACCGAATCGATCGTCGACAAATCATACTGGTCGAAATACTGGTGCAGCGTGTGCATCACAACATCGTGATCGTCGAGTTGGCCGTGCTCAACGATCTCCACCAAACCGGGGCAGGGTTCCGGAAAGATCGTATGGTCTGTTTTGAAACGATCCATCAGCACGGCGAACTTGCGTTCCCGCAACGTCAGGGGAGTAGCTGCGACGATGACACGCTGACGATTGCCATGGCCTCGATCGCACGCCACCTTCAGCGCTGGTTCCATGCCAATGATCGGAATGTCGTATTTGTCGCGCAACTCGTTGGCTGCGGCGGAAGTGGCGGTATTGCAAGCGATGACAACCGCTTTCACTCCCTGCTCCACGAAACGTTTCACAATGGCGTCGGACAGCTTGCGTACCTGTTCAGGTGATTTGGTTCCGTACGGAGCGTTCGCGGAATCGCCAAAATACAGCACGCGTTCGTTCGGCATATCGCGGCGGATTTCGCGCGCCACGGAAATCCCGCCCAAACCGGAATCGAAAACGCCGATTGGTGCCGTTGAAGTCATACGTCCTCCCTTGTTCCGCACGCAAACATACTGCAACATAATGCACACGTGTTGCGTCCAACTTCTTCAATAGCCTACCGCGTGTAGAGTGAATCGGTATGAGCATTCCAAGCATTGTTTACAAAGCACACGCCACCGGCAACGATTTCGTGGTGTATCTGGACGCCGAAGGCACGTACGAGCCTACCGCCGATGAAGTGCGATTCCTGTGCGACCGTCATTTCGGTATCGGTGGCGATGGCTTGATCCGCCTTACTCATCCGCAGGCGGTGTCCGATTTGAACGACAAGCAGATTGCCGTTTGTGCTGCCGACAATGCGGATTGGTTCATGGACTACCGCAACGCGGATGGTTCGTTGGCTGAGATGTGCGGCAACGGCACGCGTGCGATCACTCTGTTCGCGCAACGGCAGGGTATTGCCGGTCAGCCGGGCGGTGAACCGTTCCGTCTCGGCACCCGTGCCGGTGTGAAGGTTCTGACTTCACTTGGCGATGTGCCGACTCTTGGCAAGGACGTGTTCCAGGTTGAGATGGGTTCATGGAAGCGTGGCGATCTTGATGGATACGAAGTGACGATTCCCGGCACGGCCGGTTCCGCACGCGGCACGTTCGTGGACATGGGCAATCCGCATGTGGTGGCCGTCATCGAAGACGCGTTCTCCAGCCTGCCGACGGTGGAACAGCTTGATTTGGTGACCAAGCCGGTGGTCGCGCCCCGAATCGAAAGCGACCAGAATGTTGAGTTCGTGCGCATCGACGAGCAAAGCGAAGGCGACAACGAGGGCAACGCCACCATGCGCGTCAACGAACGCGGCTGCGGCGAAACCCTGTCGTGCGGAACCGGCCTGTGCGCCACCGCCATCACGTTGCGTGCCAAAACCGGCATCGACCATTGGACGATCACCGTGCGTGGCGGCACCCTGCGCGTCGACGTGACCGATAACGACGTGAAACTCACCGGATCGGCCACCATCGTCGGCAAAATCGAACTGCTGTAAGGTTTTGCGCATAACACTGAAATTTGCGGATACGCAAAAGAAAGAAGCCGGCTGTTTCCAGTCGGCTTCTCTTGTAGGCGAGTGAATCCCTACTGCTGATTGGACGTTACTTGACGTCAACTGAACAGCAGGGGGCCGTCTTCGACGAGAATGATCACAATCAATGTCACGATCCATAAGGCATCGACCATCAGATCGTAATTAAGACGGTAGTAGGTGCGTACGCCCTCGCGCTTGGCCGGAATCTCCTGAACCACCGCCGTGGCATGAGACAACGCCATGAACTGCACGGTGGTGGAGAACATCAGGCACAGACACCACGGGCATAGCGCGTTGATCACAAACAACGACTGCGAGGTCAGCCAATACGAATAAGCCAGCGCGGCCAATCCACCCAGCCATGTGCACAACGCAAACCAGCGGGGCACGGCGACCTTCGTCAAACCGATCACCGCGATCGTTACGAACACTGATTCCGCGGCGATGCCGAAGAACGCATTCGGGAAACTCAAACCGGCGAACTTCACAACCTCAGCCTGCCACGATTCCGCAACCGCGGAACACGACATCACGGCATTCACATCACAGCTGAGCTTCTGACCGGGATTGCGCGCCAATTTCAGTGTCTCGGCGGAAAGCACGAACGATACGACCAGCGCTACCGCCGAGGCGATCAGCATGACTAGATACGTCCATGTCGCGGTATGCCGCCAACCGCGCGGCTTCGTATAATCATCGTCGAGAGTGGCTTCGGCAACCTGTTCGCCGGAAAAATCGCTCATCGTGCATCCTTGAATCAAAATACAAACGTTGTCATCGCCTAGTTTACGCGGTATTGTGCCGAGTCGCGCCAAAAACAGCTTACGATGGATACATGATTCGCGTAGGCACTGCGGCACCGCCCGCTGAAGGTTGGGACATTCACTGCCATACCGTTTTTTCCGACGGTACGGAAACGCCGCGTGCGTTGTTGCAGGAAGCGAGAGCATTGCGATTGCATGGTGTTGCGATTGCCGATCATGACACGACCTCCGGTTGGCAGGATGCGTTGGCTGCTTCGCGGGAGGTCAGATTGCCGTTGTTACGCGGTACGGAAATCACTGCCGTCGATGAGAGCGTATCCGTGCACATGCTCGCATTCCAATATGATCCGCTGAACGCCGATATCAGCGAGATGTTCGCGTCCACCCGCGAGGCGCGACTGCGTAGAACCAAGCGCATGGTCGAACTGATGGCGCAGGATTTTCCGATTACGTGGGATGATGTGCTCGCGCAGGTGCGTGAAGGCAAACGCACCACGATAGGCCGGCCGCATATCGCCGACGCATTGGTGGCTGCCGGCGTATATGAAACACGATCCGACGCTTTCGCCGATGCGGTGAGCGCAACGTCGAAATATTACATTCCCACGCCATCACCGACCACGCACGACGTGGTGGCCGCGGTCAAGGGTGCGGGCGGGGTGGTGGTTATCGCCCACGCCGGAGACCCCCGGCGCAATCGGACATTACTGACCGACCGGCAAATCGAATCTCTCATCACCGAAGGCTTGGACGGTTTGGAAGTGTGGCATCGCGGCAATCCATCAGAACAGCGTGAACGTCTGCTCACCATTGCGCGCCGGCACGACCTGCTGGTGACTGGCGGATCCGATTGGCACGGTAAAGGCAAGCCGAACGCGCTGGGGGAGAACCTCACCAGCGACGAAACAGTTCAGGAAATCATCAATCGAGGCGTCCGCTTGAGCAAAGAATCGTCGAAGGCGAAAATAAAAAACCGAAACGCAATCATCGACGCGTAATTGAGATATGAAACCAGAAACGAGTTGATCGCCCAAAATGGAAAAGCCAGGCGCGAACGTCTGGCTTTTCTTGTGACGTCGAAAACGTGTGTTTCAGTTCGAAGCTGAAATCTGGTGATGCGAACGGGTCAGAGGTTGCCGAAACCGACGGCGTGCTTGGTTTCGGAACCGATGATGGCGTAGCCGAGCGAGCCTGCCGGCACCACGATGCGACGACCCTTGTCGTCCGTCAGATTGATGGTCTTGCCGTTCTCCACGGCGTCGGCGATGGCCGCGTTGACCTCATCGGCGCTCTGTTCGGTGCTGAAGGTGACGGTGCGGGCCACATTCTGAATGCCGAGTTCAATATCCATGGATGCTCCTTCGTGATAATGCGCAATGCATGCGCACGTGTATGTACGGGTTATGTGCGCCTATTCTACGCGTAGCTTCTCATCGGTGGCGTCTTCCGCCTCCCACTGATTGATCTGCGCCTGCGCTTTCTGCATGGTCGCCTCATCTCGCTCCAACAGTGGAATGAGTACTGTCGCGGCCTCGCTGTGCGATGCGGGAATCGATTCCTCGTTCGTATCGTCGTTGTCGTCGGCCGTTTCCAGCCTGCTGATTACCATGGTGGAACTTGACGGCATGGATTCGTGCCGTTCTTTTGCGGAATGTTCCGGAATGAAAGTGCTGACCGAGGTCGCCTCATGTTCATTCGTATTGCCGGACGGTGCTTGTGATGGCTGGGCTCCGGCCGGTACGAACGCTTCCGTCGCGTCGTTGACGATTTCCTTCGTCTTGCGGACCGGCTGGGAGCCGGTCACGTCGAAATCGCCGGTCGCGTCGAAATCGCCAGTGGAATCATCCATATCCACAGCGTCAACATGACGTTCGCCGGTCGTGTCGGAATCATTCTGCTGTGCGGCCGCGTTACGGCGACGCTCCGATTCGTTCAGCAACGTGCCTACGGTGATTGTGCTCGGCGGGCGCTGGGGGCGATCCTTGGACTCCTGCTTCGTTTCAGTTTGCACGCGATTCTTCGCTGTGGCGACACCCAACTGGTGGGCCAGGCGTTCCACCTGCGCCTTGAATTGCATAATCTTGGCATTGTCTGCCTTGTTCAAAGCGGAAATAAAATCGCCGACCTGCTCCATCTGCAGCCACAGATTGGCTCGCAGCATAATCAGATCATCCAAACGATTGCCCAACATGCGACCGTATGCGGAAAGCAAGGCATTGCGGTGGTTCTCGTCAAGCTTGGCGAAAATCCAAGCCAAATCGCGGGCAGGATCGTTGACCTGCATATCCTGCCAATTCGTGACCGCGGTGATGGACGAACCGGAAAAAAGCACATCGCCGTCACGCAACCCGCCATGCACCGGGCAAGTGGAGAACGACCACAGGCCGTCGGTCTCAAGAATATTCGCCCAACTAGTGGTGATCTCCTGCGGAACATGACCAGCCTGACGCAGGCGCTTGATCCAAGCGGTCAGCTGAGCGCGAATCTGGCCGGTGACAAACGTCGGATAGCCCGCTTCCTGCAGGAAGTCGGGACGAAGGCGATGAATCGCGCCCAAAGCGGTGCCTACGCTGGAACAATCATCCAAAGTCAGCAGCTCCAACGGCCGCGCCTGACCCACATGGTGGGTGGCCACCAGCACGGACGTATCTCCAGTGGCGGAATGCTTCAAATCGCCGTTTGAAAAAGCTACTATGCTATCGACGGCAAAACCCAATCCGCCTAATTCGCGGGCTTGCGAGAGCGTCTGCGCAGCGCGCACGCGACCGGCAAGACGCTTACGGCCTTCAGGCGTGTTGGATGCGAACACGTCATACAGCTTGCCCGCTGCATCCTGAACCACGGCATGGTCGACGCCGTACCCCTCGTCGGTCGGGTTGGTCTGTTCGCTGGCACGCGCGCCCGCAATGGCGGCGTTCGGCATCGCCGCACTCGTCAGGGCAGCCATCATAAATTTGCTTCGTTCGGTCACAATTCCAACCTTAATACACAATAGGGGCGAAGCGTTGCCGACTTGCCAGTAAAACTGCAGGTGAACCGCGGGCAAATCGTCACATGGCGTCGGCAATCTGCCACAATGGAACGTATGAGTGCAACAGCGGAAGAGATTCTTGACGGATTGGATGAGGCGCAAAGGGCGGCCGCAACGGCCGTGGACGGTCCAGTGCGCATCATCGCGGGCGCGGGCGCGGGCAAGACGCGAACCGTTACCCGCAGAATCGCTTATGCGTGCGCCACCAAAGCGTGGAATCCACGAAGCACGATCGCAGTCACATTCTCCGTCAAAGCGGCGGCGGAAATGCGTAGCCGCCTATCGAAACTCGATGTCGCAGCCGACGTCAAAGCAGCCACCTTCCACTCCGCGGCCCTCCATCAGCTACGCCAAGTGTGGCCGGACGTATGCGAGGGGCCGATGCCGTTCATTTCCAGAAATCCACGTGAACTGGTGGAGCGCTCGCTGCGCCGCGTCACCACCTTCCAAGTGGATGACGACACCATACGTAACTTGCAAGCGGAAATCAACTGGTGCAAAATCTCACTGATCGCACCGGAAGATTACGCGCGGGTTTGCGCGGCAACGCATCGACAGCCGCCATCAGGCCTCGAACCAAGCCAATTCGTAGACGTATACAAAGCGTATGAGGCAGAAAAAACCAACCGCAACGAAATCGATTTCGACGATATTCTGCTGATCGTTTGTCATCTGATGGAAAGCGACGAGGAAGTGGCCTCAGCTATCCGCTCCAACATCAGATGGCTTACCGTCGACGAGTACCAGGACGTTTCGCCATTGCAGCACCGTCTGCTCACCCGATGGCTCGGCTCAAACCGCAATATTTGCGTGGTGGGCGATCCGGCGCAGACCATCTACTCGTTCGCGGGCGCAAGTAGCTACAGTCTGCTCAACTTCGATTCGGAATTCGGTCCGCTCACCGCTGACATCAATCTGAACAACGACTACCGTTCCACGCCGCAGATCGTCAACTATGCCAATCGTGTGCTTGCGGCATCGCCGCAACGGGCCGATTATCTGAAGCTCAGCTCTGAAAGGAGCAAAGGACGGAGGGTCGTGGAAACCATATATGGCAGCGATTGGGAGGAAGCGCAAGGTGTGGCGGCGCGCATCCGCAAACTGGTGGATGCGGGGGAGTCGCCGGCCGATTGCGCGATTCTCACCAGAGTCAACGCGCAGCAGAAAATCCTGTGCAAGGCATTGGCCGAACAGCATTTGAGATATCGCGTGCGCAGGGATAGCGGATGGCAGAATTCCGCACTTTCCGACGACACGCAGACCAGACTGGCCATGTTGGAGGCATTGGGCGTCGGCGCGGATCTGAGCGGCGTGACCATTTCCACTATCCACGCGTCCAAAGGTTTGGAATTCAAGCACGTGTTCCTTATCGGCTGCTCGGAAGGACTCATACCGTATGGGTTGCCGCAGGATGACGACGTGCTTGAGGAGGAACGCCGGCTCATGTATGTGGCCGTGACGCGCGCCGAAGACACGCTTGACGTCTCATATGCGCGTACCCGTGAAGGCAATGAGGGTGAAAGGGCACGACGGGTGTCGCGCTTCTTCCGCTGATACTGCGAACGGAATAGCGCGATTACTCGGCGTCGGTATCGTTGTTGCTGCCGGATTCTGCGGAATCGTCAGAGTCGCTGCCATTGGTATCGGATTCGCCGCCCCTGTGCTCTTCCTCGTCAAGCAGCTTGCTGAGTTCGGCATCCCAATCGATGGTCATGCCATCGGCGTCGCCAAGGGGCTGCGACGCCATATCGGTGGCATTGGAAGCGGCGAACGTCGTATTTTCCGTGTTTTCCGACGATCCGTTGTTCTGCGACTGTGAGGTGTTGCCATCGTCATCATTCGGCAGTTGCGGCAGTAGATCGGGATGTGACCATTTCGCGTCTCGTGCCTGCGCGCCTTCCGTAGCGCAGATGTTATCCCACAATGCGGCCGCTTCACGCATGCGCTTCGGGCGTAATTGCAAGCCGATCAGGCTTTCGAAGGTGCGTTCCGCAGGACCTCCGATGGCGCGCTCGCGGCGGAGCATCTCACGAAGCTGTTCGATATGCGGAATATGAGCCATGCCGGCGCGCCACACTACGGTGTCTACCCAACCCTCTACCAAGGCGAGCAGATTCTCCAGCGATTTCATGGCCTGCTGTTGTTCAGGCGTGTCAGGGAACGCCACCTTGGTGATGTTCACCGCGTCGGCCATGGAATCCGGGTCGACGGACTGCGCATCGCGGATCTGCTCCTCCATGGCGTCCAAATCGATGCTGGTGCCACGGGCATACTTGCCCAACAGCGCCTCGAAGCGTGGCATCAGCCACGGCACGGAAGCGTACAGGCGCGAATGGGCGAGCTCTTGCAGTGCAAGATAGCTCATTACTTCGTTCACGTCGATTTCCAAGGATTTCGCATATTCGACGACATTCTGCACGATCAGGCCTCCAGCCGGATTCTTCAGCAACGAAATGCTTTGGTCGAAACTGCCGCGCACCTCATGCGACAAATCGCCGGCGGCACGTCCCAGCTGCATGGCGAACGACGTATTGCCGACGAAACGCATGAGTTTTGCCGGATCTTTCATATCATCGGGAATCGGAATCTGCACCGGACCGGCGAAAATGCCGGAAATTTCCGTATGGAATTCGGAATCGCCGAAACGCTGTGACAAAATCGAAGCCAGAGCGTCGCTCATCGACTCGGCAATCGGGGATGCAAACTGCGCCCAGGAATCGATGCATCCTTCCACCCAGCCTGCGCGGGTAAGCACCTGCGTTTCGCCTTGCGCGGGGTTGAATTCGCAAGCGGTGTCAAGCCACAGATTCGCCTCGCTGATGGCTCGCCGGGCCATCTCGCCGTACTCCGCGCTCACACTGGTTTCCGATCCTTCGCCATTGGCCTGCTGCAATGCCAATGATTTCGCCAGTTTGACGTTGATTGGACCTTCCTCGGTGATGTGCTGGATGTCTCCGAAAGTGTTGAGCCCGCCCGCAGTGAACGCCTGCATCATCGACCTGACCTCGGCCGGCTTGGGAAGCTTGCTCACATCCTGACTCATCAACTGGTCGCGCAACTCTTCCGGCATGTTGGAAAACTGGTTCCATGCCATCTCGCCTTGAATTGGTCCGAAACAATCGATAAACCATTGGCGGATCGCGTTCTCGTCCATGCCGGCCCTGCCTTTTCCTAAGCGTTTTTTCAAGTTTGGTTGGTTCCATACTATGTTATGGGAGGTATGCCCAAGATGAAGGAAACACGACGAATTCACGGCAAAAACACACGTAGCGGCGCTCCGGGACGTGTCAAACGATGGCTGATAGGCGCGGAAGGTTGGCTGTCCGCGCGTTCATGGCGTTATCTTGCAGGACCGTTGGTGGCGGTACTGTGCGTATTGGTGTTGATTATGCCCAGCGCGTATGTGGTGCAGGTGCCCGGCCCGACGCAGAATGTGCTCGGGGAGGTTTCCGGCAAGCAGGTCATCGCCGTTTCCGGTGCGAAAACGTATAAGGATTCAGGCCAACTGCTGTTGGTCACGGTCAATGCTTCAGGCGTGCCAGGGTACCCGGTGTCGAACGCGCAGGCATTGGTGGCGTGGGCCGATTCGAAATCCACGGTGATGCCTCAGGAAGCGGTGGTTCCTGTTGGGCAGACCGCAGAGGAATACAAGCAGTCCAGCGACAAGGAGATGACGTCATCGCAGGATTCCGCCACCGCAGCGGCGAAAAAGTTCCTGGAAGAGCATGGTTATGACGTGTCCGGCATGAAGGTGTCCATGCATGTGGACGACATCGGCGGGCCGTCGGCGGGCATGATGTACACGCTTGGTCTGATCGACAAGGTGACCGGTGAAAAACTTTCTGGGGGTAAGATCATCGCGGGAACGGGCACTATGAACGACAAAGGTGAAGTCGGTGAAATCGGAGGCATCCGTTTGAAGATGCTCGGAGCGAAACGCGACGGAGCAACTTGGTTCCTTGCCCCGGAATCCAATTGTTCCAGCGTTGTGGATCATATTCCGGAAGGTTTGAACGTGGTGAAGGTGTCCACTTTGCAGGAGGCGTACGATGCGCTGGTTGCCGTCCGAGACGGCAAGGGTGCATCCCTGCCGCAATGCTCCGCGGGAGAGTGACGCATTCCGAGATATAAGAAAAAACAATCTCGCAAAGTGAGCAATTCCACGGTTCGTAACGTATATGTTCGAGCAGTGTTGGTATATTGACGAACGTGAATCAAACGGCATCTGATAACGCTGAAGAATTCGGTTTCCACGCCGGCGACCTGGTACAGGAATGGCTGTGGGACGATGATGTGGACGACTCGATCCGCGCCAAGATCGAGGAGCTGACCGGTGAAGAGCTGGTCGACGAGGACTATGATTCCGCCGTTGATGGCGTGATTATCTGGTGGCGCGACGGCGATGACGAAGACGAACTGTCTGACACCATCGTCGATGCGTATGCGGTCCTTGGAGACGATGGTCCATTGTGGGTGCTCACCCCGAAGCCAGGGCGCCCGGGCGCGGCAAGTTCAAGCACCGTGCAGTCCGCCGCGAAGACCGCCGGCATGAATGCAGCCACGCCGCTGACCGTCAGCGGTGACTGGAACGGCATCCGTCTGCGCGCATTCGGCAAAGGCCGCTGATCGTATTCGTTTTACCTGCCTTGGCACGCATGGCCAAGGTCGGGCGCTCATATAAAGGCTTGGAATCACACGATTCCGAGCCTTTTTGCTTGCGGAAGCAGTCGAAGAAGATGTTTCCATGAAATTGTCTATATTGACAAAAGTCATGACTTTGCTGACACGCGCACGAGATAGTTGGGAATATCAGAAGAGGCGGAACGGCTTATTTTTGCGGAAACAAAAGGTGGGCGATGAGGGACTCGAACCCCCGACATCCACCGTGTAAAGGTGGCGCTCTAACCAACTGAGCTAATCGCCCGCAAAGCTCTACTGTACAGTATTCGTTGCCTGCGACAGCTTCAACGTGTGTCGCGCTGCCCAATAGGGGTTCCTTCCATAGTAAATGCGTGAAAAATGGTGTGATTTGAGTGTCGATTCGCTGAATTTTCCACAAGAAAGCCAAAAGCGTCGAATCAATCACGTAGAGTGGGGACGTTGAGTAGTGCAGTAGGAGGTCGATAGCCAATGGCGCAGGAACCTGAATCCGAGAGGAACGCATCGGGGATCGCTCGTACTTCAAAGCGCAAGTGGGGGTACGATTCCGAACAGGTGGACGCTTTTCTTGAGCGTGCGCACATGCTGTACGAAGGTGAGGGAGCGCAACTCACCCAGCATGATATTCAGAATGTTTCTTTCGATTTGGTCAAAGGCGGCTATGTGATCGCCCAAGTGGACGCGGCCCTTGCTCGTTTGGAGCGCGCCGTGGTGGACAAGCAGACCACATGGGAGATTTCGCAGCACGGTCGTGTGGCGTGGAAAGCGCAGACCGAAAGTCTGTTCCGCCAGCTTGACGCCCATTCCAAACGTGAGCACGGCGAACGTTTCAAGCCAGGAGAAGGCAAGGAACCGAGCTATGACCGCAAGCAAGTGGATCGCATCGTCGATCAGTGCCTGACGAAGGCCGCTGGCGAGCTCGGCGTTGAGGAAGTGTCGGAAGACGATGCCAAGAAACTTGTCGATCTGAACTCCCAGACCGTGGCGAATGTGATCTTCACCCAGCGCAAGGGCAAGCGTGGCTATGACGAGCGTCAGGTGGATTATTACCTGAACGAATGCGTGCAGCTGCTGACCAGACTCGAATCCTATGCTCGTGTGGCCGACTTCGTGGGCGAGCCCTCCGAAAGCGCGATGACCGCAGCCAATCCGTCCGCAACCAGTCTGGCATCCCAAGAGACGCAGGTGGTCTCGCCACTATTCGCCGTTCCAGCCGTTTCCGCAGAACCTATTGCGCAGCCCGCTCAGGTTCAAAACAGCACTGACTCCTTCGACGCTTTGAATAAGGCGGAACGTGAGATTTTCACCACGCCTGCAACGTCCCCGGTGAGCATTCCGGTCGCTCAAGCCGCTGCGCCGACGCACGCTCCTGTGGTCCCGCCTGTGTTCCAGCCAACCATCAGCACCCCGCCGGCTCCGGTAACTCCGGCAGCTCCTGTAACGCCGGAACCTCAGGCCGCTCCGGTTGCTCCAGCGGCTCCGGAACAGTCGTTGGCACACCTGTTCACAGCGTCCAATACGGTTGCCGAGGAGCCATCTTCCGCAGGAACGGAAACCGAAGCGTTCAATCCGCTTTCTGATGATGGCGCGCCGAGCTATGACGCTCCGGCCGCGCCTGCGGCTCCTGTGATTCCAGACACTCCGGTCGCGCATCAGCCAGAAGAGTCTCACGGCATCAACATCGCTCCCGATTCTTCGTTGGCTGCCTTGGCGCAGATGGCCCAGAACATCGACGCTCCCGATCCGGTCGAAGACACGTTCACCCCGCGCATGCCGAGCCTGTCGACGCCGAACCTTCCGCAGGTCAATACCGACTCGATCAATCTCGGAACCTTGCCGACCGTCCCACCCTCCTTCACGCCGGAACCAGCAACCTCCGCAGATCACTCGACAACGGCAACTCCCGTTGAACCGGCGAAACCGGCAGAGGAAGAGAAGAAGAACGAAACCAAGCCGGCAACCAATCCGATGTTCGAAGCGCCCAACAGCAATCTGGATGTCGATATTCCCGACCTGTCGTTCCCTTCTTTTGAATAGGCAATCGTACTGAACAGGCTGACGGTCACGTCAGCCTGTTTTCGCGTTCACACGAATAATCCAAAACAAATACGGAGCACACGCATAACCCATGCAAACCTCAACCGTAGTCATTCTGGGATCCACCGGATCCATCGGCACCCAAGGACTTGACGTCATCTCCCGCCATCTCGACCGTTTCAACGTGGTCGGACTTGCGGCAGGCGGCTCCCACGTGGAACTTCTGGCCCAACAGGCGGTCCAATTTCACGTTTCGAAAGTCGCCATCTTCAACACAAACGCGGTCCATGCGCTCCAAGATGCGCTAAACCAAGCCGGCGCAAGCCATGTGGAAATCATGGCCGGGCCGGAAGCGGTAATCGCCATGGCCGGATCCGGTGCCGACGTGGTGTTGAACGGCATTACCGGATCCATCGGCCTTGAACCTTCGATTGCGGCACTGCAGGCAGGATCGCAGCTGGCGCTCGCCAACAAGGAATCCGTTGTGGCCGGCGGTCATCTGCTGTTCGACGCACAGGTTCGTGCGCAGCAGATCAATCCGGTTGATTCCGAACATTCCGCCATCTGGCAATCGTTGCGTTCGGGCACGCACGGTGAAGTGTCGAAACTCGTGGTCACCGCTTCCGGAGGTCCGTTCCGCGGTTGGAAACGCGAGCAGATGACCGACATCACGCCTGAACAGGCGTTGAACCACCCTACTTGGAATATGGGTCCGGTGGTGACCATCAACTCGTCCACGTTGATGAACAAGGGGCTTGAAGTCATCGAAGCGAGCCGTCTGTTCGACGTGCCTCCGAGCCGTATCGACGTGACCGTGCACCCGCAATCCATCGTGCATTCCATGGTGGAATTCCGCGATGGCGCCACCATCGCACAGGCTTCACCGCCTGATATGCGTCTGCCGATCGCGCTTGGCCTATCGGCTCCCGAACGACTTGGCAACATCGCAGCGGCCTGTGATTGGACGAAAGCTGCCATGTGGACGTTCGAACCGCTTGACGATGAGGCATTCCCCGCAGTGAGCTTGGCTCGACATTGCTTGGAAGCTTCCGAAAAGCATACGGCCGTGCTGAATGCTGCCAACGAACAGGCCGTTCACGCCTTCCTCGAACATCGCTTGCCATATCTCGGCATCGTCGATACCGTCAAGGAAGTGTTGGACGAAATGGATGCGGAACTGCGCGGCAATCCGCTATTCGCTTCCGTGGAGGAAATGAGCCAACTCGAGCTGGAAGCCCGTCGTCGAGCCGACGACCTGATAAACAAGTAACGGAAAACGAAACAAGACAAACAGACGAAACGTAAGTGACGCAAGGCTCCCTAAGTCGGGAGCCTTGTTATTGCAAGGATTTGACGTATGCCAGAAATCGAAAAGCCGTTCCGTAAAACCGGTGAGGCAGCCATTAGTGAAAGCCCGCTGCATCCGCGCCGCAAATCGCACCGTATTATGGTCGGTCCCGTTCCAGTCGGTGGGGGAGCGCCAATCTCGGTGCAATCCATGACCAATACGCTGACAGCCAATGTTCCCGCGACATTGCAGCAGATCGCGGAACTGACCGCAGCCGGCTGCGATATCGTGCGCGTGGCCGTACCAAGCCAGGATGATGCCGACGCATTGCCGGAAATCGTAAGGAAATCACCGATTCCGGTCATCGCCGATATTCATTTCCAAAGCAAATACGTGTTCCAGGCCATTGACGCGGGCTGCGCTGCGGTGCGTGTGAACCCCGGCAACATCCGCAAATTCGACGAGGTTGGCCCTTCCATTTGCAAAGCCGCCACGGACGCGGGCATTTCGTTGCGCATCGGCGTGAACGCGGGCTCGCTCGATAAGGAACTGTATGCGAAATATGGCGGTCCGACGCCGGAGGCACTGGTTGCGTCCGCCATGAAGGAAGCGCGCATGTTCGAAGACGTCGGCTTCCATGATTTCAAGATTTCCGTCAAGCATCATGATGTGATCACCATGGTGGAAACGTATCGTCTGCTCGCTTCCAAGGGTGATTGGCCGTTGCATCTTGGTGTCACCGAAGCTGGACCGGCATGGCAGGGCACCATCAAAAGCTGTTTGGCATTCGGTGCGCTGCTGGCTGAAGGCATTGGAGACACGATTCGCGTTTCGCTGTCGGCACCGCCCGTCGAAGAAGTGAAAGTCGGGTGCAAGCTGCTGGAATACATGGGATTGCGTCCGCGCAAGTTCGACATTATCTCCTGCCCGAGCTGCGGTCGTTCCCAGGTTGATGTGATTCAGTTGGCCAATGCGGTGACCGAAGGTTTAAAGGATGTGACCGCGCCGATTCGCGTGGCTGTTATGGGCTGCATCGTCAACGGTCCGGGCGAGGCCCGTGAAGCCGATTTGGGTGTGGCATCCGGCAACGGCAAGGGACAGATTTTCATCAAGGGCAAAGTCATTCAAACCGTGCCGGAAGACCAGATTGTGGAAACGCTGCTGGTCAAAGCGCAGGAGATCGCCGCGCAGATGGAAGCGGACGGACAGGTGCCCGTCAACGCCACAGGACCGGTGGTGGTGCCGGTGGCGCAAGGCAATTGTTGATTTCGCTGACCGCGGGCGGTCGATTGCAGATTGTGATCGGCCGCCCGCTGGTTTTGCTGGTTGTCGATTGCCATTTCAGCTGGAGTCGGTACAATGAACGGCGTGTCAGATCAGGAACGTCAGTCAGTCATGTCCAGCGCGGAGAGCCAATCCAGTCAGTGGACGAGGGGCAGACGGCTGATGGTCAGTCTGCCTATCTTCATCATCCTGCTGGGCATTCTGGTGTCGGTATCCAATTTGACGGCATCGTCATGGAAGTACGAGCCAACCGGTCAAACCATCGAAACGTTATCATCCGACACGGCAGTGACCTTCGATAATCCTTCCGGCAAAACCCTTGCCAAACGAGGCGATTACGAAGTGACGCAACGATATGTCACCATTGAGGCGAAACAGCCGTCAACCGGTGAAATACAACAGGTCAAAGTGTTGATTCGAGAGCCGAAAGACGCGGGAAACAATCGGCCCGGCGTGGTGTTCATGCATGGTGCCGGATATGGTACCTGTGACAACTCATTTGGAGACATGGCCACCGATCTCTCATCCGCAGGCTTCGTGACGGCCGTGCTCGACAAGCCGGTATGGTCCACCAACGATGCGACCCGTGATTACCCGGGCTCCGCGGCCATTTACGATCAGGTCATCACCATGTTGCGTGATCTCGACAACGTTGACGCTTCGAATGTCGGCATTTACGCGACTTCCGAAAGCACTTGGATTTCCTCATATCTGCTTGATCAAGACCCCGACGTGGCATTCCAGGTGTTGCTGAGCCCAATGGTGTATTCGCCACGACATTCGTTGGGATTCCTTGCCGCACAGGATTTCGCGCTGGTCGGAGCGCATGATGGATACCAGTCCATTGTGCGCCGCGCGTTCAACATCGATGCGGAATTGTTCGGCCTGACCAATCTCGACCTCGACACGTTGAATCCCCAAGCCTATTCCATTCCCACGCTTGTGGCATACGGCACCAAAGACGTGATGACCGCGCAGGTGGAAGGTACGGAGAAAATCATCGACATGGCGCATAAGGCGGGCAATTGGGACGTGACCGTGCGCACATACCCCATCGCCAACCATGTGCTCCGACTCGGCGACGAATCCAACAGCGGCACTCCGTTCGCCGACGCCTACGTGGATGATGTAATCAGTTGGGCTGTCGGCATCACGCGGGGACTGCAGCAGACCAGCGAGCGTGTGGCCGGCACCAACTTGTATCAGTCGATTGCGGTGCCGTTGGAATTGCAGGCGAACAGCGGGCTGACCATTTATCTCGTGGTGCTGCATGCCAGCATGGTGCTGTTGCTACTGGTGATCGGCGTGCTGTGGCTGATTGTGCTCGTACGTAAGATTTGGGCGCATGCGCATCGACGCCGATATGTGTTGGGGCTGAGACCTGTGTTCAAAAATGCGTTGATTACGCTTGCCGTTGCCACCATGGCCACTTTTGTGCTGTTTGGTGCAGGATTGGGCGAAGTGGTTATGGGCGTGGTCAAGCTAGCGTGGGGTGGCGCTCCCGCCGAGGATCCGGGCATGATGTATTGGAGTTGGCCGGTTATTCAAATGGTGTGTGTTGTTGTGGTGTGGGCGTGGTCCCGCGTGTTCGTGCGTCTTATCGAGGAGGCGACGAATCGTGGTCTTGCACAATGGCCACCGCGTAAGGGGGCTATAGGCGCGATTGTGAGTGGCCGCCAGCCGGTGCTCGCGTCGACGAGGTTCGGCCGTGTGATGTTTTGGATCACGGCGGTCACCATGCTGTATGTGCTGTTGGTGTTCGCGTTCTGGGGATTGTTTATTTACTGATATCGCGGGAGAGTGCGGCTGGCGCGAGAACGTGCGGAAAGTATAGATAGTTCAGTTAAGAAAACGAGTCGAGGCGAAGGAGGTGTGTGAATGCCGTTGTATCAGGACGAGGGCGTGGTCTTGCGTACCGTCAAACTTGGCGAAGCTGATCGTATCGTCACTTTGCTGACACGTGACCATGGCAAAATCCGCGCCGTCGCCAAAGGTGTGCGTCGAACCAAATCGCGTTTCGGAGGTCGTTTGGAGCCTTTCATGCGCGTCTCGTTGCTTATTGCGGAAGGGCGTTCGCTTGATGTGATTTCCCAAGCCGAGTCGGTGTCGGCGTATGCGAGAGGCATCTGCACCGATTTCAAGGCGTATACCGCAGCGAATGTGATTTGCGAAACCGCTGACAAGCTGGTAGTGACGGAGCAGGAGCGTTCCGTGGCACAGTATCGGCTGGTGCTGGGAGCGTTGAATGCCCTTTCCAAGCATGCGCATGAGGCTGCTGCGATTGGCGATTCCTACGTGATGCGTGCTCTTGCGATCGCTGGTTGGACGCCGCGTTTGCGTGCCTGCGTGGTGTGCGGGGAGCCGATTTCTGCTGATCGTCCATGGTTCTTTTCGATTTCTGCGGGTGGCCTGATGTGTTTGACCGATCATATTCGTGAATCGTTTGATGTTTCGTGGAATGCGATCTGCCAGTTGCAGGCGCTTGTAGACGGCGATTGGGGAGAGCTGGACGGCACGGCGTTGCTTCCGGAAACCCGACAAATGGTAGAAAAATGGGGTGAATACTATTTGGAACGTCCGATTCGTTCCATGCGCTTGCTAGATTAGCGGGTATGGCTTTTGAGAACGTGGATTACAAGTCCCTTGACATTCCGGCGGCACCATTTTCTGACCCGTCGATTATTCCTGATTTTCCGAAGAACAAGGTTCCGCGCCATATCGGCGTGATCATGGACGGTAATGGTCGTTGGGCGCAGCAGCGTGGGCTGATTCGCACCGACGGGCATCAGGCTGCCGAACCGGTGGTGTTCGACACCATCGCAGGTGCCATCGAAGCCGGTGTGCGCTACCTGTCGCTGTATACGTTCTCCACGGAGAACTGGAAGCGTTCCCCGCAGGAAGTGCGCTTCCTGATGGGCTTCTCGCGTGACATCATCCACCGTCGTGTGGAGCAGATGAACGCGTGGGGCGTGCGCGTGCGCTGGTCCGGCCGACGTCCGAAACTATGGAAATCCGTTATCGACGAATTGGAAAAAGCACAGGAACGTACCAAAAACAACACGACCATCGACGTGGTGTTCTGCCTGAATTACGGCGGACGTGCCGAAATTGCGGATGCTTGCGCGGCAATCGCAAAGGAAGTGCGTGACGGCAAGATCTCCGGCGATCGCGTAACGGAAAAAATGATTTCCGAACACCTGTACAATCCTGATATTCCTGATTGCGATTTGGTGATTCGTACTTCCGGCGAACAGCGCACGTCGAACTTCCTGCCGTGGGAAGCGGCATATGCCGAACTTGATTTCGTGCCGGAACTGTTCCCCGATTGCGGTCGAGACGTGCTATGGCGTTCGATCGACCACTACATTCACCGCGACCGTCGTTTCGGCGGCGTCAAAAAGTAGTTTTTGCTGAGTTGATTAGGTTAACTGCGGGGAGAACATAATGTTCTCCCCGTTTTGTTTGTTACAACGTGCTGATTCGGGTGGTGAAGGTGGGGACGAAACGGGAGGAGTCGACTTGGAAGGCTACGTGGATGCGGGGTGCGTTGGAGTCGATCAGTCCGGCGGGATCGCCGATGGTTCGGCCTCGGGTGCCGTGGAAATCGCCGGTTTCGAGCTCGACTTTCATTGGTAGGTCGATACAGGTCACCAGCGACGGGTCCACGGCAACGGCGGCGGCCAGAGGATCATGCAATGGCATGCCCTGTGAAAACAGTCGCGCGTCGGCCTTGAGGTTTGCGGCAATGGAAAAATCAGCCATGTCGGCGAGGAATACGCGCACATCGGAAGCAGATGGGCTTGCAGCCACACTCGAGGTTCGAGCTGAAGCTGCATTTGAACTACCAGCTGAACCATCAAGTGAATCAGCGACTTGGGATGCGGTCGAGCTGGTAAGTGTGTCAGCATTCGCCGCTTCGCGCCAAGCACGGGTCGCATCGGAACCCATCAGGCATTGATGCGTTACGTCCAAGCCGACCATGGTGATGTCGGCACCGGAATGGAACACGCGATCTGCGGCTTCCGGATCCTGAATGATGTTCGTTTCCGCAGTCAGATCCCAACAGTTGCCTTCCTGCGTCAACGTGCCGCCCATCATCACCAGTTTGAGTTTGCCGGCAATATCCGGTGCGGCCGCGATCGCAGCATCAATATCGGTCAGCGGACCGGTCGCAACCACAGTGACGTCGAAACCATAAGCGCGAACCTGATCAATAATGAACTGCACGCCTTCGGAAACCGAGTCGGCGGAAGAATCATCAACATGAATAAAAGAAGCCGAATCCGTAGTAAGCGACAATTCAAACGAATCAACCGCAGGATTCGCATGAACATCATCCAACGCATATCCGCCAACGGAAATCAGACTACGATAATCACGAGAAAAAACAGTATCAGAACCGGAATTATCCGAAAAAATATCTGAAAAAGCAGTATCCGAAGACGAACTATCGCAAGCCGGGCCGAATCCTCCCAATCCGTCCGTGCCGTGAAACTGCGCACAACCTGCATCCGGAATGAAACACCGAGCCCATGAAGGATGCGACGATCCACGTATCACTGGAATGTGCCGAAGCCCCAACCGTTCCAGCACATACGAAGTATTGCGAACCGCAGTGTCGACGGAAACATTGCCGTACGTGCCGATCACGCCAAGCACGTCAACAGTGTCGAACGTCGCAAGGTATGCCAACGCCAGTGCATCGTCGATACCGGTGTCCACATCAAGAATCAGTCGTGTCATATTTGTATTTAATCAAACTCGTGCAATGAAGCCAAATGCAACGCATAATGGTGCGGCATCCCACAAACCATGTTCAACCCGAACTGAGCAAGCAGTGTTGGGCATGAAATAAAAATGCAGGATGCCGTATTCCAATATTTTCGATTATTCGCACCTAAACGAGTTACAAACCTACTCGTTCAAACCCGATTATTTCAGGAATTCGTCGGTGGCGAGATCCTTGGCTTGCGGAGCGTCGTGCACCACCTTGTCATGCGAATCGGTGTAGGCGTCTTCCTGAGCGAGGAAGTCAAAATACTGCTGGGCGCCTTCAACGTCGTTCGTACCGAACGTGAACGAACCATCCTTGATCTTGGCGGGATCGCCCCAATACTGACCGTCCACAATGGTTTTCATGCTTTTCTTGACGAAATCAAGCTTGAGATTCGCGTCGGGAGCTTCCTTCACAAGGATCTTCGCTGCATCGTCAGGATTCGAATATGCGTACTCGTAGCCCTTCTTGGTGGCTTGTACGAACTTCTTCACCAGTTCGGGATTGTTGGAAATCGTCTTGTCGCTGGTGATCACGCCAATGGTGTCGGCATTGCCGGGAACGCCGTAATCCGGTTCGGTAAAGCAGTTGAGCTTCGGACCGTACATGTCGGCCTGCACACCCTCCCAAGTGGCATAGAAACCACCGAAATCAGCCTTGTTGCTGGACAGCGTTTGGAACGTGGACGTGCCGACGGTCACCTTGTCGAATTCGCCCTTACCTCCGTCCGACTGAATCATGCGACGGATCACCGCATCGGATTCGTTGGATCCGAACGTGGCGAAAGTCTTGCCGTCGAAATCCTTCGGGGATTTGATTTCAGTGTTGGAAGCGAGCGAACACCAGATGGCGCTTGGCTTCTGCTGTACCTGCAGCACCTGCTTGATGGTTGCGCCCTTAACAGCGTACGTGCTTACGTTGGTGAGATTCGACAATGCGAAGTCGGCCACGCCGTTGTTCACGGCCTGTTCGGCACCGGCCTGTGCCACGGCCACGATATCAACGTCAAGACCTGCCTCTTTGAAATAACCCTTGTTTTTCGCCACATATACGCCGATATGATTGGTGTCGGGCGCCCAGGACAGCATGAAGGTCACTTTGGTCAGATCGCTGCTGCCAGATGCTGTGCTTGTTGCGGAATCGTTGCTTTGTCCGCATGCGGTAACGCTGAACAACATGGCGATTGCGCTGAAGAGTGCGATTATTGTGCTTGCGATGTGAGTACGTGCGGTGGCGTCATGCCTGCTGAAGATGCTCATAAAGCGATTTCCCTTGAATCTGTATTCTCTATCGTTTTCTAGGGATATGCTGCGAGCGGAGTTCGGGCAGAAAACGATACGAAGGGCCTCGGGCCCCCGCTCGTCCAATGCCCCCGACATTCCTTACGGTGCCTAGTGAAAGGCGTGGAATATTGCCGGTTTGCCACACATTGGCTTAACAGCGGATTTTATTATACGTAGGCAGCGTGACCGACATGCAATGCGGAGTGGCGAATGCTGCGAATGCTGCGTTTGCAGAAGGCCGATGATGTTTGGCGTGTTTGACTTACTGGTCTGCATCGGGATCGGCGTCGGCATCAGCTGGGCCGAGCAGGACGCGTTCGCTGAGGTTCACCAGGCACATCAGAACGCCGGTGATGGCGATGATGACCAGCGTCGCCGAGAAGATCAGCGGTGTGCGGAACGAGTTGTAGGCGGCCTGTAGCCAAATGCCAAGACCTTTGCGCGCGCCCAAATATTCTGCGGTGGCGGCGGTGGCGAAAATGTATGCGGCGGAAACGCGGATGCCGCCATAAATCTGACGAGCGGCCACACGCAGCTTCACATGCCACAGTGTCCACGCTTTCGTGGCGCCACAAGTCAGCGCAACATCCGAATAAAACTGGGGGACCGCTTCAAGCCCACGAATCGTCTGCACTGCAATCGGGAATAAGCCGAATACCGTTACAATCACGATTTTCCCGGAAATCTCAAAGCCAAACCAGATCAAAAATAGGGGAGCGATGGAAATCAACGGCATGGTCTGCGCAGCTGAAAGCAACGGGAACAATGCGGCGTTCGCAATGCATGAGCAGTACAGCAGTATGCCGATGAGAATGCCGAACAGTACGGCGAACAGGAATCCGACGGTACCTTCAAGCAAAGTGACTTGCGTGGCAGGCCATAACGTCGACCATGTTTCGACGGTGGCCTGTGCGATTTCGCTTGGTGCGGCGATCATGGTGCTGGGCACATTGCCGATGCGGACCCACGCCTCCCATACCGCCAGCAACAGCACTACTGCAATAACCGTGGGAATACGGCGTTTGCAAACGTGAGCAAAGGCGGACAAAGCTTCGAGAAGTTTTGCGACAATGCCGGCTTTTGAATTCGTGTTCGCAGCCATGCCCGAACCCATGTGCGAACTCGTGTTTGAGGGTATGGATCCTGTTGCCGAATCCCTGCGTTGAACGTGCGAAACCGCCATCGTTCACCTTGCTTTCTGCGCCATAGTGGGCGCGCACGTGACCGGTGGCGAGAAATCAGTAAGGTGAGGAGCCTGCCCGCGTTCCGGTCAGAAAAGTTCATTACCGGGGTGCCAGTATAAAGCACTCCCTAAACCACGTTCCAAACCAAAACGAAAGGCGGGTTTCGTATCTCATTCGACACGAAACCCGCCTTACTCTTTACCCCTTGCTACTGCCTTGGATTAGCCTCACTCCAGTCCGATGGACTTCATGGTGTGGAGCTTCAAGGACTTGATCTCAAGCGTGCCGGATTCGGCAACAAGTTTGATGGCTCGTGGGCCTTCGGAAGCGTAGCTGAAGGAGCTCATGGCCTGACGGCCGTCGTTCACATACACTTCCACGCAGCCGCGATCCACGAACACGCGCAGCTTGAGCTCGCCGGAAGCCAGTTCCTCGGCGGAAAGCGGCGCGGTACGGTAGCCACGATCACCCTGGGCTGCGGCCTGACGGTCGATCACCACACGACCGATCTGATCGTCGAACGCCACATACGTGTAAGCGCCATCTTCGGTCGCATGAATCTTCAGACCGGCGCGTTCCGCAGTGGAGGCGTTGAGATCGATGGTCATTTCGATTTCCACGGCTTCGGCATCGTCAGCAATGGTCTGCTCGCCATTGACGTCCAGCGAGATCGCACCGAAATCGGTGGTGTTTTCGCGCAAGCCCTCCATTTCGACAACCGGAGCGGTGTGCAGATCGCCGTCGGCGCCCAGGGTGATCTCACGCGGAAGGGTCAGGTTGCCGCACCAGCCGTCATCCTGCATCGGAATCGGCTCAACGAACGGGCTCATCCAGCCGTATACGATCTGGCGCTCGCCATCGTTGAAGGACTGCGGAGCGTAATAGTTGTGGCCGCAATCCCACAGGCGAAACTCGGTTTCCGGCTGGAACGCCTCGCCCGGGGTCCACGTGCCGATCATGTAGCCGGCGTTGGAAACGTTGCGGTTCATGAAACCGGAGGCCTTTGCGCCCATGGCGGAGAAGCCGATGACCCACTTCTCATTGCCCTCGGCGTCCTTGATCGGGAAGAAGTCCGGGCATTCAAGCATGAAGACGTTCGGATCCGGGTGTTCGAACAGCACACGCTCGTAGGTCCAACGAACCATGTCATCGGAGGAGAACAGCCACATCTGGCCGCGCTTTTCTACGGAGGAGACACCGAAGGTCATGTACCACTTGTCTCCGGTCTTCCATACCTTCGGGTCACGGTAGTGGTGGTCGACCTTATCGAGCGGGCAATCGATGATCATGCCGCGCTTGGTGGCGCTGGTCAGCTCGTCGTTGTCTGGTTCGGCGATCATCTGCACCTGCCAGTCGCCGCCGGTGTTGTCGATGCCGTTGGCCCAGCGGTGGCCGGTGTAGTAGAACTTGAGCTCGCCGTCATCGCCGATCACTGCGGAACCGGAGAACACGCCGTCCTTTTCCTCTTCGAGAGTCGGGGCGAACATGATCGGCTCACGCTTCCAGTTGAGCATGTCGTTGGAGGAGACGTGACCCCAGTGCATCGGGCCCCACTGGGTGCCGTACGGGTGCAGCTGGTAGAACACGTGCCAACGGCCCTTGTAGAAGCACAGGCCGTTCGGATCGTTGATCCAGCCGCCGTTGGAGGCGATGTGGAACTTCGGATACCAACGGTTGTTGCGCGCGGCGGCCATGGCCGCAACGCCCGCCTCCGCCTGTGCCAGAGCCTCGCTGTGGTTCTTGATTTCGTGAAGGACGGGTGCGTCCGGGGTGAAGCCAGTCATCGTTGAATAGCCTTTCTTGTGATTGTTGAATTGCTGCTTATTGAGTTTTGAGTAAAAGTTGTAAGAATGCTGCCCGAAGCGGAAAAAGGGGAAACGCTTCGAGCAGCACGATTCAGTTATGTTCTTGGCCGGACTTGCGATTGCGTTCAGGCGTTCGCTTCTGCAGCGGCCTGGGCCTTGAGCTGCTTGTCGGTGTAGAACGGATCACCGCCGACTTCCTGGTCGTCCTTCTTGATCACGAAGAAGCCGTAGATCAGGGCTGCCAGCACGATGCCGGAGATGGTGAAGAAGGTCGGGCGATCGCCCATGGCGTCATGCAGGGCGCCCATCGGGGTGGAGAAGATCACCTGGCCGATCTGGGAAGCGATCTGGAAGCCCACCATGTACAGGGTTGCCGACAGCTTGGTGTCGAAGTGCAGAGTGAAGTAGCGGAATGCCGGCAGGCAGAACAGCGGAACCTCGATGGAATGGAACAGCTTGACGATGGAGACGCTGACCGGATCGTGGAACACGCCGCACAGGCCGATGCGCAGGAACATCACGGTTGCACCGAGCAGCAGGGAGTTGCGCACGCCGATCTTCTTCATGATGATCGGAACAACACCCATCATGGCGGACTCGAGGAACACCTGGAAGGAGTTCAGGGTGCCGTAGGTGGCGTTGCCGATTTCAGTGGTGGAGAAGAGGGAAGCGTAGTAGTTCGGGAACATCTGCTGATCGAACACGGTGTAGAAGGTGTTGGTGAACAGCATGAAAACGATGAGCACCCACAGGGTCGGCATCTTCAGAACGGAAATCATTTCCTTGAAGGACGGGTTGGTCGGAGCCGCGTTCGGATCAGCTTCCTTCTTGAGCTCTTCCTTCTGCTCGGCCGGAACCCAGAAAGCGTAGATGCACAGCATGCCGAGGCCGCAGATGGAGCCGACCCAGAAGTTCAGCAGCGGGTTGATATTGAACAGGAAGCCTGCACACAGCGCCACGATGGCGTAGCCGAATGAGCCCCAAGCTCGGGACTGGCCGTATTCGAAGCCGAACTTGCGGGAGTAGCGTTCGGTGAGTGCCTCGAACAGGGAGCAGCCGGCCATGAAACCTGCGGACAGCACGATGGAGCCGATGAGCACGCCGATGAAACGGGTGGTGCCGCCGGCTGTCAGCATCGGGGCATACACGAACTGCACGAACGGGCCGACGAGCGCTGCGATGGCGGAGACGAAGATCACGAGCTTACGCTTGATGCCCAGTTGGTCCTGGATGGCGCCGTAGGCGAACATGATGACCAGGGTTGCCAGGGAGTTGATGGAGTAGATCTGGCCCTGCTCGGCGGAGGTCATGCCCAGACCGTGGGCCGGGTCGGTAAGCCAGCGGGAGAAGAAGGACCACCAGATGCCCCACGAGCAGAAGAACATGAAGATGCCGAAGGAGCTCTGCAGGTAGGAAGGATTCTTCCATGCAGATCGAGTTGTACTTGCCATGTTGTTGTTTCTCTGTTTCTCTTTGTTTGTGCCGCTGCCGCGCGGCACCTCGGTTGTGTGCCGATGTTGTGTTATGCCGTCATTCACCCAGCTGCCGTGCCAAGTGGATGAACATGGTTAAATAATAGTGCGTAAAACGATTGACGTCAATCGATTGACGTAAGTAATTCCAACGCTTTTCGGAAGTGTTGGAATTAAGCCGAAATGGGGGATGAAAAAAAGGCCTCTCGGCGTGTCGTAACGGACACGTCAACAGGCCTTTCATGTGGTCTTAGATCGCGAAACTTAGCTGCGAACCGATCCCTTTTCTATCAGCGCGCAATGGATCTTCGCAGGAATCGGCGAATCCAACGGCGGCATGGGAGCGGTGGTATTCGGCCAAGACGAACTGTCGACGGGCTTGCGTTCGATCATCGAAATAAGCTTGCATGCGGCCCAATAACCCATCTCATAGTGGGGCAGTTCCACCGTGGTCAGCTGCGGTTCCAGCGTTTCGGCGAACACGCGGTGGTTGTCGACGCCGACGATGGAAACGTCCTTGCCGACGGTCAGTCCGCGGCGTGCCGCACATTCGTACACATACCATGCACGCGCATCATTGAAGCAAAAGAAACCGTCGGGATTGCGTTCGTCAAACAGTTTGTCGACGGCACGCAACGCAGGACCATTATTGAGCACATTGCATACCAGCGAAGGATCATAGGCGAAACCGGAATCCTGCAATGCCGCCTGATACCCGGCAAAACGGCCATCCTGCGCAATCATGTTTTCCGAGCATCCGATGTAGGCGATACGCTTGCAATCGGCCTGAATCAGCCGTTTCGTGGCATCATAGGCGATTTGGAATTCGTCCGGCTCGATGCTGGGAATCTGGTTGTCGGCATCGGTGGCATCCACCATCACCACCGGATAATCGCCGAGCGAGGCTGGCACGCTCGCAATGCGATTCGACATCTTCGAATAGAAGAAACCGTCCACGCCATACCGTTTCAGCGTGGCGATTTCGTTCTCTTCGCTCGCCCTGCCATCGGTGCTGACCGTGATGATCATGTACCCGTAGGTGCTTGCCGCGTCTTGCGCGCCCAGAATGATGCCGCCTGCGTACGGCGTGGTGGCAACTTCCTCGCTGATGAAGCCGAGAATTCGCGTGCGGCAAGTGCGCAGGCTGCGCGCCAGAGGATTGACCGTGTAGCCGAGTTCGTCTGCCTTCTCGCGTACGAGCGCGGCCAAAGGGGCTTTCACACGTCCTTCATCCCTGCCGTTAAGCACCAGGGAAACAGTGGAAATGGACACCCCTGTCGCTTCGGCAATTTCCTTCATCGTAGTCATATTCGCTACACTATACCCAAATCAATAAGAAAAGCGCGCCATTCCTTATAAATAGCGCGCTTTTCGATTTTTCTGACGATCTAACAGTTTATTGCCTGATTTATTCCGACAGGATTTCGTCCACAAGTGCCTGCTTGGCGTGGATCTGACCTTCGAAACCCGGGCGAATGTCGAGACGGATCACCACGTCGGTGCGATAGCCCTGGCCAGCCAGCTTCATGGTGGCGTCGCGAATCACCTTGAGCACGTCGTCGATGTCGCCTTCGATGTTGGTGAACATGGCGTTGGTTTCACTCGGCAATCCGGATTGACGGATCACGTCGACCGCCTGCGCCACGTACGTGGACTTTTCAGGGCTTGCGCCGGCGGGGGAGATGGCGACTGCGGCAAGCGTGTTGATATACGGTTTGCCGGTTTCCGGGTTGATCGGCACTTCCTGCTTTTCCGCATTGCGATCAAGGGTCATGTTCGTTCCTTTCGTTGCGTTCCTATCGGCCTGATACGACTTGGATTGGCTGGTGCGGATTTGGCTGTCAGCGCCATTTCCAAGCGTGATCCATCGGTCCGGATCCGTGACCGAGGTCAAGCTGCGCCTCCAAGGCGCCCGTCAGATACAGTTTTGCACTATCGACGGCTTCCGGCAATGTCTCGCCAAGCGCCAGATGCGATGCGATCGCCGAAGACAGCGTGCATCCGGTGCCATGCGTGTTCGGATTATTGATACGACGCGCGCGGAACCAAGTGACTTTGCCGCTCGGTTCAACGAGCACATCGCTGGCATCCTGCGTGCCATGACCGCCTTTGACGAGCACCGCGCAGCCGAAATGGCCGGCGAGCATATGGCCTGCCGTCACCATGTCGTTCTCACTGGAGATGCTTTCGCCATTCTCGTAGTCGATCGCGTCGGCACCCTGTTCGACGGCCAGCTCGCACAGCGCCTGGGTTTCCGGCATATTCGGCGTGATGACGGTGGCCAGCGGGAACAGCTTGGAAGTCAGTGCCGCAATCGCGTCGCCTTCGATAAGCTTCGCACCGGACGTTGCCACCATCACCGGATCAAGCACAATATTCGTGGCATCATGCGCAATCAGACGGTCGGCGATCACGTTGATGAGCTCCACGCTCGACACCATGCCGATCTTCACCGCGACCGGCGGAATATCTTCAAATACTGCGTCGATTTGCGCGGCGAGCATTTCCGGAGGAGTGTTCGTGACCATGGTCACGCCTGTGGTGTTCTGCGCGGTCAGCGCCGCGATGGCGGTCATACCGAACACGCCATTGGCAAGCATGGTTTTCAAATCCGCCTGAATGCCGGCACCACCGGAGGAATCCGATCCCGCGATGCTCAATACCGGTGCCAAAGTGCTGGTCATGAATGACTCCTTACTTGCTTTTGCTTGCTTATGATGCGAAGTTCTGAAATATTCGTGATCCGTGATTGCTATTTGCGCAGTACGTGCCCATGCTTTGCATCACCGCGCACTGCCTTCCATCGCGAAACCATATTGCGGGTCGCCTCTTCCGGATCGCTTGCGCCGGCAATGGCTGACACCACAAACCAGCCGGCCGCCTTCGAATGTGCGAGCATCTCCATATCGTCGGCGGTCACTCCACCGCCGACCACAACCGGAAAATCACTCGCATCGCAGATCGCATTGATCTGCGCCTCGTCGAGCGTATGCCCGGAACCATCGTTGCCACCAACGGAAGCTTCCGGCTTGGTGGTGGACACGTGCAACGGGCCGGCCCCGATGTAGTCGATGCAGCCGGCAGGCAGCTCGTTGATCAGCTTCACCAGGCTTTCCGTTTCGGCAGACAAGCCCACAATGGCATCTTCCCCAAGCAACGCGCGGGCTTCCTGCGGTTCCAAGTCGGTTTGCCCAATATGCACGCCGTCAACTTTGATGCCCTTGTGACGTGCCTGCCAAACTACATCCACGCGATCGTCGATCACAAACGCCACGGAATCGGATTTGCCGTTGTTCTCGATAACCTGCGCGATATCGCGTGCCATGCTGGTGATGTCTTTCGCGTCGGTGTTCTTGGCTCGCAGCTGGATGAACGTTGCACCCCCGCGCAACGCATCCTCAATCACACCGGTAATAGTACGGCTCTTGCAATCCTGCGGGCCGACCACAAAGTAGGCGCTCATATCGAATGTATCGCGCATCGATGCATATGAATAATTGTTCATATAATCAACCCTTCTCGGTAAGTGATTCAGAAAACCTACAATGTGAACCGGCAATCGTCCATATTTTCCACATACGCAATTGCCGAACCCTGCATGATATGCCGAATACCATGCAGGGTTCGGCAAGGCCTAGTCGATGATGATTTCGGAAGCGGCGACTTCCTCGGCGGTGACGTTCCAAAGCGCGTCAAGCAGCGCCACTTGGAAAGATCCGGGACCGGACGATTTCGCTTCGGCGATTTCGGAAGCCCTGTTATACAGCAATGATGCCGAAATCGCGGCGACAAGCGGTTCGGCCACGGCCAGATACGTTGCGGTAACGCCGCCGAGCGAACAGCCGGCGCCGGTGATCTTCGTCATCATCGCGCTGCCGCCGGGCAAACGGAACACGCGCTCGCCGTCAGTCACCAGATCGACTGCTCCGGAAACGGCCACCGCGCCGGCTCCAACAGGGGAGTATTTCGCAAGATGACGAGCCACTCGTTTGGCCGCGTCAACGGCGGAATCAACTTCGTCGACGGCTTCCACGCCTGCCGGGCGAGTGCCGGGAACGGTGGAATCATGCTGTGCCAGACCCCACATCGCATCGAGCGCGATGATTTCGCTCGCATTGCCGCGCACAATGGTCGGCGGGTATGTGCGGAACGATTCGAGAATGGCGGTACGGGTTTTGCCGATGCCCGCGGCGACCGGATCAAGTACCCACGTCTTGCCGTTCTTGTGCAGTTTGTAGGCGATTTCCGGTAGCGCGTCCTTGAAGAACGGCAGGAGTGTGCCCACATTGATGTAGTTCGATCCGGCGATTTCCGCGGTGTCGATCACGTCGTCAGGCAGGAAGCTCATGGCTGCGGTGCCGCCGGCGGCCAGCTGCGCGTTGGCCACAAGATTCATCGTTACGAAATTGGTGAACGACTGTGCCAGAGGTGTGGTTTCGCGTACGTCGTTTACTGCCTGCGCAATCTGTTCACGCAATGCAGCTGCATATGAGTCATCGCCCATTGTCTGCTCCCTACGTTGGTCCTAACCAACAGGTTCAAAGGGTCAGGCATTTGCCTATCTCAGCTTCCGCTTTCGCCGGAAGCCCCCCTGCATGTACATAACATGTCTAACCTATACAAAGGCCCTGACACTGGAGCGGACCAAACGAAGATTCCGCGCCGAGTGTGCGATATACGCAAAGAAGGCGGTTCTTTTGGGTGTAACTCGCTTAGATATGGCAGATTTTGGAGTTTGTACGGAAGCTTCTCGTTTATATATGGCAGTCCTCTTTGGAGAAAGGCCATATCGGGGGTATGAAAATAGCCGGTTTGACTGTTTGACCTGCCATATATAAGCGAGAAGCCTCATGTCGAGACGCGAAATCTGCCATACGTAGGAGAGATACGACCTAATTGGGTGCTGTTCTGTTATCTGCACGTTGCGCCGTCGGGTCAGTCGATTCCGGAATCAGGTGAATGCAGCACGTTCTCGTAAATATAGTTGCGCATGTAAACCTCGCAGGCAAATCTGAATAAGAAAAACGTGATGACTGACTGCAAGATCTGGTCGCTATTGCTCGACAACGACACGGTTGAAGACGAGAACGCCACGAAACAGTAACGCGGGTGGCGTTCTGTCACCGCGTAAAGGTAGGCTTTGCGCTTGTAAAGACCCCAAACCGTTCAAACCAGAAGGTGCATTGTGGCTGTATCCAAACTCGATGAAGTCGTATCCCTCGCCAAGCGTCGTGGCTTTGTTTTTCCCGCCGGTGAAATCTATGGTGGAACCCGTTCCGCGTGGGATTACGGTCCGCTCGGCGTTGCGCTGAAAGACAATATCAAGCGCGAATGGTGGCGTTCCATGGTCGTCACCCGTGGCGACGTGGTGGGCGTTGACACGTCCATTATTCTTCCGCCGGCCGTGTGGGTGGCTTCCGGTCACGTGTCCGTGTTCAACGATCCGCTGATCGAATGCCTCAACTGCCACAAGCGCCACCGCGCCGACAAGCTTGAGGAATCCTATGCCGAAAAGCATGGCGACAAGCTGCCGGAAAACGGCCTGAAAGACATTGTGTGCCCGGATTGCGGCACCCGTGGCAACTGGACCGAACCGCGCGACTTCAACATGATGCTGCGCACCCACCTCGGACCGGTCGAAGACGAGAACTCGCTGCACTACCTGCGTCCGGAAACCGCACAGGGCATTTTCGTGGACTTCAAGAACGTGATGACTTCTTCGCGTTCCAAGCCGCCGTTCGGCATCGCCAACATGGGCAAGTCCTTCCGTAACGAGATCACTCCGGGCAACTTCATCTTCCGCACCCGCGAGTTCGAGCAGATGGAAATGGAATTCTTCGTGGCTCCGGGCACCGATGAGGAATGGCACCAGTACTGGATCGACGCGCGTACCCAGTGGTACATCGACCTTGGTGTGAAGCCGGAGAACCTGCGCCATTATGAGCATCCGAAGGAGAAGCTGGCCCACTATTCGAAGCGTACCGTCGACATCGAATACAAGTTCGGCTTCCAGGGTTCCGATTGGGGCGAGCTTGAAGGCGTCGCCAACCGTACCGACTTCGATCTTTCCGCGCATGCCAAGCATTCCGGCGAGGATCTGAGCTACTTCAACCAGGCCACCGGCGAAAAATACGTGCCGTACGTCATCGAACCGGCCGCCGGCCTGACCCGTTCCCTCATGGCCTTCCTTGTTGACGCCTACGACGTTGACGAGGCCCCGAATACCAAGGGCGGCGTCGATAAGCGCACCGTGCTTCGCCTTGATCCGCGCCTGGCTCCGGTCAAGGCCGCTGTGCTGCCGTTGAGCAAGAAGCCGGAATTGCAGACCGTGGCACACGATCTGGCCGCCGATTTGCGTCAGCATGACTGGATGATCGACTATGACGAGGCCGGTGCGATCGGTCGTCGCTATCGCCGTGAAGACGAAATCGGCACCCCGCTGTGCATCACCGTCGACTTCGACACGCTTGACGATCAGGCCGTCACCATTCGCGAACGTGATACCATGCAGCAGGAGCGCGTCGCACTCGACAAGGTGGCTGATTATGTGGCCGCACGTATTGGCGAGAAGCATGTACGTTACCCGCAGGTGCCGGTTGAGATGGGCGGCGAGGCTTGGCCTGAGTCCGTCAAGATCGCCGAAGCCGGTGGCTTGTATTAAAGCTGGATACTGGTTACCATAGCGTTCTTATGCCAGATAGCATTGTGACTGCTTACGAGGAATCCGACGTGCTCGACCCGCGTACCGACGCGGTGAGGCCGTCGGTTCCTCCGGTTATGAAGCCTGTTGATTTAGGGCCGGTACACGTTGAAACCCCGGTGGTGCTTTCGCCTATGGCGGGCGTTACCAACTGGCCGTTCCGCGTGATTTGCGAAAGCTACGGACCGGACGGTCTATACGTGGCCGAAATGATCACCGCGCGCGCGTTGGTCGCACGCAATCCCAAAGCGTTGCGGTTGTGCCATTTCGCGCCGAGCGAGAAAATCCGTTCGCTGCAACTGTACGGTGTGAACCCGGCGATCGTGGAACAGGCCGCGAAAATCGTCATCGACGAAAACATGGCCGACCATGTCGATCTGAACTTCGGATGCCCCGTGCCGAAAGTGACCCGACGCGGCGGCGGATCGGCTTTGCCGTGGAAGACGGATCTGTTTCGCGAGATCATCCAGCGTGTGGTCAAGGTCTGCGATGCTGCCAACGTGCCGGTGACGGCTAAAATCCGCGTCGGCATCGACCATGAGCATGAAACGTTCTTGGAAGCGGGCCATATCGCGCAGGAGGAAGGCTGCAAGGCGGTGACCTTGCACGCGCGTACCACCGCCGAATATTACGGCGGGCATTCCGACTGGAGCCGGATTGGCGAGCTGGTCGAAGCGCTTGACATTCCAGTGTTCGGCAACGGCGATATTTGGGGTGCGAACGATGCGCTTGCCATGGTTGCCGAAACCGGTTGCGCCGGCGTTGCGATTGGCCGCGGCTGCCAAGGCAGGCCATGGCTGTTCGCCGATATCAAGAATGCGTTCGCTGGCAGCGACAAGCGTGTTGACCCCACGTTAGGAGATGTGTGCCGTGTGGTTGAACGCCATGCGGAACTGTTGACCGAATTCTATGATGGCGATGAGCAGATGGCCGTGCATGATCTGCGTAAGCATATCGCGTGGTATCTCAAGGGATTCCCCGTTGGAGGCTCCACCCGTCGCGCGTTCATGGAATGTGAAAATCTTGAGGATGTCAGAGCCGAAATAGGCAAGCTGGATCCCAACATCCGTTTTCCCGAGCGAGTGGTCGACAAGCCAAGGGGGCGCGTGCGCTTCGCAAAGAAAGTGCATCTGCCTTACGGATGGTTGGAATCACGGGAAACAACGCATGATGAACGTCAGGCGTTGTTTGGGGATGATCCTATGGACGCCAGCTATTGAATATGACATGCTGATGTGGTTAAATCGTCGTGGGGGCACCGAAAGAGGGTAAATCGCAGGCGAAATGAACACGTTAGCAATAAAAAAGTGAAAAAACGCCGTTACACACGGCGAAAAGTGCGCGTACTGCAGCGTGTCTGCGATAAAGTTGTGCGTAAACGCGAGTGACAGGAGACTATGGTGAGCGAGATTGCCCAGACTGACAATTTCAACGACAAAACGAATATCAAGGTTGTCGGTGTTGGTGGAGCTGGCGGTAATGCCGTCAATCGCATGATTGCCGAGGGTCTTCAAAGTGTTGAATTCATTGCGATCAATACTGACGCGAAGGACCTGATGCGTTCCGACGCCGATGTCAAGATCTCCTTGAACGATGCCACCAGCCGCGGGCTTGGCGCAGGTGCCGACCCGGAGAAGGGTGCCAAGGCCGCTCAGGATCATCAGTCCGATATCGAGGAATCGCTCAAGGGTGCCGATATGGTGTTCGTGACCTGCGGTGAGGGTGGTGGCACCGGTACCGGTGCAAGCCCGATCGTGGCTCGCGCCGCGCATCAGCAGGGTGCCCTGACCATTGCGGTGGTTACCCGCCCGTTCAGCTTTGAAGGTCCCCAGCGTGCGGCTTCCGCAGCACTTGGCATTGAGAATCTGCGCAAGGAAGTCGATGCGCTGATCGTGATTCCGAACGATCGACTGCTTGAGCTTTCCGATCGCACCATCGGCATCGTCGATGCGTTCAAGACCGCCGACACCGCCTTGCTGGCCGGTGTGCAGGGCATCACCGACCTGATTTCTTCGAACTCGTACATTCACGTCGACTTCAACGATGTCAACGCTATTCTGCGTGGCGCGGGCACCGCACTGTTCGGCATCGGTTCCGCACGAGGCGAGGATCGCGCCACCCAGGCAGCTGAAATCGCCATCAGCTCGCCGCTGCTGGAAGAAAGCATCGAGGGTGCCCACGGCGCGCTGATCAATATCGCCGGCCCGTCCGATCTGAAGTTGCAGGAAGCGGCCGCCGCCACCCAGCTGGTGGGCAAGGCCATCCATCCGGAAGCACAGATCATCTGGGGTCTTTCCCTCGACGACGCTTACGGCGACGAAGTGCGTGTCACTGTTATCGCCGCAGGCTTTGATGCCAACTCCAAGAAGGCGGCTCAGGCGGAAGCCCAGAAGCAGGCAGAGCCTGCGGAAAGCACGGTGCCGCTGTCGGCGTTGTCCGCAGCCCCGAGGGCAGCGGCGGTTCCGCAGCAGCCCCAGCCTCAGCTTATTCAGACTCCGGAAGCCCCGAAGGTGCAGCCGCTGTCCACTTATATTCCGTCCACTCCGGAACCCGTCGTTCCGTCATTCGACCAGACCACCGAGCATGAAGTGGTGTCTTCGAACGACGCCGGCGATTTGGATATTCCGGATTTCCTGCGCTAAAAGCAACGCGAAGACGCGAAAGGATCGTTCATGGCAGGTTTTATGAAAAGCGCGATGTCCTATTTGGGCATGACCGACGTTGCCGAAGGTGACGAGGATTTCAATGAGGAGGCTGAGAGCAGCGAAACCTCGTTCGATTCCGACCATTCCGTGACCCCGATGGCTTCGACTCCTGCCGCGACGTCCGCACCGCGCGAGCAGACCAAAGCCAACCCGTTCCAAGGCGGAAGGGTGAGCCGTATCACCACGATTCACCCGAAATCCTATGAGGACGCTCAGCTGGTCGGACGTGCCATTCGCGACGGCGTTCCGGTGGTGCTGAACCTGACCGGTGTGGCCGAGGCCGTGGCGTATCGCATTGTGGACTTTTCCGCGGGTGTGGTTTTTGGCGTGCGTGGCTCCATCGAACGTGTCACTCCGCGCGTGTTCCTGCTGAGCCCAGCTCAGGTGAACATCAAGGTTGAGGAACCGCAGGCGAATAACTCGTCGCACGATTTGTTCGCCGACTGATATAGACGAAAGCCGTTGCGAAAGCAGACTGCATGAAGCCTCCGTCACCCGTGATGGGGGCTTTGTTATGTTCTGTTGCTAAGGTGGTGCTCCATGATTTTGTCTTTGATCGGTAGCATCGTCCACTTTTTGGTGAATGCCTACATTCTGGTGCTGTTCATTCGCATGATTCTCGATTGGGTTGCTGTGTTGGCATCGGCATGGCGTCCACGGGGGTTGGTGTCGTCGTTGATCGACGCGGTTTACCAGTTGACGGAGCCCCCACTGCGCTGGCTACGCCAATATATCCGCCCTATTCCAATGGGTCCCATCTACTTCGATGTGGCATTCATCGTTCTTTATTTCATTCTCATTGCTATTGATTTCCTCATTTAATGTATGTCAAATGCCGATTTTTCGCAAAAAATCGGTGGTCCCGTGCTAGAGTCGAACAATGAAAGCAACAACAGCAAGGCATCAAGCCCAAAGCGAGGTGTAAGATTTATGGCTCTGTTGACGCCGAAAGATATCAGAGAGCATACCTTCCAGACCGTGAGGTTCAAGGAGGGGTATGACGTCGATGAAGTCGACGATTTTCTCGATCAGGTAACCGAGACGGTGGAGGCCCTTGGCAAGCAGGCGGTTGCCAGCGGCCAGGCTACTCAGTCCCTCGGCCCGGATGTTGCGGGGCTCAACTCCAAGATTTCCGAGCTCAGCGCCCAGGTTCAGTCCCTGCAGCAGGAGAACGCGACATTGAAGTCCGCCTCCGAGCAGGCAGCTGGCGCTGGTGATCAGGCAGCTCAGGCCGCACAGGTCGCAGCAGCCAAGCTCACCGAGGCTGAGGAAAGTAACCGTGCTCTGTCGGCTCAGAACGAACAGCTCACGGGTCAGGTGGATCGCCTGTCCGCACAGGTCGACCAGCTCACCGCACAGGCGGCTGAAGCTGCAGGCCAGGCGGATCTGGGCGAACAGCTGACCTCCATGCAGCATGAGCGCGACGCATTCCGTGCACAGACCGAAGACCTGTCCCGTCAGCTGGCTTCCGCACAGCAGCAGGTTGTGGTGGCCCAGCAGCAGGCGGCTGAGATCCAGCAGCTCAATGCAAGGCTTGAAGAGGCTCAGGAGCAGGTCGCCCAAGCTCAGCAGCTCACGCAGCAGCATGCGGCACAGTCCCAGCAGCAGGATGAGCGTGCCCAGCAGCAGGCCGCGCAGATTCAGCAGCTTGCACAGCAGCTGCAGGAATCGCAGCAGCGTGAAGCCCAGCTGCGCGAGCAGGTCGCCAAGGTCGAACCGAGTACCGAAACCGGAAGCCTGCAGAAGATTGCAGGAGCCGCAGCCAGCGCCAACACGGAGCCGGAGCGTGCCACCGCCATGCTGACCCTGGCTATGCAGCTGCACGACCAGTACGTCGACAAGGGCAAAGCCAAGGCTAAGGAAATCACCGACGAGTCCCAGCGTAGGTACGATGAGCTCATCGGCAATGCCAACGATTACTCCAACCGCACTCGCACCGAAGCCGACAACTACTCCGAAGGCACCCGTTCCGAAGCCGATCAGTATTCGGCTGACACTCGTGCCAAGGCTGATGGCTACTTGAACCAGAAGACTCAGGAAGGCGACGCCTATCTTGCTCAGAAGACGCAGGAGGGTGATACCTACTTGGATCAGAAGACTCAGGAAGGCGACGCCTACCTTGCTCAGAAGACCCAGGATGGTGATACCTACTTCTCCACGAAGCACAACGAAGCCGACGAATACGAGTCCGAAGTGCAGAAGCGCGCCTTCGACTACGATTCGAAGACCCGTACCGCAGCCGACGACTACGCCCAGCAGGTCCGCGACAATCTCGAAGCGCAGACCAAGGTCATCGAAGGCAACATTCAGGGCCTCAAGCAGTTCGAAACCGAATACCGTGCACGTCTTACCGAATTCCTCGGCCAGCTCGTGTCCCAGGTGTCCGACACGAACAACTATGATCAGGACTCCCAGGACGACTGAGATTAGGCTGTGTCTGACATCATGACAAATGATCAAAGACGGCTGCGCACCCGCGTGGCCGTCTTTGCGTGTATCGCCGTTGTGGCACTGGTACTCGACCAGATCAGCAAGGCATGGGCGCAGTCGGCGCTTGCCGACGGGCAGACGGTACGTGTGATTCCGGGCATCCTCTCATTCACGCTGGTGCATAATCCGGGTGCGTCCTTGGGCATGGGATCCAACATGACCTGGTTGATTTCGTTGCTTGCCATCGTGGCGTGCGTGGCGTTGGCCGTACTGGCAATCCGTACCATTTCCATGAAATGGACGGTGGTGTTCGCTCTTGCTTTCGCCGGAGCGTTAGGCAATCTCATCGATCGTGTGATGTATGCCGAAGGTTTCCTTAATGGCAAGGTCGTCGATTTCCTCAATTACGGATGGTCGGTCGGCAATGTTGCGGATATTTTCCTGATGGTGGCGGGCGTCGCCGCCGTCGTACTGCTGTTTGTCGGAGAGCCCTTCAGCCAGAAGGATCTTGACGAACAGGCCGCAGAACAGACGAAACAGACGACCGGAGACCAGAACGCATGAGCCGTCTTGTTCCCGCACCCGACGCGCTTGTCGGCAAACGATTCGATGTGGCCGTGGCCAAGATGCTTGGTATCTCCCGAGCCAAGGCCGCGGAACTCATCGAAAGTGGACAGGCGCGCGTGCTTGGTCGTGACATTTCCAAATCATCGACTCTGCAATCAGGCGAAACCGTCGAATTCGATATTGTCGAGGAACGGACCGAGCCTGAACCGATCGCACGAGATATGGCAGTGGTCTACGAAGACGATGACGTCATAGTGGTCGACAAGCCAGTGGGTGTGGCTGCTCACGCTTCCGTCGGTTGGACCGGTCCGACGGTGCTCGGCAGTCTGCTTGACAGGGGAGTGCACATCACCTCCTACGGCGCCGCGGGACGTCAAGGTATCGTATCCCGCCTCGACGTGGGCACATCCGGATTGATGCTCGTGTGCAAATCTGACCTCGCCTACGTGGAAATGCGCAGGCAGTTCGCCGAACATGAAGTCGTCAAAACCTATCATGCGCTCGTGCAAGGCAATCTCAAGGAAAACAAGGCCACGATCGAAGCGCCGATCGGACGTGCCAAAGTCTCCGATTTTCGTTTTTGCGTTACGCCCGCCGGCAAAGAAGCCATCACCCATTGGGATGTGATGGAACGTTTCGGTGAGGTGACGCTGGTTTCCGTGAATCTGGAAACCGGTCGAACCCATCAGATCCGCGTGCATTTCTCGTCCATCGGGCATCCGCTTGCGGGAGACGCCATGTACGGTGCCAATCCGCAGTTGGGTGAGGCATTGGGATTGGAACGGCAGTGGCTGCACGCCAAGCAACTTGAATTCCGCCATCCGCGAACCCATGTGTGGACCACGGTGAAATCGCATTATCCAGCTGATTTGCAGCATGCGCTCGACGTGATGCGCGGCAGGCACGACACACAAGACAAGCCTGAAGTGTGATCGCACGTCACCAATCACCGGTAGATTGGAACGTATGGCTACTTCCGGAAATTTCGTGCAACTGCATAATCACACGCATTATTCACTGCTTGACGGGGCGTCAAAGATTCCGGATCTGGTCAAGCGCGCCAAAGAACTCAACATGCCGGCCGTCGGCATCACCGATCACGGCAACATGCATGGCGCATACGAAATGTGGAGCACTGCGGTCAAGGAAGGCGTCAAACCGATTATCGGCATTGAAGCGTATGTGACGCCGGAAACCGCACGCCAAGATCAAACCCGCGTCAGCTGGGATACCAACTGGAATCCCGATATCGATCCGCAACATCGCAGGCGCAACCCCAACGACGTATCCGGCGGTGGCCTGATCACCCACCTTACGATGTGGGCGGAAACCGATGAGGGCCTTGTCAATCTGATGAAGGCGTCCACTGACGCGAATCTCGAGGGACGTGTCATGCGATACCCCCGAATGGATAAGGAAATCCTTGCCAAATATTCGAAAGGCATTATCGCATCTTCCGGATGCCCGTCGGGCATCATCCAAACGCGACTGCTGCTCGGCCAATTCGACGAGGCATTACGTGCGGCAGGCGAATTGCAGGATATTTTCGGACGTGACAATTTCTATATCGAATTCATGGACCACGGTCTGAAAATCGAAAAACAGGTGACCGACGGTCTGCTGGATATTGCGAAAAAACTGAACGCGCCGCTGCTCGCCACCAACGATTCCCATTACGTGCGCGCCGAAGACGCCGGCTCTCAGGATGCCATGCTGTGCATCAATTCGGGATCCACGCTTGACGAGCCGGGACGATTCAAATTCGACGGCACCGGCTACTATCTGAAATCCGCCGAAGAAATGCGTGAGCTGTTCAAAGACATTCCCGAAGCATGCGACAATACGTTGGAAATCGCCGAACGCTGCAATGTCATGTTCGACGATCATGAAGATGGCGCGTTCATGCCCCAATTCGACTGCCCGGAAGGTTGGGATGAGACGTCGCTGTTCCTGAAAAAAGTCGAGGAAGGCTTGGAACGGCGTTATGACGGGCATCCGCCGATCGAAGTGCTTAAGCAGGCCGATTACGAATGCGGTGTGATCTGTCAGATGCAGTTCTGCGGATACTTCCTTGTGGTGGCCGACTACATCAACTGGGCCAAATCGCATGGTGTGATGGTCGGGCCTGGCCGTGGCTCCGCGGCAGGCGCCATGGTGGCGTATGCCATGGGCATCACCGAACTCGATCCAATCAAGCACGGCTTGATCTTCGAACGATTCCTTAACCCGGAACGTGTGTCGCTGCCTGATATCGACGTCGATTTCGATCCGGACGGCCGCGGTCGCGTGCTTGACTATGTCGGAGACAAGTACGGGCGAGACAAGGTCGCGCAATGCGTGATCTACGGCACCATCAAAACCAAACAGGCGCTGAAGGATTCCGCACGAATCATGGGCTACGAATTCTCCATGGGCGAGCGCATCACCAAGGCGTTGCCGCCGGCGCAGACGGGTGGCAAGGATATTCCGCTGCATGATATTTTCGAGCCGAGTTCGAAGCGTTATGCGGAGGCCCGCGAATTCCGTGAGCTTTATGATTCCGATCCGGATGTGAAGCGCGTCACGGATGAGGCGATGGGTATCGAAGGCTTGATCCGTCAGACCGGTGTGCATGCGTGCGCCACGATCATGGGTAGCGAGCCGATTTCGAATACGTCGCCGCTGCTGGAGCGTACCGATGGTACGGTTACGACCACGTTGGAGTATCATACGTGTGAAACGCTTGGTTTAGTCAAGATGGACTTCCTTGGTCTTTCCAACTTGACGGTTATTCGCGACACGTTGAACAATATCGAGGCGAATGGCAAGACGCGTATCGACCATACGAAGATTCCATTGGACGATCGTGCCACGTACGATCTGTTGTCGCGAGGTGACACGCTTGGCGTGTTCCAGTTGGATTCTGATGGTATGCGTTCGTTGCTGAAAACGTTGAAGCCGAATAACTTCAACGATATTTCCGCATTGATCGCGTTGTATCGTCCTGGTCCGATGGATATGGATTCGCATACGAATTATGCGAAGCGTAAGAATGGTTTGCAGAAGATCACGCCGATTCATCCTGAAGTGGCCGAGCCGTTGAAGGAAGTGCTTGACGAAACGTATGGTCTGATCGTGTATCAGGAGCAGGTGCAGTCGGCCGCGCGTATTCTGGCGGGTTATTCGTTGGGCAAGGCAGACGTGTTGCGTCGAGCAATGGGCAAGAAGAAGCCCGAGGTGCTGGCCAAGGAGAAGGTGCCGTTCTTCGCGGGCATGAAGGAGCATGGGTATTCCCAGGAGGCGGCGCAGGCCGTGTGGGATATTCTTGTGCCGTTCTCGGGCTATGCGTTCAACAAGGCGCATTCGGCCGCATACGGTTTGATTTCATATTGGACTGCATATCTGAAAACGCATTATCCGGTGGAATTCATGGCCGCGTTGCTGCAGGGCGCGAGTACGAACAAAGACAAGACCGCGTTGTATTTGGGCGAGGCTCGTCGCATGGGCATCCAGGTGTTGTCTCCTGACGTGAACGAGTCGGTGTACGAGTATTCCGCTGTCGGCGATGTGGTGCGTTTTGGCCTTGGCGCCATCCGTAACGTTGGCAAGGCTGCGGTTGACGCGATTGTCAAGGAACGTGAGAACGATCATGGCAAGTATGTGAATTTCCCTGATTTCATCAAGCGTGTGCCGATGGAGGCGTTGAATCGTCGATTGGTTGAATCGTTGATCAAGGCCGGTGCGTTTGATTCGATCGATCCGAACCGTCGTGCCTTGTTTACGATTCATGAGGCTGCGATTAATTCGGTGGTCGGTTTGAAACGCAAACAGGCCGAAGGCCAGTTTGATTTGTTCTCCGATTTGGAAGATGCCGGCGAAGACGATGCGGGCATGGGCGATGCCATGGTGAATGTGCCCGATGTGGAGGAGTGGGATAAGAAAACCAAGCTGAATTTCGAACGTGAAATGCTTGGCTTGTATGTGTCCGACCATCCGTTGAGCGGTATGCAGTCGATTCTGGTGTCGTTGCGTGAAATGTCGATCGCGCATCTGATCGATCGCGCGGCGAATATGCCTGACGGCCAGCAGGTGACGGTGGCGGGTTTGATCACGAACGTGGACCGTCGTATGTCGAAGAAGGGCAATCCTTGGGCGATTGTGACCATCGAGGATTTGGAAAGCTCCATCCAGTGCATGTTCTTCGGCAAAGTGTATGAGGCCGCCGCTCCCGAACTGGCGGTCGACACGGTGGTGCAGATTCGCGGACAGGTTGAAAAGCGCGATGAGACGGTAAGCATGCGTGCCACGGAATTCAACGTGCCGACGTTGGAAGCACAGGATGAGAAGCCGGTGACGATTATGCTGCCGCCAATCGCGCTTGACCAATCGCATGTGCAGCAGTTGGGTCAGATTTTGACGAACCATCCTGGGCCATGTGAGGTGAAGCTCGCGTTGATGGACGATAAGGGCAATGCCAAGGTGTTGACGTTCGGAGACCGCTTCCGCGTACGCCGCGACACGAGTCTGTTCGCCGAAATCAAAATCCTTTTCGGCCCCAGTTCGCTGCCTTTGGGCTGACCGGTCGTGGGGATGATGCCGAAAGTTCAGCCGAATATCTCACTATGCGGCTGAACTTGAGACGCGCGGGCGTTCTCGTGACATCACGTTGTTACCATGGGGCGTTATGAGCGAAGAAAACTATATGCGAATCATTGACCTGCGTGGCAAGAAGCTGACCCGAGCTGAAATGCTGGAGGCTATGCCTCGCGCCGAGATGGGCACCAACGAGGCCACCGATCTCGTGCAGCCCATCCTTGACGATGTGAAGGCCCGCGGTGCTGCGGCCCTGCGTGACTTCGCGGAGAAATTCGACCATATTCGTCCGGAGAACCTGCGCGTGCCGGTGGAAGCCATGAAGACCGCCGTCGACGAGTTGGATCCGGAAGTGCGTGCCGCCATCGAAGAATCCGTGCGCCGCTCCCGCGCCGTGTCCGCTTCCCAGGTGCCGGCGCCGTTCCACACCGATCTGGCTGAAGGCGCGCGCGTTTCCGAGCGTTGGATTCCGGTGCAGCGTGTCGGCCTGTATGTGCCGGGTGGCAAGGCCGTCTACCCGAGCTCCGTCATCATGAACGTGGTCCCGGCACAGGCCGCCGGCGTGGAATCCCTCGCCATCGCAACCCCGCCGAGCCGTAACAATGCCGACGGTCTGCCTGACAAGACCATTCTCGCCACCTGCGCCATTCTCGGCGTTGACGAAGTGTATGCGGTCGGCGGCGCTCAGGCCGTGGCCATGTTCGCTTACGGCGCCAAGGGATCCGAACCGCAGGACGGCGAAATCCTGTGCGATCCGGTCGACAAGATCACCGGTCCGGGTAACATCTTCGTCGCTACCGCCAAGCGCATGGTGTCCGGCATCGTCGGCATCGACGCCGTGGCAGGACCGACCGAAATCGCCATCATCGCAGACAAGGGTGCCAACCCGAGCTGGCTGGCCGCCGATCTGATCGGTCAGGCCGAGCATGACGAACTCGCCGGTTCCGTGCTCATCACCGACAGCGAAGAGATTGCCGAACAGGTGCAGGAGAACCTCAAGTACCGTGTGCCGCGCACCGAGCACTCCGAGCGTGTGAACACGTCGCTACGCGGACGCCAGTCCGGCATCATCCTCACCGATGGCATCGAGCAGTCCATTGACGCGGCCAATGCGTATGCCGCCGAACACCTTGAGGTCCAGACCGCCGACCCGGATGCCGTGATCGCCAAGATTCGCAACGCCGGTGCCATCTTCCGTGGCCCGTACTCTCCGGTGCCGCTGGGCGACTACATGTCCGGCTCCAACCACGTGCTGCCGACTTCCGGCACTGCACGCTTCGCCTCCGGTCTGGGCGTGCACACCTTCATGAAGCCGGTCGAAGTCATCGAATACGACGAGCAGGGATTGAAGACCCTCGCTGCTCGTGTGAACGCCTTCGCCGTTTCCGAAGATCTGCCGGCACACGGTGAAAGCGTGCTGAGCCGTTTCATCGACGATCCGTACAACAAGGAAACCATCAAGGAACAGGAAGAGCAGGCAGGCCTTCGATGAGTGAGACTTCCAGCAACGCCATTCCGGCATATCTTCCGCTGCGCAACGATCTGATCGGTGAGGAGCCGTACGGTGCGCCGCAATTGGACGTGCCGGTATGCCTCAACGTCAACGAGAATCCGTATGCGCCGGAACCGGCAGTGGTCGAAACCATCGCGCAGCGAGTCAAGGAAATCGCTCTGACGCTCAACCGTTACCCGGATCGTGAGCATATCGCGTTGCGTCAGGCATTCTGCGACTATCTCGAACGCGAGTCCGGCGTCAAGCTGGAAGTCGACCAGTTGTGGGGTGCCAACGGATCCAACGAGATCATGCTGCAGCTGTTCCAAGCTTTCGGCGGTCCAGGACGCATTGCGCTCGGCTGCGATCCGACGTATTCGATGTATCCGGAATACGCCCGCGACACGTTCACCACATGGAAGCTGGCGCACCGCAACGAGGATTTCTCGCTGAACGTCGACGCCACCATCAAGGCCATCGAAGACGTCAAGCCGGCCATGATCGTGCTCACCAGCCCGAACAATCCGACCGGCACACCGCTGAAGATGGACGATCTCAAGCGCGTGCTCGGCGCCGCCGAAACCGCTGAAGTGGCCGGTGCCGCCGAAGGCGTGCATCCGGTGGTCGTGGTGGACGAAGCCTACATCGAATTCCGTGATCCGGGCACGCCCACCGCGCTCGAACTCATCGGCGAGTATGAGAATCTCGCCGTGAGCCGAACCATGAGCAAGGCGTTCGCCTTCGCAGGCGCGCGAGTCGGCTATCTGGCCGCCAACAAGGGCATTATCGACTGTGTGCGCATCGTGCGTATGCCGTACCACCTGTCGGCCGTCACCCAGGCAGCCGCGCTTGCCGCGTTCGAACATACCGACGAACAGCTCAGCCGTGTGGCGCATCTGCGTGACACCCGCAATCAGACCGCGGCATGGCTCAAGGAACAAACCTACAAGGGCCAGCCGCTCGAAGTGGCCGAGACGCAGTCCAACTTCATTCTGTTCGGCGGTCATTTCGACGATCGCGACCGCATCTTCGACGAACTGCTCAAGCGTGGTGTGCTCATCCGCACCGTCGGCCCTGACGGCTGGATGCGCGTATGCATGGGCACCGACGAGGAAATGGCGCGTTTCCGTGAAGCCTTGGTCGAAGTGTTGCGTATTGTGGAACAAGACTGAGCACATACGGGACTGAACCAACACAACAGGACCGAACATTTTCCAAAAGGAGTCGCAACATGGCGCGTACCGCAACCATCGTTCGTGAAACCAGCGAATCCAAGGTCGAACTGAGCCTGAATCTCGACGGCACCGGCAAAACTGACATCGACACGTCGGTGCCGTTCTACAACCATATGATGACGGCGCTCGGCAAGCATTCGCTGATTGACCTGACCATCAAGGCCACGGGTGACACCGACATCGACGCGCACCATACCGTCGAAGACATCGCCATCGTGTTCGGTGAGGCGTTGAAGCAGGCGCTGGGGAACAAGCGCGGCATCCGTCGCTTCGCTGATGCGACCGTGCCGTTGGACGAGGCGCTTGCCAAGGCCGTGGTCGATATTTCCGGGCGTCCGTACTGCGTGTGCACCGGCGAGCCGGAAGGCTTCGAATACTGCATGATCGGCGGCCATTTCACCGGCTCACTCGTGCGTCACGTTATGGAATCCATCGCCATGCATGCCGGAATCTGCCTGCATCTGCAGGTGATCTCCGGCCGTGATCCGCACCACATCGCCGAAGCCGAGTTCAAGGCCTTGGCACGTGCGCTTCGTTTCGCCATCGAGTCGGATCCGCGTGTCGACGGTATTCCGAGCACGAAGGGCGCTCTGTGATGAGCGACGATCGAAATAACGATTTCGACGATTTCCAAGGATTCGATGGATCAAACGATTTCGGTGACCTCAACGCCGACGGCATGCATTTCAGCGAAGAGGAACTGGAAGCGGCCATGGCCGGCTTCGAGCAGGAATTCAAGGATGCCGAAGCGTCCAAGCATGAGCGGGCGGACAATCCGCCATCTGAAGCTTTCGATTCCTCCGAAGCTTCCGATAACGCGGAATCCTCCGAATCCTCCGAATCCTCGGAAGTCGACGACATGCTCAACGCGGCTGAGGATTCGTTGAAATTCGAAGACGAGCTGCAGGGACTGCTTGGCAATCGCGCGAAAGTGGCGGTGATCATCACCAGACTGACCTCGCCACGATTGCTGTCGGCATTCTGTGAATTGTCCGACATTTCCGCGCAATGCATCGGATCGGCGCAAGGTGCTGTCGCGGTGCTGCGCAATCTCGACGGAGACGGTCCGGAAGCGGCGGTCAAAGACATGACGATCGTCGTTGCCGGCATGCCCGCGATTCTTGCCGTCAACCGTGCGGACAAGCTCGAAGCGACGATGTACGTGGAAGGCAGAGCGGGCAAAACCTTCGCTCCGCCGGTGCTATTCACCTCCACCGCGCCGTTCGTTGAGGATCTCATGCTGGGCATCACCGATATGAACGCGCTGGAACAGGCGGATATGACCATTTTCGATTCCGCTGACCTTGATCGGGATGCGGCGATGAGCATTATCGCCGAGCATACGCGGTTCGGACGCGGCACATCAAGCATCAGTTAACGACGGTAAACGCGAGTCATCCTGCCGAACATGCGTTATGCGACACAAGACGACTCGCGTCACAGAACAACGAATGACACAAGAAGGAGAACGCCCATGACTTCCGTGGTGGTTTTCGATTATGGTTTCGGCAACGTGCGTTCCATGGTTCGTGCACTGGCTGATCTCGACCTTGACGTGACCCTCACTTCCGACCATCGGCAGGCCTTGGAAGCCAACGGTCTGGTAGTGCCCGGCGTGGGCGCTTTCGGCGCATGCATGGAAGGACTCAAGTCGGTGGGCGGAGACACCGTGATCAAGGATCGTCTGCGTGCCGGGCGACCGGTGCTCGGCGTGTGCGTGGGCGAGCAGATCATGTTCGAACGCGGTATGGAACACGGCACCGGCACTCCGGGCCTTGGCCTGATCAAGGGCGACGTGGAACTGCTTGACGCCGATGTGGTGCCTCACATGGGATGGGACACCGTCGAGGCGCCGGAAGGTTCCGTGCTCATGAAGGGTGTGGAAGGTGAACGTTTCTATTTCGTACATTCCTTCGCCGCGATGAGTGCCGCTCCCGCCGACACGTCCGGCGACCAGCTTGATTTCGGTGACGCCGAGGAGCGCGTGACCTGGTGCACGTACGGACGTAGCCGTTTCGTGGCGGCCTACGAGCGTGGTCCGCTGTTCGCCACGCAGTTCCACCCTGAAAAATCCGCCGAAGCGGGCTCGCAGCTGCTGCGCAATTGGATTGCGACGTTCTGATGGTGCGAGATCGCCGATGATTGTTTCGACGATGCTTTGACATATACGCTTTTAAAACGACCACTTGGTACATTTATTTGCGATTGCCGTTTAGTGGCGGTCGGTTGATCACAGAGAGGTACAGACATGTCTTTGACATTGCTTCCCGCAGTCGATGTTCGTGATGGCAAGGCCGTTCGCCTGCGTCAGGGCGAATCCGGTTCGGAAACCGATTACGGTTCGCCGCTGGAGGCTGCCCGCACGTGGGTCGAGTCCGGTGCGGAATGGATTCATCTGGTCGACCTTGACGCGGCATTCGGCACGGGCAACAACCGTGACCAGCTGCGCGCCATCGTCAAGGAGCTTGGCGACAAGGTCAATATCGAAATGTCCGGTGGCGTGCGCGACGACGCATCCCTCGACGTAGCTTTGGAAGCAGGCGCCGCCCGTGTGAACATTGGCACGGCAGCGCTTGAGAATCCGGATTGGACCGCTTCCGTCATCAAGAAGTACGGCGATCGCGTGGCCGTTGGCCTTGACGTGCGCGGCCACACCCTCGCAGCCCGCGGATGGGTGAAGGAAGGCGGCGATCTGTTCGAAACCATGGCGTTCCTGGATTCCGTTGGCTGCTCTCGTTACGTGGTCACCGACGTGGCTCGCGACGGCATGATGAGCGGTCCGAACATCGATCTGCTGCGTGAGGTTGCGGAACGCACTGATGCGAAGGTCACCGCGTCCGGTGGCATTTCCAAGCTCGATGACCTGCGCGCCATCAAGGAACTTGCCGATCTGGGCGTGGATTCCGCGATTCTCGGCAAATCGCTGTATGCGCGCGCCTTCACTTTGGAAGAGGCGCTTGAAGTCGCACGTTGAGCATTGTTCGCAAACCCATGACGATACGGCCGTCCACAACGTGGACGGTCTCGTCATATTCGGCGCGTGTTAACGACTTTCGTAACATGCGCATGGAACGATGGGGCACTATGGATAAACAGCAAGAGTTTGCTTTGCGCACAGTCGAAGAACGCGACGTGCGCTTCATTCGTTTGTGGTTCACGGATGTGTTGGGAACGCTGAAGTCCGTGGCTATCGCACCGGCTGAATTGGAAGCTGCGTTCGAGGAAGGGCTCGGATTCGACGGTTCCGCAGTGGAAGGCCTCACCCGTGTGTCCGAAGACGATATGATCGTCAAGCCCGACCCGTCGACATTCCAGATTCTGCCGTGGCGTGGAGGCCCGCAAGGCACCGCGCGCATGTTCTGCGACGTGCTTACCCCTGATGGCGAGCCGTCGTTGGGCGATCCGCGTCATGTGCTGAAGCAGGCTCTGTCGAAAGCCAAGGAAAAAGGCTTCACCTTCTACGTGCATCCGGAAATCGAATTCTATCTGTTCGAAAGACAGGATGATTGGTCCCAGACGCCAACCCCAATCGATGAGGGCGGCTATTTCGACCATGTGCCGCGCAGCCCAGGCATGGACTTCCGCCGCGCCACCGTCAACATGCTCGAACAGATGGGCATTTCGGTGGAATACTCGCATCATGAGGCGGGTCCAGGCCAGAACGAGATCGATCTGCGTTATGCGGACGCGCTCACCACGGCCGACAACATCATGACCTTCCGTACCGTCGTCAAAGAGATTTCGCTGGAGCGCGGCATTCACGCCAGCTTCATGCCGAAGCCGCTTTCCGACGCTCCAGGTTCCGGCATGCATACCCACTTGAGCCTGTTCGAAGGCGACGCCAACGCGTTCTACGAGGCGGGCCAGGAATTCAACATGTCCGTCACCGCACGCCAGTTCGCGGCCGGCATTCTGTACCACGCGGCTGAAATCTGCGCGGTCACTGACCAGTACGTCAACTCCTACAAGCGCCTGTGGGGCGGCAACGAGGCTCCGAGCTACATCTGCTGGGGCCACAACAACCGTTCCGCGCTGCTGCGCATTCCGCAGTACAAGCCAGGCAAGGGCAATTCCGCCCGCATGGAATTCCGTGCGCTCGACCCGGTCGCCAACCCATACCTCGCATATTCGGTGCTCTTGGCAGCAGGCCTTGACGGCATCGACAAGCAGATGCAGTTGGGCGAGCCGACCAGCGACGACGTGTGGGAGCTTACCGATGCGGAACGTCAGGCCATGGGCATCCAGCCATTGCCGGAGTCTCTTGACGAGGCGTTGAAGGTTATGGAGAAGTCCGACTTCGTGGCCGGAGTGCTCGGCGAGCATGCCTTCGAATACTTCCTGCGCAACAAGCGTCAGGAATGGGAGGAATACCGCAAGCAGGTCACTCCTTTCGAACTGAAGAAGTACCTGCCGAAGCTGTAAGCGAACCGCAATCGTTTCATCAAAGACCGTTGTTGCAATCATGAGAAAACTGATTGCAACAACGGTCTTTTGCTTTCCGAATGATTATTTGAATCTTCTTTTGATGTTTCTGCAAGTATCGGATTAAAGTTCCAATGACTCAATTGACCGTAAATTAACGGTTTTGCGAAGAATCTCATCACCATAGTCAGAAAATATGAATGTCACAGGCGAGTTGCTTTGCGTTTCAAAAGCGACTGTCGTCGTCATTTTCACGCCGGGAGTGACCTTGCGTGTTGTGGAATAGCTATCATCGTCAAGATACGTGCTATGCAACTCAGTGCCGTCTTGGGTCGCGGAAACATCCATATAGTTCAGGAAAGCCCGGTATTTGCTTCCATTTTCGACATACCAGGATATGCGTGCGAACGCTATGTCATGATCGGCATATGAGGGGCTTGTCTTCTCAATGGAGTCTACGCGGAAATGCAGGGTGCTTTCGTCATAATCGGTTACGGATCCGTCTTCGTCGAAATTCGAAGCGTCCACTTGCTCGGGCTGAGGGACGGCCGCATAATCAATATGTTTCAAGGATCCTTCTATGTCGACTTCGTCAAAGGAAAACGCGGCGCGAACAACATTATGCTGCGAATAATTCATCAGCTGAACCACAACTGGTGAATTGGTGTCCGTAAGAACGAAACTGCTGGTGGTCTGCGAGCTTTTCTTCGGTTTCATTTCGGCGCCGGAGAACTCCGTGCGGTCGGAATCCTCGTTGGAAGTGAATGCAGGGGCAAGCTCGATGCCGTTTTGCATGACCATCAGATCTGCGACGGCATGAGGATACATCGTTTTCTTGCCGATGTTCGTGCAGGTGAGCAAAACCGTGAGCGTGGCGTCGCCGTTCAAATCCTCCGGACCTGTCTGCACGCCTTCGATGTTCACTTCCAATGCTTTTCCTCCGGTGGAGTAGAGCTTTCCAACGTCTTCGCTGACGGTTTCCTGTGTGGACAGCTCCTCGAACTGGCTTGTGGATCCATCGAAATCGGAGATGATGTTTGACATGCTGTCAGAAAGCATTCCGCCAATCGACGCTATTACAGCGATGATGATAACGATCTCCAAAACGGTGACGAAGCCGTTTTTATGGCGGCGTTGCTTCTTGTCGGAAGTGGATTGGAACTCGCGTGTGGCTCGTTCCGTTTGTATGCGCGGAGGATTATAGGGCTGCGATGGGCGTCCTTGCGGGTTCTGCGGGTTTTGCTGATTTTGCCGCAACGCCTGTTGCAAGCTTTGCTGCATGGACTGGGCATACCGCATGGTTTGCGTGGACCAGTCGTTCAACATGGTTTGGAGCGTGTCTCCTCGTGTGGACTGATCGCCTTGCGCCTGTTGAGATCTACCGTCTTGCTTGGATCGGGTGTTTTGTGGGGCCTGCCTGTCGCGCGATGCCTGATCGCTCTGCACGGGTTTCACATATCGCCGCTGGACATAGGATTCACGCCGTGCATGGTCACGGTTCACCTGATTAGACAGGCGTTCGGCGTTGCTGCTGGGATCGATGTAATCGGAACCCTTGAATGGGTCGATATAGTCGTTGTTGTTGAGTAGGCCCATGAAAGGCTCCTTCTGGTCAGTCCCTTCCATGAGCAATTGTATCGAAAAATCAGCCTCGAGGAGAGCCGAACATCGAATTGTAGATGATTGCGAAATTACGATTGCCGTAAGTCGAACAGGCGTCGCCTTCGCCGACTCCCGCATCCAATGCGGCTGCATTCGGCTGATAAGGCGTGTAAATGTACAGCAGTGCGGTCGCCTTGTTTTCGATGTACACGTTGCTGCCACCGCAGCTGGCGTCCGGATTGTATTGAATATAGTTGAGCGTGCCCGCATGGTATCCATAGCGATCCTCATGTTGCACGTAATACTGGTAGCGTTTCGCCGCGCCATACACCTGTTTGAAAAAACCTGCATATTCCGGGTCACAGTTCGCGTCGTCCGGGCAGCTCAATCCCATGGCCGACTTGAATTGGAAGTCGCTTGGATCGGTGGCGGTAAGCAGATGCTGCTCCTTTTGCAGCACGGTGAGCAGCACTTTTTGACTGATGTCGCACGCCTTTCCCGACTTGTAGATGATCGCCGCGGCGCTTTCGTTCGGCTCTCCCTCATATGCTTCGCAGTATTCGTTGGCGGGTTGCGATTCGGTGCTAAACGTCATGGATTTCAAGCATTTCTCGCCGCTGCATGCGGCACCCTGTTTTTCGATGATGGCGTTCACCTGCTGCTCGCTCAACGCGTTCCCGTTGAAGAACAGACCATCTGAAATGATGTTGCCCGGATTGAAATCGTATTGCGTCTGCAATTGTTCCTGCGATGCGACCGCTTCATCCACTTGCACACGCCAACCGACGAATCGCACCAATCCAACGATCAACGCGAGCGCGACGATACTGGCTATCAGTGTTTCGCCGACTATGAGGATGCGTTTTGGGGTGTTTGCTTTTTTCCAGGCGTTACGGAGTTTGGTGAGGCTTGGCTGCTTGTTTTTCTTGGGTTTGCGGTTGTTTTTTGCTGTGGTGGTTGTTTTGCGTGTCATCGCGCGTCATTGTATCGCGTTTGGCTTATCGTTTGTTTGACGATTGATTCGTCAATCGATTGACGTGAGAAGCTTTAATGACAATGCGAGTTTGGCAAGGCGTGGGGAGTTCGAGGGGCTATGGAGGAGAAGTGTATGGCGAAGAGTGATGTGGCGAAGGAACGGTTTTTCAATCTGCCTGTGATTGTGCTGATCTCGCTGAGTTTCATGCTGGGCATGAGCGAGTTCATTGTCGTTGGCGTTCTGCCGGATATCGCGGCTGGCTTGAAGGTGTCGGAGGTGACGGTCGGCAATCTTGTGTCGCTGTTCGCGTTCGTGTATGCGCCGGTCACGCCGCTCGGATCGGCGCTGTCGGCTCGTTTTCCGCGTTTTGCCACGCATCTGACGCTGGTTGGGGTGTTTCTTATCGGCAACGTGTTGTGCGCGTTCGCGTCGAATTATGGCGTGCTCGTGGTGGCGCGAATTCTCATCGCGCTGGTGTCCGGCACGCTGGTGGCCATTGCCATGACGTACGCGCCCGATGTAACAACTGAACAGTACCGCACGAAGTTCATCGCATGGGTGTTTTCCGGCTTCTCCATCGCATCCGTGGTGGGTGTGCCGGTTGGCACGTGGGTTGCGAACACGTTCGGCTGGCGTTGGGCGTTCCATTTGGTGAACGTGCTTACGGTGGCACTTATTGTGCTCATGGTGATGGTGCTGCCGCGCAACAGCCGTATTGTGAAGATTGGTTTTCTGCCGCAGTTCCGCCTGTTTTTCGACCGTCGTATTCAGTTGGGCGTGCTTGCCGTGGTGTTTGGCGCGGCGGCAACTTACGTGTTCTATACGTATCTGACGCCGATCATGCGAGACGAAGTGCATGTTCCCGAACAGTATTTAAGCGTCGGCCTGGTGATTTTCGGCGCGGCCTGCCTGTGGAGCAACCTGTATGGCGGCAAGCTTGCCGACCGTGGCAGGGGAGTGGAACCACTGACGCATATTCGTCCGATCTACTGCGCGCACGCCGTGCTCATGGCATCGCTGATCGTAACGCATTGGGTGCCGGTGTATGGTGCGTTGCTGCTGGTGGTGCTTGGCATGTTCATGTATCTGCAGAATTCCGCCTCGCAGGTGCTATATATGGATGTTGCCTCTCAGTCGCATCCGGGATCGCTGAATCTGGCCGCATCGCTCAATTCCATGTCGTTCAACATCGGCATCGCGGTCGGCTCCGCGGTTGGTGGACTGGTCAACGCCCATTTGGGACTGATGTGGCTTGGCCCTGTGGGCGCGATCTTCCTGCTGTGTGCGGTTGGCACCACAACACTGCTGCGCCCGTTCGTAGCTCGAGAACGCGATTTCTACACCAAACAGCAAGCCTGATGGCATTTGGTCGGGTTTGAACGAGCGGTTTCTGAAAGCGGCAAAGTTATAGAAGTTTTATCTGTAATTCGTTGAGATTGCGGAAAGCGATTAGTGGACTGCGATGTTGGCGGACTGGGCAGTAGACCCGCCGACTTGCGGAGCGTAGTCGGCTAGATCGATTACGCGATCGCAGGCGTCCCGCGTGTCCGGATCATGGGTTGCCACCAGCACGATCATGCCTTGACCGGCCAGATTGCCGAGCACATGGCTTACGGAATGCGATGTACGCGTATCCAACTGGGCGGTCGGCTCATCAACCAGCAGCATGTTCGGCCTGGAACATACCGCACGCGAGAGCATAAGACGCTGCGCCTCGCCTCCAGACAAATCGCAGAAACGCCTGTCCGCCGCATATCCCAGATCGAACAGTTCCATCGCTTCCAAAGCCTTCGGTTCCGCTTCGCGGCGGCTCATTCCCTTGGCGAGCAGTGGAAACACCACATGGTCGAGCGCCGTGCGTTCCGCAACACCATACGGATTCTGAAACACCCATCCAACACGATCCACACCTTCTCGCGTCACCGTGCCAGCGTAAGGCTGCTCCCATCCTGCAAGAATCGACAGCAATGTTGACTTGCCGCATCCCGACGGACCGCATATCGCAATGGTCACACCAGGTTCGGCCACGAAACTCAAATTCTCGAACAGCAGATCGGTTCCCTCAAATCGATGAGCCAACCCCTCGACCGCAACGCGCATAGCCAACCTTTCACGAGGCAATCACCTTACCGACGCACCCTTGCCAATCATTTGTAGTCCCCTAATTGCAGCCACGCAACACCCACCCTACCTCATTTGCGTATATGTGGAATGTAATGTTCAATGCAGTACGCGATGAGGTATGAAAACGGTTAATCGGCAACAAGCATTCCTGACGTTACAAACCAGCCCGTGTAAGAGGAACGAACGCATAGAACTCCCACCGTCCATGCTCCTGCGTGGTGTAGATTTGACCTCCATATGCGGCAAGTTCGTCGGACAGTTGGCTCAGACCATGGCCTCCCGGCAAATTTTCCTGTGTTTCGGCATGATGATCATTGACTTCTGTGATTTCAATCGAAGCACGTTTGACCAGTACGGAAACATTGTATTCGTCATCACATGTCGCATGACGGGAAATATTCGCATAAACCTCCTTGATCAGCCGAATGATGATGGCAGACAAATCGGCGTCGACATCTGCGGGAGATTCCAAAACGCTTACTTGGCTTGTTCCCTTGAAACGCATAGATTCAAGTGCCTTGCCATTACGCTCCATCTCCTGTCGGATACGACATACGAGGTCGGCGTCCTGCCCGGACTGTGCAACCTGATCCGCATGATCACCCCCTTTGATGTAGTCGATCACATGATGGACGTTCTGTAATGCGGAAACGATATGGTCGTTGGTCTGCTTCCACTGCGCGGCGTCGGGATTGTTTTCATCGAGCATCTGCTGCTGTGCCTGCAGGGAAGCGAGGGACAAATCCGACGTCACCGCATCATGCATTTGGCTGACGATTTCGGCGTCGCGTTTCAACCGTGCGTTGTCGTATTGCGCGCGTTCAGCGGCCCATTGCGCCTGAGCTTTCTCCCCGTGCTTTCGTAATGCGGTGCCGAACGTCGCGACCAACACGAACATGATGACGAACACCGGATAAGCGCGGAAATTATATCCGGGTCCGTTGAAAAGCGTTGTCTCCGCTGCTTGGCTGAGGGATATTTCAAGAGCCAGACCCAAAGCGTAAAGATCATTGGTCTCGTAAGACAGTATGCCAAGCGAAAACAGCACGCCGTAGAGGCCGCACTCATTATCGTATCCCCCGAAAACGTAATCCGTCACCTGCAGAAGCACAAAACAGATAAGCGGGCATGCTCGCGGGTAGAAGAGCGTGAGCAATGCAAGTACGGCATGTATTACGTTCACTACCTGTGCTGACGTTGGTTGCTGGTAGCTCAGTGTCGTCCAAATCAGCAGATATTCCCATACGAGCACGAGAAGAAGACGGAAAGGATGCTGGAAAAGCTTGAATTTCGCAAGAAACGACTGTACCGACGTGATTGGTGTTCTACTCATGATTGTTCATCCAAATGGCGATTGCCTGCCGTTGGGTATTGCAGTGCAGACGTTGAACGATATTCTGCATATGTTTGCGGACGGTTGCTTTTGCTATATGAAGTCGGTCGGCGATTTCGTCGTCGGTCAAGTATTCTTCGGCGCACAAGTGCATGATGGTTTCCTGTGTGACGGTGAGGGTCGGCTTGAGCGCAGACCGGTTTTTGAGCTGTATATGGGCGACGAGCGGGGTTTCGAAACCGTCCATGGTCTGCCCTCGGACGATGCGCGGAATGCATTGGGTGAATTGTTCGCTGCTGCTTTTGTCAACAAGTCCTTGCGCTCCAGATTCGATGGCACTGTTTCGGTATCGGTTGAGGCTGAAACTGGTCATGGCCAGAATGGGCGTGCTATTGTTGATGAGGCGTATACGTTTGCAGATGTCTGGTCCTTGCAAGCCCTCGAGCGACATGTCGAGCAATATGATGTCGTATTGGTTTCCGTACGCTCTGCACAGTGACAGAGCTTTCGTGCCGTCGGTGACGTCGTCGGCGACGTAGGCGTTGGGGAGTGCTTTGCTGAGCAGTGCAGTGAGCGCTTCGATGGCCCGCTTGTCATTGTCGACCATGAGAATACGCGGATGAACAACGATGTGACTCATCTACACACTCCTTGCTTTATGAAACGCAGCGAAAACGTATTCACTGGCACCACTTTACGAGAGGATGGGGGCAACTCGAAGACAAAGTGATCTGAGGATTTGACGATAGCAAAGCGGTATTAGTTGAAGAGCGGTATGGGACTGATACTGGAACAAGTAATATTACAACTATTGTCCCGATAAGGATGTCATTCATATTTACCTTCCTAAGACGTCATGCTTCACCGTACATCAGGATGATGAAATGTATGAAGTGAGTCATACGCAATATGTGTATCTTTTATGCGCAAAATGATGAAAAAAATTTTTTATTGGGAAAAATACTCAATTTGAGTATCGTCAGTTTTTCTTTGAGCAGCATTCCTCGCTATATTGTCCTCGGTCATTCTTAAAGGAAGGAAGAAAAATGAAAAAGGAAACGCTTTCTATGCTTTCTGGATGTGCGGCTTTTGCCATGGTGTTCAGTTTGGGGGCACCTATGGCCCAAGCGGCTGCGGGCAACATAGATAACGCAAGAATCAATGGATCTTGGAATTATTCGTGGACAAAATCTACTGCGAGTGTATGGGCGAGGAAACCTGCATATACAGGGTATGCGCAGGCGTGCCAAGACGGTGTTTGCTTCACCGGACATACGACGCAACGTATACAATCAACGACTGCTGTAGCATACGGTAGCGCGAGCAATCATACTGATAGCGCCAGAGTGTGGGGCTGATGGCAGATGCCGCATCGATTTCGGATTATTCCTCTAATTAGCGTAGTTGGCTTGACGTTGTCATTGATGTCTTGCGCGTCTATCGTAGATGGACAAAAAGGTGAGGAAGTTGAAGCTTCGTCTTCTGCTGCGCAGTCGGGAGCTGCACAGCAGGGGTCAACCAGCGGACAGAAATTGGCGGCGTCGTTGAGCGAATGGATCGAACAGCGGGAATCGCAAGGTAATATCGCTGAATCGCAGAAAACGATATTGGACAAAGCCAAAAGTACGGGTGAGATTTCGACGTCGGATTATGAGAAAGCCTGGTCCGATTACCGGCAGTGCATGATCGACAAAGGATATAAGGAAATCAAACTCATCAAATATCCGAGCGGACTCTATGCCGAAGCTGGACACAAACAGGGGACGACCATTCAGGAATCCCGATATTCCGATGATTCCACGGAATGCGGCGATGAGTATGTTGCAGATGTGCAAGATGTGTACGGTATTATCGTAGGCAATCCGAATCTGTATGCCGATCAAGCGCAAGCCGTGGTCGATTGTTTGCATAGAGACTCGCTCGTGCCGAAGGACTATACCGTAAGCCGGTTCAACAAGGAGTTTTCCGGAACGGATGGCAACACTTCGTTTGACATGCAGAACCTGCAAGTGCGCAGTTGCCTTGTGTCGAACGGCTACAACGTGGGATATGCGACCGACGATACGGAACAGTTGTGGTGAGAAGGTAAGTGATTCCAAGGTCTCGTTGTTCTGCTCAATCGCATGTTCGTTGGCAATCGCTGTCAATGAACATGCGAAGTGATGTTGCGCGAATGCTGTTTTATTGGGGACATTATTGGGAAATATGAGATCGAGAATGAGAACGATTTCATGGCGAATAGTTGATGTTCAAAGAAGGGGTCTATATGAAAGATCGGCTACTCGTAGGGATTCGCAGGGGGAATCATGGTGATGTATTCGCTGATGGTGCTTGTTGGTCGTGATTGAAGGGGTATATGTGAGTATGACGCGACGATTCGGAATGAAGCAAAGGACGGGAGGGAAGCGTTCGAAGTGCACTGCTGTGACTTGGACTCTGCTGGCGGCTGTCACGGCAGCCTGTATTGCGGTCGGATCCTGCGCATTGTGGCTGCCTGACCGCACGCCGACATTACTGAGCTCGGCGGTGGAGAAGACCGTGGCTCCCGCCAGTGTGCAAGAATATACGGGCATGCAGCAGGTTACCGTGGTGCCCACCATTTCCAGTGACCGTGACCTTTCCGGCAATGCGAGTGGCATGGTCACCGCGGACTGGTCCGGCAACGGCCTGACCTCAGGCAAAGGTGCCTACCAGGTGAACGATCGCACGGTAGTGGCGCTGAACACCGCAACCCCCTTGTATCGCGATTTGAAGACCGGAGACATCGGCGGCGATGTGCTCGCCCTGAATAATGAACTCAGCTTACTTGGCTACAACAGCGTTCCCGGATCGGATACCTATTGGCGGGCCACATCGGACGGGTGGAAGCAGTTGATGGCCGACAACGGTAATACGTCGGATGGATCGTTGTCATTGGCCGACACATTGTGGATTCCCGAACACGAAGTCGCAGTTGCCGAGTGGAACGCAACCGCCGGATCCATGGTGACGGGCGGCACCGCAATCGGCAAAATCCCCGGATCATTGACGAAACTCACCATCAAAAACGGCACCGCATCCGCGCAGGAACGTTCGTTGACGATATTCGGCATTACGGGAACATTGCCAGCCAATACCACTGAAATCACGGATGCCGGGTTCCTGCAACAAGTCGAAGCGAACGACAGCTACCAATCCGTGGACGTGGAATCCAGAAAAGCGGGATTGGACGCCACTCTGGCCTTGAGCGAACGGATGCGAGTGCTGCGCGTTCCCGCCGGCGCGGTATTCGGCATCAACGGTTCAACCGGCTGCATCGTACCCACATCCAACAATCATGGCGACACTCCCGTGAAAGTGTCGATCGTGGGAGGCGAACTTGGCGTGAGCCTCGTGCAAGCCGACAGCGAAGACATCGCTTCGATCTCCAATGTGGAAATCGGCAGCGGACTTAACAATCTCACCTGCGAGTAGGCGATTATGCGATTACGATCGGTGCTTTCCGAAGCGTTGCGCAATATTGGCGCGGGAGTGAGTCATGCGCTGCTTATGTTTGCAGCGGTATTGTTCGCGTCTACATTGCTCGGCGGATATGAGGCCGCCAATGTGGTGGGGCTCGAAACCGAGGCGGTGCAACGCATCAACGCCTATGCCGACGTTGGCGCCATCGTTGGGGGAACGGTGGACGGAGCCGCATGTGACAGGCTCGCCGACGCTGGCGGCGGTGTGATGGGCACCTTGGCCGGTGCGATGCGTGCCGGTCAACAGATTGTGCCGCTTGCCACGCCCGGCAAGGATATATCGTCGTATGAAGTGACGCCCGGCATGATCAGGATGATCGCCGGGAGCGCGAAGTCCGATGTGTCCGGCGTGTGGGTATCTACCGACGTGGCCAAGGATTTTGGTCTCACCAAAGGCAGCGTAATGCAGACCGAACAGGGAACGATGAGCGTCGCAGGCGTGTTTGATTGGCCGAACGATGGTCGTGACACGCGATTCGCCTACGCGTTCCTTGTGCCCGTATCCGCGTCGAATGGCACGTTCGACGAATGTTGGGTCAGACAGTGGCCGCAAAGCGGGCAGACGGGGGATGTGTTGTTTTCCACGCTGGTTGCGTCGGGTTCGTCATCCAATGCCGGCGTGACGCAGGTGAATAAGAGTTTCGATTCGCATTACGATGCGCAAGCTTCGTACGGGCAGCGTATGACCCGTTGGATGCCGTGGCTGGGATTGGCTGTGGGGCTGATGTTCGGCGCGTTCGGCGTGCGTCGTCGTAGATTGGAATATGCTGGCGCATTGCATTCAGGGCAGTCCAAAGGTGCGCAATTGCTGGGAATCGCTGTGGAAACGTTGATTTGGAGCGGTTTGGCGTGTGCCTCTTCGGCCGCGCTGTTGGGTGCGTATTGCGTTCGCATGAGCATCGCCGATGCGATGACCGTATGGTTGGGTGCGATGCGCGCGCCATGTGCGATATTCGCTGGAGTGATGGTATCAAGCGTGCTCGTCGGTATGACGATACGTGAAACGCAGTTGTTCCGTTTCTTCAAGCAACGCTAGAGTGTGCTAACCATGGTTCGGCTGAGGATGATTTCATTAGGTCCCATTGCCGTCGATACTGGAAAACCGCCAGTATCGACGGCAATGGAATGCGAAAGATGATGATGCGTTAGCTCAACGCTTTCTTGATGCGCTGCAGGCTGATCGGCTTCGGCGTGCCGAGTTCCTGCGCCCACAATGATACGTAGAATTCCTCAAGCATCCAACGTACGGTGACCGCCTGCTTCATCAACGCCTCATGACGCGGACCTGCAGGCTCACGTTCGGCCTTCGCCATGGCCTTGTCGGCCAACTGCTTGGCCTCATCAGCCTCCCAAGCCCAACGCACATCACGATTCTTGTCGTTCTTCGCCTTACCTAAACGAAGCACGTCAGCATGCAGATACCGTTCAATCGACGCTAACGCATCCGGGGGAGTCTTGCCGATGAATCCCGGATACACCAGCGTGGCGATATGCTCACGAATCGACTGCAAAACGCTCAACATCGGCAGATCGGCCTTGCCTGACACGGCTTTATCAACCTCCGCATACCGCTTCAAAATAGCGATCACATCATGCGCAACCGCATACACGGTATCTTCGAACACTTCGCGCACATCAAGCACCGCATTCGCCAACGCCTCATCATCCGGCAATTCGTCAACATTCGGCAGCAAACGCTTCACCGCAGCCAACTGCAGATCCTCAGTAAGATCCTTCGTGGACTGATATGGTGCGGACGCCAACATCAGCGCCTCCGCACCCAACCAACGCGACGAAATACGCTCGCTCGGCATACGCAAAACATCAAGTGCACCGCGCCACAGCATGGTGGAACGAGCTTCGGTAGTGGCACCAGCCTTATGCAGCAGATTGGCCTGCTCCACAAGCTTGCCCTGATTTCCAGCGTTTTCCGCCTGCTTCTTTACCATCTGCCGTGCGGAAGCCTCGGCTTGCTCCGCAAACTTGCGCTGCAACTCCACCAACGATTTGCCCGAGCCAAGCACCTTGACGGGGCCCCGCGCATGACGCCTGCCATGCTGACTCTTGCGACTCGGAGGCAACTGCTGCTCCACAGAGAACGTCACGCGCAAATACGGCGTGAGCTTGCTCCACAATTCACCAGTCAACACTTCAGGGTGAATCTGCGCGCCGACAATGCTGATGGCCGCCTGCGTAAACACATGCGGCAAATCCGGCCACGTGCTCACACCCTCCGCATTGGTAGGAGCAAGATTCGGCTTCTGCTGGTTACCGGAACCAGGCAGATCCGGATACCTCTCATCAATCCACGCACGAATCTTATGAGCCGTATCAGGAGCGGGAACAAACTGCACGCGCAACGTCTTCGGCAACGACTTGATCATGCCGACAATCAACTCATCCAGCAATCCGGGAACATTCCACGTGAACTGTTCCGGTGTCAAACGAGACAACACCTTCAACGGCACATGCACGGTCACGCCATCGTTTGGATCATGCGGATCATACACATAACTCAACCGCAAATCGATAGGGGAGCCGTCCGTACCCAACGTATGCCAATGATCCGGATAATCAGCCAACGACACTGACTCGGCATCAGCAAGACGCTCCACCTTCTCCGGATCAAAATCCAACAAATCCGGCTGCTCATCATGCTTTGACTTCCACCATTTCGCAAGATCCGCAACCGACGTGACAGTATTGGGAATCACCGAATTATAAAAATCGAACAGATCCTCATCACTGACCGCCTGCGCCATCTGACGTGTGCGACTCGCATCGTCGGCGGCATCCTCCAACACATCGCGATTCTTCGCAATGAAATCGTCATACGAGAACCGCTGCTGAATATCACCCTCGACCAAACCCTGACGAATCAGAAAATCACGGGCCTCCAGCGGATTGATACGACCCCACTGCACCGTACGATCCTGCACTATCGGCAAACCATACAACAGTACTTTCGCGCTCGCCACCGCGGAGCCACGCGAACCAGACCAATGCGGATCCGCATACGTGGTTCGCGTCAACGAACCCGCCAACGGTTCAGCCCAAGCAGGATCGATCTGGGCGGAATATCGCGCCCACAAGCGGCTCGTTTCCACCAACTCCGTGCTCATCACCCATTGCGGTGTCGACTTGGCAACCGCGGAAGCCGGGAACAATGCGAAATGCGTGCCACGCGCACCCTGATAATCATTCTTCGCCATCTTCTGCGCACGCTTCATGGCACGCGCACGGGCAGCGCCCTTCAAGCCAGCGAAATCAGATGCCTTCGGTTCACGCACGATCTGCATGCCCATCATCGACAACAAGCCCGAAAGCATCGACGTATGAATACCCTGCGCATCCCACGAACAACACAACGAATGCGCAGCCTGCTGATTCGACGGAAGCTGACGAATCTCAAGCGGCGGACGCGAAGCCGGAATCGGATCGCCAACCTTGAACTTGAATTCCTTGCACATCTCACGCAACTGCGTGACCAGATCCTTCCACTGACGGATGCGCAGCCAACTCAAATACTCAGTCTTGCAAATCCTACGAAGCGCGGAATTGCTCGGCTCGCCATCAGCTTGGAACACGCGATCCCACAAGTTCAACGCGGTCAGAAAATCACTGGACGGATCGGCATACCGGTTATGAATGCGGTCGGCCTCCTCACGATTCTCATCCGGACGTTCGCGGGGATCCTGCAAACTTAGGAACGCGACCACCACCAGCACTGCGGCCAACGTGTTCGGCGTGGTCGACTTCGCAGCCTCGATGATCATACGGCCCAAACGCACGTCGATCGGAATGCGTGCAAGCATGCGACCTGTATGCGTCAGCACAACCTCGCCATGCTTGCGCGCCACGGCCTTCAACTCGGTCAACTCATTGAAACCATCAGACACCGCCTTCATATCAGGCGGATCGATAAAGCCGAAATCCGTAACATCCTGCGCGGTACGAGCCACACCCACCGACAGCATATGCAATACGACCGCACCCAACGACGTGCGCAGAATCTCAGGCTCCGTGAATTCCGGGCGCGTCTCGAAATCCTCACGAGAATACAAGCGAATCGCAATACCATCGGCAATACGACCGCAACGACCCGAACGTTGGTTCGCGCTCGCCTGACTGATCGGTTCAATCGGAAGCCGTTGCACTTTCGCGCTCTTCGAATAACGTGAAATACGAGCGGTGCCAGGGTCGACCACATAACGAATGCCCGGCACCGTCAACGACGTTTCGGCCACATTCGTAGCGATCACAATACGCTGATGGTCATGCGGCTCAAACACGCGATGCTGCTCCTTGGAGGACAACCGCGCGAACAACGGCACGATCTCAATCGCATCAGGACGACGCATATCAATGGCACGCGGACCATAATGATGGCGCAGCGCATTCTCAAAATCATGAATGTCGCGCTCGCCCGAGGCGAACACGAGAATATCGCGCGGGCCACGGTCATGACTCGAATGAATCACCAACTCGGCACAGGCGCGCGCCACCGCCGTCGGCATGTCAACGTTCGGCTCATGGGAATCCTTCGCGTCGGGAGCGGCCGACAACGTTTCATAGTCGGCATCGCCCGGCATCGCGCCCGTTTCAAAACCGGGTACGGAACGCATCAACGCCGGAGCGGTGCCCAGCGGCTCATACACGACCTGCACGGGGTAGGTTCGTCCCGAAACCTCGATAACCGGCACTTTCGTATGCAAAGCGTGCTCGAAATGCTCCTGGAACTTCACCGAATCAATCGTCGCCGACGTGATTACCAATTTCAGGTCACGTCGTTTCGGCAATAGCGCAGTCAAATAACCGAGCAGAAAGTCAATATTGAGACTACGTTCGTGCGCCTCGTCGATAACGATCGTATCGTATTGCATCAGTTTCGGATCGCGTTGAATCTGCGCCAACAGAATACCGTCGGTCACCACGCGAAGACGGGTCTTCGGTGAGCTCTCATCGGTGAAACGCACCTGATAGCCGACCTCGTCGCCCAAACGCACGCCCATCTCCGCGGCGATACGTTCGGCCACGGTACGAGCGGCCAGCCTACGCGGCTGCGTGTGCACAATCTGCCTACCATGCGATCCACGGCCCAATTCCAACAGAATCTTCGGCAGCTGCGTGGTCTTACCGGAACCCGTCTGACCAGACACAATCACGACTTGGCTCGACTTCACCGCCTCGGCAATATCGCTACGTGCAGCGGAAACCGGCAGTTGGGAAGGATATTCGAATTTCATGCCTTCATAACCTCGATAACGCGGAAGCCCTTCGAACTCGCGTACTTACTTACCTCATAACCATCGCCAAGCTGCGTGGCAAGCCACGGAATCAACGAATCCGACCCCAGATTCTTCTGCACCACCAAATAGGCGGTACCACCCGCATTCAAACGTGGCAGCCACGTCATCAACAACTCATGCAGCACATCCTTGCCAACACGAATCGGCGGATTCGACCAAATCAGATCAAACGTCACATCCGAAGGGATCTCATCGGCGGTGACCGCATGAACGTTCCTCACACCATTGAGCTCGGCATTGCGACGCGTCAGATCCAACGCGCGTTCATTCACATCCAATGCCCAAATATCAGCCTTCGGCGAAGCAAAGCCAAGTGCCAACGCAATCGGACCCCAACCGCAACCCAGATCAAGGAACGTACCCTCCTCAGGAGGCTCCGGAGCCTGACGAAGCAGCACGGACGTTCCCAAATCCACGCGATTGCCGGAAAACACGCCATTGGAAACCTCAACATCGGCCTCATTGCCTCGCAACACAACATGCAGCCTCTTACGTACATCCTTCGACTGCGGATCAGCCGCGAAATACTGTTCGGCCTGTGCCATACCCACTCCTTACAAACGCTCGCCTCCGGCATCACGCAAACCACGCTCATCCACGTGGCGAATGCCCGATACCCATGTCTCTAGAGAATGATGATAATAAAGACACCATAGTTTAACCGTGAGAGGTGCCATTGAGCCAAGAAAATGACATCGAGCATAGCATGAGCGCCAACGACGTGTCAGGCGTGCTCGCCGACCAGTCCGAGGTGCTGCTTGATACCAACGGCGAGAACCATTTCAACGAATCCCATGACGAACAATGGCAGGAACGCGAATCCCGCAATGCGTTGAAGCATGTGTCCGGACTCGGCGAAATGCAAGACGTCACCGAAGTCGAATACCGAAAAGTCCGCCTCGAACGCGTTGTGCTCGTCGGCGTGTGGTCCAGCCGTGAAACCACACAGGCACAGGCCGAAGAATCATTGAGAGAACTTGCCGCGCTTGCCGAAACCGCCGGCGCCGTGGTATGCGACGGCCTGCTGCAGCATCGTATCAAGCCGGACGCAGCTACATACGTTGGCTCCGGTAAAGCCCGCGAACTCGCCGGAATCGTGGCGCAAGAGGAAGCCGACACCATCGTTGTGGACGACGACCTGCCGCCAAGCCAACGCCGCGCCTTGGAAGACGCCACCAAAGTGAAGGTCGTGGATCGCACTGCCGTGATCCTCGACATTTTCGCCCAACATGCGACCTCACGCGAAGGCAAAGCCCAAGTGGAACTGGCACAACTCCAGTACATGCTGCCACGACTGCGAGGCTGGGGCGGATCACTGTCGCGACAGGCAGGTGGCCGCGCCGCAGGAGACGCGGGCATCGGCTCGCGAGGACCTGGCGAAACGAAAATCGAAATGGACCGCCGTGTGATCCGAAGCCGCATCGCCAAACTCCGCAAACAGATCGAACAGATGGCTCCCGCGCGTGACGTCAAACGTGGCGCTCGCCGTCGTTTCGGATTGCCGACCGTTGCTGTGGTTGGATATACGAACGCGGGCAAATCGTCGTTGACGAATCGGTTGACCGGATCAGCGGAATTGGTGGAGAACGCGCTATTCGCCACATTGGACACCGCAGTGCGCAGGGCGCGTGCCAAAGATGGACGTCAATATGCGTACGTCGATACCGTCGGGTTCGTGCGTCGACTGCCTACGCAGCTGATTGAAGCGTTCAAATCCACGCTGGAGGAGGTTTCCGAAGCCGATCTGATCGTGCATGTGGTGGACGGATCGCATCCGGACCCGTTCTCGCAAATCGACGCGGTCGACGATGTGCTTTCCGACATCGACGGCGTCGAAACCATTCCCACGATTATCGTGTTCAACAAGGCCGACCGTATGGATGAGGCCACACGCGAGCGTATCGAGGCGTTGATGCCGGAAGCGTACATCGTATCGGCGTTTTCCGGCGAAGGCGTCGACGAGCTGCGTATGCAGGTGGAATCCATGCTGCCGACGCCGAACGTGCATGTCGAGGCGTTGCTGCCATACACTGCCGGTTCGCTGGTGTCGCGCGTACGTGAATACGGCAAAGTGATCAACGTCGAATACCGTGACGACGGTATGATGCTCGAAGCGGAAGTGGACGATCATTTGGCTGCGCAAATCGTGGAACAGTCAATCGGCTGAAAACCTTGCAAAACAGTGCAACGCAACGGACACAGCGTTTGTGAGCGCTCACATCTTTTGTGATGCATATCACTTTTCATTATTTGCAAGTCGTGTTATAACGCCTTGAAACGTCATGCTGTGTGGATAAAGTAAAGATGAAATTCTAAGAGAAAACCTGCTACCAGCGGGACATTCTTTCTTATAAGAGAGGTAAGCACATGGTGGATTCACCAATCAAGCCCACAAAGCTCGCTATCATCGGTGCCGGTGCAGTCGGCTCCACTCTCGCTTTCGCTGCCGCTCAGCGTGGCGTCGCACGTGAGATCGTGCTCGAAGACATTGCCAAGGAACGCGTCGAAGCCGAAGTACTCGACATGCAGCACGGCTCCAGCTTCTTCCCGACCGTGTCCATCGCAGGCTCCGATGATCCGGAAATCTGCCGCGACGCCGACATGATCGTCATCACCGCAGGTCCGCGTCAGAAGCCGGGTCAGTCCCGTCTCGAACTGGTCGGTGCCACCATCAACATTCTCAAGGCCATCATTCCTGGCCTCGTGAAGGTCGCTCCGAACGCCATCTACATGCTCATCACCAACCCGGTTGATATCGCAACCCATGTTGCCCAGAAGATCTCCGGCCTGCCGGCAAACCAGGTCTTCGGCTCCGGTACCAACCTTGACTCCGCACGTCTGCGCTTCCTGATCGCCCAGCAGACCGGCGTCAACGTCAAGAACGTGCACGCCTACATTGCTGGCGAACACGGCGACTCCGAAGTGCCGCTGTGGGCCTCCGCCACCATCGGTGGCGTCCCGATGTGCGACTGGACCCCGCTGCCGGGTCACGCTCCGCTCGACGCCGAAGTTCGTGAGCAGATTCACCAGGACGTCAAGAACGCCGCCTACAAGATCATCAACGGCAAGGGCGCAACCAACTACGCCATCGGCATGTCCGGCGTTGACATCATCGAAGCCGTCATGCGCGACTCCAACCGCATCCTGCCGGTGAGCTCCATGCTCCACGACTTCCACGGCATCTCCGACGTCTGCATGTCCGTGCCGACCCTCCTCAACCGTTCCGGCGTCAACACCGCCATCAACACCCCGGTGTCCGACCGCGAGCTTGCAGCCCTTACGCGTTCCGCAGAGACGCTGAAGGAAACCGCTGCCCAGTTCGGCTTCTGATAAAAAACGCGGTAACGGAGTGCCAGCTGCGTTACACGGAATTCGAGTACCTCTGTATGCCTTCATTCCGTGCGCCTTGCTGTCACATGCGTTACCGCGTTTTTATTGTTTTCTGGTGGTAACGGAGTGCCAGCTGCGTTACCGCTTTTTGGTTGCTTGGGCATTGACAGGCGATTGATCAGTCGTTAGACTGCAAAAAGAAATAAAGGAAACCCCGGCCTATGGCTGGGGTTTCTTGCGTTTTGAGAGCAATGAAAATGGTATTGAGAAACAATTTCAATAAGTTTCTTAATCGGGCTGAAAGATTAAGCATATGGCACATGACCACGCACACGGATCGATAGCGAACACAGGAGCGGAACATCAAAAACGGCTCATGATGTCGCTCGGTCTCACCTCGACGGTATTCATAGCGGAAGTCATCAGCGCGGTCATCACAGAATCGTTGGCGCTGCTCGTTGATGCCGGACACATGCTCACCGACATGTCCGTACTCATCGCATCAACCGTCACCGCAATACTGATGCAACGCAAGCCCAGCAACAAACGCACCTGGGGCTGGGCAAGGCTCGAAGTGCTAACAGCGGCAGTCGGAGCCCTCATCCTCCTCATCGTAGGTATCTATGCGCTTGTGGAAGCCGGCATGAGACTTTTCGGCGGATCTGCCGACGAAGTAAACGACGTGCGATTGCTGCTCTTCATGGGCATACTCGGCCTCGCGGCCAATATCGGATCAATCTTTATCCTCGCATCGCAAAGCGAAGACAACATGAACATGAAAGCGGCATTCCTTGAAGTCATGAATGACGCTTTAGGGTCCGTTGCCGTAATCGTATCGGCAAGCGTGCTCATCTGCACCGGCTGGGCCGGATTCGACGCTGTGGCAGGCGGCATCATCGCACTCATGATGATCCCGCGAGCCATCAAACTGTTGCGCAACGCGGTTCGCGTGCTTCTCGAAGAAACCCCCAACGGTCTTGATCTCGATGAAGTGCGTTCCCACTTGGAACAAGTGCCGCATGTTGTGGCGGTACACGACATCCACGCGAGCATCGTATCCACAGGCATGCCGATCTTCATGGCGCATGTTGTGGTCGAACAAGGACTCACCATGAAAGAAGCGGCGGAAATACTCGCACAACTACAAGATTGCCTGCGCGAACATTTCCCCGTATCCGTACCTCATACCACCTTCCAACTCGAACCGGAAGGATACAGTTCGACCAGCAAATCCGAAATGCATTCCTAAACATTCTTAAATGACCGGTGCGTTTACCGGAAAAGAATCGCGCCCACAAAGATGGAGTCTTTGTTTATGGCTTCATCTTTGTGGGCGCGATTTCAATGGCGTTGAATAGTCTAACGTCAGATTTTGCGGAGCACGGTGACCACCTTGCCCATGATCTCAGCATGCGTGCCATCGATAGGGGAGTAGGCGGGATTGTGCGGAATGAGCCAGACATGGCCATGATCCTTGCGGAACGTTTTCACCGTGGCTTCATCGTCGAGCAGCGCCGCCACAATATCTCCATTTTCCGCGGTGTTCTGCTCGCGTACCACCACAAAATCACCATCGCAGATAGCCGCGTCAATCATGGAGTCGCCATGTACTTCAAGCATAAACAGATTGCCGGTGCCAGTGAGACGTTCCGGCAGACGCATCACATCGTCCACATGCTGCTCGGCGGTGATGGGCACGCCTGCCGCGATGCGTCCCACCAAGGGGACATCGCGGGAAGCCATGATGGATCCGCTGGAATCAGATTGGCTCGGGAATGGGATGACCTGCGCTACTTTGCCGGGCGAAACCTCGTCATCGTCGAAACTCACGACTTCGATGGCTCTGCCCTTGTTCGCGTTCATGCGAATGAAGCCCTTGTCGTCAAGCACTTGCAACTGGTGTTTGACGGATGACGGACTTTTAAGCCCTGCGGCTTCGCCGATTTCGCGGAATGAGGGAGCGAACCCCTGCTCGACGAGATGTTTTTTGATGGCGCCAAGCACCTTGCGCTGACGGTCGGTCAGCGTGCTTTCATCCGGACGCTCGGCATCCTTTTTGGGCGTGAATGGGACGGTGCTCACGGTGGGCTCCTTTCAGGTCTTAGGCAAGCATAACGCGAAACGCCGAGAAAATCAAACATCTGTTCGAGGTGTGTCTGCAATTATCGAACATTTGTGCCATACTCAGAACATGCGTTCGATAGAACAGCTGTTCGAGAAGGAGTGGCGTGATGGATCGTGTGCCGAAGGCTCATGGCGTTGATTTCAAAGTCTGGGCGGATCGACTGGCCGTAATCATGATGCTGATGGTGCTCGCATGGTGTTTGGCTGGATTGATGATGCCTGCACGCGCGCAGTCAGATCCCGGAGCGACGCCGGTGGTGGTATATACCGTCCAGCCGGGCGATACGTTGTGGGGGTACGCTGCGCGTATTACGCCTGATGGTGGCAATGTTGCGGATACTGTGGACGAGCTGGTACGACTGAATAATCTGGATTCAGTATCGCTTCGGGCCGGTCAAAGACTTATCGTTCCCGACGAGGTATGAACCCGCGCAAGATTGGCCTAGTTCAATGGTTCAGGCTATTCTTGACACCATGCATTGCCCTTTTTGTCAGAATCCAGATACCAAGGTGGTCGATACCCGCATCAGCGATGACGGCCATTCCATCCGCCGTAGGCGTGAATGCCCGAAATGCTCCAAGCGTTTCACCACGCTAGAGACCACTATGTTGTTGGTGGTGAAGCGTTCCGGCAACGTTGAGCAGTTCGATAGGAACAAGGTGATTTCTGGTGTTCGCAAGGCATGCCAGGGCCGTCCGATCAAGGAAGACGATTTGAAGGCTCTTGGCCAGCAGGTCGAAGAGGATCTTCGTGCCCGAGGACTGGCTCAAGTCAAATCCGACGAGGTCGGCAGGGCCATTTTGAAACCGTTGCGTGATCTTGATGAGGTCGCGTATATGCGATTCGCCAGTGTATACCAGAATTTTGAGAATCTTGAGGATTTCCAGAACGCGATCGACGAGCTGAAGGCCGATGCGCTGAAGTAGGTTCGAACGGTTGCGAACGCATATGATAATGCGTTTGTTTTGGCTGAAATGGACTTGGTAGTGCAAAACTGGGCGATTACGGCAAACGGCATTAGGGTTCATGCATTGTGGGGGTTCCAGCCAATAAGTGATTGGAACCCCCACAATGCATTCGTATCGTAGTGGCGTTTGCCGGATTGGGATCGTCAGCTGATCACACGCATACGGATCGTGCCTTCGATGGCTGCGAGTTCGTCCAAAGCCTTCTGGCTGGGGCGCTGGGCCACATCGGTGACCACATAGCCGATTTCGCCTTCGGTGCCCAGTGCCTGTGCCGCGATGTTGATATTCTCTTCTCCGAGCACACGGTTCACCTTGGCAAGTACGCCAGGCAAATTCGCGTGAAGATGCGCGATGCGGAAGTTCGAACGAATATCAGACAGTGTGATCTGCGGAAGATTCACGGACAACATGGTGGATCCCCTGAACCAATAATCCTCAAGACGCTGTGAGACGAACTGTCCGATGGACTTCTGGGCTTCAAGCGTAGACCCGCCAATATGCGGGGTCAGAATCATATTGTCTTCATCCGCAAGGCTCGTCAAAAACTCGTCGCCGCTCTTCTTCGGCTCGACAGGGAACACATCCACTGCGGCGCCCGAAATGTGGCCGGAGTCCAAATGCTTCTTCAGAGCGTCCAAATCAGCCACAAAACCGCGGGAAAGATTGATGAAGATCGAATCCTGCTTCATATGCGCGAACTGGTCCTCACCGAAGAAACCGGTATTGGACTTGCGGCCATCGACATGCAGTGTGACCACATCGGACTGTTCGAGCAGTTCGTTCAGTGTGGAGCAACGATGGGCATTGCCCATGGCAAGCTTCTCTTCAATATCGTAGAACACCACGCGCATGCCAAGTGCCTCGGCGATGACGGAAAGCTGAGATCCGATATTGCCGTAGCCGATGATGCCGAGCGTCTTGCCTCGCACTTCATGAGAGCCGGAAGCAGACTTGTCCCACATACCGTGCTTCATATGATGGGTATGCGCAGGAATGCGGCGCATCAGGCAAATGATGTCGCCGATAACCAGTTCCACCACGGAGCGAGTGTTGGAATATGGGGCATTGAACACGGCGACGCCGTGCTTGCCCGCATAGTCGAGATCGACCTGATTGGTGCCGATGCAGAAGCAGCCGACGGCCGTGAGCGTCGGACGTGCGTCGATGACTTTGCTGGTCACGCTGGTTTTGGAGCGAATGCCCAGCAGATCAACGTCTTCCAAGGCGTCGATGAGTTCATCTTCGTTGAGGGCGCCCCTGAGGCACTCGACTTCGAAGCCGTGGTCACGCAGTGACTGTGCCGCGTCAGGATGAATATTTTCAAGTAACAATGCTTTAGGCATGGTTCCTACCTTATAGCTTGAGCAGTTTTTCGTCTGCATTTGTCCGGACTATAAGCAGACGTTGTGTCGGTCTGGTCATGGCGACGTATAAATCGGCTGCGGCCACAATGCGTGAGGGGGCATTCTCCTCGATGCTTCCCGGCTGCACCACCATCACTGCGTCGTATTCCAAGCCTTTCACCATTTGCGTGGAACAAACGGTGACCTGTTCATCCCAAGAGCTCTGCGCATCGAGACGGTCGAACTCCTTCGCCGTCAATGTTTCGCGAAGCTGTTCGTACACCCGCCTGCGCAACGGCTTGACCATATCGTCAGGTGCGATGATGGCCACGCGTCCGGTGCCATCGGAGGAGACGAATGCGCGGACCAGATCGACGGTCTGCTGTGCCACGGCATCGGCAATCAGACTGTCGTCGGCCAGAGTGAGGCGCTTGACCGAATCCGGCACGCCACGCACCGCATTGACGGTGGAGATGTACAATCCCTCCGTTGCCGCGAAATCACAGGCGAGCTGCGACACTTCCTTCGGATTGCGGTAATTAATCGTCAATTCGTTGAGTTGCCAATTGTGGGGTCCGAACAACGGATCCATCATACGCCGCCACGAACGGGTGCCGCCCAATGCGGAGGTTTGCGCAACATCGCCCACAATGGTGAACGAACGCGACGGGCAACGGCGGATGAGCATGCGCCAATCCATGGCGGTGAGTTCCTGAGCTTCATCGACAACGATATGCCCATATGTCCATTCACGGTCTGCGGCGGCGCGCTGCGCGGTGAGTTCCGCGTCCATCCCGTTGATATTGTCGACCAACATCTGCGAAGTGACGATGCCGGAGCCGATGCCAGCTTGAGCCAGCGTATCTTGCGCGAACTGCTCCTCCTCGGCGCGCTTGGCGTCCAACGCCTTTTGGCGGGCGACCGCTTTGGGGTCGGGGCCAAGCAGTTCCATGGCTTCATCCAGCAGCGGAATATCGCTGACGGTAAACGGCGACCCTTTGGGGCGAACCAATGCTTCGATATCGCGTTCCTCAAGCCATGGTGCGAAGCGACGAAGCTGCTGCGGCTTGCAGAACAGTTGGTCGATAAGCCATTCGCCGGTCATCGGCAACCATGCGAGATTCAACGTCTTGCGCAAGGTGTCATTCATGCGCAACTGCTGCATCACATCCGTCAACTCCGCCTGCTCCGGCTCGTAATCAAGCTTGTCCACATAACGGTTGCGCATGGCGATCAACATGCTATGCACGAAAGTTTCGCGTGCTTTGTTGTGCTGCTGTCGCGTGCGCTTGGCATCGGTGATGGCCTGTTCGATATCCGCGCGCACGATGGGCACTGCGAATCCGTTGATGCGGATCGACGGCAATGATGCGGGGACGCGTTCTCGTGCGGCAACGGCATTGGCGATGGCTTTGGACATACGACGTTCGCCCTTCAATTTCGCGGCGAACGGGTTGTCATGCGCCGTCGCGATCACGCCGGGGATCAGATCGGCGATGGTTCGGCTGACCACTCCGGTCTCGCCGAGGGAGGGGAGCACCTGATCGATGTAATGCAGGAAGGTTGAGCTCGGTCCGACCACGAGCACACCGGAGCGTTCGAGCATTCGCCGATGCGTGTAGAGCAGATATGCCGCACGGTGCAGCGCCACGGCGGTTTTGCCGGTACCCGGTCCACCCTGCACCACCACGGCCTGGTTGAGGTCGGCGCGAATAATGCGATCCTGCTCGGCTTGGATGGTTGCCACGATATCGGTCATCTTGCCGGTGCGCTTGGCGTTCAACGATGCGAGCAGCGCGCCTTCGCCGGTCAGAGTGCCGTCCGAAGACGCCTGCCCGACCTGGTCGGAGTGCACATCGAGCACCTCGTCTTCAACGCCGACCACTTCACGGAAGCTGAGTGTGATATGGCGGCGCATTACGATATCGCCATGATTGGAAGGCGTCGCTTCGTAGAACGGACGTGCCGCGTCGGCTCGCCAATCGGTGAGGATCGGCTCGTGGTTTTCGTTGGACAGTCCGATACGCCCGATGTATCTGTGCGCACCGTGGACATCGTCGAGTCTGCCGAACACCAGGCGATCTTCGACGGCACGCAGCTGGGTGAGGCGATCCTCGTACATGGTGGCGAAGGAATCGCGTTCGGTGCGTTGCGTGGGCGATCCGTGCGAGCCGGCAGCACGCACGGTGTCGAGACGGGCACGAGCTTGGGCCCGCAGATCATCCAAGCGGCCGTACGCGCGGCTGACGGCCTGTTGTTCTTCACGCAACTGGGCGGAATAACTCGACATCTGCAATCCCTTCCTCACAAAACTTAGGCACTCCAATGTACCCCGAGGCTTCTACGAAAACCGACGAGGGCGAGTGCGACATAGCGAAGCAAGGATGAATTTACGGTAGTTGATTTGATGCCATTCGTTCAATGTGGGGAAAATCAACCTCAGCATTTGCTGATTTTTTCCATTTATGTGGGGATTTATGGTGATGCGTGGGGTAAAGTGGGGAAAGAGTTTTGGGTCTAGGTGTTCCCGCGCATCATGTAAGGAGGTGTGGCGATGGTTCAAAGCGTTGAAACCGAGCCCTTCTCCGACGATGGTTCGACGCAAGCGAGCGGTGTGATGGCTGGACTGCCTCCGCTGCTGTTGGGAACATACACTCCAAAAATCGACGCCAAAGGACGTATGGCATTGCCTGCAAAATTTCGCAGCCAGCTGGGACCGGGCATGGTGATGGCCCGTGGTCAGGAGCGATGTGTCTATCTGTTGCCCCAATCGGAATTTCGCCGGATCGCATTGCAGATCCAGCGCACATCCATGGGAAACAAGGCTGCACGTGATTATTTGCGTGTGTTCCTTTCCGGCGCGGTTGATCAGGAGCCAGACAGGCAAGGACGTGTGCTCGTGCCGCAGATGTTGCGCGATTACGCGAATTTGGGAAGCGACATCGTGGTGATTGGCGTGGGGACCCGAGCGGAGATTTGGAACAAGCAGGCATGGGAGGAATATCTCGCCGAACAGGAGCAGGGATATTCCGATATTGCCGATGACGTATTACCGGCGGTGGAATTCTGATGACAGATGTAACGACCATACATCAGCCAGTGTTGCTGCGCGACTGCGTGGATCTGGTGGTCCCGGCGTTGGCGAGGCCAGGGTCGATTGCGGTGGATTGCACGCTTGGTTTGGCGGGGCATTCCACGGCTTTTCTCAAAGCGAGTCCGCAAGCGCGTCTGATCGGCATCGATCGAGACACGGAGGCGCTTTCGCTCGCCACGCAGCGAATGCGGATGGAAGGTCTTGCCGACCGCTTCATACCCGTGCACGCCGCATTCGACGATTTCGCGCAAGTGCTTGATGATCAGGGGATCGACCAGGTAAACGCCGTGTTCATGGATTTGGGATTGTCGAGTTTGCAGATTGACGAGACGGAGCGGGGATTCTCCTATTCTCACGATGCGCCTTTGGACATGCGTATGGACGTGACCCAGCCATTGACCGCCGAACAGATACTTGCTGAATATTCGTTCGCTGATCTGGTACGCATTTTCCGTACATATGGTGAGGAACGCTTCTCCAAGCAGATAGCCCGCGAAATCGTGCGTAGGCGTGAGATCGAACCATTGACCACATCGGGGCAGCTCAACCGATTGGTGGATGAGGTTGTGCCGCAAGCGCACCGTCCTGCGGGAAATCCCGCGAAACGTGTGTTCCAGGCATTACGTATTGAAGTCAACGGCGAGCTCGACAAATTGGCGGGGACGCTACCGCAGATCGCCAACCATCTTGCGGTGGGAGGACGTTTGGTGGTGGAGTCGTACCATTCGCTGGAAGACAAGACCGTCAAAACATTTATGAATCAAGGTCTGAAAGCTGACGTGCCCGCAGATATGCCGGTAATACCCCCGGATATGATGCCGTTCTTCAAAGAACTGACGCGAGGCGCCATCAAAGCGGCCGAGGAAGAAATCGCCATGAATCCAAGGTCGGCCTCTGTGCGACTGCGCGCAGTGGAACTGACCAGACCAATTCCTGAACGCTGGCGAAAACGATTCGACCAAGGCAATGATTACGCAAGCATGAAACGACAAGGAAGGAGGGGCTGAACGTGGCCGCACCAAGAACGATCGCATCAAACGCGGCTCCCGCAGGACGCCGGGACCAAAACGAAACCGCAGGCACCACTCGCCCTGAATTGCATGTCGTCAAAGGAACACGTGCCGAAGGCAATGGTGTCAAGCGGGGAGTCGAACAGCTCATCACATGGACTCGAACCAGAAGCACCCCATTGCTGCATTTGGTCATTGCCGTCGTTTTTCTTGGAGTTTGCCTTGTGGGATCCTTGATGCTACGCACCCAAATGGTGCAGCATTCCTTCGAAGCGAACCAGATCGAGTCGAACATCACCCGTTTGACGCAAGACGTGGAAGATGACCAGACCAAGCTTGACGAGCTTGAAGCCTCGCTGCCAAGCAAAGCTGAGGAAATGGGTATGGTGCCTCAAAAAGGTGCCTTGACGATTGATCTGAATGGCTATCAGCCAAGCGGAGACGACGCTCAGTGAATCCTTTTCGCAGCACGTACGCGCGTTTCCATAAGAAGCTGCTTACAAAAACCATGGCCATCGGCGTCATTCTGGCGTTGATGGGCACGGCGTGCCTTATTCAATTGGCCAACATCCAGTTGATCAATGGCAAAACCATGGCGCAGGCCGCGGCGCAAAGCCGCACGATTACCGTGACTTTGAAGGCACGGCGCGGCAAAATCATGGACACGAACGGCTCGATTCTCGCGCAAAGCGTGGAACGATACACCATCATCGGCAATCCCGAGGAGGCGCAGGCCTTCACGCCAATAACCTGCACCAAACAGACCGGAGACAACTGCCACCAGATCGACGGCAAACCGGTAGGTGCCACAGGAGCCGCGGCCGTGGCCAGGCTACTCGCCCCGGTACTGGGCATGGATGCTACCGAATTGGGTGCCATGCTCTCGGGAACAGGCCAATACGCGGTGCTGAAGAAAGACGTGACGCCGGCGGTTAAACGCAAAATCTCCAAGCTCAATCTGGGCGGTATCGTCTATGCGGAACTCAGCAACGAACGCATCTATTCCAACGGAACCCTGATGGGCGCACTGCTGGGAGGCGTCGATGGCGAAGGCAAAGGCGTTGCCGGTATCGAACAAATGGAAAACAAGACGCTGACCGGCGAAGACGGATACCAGGTCTACCAACAAGGCAACAACGGCGTCGAAATCCCAGGAACCATGACCGAATCAAAAGATGCGGTCAACGGATCCGACGTCACCCTGACCATCGATCACGACGTGCAGTGGTATGTCGAAAAAGTACTGAGAGAAAGCTGCGAGAAATACAGTTCGCCATGGGGAATCGCTGTGGTGCAGGACACCCAAACGGGGGATATTCTCGCGCTCGCCGACAGTGACGAGATCGAAGCCGGCAGCGATCAGGCGAAGATGACGGTTTCCAGGGCCGTCAGCGAAACGTTTGAGCCTGGTTCCATCGGTAAGGTCTTCACAATGTCGGGCATGATCCAGCTTGGATTGCATCAGGCGTCAGACAAATTCACTGTGCCTGACCATATCACGGTGAACGGGCAGACCTACAGCGATGCGACCACCCACGGTGCCGAACACTGGACCCTTGCGGGCATTCTCGAGCAATCGTCGAACGTTGGCATGATCATCGCAAGGGAGAAGATGTCTAACGAGCAGCGATACGATTTCATTAGAAAATTCGGTATCGGCCAAGACAATAGGCTCGGACTTCCTGGCGAATCGGATGGTTTGCTATATTCGGCCGATCAATGGGATCTGCGAACCCAGAACACCGTGTTGTTTGGCCAGGCTTACACGACCAATGCGCTTCAGCTGACGAATGCGGTTGCCGTGATCGCCAATAAGGGCGTCAAGAAGCCGCAGCGCATCATCAAAACGATCAGCGATGCCGAGGGACATTCCGAAGAGCAAAAGCCCAAGGGCGAGGCGACGCGCGTGATTGACGAGCAGGTGGCCTCTCAGGTGATGAACGCCATGGAATCCGTGTCCGACCATTACTCCCAGTTCATCAAGGTGGATGGTTATCGTGTCGCAGCAAAGTCCGGTACGGCGGAAGTCGCTGGTGCCGATGGCAGACTGTCGTCGATTATCAGCGATTATTCGGCGATTATTCCTGCAGACAATCCTCGCTTTGTCGTCACGGTGGTGCTGAAGGATCCGCAAGGCGTTTTTGGTGGTCTGACGGCAGGTCCGGTTACCGCGGAGATTGGTGAATTCCTTATGCAGAAGTATGAAGTGCCGGCGTCAAGTCCGCGAACTGATGCTATTCCAGTAACGTGGTGAGTATGCAAGCATGAAGAACGGAGGGGCGGAAAGATGAGCGCGGTCAGTGAGTCCATGAACAGACGAATGACATTGGGTCTGCTTGCCAGTAGATATGGCTTTGACTTGGATCCTACGTTTGCCACTGAAGTGACGATCACGTCCATTGCGGACGATATCGATTCGGTGCGGCCGGGATCGTTGTTCATGCCGTCCATGCAGGTGGATGAGCAACAGTTACGGCAGGTGCAAGCGCTTGGTGCGTATGGTGCGGTGGTGCCGCATGCGTTGCGAGGAAAAACGGATGGCGTTCAGATTCCTTTGATTTATGCCGAACCGACTGCGCAACAGTTGGGCAAGCTTGCCAGCGAGATGGCGGGCAGCCCATCCGATTCGCTGGCGGTGTTCGCCGTGGCTGGCAGCAATACGCAAACGGTGGAACAGGGTGTGAGGGATCTCGCGGATTTCCTGCACATGCTCGGCAATCCGGTCGGCGTGATTAGTGCCGGCAATTCGCAATCGTTGGAACGATTCCTTGATCTGAACTATCCATTGTCGATTCTTGACGTGCAGCGTACGATGGCTGTGTGCGCCGAAGACGGCGCCGCCGCTGTGATCCTTGCGCTCAGCGAGGAAACGTTGAATGACGATGCGTTGCAGTCGGTGAATGTTGATGTGCTTGGCTGCGACGACAAGGGTCTCAGCGAGGCTGAGATCGTCAAGTCGGTCGCACGGTTTGGATGCACTGTCGGCAAGCAGACCCACATCGCAGGTCGTACGCAGGAATCCGATGCGCTCGCAGCGCAAGCGACGGAGGCATACGGGCAGACGGACAGCAGCGCGTTGTCATTGTCCATCGCCATGGTGCTTGCGGCCGGCGTACGTAAAGCCAATATTAAAAGCGCATTGCGTGTATCTCGAGATCTGAACTAGTCTCGATCGGAACGGATGCGGACGTCGAATAGTGATAATCGTAAACAACGTGAACAATATGCAGTACATCAACACAGAGGAGAAATCAGAGTGAGCAGCCCGACCATGATGCCAATGAGCTTGGAGGAAATCGCCCAGGCGGTTCAGGGACGGCTGATTGCCGGCACCGCGGCGATTGATACGCCTGTGGCCACCAGCACATTCACTGATTCACGACAGATTGTTGAAGGATCGGTATTCGTGGCGATTGCCGGAGAACGCGTGGATGGCCACGATTATGTGTCGAAGGTAGGCGCTCAGGGCGCTGTTGCCGCAATAGTCGACCATGAGATCGACGGTGCCGGAGTGCCTCAGATCGTGGTGGAAGATACGGTGCTTGCCTTGGGCGCGTTGGCCAAGCACAATATCGAACGCCGGCGTGCGTTGGAAACGCCGTTTACGGTGATTGGCATCACCGGTTCCGTCGGAAAAACCACTACCAAGGATCTCATGAAGGCGTTGCTGGCGCACATAGGACCGACGATTGCGCCGGTCGGATCGTTCAACAATGAAATCGGACTGCCGCTGACTTCGCTCAAAGTACATGCGGAAACTCGCTTTCTGGTTGCGGAAATGGGTGCCAATCATGTTGGGGAAATCGCGAATTTGACGTCGCTGGTGCCGCCGGATATTGCGGTCGTGTTGAAAGTCGGCGTCGCGCATCTAGGGGAATTCGGCTCGCCGGAACGCATCGCACAAGCCAAATCGGAAATCATCCGTGGTCTTGTTCCAGGTGGTCTTTCCGTACTGAACGCGAATGACGAGCATGTGGCTGCGATGAGCGCCATCGCTCCGGGCGACGTGATGTGGTTCGGACTTCCGCAGAACAATGACGGCAAGCCGGCAATCAGCGCGCAACATGTGCATTGCGACGAATTGGACCATCCGAGCTTCATTTTGGACAATGGTGATGGCGAGCATGCCGAGGTCACCCTGGGCATTTGCGGTCAGCATAACGTTATGAATGCGTTGGCGGCTGCTTCGGTAGCGATGCATTTGGGTATGTCGATGGATGAGGTCGCGTCCGCGCTGTCTGACGTCACGGCCATCAGTCCTCATCGTATGGCTGTTTCCACGGTGCACAAGCCTGAAACATCGTTCACCTTGATCGACGATTCGTTTAATGCCAATCCCGATTCCATGAAGGCGGGGCTTGACGGATTGTTGCGTTGGAAGGCGGGTGCTGAGACCCAACCGTTCCGTATTGCGGTGTTGGGTGCCATGCTTGAGCTTGGTCCGGATGAAAAGGATTTGCATGCTGGCATCGGCCGGTATGCGGTGGAAGGCGACGTTGACGCGTTGCTGACGGTCGGCAGCGCATCCGATGCCTCTTTGGACGCTCTGGCCGGTGCCATGGCTGAAGGTGCATCCGCTGCGGGATGTGCTTCCCATATTGATTGGGTGCACGACATTGACGAGGCCGATCGTCTGGTGACGCAACTCGCCGTGGAACATCCGGGCGCTGTGGTGCTGCTTAAGGGCTCCCACGCTTCCGGCTTGAGTGCTTTGGCCGAACGTTGGCAGGCCCTGGCTGCACAATAGAATAAGAATATTTGGCAAGATTCGAATAATCGAATAAACGACGTTATCTGAAGAATGTCTGACTGAAACGGAGAACATCAGGTGATTTCGCTCATCATCGGAATTGTGGTGTCGCTGGTTGTGACGATCGTGGGCACCCCGCTGCTGATTCGTTTGGTGCACAAGCTGAATTATGGGCAATACATACGTCAGGATGGTCCGAAATCCCATCTAGTCAAGCGTGGCACGCCTACGTTGGGTGGTGTGGTCATCAATTTGGCGGTTGTGTTGGGCTGGGGCTCGTCGGCGCTGTACCGCTTCGTCACGCGGGGTGAGGCTCCGTCGTGGTCTGCGGTGCTGGTGCTGTTTGCCATGTTGTCGATGGGATTGCTTGGTTTTATTGATGATTTCGCGAAGGTTCGTAAGAAGCAGAGCGAGGGATTGACGGTTAAGGGCAAGTTCATCGGACAGTTCATTCTGGCTACCATATATGCGGTGCTGGCGTTGATTCTGCCTACGAATTCCGGTTTCCCCAGTGCCCAGGCCGGCATGAGCTTCATTGAGGAGCCGTTCTTCAGTTTCGAATTCGCGGGTAAGATCGTGGCTATCGTGCTGTTCGTGATTTGGGTGAACTTCCTGATGACCGCGTGGACCAATGCCATCAATCTGACTGATGGTCTTGACGGTTTGGCAGCTGGCTCTTCGATGATTGCGTTCATGGGATATGCGGTGATCGCTTTTTGGGAGTTCTACCACCTTAAGGGATCGGGGCATGAGGGCTTTACCTACGCGGTATCTGATCCACTTGATCTGACCATTATCGCGGCTTGCGCGGCGGTAGCATGCTTCGGGTTCCTGTGGTACAACTCCAATCCGGCTTCAATTTTCATGGGAGATACCGGTTCGTTGGCGCTTGGCGGCCTGTTCGCTGCCATGTCCATCGCCACGCATACGGAATTCCTCGCGATTATTCTCGGCGGCCTGTTCGTCATGGAAACGTTGAGCGATGTCATTCAGGTCGGCTATTTCAAGATGACGCATAAGCGTGTGTTCAAGATGGCTCCGATCCACCATCATTTCGAATTGAAGGGATGGCCCGAAGTCAAGGTTGTGATTCGCTTCTGGATGATTGAACTGCTGTTCGTGCTGGTCGCCTTGGTGCTTTTCTATGGCGATTGGGTTGCCCGTTCCGGCTTGTGACAGTCGATGCTCGGTCTGTTGCCGTTGCGAATGAACGCAATATGACTGTGATATTAAGGCGTATGAGGTTCTGACGATCGAAGGATGATGGATATGGATATGAGCGGTAAGACCGCGATTGTGGCGGGTCTTGGAGTTTCTGGCCAGAGCATGATGGAGGTGTTGGGTTCCCGCGCCGAAAAGGTGTTGGGCGTGGATGAGAAGAAGCCTGATGCCGATCTGCACTCTTTCGACCACATTGATTGGGATCATGTCGACTTGGTGATGACTTCTCCGGTATTCAATCCGAGGACCCCGTTCATTCTCGAAGCGCAACGTCGTGGCATTCCGGTGATGAGCGAGGTCGAGCTTGCCTGGCAGCTGCGGGTGGATTGCGATGCCACTGGGCATCCTGCGCAATGGATTGGCATCACCGGTACCAATGGCAAGACCTCCACTACGGAAATGACTTCGGAGATGTTGACGGCTTGCGGTTTGACCGCACCTGCTGTCGGCAATATCGGCAAAGCGGTGTCCCATGCCGCAGTCGATCCGGCAAATGATGTGCTGTGTGTTGAGCTCAGTTCTTTCCAATTGCATTTCACCGATTCTCTTGAGTTGGATTGCGCGGCGATCACCAATATCGCTGACGACCATCTTGATTGGCATGGCGGTATCGACAATTACGCGTCCGACAAAGCGAAGGTCTTCCACCATGCCAAGAAGGCGTTGGTGTACAACGCGGATGATGAGCGCGTGACCAAGCTGGCATTCGCAGCCGAAACCGCGGAAGGCTGCCGTAGGGTTGGATTCACATTGTCGGAACCGCAAGATGGCCAGATTGGCGTGAAGGACGGCTGGATCGTCGACATGTCCGGCATCGCGGGCGGTGAGACGGGCAAGCCTGAACAGGTTGCCAAAGTTGCCGAGTTCACACATCTGACCGAGCCGGATGGCACGGTATATCCGCATTTGCTTGCCGACGCATTGACCGCGTTGGCGTTGGTGTTGGGACTTGGCGCGGATAAGGAGAAGGCGATCGCATCCCTGAAGCAGTTCACTCCAGGTGGCCACCGTATCCAGACCGTCGCCACCGCCACTACGGCGGATGGGGGAGCCATTCGTTTCGTTGACGACTCCAAGGCGACCAACGCGCATGCGGCCAAGGCCTCGCTCAATAGTTTTGCCGATAAATCCGTGGTGTGGATTGCCGGAGGATTGGCCAAAGGCAGCCGTTTCGAGCAATTGGTGGCTGATCAGGCGCATACCATCAAAGCCGCGGTCATCATCGGCAGGGATCAGCAGCCGATGCTGGATGCGTTCAAGACGAGCGCTCCCAACATTCCTCTGACCATCATCGATCCGGCGGATAATGGGGTCATTATGGAACGGGCGGTTGATGCCGCGGGCGAGTATGTCCAATCCGGTGATGTGGTGCTGATGGCACCTGCATGTGCGTCGATGGATCAGTTCAAGTCGTATGCCGATCGTGGAAACCAGTTCGCACAGCAGGCTCAGCGTTGGGTGAACGAGCATGGAAAAGCCTAAAACCAGGCAGGTTGATAGTAGTCGTCAGAAAAAGAAGGCCGCCGTCGGAAAGCAGGTCGACGATTTTCATGGTTATGTCGGTCTGCGAAGTCTGCTTAATCCGATTTGGTGTTTTCATGGGTTCAGAACCGCGGTGATCATTCTCACCATTTTCGGTGTGATCATGGTGTTTTCCAGCTCTTCGGTAAACATGATTGCCAACGGACAGTCTCCGTGGTCCCAAGCACTGAAACAGGGGGGATTCTGCGTTCTTGGACTTATCGTGGGTGTTGCCTGCATGATGATTCCGGCGGAGCTCATCAGGAAATTCAGTTTCGTCTTCCTGATTATCGCTTTGCTTTTGCAGTCGCTGACGTTTACCCCCTTGGGTATCGATGTCCAAGGCAACAAAGGTTGGATCGGCCTTTTTGGATTTACCTTCCAGCCCGCCGAAGTCGTTAAGCTTGCGTTGTGCATATGGCTGCCGCGGGAACTGATCTACGCGCAGAAGCAGATAAACAAAGTCGGACCATATAAGGCATATCTCAAGTTGATTGCGTGGCTTGGTCTTGCATTGCTGTTGGTTGTGAGTGGCAAGGATCTTGGCACGGCCATGATTCTGTTCGCGATCGCAGGTGCCGCGTTGCTGTTGGGAGATTTTCCTGGCAAATGGTTGGCTATCGTGGCATGCGGCGGTGCGGTTTTGGTTGGCGGACTCGTTATCACCAGTCCGAACCGACTCAGCCGTATCATGGCCACATACCAAACTTGCTCCGCATCCGACATGCAGGGGGTCTGCTATCAGGCGGTGCATGGCAAATACGCCATGGCCTCCGGAGGTTTGCTTGGAGTGGGCATCGGCAATTCCGGAGAAAAATGGGGATATCTGCCGGAAGCGCACAACGATTTCATTTTCGCCATCATCGGTGAGGAAACGGGCTTTGTAGGCGCCTCTCTCGTCATTCTGCTGTTCTTGGTGCTTGGATGGTGCATGCTCGTGGTGGCTTTGCAATCGCAGGACAGGTACATCACTTTGGTATTGGCCAGCATTACCGTGTGGATCGTCGGCCAGGCATTCGTGAACATCGGCGTTGTGGTGGGATTGTTTCCGGTGATGGGTGTGCCATTGCCGTTTGTGTCCGCGGGCGGTTCGTCGTTGATTCTGTGTTTGGGCGCTGCAGGCGTAACCATCAGCATGATGAAGCAGCAGCCGCAGATCCAAGCGGAGATGCAGCGGGTCTGAGTGTCGGCTGCGACCGCAGCATACGCTACCGCGTATTGCGGTGTGCAAACGTAGATGAAATGTGAGCATCCGCGTGTGCGACGGTATGGCGCGCGGCGTACTGGGGTGCCGTGGGCTAAGCTCGTACACTATGAGCAATCAGAAGCATATCGTTCTTGCCGGCGGTGGTACGGCAGGTCATGTCAATCCTCTGCTCGCCGTGGCGCATGTGATTCGCGAGCTTGAACCAGACGCCGATATCGCAGTGGTGGGCACTGTCGTCGGCTTGGAACACGATTTGGTTCCCCAGGCCGGTTTCGAACTGGAAACCATTGAGAAGGTTCCTTTCCCACGCAGGCCCAATATGGCGGCGCTGAAGTTTCCCGCGCAGTGGAAGGCCGAAACGGCCAAAGTCCGTGACATTCTCACCCGTCATGAGGCGCAGGTGGTTGTCGGCTTCGGCGGATACACGTCCGCTCCCGTATATGCGGCAGCGCACAAGATGGGCATTCCGATCGCGATGCATGAGCAGAATGCCCGTGCTGGAATGGCCAACAAATTGGGAGCTCGCTGGGCGTCCATGATTGGCACCGCCTATGCGCAAACCGGCTTGAAGCCACGCAAGGGTGTTGAAGCCGAGCGTGTGGGATTGCCATTGCGTGCCGAAATCGCAGCGATAGCCCATGGCATGGAACATGACCGCATTGCCACAAGACAATCGGCCGCAGCGCAACTCGGTGTCGATCCGAACCGTCCACTGGTGGTGGTGACTGGAGGGTCGCTGGGCGCGGTGAACGTGAACCGTGCGGTGGCGGCTTCCGCTAGGGAGCTGCTGGAACACGCCCAGGTGATTCATCTGACTGGGAAAGGCAAAGATGATGAAGTGCGTTCATTGGTGTCGGTGAGCGCCGGCGAACAGGTGCTTGGCGAGCTTGGCCCGGACCATGGCAATGATGGCGATTATCGTGTTGCGCCGTATTTGGAACGTATTGATCTCGCATTCGCTTGCGCCGACCTGATTATCTGTCGCTCTGGGGCCGGCACCGTATCGGAATTGACGGCTTTGGGACTCCCCGCGATTTATGTTCCGCTGCCAATCGGCAACGGCGAGCAGCGATTCAACGCCCAGCCTGTCGTCGATGCGGAAGGCGGTCTGATGGTGGCCGATCGCGAATTCACCGCCGAATGGGTCAAACAGCATGTGCCGAAGCTGCTTGCCGATTCGGATCTGCTTGCCAAGTATGGCGACAACGCCTGGCAATACGGTATTCGGGATGCCGCAGAAGTCATGGCCAAGCGCGTGCTTTCCATGATTGACGAAAAGTAGGCTGCGGCGACGGCAGGTGCGTTCGCCACATTCCAAAATCCCACCCATGATCGGCCATATGCGAGACCATGGGTGAGACCATAATGGAACAAGCTAGAAAAAACATGCAAGAGGAGCAGTCGTGTCTGACAACCAGCGTGAAGCCGGTACCATCGTTCTTGATCCAACCCATGCGTCGTTCAGTCCGCAGGAAGGCGTGAATGATTTGGGGGCCACCCATTTCATCGGCATTGGAGGCGCGGGCATGAGCGTGCTCGCTGAAATGCTGCACGAACAGGGCGTTGAAGTGGACGGTTCAGATCGTGAACCCAGCGCCAAAACCGATCGTCTGCAGGGAATCGGCATTACCGTCGAATTCGGGCAGCGCGCAGAAAACGTCGAAGGCAAGCATACCGTCGTATTCTCCAGCGCCATCAAATCCGACAATCCGGAAATCGTCGCAGCATACGAAGCAGGCGAACGCATCGTGCACCGCAGCGACATTCTCGCATTGCTGATGAACGCAAAACGTGCGGTGACGGTCGCAGGAGCTCATGGCAAAACCACGACCAGTTCCATGCTGGCCCATATCCTCACCCATGCCGGTGAGGGAAATCTGGCCGATCCAAGCTATGCCATCGGCGGATCCATCCAAGGCAAGGATGGTGTGACGCTTGACGGAGGCCATGCTGGTAAGGGCGACGTTCTTGTGGCGGAGGCGGACGAATCCGATGGCAGCTTTGCCAAGTATCATCCGGAAATCGCCATTGTCACCAACTCCGAAGCCGATCATCTCGACCATTACGGCACGCAGGAAAACTATCGTGCGGCTTTTGTCAATCATGTTCAGCATGCCGAAAAATCGGTGGTGATGTGCGGCGATGATGAAGGCAATCTTGCGGTATTGCGTGCTCTCGATCCGCAGACGGCCAAGCGTACGGTCGTGTATGCGACGCAGGATACGGTTTCGTTGGGTGATTTGAACGGTGCCGCGTTCGTGCATATCGAATCGGAAAGCGAAAGCGCGCAAAGCGGTGCCGAACATTTCACCCTACACATGCCCGCGGGATTGTTGGGCGAACATGAGCGTATGGTTCCGGTGACGCTTACCGTTCCAGGCATTCACAACGCGCGCAATGCCTCCGCTGCGATTATTGCGGCCGCGTTGTTGGGCGTCGATGTCGAGAACGCTGCCCAAGCCGCCACGTCGTTCCTTGGAGCTGCCCGTCGTTTCCAAGTGCGTGGTATGGTCGGCCAAGTGACTGTCGTTGATGATTACGCGCATCATCCTACGGAGATTTCGGCATTGCTGGATGCGGCGCGCCGCAGGTACCCGCAGTCGGTGATTCGCGTGATCTTCCAGCCGCACCTGTTCTCCCGGACCATGTTCTTTGCGAGTGAATTCGCTGAAGCATTGGCCAAGGCGGATGATGTGATCGTCACCGGCATTTTCCCCGCACGTGAAAAGCAGGAGGACTATCCGACGATTAGCTCCGCCACCATTGTGGACGAGGCGCTTAAGCTTGACCACACGCCTGCCGAGGATTGGATTCGCGGAGTGGAGGATATGCATACCGCGGCACAGATGATGACGATGCGTGCTCATCATGGCGATGTCATCTTCACTGTTGGCGCAGGCGACATCACACAGATGGACGAGGTGATGCTGCACTCCCTTCAGGCTCATCGTTGGGATTGTGAGGGCTGATGACGCGAAGGGTCATCAGTTCAGGTACGGGTTCGGATGGTTCCGCAACGACGCCTGAAAATCAGACGTCGCATGGTAGAACCATCCAAAGCCGGAAACACAGCGATGCCGGAAAGCAGGTTCAGCCGAAAGGCCGTTCCGTCGCTGGTGGAGCGGGACGCGCGTCTTCTTCCGGGAAGAAGACGCAGGAAAATACGGTTGAGAGTGGCAACAAAGGCAGCGTGAGTCGTTCGAGATCAGGCGATTTCGTGGACGCGCGCAATCTTGCCGGCGAGGATTTCGTTTCGAAGACATTGGAGGAAACCACAGGCACGTTGGGCGTGGTAACGCGCCCGAAGGTGGTTGATTTCAGTGCGCGTCTGAAAGAACGACGCAAGGCGAACGCGCGTGTCGTCGCCATGCGCGCGTGCGTTTCCGCTGCTGTCATTGTTGTTGCGGGCGCGTTGGTATGGCTGTTTTTCTTCTCATCGGTATTCCGTCTCGAGTCCGGCAATATTAGCGTTGTCGGCGCCAACGAATGGGTGAGTGAGTCTCAGGTGTTGGATATCGCGGGCCAGCAAGCAGGAAAATCGATTCTTCTCGTGTCGAACAATGACGTGGAAAAGAAAATCAAGGAGATTCCGGGAGTCACTTCCGCGCAATCCAAGAAAAAACTGCCCGACTCCCTTGAAGTGATCATCAAGGCGCAAAAGCCTGCTGCGATGCTCAAGACAGGCAAGGACAGCATGACCGCGGTCGACAGCAAGGGGCGTATATTGAATTCCGTCAGCGGAGCTTCCGTGGACGGAATTCCTGTCATTGAAGTGAAGGATGTCGAAACAAGTCTGAGCAATCGTTCCATCAAGGAGGCGTTGAAGATCCTCAGCTCATTGCCGGAATCGATGCGCAACTCCATCACCAAGGTGACTGCCGAAACCCAGGATTCCATCACCACGGAAATCAATGGGGGAGACCGCGTGATCGTATGGGGCGATTCATCCGGCCTCAAGTTGAAGAAAGCTGTCGTCGATAAAATCATCAATGATCCGAATGTGATCGGAGACAAGCATAACGTCGACGTGTCTGCGCCGTTGCGTCCAATCATCAAATAGTCGCGTTGATATACGAAGAACCCCGGTTGCCTTGCGGTACCGGGGTTCTTCGCGAATAGGAGGAGAGAAGGAGAAGTTCGATTATTGGAGACCGTCAGGCGTTCGGATTGGCCTTCAACGCAGGAGCGACGGAGACCGCGGGATCGAGACGCGGAATCAGCGTGCACTGCGTGGCATGGTACAGGTCGGACTTGCCCGGCCAGACGGTACCGATGACCTCGTTGTCTTTGTTCAGCTGGTGGAACCAAGAACCGTTCTTATGGTCGATCAGGTATTCGTCAATGTACTTCCAGAAGGTCGCATACCAATCCTTGTACACCTGCTTGCCGGTGACGGTGGCCAGTGTGGCCGAGGTGTTCACGGATTCGGCAAGCGTCCAGTGCATGCGGTCGGTGACAACGGGCTTGCCGTTCCAATCGGTGGTGTAAGCCAAACCGATGGTGCCTTCGGCGTTCCAGGCGTCGGCAAGTGCCTGAGCGAACAGGTTCTCGGCGGCTTCGATAAGCTGCTGCTTGCCTTCTTCGGAACGCTGCTTGGAGCTCAACGCATACTGGGTGATGAGACGTGCCCACTCGATGCCATGGCCCGGAGTGGCGCCGTACGGCTTGAACTGGTCATCCGGCTTGTCATGGTTGCATTCGAGATCCGGCTGCCAATCGGCGGTGAAATGCTCAGGAATACGCCAGTTATTGTTGGCTGCCCATCCGACCACATGATCGATGATACGACCAGCGCGCTCGCGGTATTCCTCGTTTCCGGTCACATCGGCAACGGCAAGGAATGCTTCGGTGGTGTGCATATTGGCATTGATGCCGCGATAGGAGTCAAGCTCGGTGAATTCCGTGTTCCAAGTATCGACGGCCAGACCGATCTCGTCATCCCAGAAATGCTTGTCGTAGGTTGCCAGAGCCTCTTCGAGCAGCTCGTCCGCGTCCGGGCGGCCGATAAGCTTGGCGGAAGTGGCGGCAAGAATCACGAAAGCGTGGGCGTAGCAGACCTTGCCTGCTTCATGGGTGGAGCCGTCTGCGGAAATGGACGGATACCATCCGCCGTTTTCATCGTCATGCAGCGGACCGCGCAGGCCGGCGATGGCCTTGTCAACCAGTTCTGCGGCGCCCGGCTCGCCGTGCAGGAACCCCAAGGAATACACGTGCGCCATGCGGCAGGTGATCCACGTGTGGATGTTTTGGGTCAGATCCGGATTGCCGGTATCGTCCAGCCAGTAGGAGCCACCCTGCGGGGCGGGGAAATTGTGTCCGAAATGCAGGAGCTCGTTGGTTTCCGCCTCGAGCAGGGCATGGTTTTCTTCGGAGCCGAACACGTAGGCTTCGGGAGAGTAAGTGCAGGTCATCGATCAAGTCCTTCCTTGACGTCGTCTGCTGTGACGTGATAACTAGGTTGATGTATTAACTATGTTAACCACTTAAGCGGTTAATGCAAATCGACACGCGGAATTTGATGGTGGGATTCTGATGATTTGTGATGGGGGAGAGCTGGGGTCTTCGTATGTTGATTTGACGAGGTTGTCTTGTGAAGAGGAGTACCTAAAAACGTACCTTGCATGCTGTTTAGGGTGGTAGACAGATGGAATTTGGAAGAGATTAAGCAAGCCGGAGGAGGGATTTTTGCCCACATTTTTTAGAATATCCGGCACATCGGGGGTAATTTGGAGTAAACCCAGGAATCTTCGAAAACCGTTGGAAATACAAGAAAAGCCGCCATTTCTGGCGGCTTTCAACTCGTGGAGATGCGGGGAATTGAACCCCGGTCCGATAACCGAACCCTCAGTCTTCTACGTGCGTAGTCTGCTGGCCGTGCGGCGGTTTTTCTGCTCCCATCGATATCGCAGACAACTGATGGCGGGCATATCTACAGTAAAAGTCCCTTGCCGGCCCTGTGGCTCAGTCGACAAAGCAAGTCTTCTAAACGACGCTCAGCATCCTCCCAAAGACGAGAAGGAGTGAACGGAGCGGCTGCTCACTGGTTAATCCTGGCGCGAAGCTCAGGCAGCGAGAGCGAACTCAGTGCGGTTAGATTTAGCACTTATTCTTTTGTAGGGGGCATCCACGAGCGGACCCTACGTTCTCGGCACGCTTCCCTGCGACGAACAGGTCACCGTCGAAACCGATCATCCCCAATCTTGAATTATCAAGCACCCGGTGCAAGACCGGACTTTTCAAGATATCATGGAATGTCAATAAGTGCAAATCATCTACCGCAATTCTTGCGCTGTGAGCGAAGCCAAAGCTTAAACTGATAGCCACTCACAGCTTGACGTGAATACCGAAATAATCCATGACCAATTCACAGAACATCATATTGGCCCAGCTGAACCACGGACGGGTATAGGAGTTCGGGTCGTTCGCGTCAAAGCTTTCATGCATGAGATGCGTGCCGGCGTCGGCGGCGACAAGTTGATCAAGAATACGTTCTTTTTCGGCTTTGTCGTGGCTTGTCAATCCTTGCATGGCCATGGCGATCGGCCAAACATAACCTTCTGGCGTATGCGGAGAACCGATGGCATGTGCATAGTCACCCTCGAAATAGTAAGGATTCTCCTGACTCAGCAAAGTATTGCGCGTTTCGAGATACAGCGGATCGTCCGCTTCGCAGAATCCGAGATAAGGTGCCGACATAAGATTCGGCACATTGCTGTCATCCATAAGCAACGCGTTGCCGAGACCGTCCACTTCGTATGCGTAGATAGCGTTTCCGGCCGCATTGCGGATGGTTGCGTGATGGGCAAGACCATCATCGATGGAATGCTGCAGCGCCGCGGCACGACCGGCGATTTCACGATCGTCAAGCACGTCGATGAAAATCCTTTGCACATATCCCATGACCACGCTGGCGAACATGTTGGACGGCACGAGATATGGGTAGACGCAGGCGTCGTCGCTGGGGCGGAATCCGGACCATGTCATGCCGGTGACGGCAAAAGGTCCTCCGGTACCATGGTTGGGCACGCTGTCGCGCGGATCGTCGTTCGGACGGAAGAAGCGGTAATGCGAATTCGAATGGTCAAGCTCGGTTTCGAACACGTCAAGGATTCGACGGATGCCGCTTACAAACGCATCATCGAAATGGCTGGTGGTTCCTGTATTGCGATACAACAGCCACGCCAGCTGAATGGGGTAGCACAGGGAGTCCACCTCGTATTTGCGTTCCCACAACCATGGTCCGAACGAATCGGTCTGATCGTTCGGATCCCAGGTAGCGCCGCTGGGTGTTTCGTTGAACGCGTTTGCGTATGGATCGATATTGATGAACCTGAATTGCTGCCGAACAAGCCCGGTAATAAGCGCGGTGAGCTCGGGATCATCTACGGCTACGGCGAGATATGGTCGGAATTGCGCTGAGGAGTCGCGCAGCCACATGGCAGGTATGTCTCCCGTCAGCAGAAACGTCGTGCCGTCATCATGCCGTCTCACGGTGGTGGTGAGTGTATTGGCGAATCCTGCGTTGAAGTTTTCGGCCCATCTTGCGTGTTCGCCGCCACACAAGTCGGTGATATGCCGCATGAAATCGGAAACTGACTGCGGAATATCGGATTGTGAAGCGGCGTTTGTGGTGTTGCTGGTGTCGTTCATGGCATCATTCTTCGTTGAGGTGCGTATATCGTGACAATCGTGATTGCACCAATTGCGGATTGAATATGGGTATGAAAAACGAGGCCATGATGGCAGACATGGCCTCGTTGATGATGATGAAAGGAAAATCTGGGCTTACTTGCCGGCTTCGGCGAGATAATCCGGAACGCCTTCCACAGGGTAGGTTGGCCAGCCGCCTTCCTTGGTGCACACGTAGGCGGCGGTGTTCACAGCCGCACGATGCGCTTCCCTGAGCGGTGCGCCGCTCAGCAGCTTGCCGGTGAAGGAACCGGAGAAGGAGTCGCCTGCACCAACGGTATCGGCAACCTCGACGTGAGGGGTCAGCAGCGTGGAAACCTCGCCATTCTTGGCGGTGATGGTGCTGAACGTGGCGCCGCCGGTCAGAATGGTGTACTCAAGGTCGAAGCGGTCGATGAACCACTTGCATGCCTCTTCGTCGTTGCACTCAGGAATGGAGAACATGTCGCGCATCATGATCAGCTCTTCGTCGTTGATCTTGAAGATGTTCGCATAGCCGAGCAGTTCTTCGATGAGTTCGTTGGAGTAGAAGTTCGCACGCAGGTTGATGTCGAAGAACTTCAGAGCGCCTTCCTTGGTGTGCTTGAGCAGTTCGACGATGGTGTCGTGGGATTCGGGGGAGCGCAGACCCAAGGTGCCGAAGCAGACGGCGTCGGCCTTGGACACGGCTTCGACGAGCTCGTCGGTGAGCTTGATGTGGTCCCAAGCCACGTTTTCGACGATGGTGTATTCCGGAATGCCGTTGGTCAGGGCCACGTCAACCGTGCCGGTCGGGTATTCGTTGGTCTGCACCAGCGTGTTGATGCCGGCCTTGTGAGCGTCGGAGAGCAGTTCGGTACCCAGCTCGTCGTTGCCGACGGCGCTGATGGCGAAGCTTTCCGCGCCGTTCTGGGACGCATGGTATGCGAAATTGACGGGTGCGCCGCCGGCACGCTTGCCGGTGGGGAGCATATCCCACAGGATTTCGCCGAGAGAAATGACGATTGGCTTGGACATGGTGTTCCTTTCTTTGGTTGTGGCGTGCTATGCGACGTCAAAGAACATCGAAGGATGTTCCAGAAAATTGGTGATGGCCACGGCCGCGGCACCGCTGACGGTGGCGTCCGTTGGGAGGTTGGACAAGGTGATTTTGGTATCGTGCCCGACTTCGGGGATGGTACGTTCCCGAACGACTTTTTTGACCTCGTCAAGCAAGGGCTGTCCGGCTTGGGAGATGATGTCGCCGAGTACGATATGCGTCGGATTGAAGGCGTTGATGATATTGACCGCGCCATATCCGATATATCGAGCGACCTCGGAAGTCAGATCCATGGCCGCTTTGTCTCCTGCCGCAGCTTTGGCGAACAGCGCGGTGCATGCCTGCGCGTGCGTCATTGCCTCGCATCCGGGCACAATGCTCGGCTGTTCGTTGAGCCGTTCGTGGATTGCGTTGGCTGAGCAGTAACGTTCCAGGCACCCGATATTGCCGCAGTCGCAAGGCTTGCCGTTGACGTCAACGGAGATGTGTCCGATTTCGGTGGCCGTGCCGTGCGCGCCGTAATAGATCGAACCATTGTCGATGATGCCGAGGCCGATGCCCTCGCCAAGCAGATAGTAGGCGAGCGATCCCTCGGACAGTTCCGGGTTGAACAGGAACTGCGCCAAGGCGCCTGCGCGTGCGTCCTGTTCAACGAATACGGGTACGTTGAACGCTTCGCTGAACTCCTTGATGAAGTTGACCTGCCGCCAACCCTGCATGGATGAGACGAGCGCGGTGCGACCTTCCTCCACCAGATACGGACCGGGAACGGCCATGCCGACGGCTACGATGCTCGAATCGTCCGCAATGAGCTGTCGTACGGTGGCCCGGATCTGTTCTACCGTTTCGGGAATATGCTCCTCGTCAACGGTGGGCAGGTCGGTGAGGGAAATACGATTGCATTTCAGGTCGAACACTGCGATCTGCACCAGACTTCGTGCGAATTTCACGCCGACGACATGGTATTTCGCGCAATTGAGATTCAGGCCGATGGAACGACGATTCTTATCGCCTTCCATGTCTCCGGTTTCTTCGATAACGTCTCGGAACAGTAGTTTTGCGGTAATTTTCGTAATGGCCGCGGGTGTGAGTTCGATGGCTTTGGCGATTTGCGCACGTGAGCTGATGCCGTTGTGGTAGAGGTATTGCAGAATTCTGGAACGATTGTTTTCTGAAATCGATGATTGCTGAGCGCTGTAACTACTCATGACACCTCCTTGCGCCAGTGCACGGACCCTTCGTTGAACTAGTTGATATATTAACGCCGTTAATTAGTTGATGCAAGTTCCGTCTTTCGGCGTGTCACGAGGACCGTCGATTCTCAATATGGGATTCGCTGTCTCATTATTTGACACACTCTTTTCGGAAAAAAATTAACTGCAAAACCGTTGTGATTGCTGAGTTTTCGTTGGATCGAGAAAGGGTGATGTCGCAAAATGAGCTTCCGTGAAATGTTTCGCTAACAAAGTGTGCCCTACCCTTATGGCACGTCGTTTTGGAGTACCAATTACGACAGCAGGAAGAGAAAGGATTCCATAGTGAATCACAAGAAGATTATGGCTGCGGCTGTTTCGATTGCCGCACTGGCCTCGCTCGCGGCATGCGGCGGCGTAAAGGATAGCGGTTCCGCATCGGGGGATGCGGATGTCATTACCGTCGGCACCACGGACAAGGTTACTAGCGTTGACCCTGCCGGCTCCTATGACAACGGTTCCTATGCCGTTCAAATCAACGTGTTCCCGTTCCTGTATGCGCAGGACTACAACACCTCTGAACTGTCTCCGGACATCGCTGCGGATGACGGTACCTGGAGTGACGACGGCACTGAGTTCACCGTTAAGATCAAGTCTGGCCTGAAGTTCGCCAATGGTCACGACCTGACTTCGTCCGATGTCAAGTTCTCCTTCGACCGTGTCAACACGATCAACGATGAGAATGGTCCGAGTTCGTTGCTGGCCAACATCGAATCCATCGATACGCCGGATGACACCACTGTGGTGTTCCATTCCAAAGTCAAGAACGATGTGACCCTCAAGCAGGTGCTTTCCAGCCCGGCCGGTCCGATTGTCGACGAAGAGGTCTTCTCCGCCGACAAGCTCACTGATGCTGACACCATCATCAAGGAGAAGGCTTTCGCCGGTCCGTACATTCTGACCTCCTACAAGGCCAATGAGGTTGCAGGCTACTCCAAGAACGACTCTTATCAGGGTCTGACCCCGGCCAAGAACAGCACTGTTCAGGTCAAGTACTTTGCCGATTCTTCCAACCTGAAGATGGCTGTGCAGCAGGGACAGGTCGACGTGGCCTACCGTTCTCTGACTCCGACCGACATCGATGATCTGTCCAAGGATTCCAAGGTCAAGGTCGTCAAGGGTCCGGGCGGTGAGGAACGCTTCCTGGTCTTCAACTTCAACATCCAGCCGTACGGCACCAAGTCCGACGAACCGAATGCCGACAAGGCCAAGGCTGTGCGTCAGGCCGTTGCTAACCTCATCGACCGCGAGGAGTTGGCGACCAAGGTCTATAAGGACACGTACACCCCGATGTACTCCTACATTCCGGACGGTTTAGTTGGTCACGAAGACACCTTCAAGACCGCGTATGGTGACGGCAACGGCAAGCCGAGCGCCGACAAGGCCAAGAAGGTTCTTGAGGACGCAGGCGTTTCCACTCCGGTTGAGCTCAAGCTGCAGTACAATCCGGACCACTATGGATCCTCTTCCGCCGACGAGTATGCGGCTCTCAAGGCTCAGCTCGAGGAGGGTGGTCTGTTCAAGGTCGACCTGCAGTCCACCGAATGGACCCAGTACAACAAAGACCGTGTTGTTACCGAGGACTCTGATGGATCCTACCCGGTCTACCAGCTCGGCTGGTTCCCGGATTACTCCGACCCGGATAACTATCTGTCTCCGTTCTTCCGTGACGGCAACTTCGTGAACAACGCTTACTCCAACTCCGAAATCAACGATTTGATTATGGAGCAGGCTGGTGAAACCGACGAAAGCGCCCGTGAGGATCTGCTCAAGAAGATTCAGACCCTTGAAACCGAAGACCTGTCCACCATCCCGCTGCTGCAGGGTGCGCAGGTTGCAGTTACCGGCGCCAACGTGAAGGGTGTTGTGCTCGACGCTTCCTTCCGTTTCCGTTTCGCATCTGTCACCAAGGCGTGATGTGTGCGGATGTGCGGCATGACCTGCCGCAGCCTGCATAGAAAACCACTGGGGATCCCCGGTCTATGGCCGGAGGTCCCCATTTCCCGAATTATCTGCCTGAAACGGCGCAGTGATTCGATATTGTTGTAAATCAAAGCCGTACAGGCTTCTTATCAAGGAGCATCGCGTGTCAGACACAGCAGCTCCGGCCGTCTCTCAGGAGGCGAAGCCGAAACAAGCCAAAAAGAATCATTTGTCAGGCGGATTTTTCCGTTTCGTCCTGACTCGATTCCTGCTCATTATTCCAACCGTTTTCATTCTCGTCACCGTCGTGTTTTTCGTGATGCGAGCTACAGGCGATCCTATTTCTGCGGCATTGGGTGGTCGTCTTACCCCTGACGAGTTGCAAAAGCGTGTTCATGCGGCCGGCTACGACCGTCCTCTTATTGTGCAATATATCGATTACCTTGGGGGTTTGCTCCATGGGGATCTCGGCACTACGTTGACTGATAATCAGCCGGTTATCAGCATTCTTGTTCATTACGGATCAGCGACTTTCGAGTTGGCGCTCCTATCGCTCATTGTTGCTTTGATCGTAGGTATCGGCTTAGGTCGTGTAGCTGCGTGCAGACGCGATCACGCTGCCGATGCAGGCATTCGAACCTTTGCCATTCTGTGCTACGCCACCCCCGTGTTCTTCTTGGGATTGGTCCTGAAACTCATTTTCGCCATCTGGCTGAACGTGTTGCCGGCATCCGGTCGATGCTCGTTGTCTTCGGAAATGCAGTTCACCCGACTCGTCTCTCCGACCGGCTTCTACATTATCGATGCACTGCAGTTGGGTGATATGAGCGTGCTGGCCGACGTGTTGCGTCACGCCGTACTTCCTGCGCTGGCGTTGGGATTGCTCACCGCAGGCGTGTTTATTCGTTTGGTGCGCACCAATGTGATTTCCACCTACAATTCCGGCTATGTCGAGGCTGCGCGTTCGCGTGGCGTCGCCGAAAAACGTCTGCTCAGCAAGCACGCATGGAGGCCGGCGCTTATTCCAATCATCACCGTTATGGGCATGCAGATCGCATTGATGCTCGCCGGCGCGGTGCTTACCGAAACCACCTTCGAATGGAAGGGACTCGGATTCATGTTGTCCCAATATCTGAAAGCGCGTGACTTCGTAGCTGTGCAGGGCATTGTGATTCTGATCGCCATCATCGTGGCCGTCGTCAACTTCATCGTTGACGTTATCGCCGCGTTGGTGGATCCGAGAGTGAGGTACTGACATGACTGCATCAGCAAATAACGTCACCGTCCCGGGTGACACTCGTCTGAACGATCTCAAAGTCAACAGGAAAGCTCCGTTCTGGGCCAAGATTCCGATCATCAAGGAGCTTCGCGTAGCGGTCGGCTGGCAGAAAGGCATGCTGATTACCGGCCTGTTGCTCACGGCGTTCTTCCTGCTCGTGGCCTTGTTCGCGCCCGTAATTGCACCGTACGGCTATGCGCAGCTCAAAGATGCCAATGGAGTTTCATTCCCGGCCCAGGCAGCACCCTCATCCGAGCATATTTGGGGTACCACCGCAGGTGGTTATGACGTGTTCAGCCGTGTGATTTGGGGCTCTCGTACCGCGGTCATTGCGATTGTGATCGCTGTGCTGCTTTCTATTTTCGCGGGTGTATTGCTCGGTTTGGTTTCCGGATATTTCGGTGGTTGGGTGGATCGTGTGCTTGTCATGATCGCCGACGCCATCTACTCTTTCCCCTCGCTGCTGCTTGCGATTCTGATGGCCATTATGATTTCCGGCGGTCAGTCTGGTCTGTGGAGTGGCATTCTCGCTTCGGGTATCTCCATCACCGTGGTCTATATTCCGCAGTATTTCCGTACCATTCGATCCGAGGTCATTCGAATCAAGGAATCCGCTTACGTTGATTCCGCTCGCGTGGTGGGCGCGTCGACATGGCGCATCATGACCAAGCACCTTCTTAAGAACTCCACCAGAACGTTACCGGTTATTCTGACGTTGAACTCGTCCGAAGCGATTCTGACTCTTGCGGGATTGGGCTTCCTCGGATTCGGCATCGAACCTACCGCAGCCGCTGAATGGGGTTACGATCTGAATCGTTCCGTGTCGGATGTAACCGCGGGCATTTGGTGGACCGCAGTGTTCCCAGGTATCGCCATCGTATTGATTGTTCTGGGTATCACCTTGGTGGGCGAATCCCTCAATGACCTTGCCGACCCGCGTCTGCGTGCGCGCAAATCCGCTGGTGAGGTGGTTGGATCCATCGAAGATACTTCGGTTGATCCCAGCCAGAAGCCGGGCGTTCGCAACGAGGTGATAGCCGAGCTCGCGGCCGCCAAGAATCCAATGGGAGCCAGCGATCAGCCAGTGACCGTTACGGATCGCGACCCGTCATTTACCGCCTCCGAATGGGGCTCCAAGGAAGAAGAGTGACGCAATGAGTGACGAACAAACCAATCTTGCGCAAGTCAAGGATCTGAGCGTTTCCTTCATGACCGACGCAGGATCCATCAAAGCCATCGACAAGATTAGCTTCACCATCCCACGCAAAACCGTGGTGGGTGTGGTTGGCGAATCAGGTTCCGGAAAATCCGTGACCGCACGTTCGATTATCAAGCTGTTGCCGGAGACGGCAACCACTTCCGGCGCGATTTATCTGTCGAACCGTGAAGGCAATGAGCAGCTTGACGTACTGTCTCTTTCCGGAGAAGATCTGCGCCGTATGCGCGGATCAGAAGCGGCCATGGTGTTCCAGGAACCTAATTCGGTACTTAATCCGGTGTACACCATCGGATGGCAAATCGAAGAGGGACTTCGCGCGCACGGCATGAAAGACAAGAAGGAGCTTCGTGCCAAGTCCGTGGATATCCTCAAAAAAGTAGGCATTCCTGATGCCGAAACTCGAATTGACTACTATCCGCATCAGTTCTCGGGCGGCCAAAAACAGCGTATCGTCATCGCCATGGCGTTGGTGCTCAATCCAGGTCTGATTCTGGCTGACGAACCGACTACCGCGCTCGACGTGACCGTGCAGGCAGAAATTCTTGACTTGTTGCGTCTTGCCCGCGACGAATTCGGCGCTTCCGTGCTGATTATCACTCATAATATGGGTGTGATCGCCGATATCGCCGATGAAGTGGTGGTCATGTATCGAGGTCATGTGGTCGAGCAGGGAAGCGTCGAACAGATCTTCTACTCGCCGAAAGACGATTACACCAAGCGGTTGCTCGCGGCCGTGCCGCGTATCGGGCAGAAACTGGTCGTTCGTGATGAGCAGGGCAAGGTGATTGAACGCAGCAAGGATTGGCATGACCAACCCATTGCCGTCGAGGCCAAGGGACTGACTATCACCTATCCTGGGCATTTGACGCAGCCTGATTTCAAGGCGGTCAATGGTATTGATTTCACTATTCACCGTTCCGAAGTGCTGGGATTGGTCGGCGAATCCGGTTCCGGCAAATCCACTACCGGTCGTGCCATCGCGGGTTTGCAGAAAGTGTCCGGCGGCTCCCTGAACGTGTTGGGTGTGGAAATGAACGGTGTCAAGGAACGTCAATTCAAACCCAAGCGTGCTGATATTGGTTTTGTGTTCCAAGATCCGGGTAGTTCATTCAATCCGCTGATGACCATCGCGGAGAATGTGGCAGAACCGCTGATCGTGCATAAAAAGTACTCGTCTGTGTCGGAAGCGAGCGACTATGTGGGAGATCTGCTCGAAATGGTGCAGTTGCCGCGTGCATATATGAACCGGTTCCCGCATGAGCTTTCCGGCGGTCAGCGTCAGCGTGCCTCCTTGGCACGAGCGCTGGCGCTTAAGCCGAGCCTGCTGATCGCCGACGAGCCGACTTCTGCATTGGATGTGTCGGTACAGGCGAAGGTGTTGGAGCTGTTCAAGAAACTGCAGGCGGAAATAGGTTTCGCATGCCTGTTCATCACCCATGATCTTGCCGTGGTCGATATGCTGGCCGATCGCATTATGGTGATGCATAAGGGCGAGATTGTGGAACATGGTGATGCCGATCAGGTTATGAATAACCCGCAGAATCCCTACACGCAGAAGTTGTTGGCATCGCTGCCGGTGCCTGATCCACGTGAACAGCGAAAACATCGCGCCCAGCTGCACGAGTTGCTCGCCAAAGGAATTTGATTCCGAAGTGAGTTTCGTGGCTTCCTGACATGCACAAGAGCTGGTGTGACGGTTCATGAGCGTCACACCAGCTCCTAGTTTATATATTCAATTGTGACTGTATTCAGCGAATCGCACCGTTGAAGGAGAATTGCGCGTGTGCGTCGCCGTTCGCCTTGTTCTTGAGGTACTCACGCACGTAGCCCATGCGTTCCACTGTGGTGTCGGCCAGGGGGCGAGGCAGGTCATCAGGGGAGAACCAACCCACGTTGAGGCTTTCCTCGTCACCTACGAACGGTTCGGCATTGCCATTCGGATCGGGCTTGCACACGAACAGGTGATCCATATACATGGTGTTGTCGCCGTTCGCATACGTAAGCACCTTGCGGGAAGACTTCACCGACACCAAATCGGTGACGATAACATCCACGCCAGTCTCTTCCTTGACCTCACGCGCCACCGTGTCGGCAGGTTCCTCGCCAGGCTCATTAATGCCATACACCATGGCCCACTCGCCGGTATCGGAACGCCTGCCAAGAAGCACACGACCTTGCTCGTCTTCAACATAGCCGGAGACGCCCATCAGCCACAGGAGATCGTGACCGACTTTCTTGCGTAACTCGAGAATGAATTCAGGCGTTGGCATATCAGGCCTTTGCACCTTCGGCAGCCATGCTGGCCATCCACTCTTCGACCTCATCGATCTGCTTTGGAATGCCGGCGGAAATCCATTCCGGACCATCCTCAGTCATCAGCACATCATCCTCAACGCGAATGCCGATGCCGCGATACTCCGGCGGAATCAACAGATCATCCTCACGGAAATACAGACCCGGCTCAATCGTGAAAATCATGCCAGGACGAATCGCAGCACCCTGATACGACTCATAACGTGCCTGAGCGCAATCATGCACATCCAAACCAAGATGATGGGCCACACCACAGGCGAGCCAACGGCGATGCTGCTGTCCTTCCGGAGAAAGCGACTCCTCGACATCGACCGGAAGAATGCCCCAATCATGCAGACGCTCGGCGATCACACGCATGCACGCATGATGAATGTCGGAATACGTGGCACCCGGCTTGGCAGCTTCAAAACCAGCCTGCTGGGAGTCCAAAACCGCCTGATACAGCTTTTTCTGGAAATCAGTGAACTTCCCGTTGGTCGGGAACGTGCGCGTGATATCGGCCGTATACAAGCTATTGACTTCCACGCCGGCATCAATCAGCAGCAGATCGCCGGACTCCACGGTACCGGTGTTACGCATCCAATGCAGAATCGGCGCATGAGCGCCGGAAGCGATGATCGTATCGTAGCCGACCTCATTGCCTTCCTCACGGGAAATGGCATTGAACGCGCCTTCCAGCATACGTTCCGAACGAGGCTTGTCGAGCGACGACGGCAGCTTGCGCAGAATATTGTCGAAACCATGCTTGGTTGCGGCAACGGCCTTGCGCATTTCACGAATCTCATATTCGTCCTTGCACATGCGAGCCTCGGCGGCAAACTCATGAAGCTTGTCATCGGCATGCGTATTGCCATCCGGATCGGCGAAGCCATTCGCCTCGCGAATATCCTCCACCATTTCGGTGATCTGCGGATCAGCCTCGCGAATCACACGCACACGCACGGCACCAGCTTCAGAACCGACATCCTTGCTCAACGCGTCAGCCAACTGCGCAATGTCATTGGTCTCAATACCGGTCATTGCAGTCATCTCCTGCAAGCCGGCACGAGGTCCAACCCAATATTCGCCATAATGGGCATTCATGAAAAAGTCCTGCGTGTAATGGTTCGCACGCGGAGCCACAAACAATTCCGGCACATGCGTCTTGCCGGCCGCAGCCTCCGGAGAATCGGGATCAACCGGATTCAACACCAGCACGGCACCGGCTTCGTAGTCTTCACCCAAACCGGTGTAATACGAAAACGTCGTATCCGGACGGAACGCATAATCGCAGTCGTTGTTGCGCACCTTCGGCTGACCGGCCGGGATCACAATACGCTCTCCGGGAAAAGCCTTACCCAGCGTGTCAAGACGAGCCTGAATGTAATGGGAAGACTCCAACGGTTCAATAGCCGGCTCATTATCATCCCAACCGGTGGTCATGAACTCCTTGAACGCCTCGGAACGCGGGCGCAGCGAACGATTGTTCACACGGTCGCTCATCGCCTGATCAGGGCCGGGAGCGCTGGACTGCTCCATGGCTTCATACTCCTTGTCTTTATCGGTAATGACTTCGTTCATCACATCTCCTGAATATGGTTGTCCATGCTTACGCAATTACCGCAAACCATCCTATAACTTTTTGCGCCGCGCAACGTTCATGCAAGCACATAGAATAAGGGAGATTGAGTGAGCAATCCCAAGGTAGGGGAGGAATCCGAAAGAATATGTCATTCGAACATCCGAATCGCAACAATGAAAGCATGATCGACGTCGAACGCGACATCATGAGCCGCCCATCAGAGCGCAATACCACCAATCTTGACCTGCAACGCATGAAGATGATCCTCGACATCATGGGACATCCCGAGCAGTCGTTCCGTGTGATTCATATCACCGGAACCAACGGCAAAGGATCTACCGCGCGCATGGCCGAGGCGATCTGCCGTGCCTACGGCATGCGAACCGGTTTATACACGTCACCGCATCTTGAACATGTCAACGAGCGCATCGCCATCGACGGCCAGCAGCTTTCCGACGACGATTTCGTTGATACCTGGGATCAAATCAAAGACCTTGTAGCCATGGTCGACATGAAGATGGAAGAACTCGACAAGCCAAAAATGAGCTTCTTCGAAGTGCTCACCGCCATGGCCATCTGGAAGTTCGCCGACGCTCCGGTCGATGTGGCCATCGTGGAGGTCGGTATGGGCGGCCGCTGGGATGCCACCAACGTGCTCGATGCCGATGCGGCCATTATCGGACCGATCGACATGGATCATATGGCATGGCTTGGCAATACCGTGGAACAGATCGCATCCGAAAAAGTCGGCATTATCAAGCCGGGCTGCATCGCGGTCATCGGGCGTCAACCGCATGAAGAGGCCGTCATGCCGATTATCGAGGAAGCGGCGAGGCAGAACCATGCCAATCTGGTGAGGGATGGCATCGAAGCGGAAGTTGTGACCCGCATTCCGGCAGTCGGCGGTCAGGTTGCGACCCTGCGTACGCCGAATGGCACGTACGCGGAAGTGCCGATCGCCAAATTCGGCGAACATCAGGCCCATAATGCGCTCGCGGCCCTGTGCGCGGCGGAAGTGGTGATTCCCGTCAACGGTGCGCTTGACGGTGATCTTGTGGCTGAGGCGTTGAGCACGGTGAGGATTCCAGGCCGCATCGAGCAGATTCGCACATCGCCAACGATCATTCTGGATGGCGGGCATAATGTGAATGCGGCAGAATCGTTGCGTGCCGCGATTGAGGAAAATTACGATTTCCAGCAACTCGTCGGCGTGATCGCCATGATGGGAGACAAGCAGGTCGAAGAGTATTTGGGCGTGCTCGAACCATTGCTGAGCCATGTGGTTGTCACTGAAAACTCGTGGCGTGATCGTGTGATGCCCGCGGAAGACCTGAAAACGGTTGCTGAACGCGTGTTTGGTGCGGAAAGGGTTACGTGTGTTCCTGAACTGCCGGATGCCATTCAGGAGGCTGTTAATATGGTTGACGCCGATGATGAGCTTGGTGTTGGCTATGGTCACGGTGTGCTGATTTGCGGTAGCTTCACTACGGCTGGCGATGCGCGTCTCATGCTGGAAGAGAAGGTCAATCCCGATTTGAAGAAGCCGAAGTCGGAACGTGTCTTCCAGGAGGCTGTTGAGCCGGAACCGCGTAAGGATCAGGACGAGGCGGATCTCGATTTCGAATCCGATGCCAATCCTGATTTCGATATCAACGATTTCGGCAGTGTCGGTCCGGATCTTGCTGAAGATGAAGATGCTGATGCTTCCGAAGTTGAGCATGCGGATGCTGCATCTTCTGAAGATGTGCGGTAATCGCATATGCATGGCGATGATGGATCGTCGGTTGTTGTCGACGGTCCATCGATCCAACGATCTGTGATGCAATACAAAGGAGGATGCGGCGATATCGATTCGCTGCATCCTCCTTCGTACGATATTTCGCGCTATCCGTCGTGAGGCGCGATTATTACTTGCGCAGTTTGCGACGCAGCGACTGCAGCAGCGTGAGCGAACGGTAGAATGCCTTCTTGACCGGAATGTCACGACCTGCGGAAATCTGTGCGATGCTTTCGGAGAATTTCGTCTTGAATCCGTTCAGACTCTTCAATGAAGGCGCGAAATCGTTGCCGATACCCATCAAATCGAGCACTGTGCAACCTTGCTCGCCAAGCGTGCAGCATATAACGTAAATCAGCTTGTCGGGAACATGCTGGCGCATGATTTCCGTACGCATGCACGCATAGTAATAGACCGCGTGATCGCCGTTGATGGTAACGATGGACCATGCCACAACCTTGCCGTCGATACGTGCCGCGAATACGCGCGCATGATCAGGACCAAGATTGCTGATCATATCGACATAGTCGCTCATCGGAGCGGGGGAGAATCCGTCACGGTTGGCGGTATCAACCATGACCTCGTAGTATTCGGAAAAATCAGCCATCGCCTGCGCGGTCTCATCGGCGCAAACGGCGGGGCTCTCCCTCAACGCCTTACGCACGTCGCGGCGGCCACGCTTCTTCATGCGTGTAAGAATCGCCTCATCGCCACCGGTGATGTCCACATACACGGTCTCGTTGTAAGGAACGGTGGAAAGCACCGGGAACGAGCCCTCGAAATTCCACAAGTCGATACGCAGGAACACAACGTTTTTATCGCGTTTGCGTACGTCCTCAACAAGCAGGTCACGAACCTGTGCTTCCAGCTGCGCGGAAGGCTTGTCAAGCCAAGCAGGACCATGAACGGACCTCAAATAGTGGTAGCCATGGGTTTCGTAATCGATGAGTGCGATGAACGCGATTGGAGCGCCGTCCTGCTTCACCACATACGCACCCCACGGCGTACGTCCGTCAATGGTGTTCTGGTATTTGGCCCATACCGCGGTCTGTTCGATGGGCAGGGTAAGACCCGCCTGCACAGCCTGCTGTTCCATGGTGGCTGCGTCGGTGAATTCAAGAGTGATCATGATTGTTGGATTGTTCCTTATGGTTGGTGATTACTCGATGATGGTTGGCTGTTGCTGCAGGTCAGGCAAGTCCAAAAATACGTTTCACAATATGGTCGTCGCCTTCGAAGGGAATATGTTTGCCGTGGTCTTTGAACCAGCGCTCGTTGCCTTTGCCGATGATAAGGATGATATGGAGGCGGTTAGGATTCCTGCGGTCGATTGCTACGGTCGATTCCACTGCTTTCGTACGATCAAGAATGATCCTCGCATCCAGATCAGGATTGGTGACACTGTCGAGCATGTCTTGGCAGACGTGTTCGACAGGCTCGTCATCCGTGTCTTCGAAGGTGAGAATCAGATGGTTGACGCGATTCTGCGCGGCCCTGACGATTTCCGATCTGCGATCATACGCTTTATTGCCTGCGGATCCAGTGACCAGCGTGACCTCAGGATCGTCCTTGCCGTAGCGTTGGCCGACATAGTCGAGCAACGCCGTTACGGAAGCATAATTGTGCGCATAATCGACGATGGCGATGGTATTTGACTTCGTATCGTGGAAATGCTCCATACGACCGGCGATACGTACCGGTTCCATATTGCGCAGCGCTTCCTTCGCGGCGGTTTCGTGGAAATCGAATCCAACGGCATGCGCAATGGCAATGGCCGCGGCGGCGTTCGCATAATTGAAATCACCATCCAATTGCAGGCTGAGAGAGCCGATCCGTTCACCTTCCACCGCAATGGCGAATCGGCTATGGTCGGCGGATTCCGGCCATGCGGTCACATCCGCGGCCGATGCTTCACCAAGGGCAAACGTGGTGACGGGAATATCGGCGATTGCAGCATCCTGACGAATAAGATCGGCGTGTGCGCATGCCGTGCCGAAAACCAGGGAACGGCAATTCTTCACAATCTGGCGTTTGCAGTGGAAGTAATCCTCGAATGTCGGATGCTCGATGGGGCTGATATGGTCCGGGCTGATATTGAGGAATGCGGCGACGTCGAAAGTAAGTCCGAAAACGCGATTGACTTTGTACGCCTGCGACGAAACCTCCATAACCAGGTATTCCATGCCGTTATCAGCGGCTTCGCGCATCATACGGAACGCATCCATGGACTCCGGGGTGGTCAAATCGGACTCGACATAGGTATGTCCGTCAAGGCAATTATCGACGGAGGAGAACAATGCGCATTTGCCGCCGGAGCAGCCATTGAGCATGGCCTGGGTGAGGTAGGCGGTAGTGGTTTTTCCCTTGGTCCCGGTAATGCCGACGACTTTCAGCTGGTCCTGTGGGTACCCATAAAATGCCGCGGACAGCAGACTCATGGCTTTGCGCGCGTCATTCACGATGAGTCCCGGAACTTTCGTCGCCGTGGAGAAGTCGTTTTCCGCAACGTATGCGGCAAGACCACGATCATCGATGCCATCGAGATATTCCGCTTTGAAACGGCCTTTGCAGCATAGGAGCGTGCCAGATACGACCTGCCTGGTGTCGTAGGTGATTGAACCGAATGGCTTGTCGAATCCGTTGACGGTCTGCGCGTCAAGCGTCCAGGCGTCTCCTTGGATGATTTCGCGCAGCAATCCATGCTCGTTGAGCAGACGTGCTGCTGATGCCAGAGTCAAAGCCATATTTCATGTTCTCCCTGTTCTTCGGATACCGAACAGCCATTCTACCTTCAGCTATGTGCATGGCATGTGGAAGTCGATGTGATTACAATGAAGCTGTGACTGAAGTACGAACGGAAACCATGGCAAGCAAAAGGACGCGTTTTGAAAAACTCGCCATGCCTGTGGTCGATGCGTTGTACCGGCAGGCGATGAAGCTTACCAACAATCCCGACGATGCTCAAGATTTGGTTCAGGATACTTTCGAACGGGGATTCAAGGCGTTCGACTCCTTTCAGGAGGGAACGAATTTCGCCGCATGGATGACGACCATCGAGCGGAATGCCTATTTCAACCAGTATGCCAAAGCCAAACGCAGACCGCAGCGGGCCAACGATTCCACCGGTGAATATGACGATTGGGACATTTATTCGGCTTCGGAACATTCCTCGGAAGAGCTCAAATCGGCGGAACAGGAATATTTGGACGCCTATGCGCCCGAAGAAATCATGGCGGCGCTCGCCAAGCTTTCGCCGGAACGCCGTCAGGTGTTCATCGATGCTGCGATTGATGGCAAGTCATACCAGCAGGTAGCTGACGAACAGGGTGTGAAAATCGGTACGGTGATGAGCCGTCTCAATCGCGCGCGTACGCAGTTGAAACGAGAACTTGCCAACTATGCGAAGGAACGTGGCTATGCCACGGCAGGGAAGGGCAGAGCATGAGTGAATCGATCGAACGGCATATCACCACTGTCGCCACCAGCGAGGACGGCACTGTGACACAGGTGACGCATACCAGCGTGCGCGTTAGCACCTCCGGTGATTGCTTCGACCCCGAACGTTGCTGTGACGAGCGTGAACGGGCATTGATCGCGGCCATGCGCGCGTATCTGCGTCCGCAGCATGCTCCGCAGAGTCTTATCGACCGCCTTGAGGCAACGCTCGACCATTGTTGTGGAGAGCGGTGAGCAAGCCGATGAGAGTATGAGAAAACCCCGCCGATCATAACGATTCAGCGGGGTTTTCGATGCTCTGTAGCGTTATTCACGCTGGCAGGGATCAGGCGTTTGGACGCTTGCCGTGATTGGCGGCCTTCTTACGACGATCCTTGCGCTTACGTCCGCGCATGCCCATGATTGGACTCCTTTACTTACGATTAATAAGCCTTCGGGATTATCGCACACGAGCGAGACGTTTGCCAAATCCGGTGTTCGATAGGTGACCACTTAGACTTATCCGTCGGGTTTTTATATGACCGGAATCAGCCGGTTTAACCGACTGGATCACTCGATCACGCTCACTCGCATGTTTACTCGGCCATACCGAGGAACAGCGAGGTGCTGGTGGTTTCGCCCGGCTTGATCACGATCAGCTCGTTGCCTGTGTTGAACGCGTTGGCGTAGGCGGTCTGTGGCTCCACGGCAACGCCGGCAGGATGCTGGAATGCGGGGAACTTGGTACCGGTGCACACCTGGAACGAAGTGATGGTTTCATCGCCGCCAACACGGACCTTCTTGCCATCGGCGCGGGTGAACACTGCCGTGACGGAACCGTCTTCGGCATGCTCCAGATCGGTCCATGCATCGTCGAACGGCTGCTCGGTAAGTAGGGTGTCTTCGCGCAGGTCGTATTTGGTGCCGTCAACCGGCTCGGTGCCGGTCGGAATGAGGTTTTTATCTACGGTGACATGCGTGCGAGCCGGTAGCGTAAGGCTGCACTTGGCGTTGTGCTCGTCGATTTCGTCGCCATAGCCGTTGAGGCTGTTGGCAAGCCACGGGTGAATGGCCAAAGCCCACGGCGCGTTCGTGTCGCCGTTATTGTAGGCGCTGACGGTCAGATGCATGCCGTCGTCGGCGAGGCTGTACGTGGCGGTGACATATAGATCAAACGGGTAGCCGACCATGTTGGGGGAACGCCAGGCGAGGGTCACTGCGTCTTCGGCAAGCGAAATCAGCTTCCAGAACGAGCGGTATCCGTAGCCATGGATGGCGGTGTTGCGGTCATGCTCATCGATCGGCAGCGAATAGGTCTTGCCTTCGAACGTGTACTCGCCACCCTCGATGCGATTCGGGAACGGAATGAGGATCTGGCCGTGGCAGCAGGTCACCAAATCGTCCGGACCAAGGGCGACCGTCAGATCTTCGCCCTTATAGGTCAGCTTGCGCATCGTTGCGCCGAGTTCGGTGATGACGGCTTCATAGTCGCCATGGGAGATGGAGAATTGCTGTCCGGTGCGGGCAGTCAGATTGATGCAGGTCATAGTCACTCCATAGTGCCGTTGGATATGTTCCGGTAACGGTAGCGTTACCGCTAACACCACAGTCTACCTGTTTTATGCCGTATGGCGATGCCGTTTCTCCGGCGTGCCGCCCATGCTTTAGTATTGATGAGGTTTTCACGAAGTGACGAAAGGCGGCCATCATGACCAAACGTATCGTACTGGCGGATCCACGTGGCTTTTGCGCGGGCGTCGACAGGGCGATTCTGACTGTGCAGACGATTCTCAAAGCTGCCAATACGTCTCGCAATGATGGTCTGCCGCCGGTGTATGTACGCCGTCAGATTGTGCACAACAAGCATGTCGTTGAGGAATTGTCGGCTCAGGGTGCGGTGTTCGTACAGGAATTGGATGAGGTTCCCGATGCCGCGGCTTCCGCGGGAATTCCGATTGTCTTTTCTGCACACGGCGTGTCTCCTGAGGTGAAGGCTGAAGCTTCAGCTCGGGGCATGCATGTCGTTGATGCTACATGCCCTTTGGTGAGCAAAGTGCACCGTGAAGTGTTGCGTTTCGTCAAAGAAGGGTACGAGATTATCTACATCGGACACAACGGCCATGATGAAGCCGTTGGCGTGGTCGGTGAATCCCCGGAACATGTGCACCTCATCGAACATGAATCGGATGTCGATTCGCTCGAGTTTTCTTCGGATGCGAAATTGGTGCTGCTTTCGCAGACCACATTGAGCGTGGATGAGACGGCGGGCACGATCGCTGCGTTGAAAGAGCGTTTCCCCTGGCTTGAGATGCCTCCGAATTCCGATATCTGCTATGCCACATCGAATCGGCAGGCCGCGGTCAAGTTGGTTGCCGAGCAGTCTGATTGCGTGGTGATCGTTGGTTCGGCGAATTCGTCGAATTCCGTTCGTCTGATGGAGGTTGCGCAGGAGGGGCTGAACACGCGTTTCGATGGCGTGCCGAATGGTCCTCACGGAAAGGCCTACCGCGTGGATGATGCGTCCGAGCTTGATCCTGCGTGGTTTGAAGGCGTTGAATCCGTGGGGATTTCGTCGGGAGCATCCGTGCCTGACGAACTGGTGTCAGGCGTTATCGAAGCGCTGGAACAGCGTGGTTTCGATGATGTGACCACCATCGAAACCATTAAGGAGAACATGCATTTCGTGCTCCCCAGTGAGCTTCGTAAGAAACCAGCCTGCTGACCGGCTTCTATTACCGGTGATTACCAGGTGCCGATAGGTGCGGCTATGCCGTCAAGCACCTTGAGCAGATCATTGGGATTGATGCCGATCGAAAAGCCGCGTTTGCCTCCCGACAGTAGTATTTCGCCATATTGCAGCGCGCTTTCGTCGAGCACGGTTTTGTGATGCGTACGTTGACCGAGTGGTGAGATGCCTCCCACCACATACCCGGATTCGCGCATGGCGACTTTTGGATCGGCCATAGCGGCTTTCTTGGCTCCGACTGCTGCGGCCAGCGCCTTCAGATCCATGTGCCCGCTTACTGGAACCACGCCCACCACACGTTCGGAGCCGGTGTCGGCCATAAGCGTTTTGAATACCTGATGTTCATCGAAGCCCAGTTTGGTGGCGGCCTCAACCCCATAACCGTCATCCATATGGTCGTTCGAATGTGCGTATTCGTATGTTTTGAATGGGATTCCCGCTTGTTCGAGTTGCACTGTTGCCGGCGTGGAGCCGGCGCCCTTCTCATGCTTTTTCTTGCCCATATCGATTCACTCTAAAACGTATTTGTGTCGGTTAGCAAAAGGGCTTTCGTCGTGAGACGAAAGCCCTTGTACCAAGTTCTACTTAGTGAACTGTGCGGATTGCTCCGCCATGGTTCACTCGGAGATCTCAGCGAAGTACAGCAGGGTGCGCACCATGTTGCAGGTGAAGCCGTACTCGTTGTCGTACCAAGAAACGGTACGAGCCATGGTCACGCCGTCAACGGTGTTGACGTCGGTCTGGGTCGGATCGAACACGCCACCGTGGGTGTCTCCGATGATGTCGGAAGACACAATGCCATCCTCGTTGTAGCCGTAGAAGTCGGTGGAGGAGAAGGCAGCCTTGAATGCGGCGTTGATCTCGTCAGCGGTGACTTCCTTGTTCAGGACGGTGGTCAGCTCGGTGACGGAGCCATCCGGAACCTGGATACGCTGGGCGTGGCCCTGCAGCTTGCCGTTCACGGACGGAACGACCTTGCCGATAGCCTTGGCAGCGCCGGTGGAGTGAGGAATGGTGTTGATTGCGGCGGCACGGTTGTTGCGAGCCTTCGGGAAGCGCGGGCCGTCGAGGATCATCTGGGTGCCGGTATAGGCGTGGATGGTGGTCATGAAGCCAGCCTTGATGCCCCAGTTCTCGTCCAGCAGCTTGACCATGGCGGCCATGGAGTTGGTGGTGCAGGAGCCGGCGGACACGATCACGTCGGAAGCCTTCAGGATCTCGTGGTTCACGCCGAAGACGACGGTCGGGGTGGTCTCGTCCTTGGCCGGAGCGGAGATCAGGACCTTCTTGGCGCCAGCGTTGATGTGAGCCTGGGACTTCTCAGCGGAGGTGTAGAAGCCGGTGCACTCGAGCACGAACTCAACGCCATCGTTCTTGACCCACGGGATGTTGTTGGCATCCTTCTCGGCGTAAACCTTGTATTCCTTGCCATCGACCACGATGGAGTCTTCGGTGGAGGTGACCTCAACCGGGGTGCCATCGTCATGACGGAAGGTGCCGTGGGTGCTGTCGTACTTCAGCAGGTAGGCCAGCATGGACGGGGTGGTCAGATCGTTGATTGCAGCGACCTCAATGTCACCGGCCTGGCCGCCACGAGCCTGCAGCTCGAAGATGCGGCGGAAAGCCAGACGACCGATACGACCAAAGCCGTTAATACCAATCTTAACTGTCATGTAATTCTCCCTTTAGGGTAGGCCACGCGTGTGCTGGGCACACAGAAGCCATTGTTTACCAACGTCACCCACTTTAGTGCGTCACCTGTACTTAAGGCAACGCACTCGCGCGTGTGTTTCAGAAAACGTCGTATTTTTCCGTGAGCGCTCACATCATCTTTTCGAGATAAACGTGATAGACGAAGGTGATTTTCTTCGCTTTGCGATTAGCGGGATTGGCGTTCGTGCTTGGCAAGCGCTGAAGATACTTTGGTGTCCAACGATCCGAGGTCACCCTCAAATGTGTGGTGCCAAGAGACTGCTGGTAGTGGGGCTTCCGAAGGGAAAGTCACCACCAAGGTGCCATGTTCGACGCCGATATGGGCGGCGGCTCCGTTGAGGAATTCGTTACTGACGCCGTTGACACGTGTGCTGGTCATCGTCATGTCATCTACCTCGTATTTCAGTCCACGTTCGCTCACGCCAAGAGAGGTGTCGGAATGAGAGAATACGGAAACCATACGTCCTGGTTCGACGTTGTTCTCGCCGAAATCGAGTGCTCCATCGCAAATCGCGGTCACAATGGAGCCGTTCCCGTGCAGAAAACCTACTGCACCATGCTGAGCCAGCAATGCCATCAGTTGGATATTGGATATGGTGTGATCGATTCGTCCGCCGAGCGCGCCATATATATGGAAAAGCCGCGCATGGTGTGACCAGCCGATTTTTAGTGCCGACAGAAGGTCTGGATCGTCTTTTTCTGGAGGTAGGGCAATGGTGTGTTCACCCTGTGTCGGACGTTCTCCAGTAAGCGAATCGAAATCGCCCACCACCACGTCAGGCGACATATCAAGTGCGCGTGCATGGTCAAGCCCTCCGTCCGCCGCGATAATGAATGCTCCAGACGGAACGATGGGGGTATCGCTGTAGTATTCGCCAGCCGCGAAAATCACGCATGTGTTGGAATTATCTGTCATATGGGGTCAGTGTAATATGGCGTTAGAATGATTAAAGAAGATGTTTCAGAAGGTTTCATTATGCGACACGCTGTGGTCGCGGCGTGTGGTATTATCTACAAGGCTTGAGAAATCAAGAAAGCGGGATATCTCCACCTGGAAGCCTTTCAGGGCCTCGGGTTCAGGCATAAGCCTCTGGTGCCGTATGAAATGGCAGTGGAAGAGCTGTGGTATGGCTCTTTGTCGCGCCCTCGAATTGGGTGTTTTGGCTTGCCGTGAACATGCGAGACTTTGAAAAACTGCCGATCTGGGAGCATTCCGTCGAATGGAACATGAGGATTGGAGTCATCATCAGCGACGAACCACGCATTAACGACGAGATTCGCGTCTCCCAGGTGCGTCTGATCGGCCCGAACGGCGAACAGGTGGGAGTCATCGCGACTTCCGTCGCACTGAACCTGGCAAAGGAAGCGAACCTCGATCTCGTCGAGGTGGCGCCCAACGCGAAGCCTCCGGTTGCCAAGCTCATCGATTACGGCAAGTACAAGTACAACGAGAAGATCAAGGCTCGTGAGGCTCGTCGTAACCAGAGCACTGCGGAAATCAAGGAAATTCGCTTCCGTCTAAAGATCGACGACCATGACTTCGAAGTCAAGAAGGGCCATGTTGTGCGCTTCCTGAACGGTGGAGACAAGGTCAAGGTCACCATCATGCTGCGCGGTCGCGAGCAGTCCCGTCCGATCGGTGGCGTCGAGCTCTTGCAGCGTCTCGCCAGCGAGGTGGAGGAATACGGCACCGTCGAATTCGCTCCGAAGCAGGAAGGCCGCAATATCATCATGACGCTCGCACCGAAGGGCAAGAAGGTTCACACCCAGTCCGAGCAGCGTCGTCGTGGTGATCAGTCCCGTGCCGAGCGTCAGGCCCGTCAGGCTGCACGTCTGGCGGCCAAGCAGGAAGCCCAAGCTCAGGCGGCGGCCGAAGCCAAGGCTGCAGTGGCATCCGACAAACCGAAGACTTCCGAAACGAAGTAATAAACAAGGAGGGCAGCAATGCCGAAGATGAAAACTAATTCCGCCGCTTCCAAGCGCGTCCGCGTGACCGGTTCCGGCAAGCTGATGCACGCTGGCTCCGCGATGCGCCACAACCTCGAGCACAAGTCCGCTCGTAAGCGTCGCGCACTGAAGGCCGACGGCGTTCTGGCTACTTCCCAGAGCAAGAACATGAAGAAGCTGCTCGGTCGCTGAGTATAGCGAGAGCGAATAAGAAGACTTAATAGAAAGCTGAGGAATCAAATATGGCACGTGTCAAGCGCGCAGTAAACGCCCACAAGAAGCGTCGCGTCGTTCTCGAGAGGGCTTCCGGCTACCGCGGCCAGCGCTCCCGTCTGTACCGTAAGGCCAAGGAGCAGCTGCTTCACTCCTTTACTTACAACTTCCGCGATCGTAAGGCTCGCAAGGGCGACTTCCGCAAGCTGTGGATCCAGCGCATCAATGCTGCTGTCCGCGCTGAGGGCATCACCTACAACCGCTTCATCCAGGGCCTGCACCTCGCTGGCATCGAACTGGATCGTCGCGCTCTCGCCGAGCTGGCCATCTCTGATCCGGAGACCTTCAAGGCCATCGTCGAGCAGGCCAAGGCCGCTCTTCCGGCTGATGTGAATGCTCCGAAGGAAGCCTGAGCTTCTTCGCTGATTCAGCGTGATTGACAGGAACCCTCGCTCCAGCAATGGGCGGGGGTTCCTGCGTTGCATGGCAGGGCTCGTTTGACCTATGGTAAGGGACCGCTCAGTGGTATACGATGAGCCGGATGGGATCTGCTGGAAGGAGGGTGATGGACGATTTCGAACGGACAATTCGGCAATTCCTCGCTCATATCGACGTTGAACGAGGACTGTCGAAGGCGACGGTGTCGGCGTATGGCGCCGATTTGAAGAAGTATCGTCAGTGGCTTGCCGACCAAGGCGTTGGCGGTATCGCGGCCGTGACGACACAGGATGTGGAACGTTATATCGTCTTCCTTGACGAGTCGGGAGAGTCATCTCGAAGCAAGGCACGCCGGTTGGCCAGCATTCATGCGCTTCATCGTTTCGCAGTGAACGAACATATTGTTGTCGATGATGTGTCCGCGCAGGTAAAGGCCCCTAAGGGCGTGAGCACGCTTCCCGATGTGCTGACCGTTGATGAGGTGGCTAGACTGCTGGACTCTATCCCCGTTTCTCAAAACAGAGAGCATGATGGTGTCGTGTCGGAGTTTCCCGATGATCCGGTGATGTTGCGTGACAAGGCATTGCTTGAATTCATGTATGCGACCGGTGCCCGCGTGTCGGAGGCGTGCGGTGCGAATCTCGATGATGTCGATGTGGACGGCAGAATCGCAAGACTTATGGGCAAAGGCTCTAAGCAGCGGCTGGTTCCCGTCGGCAGCTATGCGTGCGAAGCGATCATCCGGTATTTGCATGCGGGGCGTCCTAAGCTGGAATCCAAATCGAAAGGTCCCGTGGAACGGCGTGCCCTATTTCTGAATAAACGAGGAAAAAGATTGTCGCGACAGTCGGTTTGGGAAATCATCAGGGGAGCGGGGGAGCGTGCGCACATCGATAAGCCGCTGCATCCTCACACCTTGCGGCACTCTTTCGCCACGCACCTTATTCAGGGCGGTGCCGATGTGCGTACCGTGCAGGAGCTGCTTGGTCATGCAAGCGTTACCACCACACAGATTTACACGCATATCAGTCCTGAAAACCTGATTGAGACATATCTGATGTCTCATCCGCGCGCCAGATGATGGTGTTGCTGCCGTTTTGAACGGTGACAATGGACTAGCATGGATTACAGTGAAAATTGACACAAGGATGTTGGTAAGGTAAACGGTATGCCTACGGATTTGCTTGGACGTGATTATGAGACGTTTCCCGCTCCGGAGCCGCTGCAGACGCACGGTCCGGCGAGGATCATCGCCATGTGCAACCAGAAAGGTGGCGTCGGCAAGACCACCAGTTCCATCAATATCGCTGGTGCATTGAGCCAGTATGGGCGTCGCGTGCTTATCGTCGATTTCGACCCGCAGGGTGCGGCCACGGTGGGGTTGGGCATCAACGCCAATACCGTGGAAGATACGGTGTACACCGCACTGTTCAATCCTCGCATGGATGTGCATGATGTGATTCGACATACCGATTTCGAGAATCTCGATATCATGCCGGCCAACATTGATCTGTCCGCCGCTGAAGTGCAGTTGGTCACCGAAGTTGGGCGCGAGCAGGTGCTGGCTGGCGTGTTGCGTCAGGTCAAGGATGAATACGATGTGATCATCGTCGATTGCCAGCCTTCTCTGGGTTTGCTTACGGTGAATGCGCTGACCGCTGCCGATGGCGTGATCATTCCCGTGGCTGCTGAGTTCTTCGCACTGCGAGGCGTGGCCTTGTTGATGCAGTCCATCGAAAAAGTACAATCCCGCATCAATCCGAGTCTGGAAGTGTACGGAGTGCTCGTCACCATGTTCACGCATACCTTGCATTGTGATGAAGTGTTGCAGCGTATTTATGAGGCATTCCAAGGCAAGGTCTTCCATTCAGTCATCTCACGTTCCATCAAACTTCCGGATTCCACGGTTGCGGCCGCGCCTATCACCATTTATGCGCCGAACCATAAGACCGCGAAGGAATATCGTGAGGTTGCCCGAGAGCTGATTGCTCAGGGCATCGTCGCATAAGACGCATAGGGCTCCTTCGTGGGGCCTTTTTCGTTGAAGGGCATACGTGGGTTGAAATTCAAGCGGTGTGGTGAAACACTGCACTTATAGTCATGTTGACTATAAGTGCTACACTGTGATTCCGGAACAATTCAAATCGACAAAAGATCGGAGAGGTGAGGCGCGATGATCATGGGCAATGTCTCAGAACGGCGCAAACAGCCGCCGCAGGTGGGCGTTTCCGTGGTCATTCTCGCTTTGGGGCCAGCTTCCCACGGAACGCAGGAACATGCTCGAACCAGTGCGGGATCCACCTTGTGGATACCGCTGGTCCGGCGCGTGCGCCAGCCTTTTCTTGGCCAGTGGGCGTTGCCCGGTGGTGGTTTGAGGGCTGACCACTCGCTGGAGCAATCTGCCTACGTTGCGCTGGAATCCACGACATCGTTGCATCCACGGTATCTTGAACAGCTGTATACATTCGGCGATCCGGCGCGCTCACACGGCGGGCTGCCGATGGTATCCATCGTCTATTGGGCGTTGGTCGACGATCTTAACGGGCAACTCGGGCAGAGTATCGACGACAATGTCAAATGGTTTCCTGTGGATGATCTGCCTGAGTTGGCATTTGACCATGGCGACATCGTGGACTACGCCCTCAGCAGACTTCGTGGCAAAATCGAATATCCGCAGATCGTCACCAGATTGGTAGGCGAGAGGTTTACGCTGAGCCAGCTGCATGACGTGTACGAGGCCGTTGCCGGTCAGAGCATCGATCTGGCGAATTTCCGCCGTAAGATGCTCGCATCCGGGCAGCTGGAGGACACCGGTGACAAATTGCGTGTCGGACGCAATCGTCCGGCAACGGTGTATCGCTACACCATGGATGTGCTCCGACAGTCGACATGGAGCGATGCTCGGGATCGCCATGATTTCGATGTGCGGGAAACGCAGGATGATGTGCTTTCCGCGTTGACGACGATCTGACGTCTTTTCGGATTGTTTCCTTTTCAGACGATTCTGTCTGGTTTTCGGCATGCCTTGTAGGCATGGTCGTTTCGTATGAGAGGAAGAAGTATGACATCCGTGCAATCCGCATCGGTTGCTTCGTCGGGTTCGTTGACACGCAATGAGCGTCTTGATCGCCTGCCGTTTAACAAAGCGCATAGGAAACTTCTGGTGGCGTCCGGTATCGGCTGGGCTTTCGACGCCATGGACGTCGGCTTGGTGTCCTTCGTTGTGGCGGCCATCGCGGCTGACCCGCATTTCAATCTGACACCAACCGAGAAAAGCTGGGTGCTGTCCATCGGCTTCGTCGGCATGGCGATCGGTGCTGCGCTGGGTGGTTTTGTAGCCGATCGTGTTGGCCGCAAAACGGTCTTTTCCGCGACGCTGGTGATTTTCGGTTTGGCGAATGGCGGCATGGCACTGTCATGGTCGTTGGCCGCGCTTTTGATCGCTCGTCTGATCATCGGTCTTGGTTTGGGCGCCGAACTGCCAGTGGCTTCCACTCTGGTTTCTGAATTCTCTCCGACCAAACAACGCGGTCGTATGACGGTGCTGTTGGAATCCTTCTGGGCTGTCGGCTGGATTGTCGCCGCCTGCATTGGCTACTTTGTGATTCCGAATACCGGCGATTGGGGTTGGCGCTGGGCTTTGCTCATTGGCGCGTTGCCGCTGCTGTATGCCATTGTGACGCGTGTTCATATTCCGGAATCCGTGCGATTCCTGGAATCCAAGGGGCGTGAGGACGAAGCCGAACAGGCCGTACGCTATTTCGAACAGGCAGGTGGCATCGAGCCAGTGGCTTCCCCGAAGGGCAAACCACTGCCGAAGATCAACACCCGCGAACTGTTCGGCAAAAAGTGCATCGCGCGCACCGCAGCCATTTGGGCCACGTGGTTCTTCGTGAACTTCTCCTACTATGGAGCGTTCACATGGATGCCGTCGCTGCTGGCCGACCAGTTTGGCTCGCTGACCAAGTCGTTCGGCTATACGCTGGCCATCGCCGTCGCGCAGTTGCCGGGATACTTCCTGGCCGCATGGCTGGTGGAGATCTGGGGCCGCAGGAAGACGCTGAGCGTGTTCCTTGCCGTGTCGGCCGTGGCCGCGTTTGCTTTCTCGCAAGCGGGTTCCGTAGCGGCGGTGTTGGGCTTTGGCATGTTGTTGTCCGCATCCAATCTTGGCGCGTGGGGCGTACTGTATGCGGTGACTCCGGAAATCTATCCGACCCGCCTGCGCGCTGCTGCGTCCGGTGCTGCTGCGGCATGTGGCCGAGTGGCTGCCATCATAGCTCCGCTGCTCATGCCGTGGTTCCTGACGCTGTCCGGTGGCAACAAGGCGGTGGCATTCATCGTTTTCGCGGTCGCCTTCATTCTGGCCTGCGTTGCGGCGTTGTGCTTGCCGGAACGCACTGGTAAGGAACTTGAGGATTAACGAATTATTTTGAGTGGTCCCAAGAGATCATACGTTTGCGGTTGTTGAGATTCGACAACCGCAAACTTTGTATGTGGGCGAAAGCGCTGGGACCGGAACTGTCGTAATGGTTCGCTAGGATTGGCTCGGTTTGTGTGGAGTACGGATTTGTAAGTACCGATAACCAGTATGTACCGAACGGTAACGCAAGAGAACAGCAATACTAAGAGAGGTTTCGATGGCGGTTCGCGGCGATATTCGAAATGTAGCGATTGTGGCACACGTCGATCACGGCAAGACCACGTTGGTCAATGCCATGCTGGCACAGTCCCACGTGTTCAACGAACGTGAGGAAGTTCCGGATCGTGTGATGGATTCCAATGATCTGGAACGTGAGAAGGGCATCACCATCCTCGCCAAGAACACCGCTGTGCAGTACACCGGTCCGCTGGCCGCCAAGTACGGCCATCCGGAAGGCATCACCCTCAACATCATCGATACTCCTGGTCACGCCGATTTCGGCGGCGAGGTCGAGCGTGGCATCTCCATGGTTGATGGCGTCGTGCTGCTCGTCGACGCATCCGAAGGCCCGCTGCCGCAGACCCGCTTCGTGCTGCGCAAGGCTTTGGAAGCCAAGCTGCCGGTTATCCTGTGCGTGAACAAGACCGATCGTCCGGACGCACGTATCGAAGAGGTCGTTGGAGAATCCTCCGACCTGCTGCTCGGCCTGGCTCAGGACGTTATCGAAGAGGGTGTCGATCTCGATGAGGATGCGCTGTTCGACCTGCCGGTCATCTACTGCGCGGCCAAGGCCGGCTACGCTTCCGAAAACCAGCCGGAGAATGGCGGTCTGCCGGATAACGAAGATCTCGAACCGCTGTTCGAAGCCATCATCAAGAACATTCCGGCTCCGGAATACGAGGAAGGCGCGCCTTTGCAGGCACACGTCGCCAACATCGATTCCTCTGATTTCCTGGGTCGACTCGGCTTGGTGCGTATCTACAACGGCACTCTCGAAAAGGGCAAGACCTACGGTCTGTCCCGTGTGGACGGCTCCGTCGAAAACTTCCGCGTCTCCGAACTGCTGCGTACGCAGGGTCTTGAGCGCACCCCGGTCGATTCCGCGGGTCCTGGCGACATCGTCGCAGTCGCCGGCGTGAATGACATCATGATCGGCGAAACCATCGTTGATCCGTCCGATCCGCGTCCGCTGCCGCTGATCCACGTTGATGATCCGGCCATCTCCATGACTTTCGGCATCAACGATTCCCCGCTTGCCGGAACCGAAGGCAAGGACCACAAGCTTACCGCCCGCATGATCAAGGATCGCCTTGACCGCGAACTCATCGGCAACGTGTCCATCAAGGTGCTGCCGACCGAACGCCCGGATGCATGGGAAGTCCAGGGTCGTGGCGAGCTCGCCTTGGCCGTGCTTGCCGAACAGATGCGTCGTGAAGGCTATGAGCTGACCGTCGGCCGCCCGCAGGTGGTCACCAAGACCATCGACGGCGTGATCAACGAACCGATGGAAAACACCACCATCGACGTTCCGGAAGAGTACATGGGCACTGTCACCCAGCTGCTCGCCGACCGTAAGGGCCGTATGGAGAACATGACCAACCATGGCACTGGCTGGGTTCGTCTGCAGTTCACCGTGCCGTCCCGTGGTCTGATCGGCTTCCGCACCGCACTGCTTTCCGCCACCCGTGGCACCGGTATCGCATCCTCCATCTCCGCCGGCTACGCTCCGTGGGCTGGCCAGATCGTGACCCGCCAGAACGGTTCCATGGTCTGCGATCGCAAGGGTATCGCCACTCCGTACGCCATGCAGCGTCTGCAGGCACGTGGCAACTTCTTCGTCGAACCGCAGTCTCCGGTGTACGAAGGCCAGGTCGTCGGCGTGAACAACAAGCCTGATGAGCTGGATGTGAACATCACGCTGGCCAAGCATATGACCAACATGCGTTCCTCCACCGCAGATGTGCTCGAAACCCTGACTCCGCCGATCAAGATGAGCCTCGAAGAGTCCTTGGACTTCGCCAACGAGGACGAGTGCGTGGAAGTCACTCCGGAATCCATCCGTGTGCGCAAGATTATTCTCAGCCGTGAGGATTGGTACAAGTGGCGCGCCAAGCAGCGTCGACAGAACAACGCTCAGAATAACAAGTGATTCTTCACGTTGTTCTGCGGCTTCGCAAGCACGGTAGTGTGCTTGCTCACTTCGCCTACGGTGAGCCCGCTGAGCTCTCCGTTTGACGGCTCAGCAGAATAACGCTCAGAAGAACAAGTGATTCTGTTATTGCTTCCATGAAAAAGAGATACGTGTCCTCGCGTATCTCTTTTTCTTTTCAGGTTGGTGAGCGATAGTAGGGGATATGATGCAACAGATGAAGCAATCGCATGATACGTATGGGTCGAATCAAGACGTGGCGCCCGATGCGCAACTGATGCCATGGTCATACCGTCTGCCGATTTGGGGACGGTTCCTCGTCGATCTGGTTTCCGGAATCATAGTCGGAGTAGTGGGAACCATGGCCCATCGCATGGGCGCATCCATGAATATTCCCTACGGATTGGCGATCGCCTATCTCATGGTGATCATTTCGACATGGTCAGCTCGATCACGCGACGGTGTCTCAGGCCTCGCATTGTACCTGATCGGCTCCTCTCTGGTGGTCTGGACGGTGATGTCGGGGTATGGTCCGGGAGGAGACGCCATGATTCCTGTGGGATTCGGTGGAGATGATCCCATGCCGTTCTTCAGTGAACAGGCAGGATACATGTGGCTGTACGGTGTCGTGCTTATTCCGGTTGTGATGCTGGTGCTGCCGAAACGTTGGTTCGTCACACCTCCGCGTAAGGAGACGCGTGATGGTGCGTTTGCTGCTGATACGCAGACGAACGAGGGTAAAACATCTGATAACGCCCAACCGGTGGAATAATCGGCAGTCGATTCCACGGCAATGAGGTAAGGTTCAGGGGAACACCAAGAATAAGGAATGGGGTTGAATGAGCGCACGAAAGCTGTTCTATCTAGGTCCGCAAGGCACCTTCACCCATCAGGCCGCAGTCAATGCATCGCAGGCACTGGCCCATCTTGAGCCGGAAGGATTCGAATTGGTGGCTGCGGATGACGTACCGCAAATCCTTGATGCCGCGCAGCGGGGCGAAGGATGGGGCGTCGTGGCATGGGAAAACAACGTCGAAGGTTACGTGGTGCCGAATCTGGACGCGCTCATCGACGCCAAAGATCTAGTCGGATTTGCGCGAGTGGGCGTCGACGTAACTTTCGACGCATATGTGCGTGCGGGATCCAATCCGGAAGACGCCACCGTGGCTACCGCACACGCGCATGGTCTCGCGCAATGCAAACGTTTCATCGCGGAACACCATTTGGAACCGACTCCAGCGCCATCCAATGCTGCCGCATGTCGCGATATCAAAGCAAACGAAATAGCTTTCGGGCCAAGTATTTGCGGTGAACTCTACAATGTGACGCGCATCGGTACCGCCGTGCAGGATTATCAAGGCGCACAGACTGATTTTCTTGTGCTCGCACCACGCAAGGAAGCCGGAAAACTGTTGGAACAGCCTCGTTCGCAAGCTGATATGGAATACGAATCCGTGCTGACGCTTATTCCGCTTGTCACAGGTCCTGGCGTACTCGCGAACCTGCTGGACGTATTCCGCGATGCAGGCCTCAATATGACAAGTTTCATCTCGCGGCCAATCAAAGGACGCACAGGCACATACAGTTTTATCGCGACGCTCGATGCGGCGCCATGGGAGCAACGCTTCCATGGCGCGCTGGTCGAAATCGCCGAACACGGTGACTGGGCCAAAACTCTGGCCGTATACCCACGAAGAGAACGCCCCAATCCTCCAGTCACCTCATGGATGCTGCCGCAGGGAGGCGTACGGCTTGACGAACAGCATCTGCCAGATGATTGGCAGAACAGCGAAACGGTCGGAAAGGAGCTGATGTGGTGAAGCAGCGTATCGCAATCGTAGGCCTTGGTCTTATCGGAGGGTCACTGGCTCGCAGACTCGTTAATGCTGGCTGTGAAGTCATCGCATGGAACCATAACGATCGTCCATATGAAACTGCGAAAGCGGACGGCATACGATGTGTGTCCACACTGGCCGCGCTCGCCGACACAAAACCTGACGTGCTTGTGTTATGCAATCCGCTCAAGGCCATGCCGCAAATCCTGGGTGCGTTGAAGCCACTGATCGATACGGACATCACCACGCTCACCGATGTCGGCAGTGTCAAAGCAATGGTTCGGGAACAGGTTAAAGCCGTTGGATTGGAACATTGCTATGTGGGCGCGCATCCCATGGCAGGCAATGAGCTGTCCGGATGGGAATCGTCGGATCCGACGCTTTACGATGGCGCGCTCTGGGCCATCACCGTAGATGAAAACACCGAGTATCAGCGGTTCCGCGCCGTTGCGACAATGATTGTGGATCATTGTTCCAACCGACTCATCGTTCTTGACGATGCGACCCACGATCGTTGCGCGGCACTGATTTCCCACATGCCACACGTCATTTCCACAGCTATGATCAACGAGCTGGTGGCCAATCCCAACCGGAACATCGCAGCCGCGCTCGCCGCTGGTTCATGGCGGGACATGACTCGTGTTGCGCTAACCGATCCAAACCGTACCCGTGCAATGGTGGAAGAGGACGCCGCCAATGTCGAAGCGTTGCTGCGTAATATGGCCAATCGGTTGACGCTTATGGCCAACGTGCTGCACGGCATGACCACGCAACAGGGCTCGCCCACTGCCGGTGACGACAAGGAGATGGCGCGTTTCTTCATACAAGGGCAGCCATTCCGTGAATACAAGGCTCTCGCCAAAGAACCTGACTTCGAAGAACGTTGCGAAACGGTCGAACTGGCAATTCCCGAAACCGGATGGCAGCAGATGCTTCTGGAGTCGGCGCGTAGGGGAGAGCATATCGTGCGATTCGACGGTTACCGTCAAGCTATGGCACAGGTGCGTTCCGCAGTGTGACGCGCTATGGGCGCGGCCGTGTCATGGAACGTTCCGGAACCGGTTTGACAGTGACGATGGTGTCGGCGGGAATGCTGACACGTTGCTCTGGGCGTGAACCGTTGGCTGCCGCATCGCGCGTCATTTCCAATGTCTGCCCGTCCCAAGAACGTACGTGACCGACATAATCGCGGAATTTCATGCGCTGGTCCTTTGGATCGACACCTTCGCAGGTGCGCACCACAATGCGTGCACCTGCTGGAATTTCGTTTGGAATCGGCATAATCTCCCCTTCGAATAGACGATCATCGACGGATTCGCTGAGCGAACGCTACTGGACAGCATAGTTGGTCTCCTTTCAAGTTGTGCCGGTATTTCGGTTTCTATCGGAGAATGGACACATAATGGAAAGAAATTCATGGATTCGGGCTTGCTGTTGAGCTCGGGAAAGGCTGATCGGCATGCTGTTCGATAAGAGCGTAGAGGCATTCGATACATATCTGAAAGCCAACCGTGGATTGAGTGAAAACACACGGAAGGCATACCGAGGCGATGTCGAAGAATGTCTGCTTGCCTTGGAGCGGCTTAGATGCAGGGATCTTAACGAGGTGACCATCGAAGATCTTCGCATGTGGATGGCGGAATCATCGAAAAACCATGCGAAAAGCAGCATGGCCCGAAAAACTGTGGCGGTACGTGGTTTTTTCGCGTGGACGCATGAGCATGGCGTGACGACGACGGATCCGGCTTGTGCGCTCATGACCCCGAAAATACCTGATACGTTGCCGGATGTGCTCAGCGAATCACAGGCTGAACAGCTGATGGAACGCGTGGATGAGGACGGTGAAACGTCTCAGCCGAAGGAACGGACCATGAAGCAGCAGGCCATTGAGCTGCGTGACGCCGCAATGCTGGAACTGTTGTATGCAACGGGCATGCGTGTGGCTGAACTGGTGGGACTTGATGTGCCGGATGTGGTCTTTTCCAATCGAACGGTCAAAGTGACCGGCAAAGGCAACAAACAACGAGTCATGCCATTTGGCGCTCCGGCGCAAAAAGCGATACGTCGGTGGCTGGATGATGGGCGTCCCCTGTTGGTGGGGGAGCAGTCCGCGGCTGCGCTGTTTCTTGGGAGACAAGGCAAACGCATTGATCAGCGGATGGTACGTCGTGTGGTGCACGAATGCGCGCGTGATGCCGGCGTTCCCGACATTAGCCCTCATGCTCTGCGGCACAGTGCCGCCACGCATATGCTTGACGGGGGAGCGGATTTGCGTGAGGTGCAGGAGCTCTTGGGACATTCCTCGCTGAAGACCACGCAACGGTACACGCATGTCTCCATCGAACAATTGAAAGCCCGATACGGTCAGGCATTTCCTCGTGCGTAGTCGCGGTCCATGGATATTTCGTTACATTCCTGTAACAGAAATTGGTGTTTCTTCTTGATTTAGGGTGTATTACCTAGATGAAGCTGGTACGGGGAAACAATACCGACCGGTAATCCGAATAATGAGGGAAAACATAATGAGTATAAGGAAAAGCAAGGTGTTTGCCGTTGCGGCGGCGGCCTGTGTGCTTGGCATGATGCTGGGCGGCTGTGGGTCTTCCACGTCTGGGAACGCGACTGAAGGATCGAATGTCATTACGGCATTTGACTCCGAACCGCAGAATGGCTTGATCCCGGGCAACACCAATGAAACCGGCGGTGGCCGTCCTATCGATCTGCTGTTCGCTGGGTTGGTGTCTTTCAATAAGGATGGCAAGGCCCAGAATGAAGTGGCTGAGTCCATTACCGCCAATGATGACGCCACCCAGTACGACATCAAGCTCAAGGATGGTTGGAAGTTCACCGATGGCACCGATGTGACCGCCGAGTCCTTCACCAAGGCTTGGAGCTATACGGCTAATGCGAAGAACGCGCAGCTGTGCTCTTCCTTCTTCTCCACCATCAAGGGCTATGACGCGCTGCAGGACACCGACAACCTCAAGGGTGACGAGCAGCTTGAAGGTCTGAAGATCGTCAACGATCACGAGTTCACCGTCGACCTGAGCCAGTCGGATTCCGCGTTCGCCACCAAGCTGGGTTATTCGGGATTCTATCCGATGCCGGAATCCTTCTACAAGGATCCGAAGGCCTTCGGAGAGTCGCCGGTTTCCGATGGCCCGTACAAGTTCGATTCCTGGGACCATGACAAGGAAATCAAGCTGGTCAAGAATCCCGATTACAAAGGCAATCGCAAGGTGAATAACGACGGTGTGACGTTCAAGATCTACACGGATGCCAACGCGGCCTATGCCGATGTTCAGGCCGGCAACCTTGATGTGATGGATACGGTGCCGTCCGCCGACAGCAAGACCTTCGAATCCGATTCCTCCGTGGTGCCATACAACAAGGCCGGTTCCGTGATTCAGACGTTCACCATTCCGTCGGATCTTGAACATTGGAAGACATCCACCGAAGAAGGACAGTTGCGCCGACAGGCGTTGTCCATGGCCATCGACCGTCAGGCCATCTGCGACAAGGTACTGAATGGTTTGGGAACTCCAGCGGTCGAATTCACGTCTCCGAAGACTCCGGGCTACTCCGATTCGCTCAAGGGCAACGAGAATCTGAAGTACAACAAAAAGAAGGCCAAGGAACTCTGGGAGAAGGCCAACGCCATCAGCCCGTGGACTTCTGACGACAAGCTTACGTTCTCCTATAATGCAGACGGCGGAGCCAAGCCGATCTTTGAAGCCGTGGTGAACTCCGTGAAGAACACGCTCGATATCGACGTGACCACTAACCCGGTGCCGACCTTCCAGGAATTCCGAAACGACGTTACCGGCCGCAAGATGACCGGCGCGTTCCGTACCGGTTGGCAGCCGGATTATCCGTCTCCTGAAAACTACCTGTACCAGCTGTATTCCTCTGACGCTGCTGATGGCAATGGTTCCAACGATGGCGATTACAAGAATTCGGAGTTCGATGACCTGTGCTCCAAGGCTGCTGCCGCACAGACCACCGACGAGGCCAATAAGCTGTACCAGCAGGCTCAGGAGATTCTGTTGAACGATCTGCCTGCCATCCCGCTGTATTACTCCAATGCCAATGGCGTTGCCGCATCCGGAGTGAAGAACTTCGTCATGAACTGGCAGAACGTTCCGGTGTATAACGAGATTTCGAAGAGCTGACTTATTCTTCGGATACATTGTTCGACATGACGGCGGAAAACGTATGTTTTCCGCCGTCATGTCGTCAAGGAAGGTGTGCGTTTTTTGGGTTGCATGGAAAGGTTGTCCGTCAATTGAGCAAGAATAGTGCACTATCGCCAAACAGAGATGCGTCGGTGAGTAGGTCGGCTCGTTTCCGTTTGTGGGATGATAATCCCGATGTGATATCGAATAGGAGAATGATTATATGAAGAAGAAAGCACTGGCTTTCGCTGCCGCCGCGTGCGCTTTTGGCATGCTGCTGAGCGGCTGTGGCTCTTCCAACGGCAGCGACACCGCCGCTGAAGGTGCCAACATCATCACCGCATACAATTCCGAACCGCAGCACCCGCTCATCCCGGGCAACACCAACGAGACCGGTGGTGGCAAGCCGGTTGATCTGCTGTTCTCCCGTCTGATTTCTTTCGACGCCAAAGGCAATGCTTCCAACGAAGTGGCTGAGTCCATTACCGCCAACGATGACGCCACCCAGTACGACATCAAGCTCAAGGATGGCTGGAAGTTCACCGACGGCACCGATGTGACCGCCGAGTCCTTCACCAAGGCTTGGAGCTATACGGCTAATGCGAAGAACGCGCAGCTGTGCTCTTCCTTCTTCTCCACCATCAAGGGCTATGACGCGCTGCAGGACACCGACAACCTCAAGGGTGACGAGCAGCTTGAAGGTCTGAAGATCGTCAACGATCACGAGTTCACCGTCGACCTGAACAAGTCTGATTCCGTGTTCGCCATCAAGGTGGGCTATTCCGCATTCGCTCCGCTGCCGGAATCCTTCTACGATGACACGGATGCCTTCGGTGAGGCTCCAGTCGGCAACGGTCCGTACAAGTTCCAGTCCTGGGATCACGACAACGAGATCGTGCTCGTGAAGAACCCTGACTACAAGGGCAACCGAACCCCGAAGAACGACGGTGTGACCTTCAAGGTCTACACCAAGGATGACGCAGCCTACGCCGACATCCAGTCCGGCGCCCTCGATGTGATGGAATCCGTGCCGGCCTCCGCCACCAAGACCTTCGAAACCGATGAGACCGTGCAGGCCTACAACAAGGCCGGTTCCGTCATCCAGCAGTTCACCATTCCGTCCAGCCTGAAGCACTTCGAAGCTGGTACCGAAGAAGGCACCCTGCGTCGTCAAGCCATCTCCATGGCCATCAACCGTGAGAACATCTGCGACAAGGTGCTCAACGGCACCGGCACTCCGGCCGTTGACTTTACCTCTCCGCTGACCCCGGGCTACTCTGATTCCCTCAAGGGCGTCGGCAACCTGAAGTACAACGAGAAGAAGGCCAAGGAACTCTGGGAGAAGGCCAATGCTATCAGCCCGTGGACTTCCGATGACAAGCTCACCTTCGCTTACAACGCTGACGGTGGCCACGAGACCACCTACACCGCTGTGGTGAACTCCATCAACAACACGCTTGGTTCCGAAGTGGCTGCCACCAACCCGTACCCGACTTTCAACGATTACCGTACCGCCGTGTCCGATCGCAAGGTTCAGGGTGCATTCCGTAGCGGCTGGCAGCCGGATTATCCGTCCGCCGAAAACTACCTGGTGGCCAATTACGCTTCCGCCGCTGCTGATGGCAATGGTTCCAACGATGGCGATTACAAGAATTCGGAGTTCGATGACCTGTGCTCCAAGGCTGCTGCCGCGCAGACCACCGATGAGGCCAATAAGCTGTACCAGCAGGCTCAGGAAGTGCTGCTCAACGATCTCCCGGCCGTTCCGCTGTACTACGCCAACGCCTACGGTGTGGCTGCTACCGGCGTTTCCGGTTTCGAAATGAACTGGCAGAACCTGCCGGTCTACGAGAACATGACCAAGTCCGGCAAGTGAGCCGATCTTCGTGAGTGAATCTCGCTGAGCCAATTGCAGGAAGGGGCGGATCATATCCGTTCCTTCCTTTCCATGTAATACGCACCGTTTCAGGGTGACATCAGTGTGGCCAAGAGGCGTCAGGGGGTAGATGCCGGTAGCCAAGCATTTTTCCCAGCTGATTCCCATGAAACTGCAATATAAAGCAGTTTGTTGTGTGTTGCCACAAAACTTGCGGGGTAAATCGTTAACCTTCCCCGATGATTATGAGTAATAATCTGAAAAAGGTTGACAATGAATAAGCAAAAAAGGAGAAACCAATGGGCAGATATCTTCTGCGACGCATTCTGCAGATGATCCCTGTGGTTCTCGGCACGACGCTTTTGGTGTACGCCCTGGTGTTCGCGTTGCCGGGCGACCCGGTTAAGGCGATGTTTGGCGATAAGCCGGTCAATGAGGCCGTCGCCGCGCAGATTCGTGCCGAATACAATCTGGATAAACCGTTCATCGTGCAGTATTTGCTGTTCCTGAAAAATGCGCTGACTCTTGACTTCGGCAAGACTTTCTCCGGTCAGCTGGTCATCGACCAGATCGGACGTGCATTCCCGGTCACCATCAAGCTTGCGCTGATGGCTTTCGTGTTCGAAGCCGTGTTCGGCGTGATCTTCGGCGCGATTTCCGGCCTGAACAAGGGCAAGTGGTGCGATACCGTGATCCTGATTATCTCTCTGTTGCTCATCTCCGTACCGACCTTCGTCACGGGCTTCCTTGCCCAGTATTTCTTAGGCGTGAAGTTGCGTCTGCTTCCAGTTACGGCCGGTGCCAATCCAGGATTCATCGACCTGCTGATGCCAGCAATGGTGCTTGGATCTGTGTCTATGGCATATATCATCCGATTGAGTCGTTCGGAGATTTCTTCCAATATCGCGCTTGACTATGTGCGCACCGCACGTGCCAAAGGCATGGACAACAGGTCGGTCATGAATCGTCACGTTTTGCGTAACTCCATGATTCCTGTCGTCACTTACCTTGGTCAGGATCTTGGCGCACTGATGGGCGGTGCCATGATTTCCGAAACCATCTTCAACGTGCATGGCATTGGTTACCTGACTTATCAAAGCATTCTCAAGGGTGAAGGCAATCTGGTGGTGTCCATTGTGACTCTGCTTATGCTGATCTTCGCAGTGTGCAACCTGCTGGTCGATATGCTCTATGCGGCGCTTGATCCGCGAATCCGCTACGCGTGAGTTGGGAGGATTGAACAATGACTGATATGAACGAGACGAATCTTTCTCACGCGCTTCCGGGACAGGAACGATATGTTGCTCCTCTCGAGGAGACGCCGCTTAAGGACGTTGACTCGGTAGATGAGTCCGCACCGGCTTCAAGCCTTTGGGCTGACGCATGGCGTACCCTGCGCAAGAACCCGATGTTCATCATTTCCGCTGTGCTTATTGTGTTCATTATCTTCGTGGCGCTGTTCCCAGGAGTGATGACCAAGCAGAATCCGAACTACTGCACGCTTGAGAACTCCTTGGAACCGGCTTCGAAGGGACATCCTTTCGGATTCGATCTGCAAGGCTGCGATGTGTACTCCCGCGTGGTGCATGGTACTCGTACCTCGCTGAGCGTCGGCGTGTTCGCTACGGTGCTGGTGGTGCTGTTGGGTACGCTGATCGGTGCGTTGAGCGGTTTCTTCGGAGGCTGGGTCGACACCATTCTCAGCCGTTTGACCGATATTTTCCTGGCTTTGCCGATTTTGCTTGGTGCCATCGTGGTGCTGCAGATGTTCAAGACCAACGATTCCATTTGGAAGATTATTCTGGTCATGACGTTATTCGGCTGGACATCCGTTGCGCGAATTGCGCGAGGCGCTGTTATGGAAGCTAAGAATCTGGAGTTCAATACGGCTTCCACCGCACTTGGCTCCACGCCGTGGCGTAACCTGTTCCGCCACATTCTGCCGAATTCCTTGGCACCGATCATTGTGGTGGGCACAACGTCTCTGGCTACATACATCGTGTTGGAAGCAACCTTGAGCTTCCTTGGTGTGGGTCTGCCGACCACTACCGTCAGCTGGGGTGGCGACATCTCCAATGCGCAGTCCATTCTGCGTACCGATCCGATGGTGCTGTTCTACCCGTCCGCGGCACTTGCCATCACTGTGCTTGCCTTCATCATGATGGGTGACGCCGTGAAGGATGCGCTTGATCCGAAGAGCCGTACGTGAGTGTAAGTGAGGGATATTCGATGACTGAAATGAATACCGAAAACAAGCTCGAGGCCATGCAACGTGCCAACGGTCCGCTGCTGGAAGTCAAGAACCTCCAGGTCGACTTCACCACTGATGATGGCCAGCCGGTACATGCGGTTCGCAACTCCTCTTTCAGCGTATACCCGGGTCAGTGGGTGGCTATCGTTGGTGAGTCCGGCTCCGGCAAGTCCACGTCCGCTATGGCGGTGCTTGGTCTGCTTCCGGGCACAGGCCATGTGGTCGGAGGATCCATCAAGCTTGACGGCGAGGAAATCTCCGGTTACAAGCAGAGGGATTTCGACAAGTTGCGCGGCAACAAGATGGGTCTTGTCCCGCAGGATCCGATGAGCAACCTGAACCCGGTGTGGCGTATCGGTACCCAGGTGAAGGAGGCTCTGGCCGCCAACAATATGGATATCGCCCATGAGAAGCGTTCCTCGCTGTCGAAGGCTCTCGCCGATGCCGATGTCGAACTTAAAGGCAACGACGATGAAACTTTCCTTGGCTCCAAGGAGCTTCCTGAGCTGTTGTCCGCGGCGAAGGAAGCGCTGTCCAAGATCGGTAAGACCGGCGACGACTTCGACAAGACCGTGGCGTACTTCGAGTCGGAGTGGGTCCCAGGATCTGAAACGCGTTGGCGCGTGGCCGACGACCTGATCAAGGTCGGCGTGGCCGAGGATGACGCTTGGTACATCGCCAAGAAGTATGTAATCGGCTCCACCATGGATGACCGCATCGCAGGTCTTCTTTCTGAGGCTGGTCTGCCGGATGCCGCCACTCGTGCACGCCAGTATCCGCACGAGTTCTCCGGTGGTATGCGCCAGCGTGCGCTCATCGCCATCGGCTTGGCATGCCGTCCGGAACTGCTGATCGCTGACGAGCCGACCTCCGCGCTTGACGTGACCGTGCAGAAGAAGATTCTTGATCATCTCCAGATGCTCACCGATTCGTTGGGAACCGCAGTGCTGTTCATCACCCATGACTTGGGTTTGGCGGCTGAGCGTGCGCAGCACATCGTGGTTATGTACAAGGGGCAGGTCGTTGAATCCGGCCCGTCTCTGGAAGTGCTGCAGCATCCGCAGCATCCATACACCAAGCGACTGGTGGCGGCGGCGCCGTCGTTGGCCTCGCAGCGCATCATCTCCGTCAAGGAGCATGGTGGCGATGCCAGCGGCGTGATGGAACACAAGGTGAATGAAGATTCCCTGAAGTCCGGCGAATCCATCATCACGGTGGATCATCTGACGCGCGAGTTCAAGCTGCCGCGCAAGAAGGAGATGTTCAAGGCCGTTGACGATGTGAGCTTTTCCGTCAAGAAGGGTACCACGCTGGCAATTGTGGGCGAGTCCGGTTCCGGCAAGTCCACGGTGGCCAACATGGTGCTGAAGCTGCTTGAACCGACCTCAGGCACCGTCACTTATGAAGGCAAGGACATTTCCGGCTTCCAAGGCAAGGAATTGCTTGACTTCCGCCGCCACGTGCAGCCGGTGTTCCAGAATCCGTATGGCTCGCTTGACCCGATGTACTCCATTTACCGTTCCATCGAAGAACCACTGCGTATCCACGGCATTGGAGACAAGAAGAGTCGTGCTGCCCGCGTGCGTGAGTTGCTCGATATGGTGGAACTGCCGTGGTCCGTGCGTTTCCGCTACCCGAACGAGCTTTCCGGTGGCCAGCGTCAGCGCATCGCCATCGCACGAGCCATGGCTCTCGATCCGGACGTGATTGTCTGCGACGAGGCCGTATCCGCTTTGGACGTGCTGGTGCAGGATCAGGTGTTGCGATTGCTCAATGACCTGCAGACGGAAAAGGGCCTGAGCTACCTGTTCATCACCCACGATTTGGCGGTTGTGCGTCAGATCGCCGATGAGGTTGTGGTGATGCAGCACGGCAAGCTTGTGGAGCACGCCACCACTGACGAGGTCTTCGACCATCCGCAGAAGCAGTACACCCGTGATCTGCTTGGCGCCATCCCCGGCGGCAAGCTGCAGCTCGGTCTTGACTGATTTGATGCGATAACATCATCAAGATAAGCCTTCGGCATGTGCCGAGGGCTTTTCTTGTATGCAAGCTAGGCTAGAACGCTATGACGATCACTATCACGACTTCCAATGTGAACGGAATCCGAGCGGCAAAACGCAAAGGCATCGAGGAGTGGGCCGGACGCAACACACCTGACGTGTGGTGTATGCAGGAGGTGCGTGCCCCGCAAAACGAAATCGATCCTATTTTCGACGAATTCGGTTTCGAATACTCAACGGCGGGACGTATTTCCGATCAGAGCGAACTGCATCGTATGAACGAGATTTGCCGTATCAAGGGGCGTGCCGGCGTAGGTCTGTTGTCGGCATTGCCGGTTGTCGACAAACGATATGGATTGCCGGGACTTGAGGATGACGTCGATTCCGGCCGTTGGATCGAAGCGGACATGCAAACTCCACAAGGCTATGTCATTACCGTGGTTTGCGTGTATGTGCATGCGGGAAATACCGATGATCCGGAAAAAATGAAGCAGAAATACCGTTTTCTCGACACCATGCTGATACGCATGGAACAGTTGCGTGACGAGGCAGCACACGGCGGAAAACAAGCGGTGCTCTGCGGTGATTTCAACATCGCGCACACGCCGCTCGACATCAAAAACGCCAAAGCCAACGAAACGCATGCCGGATTCCTCCCCGAGGAGCGCGCATATGTCGACAAATGGTTGGGAGAACTGGAGTTTGTGGATGTGATGCGTAATCTCGCCGGAGACATCCAAGGACCGTACACATGGTGGAGCCAGCGCGGTCGTGCATTCGACAACAATGTCGGCTGGAGGATCGACTATCAGTTCGCAACACCGGAACTGGCGGAAACGGCCTGCGGATTCGTGATCGATAAGGCTCCGACCTACGACCTGCGCTGGTCCGATCATGCGCCGCTCAGCATTATGTATGACATTTAAGCCACTTTTTATCGTGAACAGACTGGGAATTGGAATATCACACCCCGATTCCCAGCCCATATTAAGCATAGGTGCTAGGCTATTCACGGTTGCAACTGTTATGAAATGAGGAACATCATGGGATTGTTTGGATTCGGTAAGAAGAAGCATCAGAGCAAGGAAGCTCTTGAAGCGGCCGCCGGAGAAAACGAAGAGGCTGTCGACGCAGCTGAAAATGTTGACGAAGCTCAGGAAGTCGTGGCGCTTCCGGAGCCTTCCGCTGAATACGAGGGCCGCGGTGACGAGCATGGTCCGTGGGACGTGGAAGATGAGAACGTTCCCGACTACGACGAGTACCTCGATATGGGATCATATTATCTGCCGTTCCTGAAGGGCATTGAATTGCGAGTGAAGGCCAACCGTGCCACCCAGCAGGTTCTTGGCACCACCATCACCTACGGTTCCTCCAGTGTGGAGATTGAGGCATTCGCGGCACCGAAGACGCTCGGATTGTGGGATGACGTTCGTGCCGACCTGATTGAAGCCAACAAGGACGCGAAGGAAGTCGAAGGCGTATTCGGCACCGAACTGGCATTGCCGGTTACCGTCAAGGGTGGACGCAAGGTGCTTACCCGCATCGTAGGCGTCGACGGTCCGCGTTGGATGTTGCGCGGCATCTTCTCAGGCAAGGCTGCCACCGATCCTGAGGGTGAGGAAGCAAAGGCATTGAACCAGTTCTTCGCTGATATTGTGGTGGAACGAGGCGATGATCCGTTGGCGCCACGCGACCTTATTCCCATGCATCCGCCGGTCGCTCCGGCCGAACGCAAGGCTGCGAAGGCAGCTGCGGAAGAGGCTGAGCAGAAGACTGAGATTCCCGGCAAACCGAAGGGTCCATTCGACTCCGACCAGCAGGTTGAGGTCAAGACCACGCTGTCTCGTGGACCGATGTTCTCCGAAGTGCGTTGAGCCGCTTGAACCGATAGCTAATACGTATGGCTGAAACCGAAGCGAAAAAACGAACTGGTCTTGGTGCGCTTGCCGACGCCGGTAATACTGACGATTTTTCCGTGATCGACGCCATCGGCGGTCCGAGAGGTGTTATCGAATCGATGCTGCCGGGCGTCGTGTTCGTGGCACTGTTCGTCATCACGTCCAATTTGCAACTGACCATCGGCGTGTCCGCTGCGTTGGCCGTGCTGCAGGTGATCGTGCGCCTGTGCCAACGACAGTCCGTCATGGGAGCGGTATCAGGCTTGCTGGCAGTAGGTATCTGCCTGATCTGGGCATGGAACAGTCACGAGGCACGTAACTATTACATGTTCGGATTCCTTACCAACGCCTTTTACGTTGTTTTGCTGACGATTTCACTGCTGGTCCGGGTGCCTGGCTTAGGATTGGTCATCGAGTTCATCCGAACGTTACCGACTGAACATTTTCGTGCCTGGCTTGCCGATTGGCGAGGTGACAAGGCGCTCAATCGCGCCTATACCATCATCACCGCAATGTGGGTTGGAGTGTTCGCGCTGCGTCTGATCGTGCAGGTGCCGCTCTATCTCGGCAATCACGTCGGCTGGCTGGGAACGGCGCGTCTGCTGATGGGCATTCCGTTCTGGGCGCTCGCGATTTGGGTCTCGTATCTGATCGTGGCGACGCCAATGCACCGACATAAGATGATGCAGGAAGTTTCTGAAGACGATGCTGAGGCAGCACAAACTACCGAAATGAGGGAAGAGCACTGATGGAATCGACCATCCGCATTGAACGGTACGCCGACCAGGGTCGTTGCGTCGGTCATATTGACGGACGTGTTGTGTTCGTGCGATTCGCATTGCCGGGCGAACTGGTCCGTGTCGCATTGGACGAGCCGCATGATCGTGAGGATCGCTTCTGGACAGGCGAAGTGGTGGAAGTACTCGAAGCGAGCGAAGACCGTACTGATCCAATATGGTCGTTGGCTGGACCCCTTGCCATGGGCGGTGGCGTCGGCGGCGCTGACTTGGTGCATGTGTCGCTTGCAGGGCAACTGAAATGGAAAGTCACGTCGGTGGCCGAACAGATGGCAAGACTCGGTCACGTCGACGTGGAAGTGCCCATTGAGCGTATGTCGGAAGACGATGCGGAGCGAGGTTTGCATTGGCGTACTCGCATCGAGATGATTGCTGATGCTGATGGGCGTCCGTCGATGCACCGTCGAGGCACGCATGTGCGCGTTCCGATTGATACCATGCCGTTGGCCAGCCGTACGTTGCTGGAAGTGGCCGAACGTGAGCATGTGTGGGAAGGGAGCTTCGAACCGGGTTCCCAGATTCGTCTATCCGTTCCGGAACCTCGCGATAATGCGCCGATTTCAGACAATTACGCCGTGCTTGTGAACGGCGAGGTGGTTGCTGGAAGCCGTGAGCTTACGGAAAAGGTGATTGTCGCCGGCCGTGAATTCGAATACAACGTGGATGCAGGCGGTTTCTGGCAGATGCATAGGCATGCGCCGATCGCTTTGACCAACCATGTGATCGATTTGGTACGCGGCGAGCTTGACGGTGCCAAATCCGCATGTCTGTGGGATTTGTATTCCGGTTCGGGTCTGTTCACGCTGCCGTTGGCCACGCTGACGGCGGAGCGCACTCGCATGCTGAGCGTCGAAGGCGGCAAAACTGCGGTAAGGAACGCGCAACGTAATTTGAGGCACATTCATCTGGGTAATGTCGATGCGCGTGTGGGCGACGTGGCGAAAACACTTGCCAACGTGCGCAATGATCTCGCCAAGCCAGATGTGGTGGTGCTTGATCCGCCCCGTGCCGGCGCCCGCGCGAAGGTGTGCAGGCAGATTGCCGACGCCGAAGCGAAAAGTGTGGTCTATATCGCATGCGATCCGGCAAGCCTTGCCAGAGATACCGCCACGCTCGTGTTACTTGGCTACGAATTGGCGGATATCCGCGCGTTCGACATTTATCCCATGACCCATCATGTGGAGACTGTGGCGCTGTTCAGAAAGCACGAACAGTGAGCATGCCGTTATTCGCAAGTCGTGCGTTTTTTGGAATGACTGCGATTGCGTTGTCTTGCGCGGCGCTATCTGGTTGCGTGCCGTCGAATGCCGCGGTGGGGGATACGCAATCTCCCAATACTGCGGTGGCGCACTCCACGGAGGATCGTGACAGCCTGTCCATCGCCATGATTGGATCGGATGATGTCACCGCTGATTCCATGGCAATGGATGCCATGGAGGCCGGTAAACTCAAGCCGGTGTACATTACCGTCTCGGGCACTGTGGACGCGCAATCCACCGCGCAGCAAGGCGTGCGTGACATGGCGCAACGCAAGGCCGACCTCATTATCATCGCAGGAATCGACGCGAACGAAGCCAATGCCGAAAACTGGAATGATGCTTTGGAAACCGCAAGAACAGCGGGCGTTCCAGTGGTGCTTCTCAATCCTATCGCCGTGCCGAAAGACAACAAACTGTATGCGGCTACCATGACGGTCAACGATCGTATGACCGACGCGATACCGCTCGACGATGCTGCTGTGGCCGTGGCCAATAATGATCCTCACGACCGGGAAATGCTGGTAACCACGATTACCCACTGATATGGTTTTGCACCATGTCGGTATGAATGACCAGCAGTTCGTCTTTTGATGAAATACCCTGAAAATTCCCTGATTTTTACCTGTGTTTCACAAGAAGTTGACCGGAAAACGGGAGTGTGACGGTAGGCTGGCAATCATGAGCGAAAGTCGAACAATGCCCCTCATCGAAGAGACGGGGCTGACACAAGGCGAAGTGATCGCCCTCAGGGAAAGCGGATTGGACAATGTGGTCAAGGCATCGACCTCACGTTCGCTTATCGATATCGTGCGAGCCAACGTGTTCACCTTGTTCAACGGCATCATCTTTGCGGCCATGGTTATGGTATTGATCACTGGATCGTGGAGAGACGCGGTGTTCGGCATGATCATCATCATCAATACCGGCATAGGCATCTGCACCGAATTGAAAGCCAAGCGTACTCTTGACAAACTGTCGATTCTGGTGGCTTCCGACTATCTTGTGCACCGCGACGGCAAAGACGTTGAAATACCGCACAACGATATCGTGCTCGGTGATTTCATGTGGATCCGTTCCGGCGAACAGGTGCCCGCGGACGCGCAGATCGTGCACACTTGGGGACTGGAGCTGGACGAATCCATGCTTACCGGCGAATCACGGACCGTACGCAAGGGCGAAGGCTGCGATATTTTCTCTGGATCCACCGCCATCTCCGGCATGGCGTTGGTGAAAGTCACCGCCGTAGGAGAGCACAGTTACGCGGCCAAACTTACCGCACGGGCGAAGGTTTACAGGAAAACCGTATCCGACCTAAACAAGGGCATCAACACGATTCTGAAATTCATGACCTTCCTGGTGGTGCCGCTCTGCGTACTGCTCATCTGGTCGCAGGTACGCACTGTTGGCGGCTGGAATGTGGCCATTTCGACCGGCGAATGGCGTTCCGCGGTCATTTCCGCAGTGGCCGGTGTGGTCGGTATGATCCCTGAAGGCCTGGTGCTGCTCACCTCGCTGAATTTCGCGCTCGCAGCCATTCGTTTGGCACGTAAGAACACGCTGGTGCAGGAGCTGGAATCCGTGGAGACTCTCGCTCGTGTGGATTGCCTGAACCTTGACAAAACCGGTACTGTCACCGACGGCACCATCCGACTCGATTCGTTGGAATTGCTGGGTGTTCGTGGCCCCGACGACATGCGAGGCACCGTGAACGAGCATGACGTCAGACAGGCTCTATTCGACCTATCGAACGAAGGACAGCCCAACGGTACAGGGCAAGCGATTCTGTCTGGACTACGGGAACAGGGATTTGCGGACGGCACTGTCGAGGCACGAGTACCGTTCTCGTCGGCGCGCAAGTGGAGTTCGATCTATGACGGCAATGCAGTGTGGACGATGGGTGCGCCGGAAGTCATTCTTTCCCAAATCAACGGCGACCATGCCGACATACTCAAACAAGTCAATGATCTCGCCAATGACGGCAACCGTGTGCTGCTGGTCGCGCGAATCTACGGTGCAGCGCCCGACGATTACGAAACCGATCCAAAACTCAATCCGGCATCGTGCCCTGTCGCATTGGTGTGCTGTTCCGAACATATTCGCGCCGACGCCGAAGAAACGCTTGCATGGTTCCGTGAACAAGGCGTGCGTTGCCGCATCATCTCTGGTGACAATCCCGTAACCGTCGGCGCGATCGCAAGAAAAGTGCATCTGACCGGCGAACATGAACCACGATTCATGGACGCGCGTGAGCTGCCCGCTGACATTACGGAGCTGGCGCAAGTACTGGAAAACGTGGATGTGCTTGGGCGTGTGCTGCCCGATCAGAAAAAGGCGATCGTGGAGGCATTGCATGCAGGTGAGCATGTGGTGGCGATGACCGGCGACGGCGTGAACGACGCGCTCGCCATCAAAGAGGCCGATCTGGGTATTGCGATGGGCAATGCTGCGCCCGCCACCAAGGCCGTGGCACAGGTGGTGCTTGTCGATTCGAAGTTCTCACATCTGCCCGATGTGGTGGCGCGAGGGCGTCAGGTTATGGCCAATATGGAACGTGTGGCAAGCCTATTCCTCGTGAAAACCGTGTATTCCGCACTGATTTCGTTGGGTGTGGTGCTGACGCAGATACCATTCCCGTATCTGCCTCGCCACATCACATATGTGGGTGGATTGACGATTGGCATGCCGGCATTCATTCTTGCGTTGGCTCCGAACACGCGTCGTTATATTCCAGGATTCCTGAAACGCGTGCTGCATTTTGCTGTGCCCTGCGGTGTGGCGGTCGGATTGTCGATTTTGTCCACGTCGTGGCTGCTGCCGATATTCATGAAGTGGAATGTGCAGGATTCGGGTGCGCAGTTGGCGATGCTGCGTGGCGTCAACGCGATTATTCTGCTCATGATGGGAGTGTTCGTGCTTGCGCGGGTGGCAAAGCCGTTGCATTCGTGGCGTGGCATATTGGTATTGGCCTTTGCCGCAATTGGATTCGGGGGCATGCTCGTAAAACCGGTGGCGAATTTCTTCGCGCTGGTGGTGCCGACCGGGCAGATGCTGGCTGCGACGGCGGTGGCAATGGTGCTTTCGGCACTCGTGTTCTTGGTGTGTTTGCGTTTGGTGCCGAAAATTCCGAGTATTGTCCCATACTTTAAGAAGACACGCCAGAGCTGAATTAACTTGGCTGTATCGTAGGCGACGAATAATCAGCTGTGTTATACAGCCAAAAAGCTCGGAGGTAGCATGTCTGTGCGCGACGACCAGCTCGACACCCTGAAGGTGGACGGCAAGGATTATGAATATTACCGCATCGCAGATCTGCCGGGCATCGATCATCTGCCGTATTCGTTGAAGGTTCTCGTCGAGAACCTGGTACGTAACATCGATGGCGCCAACATCACGGATGATCATGTCAAGGCACTGTTGGATTGGGATCCGGCTGCACAGCCGAGTCATGAGATCCAGTTCACCCCGTCCCGCGTGGTCATGCAGGATTTCACCGGCGTGCCCTGCATTGTGGATCTTGCCACCATGCGTGATGCGGTCAAGGATCTTGGGGGAGATCCTGAGGTCATCAACCCGCAGGTGCAGTCCGACATGGTCATCGACCATTCCGTACAGATCGACAAGTACGGCATCGCCGACGCGGTCGAACAGAACATGGACATCGAATACCAGCGCAACGGCGAACGTTACCAGTTCCTGCGTTGGGGTCAGCAGGCATTCAAGAACTTCCGCGTGGTACCGCCGGGAACGGGCATCATCCACCAGGTCAATATCGAATATCTCGCCAAGGTCATCATGACCAAGGTCGAAGAAAACGGTGGCAAGACTCTTGCCTATCTTGATTCCTGCGTGGGCACTGACTCGCACACCACCACCGTCAATGGCTTGGGCGTGCTCGGCTGGGGCGTTGGCGGCATTGAAGCCGAAGCGGCCATGCTTGGACAGCCGATCTCCATGCTGGTGCCGCGTGTTGTCGGTTTCAAGCTTACCGGTTCCATTCCTGAAGGCGTCACCGCCACCGACGTGGTGCTGACCATCACCGATATGCTTCGCCAGCATGGTGTGGTCGGCAAATTCGTGGAATTCTACGGTGATGGCATCGCCTCGGTGCCGCTGGCCAACCGTGCCACCATCGGCAACATGGGTCCGGAATTCGGCTCCACCTGCGGCATTTTCCCAATCGACGGCGTCACTCTCGACTATCTGCGCTTGACTGGCCGTTCCGAAGAACAGATCGCATTGGTCGAAGCGTATGCCAAGGCGAACAAGCTGTGGGGCGACACCACCGATCCAAACTACGTCGAACCGCAGTATTCCGAATACCTGGAACTCGACCTCGGTACTGTCGTACCGTCGATCGCTGGCCCGAAGCGCCCGCAGGATCGCATCAAACTGTCTGAATCCAAAGCGAAATTCGTCGAAACCTTGCCCGCGTACGAAACGGACAAGACCGTGCAGGAGCCGGTTGCCGTTTCCACCGACTTCCGCGGTGACTTCGACATCACCAACGGTGATGTGGCGATCGCATCCATCACCTCGTGCACAAACACATCCAATCCGTCCGTGATGATCGCAGCCGGTTTGATTGCACGCAACGCGCATGCCAAGGGTTTGAAGCCCAAGCCGTGGGTCAAGACCTCGCTCGCACCGGGCTCCCAGGTTGTGGCCGACTATCTTAAGGCGGCTGGCTTGCAGGACGATCTCGACGCGCTCGGTTACCAGCTGGTCGGTTTCGGCTGCGCCACCTGCATCGGAAACTCCGGTCCGCTGCTGCCGGAAATCTCCGAAGCCATCAACGCCAACGATCTGACCGTCACCTCAGTGCTGTCGGGCAACCGCAACTTCGAAGGCCGCATCAGCCCGGACGTCAAGATGAACTACCTGGCATCTCCGCCGCTCGTCATCGCCTATGCGCTCGCTGGCACCATGGATTTCGATTTTGAAACTCAGCCGCTTGGCGAGGATCCGGACGGCAATGATGTGTATCTGAAGGATATCTGGCCCACCAATGGCGAGGTTGCCGCCGTGGTGGACGGTACCGTCAGCCGTGAGATGTTCCTGAAGGATTACGCTTCCGTATTCGAAGGCGACCGTCGTTGGAAAGGACTTGACGTTCCAGAAGGCGAACTGTTCGCATGGAATGAGGATTCCACCTACGTGCGTAAGCAGACGTTCTTCGATGGCATGAAGGCCACACCGGAACCCGTCGAAGACATTCATGGCGCCCGCGTGCTCGCGCTGCTCGGTGATTCCGTGACCACCGACCATATTTCTCCGGCCGGCGCGTTCAAGGCTTCCAGTCCTGCTGGCAAGTACCTGACCGACCGTGGCGTCGAACCGAAGAACTTCAACTCCTATGGTTCCCGTCGAGGCAATCATGAGGTCATGGTACGTGGCACGTTCGGCAATATCCGACTGCGCAACCAGTTGCTCGCGTCCGTGGGGGAAGAGGTCACTCCGGGCGGTTTCACCTACGATTTCCTTGACCAGAAGCCGACCACGATCTTCGAAGCATCCCGCGACTACATCGAACATGATGTTCCGCTGGTGGTGCTCGCAGGCAAAGAATACGGCACCGGTTCCTCCCGCGACTGGGCTGCCAAGGGAACCGTCATGCTCGGCGTCAAAGCCGTCATCACCGAAAGCTTCGAACGTATCCATCGTTCGAACCTGATCGGCATGGGTGTGCTGCCGTTGCAGTTCCCCGCAGGCGAGTCCTATGAGAGCCTCGGCCTTGATGGCACCGAAACGTACGATATCGCCGGTGTTGAAGAGCTCAACAATGGCATCACCCCGAAGACCGTGCGTGTCACCGCCACCCATAGCGACGGTTCCACAACCGAATTCGACGCGGTCGTACGCATCGACACCCCAGGCGAGGCCGACTACTACCGCAACGGAGGCATCCTTCAGTATGTGCTGCGCAATCTCATGAAATAAATAATCACATGATTGAGATCGGCAAATAACAAAGCCCGTGTCGCACTGTGCAATGCAGTATGACACGGGCTTTGTCGATACCGGTTTTTCATGCGTTTGATACTACGGCGGAATCGGTCTGTCTCGTCACATTGTTGACCCAACGATACTTTCGATAATGCAGCAAAGCAGGAATCATCTTGATGCATTCGTCGGTATTCAGCAAAGCATAGACCGCCAATACCGGCAACTTCCACACGAAAGCCGCCAACAGACCGACCGGTACGACGACAAGCCACATAACGCTCGCATCGCAGACAAGTCCGAACCGGGAATCGCCTCCGGCAGGGAAAATACCGGCGATAGTCAGATTGGCCATGCACCCGCATGCCGCATAATAGGCGCAGATAAACAGCATAACCGACAGATAACGCGTGGCCTGCGGCGTCAATCCCGCCCACTGCAACGCCAAAGGACGTGCCGCGATAATCAACAGGCCGGTTCCAACGCCAACTGCCGCCACCAGTACACAGAGCCTGTCGCCCATAACCTTCGCCTGATCGAAAGCATTGCGGCCAAGCAGATTACCGACAAGAATGCCGCCCGCATTGCCAAGGCCAAGACTCAAACAGACCAACAGATCCTTGACGATATTCGCAATGGAATTGGCCGCCACCGCATCCGTACCAAGATGACCCATAATCACGGTGTACATGGTGAAACCGCAGCCCCAAACCAGCTCATTGCCAAGCACGGGCAGACTATACTTCCAAAAATCCTTCTGCAACGCCACATCCGGATGCAACATCATCGACAACCGCAAACGTGGGAGGCCATTGCGGCTGGCTACAAGCACAGACCACACCAGTTCGATGGCTCGGGAAATCACCGTGGAAATCGCCGCGCCGAAAATACCCAATGCGGGTAAACCGAACCAACCATAGATCAGCACCGCGTTCAGCGCAACATGCACGATCACGCCAACCGTGCTTACCGTCATTCCGGTAACCGCCGCACCCACATTCTTCATCAGACACAAATACATTTGCGACAAACCGATGAACAGGTACGAAACCGACGAAACCCGCAAATACTGTGAGCCGATGGCAATCAGCGTCGCATCGTTCGTCATAATCGACATCAACGTTTCCGGAATGAGTAGCGTCAATGCGAAAAACACCAGCGACAATCCGCCGGCATACAGCATGATGAACGCCAAGACACGTTCGACGGCATTCGTGTTGCCCGCACCCCAATACTGGGCCACCAGAATGCTCATGCCAAGCGTGAGCGCGGCAAGACACAAACTGAAAATGAACTGGAACTGCGTGGCAAGAGACACTGCCGACAGCTCGTTTTGACCGACGTTCGTCAGCATAAGAGTGTCGGCGCACGATGACAGCGCCAGCATCAGTTGTTGAAACGCGATGGGCAGGGCGAGCGTCAACGTCTGTCGAAGAAACTCGCGCCAAGTGATGGAAGATTGCATGATGATGTGAGGATGGTGCGGTGCGGTGCGTTTTACTGAATCGAATCCTTCCAAGCGCGATATTCCGCGGCCTTGCCTTCCCAATATTCGCGGTCGGCGTCGGTGATCTCACGGATCACATGGCATGGATTGCCGACTGCCACCGAATGCGAAGGAATGTCCTTGACCACCACTGATCCGGCACCGATCACCACATCATCGCCGATGGTGACGCCAGGGCCGACCACCACATTGCCGCCGAACCAGACATCGTTGCCAATGGTGATCGGACGAGCGCCTTCAGGGCCGGAGGAACGCACCGTCGCATCGATCGGATGATACGGCGTGTACAGGCCCACTCGGGGGCCGAAGAACACGCGGTCGCCGATGGTGATGCGTGCCACGTCAAGGAAAATGCAATCCATGTTGGCATAGAAATTCTTGCCGATGAACGTGTTGCATCCATAATCGCAGTTGAATGGGGGTTCCACGAATCCACCCTCTCCAAATGCGCCGAACAGTTCGTGAAACAGTTCGTCACGTTCTTTGAACGCGTCATATTCGGACGTGTTGATGGCCTGCACCAGGCGACGCTTGCGCATATTCGCTTCCTGCTGTTGCGGACTATCGGCCACATACAGTTCGCCGGAGAGCATACGCTCCCATTCGTCGCGTGCCGGATGATTGGTGGGTTCCACCATGCTGCCTCCTCTGCTGTATTACGTCAATCGATTGACGTGACATATCATGTTCCATTCAACGGCATCATTATTCGTTGACACTGTATTTCGTTGTATTATCGTTCTTGATTTTCGTATTATTTACCGTATCCACTGATGGGGTATTGCATGGGACAGATGGGATTAGACGTTCGTGACGTGCAGGTCGGACAAAACGAACAAACGGAACAGCCTGAACTTGCGCAAGACGGTCGTCTTCCATATGAGTTCATGCCGGTCACCAACTGGGGACGCAAGCCCAACGGCGCGGAAATGGTGCAATATGATGCGCCGATGTTCTTCTCATTCACCGAACATTCGCTGCTGCATCAGTATCCGAACATGCGCGCGGAATGCCATTGGCATATCGACTTCGAATTCACCCACATCATCCGTGGACACATGTGGTATTTCGTGAACGGCGAAAGCATTCGTCTCGAAGAAGGCCAAGGCATTTTCGTGAATTCGCGCCAATTGCATTACGGTTTCACCGAGGACGGCACCGATTGCGAATTTTCCTGCACTCTGCTGAACCCTTCATGCATGTGCATGCCGAACATGGTTTATGAACGCTTTGTGGCTCCGTTGATGGCGGACGAACGGCTCCCGTACATGGTGTGTGATCCTGAAGATGAGCATGGATCCGCGTTGCTGGAATGCATGATGCGGCTGCATGATGCGAAATTCGGTCAGATGCCGGCTGCCCAGACCATGCATCCCGCCACCGTTGACAATATGAAATTAAAGGATGATACGGCATCGTTGACCGTGCTCAGCTGTTTTTATACGATGGTGCGTGAACTGACGGCCATAGCGGGCGAACATGGCAAGAATGGTTCTTCCAAATACGACAGGAAGAATCCGAAGATTGCTATTTTGAGCAAGATGATTGATTACGTGCAGCACAATTACGTTCGACAGATCACCCTGGAGGAGATTGCTTCAGCAGGGTCCGTCGGCCGTACGAAATGCGCGCAGATCTTCCATGAGATGGTCGATCAGACGCCGATTGAATTCGTCAATGACGTGCGTATGAGAGCTGGAGCGGAAATGCTGGACACCACATCGATGCCGGTTTCCGACATCGCCAAAAAACTTGGTTTCTCATCATCGACATTCTTCACGCGCACGTTCAAGCAGTACATGCATACGACGCCCACAGCCTACCGGAGGAATATGCTCAAGTAGACCGTGGACGTCGTATGCGATCGTCATGCGGCTGCCACAGTGTTGGCGTCGACTACTTGGCCAACTGCGTTGTGGCGGGGGAGGCCAACGTCGGGCGGGCTCGCCGAATGCGTCCCAAGGCCAAGCCCAGACAGATGAACGCTACCGCGAACATTGCCACCAATCCGGTTGATGACGCCCACGCGCCGTAGTCCACGCCGCTCGAGGAGGCCGTACCCAGTCCGAATACGTGGTCTATCGATGAGCAGAGCCACCATCCAGGCAGCAGTTTTCCGATGATGATCATGGGATCTGGCATCATATCCACGGGGAACGCCATACCGGAAGTGAACATGACCAGCAGAGCGAACACATTGACGAAACCGTTCGTTGCCATTTCATTGAAACCGGATGACCCCAACAGGAATCCGCAAGCTATCGCCATAAGCGTGTAGACCATCAGCGACACGAACGACAAGCCTACGTTCACGGCATTCAGGCCGGTAAAGGACACTCCGGCCAGCGCCATCAACAGGAATGTCACCGCGGTATACGCAGCACATACCAGCAGACCGAACGTCCCGCATGTCAGCATTTGCTGCGCTTCCAACGACACCAGACGCGCGGGGGACGAGTAGAGCCTGCGGCGGATTTCGTTGTCGTTGAATGTGCTGACCACGAGGAACGTGCATACCGGCATGACCAGCAACAGTGGATACAAGCCGGTTTTGAGCGTGCCCGCGAATGCCGATGAGCCCGGTGTGGTGCCGTCGTCTTCAGAGTCCGAGGACACCACGGCGATATGCGACTGTTTCATATCGGCGGTGGCAGCATCCAACGTCGTTGCCATGGCGGCGTCGAGCGTGCGCTGTGCCTGCGGCATGCCGAGATAGGCGGTACGCGTCAGCGAAAGAAACTCGTTGACTTTCAGCTGTGCGAGCGATCCGGCTCCGGAAGCATAACTGACGACGGTATCTATGGTCGGTTGCGTAGCCGTGGCGTTATCCGCATACTGCAGATAACGCTCGGCGAAACCTTGTGGCACAATCGCAATCAAATCAACATAATTCGATGCGACAGCCTGCTGCAACGATATGGAATCGTCATCAATGGTGACCATCTCACCGTCCAAAGCGAGGTAGGAACGCAACGATTGAGCCACATGCTCGGCGTCGTCATCACGGTCGATTACCGCAATACGGGCGGATTCCGGCTCATACGTCGTCGCTCCGGCAGCTGTGGAGCCACGCATGATCTGCCAGCTGATGGAAAACATCATCGTGCCGATCAGCACCAAGTAGATAATCACATACAATTTGCGCGCTTTGAGAATGCGCAGTGCTGCTTTACAAGTGTTCATAGCGTTGCCTCCTCAACAGAACGGTCGCCATACCAAGACAGACCAAGCTCATCGCAGCCAATACGCCCACCGTGGCAAAGAACGGGCGGAAACTGTCGTAATACAGAATGTCGTAGAACAGATTCGTAATCTGTTGTGCCGGATTCAACATGCTCAACAGGGGCGCATGCTGCGCTATCTGATCGCTTAAATCCATGGCGAACGAGCCATACAAACCGGAAAACAGCGACAGCGTGCATGCCAAGGCCGTGCACAATCCCTGCTTGGCACTCGTGGAAACACCCTGTATTGCGCCGATCAACGTGCCGAACGCGCTTGTGGCGAATGACGCCATCAAGCACGCGCCCAAGCCGGCCCATTCACGACCGCCGAGAGAAATCTGGCAGCCGAAACGAATGTACAGCATGGCCACGGTCAGACTTAGGAACGAGCAGATCCAACTGGAAAGAAAACCTGCCAGCAGCTGTTGCAGTTTCGGCAGGGGAGCGACGGAACGGCGAATGCCAAGTGCCGACAGGTTTGCCTGGGCCAACGATACCGCGTTCACCGCGAAACTCATGGCCATCATCGCGGCCATGCCGAGCAACGCGTAATAGTAGCGTGCGGTGCCGCTTGGCTTGAAATTCGTCAGCTGCACTTCCTTCGTGAACCCACTCGACGAGCCGATGCTGCCGGTGAACGCGTCATCCAACAACGCGGACGGATTGTGCTGCGCGGCATTGATCACCACGGCGGTGTTGCGATTGTACAAGTCCACGATATTGCCCAACACCGTCAGGGAAATATCCAGACCACTGCTCGACGCCATCACATCCGTGGCGGATGTTTGCGTGGCTTGGGAAATGGCCAGCTGCAGTTTCCCACTACCGTCGACGGACAGTCTGCCCTGCGCCTTGGCGTCAAGCAGCGCTCGATCCGCGGCTTCCATAGATGCGGCTTCCGTGACGGTGATGAGTTTCGGCATGGCGTCACCGTCATCATCGACCTTCGCATGATCGCCATCGGCACCGGTCGCGCCAGTATCGGACGAAATGCCGTCGACCAGCATCTGCGCGCCCGGAGAGGCGCGCCAATCGTCGTTATTAACCACGACGACGTCAACCGTGTGCAATGCGTAACTTTCCGCGATATTGCCGAACATGCCATTGAACATGGTCGCCAGAATGATGGGAAAGGCAAACAGCCAGAACAGCTGCGCTTTCTCCCTGAAATGCAATTTCAGATTGACCAGCAATGTCTGCAACATAATGTCAAACCTTTCGAACCATGATTCCGTCAGTCACGCAACGCCGTGCCGGTCAGTTCAAGGAACACATCGTTCAGCGTCGGCTGCCGGGAGGAAAGATGCCCGATATTCGTGCCATTGGATTTCAGCAACGTCAACACGTCAAGAAGATTGTGATCGCCCCGACGGCAACGTACCGTCAACTCATGACCGTCATAATCGGCGCTCATCACACATGGCAGCGCACGTAACTGTTCCAATGCCTGCTGCGTTCCCGCCTCATGATGCAAGCCACCCAGATCGTCGGTTTCCACACTGATGCGTTCGCCGGTGTCGATCATCGCCTTCAACTCGTCGGCGGTGCCCAAGGCCAAATGCCTGCCATGATCCATGATGAGAATGCGGTCGCAGATCTGCTCGACCTCCTCCATGTAATGGCTCGTGTAAATCACCGTCGCGCCTTCGTGGTTAAGACGCTGAATGCCCTCCAGAATCGCATTGCGGCTTTGCGGATCGACGGCGACGGTCGGCTCATCGAAGAAAATCAGATCCGGCTTATGCGCCACACCGCATGCGATGTTCAATCGACGAAGCAAACCTCCCGACAATTTCGACGGACGGAACCTGCGGTAATCGCGCAAGCCCACAAAATCCAGCGCATCCTCAACCAGCGCATGACGGCGTGCCCTGTCAGGCACATACAGCGAGCAGAAATAATCGATATTCTCCTCAACCGTCAATTCATTGAACACAGCCACATTCTGCGGTACGATGCCGATGCGGCGTTTCAGCGCATAACTGGTCGGGCCAATCGGTTCGTCAAACACACGTACCGTGCCCTCATCGAACGTCAACAATGCGAGAATGCAGTTAATCGCCGTGGTCTTGCCGGAACCGTTCGGTCCAAGCAAACCGAAAATCTCACCTTGATGCACGTCAAGATCGAAATAGTCAAGCGCCAGCATATCCCCATACCGTTTGACCAGCTTCGACACCTTGACCGCGCTGCTGGAGCTCTCACCTGTTTGCCTTTCCATACGCTCGCTCATCGGCTCTCCTTACCTCACATGTTCCAACAGCGATAACCGCCGTTTACGATAGTGATTCCATTGTCTCCGACCAAACGGCGACGACATGGTGTCTGAGGTCATAAACCTGGCGCAACACAGCCATATGGAAGATGACAAATGTCACCTTCGTGGCAAAGATGGCCCGCAACGGCGGCAACGTACACTACGCTGGGAAGACATAACCACAAGAAGCGGCGACGATGGAGGAAGGCATGCGGCGATTGTTGCTTCAGGCCATATTCCTCACGTTCGGGCTGATCGCAAACCTGTATATCGTCGGAGACGTATCGGCTGAACTGGTATGCGGCGCGTTGCTGGCCATATGCTGTGCCGCGGTGGGGGAATACGCGCGCTCGTCGGCATGGACCATCGCCATACTGTTGATGTTGGATTGCGGCGCATGCTTCACGCCATCATGGTGCGCGATGATGCCGGTCGCCGCATACAACGCGGCCATGCTGCCCGCCATATCACAGAACGTCGAACAACACCGTGCGGGACGGAACCATGCCGGCTTGCGTTCGCAATTGCCGAACATGCCGCAATACGATGCGATGCAAATCACGACGGTCATCGCACGATGGGTGTGGATCATTCCCGTAGTGGCGACCTTGGTCCGTTGCCGTAATGCAGGCGCGCATGCGGATGATATGGGAGCTGCGCTCATCGCCGTACTGCTGGCATTGCATGTAGTGTTGGGATTCATGGTTGGCCTGTTGTGCGCGCGCAATGTCACGCTCACCCGGCAGAACAGGCGGCTTCAGGATTCCAAACGTGACCAGATCCGCCGGCTGCGCTCGCAATTGGCGGAAAGCGAGGAAGATCGCGCCGCGTCGGTTCGTGTGGCCACGCTCGCGGAGCGTACACGCATAGCGCGCGAGATTCATGACAATGTCGGCCATATGCTTACCCGGGCCATCATGCAGTCCGAAGCGGCCCAAGTGGTGGCTCAGGTTTCTGGTCAGGAGCAGGCGGCTCAAGGGTTCGCGCAGATTCACGACACGGTGGGCGAGGCGATGACATTGGTGCGGGGCGCGGTGCATGATCTGAAAGACGAAGGCACGGATTTCGTGGCGCAGATTGAGGCATCCGCGCATGGTTTGGACGATTCCAGTACAGTGAACGTCACCTTGAGCAACGGCATCGATGCGGCTCCGGCCGCGGTGTCACGCTGTTTCGCCACGACGATTCGCGAGGCGTTGAACAATACGATTCGCCATAGCATGGCGCGCAATGTCGATATCACCTTGCGTGATTTTCCTGCGTTATGGCAGCTGCGCATACAGGATGATGGCGCCCTGTGGAACGATGGCTCCCAAGGAAACATCAACGGTATGATGGGGGAGTCTTCCGCTCGTTTTCGTCAGTTCCATGATGCCGCGCGTACGGCGACGATGCGTGATGCTTCGGGCATTGGATTGGCGGATATCGAGGAGCGTGCGCGGGCGCTCGGCGGTACCGCGGTGTGCGGCCCGTATCATGAGGGGTGGCGGGTGTTCGTGTCCATTCCCAAAACGGACGATGATGCGGCAGCGTCCGCAACAACGAAGGAGAACGTATGATGCGAGTCGCAATCGTCGATGATGATCCAATCGTATGTTCGTCGCTGTCCACGATTCTCAAAGCGACAGGCACGGCCGATATTGCATGGACGGCCTATGATGGCGAAACCGCGGTAGGTCAGTATGAAGAAGATAATCCGGACGTGCTGCTGATCGACGTGCAAATGCCGGTTATGGACGGTCTTGCCGCGTCGCGAAAGATCATCGACGCCCATCCGAATGCGAAAATCCTGATACTTACCACATTCGCGGACGAATCGTACATCGCCGAGGCGTTGGAAATCGGCACCAAAGGCTACCTGATCAAACAGGATGTCTCATCGGTGATTCCCGCAGTGCAGTCGGTGATGGCCGGACAGGTGGTTATGGGAGCGCAGGTGTTGCGGAAACTGCATGTCAATAAAGCGAGTCAGACGCAGCGTCACGTTTCGCAAGCTGGCGATAACGGGGAAAATCGTTTTTCCGGTCGTTTCGCGAATCTCACTGAGCGCGAGCGGGACGTGATGCAACTGGTCGCCGAGGGGTACGACAATCGTGAGATCGCTGCGAAACTGTTTTTAAGCGAAGGCACGGTTCGCAATCGTATCAGCGATATTCTCGCGAAAACGAACGTTACGAATCGTACGAAACTTGCGGTCGAATGGCTCGCATGCCAATAGGAAACCGTCGATAAACGGCAAACTCATCAAAACGAACAGCGTTTTCAGCGCTTGCGTAGGCGATAGGCCTTCCACACGTCGCTAAGCTTCTGACCGTTCGACGTGCGCTTCCACACGGTCAATCCCGCCGAACCGCCACCGACGGCACGGGCCGCTGCGGTTGGTGTGGAGTACTCGCTGCCGTCATCCAGTCGAAGCTTGCCTTCGGCGGTGACGGTAGCCACCCAACGTTCGCCCTTGCGCGGTCGGTCCCATACCAGCGTCTCACCGGGAATGAGCAGACCAGCGGCGAGCACCTGCGCGATGGACACGCGTTTGGATGTTGGGGAGGTGGACGTGTCCGTGACTCGCAACGACTCCTCACTGAGCGTGGATAGGTCATTGCGCTCGGCATCGTAACGGATATTCCAATAATCGGCGATCAGACGAATGGTTTCATCCTGGCGGTATTGCAAGGTTTGTGGCGTACAGTCCGCAATGTCGGCAAGCTCGGCGGTGAGCGGGAAGCGTTTGGAACTCGCCGACAGCAGCATACGGTCACGACGGTCCGTATAGGATGCCAATCCCGCGATCTGCTTGTCATTAGCCTGACTGAGCGCAAGATTGCCGATGCGGTTGACCCAATGGTCGCGTGTCGCCTCAGACCATGATGCAAACGATGAGTCGGAGGCGACCTGTTCCGGCATGATCGGCAGCGCGTTGAGGCTGCGTGGTCGGGTGATACGATGCCCGGCCCGCTGCTCGTTGGCCCGAACCAGAAGCAGTTTCTTCATGGCGGGACTGGTCTGCAGGTCGCCACGCAGATGCGCGAGCGCGTTGCGGCGGTCTTCGTCGGTGATGAGTAATCCTCGGATTTGTTGGATGGTGTGGTTTTTATCGAGGTCGCGAATGGTGCTGGCTGCGCGTGTGCGTCGGTTGAGCGGGGTTTGCCTGTTGAGACTGTCCACGCCGGTTACGCGTTCTAGGGCCGCGAGTACGTCGTGAAGTCGTTCAAGGTCGTGGAGTTGAAGTTCCTCGAGGTTTTTGTTCGACGTGCGCGAGGCTGCGGCAGTGTGTGTGCCCGGCGTGGAGAATATGCGTGTGTCGGGATTGCCGAGGTTGCGTATGGAGTTGACGAGCGCCCACATGGCTACTGGTTTCCAGTCGGTGGTTTGGTAGTCGTTGAGGGATACGAGTTGGCCAATGATATCGTCTGGCAGGTTGGCGTCGGTCGGGTGTTCGATGATGCGCCATGCGTTGGAGTAGGGTGCGAGCAGGTCGTCGATGAAGGAGATGACGTTCTGCTTTTTGACGAATGGTTTGAGCACGTCCTTGCGGAATTCCTCAAGTAGTTGTGTGCAGACGGCTTTGTGCGAGATGATGAGATGGATGTCGCTGAAGAATTCTTCGAGCGTCTGTGCGTCGTCGCCGAGTGGATCCATGATGTCGTCCCAGCGTGAAGCGTAGGCGTTGCGTGCGGCGGGGGAGATTTCGGCGATGGTTCTTGCTTTGAACACGTCGGATGCGGTGAGGGGAACTCCGCGCATGTTCATGACGTCGAAAATACGGTGTGCGCCGGCGAGATCGTCGGTGGTTACGATGACGAGGGTGACTTCGTTGACGAGGTATGATGCGAATGCGCGGCGGTCTTGTGTGGGCATTTTCGCGAGTTCGTCGAACACTTGTCTGGTGTTGATGGCGATGTTGCGTTGCGCGTGCGATTCGATATCGTTGTCGCGCAGATCGAACAGTCCCTCCAGATCGCCTTCCTGCACGTACATGCGGAAGAAGTTGGTGTCGCGTTCGCGGAGTTTGAGACGTGGTTCGGCTTTGATGCCGCGTAGTTTGTCTCCTGGCTCGACGATGAGGTCGTTGAGGCTTTCCACGAGTTCGGGGTCGTCTTCCAGATCGCGGAGCACGGAAATGATGATGGAAAGTGAGATGAGGCGTTGCTGTCCATCGATGACTTGGTATTTGGTTTGTCCATCATGGACGAGGATCAGCGATCCAAGGAAATACGGCGTGTCTGGGTCGTGGCATGCGTCCTGCAGATCGGTGACCAGTTGCGCGATGTTTTCCGTTTGCCAAGTATATGCGCGTTGGAATGATGGGATTACGAACCGGTAATCCGAAGTGAAGATTTTGCCTAAAGGCTTTTCCGTTGCACTGATTGACATGGCGTTCCCCTCATTGCGTTGCTCTGTGTTCAAGTGTACGATGCATGATGTCATAGTCGTGGCGGCAGGTCGGCTCGTTCTACCAAACGGGCCATCTGCACGCGGCCCATGCAGAGTTTATCTGCGGCGGATGAAATATGCGCTTTGACCGTGCGTTCTGAAATGAACATTTTCTCGCTGATTTCCGCATTGGTGAAGCCCTCGGCCGCGAGAATCACCGCTTCGCGTTCGCGTTCCGGCAAGGCGTCGAGCATGGCACGGGCCTCATCGCGCCGCGACTGAGGCTGGTGCTGATGCAAATCGCCGATGAGCTGCCGTTGACTTGCCGGATTGAACTGTGGCTCCCCTTCGCACACGTCGGCCACACGGCGGATGATATCTTCCGGAGCGTCCGTTTTCGATACGAATCCTTCCGCGCCCGCTTCGATGGCGCGTTCCACCGTGTTGTTTGGACTCAGCGACGTCAGAATAAGCACATGCGGAGGATCGGGAAGCATGCGGAGCTGACGAGTGGCTTCAATGCCATCCATGCCGGGCATGGCGATATCAGCCAGCACGACATCAGGAGGATTGTGCGACGCATGTTCGATGGCGTCTGCTGCGTTGGTGCAGGCGAAGGCAACGCTGATGCGTCCGGAGGAATAATCCTCCAAAATCAGACGCATCATCTGGCAGATCATCGGATCATCATCAATCACGCCGACGGTGATCGGCTGCTCGTCATGGTTGCGTTCGGTGCTCACCCAACCCATGGTAGTCGTACATCAAGGTGGAAGACGTTATGTTGGTCAAAACCGTATTGGCATGTTCCGCCAGCCTGCTGTATGCGTTTGGCCAAACCAGGAAGACCGGCCCCCTTCCTGGTGTCTGCCATATGCGAGGGGGATTGCGGCATCGTCGGATTGCTGACGTGCACATGCACCCCTTGCGGGGGGTTCGCATCGACCTGCAACGACACCGGAGCGCCAGGCGCATGCCTGCGCACATTGGTCAATCCCTCCTGTACCACGTGATACGCAATCACGCCGATGGACTCATCTAACTGCCCCAGCTGTTGAACGTCGATCCACGTATCAATCCGCATATTCGCGGCACGGGCGTCGCTAATCAACTGCAGCAATGAGTCACGGGTCAACGACGCTTCGGCATCATTCGCAGCCAACTGCAGGCGAGCATCCTCCGGATGACGAAGCATGTCAATCACACTATGCGCCTCATCCAACGCGCCGGAGGCCTGCCTGCGAATATCCTCGGTAGTGCCGGCGATCTTTCCAGCCATACCAGCCACATTGGCATTGCCCAACTGCTCGGCCTCAGCCTTCAATTTCCTAGACTCGGCCTGCAAAGCGCTCGCATTCAATGCAAGCAACGACAGCGAATGAGCCAACGTATCATGCGCTTCCGCGGCTATCGCATCGGCAAGCTGCTGATTGTCAAGCGTGGTCCGCAACCTGCTCACCTGCTCGTTGGCCGACTGAGCCTTCGCTTCGGCCACGCGCGCAAGGGCGCGCGAGCGAATATGCAATCCGGCCAATGTGGCGATCGCCACCGCAATCAGGGCAACCACAACGGCGCTCGCGATGATCGTTCTTTCGTCGACAAGCATCACCATGGTATTGCCATACCGAACTCCGGTATATGGTTTGGAGAAGATCGCATGCCAGATCGAAGCCTCGGCAGGATGCAAAGCGTCTCGCACCTGGGACCAGATCGTCGTTGTCGCCGCGGCAAGCACTGATCGAAGCGTCACTTTGGTTCCCTGTCTCCGCGCAAGCAGAGAAGTCAACGCCATAAGCGCGATCAGCGAATCGTAGGGGAGCGCCACCACCAGTAGGCATGCGGTCCAGAACACGGCTTGCGGGTAACTGTTGCGAGCCAGAAGAATCAAACCCGAAGGGATCGCAACGAGCACGCACGCGATCATCCACAAGTAGGGGGCACTATCCTGCGCATACTGTTGGGATGCGAAAGACACCTGCGCCAGACAGGCGAAACTCGCGCACACCACCATCGGCACCGTGCACCAGATTCTGGTGCGCACTGGCACTTCGGCGGTGGAAGGGTTTGTGATCACGCTCATGACTCCCATTATCGGCATACTCATGGAAACATGCCATTGAGCTATCGGGCATGATGGCGCAAGCCGCGCGCCCCAAAGTGCAGGCAGGAATGGACTTTCGTCCAATACCGGGAACGAAGCCGATCCCGTAGGCTCGAAAGTGTTCCGACCACTTCGAGAAGAAAGAAAAAGATCATGAGTGAGTTCAACAATGCTCCGATTCCCAACGGCGGCCCGGCAGCGCCGAACGGTATGAGACCCGCGCCGATCATGCCGTCCCCGGCTCCGCAAGGCACGACGGTATGTGGCATCGTGGGAGTGGTGTTCGGCGCGCTCGGCTTGGTGCTGAGCTTCATTCCAATCATCAACAACATCGCGGCGATCTTCGGACTCGTCGGCGCGGTATTGGCGATCGTGGCCATCGTGGGCACGTTCCGAGGCAAAAAGCGTGGCAAAGCCTTGTCCATAGTCGCGGCGGTGCTGTCGGTGTTGGCCATCGTCATCACCTTGGCCATGCAATCGGCCGCCAGCAAGGCGCTTGACGACATCACGGGCACAAGCACGTCGCAATCCTCGTCGGCGGACGCCGATAAGGACGCCAAAACCGATGATTCCACCAAAACCGACACCAAGGCGAAAGGCGAGCAAGACATGGAAGGCGATCTCACCGATATGCACGTCAAAATCGTATCCGCAGTGCGTTCCGGCAACGACTACAACAATCAGCCGACCGTGCTCGTCACCTACGAGTGGACCAACACTACCGATAAGAACAACTCCTTCGCCGTGCTGGCTAATCCGAAAGTGTTCCAAAACGGTCAGGAACTCGACACCGCCATGTACTTGGACAATCCGGAAGGCTACGATTCCGGCTCCTATCTGTCTGAACTGCAGCCAGGAGCAACCGGCACGGTAACCCTTGGATATGTGCTTAAAGACGATTCCGAAATCACCGTCGACGTGACGAACCTTCTCGATTTCAGCGACACCGCCAAAGTGATGTACAAGTTCGCCATCTGACATGGCATGTCCCAGTCTTTCGCGTCCGGCACACTCCCCGTGTCGAACGCGAAACCTATGCGGGCTTTGAAGAAATCATGAGATTAAGCCAATATTCATGAAATCGTCAGGAAAATGCCGTATCGTGATGCGCAATCGAGCAAAAAGGAGCGATTATGGCATTCGGTCAGCAGCCCCAGGGTAACAACGCCCAGAATAACGGCTTCAACAATCAATACCAGTACAACCAACAGTACAACCAGTACAATGCGCAGCCACAGTACGCCTACGCGCCCAACGGTACCGCCGCAGTCAACGTGCAGGCCACCTATTCCTACGAGCAGGCCGAACGCAGTTCCGTCAACAGCGCATACACGCACATGACCCTTGGTTTGATCGTCACTGCCGTGGTCGCCATCATCACCCAAATGAGCGGCGCGTACCTGGCACTCATCCAAACCACGGGCATCATCGGCATCTTCGCCCCCGCCGTCATTGAAATCGTGCTTGCCATCTACCTTGGCGCGCGCATCCATACAATGAAGGTCTCCACCGCATACGTCATGTTCTACGTGTATGCGGCGCTCATGGGCTTCACCCTCAGCACCATCTTCATGGCCTACGATCTTGGCACCATCGGCATTTCCCTCGCATTGTGCGCCGGCTTCTTCTTCGCGCTCACCATGTTCGGACGCACCACCAAGATCAACATGCTCAAGGCCGGCCCCATCCTTTTCGTCGGCCTCATCGTGCTTATCATCGCCGAAGTGATTCTCATGATCTTCGCCCCCGGCAACACCACCCTCATGATCGTCTCTGCCATCGGACTTCTGCTCTTCGCCGGCATGACCGTCTACGACGCCCAAGCCACCCGCGCCATGCTTGAACAGTATTCCGCCCAAGGCCCCGAAATGGTCAAGAAGGTTTCCATCCTTTGCGCACTGAATCTGTATTTGGATTTCGTGAACATGTTCATGTATATTCTCCAACTCCTCGGCAATCGCGACTGAAATCCAAATGACGGAGCGTCCCCGGCATTGCTCCTCAGTCGGCGTACCTTCGTGCGCCTTCCTTCGGTGCGTTTTGGGGACGCACGCGTCATTTGGCTTTCAGCCTTTGATGGGACATTATTGGCATTGCTCTTCGGTCAACGTAACGGATAAAGCCTGACCAGAATGTGGCCAGGCTTTATCCGTTGGTCAAAGACATGCTTTACGGTGGGTGCTCATGCAGAGAAAAGAGATTGGCGGCATGGCATGCCTCGTACTGGCGGCACTCATTTGGGGATTCGCATTCGTGTCGCAAGTGCAAGGCATGGACTCCACAACACCGCTGTTCTTCGGAGCCACCCGATTCACCCTCGGATCCATTTCTCTGATACCGTTGCTTTGGTTTCGCCGCAGCACCATAGCGGAACAAGAGCGTAAACGCCGTGAAACCCAGGGAAAACCGTCCATCACCCTCGGTAACGGCGCAATCGTCGCCATGCCGAAATGGGCCGGCAATCCCATCGTGGCCAGCATCATCTGCGGAATCGTGCTTTTCACCGCAAGCACCGTCCAACAATACGGCATCCTTTACTCCGGATCGGCGGGACGGTCCGGCTTCATCACCGCTCTATACATCGTCATGACGCCACTGCTGGCCTTCATCATATTGCGTCGACGAGTGCACCTCAGCGTCATCATCAGCGTCGCCATCTCCGTTATCGGCTTCTACCTGCTGTGCGTCACCGACGGATTCGGATCCATCACCCTGGCGGACATGGTGCTGCTGTTCACCGCAGTCCTCTTCGCCGGGCACATCCTCGTCATAGACACCTTTGGACGAGACATGGACCCCATCCTGCTTTCATTCGGGCAGATCACCACCACCGCGATCATCAGCTGGATTGGCTCTATCATCGAAGGATCCATCGACTGGGCCGGTGCCGCGCAAAGCTGGATCGCCATCGTCTACGCGGGCGTCTGCTCCGCTGGCGTAGCCTATACGCTTCAGGTCATAGGCCAACAACTTGTGCCTCCGACCAGAGCGTCCGTGATCATGTCGCTCGAATCGTTCTTCTCCGCGGTCGGCGGCGCACTCCTGCTGGGCGAAATCATGACCACTCGAGCCTACCTCGGCTGCACGCTCATTTTCGCGGGCACCATACTCGCCCAGCTGCCCATCGACCAGCTCCTGCATGCGGCCAAACGCAAACCGGCAGACGTCAGCCGGCCTTAGGGGCCTCGCCAACCTGCGGCGCGCCATTGATATCGCGATGAATGTTCTGCATCTGCGCTTCGACATTCTGCAGACTTCTCGCGCAATCAAGCAACGTCTGCGAATGCTCCGACAGCTTCGCGTCAGGCAAATCCGTCTTATAACGCAGCGCATGCTCCAAACTCGCCCAATAATCCATGGCGATGGTGCGGAACTGCACCTCCACAGGCGTGTAATGCGGTCCGGAAGATAGAAAAACGGGAACCGCGTAAATCACATGCAGCGAACGATATCCATTCTGCTTCGGATTCTTAATATAATCCTTCACACGCAACACCTGAATATCGTTCTGCGCGGACAGATAATTCGACACCGAATACACGTCATCGCGATAATTGCAGATCACGCGAATGCCTGCCACGTCAAACAGATTGTCCTTGACCGACTCCACCGTCAACGGCAGATCCTTGCGCCTCAACTTGCCGAGAATGGAATTGATGGACTTCAACCTGCGTTCCATGTGATGGATGGGATTATGGGAGAAACGCACCTGGAACTCGGAATCGAGAATCTCCAGTTTGGTGCTGATCTCATACATCGCGCCCTCATACACCTGCATTTGATCAATGAACTCGGTAATCTGATCGGAAGGCAACGGACCATCGTCGAAAGTCACCGACTTCAGCCGTGCTTGCAGTTCACTGGTATTGATGCGGCTCTGTCTATCAAGTATCACGGTTCCATAGTGTACCCGAAAGGAGCGCGGAAAAACTGAAAAAGCGCTGAAAGCGCCGTCATCCCTCCAATTCCACCGCATGCCACGCTGCATTAAGGTGCATACGGCGCGTGATGGGAATCCCTGCCGATAGCATGGAATGCTATGAACGAAGACATGATGACCGAGGCGGAGCGCGCCTCGAAACTTGCGGAACCTGCCACAGAAGACACCGCCACGCGAGGCAAGGGCGTGTTCTACGTACACACCCTCGGATGCCAGATGAACGTGCACGATTCCGAACGCATCGCGGGTGTGCTCGAAGCGGATGGCTATGTGCCCGCCACCGAAGAACAATACCTCGATCATGACGTGGACCTCATCGTCATGAACACATGCGCGGTGCGGGAAAACGCGGCGGAACGCATGTACGGCACCATCGGCCTGTGGGCCGAACTGAAGCGCCAGCGTCCGAACCTGCAGATCGCAGTCGGCGGATGCATGGCACAGCTCGACCGTGAGAAGATCGCAAAAAAGGCCCCTTGGGTCGATGCCGTGTTCGGTACCAAGAACATTGGTTCCCTGCCTCAGCTGCTTGACCAGGCGCGCATCGAAGGCCATGCGCAGGTCAAGGTCAAAGAGGAACTCAACTACTTTCCAAGCCAGCTGCCCACCGACCGCGCGTCGAAGGTGTCAAGCTGGGTGGCCATCTCCGTGGGATGCAACAACACCTGCACGTTCTGCATCGTGCCTACCACCCGAGGCAAGGAACATGATCGTCGCCCGGGAGACATTCTTGCCGAAATCCGCCAGTGCGTGGACGAAGGCTCCAAGGAAGTCACGCTACTCGGCCAGAACGTGAACTCGTTCGGTTACGGCATCGGCGACCGTTTCGCCTTCTCCAAGCTACTGCGCGCATGCGGTGAGATCGAAGGATTGGAGCGCGTGCGGTTCACTTCGCCGCATCCCGCCGCCTTCACCGACGACGTGATCGCAGCCATGGCCGAAACGCCCAATGTCATGCACCAGCTGCACTTCCCGCTGCAGTCCGGATCCGACCGAATCCTGCGCGCCATGCGCCGTTCGTATCGTTCCGCGAAGTTCCTTGACATTCTGCGTAAAATCCGTGAGGCCATGCCGGATGCGCAGATCTCCACCGACATCATCGTCGGTTTCCCGGGTGAAACCGAAGAGGACTTCCAGAAAACCTTGCGTGTGGTGGAAGAGGCGAGATTCGCGTCCGCATTCACCTTCATCTATTCGCCGCGCCCAGGCACTCCGGCAGCCGAAATGGAGCAGGTGCCGCACGACGTGGTCCAAGACCGGTTCGAACGACTCGTGGCATTGCAGGAACGCATCACCGAAGAAAATCTCAAAACCTTCGAAGGCCGTGACGTCGAAGTGATGGTCACCGGCGCATCTGGCAAGAAGGACGCCGCGACCCATCGTGTCACCGGGCGCGAGAAAACCGGCGTGCTCGTGCATGTCGGTGTGCCCGAAGGCGAGCCGATGCCGCAGGTAGGCGATTTCGTGACCGCCACCATCACCCACGCTGGGCGTCACAACCTCATCGCCGATCCCGATCCGAAGGCGGGGCAGACCTATGCCGTTCGACACTGAACAGACCTCTGAGAAAACAGTCAAAACAGGAGACGCCGATCCTGCGATGCAGCGCAAGGTCGTATCCATTGTCGGACCAACCGCATCCGGCAAAACCGGGTTGGGCATTGCCGTCGCCAAAGCGTTGGCGCGCAAAGGCGAACAGGCGGAAATCATCAACGCCGACGCATACCAGATGTATCGGGGCATGGATATCGGCACGGCCAAGGCAAGCCTTGAGGAGCAGGCGCAGGTCAGGCATCATCTCATCGATATCATCGAACCGGACGACGCCATGTCCGTGGCGAGGTTCCAAGAGCTCGCCCGCGAGAAAATAGCCGAACTACAGGCCAGGGGAGTGCGTCCGATCCTCGTCGGAGGCTCTGGCCTGTACGCACGGGCCGCCATCGACGACATCTCCTTCCCCGGCACCGATCCGCAAATACGTATGGCGCTTGAGGAACGGGAAAAAACCGAAGGTGCGGGCGCGCTGTTCGACGAGCTGAAAGCCAAGGATCCCGAAGCGGCGGCGCGCATGGACCCGCACAATCCAAGGCGTACCATCCGTGCGCTGGAAGTCATCGAAGTGACGGGACGACCCTATTCGGCAAGCCTTCCGCACTACCGGTACGTCATCCCCACCGTGCAAATCGGTCTCGATCTGCCGCGTGAGGAACTGGACCGTCGTATCGATATTCGCACCAAGCAGATGCTCGAAGGCGGATTCATCGAAGAAGTGGAACGTATCCGTCCCAAGCTGGGCATCACCGCAGCCAAAGCGCTCGGTTACCAGCAGGTCGTCGACTATTTGGACGGGTTGCGTGACCTGAACGACACGTTCATGGACATTGCGCAGAAAACGAAGCGTCTGGCACGCAAGCAGATGGGATGGTTCGGTCGTGACCCGCGCATCCACTGGCTCCAAGCGCTCAATCCGGCGCTGCTAGACAACGCGATGGCCATCATCGAACATGCCGATGCAGGTGCCTATGACGCCATAGACGCGCAGGCGGACGCCTACACCCAGCATCATCTCGGAGACCTCGCCTGAAATGAAACTCCCGCTGCCGTATTCGTCGAAGCTTTCCACCTTATCCACGGTCTTCTCCGGCTTGGCACCCAACTTGACGGTGACGATCTTGGCGGAATCCAATCAGTGAAATTGCGTGTTCACTTAAGTTAGAAAATGTGTGCGATTCGAGGAAGTGCCATGTCATGGCGCCTCCAATGGGTAAAATCATGACCGTTATGGCACGAACAGCATCTTCCAATACGAAATCCGGCGGCAAAGGGTCCACGGGCAAGGCACGTTCCGGCGAGACCAAGGTCATGGACGCGGTCGAGCCGTCGCCTGTGATGGGTGTCTTGACCAAGTACGGACGTGATATCGCATGTTTTATTCTGGTGATTCTCGCGGTAATGTTCTGCGCTTCGGAATGGTTCCGGGTGCAGGGCGTGTTCGGCCGGATGCTCCACGCCTTGGCTTCCGGCCTGTTTGGTCTGATGAGCGTCATCCTGCCGGTCTTTTTGGCGCTGGTGGCATTCAGCCTCATATATGAGACCAAGCGCAAAAGCGGCAATGTGCGTATGGTGGCGGGGTGGTCCATGATTCTGTGGTCCGTCTGCTCCATACTCGATGCGGCGCTCGCGTCCGACGCCCAAGGTTTCGACATGGCGTTGCTGCAGAATGCGGGAGGTCTGCTCGGCTATGTGCTTGGCTGCCCGCTGGCATGGGGGCTTTCCAAGGCGTTCGCCATCGTTATTTTCGTGGTCGTCATTTTGTTCTCGTTGTTGCTGATTACCAATACAGGGGTTCAAGAGATTCCCGACAAAGTACGTGCATTGAAGGTCCGTTTTGGATTCGGTGCAAATAAAAAGGTCGATGACGAGACCGAGCAATTCCCGAACGAAGTGCGTATAGGAGATACCACGCTGTCGTTCGCAGAAGGCGTGCCGGCGCATAATGGAGCCGACGATGTGGCGGCTGAAAAGAAGAAGCCGATGCCGTTCTCCCTCATAAAGCAATGGATATCATCGAAATCCAAGAAGCAGGGCGCTCAGGACGGACTCGATCATTACGACGGTGATGAGGCGTTTCGTAATGCTGCCGAACGGCATGGCGAAACGGCGGAAACCATGCTTGACGAACCATACCAGAGCGTCTCGCGGCCGCGCAGCATTTCATCCGACGAACATTCCGCTCAGGATTTCGGTGGAACCGTCGCCATGCCGCAGACGCCTGTGATGCGTTCCCTTTCCTCTGACCCAATCGGTTTGGCGAGCGGCACCATGCCGCAGATCCCGGAAACCATTCCGACGGTTGCCGGCCAGGCGGCGTCCGACGAGATCAAATCCGTTGGCGTGGCTGTAGGGGACCCGTGGGCCGTCATCGACGAGGACGGCACGTCCAACGGGTCGCAGGTCATGGTCGATGCGGCGACCAATGAGGTCGTGAACGATCTGGATGCCGGATCGAACGGAGAGGGCGTTTCCGACGAGTCCGGTGAGATTCCGGAGGGCCCCTACCATCTGCCTGATCTCGGCATGCTGAAGCAAGGCGCGCCGCATGCCGTGCACACTCCGGAGAACGATCGTGTGATTCGCGCGCTTACGGTCACATTCCAGCAGTTCAATGTCGATGCCAAAGTCATCGGCTTTCTGCGAGGCCCATCCGTGACCATGTATGAGGTGGAGCTTGGTCCGGGTGTGAAAGTGGAGAAGGTCACCAATCTGCAGAAGAACATCGCCTACGCGGTGGCCAGTTCCGACGTGCGCATCCTGTCGGTGATCGAAGGCAAGTCCGCCATCGGCATCGAAATACCGAACACCGACCGTGAAACCGTGGTGCTTGGCGACGTGCTTCGCTCGGACAAGGCAAGGAATGATCCGAACCCGATGCTCACAGGCGTGGGCAAGGATGTGGAAGGCCATTTTGTAACGGCCGACCTCACCAAGATGCCGCATCTTCTGGTGGCAGGCGCCACCGGTTCCGGCAAGTCCAGTTTCATCAACTCCATGCTGACATCCGTGATCATGAGGGCGACGCCGGATCAGGTGCGCATGATCATGGTTGATCCGAAGCGAGTGGAACTATCGGCATACGCGGGTATTCCACATCTGCTCACGCCGATCATCACCGATCCGAAGAAGGCTGCGCAGGCGCTCGAATGGGTGGTCAAGGAGATGGATGCCCGCTACAGCGATCTTGAATTCTTCGGATTCCGCCATATCAAGGATTTCAATGCTGCCGTGCGTGCGGGCAAGGTGCATGCGCCGGCCGGATCGAAGCGCAAGGTCGCTCCATATCCGTACATTCTGGTGGTCGTCGACGAGATGGCCGATCTGATGATGGTGGCCAAGAATGATGTGGAAAGCTCCATCCAACGCATCACGCAGCTGGCACGAGCTGCAGGCGTGCATCTGGTGCTCGCCACCCAGCGTCCATCGGTCGATGTGGTCACCGGCCTGATCAAGGCGAACATTCCTTCGCGTTTGGCGTTCGCGACCTCGTCGGCCACTGATTCTCGAGTCATTCTCGACTCCACTGGCGCGGAAACCCTGATCGGGCAGGGCGATGCGCTGTTCCTGCCGATGGGACAGGCCAAACCGTTGCGTGTGCAGGGTGCATGGGTCGACGAATCGGAAATCCGTCGTGCGGTGGAGTTCGTGCGCACCCAACGCAAGCCGCATTACCGCGAGGATATCGAGGAAATGGCTAAGGAATCCGACAAGAAGGCCATCGAACCGGATGAAGATATTGGCGGCGATATGGACGTGCTGTTGCAGGCGGCGGAACTGGTGGTCACCTCGCAGTTCGGCTCGACGTCCATGTTGCAGCGCAAGCTGCGCGTCGGGTTCGCCAAGGCGGGACGTCTTATGGATCTGCTGGAGTCGCGTGGCATCGTGGGGCCGTCCGAAGGGTCCAAGGCGCGCGAGGTGTTGGTGCAGCCCCAGGACTTGCCGCAGGTGCTCGCCTTCATCAAGGGCGAGACCTCGTCGCTGAATTCGGGAGCTTCTTCGGCAGCGGATTCCGAAGCGGCGATGTGACTGGGGAACGCTCCGTATGAAACGCAAATTGGTAAGCAAGTAGAAGTGTCAGGGTAACGTGAACGGTATGGAAAAGCAAGAAGAACGCAAATCATCGTTGCTTGACGGCTGGAACGCGCCGCCGAACCTTGTCACCTTCTCCCGTATCATTTTGGTCATCGTGTTTTTGGCGCTGTACGCCAAAGCCGGCGCGTGGGGCGTGGACAATGTCACCATGCGTTGGGTTGCCGCTGTCATCTTCATCATCGCGGCATGCACCGATAAACTCGACGGTTGGATGGCCCGCAAATACAACCAGGTCACCGAATTGGGCAAGCTGATGGACCCGATCGCCGACAAGCTGCTCACCTGCGGCACACTGATCGTTGCCGCCATCTTCAACGAATTTGGCAATCCAGTGCTGGGCTGGGTCGTGACCGCCCTGTTTCTGATTCGTGAGATTGGCATCACCGTCATGCGCTTCTTTGTGATCGACACGGGCGGCAAGGTCATCGCCGCATCCCAGGCGGGCAAGTACAAGACGCTCTGCCAGTGCATTGGTCTGGCCATGTTGATGCTGCCTATGTGGAGCTTGGCGTCGGAAGGGGTCAACGACACCCCGATGTGGATGACCGTCTACTACACCATCATGTATGCGCTGATTTATCTTGCGCTGATTCTCTGCCTGTATTCCGGTGGCGAGTATCTGGTTAATACTTTCGGCGGTCGTAAGAAGCCCGCAGACAAGACCGGAAAAGAAGCCAAGTAGGGTATTCATGATTGAATCCTTGAACCAAACGGCTGCCGCCAACCAATCGCAATGCGATGAATTGGCTGCGGCCGTTCTTGCATATTGCGAGACCAATCGTTTCAAAATCGCGGCGGCTGAGTCATTGACGGGAGGCCTGTTGGCCGACGCTTTCGTGCGCGTGCCGGGAGCGTCGAAGGTTTTTCTCGGTTCCGCGGTGACGTATGACATTCGTGCCAAGGCCTCGATTCTTGGCGTAGATGCGGAACTGCTGCGCAGCGAGGGGGCTGTCCATCCTGAAGTGGCCCGCCAGATGGCTGCCGGAACGGCGAGGCTGTATCGGCAGCAGGGGGATGGCGACTGCGTTATTGGATTGTCGACCACGGGAGTGGCGGGGCCTGGACCTGATGGAAATAAACCGGCAGGTCTTGCATATGTCGGTTGTTCCCTGCCGGAGGGGTTCGGAGGTGTTCGCTCTCGGCGAACGGAGGCTTTTGAGCTTCGCCTGCAGGGAGATAGGGAGAGCGTGCGACGCGGCGTCGTGCATTGTATTCTGCAAAAACTGAGGGAGCTTTCAGCGGATTCACAGGAATAATCCACAAAGATGAGTGTTGACCATAGTGGACAGACGTACGCACGAAAAAGGGGCTGATGAATGGAAATGATGACACTCACCAAAGAACAGAGGGAACTCAAGGCTATGGCCCCTGCGACTGCGCAGGCTGCCGGAGCTCGTGTCAGGGAGCTTACGCCGGCTCAGCGGCGCGCTGTGATGTTCGCGCAGCAGCAGGTGCTTCGTGCGCGCGCTGCGAAAAAGGCCAAGGATGAGCGTCAGGCCGCATTGACGCGAATGTGGCAGGAAGAGGACTCCGATCGGGTACGCACGCATGCTGTGCCGCACGCTCAGGAACAGCCCGATGAGATTAAGGAGGTTTCGCTGCGTGAAGCCATAGGCCATGTGCTGCGCGACCTGCGCACGCGAGATCATAAGACGCTTCGCGAGGTCAGCGAAAAGGCCGGGGTGTCTTTGGGGTACCTTTCCGAAGTGGAGCGCGGCCAGAAGGAGGCCAGTTCCGAACTGCTGTCGTCCATCGCGCAGTCCTTGGGGCTGTCCACAGCCCAGATGCTTCGCATGGTGGCTGACTATCTCGATTCTGTGGCTGCCTGATTCGAATGTAAGGTTGACGCCCGGCGATTGTTCGCCGGGCGTTTTTCGTGCCTGTACATGGATTCAAGTCTGTGTACACTGGGGCACGTGCAGGAACGTGAATTTTGGCAGTTACTTGAAGAGGTGCTTGGTCGTAGCTATGGTCGAGCGCTGGCGCATGACCAGGTGCTTGATCGTCTTGGCGGCATGACGGCGGTGGACGCGCTTGACGCTGGTGAGGAGCCGCGAGTGGTCTGGAATGTGTTATGCGACCAGATGGGCATTCCCGATTCCCGGCGTTGGGGCAAGGACCATAACGCGCCTCCTATGCCGGTGCGCTGAGACGTTTTCCGAACACAACACGCCTCTTCGAACAGATGTTCGCATGTTGGGATATAGTTATCCACAGACAACAACCTAGACGGGCTGTTTCCAAATTCTTCAGATTGCGTGAAAACGTTGATTTTCCAAGAAATGTTGGTTATGACTCGTTAGATCGCATATCCTCCGACCACAACGGCCGTTAGATTTGCGGGAACGAATGCCGTGGCCTTACGGTGAAGCCACCATTCGTCATAGTCAGCAAAAGGAGTAGTCATGGCACAGACGAGCGCGGCAAAGGGAGCCGCACAGAACAAGTCCGCGAACGGCATCGACCCGCGTCGTCAGGCTGCGCTTGATACGGCGCTCGCGCAGGTCGAGAAGAGTTTTGGCAAGGGATCGGCCATGCGATTGGGTGATCGTCCCGAGCAGGATGTCGAGGTGATTCCTACTGGATCGCTGGCATTGGATATGGCATTGGGTATCGGCGGCCTGCCGAAGGGCCGTATCGTGGAGATTTATGGTCCGGAATCCTCCGGCAAGACCACACTGGCGTTGCATGTGGTGGCCAATGCCCAGAAAAACGGTGGCGTCGCCGCGTTCATCGATGCGGAACATGCGCTTGACCCGGTCTATGCGCGCAAGCTCGGCGTCGATACTGATTCGTTGATTGTTTCCCAACCTGATAACGGCGAGCAGGCGCTGGAAATCGCGGATATGCTGATTCGTTCTGGTGCGCTTGACGTGATCGTCATCGATTCCGTGGCTGCACTGGTGCCGAAGGCCGAAATCGAAGGTGAAATGGGCGACAGTCATGTCGGTTTGCAGGCAAGACTGATGAGCCAGGCATTGCGTAAGATGACTGGCGCTTTGGCTCAGGCGGGCACCACCGCCATTTTCATCAACCAGCTTCGAGAGAAGATCGGTGTGTTCTTCGGCAATCCGGAAACGACCACCGGCGGCAAGGCGTTGAAGTTCTACTCGTCCGTCCGCATGGATATTCGACGTATCCAGACCATCAAGAATGGTGATGAGGCTGTAGGCAATCGCACCAAGGTCAAGGTCGTCAAGAACAAGATGGCTCCGCCGTTCAAGACCGCTGAATTCGACGTGTTGTACGGCGAGGGCATTTCCAAGGAAGGTTCCGTACTTGACATGGCGTTGCAGGTCAATGTCGTGAAGAAGTCCGGATCATGGTTCACCTATGGTGGCGACCAACTGGGTCAAGGCCGTGAGAACGTGCGCCAATTCTTGAAAGACAATCCGGAGCTTACCGAAGAGATCGAGAATAAGGTGAAGGCCGAGTTTGGTCTCATTGAGCCCACCGACCAATTTGCCGAAGATGGTAATGAGGCTTCTGCGTCTGATGCCACAAGCGAGGAGAAGGCGAAAGCGGATGCTGGCAAGCCGGAAGCAGCCAAAGGCGCGGCAAAGGCTTCCAAGTCAGCCGGCAAGGCGTGACGTATGATCAGCGCTGAGCGATTTCTTGAACAGCAGGGCCTCCAGCCGGTATCATCCGAGGCTGGGGGCTTTGCCCTTTCCTGCGGTGGTCGGCCGCAGGCCGGTCGAACCGAATTCAATTACGACCGAACTCCGTCCATTGACGGCAATGACACGCCGAGGCGCGCGCGACACGCACGACACGCAGGGCGTGTCGCAGTCGGCGTGTCGCGGATTCCTGACGATCCGAATGATTTGGATGCATGCAGGGAGGCGGCCCTTCGGCTACTTGATGCGGCGCCGCGTCCGTCAGGCGCGATGCGGGAGCGACTCATCGGCAAGGGGTATGCCTCCGAGGTGGTGGACGATGTGATCGTCAGACTGATTCGGGTCCGTCTCATCGACGACGAGGCGTACGCCCAGTCCGCGGTGCGGTACTGCACATCACGACTGATGGGGTATAGGGGAGCGGTCATGGAGCTCAAACGCAAAGGTGTGGACCGCCAGCTCGCGCAACGTGTGTGCGATGAGGCCGAATCCCAAGGCGTGTTTGCCGAGGCTGCATGGGAGCTGGGACGTCGGACAGCAAGAAAAACTGCTGGATTGGATGTCGAGGTGCGTAAAAGACGGTTCTGGAGTGCTGGTGGGCGGAAAGGCCATAATCCTGAAGTTCTGCGGAAAATCGCACAGGAATTGTTCGTCTGAAACGACTGATTCGCATAGTGGTTATGCGGTTTTCAAACACTGTTTCGCCACGGGAATCGGTCGGTGTGATAAGGGAGTGAGACCTCTTATACCCCGGGTTCTGTCGTGCCTCAGGCACGGATGGCCATCCATCTCGACCTGACGTTGCCGCCAGGCTCTAGCAGCCTACCCGAAGGCTTCGGGCGAGCAGCCCTCAAACGCCTTCTGCTTGGCCTTGCTCCCGATGAGGCTTGCCATGCGGCCGACTGTTACCAGTGGCCCGGTGGTCTCTTACACCGCCGTTTCACCCTTACCTACCGGTCGAAACCGATAAGCGGTCTGTTCTCTGCTGCGCTATCTCTCAGGTCGCCCTGGGCGGACGTTATCCGCCATCGTGCTCTATGGAGCCCGGAAGTTCCTCAACCGACGGATCGGTCGCGGCCATCAAGAGGTCTCAAATGCACTATGATAGCAAGAAAACGGACGAAAGGAAAATCAAAAAAACTTTATTTTTCCTGCGTCAACTTTTCAGTGAAATCACAATGTTGCGGCTACAATGTTGACTACCGAACAGCGAAGCAGCTGTTTGGTCCGTATATAGCGGGTAACACCGCTTGAGTCTAGGGAGGTCCACATGGAAATCGTCGTTACCGGACGTCATACGCAGATTAAGCAAAGGTTCCGTGACGTTGTCGAAAGCAAGATGAATCGTGTGACCGCTATCGCCCCGGATGCGCAGCGTGTTCAGATTGTGTTGTCGCACGAGGGCAATCCGCGTCAGGCCGACACCGCCAAGCGCGTTGAAATCACCGTCATCGCAGGTCGTACCGTGGTGCGCGCTGAGGCTTCCAGCGCCGACGAGTTCAGCGCTCTGGACATGGCGCTCGACAAGCTGACCCTCCGCCTGCGTCGCACCCGTGATCGTCGCAAGGATCATCGTCGTGGCTACAGCGATCCGGTCCCGGTCGATCTTGGTGTCGTCGAGCCGACTCCAGAAGTTGAGGAGCCGGTCGAAGTGCCGAATAACAGCCCGGCCGAAGCCGTCGCCGCTGAGCTGGGTCCGGGAGAGTCCGTCGAAGTCCAAGTAGGCGACACCCCGATTGTCATCCGTCGCAAGCTGCATATCGCGGAGCCGATGACCATCGATGAGGCGCTGTATGAGATGGAGCTGATTGGACATGACTTCTTCCTGTTCGTGAACAAGGAGACCGGTCGTCCGTCCGTCGTCTACCATCGTCACGGCTGGAGCTATGGCGTCTTCGAGATCGACACCCCGGAGAATGTGGCGAAGTAAGACATGCAACAGGTTGGATAGGGAGATGATCTGACCGAACGGGGCTCGCGCAGTGTATGTGCGGGCCTCTTTTTCATGTCTGAAGGTGGTGTGTCGAATGGAAGAAGGCCGCAACAAGCTGAAAGTTACGTAAAATGGACGGTGTTTTTCGGAAATCGTTAAACAGCGACTAATCTCAGATGAGATAACTCGCATACACAAAGGGAGTGATTGTGGTAGATATCGTTGACAAAGCCCTGCGAATGGGCGAAGGCCGACAGATCAAGAAGCTTGAGCACGTAGCACAGGCGACCAACGCGCTGGAAGATGAGATTGCAGCGCTCAACGACGAAGAGCTCAAGGGTCAGACCGCCAAGTTCAAGCAGCGTCTCGACAATGGCGAATCCCTCGACAAGCTCATGCCGGAAGCCTTCGCCACCGTGCGCGAGGCATCCAAGCGCACCTTGGGCCTGCGCCACTTCGACGTGCAGCTCATGGGTGGCGCGGCGCTGCACTGGGGCAACATCGCCGAAATGAAGACCGGTGAAGGCAAGACCCTTGTGGCGACCCTGCCGGCATACTTGAACGCACTCGACGGCCAGGGCGTGCACGTCGTCACCGTCAACGACTACCTGGCAAGCTACCAGGCCGAGCTGATGGGTCGTGTCTACCGCTTCCTCGGCGTGAGCACCGGCTGCATCATCACCAACCAGAAACCGCCGGAGCGCCGCAAGCAGTACAACGCCGACATCACCTACGGCACCAACAACGAGTTCGGCTTCGACTACCTGCGTGACAACATGGCGTGGGAAAAGTCCGATCTGGTGCAGCGCGGCCACCACTTCGCCATCGTTGATGAGGTCGACTCCATCCTCATCGACGAGGCCCGTACCCCGTTGATCATCTCCGGTCCGGCCGAAGGCGACGTGACCCGTTGGTACCGTCAGTTCGCACGTCTGGTGCTCAAGCTCACCCGTGACGAGGACTATGAGGTCGACGAGAAAAAGAAGGTCGTCGGCATTCTCGATCCAGGCATCAACAAGATCGAGGATTATCTCGGCATCGACAACCTGTACGAGCCGAACAACACCGCACTGATCGGCTACCTGAACAACGCCATCAAGGCCAAGGAACTGTTCCTGCGCGACCGCGACTACGTGGTGACTGGCGGTGAAGTGCTCATCGTCGACGAACACACCGGCCGTATCCTGCCGGGACGCCGTTACAACGAAGGTCTGCACCAGGCAATCGAAGCCAAGGAAAACGTGGAAGTCAAGGCTGAGAACCAGACCTTCGCCACCATCACCCTGCAGAACTACTTCCGCATGTACGACAAGCTGTCGGGCATGACCGGTACCGCAGAAACCGAGGCCGCGGAGTTCATGGGCACCTATAAGCTGGGCGTGCTCCCGATTCCGACCAACAAGCCGATGATTCGCGAAGACAAGGACGATTTGATCTTCCGTACCAAGAAGGAGAAGCTTGCCGCCATCGTGCGCGATGTTGCCAAGCGCCACAAGAAGGGCCAGCCGGTGCTGCTGGGTACCGCTTCCGTGGAATCCTCCGAAATCGTGTCGTCCCTGCTTGACGTTGCCAACATTCCCCACCAGGTGCTGAACGCGAAGCAGCATGATAAGGAAGCCGCCGTCGTGGCCGTCGCGGGCCGTAAGGGCGCCGTCACCGTGGCTACCAACATGGCAGGCCGTGGTACCGATATCATGCTCGGCGGCAACGTCGAGTTCCTTGCCGATGCGAAGCTCAAGTCCGAAGGCTATTCTCCGGATGACACTCCGGACGAGTACGAGAAGCGTTGGCCGGGCACCTTGGCCGAAATCAAGGAGCAGGTCAAGGACGAGCATGAAGAGGTCGTTGAACTCGGCGGCCTGTACGTGCTTGGTACCGAGCGTCACGAGTCCCGTCGTATCGACAACCAGCTGCGCGGCCGTTCCGGGCGTCAAGGCGATCCGGGCGAGTCCCGTTTCTACCTGTCGCTCGAAGACGATCTGATGCGTCTGTTCAACACCCAGCTCGTGGCCCGCGTTATGGCCAAGGGCATGCCGGAAGGCGAGCCGATCGAAGCGAAGAGCGTTTCCAAGGGCGTGCGCACCGCACAGAAGGCCGTGGAATCCCGCAACTTCGAAATCCGTAAGAACGTGCTCAAGTACGATGACGTGATGAACAAGCAGCGCACCGTCATCTACGCCGAGCGTCAGGCTGTGCTCAAGGGCGAAGACATCCACGAGGATATCCTCAAGTTCATCGACGATACGGTATTGAGCTACATCAAGGGCGCCAACAAGGGCTCCGACAAGCCGAAGGATTGGGATTGGGAAGGCCTGTTCAAGGCTCTGAACGCCGTGTACCCGATTGCCGTTGATCCGGAAGCCGCCAAGGACGCTGTCTCCAAGCTCAAGGGAGACAAGGCCATCGTAGCCCTGCAGGAGCTTATCGTTTCCGACGCAAAGGACCAGTATGCCGACTTCGAAGCCAAGCTTGGTGAAGAGGGTCTGCGTCAGCTGGAACGTCGTGTCGTGCTCGCGGTTCTTGACCGCAAGTGGCGCGAACACCTGTATGAGATGGATTATCTCAAGGACGGCATCGGTCTGCGTGGTATGGGTCAGCGCGATCCGCTGGTCGAATACCAGCGCGAAGGCTATCAGATGTACAACTCCATGATTGAAGCAATCAAGGAGGAGACCATCCAGCTGCTGTTCCACGTTGACATCGATCGTGTCGCCACCACCGAAGACGCCGACACCGAATCCGATGAGGAAGAGGCCGTGAACGCAGCCGAAGCGGTGATGGGCTTGGATAGCGAAGCGCAGCCGACCGGCGAAACCGCTCCTGCCGAGCCGGAAACCGACGATGAGTCCGAAAAGACCGTCATCGACGAACTGGCCGAAGAACAGAAGAATGAGCCTGGCATCGTAGGCATGCAGCCGATCAGCCATGCTGAGGGCAAGGTTCCTGCCAATAAGCGTCCGAAGAGCGAGGAATTGCACTCTCCGTGGGCGGATGGCCGTACCTTCCCGGGAACGGGCAAGAACGCCCAGTGCCCGTGCGGTTCCGGTCGTAAGTACAAGATGTGCCACGGACAGAACGAACAGTGACATATCGTGTGATGCTCTGATGATTCGCGCATAATGAAGGCGGTTTGCGGATTTTTCGCAGACCGCCTTTTTGTTTCATGCTCGTTGCCCGATATGCGGAAGATAGATATTGAAAATGTCTGTGTTGTTTATGATGAGCGCTTTTCTGCAATTACCTGTTCGTGATATGGACGTTGAAAAACCATGAAATGTAGAACGGTTACAATGGCGGCGATATCGTATCAACAACGTGACATGCTGAAGCGTCAAGGAGGGCATCATGGCTGAAATCACATGGAAGTCGATTCTCACCAAGCTGGTCGGAGGGGACCATCTGAGTGCCGAGGAATCCGAGTGGTTCGTCGATGACCTCATGAACGGCAACGCTAATCCGGCGGCCGTCGGTGCGGTTCTGGCAACCCAGCAGCAGCTTGGCTTGACTCCGGATGAGGTGCGTGGAGCGGCCAAGGCCATGGTCTCCCATGCCATCAAACTTGATATCGACGGTGAGACCACCGATATCGTCGGTACCGGTGGAGACGGCGCCGCGACGGTGAATCTGTCTTCCATGGGCGCGGTGGTGGCTGCCGCATCCGGAGCGAAAGTCGTGAAGCACGGCAATCGTGCAGCCTCTTCCAAGTGCGGCACTGCCGATTGCTTCGAGGCGCTGGGACTGCCGCTCGATCTGGAACCGGAACAGGTTGCTGAGGTCGGCAACGAATGCGGCATCGCATTCGCTTTCGCACGCACATTCCATCCGGCAATGCGCTTCGTGGGACCTGTCCGTGCGGCGCTCGGCGTGCCATGCGTATTCAACGTTCTTGGACCTCTGACCAATCCGGCCTCGCCGAAGCACATGGCGGTGGGCTGCGCCAATCGCGCAATGAGCCCGATCATGGCTGCGGTATATGCGGCTAATGGCCAGACCGGCATGGTGTACACGTCAAGCGAGGGGCTTGACGAAATGGCTCCGACTGGTCCGGTGTCCATCTGGGAGTTCAGCAACGGCGAAGTCACTGAGAGTGAATTCGATCCGACTGTGGAGCTTGGTCTCGACAAGGTGACGGTGGCTGACTTAAAGGGTGGAGAGCCGGAGCTCAACGCCCAGCTGTTCCGTGACTTCCTTGCAGGCAAGGACGTTCCTTTCCGCACTACCGCCCTGCTCAACGCGGCATCCGCGATTGTTGCGGACGGCCATCAGGTACCAGCTGATGCCAGCCTGACTGAACGATTCAAAGCGGCCTATGCCATTGCCGAAGAAACCGTTGATTCAGGCAAGGCCTCGGCACTGCTTGACCAGTGGATCACCGCCGCCCAGTCCAAGAAAGCTTGATATTCGGCGAAATAGCAGATCATAAGAACGTATAAGGCGTGTCTCGTCAAAACACTCAACGACGAGACACGCGCCTTATACGTATCGCAGCGACAAATATCACAGAGAAGAGCACAAAAGACGTAGCTGATGCAGTCTTCTCCATATGTTGCTATACGCGAGCTCCATCATCGAAAACATCGCGGCGGGTTTGTGTATGTCCCTTGTGCTGTACGATCAATCCTGCAGCGCCAATCAACGCGCACACGCCGAAAATCGATCCCAAAATCCCAGCCAAAGCAGGCATGAACGCAGATGCGATGATACCGGCGACACCAGCGATCAAAAGCACCCAAAACACCAACTTCGATATCTTGACATGACCGATGGAGGGATTCGGAGGAGTGAAATCATCACCGTAACGATCCATTACACTATCGGTGTCCAACCAGCTGGAACCAGTGAAATCGCGCGGTCCACGACCTTGCGGAGTGTCATCAGTGAACGTGCCCTGATCCAAATCCTGAATCGAAAGCAACGCCTCCTTCTCACGGCGCTGCGCATGCTTTTCAAAACGTTTCGCGCTACGAGAATGCTCCACGGCCTGCAAATCGTCGGCATGCGAACTTGCGAATTCAGCCCATGCGGCATCCAAATCGTCCGCATTTGAAGAAGCCCCTTCGCCGCCATTCGGCGCGGCATTTGGGCGTTCTTCATCGGCATTGCTATTGTTGAGGTCAGTCATACTGATAACTGTAATCAAGCGGATGGCCATCCGCTAGGAGGATCGTGAAAAATGCTCTACTGGTTTTTCGTCAAAGGCCTGGGACCGATCGCCATCCACCGCATGGGACCGACTGCCAAGGGACTTGAAAACATTCCGCGCGAAGGCGGTGCCATTATCGCAGCCAATCATCTTGCCGTCATCGATGACGCGCTGTTGCCGCTGACTTGTCCGCGCATGATTCATTTCATGGGCAAAGCCGAGTATTTCGAAGGCAAGGGCATCAAAGGCAAGTTCAAGAAGTGGTGGTTCACTTCGGTTGGCGTGTTCCCCGTGGATCGTTCCGGTGGGTCGAAATCGCTTGGCGCATTGAACCACGCGCGTGAAATCCTCGAAGACGGCCACCTGTTCGGCATTCATATTGAGGGCACGCGTAGCCCTGACGGTCGCCTCTATAAAGGTCATACCGGGGCTGCGCGACTTGCTTTTGAAACCGGATGCCCAATCGTTCCGTCCGCCATTATCGGATCTCGCGAGTTGCAGAAGCCCGGTCAGATTATTCCTGGTAAGGGCAAGACCACAGTGATCTACGGCGAACCGATTGCCGTGGAGAAGAAGCCCGCCGACCAGATCACGCACGACGATTTGCGCACGCTGACTGATCGCGTGACCATGGAAATTCAGAAGATGAGCGGTCAGGAATACGTGAACGAATACGCTCAGAAAGTCAAGGAACAGCTTAAGGCTCAGAAAGCCGCCGAACAGGCGAACAGCTGAGAAACCAAAGAGAAAAGCCCCGGCACGACACTACACGAGCCGGGGCTTTCCTTATGTCTATACCATGATGTTTGGCAAAGCAGGTAATGCACTTTTAGAACAGTGAGGAATACATTTTCAATGTGATGGTGGTCGGGGTTCCATTTTCGTCTCGGATACGTACTTCGGTGCCACCTACCGGATCCTGCGAAGCGACCTTCTTGTCTTGATTGGAATCCAACGTGAGCTGCGAACTTACCTTGACCGTGAATCCGAGTTTTTCCAATGCGGCTTTGGCGTCAGAGGCTTTCTGCCCCACATAATTCGGCAGGGTTATGGTTTCCGGTCCTTTGGAAACCACCACGTCGACGCTGTCTCCCCAATGCAACGTATCACCGTTGTTGACGGAAGCGGAAATCACCTGCCCCTGTGGAATCTTGTCGTCGAAGGATTCCGTCCAATTGGTGGTGAGTCTAAGATCATCCAGCGCCTGCTGTGCCTCGTCCTTCGTCTTGCCGACGATATCGGGCATAGTGACTGGCTTTGGCCCCTGCGACACTGTGACGGTGATCGTCGTATTATGCGGCAATGTGGCGCCGGGATCCACACTTAACGACAGCAACGCCCCTTGAGGCACGTCAATGGAATACGTGTCATCAGAAGCCGCGGTCTGCTCGACATTATCGAATCCAGCCTTCTTCAGTGCGTTGATTGGATCCTTGCCGGATGCGCTGGTCGCGTCGAGAATATCGGCGGGAACCGTCGCCTGCCGGACTCCCTTGGAGACCACGACCTTGACTTTCTGGCTACGACGCTTGCTGCCGCGATCGCCGACATTCGCCGGGTCGGTGGAGATGATATTGCCTTCCTCCACGGAATCGCTATACTCTTCCGACACCTCATATTCGATATCGGAAATCTTGAGCAGACTCTCGTAGTCGCTCCACTTCACATTGGTGATGGGGCATGCTGCGGACGCGTCGCATGTCATACCATCCGGCTGGGGCATGGTCCAATAGCTGCCGGGGCCCTGATAGTACCACCATGCCCAACCGCCGGCGCCACATGCAAGCAGCAGCGCCACCACGCCTGCGACGATGAGCGGCGTGCGACGCTTTTTCGCGGATTTGCTGTTTGGAGTATTGCCGGATTCGTTGCTTTGCGCGATGGGGGATTGCGATGCAGCGCTGTCGACGGCATTGTCAAGGCTATTGACGATGCCGTCTGCCGGCAGCGAGAAACGTGTCGTCGCTTCTGGATCGATGTTCTGTTGCTGCACCGGCATGACGGTTGTCGCGTTCGTCTTGACCCTGTCCAGCTTGCGTGTGCGATCATCGAATTGCTGCGTCGGCGGTGCCGGGGGAGCGGGAGGAACAGGATTGCCGACATTGGCTGGCGCACCGTTATTTGCGGGTGCGGCACTGTCGGAAGCGCTGACGTCTACCGGGGGAAGACGATACTGCCAATCGCTGACCGCAAGCGTCGATCGCAGACGCTGCAGCTCGGTTAACGCAACGGATGCGTCTGCTGGACGAGCTTCGACCGCGCGAGCCGTGAGATGGGCAAGGAATGCGGCCACGCCTTCATTGATGCCTTTGCAAGCGGTGGCAATGCTTGGCACATCCTCGTGAACATGCTTGAATACCAGTGTTACTGGATTATCTGAAGTGAATGGCACGTTGCCGGCGAGCATCTCCCAAGCCATGATGCCCACGGAATACAAATCCCCCTGAGGTGTGGCTTGATTCTTCTCAATCATTTCCGGTGCTAGATATGCTGCTGTTCCCAGCAGTATGCCGGTGGAGGAGAGTGTGGCCTGCGATACCGTTTTAGCCAAGCCGAAATCGGTGATCTGCACATGGCCACGGTCGTTAAGCAAGATGTTTTCCGGCTTGATGTCGCGATGCACCACGCCCGCACGATGTGCGGAAGCGAGGCCATCCAATGTCTCGCCAATAATGCGTAACGTCTCTCGAACGCTGAACGTACCCTGCTGGTTCATTTCGTAACGCAGGTTCACGCCGTGAACATACTCCATGACGAGATAATCGAGACCGTCGAATTCGCCGGTGTCATACACCTGCACGATATGCGGATTGGCAATGGCTGCGGCCGAACGGGCTTCACGATGGAATCGTTCCACGAACTGGTCCCGGTGCGGTCCCTGCGCCAGCTGGGTATGCATGATTTTGATGGCGACCGTGCGCTCCAGACGTTCGTCTACCGCTTGGTACACCGTGGCCATGCCGCCATCGGCGATTCTGCTGACGACCCGATACCGGCCCTCGATGACCTGACCTTCAGGGGCGTGTGGAGCTTCACTCATGGTTGATCGCTACGGTTCCTTCTTCAAAACAACTCACGTTCGAACGTGTTCCCACTTGTAGTCTACAAGCAGAGGTTTGCGGATTGTGCAACGAACGCGCGTCCTGTCCGGATGTTGGTTGCAAAACACGCAGGTCGCGTGTCACGCGCGTGTTTGGACGTGAATACTTGGCACGAAACGTGAGCAGGCCTCGATGAGCAGTGACTCGTGGTATTCGGAAAGGCTCAATGTTTCGATAGCTGTTTTCGATTCATTCCACAAATCCGCGATTCTACCGCGGGAACGTTCGATGGCTCCTGTTTGCTCAAATAGTTCAATGGCGCGTTTTACTTGAGTTTCGGAACGCGAATCGGCCTCCCACATGTCGATGAGCTCTCGCCGCTGCGTGTCGTTCGCCGCGTTGATGGCGTCGGCTAGAAGCACCGTGCGCTTGCCTTCGCGGATATCTCCTCCAACGGGCTTGCCCGTATTGCTGCTCGAACCGGCAACATCCAGAAGATCGTCTGCAAGCTGGAAGGCCAATCCAAGAGGCAAGCCGACTGCCAATGCCTGCTTCCTCGCATCGTCTTTGCCTATACCCGCGGCAAGCATGCCGAATTCCAGTGGGGCAATGGTGGTGTAGCTGGCGGTTTTCCAGCGGAATACGTTCAATGAAGCTTCCACCAGTTCGTCTGGATCGTCCAACGGATTGAGCTCTACGGCCAAATCAAGTACTTGACCGACTTCGACCTCGCGGTGCATGTTGAGCAATGCCGCGACCACATCGGAACCATGAGTGAGCTTGGAAGCTACCTTGTCCGCGATGTCCACGCTTGCCGTGGCCAACATGTCGCCGAGCATGATGCCCAAGCCATGGCCGATGGCCTCGCTATGCGTACCAGTGGAGAATGCGCGATGCGCGGACGGCTTGCCACGGCGCAGATCGGAATCATCGATGATGTCATCATGCACCAGCGCACCGGTCTGGAACACTTCCACCGCGCACGCTAAATCGAGAAGCGCGTCGAAATCACGTTCTCGCACATCCTCCGAAGCGAATGCGCGGAACGAATCCAACGTCAGCAAGGCGCGAAGCCGCTTGCCACCCTCACTTGACGTGACCGCCTGCTTGGCGACCATGTCGGCAATAGGCCTGCAAGAGGAGGCAGCCGAATCGTCCGCATGAAGGAATGCGAAATCCTTCACCAACGAAACAATGCGTGATTCAATCTGTTCCAAATCGGAGGAGCTAGTCATACCAACAGTTATCCACAGGCATTCGACAAGACCAAATCTCAATGATTGCAATAGTTGCGGTACCGAAATCATTTTGCGAAACGCCGAAGAAGCCATCCTCCGACCACAGGCCTCGAAAAAAGCGGCATCGCATCGGCTCATCGGGCATAGTGCCATATAAGCGGCGAGCGAGGAAGCCGATAGACCATGCCAAGGAGGGCAGAATAATGACAGCCAACAAAACCGGACGCATCACCGGGACTGAAATGGAAGAAGCCATCAGCCGATTCGAAAGGGATTGCAGATCCGACGGCGTGGGCGAAACAGTGCGTTCGTTCATTCGTGAACCGCTTTTCATATGGATGGACGCGCTTGCGCAGGCATCGGACGAGAGCGTTTCCCATTCGGAAGGCGAATTCCATGCCGAATGCGGTCTTGACCGGAATATGATCATGCGGACTACGGTGGGCATCAATCGGATGCTGTCCATTCGTGACGTATTTCTCATTTCCGCCATCGTTGACGAACGATACGCCGACCGAGACTTTCTCATGAGTTTCGCCGAAAGACCCAAGCTGTCTCGTAATGCGCAGCGTCTGGAACAGCTGCTCAGCGATTCATTCCGTGATCCCCTAGCCAGACCCGATATGAAACGTTGCGATCAGGCGATCAACATGCTGTTCGACATTATCGATATGATTCCGAAGACATATCGGGCGCAGCCGTTCGCCGTGATCAGCTACATCATGTGGTGGATGGGCCGGGAAGGAGCCATGGCATCAGCCATCAGCGCGCTCGCGATAGATGATCAATGTTCGCTGGCGGCGATTGTATGCTCGGCGGTTGAACGACGTATTGGTCCTGCCTGGACGTCGGAAACATAAGGCAACACGCCGTAAAGTGGCGTGACTTGCGCGTGAAGGCCTCATTATGCGGGAATAATCGTCCTTGCAAGATGGTTTACTCACATAGTTGACGATTTGCCCTTGCCAGAAGTGGGTCCATGTGGTATACGCTTCGAGGCAGGATCAATAGGAGGATAAGTTTGGCCACCAAGGAAACGACGGCAAGCATGGAACAGGCTGATCTGACCGAAAAGACCACCTCCACGAAGAAAGCCGCCACGCGCAAGGCCTCCACGAAGAAGAGTGCGGCGAAGAAAACCACCGCAACGAAGACCCCTCGCAAGACTACCGCGAAGAAGAGCGCCCCTGCCAAGAAGGAGGAGCCGCTCGAGGATGATGCACTTGACGATGAGGACGCTCAGGTAGACGACGCCGATCTTGACGATTTCGACGCCGATCTCGATGACGTCGATTCGGATGACGAGGATGACCTCGACGACGACGAGGAATCCGAACCTGAAGATGATGACGACGAGGATGAGGAAGAACGCAAAAAGCCGGAAGAGCCTAAGGAAAAGGGCGCTTTCGTGGTGCGTGATGACGATGATGATGAGAATCTGACCCCATCCGGCAATCCGAAGCGTCGTGTGATTGCGGCGGGTGCGACTGCTGATCCGGTCAAGGATTACCTGAAGCAGATCGGTCGTGTGAGCCTGCTGAATGCGGAACAGGAAGTCGATCTGTCCGAGCGTATCGAAGCCGGTCTGTATGCCCAGCACCTGCTGGACACCGAATCCGACCAGATGGACTTCAAGCGCAAGCGTGAGCTCAAGTGGGCTGCGAACGATGGCAGGCGTGCCAAGGACCACCTGCTGGAAGCCAATCTGCGACTTGTGGTTTCGTTGGCTAAGCGTTACACCGGCCGTGGCATGCTGTTCTTGGATTTGATTCAGGAAGGCAACCTCGGTTTGATTCGCGCCGTCGAGAAGTTCGACTGGAAGAAGGGCTTTAAGTTCTCCACCTATGCCACGTGGTGGATTCGTCAGGCCATCACCCGAGCCATGGCTGACCAGGCGCGTACCATTCGCGTGCCGGTGCACATGGTCGAAGTGATCAACAAGCTGTCTCGTGTGCAGCGTCAGATGCTGCAGGATCTTGGCCGCGAACCCACGCCGGATGAGCTTGCACGCGAGCTCGACATGCCTGTCGAGAAGGTGCAGGAAGTGCAGAAGTACGGCCGTGAGCCGATTTCCTTGCATACGCCGTTGGGTGAGGATGGCGATTCCGAGTTCGGCGATCTGATCGAAGACACCGACGCCATCGCGCCGTCCGACGCGGTTGCCTTCTCGCTGTTGCAGGAGCAGTTCAGGCAGGTGCTTGAAACGTTGTCTCCGCGTGAGGCTGGCGTGATCAAGATGCGTTATGGCTTGGAAGATGGCCAGCCCAAGACGCTCGACGACATTGGCCGCGTGTATGGCGTTACCCGTGAGCGTATTCGCCAGATCGAGTCGAAGACCATGTCGAAGTTGCGTCACCCGTCTCGCTCGCAGACGCTGCGTGACTTCCTTGATCAGTGATTGAAACAAGAGGTGAATGAAGTCGAGAAATTCGGTAAGAATATCGAATTTCTCGACTTCTTACGTCTACAAGACGTTCTTATGGATGAAAACCGAAGCAAAACTGCAAGTCAGAATGAGGAAAATGGCGAAAGACAAGGACAATTACGGCGCAGGTAGTCTTACCGTGCTTGAAGGTCTTGACGCGGTGCGCAAGCGCCCGGGCATGTATATCGGCACCACCGATAGCCAAGGTCTGATGCACTGCCTGTGGGAGATCATCGATAATTCCGTCGATGAGGCTCTTGCGGGAGTCTGCAATCATATCGTTGTGACGTTGCACAGCGACGGTTCCGTGGAAGTGGCCGATAACGGCCGCGGTATCCCTGTTGACATCGAGCCGAAAACCAAACTTACCGGTGTGGAAGTGGTGTTGACCAAATTGCATGCCGGCGCGAAATTCGGTAACTCTTCGTACGGAGCCTCGGGCGGTTTGCATGGCGTGGGCTCGTCAGTGGTGAACGCGTTGAGCTCCCGTCTTGACGTGGAAGTGGATCGTGACGGCAAGACGCATCATATGTCATTCCATCAGGGTCATCCTGGTGTGTATACCGATGCTGATCCGGAGCACCCATCTCCGGATGCGCCATTCAAACGCACGCGTAAAAACCGTCCGACTGAGCTTGAAATCATTGGCAAGGTCAGTCCGAAGACCACGGGAACTCGCATTCGTTATTGGGCTGATCCGGAGATTTTCAACGACACCGCGGAATTCAGCTACGAGCAGCTGATTGATCGCGTCAGGCAGACCAGCTTCCTGGTGCCGGGTTTGAAAATCACTGTTATCGATGAGAATATTCCGGAAACCGGCGATGAATCAGTCGACGAAATGCTGGAAGTCGACGATATTGCAAATGCTGCAGGTGATGAACCGCAGGAAATTGCCGAAAGCGATGAATCTGAACATGACGCTGCCGGGCACGAGGAAGCTGCGGAGCAGATCGAGGAAGCCGATGTTGCGGCACAACCTCAGGGATCGAAGTATACCCACTCCCGTATCGAGGAATTCTGCCATACCGGCGGTGTGAAGGATTTCGTGGATTACCTGTCCAAAGGCGAAGCGGTTTCCGCTATTTGGCGTATCACTGGCGAAGACACCTATGTTGAGGAAACCCAAGCCGTTGGCGATGGCGGTGAACTGCACGCGCAGAAGGTTACGAGAAATTGTGCCGTCGATATCGCCATGCGGTGGACCAACGGATACGACACCACCATGCGCAGCTTCGTCAATGTGGTGGAAACCCCGGGCGGTGGAACCCATGTGGATGGCTATCTGTTGGGCCTGACCAAGCAGATTCGCAAAGCCATCGAAGACAATGCACGTAAGCTCAAAGTGAATCTCAAAGATTCCAACATGAAAGTCGAACGTGACGATATTCTGGCAGGTCTGGTTGCCGTCGTCACTGTGCGTATCGCCGAACCACAGTTCCAAGGTCAGACCAAGGATGTGCTCGGCACCGCGCAGGTCAAGCCGATCGTCAGCAAAATGACCGACAGGCAGTTCGGCGAGATGATCACCGGCTCCAAACGTGGCTATAAGGAACAGTCCGGCCGCGTGCTTGAAAAGATCGTCGGCGAAATGCACGCCCGCATCCAAGCACGTAAGACCAAAGAGGTGACGCGACGCAAGAACGCGCTCGAATCGGCATCCATGCCACCGAAACTGTCTGATTGCCAGCCAGGCAATGACGATGTGGCCGAACTGTTCATCGTGGAGGGCGATTCCGCACTTGGCACCGCCAAAGCCGCGCGTAATTCCGGTTTCCAGGCGTTGCTGCCGATTCGAGGTAAAATTCTCAACGTGCAGAAGGCGTCGTTGTCGCAGATGCTGTCGAACAAGGAATGCGCGGCGATCATTCAGGTGGTCGGCGCTGGCTCCGGAGCGAGCTTCGACATCGAGCAAGCACGTTACAACAAGGTCATTATGATGACCGATGCAGATGTCGATGGCGCGCACATCCGCATTCTGCTGCTCACCTTGTTCTACCGTTACATGCGGCCGCTCATCGAGTACGGTCACGTGTATGCGGCCGTGCCTCCGCTGCACCGCATCGCCTTGACCGGAGCTCACAAGGGGGAGTATATCTACACGTATTCCGACGATGAGCTGGCCGGCAAATTGGCTGATCTTGATAAGAAGCACATCAGCTATAACGAGGACATTCAGCGCTATAAGGGTCTGGGTGAAATGGACGCCGACCAGCTGGCCGACACCACTATGGATCCACGCACACGTATGCTGCGTCGTATCCGTATGGAAGACGCCGAACAGGCCAGTCAGATTTTCAGTCTGCTGATGGGCGATGACGTGCCGCCGCGTAAAGCGTTCATCGTTGAGAATGCCGACGATTTCGACCGTTCGAAGATCGATACCTGATCGAGGTTGTCGTCAGCTCGCCTTCCGCTACGTCAAGACGTTTCGGAGGGTATTTTTTAGTGAAGATGGTATGCGATCCCGTGTGGTAAAGATTGAAGATTCTACGGTAGATAGTGCAATCAAGTAGTTACCGATTGGTAGCTATATGTGCTTACAATAATGGCGGATATTGTCTTCTGCGGCTACCGATCAAGAAGGAGTAGGGCGTGGTTAATCTTTTGCTTGCGGTGATTTATGTGGCGTTCATCAGCCTTGGCCTGCCGGATGCGGTACTGGGTGCCGCATGGCCGACGATGAGTGTCGATTTGGGTGCTCCCATTTCGTGGGCTGGCGGCATTTCCATGACGATTTCCGCTGGCACCATTGTTTCCGCGTTGCTTTCCGATCGTATGACCTTGCGTTTTGGTGCGGGCAAGGTCACTGCGGTTTCCGTGGCGTTGACGGCGTTGGCATTGTTCGGCTTTTCCGTTGCTCCTAACTATTGGGTGCTGATTCTGCTTGCCATTCCGTACGGCTTGGGTGCGGGCGGCGTTGACGCGGCCCTCAACAACTATGTGGCGATCCACTACGAGAGCCGTCACATGAGCTGGCTTCACGCCATGTGGGGCATTGGCGCGTTGACTGGCCCATACATCATGGGATTCGCCTTGGGCGCCGGCCAAGGATGGTCGTGGGGCTACCGTTATATCTCCATACTGCAGGTTGTGCTCACCGCCATTCTTATTTTCAGTCTGCCACTGTGGAAGAAGCGTTCCGAGGTAAAGACGGGCGAAGTTTCCGGCGAATCCGACGGAACGGCCAATGATGAAACTCGCAAACCGCTTGGTGTGCGAGGTGTGCTCGCCATTCGTGGCGCCAAAGAAATCCTGGTGATGTTCTTCTGCTATTGCGCATTGGAGCAGACGGCCATGCTGTGGGCTAGTAGCTACATGGCGCTTGGCAAGGGCATCGATAAGACCACGGCGGCTATGTGGGCCAGCCTGTTCTGCATCGGCATCACCGTGGGTCGCTTGGCGAGTGGTTTTCTGACCATGAAGTTTAATGATCCGGCCATGATTCGCCTGGGGCAGGCGCTGGTGCTGACCGGTATCGTCATCATGTTGCTGCCGCTGCCTCGCAATATCGGCACCATTATGGGACTGATGATTGTCGGTCTTGGCTGCGCACCGATCTACCCGTGCGTCATTCATTCCACGCCGGCATATTTCGGCGAAGACAAATCGCAGGCGATCGTCGGCATGCAAATGGCATGCGCATACGTCGGCTCGATGTGCATGCCGCCGGTATTCGGCTTGATCGCACAGCATATCAGTGTGCTGTGGTTCCCTCTGTACATGTTGGCTTTCCTGGTGCTGATGGTGATCATGCACGAGAGCCTGCGTAAAAAGTGCGCTGGTCAGACCATCGACTGATACGGTGTTGTCGCCATTGCCATTGCGATACCATGAGCCGCATTGTAGATTTCGCATATATGGTTCGGGTTGCTGAAGCCGAGCGCCACGTACCATACGATAAGCAGTGCGGTCATGGTTGCAGCCAATGGCAGTTGTCGTATTTTCAGGCGAATAAGGCATAGCAGAATCGCGATCGCAAGCAGGGCGATAAATGACGCCGAAAGGTACCGCAGCCAAGTCAAACCGTATGCGTTGATGTACAGTCCTAACCGAAGCGCCGCCGAAGCTAGAATGACGGCGGTTAACGCCAGCAATGCTACCAGTGCCGCGTTGAGCATGCGCGTACGTGGCGCGAGTGCGATCGCCAAACCAAATAGCGTCACATTAATGGCCGTGACTGCCAGCAGTTGAAAGAATCCGCCGCGTGCGTATTCGCTATAGGTCAATCCGTCTGGCAGTGCGATCGAACCATCGGTGAACAATCCTGCGAACAGGAACCGGATCTGTACGATGCAAAACAGCATGTACACAGTCAAAGTCACGGCCAATACCACGAACGCAGTTACCGAGCTGAGGGAGAATCGTTGCTCCGGAGGCGTGGAAGTGGGTTCATCGTCGAGTCCAATAAGCAGTGAGAACAGCAAAGGCCACGGCAACACGATGAACATGATGTGCAGAGTGATCGTCATCGGGTTGAAATCACTGAAAACGTTCAGCACTTCATATTGAACTATTTGATCGGCTCCGATGAGCAATGGTACGATCGTCAGAAGCAATGGAGTGGAAATCAGTAGCGCAATGCCGATTTCGCGCACTTTCGAACGTTGCTTCGACGCGACTGCAAATCTTGCGAATATGACGGAAAACGGTTCCGCAAAATCGCGAATGTGAATAAACGGCTGCTGCAACCAGCCGGTAAGCCAATTCCAGGCAACCTGAAGTGGACGGCGAACATCATAACGCCCGTTGACCAGCTGACAGTGCAGCATAAGCAACGCCGGTTGAACGAATTGCGTGGTGAGCGCGTACTCGTCATTTCTCGAATAGCACCAGGTCGACTGAGCGAGTGTATTCCACACGCCAATGGCGACGATGCTTCCCAAAACAAGCCAAACAAGAACTTGTTTTCGTGCGGTTTTCCAGTGCAGCGCGGTTACGGTAAGAGCACAGATGATCCAGAAAACCGGCAGTTCATATCCGATAAGCCATGTCGGAGGTATGCTGCAGATCAGACGGTCGAATGCGAAAGTGATGAGAAATGCAGCGCCAATGGTGATGACCGCGCGTTTGTTGAGGGGGCGTTGCGCTATTTCTTCCCGCGTGATTTTGGGTTTCGCCAAAGGTTGTTCCTCCTGATGCGCGGATGGTTCATGTGTTGGCTGGCTCCCTTGTGTTTTTGGTGTTTCTTGGGTTTCTTGTGCTTCTGGTAATGGCGATGCTTGTTGGGATTGCGAAGTCTGCGATGGGGAAGTGTTGGCTGGTTCCGGCATGATAATGATTCCTTTCTGAGATATGTTGGACGTCATCGTACATATCGAAAAACGATAGAAAAATATCGATTAACATACTTTCACAAGATTTGCATATCGAATATCGATAGATTATTATCGATATTCAGGTTTATTGGATTGAAGGAGACGGATATCATGCCGAATTCCGCAGCGAAACGTTCCATGGTGATTGGCGTATTGCGTGTGCTGATTGTGATAATTGCAATATGCTGCCTCGGACTGCAGTTCAGTGCGATTGCGGCATCCGCTGGCGTTGCTTCCAAGTATGCCGACGCCGACTCGATGCATTGGCTGTATGCGGTTGCCGCAGTGCTGATTGTCGCTTGCTTCGAGTTCGCGTTGGTGCCGCTGTGGAGATTGCTGACCTTGGTTGAAAAACGTGATGTCTTTTCCGGCAAGGCCATGCGTTGGGTGAATCACATTCTCGTATATGCGGGGATTGAAGGCATGCTGGTGCTCGCCGTGATGGTCGGTCAAATCTGGTTGTCGCCTTCACGCTTTCTGATGGCTGCGATGGGGGTTGACGGGCAAATGTTTCCATACGTCGTGCTGGCGGTCGGAGTGGCGGCGCTTCTACTGATCGCGGCGTTCGAACTGTTGATGGTGGTGATGCGCTCGCTGTTGATGCAGGCCATCGAACAGCGTGATGAACTGGCGGCGGTGATCTGATATGGCCATTCGTGTGAACCTTGATGTGATGCTCGCCAAAAGGAAGATGAGTGTCAATGAGCTGGCGGAGGCTATAGGCATAACGCCGGTCAATGTTTCGGTGTTGAAGAACGGGCGGGCCAAGGCAATACGGTTTTCCACGCTTGATACCATATGCGAGACGTTATGTTGTCAACCGGGAGATGTGCTCGAATGGGTTGCCGACGAAGATGAATAACGTCTTGCGGTAATGCGATCATCGAACGTATGTACGAATGTTTGAACCTGTTTTCAGAGCCGACCAAGGCATGGTTCAAACATGCGTTCAGTCGGCCCACTGAAGTCCAGCAGCAGGTGTGGCCGGCCATCCATTCCGGCGAGAACGTGCTCGTTGTGGCGCCCACAGGGTCGGGTAAAACCCTTTGTGCGTTCCTTTCGGCTCTTGACCGGCTTATGGCGGGCGGGACGCGTTCCGCAGGAGTGGATGTTCATGGCGAAATCGCGGCAGCCAAGAGCCATGCGGAACAAAAAGCTGCAGGGAAAGGCTCCCGCAAGAAAACGAAGCGTGGCGTCAAAGTGCTATACATTTCGCCTCTGAAGGCGCTTGGCGCTGATGTGGCGAAGAACCTTGAACTGCCATTGCAGGGAATTTCCCAGCAGTATGAGGCGATGGAGCTGCCCATCCCCGATGTCGAAGTGGCCATGCGCAGCGGCGACTCCACACCTGAACAACGTCGAAGAATCGTCAGCCATCCGCCGGATATTCTCGTCACCACGCCGGAATCACTATTCCTGCTGCTCACCTCCAAGGCGAACAGCATATTGACGAGCGTGGAGACGGTGATCGTCGACGAGATTCATGCGGTCGCAGGTACAAAACGCGGCGCGCACCTCGCTGTCAGCCTCGAACGCCTTGATAAGTTGATTGGGCATCCAGTGCAACGCATAGGGCTTTCGGCAACCGTTAATCCCGTTGAGGAAGTAGCACGGTTTCTCGGTGGTTCGCAACCGGTAACGGTGGTGAACCCCGGCGCTGTTCCGGCCATGGATTTAAAAGCCGTGGAACCATTGCGCAATATGCTCGACACCAGCGCTACAGGCGGTTCGGTATGGCCGGTCATTGAACGGTCCATTCTCGACGAGGTGTTGCGGCACCGAACCACATTGATATTTGTCAACTCGCGTGGACTGGCGGAGAAGCTCACCGCACGGCTCAACGACATGTATGCGGAGTCGAAACAGGGCACGGTGGCAACTGATCTGAGTGAGCACCGTGACTTGGGCTCACCGGAGGGCCGCGAGCAATTTGCCGGGCACTATGACTCGGTGGTGGGATCCACCACCATGCTGGTTGAATCGCATGAAGACATTGATGCGATTGCCATGGCTCATCACGGGTCCGTGTCAAAAGATAGACGTAAACAGATCGAAGAACAGTTAAAACGCGGCGAATTACGTTGCGTGGTGGCCACTTCCAGCCTGGAACTCGGCATCGATATGGGTTCGGTGGATCTCGTGGTTCAGGTGGCCGCCCCATTGTCGATCGCATCGGGATTGCAGCGAGTGGGCCGTGCCGACCACAATGTCGGCGGAGTCTCGCACGCGTTGTTCTTCCCCATAACCCGCCAACAGATTATTGGCGTAACAACCAGCATGGAATGCATGAGGGAAGGGGCTATAGAACCATTGCATATGCCCCGCAACCCTCTGGACGTGCTCGCACAGCAGACCGTCGCAGCCGCGGCCATGGAAGATCTTTCCACGAACGATTGGTACGAGCTTGTGCGTCGTTCCGCACCTTTCCAAAATCTCGACCGGTCTATGTTCGACGCTGTCGTCGGCATGATGACGGGCGCCTACAACAGTGAGAGCTTTTCCGCATTCCGTCCACCGCTGCAATACAACGAAGAGGCAAAGCTGATTTCCGCACGTCCAGGAGCGCAACGCTTGGCGGTGACCAGTGGCGGCACCATACCCGACCGTGGCATGTACGCGGTGGTGCTTCCAGAAGAGGGCTCTGGTCCAGGTCCTCGGCGAGTGGGCGAGCTTGATGAGGAAATGGTATACGAATCCCGCGTGGGAGATGTCATCACTTTGGGGACTTCCACCTGGCAGATTCAGGAGATCACACGAGATAGGGTAGTGGTGGTTCCTGCTCCCGGGCGCACCGCGCGCTTGCCATTTTGGCATGGGGATCAGGATGGGCGTGATTATGGTTTCGGATTGGCGCAAGGGCGTTTGACGCGTGAGCTCAGCCAAGGATTGCATAGGCGTGAACCAGCAAAGAATGGTGATCAGAATACGGCTCAGACTGTATTGGAAGCACAGTTCAACCGTGAGACCGCGCAACGTTTGGAGCGAGATGGTCTCGACCATAATGCCATAAGCAATCTTGCCAAACTGCTTGACGAGCAATGTGAAGCGACCGGTACGATTCCTTCGGATCGTGATCTCGTGGTGGAGCGTTGCCGGGATGAAGGCGGAGATTGGCGCATCATCATCCATTCACCATATGGTAGGCGCGTGCATGAGCCTTGGGCGTTAGCCATCACCACTCGAATCAAACAGCGGTTTGGTTTCGACGGTCAAGTGTACGCGGTCGACGATGGCATTGTTTTACGATTGCCGGACGGTTACGGCGATTTGCCTACACGTGAGCTGTTGCTATTCGACGTGGACGAATTGCAACGCACTGTTGAGACGCAAGTTGGCGAAAGCGTGCTTTACATGGCTCGATTCCGCGAATGTGCGGCCAGATCACTGTTTCTGCCGCGCACACGTCCCGGTAAGCGTGTGCCTCTCTGGCAGCAGCGGTTGAAGGCCGCGCAACTGTTGAATGCGGCTCGTACTTGCAAGAACTTCCCCCTCTTGTTGGAAACTGCGCGCGAATGCCTGCAGGACGTATATGATTTGCCGGCATTACGCACGATTATGACAGGCCTGCATGCGGGAACAATACTTTTATCGGAGGCAACTACTGAAACACCTTCTCCGTTTGCGCAGAACATGCTGTTCGGCTTCGTCGGATCGGTGATGTACCAGTATGACGTGCCCCAAGCCGAACGAAGCACGCAGTTGCTGTCCATGGATCTGGAAGTGCTCGAACGGCTTCTAGGAAGCACGGATATGGCATCGTTGTTGGACGCCGAAGCTATTACACAAGTGGAGGGCGAGCTTGCTGGGCGAACATTCTGGAATGATCTCGCCGAAGAAGATATCAGCGGGCGCGTAACAAGATACGCCAAAACGCATGGACCATTCACCGCTGACAAGATGATTGCCGAACTGGGCATTGACGCGGCTCAGGCGGTGCATGCGCTTGATGAACTGGATGCCCGAGGAGAACTCATCAAGGGAAGATTCACTGATTCAGGTGAGACTTCCGAAAAGAACGATATTCAGCAATGGCTCCACAAGGATGTTTTCCGGCGTATTCGAGCATTGTCTCTTGCCAAGGCCAGAAAGGCCGTCAAACCGGTCGATCCGAGCGTCTATCAGGCGTTTCTGCTTAATCGTCAGGGCGTTGGCCCTGTTGGAGGTGAACGCTACGAAGGCGTTGATGGTCTGATGCGTGTCATCGAGCAGTTGGAAGGCGTGTTCCTGAACGCTTCGGTATGGGAGTCCATGGTATTCCCGGCACGTGTGCGTGACTATCAGCCTAGTATGCTCGACGAACTCATCTCATCGTCGGATGTGGTGTGGGTCGGTTCGAAAGCAAGTGGATCCAACGCCAAAGAAGCTGGTGAGATCGCCTTCTATCCAGCAGGTTCCTTGCTGCTCAACCAGCCTGAATCGGCGGTGGATAAGCTGAACGATAATGAAACGTTGACCATGCCGGATGCCGTGTTAACGGCGTTAAGCGGTGGCGGAGCATTTCCTATTCAACTGCTTTCAGCCGTGACAAAAACCATCTGGCTTGAGCATGCCGAAGCGCAGGTGAACCCCGAAACGGGCGAAATCATCTTTCCGGCATGGGGCGAGCGGCAGTTCGAAGAAGCCTTATGGTCACTGGTATGGCAGGGGAAAATGACGAACAGTTCGTTCGCACCAGTACGAGCGCTTCTGCACGGAGGCAAAACCGTTCGCGCACCCCGTCGTGCCGCGCGTAGACGCGTCACCATGCGTCCTCCAACACCATTGGCGCTGAGTGGATTATGGTCCGCAGTATCTTGTGGCGACGGGCGAACCGTTATGCCAAACAAACCACTAGACGGTGTTATCGAGCCGGGCATGCTCGAAAACAGCGATACCGGCATTGGCATGGCGCATACGGCAAGTGTAGAGGAGCGTGAGCTGGCGCTCATCGACTCATTACTGGACCGATACGGCGTGATTGCCGCTCCTTTGGTTGACAAGGAACGGATTGCCGGAGGATTTTCAGCGCTCTATCCGGTACTCAAACGAATGGAAGAACATGGCACACTGGTCCGAGGCATGTTCGTGAAAGGTTTTGGCGCGGCACAATTCGCGGAACGAGACACCGTCGACGCGCTGCGCAGCGACACGCAATGGCACAGTCAATCCTGCGTTGCGCTCGACGTGATCGATCCCGCCAATCTCACTGGTTCCGCAATCGCCTGGCCAGAACAGGATTACCTCAAACCAGCACGCAGATCCGGTTCCATCATTGTGCTCAAACAAGGCGAACCGGTACTGTTCTCCGTACCAAAAAGCCATAAAATTGTCAGCTTCACCGCAGACGAAACAATATTAAGACCGTCATGCGCCGAACTTGCCTACGTATTGCAGCGCCAACCCAGCGGCAGCATCAGCTTCAGCGAAATGAACGGAACATCATTGAAAGCACGCAATGAATACCGGCAAATCCTTTACGCCGCAGGTTTCGTCGATAGTCCGCAAGGCATGAAACTTTACTGTTGAAAAAGATCATCATCGCTAATGCATAGTGACAGCGCGGACGAAAACGCAGGAACAACAATGCCCGCGTCCTACGAACGGAATCCTAAACGATTCCAAACTTCGTAAAACGCGGGCACGTCACATTGCAATGGGTCAGCCGACGATGGCGATTGGCGCGGAAAGTTCCGTACCAGAACCGTCACGACGCATATCCGGCTTCGGCAATTCCACACCGGCACCGCCCTCCGTGGAAGCATGTACCGGATATGTGCCCACGAAGGCGAGGATCAACGTATCCTGCCCCTTAAGGAAACGCTGCGAACGCACGCCACCGGTACCGCGACCCTTTGTCGGGTACATCTCCAACGGGGTTACCTTCGCTGAACCATTCTCCGTGCCCGGCAGTGCTTCGGAATCGCCGGCAACCGTCAACACCACGGCTCCAGACGCGGAGAACAGGCCATTGTCTCCCTCCTCGTAATTCCAAGCCACCTTGTTGGCGGGAATCACCGCAAACGCGGCAACCGAGCAGCCTTCAGCCAAGCGGATACCTGCCATGCCGCCCGCGGTACGGCCCTGAGGGCGTACGTTCTTCGCATCAAACGTCAGCAAAGACGAGTCGGTAGAAACAAACACCAGTCGATCCTCATCGCGCGCTTCAGCGGCAGCCAGCACTTCATCGTCATCCTTCAAATCGATGATGCTCCATGAATCCATCGTGGTGGGCGACTCACGATTCCAACGCTTGATCACGCCATTACGCGTGCCCAATGCAAGAGGAGCAGGTTCTGCGGCATGATCACCGGAATCATCGGCAGTTGGCATGGCAATCGCAGCAATCACGCGTTCGCCGCGAATCGGATCGGTATTTTCCGTCATACCGATCAACTCTTCGGCATGGACGCCGCCAGTCACATGGAGCGGACCATCCGCAGACACAACCGGCAACTCCACGACATGCGCCACAATCAGACGGCCGGCAGATGTGATCAAACCATATGAGGAACGTGTGGTGGTAGGGAAAATCGAAATAATCTGATCGTCCTTCACACGTTTGTCGGCAGAAGAACGATTCTCCCAACGTTCCAACGCATCTTCGGAGGTTCGCGCGATCAAACCCGTGGCCGACAGCATCACCGCACATGGTTCGTCGTCAATCTGCAATGCCGCAGCGGCCGCATTGTCTTCACCGGCCTTCGTCGCTGCCTTAGCGGCTGCGGCAACATCAGCTGCTGCGGAAGAGACCGTTGCGGCGGCACGGGCTGCGGCCATAGCCGAAGCGGACACGCCATCATCACCATGCGCCACAACAGGCACAAGCTTACCATCGGCATCCTCATCCAGCAATACGGTTCGACGAGGCGTGCCATACGTGGCGACGGCCTCATCCATTTCGGAGATCACCACATTGTCGAGCGCTTCGGCGGAAGCGAGAATACGATCCAACTCTTCGATACGTTGCTTCAAATCGTCACGTTCCGACTCAAGCTCGATGCGGCTCATTTTCGTCAGACGACGCAGACGCAAGTCAAGAATGTACTGTGCCTGAATCTCATCCAAATCGAATACGGCAATCAGCTTCGTCTTCGCGGCATCAGCATCGTCAGACGAACGAATCACCTGAATCACTTCGTCAATGTCGACCATCGCAAGCAGAAGGCCTTCGACCAAATGCAGACGCTCCAACGCCTTCTTCTTACGGAATTCGCTACGACGGCGAATCACCACACGACGATGGTCCACCCACACCTGAAGCATTTCCTTCAAACCCATGGTGTGCGGGCGGCCGTTGACCAACGCCACATTGTTGATAGTGAAATTGTCTTGCAACGGCGTGTGCTTGAGCAGTTGCGCAAGCACGGCGTTCGGATCGAAACCGGTTTTGATTTCAATGACAAGACGAGTGCCGTTATGACGATCCGTCAAGTCGATCGCCCCGGAAATACCTTCCAGCTTGCGATTCTTCACACCCTCGGAAATACGTTCCAGCACTCGTTCGGGCCCCACCATGAACGGCAGTTCCGTCACGACGATGGCTTTCTTACGGGCCGTCACATTTTCGATATGCGTCACTGAACGCGTGGTCAACGCGCCACGTCCGGTCTCATACGCCTCACGAATGCCGTTACGCCCAACGATCACGCCGCCACTTGGCCAGTCCGGACCTGGAACATAGCGCATAAGCTCTTCCAACGTGGCATCAGGATGATGCATCAGATGCTTGGCCGCGGCAACCACCTCGCCCAGATTATGCGTCGCCATATTCGTGGCCATGCCGACGGCAATACCGGAACCGCCATTGACCAGCAGATTCGGAATCGCAGCGGGCAAAACAGTCGGCTCCTGCAGCTTGTTATCGTAATTCGGCGTGAAATCAACGGTATTCTCACCGATATTGGCATTCATGCCAAGCGCTGCCTGGGCCATACGCGCCTCAGTGTAACGGGAGGCCGCAGGACCGTCGTCAAGGGAACCGAAGTTACCATGGCCATCCACCAACGGCAATCGCATCGCAAACGGCTGCGCAAGACGAACCATCGCCTCATAGATGGCGGAGTCGCCATGCGGGTGCAACTTGCCCATAACCTCGCCGACCACACGGGCCGATTTCATATACGGACGATCAGGATTGAGATTCATCTGGCCCATCTGATAGATGATGCGGCGTTGCACCGGCTTCAGACCATCTCTGGCATCGGGCAACGCGCGGGCATAGATCACCGAATACGCGTATTCGAGGAACGACTTGCTCATCTCCTCATTCAACGGTGTTTCGACGATGTTCTCTTTGACCGTACGCGGGTCAAAGGCTGGTTTTGCCGGTTTGCGGTGCGACACCATGCGGTGAATCTCCTCACGGAAAAGTAATGGTAATCAACCTAGCAATGCTACCAGCCGGTACCGCCGCGGTGCTTGAATGGGAATTATGAGTGTTGAAGTGCCAAGCGTCGAAGAGCTGCTCACCATGACCGAACCGGCATGCTACGGCGATGACGTGTCATCTGAAGGAACCCGTGGGGGAGCGTTGCACCTGTCATCGGTACTTCCTGCTGTTTCCAACGCCATCGGATACCCCATGCCAACGGCAGTCCATCCTGATCCGAAGCGTTTGCAGGGAGCGCTCGGCATTCCCGATGCGACTTCCGTGGTTGTGGCGCTCGTGGACGGTCTCGGCTACTGGAATCTCAACATGAGGCTGGGACATGCCCCCTACTTGCGTGCGCTGATGAACGACACCGCCAATCAACGTCCCATCGCAACATGCATGCCAAGCACCACCGTCGCAGCCATGTCTACCTTCGGTACGGGAACATGCCCCGGTATGACCGGTATGACCGGCTACACGCAGCTCAATCCGAAAACCGATGAAATATGCCAGCTGATTTCCTTCAAAAACGCAATTCCTCCGCTTGAATTGCAGCAACAACCGACCATTTTCGAACGGCTGAGCGCGCAGGATGTTCGAGTGACCAGTTCTGGACTGCCGAAATTCGCCTTTTCCGCGTTGACGCAGGCGGCGCTACGGGGCAGCGACTACATTTCCAACGATGATCCGCGAAAACGGATTGCAGCCGCGGCGCAAGCGGCAAAAACGCCCGGTCTGACATATTTGTATCTGAGGGACACCGATAAGATCGGGCACAATTACGGTTGGGATTCCGACAAATGGATCGGCACGTACGAGCGCGTTGACGCTCAGCTCGGCCTTCTCCGCCGTAGCGTGCCCAAAGGCACATTGATTGTGATTGTGGCGGACCACGGCATGATCACCACTGATCCCGAATCCGTGATTGACATTGCACAGGACCAGCGGCTCATGCAGGGCGTCGCCCATGTCGGCGGAGAACCACGTTGCGTCATGCTCTACGCGGAACAAGGCGAGAATCCAGAAGACATCGCCACACGATGGCGCAGCGTGCTGGAGGACCGTGCGCAGGTGCGCACGCGCTCGCAGGCAATGGATGAAGGCGTGTATGGGCCGGTGGAAGCTCGCGTCGAACCGATGATCGGCGATGTGATCGTATCGGCCGCCAAAGCCGTCACTATTGTGGACTCACGTACGCAAGCAGAAAAGGCGATGCACCTGCCAAGCGTGCACGGGTCGCTCACCATGCTCGAATCCGACATTCCCTGCTTGATCGATGTGGCCTAACTTCAGTCGCCAAACAGGATTTCGTCCCAGCTTGGCACGGCGGAACGTCCGGCACGCCGCTTCGATTTGGTGGTGTTCTGGCTATGCGGGTCAAGTGTCTGGTTCTCGTTCGCCATGTTCGAAGCAGGCTCCGGCGTGGATGGAACGGTATTGCGTGTGTCGGTGTTTGTTGCGCTGGCTGTATTGGCTCCTGCAGCAGGGTTCTCCGGTCGGCTCGGCAGAGGCAAGTCGGATGCGATGGCTGGCGCGTTCGGCGTGTCAGGCGTGTCGGATTCATTAGACACGCCGCCGATTGGTGCGATCGGAACGGAAGGCGCTGCCGCGGGACGGGCTGCAGGCATGGACGGCTCGGGCGTGTTCCATGCGGACACCGTTTGCTCGATACGCGCCGACCGTGCGGAATTTCCGGGAAGATTCAGTGACACGAGAAAATTTTCATCGGCGTGTTTCTCGGCGTGTCCTTCTTTCGATGTGTCCTGTTCTCCAATGAGTTTTCGTGCTGCGGAATTCAGGCAGCTTACGGCATTGTCGTGCATGTTCCACGACCATTCCGCGCAGACATTGTGACCGGAGGAGACGAACTGAGCGCTGATTTTCCAAGGCTCCAATCCAAGTCTGGTGGCCTTCCAAGTCACATCTTCCAAGCGCACCCGCGCTGCCGCAAAAGTGCGTTCGATCAGTTCGGAAAGCGTGCGTACGCGGCTTTCCTTCGGCGCTGGAACGGCGAGAAACTGCTCGATCGCATATTGCTTTTCCGTTTCGACCGAAGCCGAGAAACGCCGAACAAGCGCTTCGCTTAACGAATATCTTTCCGCGACACGCGCGGGATCGGCGCCAGCGCGAATCAACGATTGAATTTGCGAAATCGGCAGGGTGGGTGGGATGCGTGTTTTCTGTTCCTCCTGTACTTCGGAACGAATCTGCTTGGCCTCCAAAATGGCTCTTTCAAGCGCTTCGTCGACCTTTACAGCGAACTTTCCGGCACCTGAAACAAAGACGAGTTCACCGGTGTCGCTGACATGATCGAACCGCGCTTCCTCGAGTGAATTCCCAGGCACAACACACCACTTTCCTTCAAGAATTTCTGTTTATTCCATTGTGCCCCACGTGTCGGATTTTACGAGTATTTCGATTCGTGTATCCTATGCGGGGTAAAAGTCATGTATCCTATGGCGCATAAGCACCATAGATGACGAAAGGAATCTCGATGGCACAGGATTATGATTCCCCGCGCAACAAAGACGAGGACGAGGAGTCGCTCCAGGCTTTGGGCAAGAGCTCCCAGAACACTTCCAACGATATGGACGATGACGAGAACGCCATCGCCGAAGATTACGAGCTGCCCGGTGCGGACCTCAGCAATGAGGACGCCTCGGTGACCGTCATTCCTATGCAGGGTGACGAGTTCATCTGCTCCGAATGCTTCCTGGTGAAGCACCGTAGCCAGCTTGCCTACACCACTGACGACGGTCAGCCGGTGTGTCAGGAGTGCGCTGCCTGATGGCGTTCGACGAAGCATATAACGAACCGGAAAACGTCGAGGTTCTGGTAAAGTCGCTGGATCCTGACCATCCGGCGGAATTGTATTATGCCCATGCCGGTGACGCTGGCGCTGATCTGCGCACTACGGAGGAAGTCACGCTGAAGCCGTTCCAGCGGGCACTGGTGCCTACAGGAGTGGCGATCGCCCTTCCAGCGGGTTACGTGGCTCTGGTGCATCCACGGTCCGGTCTTGCCGTCAAGCAGGGTGTGACTGTGCTCAATGCGCCGGGAACCATCGACGCGGGGTACCGTGGTGAGATCAAGGTGCCGCTGATCAATCTTGATCCGGAACACACCGTGACGTTCCATCCGGGAGACCGTATCGCGCAGCTGGTTATTCAGCGTTACGTCGAAGCGAAGTTCATCGAGGCGGAAACGCTGCCTGGGTCGGATCGCGCTGAGCGTGGGTTTGGTTCCACAGGCGTGGCTTCCTGAGCTGAACGCACTGGCTTAGTCGCAGAGGAATCGGCAAACGCTGACATCTCAATGGTTTCGGGGGTATTTGGCCTTGCAACACGCGGTCGGATGCCTCGGATGCACGGTGAGGCGCGGGTAGTATAGGGAGCATTGCGAGCGAGGAGGTGGACGATGGGTGACGTTGAGCGTGAGGTTCATTCTGCCCGAATGTTGGGCTGCGAGATCAGCACGAATCCGCTTGATCCGCTTGAGCCGATCCTGAAGATGTGCGAATACCATCATCCCGATGAGGACATAAGCATTCTTGAGCGCGCTTATGAGCGTGCGGTCAAGCAGCATTCTTCGCAACGGCGCAAATCGGGTGAGCCGTACATCATCCACCCGTTGGCCGTGGCGCAGATTCTTGCCGATCTCGGCATGGGACCGTTGGTTGTGGCCGCCGGCCTGTTGCACGACACGGTTGAGGACACCGACTATACGCTCGATGAGTGCCGCGCCGAGTTCGGCGATACCGTGACCGGTTTGGTCGATGGCGTTACCAAGCTTTCCAAGATGGAATACGGCGATTCCGCGCAAGCCGAAACCATTCGCAAGATGGTGGTCGCGATGAGCCGCGACGTGCGTGTGCTGGTCGTCAAACTCGCCGACCGTGTGCACAACGCGCGTACCTGGCGTTACGTCAAAACTCCGAGCGCGCAGAAGAAAGCGCATGAAACGCTTGACGTGTACGCGCCACTTGCCAATCGTCTCGGCATGAACGCGATCAAAACCGAATTGGAAGAGCTCAGCTTCAAAGTGCTCTATCCGAAGATCTACAACGAGATCGTGGTGCTGGTGGCCCGTCGCGCAGGCCAGCGAGACGTGTATTTGAAGCAGATTCTCGCGGAGATCAACGAAGATCTTGACGAACAGAACATTACGGCGTACGTAACGGGACGTCCTAAGGACTATTTCTCGATTTATCAGAAGATGATCGTACGTGGTCATGATTTTGCGAATATCTACGATTTGGTGGGTGTGCGCATCATCGTCGACACGATTCAGGATTGCTATGCCGCGTTGGGTGCGGTGCATGCGCGTTGGAACCCCGTTCCGGGCCGTTTCAAGGATTACATCGCCATGCCAAAGCTCAACATGTACCAGAGCCTGCATACCACGGTGGTGGGTCCTGGCGGCAAGCCTGTCGAGATTCAAATTCGTACGTGGGACATGCATCGCCGTGCGGAATTCGGTATCGCCGCGCATTGGAAGTACAAGGAGAACGGTCAAGCTGGCCGTGCGCTGAGCTCGCCCGATAAGTCCGATCGTAAACGTGGCGAGAACCAGGAGCTGAGCGAGGCTGACAATTTCAAGTGGATTCAGCAGCTCGCCGACTGGACGAGTGAGACCCCGGATTCCAATGAATTCCTTGGCTCCCTGAAGGAAGATCTGGGTGCTGCCGAAGTCTACGTGTTCACTCCAAAAGGTAAGATCGTATCGTTGCCTGCCGAGGCGACACCGATCGATTTCGCTTACGCGGTGCATACCGAAGTCGGCCACCGTACCATGGGCGCCCGCGTGAACGGACGTCTGGTACCGCTCGACACCAAGCTTGAAAACGGCGACACCGTCGAGGTGCTTACGTCGAAGTCCGAATCGGCTGGTCCGTCTCGTGACTGGTTGAGCTTTACCAAGAGCCCGAAGGCACGCAACAAAATTCGCCAATGGTTCAGCAAGGAGCGTCGTACCGAGGCCATCGAAGAAGGTCGTGACGAGCTGACACGAGCCATGCGCAAGCGCAATCTTCCGATTGCGACTCTGCTGACTCCCGAGGCGTTGATCGGTGTTGCTGATGAGCTGAATCTCGCCAATGCCGAAGCCGTGTTCGTGGCGATTGGCGAAGGGCAGATTTCCACGCAGAATGTCATCTCGCATCTGGTCCGTGATGCGGGCAGCGACGAGGTGAATGAGGAGGTGGAGCAGGAGGCTCTGCCGCTCAAGCAGGTGGAACGCACCAAGAAGACCACCAGCTCGCTGGGCATTTCCGTCAAGGGCGTGGGAGACATTTGGGTCAAGCTCGCCCGATGTTGCATGCCGGTGCCGGGAGACAACATCATCGGCTTCATCACCCGCAATCAGGGCGTGTCCGTGCATCGTGTGGACTGCCAGAACATGCTGGACTTGCAGAAGCGTCAGCCGGAACGTGTGGTTGACGTGCAGTGGACGAGTACCAAGGGCGTGTTCATGGTCAAGATTCAGGTGGAGGCGCTCGATCGCCCGCATCTGCTGAGCGACGTGACGCGCGTGCTTTCCGACCATGGAGTGAACATTATTTCCGGCTCCATTTCCACGGGAACCGATCGTGTGGCCACCAGCCAATTCAGCTTCGAAATGGCCGACCCCCAGCATTTGAATACTTTGCTTGCCGCAGTGCGCAAGATTGAAGGCGTGTTCGATGTGTATCGTATCACCGGTGCCAAGGACTCCGCCGAACCTCGTTTACGCAAAATCTGACACGATCAGTGCGGTCGTGAGACTCATCTGAACTGCTGTAGATTCTCTCGGAGATAATGAAAAGCCCCTCACGCGAGGGGCTTTTCATTGTTTTGCCGTAAGTCTTGTTGATGCGAAACTTACTTCAGCACTTCGATGGAAGTGATGCCGACCGGCTCGAGCGGAGCATCGGAACGGTCAGTTGCCACGGAGTCGAGCTTGTCGACGACGGCCTTGGACTCGTCATCCGCGACTTCGCCGAAAATGGTGTGATGGCCGTTGAGCCATTCGGTTGGCACGGTGGTGATGAAGAACTGGGAGCCGTTGGTGCCGTGGATCTTGCCGTCCATGCCGCGGCGCAGGCCGGCGTTTGCCATGGCCAGCAGGTATGGGCGATCGAAGGTCAGTCCTGGAACGATTTCATCATCGAAGTTGTAGCCCGGGCCGCCAGTGCCGGTGCCCAGCGGACAGCCGCCCTGGATCATGAAATCCTTGATGATGCGGTGGAAGGTCAGACCATCGTAGAACGGCTTGTGGCTCGGCTGGCCGGTGAATGGGTCGGCCCATTCCTTCTCGCCAGTGGCGAGGCCCAGGAAGTTGGCCACGGTTTCCGGGGTCTTGTCATCGAACAGGTTGATCTTGATGTCGCCTTCAGTGGTGCGCATGATAACTGTAGTCATGGTTCCTAGTGTCTCATGGGCTTGAGACCAGGCGGTAGCCCATTGACGCGTTCGGGGCTAAGTTCGACGGTCACATGAAGTATTACTGCGAAGGCGGATTCGGGAATCCACTAGGGTTTGGATGGGGTCGAATGGGTCTCGCAGGAGCTTGGACTATGCGTCACGAGCGGTTCGGGAATTATATGCCCCTCTACCTTTATGCAGACAATCAGCGAAAACCTTCAACGACATTCTCAACAGCGCAAAACAGACATAGCCAAAATCTGAGCAATCAACAACAACAGCGAAACACGTGACCTTACACTGCACATGTAGTCCCCAACACGCCAGACGCTTACGATTATGACCACATCAACTTCGCAGAATACTCACGAAACAGATACCGCAAACAACGCATCATGCACCACCATCAGCACCATTCTCACACTGGCCATACCAACATTCGGGCAACTTATCGCCGAACCAGCATTCGTGCTCATCGACACCGCCATCGTCGGACATATTGGCGGGCGGGCGCTCGCAGGTCTGTCGGTCGGGTCAACCATTGTGCTCACTGTTGTGGGGCTATGTGTGTTCCTTGCGTATAGCACCACATCGCAGGTGGGACGTCTTTTGGGCGCCGGCAAGCGGAGAGAAGGCTTGGAAGCAGGCATTGATGGCCTGTGGTTGGCTGGAATCATTGGCGTGGTGGTGTCTGTGGCGCTGTTCGTTATTGCACGCCCGTTGTGCATGGCCATGGGAGCCCAAGGGAGTGTGCTGCATAACGCGGTTGACTATGTTCGCGCAGTGGTGTTCGGTATTCCCGGCATGTTGCTGGTGTATGCGGCCAACGGTATTTTCCGCGGACTGCAGAAGGTTCGCATCACGTTGGTAGCTGCTACGCTGGGTGCGATACTCAATACGTTGCTGGATCTGCTGTTTATTCTCGGATTCGGTTGGGGTGTGTTTGGTTCCGGAGTGGCCACCCTGATTTCGCAATGGTTTATGGCGGTAGTGCTGATTGTTCCTGCTGTGTTGTGGACTCGTGCGGAAGGTGCCCGTTTACGGCCGCGTTTGTCAGGAGTGTTGAACAGTGCTGGCGATGGTGCGGTGTTGTTCTTGCGCACGCTTGCGTTGCGCGCATGCCTGGTGGCGAATGTGGTGCTGGCTACGCATATGGGCGTGGAAGTGTTGGCTGCGTATCAGGTGGTGAATTCCAGTTGGAATTTCGTGTTGAACATGCTTGATGCCATTGGTATTGCCGGTCAGACGTTGGTTGCCGCGCAGATTGGTGCCCGTCAAGAGGATGAAGCCATGCGTTTGACGAGAATCGCTGGCAGGGCAGGATTATGCGGAGGAACGGTAATCGGTATTGGTTTGATGATTGCCGGATGGTGTGCGTCCCCGCTGTTTTCTCAGTCGATTGAGATCCAGCATTTGCTCACTGTCGGTATGGTGGTTGTTGGCGTGACATTGCCGTTGGCTGGTTGGATGTGGGCTGTTGATGGCATTCTGATTGGGGCAGGGGATTACCGGTATCTTGCATTGACGTGTACGGCGACAGCTGCAATATATGTACCCTGTCTTGCTGCGATTGGTTGGATATGCGATGCGATGCAGGCGTCTTCCGCGCTGCGTATGGCATTGCTGTGGCTTGCGGTGAATCTGTTATTTGTAGGATTGCGTGCCATTTTCAATGGGTCCCGTATCGGAACTTCCACATGGTTGCATATCGCACATTGAAATCAGCTTGTGATGGCAGTTTGACATGACGTGAGATGGGCGATTCCTGCAAAATAAAAAATCCCGCATGATTCCGGCGAACCGGATCATACGGGATTGTTATATGCGGACGAACTTAGGAATGAGTCCTAAGAACAGGCTCTGGCAATTCAGGAACGCTTGCGCTTGAACACGAACAATGCCCCTGCTGCGACAACCAGAACAGCGACCACCACAACAACGCCGATTACGTTGGAACCGGTGTTGGCAGTGTTTGCCTTCTTGTGTGCGGCAGGCTTCGTATTCTGCTTGTCATCATCCTTCTTCGGTGCGTTCGGAGTGCTGTCCTTGATGGCCACAGTGAAACGCACGCGTGCACCTTGGTTGTAGAACACCACCACAGAACCGGTGCTGCCGGTTTCGCGACCATTGAGGAATGCGCTGCTCAACACGATGGAACCGTCATCGGCCACGGTGTAATCCGTGCCGGCGGTCAGTGACTGGTAGTCGTACTGCACGTCTTCCACGGTATTGCCATTGGGGTTGATGCCAACGGTCAGACCGTTGGCGTTGGCGCTCTTCTTATCGCCATCATACTTGTCGTAGTCGAATGCATCGCCATTCGTCAGCTCAGCATTCTTGATTTCACCATCATTCAGCAGCCACACCTGAGTGCCATGGTACGGGTTTGCGGTGCCAATTGCCAGACCGGAATCGGTGACGGCGAACACGCGTAGACCGTGGTTGTTGTTATCTCCGAAACCGTTACGGCTGATGGTCTGGAAGTTCGTGCCATCGGAGGAGACGATCAGGTCAAAGCCACGAGTCTCATCGTTGGAGTAATGCAGGTAGCTGAGCACGCCCACGAAGTCGATGAAGTTCTCCAGATTCTCTTCGGTAAGCCACTTGTCGAGCTCGTTGGTAATGAATTCCGGCAGATACTGCTTGTTCTTGTTGTACAGGTCGAGCAGCCGCTGCAGGGATGCGAGGAACTGGTAACGATCGTCGAGCGTGTAGGTTTCAGCGGCCTGCGGAGCGACACCGTAAGGGGAGACCACGTCGGTCTGCTTGGAGTTGAGATCAGCGCCCATGTCCTCCAGCAGCTGCTGCATGGTAGCCACGTCAGCGGCCACTTCGTCGGTCTTGCCGGCTTCTTCAACTGCCTGTGCAGCTTGATCGCTCTCAGATGCTTCGCCTTCGTTCAACGGCATGATGTCATCATCGCTCGGCTTGGTGGTTTCCTGAGATTCGGACTCGGAAGGCTTGGAGGCTTCCTGAGAGTCCGTGCCGATAGTACCGGAAGTGCCGTTCTGGTCATTCTTCTTCAGAGAGTCGAAGAAGATCTTGATGTATTCGATCTGCTTCTTCCACTCTTCCGGAGTACGCTTCAGAATGTCGCCGTTGGCGAACTGGGTTGCCGGGTATGCAAGATCACTGATGTCGAAGGTGCCGACGTACAGCTTGCCGTTGTAGGACTGCATACGCCACACATACTGGTTCAGGTGACGGCTCTGCTCGTCGCTGTCGCCCAAGCCGGACAGCATGGTATTGCCATCGATGGTGCCTTTGGAATCGCCGAAGTACTTGTTGTTGGCTTCGCCGGCGAGCATTTCGAAGTTTTCGTTGCCGTCTTCGTCAACGTCCATACGCCACAGGTTGACCGGGCTCTCCAGATCCTTGTACAGGTCGGAGAAATCCATCTGCATGGCCTTCTCCAAAGCGTTCATCGGATCGTTGTAGCCGCCGATGTACAGGTGGCCCTTGTATACCACCATGTTGGCTGCGCCGGAACGACTCGCTCCGAAACCCCACTCGTACTTGGCGCCGTCTGCCGGATCGCCGACCAGCGGCTTGAAGGTCCACTTGCCGGTTTCCTTATCTTGCGTGCCGCGCACGAGTGCGAAGGATTGCTTGTTGTTCTTCGCGGTTCCAGTCACCATAGTGACATAGAGATTGCCCTTGAAGCCGACCATATCCCACACACATCCACCGAACACTCCATCAGTTACAGCGCATGCCGGATAGTTGTACAGGCCCTCGGTCTGGGTAGCGATAGTGGCGAAAGAATCCTGGCCTGCTGACGGGTTGGAAGAAGCCACAATAGTGGCACCGTTATCGGTGATCATGCTGGCGATAAGCTGATTGTTGACCACGGTCAAACCACGGATACCAGCAGTGTAGCCCTTCTTCAGACCAGTGGTCATGGCAGCGGAACGATACACGATTTCAGTGGCATCACCACTGTTCGGATCAACTTCCAGCAGGTACGGCTGACCCTTTGCGGCGGCAGCAAAGTACAGCTTGTCATGGAATTCAACGGCTGCACGATAGCCGTTGACCGCATGCTCTCCGCCAATCGCATTGACGATGATCTTCACTTCACCGGTCTTGACGTTGATCTTGAGCAGCAAGCTGTGGTTCTCGCCATTGTCGAGGAACAGCTCGCCGTTGAACGCAACATCCAAAGCGGCCTTGATGCTGGCATACTTGGTGCCCATGGTGTTAGCCATGTATTTCAGCGTGGAACCCATTGCGGAATAGCAGGTGCCCACATACATCCAGTCGCCGTAGCCGGCCGAAGCCCATGAATAGTTCTGACCACGCTCGGGCAAACCCTGCGTGAGATCATCAATGGATTCACCGTTCAAAACGTTTACGATACCGTCGTCTTCGCCCAGCCCTGCATTGGGGTGCGAAATCTTGGTGGCCGTATAGCCGGCACCAAGTACGGCGGTATTCGAGGATTCATTAGCATTGGCGCTGCCTACTACCGGCAGCAACATGGCGCAAGTCGCAAGCGTTGCGATTGCAGCATTAATCATTTTATGGTGGTTGACCATATTTTCCCTAATCTCGTATACTCCGAAAAGATATTCCTCGTGTGGCATATCTAACAGAAGAAAATACCAAAAAGGGGTGACCTAAGGTACTATACGGAAAACATCGGGAACAAATCTCACCAAGTAGTGTTGCGCTAACTAGTATTTGCGTGACTTTGCGGATGTGCGCATGCGAAATCAGGCTTTAGAAGCGCGTGCGACAAGCCGCTTCTGCACGTAAAGTCCAATGGACATTGTGCAATGGCGGAATCAGATCGTTAACCGTCAACATGCATAACGAAATCAGCGGCGTAGCCAATGAAACAATGTGAAAATGTTTGACAAGTGCGAAAAAACAGGAATACGAAACCCGCAAATCCCAGAATATCGGACGCAAAAATATCGTATCCAAACGTGTCGAGAGTACTGGGGTGGCCAGTCAATGCAACGACTACATCGGGAATCCCATCGCGCACGATATTCAACAGAAGAAAAGCGATGAGCGTGGTGCAGCCTCGTTTTACAATCTTGCGAGGGTTGGCGTCGGAGAAGACCAGATTCGACCCGAGACTGATCATGAACACGGATGGTCCAAGAATGCACAGATACAGAAACACTTGCCCCAGTAGCTGATTTCACCTTGGAAGAAAGTACCGTCAAGCACTTCGTAGAGATGCGCCGAGGGAAGACCGAGAGGGGCGGAACGCGCAAGATCGAAGCTGCCGTAGTTATTTTGTCTGCTCTCTCATGATTACGTTATGCTCACTCCAGTGCCCGAACACTCCCTCCATACCCGAAAAGGAGGAACATGCGATCCGCCAAATGGGCTTCCGTCGACAACGAATGCCAGAGAAAGCCCGTATCGCCTACCTTAATCAGCAAGCAGAATCGGCGTGGTTCTACCTTAAAGCCACTGGCGTCATGCTTCGAGTGTGGTGTTTGCGGGCTGTGTTTTCTCTGTGCATATGAAACGTGCCACCAGGCGGTCGGATGACGCTTGCGGAGGGATGTCTTGTGCACAAAAATGTGTCGTACGAGCGCTTAAGCTTGGTTATCCCGCTTACGTATGGTAGATTCCGTGCTTTATCCTGAGACATCTCGCTTATATATGGCAGGTCAGGTTGTCATGACAGCTGTTCTCATACCCCCTAAGTACGCTTTTCCGAGGTGTATCTGCCATACATAAGCGAGATAGGGATAAAAGGGGGTATCGATGTCCGAGAGAACGCGTCTTCATTATCCAACGGTGTATGTGGTTCATACGGAAGATAAGAACAGGTATAAAAGCGTTCCTGACTATACGGTATACGTGGGGGAGACGAAGGTCGCCGCGGCGCGCGACCACGTCGAGAACGGCATGGCCAGGCGGAGGTCATGGCCATGCACGGGATCGCGAGCGTCACACCCCTGGAACGCTGGTGCCGCGAGTACCGGGCCGGAGGTCCGGAGGCGCTCGGGCCGAGGCCCAAGGGCAGGCCCAGAGGCTCGAAATCCAAACCGAAGCCCGAACCGACGCTCGAGCAGGAGCTCGCCGAACAGGTCGCCTATCTGAAGGCGAAGGTCACGTACCTGGAAAAACTCCGGGCCCTGCGGGCGTCCAAGTCACGCGGCGCGAGCGAAGCGCCGTCCGAGCGCCGTGGCGTTGATCGACAAGGTCTTCAAGCGGATACTTGAGTTGGACGGCAACCCGCGTAACAGGGGCGACTATGGCGGCAAGGCGTATATCCGCCATTGCATGGAAGACCACAACGGCCAGGTCCCGTTGTGGGTGCTGGCCAACGATCTTTCTTTCGGCCAGACGGTATGGTTCTTCCAAGTCCAGTCCCCGGCCGTCCGATTGGCGGTCGCCGAAAGTTTCACCGGTTTGTATGCGGACACGCACGACGGGCCGCGGCGCATCACCATCAAGCGGTTGGACAGCATCTTCAACAGACTGGTGTTCTACCGCAACCTGTGCGCGCATGACGAGCGCTGCTATTGTGCCCTGTACGATGGGCGCGCTAACGAGAACGTGTACCAGGCCATCGGTGATCTTGGCTATTTGCTTGACAAGGACGATTACTTGGAATTGTTCGGTCGCTTCTCCGCATTGGTCGCACGGGCGACCTCCGCCATGCCATCGCGGAGACAAGCGATCCTGTCTGCTATGGGCGTGCGCGAACGGGAACTGGCCGACAGGGCGGAAATCATACTGCGCAGCTGACCGTTCCTGCCATTGGGACGGTGGCGTCGCAGGCGGCTTTGGACTATGAGCCAGCTGATCTGGGCTGTCTGCAATAGGCCTGTGGGATTCGGGATGGATTTGGGATGTCATTGGCGGCTGGGACGGTTGTATGGGCCGCGTATCGTTCTGTCTATTGTCCGCCATGGAGACGTGCTGCCGGGCGAATGCTTCTGGGCACCACCCAGGCGGAACATCATGAAACCACAGGGGGTATTGCACTTTTCCGTGCCGGTCGGCGAAGACGCTGAGCGCCGGCAGGGTGGTGGAACGTTCCCGGATTATTTTCGGGTGTCTGGAGGTGCCTCGTGGAAAACGAGGGTGATAGTCAGGTTTCCCAAAAAATGAAAACCTTGGAACAAAGCCAAAAACGACCACACGCGATTATCGTCAGAGGTGCGCATGATAGCTATAGTCATGATTTTCATGCTTATGCCCCTGTGAGGCCTGCTCGGTCGTGAGGACTATTCTCGGAGAGACGTGATGTCCGGGGTGGTTATTTCCAGTTAAACGTGTAGCTCTGGTCCGATTGTTCCTCGCCGTGGGTGGTGACGGTCGGGATGTTGCCGTGCCAGGTTACGGTGAAGTTGTCCGAGTCCAATGATTTGCCGTCGTTGTGCAGGTCCGTCTTGATTTCTGTGACGTTCTCGGCTCCGATGACGTTGGAATCGGTGTCCCAGGAGACTTTGATCGTGATGGTGCTTGGGCCGAAGAACATGGGCGAGCTTAGTTCGCCGATGGCCACTTCGCAGGTGCCGTCAGAGGATGTCGTGTTCACGATGCTGTGGGGCATGTCTATTTGCGTCCATATGAGGGTACAGCCGCCGGCCCAGACCAGTGCGAGTACAAGGACGATATGCTCGATAATGCGCGCCGCTTTATGCTGTTTTGGTAATGTTCCTGTCATCAATGCCCCTGCAATCGTGCCGCGCCTCTTTTGTCTTTGAAGTAGTTTATCGATGTTCTGGATGGTTCGAGGTTATACGGTGTTTTGAGATTACCATACCTGACATGGCAGTGGGATTGTTCCTTCTTGTCTAGGCGCCACTAAACAAGATATCGCCAAACGGCTCGGACCGAGCGAGACCACTGTGCGCCCCTGCATATCCGAGTTTTTCACGGCGCTCGGGTACACGAACCGTGGCGAGCTGACCATCACCGCCATTAAAGCCGGATACTGATTGGTTTCTGACTTGAATTTCGGTGCATGGTAGAGTGTCCTTGCCGTGAATCCCATCATCTCCCATCGAGTCGGGGAAATGCGGAGCAAAAACAGGTTATATCATAGATTGAGTTGTTGAACTCAACAAGTAAGCGCACCACGTAGCAGTGTTTTCGCATACAAGAATCGGATCCGAACACAATTATTCAGACCCGATTCTTGCATATAGGAGCATGAAAGCGTCGGTTTAGCGCTCGTGATGGTCGATGTGGTCGGACGCCACGTCGCCGATGGTCTGCACGATCTGTACGAGGATGACGCACAGAATCACGGCCACGGTCATCACGTCATACTGGTAACGCTGGTAGCCGTAGCGGATGGCGATATCGCCCAAACCGCCTGCGCCGACGGTGCCGGCCATGGCGGAGAAGCCGAACAGGGTGATGAACGTCAGTGCTGCGCCGCGCACCAGCGACGGCAGGCTTTCGAACAGCAGCACTTTGAACACGATCTGCAGATTGCTGGCACCGAAGCTTTGCGCGGCCTCCACCAGACTTCCGTCCACTTCGGCGAGCGACTGCTCCACCACGCGTGCCACGAACGGCGCCGCGGTGATGACCAGCGGCACGATGGCTCCCGGCACGCCGAGCGAAGTGCCGACAATCAGTCGGGTCAACGGGATGATGGCCACCAGAAGAATGATGAATGGTACGGAACGCACGATGTTCACGATCCAGCCGAGCACGGTGTTGAGTGTCGCATTCGGGCGGATGCCCTTCTTTGCTGAGGTGATGAGCAGTACGCCCACAGGTAGGCCGATCACATACGCGAGTAGCGTCGCTACCGCGGTCATGATGATCGTGTCACGTACTCCCTCGACCAGCAGTTCGCCATAATCGGCGATGAATTGCGAGATAATCTGTCCCATTTCACTTCACCTCTTCCTTGGTCGGCGCGTCCGTCTGCTCATCGGACGAAGCGGAATCATGCTTATGGCGATGGTTCTCCACTTTCGCATCGGTGATCAGTGTTTTCAGAATGTCGCTTTGCGGATTGGAGAACAATTCCTCCGTATCGCCCATCTCCACGATGCGTCCGCCATCAATCATGGCCACACGGTCGCAGATGTTGCGTGCCACGGACAACGAATGCGTGATGATGACCAGCGTCACGTTGAGCTCGCGGTTGATGCGGCGCAGCAGGTCAAGGATCTGCGCAGTCGTGGTGGAGTCGAGTGCGCTGGTGGCCTCGTCGCACAGCATGATGGACGGATTGTTGGCCAACGCGCGTGCGATGGCCACGCGCTGCTGCTGGCCGCCGGACAGCTGGCTCGGATAGCGGTCGGCCAGATCGGCCAATCCAACCAGGTCAAGCAGATAGCGGGCACGCTCCTCGCGCTTGTTTTTCGGCGTATGGTTGAGCTCCAGTGGGAACGTGACGTTGCGCAGCACGGTGCGCTGCTGGAACAGGCTGAAATTCTGGAAGATCATGCCGATTCCGGCACGCACGTCCGCCAGCTCCTTGCCTTTCGCGTCGGTGATGTCCTCACCATCGACGCGCACTTTGCCGGAAGTGGGACGTTCCAGCAGATTGATGCAGCGCACCAACGTGGACTTGCCCGCGCCGGAGGAGCCGAGGATGCCGAAGACTTCACCCGAATCGATGGTCAGGTTGATGTCGTGCAGCACCTCATGCGCTTCGGCGCCACTGCCATAGCTTTTGTGCAGATGGTCGATCTGAATCGTCATAATGTCCTGTTCCTATTGATGTTCCATAACAAGAATGCCGCAGGGTAGTATACCTGCGGCATTGAATTCTTGCAGCCGAAGCGGGTCTTAGAAGACCGGCACCACAGCGCCCTTGTAGTTCTTGTTGATGTAGTCGCGCACCTCGTCGGACTTCAAAGCCTTCTTGAGCTCCTTGGTCTTGGCGGTGTTCTCGTTGCCTTCCTTCACCACGAGGATGTTCTGGTAGGTTTTCGCGGCCAGGCCGTCGGCCTTTTCGGTGACCAGTGTGTCCTTGGTCGGGTCGAAGCCGGCTTGAATGGCGTAGTTTCCGTTCAGTGCCGCGATGTCGACATCCTTGATGACGGTCGGAACCACGGCGGCCTCAAGCTCCTTGAACTTCAGGTTCTTCGGATTGGAGGTGACGTCCTTCGGAGTGGCGTTGATGTCCTTCGGATTCTTCAGCTTGATCAGACCGGCATCCTGCAGCAGCAGAAGCGCACGGGCCTCGTTGGTGGCGTCGTTCGGCACGGCCACGGTGGCGCCATCCTGCAGATTCTGCAAATCCTTGGTCTTGCCAGGGTATAGGCCGAATGGCTCGAAGTGGACACCTTCCACGGACACCAGATGCGTGCCCTTCTCCTTGTTGAAGTTGTCGAGGTACGGCTTGTGCTGGAAGTAGTTGGCGTCCACTTCACCATCCTCGGTGGCGGTGTTCGGCTGAACGTAATCGGTGAACTCCTTGACTTCGAGCTTATAACCATCTTTCTCGACGAGCGGCTTGACGGCCTTGTTTAGGATTTCCGCGTGCGGGGTCGGGGAGGCCGCCACGGTGATGGTCTTGTCATCCTCCTTGGAGGCGGAGCCGTTGGAGCCAGAGTCGCCGCAGCCGGCCAGACCGAAGGTCGCGAGCGTGGTGACGGCGAGCAGCGCGCCGAGAAGCTTCTTGTTACGCATGGTTGAGTTCCTCTCTCAATTCGTTATACGGGCCGCCCGTTTGCCACGCGGCGGACCCAACGATTGACCAATATAGAGGAACCATCGACGGCAACACGGCGTTCACTTATTGAAAATACTTATAAAGGGCATGAAAAACGCAGAAATTCGCGAAAACCGTCTTATAAAATCGCAAGAAAACTCTTAAAAACCTTTTCTACAGAATTTCAAAATGATGCAACGCATTCGAGATTCCGGCATCGTCGACACTGTCGGTGACGTAATCGGCTACGGTCTTCGGTTCGTCAGTGGCGTTGCCCATAGCCACGCCTATGCCGGCGAAACGTAGCATATCCACGTCGTTGCCGCCATCGCCGAACGCGATCGCATTGTCCCTCGACCAACCAAAATGCTCAAGCACGACCTGCATGCCGACCGCCTTGCCGCCATCCGCAGGAATCAGGTCGGTGAAGTCGGGATGCCACCGCACACCGCGCACGTTGCCGCACATGCCGGCGATTTCCGCTTCCGTTGCCTTATCCACATATGGGCTGATCTGGAATGTGCGATGGTTTCCTATACGTTGCCGCGGATTGCATATGTCGATTTTCGGCGCGGTTTTGCCAAGGCTGTTCCACGTACGTTCCAAAGCGGCGTTGATGCGATTGAAATACCCGTAGTTGCTTTCCGCGTAATTGGCGACGACATCGGTATGCGATTGCAGCCAGTCGGTGATGATCTCCACATCGTGCAGGTCGATTGGATGACGGTAATCGAGGCCGTCGCGTGTTGTGCAGAACTGGCCGTTAAGGCCAACAATGCCATCAAATTCGACGGGAATGGTGTCAAGCACCACACCCATATAGGAGGGTGCGCGCCCCGAGCAGATGAACACCTTCACATCTTTTTTCTGCAACGCATGCAATGCGTCGATGGTGGATCGCGGCACCACATGCGTGACGAAACTCGTCAAAGTGCCGTCGATATCGAAAAACGCAGCCTTGATGTCCGATGACATGCCGATCTCCCCGTGAATCCGTTCAAAACATCATCCAGCTTACGGGGAAACTCTGCGGAAAACGCCATTGTCGGCACGAAAAACGAACACGAAAATAGGAAAAACGTCCGGTTGCGCCTACAATCGTCAACCATGAGCGAACATATTGAGATCACGCCGGAGATCATCGAGATCCGTCATTATCTGCACGCACATCCCGAGCGCAGTTTCAAGGAATACGAGACAAGTGCCTATATCGAGAAACTGCTACGCGCGCACGACATCGAAGTGCTCAACAACCCGCTTGAAACCGGCGTGGTCGGCCTGATCCGCGGCGAGCAACCAGGCCCGCGCATCGCATTGCGCGCCGATATCGACGGTCTGCCCATCCAAGAGGATACTGGCCTGCCGTTCTCGTCCGTCAACGACGGTGTGATGCACGGTTGCGGCCACGACCTGCACATGTCTTACATGCTCGGAGCCGCATTCTGGCTCGCAAAACGCCGCAAGCGCATCAAAGGCTCCATCAAACTGCTGTTCCAGCCTGCCGAGGAGCTCGGTCTCGGCGCGAAAGCTATGGTCGATGCGGGGTTGCTCGCCGACGTATCCGCCGCCATCGGAGCCCACAACAATCCGAATTACGCGCCCGGACAGATCGCCGTAGGCCCCGACCCGATGATGGCCGGCTGCGTGAAATTCCACGTCACTCTGCATGCCGCCGGCTCACATGCCGGATATCCACACAAGGGCACTGGTCCTATCGAGGCGCTCGCCACAATGATTCTTGCCTTGCAGACCATCGTCAGCCGCAATGTCTCACCATTCCATCCGCTCGTGCTGTCCATCACCGAACTGCACGGCGGCCACGTGTGGAATGTCGTGCCGGACAAGGCCAGCTTCCAAGGAACCGTACGCTACTTCCATAAGTCCGACGGCGAACTGGTCGAGAAACGCTTCAAGCAGCAGGTCCAATCCATCGCCGCGGGCTACGGCATTACCACAGACATCGACTGGGATGACTTTCAGAATCCGCTCGTCTCCGACATGGAACTATCCAAAATCGTCGCTGACAACGTGCGCGACTATGCGCAGCTCGAGCCAATCCATCCTTCGATGGCGGGGGAGGATTTCTGCGATTTCATGCCCGTCACCATGCCGGTGTTCGCCTTCATCGGTTCCAATGGCGAGAAAGGCTGCCCCGATTGGCATAGCCCGCATTTCGTCGGTCTGGATGAATCACTGCAGGCCGGCGTGGAATTCTACGCCAACGCGGCGCTGACGGTGCTCAACGAACTTTCGTGACACGCGTGCGGTCCGCTTTCAATTCGCGATCGTAAGAAAATAAAACGTTCAACAAATCAACGGTAGGTTAGGCAGCTATGACAGACATTCGCTTCGCACTCGCTCAAATCGACACCTGCGTCGGAGACCTTGATTCCAACGCCGGTAAGATCATGCGATACGTCCGCCGCGCCGCGCAACAGGGCGCGCAAGTCGTCGTATTCCCGGAAATGACATTGACCGGATATCCCATCGAAGACCTCGCCCTGCGGGCCACCTTCCGCAAAGCCGCGTGGAACAAAGCCAACTGGCTTGCCACCGAACTGGCTGCCGATGGGCTTGGCGACCTGTTTGTGGTGGTTGGCACGGTCGGCACTGATCGTGAAACGTCTAAGCCGCGTAATCGACTTGTTGTATTGCATGATGGCGTGGTTTGGGCCGGCTATGACAAGCACTTCCTGCCCAACTACGGTGTGTTTGACGAATTCCGCATTTTCAGTCCTGGCAATAAGTCCATGGTGCTTGATGTGAATGGCGCACGTATTGGTGTGGCTATTTGCGAGGATATCTGGCAGGATGGCGGTCCTGTGGCAGAACTTGCCGAGCAGCATATTGATTTGCTGCTTACCATGAACGGTTCTCCGTATGAGGAGGGTAAGACTGATACTCGACTCGATCTTGCGGTACGCCGTGCGGCTGAAGTGAACGCGCCGATGATCTACCTCAATCAGGTGGGTGGTCAGGACGATCTGGTGTTTGACGGTGGCAGTTTCGTGGTTGATGCTGACGGTACACTGCTGGAACGTTCGCCGATGTTCATGGAGGATCTGAGCTTCTTCGACCTCGACACCACTGCCGAACGCCAGAAAGCTGGATCTATCGCAGCCAAGCCTGATCCGGATGAGGAAGTGTATACCGCTTGTGTGCTGGGCTTGAAGGATTACATGGCCAAGAACCATTTCAAGGGCGTGTGCTTGGGCTTGTCTGGAGGTATTGACTCCGCATTGGTGGCAGCCATGGCCGCGGACGCCGTGGGAGGAGCCAACGTGCATGGCATTTCCATGCCGAGCATGTACTCGTCTGACGGTTCGAAGGATGATGCCGCCGATCTGGCGAAGAATATTGGAGCGCACTACGACATTCAGCCCATCGAACCGCTGTTCGTCTCCTTCCAGAAGCAGCTCGATCTTGAAGGTGTGGCCGCTGAGAACCTGCAGGCGCGTATTCGCGGTGTGATTGTCATGGCATATTCGAATTCCAAGGGGCTTCTGGCTGTCGCCACGGGCAACAAGTCGGAGCTTGCCTGCGGTTATTCCACCATTTATGGTGATGCAGTCGGTGGATACGCTCCGATTAAGGATCTGCTGAAGACTCGCGTGTGGGAGATTTCCCGCTGGCGCAATAAGGCTGCCTCCGAGGGTATGGGCATCGGCGGGCTGCATGTCGTGGGCAACGAACAGGGGCTTGCTGGGACTCCTTTGCCGGATGGCGTGATGATTCCCGTCAATTCGATTGAGAAAGCCCCGTCCGCCGAGCTTCGCCCGGGGCAGAAGGATTCTGATTCGCTGCCGGAGTACGAGCTGCTCGACCAGGTGCTGGCGATGTACATTGAACATGCGCATGGTCGTGAGGATCTTCTGGCAGACGGTTTCGATGAGACCACCGTCGACACGGTTATGCGACTGGTCGATCGTGCCGAATGGAAGCGCCGTCAATACCCGCTTGGGCCAAAGGTGACGGCATTGGCGTTCGGCCGTGACCGCCGCTTGCCGATCACCAACGCGTTCCGCGAATAGAACAGCGGCGAACTATTGTTTCGTTACACGCTTCGTAAGGAGTGATATGGAAAAGCAATGGTATTTCAATACGGTCACCGAACAGCCTGAACTGGGTATGATCTCACCGGCGAGCCATCGTATGGGACCATACAAAACCAGGGAAGACGCGCTCGATGCATGGAAGATCGTGCAGGAACGCAACATCAAATGGGAAGAACAGGATCGCGAATGGAAACGCTGGTCTTCCGATGAAAAGTAGTTGATGCGATATAAGAAATCGCGGTGTCTGGATTACGGCACCGCGATTTTTTCTTATACTTCGCAAGTGTGACATATGTCACTTTTATTTCCTCGTAAACTCAGGTTCTATACAGGTTTATGCAGCTAGAATCGATAACTAGCGACGACGTAACGATGCGTCGCCAAACCAACACCCAGAAGGAGTGGAAATGGCAGCAGTTGATGCGACGGCAGTCTCCCCGGAAGAGCTTCAGGCTAAGGCTTGGGAAGGCTTCGCTGAGGGCAACTGGCAGAAGGACATTGATGTCCGTGACTTTATTCAGAAGAACTATACGCCTTATGAGGGCGACGAGTCCTTCCTGGCTGACGCCACCGAGAAGACCAAGCACCTGTGGCAGTACCTCGATGACAACTATCTGGCAGTAGAGCGCAAGCAGCGCGTCTACGACGTCGACACCCACACACCGGCTGGTATCGACGCATTCGGCGCCGGTTACATCGACTCTCCGGAAGTCGACAATGTGGTTGTCGGTCTGCAGACCGACGTTCCTTGCAAGCGCGCCATGATGCCGAATGGCGGTTGGCGTATGGTCGAGCAGGCCATCAAGGAAGCCGGCAAGGAGCCGGATCCGGAAATCAAGAAGATTTTCACCAAGTACCGCAAGACCCACAATGACGGCGTCTTCGGCGTGTACACCAAGCAGATCAAGGTTGCCCGCCACAACAAGATCCTCACCGGCCTGCCGGATGCCTACGGCCGTGGCCGCATCATCGGCGATTACCGTCGTGTGGCACTGTATGGTGTGAACACCCTGATCAAGTTCAAGCAGCGTGACAAGGACTCCGTGCCGTACCGCAACGACTTCACCGAGCCGGAGATCGAGCACTGGATCCGCTTCCGCGAGGAGCATGACGAGCAGATCAAGGCCCTGAAGCAGCTGATCAACCTCGGCAACGAATATGGTCTTGACCTGTCCCGTCCGGCACAGACCGCTCAGGAAGCAGTGCAGTGGACCTACATGGGCTACCTCGCTTCCGTCAAGAGCCAGGATGGCGCCGCAATGTCGTTCGGCCGCGTCTCCACCTTCTTCGACGTGTACTTCGAGCGTGACCTGAAGTCCGGTAAGATCACCGAGACCGACGCACAGGAGATCATCGACAACCTGGTCATGAAGTTGCGTATCGTGCGCTTCCTGCGTACCAAGGATTACGACGCGATCTTCTCCGGCGATCCGTACTGGGCGACTTGGTCCGACGCAGGCTTCGGCGATGATGGCCGTACGCTGGTCACCAAGACCTCCTTCCGTCTGCTCGACACCCTGACCCTCGAGCACCTTGGACCTGGCCCGGAGCCGAACATCACCATCTTCTGGGATCCGAAGCTGCCGGAAGCCTACAAGCGCTTCTGCGCCAAGATCTCCATCGACACCTCGGCAATCCAGTACGAGTCCGACAAGGAAATCCGCTCCCACTGGGGCGATGACGCCGCCATCGCATGCTGCGTCTCCCCGATGCGCGTGGGCAAGCAGATGCAGTTCTTCGCAGCCCGTGTGAACTCCGCCAAGGCCCTGCTGTACGCCATCAACGGCGGCCGCGACGAGATGACGGGCATGCAGGTCATCGACAAGGGCGTTATCGAGCCGGTTCAGCCGGAAGCCGACGGCTCCTTGGATTACGAGAAGGTCAAGGCCAACTATGAGAAGGCTCTCGAATGGCTGTCCGAGACCTACGTCATGGCTCTGAACATCATCCACTACATGCACGATAAGTATGCATACGAGTCCATCGAGATGGCTCTGCACGACAAGGAAGTGTACCGCACCCTCGGTTGCGGTATGTCCGGTCTGTCCATCGCAGCCGACTCCCTGTCCGCATGCAAGTACGCCAAGGTCTACCCGATCTACAACAAGGACGCCAAGACCACTCCGGGCCATGAGGACGAGTACGTCGAAGGCGCCGATGACGATCTGATCGTCGGCTACCGCACCGAGGGTGAGTTCCCGCTGTACGGCAACGATGATGATCGCGCCGACGAGATCGCCAAGTGGGTTGTCTCCACCGTCATGGGCCAGGTCAAGCGCCTGCCGGTGTACCGCGGAGCGGTCCCGACCCAGTCCATCCTGACCATCACCTCCAACGTGGAATACGGCAAGGCCACCGGCGCCTTCCCGTCCGGACACAAGAAGGGCACCCCGTATGCTCCGGGCGCAAACCCGGAGAACGGCATGGACTCCCATGGCATGCTGCCTTCCATGTTCTCCGTCGGCAAGATCGACTACAACGACGCTCTTGACGGCATCTCGCTGACCAACACCATCACCCCTGATGGCTTGGGCCGCGACGAGGATGAGCGCATCGGCAACCTCGTGGGCATTCTGGACGCCGGCAACGGCCACGGTCTGTACCACGCCAACATCAACGTGCTGCGCAAGGAACAGCTCGAGGATGCCGTCGAGCATCCGGAAAAGTACCCGCACCTGACCGTGCGCGTCTCCGGCTACGCGGTGAACTTCGTCAAGCTCACCAAGGAGCAGCAGCTCGACGTGATCTCCCGTACGTTCCACCAGGGCGCCGTCGTCGACTGAGACTGAACGGCACCGTGTGAAGCGGTAGAGTGCAAGGGGCGGAGCGTGAAAGCTTCGCCCCTTGGTTTTCCCTGTACAATGTGGGGAAACCATTGGAGAGATACAACGAAAGGACACCGATGTCTGAGAACGTACATTTTCGCTCCACAACAAGGCATATGCTCAGAGAATCGCAAAACTACGTCAACCAAACGCTTATGGGAGGGTTGTCAGGCTTCGAATCGCCGATCGGACTGGACCGGCGTGACCGCATCAACGCGCTGAAAAGCGGTGATATCGGCTTCGTGCATTCCTGGGACATCAATACGTCCGTCGACGGTCCGGGAACACGCATGACCGTCTTCATGAGCGGTTGCCCATTGCGTTGCCAGTATTGCCAGAATCCGGATACGTGGAAAATGCGTGACGGCAAGCCCGTCTATTACGAGGCCATGGTCAAAAAGATCGAACGCTATGTGGATCTTTTCAAGGCGACGCATGGCGGTATCACCTTCTCGGGCGGCGAATCCATGATGCAACCGGCGTTTGTTTCCCGCGTGTTCCGTGCGGCCAAGGAGATGGGCGTGCACACCTGCCTCGATACTTCCGGATTCCTTGGCGCAAGTTACACCGACGACATGCTGAACGACATCGACCTGTGTCTGCTTGATGTCAAGTCTGGCGATGAGGAAACCTACAAGAAGGTGACTGGCGGCATTCTGCAACCGACCATCGATTTCGGACAGCGTCTGGCCAAGGCCGGCAAGAAGATCTGGGTGCGTTTCGTACTCGTGCCCGGACTCACCTCATCCGAGGAAAACGTTGAGAATGTGGCGAAGATCTGCGAGTCGTTCGGCGACGCAGTGGAACATATCGATGTGCTTGGATTCCACCAGCTTGGCCGTCCAAAATGGCATATGCTCAACATTCCCTACCCGTTGGAAGACCAGAAGGGGCCGTCCGAGGCAATGAAACAGCGTGTGGTGGAACAATTCCAATCGCACGGTTTCACCGTCTACTAAACGGGAAGCCACGCATATTCCAGCCAACGATTCCGGCAAATCAATCGTTTGAAAGTGCCTCAGCGATTGGAAAAAGGAATATTCGTGCAATTGTTGAACCAGCATTCGCCACGCGGAAAAATCTTCACATTCGACGCGTGGCGAAATGCTGTGAAATACCGCAAAACCGGCGACTCTGCCGTAGCCTTGAATCATGGTGGACATCTATGCTTTTCCTCAAGGCACGCCCAACGAAGCGCGTGCCACAGGTAGGGGATCGTGCGCCTACGCCGACCCTCCTGAACAAATGTTGACCCGACCCTCCGGCGTGCCAGACAAGGTATGGGACGCCGTGCTTTCCGTAGAACGCATGCCTCGATTACCAAGCGTGTCGTATCGTGAGATTCCAGTGCCGTGCGCCATGGCGAGTTTCGGCATTGGAGTTGAGATGCAATGCGACGAGGCGCGTTCCACAGGCTGGATCATGGTGTTGTATTCGCACAAATACCGAAATGACTGGCATTCTCATTGGCGTTGCGTCGCTTTCGCCGCGTTGCCGTTGTCTGGAGGCGAAGGCGATTGTCTGATACCGTCCATGTATTGGGATGCGATGATGGACCGTGTTGGTTCGTGCGATGTCGAACATGTTTCGGGAACCGTCACAGTCACGAAAAGCACGACGTTTGGCACTCAGTCCGACGCTCCCGAAACCGGGTGTGAGATTCGTGTGTCTTGGACGCCACTAGACTATGCCGATGGAGGCCTTGACGCGGGCGCCCAAGTAGGCGCGTGGGCTAGGTTCCTCCGGTCCATGACGCAATCCGAGGAGGATTATCCCGTTGACTGACGAGCCAAGGTTGCAGGCCGAGCCGCGTGAGGGCGTGCCCGATGTGATCGACACCCTACCGGCATTCCGCGAGTACTGCAGCGCATTGGCGTCTTCGCATGGGTCTTTGGCTGCGGATGCGGAACGTGCGTCTGGCTTCCGATACGGTCATGACGATTGGTTGGTGCAATTCAAAAGAGACGGTGCCGGCATAGGATTGCTTGATCCGCAGGCATTGGCTGCGGAAGGTGCCGATTGGAACGATTTCAATCGTGCGGTGGGCGATGCGGTATGGATTCTGCATGATTCGTTGCAGGATCTGCCGGGATTCGTTGATTTGGGATTGCAGCCGAAACGTTTGTTTGATACGGAAATCGCTGCACGGCTGCTGGGGCTCAAACGTTTCGGATTAGCTGCCGTTACCGAGCATTATCTGGGACTGACGCTTGCGAAAGAGCATTCCGCGGCCGACTGGTCGTACAGGCCGCTGCCCCGAGACTGGCGTAATTATGCGGCGCTGGACGTTGAATTGCTGATCGAGCTTGAAACGACCATGCGCGCCGAACTGCAAAAGCAAGGCAAGATCGAATGGGCTGAGGAGGAATTCGATTACGCGCTGCGCGAAGGAACTGCGCCACGCAAGGAGCATCCCATCCCATGGCTGCGCATCTCGCATATCACCGAAATCATGAAGGACCGCCAGGCCCTGGCCGTGGCGAAAGCATTATGGACCAAACGAGATGAACTGGCACGCGAATACGATATTTCGCCGACACTGCTGCTCGCCGACAGCACCATCATCGAAGTGGCGGAACGCAAGCCGCATAACGCCGCGCAATTCAGGGCGGTCCGTTCCATCAACGAGCGTGTACGCATCCAAGCCGGTGCCGAACAGGAGAAAATGTTCGAACGTTACGCGCCGATCCAACGTAAAATCAAGCCAAGCATGTGGAAGAGAATAATCCAACAGGCGCTTGATCTGCCGGAAAGCGAATGGCCGGTCATCGAAAGCGGCAATCCCCAAAACCAGGAGGCGCAGAGCATATCCGCTCCACGAGCGACGCGAGTCTGGAGGGAACGTTATCCGGAACGTCTCGCAACGCTTGACAAGGCACGCAAGATGGTGGCGCAGATAGCGGAAGACACGCGTACCCCCGCGGACGTCATCATCAAACCGCAGTATCTGCGCAACCTGTGTTGGACCGACGAACCGCAAAAACGTGACGTTGCGCAATTCCTCACCGAGCAGGGCGCGAGGGCGTGGCAGGTCGCGCTGGTTGCAGAGTCCGTGAGTCGCGCTATCATGTAGAGGTTGCCTAACGGCAGAAATGTGAAGAACCGTATTTTTCAGGAGCGCAAGCGTGAAAATCAGCGTCAGGAATCTTGAGCCGACCAAGGTGAAGCTCACCGTCACCGTTGATCCGGAAGAGTTCAACCCGTATCTCGACAATGCTCGCAAGGAAATCGCCAAGCAGGTCAACGTGCCTGGCTTCCGCAAGGGCCACGTGCCCGGCAAGATCATCGACCAGCGCATCGGCTTCGGTGCCGTTGCTGGCGAAGCCGTGAACAACGGTGTGCCGGAGCTGTACTCCAAGGCTCTCGAAGAAAAGGGCATCCGTCCGATGGCCCAGCCGGAAATCGACGTTCAGGAAGTTCCGGAATCCGCCAAGGACGAGACCAAGCTGAAGTTTGTGGCCACCGTTGAGCGTCGCCCGGACATCGAACTGCCGGAAATCGACGGCATGGAGATCGAGGTCGCCAAGGCCGAAATCACTGACGAAGACATCAACAACCGTCTGGAAGCCCTGCGCCAGCGTTTCGGCACCCTCGTGGGTGTGGATCGCCCGGCCGCCAAGGGTGACTATGCCAACATCGACCTGACCGCCGAAATCGACGGCGAAGTGGTCGACTCCCAGGAAGGCGTGAGCTACGAGCTCGGCTCCGAAACCATGCTTGACGGTCTGGATGAGGCTCTCGAAGGCCTGTCCGCCGGCGAAGAGACCACCTTCGAAGGTACCTTGGAAGCAGGCGAGCACGAAGGCGAGAAGGCTCAGGTCAAGGTCAAGGTCAACTCCGTCAAGGCTGAAGAGCTGCCGGAACTCGACGACGACTTCGCTTCCGAAGCCTCTGAGTTCGACACCCTCGACGAGCTGAAGGAAGACCTCAAGAAGGCCGCTTCCCAGGATGCCGAAGGTCGTCAGGCCACCGCAGCTCGTGACGCTTTCATCGCCAAGCTCGAAGAGGGCCTGGAGATTCCGGTGCCGAAGGGCGTCAAGGCTGAAATGGTTGAGCAGCAGCTCAAGGGTGTGACCGCTGATCCGGCCAACGCCACCAAGGAGCAGAAGGCAGAAGCCGAAGAAACCGTTGAGAAGGAACTGCGCGACCAGATGGTGCTCGACGTGCTCGCCGAGAAGCTGGACGTCAAGGTCTCCCAGGCCGACGTGTTCAACTTCCTCGCTTCCATCGCCCAGCAGTACGGCATGGATCCGAACGCCTTCATTCAGGCCATCATGCGCAACGGCCAGCTCGGCTCCGCAGTGCAGGAAGTTGGCCGTTCCAAGGGCCTGCTTGCCGGCATGCGTGCCGTGACCTTCAAGTCCGAGGGTGAAACCTTGGATTTGAGCGCCTTCCTCGGCGAAGCCGCTGAAGATGAAGAAGCCGAGAGCGTTGAGGCTGCTTCCGCAGCCGCCGCTGTGGCTGACGAACTCGCTTCCGAAGAGTGAGCTTCTCTTAATGCCTGACTCGTTAGAGTCATCTTTCTAGGGCGCTGAGGGGTGGAATCCAGTATGGATTCCACCCCTCAATTTATTTCGTATTCGGATCTTTAATCAGAACAAAGAGATTGCCGAAACGTGAGCTACAGCAGGAATTTGATTTCGGCGAAAAACTCGCGAACCATATTGTTGACGAGCATGTCCGGGGGAGAGCCGGCCGCAATGCCTTGGGCGTTGTCCAAACCATATTTGTCGGCAATCTGCAACGCGCGGAACATGTGGAAATTATTGGTGATCACACCTATGGAAGCATTATCGTCGTTGATCATCTTTTTGCTGTTGACGATGTTTTCCTCAGTGGTTTTTGAATCCGGCTCCTCAAGAATGCGCTGTTCGGCAATACCATGTTCCTTAAGATAGTCAGCCATGCCTTGGGCTTCGGGGAACGGTTCATTCGGTCCTTTTCCGCCGGAAACGATGCAGATGGTATTCGGATTCTCATCCAAGTATTCGATGGCCTTGTCGAGACGGTAGCGAAGTACAAGGCTCGGGCCGGACTTACGCACTTGGGCGCCGAGAACCACCACATAATCAAGATCCGGTTTGCCTTGCGCATGCATTTTACTGACGATGCAACCTTCCACCGTGCCGAACGCGACCAGACCAATACACGCGACCGCAATCAAGATGCCTCTGACCAGTCTTGGCAATATCGTCCACCACCGGAAGAGCAGACCGAATCCGAGTATTGCGAACAAAACTGCGAACGCTAGCCAAACAATCCAGAAACTCGTGCCGGAATGCGTATTGCGTACGGCGAAAGCGTAACATGCGCATGCCACGGCAAGTACTAAGCATAGAGCGCCTGTAATTCGTCTAATCAACATTGCCATGATGAACCTCTCATTCATTGCGCGTCGCACGCAATCCTGTCTCATCCTAAGCGCGTGACCCCAGACCCCCAAGCGTCACACGCCAATGCCAACAAATCCTGCGCATTCCTGCTATCGCAATACTATGTGCATTATGCCATCCATGAACGGAGCTTTGGCATGGCTGCGGCTAGGATGGGGGAGCATGACTTCAGAAACAATTATGCTTCGGACGATGCGTCGCACGGATTTTCCTGCGCTTGAAGAGCTTGTTCGACAAGCTTGGTATGCGGATGATGAGTCGGATGATAACGGGAATGTTCCGAACGATGAGCGCGGGTTGCGTGAGTACAAGTTGCGCAAGGCGATTCGTCTGCGCAATATGCACCGACTTGCGGCAATCGACATGCATGATTTTCTTTCCCGCACCACCGAGGCTACGGTCGCTGAACGTGATGGTCGGGTGCTTGGCGTGGTATTGGGCTCGTTGAGATCCCGTGTTACCACAGCGCAGAGGATACGTCATGCTATTACGCGAAATTGCTTGGCGTTGCCCTTGTTGGCAAGCAAGGATGGCCGTCGAGGACTTGCCGATCAGATTGCGATTTTGCAGGCCGATGAAATGTTGAAGCGAGATGCTGGCAAAAGCTATCAGGCTGAGGTAACGCTGTTCGTGGTTTCCCCGGAAGCGAGGGGCATGGGCGTCGGTCGTAAGCTGTTCAATCACATGCTTGACGTGTTTCGTGATGCTGGAATGAACGAGTATTTCCTCTTCACTGACACTACCTGCGATTACGGTTTTTATGATTACCGTGGTTTGACGCGTAAAGCGGAACGTACCATACGCAGGGATTCCTTTACTCAAGGTGGTTTGGAAGACGGTTCGCTTTCCTTCTTCCTGTACGAGGGGCGCTGCTGAACGTTTCTGCCTTGTATGGAAAGTGACATTTTCGGAAAAGCTTCAGTATATGGACAGCTTTCACTTATTTGGGTTGTCGATCTATCGGCAATTTTGGACGGCAACAAGTGAAGAGAGTATACCCAGTCCTTTCTAGGGCTGATTTCTAGGTTCTGATGGCCGTTTCGCAATGTGATGGGTTACAGACAATGATGTCTGTAACCCATCATGAAAAACGAGCCGTTACATGTCAAAAATGGTAGATCCATATATGGCTTGAAATGTCATCTAAGGGATGACATAAGAGAGTGAATAAGACACGAAATTGAGAAAAGTGTCAAACTGGGTTTCGTCAGTGGAAGAAATGTTTCTGGACTTCTATCTGTTTCGCTGTGATGAGAGTCTGGAAGTTCAAAGGAGTGGAAATGAAGGATTTGCTCAGTTTACAGGCTTTGATTGCGCAACCTGCAAGTATGACCTCTAAAAGGCCACCATGTGTTGACACGCATGGAAATTGTTCGACGGATCCTAATTGTGATCCGAATACGCATCATTGGCACAGTTCGTGGAGTTGGTTCTGCTGAAGTAGAAGAGTAACAGTTTTAAACTGCAGTGGCTATCTGTTTTGAAGTTAACAGATAGCCATTTTGATAGATGGATGCTGTAATGAAAAGATTGAATGAAAGAGAAAAGCAAACAATTCTCGGATTGTTTACTATATTTATAATTATTATACTTCTCGCCAGTGCATTTATTGGGCTTTTCATGTCTAGAAACAGTGCAAGTGACGCTAAAGATATAAAAAAAGCGTATGAGTCATTATCAGAAGTGAAAAGAAAACCTACAAACGCAACAAATGATGGCGGGCTACTGGTGCAAGTTGGGTCAAAAAAAGATATTCCGACTGTAGAATTTTATTTAGATCCCCTATGTCCGGCTTGTGCACAAATTGATAGAACATTAAATGATGATATAGGAAAAATGTATACGAGTGGTCAGATTAAGCTTGAAATTCATCCTGTGATTTTTTTAGACAAGTGTTCATCTGACCATTATTCGGCCAGAGTATCGGGATCCATAGCCTACATTTCAGAAAAGATCCAAAGCATGTCGTTGCATTCATTTCAGAAATATTTGATGAAAAGTTCCAGCCTTCAGAAGTAGATTATGTAGAAATGTCTGATGAAAAGATAATCGAACAAGCGATTAAAGCGGGAATATCTAGAGAAATTGCAAAGGAAAGTTTAAATGGACAGTACGATGAATGGATTGAAAAAAGTAATGATTACACAATACTACGAAGCGACCTAATAGCTCCAGGGAGGGAGGGGTTTGCGACGCCATTGATTAGGGTAAATAAGAGAATTTGGTCAATGAAGGATATGGCGCTTGATGACTTATCAGATGCTTTTGTTGAAAGCTTAGGATTAAAACCTGAAGAAGTTGGTGATGAGGATGTTAAACCTAGAATAGGCAGTAAAGGAAAGTTGCTTAAAACTAATACAAAATATTTGGCGGAAAAATCTGATGCTTAAATTTATGCGAATTAGCAAGAGAATGATTCTTGGCGTGGTTTGCAGTATCGCTGGATCGACGTTATCATTCTTTGTTCCTCTTTTGATAAAAGATTTTATAGATAATAAAAAATTTGATCTTAGTTTACTGTATGTATTCCCTTTTCTTTTTGTGGCGCAATTCATATTGTGTGCAATTGGTGGATTGCTAATTTCAACTGAGGCCGATCTTCATGTGGCGGAATTGCGTATTCAGGCTATGGATATAATTTTTGAGAAAGATATGCTCTTTTTTGACAATGAAAATAGCGGTGAAATCGCCAGTGGAATAGTATATGATATCTCTCTGGTCAGGAATTTTGTGGCGGCTAGTATTCCTCAGTTTGTTTCGAGTGTTATCAATATACTGTTTTCCGTCGTTGCTCTTACTGTAATTAACTACAGACTATCTATTTTGGTTCTAATTATCTTTCCTGCAGTGATGATACTGGCTGTTCCCTTAGGTATATTTAATAACAGAAATGCGATGATGCTGCAAGAGAGAATTGGTAAATTAAATACGTTTACTTCAGAAATAGTGCGAAGTATGCGCACTGTTAAGTTATGTAATGCAGAGAGATGTATGCTTCTAAAATTCAAGAAACGAGTAAATGAAATAAAAGAAGTTAATCTCTTGAATGACAAAGTATATTCTTTTGTTACGCCCGTTCAAAATCTGATTTCGATTTTTTGTACTGGGGTCATTGTTTGCTATGGTGTTCATCTGATGGACGTACATCTCTTGACATACGGTTCGTTTGTTGCATATGTAATGTTATTCTTTCAGCTGGTTACTCCAGTAGGTGGTTTATTTACCTTTTATTTGAGTTGTCAAACAATCAAAGGTTCCTTAAAAAGAATCAACCGTGTCATCGGATCTCAAGAGAAGTAGATATGGAAAACTTTGCGTATAATAATGTTGATTATTTGGAACTGAAAAGCGTTTCATTTGGTTACAATGATAATGAAGTTCTTCATGATGTTAGTATGAGGTTGGAAAAGGGTGGTCGATATGCAATTATTGGACCATCTGGATCCGGGAAAACGACTATTATTAATACAATAACAGGTCTATATAGTGCAAATTCTGGAGCCATTGCTATCAATGAGAGCTTGCTTGATGGGCAGCATCTAGAAGAGTGGAGAAGGTGGTTTACTGTCGTCTCTCAAGATAATCTCCTTTTCTCTACAACAATTAAAGAAAATTTATTTTTTGGTCTTGATTTTGTGCCATCAGAAAAAGACATTAATAAATGTTTGAAAAATGCTTGCTTAGATGAAATTATTTCCGTTGGTGATTTGGAAAAGAGTGTTGGTGAGCAGGGGATGTCTTTGTCTGGTGGACAGCGACAGAGATTGCAGATTGCGAGAGCTTGTTTAAGGAAAGCTCCGATACTTATTTTGGATGAGGCAACGTCGAATCTTGATGTGAAGACAGAAAGACGTGTGCTTGATAACCTATTAAGATCGCATGAGTATGATATTTCAATTGTCATTTCACATCGCTTGTCTACGATAATAGACTCAGACGTTATTTTCTTTATTTGAGCTTATCAAATGTGCTGATTAATGATTCTTTAGAAATTAAACTGATTGATTTTGAGGCGGCGAAAAAACTTTCCCAAGATTTTCAAGTAGATATCGCTACTCCAGGATTTACCAACGATGCTGTATGCAACTATGAACAACAAGATTGGTATGCCTTCGCGGTTATAGTGCACCGCCTTTTTGTTCCCATATGTCCCCTTTATTATCTGGCTCCTTCGTTGTTGTTCTGTCAGGATTATATGGTGCAAAAGCACTTTGAGAATGAGGCAGTTTCTTTTCTTCGGTCTGTCAGATCGCGAATGCTTGGCTTGACTCCGTTATTGTCTCATGGACCATTTATCGACAAAGCGTTACAGGCTTGTGACAAGCTTTTAGATCCTGAGAATATTGAAACCTTTATGAGACTTCTTTATAAAGGGATTGTCTCTGGTCTTGACTTGCGAGGTGAATATCCTGTCAAAGGTGATATTTCAATGTATGGCGATGAGATGTCTAAATATAGCATTGGGTCTGGTTTTGCCGGTGTGAGCTTGGCTTTGCTGAAATCTTCATGTTTGGAAAACTCGGAATGGTTTTATGCTATTGCGCGGGAGAAATATATATCGGTATTACGTAAATTGAAAGACGGTATGTCGTTCCGCGCGGGATTGTTTAACGGTACGGTAGGTGTGGCCATGTCTGCATATGAGGTGTTTTCTCGCGAGGAATGTCATGAAATGCTTTCTTATATCGGAATCTCTCACATTGATTATTTGGCAGGCATTGACGACTATTCCTTGTACTCTGGTTTGTCTGGCATTGGCATGGCTCTTCTGTCATTGGGAGCATCTAGGAACTCGCATGAAGAAAAAATGTTGTCGTATATTCTTTCCAAGGTGTATGAGAGATGCGATTGTGGTTTAACTTCGCAAGACATGCTGAGTTCGAAAGCGGACTTTACCTTAATGAAGGGCTGGTTGGGTGCAGGTCTGTTCCTGTGGAAGGCTTCTCTTTGCAGGAAAGACGATGCTTTGCGCTCCCGTGCGGAAAGCATTTTTCGTCTTACGCTAACGCATCTTGCCAATGCGGATAACAAGGAGCGTCCGATGTATTACGTGGATCATTTGAAGAATAAACCCAGAACAATGCCTTATCTGGATTGTGGAACTTCTGGTGTGGCCCTAGCTTTTATTGAAGTCTATAAAGATGGTAATGAGTCAATGGAATTCCTTAATGAGGAGTTTCTTAGAAGGCTTTCCCAAGGTTCAGATATGGTTTGCACGTTTAATGGTGGCTTATTCGGGGGTTATGTGGGACTGTTGCCTGCTGCAATAGCGTTGCGCGACTTAGGTATTGATGATGAGCTGTGGGAGCGGATTATTGATGGATTGAATCTTTACCTGATGAAGAACAATGGAAACATTGTTTTCCCGGGACTTTATGGATACAAGTGTTCCATGGATTTGGGGACGGGATCGGCCGGTGTGCTTTTAGCGTTAAGTGATTCTGGGCGATCAGGGGAATGGGGATCTTGGATGCCGGTTCTGGAAAATGAGGATTTTTCGCTTTTCCGTGTTTGAAAATAGCTATTGCTGCTGGCTGGGTGATGGCCTGTACGTGATGCAATGCGTGGCTATATTTGTATGCTTAGGGGTGAAGGTGAGTGACGATGTATTTGGGAAAACGAATAAGAATCGCTATCGTGGACAATGACAGATTGACGCTTGGTGTTATGAAGATGATGATTGAGCGTATTCTTCCGCAGGCTAACGTGTGTTGGGCTGTATCGGATGGTCTGACCGCGGTGAGTAAAAGTCTTGACTCGCGAACGCGTCCTGACGTATTGCTTGTGGACATGTCCCTGGAAGGGATGAGTGGTTGTGATGTTTGCAAGACCATTCGTGAAGAGACGGCTCAGGTTGCTTTAGTAGGTATGACTGCTTTCTCTCTGGACCGTTATTGTGCACCTGCTCTGGAAAATGGAGCGAGCTGTCTTGTGGATAAAGCAAATGTGAAAGCTCTTTGTAGGGCCTTGTGCGCAATAGTGAATGGACGGCGAGCAGACGTCAGATATGTATCCTCTGAAAGTGCGCAGGAGTCGCATGAAAGGTTAATGGCTGCTAAAGGTGGAAACATTAGCTATGAAACGTTTGCGAAGCGAGAACGAGAGGTTATGGGATTGTGCTCCCTAGGCTTTACCTCAAAAGAGATCGGCGTCAAGCTTGGCATAGGGGAGCCTACGGTGAAAACATATATTCGAAGGGTCATGAAGAAATTAGGGGCTAAAAATAGGACTCAAGCGGTAATTCAATGGATGGAAGTAAATAGCCGTGAGTATTAAAGGGATAAAGCCGTTTACCTCATGGTGCGTCGAACATGCCCAGTATCTGCTTATAGCGGTTTGTGTCGCCATGACTATTACGGAGACGCTGTTTTTCCCTCCTGCAGGTGTGGTGACATTTTTCCTTGTTGCTGCGCATGTGCTAGCTATTATTCTGATTTCACGACAGCCAATCGTATGCTGTAACATCATTTTTTTGACTTTTGCAATATGCTGTCTCATTCCGGATGATGGCGGCCCCAGCTTTTTATGGGGAACTTGGCTGGCTTTAGGGTATGTAGGACTGCGAATTGAGTCATTATGGGGAATGTTCTACCCTTCTGCTGTAGCATTGGTTCGAATATGGCGCTTTGATGCTGACGGTGTGGCTGTCAATGAATATTTCATGTTGATTCTTGTCATGTTCTTCGCATACTTCATCGGAAAAATGCTTGCGTGGAAAGAACTTGCCGCACAGTTCAAACAAAACAAACTAAGGTATGAAGAATTAAGTCAGCATGTCGAGTACCTGCGAAAAGAGAATGCGGTCGCCAGTAGAATACACGATTCTGTGGCCGGTAACCTGGCATACATGGCAATTTTGCTGGATAGTGTGATTTTGGATGCTGAGAAAACCAAGACCTTTGATGAGAAAGAGATAAGGGGAGTTAGGGCTCTTGTTGTAGAAACTCTGGATGCGGTACGAGATGTTGTCGATTTGATGAATGATGGAAAAACAAAATCAGCGCAAACGGATAACATGAGCCTCTCTGGACTGTGGGTCGTCGGCGAGCAAGGCGACTCTTTCCTAAGGGAGCTTGGGTTTCATGGAAAGACAAGAATAATGATCAAAGATTCAACGGATCTTGATGATGCTTTTTCTCGTGAGGTTCTTTCTTTGATTCATGAGTTATATACAAACATTGCTGTACATGGAAGTCCAGGAGGCGAATACCGTCTTATTGTTTTTTGGGATGACGATAATTTAATTCATGTGGATCAAGTGAATGATGTTTCTTCAAAAAACCTATTCCTTGACAAGCCGAGGTCTGGAAACGGTTTGTTGCTGCACATAAAATGGATCGAATCCATAGGGGGATTCGTTAAATCATCTTCTGAAAAAGGGGCATGGCAGTTTCATGCGCGTTTTCCTGTCGTCATGTCAGAAGACTCGACAGAGCCAGTGTAGACTTGGAGGGCACTTGGGATATATCTTGGCGGAATACGTATTGAGAGCGTTTGCTGATGTAAAAGGACCAGGGCTGGTCATGGAGCTAGGTGCTTCCATTATGATGATGGACAACAGTATAGCGATTAGTTTCATTTTTCCTCCTCTTCGCAGCGCCAGTTTGTCATAGGTGGAATATCCTTGTAATTATTTGTCGTAGGGAGTCATCTTTAGATGACTTTGGCGACTCTTCCGTTTTTTGATGAGTGGTGCTGTATGTATACCGCGATGTAGTAGTGGCTGAGTACACCTTGCGGTTGTGAGGCGTTCTTATCCAATAGGGAATCAAACCGGTTGCATGGTTTAGTTTGTGCGCAAGAGACCTGCAATGTTGGCATATGTTTTACTACGTGTCGACGAGAGCTCATGGTGCTGCACGCCTAGCGCGGCGATAGCATCATCCACGCGTTCTGGCTGCAAACAGCCCACGAGATAGGTACGGTCACGCCCTTGGCCCAGTGCCATGCAAGCGCAACCTGAGTCATGGGCACTCCGTGGTGTTCGGCTACTTCAAGCACACGTTCGACGATGGGCATGCCTTGGTCTTGCGCCTGATCATACTTGTTGCGCATGATGCCGTCAGTGGTGCTGCGGGTGGAATTCGAATCTCATGCGCGTTCATGGTTCCGGCAGGAGACCCTGGCGCGATGAGCAACGAATGGTTTGAACCGGTCGATGCGCAAGCGTACGAGTCCCTTGCCTGAACAGACGGGCGCATGCATGTGATTCAGCCGGGGTCAAGTCAGACTCGGCTGAATCTATTCGCCACTCACATGCGAAAGGCTTATCTCATGTCTGTCCTAAGGCGGGACGGGTGGGAATCGAGAATAACCGCAAACTTATCGTCAATTGCCTGCCGTTGACGCCATCCGAGCAAGCGCAGTTTATGCGTGCAGCCAAAGGCGTGCCGCAAGAACTCGTAGGCGATCCGGCACAGCGTGGCAACATGGCATGGACGGCCATCATCCCCGAAGAGCTCAAAGCTCAAGTCACCGCCATCATCGGCAATGTTGATCCGGGAACATGCCGACAGTGTCCCAAACTCGAATGGTTGCAAACCTGGAGCGCCGGCGTCGACAAATACCAGCGACCCGGCATTCTACAGTCCGGATCCATGCTCAGGGTGGAATTCACTTTGATTGGTCGGCGCACCGGGATGCAAGCCAGGCGAGGATCTGCTGTTCGCTGACGGGCTTGAAATCCCATGCGTCGAGTCCCACGTTCACACTTCGCGGATCGGTGCCGTCGGGAACGTCCTGATGTGTATGGCCGTAGAGCAGCCAGCCTTCGGTGGTAGGCGCCATATCGGCGAACTCGTTCCAGTTGCTCGGCCAATCGCCGTGTTCTTCGGCCAATGCCGAGAGTCTGGGGAAGTGGCTCATGGCGATGCTTTGCTGCGTGGTCGCCACCGTTATTTTGCCGGATTCATCGAGGACGGGAAGTTCCATGTCGATTTCGCAGTAGTCATCGATGGTCTCGAACACGTCTTCGTATAGCATGTCATTGAATCGGAAGCGGAAGTTGCGGTCGTGGTTGCCGATGATCAGATGCAAATGCCGGCAGTTGATGCGGCGCAGGCATTCGAGTGTGTGCTCGACGGTGCAACGGTAGGAGAGGTCGCCGAGAATCCACAGTTCGTCGTCGTGCCCGACGATCTCGTTGATATTGTCGATGATGGTGTTCTCGTGGCGTGCGATGTCGCAGATCGCTTTGAACGATGTCTGATTGTCGTGCACATATTGTTTGATCCACGCGTGTGCGGCGGCGCGGGTCTGCGTCTGCCAGATGTCGAGGTACTCAGCACGTAGCCTGCCATTGTTCAGGAACCCGCGCAGCGCGGTGACCAGTGGGTGGCCGAAGTGCGTGTCCGAAGTGAAATAACGCATGTGATTCCTTACGATATGCGGTTGCTGGAGTCTTTATCAATGATAGAGCGCAACATCGCACGAATAGCCCTCCCCAAAATGCTTGTTGGCTTGTTTGTGGCACGTGTTGATGATGATCAGATGGAAGAGTCCCGCGAAACGACGAAAAGAAGCTCGGTGCTCACGGCGTGACTCTTCGGCTTATTTCTTGCCCCGCCCGAATTTGGGCAGTTTGATTTCCGGGAGCTGTTTTAACCCGCTGGCGATGCCTTTGCCAAGCTGCTGCACTCCGTCGGCTATCCCGGCGCCTGCGTCCTGAGCACCTTTCGCAATGGCGTCGCCCGCATCCTGCGCGATGTGCGCGGCCTGGTTTTCGGCGTCCTGCATTCCCCTGGCAACGGCGGCACCGGTGCCTTGAGCGCCCCTTTTAACACGGAAACTCTTCTAGGAACAGTGTAGTTCAGAGAAAGCGGATCAGATGTTGTCTGAAAACATCGTTGCGTGTCTTCTGCCTGGAACGTCTTTCGGGGGATGCCTCGTCTCCAGAAGCAGATTTTCAGCGGAAATCCTTCCCGGTTTCTTTGCGGAGTGTCGCAAGCTTTTTGTCCTTGCGGGCTTTTCGTCCGTCTTTGTTTCGAATGGTGCCAGTTGGAAGATCATGCTTCTTTTCATAGGTATCAACAGTGCAATCACTTCTTGTTTTTCGGACCTTACTGAACATGGTGTGTCTCCTTCGACTTCAGCTTGTTCTGAGTTTGTGCACTACCTATATTACTTGTTGCCAGAATGCTGAACAGTGAATATCGGAAGGGGTTTCAAAATGATGCGGTGAGGGGTTGCAGGCATGACTTGGATGTCGTGATTATTCCAGACCTAGGAATATTCTGAAATATTCTTGTGCCTTAGCAAAGGGAGGAATACGCATGGCTGGCTCGTATGGTGCGGAGGTGCCGCAGGGGGAGCGGTACCGGCTTTCCTTCACTGTCGGCGGACTTCTTGCCTCGCAGGGCCGGGCGCTTGCCGAAATGTATCTGAATCATCTGAACCATGCAGGCGGCGGCAATGCTGAGCGTTCTCCCCAAACCGAGGTAGGCGAATCCATTGCCGCGATTCGCCAACAGGCCATCGAGGAAAACGTTCTTGCGATTCGCACGGATTCCGCGAACAGGCGCGTTGTGGCGGAAACTACTAGGCGGCTCAGTGCGCTCACGGTTGGAGAGCTTGCATATTTGGCAGGTCCGGATTCCTCCACATCCGACCGCGAGGCACTTATGTGGATCGCGATGTGCCGTTATTACGCAATCGTCGGGGAATTCGCCGGCGAAGTACTTAAAAAGCATTATCTTACCGGCAATACGCATCTGGACTTTGAGGATTATGATCGGTTCATTGCGGACAAAGCCACATGGCATCCTGAACTGGAAACCGTAAGCGAGGGAACGGCGAAGAAACTTCGGTCCAATCTGTTCAAGGCCATGAGGGAGGCACATCTGTTCGATAAAAATTCCGACACGGTGCTGTCTTTCCTTCCCAGTCCCTCTTTGGCGGATATTCTTAGAAAGAGGGCGGATTCGTTCGGGTATCTTCCGATGCGCGAATCGTCGTTATGAGCAGAACGGAGGATAGCATGGCTGATTCCATCGCCGGTATTGGATTTGTGGATGAGCGTCGTGACATTGATGCTGATTTCGCTCATTTATATGAGATCATGGAGTCCCGTTCATTCCGGACCAACAGCGGGCTGGCGGGAGAACAGCCGTATTACATTTATGACTACCCGCCCATTCAGGAGCTTGAAGTCGCCGAGCATATCAAGCAGTTGGCGAATCGTCTGCAGACGATGACGCCGAAAGATGATGGCGATTACGCTCCGCAAGTGCTTACGTTGGATTTGTACGACATTGCTTTGGAGATTCTTGAGAAGCGTGGCATTTTGGATCGCATATTCAAAAGGGAGGAAAAACGCCACAAAAAGGTTTCATCGGATGTTCACACGGATAACTTCTTGAGATTGCTCGACAATATACTGGGTGCCGATGCGAATCATCTGCCCGATACCATTCGTGATCATTACGAGCAGGCTAAGAGCGAAGGCGGGGCCGATATCGTGTTTATTACGGGAATCGGCAAGGTTTACCCGTATATTCGTGCGCATACACTGCTCAACGCGTTGCAAGGGCGTATCGATGATCGCCCGCTGGTACTGTTTTATCCGGGTACGTTCACAAGAAGCGCTACTTCAGGATCGGTCATGTCGCTGTTCAACTGTTTGCCGGGAGACAATTACTATCGTGCGCAAAATCTGCGTGAGATGAGCGTGCAGCTGGAAGCATAGCGGTTTAAAGGAATGTCCTGTCAGCTGCAACATGACACGAGGCAGGATTTGCAAGTATTCGTTCAAAGAAGAAGGGAACACAAATGAACGGGGAAAGCGGCATCAGCTTCAAGAAGCTGTTCAATAAAGACATTGACCGCAACATCAATGGTGTGATCAAGGCCAATGATGAGAAAAATCTTAACGATGAGGTCAACGAGTATGTGCTGACGGAGGAGATTTGTCGCAATCTGGCCAAATTCCTTGACGCATACAACGACCCGTCGAACCACGAACAGAATGGTGCATGGATTTCCGGTTTCTTCGGTTCCGGTAAATCGCACCTGTTGAAGATGCTGTCGCATATTCTGGGCGAGGTCCCGGCTGAACTCGTTGACAAGGGCAATAAGCCGACCATGAGTCGCGAACAGATTGTTCATGCCTTCATGGGCAAGGCCGAAGCACAGGATGACCAGATGCTTGCAGGTCAGCTTGAAAAGGCTTTGACGATACCAGCCACGTCGATTCTATTCAACATCGATCAGAAGGCGGATAAATCCAATGCCTCCGACATGCTGCTGTACGCTTTTGTTCGCGTATTCGATGAGGCGCGTGGTTTCTACGGCAAGAATCCATACGTTGCGAAATTCGAACGCGATTTGGCGAGCAATGGTTATTTCAAGGATTTCAAACAAGAGTTCGAGCAGGTGGCTGGCAAACCATGGAGCGAAGGCCGTGGTGAGGCCGTGCTATGGGATGATGAGATCTGCGAAGCCTATGCCGCGGTGACAGGCAAACCGGAGCAAGACAGCATCATCCAACGGTACGAGGATACGTACACGATGACGGTCGGCGACTTCGCAGACGACGTGAACGTGTGGCTGTCCCGTCAGGAACCGAACCGCCGCATCCTGTTCCTCGTGGATGAGGTAGGCCAGTTCATCGGTGAGAACAGAGAACTCATGCTGTCACTGCAATCCATCGCCGAGGATCTTGCCGTCAAGACCAACGGGCGTGCATGGGTGGTGGTCACTTCCCAAGAAGACATGGATACCATTGTTGGCGATCGGACCAAGCAACAAAGCTATGATTTTTCGAAGATCCAGGGCAGGTTCTCCATCAAGCTGAAGCTCAACAGCGCCGACGTGGTGGAGGTCATTCAGAAGCGCTTGCTGACCAAGAAACCGGAATATGAGTCGGTGATGAACGAGCTGTGGGATGAGCAGAACGCGAACCTGCGCACCATGTTCGAATTCACTCGTGAGACTTCGAAATTCAGTAGTAACAAGGCGTACAGCAAGGACGATTTCATCGCATCGTACCCGTTTGTGAACTATGAGTTCGAGCTGTTCCAGAACGTGCTGCGGGAGATGAGCCGGTACAACATGTTTTCCGGACGCCACGCATCTGTGGGTGAACGGTCCATGCTGTCCACCATCAGCAGCACGTTGCGGTCCAGCCAGAATGAGATGGTCGGGGCCCTGATGCCATTCGACAAACTATATGACGGTATTGCCGACGCCATCCAATCAACCTCGAACTTCCGCATCAACCAAGCCGAAAAGAGACTCGGCTCCGATATAAAGGAGCTGGGCGTGCGCCTGCTGAAGGTGCTGCTGCTGGTCAAGCATGTCGACGGATTCCCCACCACACCGCATAACCTGCGCATTCTGCTGACCGACCAGTTCGACATGGACGTGATGGAACTGGAACGGAACATCAAGCGCGTTCTGGAAGAGCTGGAACGTCAGACGTATGTGCAGCGCGTGGGCGACACTTACAATTACCTGACCAACGAAGAGCAGGATATCGAGCAGGAGATCAAAAGCACGGACATCGACTCCAGCAAGGAAATCGACGAGCTGAAGAAGATCTTGGTCAGTGACGTGCTCGGCAAGATGACCGTGGCATACGGCGAGCAGCGTGCCCAGTTCCGCTATGGTTTGCGCATCGATGGGGTGCAACAGTCCGCGCAGCAGCTCATCTGGCTGAACGTGGTCACTTCGACCAATGCGCAGGACCGTGCGGACGCCATTCGCATGGGCATGGGCATGCGCGACACCATCACTTTGCTGTTGGATATGTCCGACAGGACACTGTTCGATGATCTGCGCATGTACGTGAAAACCTACACATACCTCATGCGCACCGACAAGAACAGCCAGTCAGAAGTGCGCCAGCAGATCATCTCCCGCAAGAGCGTCGCCAATGAAAGGCTTTACACGGAGCTGCGTACCCGCATCGTCAAGGCCGCAGCCAATGGCGAGTTCGACTATAACGGCGGAACCGTGGAAGTGAAATCCACCGAGGTGCAGGCCCGTATGGCGGAAGGTCTTGGAACGCTTATCGGCCGGTATTACACGAACTTCTCCCTACTTGGCGGGCAACGATATGAGGAAACGGATCTCGCCCGTATCATCATGAACGCTTCGCAGCACCAACCTGGCATGCTTGACGGCATGAACGCAGTGCAGGACAAGCTCGACGTTCCCGCCGATGATGTGTTCGCCGCGGTCAGTCGTGACAAAGGCAAAGGCATGGTCGCCACCGTCAAGAGCCTTCTTGATGCCTACGGCAGCGTTCCCTATGGTTGGCCGTACGCCGCCACGCTCGCATGCATCGGCCACCTGTATGGTTCCGACAGAATCACGCTGACGCTGGACGGCAAGCCGGTGCAGCGCAGTGAGGCCGCCCGTTTGCTCAGGGAAACGAAAAAGCAGGACTCCATTCGTGTGGATCTACCGCGCGTATTCGACACGAGAAAAGTTTCACAGCTGCGTGACTTCGCCAGGGATTTCCTTGGGCTCACCGCCGCGGACCTGCCATCGAACGCGATTGATCTGACGGAGGCCGTTACCACGCGGCTCAAGCGGGAAGCGGAGAGTCTGACCCAGCTGCGCGTGCGCAATGCCCGATTCGGCTTTGTGCAGCAGCTCGACAAGGCCATTGAGAAAATCAACTATGCCTCCGGAATGGGTGAGGACTGGCTGCTTGGCGATTTCACCGCACAAGAAACCGAAAACGGTTCCGAAGAACTGCTCGAGTTTAAAGAAGACGTAATCGACCCGATTGTCGCTTTCCTCAACGGTTCCCAATCCAGGATTCTTGCAGACGGATTGGAATGGCTGAAAAACAACAAGCCGAACATCGACTATGTATCTGGCACTACGGCAGCAAGCCTGTACCAATCCGCGGAACAGCTGGCAAACGACCCGAACATCTTCCGCAAAACCAATAAATTCAAGACTGCCATTGACGATCTGCGTGAGGCAACAGACGCAATCATCCAAACCGAACGCGCCAACGCGCTTAACGACGTGGAAGATATTCGCGCCAGAATCCACGATTCCACCGAATATCAGCACGCAACACAAGCCGCGCAAACCAAGGTCGAGACAGAACTGGACCAAGTGGCGGAACGCATGCAGCACATACCGTTCATCTACAAAATGCGCGAAAGCGTACACGAACTGAGCGAACGCACTTACCCGCAACTCATCAACGCACTAGCAGCCTCCGCGCCGAGGCCGAAGACCGCGCTCGCAGGAGAGGCGCAGGCTGCTACAGCTACTACGCCGATGGATGCGAACATTCCTGAATCGCAACAAAAGGAAACCCCGCGCGTGGCCGTGTCGTTCGCTACCATCAGCAGGCCTCACACCAAGGATGCTTTGGAAACCAAGGATGATGTGGATGACTTCCTTGATGCCTACCGCCGTGAGCTTATCGCCGCCATTGAGAATGGAAAGAAGATCTTGCTATGAACACGTCGAAACTGCAAGCTTTCGCAACGGATGCGCGCCGCCAGCTTATGAATGCGGTGCAGGCCCGGCTTGACGCCGCATTGGTGCCGAATTCCGACGCCCAGGTTGACGACCCGCGTGCATTCGATTTTCTGCAGCGTGAGATCGGGCAGGCCGGTGGCGGCGTAGAGGGCCGCAGACATGTGGTGGAACGTTACGCGTACCGGTGGTTCAACCGCATCATCGCGTTCCGTTACATGGATGTGCACGGGTTCACCGGCACGCCGGTGGTCTCTCCAGCTGGCCTGACCAGCACGAATGGTCTGCCGGAAGTGCTTGCAGCCGCGAAACGAGGCGAGTATGACAGCAGGGTGTTCTCGTTGCGGGTGAATGATAAGGCCAAAGAGCGCATCGAAGGATTGCTGAGTGGTTCCATCATGACAGATGATCCGCAGGGCCTGGCTTATGGTCTGCTGCTGCAATCCGAATGCCGGTTCTGGAATCGTAACCTGCCGTTCATGTTCGAAAACGTCGGCAAGGAGGCCGGCAGAGTGGATGAACTGCTCATGCCCGCCGATCTGCTCGCCGAGGGTTCCGTGTTGAGGAATGCGGTGGAGGCTATGACTCCGGAGGATTGTGGTGTTGACGATCCGTCCGGCAATGTGGAGATCATCGGCTGGCTGTACCAGTACTACATTTCGGAACGCAAGAACGAGGTGATGGACGGGTTCAAGAAGAACCACAAGGCCGGAGCCGATGAGATTCCCGCAGCCACGCAGCTATTCACGCCGGACTGGATTGTGCGCTACCTGGTGCAGAACACGGTTGGCAGGCTTTGGGTGCAGTCCCATCCAGACAGCCAGCTGTACAAGAACTGGGACTACTATATTCAGCCTTCGGAGGATGGTTCCACTGAGAACGAGGATATTCTCAACATTCAAACGCCTGAAGAGCTAACCGTGTGCGATCCCGCATGCGGCTCCGGCCACATGCTTACCTACGCGTTCGATCTGCTGTATGAGATCTACGAAGAAGAAGGGTATACGCCGAGCGATATTCCCGGATTGATTCTCAAACACAACTTATACGGCATGGAAATCGACGAGAGAGCCGCAAGCCTTGCCGCCTTTGCCCTGACCATGAAGGCACGCTCCCGTTCCCGCAGATTCTTCAAGAAACAGGTGGAGCCGAACATTCAGCGCATTGCGCCGATTTCGTTCGAGGAAGGCGATGTCGCCGATCTGAATGACCTATACCAAGTGGATTTGGACTTCACGGTATGGAATACCTATGCGAAGGCGGATGTGTACGGTTCGCTGATTGAGCCGCCGCAGGAGCTTGTTGATCTTGCCGCATCGGCAGAAGACACTGAAGACGAAATCACATTGGCTGATTCGCTTCTGCGTGAATGCGCGGATGAGGTTTTCACCCAGACAAGGTATCTTGCCCGCAAATACACGGCAGTAGTGGCGAACCCGCCATACATGGGCGCAAAGAACATGAGCGCCGAGCTCAAACAGTTCGTGCAGGATCGCTATGAGGATGGTAAAGCCGATCTCTTCGCGGCGTTCATTTTGCGTAACCGACAGTTCATTCAGCATTGTGCGATGCTAGGCATGATTACCATGCAAAGCTGGATGTTCCTCTCATCCTTCGAAGCTTTGCGACGTAAATTGCTTGATTCCTCATCCATCGAAACTATGGCACATCTTGGTGCTGGGGCATTCGATAGCATTGGTGGCGAAGTGGTTTCCACCACAGCTTTTACTCTCAAGAATGATTCCAACAGCGGGAATGGTGCGTATATCCGGTTAGTGGATGTTTCCGGTGACGAAAATCAAGCGAATGCCTGCATTGCGGCAATTCAAGGCAATACGGATTACTGTTTCGAGGTGAACCAGTACGAGTTCGCGAAAATCCCCGGTTTGTCGATTGCATATTGGGCATCTGATACGATGTCCAGTCTTTTTTCTCAGAAGACAAAGTTAAAGGATATAGCCCAACCTCATCACGGTTTAACGACGGGTAACAATGAAGCCATGCTTCGCTTTTGGTATGAGATATCCGTTAATGATATGCAAAGCGCAAACGATTGTCCCAATAATCGAGCCTCTAAATGGTATGCCTACAATAAGGGGGGTGATTTTAGAAAATGGTATGGTAATTGTGATTATGTAATTAGATACGATAATTATGGTATTTCGCAGCTTGAATCTTTCCCGGGATATAGAGGAGACGGACGTAATTATTTTTTCAAAAATTCTCTGTCTTGGTCTAAAATTTCTTCTGGTTTCCCTTCGTTTAGATTTTACCCCGCAGGCTTTGCTTTTAGCAATGTCGGGTATTCTATCCCAGTTACTGAGCGACAGCGTAATTCCTTATTATGTATTTGTAATTCTTCTTCCGCAGCAGCGCTCTTACGAATGACGGCTCCAACATTATCGTTCAATGTAAATGATGTTGGTGGTATTCCTATGCCGTCAAAAAAATATGAAGGCGAAGTTGCTTCTGCGCTTTTGATGGCATCAAAGAACGACTGGAATTCATTTGAAGCATCATGGGATTTCCAGTGGTTCGCGTTGCTTGACCCTGATCAGGGTGCGCAAGCGGGAGATTTGCTTGAAGATGCGGTACTTCATCTTCGTGAGTACTGGAACCGCGTGTCCGAGGAACAGCGCCAGCGCGAGATCCGTAATAACGAGCTGGTGGCGGACGCATATGGCGTGCGTGATGACGTGCCATGCGATGTGCCGCTGGAACGCGTGTCATTGAAGCGTAACGTCGCGTTCGCATATCCGAAGGATACTCCGGAGGTGCGTAACGAGAAATTCGCGCAGGATGTCGTCAAGGAACTCATCTCGTATGCGGTGGGCTGCATGTTCGGCAGGTATTCGCTTGACAAGCCGGGACTGATTCTCGCATCACAGGGTGAGACGCTTGATGATTTCCATGCACAGATTCCGAACCCGTCATTCGAGCCGGACGCGGACAATGTCATTCCGGTCACGGAGACGGACTGCTTCGAAGATGATATCGTGACACGGTTCCGCAGGTTCCTTACCGTGGCGTTCGGCAAGGAGAATCTGGCCGCGAACATTGCTTATATCGAGCAGGTGCTGGGCAAGAGTATCCGCAAGTATTTCGTGAATGATTTCTACAACGACCACGTGAAGATGTACTCGAATCGTCCGATCTACTGGCAGTACTCCAGCCAAACCAACAACAAAGGCTCATTCAAGGCGCTCGTGTATCTGCATCGGTATACGCCAAAAACCACGAACGTGGTGCTCAACTATCTGCGTGACTATGCCAACAAAATCGCCGACATCGCCGATAGCTTGGAGCGTTCCGACCGTACCGCGGACAAGAAACAGGCCGCCAAACTGCACAAGGCCGTTCTTGAGTGCAAGGATTATGAGGATCAGACCCTGTACCCATTAGCTACCCGCAACCTGGAAATGGATCTGGACGACGGCGTGCTGGTGAACTACCTACGCATGGGCAAAGCCCTTCGCGCCATTCCCTCCATCGAGCGAAAGTGCAAAGAAGTCTCCACCTGGACCTGGCCCGTTCATCCATTGAAGGAAGAAGACAAGGAAGTCAGCAATGGCAAAGAATAAGCTCAGTATTTATCTGATAAAACAAGATTTTCCAGTAGGAGAGATAATTCCTCCTGCCTCAGATGATGGTAACCGTATTGTTGAGTTGCAGGTCAAGGGGAATGAGAGTTATAAGCTATTCACTCGTTCCAGTGAACCGCACGAGCCTGGATGGGTTGATACTTTTTTTAATTCGACGGTAGAAAGTGAATCTCTTAAAGTTGCCAATATTGGAGCAGCCCTTGTCGTTCCGGTTATTGTTGGGAATGATTCGCTTGGCGCAAAAGCAGATGAAACTATTTCGTCAGGTGGAGGGGATAGTCAGCGCTATTTTGTTCTTACTTTTGGATATGGTCGCACACTTATTAATCGTTCTGCAATTGAGGAACGTTTTGGTCTGAAATGTGTACTTAATTCCGTGAAGAATGACACATTGAGAGCGATTCATTTCGCTGATGTTTCAGGTAGTGCTAAGCGTTCAAGTGAACAGTTGTCCCGAATGGGGGATATCGATGACTTTGCAATTGATACTGACAGGAATTTACTAAGTCAAGTAACGGCTAAATGTGGAGAAGATGATTTACTTTGTGGGACAGTGACTGGCGGAGATTCTCTTGTCGTTACAAAAGAAATCAATGTAAATAATGTGCAAGAATTCCTTAAATCTCTCTATGAATTGTTCTGTCAAGAAACTTACAAGAAAGATTTTGATTGGGTTGACAATATCGCTCCTGTAAAAGATCCCGCTCTAGAACAAAAATTATGGGACGAATCTATTCGGCAAATCGCAGACTATAGCTATAACGATAGTAGTCAGCATGATTTATGGATGGCAGTTCCTGATATTATTAATTGGGATGAAATCGAAGGTTTTCAAATTGGGTCTCAGACTGATGAAAATAAGAGGCCTGTCCTTTATGATGATGTGCTTTTGGCGGATGTAATCCGTTCCTTTAAAAAGTCTATTGCTTCTATTGAACAGCTCAAGAATAGGCGAATAACTGCTATTTCGAGAAAAGACGACATGCCTTATCGGCATTGGCAAGCACATAAATGTCTTGTTGGCGAGTTGACCTATGATAGCAAGTCATATTGTGTAATTAGTGGTGTGTGGTATGAAATTCAGAGTGATTATCTTGAGAAGATAAATGCCGATTTTCGAGATACATCTGCTTCAGAAATACAATTTATCCCATATGATGCTAGCGAAAATATGAAAACTGAAGAAATTGAAGGATTCGGTGGGAAGCTTATTAAGCTTCAGCATGAAGGAAAATATAATTTCAAGCTCGAGAGAAGCCTTAATTTCAACAAAGAATGCGCGTTGCTCATGGATAGAAGACTGGTCTCGTACGGTGGAAAAAATAGCAGAATTGAATTCTGTGATGTATTAACTAATAATGGAAAAAGAATCCATGTAAAGCAGTATACAGGATCAGAAACAATGAGCCATTTATTTAATCAAGGACTTGTCTCTGCTTCTATGGAAAAGGATGCGGCTGATTATGCTCGTTTGGTTGACGATAAAATTGAGCAGATTGGAAAACATGAATCAATTTCATCAATCGAACAGTTTCAATTAGCACTTAATCCAATACATGAAGTTGTATTTGCGATTGTTCGAAAAAGAGACAATCATGATCTTCCCTTTTTCAGTAAAGTTGCGTTATGTTCCGTTAAAAAGCAGCTGAAGCGTATGGGAATAGAAACCAAATTGAATTGGATTGATCGTATAAATGAGCCAGAAGGGCAAACGCCTAATGAGCATTGAAACACTGTTGCGCGGTGAATCCAAGAATGTGGAGTACAAGCTCACACCTCCCTCCAGGAGCATCAACTACACCAAAACCGCAGTGGCGTTTGCCAATGGACAAGGCGGATGTTTGGTGTTCGGTGTCGAAGACCAGACGCTCCGTGTGGTTGGTATTGCCGAAGACAAAGTGTTCACGGTAATGGACTCTATTTCGGATGCCATTGTCAATAGTTGCGAGCCGTTAATCATCCCCGATATCACCATGCATGACGTGGCCGGTAAGACAGTCATTGTGGCTGAAATCGCTCCTGGTTTGCAACGTCCGTACCATATCAAGTCGCTCGGCCAGGAACAGGGAACATTCGTTCGTGTGGCCGGCACCACGCGTCAAGCAGACCAGCCCACTATTCGGGAACTGACCATCGAAGGCAGCAATCGGAGTTTCGACCAAGTGCAGTGCCTTGGACTATCCGTAACTGAAGAAGACATCGAAGCATTGTGCGCAAGTCTGACGAAAACCGCGAAGGATAATGCCGAAGACCCCGAAAAAGTCAAAACGGTTACGGAGAAACAGTTGCTGCAGTGGGGTGTGCTGGCAGAACAAGACGGGCAATTGGTGCCCACCAATGCCTATGCGATTCTGACCGGCAATACGGCCGTCCGATCCGTGGTGCAATGCGGCGTGTTCAAGGGAACCACCAAAGCTGTGTTCGTGGATCGACGTGAGTTCGCCGGTACTCCGCAGGAGCTTATCGAAGAGTCCTACCAGTATGTGTTGCGCAACATCCATATGGGCGCTCGGTTCAAAGGCGTGTACCGGCAGGACGTGTATGAGATTCCACCGGATGCCATTCGAGAGCTGATTGTCAACGCGATAGTGCATCGCAGCTATATCGACCATTCAAGCATTCAGATCGCGATTTACGATAATCGATTGGAGATCACTTCGCCCGGGCGTCTGCCGATGGGACAGACCATTGAACGTATGAAGCAGGGCTATTCAAAAATTCGCAACGAGGCATTGGCCTCTGCTTTTGAATACATGGGTTATATCGAGCACTGGGGGAGTGGCATCCTGCGCGTTCTGCAGGAGGTGCGCGATGCCGGATTGCCTGAACCGGAATTCCTCGGCGGCGATACGGATCTGCGCATCAACATTTATCGCAATGGCTCAGAGACAGGTTCTGATGACGGGATTGTGACGGGATTACGACGGGATTCGCTTTCTGATGACGGGATTGTGGAAGGAACAACTTCAAAAACGAGTGCTGCTCCGAATGCCGCTATTGAGGTGCTTCCATCCCAGAAAGAGCGTATTCTTGATGCGCTGCGTAAGAATGCGAGTATTTCTATCTCTGACGCCATACGGATACTGGGTGTGCAGGAAAGGCAGGCTCAACGAATATTGAAGAGTCTGGTAGAGGAAGGCAGTGCAGTGAAAATTGGTGCTGCCCGCGCCACTCGATACGCTGAAGCGAAGAAAAGGACGGAACTGCATGAGTGAGAATAGCCAAGTAACAAGACTGCTCGCCAGACGTTTCAGCCAGCCAGGTGAACATGGACGCATCGTATTTTGGCGCGACGATAAGAAACAGTACGCGGATGTCGTGGCAACATTGGTGGGGGAGTATGCCACTGATGAAGCGCTGCGCGAGGTTGAACTCATCACCCCGGAAATCGGTGATGAGAACGACAGGCGGTACATTCCGTTCACGGTGCGCTATCGCATGTTCCACGAGCAGCCGAATCAAAAATTCCTAGTATATCTGACGGAGCCGGCCCCGGCGGTTCAAGACAACTGGCTGTTGGATTTGGAATTGGCGTACTGTCCCACGTTCACCATGGACAAACTCGCCGTGACACTTACGGAAACGCTGCCGGAAGCCTCCTCCGACACTCGAAACAAGTGGTTGGAAGTAATGAGGGGCGTACCAAAGTTCTTCGACAGCGAAGAACGCGCCAAGCGTCTCGCGAAACGTCTTAACGCGCACGACGACGCCACCGATTTCCAAGCGAAGATGATCGCCACGCTGCTGCAACTGAAAGAGGATCGGCACAGCATGCAAGACATCTGGGCTGAGTTACTTACGCAATATTCGCAGGGTGACGATTCCGGTATCACCGTGATCGAACGCATGGGATTAAGCACGTTCCATTGGACTGGAACACGGCGCATTTATCGTTTTGACGTGGATACTGATGCCGGCAGCGAGCCGACGGTGAAGGACTTCGTGCTATGGCTGTTCCAGCTCGCATGGAACGGATTCTCCGATGGAAAGAACGCCGTCTCCACTTATGCGAACATTATTCGCGACTGGGACGACTGGTATAAGAATATCGACATGCGCACGGTACTGCAGAATCTTTCCGAGAACGCCGTGGAGGAACTGCACCTGTCCACTCGAATCGCCGACATGAGCGTGGAAGAGCTTGCCGACCGTGACCTGTTCCGCGACGTGGACGAGATGATCGTCAACAAGCTGTTCGAACGGTTGGGCTCGCAATCCATTACGGACGACCAAGTGCAACGAATCATCAACGGGCGTAAGCAAAAGCTCTGGTACGCAGAATATACCGACCAATACGAGTGCATTGCCGCAGCAAGCAGGCTTCGCGCCGTGTTGACTGAATGCAGCGGACTCATTAGCACCATCAGCTCACCGGAACAAGGGATGAAGCTGTATGCCGAAAAGCTGTACAAGGCCGATGGCGCATACAGAAAATATGTGCTCGCATGGCATCGTGCCAACCCGGATGCGGTGAGTGTGGACGATGATCTGCAAAGCGCCTACGAGGCATATCAGCAGGATCTGGGTCAGGCATGGCAAAAACAAGTCGATACGCTAAGCCAATGGAAGTTCATAGACATGGACGCGCAAACCAATTTCTATGAACGTGAAATCGCGCCGGTATTGAAGTCCGGCAGAAAAATCGCCGTGATCATTTCCGATGCGCTACGTTACGAGGTTGCGCAGGAACTGTCCGAACGCATCGACAGGGAAAGCCGTTTCAGTGCGAAACTGAACATGCAATACAGCGTTCTGCCATCCTATACACAACTTGGCATGGCGGCGTTGCTGCCGCACGGCTCGCTCGAATTCGACAGCAAAGACCGTTTGTATGTTCTGGCTGATGGACGCAGCACCAAAGGAATCGAAGCGCGCACCGCCATTCTTTCGGCCGTAGGCGGCAAAGCGATTAGATATGACGATTTGACAAAGCTGAAAGTCAGCGAAATCAAAGAACTATATAAATCCTGCAACGTGCTGTATGTGTATCACAACCATATCGACGCCACCGGTGATACGGAGAAAACGGAATCGGAAACAGTGGACGCATGCGAGAAGACGTTCAAGGAACTGGGTGAAGTAGTCAAAAAACTTGCCAGCGGCAACGTCCATAACATGATCATCACCGCGGATCACGGATTCCTCTATCAGGACCGAGATTTGGACGGTACGGAATGGTTGAGCGAACAGCCCAAGGGCGATGCGGTATGGGTGAGAAAGAGACGATTCTCCATCGGATCCAATCTTGCTCCGGGTCGTGCGTTCGTGACATTCAATGCCGCGCAGATAGGAATGGACGATGTTCGGAATGAAGGCATAAGCATTCAAGTGCCGAACTCCATCATGCGCTTGCGCATGCAGGGCGCCGGTGTGAAGTATGTGCATGGAGGAGCAGCATTGCAGGAAATTGTCGTTCCTGTGCTGCATGTCAGTAAGGGACGTTCCGCGGCCGATGATGTGAGGGCTGTGGAATTCACTATTCTGCAACGAACCGACAGGCTTTCCAGCAGACAGTTGACTGTGGAATTCTTCCAGAACGAGCCCGTTGGAGGAAAAGTCCGCGCACGTACCGTATTGGCCGGATTGTGGGGACGTGATGCGGCAGACAATGATGTGCTCATCTCCAATGAGACGCCGGTCGCCTTCGATCTGATTGGGCAGGAGAAAAGCGAACGCCATGTGACGGCTACGCTCATGCTGACCAGTGACGCGGAACGGTTCAATGGAACGAATATCGAACTGCGCTTGCGTGAGAAGACAGCCGGGTCAAATGTGCTGGTCATGCTTGAGCAGAAGGCACGATACTTCTTCAAACAGGGTGTGGTGGCCGACGATGCCGGATTCTTCGACTGATTCGTATTGATGAAAAATAAGTGACTGTGAGGATGCAATGAGCGAGCAAAGCACGAGCGAGAATGGTTGGATCGAGAGTCCTGAACGTAATGCGGATGAGCATGCGCTGAATGCGTTGGACTCCAAGACCACCGACCTGTTCCCCGGGGTCACCGTCCGCAAGGATCTGGTGAACAGGGTCAAGGGCAATGCGTTGGTGCCCTCATATGTGCTGGAGTTCCTGCTCAGCGCATATGCCACGAATACCGACCAAGCCAGTATCGAGTCGGGTGTGGATCGAGTGCGTGCCATTCTTGCAAACAACTATGTGCATCGCGAGGAAGCCAATCTTATCCAGTCGAAAATCCGCGAGAAAGGGAGCCATAGGATTATCGACCGTGTACAGGTGGCTCTTAACGAGAAGACCGACCTGTACGAGGCGACATTTTCCAATCTCGGCATCAGCCAGGTCATTGTCGATCCAAGCCTTGTAAAGGCTTATCCGAAACTGCTGGTGACGGGCATCTGGTGTATGTGCCAGATCGGTTACGCATATTCCGGCGACCCGCGCGAAGTGCCATGGCAGTTGCTGCAGCTCAAGCCTGTGCAGATGTCGCGTGATGATCGCGAAAACTACATGCAGCAACGTTCGCAATTCACCGATAGCGAATGGATCGATCTGCTGATGCAGTCCATTGGGTTCAATCCCGATCTATTCTCCGACCGGGCGAAACTGCTGCATCTGGTACGCATGGTGCCGTTTGTGGAGCGAAACTACAATCTGGTGGAACTCGGGCCGAAAGGCACCGGCAAATCGCACATCTACTCGGAATTCTCACCGCACGGCATGCTCATATCCGGCGGGGAAGTGACAGTGGCCAAACTGTTCGTGAACAATTCCAACGGACACTTGGGGCTTGTGGGCTATTGGGATACGGTGGCGTTCGACGAGTTCTCGGGCAAGGCCAAGAAGGCCGGCCGGGACTTGGTGGACATCATGAAGAACTACATGGCCAACAAGTCGTTCTCCCGTGGCGTCGAGACGTTCCAAGGCGAGGCGAGCATGGCGTTCGTCGGCAACACCTCGCATAACGTGCCGTACATGCTGAAAAACTCTGACCTGTTCGAAGAGCTGCCGAAGCAATACCATGATCCGGCGTTCCTGGACCGCATCCACTTCTACCTGCCGGGTTGGGAGTTCGAACAGATCCGTTCTGAGATGTTCACCAGCGGATTCGGATTCGTGGTCGACTATCTGGCGGAGATTCTGCACAACCTGCGCGATGCCGATTACGGTGACCGGTTCGAGAAGTATTTCGAGTTGTCTTCCACACTGTCCACGCGAGATAAGGACGGCATCAAAAAGACGTTCTCCGGATTGATGAAACTCATCTACCCGGATGGCAAGGCCACTCCCGAACAGATGGAACCGTTGCTACGTTGCGCCATCGAGGGCCGCAAGCGCGTCAAGGACCAGCTGTGCCGCATCGACTCCACCATGGAGGAGGTCGAGTTCACCTACAAGCGTGTGAGCGACGGTGAAGTAGTCGCCGTGCAGACGTTGGAGGAGCTTGACTACCCGCAACTGTATTGGCGTGGGCGTGTAGCTGAGAACTCGGAAGATGAAGGCGAGGCGGAATCGTCTGTTGCCGGTGAAGCCATGGCAATTGCGGGTAACGAGAAAGAAGCGAGTTCTTCTGAGAACGCCAATGCCTTGCCTGTAGCGCGGCAGCAAGAAACAGCTACGATGACTCCAATCGAGCGTCTTGCGGCAAAGGCCGATGGAAAGCAGCGGGAACTGATCGAAAACCAACGTGGAATCACGTATTTCGGATTATTCGGCCCCTACTTGGCCGGGGCAAAGAAAATCGTTATAGAAGATGCATACGTGCGTATGCCGTACCAGCTGCGTAATCTGGCTGAGTTCTTGGAGATGCTGCTGAGATGCAAAAATCCCGATGAGGATGTAGCCGTCCGTCTGGTGACTGGGCATAATGAGTCTGGATTCGTGGAGGCGCAGCTAAATGGTTTGAACGAATTGGCATCGACGTTCGCACAGCTGGGCGTGAACCTCACATACGAATTCAGAGACACTTTGCACGACCGTTCCATTACCGCGGATACCGGCTGGGAAATTCTTCCCGGTCGTGGTCTTGACATCTTCCAGAAATTCGTTGATGGCGATTGGCTCAACCCGTTGCTACGTCATCAACAGCTCCGCCGTGTCAAGGAATGCAAGGTCACGTATAGGCGAATTGATGAGAAATGAGTTGATTTAGGTCTCAGGAGGTAAGAAGAAAGACAATGATGAATTGGACGGATGCGGTTCAGGCGATTTGTGCCATTATAAGTACAATTGGCGGCATTGGTGCACTTGGCGTTAGTGCATGGCAAATTTATTTGGCTTCAAAGCAGATGAGAGAAACATCAAAGCAATCAAAACAAGAGAGTGAAGACCGTAACCGCCCATATATTTCGATGGATGTTGTTCCGGGTCTTGGCGGAGTTGGCTGTTGGGATTTAAAGATAAGCAACACGGGAGGATCTCCCGCAAGAGACATATCAATTTCATTGTTGCACGATCATTTTTTATCCGATGAAGATGGTTCATATTTAAAAGATAAGCTTGAAGCTTTTTGCTCCACACAGTTTGATTTAATGCCAGGAGCGTCCCGTAGAATTTATTGGTCGATTTATTCTGCAGATGAGAGCAGGGTATTAGAGGGGGCTCCTCTTAAAGGAGTTATTTCCGCTAGGTATTCGTGGAAAAATGATTCTAAAATAATCGCAGATTATGAGGACAACTTGCCATATGACTGTGAGAATGCACCGATTCCCGCACCCTCGACGGGCTCGAAGAGAGAGGGTAAATCCGAAGCGGACTCATTAAAAAACATAGAGTATGCACTTAGAAGTATTTCTCATCAAATTGGTGAACTCGCAAGATAAGAAAAAACGCGCTAAGTTGGTGCATGTATTTCATATTATGGAATGGATCGATTTTGGTGCAATGATTAAAATTTATGTTGTATTTATAATTTGAATTCTGGAAGGAAGATATGACCTGTGTTAGATACTGATTTTCAGCCGATAGACAATGAAGAACTATAATTGCAAAGAGATGTAAATTACAAATATGTTATGCGATATCAGTGATTTCATATTCAGTATCAAACTAAATCAACTTGTCATTGGGAAAATACCAAATTATTGAGTATGATGTTTGATGTAGAGTCCAATGGGATTGCCGAGGTTATCAAATATAAGTCTTTAGGTGGCTGTAAATCCTACTGCATAATCATTGGTATAGAAAAGAAACACTACTGATGAGAGAATGCATGCAGAATTTTCAGAAAAAAAGGTTTGTATGTTGACTTTTGAATTTGGTGGGAATGTCGTTGTATAGCTTCAATATAGCTATGATCGTGTATACGTATGTCTAGAAATAAAGCTAATGCAAGAAGAGAGTCTTTCTGATTATTCTCGCTACTTTTTGTTGCTAACAAAGTTAGCTGCTTGTATTTATCTGAAGTTTTAAATTCATTAAGAATTGTCTTAATTTCCTGATCGGTTGCTCCAAGTAAAGGGATTTTATCGTTTTTAGCTATTTTTGTGTTGATGGTAGGAAGATGAGTTTCCTGCAAAATTGAAAAAATCTGTTGACTATTTTTGAGATATACTTGTTTGCTGTTGATTTCCCTGTCAATTAATAGCTGAGTGTTATATATGACGCTGTCTCGAATATTTAGTATAGCATTCTTAATGCTTTGGGTGATCATATATTTTATTCTCTGTGTCTTTTTAAGAAATGTAAAAAATACTATAATATATAGTAGTATTGAAACACCATTTGTTATTGCTGTTATTAGTGATAGCAATGCATTATAATGGAAAATGAATGGAATAAATATGAAGAGTAAAGAAAACATCAGAAAGAAAATTATACTGAATGACCAGTATATGTATCTATCTAACGAGAAGTCTTTAGTCTTAGGTGCCTCTATTATTCTTATTGAGAAGAATGATACTATTGCTGTATAAAATACAGTATATATAAGTACAATAACGAGATTGTTATTAATTATAGTCGAATTCTTTTTCGAGAGAAGGTTGATTACTAATACTATAGTAAAGTAAATTATGCCCGAAAGAACAAAAAAGATGTATGTGAATTTCTGTTTTTTAACGTCTGTATACTCATTCAGTATATTTTTAAGGTGATCTATTTTTTCGCAGGAAATCTTAATATCTTGGTTAAAGATAACTTGTTTTTTCGCATATTCTTCTAGAGATAGAAAGAGAAAATCGGAAAACCATACAGTTAGTATTGCAAATATTATACTGTAACGCGTCAGTTCAGGGAATATGACAGAGCTGTATACTGTTCCAGCAAAACATGTGTAAGAGTTTATTTTACATATTCTTATAAGAAAGAATTCCGGAAGTGATGACAATGATGTTGTGGAAATGAGAAAAGAAGTTGCGAAGCATATTCCTAGGAGGGTAAATAAATCACTGAATCCTGATCCATTTATTGCTTCTTTCCAAAAATCAGAAAAATAAAGGTCTTTATGAGTAATTTCCCATAGCAAATAGCGCAAAAACTGCATGGGAATAATCATAAAAACAGCGTAGAGAGATCTTTTTACTACATCACGCCATTCGAATTCTTTATATATCATTTTGTTTCTTCAATTCTGTTGTAGTTTAAGTAGTGATAGCTAATGATTATAGTAATAGTTATTCCGCTGATGCAGCGGGGATGTGACAAATATCTTAAAGTCATCAGTGTAATAAACGGCGACTATTTGAACATCATCTAAAATGATGCAGAACCTCCGGTATATCGGTAGAGACGAGATGTACGAATATGCCACAACACGAGCCGATTTCGTCGACGTGTATGGCGATCCGTCCGGCCGCAAGACGAACAGCGACATGTGGACGAGTTTCGGCGTAGGCTTGGGTTTCTGTTACCCGGATGGGGCGTTGAATATTCGAGGCGGCTATATTGCGGTCGATCTGTACTTCACTGACACGTTCCAGTACACGAAACTTTACGCTATGAGGGATTCCGTTGAACGGATACTAGCACATCTGGGCGAGGTGATTTGGAACGAGCCGGAAGCTGACAAGAAAAACCGACACCTTTGGGTGCGGCATGACGTGGATTTTGCCAGTGACATGACGGAAGCCTACCGGTGGATGACGGACGGGCTGCTCGCCATGCGCAATGTGTATGAGCTGCTCGGCTGATGTTTTGGCCGTTTCGACTGCTGTGCGTTCAATGCTTCATACAATGAACGTAGTCATCCGAAAAGAGGCCGCCATGAAGTACGGGATGAGAAAACCCAGCTGGAAGAAGAGCCTGTCCGCGCGCACGAAAGGCCGTGCCACCCGCGCGGTCAAGAAAGCGTTGATCCCCGGCTGCGGCAAGAAGGGCATGGGATAGCTGCATCCCAAGCGCAAGCTGTACAACACCATCTACAAGAAGACCACGTTCAGTCTGTTCGACCTGTTCAAGTAACCAGGGCTAAAGGAGGGAATCACATGTGTTCCAATCCAGACACATACGAGTTCCGACTTTCATCAGACCTTCCTCAACAGAGCGCCGTTCCTACTGATACGTTTTCTGCCTTGCGGGAAGTCCATGAATATTCAGCGGAGAACGGTCCGCGTTTCCACACGGCTGCTGAGATGTTTGATTCTCTGGGAATATGACAGGTCCCGCCATGAGAACATTACGTATGGCGGGATCTAGTGCTTCTGTAGCACTGTTGCTGAATCGCGTGCGGCACTCAGGCGAGCATGGCCTCGATGTTGTTGCCTTCCAGATCGTGCACGAAAGCGGCGTAATAGGTCGGTCCGTAGTTCGGCAACCAATGCATGGTGAACTGACGGAAACGATTGTAGCCGGCGCCGCCTAGCATGCAATACGGGAAACGACGCCGGCCGCAACGACCGGCCAAGACGGACGGAACACACGAAAAGGCGAATCAAACACAGCATGGGCAAGAACGGCACGCAACCAACAACGAAAAACGTCACACCGGCGGTCACGCCATGGGGTAAGAATCGTGTGAAGAACACCGAAACCGGCAAGCACGTGCTCATCATGCCGGGCATTGGATACACCGTAGACCGACCGCTGCTGTACTGGGCAGCGCAGGCGCTTGCGGCCAACGGATGGTTCGTGGACCGGCTCGACCTGAAACTGACGGAAAGCGTCGAGTTTCCGGAAATGATCGCCTGCATGGAACGCGTGGTCGACGAATGGCGCAAGGCGGCGCTCGAACATGCTGCCGAATCGGGTGAGGAGCCGCAGTTGCTGGTCGTCACCAAATCGCTCTCCACACTCTCATATCCGCATTCCGCAAAACTAGGATTGCGCGTGGTGCTGCTCACCCCGGTACTCAATCCGCCGCCATTCGACAAGCACAAGTCGGTCATTCCCGCGCCGCTGCCGGGAACTGCCGGCAGCCCGATGCCGCTAATCTGCGCAGGTGACGCCGACCCATACTACGATGACGCCAAAGCGCATCTGCTCACCGACCATGTGCGCACGTATGCTGGTGCCAACCATTCCATCGAAGTGCCGGACGATTGGCAGACGTCGCTCGACTACCTGAAACAGGTCACGCAGGCCATCGTCGACTACGCCGGCTGAAAAGAGCGGGACGGAATATGCGCATCGTATTGCAGAAGGTCAGTGAAGGATCCGTCGACGTGGTCGACGAGACAAGCGGAGAAGTCGACACCACATTCGAACCACAGCATATAGGCATCGGCTATGTGCTGCTTGTCGGAGTGGAAGACACGGACGGAGCGAAACAAATCGACTGGCTCGCCCGCAAAATCGCCAACCTACGCGTCTTCGAAGACGAGAACGGCAAAATGAACCGTTCCATCCACGACGTGAACGGCAGTGTGCTGTCCATCTCCCAATTCACGCTATACGCGGACGTGCGCAAAGGCAACCGCCCAAACTTCGTGAAAGCCGGAGCGCCCGCGCACGCCGAACAGACATGGCACGGATTCAACGACGCCCTGCGCTCACAAGGACTCGAAGTAAAAGAAGGACGATTCGGCTCCCACATGCGCGTGCGTCTCGCCAACGACGGTCCGGTCACCATCATCCTTGACACCGACGAACTCGGCGTCTGACCCAGAACCCAACGTGAAACCCTATATCCGACGATTGTCATAGGGTAAAACGCATGGGAATATGGAACGACCGCAAATTGATCGTCAACTGCCTGCCGTTGACTGAATCCGAACGTGCGCAATTCATACGTGCCGCGAAAGACATGCCACAGGAATTCGTCGGCGATTCGGCCCAACGGGGAAGCATGAGCTGGACCGCCGCAGTACCGGAGGAACTCAAAGCCAAAGCCACCGCGGTCATCGGCAACATCGCGCCCGAGGAATGCGCGCAATGCCCCAAACTCGAATGGTTGCAAACCTGGAGTGCCGGCGTCGACAAATACCAGCGACCCGGCATCCTGCAGCCCGGATCCATGCTCACCAATGCCACGGGCGCATATGGGCAAAGCGTCTCCGAACACATGTTCGCCATGATGTGGGCCATCATGAAGAACCTGCACATCTACGCGGCAAGCAACCCGAACGCCATGTGGCAGGACGCAGGACGCGCCATCAGCCCCAACGGAAAAACGGCGCTCGTCATCGGAACCGGCGACATCGGATCACACTTCGCACGACTCTGCAAAAACGTCGGAATGACAACCATCGGCATTCGCCGTAATCCCGCCGTCGAAGCGCCGGGCATCGATCATATGGTCGGTTTCGATTCCCTCGACGACGTCCTGCAATACGCCGATGTGATCGCCATGTGCGTACCATCCACTCCGACAACGTACCACCTGCTCAATGCGGAACGCATTGCATCTCTCAAACCTGACGCCATCATCATCAACGCGGGCCGCGGCGACGCCATTGAAAGTCAGGCGCTTGCCGACGCGCTCGCGGAAGGACGAATCCGTGGTGCCGCGCTCGATGTGACCGAACCGGAGCCGCTGCCGGCCGACTCGCCGCTGTGGTGCGAGCCGAAATGCCTCATCACCCCACATGTGGCGGGAGGCAACCATCTTGAGATCACCGAACGCAGTGTCATCTCCATTGCATTAGGCAACGTCCGCTGCTACGCCAACGGTCAGTCGCTCGACAATCGCATGCCCATCAAAAGCTGACGGTCGCGCGTGCGGGGAGACCCGTATGATGGCAGTCGGGAAGAAAGGAAGGGTATGACATTGAACAAATGGCGTCGTGCGACGGAATGGTTCATGACGGCATTGGCGTTGGTGTTCCTGTTCGCGTATTCGTGGGAAGTTCTGGCGAGGACGCATATCCTGTTGTGTGAAATGGTGATCAACATCATCTGGATGGTGTTCATCGCCGACTGCGTCGTTTCGATCCTGCTGGCGGAAGATAAGAAAACCTGGTTCAAAGACAATCTGCTGATGCTGGTGTCCATCGCATTGCCCGTCTTCAGGCCATTGAGACTGCTGCGTCTGGTGGCAGTGCTCAACGTGCTCAATCGTACCGGTGGCATGGCGGTGCGTGGGCGCATCACACTGTACACATGCTGCAGCGTGACACTACTGATGTATATCGGTGCCCTTGCCGAATTGGATGTGGAACGTGGGGTTCCAGGCGCTTCCATCACCGATTTCGGTGAAGCGATATGGTGGTCGTTCGTGACCGTCACCACAGTCGGCTATGGCGATTTGTCCCCGGTGACATGGCAGGGAAGATGCATCGCCATCGGACTGATGATAACCGGCGTTGCCCTGATCGGCATCGTCACCGCGACGCTGGCTTCATGGATTGTCGACCGTGTTCGTGACGAGACCGACAAGCGTGCGGATGAGGCGGAATCGGAAGCGGAACAGTTGCGCCACAATGTGCGGGAACTGACGGACACCGTCAACCAGCTGCGCGATGATATCGCGCAGCTGCACAGGTTATAGCGGTTCTCATGCCTGCACCGGTATTATCGGTCGGTTCCACGGTCAACGCGACGGTATCTGTGGGCGTGCTCGAAGCCGCCACCGATTACAAGGGTCAGCGCTCGCTGCCGCGCGACTTCTCCATAGAACTGAAGCAGGGCTCCATTACCAACCAGCGTAGATCGGGCCGCTGCTGGAATCCGAACCGGTGGAACTCGATCCATGGCAGCCGCTCACCAAGCGTTGCCGCTGATATAACCGGTATGGAGCGAAGCCGTGGCTGGGATTGCAGCCACGGCTTTCCTGTTCCGCTGTGCTGATACTCTTTCATAAGAACAAATGTGCGAACGATTGGGGTTCAGTTGGCGGATACTTTGTCATGGCTTTCCGACGAACTACGCAGCGAATGCAGTCAGCCTGTATTGCAGCGTGCCCGTGGAATCGCCAACCAGTGGCGTGCGAAAATGTCGGATCTGCATTGCCTGAACGACTCCGATTCCGACCGCATCACCCTGCATGCCAATATGCGGGGCACCACCTCACCGTCCAGCCGATACGAAGTGCAAGCCACGCTTGATTTGCATGATGAGCTTTTCTTGGCCAGGTATTGCTCGTGCCCCGCGTTCAACGGTTCGCAGCACGGTTATGGCACGTATTCGTCAGCATATTCGCCCAGCTACCGCAACAATCCAAAATATCGCAGTTTCGATGATGATGACGATGAATACGATTATGTCGATGATTATGATGATTTCGGTTCAGGATCGACGTTTGGTCATGTGCAGGACGATGACGAGTTCGATTCGGATCCGGCTGGGGGGCGCCGCTATACCGGCATGTGCAAGCATGTCGCCGCAATGCTGCTGCTGTTTCTTGACCAGCCCGAACGGTTCCGCGGATTCAAGCGAAGTGGCGTGACCTCGCATATCCTATCCGACTACATGCGTGCGCTGGATGCGAAGAATGACAATACCGGTCAAAGCGCGCAGCTTGACGTGCTCAAGCGCATCGTCGACGCGAAAAGCCGTCTCGCCGACGAGCAACGAGGCGTCATTACGCAAGGGGCCACGAAAACAAAACGCAAGAGCGGTTCCATCATAGTGAAACCGGGAAGCGTGCGTCTGGAGCCCACGCTGATCATGAACCGTGAGCTGTGGAGCCTGACGTTGAAAATCGGCTGCGGCGACGCAAGTTATATCATCAAAAGCATTTCCAAATTCGTAGCCGACATGCACAACGGGGCATACGTGTCATACGGGCAGAAACTCTCGTTCACCCACACTCCGGACATGCTCGAACCGTTCTCGCTGCAGCTGTTCCGATTCCTGCAAGGTGTTGTTGGATCACGTGCCGCAGCGCAACTGCAGAACAACTACTATTACGCGCCAGACGTGCGTATCGAACGTGAAATCATGCTTACCGATGGGGAATTGTGCGATCTGCTGAACCTGTTCGAAGCGGAACCGCAACAGGACTACATCGAAGACGTGCTGATAGCACGCGGGCCGCTGGAAGCTCCCAAGCATGAGGGGCGTGAGAGGGCGCGGCAGCTCACTCCGGATGATTTCGCCCATACGGATGACGCCGCTCCGGGCTATGTCGAAGTGGCCACGCCAGGGGAGTCCAGATCGCATACTATCGCCATATTCGATGGCAATCCGCAATTTCGGTTCATCGCCGAATATGTGAAGGAAGGCGCTTCGTCGGGCGTGCGTATCACGTCGAACCGTACCATCACGGATCGGATTGTTGGGCAGCGGGGCGTGTACCTCATGAGTGCCGAGCATAACGGCACTCCGATGGATTCCCATATGATGCCAGTGAGCGGACTCTTCCGTTGTACCGACAGCATCCTTCCCGCAGTGGACGCGTTGATGACATTGTGCGCGTCGAACGTTAGCGATGGTGTGTTCATTGCGGAAAACGACTGGCCCATGTTCGCACGAACAATACTGCCAAAACTTACCGAAGCGGGCATTGGTTTCGACATTCCACAGGAAGTCGCCGAACAGATGGGAGCCGACTGCCAGATCGAATTCTACTTGGACCGTGATCTGCAGGGCATCACCTGCGAGGCTGTGGCACGATACGGCGATTTTGTGTTCCAGTTGGTGCCGACCGCCAAAGCGCTACGAGGCGTGATTAATCCGGACTCGCGGTCGAAAGCGGCGCTCATCAAACGAGATACGGCCCGCGAATCATTCGCGGTGCAGGTGGTTCGCCAGCTTTTCCCGACATGGAGTTCCATTGACGTGGCGCGGATTCGTGAGGAAGACGAACAGACTATTCTGCTCTTGCTCACCGAAGGCGTGGATATCTTGCGCTCGGTCGGGCAGGTGTTCTCCACGGCCGCGTTCGACGGCATGATGATGCCAGGCAGCCCTACAGTGAAGGTCGGACTGTCCATCGACTCGAATCTGGTTGAGATTTCGCCGATAGCCGACGAAGTGCCGATGAACGAGGTCGGCGCGTTGCTGAATTCCTACCGCAGGAACCGCCGCTACCATCGATTCAAGGACGGTACGTTCGTTGATCTGAAGAATGCCGATCTGCATGAACTTGATCAGATTGTCACAGATCTTGACCTTGATGAGCAACAGATTGATTCCGGAAGAATCACCATTCCCGGATATCGGGCGTTCCTCTTGGATGCTCAAGTTGATGACGACGGCAAAAGCGAATCGTTCGTCGACTATGTCAACGATGTGAAAATCATCGACCCAAAACGATACGAAGTGCCCCGCAACCTCAAAAACGTACTGCGCCCATACCAGGTGGAAGGCTTCCAATGGCTTTCCACCTTGTGGGACAAAGGTTTCGGTGGCATTCTCGCCGACGAAATGGGTTTGGGCAAATCCGTGCAATTGCTGTCACTGGTGGAAGCTCGCAAGGGCAGTGGTCCCGCGTTGATCGTCTGCCCGGCGTCCTTGGTATACAACTGGGCCGCCGAATGCGAAAAATTCACGCAAGATCTGACCATCGAAGTCGTGGCCGGCACGAAAGCGCAACGGCGCAAGCTCATCGCAGCCGTGGCACAGCAATGGAACAATTCGACTGAAACCAACGAAACGCAGCAAACCGATGTGGTGATCACCTCTTACGATTTGCTGCGTCGAGATGTGGATGATTATGCCGACTGCCGATTCGCATTGATGGCACTCGACGAGGCGCAATACATCAAAAACCATGCCACGAAGTTGGCGAAAGCCGTCAAACAGATCACCGCCGAACACCGGTTCGCATTGACGGGAACCCCCATCGAAAACCGGTTGAGCGAACTGTGGAGCATCTTCGACTTCCTCATGCCCGGATTGCTGGGAACCTACACGAAGTTCCGAGAAAAATACGAACAGCCGATCATGGCACCCGGTTCTGAACATTCCGTCATGGCTGACAAACTGCAGGCTTTGGTCGGACTGTTCATTAAGCGACGTCTGAAAAAAGACGTGCTGACCGATTTACCTGACAAGTTCGAAAACGTGCTCACCGTCAAACTGGAAGGCGAACAGCGCAAACTCTATGCGGCGCACGAGCAACGGTTGCGCGCCACCCTTACCAAAACCAAGGACGCCGACTTCAATACGAAGAAGATTCGAATCCTTGCGGAATTCACACTGTTGCGCGAAATCTGTTGCGATCCGAGACTCGTCTATGCGGATGCGAAAAACGCTTCCGCCAAACTTGACGCCATCTGCGAACTCGTATCCACGTGCATGGACGAAAGCAAGAAAGTGCTTGTATTCTCGCAGTTCACTTCATTCCTTGACCTGATTGGTACACGTTTGGCTGAACAGGGCGTGGACTTCTACACCATCACCGGCGAGACACCGAAGAAACGCCGTGTGGAACTGGTGGACGAATTCAATGGCAACGATGTTCCCGTGTTCCTCATCTCGCTCAAAGCGGGCAATACGGGGCTGAACCTTGTGGGTGCGTCCGTAGTGGTGCACGCCGACCCGTGGTGGAACGCGGCCGCGCAGAACCAGGCCACCGATCGTGCGCACCGCATCGGACAGACGCAGGATGTGAACGTGTACCAGATCGTAGCCAAAGACACCATTGAGGAACGCATCCTCAAACTGCAGGAGAAGAAAAGTGAGCTTGCCCAACAGTTCACCGACGGCACCGCATCTGGAGGCGTCGGCACACTCAGCAAAGACGACTTGCTCGACCTGCTGGCATAACAATCAACGTACCTGCCGCTTGCTTGAACGCACACGATACGAAAGCAACAGGTAAAGCGCACACTGCGGCAACACACCATGAGGCGACGTTCATGCCATAGGCAAAAGGCATATGAGGCTAAGATCATGGTTTCCGGATTAAAGATTGATGCCTGCTGATAATAGACGCCAGTGAGACGCGGTTTGCATATTTCCGACGATAGGCGTATATATAATCGTGCAAGTTTCAGGGAAGGTGAAAATCCTTACTGGCGGTAACGGTACGACTGACGTTCATAACGGTCCCATGCCGAAGCCCGCGACCCGCGAAAGCGGCTGATCCGGTGAGAATCCGGAGCCAACGGTCAAAGTCCGGATGGAAGAAACGGGGCTCAACATGAGTGTATCCTCACCAAACAATACCCAAAACAACGACGCCGAAATCGCCAGCGAAAGCATGACGCGCCCCGACAACGCGCATTCCACAGGCGTGGCCGACTCTGGACGCTGGTCCACCAAACGCATCGCCATGTATGCGCTGTTCGTGGCGCTGTCGATGGCCGTCAGCTTTGTGGAATTTCCCATTGTGCCGGGCGTTGAATGGCTGAAATATGATCCATCCGGCATTGTCAGCCTGGTGGCAGGTTTCGCCTACGGGCCAGCGGCGGCGGTAATCGTCAGCGTGCTTGGTTTCCTGCCGCACCTGTTTACCAACCCATGGGGCACGCTTATGGCCGTGCTCGTGGCTTTGGCATTATCCGTGCCGGCAGCACTGATCTATCGCAGGAACAAGACCCGCAAAGGCGCGGTCATCGGCATCATCGTCGGTGCGATCGCGGCCTTGGCGGTGGCGATTGTGGGCAATGTGATCGTCACACCGTTCTACGCGCACATGACCACCGCACAGGTCGTGGCATTGATCGTGCCGGCGCTTCTGCCGTTCAACGCGTTGAAATTCACCATCCATGGCGTGGTCACCTTCCTGATCTACAAGCCGATCTCCAACCTGTTGAACCGCTGAGCCTCGTTCACCATATCGATTCCGCATATTGATGAATAGGAAGGAACCTTTCGACGTATGGAAGGTTCCTTTCGTTTATGAAAGACTTTTTCCATGAATCCTGACAGCGCCACGAACACCATCGCGGTCGAACTGCACGATATTCGTTTCACCTACGACTCCGGCGCGACCTGGGCGCTCGACGGCGTGAACCTGACCGTTCGCCAAGGCGAACGTGTATGCTTGGCAGGACCAAACGGATCGGGCAAATCCACACTTTCACGCATCATCGCAGGACTTGCCGCACCCGATGCCGGACATGTCACGTTGTTGGGAAACAACGTATTCGATGACTCCGGCGCGCACGCTGATGCTTACCGCAGCGCCCGGCATGGTATCGGGGCGGTTTTCCAACATCCGGAAGATCAGATCGTCACCACCGTTACCGAGGATGATGTTGCCTTCGGTCCGGAAAACCTCGCCATTGCGCATGATGATATCGATATGCGCATCGCCATGTCACTTGACGCAGTCGACATGAGCGGACAACGAGAAGCCGATCCCACGCGAATGAGCGGAGGCCAACAGCAGCGCGTCGCCATCGCCGGCATGCTTGCCATGAATCCCGAAATCCTCGTGCTCGACGAGCCTACCGCCATGCTCGATCCGCAAGGCCGTGCCGACATCATGCATATTCTTGACGAATTGCAGCAGCACGGCACAACCATCATTCTCGTCACCCACCATCGTGACGAATTCGTCAATGCCGACCGCATCATTCGCCTGGATAACGGGCGTATCGTGCAAAGCGCTCGCGGTAATACTGCAAGTATTCCGGAAATGGACGAATCAGGCACAGCGCAAGAAGACAACCCAATTGCCAAATCCAATATTGCAAATGGCGCATCGAAGCCAACATCAGCTGTACCAATCATTGAAATCCATAATCTGATATATCAATATCCAAACAGTAGCAAGCCTGTGCTCGATAAGCTTTCCATAACCATCAATGAGGGTGAAACCGTGGCCATCACAGGGCATAACGGTGCAGGCAAAACCACCCTCGCGCGTCTTCTCTGCGCGCTGGAACAGCCGCAATCTGGCAGCATTACCGTCAACACCATTCCCGTCGCACGCCAACGCGCCAACGGCAATATGCAGTCGCTCAAGCGTGCGGACCGCGAGAAACTGCGCGCCACCATCGGCTACGTCATGCAGCACCCCGAACGTCAGCTTTTCGCCGAAACCGTAGCCGAGGACGTCGCCTACGGTCCGCGCAACCAACGGCTTGATGAAGCGCAAGTGGATGAACATGTCAGCCAAGCCATGGCATTGCTGCATATTGAACATCTTGCCGACCGTTCGCCATTCGACCTTTCCGGCGGGCAGCAACGACTCGTTGCCATAGCGGGCGTCATCGCATGCCAACCGCGGATTCTCATTATGGACGAGCCGACCGCGGGACTTGATGAAGCGGCCACAACCCGCGTGCACAATCTCATCCAAACCCTCCACGCACAAGGCATCACCATACTCATCATTTCCCATTCGCAAGCGGAAATCGACGTACTTGCCGACCGGACGATCGCGCTTGACGCTGACCGGAACGTTGGTGGAAAAGTTCGTGATGCCGAGCCTGGTTCTGCTGTCGAATCGGCAGGTTCGAAGAATCTGCACACGCTTGGCTCCGGACATGCAAAGGAAGACGTCCGTGAAAACCGCAGTTTTATGGAACGGCTTGACCCGCGCGTGAAGATGGTGGGCGCGTTGGCGGTCATGTTCTCCGCATTCGCCATCCGCTCTTTCTGGCAGTTACTGGTGGCCGCACTGTTGACCGGCATGATCGTTGCGACATCAGGCATCGGCGTGAAACAACTGTTCAAATCGATTCACATGTTCCTTGCATTGTTCGTGTTCTGCGGACTGCTCAATGTGTTCTTCGTACAATCCGGCAACGTTCTTGCGAACATCGGACCGATTCCAATCACCGACGACGGTGTGCGTATCGCTATACTGTACGCCTGCAGATTCGTTGCGGTCATTATCGTCGGAGCGGTATTCCTTGCCACGACCACTCCCACGGCCATTACCGACGCATTCGAAGCGTTGCTCAAACCTTTCGCAAAATTCGGCATACATGCGCAGGAGATCGCGTTGGTGATGAGCCTCGCACTGCGGTTCCTGCCCACGTTAGGAGGCGAAGCGAAAGCCATTGTGGATGCGCAATCAGCTCGAGGTGGCAGCATCGAAACGGGAACGTTCGTGCAGCGTATCAAGGCGATGGTTTCCATCATCATTCCGGTGTTCGCAGGGGCGATACGCCATGCCGACAATCTCAGTCTCGCACTCGACGCGCGATGCTATGAAGAGGGTATCGCACGCACACATTGGCGCGTGATGAGCATCGCCAAACGAGACATTGCCGCGGGCGGTGTGGTTGTGGCATATGTGGCTGCGTTGGTTCTGATCGCTGGACTAAACTGAAGGCAGTCGGCGGATTTTACCGTCCTCACGCTACTCTTGAGCAAGCATCACAGATAAGAATGGAATTAGTTATGGCATTAACCAAAAAGCAGGTCAAGCAGCTGCGAGGCCTGGCCACCAAGCTCAATCCGCTCATCCAGGTCGGCAAGAACGATCTGAGCGAAAACGCCATCAAGCAGGCGGACGAAACCATCGAAAAGCGTGAGCTCATCAAGTGCTCCGTGCTCGACGGATCCGGTCTGACCGCCAAGGAAGCAGGCGAGGGATTGGCTGAAGAACTGAACGCGGAACTCGTGCAGGTCATCGGCAACCGTTTCGTGCTCTACCGCCGCTCCCATCGCGACGACGTGGAACATATCCGCCTCGTACGCGAATAAAGCGGGAAACTGACGCGACCAAACATAACAGGGCGGGTGCTTTCTGAAAACCAATCAGAAGACACCCGCCTTGCTGCAATGAAAATAAACAATCGAAAGTCAGGAAACCCCATGAAGGAGTGCTATCAGCGCGCCTGATTCCATTCGGGCTTCCATGTGTACTGCATGTCGTACGCGCTGGCCCAGAACATGTATTCGTTCTCCACGCCGGTCACGAAAATGTCGATCAGCTCGCGCTTGCGCTCCTCGCTCGCGTCGGCCACCAGTTTCTCGATATGATCGAGCAGCCACACGGAATCCTGCCAGAACTCGTCGGTCTTATACATGTCGACCCAGCTCTTGTACGGATTGTCGTCGAGCGTGTCCGCGAACTCGGCGGCAAGACGATAACCGTAATCCGCATACACCCAGGCGCACGGCAGCACGGCCACGAGAATGTCGAGAATATCCTTGCCATAGGCGATGGAAAGGATATTCGACGTGTAGGCACGCGCGAAGGCCGACTGGCGCACATTGTTCATCTGCTCTTCGGTGATGCCATAGCTGGCCAAGTAGGAGCGGTGTACTTCGGTCTCGACCTGCAGGGCGCCGTTCTGCACCTTGAGCATGAACGCCATGATTTCAGGGTCGGTGGCCTTGGCTAATCCCAAAGCGTGCACTCTGGCGTAATCGTTCACATAACGAAAATCCTGCAGCAGATAGAAGGCGAAACGCTCGCGTTGCAGTGTGCCTTCGCCAAGCTCGCGGATGAACGGCTGCTGGTAGCCTTCCTCCCAAACCAGGTCGGCGGCCTTGCGCATGCGCTGCGCGAACGGCGGAAGATTGTCGTGTTGGATGCCTTTGGCGGCGTCGAACTCATAATCGAAATCGGTTGTTGATGTCACAGCAGTCACTAGACATGCCTCCCTACGCTGGTGTTAACCATCAGGTTCAAAGGGTTCAGGCCTCACTTGGCCCATCTCAACCCGACGAACACGGGTTCCCCTGCATTACGCCGTACATTATGGCAAAGCCGCACGAAATGTGCAAGAGCCCGTCCGTCGAATGGAATCGTGCCGCATGATGCGAACACAGGCGATGTTCGGTTGAGGGCGAGTGCAAGAATGGAACGTATGACTGAAAAGCAAGTTGCGAAGAACACCATCGAAAAGCTGGCTATCGTCGTGGTGACGTACAGGCGTCAGCAGCTGCTCGCCACCCTGTTCGAATCCATCGAAAAACTCACTGTGGCGCCATGGCGTATCATCGTCGTGGACAACGAGCACAGCGAGGCGACCCAAGGCATGGTCGACGATTTCCGTGAAGCGGTCACCGCGCAGTGGGGCAATACCATCGCCGACCAGTCGGGCAACGAAAGCCGTGTGGTGTACGCGCCGCAATCCGACAACCTCGGCGGCGCAGGCGGCTTCTCCGCAGGTGTGAAGAAGGCATACGAGCTGGGTGCGGAGTGGTTCTGGGTGATGGACGACGACGTGGCCGTGATGCCTGAGGCCATCGAAAGGCTCGCCAAGTGGACCGGCAGCCATGATGTGATCCAGGGAAGCCGATACGACTACGACGGAGGCCCGTTCTACTGGCAGTACGATTTCATCGTGCCTCTTGGCATTCCCAATCCGATCGCTCCGGCCGCGTTCGGGCGTCCCGGCTATCGTGTGATGGACACCTTATGCTTTGAAGGCGGCCTGTTCCGCCGCAATATCGTGGAACAGATCGGTTTGCCGGATCCCCGCTTCTTCATCTACTGGGACGATACGATGTACGGCTATCGCGCCAGCAAGGTCACCAATCCGATCGTGGTGCCTGACGTGATCCTGCGACGTACGCGCGAGATCGGTAACTGGGATATCGCCGGCGTGCGTCAGCTCAACTCCACTTCCGACATGAACCGCTACCACATCATGCGCAACCGTGGCTACATGGCACGCTATTTCATGTCGTTCGGCGATTACCGTCCGCTGATGTTCGGCTTTGGCACGTTGCTGACCGCCGCCAAGGAGGTCATTCGCTTGGTGATGGTGGACCGTGAGCATGCCAAGACCGGCTTGGTGCAGATTGCCAAGGGTTGGTGGGATTCGCGCAAGCTGCTGCATGATCCGGATTGGAAGCCGATGCCGCCGCTCAAGTAATGTTGTCGCGCCGTTTTTCAGACGGCTGTTTCCTTACGATTCGCCCCATGCCGATGCGTTGCGTTGGCATGGGGCGAATCGTTTGCAGAAAACAATCGCAAATATTTGCGTTTCATTGCGACAGATTATGCAATCGTATTCATCAATTGTGTATTGTCGGCGCGTTTTGGGGCATGGGGCGAGTTACTATGGCGTTTACCGGTTCGATATACCCACTATGTACCTTGATAGGAGAGGTCGAAGATGATTGAAACTGCACAGGCATTTGGCGTTGACATTGGCGGCTCCGGCATTAAGGCAGCCCCGGTTAACCTCGAGAAGGGCGAATTTGCTGAACCGCGTCTGAAGATCCTCACCCCGGAGGTTTCCACTCCGAAGGCCGTTGGCGAAATCGTTCGCCAGCAGCTCGAGCATTTTGAGGTTCCTGAGTCCGCTCCGGTCGGCATCGCATTCCCCGCTCCGATTCATGTTGGCGAGAAGCTCGGCTACATGGCCAATCTGGACCAGTCCTGGGTTGGCGTGGACGTCACCGAAGTGTTCTCCGAAGCTTGCGGCCGTCCGGTCACCGTGGTGAACGACGCTGATGCGGCCGGTCTTGCCGAACAGCAGTTCGGCGCAGCCAAGGGTCAGGACGGCCTGGTCGTCGCCACCACGCTGGGCACCGGCATCGGCACCGCGCTGATCTTCAACGGCGAGCTCATTCCGAACACTGAGCTCGGCCATTTGGAACTGCTCAAGGGCAAGGGTGACGCCGAGAAGTACGCGGCATCCTCCATTCGTGAAAAGCTCGATATGGGCTACAAGAAGTGGGCCAAGCGTCTGACCAAGTATTATTCCCTGATGGAGTTCTACTTGGATCCGCAGCTGTTCGTCGTCGGCGGTGGCGTGTCCCGCGTGTCCGAGAAGTTCCTGCCGTACATCGACATCAAGACCCCGATCGTCGCAGCCAAGCTGCACAATGAGGCTGGCATCATCGGCGCTGCGTACTACGCAAGCATCAAGCAGAAGTGATGTCGTGAACCATAAAGGTTCCTAACCTTCATATAAGCGAGAGCCGTCCGATTCATCCGTCGGACGGCTCTTGTTATTCCTCTGATGATCGCATGGCGAATGCATCCTTCTTGCTCGATGCAACACTTGCGCAACCCAGAGAGTATGGTGGAGACCATGCGTTTTTCCTCCAGAGTCGATATCAGTGAGCCCAATCCCATCGCCAAAGCCGAAGCGGAAGCCAAAGCAAACGGCATCACACTCGGCAAACTCAACGACTCCAATCCAACCAAACATGCGCTCGCGTCGGAACTATTGCCGGACATCTACGGAGCGGAGCCACGCGGGCAACGATACGCACGCGAAGCGCTGGCCGCATTCCTGCATGAACAAGGCAATACCGCTACCGCCGACGACCTATACATATTGAGCTCGACGTCCGAAGCGTACTCATGGCTGATCAAACTGCTCTGCAATGCAGGTGACGCCGTGCTCGCACCGAAGCCGGGATATCCGCTCATCGAATCGATCGCACGACTTGAATGCGTCGACATGATCGAGTACCAGCAACGTTTCGACGGATCCTGGTACATCGACGTGGCCGAACTACGCGAAGCGCTTGAAGGTGAAGATGGCGGCCGCATCCGCGCGCTGGTGCTCATCAATCCCAACAATCCGACCGGATCGTACGTCAAAGCGTCGGAACGTGAGGCCATTGTGCGGCTTTGTCATGACCATGAGGTGGCCATCATCGCCGATGAGGTGTTCTACGACTATGATCTTGAACCATTCGATGGCAACGCGCGTCTCGCGGGGGAGACCGGCACGCTCACATTCGCATTGGATGGGTTCTCGAAGACGTTGGCCGCGCCACATGCCAAAGTGGGTTGGATCCAAGTGTCCGGCCCGGCGGCTGAAGTGGATGAGGCCAAGCGCAGACTCGACGTGGTCGCCGACGACTATCTGCCAATGAGTGAGATCATCGCTAAACAGATCCCCGCCATGCTGGGCGCCGCAGCCGCGCAGACCGCGCGCGTGCGAGAGCGCGTGCAAACCAACCTCGCAGCCTTGCATACCATGCTGGATGATGACGAGCAGGGCATGGTCAGCGTGTTGCGTGCCGAAGGCGGATGGAATGTGCTTTTGCGCGTGCCCAGCGTGCTTGACGAGAACGAACTGGTGTTGTCCATGATCGAAAAGCACGGAATTTCAGGACAGCCCGGCTATTTCTTCGATATGACGTCGAACGGCTATCTCGCGATCTCGTTATTGCCGGAACCCGACGAATTCAGGCATAACGTTCAGACGGTGCTTGACACCGTCAACACAATGATCGGCTGAAACATGTTGTGGTTCCATCGTCGACACCGATGAAGGAGCCGCAACATGTGGGGAACGGGAATAATCCGTGGGTATGGTCAGGCTTTGGAAGCCTCATATTTAGCGCGGATGAGGTCCGTGTAAAAGGCCACGGCCTCATGCGGGCCACCGTCGAACACCACCTGATGATCGTCGACCACCAGCGTGCGGTCGATCGCATATTCCGCGCGTGTGATCAGCTCCGTGTCATGCGTGGCGAACACTACCTGTTTGTCGTAACTGAACAGAGCTTTCGCCACATGCGCGGACGCCACCTCGTCCAAACCCTTGGTCGGCTCGTCGGCAACGATCACCGCGGGGGAGAAGCTCAATGCGGAAGCGATCGCCAGCAGATGACGTTTCTCGCTATCCAATGCGGAGGCGGGCTCACGTGCGACCGCCGCCAGATCGAAATGCGCGAACAGATTGCCGATGATCGCCTGGCGTTCGCTTTCCGGCACCTTATGCTTCTTCAACGGTTCATCAATCGCCTCGCGAATGGAATCCGCTTTGTAATAACTGTTCGGAATTTCCTCGCGACGAACGCGGCCGATCATCGATTCGATACGTTTCAGATCACGTTTCACCGACGGATCATACGCAGCACCATTCGCGTCGATACGCACCGAACCGGACGTCGCAGACAATGCGCCATCCAACAGCTGCAGCAACGTGGTCTTACCGGAACCATTCAACCCGATCACAGCCACACGTTTGCTTTCCGGAGTGATCGTCAACGATGTCGGCTCCAGACCGACATTGCCATCCTCATACGTGTGGCCTGCCTGATCTAGCGTGAACGTGACGTCATGCGTCGCTTCGGGACGTTTGGATGAAAACAGCGAATCGAAAAAACCCATGGCAACCATTGTACGGGCGTGCCGAACCCATTGCATACGAAACGGGGCCGGAAATCCAAACCCCCACAAGGAGTTTAGATTCCCGGCCCCGTCAAGCCTGCGGACAGGATGTCAGGCGAAATAGAATCCCGAGAAATCGTACTTGTACACGCGGTAGATGTACGCACTGTTCAACGTCATCTTGAACTGCGCCAGCAGATCACCATCCTTGTTGTACTGGCCGAACAGACCCTTCATGCCCGAGTCGATGAGGATCTGGCCATTATCCAATTCCTGCGCGGAACTGACATACGGCGAATATGGCACGTCGAACGATGACACTTCCGTATACGTGCCGGCATTCTCGTTGACCAGATACTTGCGATACCGCGAATTTGCCGTATCGGACGACAATTCGGTCGAAATGCCGTCGATCACCGACCAGTCAAAATCAGGACGCGTCAACGAAGTGCCGAAATTGTTATCGAACATATACATGTAATACTGGCCGTCAGGCAGCGAATCATCGGCGACATACGTGATAGAATGCTGGCCGCCGGTATCCGAAAAATCACCGGACTTCGTCAGGAAACTGCTGGCCTCATCGGTGCCGGCCCACACGGATGGCTCGCCGATCATATAATCAAGCGTCGGATCCGATTCCAAATCATCCACCTTGATGATGGTGGACGTCTCACGGGCGGAGAACAATGCGGAACCGTCATCCAACAATTGAATGGTATTGCAGTGCAGCCAATCCCAACGATTCTTGGCATTCGAATCCGACTCGTCGGTTCCCGCATGCGTGGTGGAGGCCTTATAGTCGGCGAACAGCTCACCGAAATCCACCAAGCGGGTTACACTTCCGGTGGAAGTGCTGAGCTTGATGACCTGATCCTGCACGGCGTTGTCGTCACGGCCGAGCTCGGTGGCCAGCAGCACGATGTCTCCGTTGGAATCCATCGCATAATCATGATGCAGAATGTAGTCGGATCCCAGATCGTAGATCTTCTCCAGCTTGCCGAGACGGTTCATCGCCACCATATGATGCGTGGACGCGGAGAACCACATGAGACCATCATCATCGAACAGCAGACGGTGCGAACGATAGTAGAGCACCGGAATCTCACCGCGCAGCACGCCGTTCGTATCGTAGTAGAACATGAAATCCTGTTCGTCGGAATCATTGCCGAGAATCGCATACAGGCCGCCGCCCAGATCCTCACCTGAATCGGCTGCGACGGTCTTCTCCGACTGCACCTCCTCATTGCCCAGCAGGGATGCGCCCCTGTGTTCGATGGCATGCGTGCGGGACTTGCCGTCGGCATCGGTCAGCGTGATGGCGACGGTGTTCTTCTCGCCGGGAATGAGGCCGAGCAGCTGGAATTCGTGGGTTTTGCTGTATTGCGATTCCTGATAGGCGTCACGGGTGAAATCCGTATAGCCGTCTGCATGCACGGTATAGGAGACGGCAACCGCGTCGTCGGTAGTGAAATACACATACAGTGACGTGGTGTTGGTGCCGTACGGATCTTCGGTGACAAACATGTCATCCTCTGTTGCGGAGGACCTGCTTTTTTCCTGCTCGAGCTTGTCGTCGGCCATATCCTGATAGTCGGCTGTGTACACGTTCTCGATACGTGCGTTCAGTCGTTCAATCCTGTTTTGTTTGATGGCCGCATCGACATTGTCGTAGCTGGCGAGGCAGACGCCCAATGCGACGGCTGATGCGACGACGGCCGCGGTCCAGCGTCTTACACGAGGATGGTTCGACAAAAGTGGAAGCGATTTCATGACTGATGTCTCCAACAAGGGTTCATCTCACAGCGAACAGTTACATCGCCACTGTTATCCGGAAAACTCGGAACAAGCCGAATGATTTATTGGAAAAAATGTGATAAAACCCTGAAATAACCCTGAAAACGCCGTAACTTACATCAGGGTGAACCACGACTGCACGTCATGAAACAAACCGGAATTATTACGAATCAACTCGTCGTCGCGGCCGTACAGGAACAACGACAACACCGTCAACGACAACGTGAACAACAGCAGCGCCAACACCAGCACGCGCAACAGCCAGCGAAGCCGCGGACGTTCGCAATCCAGCGCAATAAGCATCAAAGGAAGCGAAGCCAACGCAAACAGCCAGCCGAAATCGGCGATATAACGCCATCCAAGGCCACCCAGCCGCGCGTCAAGAGCCACGATCAGCAAACCCAACAGCAGGAACATCACCAATGTGGGCCACATGCCGGCATGGCCACGAACGCGCATGCGCTTACGTAGGAACGGGCAAGCCAACGCAGCCAAAGCAAGCGGAACCATGACGAACAGGCCTCCGGGCATCGCCTCCGCAAACCCCCAATCCTTCAAAGGCGCGGGATCGACGGCAAGGAACGGGAACGTATCCGTCCAACGCAACGGCAGAAACAGGTAATATGCGACCGTCCAAACAAAATTCGACCACGACTGATGGTAACTCGTCATATCCGTAACCGTCAGCTGATACGACGAACCGAAATCGAACGGCGAGGAGAAACGCACCATGTTATAGGCGAACAAGGGCACCACCACAACCAATGCGGGCACCAGCACGGCCAAAGGCGTGCGCAACGCATGCAACACGGTGCGCGCACGCCCACGCACGCCGGAACCAGACGCGATGGCACGCAACTGCCCCACAATCGCACGAATCTGCGGCCAGAACAACGGGAACGCGGCAAACGCCACCACCACAAACGACGGACGGCAACCCACATTCGCGGCAATACACACCGAACCGGCAGCCAAACGAGGCAGCGACAACGATTCGACCGTATTCGCACCACCATCGCCACCGGCATCGGCCGCGTTCGGGTGCGCCGCACCCATCCATAGCCATAAGCCCAACGTGCTCAACAACAAGGACGCCGCAATCGGCACCGAATAAAAATTCGTCCGATACCACAAGTACGGGGCGTTCGACGCCAAAACCACAAACACGCACAACATGCTGACCGCAGCCAGCGAAACATGCGGACGCACACGCTCGATCACGCGAATCGTCAACAGGCACGCGAACACCAAAAAAACAAACATCAGCAGCGGCACCGCAGCGCCAGACGGCATCATCAGACCACCATCAACCCACAACGACGTTATCGCACGATACGGCACAAACAACAGCAACGCCGGCACCACGCCAAAATACGAATACCAACGACCATCAAAAAACGCATAATCCCAATACACCGGACTCACACCATCGGCAAGCAATTGCTGACGAGTCGTCACATCATACGGATTATCCGCATCGCGCAACGCGTCGGGCACATCCAAATCAAGCCACGCATGACCATCAAGCAACGCCCGAGCCACATGATCATACTGATCGTAATCATACGTATACATGCCATCCGTATGAAAACTCAATGGCACCGCAGACACCAACTGCCACGCCACCGCTGCAACAGTCACCAACCCAGGAACCGTCAACAACACGCCCAACGTCACACGCTGACGCACACTCGACGTATTCAACGGCACCTTCCACAGGCGCGAGCCCGGACGCCACAACGCCACCAACACCATCACCAACACCAACAACGCCACACGCAAAGGACTCACCGAAAACGGCACACGCACATTCGCGCGAACCGCATCAAACGGAATCAATGACCCCTTCGGCTCCACCACCTGCACGCGCACCGTACGACCGGCCGCAGCCCTCACATACAACGAACGAGACGAATCCAACGACACCGAACACAACGAACCAGCCACACGATCCGCATCCGCACGAACACGCACCGTACGCAACACGCGCGAACCGGCAGGCACACCACCCATAACCTCATCGGACACCGGCACGATCCGCACATACTCAGACGAACCATCCGCAGCCACCTGCAAATACGCCTGCGTCGGATCAGTAACCTCCAACAACCCGTCATCACGACGCTCAAGTCCCGGCCCCAACGTGTTATACGCAGCCGCCGAATCACCCGACGCCGCCAACGAGCGGAAAAACGGCACATTACACAACACGCACTCAACCAACACCACCACAACAAAAGCGGCTACAATAGCTGCGCACACACGATGACGCGCCTGAAAACGCTGTTTCGAAAAAGTCACGAACTTTATTCTAAAGGCTGCATGTCGCATTGAATTGAAAGAATGGCCCACATGTCACACCTCACACCAGCATCGTCATCAGCACACCATCCACACCAAGGACGGACCATGCTCAACCACGCCATGCAAGGGGTACGACAACTCATCAACCACAACAAACACCCCCACAACACCGCCGACGCCAACCCCTTCGGCAAAGCCCTCGACACGCCAGACGACATCGTCGATGAACTCACCCGCAACGCCATCAAACTCAACCCACTCATCAAACGACACATCATCAAAGGCTTCGAAGGCATACCAAGCACACTCCAACTCGGCTGGGCGCAACTGCCACAAACCCAAGGCAAAGCCTTCTCCATCGGACTATTCACCGACAACAACCACTTCGCGCAAATCGCGCTCGCCGACAGCAAAGCACGCGTCTTCGCGGGCACCAATCCCGAAATGGACGTGCAGGATCTGGAACCACGATTCATATTCGTCAAAGAAGAAACCCTCACCCTGCCAGACGGTCCACGATTCGGACACGCGACAAACGGCGCGCCGAAGATGGTGCGCGCGTCGCAAGGCGGTGTCGTGGGACGCATGCCCGATGGCCGCATGATGTGGCTCGCATCCTGGCTGAAAGTCGGCAACCGCTACACGCTCGAACAGATGCGTGCCAACCTGCCGGAAACCATGCGATTCGATCTGGAATACAGGGATGCCATCACCATCGCATTCTTCGCAGCCTACATGCTGCCGCAAATGAACGGGCTACTCGTGGGATTCGGCACGGGCAACATCTTCCGCAGGCTCAACCGAGAGGCGCCGATGGGCGCGATCCGCCGATCCATCAGAGACACGATGAGCGCACGCTCCCATGGCATGCGCGCATCCGGACTTGAGGATTATTTCGCCGACCTCATGCGCGAGGCAGGCGCCCTTGACAAAGACCAAGGGCTCGAAGCAGTACACGGCGCGGAACCATTGCACCTATACACGTCCAGCTACTCGGGCTGCTATTTCTTCGCTTGGGATTCCACACTGCCGTTCTCGGCATCGCTGCGCGCGCTGAACATCGAAGGCAACCTCAACCGTTTCGCCGCAGTCAGTTCATGGCTGGAACGCAACGCCCGTATCGGCAAGCTGCCCACAGAAGACACCGTAACCCGCGCGGAAGCCGCGCAAATCGACATGGCGCTACTGGAAAATCCGGCGCTGATCGCATTGAAACCGGACGACGAATTCGGCGCGATCCTCGACTCACAGCAGGATGACGGCGTCCAAGCCGTCATGCGCCTGGTGGACATCGCCGCGGAAACCAGACGTTCCATCGCCGAAAACACGAAGGACGGCGAGGATGGTACCGCCTTCGGAGCCGAAGGCGGTTCGGAATGGGTATACCGCCAGACAATGTCGAGACTATTGCGCAGCATGCGCCTGCCATACCGCTTCGACGTGGACTTCCGATGCAGTCTCCGAGACGGCAATATGGCCATCGGTTTCACCTCTGCCGGCGTTTCCATGATGCCATCCACCAAATATGACGTGTCCCGCCACGCATGGGTGGATATGACGGACGCCGAACGCGCCCGCATGAGCGCGGACTACAATCTGCGTGTTGGACTGATGATGGCCGCGTTGAGTTTTGGCGCCGATCCGGGCATACAGCGTGTGTCGATGCATATCGATTCGATTGGTTTGGAAGAGGCCGTGGCCGAGCAGGATTCCGCCATCAGCGAGCTGATGAGCGAGGCTTTGGCGGCTTTCGAACGCATTCGTACTGGAGATATGGGTGTTTCTGGGTCCAAGGCCGATCCGAAGGACGGCGATTTCCACGGAGACCCGTCCCGTCCGGTGGCGCCGAGATCCGCCGACATGGGCGTTGATGGCGTCAACTCCGAGGATACGGATGATGCGTTGAACAGCCAATTCGAGGATCTGATGCGGGATATCGACTTCGACGAAGTGACGTTCGCGGTTCCCGACGAGACTGCGAACGATTCCTCTAGCGTGGACGACGGTTCCGCACAGGGCGTGCATGATGGCGCTCTTGACGCGGGACTGATCGGCTTCGGCGATTTCGATGGGAATGGTGATGATCCATTAAGCCAGCTTCGCAAGAATCCGACCGTACGCAATCTGGTGACGGTCACCTTCACCAGAAGCGAATTCATGGAGCGTCTGGGCGAGTGCGGATTGTCTGATCCAACAGGCACATACCGTATGTTCGATGCGGAAATGGATGTGGACGGCCTCGGCGCATTGAAGCCAGTGGACGCCACGTTCGATTTGCGCGATAGTCGTTTCTCCCCATCCGGAAGTCAGGAGGAGCCTGAGCTTTCCGACGCCATATTCGACCATGACACGGCACAGCTGTTCGGCTGCCGTGACATGTCGGGGTTGTCCATTCAGCGCGTCGACCTGCTGCAGCGCGCGGTTGGCGAATTCCACAGAATCGCGCAGGACTCCCATCTGGAATCGGTGGCCAAGGCAAAGCAGGCCATGGACGTCATCAACACCATTGCCGACCCGGAATTGACGTCGTTGGCTCCGCAGGTGACGAGTGCGCTCATCGATGGCAAAGACACTCCGGACTTCTCCTTCCGCTTGGCCGACGAGCTTGACGCGGAACGCATCAAGGCGAGAGACCTGCTGTTCTCAGGACAGGTCGACCAAAGCGTGGAACTGGCCGAAGCGGCGTTGGGGCGAATGGACCGACTGTTCGCTTCGAATCCGGGCGTGCCGCGGTATTTCAACTCGTATGCGGAACGCGTCATCTACAATCGCATGTTCGCCACGGAAGGCGAACGGACCGTGCTGATTCCGGACAATCTGTTCTACGCGCATATGGAACTCGCCGACGTGCTTGCACAGGTCAAAGGCGTGAAGGCCGCGTTGCCGCATCTCAATGCGATGGTGCGATATGCGCCGGCCTACCCGCTTTCCCATCTCAAGCTGGCGGTTCAACTGGCGCGCGCCGAGGATTGGGATCCGGCCAGAGCGGCTTGCCTCAACGCGTTGCACGTCGCACTTGACCGTGAGGATGCGTCGTTCGCCTATTACAGACTCGCCTATGCGGAATGGATGTGCGACCACTTCGACATCGCGGCCGCCGCGTACATCATGAGCGAGGAGATTGCCCCCGGGCGAATCGCCATGCTGGAGAGCGAGCTGCAGGAATTGATCGGACGCGCGCAATCGCAATGCATTCCGGTGCCCACCGACGTTCCGGAAGCCATGCACGTGCTTACCCAAGCGGGACTGCCGGTATGGCCCAATACCCAGGTCGCATCCTTGGTACGAAAGGCCGCGCGGGTCTGTGTGGATGAAGGCATGTTCGTGCCGGCACGTACGCTTTCGGTTGCCGCTTCAAGGATGGATGACGAGGAGCGCGACGGTGCCGACGTGGTGCAGATGCAGTTCCTGAGGTCGTTGAACAACTGAACGGCGTGCTTTCCGCAGTGCGCCAAACAGACGTTGGCGATGCAGCAAATCGAACATTTGTGCGATAATGTGTGCATGGCGGCTCTGACCGGCAAAACATTGAAGACAGTGACAAGGCAATGACAATGACAAGGCATGACGATTCCGAACAACTCGCATGGGATTTTGACGCTTCTGAAATGGGCGGCGATACGGGCTCCGCGTCAACCGCTGTGGTTCCCGACGGGGGAGTCAGCTCATATGCGCCGGGCAGTGAACGCTGGATCGCCGCATTGCAGCCAACCGATGCCGACGCTATGCGGTTGACCCGACTTGATGTCTCGTCCATCAGTGCTGAAGCCGCGGCTCGATTGTGGGCGCGTGTGGCGGCGTGGGTGGAATCCGACCAGATCGCATACTACATCGATGACGCGCCGGTCTCGTCCGACGCCGCCTATGATGCGAGAATACGTTGTCTACAGGCGTTGGAAGCCCAGTTCCCATCCCTCGATTCCGCGCAATCGCCGACGCATCGTGTCGGAGGCACCTTCTCCAATGATTTCGCATCGGTACGCCACCCGTCTCGCATGATGAGTCTTGACGATGTCTTTTCGCTTGAGGAACTGCATGAATGGTACGACGGTGTTATTCGGGGACTTGATTGGCCTGAGACGAAGCCTTTGCCGATGACATGCGAAGTGAAAATCGACGGTCTTGCGCTTAACCTCATCTACCGTAACGGCGTGCTCGAGCAAGGTCTGACCAGAGGTGACGGCGTGATCGGCGAGGATATCACGCTCAATGTGCGCACCATCTCCACCATTCCGCAGAATCTTGCGGGACCGGAAGAAGACATTCCCGAATTCGTGGAGATCCGCGGTGAGGTCTTCATGCGATGGGACGATTTCAACACGCTCAACAAAGAAAACGAGGATGCTGGGCGCGCGCCTTTCGCCAATCCACGTAACGCGGCTGCCGGAAGCCTGCGGCAGAAGGATCCGCGCATCACCGCCACCAGAAGGCTGAGCTTCTATGCGCATGGCATTGGAACGCTCCAGTGGGGCGCCAAACGTGGTGCCGACCATGATGCGGTCAACAACCAATCCGAAGCGTATGGGTTGTATAAGAAGTGGGGCATACCCGTTTCGCCACATAACCGTGAGGTCACCACATTCAGCCAGATTCTCGACATGATCGATTACTACGGCGAGCATCGTGGAGACATCGAACACGCGCTCGACGGCATTGTCGTAAAAGTGGATGATTTGGGATTGCAACGATCGTTGGGCGCGACCTCGCGTGCTCCGCGTTGGTCCATCGCCTACAAGTACCCGCCGGAGGAAGTCAATACGGAACTGCTTGACATCACCGTGCAGGTGGGGCGCACCGGCCGTGTGACCCCAGTGGCCATATTGAAGCCCGTATATGTTGCGGGTTCGACGGTGTCGAGAACCACCTTGCACAATCCATTCGAAGTGGAACGCAAGGGTGTGCTCATCGGAGACACCGTTGTGGTGCGTAAGGCGGGCGATGTGATTCCCGAACTCGTAGGTCCTGTGCTGGAACGCAGGGAAGGACACGAAGGCCAGCTGCGCCGTTTCGTGATGCCTTCGCACTGCCCGAGCTGCGGGGCGGAACTCGCTCCGGCCAAAGAGGGGGACAAGGACATCCGCTGCCCGAACGTGGAATCCTGCCCGGCACAGTTGACCGAACGCATCATCAATCTGGCCTCCAGGAAAGCGTTCGATATCGAGCATTTAGGCGACCAATCCGCCATCGCTTTGACGAATCCGGAAGAGGACCGTCCCGATTCGACGGCCACCTACGCGCCGAACATCACGGAAATCGTGGTGGAGCCGGGCGCGGAGCCCGAACCGTACGAGCCTGTGGAAGGTCTGGAGCTGCCGGCCCGCCAAACACCGGTGCTGTCCAGCGAAGCCGGTCTGTTTTCGTTGACGTCCGCCGATCTGCAGGATGTTCGCGTATGGCGTGAAGCGCCGATCATCGAAATCCACGAAACCATCGGCAAGAACGGCAAACCGAAAAAGATACGCAAACGCATTGGCGGATCGGGACTGTGGCATCAGGTTCCGGCGTTCTGGACAGCTCCTACAGTTGCAAGAAAACGTAAGGACTCCGTCGACGAATCCGCGGAATATCCCGAATATGACGTGCCTGAAGATGCCGTGGTCGTTCGCGAGGAAACCAAGGTGTCGCGTTCCGGAACATCCAGTGTGCAGCCGATATATATACGCCCCGCGGAAAACACGAGGAAAATGCTTGACGAAATGGACAAGGCGCGCCATGCCGACCTATGGCGTGTGCTTGTGGCCCTGTCCATTCGACGGCTCGGTCCTCCCACGGCGCGTACCATCGCCAACACATTCGGTTCGCTCGACGCCATCGAACAAGCCAGCGTGGATGAACTGTCACAGATAGACGGCATCGGTCCGGAAATTGCCGAATCCGTGGTCACTTGGTTTGCTTCGGCCAAGAATCCAGGCGATTGGCGTGGCATGGTGCTGGAAGCATGGAAGGCAGCCGGAGTGGGAGTCGGACAGGCACAGACCAGTGCTCTGCCGCAGACACTGGAAGGCAAGACAGTGGTCGTCACTGGTTCGTTGGTTGATTTCTCGCGGGATTCCGCCAAAGAGGCGATTATCTCCCGCGGTGGAAAGGCCGCAGGATCGGTCAGCAAGAAAACCGATTGGGTGGTCGTCGGCGAAAACGCTGGTGCCAAAGCCGCCAAAGCCGAGGAATTAGGCGTTCCCATGCTAAACGAGGACCAGTTCAAAATACTGCTGGAAAACGGAACGGTATGACACCGGCACGTCAAATTGGCAACGTAATCACAAGAAGGCTCTGGCATGCCGCGCTTCCAGACGCTAGTCTGGTACGCGGCTAAAGGAGGAACCATGACTGACGAGCGCACCATCGAAGCGCGCATCTATGAGCGACTCAGCAAAGTAATCGACCCGGAACTGGGCCGATCCGTGACCGATTTGGGCATGATCGCAGCCATAGACGCGATACCGGTGGAAGGTAAGGCGAACACCTACGAGGTTCGTGTGGAGGTCGAACTGACGGTGGAAGGCTGTCCACTGTCGCAGACTATCACCAACCAGATCAACGGAGCGGTGTCGTCATATCCGGAAGCGACATTGCTGCCGCGCATCGAAGTCGGGTCCATGAGTCAAGACAAGCTCACCCAACTTGTGGCAGGCCTCAAGGCCGAACGCAAACAGAATCCGTTCAACAAGCCGGGCATCAAAACCCGTATTTTCGCTATAGCATCCGGCAAAGGAGGCGTCGGCAAGTCTTCCGTCACTGCGAATCTTGCTGCCACATTTGCCGCATTGGGGTACGACACGGCCGCCATCGACGCCGACATCTATGGTTTCTCACTGCCGCGACTGTTCGGCGTGCATGCGCAACCCACCAATCTGAACGGCATGCTCATGCCAGTTACCGCATGGGGTGTGAAATTGATTTCCATCGGCATGTTTGCCGGCGCCGATCGTGCGATCCTTTGGCGAGGCCCGCGATTGCAGCGTTCTCTTGAACAATTCCTTTCAGACGTATGGTGGGGCGAGCCTGACGTGCTGCTGCTCGACTTGGCACCAGGTACCGGCGACATGGCGATTTCCGTGGCGCAGGCTCTGCCGAACGCGGAACTGGTGGTGGTCACCACGCCGCAGCCATCCGCCTCGGACATTGCGGTCCGCTCCGGCCTGGTGGCATTGCAGGTACCGATGAAGGTACGCGGCGTTGTGGAGAACATGAGCTATTACGAGCATCAGGGCGAACGCCTGCGGATTTTCGGCGAAGGTGGGGGTGCGCGTGTGTCGGAGCAGTTGACCGAAAGCCTTGGCTATGATGTTCCTTTGCTCGCACAGCTACCGTTGGAGCCGGAATTGCGTGAGACCGGTGAGGCCGGCCGCCCCGCCGTGTTGAACGAGGATGGCGCGTTGCGCGCCGATGGCATTGGCGAGACGTTCAGGAATCTGGCCGAATCGTTGATGCACAGACCTATGTGATGTGCGGGGCACGTATCCAGGCCGTCATGACCTGCGGTATGGACAGTGGCCTAATGCGGCTGCGGATTCACAGCTCATCCGGGGAACGTCTGGGTGGAAAACGAAGCGAAATGAAATGACCCTTGTGAAAATCTTGTGCCTTGTGTAGTATCAAGCGCAGACACGGGGGCCGTATGGCTGAGAGGAAGCAAGCGCTTCAACCGTATGAACGTATACCGGGTAATGCCGGCGCACGGACGTCTCTCTTTTCCCGTGCCTTGACATAGAGAAAGGCACATTCATGACCGTAAATGAATTTTCCGTGGTGAAGAAGCATAACAATAAATGGCGAGTTGTTGACATCGTCGTGGCCGCTATCATCGCGGTTGCGGCTGGCGTGATTTTCTGGGGCTGGGATGTCATCTGCGCCGCTCCGATTACGCTTTTCGAAGCGGTGACGCCGGGCTTCGAAGGCTTGTTGAACGGCATCTGGCTGTTTGCGGGTCCGCTGGCCGCCATCATCGTGCGAAAGCCTGGTGCTGCGTTGTTCGCTGAAACCCTTGCCGCCGCTCTGGAGCTTGCCATGGGCAATCCGTGGGGCATCGGCGGTTCTTTGATTATCGGTATCTGCCAAGGCCTCACTGCCGAAATCGGTTTTGCGATTTTTGCATACAAACGTTGGGATTTGCTGTCGACCACCATCGCTGGAACCCTCGCCGGCTTGGGATGCTTCCTGTATAACTGGACCGTGAATCCTGCTTGGGCAGGTTTGCGTATTGCCGTCAGCTGCGTCACTTCCGTTATTTCCGGCGCTCTGGTGGCTGGAGTCCTGATGTATCTGCTGCAGCAGGCCATCGCTAAAACAGGCGTGCTTGACCGTTTCGAATCCGGCCGTGCGAAGGCCTTGGTATGACGATTCGTTAATGAAGTCCCGTATCGCATTCACAGTGGTGGATACGGGACTTCTTTGATGCGTGTTCGTTCTGCAAACGCGGAATGCAAGAGAAATGAAAGAACGATTCATGGGTACTGATGCAGAAAAATCGTTTTCCGCAGCCGGGGTGGTCGCACGCGATTGGGGATGGCGACACGCCTCACGTAAGGATTTCGCGTTAAGGCATGTGGATTTCACCATACAGCCAGGGGAGCGCGTGTTGTTGTTGGGCGCTTCCGGCGCTGGAAAATCGACGTTGATGTCCGGTCTTGCCGGCGTGCTCGGCGGCGATGACGAAGGCGAGCTTGAAGGAGAGCTGCTGATTGACGGAGTGGACGCCCGTCAGGCACGCGGACGTTCCGGATTGGTGTTGCAGGATCCTGACGCGCAGACGATTCTGGAACGTGTGGGCGATGACACCGCTTTCGGTTGTGAAAATCTGAATCTGCCGAAAGATGAGATTTGGAGCAGGGTCCGTTCCTCGCTCGACATTGTTGGACTCGGCTACATGAAACTTGACCGCTCCACACGCAGACTGTCCGGCGGCCAGCGCCAGCGTCTGGCCTTGGCCGGCGTGCTCGCCATGCATCCCGGACTGCTGCTGCTCGACGAACCGACGGCCAACCTCGATCCGGAGGGCGTCAAGGAAGTGCATGATGCGGTACGCCATGTGCTGGAACAGACCCGTGAAACCTTGGTGGTGGTGGAACACCATATTGACGTATGGCTTGATCTGGTGGATCGGGTTATCGTACTCGGCAAGCCGGAGGCCGACTCGCATGTCAGCGGCGTCATCGCAGACGGCACTCCGGAAGAAGTGTTCGGCAGCATGGCATCGGTGCTCGCAAAGGGCGGCGCATGGGTTCCAGGACGCACCATCGAAAGTCATACCCCCGAATCCAGCCAATCGTCGGGAGATGTTGTTCTGCGAACGGAGGATCTCAGCTTCGGGCGTGACTTCGCGCTTGGCGAGCATGTGAACCTCGTGTTCCATGCTGGCGAGATCACCGCACTGACCGGCAAAAACGGCGTGGGAAAATCCACGCTCGCGTTGACTTTGGCCGGCTTGCTCAAGCCGATTTCCGGCCGTGTGAGTATGGATGAGACCATGGTTCCCGCACGTAGGGAGAACGACGTCTTCACTTGGAAAAGTCGGGATCTGCTCGGACGGATCGGCATGGTGTTCCAGGAGCCGGAACACCAGTTCGTCGCATCCAGCGTGCGTGACGAAGCGGCGGTCGGCCCCAAATCCATGGGCAAGAGCGAAGAAGAGTCTTACGCTATAGCCGACAACATGCTTGAGCGTATGAATCTTGCTAGATTCGCTCAAGCTAATCCGTTCACATTATCGGGCGGCGAAAAAAGAAGGCTTTCCGTTGCCTCCATGCTGGCCGTCGCGCCGAAAGTCTTGGTGATGGACGAGCCGACGTTCGGCCAAGACTTCACCACATGGACGGAAATGGTGAAACTGATCGCCGGTGCGCGTGACGCCGGCTGTTCCGTCATCATGGTCACCCATGACGAACCATTGATCGAAACGTTGGGAGCGCGTCGCGTTCTCGTAAGCGAGGGGGAGTGAGATGGAACAGTTGGAAACCATCAGCGTGGTACCGCACAAGGAACGTCATGACGATGCCAAGCCGGCATCGCCGTCATGGTTCGTGGCAAAAATCAATCCGGTCAGCCGTTTCATCGGCGCGCTGATACTATGTATTCCCATGTTCGTGACGCTGGACGTGGTCTCCGCGTCCGTGGCACTCGCATTGGAGGTGTTGTTGCTCTGGATTGGCGGCGTCGCTCCGTGGACGGTGCTTCGTAAAACCTGGCCGGTGTGGATTGCCGCTTCGGGAAGTTTCATTTCCGTGTCGTTGTATGGCAAGACCTCCGGGGCCGTGCTGGTCAATCTCGGTGATGTCGTTGTGATTTCGCAGGGATCGTTGTACTTGGCGTTGGCCACGTTCCTGCGTGTGGCGGCCATTGCCGTTCCCGGCGTGATTCTTGCGCTTGGTCTTGATCCGACTGATTTGGCCGATGGTCTGGTGCAGATTCTGCATTTGCCGTCGCGTTTCGTGTATGGCGGTTTGGCTGGCATGCGCATGTTTACTTTGCTGCAGGATGATTGGCGTGCGCTTGGGCAGTCCCGTCGTTCTCGTGGATTGGGCGACGGCAGCGCCGTCAAACGTGTGTTCTCGCAGGCGTTCAGTCTGCTGGTCGTGTCGATTCGACGCGGCACGAAACTCGCCACCGCCATGGAAGCTCGTGGTTTCGGCGCGGATGCTCCGCGAAGCCAGGCTAGGAAATCGAGCTTACATGCCGTCGATTGGCTGTTTTACGTGATTTGCGTGGCCGTGCCGGTGATTGCGTTGTCTTGCGCTTATTTCACCGGTTACTGGCATTGGGCTTTTACCGGCACTGGCAATTAATCGGAGCAGGGCTGCGCAGTACGAGGTTTGTTGAATGCGCGGCGGATTTGCGAAAGGCGTTTCATTCGTTGTATGGAATGGAACGCCCTTCGCATTTGCCCGTTGTTTTTCTCAAAAAGATATGTGATATCCGCTACTTGGCAAGCTTGTCAAGCAGCAGCGCTTCGGTGATCACATTGTTTTTCAGGCTGGGAAGACTGATGGATTCGTTCGGGCTGTGCGCGTTGGCCTTCGGATCCTCGGGACCGGTGACCAGCACCTGCGCGTCCGGGAAAATACGCTGCAATTCCGGAATGAACGGAATCGAGCCACCTTCGCCCTTATTGACCGGAGCCACGCCAAACGCCTCTTCCATGGCGTCCATGGCGTCTTTGGTAGCCTCGGCATTTGGATCCATGGCCCAACCCATGCCATTATCAAGCTTGTCGACCCACACTTCGGCGCCAAACGGAGCATGCTCGACCATGAACCTGGCAAGTGCTTCCTGAGCCTCTTCCGGACGCTGGTTTGGAGCGGTGCGCAGGCTGAGACGGAACGTCGTTTCAGGGGAGATCACGTTGAACGATCCCTCCACTGGATGAGCATCGAAGCCGATGACGGTCACGCTCGGCTTGGTCCACAGACGTGCGGCCAGGGAACCGGTACCGGCCAGATGATAAGAGTCGACGATGCCGGCGTCCGCACGTACGGTTGCCTCATCCATATCTCGCTGCAGTCCGCCGATCGGTTCCTCCGATGCGATGCCCGGCACCACCAAATCGCCATGCTCGTCATACATGGAAGCGATCAGCATGGAGGCAAGCGTGTTCGCATCGAGGATCGGTCCGCCGTACTGGCCGGAATGCACCGGATGATGCAGCGCCTTGACGTGCACGTCAATATCGGTATTGCCTCGCAGCGACGTGGTGAGCGAGGGGATTTCAGCGGACCAATTGCCCGAGTCGGCGACGATGATCACATCGGAATCGAATTCGTCCTTATGCTCCTCGATGAAGGGAATGAAGCTTGGCGATCCCATTTCCTCTTCGCCTTCGATGAAGACCTTGATATTGACCTTCAAATCGTCGCCGAGCGCCTGCAATGCGCCGGAATGAATGGCGATTCCGCCGCCATCATCGGCCGCGCCGCGTCCGTACAGGCGTGTGTCGATTACCGTGCCGACGAATGGGTCGGTGTTCCATACGCTGGCATCGGGCACCGGCTGCACGTCGTGATGCGCGTACAACAGCACGGTTGGAGCGTCGATATCGACGATTTTCGAACCGATGACCTCCCAAGCGCCCGGCGTGCCATCGGGATTGTGCGACTGCACCACATGCGCATCGACACCTACCTTGTTCAGCTCTTCGGCCACGAATTGCGCGGACTGTTTCATATGATCCGCGGTAATGCCTTTTGCGGAAATGGACTGCAACGCGATTTTCTTGTTCAGCACGTCGACAATGCGGTCAAAATCCGTTTCGACGCGCGCGCGAATCTCATCGGCATGTAAAACTGCCATACTGCTCCTTCTTATATATGCGGCATATACGCATCTTGGAAACGTGCCGCCGCATGCTATCGAATGACCATTGTATCCGTCGAACCAATCACGTCCAATCGTTGACATGAATGAGGCAAGGCGTCGATACGTCAATTTACGCTCTATAGGCATGAGTGTGTTTAATAAGAAGGAAGATGCGGACCAGGAGCCTGTCGGGAAGAAGGCTGCGGAGCCTACTGCCGGCAAGGGGCGTCCGACGCCGAAGCGCAAGGATGCCCAGGCGCAGAATCTCCGTCCGCTGGTTCCCAAGGATCGTGAAGCGAGCCGCAAGGCCGCCAAGGCGCGTATGCGCGAGCGTGAAAACGCCGAATACGATGCCATGCAGAAGGGCGACATCAACCATATGCCGAAGTCCGAGCGTCTGCCGTGGCGTATATACATCCGCGACTACGTCGATGCCCGCTTCAACTTGGGTGAGTTCTTCATTCCGGTCGCCTTCGTCATTTTGATCGGTTCGATTTTCGTGACCTACAAGTGGCCGGCGTTGGCATTGCCGTTGATGCTGCTTATGTACATCTATCTGTTTGCGGTGATCATCGACATCGTGATCATGTGGCGCAAGCTCAAGAAGAAACTCATTGAAAAGTTCGGCGAGCAGTCCGTAGCCAAGGGCATGCGTTCCGGTTCCTACGCGTGGAGCCGTGCCATCCAGATGCGTCGCTGGCGTCTGCCGAAGCCGCGCTATCAGAAGCGTGGACACTGGCCCGAGTGATCCATTCTGCGAGAATCGCAGTTGCTTTTTCAAGCCGTCGGCGAAAACCGACGGCTTTTCCATTACCATGTAACCAGTTGTAACGCACGAATCAACGAGGGCAGGCATGACTGAACAGCATTTCGACATTGTCATCATCGGAGCGGGGCCAGGAGGATATTCCACGGCATTGCGCGCCGCGCAGCTCGGCAAAACGGTGGCGCTCATCGAACGCGACAAAACGTTGGGAGGCACCTGCCTCAATCGTGGTTGCATTCCGTCGAAGGCGTTGCTGACGGCCGCACACAGTGCGCAGAACATACGCCAGGCGGAACGTATGGGCATCAGTGCCACCTTACAGAGCATTGATTTCGGCAAATTACGTGACTTCCGTACGTCCACGGTGGAGACGATGACGAAGGGGTTGGCGGGATTGCTGTCGCATCGCGGCGTCACGGTGTTCCGCGGCGAGGCTGAGTTGAGGGACGTTCATGATGTGCATGTCGCGCCGGCCGGGGGAGAAGCGCAGGTCATGCGTTCCTTCAAGGCGGGAGTGGAGGACCCCGTCGGGTCGGAGCTTACCATCAAAGGCGAAGATATTGTGCTGGCGACCGGATCGCGACCGTTACCATTGCCGGGCAACCCGTTTTCAGGCGCGTTGATCGATTCGACGCAGGCTTTGGAATTGGATACGTTCCCGTCCAGTGCGGTGATTGTCGGAGCGGGTGCGGTGGCGTTGGAATTCGCTTCGTTGTGGAATGCCGCGGGATGCGAAGTGACGTTGCTGATCCGCAAGGACCGCGTGCTGTCGTCTTGGGAGAAGCGGGCTTCGATGACGTTGACCCGCGAGCTCAAACGTCGCGGCATCAGCGTGGTGACGCGTACGTCGGTGGATTACGTGGATACCGGTGCGAATTTGGGCGCCACCGTGCATTACAGGCAAGGCGGCGGCGAGGAGGAGCGCACCGCATATGGTGAAGTGGTGCTTGCTGCTATCGGACGTATGCCGAACACCGATGCCGGCTGGTTCACATCCAACGGCATCGAATTGGAGGAACGCGGTCATGTTTCGACCGACGCGTATGGGCGTACGAATGTGGAGGGCGTATGGGCCTTGGGCGACATCACTCCGGGGCATGCTTTGGCTCATCGCGCGTTTGAACAGGGCATCACCATCGCCGAAACCATCGCAGGACTTGACCCCAAGCCGGTATCCGACGAAACCGTGCCGCAAGTCGTGTTCTCTTTCCCTGAAGCGGCAAGCGTCGGTCTTGCACTCGACGATGCGAAATCGTGTGAAACCATCATCAATCCGCAGGAAACCGCATATCCCATGTTGTCCAACTCGCGTATGCTCATGAGTGGGGAAGGCGGATCCATGACCATCGTCAGCGGTGCGCTGGCAGGCGCTCCGGATGTTCCCCTCGTGCTTGGCGTGCATATCGTCAGCCCGATCGCCAGCGATCTGATCGCGGAAGCCGAACAATTGGTCGGCAACCGGGTGCCGCTCGCCGCCGCGGCGAGGCTCATTCACCCGCATCCCACCTTCAGTGAATCGTTCGGCGAGGCGCTGCTTAAGGCGGATGGCAGGCCTCTGCATACCCGATAATCCCCGTCAATCAAGGAAAAACGGCGGAAACCGTGCGATATGGCATGGTTCCTGATAAACTACCGTTCCAGTGTGAGTAACCGCATAACCAAGTGAGGAAGTCGATGGCAGACAAAGAAGAGCCAAAGAAGAAGCAAAGCACCATCAAGCAGATCATTCAGATCTTCAAGTACACCCACGCCGAAGATAAGGCTCTTCCGTGGTTGTGCGGCGGCGTGTTCGTGGCGCCGATCGTTGTGTTCGTGGTGCTTGGCATCGTGTTCAAGTGGTCGGTGATCGGATGGATCACGTCCATGATCCTCGCCATCATGCTTGGCCTGCTGTTCGCCACCATGATGCTCACCAACCGTGCCGACAAAGTCGGATACGCCAAGCTTGAAGGGCGTCAGGGTGCTGCCATCAGCGTGCTCGGCAACATTAACAAGGCTGGCTTCAACTTTCCGCAGGAGCCGGTGTGGGTTGATCCGAAGACCAAAGACGCCATTTGGCGCGGCACCGGTTACAACGGCATCTATCTGCTCGGCGAGGGCGATTACAATCGCGTCAAGCGTGCCATGGACCGTCAGGAGCAGAATATCAAGGGTGTGACCGCCGGTTCCGATATTCCCGTCTACCGTATCTACGTCGGCCAGGGCAAGAATCAGACGAGCCTGAAGAATCTGCGCAAGACCGTGCTCAAGTGCAAGAGCTACCAGCCGACCAGCCACAAGAACAAGCTGATGGCAGCCATCCATTCGAAGAGCCGCTTCATGCTTACCAAGACCGAGCTGAACATCCTCAACGAGCGTCTGCGCACTCTGCAGATGAAGAACGGCATGGGCATTCCGAAGGGCGTCGACCCGATGCACCCGCAGCGCATCAGCCGTCGTGCTATGCGTGGCCGCTGATTTTCCTGGAATCGTAAAGCCGGCTTACATATGGGAACCTCGATGAACACGTTATCGAGGTTCCTTTTTTCATATCTCCGTTACCTTCCGCTGGCCTGCGCGCATGCGGTAAGGTTTTTGAGAAAAGAAATGGACGTCGCAAGCGACATGGCGACACGAATGTCCACAAATTGAACGGTTTTGCAGAGGCAAATACGAGCGTTCGTAACAATTGAACCCCAGTTTTTCGCGAAATCATCCTTCGAATATGTCATTACGAAACATTCTCGTAACCCAATTGGCGAGTGAGCGAAACGCGCGTTCCTAGACTAAGAGCCTGTAAGTTACTTATTCGAAAGGAGCGGTCCCGTGACTGCACTTGAAACCAAGGCTGATGCTGAGGCCCTTATCAACAAGGAAGGCATCGAGTATGTCTCCGTTCGCTTCACCGATCTGATCGGTGTTCAGCAGCACTTCACCGTGCCGGCAAGCGAATTCCTGAAGGACGCCTTCACCGACGGCATGCCGTTCGATGGCTCCTCCGTGGAAGGCTTCCAGGCCATCAACGAGTCCGATATGAAGCTGGTGCCGGACGTTTCCACCGCATTCATCGATCCGTTCCGCAAGCACAAGACCCTCGACGTGGCATTCTCCATCGTCGACCCGCTGACCGACGAGCCGTACTCCCGCGACCCGCGTCAGGTTGCCGGCAAGGCCGAGGCCTACCTGAAGTCCACCGGCATCGCCGACACCGCTTCCTTCGCTCCGGAAGCCGAGTTCTTCATCTTCGACAAGGTGCGTTTCGAGAACAGCATGCAGCGCTCCTTCTACGAGGTCGACTCCATCGAAGCTCCGTGGAACTCCGGCATTGACACCGAAGACGACGGCACCCCGAACATCGCCTTCAAGAACCGCGTCAAGAAGGGCTACTTCCCGGTTCCGCCGATCGACCACACCCAGGACCTGCGCGACGACATGGTCGCCAACCTGCAGAAGGTCGGCCTGATCCTCGAGCGTTCCCACCACGAGGTGGCAGGCGCTGGCCAGCAGGAGATCAACTACCGCTTCAATTCCCTGCAGCATGCAGGCGATGACCTGATGAAGTACAAGTACGTCGTCCACGAGACCGCTGCCCTCGCTGGCAAGGCCGCTACCTTCATGCCGAAGCCGATTGCAGGCGACAACGGTACCGGCATGCACTGCCATCAGTCCCTGTGGAAGGACGGCAAGCCACTGTTCTACGATGAGAAGAACTACGGCGGTCTGTCCGATCTCGCCCGCTGGTACATCGGCGGTCTGATCAAGCACTCTTCCTCTGTGCTCGCCTTCACCAACCCGTCTCTGAACTCCTACCACCGTCTGGTTCCGGGCTTCGAGGCTCCGGTCAACCTGGTGTACTCCGCTCGTAACCGCTCCGCCGCCATCCGTATTCCGCTGGCCGGCACCTCCCCGGCTGCGAAGCGCATCGAGTTCCGTGCTCCGGATCCGTCCTGCAACCCGTTCCTCGCCTTCTCCGCACAGCTGATGGCAGGCTTGGACGGCATCCTGAACCACATCGAGCCTCCGGCACCGGTCGACAAGGATCTGTACGAACTGCCGCCGGAAGAGCATGCTGGCATCAAGCAGGTTCCGAGCTCCCTGGCTGAGGCCATGGACGCACTTGAGGAAGATCACGACTTCCTCACCGCAGGCGACGTCTTCACCGACGACCTGATTGACACCTGGATCAGCATCAAGCGTGGCGAGATTGACCAGGCTCGTCTGGCCCCGACCCCGCTGGAGTACGAGCTGTACTTCCACATCTGAGGCCTATACCCAGTTTCCCTTGAAATCAAGCTGTTTTGGACTCCAAGGGTAATCAGAAGGTAGCCAGATTGGTTATAAGGAGAGCCTCTCCAAATTGGGGAGGCTCTCCTTATTCCTACAGAATTTCTTCCATCCGGGACGGCAAAGACCTTACGGACCGGTCTTCTGACTCCTCGCCTCCACGAACACATCAGACGCATCCAATAAATAACCGTTGATATGAGCCGGACGTGCTTCCACAGGTTCACCGTTAATGTCGTCGTATTCATACAACGCAGGAGCGTTTGTGCCTCTGTCGAATCCGACAATGACGACATGCACGTTCGCATTGTCCGTAGTCTGAGCGTCCCAGCAGAACGTACGGTGAGCGAACCGGATACGCCACCCTCGTTCGACCACATGCTTGAATAGCGGGGCGACTTGTGCTGGCCTTGTGTGATGCTATTCGTGGATACGAACGCGAATTGCGCGGAGGGATTCCCGTCAAGGAAATCAATAGCTTTAAAATACCATCCAGCCACATAATCCAGCGAGCCTCCGGCCTTGCCGCACACCAGTTCCATATCATCCTTGATCTGCTGCGTGTGCTGCTGATGGCCGATGAACGGCGGGTTGCCCATCACATACGAGCATTCATCACCGGGCAGCAGAAGACTGACGAGGTCATAACCATAGTCACTCGCGAACGCTCTCGTTGGCGTCGCGGCATCTTCGAGGATGCCTTCAAGCGCCTCACGAGTCCCCAACGTCCTTCTCTGCATGAATGAACCTCCTTGTATGGCTGGAAGTTATCGTCACAGATGATTTCGTAACCACTTACCTCTGTTCAAGCGCCGCGTTGACCTGTGCCTTGAGTGCAGGCAAGGTCTCGGCCTCGAACCAAGGATTCCTGCTCATCCATAGCTGGTTGCGCGGCGACGGATGCACCAAAGGGAAGAATCCCCGGCCGATATAGGCATCATAATCGCGCACCACGGTTGTAAGGCTGTCCGAATTCTTGAGATGCAGGTACCTGCGGACGGCATATGCGCCCACAAGCACAGTGAGCCGAACATTGGGCATGAGCGCCAAGAGTGCAGGATGCCACTGCTCGGCGAATCCCTTGCGCGGCGGTAGATCGCCCGACCTGCCATGTCCCGGAAAATAAAAGTCCATGGGGAGAAGCGCCACCCGCTCAGGATCATAAAACGTCTCGCGAGAAACACCCAGCCAATCGCGCAGACGCTCTCCTGACTTGTCGTTCCAGGGGATGCGCGTCTCTTCCGCCACCGCGCCTGGTGCCTGCCCGATGACCACGATGCGAGCGCCAGCCCCGACGGAGTAGAGCGGATCGATGCCGCGCTTGGTGTAGTCTGCATTCGCCCCATCAGCCTTTATGGCATTAAAAATCGCAAGGAAATCCTTGTCCATGTCGAAACCATCTCCTTGGTGACATGCGCCGTTCATGCATATTGATTACTCGTTTCCCACAAATATACCTTGCCTTTGCTCTGCAGGGTATATCGTAGGAAATCATCCTCATGTAGTAATTCCCGCATAGCCGCTTATCGTCTTTCAAGATTTTTATTGCCAATGTGCATCACAAAGCACTACGCCTAACTGGATTAAATAAATACTCAGGTTTCAACCGTCTTGCAAGCGTAGCGTTACCGCGAACCACTCCCTATAAGCACCCATGGCGCCCATCGTAGATAACAAGCCGAAAGAAGGAGAACGCGGTCCGGACGACCTATTTCAAGCCTCTAAAGGAGCAATCCTTTCGGGGCTTTTCTATTGTCCGAAAGGAGGCGGCACGCATGCCGAGAAAACCAAGACGCCCCTGCCGCCACCCCGGCTGCCCGAACCTTTGCGAGGACGGCGAGCAATACTGTGAGAAGCATCGCAAGGAAGCGGAGCGGCAGTACAAGCATTTCACGCGCGGCTACTCCGCGGGCAAGCGCTATGGCAGGCAGTGGAAGAAGATCCGCGACCGATAGAAGAACATTGGCATAGTCCTCAAAGTGAAATCCCCTTATGAGGTCAGACACATCTGGCAGCGGGACACCATAGGACGCCGTCACATACGTTAGATATTCCCGGAATGTGAAATACTGAAATGACTGATCTTCCGCTGCCCCTAGATCCAGTGCAAATCAGAAAGTAAGGGGTGATCTGCGGTGTACCAGACGCTTAAATGGTTCAAGGAAAGAAGTGCCTTGCTGTCCATTCTGCATTACCTCCGATTGTTTTTGTCTTTCTCCCAGAGCGAATAGGCGGAGAACAGGAGCACGTCGCCGAGGAAAATGTACAGCAGGACAAACGGGATGTTCATGGTAACGAAACTGTAAATCATGCAGACAATAAAACGCAAATCCATTCTTCGCGTGGCCGACGGATACGGGTTCCATCCGATCAGTAAGTTCGGCAAACGAAGCATCCCGGAGTTGACCGGATGCGCTGCGGGGCATGTGGATGCATGTTGGTTGTGATGGGCCGGTTGGAGGATATTCCGGCCGATTATGAGGGTCGTTTGGGCGTCCCCGTTTTCTTGAAAAACCTGTCGAATAAAAACGACCTTACTGAGCCGCCTATGCCTTGTGCATGGCGATAATATGCTCTATCTCGGCAAGATCCGAAGCGAAATAGATGCCATGCTGACGTTCCCGTGTGGAAAAACCATCATCGATCATGCGTTGCAGCAACGCCTTCATGTCATCGTAGAAACCGTTGAGATTGTAGAAAATGCAAGGCTGCGTCAACTGGTCAAGACAGACTTTCGACACGACCTCGCTGATCTCCTCCAACGTTCCCGTGCCGCCTGGGAAGGCGATGAACGCGTCGCCAAGCTCGATCATGCGCGTGCGCCGTTCGGTGATGTTCGGCACGATGGCGAGCTGGGTCAGATTCTTATGCGCGACGCCCTTGTCCACGAACATCTGCGCTTCGATGCCGGTCACCTCGCCGCCATGCTCAAGCACCGTGTCGGCGACGACCGCCATCAGCCCCTCGTCGGAACCGCCATACACCAAACGGTGCCCGTTCTCGGCAATCCATATGGCCAGTTCCACCACGGCCTGCTTGTATACGGGGTTGTTGCCTTCGTGAGCTCCTAAATACACCGTGACGTTCATGCTTGTACCTCCAACATTCATGGGATGATGTCGCACGCCCAACCGCAATCAGACAATAATCAGATAATCAGTGTAACGAACTGATGCTCGCAAACCAATCGAAAGTGGCGAAAAACACTCGCAAGCCGTGCATGTCTTTCATGGATGTGCAAAAGCACCGTACTCGACCTGCCAAATTCATGACATGTCGCATACGGGGCAAGGTGAAGAGGTAGCGATCCTGCTGCGCCAGATCGCTGCCGTTGCACAATACTTTTCCCTCCGTGGGATTGGTAAGCTTGGAAATCAGCGATCATAGTGGTTTTGCCAGCGTCGGAAGGTCCGGTGATGGCATGTACCTTGTCGGCATGGAAGTCATGGTTGATGTTCCGCAATACACGTTTGCCGCCCTGTTGTGGTTGGGGCGGGGCATCGTCCTGTGCGTTGCCGGGCTGCTGCGAATCCGGGGAATTGTTATCGGTATTGGAATCCTGCGAGCCGGCAGAGTCGTTGAAATCATTTGCCTGACCCTGTATATCGCGACCGAACTGCGCCCTCTGGCTGGTCCGCTGCGATTGAAGCTGGAATGAATCTGAAAGTTTTCTGAATTAAAAATGCGACATGGACGGGGTATTCATTGCGGCAATGGTGTTAGGCTAACGCGTATGCCTATAAAATCCGAAGTCATTGCGAATCCCAAGTCGGAGCGCGTTCGCCGCGTGTCCGAACTCGTCGATCGAAAAGGGCGGAAACGGTCCGGCCGTTTCATGGTAGAAGGTCCGCAGTCGGTGCGTGAGCTGCTGGCGTGGCATCCGGGGATTGTCGAAGACCTCTACGTTGAGGTCGAGTCGGCACAGCCCGATGCCTCGTTTGCGACACCTGTCGTCGCGCAGATGGCGGGCAAGGCTATGCAGGCCGGCGCGTATGTGCACAAGGTCACTCATGCGGTGATGCACCGTATGAGCGCCGATGCGCAAGGCGTGCTTGCTGTAGCGGACATGCAAGCTTTCCTTGATGCATCCGCCGCTCCAAGTGATTTTGACGAACACGCGATGGTCGCCGCGTTTTGGCAGGTCCGAGATCCCGGTAACGCCGGAACCGTGATCCGTTCCGCCGATGCGGCCGGCTGCTCCGCCGTGGTATTGGTCGACGACTGCGTGGACGTGTTCAATCCGAAAGTGATCCGCTCCACCGCGGGATCACTGTTCCACCTTCCGATTCTGACCATGGGAACGGACGACTTCTTCGCATGGTGCGATACTCACGAGTTGGCAGTGTATGCAGCCGATGTATACGGTACGGATTCCCGACAGCCGGAATCTTTGACGGATGTAATCGCCGCGCCGGAAACGCTTGCCGGAGCCAAAGCGGTGTTGTTTGGCAATGAGGCGCGTGGATTGACCAAGGAAGTTTTGGAACGAACCGATAGGATCGTGTCCATACCGCTCTATGGCAAAGCGGAATCCTTGAACCTCGGCACCAGTTCGGCGGTAATGCTGCTGAGCTTGGCTATGTCGAGTCATGTTGAAAGAATGTAAAGTCGGAAAACGTTGAAATTGCGCGTTTTTCGCGTAAAACAAACGGGAAATGAGAAAGGTATCTCGTGGCAGAAGGTGCGGTATTCGACGCCCAAGCGGTAACCGATGCGGTTGCCGAGGGCATCGCGAAAATCGAAAACGCCTCCAGCATGGAGGAATTGAAAGCCATCAAGACGCAGTACGCCGGAGCGGAATCCGCGATGACGCAGGCCAGCAAGGCCATCGGCGCGTTGCCGAAGGACCAGAAGAAAGACGCCGGCAAGATTATGGGCAAGCTGCGCGCCGATTTCGGTCGTGCGTATGGCACCAAGGAACAGCAGGTCAAAGCCGAGGAAGAGGCCCGTGCGCTTGCTGCCGAAACCGTGGACATGACCCTTCCGGTCAATCGTAAGCCGCTTGGCGCGCGCCATCCGTTGCCGAAGCTGATGGAGGATGTCGAAGACTTCTTCATCTCCATGGGCTGGCAGATTTCCGACGGTCCTGAAGTGGAAACCGAATGGTACGACTTCGACGCGCTGAACTTCGGCCCCGATCATCCGGCACGTCAGATGCAGGATACCTTCTACGTCAAGGGCAACCAGGCCAAGGACGCCGCAGGCTTCGTCGGATCCAACATGGTGCTACGCACCCAGACCTCCTCCGATCAGGTGCGTGGTCTGCTCACCCGTGGCGTGCCGCTGTATATCGCATGCCCGGGGCGTGTATTCCGCACCGATGAACTCGACGCCACCCATACGCCGGTGTTCCACCAAGTGGAGGCTCTTGCGGTCGACAAGCATCTGACCATGGCCGACCTGAAGGGCGTGCTCGACAAGCTTGCCGTGGCCATGTTCGGTCCGGAAGCCAAGACTCGTCTGCGTCCGAGCTATTTCCCGTTCACCGAGCCGAGCGCCGAACTCGACCTGTGGTTCCCCGATAAGAAGGGTGGCGCAGGCTGGCTCGAATGGGGTGGCTGCGGCATGGTCAACCCGAACGTGCTGAAGTCCGCAGGCCTAGATCCCGAGGTCTACACCGGCTTCGCCTTCGGCGTCGGCGTGGAGCGTACTCTGCTGCTGCGCCATGACATCAACGACATGCACGACCTAGTCGAAGGTGACGTGCGATTCAGCGAACAGTTTGTGATGGGGGAGTGATTGACCCATGCCAATGGTTGACATTGATTGGCTCAAGGACCATGTAGAGGTTCCGGAAGGCCTTACGTACGAACAGCTTGCCAAGGATCTGGTGAAGGTCGGTCTCGAAGAGGAAGAGATTCACACCTCCCAGCTGGTCGGTCCGATCGTCATCGGCTATGTGGTCGACGCCACTCCGGAACCGCAGAAGAACGGCAAGATTATCAACTGGTGCCACGTCGACGTCGGCGACGAATACAACGAGACCGATGAGAACGGTAACAAGGTGCCGCGCGGCATCATCTGCGGCGCGCCGAACATGGCTGCCGGCGAAAAGGTCGTCGTGACGCTTCCTGGCGCTGTACTGCCGGGCGATTTCAAGATCGAACCGCGCAAGACCTACGGCCATATTTCCAATGGCATGTGCGCCTCCGAACGTGAGCTTGGATTGGGTGATAACCATGACGGCATCATCCTGTTGCGCAAGTACGGCTTCACCCCGGAAGAGTATGAGAAGCTCCAGCCGGGCGACGACGCAATGCACCTGCTGCACTTGGATGAGCCGCTACTGGAGATTAACATCACTCCGGACCGCGGCTACGCGTTCTCATACCGTGGCGTGTCTCGCGAATACCATCATTCCACCGGTGCCGCCTACACCGATCCGGCTGTCGCTCTGAACGAGAAGGCGCCGATTACCAAGGGCCTGCCGGAAGGCACCAAGACCGACATCGAAGTGATCGTCGATGACAATAATCCGATTCACGGTGTGGTTGGATGCGATCGCTATTACGCTCGCGCGGTCAAGGGATTCGATCCGGCCAGCCATACGCCGAATTGGATGCGTCGCCGCCTGGCCCGCGCAGGCATGCGTTCCATATCCTTGGCCGTGGACGTCACCAACTATGTGATGCTCGACTTGGGACAGCCGATGCATGCCTACGATCTGGATAAGATCGAAGGCCCGATCGTGGTGCGTCGCGCCAACGAAGGTGAGAAGCTCACCACACTGGACGGCAAGGATCACGATTTGAGCGTCGAAGATCTGCTGATCACCGATTCCCCGAACGGTGAGCGCGGCTCCCGTGTGCTCGGCATCGCCGGCGTGATGGGCGGCATGTATGGTGAGGTCACTGCCGAAACCAAGAACATCCTGCTGGAATCCGCGCACTTCGATCAGGTGTCGATCGCGCGTTCTGCACGCCGTCACAAGATTCCGTCCGAAGCCTCCCGTCGTTTCGAACGCGGCGTGGACGATCAGCTGCAGCCGGCAGCCGCCCAGATGGCCGTCGAACTGATGGTCAAGTACGGCAATGGCGAGCCGAGCGAGCACCCGACTGACTTCAATACGGTCTCCAACCGCCGTCCGATCCTGTTCAAGGCTTCGGAAGTGGCTCGTGTGGCTGGACTTGACACGGATGTGAACACCATCAGCGACATTCTTACCGACATCGGTTGCTCCGTCGCAGGAGGCGGCAACGGCGAGTTTTCCGTGGTGCCTCCAAGTTGGCGCCCCGACTTGAACGAGCCGTGCGATCTGGTTGAGGAAGTGGCGCGTCTTGTCGGATATGATGAGATTCCTGTCACCGTGCCGCCGGCACCGGTCGAAGGCAAGGTCGGTCTGACTGCCGAGCAGCTGCGTAAGCGTCAGGTTGCCGATGAACTTGCCGAATACGGCATGGTGGAAACGTTGAGCTATCCATTCGTCGGCGATGAGGATTACAAGAACTTCGCGTTGGACGCCGCTGAGACGAAGAACGTCAGCGTTGAGATCGCCAACCCGCTCGCCGGTGATCGTCCGTTCCTGCGTCGCGATATTATTCCAACGCTGGCACAGACCGTTCAGCGCAATCTGCGTCGCGGCGTGGAGAATGTGTCGCTGTATGAGATCGGCCACGTGTATCTGTGGGATCCGAACGCTCCGGCGATTCCGGCGCTGCCGGGTGCCGTCAAGCCGACGGACGAGCAGCTTGCCGCGCTTGATGCTGGTCTTCCGGACCAGCCGATGCATGTCGCTGGCATTCTGACCGGAAACGCCGTTGACTCCGGTTGGCTGGGCGAGCGTCGCGTAGTGGATTGGTCTGACGCCGTCGAGGCGGTGCAGCGCATCTCCGACCGTATTGGTGCAGCTCTCACGCTGGATCAGCCGAAGGCTGAAGATATGCCGGCACAATGGCATCCGGGCCGTGCGGCTCGCGTGATGGCCGGTGACGTATTCGTCGGCATGGTCGGCGAGCTTCACCCGCACATCAACGAGGCGTTGGGCTTCCCGGTCCATTCCGCGGCCTTTGAATTGGATTTGACCGCGTTGTTCGCCACGTTGAGTGGCAAGCCGGTGCAGGCCAAGCCGATCTCCACCTTCCCTCCGGTCAAGCAGGACCTGGCTTTCACGGTGTCCACCGACGTTACGGCCGCTGAACTCAAGCAGGTCATCGTCGAAGCCGCCGGAGACAGTCTTGAAAATATTGAGCTATTCGATGTGTACACCGGCGATCAGCTGGGCGAAGGCGAAAAGTCCTTGGCTTACGCGGTCACGTTCCGCGCTCCGGATAAGACTCTCGCTTCCGAAGACAGCGAAGCCATCCGCAAGCGTATTGTGGATGAAGCGTCCAAACTGGGTGCGCAGCTGCGTGCCTGATCCCGACCTTCCCAAGAACAGAGGATGATTATGAACGAACCGGAACAGTATCAGCCGAATAACACCGACGAACGTCAGGAGACGGCTGATGCTGCTCCGGTTTCGTCATCTTCTGGCGCCGCTGCGTCTTCACAGCCGGAGTATGGTCAAATCAGCCAACCCGAATATGGCGCGATGAGCAGCCAGCTGCCAGTCGGCTACGATCCATACGTGTATGGCGCGCCTGAACCTGAACCGCAACCCACGGATGCCGCTCAGCAGCAGAATACGCAATACCGAACGAGGCAATACCAAACGGGACAATACCCTTCAAATGGGCAACAGCCAATGCCTCCGTACAGTGCGAACGGACAACAGAATCCATACGGTGCCAATCCGTATGGGCCAAATCCGTATGATCCGAACCAATATCCGCAACGGGGCAATATGCCCTACCTGCCGAATCTGGATCTCAACGATCCCCGGCAGAACCCCGCATACGGCCATTGGGATGCCTATGCGATCATGTCTCTCGTGTTTGCCGTGCTGATGCCGGTGCCAGTCCTTCCCGCGTTGGTCGGCGCGATCTCGATGTGGCGTACCAAGAAGCTCCATATGAAAGGGCATGGTCTTGCCCTTGCCGCGGTGATCATCAACGTGCTGTACACCTTGGCCGTGATTTGGCTGGCGATGCATGGACTTTCCGTCGCTGACCTGTATAACGAGGCGTTGCAAAATATGTTTGGCGGTGCAGGATCAGGGCAAGGAGACGAGTCGATCACCGCCTGATTCAGTGTGTTTCCCAGTCTTTTAATAATCGTCATTGACGCGCAGTGACCACTATGCGACACGAAATGAATGCATAATTATGCAATGTAGTGCATAAAGTGTATGCTGAATGTGTTTTCAGTGAGTCAATGAAAAGAGACGAGACATGGCCAAATACACAGTAGCCGTGGCCGGCGCGACCGGATATGCAGGAGGCGAGGCCCTCCGCATCCTCGCGGCCCATCCATATTTCGAAGTGACGTGCGTGGCCGGGCATTCATCCGTTGGTGACAAGCTTAGCAAACATATGCCGCATATTCCGCAACTTGCCGACCTTGTGGTGGAAGACACCACTCCGGAAGTTCTTAATGGGCATGATGTCATTATTCTTGCCCTGCCTCATGGGGCATCCGGTGCATTGGCCTCGCAGCTTGATCCGAATGCCGTTGTGGTGGACTTGGGGGCCGACCATAGGCTTGAGGAAAAAACCGCATGGGATGAGTTCTACGGCGGCGACTTCTATGAACACTGGACTTACGGCATGCCTGAGCTCATTACCGGCATATCCGAAGATGGTTCTTACCAGCACCAGCGTGAGGTGATTCCAGGAACCAAGCGTATTGCCGGTCCAGGATGCAATGTGACCGCAACCACATTGGCGCTGCAGCCGGGCATTGCCCAAGGGCTTGTTGAACCGGCGGATATTGTTGCCGATCTGGTGGTCGGCTACTCCGGCGCAGGGAAGAATCTGAAGCGCGTCAATTTGCTTGCAGCTGAGGCATTCAGTTCCGCATTACCGTATTCTGTCGGCGGTACTCATCGTCATATTCCTGAGATTTTGCAGAACTTCGCCCATGCTGCAGGAAAGAACGCATCCTCGGCAAACGAGTTCACGCTGGGATTCACCCCGATTCTTGTGCCAATGGCCCGTGGCATTCTCGCTTCGGTTTCCGCCAAACTAACCGATACAGCATTGAATATGTCAGATGCTGAAATCAGGCAGGTTTGGACTGACGCATATGCGGATCAGGATTTCATGATTGTTTTACCGGAAGGCGTCATGCCGGCCACCGCCAATATCATCGGATCGAACGCGGCCCATATTCAGGTGGCCATCGACCGTAAGGCGGGGCGTTTGCTGGCCTTCGCGGCAATTGACAATCTCAACCGCGGCACGGCCGGACAGGCGGTGCAGTCGTTGAACGTAGCACTGGGACTTCCTGAAGATGCAGGCCTGACAAAGATTGGAGTGGCGCCATGAGCGTAACATTTGCACAAGGTTTTTCCGCGGCCGGTGTGGAAGCTGGCATTTCCTCGATCAAGGGCAAGAAGGATCTGGCTCTCGTGGTCAATGACGGTCCGCTTGACGCAGCCGCAGGCGTGTTCACTGCAAACCGTTTCTGCGCAGCTCCCGTGCAGTGGACGCGCAAGATCGTGGCCGACGGTCATGTGAAAGCCGTCATCCTTAATTCCGGAGGCGCAAACGCATGCACCGGCCAGCCGGGATATGAGCAGTCCAAGGCCACGGCCCAAAAGGTCGCGGCGCTTGTAGGTGCCAAAGACAGCGATATCGCGGTCTGCTCCACGGGCCTGATCGGTGAGCTTCTGCCTCTTGACCATGTGCTTTCTGGCGCAGACAAAGCGTTCGCGGCCCTTGCCGATACCGCTCAGGCCGGTGCGGATGCGTCCCATGCCATCATGACCACCGACACCAAGCCGAAAACCGTCGAACTTGAAGGGTCCAATGGGTTCCGTGTCGGCGGCATGGTCAAAGGGTCAGGCATGATCGCGCCTCAGCTGGCCACCATGCTGTGCGTGATCACCACGGATGCCGTGGTAAGCGCGGGACAGCTTCAGGCAGCTCTGAACACTGGAGTGGAAATGTCGTTCAACCGCATTGACGTTGACGGTTGCATGTCCACTAACGACACCGTGCTTTTGCTTGCGTCTGGAGCATCCGGTATCGAACCGGATCCCGACGAGTTCAACGAGCTTGTGGCGCAGGCGACTGCCTCCTTGGCACGTCAGATTGTCGGAGACGGTGAAGGCGCGAGCCATGACATCCGTGTCAAGGTGACCGGCGCCACCACGGAAGATGCGGCGCTTGCTTGCGGTCGTGCGGTAGCGGCATCCAATTTGCTGAAATGCGCCATCTTCGGCAATGATCCGAACTGGGGTCGTATCGTCAGCTCGCTGGGTACCGTGCCGCCGGAAGTCGCTCCCTACGATTCCAATAAAGTCACGGTCGACGTCAATGGCGTGCGTATCTGTGAGAACGGCGGAGCCGGGCGCGACCGATCCGAAGTCGACATGACTCCGCGCGAGGTGCATATCGACATCGATCTGCATGCGGGAAAAGCGGAAGCAACCGTCTGGACCGACGATTTGACCCACGAATACGTACACATTAATGCAGATTACGAAAGCTGATTGAACGGTAATGACCAAGGAACTCAAAGGACCTGGATTCCATTTTGACGTGCATACCGATCTGCGTGCCGACCAAAAGGCGGAAGTGCTGATCGAGGCGCTGCCATGGCTTGAGGAATTCGCCGGACAGCGCATCGTCATCAAATATGGCGGCAATGCGATGATCGACGATCATCTCAAGGCCTGTTTCGCTGAAGATATGGTGTTCCTGCGACAGGTTGGCTTGCATCCGGTTGTGGTGCATGGAGGCGGACCGCAGATCTCTCACATGCTCAAGGCTTTGGGCATTAAGTCGGAATTCAAGGGAGGTCTGAGGGTCACCACTCCGGAGGCCATGGATGTGGTGCGTATGGTTTTGACGGGCAAGGTTTCCCGTGAACTTGTCGGGTTGATCAACGCCCATGGTCCGTTCGCGGTCGGTCTTTCCGGCGAGGATGGTGCGCTGTTTTCCGCCATGCAGCGCAAGCCGATCATCGATGGATCGCCAACCGATATTGGTTTGGTCGGCGACGTGGTGAGCGTCGACGCATCCGCGGTTGAGGACCTGATCAATGCCGGACGCATTCCTGTTGTTTCCTCGGTGGCTCCAAATGAGGATGATGCTACCGAAGTGTTGAATGTGAATGCCGATTCCGCGGCTGCGGCGCTTGCGGCCGCTCTTGGAGCCAGCAAGCTGGTCGTGCTGACCGATGTGGATGGCCTGTACGCCGATTGGCCGGACAGGGATTCTCTGATTGGTCGCATCGGCGTGGAGAACCTACGCGACATGTTGCCGGATCTGGAGAGCGGCATGCGCCCCAAGATGGAAGCCTGCGTCAGAGCCATCGATGGAGGCGTGCCACGCGCCCACATCATCGACGGACGCAAACCGCATTCCATCCTGAATGAGATTTTCACCACAGACGGCATTGGAACCATGGTCGTTCCCGAAGACGGTATTGAAATGAGGAGTTCGTATGGCAACTGAACAGTTGGAAAACCTCGGCAGAGAGGACGCCAAGTGGCTGGGGGAGTACTCCCGGGTGCACATGAACGTGTTCGGTACTCCGCTGCGTGTTATGGATCATGGCGAAGGCGCGCACATCTGGGACATCGATGGCAATGAATACCTCGATTTCCTTGCGGGCATCGCGGTGAACGCGCTCGGATACGCCCACCCGAAATGGGTGAAGGCCGTCAGCGAGCAGGCAGCCAAAGCCGCTCATGTGAGCAACTACTTCGCCACGGAACCGCAGATTGAACTGGCGTCGAAGCTCATTGAGCTTGCCGGCGCCCCCGAGGGATCTCATGTGTATTTCGGCAACTCCGGAGCGGAAGGCAACGAGGCAGCACTGAAACTCGCCAAACTGTATGGCCGCACCTTGCCGGGCGCATCGCCTGCCATTGGAGGCAAACCGGCGCGTATCATCGCCATGACCCATGGCTTCCATGGACGTACCATGGGCGCGTTGTCCGCAACGTGGAAGCCCACCATCCGAGAAGCGTTCGAACCGCTGGTTCCCAATATCGAATTCGTCGAAGCCGGTGACGAGACCGCATTGCATGACGCGTTTGCCGAAACCGGTCCCGGCAAATATGGCAAAGGTCCTGTCGCAGCCGTCATCATGGAGCTGATCCAAGGTGAGGCCGGCGTGCGTCCGCTCGGCGCCGACTACGTGAAGAAGGCCCGTCAGATGTGCGACGACAACAACGCGTTGCTCATCATCGATGAGGTCCAGACAGGCATCGGACGCACCGGATCCTGGTTCGCATTCCAGCGTGAGGATCTTGCGGGCGGAGTGGTTCCGGATATTGTGACCTTCGCCAAGGGCGTTGCAGGCGGTTTCCCGATGGGTGGCATGATCTCCTTCGGCGCCAAGCTTTCCGCGCTGTTCACCCCAGGATCCCACGGCTCCACCTTTGCGGGCAATCCTCTCGGAGCGGCCGCTGCTATGGCCACGTTGGAGACCATTGAGGAAGACGGTCTCGTGGCCAACGCTGAGGCGCGTGGCCAGCAATTGCGTGACGGCATCATGGCTTGCGTCAATCCGCTCTTCGTCTCCGTGCGTGGACGTGGATTGCTTGACGCGGTCGAACTTGCCCATCCATGCGCGCATGCGGCGATGAATTGGGCGTTGGAACACGGTTTGATCGTCAACGCGGTGGCGCCGGATGCGCTTCGTCTTGCCCCTCCGCTGGTGGTGACCGAACAGGACATCGATCAGGCCATCTCCATCCTCGCGAAGATTCCAACTGATCTTCCCAACGACTGAACATAGCCGGCAATCAAAGCAGACTGGATATTTTTGAAAGGAGCCAACAATGGCAACTCCTGAACTGCGCCACATGTTGCGCGATGACGATCTCAACCATGAAGAGCAGAAGCAAGTGCTCGAACTCGCCATCAAATTCCACAACGACCGTTTCTACCATCAGCCGTTCGCCGGACCGCAAGGCATCGCGGTGATCTTTGACAAGCCGAGCACCCGAACCCGTTCCAGCTTCTCCATTGGCGTTGCCGAACTGGGCGGCTATCCGCTGGTCATCGACAAGTCCGGATCCCAGCTGGGCCGTGGCGAACCGGTGGCAGACACCGCACGTGTGCTTGACCGCATGGCCTACGGCGTGGTGTGGCGCACCTTTGGCCAGGATCGTGTGGAGGAAATGGCCAAGTATTCCACCCATCCGGTGGTGAACGCTCTGACGGATGAATTCCATCCCTGCCAGATTCTTGCCGACTTCCAGACTATCGCAGAACATCGTGGTGGCGTCGACAATCTGAAAAACCAGACCATCGCCTACCTCGGCGACGCGGCCAACAACATGTCGAACTCCTATCTGCTTGGTGGCGCCGTGGCCGGCATGAACGTGCGTGTCGCAGGGCCGAACGGCTATCTGCCGGATCCGCAGATCGTTGCCGATGCCGAAGCCATCGCATCCGAAACCGGCGGTTCCGTGTTGGTGACCACCGATCCGAAGGAAGCGGTCGCCGGCGCCGACTGCGTGTTCACCGACACATGGGTTTCCATGGGCGAAGAATCGGAATACGCCATCCGTTCCAAGCCGTTCTGGGATTATCAGGTGAACGCCGAACTCATGTCTTATGCCAAGGAAGACGCCATCTTCCAGCATTGCCTGCCGGCATACCGTGGCAAGGAAGTCACCTCCGAAGTCATCGACGGGCCACAGTCCGTGGTTTGGGATGAGGCCGGTAACCGCCTGCATGCGCAGAAGGCACTGCTGACTTGGCTTGCCGGCAAGGCCCGCGGAGATGAAAGCCTGCTGGCCTGATGACGGACCAAACACCTGCGCTGCAACGTCCTGCCACACGGGCCGCTCGATTGAGCGCCATCGAGCAGGCGTTGCTGACGCGCATCGTCACCTCGCAGTCGCAGCTGTCCCAGATTCTCGCGGATCAGGGCATCGAAGTGACCCAGGCCACCCTGAGCCGCGATCTTGACGAGATCCATGCCACCAAAACCCGTTTGGCTGACGGAACCGTGGCCTATGCGCTGGGCAGACAGCCGGAGGAAAGCGCGTCGGCCAATCCTGATGCAAAAACGGAACAGCAGATGAATCGTGTGCTTTCCGGATTGGTCACTTCGGTCGCTGCGGCCAGGAATCTGGTGGTGGTCCATACGCCGTCTGGCGCGGCCCAGTATGTGGCAAGTGTGATCGACAAGCAGCCCATCGACGGTGTGCTCGGCACCATTGCCGGAGACGATACCGTCATGGTGATCTGCGCCGATGACGATTATGCGAAACAGCGTGCGCAATGGCTGTTGGACGTCGTGTCCAAGGGCTGAATAGCCGTATAGTGGACACGACGCACCGTATATGCATAAATATACAGAGTATTGCATATACTGATGAATAACGTTTGATGTTAGAAAGGGAAACCATGAGCGATCAGAATCGTCTCGTTCTGGCGTACTCCGGTGGTCTGGATACCTCCGTCGCCATTTCATATCTGAAGGAACGCACCGGCAAGGATGTCGTGGCCGTGTCCCTCGACGTCGGCCAGGGTGGCGAAAGCCTCGAAACCATCAAGCAGCGCGCGCTTGCCTGCGGTGCCGTTGAAGCGTATGTGGTAGACGCCCGCGACGAATTCGCCAATGAATACTGCATGAAGGCGCTGAAGGCCAACGCCCTGTATGAGGGTGTGTATCCGCTGGTTTCCGCCATTTCCCGCCCGCTCATCTCCAAGCATCTCGTGCGCGCCGCCCACCAGTTCGGTGCCGACACCATCTCCCATGGCTGCACCGGCAAGGGCAACGACCAGGTCCGTTTCGAGGTGTCCATCTCCTCCATTGATCCGACACTGAAGGCCATCAGCCCGATCCGCGACCTGTCGCTGACCCGCGACGTCGAGATCGCATTCGCCAAGGAGCACAAGCTTCCGATCGTGCAGACCGAGAAGAGCCCGTTCTCCATCGACCAGAACGTGTGGGGCCGCGCCATTGAAACCGGCTTCCTTGAGGATCCGTGGAATGGCCCGACCAAGGACTGCTACTCCTATACCGACGATCCGGCATTCCCGCCAGTCGAAGATGAGGTCGTCATCGAATTCAAGCAGGGCATTCCTGTCAAGATCGACGGTCACGACGTCACCCCGCTGCAGGCCATCGAAGAGATGAACCGTCGCGCAGGCGCACAGGGCATCGGCCGTATCGATCTGATCGAGGACCGTCTGGTCGGCATCAAGTCCCGTGAGCTGTACGAGGCTCCTGGTGCTATCGCACTGATCACCGCCCACCAGGAACTCGAGAACTGCTGCCTCGAACGCGAGCAGCACCGCATCAAGCGCGATATCGACAAGCGCTGGGCCGAACTCGTCTACGATGCGCAGTGGTTCTCCCCGGCAACGCAGTCCCTGAACGCCTTCATCGAAGACACCCAGAAGTACGTTTCCGGCGAAATCCGCATGATCCTGCATGGCGGACGCGCCGTCGTGACCGGTCGTCGTTCCGACACCTCGCTGTATGACTACAATCTGGCCACCTACGATTCCGGCGACAGCTTCGATCAGAAGTCGTCCAACGGCTTCATCGACATCTACGGTCTGCCGAGCCGTGTGGCCGCAGCCCGCGACGTCAAGTTCGGCAATGGCATCGAGGTTCCGGAAAACAGCGTCGAGTAAGCGGGTTTTTACGCCGAATCGTCTTGATAATGGGGGAGAGCGTACCGTTAGGACCATCCTGACTGGTATCCTCTCCCTCAGTCATATCTGCAAGGAGAATGAAGTAACAATGACCGAGAGCACAACCAATGGTGAACACCTCGCCCTGTGGGGCGGCCGGTTCAAGTCCGGCCCGTCTCCGGAACTCGCGCGACTGAGCAAGTCCACCCAATTCGATTGGCGTCTTGCCGACGACGACATCGCAGGCTCACGAGCCCACGCCCGTGCGCTCGGACGTGCGGGACTATTGACCGCCGACGAGCTGCAGCGAATGGAAGACGCTCTCGACGAGCTGCAGCGCCGTGTCGATTCCGGTGCGTTCGCTCCGATCGAAGACGATGAGGACGAAGCCACCGCATTGGAACGTGGACTGCTGCAGATCGCCGGAGACGAGCTTGGAGGCAAGCTCCGCGCCGGCCGCTCCCGCAACGACCAGATCGCCGCGCTGATCCGCATGTGGCTCCGTCGCCACAGCCGCGTCATCGCCAAAATGCTGCTCGGCCTTGCCGCAACACTGACCGAACAGGCCGAAAAGGCCGGACGCACCGTCATGCCGGGGCGTACCCACATGCAGCACGCCCAGCCGGTGCTGCTCGCACACCAGCTCATGGCCCACGTGTGGCCGCTGCTGCGCGATGTGGAACGTCTTGCCGATTGGGACAAGCGCATCGATGCAAGCCCGTATGGTTCCGGCGCCCTCGCCGGCAACACCCTCGGCTTGGAGCCGGTGGCCGTGGCCCGCGAACTCGGCTTCTCCAAGGTAACCGCGAACTCCATCGACGGCACCGCCAGTCGTGATCTGGTCGCCGAATTCGCTTTCATCGCAGCCATGGCAGGCGTCGACATCAGCCGACTGTCTGAAGAAATCATCATCTGGAACACCCAGGAGTTCGCGTTCGTGCGCCTTGACGACGCCTATTCCACCGGCTCGTCCATCATGCCGCAGAAGAAGAACCCGGATATTGCGGAACTTGCACGAGGCAAGTCCGGCCGTCTCATCGGCGATCTGGCTGGTCTTCTCACCACGCTGAAGGGCCTGCCCACCGCTTATGCACGTGATCTTCAGGAAGACAAGGAAGCCGTGTTCGACCAGGTCGACACGCTGGAAGTGCTCCTTCCCGCGTTCACCGGCATGGTCGGCACCATGGTCTTCAACAAGGAACGCCTCGAAGCGGAAGCGCCGACCGGTTTCGCCCTCGCCACCGACATCGCCGAATGGCTGGTAAAGAACGGTGTGCCGTTCCGCCACGCGCACGAGCTTTCCGGTGCATGCGTGAAGATCGCCGAAGACCGCGGCCAGGAACTGTGGGACCTGGCCGACGATGACTTCATCGAGGTCTTCAAGGAATTCCTTCCGGCCGACAAGGCTCCCGAAGTGCGCGAAGTGCTATCCACCGAAGGTTCTGTTTCCGCCCGCAATGGCAAGGGAGGCACGTCTCCGCTGCGCGTGCGCGAGCAGATCGTTTCCGCGAAAACCGCCATCGAACAGCTGCGTGCCTTCGCCAACTCCGTCAGCGACGGCCCGGCATACAAGACGCCGGAATCATTGCTCAAATAATTACAGCAACAGTACATAGCAAAGGCAAAGCGGTGCCACTGACACGAACGCAGATACAGCAGCTTGTTCGACTTCACGGCCAGGAGATACTGTGCCATGAGCATATGCAGATCGAAAGAGTCTGTTACCAGCATGGCGTGGTCACCACGTTTGCTCATTCCATCCGTGTGGCCTGTCTGGCCGTATGGATCGCTGACAGGCTGCGCTTATGGCATAGGGTGGATTTGCATTCGTTGATTCGCGCCGCTTTGCTGCACGATTATTTTCTTTACGACTGGCATGCGCATGATGGCGGCCGTCATCGTATGCATGGTTTCACCCATGGTGGCACCGCCATGCGCAATGCCGTGCGCGATTTCCATCTCAATAGAGTGGAACGTGACAGCATCGAGAATCATATGTTTCCTTTGACGCCGATACCGCCTCGGTATCTTGAAGGGTATTTGGTGACTGTCGCGGATAAGATCAGCGCCACACGGGAAACGGTCAGTCTTGAGCGCTTCTACAAGCCGAAAGTCAATATGCATACAAGTGGAAAGTGACGGCGCGAAAGCATGCTCATGCTGGAATACCTGTTCTTATGGTTCCTGTTCTATTCATTTGCCGGATGGGTATATGAATCGATTCTCGTGTCCGTTTCGGAACGTCGCTTGGTGAATCGTGGCTTCCTGAATGGTCCCATCTGCCCGATCTACGGTTGCGGAGCCGTTCTTGCGATTGTGCTGCTGCATGATCTGCATAATCCCTTCGCGGTTTTTCTCATTTCTTCAATCGGTGCATGCATGCTTGAATATGTCACGTCATGGGGCATGGAAAAGCTATTCCACGCACGATGGTGGGATCACAGTCATCGCCGATTCAACATTCAAGGGCGCATTTGCTTGCTTGGAGCGATTGTGTTCGGTCTGCTGGGTGTGCTCATCACCGATGTGATACAGCCTGAAGTGAATCGCATTACACAGATGATTCCTTTGCCAGTAGTGCACTGGATGTGCGTGATTTTCATGGCGTTTATCGTCGCGGATACCATTATTACAGTGCTTGGCATCATCGATTTGGCCGACAATCTTGCGAAGTTCAGCGAAACCGTGCAGGCATATGCGGAGAAAGCCGGTGATTCCCTGCAATGGGGCAAAGACATTTTCCGAGACAAATTCCGCGACAAGGTGCAAGACAAGGTCCAGGATTGGTCGGACTCCTCGCAGGAGATTCTTGCCAATATGCAGGCCACTGCCGCATCTATCCTGAACAAGCAGCAGCGTCGTATGATTAACGCATTCCCGCGTCTGCGTTTCACGGATTCCATCAAATACAGCAAGATCATCGAAACTCTGCACGAAATGCTGCGTCGCAAATAATCGCGCAATAAGCAACAGCATGAAATCGCCTGCCGCTCGAAAGAACGACAGGCGATTTCATTATTGTTTGCGATATGCGATTTGCATGACAATCACGCTATGACAGTCCATCGGATCGTTTACGGATTTCGTATGGAGTGGGCGCTTCCAGCGACGTGTCCGATCCCTTGTAGTCGGTGATGCCCGCACCGACATTCGGATGTTGCGCGGAATACACTTGGTCGGCGCAATACAGCACGAGCAGCACGGCGGCCACGATGCCAAGCTTTCGCGCATCGATTCTGCTGAGCAAGTTGTCGAGGGCCGGAGCCAGCAGATATACGATGGCCAATCCGCCAAGGCCGAACGTCAATAATCCTTCGGCGCAGATACGGCCGTTGATATTTAGAAAGTATCCGGTGTAATCCCACCAGCGTTGACCATCATGCGTCATCTCCAGATACCACGATGAGAAGTATTCCAAGCAGCCGCACAGCACCATAGCCGCGACGAATTCAAGCGCTGGCTTTTCGCGCAGCTTTTTGAGCAGAACCAGAATGATCACTCCGCCGGTGCCATAGATGGGCAGCCAAGGGCCATGCAGCGTGCCACGGTTCACGAACATGTCTTCGGAAATAAATGCGAGACTTACCTCCCACACCCAGCCGACGAAGCAAAAGATGAAGAACATCATGATCAGATTGACCAGTGAGTAGCTGCGGTCGGCGCTGATGGTACGTGATTCACGGAATTTGAACGGCATCGGAGCAGGCGCAAGACGCCCCGGATAAATGGAGCCATTCAGAATATTCTCGCCGATCTGCATCTGGTGAAGATCCTCACGATACTCTTCATAGCGGTTCACTGCGCTGGCATGCAGAATGCGGATGCCAAGCCACTCAGAAAGAAATCCTGTGAATCCATGCGGCTTGGGCGCTGGAACAAGATTCTGTTCCAGCTGTGCTACGGATTGGGCGACATCGGCGTACGTGGTATGGAGCGTCTGCGGGTCGGCCTTGAAGTACAGGTATTCGTCGTTGAGCATCTCACTGCCTGCAATGCCGGTAGTCTTGGCCATCGAACGCACGTACACATAGTATTCCGCGAAGAACGCGGCATTGTAGCCGTTGGAATAGAAGATGCCGCTCAAGCCGAAGGTGATAAGGTTGAGCAGGTACCAGCCGAGGAACGAGCAGTCCGCCACGAAGCATTCCCATTTATGCCCTTTCATCATGCGTCGGGACAAGCGAATGGCGTCCAAAGCCTCGATATTCGGATTCTCCGCAACGATGTACGGCACCATACGGTAGGAATATTGCTTGATGAAGAAGCCGACGATGGTGAGACTCCAAAGGAACAGGAACACGTTTTCCACAAACATGGTCCATGCCATGCGCGGCCATTTGCGCGTGTGAATGGGGTAGAAGAAGCGACTTGCCGGAAGCTTGTTATAGGAACGTCCTTCCAACAGCATACGTGCCATGACGATGCGGTATGTTTCTTGAATGAACAGCCAGACGAAAATGTAGACGGCCAGCGAGAGTATTACCGGCACGGCGATGGAGACGCCGCCGTTATGGGTGACGGAATTAATGGCGTCGGCCACGGCGATCACCATCGAGCCGGATGCAAACGAGTTGAGCAGGGACGCGATTACTCCGCGGCGACGGCCGAACGTGGCATCGGTATCGTTGTTGACGATCTGCTCTTGGTTTTGCTTGACCTTTTCACGGGCATCGTTTTCATTGCCTACGGCAAGATCCTGCAATACGTCATACATGTCGTTGGATTGCGTGGAATCCTCCGTTTGCGGGGTGCTGATCGAAATGTTGGTGCTGACCGAGAGCGTCGATGAAGTGTACGCAACACCGAACACCGAAGCGAACAGGCAAATGGCGACTATTATCCAATAATGTTGTCTCTGGGCTTTTTTAGCCGCAACCTTCATGCCTTTGCGGTCCATGCAGGTATCTCCCTTCTTGATATGGGGATGCTCCTTCTAACTTTACCTGTATGCACGATGGTTGGTGGATGATGGGGAAACACCGCGTGTGCCTGTCTTCATCTTCTGCGAAACTGTAGGGTGCGTAAAACGCAGTATCATCCGCAATTCAATAGGGAGAAAACACAGCTATGGCTCACGTCATCGATTTCAAGGAGGCCGGTTTCGAGTCCGTCCTCGATGAACTGGAATGGCGCGGGTTGATTTCCCAGTCCACTGACAGGGATCGACTCGCCGAAGCGTTGAACGGAGATCCCATTTCCTATTATTGCGGTTTCGATCCGACTGCTGCCTCTCTGCATATCGGCAATCTGGTGCAGCTCATCAACATGCGTCACCTTCAGGCAGCAGGCCATCATCCGATTGCCCTGGTCGGCGGCGCCACCGGCTTGATCGGCGATCCTCGCCAATCGGGCGAACGTACGCTCAATCCGAAAGACGTCGTGGCTGGTTGGGCCGAGCGTCTGAAGGCGCAGATCGGCGGCATTCTCGAAGTGGAAGGCAGCAACCCGGTTCGTTTCGTGTCCAATTACGATTGGACGGCCTCCATGAACGTCATCGACTTCCTGCGTGACGTCGGCAAGAACTTCCGTTTGGGTACCATGCTCGCCAAAGACACCGTTGCCCGTCGACTGAATTCTGAAGATGGCATTTCCTTCACCGAGTTCAGCTACCAGGTGCTGCAGGGCAACGACTTCCTGCACCTGTTCGACGAATACCATTGCGTGCTTGAGCTTGGCGGATCCGACCAGTGGGGCAACCTCACGTCCGGTCTTGACCTGATCCACAAGGTACGTGGCGTGGATGTGAACGTGTTCACCAGCCCGATTATCACCGACGCTCAGGGTAAGAAGTTCGGTAAGTCCGAAGGCAACGCCGTCTGGCTTGACGGCACTATGCTGAGCCCGTACAAGTTCTACCAGTTCTGGTTTAACCGCCCTGACAGCGAGATGGAGAACCTGCTGAAGGTGTTCACGTTCTTGCCGAAGGCGGAGATCGAACGTCTTGTGGAGGAAAGCAAGACCAATCCGGGCGCGCGTGAGGCGCAACGCACCTTGGCTTGGGAGGTTACCAGCCTGGTTCATGGTGAGGAAGCCACCCGACAGGCCATCGAGGCCGCCGGTGCGCTGTTCGGCCGTGGCGGCGATCTTGCGGGCGTTGACGAGTCCACGCTCGAAGCTGCTCTTGACGGCGTGAAGATCGACGGCGAGTTCGCCAAGGCCGCGGTGGGCGACCGTGTGGCGGAAGCCGGCATGAAGGCCGGACTGTTCAAGTCGATTTCCGAAGCGCGCAAGACGATTAAGGCTGGCGGCGTGTATCTGAACAACGCCCGTGTTAAAGACGAAGAGCAGGTTTTGAACGAAAATGACTTCCTGCATGGCCGTTTCGCATTGATTCGTCGCGGCAAGAAGGCCCTCGGCGTCGTCGAAAACGTGTGAGGCAATCGCGAGCGGCGCAAACAAACGTAAGCAAAGAACAAACGAAGACCATTTTCAAGGAATACAAGGAATATAAGGAACAGCATGGCAGAAGAACAGCGCGGATCGCGCGGCAAGTCCTACGGCAACCACAAGTCCTACGGCTCGGGCAAGCCGGGCGATCGCGGCGGCAAGGGATTCAAGCCGCGTGGCAATGGCGGCAAGTCCTACGGCCACAAGTCCGGCGGCTTCCACAACGACGATCATAAGGGCGGATACCGCAAGGGCAATGGCGGCAATTTCCACCGCGACCGCGATTTCCGTCGTGACGGTGAGGGGGAAGGCCAGGAGCGTCGCTTCCATAACGGTCCGCGCAAGTTCAACCGTGACGGCGAGCGTCGTGACGATCATCGCGATTATCGTGGCGGTCGTGGAGACAATCCTCGCTATCAGCGCGATGGCGAGCGTTCCGGTTTCCGTCGTGACGATCGACGTGACGGAAATCGTAAAGACTTCCACCGTGACGGCGACCGTCGTAACTTCCACCGCGATAATGATCGCCGTGATTTCCATCGTGATGGTGATCGTCGTAACTTCCGTCGTGACGACCACCGTGGCAATGATCGTCGTGATGGCGGACGCCGTAATTTCCGTGATGGCGATCGTAAGGATTTCCGTCGTGACGATCAGCGCCGTGACTTCCACAAGGATCGCGACCAGCAGCAGGGCGAGGAGCGTCGTGAGTTCACCCGCGAAGAGAAGATGGCCTACCGTGAGGAGAAGCGTGGCGAGTACATGGCCAAGCCGCGCCGCAATTCCGATGGCACGGTGAGCTTCCCCTCGCAGAACCCGTACACGCATCGTCGTCCTGATGAGCCGAAGATGCCGAAGGGCATCGAATGGCGTATGCTCACCACCGACGATCGCGAACGCCTGCGTGGCCTGTCGAAGGAACATGCGGAAAACATTGGTCTGCACATTCTTGCCGCGTACACGCTTGAGGAGAGCAACCCGGAGCTGGCCCTCGAACATGCCAAGTGGGTGGCCCGCCAGGCTTCCCGCATCGATTTCGCCCGCGAGACACTCGCCTTCGTGGCATACCGTCAGGGTGATTACAAGCTTGCCTTGCGTGAGTTCCGCACCGCGTTCCGTATGAACGGTTTCCTGGATTATCTGCCGTTCATCGCCGACTGCGAGCGTGGCGTGGGCGAGCCGAAGAAGGCCATCGAAGTGGCTGTGAGCGACGACGCCAAGTATCTGCGCGGTGAAGCCAAGGCTGAAATGTTCTTGGTGTACGCTGGCGCTCTGGGCGATCTGAAGATGTGGGACAAGGCCATCGAGATCGTGCACACGCTGGGCCGTTCCAAGGGATTGGCCGGCGAATACCGCATGCGTGCGGTGCAGGCCGAACAGTATTTCCTTGAAGAGGCCGGCCGTACCGATGAGGCCATCGCATTGGATCGTCTGCTCGACAAGCTCGAACTGCAGTACGCCGATGTTGAGGATGATGAGACTTCCGACGATCTGGTTGTCGAATACGACATGCAGGAGCTGAACGACGAACTCATGGACGTGCTTGGCATTTCCGAAGATGACGCGCAGTACGCTCCGGAAGACCCTGAGAATGAGGAAGACGAATCCGAAGCCATCGACGAGAACGGCGAAACCAACGACGAAACCCAGCTTGAGGCCGAAGAGACGGAAGCAGGCGCGGAATCCGATGACGAGCCGGCAGAAGCTGACGATGCTGCGGAAGATGACGCCGATGATGACGGTGAGGCTGAAGAGGCCGAAGAGTCTTCGGATGCTTCTTCCGAATCCTCCGAAGATAACAAGTGAGGTGACGTGGCCCGCATGCTGAAGTCCACGAATCAGCCGCTCAGCGAAGCATACTCGCTGGCACTGCTTGATCTTGACGGCGTGGTCTACCGTGGTAAGAACCCGGTGGAACATGCTGCCAAGAATATCCGCAAGGCCGAATCCTTGGGCATGACGGTGGAATACACCACCAACAATTCGTCCCGACTTCAGGCCGTGGTGGCAGACCAGCTGAAGGGGTTCGATTTGGATGTCGAATCCTGGCAGGTCATCACCTCGTCGGTTGTCGCCGCGCGCATGGTGGCACGTGCCGTGCCTGAAGGTTCGAAGGTTTTCGTGCTTGGCGCCCAGCATCTGCGTGAGGAAGTGGCCAAGCAAGGTCTTGAAGTCGTCGATTCCGCAGAAGCGCAGCCGGTCGCCGCCATCCAAGGATGGTATCCCGACATGTCTTGGAACGAAATGGCCCAAATCGCCTATGCCGTTGAGCATGGCGCGACCTATTTCGTGACCAATCGTGATCTGACCATTCCTCGTGAGCTTGGCATCGCGCCGGGATGCGGTTCCATGATCATGGCGGTGATCAATGCCACCGGTGTGGAACCGGTTTCGTCCGCAGGCAAGCCGGAATCCGCCATGTATGACGAGGCGCGCATTCTCGCAGCCCATGATGATGGCGAGCCGGTGGACAAGGAACAGTGCCTCGCCATCGGCGACCGTCTCGACACCGATATCGAGGCGGGCAATCGGGGCGGGTACGATTCCCTTGCGGTGTTGACCGGCGTCACCGATCCGCGCGAACTCATGTTCGCTCCGGCGTATCTTCGCCCGACCTACATCGCCAAAGATCTGCGGGGCTTGAACGAGCCCGCTCCTGAAGTGGTGCATGATGAGGGCGCATGGCTGTGCCGCGATGCGAAGGCCCGCGTTGACGGCGACCGCCTGTATGTCACCGACATCACCAGCGTCGACGGGTTGCGTGCCGCATGCTGCGCCATGTGGGCCGCGGCCGACAGCGGGCGAGATGTGAGTGGCGTGATCGTTCCGGAATTCCGTATTTCCTAACGAACAATTCGTACCGATTATTGGAAAACCATTGCGAAACAGTGATTCCACTCAGGTTGTTCGTCTTGACGTTGCGTTGTTGGAACGTGGTCTGACCGACAGTCGTTCCAAGGCGCAACGTCTGATCGCGGATGGCAAAGTCAGTGTGAACGGTGTCACCGTCACCAAAGCATCGGCGAAAGTCGGTGGTGATGACGTCATCGCCGCCGATAGGGGAGACGGCTACGTTTCCCGTGGGGCATACAAGCTTGTCGGCGCGTTCGAACGGTTCGCCGACGTCGGATTGCGTTCCGCGCAAGGATTACGTTGCTTGGATATCGGCGCGTCCACCGGCGGTTTCTGCGACGTGCTATTGCGCAATGATGCCGCGCAGGTCATCGCTTTGGATGTCGGCCATGGGCAATTGGATTCGAAAATCGCGCATGACGACCGTATTATCGAAATGAGCGGCGTCAATATTCGCGACGTGTATGCGGAGGATTTGCCGTATCGTCCGGAAATGATTGTTTCCGACGTATCGTTTATTTCGCTGACATATGTGATTCCGGTGATCGCAAGAATCGCCGCACCACAGGCGCAGATCGTGCTGCTGGTCAAACCGCAGTTCGAGGTCGGCAAAGGCAACCTTGGGAAAAACGGGATTGTCGAAAGCCAGGAATTACGCGAACAGGCGCTGTCCTCCGTCGTGGCATGCGCGGAACGCAACGGGCTTGACGTGCGCGCCACAACAGTATCTCCCATTGAAGGCACGCATGGCAATATCGAATATCTGCTGTACGCGGTCATGCAGTGAAACAGCGACCGGTTGAGAGAACCGTGTCTGCAGTGTAATCAAGGCAAATAAGATAAGTAAAAGAAAAACCGGAAATCATGATTATGAAATTCCGGATTTTTCCATATGGAAAGAGCGTGTCAGCTGCGTAGGAACCGGTCGATTTGATTCTGCTTGCCCATGATGATGAGTTCGTCGTTGCGGTGCATGATGAGCTCTTTCGAACCGTATTCGAATTCCTTGCCCGGCGATTTGATGCCGACCACGGTAATGCCGAAGCGTTCATGCACGCGAGCGTCTTCGATGGTGTAGCCGACCACATGCGCGGGGGTATGGATTTTGACGACGTTGTATGCGCCTTCAAGCTCGATGTAGTCAAGATAGTTGCCGGACACAAGATGTCCGACGCGTTTGCCGGCGTCGGTTTCCGCGTTGATGATGTGGCGTGCGCCGATGCGTTGCAGAATGCGGGCGTGTTCCTTCGACACGGACTTGGCCCAAATGTCGGAGATGCCGGCGTCGAGCAGATTGCCGGCGGTAATGACGGAAGCTTCGACGCTGTCGCCGATAGCCACGACGGCCGTGTCGAAATCGGATGCGTTGATCTGCTCCAACGCCATCACATCGGTCATGTCGGCCTGCACGGTGGGAATCTGCGAAGACCAACGGTTCACCAGTTCGCCGTCTTTGTCGACGGCGAGCACATCCTGGCCCATCATGTCGAGCGTGGTGGCCACAGAGCTGCCAAAACGCCCCAAACCAACTACGAGAACGCTTCTGGTGTTGTTGGCCATGATGTTATGCACCTTTCGAAATTCCATCTTCAAAAATCTATATTCATGTGTGATTGCAGGCAACTGTAAGTATATGAAGCCGTATCGTCAGCCGACCACGATCTGCTCGGTGGGGTAGCGGACTGCCTCGAGATTGTGTGGGCGCGAAATCGCGTAGGCGATGGTGAGCGGTCCGAGACGCCCGATGAACATGGTTGCGGCGAGAATGTATAGCACCGTGGGGCTGCTTTCACTGGCTACGCCCACCGAGTATCCACCCAGTCCGAACGCGGAGCAGGTATCGAACAGTGCGTCGCACAGCGAGCAGCCGGTGATGATCATCAGCGCCATCGACACCACGGTGACCAGCATGAGACATGCCGTGCTTACGGCCACGGCGGTCATAACCGCCTGCGTGTGGATGCGGCGGTGGAATGCGTTGATGTCGTGGCGTCCGGTGAATGCGGCACGACAGGTCAGCAGGGTCACCGCGAACGTGGTGACGCGGATGCCGCCTGCGGTCGAGGTGCTGCCACCGCCGATGAACATGACGATGGACAGGAACACTTTGGTTGCGTCACTGACGCCTGGCATCCACGACAGGTCAAATCCGGAGCTTCGTGGCATGACGGCCGCGACCATGGCGTGCCAGAGGCGCGGCTCGATGCCGTTTCCGGCGAACAGCAGCTTGTTGTTCCATTCCATCAGCAGGAACCACGTGAACGAGGCGATCACAATGCAGAACGTGGTGGTCAGTGTGAGCTTGGTGTGCAGGCTCCAACGCTTCGGAGGACGACGCATACGCCAGGAACGCATCAGGTTCAGCAATACCGGGAAGCCAAGGGTTCCGCAGAAAGCACTGGCTAGGATCGGCAGGCCGACCGCCCAGTTGTTGACATGCAGACCGGCGCCGTCGGGGGTGAAGCCGGCGTTGTTGTACGCCATGACCGCGAAGAACAACGATTCCCACAATGTGTGGCGCACATTACCGTGGTTGACCTTGTAGAGGCCGGGGAACAATGCGACGAATGTGATGCCTTCGATGACGAATGCGGTGGTGATGACTACGGTGAGCACGCCTTTGATTTCACCGAGCTTCGTAGTGCCGAGTTCGTTGGCGGTCAGCATGCGCTGCGTGGCCTTGAGATGGTGGTTCACGGCCAATGCGATCAAGGAGGCGAACGTCATGACGCCAAGGCCACCCATCTGCACGGCGAAGATGAGCACGCCTTGGCCGAAGGTGGTCCAATGCGTGGTGGAGTTGACGATGGAGATTCCGCATGTGGAAATGGCGGATACTGCGGTGAAGAACGCGGTGGTGAACGTGGTGGTTTCGTCTTTCGGCGTGGCAATGGGCGTCATCAGCAACGTAGTGGACAACGCCGCGAGCGTCAGAAAGTAGAAGATGGTCAGACGGCCTGGATGGTTGACGAGTCGGCGCGTGAGGCCGCGCTTGCGTGGCTTGCGGTCTTCCGCCATGGCCTTCTCGAAAGTATCTCCCGAGAACCACCATGCGTAGCCATGTGAGGCCTCACGATTGGAGGAGGACTCGTCAAAGACGAGGTTTGACATGCCGTTCCTCTCTCCTTTTCTTACGATGTTCGGTCTTCGTTCCTGTGAGCTATTGTAAGCATATGTGCGACTAACAGGCTATTTGACGGCTGACATTCCTGATTCGTGGCTTGCATCGGAGACGGATTTGAGGCGTGTTCGCGGGTTTTGGCATGTTTTCGACGCGCATTGCCGGTTTTCGTTCATTTGTTCGATTACACTGGAGGTCGGTGACGTCTTCATGGGCGTTTTCCATAGGGTGTTTCCTTTTGCTGGAAAGGGATTAACGATGTTCGGTACCCGTCATGCGGTGGTGGTGACGCATAGTCGTCTGAGGGAGAGTGGCACGGTGGTTGAGGAGGCTGTCGGGCAGCTGACCCAGGCCAGTTTCGAAGTGTCGATCATTGACAATATCGAGGCGCCAGATTTCGGCAAGCAGCCGCCGGTGGTTTCCGAACGTACTGAGATCGTGGTGGTGCTCGGCGGGGATGGCACCATTCTTCGAGCGGCTGAACTGGTGCACTGCACCAGTGTGCCGATTCTTGGCGTGAACTTGGGACATGTCGGCTTTTTGGCGGAGTTTGAAAGCTTCCAGATGAGTGAGGCGATCCGCAGGGTTGCCGAGCATGATTATTCCATTGACGAACGCATGATTGCGCATGTCGATGTGTGGCTGCCGGGAGCAAGCGAGCCGATTGAGGATTGGGCGTTGAATGACATCACGTTGGAGCGTGCAGACCGTGGCAAAATGGTCGAACTGTCGATTCGTGTGGACGATGTGGAAATGAGCTCCTTCGGCTGCGATGGCGTGATCGTGTCGACTCCGACCGGCTCAACCGCATACGCGTTCTCCGCCGGAGGACCGATCATGTGGCCGAACGTGAAGGCGTTGCAGTTGGTGCCGTTGGCCGCCCACGCCCTGTTCGCTCGCCCATTGATTATTGGCTCCGGTTCCACATTCGCCATTGATATCCTTGAGGATTCCACGTCGGATGGTTGGATCTGCTGCGATGGCCGTCGCCAATGCGCGTTGCCGCGGGGCACTAGGGTTGAGGTGCGCGAATCGAAGAGCACATTGCGCCTGGCCCGTCTTTCCGGCGTGCCGTTCACGAATCGTCTGGTCACGAAATTCGATCTTCCTGTTGTCGGTTGGCGCGAGCAGGCGCGTAAAACCGGGGGAGTGCATCATGGGCATGTGTTTCCGGAAGATAAAGAAACGAACGAGTAAAAACACTGATGCTTGAAGAACTTGAGATTCATAATCTTGGGCCGATCCGTTCCGCGCTGATCGCACCCGCCGGCGGTATGACGGCGATCACCGGCGAGACGGGTGCAGGCAAGTCGATGCTGCTCAGTGCGATTCGGCTGATTTCCGGCGGTCCTTCCGACGGTGGCCGTGTATCGGTCGGAGCGAGCGAGGCGTGGGCGCAGGGCGTGTTCGAGGTCGCCTCGTCACCGGCCGCGGTCGCAGCCGCGCACGAGGCGGGTTTCGAACCTGAAGACGGAGAACTGTTCCTGTCTCGCAAGGTTCCTGCCTCCGGGCGCTCCCGCAGCATGCTGTCTGGTCGTAGCGTGCCTCGTTCCGTACTGGGGTCGATCGCAGCGGAGCTGGTGACGATTCATGGTCAGGCCGACCAGTTGCGTATCGCGTCTTCGACGCGGCAACGTGAGTTTTTGGACCGCTATGCCGGCGATGATGTAGCGTTGGTCGCATACGGCAAAGCTTGGAATGCGCTTCGTGCCATGGATGAGCGGTTGGAACGACTGTCGAGTCAGGAATCGTCCATGCGCCAGCAGGCGGATTACCTGCGCGAGTCCATCGAACGAATCAACCGCATCGATCCGCAGCCGGGGGAGATGGCCGAGTTGCGTGCCCGGCGCGATCGCATTGAGAACGCGGCCGAAATCGCCGAAGGGGTGAACCGTGCGTTGAGCGCATTGGACGCTTCACAGGTTGTTGACGATGTTGAATCATCCAGCGCCACCGATCTGATTGATCGCGCGTCGCAAGCGCTTCGCGCCATTCATGTGGACGGCGTGTTTTCGGAACTGGCCGATCGGCTTGATTCCATCAGCACTGATTTGTCTGATGTGGTGTTCACCTTGTCGGGCGAAGTCGACAATGATCTCGGCATGGAAGACTTGGACGCCATCAACGGGCGGATCCATGAGCTTGACGAATTGGTTCGTCGTTGGGGCCCGGAATTGTCGGACGTGATCGCGTGGCGAGATCAAGCGGTGTTCGACTTGGAGGATCTGGACGCGTCTCCAGAAAAAGTTAGTCAATTGCAGGCGGAACGTGAAAAACTGTTCGGTGAAGCGTTGAAGGCGGCGCGTGCGGTAAGCAAAAGACGTGCCGCCGCCGCGAAGGAACTCGCCGCCAAAGTCACTGCGGAACTCGAATCTCTTGCCATGAGCGGATCGAAACTAGAGATCCGTGTATCGGAACGTGAACATTTGGACGCTTCCGGCGCTGACGGCATCGATTTTCTGTTCACGCCGTTCCCGGGTTCTCCGCAAATGCCGATGGGCAAAAGCGCTTCCGGCGGCGAGCTGAGCCGGCTCATGCTCGCGCTTGAACTCGTTGCGGCGGAAAAACATGTGGTGGCGGGCGGTTCCGTACCTCCCATGACGTTCATTTTCGACGAGGTCGACGCAGGCGTCGGTGGCAAAACCGCGGTGGAGCTTGGCGCGCGATTGGCGAAACTCGCTCAATCCGCGCAGGTCATTGTCGTCACCCATCTGCCACAGGTCGCATCCTGGGCGGACGAACAGTACGTGGTCGCCAAAGGTGAAATGGATGACGGATCAATCGCCACCACCATCAATCAAGTGCGTGGAGAGGCGCGTGTGCACGAAATCGCCCGCATGCTCTCCGGCAGTGAAAGCGAAGCGTCGCTGGAACATGCCGAAGAACTGCTCAAATCATCGGTTCTCGATTAACGTAAGATGCACAATAATAAAGGAGGATATCGATGGCAGGCAATCAAGGCAAGGGCGCCATTTTCGATCTTGACGGCACGCTGCTTGATTCCATGGGCGTTTGGGATCAGGTTGACATCGATTTTCTTTCAAAACGAGGCATTGACGTGCCGGACGATTACATGACGAAAGTCGCGGCCATGCAATTCCGCCAGATCGCCGAATATACGATTGCGCGTTTCAGCCTTACTGACACTCCCGAAGAGCTGATGAATGAGTGGGATCATATGGCCCGCGTCATGTATGCCACAGTGGTCGAAGCTAAACCGTATGCACGTGAATATCTCGCTCAATTGAAAGAGAGTGGAGCGAAACTTGCCGTTGCCACATCGCTGCCGCCGATGCTGAGAGAGCCGGCGATGAAGCATGTTGGCATTTTCGACTACTTCGATGAAGTGGTCAGTGTCGATGATGCCGGCGACGTCGGCAAAGACCAGCCGGACGTGTATCTGTTGGCTGCATCTCGCCTCGGAGTCGAGCCGGGGGAGTGCACCGTGTTCGAGGATTTGCTGATCGGCATGCGTTCCGCCAAGTCGGTTGGCATGAAGGTATGGGCCATGCACGACGATTCGTCCGATGCCGATTGGCCGGCGATTTGCGGTCTGGCGGATGGTGTCATGTTCGACTTCCATGACGCGCCTGCCGTATTGTAGGAACCGGCGTCGTGCGGGGATATATGCATTTGGGGCTTTCCGTTGATTCGGAAGACCCCAAATACGTTCCATAAGAGTTTACCGGCTGGCTCGGTTCAGATGTCCTTGCTACCGTAAATATGCAGCGATATCTTGCGGGAGAACACCAAGGCGAGTACGTCTATGATCAAGAATGCCGCTAATGCAATGGCTTGGTGCCGGCTGATCGCTTCGGCCAGCTGTTCGACGGTCTTTTCGAATTCCGGCAATGCCTTGCGCAGTCCGATGACCGTGCCCACGAGCACGCCGATGCTCAGAATAATGGCGGCCATGGCACGATAAGGGGAGAACCGGTACAGGAACGGCTGCACGATGGCGTTGAGCAGCACGAGGGTCAGCACGGTCATCGCGGCGAAGCCGATCGCATCCGTCACTTTAACTGGCTCGTGCATGATGGTGCCGGCGCAGGCGATGCTGACGGCCACTTCCAATCCCGCCACCAGATCGCAGGCGATAAGGAATGCGAATCGTCCGAGGATCTGGTGGTTGCGGTTGATGGGCACGATGCCGTTCATCCAATGATGGTTGTTCATTTGTTCATAGGAGAACAGGGTGATATTAAGCATCAGGAAGCCGGAGGCCGCCCCGCCGATGGCGGCTCCCGCAACGCTGTCGAGAGTGGACCCTGTGGCCGCCATCAGGCATGTGAAACCTGGAACGTACGCGAAGAAGATGGCTATGTACGACCGCCCGTAGCTGATGGTACGGTTCCAGTCCAAGGAAATCTGCCTAAGGATGGCGGTCATGGCGTCCGCGTTCGCTGTCGTGTTCATCGTACGTCTCCTTCGTTGGTATTGCCGATTGCCGTATGTGCCGCGGCGTTGGTCAGTCTGATCACATCCTCAATCGAAGCATGCTGTGTCAGGAGACCGTCGGTGCCGCCGATGTGTGGGATGTCCTGCGTGCGGACCAACGCGTCGAAGCCGGTTGCGTATGTGCGGATGCCGACCATTGCCCGCCGCAGACCATCAGTAAGCTCATCCGGACCGCCCTTGACCAGACGGAACGCGTCTTCGAATTCGTCTTTCGGCCCGCTGTAATACAGCATGCCGTTCGTTATATACGCGAGGAAATCCGCGCAACGCTCCAAATCGGCGGTGATATGCGTGGAGAAGATTACGCTGTGCCCGCCATCCGCAACATAATCGGACAGGATATCCATGAGCTCGTCGCGGGACAGTACGTCCAGACCGCTGGTCGGCTCGTCGAGAATCAGCAGTTTCGCATCGTGGCTCAACGCCACGGCGAGCATGAGCTTCATCTGCATGCCGCGCGACAGATCCTTGATCTTCTTGTTCCGTCCGAGTCCGAACCGTCTGAGATATGCGTCGAACAGATTGTGGTCCCACAGCGGGTACATTGGGCTGCTTGTCCGTTCCACCGCGTCGACCGTCATGTATTCGATGAAATAGCTGCTGTCGAGCACTACGCCCAGCTGCTCTTTGGCCCGCTCCTCATCGGCCATCGCGTCAAGGCCGAGCACTTCGATTCGTCCCGCGTCTCGCGTGGTCATATTGAGGATCAGTTTGATCAACGTGGATTTGCCGGCTCCGTTCGGGCCGACCAGACCCATGATGTAGCCGGACGGCAGGTCGAAGGTCACGTCATCCAATGTGAAGCCGGAATCATAATGCTTCGTCAATCCGGTTACGCTCAAGGCCAAGGTTGGCCGCGTTCCTTGGGGGAGTGAGGAATCGTTCATGATTGTTCCCTGTACGCTTTCTCGAACATGCCAAGCAGATCAAGTAGGCTGATGTCGGCGGCTTTGGCCTCGATGGAAACTTCACGGAGCTTGTCCATGATGCGTTCACGCGCACGTTCCTTCATGAGTTCGTTGCCTCGTTCCATCACGAATGTGCCTTTGCCCTGCACATTCTCCACGAGCCCCTCGTCGGCCAGTTCGTTATACGCTCTGGTCACGGTGAGCACGCTGACGCGCAGTTCCTTGGCGAGCTTGCGCAGTGAGGGAAGCGCCTCGCCTGCTGTAAGCTCACCCGACATGATCGCGGACCTGATCTGGTTCTTGATCTGTTCGTAAATCGGTTCTCCGGACACGGATGAGATGATCAGCTTCAATCTGTGCCTCTTTTTCTGTATGTTTCGTAGGTGATATATCTCCCGGCCGAACAGTTAGATGCAAACTGTTTAGCTGTTATATATAACAGTAACACAGAAAACCCGTACTGTTATTACGTGTCGCATAACAGTACGGGTTTTGTTGGAATATAAGGAAATCCGCCGCTCCATGAACGCCTCTTGCGGTCGACGATTGACGGAAGCGACATTTACTTGCGTTCGAGGATTCCCGTATGGACGGTTATGCGCGAGTCGGATGGATGATACGGCGGAAACACAGGTAGATCAGTTACGCCAACGGCATGGTCATCAACATAGGCAGTGTAGGGAACCGGCGATGAGTCCCACGCCAATCATGATTGCGATTTTCTTCGCGCCGAAGGAGAGAGCGTCCGTTTCGGCGCGATCCGTCGCCTGGGTGGTGTTGCTATCTTGCTGCATGATTGTTTGTTGGGGAAACCATCTGTTATTCCATTCCCTTATAGAGTTCTTTGGCTAGACCAATCAGTGACTTGTCTGAGCCTGCTGGGCCAATAAGGCATGCGCCGCATGGCAGTCCATCTGCTGTTTCCAATATCGCGTATCGTCCGTTCATAGTCGGGTAGTTGTTGAAACATCGACAGATCAATCAGACCGTGAACGCCTTTGGTGTGATATCAACGACTTGCGTCACGTTGAAGTCGATGGCAGCCGACAGCAGCAGGTACACTTGTTGACGTGGCATCTCGAACATGGCGGCAATCATATTGATGGCGTGTTCGACGCTTTGCGATAATGCGTCATCCAGCGTACTGCTGAAACCCATTGGAATCAGCGTGCCATGACTGATCGCAAATGGCAGAGGGGCTGCGGACGTTTTCTTGGAGATGATCACGCAGCCATTCCCTGGCTCTGACGGTATTGTACCGGACTCATCCAACCGAGCGACCGTTTGATGCGCTCGTGGTCGTACCAGCGGATGCAGTCGTCGACCGGGACGAGCACCTCGTCGCGGGTACGTTCCTCCCAATGCCCGGGATGGACGGACTCCATCTTCATGCGTCCGAAGGACCCCTCCGCGCCGTCGTTCCTCGGGACCGAACATACGATAATCCTTTCATTCAGTCTCCAAGAAAACGTCCGCATCCTGTAACGTCCGGATTCTTGCATACTTTGGGTTTTCGGTCCTGACGTGAAAGGCGGGGACGTTTCCACGTGTCAAGTCGACAATCGGCCAGCCATAATGATGTGCGTTGATTGGGGGTGTCCGCAGCGAAATCGGTGGAACTTGTCCAGCAGGTTCTGTGATACGTCGAGCATCGTGAATCCATGGGGTGGGGGAGTTGCGGCTGTGCAACTTACTTGAGTTCTAAGCGACGGTTCGCGGATTATTTGTCGATCGTTCACGTTTAAGGCGTTGCGTGTTCGCCTTCCGAGCCTATTTTGTCGCCCGGGCTGGCTTGTCTGACAGCTTCAATGTGGCAAAGCAGAAGAGGTAGAAGAATGAGGATAATGGCGAAAAACCATACGGCAACAAAGGAACAGCGGCAGGCAGGAGCCTGGCGCAAACGCGGTACCAAATCGGTGGGCGGTGGCATGCTCGCGTTGACAAGCGCTGTAGTGGCAGCGGCCATGCTCGCAACGCCAGCGGCTTTGGCTGGGGAAGGAACCGCCCGGTATTACAGCAGCAAGCAGCCGTATGTTGCACCGGCGAGCACATCATATTCAGCAATTCCGAGCAGATACCATCTTGCATACACCGAGTCTGTGGCAAGGCATGGCTCGCGTGGCCTGTCGAGCTACAAGTATGACGCTTTGCTGGCACTGATGGCTCAGTCTGCTGCGGAAAACAATTATGCTGGATTCGTTAGCCCAGAGGTTGGCAAGGAATTCATCAACAATGTCAATGCCATTACTGCGGTCAACGTGGGCAACGGGTATGGCATGCTCTCTGGTCAGGGCGCCATACAGCACCAGGGCATTGGTGAGAGAATATACCAGCGTGATGCTGATCTGTTCGCCAATGCCGCAAAGCAGGGACTGCGCGTCTCATACCAGAGCTCGGGTGAGCCTCGTGCAACCGAATCCGGAGAGAATTTCAAACTAGGATTCGATCAGGCTTCCAACGGTTTGCTGGCGAATGCGGTTGTAGCACCGAATAATCCTGCGGATAACAATTCCGGCAAGAATTTCGACAAGAACACCACCACGTTGTATTTCCATAAGACTGATAATCCGGATGGTACGCAGAAAACGGGCGAGGCCAAGGAGCGCGCGGAACGTTACCAGCAGTTCGTCGCGAATGATGGGGGCATCGCCGAAGCTGAGGAAAACGTGACGAACGATCCGTCCATGACCACCGCTTCGCATAATCTGCTCTCTCAAATCTTCACTGACGATTTCCTCGCGTCCATCGGCAAGGAGGAAGGCCAGCGCATCTGGTACAACACGGCTGACGGCACGAAAAAGGGTGCGGCCAATTGCGCTGCTGGCGCCGACCCTGCCAAGGATGCGAACGCGTGCGGTGACGCCAAGAAGAAGATCGCGTCGGAACAGGACGCGGCAATGGATTTGTACAATCTGTACATCATCGCGGCCGATATGGAACAGGAGAACACCGGATCCCACACGTTCAATTTCGACCAGTACTTCCAAGGTCAGCACGCCCAGGAGGCGAAGACGTTTGCTTGGTCGCTTGATGCCGAGGACTTCTATGAGAAGGGACCGGGGCGCGCAGGTCAGGATGAGACCTACCGCATTGCCCAGCCGTTGCTCGACGATTTCTTCAATGCGATCGACACGAGGGAGCGGGCCGGCACCGCCGCGACGTTCCGATTCGCACATGCCGAAACCATTATTCCGTTTGCGGCATTGCTGAAGCTGCCTGGATCGCAGCAGCAGGCGAGTGAACTGTACACGTATGAGAATAATCCGTGGCGTGGCGAAAGTGTGACGCCGATGGCTGCGAATGTGCAGTGGGATGTGGTCGTGCGTGATGGTACGGACGTCTCGGGGCAGCCGTATCAGCCGTTGGTCAGAATGCTGTACAACGAGAAGGAAATCGGATTCAACGATTCCTGCACGCCAATTGCGGATGGTTCGACCTGGTATAAGGAAAGCGAGCTGAAAAGCTGCCTGAATGGTAAGGGAACCACGGTTGATGCCCGACTGACGGATGAGGAAGGTCAGCCTGAAACGCCGGGCCATGAATCGACACCAGATGATTCGCAGAAGGCTCCGGGTGCGAATGATGCGAACGGCCAGCGGAAGCATCCGGTGAAATCGTCCGCGAACGGCGGCGATGCGGTCAAGCTCGCCAAAACCGGTTCAAACGTGACGCCCGCCATCGTGGCGACCGTCGTGATGGTGTCCTCCGCGATTTTTGGAGGAAGCTACGCGCGGCGTTCCCGCCGGAAGGCTTGATTTGAAACCTTATCTCGACCGGGTTGCGGCCTGACTTGCAACTTGGCCGCAGCCGGACTTCGGTCTAGCGTTTTACATCTGATGCGCTGTTCCCAATTCCCATCCTCGGGCTTGGAAGCAGCGCATCATTGCGTCAAGGTGCGGTATGAGGCCAGTGCGTATGCAGCTGGGGCTTTTCGCGTACTTTGGCGGTGAGATAGTCCGCTTCCACCTTCCATACGGTGACGGCGCGTACCTGCTGGTCGGTGAATTCCGCATGTTCCATGCCGGCCTGCTGCTTCATCAGCAGTGCGAGCCCCTGGCGTGCCTCGTCAAGATCGTCGATGATGGATGCGGTGCCATTGCCGACGATCGACTTGAACGCCTCGCCCCAATTGCACAACGTACGTCCTTCGACCACCTCGCAGTCAGTCGCCATCTCGAACGCCATGGGAAGCGCGTTGTTCGCGGCCTTGACCGCGTCCATCTTACGTCCGGTCGCAGAACCATGGAAATACAAGGTGAGATGATTGGATTCCGCATCGAACACGTATCCGAAATTCAACGGCACGATGGTGATGCCTTCCGCATCGGTGTATGCAAGACTCACGATCTTGCACGTTGCGATAATCGCATCGATCTGCTGTGGTTCGGTTACCTCACGGTCGGCACGCCTCATCATGCGATGCCTTCCCGCAACCGTCCGCTCATCATTACGACGCGTCACCATGGCACGTTCCTCTCTGCTGGATTTACACACCCAGCCTACCGGCTCCCTCAGCCGATGCTGTACACGCCGGAACCATCATCCCACCAAGCATGATCCACCGGCTCCGGCTGCACAAGACGTTTCGGCTCCTTCAGCATTTCAATCGCCTTCAACTCCAAACGTTCACGCTCATCAACCAACGCACCGCCAACACGATCAAGCAAACCGCACATGCGAGCCGTGGGCTGACATGTCGGAAGACGATGATTTATTGTTGGAAGTCTGAGTCTCATCGCGCTTTTTCTCTTCTCATACGAGGCCGTGCCTCGCGCAGTTACGAGACCTTCGAAAGGCTCGCCGAAGAGCCATGTTCGAAGACATCGGCACACTGCACGACCGCTATCAGGAATTCGGCATCTACCCGCTACTGACGCTGCTTGCGTCATTCGCACGAAAAAGCTGATTTATAAACAAAGCGGCATCGCATTCCAGATTAGAAAACGGAACCATCAAGCTTATCAAGCGCACGCAGCAGAGAATCAACATGACCTTTCGCGCGCACGTTGTATCGGGCAACACGAATCACTCCATCACCGTCAATCACAAAAGTCGAACGAATCACACCCTCGTAAACCTTGCCATACAATTTCTTCTCACCGTACGCACCATACAAACGATGCACGGTCAAATCAGCATCCGACAACAGGGGGAACGTCAAATGATCGCGCTCGCGGAATCGGATAAGCTTGTCCAGCGGATCCTTCGATATACCGAGTACGGTGAATCCGCGGGAGCTTAGGCGTGCGAGGTTGTCGCGGAAGTCGCAGGCCTCGGTGGTGCAGCCGGGAGTCATCGCGGCAGGGTAGAAGTATAGGATGATATTTTGGCCACGCAATGCGGAGAGCGTGACACTACCGCCGTTGTCGCTGGGAAGTGTAAAGTCCGGGGCCGTTAGTCCCGCTTCGAGTCGTGCGGATGCAGGAGGGTTCTGTGCTGCCGAGGCTACTGACGGATTGATGTCGGACATGATCATCTCCTTACTGTTCTTCGGATTTCAAGTGCCGATACCAAGCGAGAATAAACGTCATCATACCCGCCTTTGCGTGTGCACAGTTCGTTGACTCGTTGCGCGCCGCCGCGAACTCCAAACAGTAGGCGTCAGACCTGTCAAGGGAACAAATCGGAAAAAGATCCTGCGCGAAGTATGGTTTGAAACGTGTCATCGTGCGCATTTTCTGGATCTGTCGGCCTTGTGCTGAGCAAAGCAGGCTGTATCTCGCCTATGTATGGCAGATTTCGGGATGTGACATGAGGCATCTCGCTTATATATGGCAGTCGGTTTCGCGAAAATGAGGTTTTTCATGCCCCCTACCTACTGCTTTGACGGACTGACCTGCCGTATATAAGCAAGATATCTCCGGACAAGTTCGCAAATCTGCCATACATAAGCAAGATATGAGTAAAACGGTGTTCAACAACAAAGGAAACGTCAAATGATCGCGCTCGCAGAATCGGGCATGAGTACTCTTAGCTACTCTTCGGAATTCAGAAGCCAAGTGGAAAACGAACGGTCATACAATTCCGTTTATCTCCTATGATGTTTTCCAGAACGGGGAAATTTCGGGGAAGCATGGCGCGTTGAAGAGAGGGACATCCACGTCGCACCGTACGACAACGGAGAACAAAGACGCGGCAGCGAACGTCACCGCGAAATCCATATGGTTCAAACGACAGCTCAACATGGCGGTTGCGGCGGTGGGCAGCGTCGCATTGTGCGCCACCATGGCCTTCGTCGCGGCACTCACCGGCTACGTTTCCTCAAGCGACCTAGACTCCGCAGCATACAAGATGGCGGCCTCCCAAGCTGAAATCACCGAGAGTCTCATCACCGACAGCGACGGCGTGCGGAAGGTCTACAATTCTGCCGCCATAGCGTTCCCTGACGGGCACACCGACTCCTACCAGAAGATGCATCGCGCCGGATCCGAGGAAACCGCATGGTCGTTGCCTGGCAGCACGCCGGTCATGTTCGAGATGCCCGAGTGGACCGGCTCGGACGGCAAGCCACTCAAGGCCGGTATCGACATTTGTTGAGACGGCCACTTCTATCCGGAACTCGGTCGTTATTATGCCGCGTCCGGAGCCGAACTGTTCCTGCATCCGACGGCCACGACCGGCAACGCATGGCATCGCGAATCCCGCATGGGCAGCTATACCGACCGTGACGGTCTCGCAGTGATCACCGACAACGTATGGGGTCCCGACGGGTATCCGCTCGACGTCGACGGCAACCCGATCTACTTCGTCGATGAGAACGGCGACACCGTTTCCTCCGGCAAGGACATTGCGGTCTACAACTACGCAGGAGTTGGATCTGACCCGTTCCGCACGTCGAGCCTCATCATCAACGCATGGAGCGGCAAGGACGGCACCCCGTTCGACTACTCCACGGGCAGCGCGCTCGACACCAGCGGAACAGGCAAGGGCGCGTCCGACAGCGAATCGGCCGACATGACGTTCGCCGAAGGCGCCTACGATCCAGACAATCTGGAAATCCGACAGATGAACTTGTCCCGCGCAGGGTTCAGTGTCATGAACTTCAACGCTCGCCTCTGCTCCAAGATGTACGATCAGCTCGCCAAACTGACCATCCCAGGATATCAGGCCATGTATGATGATCCGACCGAACTCGACAAGAGCGCGCTCGAAGCTCCGATCGCGGCGGCACAGGCCAAGCTTGCCGAATTCGGCAAATACACGGACGATACGGTCGCATCTCTCACGGAAGCGTACGAGCAAGCCCTCTCGCTGTGGAACAACACCACGTTCAGCAGCGAACAGAACGGTCTTGTCTCCAATGCCGCCACGCTCCTTAACACGGCATTGGACGGTCTGAAGCTTCGGGAAACGAAGCCTGATGACCAGCCGGGCGGTGGCGAGGCCAAGCCGAATGACAAGCAGCCCTCGAAAGACAAAAATGCCAGCAAGGCCGATGGAAAACCGACTGCGGACTTGCCTCGCACGGGCTCCGACATCGTTCCCATTATCGCGGTCATGCTTCTCCTTGCAGGAGCCGGAACCACTGCCGTACGTTGATACGCCGCAAGCATGTGTAGCGGTATGTTCTAGAAACCACCACCAGATAAATGGCCGGTCGAAGCACATTAGCTGCGACCGGCCATTTATCAGATGGGGTACGGTGATTAGAAGACGCTGTAGCCGCCGTCTACGCGAATGTCAGTGCCAGTAACGTACGAGGACGCGTCGCTGGCGAGGAAGAGCACCGTGCTGGCAATCTCGTCATTCGTGCCGAAACGATGCATCGGCACGACCTCGAGCATGGCGTCGTGGCCAGGCATGTCGATACGGCCATTGAAAATTCCAGACCACACGTATCCGGGGGAGATGGTGTTGGAACGGATACCATCCTTGGCGAGCGCGGCAGCAAGGTAACGTGAGTGTTCCATGATGGCCGCTTTGGTGGCGCCATACGCGTTCACCGGCGTCGGACTTCCCATCATATAGTTCGCGTTGTGTCCGGACAGGGAGGCTGTGAAGATCAGTGAGCCGCCATGACCGTGTTCGCGCATGATTTCATGCGCGATGCGGCCGGTACGGTAGGTGCCGTTGAGGTTGATGTTGATGGTGCGCGTCCATACTTCTTCGGTGGCGTCTTGATCGTCGCCCGGTACGTTGACTCCGGCGTTGAGGAACGCGAAGTCGACGGTGCCCAGCTGTTCCACCAATTGTGTTTTGAGTTCGGCTACTTGTTCGACGTTGGTGACGTCGCAGGTGAGCGCGATGACGTTGGTGCCGAAACGTTCGCTCATGTCTTTCGCCAGTTCGGTGAGCTTGTCTTCTTGACTGGGCAGGTCGACTAGTGCGACGTCTGCTCCGGCTTGGGCGAGCGCGGCCGCCGCGTTGCGTCCTAGACCGCCTGCGGCTCCGGTGACGAAGCCTTTGCGGCCGCGCATTGAGAATTTGTCGAGTATCGAGTAGTTTGAATCCTCCCATTTGTCGAGGGGATAACGTTCGTCGAAGATTTGTTCGACGGTTTTCTCTGGAATCTTCGATGATTCGTCTGCCATGTTTCGCTCCTTTGCGTGATGGTGACCGCTTTTTTGGATGCGTCCGCACATCATGTTTTGCGCATCTATGGACCATGTTTGCGGTTGCCTATGCTCGTGCCTGCGGTCGTTCGGCGTCCGTGTCGAACCAATCCGAGTATAGCAAATAAAACGATGGCGGTGCTGTCAGTATTTGTCAGGTAAAACGTAATGAGGAAACCGTAAGGTCAATATAAGAAGATAGTTGATAATTGAAAGGGGAGTGGTGATGACGTATTTGAAAATGTTTTCCAAGCCTGTGGTGTTCACGGATTTCGATGGGGTGCTCAACGCCTTTCCGGATGACAAGCTTTTGCGCAGGGGCGGCGTGAACAAAGTTATGACCTGGGCGAAGCCCGACAGTCCCTACGCGAAAATGTACAATCCTGAAAAAGCGTTCCACTTGGACGGCAACGAAAAAGCCCACACGCCCGTAGGCTCATGGCGCATCCACTGGTCCAGCGAACTATCCGACGCCATGTACGCGTTGGCAGTTGACGGCATTGTGGAATTGTGGTGGCTGTCCACCTGGCAGCCATACTGCAGTCAGATTCTCGACCCGATGCTCGGATGGGATCCCATGCTGGTCGATGTCATCACCTGGTACGATCCTGTCACCAAATGGGGACGTGAGACAGGCAAATGGCAGACCATCCAACGACGCGTACGCATCGAATGCGAAGAGAATGAACCCGCGCCGATCGTATGGATCGACGATGATGAATGCTTCGAACAGCGCGCGCAGCTCTTGGAGGAACTCCAGCCGAAAGCGCCGGTGCTTATGGTCCGCCCGGACTATCGTATCGGCATCAGCCGTCGCCAATGGAAACTGATCGATACGTTCGTACACCATCCCGAACAGTTCGACACGGTCACGTTCGACATGGAACCAACCTGCAGGATATACGACATCCACCACGGTTTCTAGCCTAAATGAATTACCATGGGAGGATAGTCGAGCGGAATGAAGGAAGGATGGGGTTATGGCGGAACGTATCGTGGAGCGTCTTATCCGAGAGCGTGATACTCGATATGGTGACGGCATTTACACGACCACGCAAATCCAGTTCGCATGGAATTCCAATCATATGGAAGGTTCCACCCTTACTGCCAAACAGACCGCGCAGCTATTTGCCACCGGTACCTATACCACGGATGGCAGCGAACAGGTCAATCCTGATGATGCGTTGGAAACCCGTAATCATTTTGCTGCGTTCCGTTGGATTCTCGACCATGCTGATGAGCCGGTGGACCGGGATATGGTCTGTCACCTGCATGCCATTCTCAAGCAGGGCACCAGACAGGTCTCCGACTCGCTTTTCAACGTGGGCGGCTACAAGACTCGGCCGAACTTTATCGGCAATCCTGTCACTCCGACAAGGACCGCGCTGCCGCAGGATGTTCCCGAATTTATGGACAGGCTGTTTGATATGTGCACGAAACTTGAGGACGAGCCGTATCAGATCGCCCGTGTCCATTGGACGTTTGAGAAGATTCACCCATTTTCGGACGGCAACGGTCGAATCGGACGGCTTATCATGTTCAAGGAGCTTTTGCGTATCGATGCGTTGCCTGTCCTTGTCCATGACGCGTATCGTGCGGAGTGCGTCAATGGCATCAGTAAGTTTCCGGACGAGCCAGGATGGCTGGTTGATACGCTTCTATTCGAACGGGACCTTTACCGGTCGCATGTTCTGAAAACGGATGCCGAGGCATTGCGTTACACGTACCATGACCAATGGAATATGGCTGAGCATCGGGTGGAACGAGATGAGGATCTGGAATTCGCCAAGCTCATCGACACGAAGGCCCAGCCGTTGTTCGATGAGGAGTATCAGCAGCGCGAACGGCTCCTATGGGGCGAATAGCGGTCCGACTGTGTTGTTGTGGTGGTTCCTCCTTCCAAACGTGACATGAACCGAATGTGCATTGAGATGTGCAATTTGTGCACATTGCGGTCGCCGGCCGTTCACCTTGGTGTAAGAAGGAATCAGCCTTCGGACTTTAGCATGAGGTGCAATGGCGCGTATTGAATGCGCGCATACGAGGAAGTGAGAGCTGCATACATGCGTGTATTCGACTTCGATGGAACCATCTATGACGGAGAAAGCCTGTTCGACCTGTACCTGTTTTCGGCCAAATACAATCCGAAAGTATTGCGGTACATCGCCCCGGTACTGCGCTATGCCATCAAATACAAGCTCGGACGAGCCACGTTCGATCAAATGGAATACGGTGTGGGCAAGCTATGCCACGGATATTTAAGCGAACTTGCCGAATCGTTGGAATTCGAAGAATTGGTCAACGCCTTCTGGGATCAGAACATGAAGCGCATCAAACCCTGGTATAAGCCACGCGAAGACGATGCGATCCTCACCGCCTCGTTCGACATCACCGTGGGCGAGGCCTGCCGCAGGCTTGGCGTGCAACATTTGGTCTCGTCCACCATCGACGGCAACACGTTGAACGTAAACTACCTCAACTTCAACACCAACAAGCCCAAACGATTCCGCGAACTCTACGGAGACAACGTTCGAGTGGACGAATTCTACACAGACAGCCGATTCGACCAGCCCATGATCGACATGGCCCGACGTGCCTACATGGTCAAAGGCAACAAAATCCACCAAGTCAAATAGCCGGAAAGGCTGGAACGGAATACGGCGGCAAGGACCGATCCTGACATCTCCCCTTCGGCATGGACGCCTTGCACGAGCCAGGATGGGCGTCGGTCGGTCATATTGCCGTATATGGAAAATACGACCGACCGCAAAAACAGTTAGAACGACACGCGCTTGGACTGGTTTACGGCAGAAACCTCGCACACGATGCCAACAACTACCGCGAAACACGCTTCACACACAACAAATAAATCAACCAAGCAACAGGCATCGCCAACATAAACACCGGATAAAACCACACAGCAGGCAAATGCCCATACACCAAACCACCCACAAACGGACCAACCGACATACCCAAATCAATACCCGCATAATACGTACTATTCGCAATACCACTGCGCTCGCGGCCTGCGATTACCACGGCCTGCGCCTGCGTGACTGAACTCATCAGACCGTAGCCGACAGCGGTGAAAATCGCAGCCAACAACAGCATCCAATCATTGAACAGGAACGTCATGCATGCGAGCATCGCCAGCATGCCCAACGAGCAGACCGTCAGCCAGAAACGGAAGCCCTTGCTGTCGAACAGGTCGCGCAAGCCCAGTCGCAACACCAATAACGCGACCGCGTAAAACATGAAAAACAGGTCGGATGATACCGGCAGATGACGAGACTGAACATAACTCACGATGAAGGACTGATTTGCGAAATACGCTATCGCAAACATCATGAACGTCAGCGACAACGGCACCACACGCGGTTCCAGAATCGAACGGATCGAAAAACGATGCTTTTTGGTTGCGCTAGCAGAACCGTCAATGTCTACGGCAGTGGAGGGATTCTCCGTTATGGAAGTCTGCTTTTTGCGTACCGGCTGTCCGCCATTCTTCACCATCAGTGTGGCGAGCAGCATGATCACCGCCAGCACCAGCGAACTCAAAAACGTCAGACGATAACCGATGTATTTTTGCGCGCGAATACCCAATGCCGGTCCGACCGCCATAGCCAGCGCGTTCATCGTGCCATACAATCCCATGCCGGCACCCATATGCCGGATCGGCAGCAAAAGCGACATCCACGTGGCCAGGCAGACCGAGCAGCATGCGAAACCAACGCCGTTGATCACGCGAGCCATGATGAGCATGATGGGGGAGTTTGCGAAATAGTACAGCAGTCCGGCGGCGAAATAGAGCACCGTGCCAACCGCCACAAGTGTGCGCTTGCTGGTTTTGTCGGAAAGATTGCCTGCGATAGGGCGGCAGAACAGTGAGATGAAACTCATCGACCCGGCCACCGCACCCATCAGCATGCCGTCCGCGCCCAACGATTCCGCATATCCGGCAACGATCGGATTGGCAAGCATATTGCTCGACATGAAACAGAACGTCGCAAGCATGACCAACGCCATATCACGGGTGATGAGACGATCATGCTTACGCCGGGGCTGTTCGGGCTGGTTCGATTGTTGTGCCGGTTGCTTCTGTCGTACCGATTCAGATGCGGGTATCGTTGGTGCTGTCATGCTCGTTCGCCTCCGAGCATGCAACTGTAGCAGCCTTGACGAAAAACGGCCGTCCACATATTGCGGACGGCCGATGGAGATGGCTTTAACGATGTGAAAGTATGCTTCGCTTACAGAGTTTTTACAGAGCTTTGGCGGCCTGCTCGACAAAACCTTCCATACCGTCGATGTCAACGACATGGTCGAAACGCACGTCGGCGGTCTCCAAACCGCGCAACGCGGCCGGAGCGGTAGTGCCGGTCGCCTCGGCAAGCACGTCCATGCATTCGAAATCCGTGCCGGAAGCATCCAAACCCAAGGACTCGTTGACCACGCGCGGGAACTTGTACGGGCTGGCGGTGCTCAGCAGCACGCGCGGCGTCAGCGGATCGCGAGGCATCTGCTGCATCACGTAATAACCGCACGCGGTATGCGGGTCGATCACATAATGGTTCTTGTTCCAGCAATCCGCGATCATCTCACGCACCTGATCCTCATCGGCCCAGCCGGTGCCGAACAGGGAACGAATCTTGGCCAGCATCGGTTCGGGAACCTCATAGGCGCCCCACTGGTTCAAATCGTTCATCAGCATGGCGATCAGACGAGTGTCCTTGTCGGACATGTAATACAGCATGCGTTCCAGATTCGAGGAGATAAGAATGTCCATCGACGGGGAAATCGTCTGATAGAACGGACGCTGACGGTTATACGTGCCGGAAGTCAGGAAATCGAACAGCACATTGTTCTTATCGGACGCAACAACCAGATGCTTGACCGGCAAGCCTAACAGCTTCGCATAATATCCGGCGAGAATATCGCCGAAATTACCGGTCGGCACCACAAACTCGACCTCATCACCGACATTGATGACCTGCTGTTCGAGCAGCTGCGCGTAAGCGGAGAAATAATAGACGACCTGCGGCACCAAACGTCCCACATTGATCGAATTTGCGGAAGACAGTACCACATGCGAATCGGAAGCCAAACGATCGGCAAGCTCACGATCACCGAAAATGCGTTTGACAGCGGACTGAGCGTCATCGAAATTGCCCTTCACCGCGCAGACATTCACATTCGAACCAGCCTGCGTGCTCATCTGCAGTTCCTGTACCTGGCTAACCTTGCCTTCCGGATAGAACACGGTGATGCCTGTGCCCTCGGCATCCGCGAAACCAGCGAGCGCCGCCTTGCCGGTGTCTCCGGAGGTGGCTGTCACGATCATGATTTTCTCGTTGCCATCGCCGCCGGCCGGGGTGGTGCGTGCCATGAAACGCGGCAGGATCTGCAATGCGACATCTTTGAATGCGGAGGTCGGGCCGTTAAACAGTTCCATCACGTAGTCATCGCCGAGCGGCTTGACCGGGGTGATCTTTTCGTCGGACCATTGCGCGCCGTACGCTTCATCGATGCATGCCTTGAGTTCGGTTTCGGAGAAGTCGGGCAGCAGCACGCTCAGCACGTCGAATGCGATCTGCTGGTAGGACTTGCCTGCGAGAGATGCGACGTCTACGTGGGTTTCGCCCAGTGAGTCGGTTACGAACAGGCCGCCGTCGTCGGCGATGCCTTTGCGTATGGCTTGCTTGGAGGTGAGTGAATCGGTGGTGCTGCGAGTGCTGTGGAACGTGGTCACTGGATTTCCTTAGCAATAGAACGGACAATGAACGTCAAACAATATTGAGTGTAGCGTTATGGGCGGGAAGAAGCGTGTTTGGCGTCCGTGGAATGGGACGATGCGTGTTTATGGGTGGTGATTGTTTCCTGCTTGTTTCGTGATTGCTTCCATGTTTCGAAACGCCCTATTCCCTCATGCGATTTGTGCACGTACACTTCATCGTTAAGCCTGCACGTTCGTACGGGCAACGTATTTATCCTCCAAGCCAAGGAGAGCTCAATGACCGCATCGCCTCTCGCGCAAACTCCGAACGACATGTTCAACGCGCCTATCGCCGAAGCAGACCCCGAAATCGCCGAGGTACTCAACGCTGAGTTGTCTCGACAGCAGAACGGCTTGGAGATGATCGCCTCCGAAAACTTCGTGCCGCGTGCCGTGCTTCAGGCTCAGGGTTCCGTGCTGACCAACAAGTATGCCGAAGGCTATCCGGGACGCCGCTACTATGGTGGCTGCGAGCAGGTTGACAAGATCGAAACCATTGCCCGTGAGCGTGGCAAGAGCCTGTTTGGTGCCGAATACGTCAACGTGCAGCCTCACTCCGGCGCACAGGCCAATGCAGCCGTCTACCAGGCGCTCGTCAAGCCGGGCGACACCGTGCTCGGTCTTGCCCTCGACCATGGCGGACATCTCACCCACGGCATGAAAATCAACTTCTCCGGACGTTTCTACCATGCCGAAGCCTACGGAGTCAATCCTGAAACCTTCCGCATCGATCCTGAAATCATCCGCCAGCGCGCGCTTGAAACCCACCCGGCCATGATCATCGGCGGCTGGAGCGCCTACCCGCGTATCGAAGACTTCAAGGCCATGAAGGAAATCGCCGACGAAGTCGGAGCCAAGTTCTGGGTTGATATGGCACACTTCGCGGGCCTTGTCGCAGCCGGACTGCACCCGAGCCCGGTCCCGTACGCCGATGTCGTATCCTCCACGGCTCACAAGACTCTTGGCGGTCCGCGTTCCGGTTTCATTCTCGCCAAGCAGGACTATGCCAAGAAGCTCAACTCCGCGGTCTTCCCGGGTCAGCAGGGCGGTCCGCTCATGCACGTCATCGCAGGCAAGGCCGTCGCGTTCAAGGTCGCAGCCTCTCCGGAGTTCAAGGACCGCATGCAGCGCACCCTCGACGGTGCCAAGATCCTCGCCGAACGCCTCATGTCCGACGATGTCAAGAACAACGGCATCAGCGTCCTCACCGGCGGCACCGACGTCCACCTCGTCATGGTTGATCTGCGCAACAGCGAAATGGACGGCCAGCAGGGCGAAGACCTCCTCGCCCAGTGCGGCATCACCATCAACCGCAACACCGTTCCGTTCGATCCGCGTCCGGCAAGCGTGGCTTCCGGTCTGCGCATCGGCACCAGCGCCCTCGCCACCCGCGGCTTCGGCAACAAGGAATACGAAGAGGTCGCCGACATCATCGGAACCGCACTCGCAGCAGGCAAGGATGCCGACGTGGAAGCCCTCAGGGCTCGCGTCGACAAGCTCGCCGAAGACTTCCCGCTGTATCCGGGTCTCGATCAGATCCACTGATTCCATGTCGAATAACGGTTGATCGAGAACGGTTTCGGATATAAATCTCTGAGGACACGTGACGTGCGAAATCGCGCCCTGTTTCCGATGCTACGACGAAATAATGGTCGAAGCTACGGAACAAGGCGCGATTTCGCGCTAATCTAGGAAACTATGACGAACCCACAGACCCAATCCAACGCCATGGAGCCCGATGTGCTCAACGAGGTGTGCGCCAAAGCCGACGCCGCCCGAATCGCGCAAGCGCAACTTGCCCAAACCAACACGCAGCGTAAAAACGAACTTCTCAACGCCATCGCTGACGCACTCGACGCGCGCGCCAATGAAATCGCGGAAGCCAACGCCATCGACATGCAGAAATCCGCCGAACATGGCATGGACGCAGGCAAACTCGACCGGCTCAAATTTGACGTACCCCGCGTCAACGCAGCCGCACAAGGTGTGCGCCACGTAGCCACCCTACAGGATCCGATCGGTGAAATCGTGCGCGGATACCACCTCGACAACGGTCTGCGACTCGAACAAACCCGCGTGCCCATCGGCGTGCTCGGCATGATCTACGAAGCACGACCCAACGTCACCGTCGACGTCGCGTCACTCTGCATCAAATCAGGCAACGCGGCACTCCTCAGAGGAGGACACGCGGCCGAACGCACCAACGCAGCCACCCTCAACATCATCGCCGACGTATTGCACGAACACGGATATGATGCCGCACTCATCGCTTCCGTCGACGAATACGGGCGTCAAGGCGCCAACGCCATGATGCAGGCCCAAGGCCACATCGACCTGCTTATTCCACGAGGGGGAGCGGGCCTCATCCAAGCCGTCGTGCAAAACTCCAAAGTACCCGTCATCGAAACCGGAGCGGGCAACGTACACATCTACGTCGACCGAACCGGCGACCAAAACAAAGCCATCCCCATCATTCTCAACGCCAAAACGCAACGCGTCGGCGTCTGCAACGCCACTGAAAAACTCCTCGTGCACAGTGACATCGCCGAAGCGTTCCTTCCGCAAATCGCCACAGCGCTTGCCGCAGCCGACGTCGAAGTGCATGCCGACGAACAGGCCTACGAGATCATCGACAAAACCGGTATTGACGGGGTGAAACTGATACATGCCACTGAGGAAGACTGGGATACCGAGTATCTCGCGTTGAAGATCGGCGTCAAAGTGGTCGACTCACTCGACGAGGCCATCAGCCACATTAACCGCCACTCCACAGGGCATACCGAATCCATTATCGCCGAAGACTATTCGGCCATTGAGGAATTCACCTCACGCATCGACTCGGCGGTGGTGATGGTCAACGCGTCCACGCGTTTCACAGATGGGGGAGTGTTCGGCTTCGGCGCGGAACTTGGTATCTCCACGCAAAAAATGCATGCACGCGGGCCCATGGGACTACGCGAAATGACCACGACCAAGTGGATCGGCTACGGAACAGGCCAGGTACGGGCATGAACGAACACAACAATAATGACGGCCAGATGGAGGAAACAATGACTGACGCTAAGAACCCATGGAATGCGGATCTCAATGACCCCTATCTGGGATTGAAGCTCGCATCCGAACGATTAAGCATCGTACGATACGTGTTTCTCGTGCAGATCGAGGACGGCATCGCATCGGCGGCACAGCGTGCTTCACTCGAATACGCCGACGCGGTGCTGATCGGTTGGCCGGAAGTCGATGCCGAAGACGTGGTGGAACTCGACGAAGAGAAGCTTAAAAGCGTCGATGAGCAGATGCGGCTCATGGAACAGTACATCGCCAAATTCAGCGCCATGGAGCGCGAACAGGATATTGACGGCATGACCGATACGCTGATTCGCGTCACCGAACGTGTGGCGGAAGTGCGTCGCGCCTATCAGCCGGACTTCCCTCTGCCGACTTTCGCGGAGATCAGGCGCGTCGTGCAGGACGAGTGGGATGAGGATATGGGCAAAATCGACCCGGACAACGCATCGCCAACGGCAGACAGCATCGGCCGTGAGACCGCGGACGCCGATCAGGAACAAAAAAACGAGGATGCCTCATGACCGGCCCGAAACGCATGCGGCCCGAATCCGCCGAAGCCGATTCCGAACTTGCCATCAGCTATGTGGTGGAACCGGAACGGCGCATGTCCGACCTTTCCGTGGAATCAGCAGGTTCCGCGGTGGCCACAGGCCGACGTTCAGCACGCGGCAACTGGCATAGCAGGCCTCGCATCGGCATCATGGGCGGCACGTTCGACCCCATCCACAACGGCCACTTGGTGGCGGCCTCAGAAGTGTCGTGGGTGTACGACCTCGACGAAGTGATCTTCGTGCCGACGGGACGCCCCGTATTCAAACTCGACAAGAACGTCACCAACGCGGAAGACCGGTATCTCATGACGGTCATCGCCACCGCGTCCAATCCGAAATTCACCGTATCACGCGTGGACATCGACCGTCCGGGAGTCACCTATACCATCGACACGTTGCGAGACATCCGTGCGCAACATCCCGACGCGGAACTCTTCTTCATCACCGGAGCTGACGCGGTCGCGGAAATCATGCAATGGAAAGACGCCGACAAAATGTGGGATCTGGCCCACTTCGTGGCCGTGACCCGCCCCGGGTACTCATCGCCGGAAGGGGTGAAACTGCCGGAAGGCAAGGTCGATACGTTGGAAATACCGGCACTGGCGATTTCCTCGACCGATGTGCGGCGACGTGCGGAGCATGGGGAGCCTGTTTGGTACCTCGTACCGGACGGCGTGGTGCAATATATTGGCAAGCACGGACTGTACCGGTAAATTTCAGGTGAACACGCGCGGGTGAGACGGTCTGCGCAGATGGTTAATATGGGTCACGTCCACTTGACGCGAAAACAGACGTTTGGAGACATGGTGAGCGCAATCCTTGAAGGAAAGCCGGATAAAAACCTTATCCTTGTCACAGGCAGAACACATCCGAAACTGGCGGCGGAAGTCGCCGAACAACTTGGCATTGATGTTCTGGAAACCACAGCATACGACTTCGCCAACGGCGAAATGTACGTGCGCTACACCGAATCCGTGCGTGGCGCGGACGTGTTCGTACTGCAAAGCCACGCAGCCCCGATCAACCAATCGATTATGGAACAGCTCATCATGATTGATGCGCTCAAGCGTGCATCCGCGCGTTCCATCACCGCGGTCTGCCCACTGCTTGGCTACTCGCGCCAAGACAAGAAGCATCGCGGCCGCGAGCCCATTTCCTGCCGTCTCATGTTCGACCTGCTGAAGACCGCAGGTGCCGACCGCATCATGAGTGTCGACCTGCATGCGGCGCAGTCCCAAGGCTTCTTCGACGGTCCTGTCGACCACCTTATCGCTATGCCGGTGCTGGTCGACTACATTCGCGACCGTTTCTCCAACCAGCTTGACAATGTTGCCGTCGTCTCTCCGGATGCGGGCCGCATTCGTGTTGCGGAGCAGTGGGCGCAGCGTCTTGGCGGTGGTCCGCTCGCATTCGTCCACAAGACGCGTGACATCACCCGTCCGAACCAAGCGGTCGCCAACCGAGTCGTGGGCGATGTCGAAGGTAAGGACTGCGTGCTCGTCGACGATCTCATCGATACCGCCGGAACCATTGCCGGTGCATGCAGCGTGCTTAAGGATGCCGGTGCCAAGTCGGTGACTGTCGTCGCCACACATGGCGTGCTGTCTGGTCCCGCCGTCGAACGTTTGAAGAACAGCGGAGCCCGCGAAGTCGTGCTTACCGACACCGTGCCGATTCCTGAAGAGAAGCGTTGGGACGGTTTGACCGTGCTGTCGATCGCGCCGCTGCTGGCCAGCGCCATCCGTGCTGTGTTCGAAGACGGCTCTGTGGCTGAGTTGTTCGACACATATCCGGAGCATCACGGACAGGGCTTCTTGTTCGCCTGATGACGCGTTGCGCGGGCATGCTTAGCGTACGTTCCGCATGTTTGTGGGGTAACTCCCATATAAGTGAAGCGAGTACCGTTGTTTAAGGTGCGCATAACACTTTTTGTGCACCTTAAACAGCGTTTTTTATTAGTGCGACACGTCGAGACACGCGGTGTTGGCGACATGTGGCATAATAGACACTTGGCGGTAACCGCAAGGTTTTCCGCCATTCCCCCATGGTGTAATGGCAGCACACGGGTCTTTGGAACCCTTTGTCTTGGTTCGAGTCCAGGTGGGGGAGCCCATTCTCAGACGGCTCTGCGGCGAACGCCGCAGAGCCAATTTTTTTTTTATTTTTCTTGAGCGCACTTAGAGGAGTGTATGCCCGGTAACATAACTTTATGTGAGCATATACGAACAAACATGATCATTATCTTTCAGTGAAGGCTAATGCCGTTCATTTTTACTAAGCGTTTTTGAGACGAACTTAGGGTTTTTCGCCAAAGAAGGATTCTCTTTGTTTTTTCAACGATATGCCACCCTTTTTTGTAATGTTTTAGGGGTATAAAATTTATCTTTAGGGTGTTCTAAAGTGTTTGAAATATCTGAAGTTATCCACTTATCCACAAGAATTAAATGTCAACTTGACGGGGGATGGCTTTTGTGCCTTAATGGTTCCTACACCCCCTCTCAACGATGAGTCGGGCGAATAAGAAAGGGATTCATCATGGATGATTCATGTGAAAATGATGCTCCGCCGCCGGAGGCTAATGAGCCCTTCTCGGAGGTTCCACCTTCTGACCAGGGATCAGCGTCCAATGCGAAGCGCGCTGATAAAAGTGGGAAGAAACGTGAAGGAGAAAACCTGACAGAGTGGGAAAGGATATCTCTTGAGCTTGGCAGAAAGCCGGTTTTCGATTACGATAAAACGCTTCCCTCGTATGATGGGTTTCTTAATTCAGATCTTTTCGGCAGGAAAATACCATTCCATTACATCCAGATAATGCCTGGGCCGTGCGATGCTGAATTTGCCTACTCCATGAACATGTTCGCGGCGCAGTTGATCTGCAATGTTGTCGATATCTTCCGTGGCAGGCAGAAAGAAGCACGCGTGGAAAGGGTATTGAGCGAGGCCTGCATGAGAAAGCTGAGAAATGCCTCCGCTCAGATCGCGGCACAGATGAAGAAGGATGTGAGGATATACGCGCAGTTGGGTCTGCTTCCGATCACCGTATATTACGTTGACAGCTGGTTGGTCTCTCCGACATGCTTCGAAAGCACCGTGCTGATGGGCATTGGAGGACGAAGGCTGTGCAGCAATTTGAAGTGCGTCCTCAAGGGATCTGCTTGGAAGTGCGAAGTCGCTGATTTCGGCGTGTGACGTATAACAAGTAACCATTCAAAACCCTTGGAATTGGCTGAATTCAGCCGTTTTCAAGGGTTTTCAGCGTGCCTTGAGCATACTGCAACTACTATAGGGACTCATGTTGAGAGAATTTGTACCGGAACCTGCGTATAGCACTACGGATGAGGATACCGTTTTCGCGCTGCTCTCCAGACGCGCTAAACGTGATCCTGATGATCTCATCGCCCAATGGCAGGACGACGGAACTCGTCGATGGCATGACGTTACGGCGGGGGAGATGCTTGAGCGTGTGCGCGCGGTTGCGAAAGGTCTTCTTGGCCTAGGGGTCAAGGCCGGAAGCATGGTGGTCATCTATTCGCCTACCTGCTACGAATGGGGAGTCATCGATTTTGCCTGCGCCGCAATCGGCGCGGTAAGCGTGCCCGTGTATGAAACCGATTCCGCCAGGCAGGCCGCGTCCATCATCGAAGAGGTGGATCCGATCATCGCCTTTGCCGGTGATTCCGCGCATACACAAACGCTTGAACAGATTCGCGATGAGCACAGCAGCCTGCGCTACGTCTTCAACTTCAAGGCGGATGGTCTTGATGCCGTTGCTGATTTTGGAGAAGGTGTCGGCGAGGACACGCTCGATCAGGTGATTTCCAGGGTCAAGGCCGATGACATGCTCACCATTGTGTACACGTCTGGTTCCACTGGCAAGCCCAAGGGAGCGATGCTGTCTCACCGGAATTTCACGCATATCGTGCTGAACGGCTACATCATTCTCGATGAAATGCTATATCAGCCGAATCGTCTGATGTTGTTCCTGCCGTTGGCGCACTGCTTCGCTCGCTATATTCAGTATGTTGCGATTGGCGGGCAGGGGGTGGTCGGCTATCTGCCCGGAGCCAAGCATCTGCTTGCCGATCTGCGTAGCTTCAAGCCGACCTATCTGCTGGGAGTTCCCCGTGTGTTCGAGAAAGTGTATAACGCGGCTTCGCAAAAGGCCGGAGCGGGTATTCGTGGAAGAGTGTTCGCCAAGGCTTTCGATCATTTTGTGCAATGGTCGAAGGACGAGCAGGAAACCGGACGCCATTCCATTGTGGCTCGTGCCGAACATTCGTTCTTTATGTCTGTCGTAGGCAAATCCATTCGTTCTGCTTTGGGGCCGAACATGAGATATCTGGCTTGTGGCGGCGCTCCTTTGAACGTCGATCTCGCCCATTTCTTCAACGGTATGGATGGCATCACCTTCATTCAGGGCTATGGCATGACGGAAACCGCCGCTCCCATGATTGTCAACTGGCAGGACGCCAACCGCGTCGGTTCCGTAGGCAAGCCCGGGCCGGGCATGGGCGTGCGCACCGATGACGACGGCGAACTGCAGGTGATGGGCCCCAACGTGTTCCTTGGCTACTACAAGAAGCCGGAGCTGACAGCCGATGTCAAGATGGCTGATGGCTGGCTGAAGACCGGCGATTTGGGAACCATCGACGACGACGGATTCGTGTACATTACGGGTCGCAAGAAGGATATCATCATTACGGCCGGCGGTAAGAACGTCAGTCCGGCACCTATGGAAGATGTCATCAACACTTGCCCGATCGTGTCGCATGGTGTGGTGGTCGGCGATGGCAAGCCGTTCATCGGAGCTTTGATTGAGCTTGATCAGGAGATGGTTCGTTCCTGGCTTGCACAGCAGGGACTTGATAGCAACATGCCCATGGAGCAGATCGCGAAGAACGATGCCGTGCGCGCATTCATTCAGCAGTATGTCGAAAAGGCGAATGCGAATGTCTCTCGTGCTGAATCCGTTCGCAAGTTCGAAATCCTCGACGAGGAGTTCAGCCAGGAGAAGGGCACTCTGACGGCGAGCCTGAAAGTTGTCAGGCCGAAGGTGCTTAAGCGGTACGAAAATGTCATCGACAATGTGCTGTATGCGCCGAAGCCATCCAACAAACCGCTGCCAAAGACGGTGCAGATTCTTGACCGAACCACCGAAACGGTCAAGCAGGCTTCCGAATCCATGCGTCAGGCTTCCGAATCCGTAAGTCCGAAGGTTCGGCAGGCATTTGATACCATGCAGGAGAAAATTAAGAAGCAGACCGAAGACACCGGCGAGTCCCAAACGCCGGAAGACTCATCGGAAACTGAGGAAACAACCATGAACGAGGAGCGATAATCTTGGCAATTCGTGAGATTCGAGTCGTACCTGATCCGGTGCTACGTACCCCCTGTGATCCTATCAAGGAAATTACGCCGGCCGTGCGTCATCTGGTACAGGATCTGCTTGATACCGTTGACGATCCAGGAAGGGCTGGCTTGTCAGCTAATCAGATTGGCGTGAATCTGAGGGCATTTTCCTATAACATCAACGGCAAGATCGGGTATGTGCTCAACCCTGTCCTCGAAGAGACCAGCGGTGAACAATACGGAGATGAGGGATGTCTGTCTGTGCCGGGATTATGGTACAAGACCCGTCGCGCCGATTACGCTCGTGTGCGTGGCATCGATTTGGAAGGCAAGACGGTCGTGCTGGAAGGTCGTGGCATTATGGGCCGCATGTTGCAGCATGAAACCGATCACTTGAACGGTCATGTCTATCTTGATCGTTTGGAGAAAGAGGAACGCCGAGAGGCGATGCGCTACATGCGCAATCACCACAAGTGATTGTTCGCATCTCACCGATATGACGACTTGGGGTCACGTCTTTGCGAAAAGACGTGACCCCATGGTATTTTATGCCTTGTGTGCCATCCGGCGAAGGGCTTTGTCGTGAAAGTCCTGAGCCACCCAATATTGTCAACCGGCATACAACCAATTCGCGTCATGTTCGCGACGACCTGTGTCGGTCGGCCGACGCCGCAAGGCTTTGGCTGCACGCAGGAACGCATGACCAGGCAAGAACCGACAGAAAGAGGTAGTAATACCATGGCTCAGATCAATATGAGCGACATGCTGAAGGCAGGCCTGCACTTCGGCCACCAGACCCGTCGTTGGAATCCGAAGATGAAGCAGTTCATCCTCACCCAGCGCAACGGCATCCACATCATCAACCTGTTCAAGTCGCTCGACATGATCGACAAGGCCTACGACTTCATCAAGGCTACCGTCGCTCACAACGGCACCGTGCTGTTCGTCGGCACCAAGAAGCAGGCTCAGGAAGCCGTTTCCAATCAGGCTGTCCGCGTGAACATGCCGTACGTTTCCGAGCGTTGGCTCGGCGGTATGCTGACCAACTTCCAGACCGTGTCCAAGCGCGTCTCCCGTCTCAAGGAACTCGAAGAGATGGACTTCACCGACGTGCGTGGTTCCGGTCTGACCAAGAAGGAACTGCTGCTTCTCGAGCGCGAGAAGGACAAGCTGGCTAAGCAGCTGGGCGGTATCCGCAACATGAACCGTACTCCGTCCGCCATGTTCGTGGTTGACGTTAACAAGGAAGCTTTGGCCGTTGAGGAAGCTCACAAGCTGGGCATTCCGGTCGTTGCCATCGTCGACACCAACGCTGATCCGGAGTCCGTCGAGTACCCGATCGCAGCCAACGATGACGCCATCCGCGGCATCGAACTGCTGACCAGCCTCATGGCTGACGCAGTGGCCGAAGGCCTGCTGGAGCGTTCCGGCAAGGCCGCTAAGGCTGAGGGCGAGACCGAGCAGCCGATGGCCGCTTGGGAGAAGGAGCTCCTCACTGAGGGCGCTCCGGCCGCCGATGCACCGGCTGAAGCCGAAGCCGAAGCTGAAGGCGAAGCCAAGGCTGAGTGAAAATATCCACTATGATGGGAGGTGTTGTGCCTCCCATCATATGGGGCATCACTATTTTTCAGAGGAGACAAATCAATGGCAGCAATCACTGCAGCTCTGATCAAGCAGGTGCGCGAGGAAACTGGCGCCGGCATGATGGACGTTAAGAAGGCTCTGACCGAGGCTGAGGGTGACGTGGCTCGCGCCAAGGAAATCATCCGCGCCAAGGGCATCCAGGCCGCTGGCAAGCGCGAAGGTCGCAAGGCTCAGGAAGGCACCATCGCCTCCCAGGTCGTGGAATCCGCCAATGGCCAGACCGGTTACGCCGTCGAACTGAATTCCGAGACCGACTTCGTGGCCAAGACTCCGAAGTTCGTGGAGTTCGCTGACAGCGTGCTCGAAGACGCCGTCAAAGCCGAGGCCGCTTCTGTGGACGAAGTGCTGGCAGCCGCTTCCGGCGAAGCCACCGTGAAGGAAGCCGTCGAAGAGGCGGCCGCTCTGTTCGGTGAGCACGTCAAGGTCGGCCAGTTCGCCAAGGTCGAGGGTCCACACGTTGAGATCTACGCCCACAAGAAGTCCGCTGAGATGCCGCCGAGCATCGTGGCCATGATCGCCACCGATGAGGCCGGCGCTGCTGTGGCTCACGAAGCCGCTCTGCAGATTTCCGCAATGGGTGCCCAGTGGCTGACCCGCGAGGACGTTCCGGCCGATGTGGTCGAGTCCGAGCGCCGCGTGGCCACCGAGAAGTCCTTGGCCGAAGGCAAGCCGGAGAAGATCGTTCCGAAGATCGTGGAAGGCCGTCTCAATGCCTTCTACAAGGAGAACGTCCTGCTCGAGCAGTCCTATGTCAAGGATCCGTCCAAGACCGTTGGCGACCTGTTCAAGGAAGTCGGCGGCGCAGCCGTGGCTTTCGCTCGTGTCGAGGTCGGCAAGGGCGAGGCTGAGTGAATTCGGCTTCAATGGTGAATCCGTGCGTTAGACGCTAGAGATTCCATGAGGTTGGCCATCATCCACAGGGTGATGGCCAACTTTGTTTTCTTCTCGACGCTGTGTCGTTGCGGTGTGGTGTCTGTGTTTGCCGATACTCTTGAGAGCGGTAAATTTCGTGAGTTCTCGGGCAAGAAAGGCTTTTCATGACTGGCGAAAACACTGGTGATAATCCACGCAGAGTGCTGCTCAAACTATCCGGAGAGGCGTTTGGCGGCGGCAAAGTCGGCATTGACACGTCCGTCATCCGCCGTATCGCTGAGGAAATCGTTCCCGCGGTGCAGCAGGGCGTTCAGGTCGCCATCGTCGTCGGAGGCGGCAACTTCTTCCGCGGCGCGGAACTTCAACAGGCTGGAATCGACCGCTCCCGCGGCGATTATATGGGCATGCTGGGCACGGTGATGAATTGCCTCGCTCTGCAGGACTTCTTGGAGCAGGAGGGACAGGCCACGCGCGTGCAGACCGCCATCACCATGGGTCAGGTCGCCGAGCCGTACATTCCGCTCAAGGCCATTCGTCATCTGGAGAAGGGCCGTGTCGTGATTTTCGGCGCTGGTGCCGGTATGCCGTATTTCTCCACTGACACTGTGTCCATTCAGCGTTCTTTGGAAATCCATTGCGATGAGGTGCTGATGGGCAAGAACGGCGTGGACGGCGTTTATACCGCCGATCCTCGTAAGGACGAGAACGCCAAGCGTTTCGCCACATTGAGCTATAATCGTGCCCTCGTCGACAATCTCGCCGTTATGGATGCATCCGCGCTTTCCATGGCCCGCGACAACAAGCAGCGCATCCGTGTTTTCGGGCTCGAAGGCAATGGCAATGTGACCCGCGCCCTTCTCGGTGAGGAAATCGGAACTATGGTTTCCACCGCGGAGTCCACACTCGCTGAATAACGACATTCAACGTCGAATATCGATCAAACAACCAACAACAAGGAGTACAAATGGCAACTATTGTCGAACAGGCCAAGGCACAGATGGCCAAGTCCGTGGAATCCACCAAGGAGAACTTCTCCGGCATTCGTACCGGCCGCGCGAATCCGGCGCTGCTCAACGGTATCACCGTTGATTATTATGGAGCTCCGACCCCGCTGAAGGCCGTCGCCACCATCGGCGTGCCGGAACCGCGTACCCTGTCCGTCACTCCGTTTGACGCGTCCCAGGCCAATGCCGTCGAGAAGGCGTTGCGTGATTCCGATCTGGGCGCCAGCCCGCGTCGCGACGGCAACGTCATTCGCCTGACCATGCCGGAGCTGACCGAGGAACGTCGCAAGGAATATGTCAAACTCGCCAAGGGCAAGGCGGAAGATGGCAAGGTCGCAGTGCGCAACATCCGACGCAAGGCCAAGGAATCCCTTGACAAGGCCATCAAGGACGGCGAGATGGGTGAGGACGAGGGCGATCGTCTGCTCAAGGAGCTCGACAAGATCACCAAGCAGACCACTGATGAACTTGATACCCTGCTCGAAGCCAAGCAGAAGGAGATCATGGAGGTCTGAGAGACCTTCATCTCCTGAAAAGAATCGACGCACAGCCAGACAGGGAACATGATGGAACATCAGGAACAGCTCGAAAAAGAAACCGAAGAGGCCATCAACGCCATCAACAAGAAGACGGGGCGTAATATGCCGCAGGCCATCGCCACAGGGGCGGTGCTCGTCATCCTCATCTTGGCGTGTCTGCTGATCAGCATTGACTTGTTCGTCTATCTGGTTGTGCTGTTCATGGTGCTTGCCCTTTGGGAGCTGCGCGTCGATTTCGCCACTGCGGGACTTCATATTCCCGTGGCGGTGTTGTGGGTATGTTCGGCGGCGACGTTGCTGTCCACCTATTACAGCGAACGTCATATCGTCGCCATGACGGTATGCGTGCTGGTGTCTTTGGTGGTCGTAGCGATCGCCGCCAGCGCTAAAGTGACGTTCGGCAGCCGCATCTCTCTGGCCGTGGCGGATGAGCTTTCCCACACCGATGCAGGCGCAAGACTTGAATCCTCCTTCAACCATGAGCAGGGAGAGGTAAGCCATAGCAGGCTGAGCCATGTCGCGGTCTCCATGTTCACCGTGCTGTACATTCCGCTTCTGGCTTCCTGCCTCATCATGCCGTTGACATTCAATGATCATCCCGTCGCGCATGCCATTATGATGGTATTCATGCCCACGTTGAGCGATACCGGTGGTTTGTTCGCCGGGGCATGGCTGGGCAAGCACAAGCTAAGCCCCCGCATTTCGCCGAAGAAATCGTGGGAGGGTCTTGCAGGTTCCATTCTGTTCTCCATGATCGGATCTTTTGCCGTGATGTTCTGCACGTACGGGTCGGATGTGTGGATTTCCCGCTGGTGGGTCCCTGTCGTGGCCGGTTTCATGATCGGCATCGCCGGAACGTTTGGCGATTTGTGCGCATCCATGTTGAAGCGAGATATCGGCATCAAGGACATGGGACACCTGCTTAAGGGACACGGTGGCGTGATGGACCGTGTGGATTCCATTCTGCTGTGCGCGCCGTTCGTGTGCGTGCTGCTGTGGGCAACTGGAATGTGAGAAAGGCAAACACAAGCATGAGCGACTCCGTGAATTCCACGAAGGATTTGCCAGAAACCGGTATTACTCCAGGAGGCACTACCGGTGCCTTCCGCGACGTGCTTTCCAAAGATCATGCGCGTCGAGGCAAGCCGCCGCTGCATTTTGCTGATATGACTGAAGACGAACGTATCGCGAAAGCCAAGGATCTTGGACTTCCGAAATTCAGAGTCAAGCAGCTTGCCAATCATTACTATGGGCATTTCGACGTCAATGCCGAAGAGTTCTCTGACTTTCCTGCAGCGAAACGAGCCGAAGCCGCAGAGGCGTTTTTCCCAACGCTCATTACCGAAGTGACCCGTCAAGTGGCCGATGAGGGCACTACTATCAAAACGCTATGGCGTCTGTTCGACGGTTCTCTTATTGAGTCCGTGCTCATGCGGTATCCCACCCGCACCACCTTATGCATTTCCAGCCAGGTAGGCTGTGGAATGGGTTGCCCGTTCTGTGCCACAGGTCAATTGGGTCTGACGAGAAACATGTCGGCAGGCGAGATTCTGGAACAGGTTCGTGTGGCCGCGAAAGCCATGCACGACGGCGAAGTCGCTGGTGGTCTCGGGCGCCTGAGCAACATCGTGTTCATGGGCATGGGCGAACCTATGGGCAATTACAAGTCCGTATTGAGCGCTGTACGTCAAATCAGCGCCATGCCACCTGAAGGTTTCGGCATTTCGGCACGCAACATCACCGTCTCCACGGTCGGTGTGGTACCAGGTATCAAGAAACTCACGGCAGAAGGCATTCCGGTGCGTTTGGCCGTGTCCTTGCACGCTCCGAGCGATGAGTTGCGAGACGAGCTCGTTCCAATGAACAAGCGTTTCAATACTACGCAGGTGCTTGATGCGGCACATGACTATTACTTGGCTTCGAAACGTCGCGTAAGCATCGAATATGCTCTGATGCGCGGTATCAATGATCAAGCCGAGCATGCCAAATTACTTGCTAAGCGGTTGAACCATTACGGTGACAATTGGGCTCATGTCAATCCGATTCCGCTCAATCCCATCGAAGGATCGAAATGGACCGCTTCGAAGCCTGAGGATGAACAGCAGTTCCTTGATATCCTTCATAAAGCAGGCATTACTGCGACGTTGCGAGACACGCGCGGGCAGGATATCGATGGTGCATGCGGGCAGCTCGCAGCTAAGGAACAAGATTAGATTTCAAGGAAAGATGCTTGTTCTGTCCGCTACTCGGACTTCCGACGAACATGCGTAACGTAAAACGGTTACTCTTGCATTCGTTGCACACATGATTATGCGCGAAGGAGTAAAACAGCATGTCACTGGCAGTCCGAGTCATTCCATGTCTTGATGTTGATGCGGGACGAGTGGTCAAAGGCGTGCATTTCGAGAATCTTCGCGATGCCGGCGATCCGGTTGAACTTGCCGCGGAATACTACCGTCAGGGTGCCGACGAACTGACTTTCCTCGATGTGACCGCTTCGAGCTCGCATCGGCAGACCATGGTCGATGTGGTGAGTCGAACTGCCGAACAGATTTTCATCCCATTGACCGTGGGTGGAGGCGTACGTACCCCTGAAGATGTGGATTCTCTGCTGCGTTGCGGAGCTGACAAGGTAGGAGTCAACACTGCGGCCATCAATGACCCGACGCTGATTGGCCGTGTCGCAGAACGATTCGGCAACCAAGTGCTCGTATTATCCGTCGATGCACGCCGTGAGCAGGGCGAGCGACACACTCAGTCGGGCTTTGAAGTAACCACCATGGGAGGCCGTAAATCCACCGGCATTGACGCTATCTGGTGGGTCAAGCGTGCTCAGGAGTTGGGCGCGGGGGAGATTCTGCTGAATTCCATGGACGCGGATGGTACCCAACAGGGTTTTGACTTGGAAATGATTAAAGCCGTGCGTAAGGAAGTGAAGATTCCGATCATCGCTTCCGGAGGTGCGGGCAAGGCTGCCGATTTCCCCCCGGCGATCGAAGCCGGAGCGGATGCCGTGTTGGCCGCGTCGATCTTCCATTACGGCAAAGTCACCATCGGTGAAGTCAAGGATGCCATCAAGGCCGCCGGCTATACCGTGCGATGAAAGCCGAAAACCGCAAAACAGGCGAATAACGTAATCAATAATCGAAGAAACAAATCAATAACACCATCATGACCAACGAAGCATACGACAACAGCACTATTCTTGACCCACGAATCGCAGAACGTCTCAAGAGGGACGATAAAGGACTGGTGGCAGCCGTCATCCAGCAATTCGACACCAAAGAAGTGCTGATGGTCGGCTACATGAACGACGAAGCCATACGACGCACCCTGACGACCGGTCGCGTCACGTTCTGGTCGAGGTCCAGGCAGGAGTACTGGCGCAAGGGAGACACTTCCGGACATGCCCAGTATGTGAAGTCCTTCGCACTGGATTGCGATGGGGATGCCATTCTGGTTGAAGTCGATCAAGTGGGAGCGGCCTGCCATACCGGCAAACGATCCTGCTTCGAAGAAGGCGGGCAACTGCCCGTGGTCGTAGGATACCGTACCAAGGAACAGGAGGGCCAGCGATGAGCGAATGCAGCGTACAAGCACTCAAGTGGGGCGCCACCTGGCCGAGTCGCGAACAATTCCACGAATTGGCTGATCAGGGATATCGTGTGATTCCGATTGTGCGCCGACTTCTGGCTGATTCGTTGACTCCTGTCGGATTCTATGAACGCCTTGCTGCAGGACGTTCCGGCACATTCATTCTTGAATCCGCGGAATTCGGCGGCACGTGGAACAGATACAGCTTCATCGGTGTGAACTCCATGGCCCAGTTGCGTTCCAACAACGGCAAGGCCGATTGGTTGGGTCAGGTTCCCGCAGGCGTGCCTACCGAAGGCGATGTGATGAAAGTCGCGCATGCTGCACTGAAAACACTGAAAGCGCCGCATGTCGAAGGACTGCCGAACCTGACCAGTGGTCTGGTCGGTACCGTCGGTTGGGATGCGATTCGCCATTGGGAACCGACCTTGCGTGCCGAGGCGCCGAACGAGACCGGGCAGCCGGAAACAGTTCTGGCATTGGCCACGGATATTGCTGTGGTCGACCATGTGTCCGGATCGGTATGGATGATCGCCAATGCGGTGAATGTAGACGATCGATCCACCCGTGCCGATGCGGCATATGACGAGGCGGTGGCGCGATTGGATGATATGCAGCGTAAGGCCGCCACGCCTGTCGAAGGTGAAGCTCGCGTCAATGTGTTGGATGAGACCATTAGCCAGCCCGAGCTTCGTTTCCGCACGGAGAAGAGCGATTATGAGCGTTCCGTTGAAATCGCCAAGCAGCACATCATCGATGGTGACGTGTTCCAGGTGGTCATTTCCCAGCGTCTTGACATTGATTCGCCAGCCGATCCATTCGACGTGTACCGCGTGCTTCGTACGCTCAACCCCAGCCCGTACATGTATTTCATGTCGTTGACCGATGCGCAGGGGCGTGACTTCAACGTTATTGGATCCAGCCCGGAAACGCTGATCAAAGTGGACAATGGCCATGCCATGACCTTCCCGATTGCCGGTTCAAGGCCTCGTGGCACCACTATTGAGGAAGACGAGCAACTTGCCAAGGATCTGCTTGCCGATCCAAAAGAACGTAGCGAACACATCATGCTCGTTGATCTTTCCCGCAATGATCTGAGCCGTGTATGTCTTCCGGAAAGCGTGGAAGTCGTATCCTTGATGGATATCAAACGATTCAGCCACATTATGCACATCTGTTCGACCGTTACCGGGCGAGTTAACCCCGACATGACGTCGTTCGATGTGTTCACGTCGGCATTCCCAGCCGGAACGCTTTCCGGTGCGCCAAAACCACGTGCCATTGAAATCATCGACGAGCTTGAGCCCGCAGATCGTGGCATTTATGGCGGCACTGTCGGCTATTTCGATTTTTCAGGCAACCTCGATATGGCAATCGCCATTCGAACGGCATTCATCCGAGACCATGAAGCGAGCGTGCAGGCCGGAGCCGGAATCGTACTTGATTCCGTGCCGGCCAGTGAGTGGCAGGAGACTCGCAACAAGGCCGAGGCCAGCGTCGAAGCGGTGCAGATCGCCTCGCAGCTTCGCCAGTTGTGAGTCAAATCAAGCTAACCAATCGAGTAAAATGCTGAAAGGAACACCATGTCTGTACTCGATGAACTGGTGGCGGGAGCTGTCGAAGACCAACGAGCACGTGAACAGAACATTTCCCTTGATGAGGTGAAGCGTCAGACATTCGAAGCGCCGGCCCCTATTGATGCGCGACAGTGGCTGAAAAAAGCGGATGGCATTCCGGTGATCGCGGAGATTAAAAGGGCTTCGCCATCGAAAGGGCACCTTAGCGACATTCCTGATCCTGCCGCATTGGCCAGGGAATACGAAAAAGGAGGTGCCAGCGCGATTTCCGTGCTGACCGAAGGTCGTCGATTCCTTGGATCGCTTGACGATTTCGATAAGGTCCGTGCAGCCGTGAAAATTCCAGTGTTGCGCAAGGATTTCATTGTCACGGAATACCAGATTTGGGAGGCACGGGCGCATGGCGCCGATTTGGTGCTGCTGATTGTTGCCGCGTTGGATGACGACAAGCTCAAGTCTTTGCTTGAACTGGCGCATAGCCTCAATATGACGGTGCTGGTCGAAACGCACACCCGCGAGGAGATTCAGCGCGCGATCAATGCCGGAGCGCGAGTCATCGGCATCAATGCACGAAATCTCAAGGATCTCAAGGTCGATGTGAACAAATACAACGAGCTTGCCGCCGATTTGCCGGACGATGTGATCCGCGTAGCGGAATCTGGAGTGTTCGGATCGGTGGAACTTGAGGATTATGCCCGCGCTGGAGCCGACGCGGTGCTGGTTGGCGAAGGTGTCGCAACCGCATCCAACCATGAACAGGCTGTGGAGCGACTAGTAAAGGCAGGAGCAAGAGTGAAAGCATCCGAACAAACCCCGTTGGCAAGCCATGAAGGACCGTATTTCGGTCAGTTCGGTGGACGCTATGTGCCGGAAGCGCTGATTACAGCGCTTGACGAGCTTGAACGTGTCTACGAGGAAGCCAAGGCTGATCCGGAATTTCATAAGGAACTGGCTCGATTGAACCAGCAGTATGTCGGTCGTCCGTCACCGTTGACCGATGCGCCGCGCTTTGCCGAGCGTCTGAAGGAAAAGACTGGTCTTGACGCCCGCGTGTTCCTCAAGCGTGAGGATTTGAACCACACTGGCGCGCACAAGATCAACAATGCACTCGGTCAGGCCCTGCTGGTCAAGCGCATGGGCAAGACTCGGGTCATTGCTGAAACCGGTGCAGGTCAGCACGGTGTCGCCACCGCTACGGTGTGCGCCATGCTTGGACTGAAGTGCCGTATCTACATGGGCCAAATCGATGCGCGTCGTCAGGCTCTGAACGTTGCACGTATGCGCATGCTTGGTGCGGAAGTCGTGGAAGTCACCTTGGGTGATCACATCCTTAAGGACGCCATCAACGAGGCTCTTCGTGACTGGGTCACCAATGTAAAAGACACTCACTACCTGCTGGGTACTGTTGCCGGTCCGCATCCATTCCCGGCTATGGTGCGCGATTTCCAGAAGATCATCGGCGAGGAAGCTAAGCAGCAGCTTCAGGATTGGTATGGTATCGATCACCCGGATGCGGTTTGTGCATGCGTCGGTGGCGGTTCCAATGCCATCGGCATCATGAATGCGTTCCTTGATGACGAACGCGTGAACCTGTACGGCTATGAGGCAGGCGGCAATGGTCCGGAATCCGGACGCCATGCCATTCGCTTCGCACCGGGAACCGGTGAACTGGGTATGTTCCAAGGTGCCAAGAGCTATCTTCTTGAGAATTCCGAAGGCCAGACCCTCGATACGTATTCCATCTCCGCTGGTTTGGACTACGCCTCTGTGGGCCCGGAGCACGCATGGCTCAAGGAAATCGGACGTGTCAATTATTCTTGGGCGACCGATGAGGAAGCCATGAGCGCTTTCAAGGATCTCTGCGAGACCGAAGGCATTATTCCGGCGATCGAAAGTTCCCATGCCGTTGCAGGCGCATACAAGGCGGCTGAGGATCTCAAGGCCAAGGGATATGAGCATCCGGTCATGATCATCAACATTTCCGGTCGTGGGGACAAGGATATGAACACTGCCGGCAAATGGTTCGGTTATCTGACCGACGAGCAGGCCAAAGCGCTCGAAGCCAATGGAGCCCAGGGCAATAACGCGGACGGCGAGTGAAAGAGGGAGTATCCATTATGACGAACGCAACAGCAACCACGCCGTCCGGGCAGCCTCTCGGCATCAGCCATAAGCCGAGTCCGACGGAAGCCATGTTCGATGAATTCAAAGCGGCGAACAAGCCTGCATTCATCGGTTATCTTCCATATGGATTCCCTGATTCCGACTATTCGTTGAAAGCATTCCGCACCATGGCTGAGCATGGCGTCGATGCCGTCGAGATTGGTCTGCCGTATTCCGATCCGGTTATGGATGGTCCCGTCATCCAAGCGGCTTCGCAGATCGCCATTGACAACGGCGAGAAAATCGCGAACGTGTTCAAAGCCGTCGAAACCGTGGCCAACGCCGGGGGAGTCCCTCTGGTGATGAGCTATTGGAACCTCATCTACCATTACGGCGTGGAACGTTTCGCACGCGATTTTGAAAATGCCGGTGGCGCCGGCCTGATTACTCCGGATCTCATTCCAGACGAGGCAGGTGAATGGATCGAAGCTTCGGATCGTCATGGACTTGACCGAATCTTCCTCGTGTCCCCGGACTCCACCGACAGCCGTTTGAAGGTCGTGGCAGGCAACGCTCGCGGCTTCGTCTATGCGGCAGCCCGTATGGGCGTCACTGGCGAACGATCCACCATCGATGCTTCTCCGGAAGAGTTGGTGGCACGCACGCGCAATGCCGGCGCGAAGAACGTCTGCGTTGGCATCGGCGTTTCCACCGCCGAACAAGGCGCGCGAGTCGGCTCATACGCTGATGGCGTCATCGTCGGATCCGCATTGGTGCACACCATGCTTGACGAATCCGGGAAAAACGCAGTCGATGAGGCCACGGGTCTCAAGGCGTTGGCCGCCAAAGCCGAAGAGCTTGCGGACGGCGTCCATAACGCGCGTGTCGCAAAGTAAACCATTCTGACGATTTCGGTGGTCCACGCACCATATCGGATGCGTGGACTACCATCAGGAAACCATGACACTTGCATACATTCCATCGCCAACGATTTCGCAGTTTTCCATCGGTCCAGTAACGATTCATATCTATGCGTTGTGCATTTTGATGGGAATCGTCCTTGCAGTATGGATAACCACCACACGTTGGAAAAAGTTGGGTGGCAATTTCGACCAAGTGCTTGATATCACTCTGGTCAGCGTGCCTGCGGGCATTATCGGCGCACGACTTTATCACATCATCACCACGCCTGAACGTTTCTTCGGACCGGATGGCGACTGGGCGGAAATGTTCCGCATTTGGAATGGCGGACTTGGCATCTGGGGCGGCGTGCTGTTCGGAGCGCTGGCCGCATGGGCATGGTGCCGTCATAAGCACTATCCAATGGCCTTGCTGGCTGACGCCATCGCTCCGGGCCTGTTGGTAGCGCAGGCTGTTGGGCGTTTGGGCAACTGGTTCAACCAGGAACTGTATGGCGCTCCGACAACGCTTCCATGGGGTCTGAAACTCAACATGGAAGGCACTGCCATCGGGCATAGCGAACAGTGCTATGACGGAGCCACATGCCCGAGTGGCACGCTGTTCCATCCGACGTTCTTGTACGAGATGATCTGGAACCTCATCGGCGCCGCGATTATCGTATACATCGGTTCCAAAGCCATGAAGAAACTCAAGGCAGGTTCCCTGTTTGCCGTGTACATCATGTGGTACACCCTGGGACGCACTTGGATTGAATCCCTGCGTATCGATTATGCGCACGAATTCTTGGGCGTGCGCATCAATGTGTGGGTCTCCATGGCGGTGTTCGTGCTCGGCGCGGTGTCATTCATCGTCGTGCAGCAAATGGGCAAAGACACTGACCTGTTGGCGGAGAAGCTTCGTACCGTCACCGAAATCGAGCAGCGTCTTGAAAACGGTGAATCGGAGGATTCTTCGGATTCCGTGGTGTCTTTCCCCGAGCAAACGGTTGATGAAATCAAAACCAACGATGCCGAAACCGTCTCGAATACCGACAAGCAGCCCGGCATCAAATAGCAGCAAGTCGATTACCTTTCATAGAATAAGAGCCATGACTATTCAAATCGCACCAAGCATCCTGTCCGCTGATTTCTGCAACCTTGAGCGCGACCTCAAGGCCATCTCCAATGCAGATCTCGTTCACGTCGACGTGATGGATCATCATTTCGTTCCGAATCTGACCTTGGGCGAGCCGATTGTGGCTCGTATCTGCGAAGTCACCGATCTTCCGGTCGACGTGCATCTGATGATCGAGGACCCGGATCGTTGGGCACCCGAATATGCCAAGTTGGGCGCTGCATCCGTAAGCTTCCACATGGGGGCAACCCACGCTCCGGTGCGTCTGGCGCGCCAGCTGCGCGAGATGGGTTGCAAGGCTTGCTTCGCGGTGCGTCCGGCCGAACCTGTCGAGCCGATTTTCGATATTCTCGACGAATTCGACATGATTCTTATCATGACCGTCGAGCCCGGCTTCGGTGGCCAGAAGTTCCTTGACAACCAGATGGCCAAGGTACGTCGTCTGCGTGACGAGATTACCCGTCGCGGCCTCGCCACCAAGATTCAGGTCGATGGCGGTGTCAGCCCGAAGACCGCGCACATTGTAGCCGAGGCCGGTGCCGACGTACTGGTCGCAGGTTCCGCCGTGTATGGTGCCGAGGATCCTGCGGAAGCCATTGATTCCATCCGTGAGAAGGCTGAAGCCGCATTCAAGGCCTGAACCTACCAATATTTCGAGGATAGATACGAATAATGAAGACTTTTGAATCCCTCTTTGCTGAATTGAGCGAGAAGGCCGCAGCCAAGCAGGCTGGCTCGCTGACTGTCGACGAACTGGGCAAGGGCACGCATTTCATCGGCAAGAAGATTGTCGAAGAGGCGGGCGAAACCTGGATCGCAGCTGAGTACGAAGGCGCCGATCGTACTGCGGAAGAGATGAGCCAGCTCATCTACCATCTGCAGGTCATGATGATCGACCGAGGCATCACACTCGAAGACATCTACAAGAATCTGTGAGTTTTTGGCCGTGCCATAGGAGGCGTGGCCTTTTTGGGAGGGAAAATGCTGAGAATCGCCGTGCCCAACAAGGGCATGCTGTCCGAACCTGCATGGAACATGCTGGCCGAGGCCGGCTATCGCCTGAGGAGCAATCCGCGTCAGCTGGTTGTGGAGGATCCCGACAATGACGTGGAGCTGTTCTACCTGCGTCCGCTCGATATCGCTGTCTACGTTGGCCGAGGCACCATCGACGTCGGCATTACCGGTCATGATCTGCTGCTCAACTCCGGTACGGATGCCAAGGAGCATATGGAGCTTGGCTTTGGCGCTTCAACGTTCCGTTTTGCAGCCCCCAATGATTCTCCGATTAGCAAGCTCGAAGATATCGAAGGCAAGCGCGTCGCCACCAGTTTCGACAAGCTTGTGCATGATTATCTGGCTGAGCATGACATCAACGCTGAAACCGTACACCTTGATGGTGCCGTCGAATCGTCAGTGCAACTCGGTGTGGCTGATTTGATCGCCGACGTGGTATCCACGGGCACCACGCTCCGTAACGCCGGCCTGCGTATTTTCGCGGAACCGCTGTTGCATTCTGAAGCTGTGCTCATTCGTTCCCCGCGTCTTGCTGAAGATGATGATCGTTTGACGATTCTTAGCCGTCGTCTGCAGGGCGTGCTCACTGCTCAGCGTTACGTGCTCATGGATTACGATATTCCAGTAGAGAAGGTTTCCGCGGCTGTGGACATCACGCCTGGATTCGAAAGCCCGACGGTTTCCCCGCTTCATGACAAGCAGTGGGCGGCCGTGCGTGTCGTTGTGCCGAAGGCCAAGGTCAACCAACTCATGGACCAGTTGTATGAAGTTGGTGCTCGTGGCATAATCGTCACCGCTTTGCAGGCCTCGAGAATGTAATATTGCTCGAAGTATGAGCAAACTGATTATCAAAAAACAGTACAGTCCGGAACCGCGGGATATCTATTTCACGGTTCCGAACCTTATCAGCCTGTTGCGAATCATTTCGATTCCCTTCATCTCGGTATTGGTCTCTCGCCATGAGATGGTGCTTGCATTGATTGTGCTTGCGCTGTCGGCGGTGTCCGATGGCTTGGATGGTCTGATTGCACGCTCGTTCAATCAGGTGAGCAAAATCGGGCAGATCCTCGATCCTATTGCAGACAGATTATTGATTTTCTGCAGTATTCTCGCGCTTGGAGTCGCTGACATCATTCCATGGTGGATGCTGATCGTCGTCGGATTGCGAGATTTGATCATGGCGATTCTTGTACTGGTTTTGGCGCAGCGTGATTACGGTCCGCTGCCGGTGCATTTCGTTGGAAAAGCAGGCACCGCCATGCTGATGATTGCCATTGTCGCCTTGATTTTCGCAGATATCTGGTCTAATTCGGCTACGGATACTTTGCATTTGTGTGGTCTCGCCACCGGCATATGGGGTGTGGGATTGTACTGGCTTGCCGGCTATATTTACATACGTCAGGGAATCCAGCTTCTGAAGAACGATAAGGATTAACTCACATGATGCATGATGCTCCGGAACGTGCGTCGTTCCCGGTGTCTCCGGAGAATGCGCCTACGAAGCGGCGCGCCGTTTTCTCGGCGTCCTTCGCCGGGCTGACTTCGCATCATGTGCAGCCTGATATCGTGACATCCACTTCGCGCAGAAGGCGGAATCTGGATGATGACTCATTGCGGCTTATTGACGATTTGACCAATCGTCCGATGGACGTGATGTACACGGACTCGAGGTTGGCCACCAAAACTCCGTCATTGTTTTCGGTCTGGTTCACCCGGGTTTTGGTATTCCTTATCTGCATTGCCGTAGGCACGGCGGGAAGCGTGTTCGTCCGACAGCTGAGTACCGATCCACGTAAGGAAGTACGCAAGCAACTGTCAAGTCAGTTATCTGATCAAACGAAAAACGTCGAAACCCTCACCAAAGACGTGAACGCGCTGCGAGCCCAGGTTGAGGAGGAATCGAAATCCGTGTCGAACTGGTCTCTGAACCAGACCATACAGGATGACGAAATGGTCAATGGCGTACTTCCTGTGCAAGGCGAAGGCATCACGCTCACCATCGCCAATCCAATATCGGTGAGCGGAGACAACGCGGATTCGTCACTGCCAAGGGAAAACGGCAGCCAAGTCCGTGTGGTCACGGATTCCGATCTGCAGGTGCTTGTCTCGCTGCTTTGGCAGTCCGGTGCGGAGGCGATCGCCATTAACGGGTATCGTCTCGGTGTGCAGACTTCCATACGAACGGCAGGGACGACGATCCTTATCGGCGTCAACTCCGTGCAAAGCCCCTATCGCATCGAGGCGATCGGCAATTCCAGTGCGCTTGCCAATGCGGTGAGCAAGAAAACGCAAAAACGTTTGTACGATGATTTCAAAGAAGCCGGTATCTATCCGCAGGTGAGCAGAAGCAAATCGATTACGCTGGACGCGGCGGTGACCGGCGAAGTGACATATGCAAGGAAGGTCAAGTAATGGCAGCGGTCTTGGGACTTATCATAGGCGTGGTCATTGGCGTGTTCGTCCGGCCGGACATTCCCATTGCGCTTCAACCGTATCTGCCGATTATGGTGCTGGCGGCGCTCGATGCGCTGCTCGGTGCCGCCCGAGCCTATTTTCAGCGTAGCTTTTCCGATAAGGTCTTCGTGATTTCCTTCTTCTCGAATGTTATTACGGCAACATTGTTGGTTTTCCTAGGCAACCAGCTTGGCGTCGGTTCCCAGCTGCAGACTGCGGTCATCGTCGTGCTCGGCATTCGAATCTTCACCAATGTGTCATCCATCCGACGTTTCATCTTCAAGGGATGACGGCGTATGAACAGACGCAACGATGCCAACAAGGATGTACTCTCCAAGATCCACGAGCAGATCGTCAAAGACCAAAACAACGACAGCACCCAAACCGGATCGTTTCCTGCGGTCAGGCGCAAACCGAAGAGGGTTTCGCTGAATGCGAAGGCCACTCGCGCGCGCCTGTATTCAAGCGTGCTCGTAACCGTGCTTTGCGCGTTGCTGGGCTTCAGCTACGCTATCCAGCTGAACAACACGACCTCCACATATGAGACGATGAGCGAGGACGAGCTGACCAAGCTTATTAGCGAAACGAGTACGCAGGTGCAAAAGCTCGAACAGCGTAAAAGCGAACTATCCAATCAGCTTGACTCTCTGAAGGATACCGCCGACAAGAACGAGAAGGCAGCGGAAATCGCCAGGCAGAACGCTGAATCGAATGGCATTCTTTCCGGGCGTTTACCAGTATCCGGCGAAGGCGTGGTCATCCGTATTTCCAAAGGATCAAAGCGAGATATTGACGCGTCGATTTTATTCACCCTACTTGAGGAACTACGCAATAGCGGCGCGGAAGTCATTGAAATCAACGATATTCGCGTGATTACCAGTACATACATCAGCGATACGGCGGACGGTCTCGATTGCGACGGTACGAATATCAAGGCGCCGTTCATCATCAGGGCGATTGGAGACAGCGACAATCTGCAGAACGCGGTCAATCTCGCTGGAGGCGTCGGTTCACGTTTGAAAGTGAAATACGGAGCCACCGTGTCGATCGTGCCATCCGATAAGGTGGAGATCACGTCGACACGAAGCGCGCCACAATACACGCACGCGCATGTCGTCGAATAGCATCAAATACGATCCGTTAAAATATAATCGCGCTGTAGCATGCTGTTCACTCTTTCAGCGTGCCGATGTCTGCACTCAACCCTATCTTGTTCATCGTTGACATACAGTCCAGGCCTGCACATTAGTACCGCGGACCCCGATAGCAAAGGACAACTCATGGCTGAACAGACCATCTCCATTACACTCAACGGCGAAGCGAAGGAGGTGGCAGCAGATCAGACTGGCGTCCAGCTCTTCGCGGAAGACAAGAATATCATCGCAGTGCGTCTTAACGGCGAACCCCGCGACCTGTATACCGAACTGCACGACGGCGACGTCGTGGAACCGATTGCATTGGACAGCGAAGATGGCCTGGCCATCATGCGTCACTCCGCAACCCACGTTATGGCACAGGCCGTGCAGGAGATCCGTCCTGATGCCAAGCTCGGCGTCGGCCCGGTCATCAAAGACGGTTTCTATTACGATTTCGATGTCGAGACTCCGTTCACTCCTGACGATCTTAAAGAGATCGAAAAGCGCATGCAGCGCATTATCAAGTCCTCCCAGTCCTTCCGCCGCCGCGTGGTGACCGAAGAGGAGGCTCTGGCAGAAGAGTCCGATCAGCCGTACAAGATTGAACTCATCAAAGACAAGGAAGCCCACCTCGATCCAGAAGCCGCCACCGAAATCAGCGGCAAGGAACTGAGCTTCTACGACAACGTCGACCGTGACGGCAATGTGGTGTGGAAGGATCTGTGCCGCGGACCGCACCTGCCGAACACTCGCTATATCAAGGCGTTCAAGATCGAGCGTTCTGCAGCCGCATACTGGCGCGGAAGCGAAGCCAATCCGATGCTGCAGCGCATCTATGGCGCGGCTTTCGCCACTAAGGAGGACCTCAAGGCATATCAAACCCGCCTTGAGGAGGCCGCCAAGCGTGACCACCGCAAGCTCGGCGCGGAAATGGATCTGTTCTCCTTCCCGGACGAGATCGGTCCGGGCTTGGCTGTGTTCCATCCGAAGGGCGCCGCTGTGATCAACGCGATGGAGGATTACTCCCGCGAAATGCATCGCAAGCACCACTACAGCTTCGTGCAGACTCCGCACATCACCAAGGGCGGTCTGTATGAGACTTCCGGCCACCTGCATTGGTACAAGGATGGCATGTATCCGGCAATGCGTTTGGACGAGGAAAAGGATGAGAACGGCAACGTCGTCAAGCAGGGCTTCGACTACTACCTGAAGCCGATGAACTGCCCGATGCACAATCTGATCTTCAAATCCCGTCAGCGTTCCTACCGTGAGTTGCCGTTGCGTCTGTTTGAATTCGGCACGGTGTACCGCTACGAAAAGTCCGGCGAAGTGCATGGTCTGACCCGTGTGCGCGGCTTGACTCAAGACGATTCCCACATCTACTGCACCCGCGAGCAGATGAAGGACGAGCTGAAGAACCTGCTGACCTTCGTGCTTGGTCTGTTGAAGGACTTTGGTTTGGACGACTTCTATCTGGAGCTGTCCACCAAGGATCCGCACAAGTACGTCGGCTCCGACGAAATCTGGGAAGAGGCCACCAATACGTTGGCTGAAGTCGCCAAGGAATCCGGACTTGAACTGGTTGACGATCCATGCGGCGCAGCCTTCTATGGTCCGAAGATCTCCGTGCAGGCTCGCGATGCCATCGGCCGTACGTGGCAGGTGTCCACCATCCAGCTTGACTTCAACCTCCCGGAACGTTTCGGCTTGGAGTACATCGCTGCCGATGGCACCCACCAGCGTCCGGTGATGATTCACCGTGCACTGTTCGGCTCCATTGAGCGTTTCTTCGCCGTGTTGCTGGAGCATTATGCCGGTGCTTTCCCGGCGTGGCTCGCTCCTGTCCAGGTGCTTGGCGTGCCCGTTGCCGACGAATTCGCCCCACACCTGCAGCAGTTCATCGCCAGCCTCGAAGAAGAAACGGTTCGTTGTGAAATCGACATGTCCGACGATCGTTTCGGCAAGAAGATCCGCAACGCATCCAAATCGAAGGTGCCGTTCATCCTCATCGTTGGCGAGGAAGACATGAACAACAATGCGGTGAGCTTCCGCTTCCGTGATGGCAGCCAGCTCAACGGAGTGCCGGTCGATGAAGCCAAGGCGCAGATCATGACCGTGCTCAAGAAGCGTGTTCAGGTCAACAACGTCGACGACTTCAAGGCCGCCATCGCAGACTGAGCCGATTCGCGTGCATTCGGTCTTATAAGATTATGGGTCATATAAGGGCGCACGAGCATCATATTGACGCTTGCGCGCCCTTTTCGTTTTCTAGGAACAGGAATCCGCGTGCTAGAACATCTTCGCGCACCATTCAAAAAACTCATAGAGCCGCTTGCCAAAGCGTTGATATCCATTGGTTTGACCGCAAATACGGTGACGGTCATAGGCACTATCGGAACCATTGTGGTTGCCTTCGTCACTGGTATCACAGGATGGCTTTTCGCTGGAGCCGTAGTACTGACATTGCTGGTGCTGGCCGATTCCCTGGACGGTTCGATTGCGAAGCTGACCACGGGAGGCACCCAATTCGGTGCTTTTTTGGATTCCACATTGGATCGTATCGCTGATTGGGCATTGCTTGCTGGAGTGGTCATCTTCTTCATCCTGCATGCCGATTGGTGGTATGACATCAACCGGTCAAGCTCGGATTACATTAGTTGGATTGGTATCGCCGCAGCCATGGTGTCGATGATGACGTCGTTCGTGACGTCGTATGCGCGCGCCCGTGCCGAATCCGTCGGTTTCGAAGTGAAAAACGGCATTGCAACGCGTGCCGACAGATTGGTCATCATTCTGGTGGGCATGGCGATTACCGGGCTCACGCACCAAGGGTTATGGCTGGCCATCGCCATGGTATTGCTTGCGGTTTTGGGACTCATTACCGTATTCCAACGCATTCTTGAGGCTCGTCGCCAGATGGCCGTCGGTCATAAGACGTATCAGTTGTGAACCGGCTGCATGAAACGGCCGTTGACGCGCCTGACATACGTATGTCGGGCGCTTTGTCTTAGAACCGCTTTAGAATCGTTTCGTTTGAAACATCCGCAACCTGCCTAGGAGCATTATGTCAGGTCATTCCAAGTGGGCGACCACCAAGCACAAGAAGGCCGCCATCGACGCAAAGCGTGGCAAGCTGTTCGCCAAGCTGATCAAGAACATCGAGATCGCAGCACGTATGGGTGGTGGCGATCCTGACGGCAATCCGTCCCTGTACGACGCCATCTACAAGGCCAAGAAGGCTTCCATGCCTGCCGATAACATCAAGCGCGCAGTTAAGCGTGGCTCTGGTGAAGAAGCCGGCGGTGCCAACTATGAAGATATCGTCTATGAGGGTTACGCTCCCGCAGGCGTCGGTCTGATCATTGAATGCCTTACCGATAACCGTAACCGTGCGGCCGCCGAAGTGCGTTCCACCCTGACCAAGGGCAATGGCTCTTTGGCTACCTCCGGTTCCGTGAGCTTCAACTTCGAGCGCAAGGGCCAGATCATCGTTCCGGCCGAGGGTGTCGATTTTGATGATCTGTTTGAGAAGGCCGCAGAAGCTGGCGCTGAAGATGTTACGGACGACGGCGACGTGTTCACTGTCGTCACCGGTCCGTCCGAGATGATCGACGTTCGTAAGGCCCTTCAGGACGCTGGATTCGATTATGATTCCGCTGATCTGGTCATGATGCCGAAGAACGAGGTCGAATTGACTCTCGAAGATGCCCAGAAGGTGTCCAAGCTGATCGACAACCTCGATGATCTGGACGACGTGCAGAACATCTACTCCAACTGGACCGCCTCTGACGAGGTCATGGCTCAGCTTGACGAGGAGTAATCAAGCGTGATTATTCTTGGCGTCGACCCCGGGCTGACTCGCTGCGGGGTCGGCGTGATCGAAGCCGGCGCATACCGCCGGCTTTCTTTTATTCATGTGGACGTGGTACGTTCCGATCCGAAAATGTCGCAGGACTTACGTCTGTTAGCCATCTATAACGGTTTGGTGGAAAAGATCGAACGGTTCGCACCGGATACGGTGTCCATCGAGCGTGTGTTTGCACAGGAGAATCGCAACACCGTACTGGGGACTGCACAGGCCGCCGGACTGGCCATGCTGGCTGCGGCCCAGAGGGGCATTCCCGTCGCCTTGCATACGCCCACTGAATCAAAAATGGCGATTACCGGCAACGGCAAGGCCGAAAAGATTCAGATGGAACGCATGGTCGCCCGTATTCTGGGGCTCAATACCTTGCCTAAGCCCGCCGATGCCGCCGATGCGTTGGCTATAGCGATTTGTCATGCGCTTCGCCCCGCAGGCGCGTTACAGGGAGGAGAGCGTGAACAACACTTGACCGATGCACAGCGTCAATGGGCTTTGGCCTCACAGAAGGCGGCGCGACAACGCGGCGTCCGTAGGGGAATGTAGACTATCGAACAGATGTTCTACAGTTGTATGCGGGAGGTGACGGCATGATAGGCATGTTGCATGGCCAGGTCGATTTCATTGACGCCGCTTCGGCGATTATTGAGGTCGGGGGAGTGGGATATGAGACCCGTATGCCTTCGGCGGATTTGGCGTCCATGCACGCTGGGCAGACGGTGAAGGTATACACGTCATTGAATGTTTCGCAGGATGCGATTACATTGTATGGGTTTTCCTCGCTTGCTTCGAAGCGCATGTTTTTGCAATTACAGAAGGTCAGCGGAATTGGTCCGAAAGTCGCGCTTTCCTTGCTTTCGACGTTGCCTCCGGAACGTTTGGCGAAAGCCGTGGCGGACGGGGATGCCACCGCGCTGGCGAAGGCGCCTGGTCTAGGCAAGAAGGGTGCGCAGAAGATTATTCTCGAACTCAAGGGGTCCATCGATCTCAGTCAGATCGAGGGGGCTTCCAAAGAGGTTCGTTCTGCGGAAGATGCCGGTTCGGAACAGGTCGTGGAAGGTCTGATGTCACTAGGGTGGCGTCAGCAGGATGCCTTGCATGCCGTGCAGACAGTCTGCGAGAGCAATCATATCAATGTTCCATTGAGGGACGATGATGTGCCCCGCGTGCTCAAACTTGCATTGGCTTCTCTTGACCGAGGTAGGTGAAACGCATCATCATGACGAACGACGTCGCATTCGAACAGTCGAATACCGGTGCCAATGAGGAATCGCTTCGCATGGTTTCCGCGTCGCTTGTCGGCAACGAGCCGGTAAGCGATGAGGAACTGCGTCCTCACGTCCTCGATGGTTTTATTGGACAGCCAAGACTCAAGGCGCAATTGCAGCTGTTTTTGGATGCTGCCCGTAAACGTGACGTTCCCCCTGACCACATCCTGCTGGCGGGGCCTCCGGGCTTGGGAAAAACCACGTTGGCCATGATTGTAGCCAACGAGCTTGGAGTGCCGATTCGAGTCACTTCCGGACCTGCTATCCAGCATGCTGGTGATTTGGCCTCGATTCTAAGCTCCCTTGACGCAGGGGAGGTGCTGTTCATCGACGAGATCCACCGCCTTCCACGAGCGGCCGAGGAGCTGCTGTATATCGCCATGGAGGATTTCCGTGTTGATGTGATGGTGGGCAAAGGGCCGGGCGCTTCCTCCATTCCCCTTACTTTGCCGAGATTCACGGTGATTGGCGCCACCACTCGCGAAGGCATGCTGCCATCACCGTTGAGGGCTCGTTTTGGTTTTACCGCGCATCTTGACTTTTATCCGCATGAGGAGCTTGAAAAGCTCATCGAACGATCCTCTTCGGTGCTGGGCATCAGTCTCGAAGGGGGAGCGGCCCATCAGCTTGCCATGCGTTCAAGGGGCACGCCGCGTATCGCCAACCGATTGCTTCGCCGCGTAAGGGATTGGGCCATTGTGCACGATTTAGAAACTGTGCATCCGGACGATGTCAAGGAGGCGTTGGCACTGTACCAGATTGATACCGAGGGCTTGGATCGTTTGGATATTGCGGTATTGAAAGCCATTGTCACCAATTTCAACGGCGGTCCGGTCGGTCTGAACAACCTGTCGGCCATGGTCGGTGAGGAATCGGAGACCGTGGAAACGGTGTGCGAGCCGTATCTGGTCCGAGAAGGATTCCTCGTGCGCACCCCGAAAGGGCGTGTGGCGACGCGCAAGGCATGGGATCATCTCGGCTTGACTTCTGACGAATCTCAGGTTGATGTCAGCAAGCTAGCTTAGACTCGGTGTTCTGGACATAGAGTCCTGTTCGAGCGTCCATCCCAAGGAGTTGTGCTTTGGATTACATGTTTCTTATCGTCATCATTGTCGTCATGTTTGGCATGATGTTCTGGCAGTCCAAGAAGGCTAAGCAGCAGCAGGCCGAGCGTCAGGATTTCCGTGCCAACCTGCAGCCGGGCACTGAGGTCATCACCATTGGTGGTGTGATCGGCAAGGTTGTTTCCGTCGATACCGAATACGAGGAGATCGTCATCGATTCCGAAGGCTCTCAGATTCGTTTCGGTTTCAACGCCATCAGCCGCGAATACGTGCGTCCTGCGTACGTACACGACGATGAGGTCGATGAAAACGGTAATCCTCTTCCCACCGATTCCACAGACGAAGATCAGGCTGCTCAGGAGCCGATTGAAGGCGAAATCGAAGCGGCGCAGACTGAGACCGAGCAGAAGAACAGCTGACAAGCTCATTAAGGCATCGGCGAAAATCTCATTTTTGAGGTTTTCGCCGATTTTATTCCTGACGGAAACCTATAATGCAAAGTGCCGTAGCACTACAAAAGAAGGACAATACAGTCATGGCATCGTCGGATATCACCGTTTCCGGTCTTAGCAAGATTGGAAACGAAAACGCCGAGTACCTTGTTTCAAAGATTCGCACCATTCCGGGATTCCCCAAGGAAGGTATTCTTTTTCGTGATTTCATGCCTGTTCTGGCAGATGCGCGTGCGTTCGGATTGCTACTTGACGCGCTCGAAGCCGCGTTGCCGGTCGCTGCCGATGAATTCGATATCATCGCAGGTTTGGAAGCCCGCGGATTCCTTTTTGGTCCTGCGTTGGCAGCGCGCCTGGGCAAGGGCTTCATCGCAGTGCGCAAGGCTGGCAAGCTTCCTCCGGAAACCGTTAGCGAAAGCTATGACCTTGAATATGGGCAGGCCACCGTCGAAATCGAGACGAATATCGTGCATGAGGGATCTCGTGTGCTTGTCGTTGATGATCTGATTGCCACTGGAGGAACAGCGCGTGCGGCTGCTTCGTTGATCGAAAAGTGTGGCGGCACGGTGGCGGGTTTCAGCTTCGTCATGGAGCTTGTCGGCATTGGTGGCATGGCATCGCTGGGAGACTGCCCGACAAGTTCACTGATCACCATGCCTGCGTGAGTTAAGTATATTCTTCGTAAATAACCAATAGCATCAAGGGAAAAGAATCCATGGATCTCTATGAGTACCAGGCTAGGGAACTGCTTGAAGAGCAGGGTATTCCAACGCCTAAGGCAGTGTTCGCGCAGAACTCTCACGAAGTGGCTGAGGCTGCCGAGCAGATTGGCTACCCCAATGTGATTAAGGCTCAGGTGAAGATTGGCCACCGCGGTCAGGCTGGTGGCGTCAAGCTGGCGAAGAATCGTGATGAGGCCATTCTTGCATCCGAAGACATCCTGCCGATGACCATTCACAAGCACAAGGTCAGCGGCGTGTTGGTGGCCGAGGCAAAGAACATTCTTCACGAGTATTATGTCTCCATTTCCGTGGATCGTTCGTCTCGCGATTTTGACGTGCTCGCTACTGCGAATGGTGGAACCGAGGTCGAGGAGATCGCCAAGGAACACCCGGAATCTGTGAAGCGCCTGCATATCGACGCTCTGGAGGATTTCGATATCGAGGCTGCGACCAAGATGGCGGAAAGCATTGGCTTCTATCATGCCGACGTCAACCAAGCAGCACAGATTCTGCTGAAGATGTGGCAGTGCTTCAAAGAGAACGACGCCACGCTTGTGGAAATCAATCCGCTTGCCAAGATCGGCGATCCGGATGACGAGTCTTCCAAGACATTGTGCGCTCTGGACGCCAAGATTTCTTTAGATGACAATGCTGCGTTCCGTCATGATGGCTGGAAGCGCTTCGCTGACCCAGTGCATGTGGATCCGTTTGAGCAGAAGGCGCGAGAGCATGGTCTGCACTATGTGCACCTTCAGGGTTCCGTCGGTGTCATTGGCAACGGTGCTGGTTTGGTGATGAGCTCACTTGACGCGGTTTCCGGAGCTGGAGAAGATCAGGGCACCAATGTCAAACCGGCAAACTTCCTTGATATCGGTGGTGGTGCGTCCGCCGAAGTGATGTGCGGCAGTTTGGAGATCGTGCTGTCCGACCCGCAAGTCGAATCGGTGTTGATCAACGTGTACGGTGGCATCACATCCTGCGAGCAAGTTGCCAAGGGCATTCTGGAAGCCCTTGACAAGCTTGGCAGTTCCAAGCCTCTGGTAGTCCGTTTCGACGGCAACGCGGCGGCAGAAGGTCTACATATTCTGGCTCAGGCCGATCGTGTCAATCTGCATGTTGCGCAGACCATGGAAGAAGCCGCACAGCAGGCCGCGCGTCTTGCGGCCAATGGCAAGGAGGTTCGCTGAAATGACGCTTTTCATTGAGGACGGCGCACCTGTCATCGTGCAGGGTATGACCGGACATCAGGGTATGACCCATACCGCCCGCATGCTGAAGGCCGGCACCAATATCGTCGGCGGCGTCAACGCCCGCAAGGCCGGCCAGGAAGTCAATTTCCCCGCGGCCAAAGACGGCGAGGATGTTACGTTGCGTGTGTTCGGCAATTGCGCCGAAGCCGTGGAAGTCACCGGCGCCCAAGCGAGCGTCGTGTTCGTGCCGCCGCGTTTCGCCAAGGATGCCGTGGTCGAAGCCATTGAAGCCGGCATCAAGCTGATTGTTGTCATCACCGAAGGCATTCCTGTTGCCGATAGCGCGTACTTTGTTGAACTCGCATTGCGCAAGGATGTGCGTATTGTCGGTCCGAACTGCCCTGGTCTGCTTACCTTGCCTTCTACGGAAGGTGTGAATGGTTGCAATCTTGGCATTATTCCGGACGGCATCGTCTCCCGTGGACCTTTGGGTTTGGTGTCTAAGTCCGGTACGCTCACCTATCAACTGATGGGAGAGTTGTCTGACATTGGTTTTACCGCATGTTTGGGTGCTGGCGGCGACCCTATCGTCGGCACTACGTTGCAGGAGGCGCTTGAGGCGTTCGAAAACGATGATGCCACCAAGGCTGTCGTGATGATCGGTGAAATCGGCGGTAGTGCCGAACAGGATGCGGCCAAGTGGGCATCCGAGCATATGACCAAGCCGGTTGTCGCCTACATTGCAGGCTTCACCGCGCCGGAAGGCAAGCAGATGGGCCACGCTGGTGCCATCGTTTCCGGAGGCAAGGGAACTGCGCAAGATAAGAAGGAAGCGCTCGAAGCCGTGGGCATTCGTGTCGGACGCACTCCGGGGCAGACCGCTGAAATCATGCGCGAGGTGCTCGCTTCCAAGTCGATATGATGGCGAACCTGAAGTATTGGTTGAAGGGGCTTGCCGTAGCGGCATTGTCCATGGTCGTCTATGCCGGTGCCCTTGGCTGCTACATTGCGCTGATGCTTCTGGTTATTTCCATGGAAGAAGGCGGCGACAATCTCTCCGCCTTCTCTGTTTCCTTGACCGAGGCGGTTGTGCTTCTCAGCCAAGGGAGCGGTTTCAAAACCGGATCCATCACTTTGACGATTATGCCGTTGCTGCTTACGGTTTTGCTGATCGCTCTTATCGCATCGCTCGCCAAACGCGTCGGAACGAGTCTGTCCGGATGCGTGGCAGGAACCATAGGCTGGGTGTTGATCAATGTGTTCTTCGCCAATAGCCTTGACATCAAACTCGTTGATACGACGGGCGTGGTTGCTGTGAAAACAGCGATCGTCTTTGTACTTGGCTATGCCATTGCCGCGATTCCCGAATCACCACTGACCAAACGAGATTTGGATTGGATCAGCGAGCATGTTTCGTCTCCGGTCCGTAAAACCGTCACCATTGGTGTTGCCTTGGGTGTGTTGTTGATCACGGTCTATCTGGTCATTGGACTGATTGTGGTCTTGTACTGGGCATTCAGCAACCAGTCGGCCATGGTGAAGTTGTATGAGCTATCGGGAATGCAGAACGGTTCTCGCATCCTCACCACGATCGCCATGATCGCTTGGATTCCAAATATCGCGATTTGGGCTATTTCCTGGGTATTCGGGGCCGGTTTTTCGATTGGCGATCTAGCGGAATTCACCATGTGGAGCGGTCAGGGGTCGGCATTGCCGTCTCTGCCGATATTCGGTTTGCTTCCTCAAGCGATTGAAACGAATTGGATTCGGATCGCGTTGATGTGCGTTCCTTTGGCTTTAGCTTGTGCCGCGGGCATGGTGGTCATGCTGTTCAACAAGGGCTTTCATATCAGAGTAGGCAACTCCGATCAGCAGATTGATGTCAAGAGGGTAGTGCTTGGCTTTGCCTATCCAGCGGGAGCGTTCTGCATTTCCTGCACCGTTGTATCGGTATGTTCGAGTCTGCTTTTTGCCATCTCCAGTGGAGCGTTGGGCTCAAAACATCTTGCGCACATCGGCGTCGACGTGATTTCATCGACCCGTAAGATTGGACAGCCTACTGCCGTGGGACTGTTTTCGTCATGGCTGCTGACTTTGGTGGCCGTATCCATGTTTTTTGGAATACGCTGGATAGTAAAGCGTGTCCGCGAGAGCAGGAGTGGTGCGTCCACTGCGGCTCTTGAATCAGATAATCGTGAGGTCGCCAATGCGGCCCGCACAGTGACCTCAACCATCAATAACAAGGAGGATCAGGGTGACAACAACGAATCGACCGATACGGCGAGCTCTGGTATCGGTCTTCCATAAGGAAGGCATCGAGGTTCTTGCCGAAGCGTTCATCAAGACCGGCACTGAAGTGGTTTCCACTGGTTCCACTGCGAAGCGTCTTGCGGAACTTGGCGTCAAGGTGACGGAAGTCTCGGAAGTAACCGGCTTTCCGGAGTGCCTTGACGGTCGCGTCAAAACCCTCGACCCGCATATCCACGCGGGCATTCTCGCTGACATGACCAATGAGGACCACGCGGCACAGCTGGAAAAGTTCGGCATCAAGCCGTTTGATCTGGTGGTCGTCAACCTGTATCCATTCGCCGATACGGTTCGTTCTGGCGCGGATGAGGCTGCCACCATCGAGAAGATCGACATCGGTGGTCCGTCCATGGTTCGCGGTGCGGCCAAGAACAGCGCCACTGTGGCCATCATCACCGATCCGAACGATTACGCACTGGTAGCTGCGCGCATCGAAAACGGAGAGGGCTTCTCTCTCGAAGAACGTCGTTGGCTGGCCGGCAAGGCGTTCGCCCATACTGCCGCCTACGATGCCACCATTAACGAGTGGACTGCAAAGCACTGGCCGAAGCCTTTGACCGTTGAGCAGCCAACCGCCGAAGACGAGCCGGAAGTGAATGAGACCAAGTTCCCGGCCGCATTCACTCGTACTTGGGACCGTGCCCACGTGCTGCGTTACGGTGAGAATCCCCACCAGCAGGCCGCGCTGTATCTGGATCCGCTGAACCAGGATGGTTTCGCGCATGCCGAACAGCTCGGTGGCAAGCCGATGAGCTACAACAACTATGTTGATGCTGATGCTGCTTGGCGTGCCGTATGGGATTTTGCTCCCCAGATTGCCGTCGCCGTGGTCAAGCACAACAATCCGTGCGGCCTCGCCGTTGGCGCCACTGTTGCGGAAGCGCACAAGAAGGCACATGCCTGTGATCCGATGAGCGCCTATGGCGGTGTGATCGCCGCGAACAGCAAGGTCACCATGGAAATGGCGGAAAGCGTCCGCCCGATTTTCACCGAGGTGATTGTTGCTCCCGACTATGATGCCGACGCTCTCGAACTGCTGCAGACCAAGAAAAAGAACCTGCGCATTCTGAAGGTTTCCGAGCCGCCGAAGTCCAAGACGCAGTTCCGTCAGATCGACGGCGGTCTGTTGGTGCAGTCCACGGATCTTATCGATGCTCCGGGCGACAATCCGAACGCTTGGAAACTGGTTTCCGGCGAGCCTGCTGATGAGCAGACCGTCAAGGATCTGGTTTTCGCTTGGCGGGCCATCCGCTGTGTCAAGTCGAACGCTATCCTGATCGCCCACGATCAGGCCACTGTTGGCATTGGCATGGGTCAGGTGAATCGTGTCGATTCCGCGAACCTGTCCGTCGAACGCGCCAACACGCTGGCTGATGGCGCAAACCGCACCAAGGGCGCTGTCGCTGCATCCGACGCGTTCTTCCCATTCGCGGATGGTGCGGAAATTCTCATCAATGCAGGCGTTAAGGCTATCGTTCAGCCGGGCGGTTCCATTCGCGACGAGGAAGTGTTCGAAGCGGCTCGTAAGGCCGGCGTCACCATGTATGTGACCGGCACCCGTCACTTCTTCCACTGATACGCCGCCTCTCATGTGAGGGTATTGGTTAACGTGGCGTCCGATTCCGTATTGGTTTCGGACGCCACGTTTTATTATGATTACGGTTGTTGTACAGCAAGCAAGATGAAAGGCCCCGGAATGAGCCATCCTTACGTTTCCGAAGATCATGAGGGCAAACCGTGGTTCGAATGGATCGTCGCCGCGGTAGTGATTGTTGCGACGGTGCTTGCGGTCGCAGGATATACAAAAGCCGCCACCGCTGCGATTGCGGTGACGGCCATAGCGACTGGACTGGTCAGACTGGCATTGCGTGAGCGCAGTCCATGGAAGGTTCGGTCAGTTGCTTTCGACGCTTTCATCGGCATTGGCTTGGGCGTAGGACTGTTCATCCTGCTCACCATCGTTCCCGTCGGCAACTGACGCTTCGCCAAGAACGGTATTGCCTTCGACCTCATCGATGGTCTCGACAGTATCCGGCACGTTCTTCTTCGTACCAATCATGCCGGCGACGATGACGACGAGAGCAACAACTGCAGCGGCAAGAACAGGGCAAATCCAGAAGACCCACAGCTGTTGCAGCGGCTCTTCATTCAGTCCTTGATTCTGTGCGAAAATGGCAACGCCCGTGGCACGTGCCGGATTCAGTGCGGCTCCGGTCACCGGATAGGTGATAGCGGTGCCGATGCCGTAGGCAAGGCCCATGGCAACGGCGTGGTTTGTTTTGGACTCGCCGTGTCCGTCCGTGGTGCGCAGTGCGGAGGCAACGATAATGATACCTGCGACGACTTCAACGGCGATGGCCAGAGTGATGCCGAGGGTCACTCCATAATTGCCGAGGGTGGAGTAGGAGACGGAATTCTTATCGAAACCGTTGACCGTTGGTGTCATCCAGATCTTGAATGTCACCTGCTCGGAAGTCGGCAGAAGGAACCGGATAGCGGCACCCGCGCCGATACCGCCGAGCACTTGGGCAATGATGTACAGAATGCCATCAAGCACGTGGGTTTTGCCAGTGAGCATGGCGGCGACGGATACGGCCGGATTGAACTGTGCTCCGGAAATGGAACCGAAGATTACGGTGACGGCGGCGTATACGATGCCCGTCAACAGGGCGATGAACGCCATGTTAATGCCATACACCGCGGAACCAAGCGAGCAGATCGCATAAATCGCGAAGCAAATGATGAAGCTTCCCACAAGTTCCGCTCCGACACGAAGTGCCAACGGCTTGCTTTGTTCTTCCTTGGTTATGGGCGTTGCTTCAACAGCAGTCATAGTCTTTCCTCTGTCATATAGTGGACAAGTTGCGATTTTGGGAAATCGCCAAACGACTGCCATAGTACCAGCAGTCCCTATAAGTATTATCCGGCCACGTTGGGAGAACGATGCCAAACGCATATTCCCGCGCCGCGAAGGCGCACACACACGATAATGAAGGTATCCGTCTGCAGAAGCTTCTTGCTCAGGCAGGATTCGGATCCCGTCGCAAATGTGAAGAGATCATTACTGAAGGACGTGTCGAAATCGACGGCGAGCTTGTTACCGAATTGGGCACTCGCGTCGATCCGAAACATCAGGAAGTCCGTGTGGACGGCTCCCGTGTTCGCGTGAATCCCAATCATGTCACGCTCGCTTTGAACAAGCCGAAGCGTGTGCTGAGCGCCATGGAGGATCCGAAGGGACGCTACACCCTGAGCGATATCGTCGGCGACAAGTATGACCGTATTTTCCACATGGGCCGTCTGGATTATGATTCCGAAGGCCTGATTCTCATGACGAACGATGGCGAGCTCAGCCAGCACGTCATGCACCCCAAGTACGAGGTTGAGAAGACCTACATCGCCACGTTGGAAGGTCGCATCAGCGGTCAGGTGTGCCGCCGGCTGGTCACTACAGGCGTGCAGCTCGACGATGGTTGGATCAAGCTCGACCGTTGCGCGATTCTTGATGCCAGCCGCGACAGCACGCTGGTCAAGGTTGTGCTGCATTCCGGCAAGAACCGTATCGTCCGTCGCATTTTCGGTTCGATCGGATTCCCGGTCAAGCGTCTGGTACGCACCCAGATCGGCCCGATTAAGCTTGGCGATCTGAAATCCGGATCGTACCGTGTGCTTTCGCAGACCGAGGTGCGTTCCCTGTCCAAGGCGGTGGGCCTGTGATTCGTGTAGCGATTGATGGACCTGCGGGTGTCGGCAAGTCTTCCACATCCAAGGCGTTGGCCAAATATTACGGTTTCGCTTACCTCGATACCGGTGCCATGTATCGTGCCTGCGCATGGTGGTGCATGAACAAGGGCATTGACCTTGACGCGGAGACGATCGATGAACAACTGGTCACCGAAACCGTGGGAGAGTTCTTTACCGAAGGTCATTTCGACATCAGCGTCGATCCAGACGATTCGAAGGTATATGCCGACGGCGAAGACATCAGCGACGTTATTCGTTCCTCCGAAGTGTCATCCCATGTGTCCAAGGTGTCGAACATCATTCCCGTCCGTCACGTGCTGATTGCCGCTCAACGCGCGTACATCGCACGCGAAGCTGCGTCTGACTCTTTTTCTGAGGGTGCCGGAGTGGTCGCCGAAGGCCGTGACATCACTACGGTTGTTGCGCCGGATGCTGAAGTGCGTGTGTTGCTCACCGCCCGTGAAGAGGTGCGACAGGCTCGTCGTTCCGGTCAGTCAACTGATGGTGTCGGATCAGAAAATGTTGCGGCGCGAGATGCAGCTGATTCCAAGGTCACGAATTTCACATCTGCCGCGGAAGGCGTGCTGACCGTCGATAATTCCGATTTGAATTTCGGCGAAACGCTTGATGTGCTTGTGCGCATTGTCGACGATGCCATCGAAGAGCAGCAGTATCGCCAGTACGCTTCCAATCTTGACGATTATGAGTTGGATGAGGGCGATGAAGGACTGATCGATGGATCGTCGTTCGTTGGCGGCGAACGCCGGTCCGGCCCGAAGCCGGTTGGCGTGCTTGCCGTCGTTGGGCGCCCTAATGTCGGCAAGTCCACGCTGGTGAACCGTATTCTCGGCCGTCGCGCTGCTGTGGTGGAAGACACTCCCGGCGTGACTCGAGACCGTGTGAGCTACGATGCCGAATGGGCCGGCACCGATTTCAAGCTGGTTGATACCGGTGGCTGGGAAGCCGACGTCGAAGGTATCGAATCCGCCATCGCATCCCAGGCGCAGATCGCCGTTCAGCTTGCAGACGCTGTGGTGCTTGTGGTGGATGGCCAGGTTGGTCTTACCAACACCGACGAGCGCATTGTCAAGATGCTGCGCGCCTCCGGCAAGCCGGTCACGCTGGCGGTGAACAAGGTTGATGATCGTGAGAGCGAATATTTGACCGCTGAATTCTGGAAGATGGGCTTGGGGGAGCCGTATGGCATTTCCGCCATGCACGGTCGCGGTATTGGCGAACTGCTTGACGCTGCCTTGGATTCGTTGAAGAAGGCTGAGAAAACATCCGGTTTCCTTACTCCGTCCCATTTGCGCCGTGTGGCGTTGGTCGGTCGACCGAACGTCGGCAAGTCGTCTTTGCTGAATCAGCTGGCTCACGAGGAACGTACTGTGGTCAATGATTTGGCAGGTACCACTCGCGATCCAGTCGATGAAGTGGTGACGGTTGATGGGGAGGATTGGCTGTTCATCGACACTGCAGGCATCAAGCGTCGCCTGCATAAGCTGTCTGGTGCCGAATATTTCTCATCCTTGCGTACCCAGGCCGCGATTGAGCGTTCGGAACTTGCGCTGGTGCTGTTTGATGCTTCCCAACCGATTTCCGATCAGGATTTGAAGGTGATGAGCCAAGCAGTGGACGCCGGTCGATGCATCGTTTTGGTGTTCAACAAGTGGGATTTGATGGATGATTTCGACCGTCAGCGAATGGAACGCTTGTGGAAGACAGAATTCGACCGTGTAACGTGGGCTCAGCGCGTGAATCTGTCGGCTAAAACCGGATGGCATACGAACCGTCTGGCCAGAGCCATGCGTGGAGCGCTGGAATCATGGGACAAGCGTATTCCGACCGGTAAGCTCAATGCGTTCTTGGGTAAAATCCAAGCCGCCCATCCGCATCCACTGCGTGGAGGCAAGCAGCCGCGTATCTTGTTCGCGACGCAGGCTTCGACGCGTCCACCGCGTTTCGTGATTTTCGCTACCGGCTTCCTTGAGCATGGTTACCGCCGATACATCGAACGTTGCCTGCGCGAGGAATTCGGTTTTGAAGGTTCCCCGATTCAGATTTCGGTGAATATTCGAGAGAAGAAGAAACGCAAGTAAGTTTCTATGGATGGTGGCCGCACACCATTCCTTGGGTGTGCGGCCACCATCCATATTTGCTAGATCAGTGCACGCCAATCATGCGTGACTCATTGTCACATGCTTAAAACAGCGGCTGTTCCTCAGTATCCCGTTGACGTAGATATCCGCTGATCGCACGCCGCGCGAGCGAACTCAAGGATATGCCTTCCTCGGACGCGCGCTCCCGTGCCATCTTGCCGATGGCATAGGGGAGTTTGATTTTCCATTCGTCTCCGAGCTGTTCTCGACCGTCGGTGTTCTTCGGTCTTCGTCCAGGGCGGACGGTGTCCGTGGTCTCATTCAGATCGTCGCATTCAAGCGCCTTGCGCGTCAGTTCGGTAAGGGTGATGCCATCATGCTTCGCCCGCTCCCTGGCCGCTACGCCAAGTTCCCGGGACAGACGTATCTTCCACTCATCCTCAAGCTCGGATGAGTCAAACACGTGGGCAAAGCCGTCAACGTCGTCAAACTGTGGCTGGGCGTCCATCGACTTCAAGACAATCACCCCTTACCTGCATGCGTAAGACTGACATCCTAAAAAGAAAACCCGAAATCGCATGAATTCGGGTTTTTCTGGTCGGACCAGCGGGATTTGAACCCGCGACCCCTTGACCCCCAGTCAAGTGCGCTACCAAACTGCGCTATGGTCCGAACGATGCAAAAAGCACCGAACATGAAACATAGCACAACCTGCTCTATTTTTCAAATTCATCGTGTCGTACGATTCGCGAAACATGATAAAAGAGTTCTTGGGATGTCATTTTTGTCAAGAATTTTCCCTTTTTGCCACCAAAAGCCCCCGTCATGGGAATTTTGTCGTAGTATTGCCTAGGTACGATGAGAACAGGACGCCCGCACGAAAGGGAAAGACATTGACTGAGGACGCATTTGAACATTCCGCCGCAAAGATGCGGGACAACGGGATGACCGATATGGCCATTGCGCAATTCAAACGACTGTACGAGGTTTGGCGCAGTGAGGAAGCAAGCACATGGATCCGTGAGGATGATGTTGAGCCTCTGGTGGGAGTGCCTAGCTTCCATGATGTCTACGAGACCATCAACCATGACAAAGCCGTCGATGCTTTTGCCAAAACCGCGTTCCTCAAACTTAATGGTGGCCTCGGCACGTCCATGGGCTTGGATTGCGCCAAGTCCTTGCTGCCAGTGCGTCGCCATAAGGCACGTCAGATGCGCTTCATCGACATCATCATCGGTCAGGTGCTGACTGCACGCACTCGTCTGGGTGTGGAACTGCCATTGACGTTGATGAACTCCTTCCGCACGTCGAATGACACCATGAAGGTGCTGCGTGCCAACAAAAAGTTCCATCAAGAGGACATTCCTCTGGAAATCGTGCAGCATCAGGAACCGAAAATCGGTGCGGAAACCGGTCTTCCTGTCAGCTTCCCGGCAAATCCGGAACTTGAATGGTGCCCGCCAGGCCATGGCGACCTGTTCTCCACCATTTGGGAATCCGGCCTATTGGACGTCCTCGAGGAGAAGGGCTTCAAATACCTGTTCATCTCGAATTCCGACAATCTCGGCGCACGTCCTTCGCGCACGCTGGCGCAGCACTTCGAAAATACCGGTGCGCCATTCATGATCGAGGTCGCAAAACGTACTCCAGCTGATCGCAAGGGCGGGCATATCGTGCGGGACAAGGCGACCGGCCGCTTGATGTTGCGTGAGATGAGCCAGGTGCATCCGGACGATAAGGATGATGCGCAGAACATCGAAAAGCATCCGTATTTTAACACGAACAGCATCTGGGTGCGTATCGACGCTCTGAAGGCCAAGCTGTCCGCATATGATGGCGTGCTTCCTCTTCCGGTGATTCGCAATAACAAGACCGTCGATCCGACCGATCCGACGAGCGAGCCGGTCATCCAGCTGGAAACAGCCATGGGAGCGGCGGTGACGTTGTTCGACGGGGCTACCTGCGTATGCGTTGACCGTATGCGTTTCCTGCCGGTGAAAACCACCGACGATTTGTTTATCATGCGATCCGATCGATTCCATCTGACGGACCAGTACGAGATGGAAGATGGCAATTACGTCTTCCCGGATGTTCACTTGGATGCGCGGTATTACAAGAACATCCATGATTTCGATACGAGATTCCCTTATGGCGTTCCGTCGCTTGCCGCGGCCAATTCCGTCGACATCGATGGTGACTGGACCTTCGGCAGGGACGTGATACTGTTCGGTGACGCGCGGCTGACCGACACAAGTGAGCCGAGTTATGTTCCGAATGGCGAATACGTTGGCCCGCAAGGTGTTGAGCCTGATGATTGGGTCTGATTCGAGGGGTAGCCTCAACACGAAAAACTGTATTTTTTCGTAAAATAGACACAATCTGAACGAAAACCCTCTATCATAGAGAGGTGTGTGCAGAGCCTGAACCGGCTAGGCACTTAAGATGAAACGTTAACGAGACGTGAGGACTAATGGCAGAGGGCAGTAACGGAAGGCGTCGTTTCTCCGACAAATGGGGCAAGCACGAACTTGATGTATTGGCTGTGCTTTCCTCAGCTTTCCCGCAATGGCTCACTTCCCGTCAGATTGCCCAGCGTGTGAAGGCGTATGCCGATTCCTATGGGGAGCTGGCTGATCAGGCGGCGAAGGCGGCTTTTGCCAAGCAATTCCAGCGTGACCGTGCCAAGCTTGCGGCCATGGGCATCGCCATCGAATCGAGGCAGCCTGAGTATTCATCTAAGTCGGAAGGCCAGGATTTCGCATCCTATCGTCTGCAGCTTGGAGATGAGCCTCGCGTTCGTCTGCTGTTCGGCGACGAGGATTTGCCGATTCTTGCCGCGGCCAACTATCTGGCCCGTTCCATGTCGATTTCCTCAGCTCCCGCACATGAGACGCAGCATACGTCCCGTACCGCGCCTCGCGTCCCTCAGACTCCGACTCCAGGGCTTGGTCTTGATTCCATCGCTCCGGGTCTGGGAACGCAATCCATTCCCGACGAATTGGTCAAGGTCGTTGACCAGCGTCGTTTCGCGGCGACTGTAGATGTTGACGGCGAGCATTTGAACGTCGCCTACACCGATTCCGATGATCTGGCCATGTTCGTGCTTTCTCATCCGGGTGCTTCCATCGTCAGTCCTCAGGAGGCTGTCGACGCGTTCAACCGCCGTTTGAATGCCGCCACGCAGTTCGTGCCTGCCGACGAATCCACAGGAGGCGATAGCTCCACTGTCACAGCCATGGAAATCAACCGCAACAGCGCTGACGACGATGCAGAGGAGTGCAAGGGGCGTCCGAAGAAGAATTCCGCATTCCAGACGGGCAGTGAAGTCGACCGTCGTCTGCGTCTGATGCTGTTCCTTTCGGCGCACCTCGGCGAAGAATATTCGCTTGAGGAACTTGCGGAACGTTTCATTGGCAAACCGAAGTCCGATGACGAGCTGAAGAAGTTCGTCAATGTCATTCATAAAGACATCAACACGCTGACTACGGTTTCCGACGATGGTGAGATGGCAGGAAGCCAGTTCTTTGACATCGACTGGTCGTTGCTTGACGCTGAAGGCATTGTTTCCGCCACGAATTCGCTTGGGCTGGAACGCTTGGCAGGTATCTCCCAGCAGTATTTGAGCATGCTTACCGCATCGGTGAGCTATCTTGCGCATTCGTCGTTGCTGCCGGACAAGTTGCGTGAACAGGCTGAATCGTTGTACAGCCGTCTTCGTCAACATGTTGAGCCGGGGGACATGCCTTGGCTGAGTCTGACCGGTTATGAGATGGAACCGCGTAATTTCTCCATTGTGAAGAGCGCGATCTCCAAGAGCTTGCTGCTTGACATGGAATATACGGATGGCGCCGGAAGGACCCAGCGTAAGCTTGTCGCGCCAGATAAGATCTTCGTCGATGAGGGAGTCTTCTACGTTGCCGTATGGACTGACGTCGCTGCCGCTGCACCGGCTGACAAAGCTAAGTACGTGAAGAAAGACACCACGATCAACAAGGCCACAGGAAAGCCTCGCATCTGGCAGGTGCTTCGCATTTCCCGCATTGAAAAGGCCGAACTGGTTGAACCTACCGCGAAAATCGACATTCCCGACGTTCCCGCATCCGAATTGCGCAAATGGAGCTTCGATAATGGAACTCCAGCTGTGTTCGTCACCAATCAGGATGATCTGTCATTTATTGACGGGCTGTCGGGAGCAACAGTCGAGAAGTGCGGAGAGGGCGAGAAGGTGCATCTGATCGTCTCGTCCGATTCCTGGTATGTCGCATTCTGTATTTCCCACGCACGGCATATCACTGCCGTAGCTCCCGAAACGTTGCGTACCATGATTGTCGCCCGTGCCCAGCATGAGCTGAGCATTGGCGATCGTGAGAATGAAGGCTGACGGGGGAGAGACTATGCCTTGGTGGATTTGGCTGTTGCTCGCTCTGTTCATGCTTGCAATGGTTGTTTCCGGAGTCGTCTACGCATGTTTACACGGCTATCGAGCATTCAAGGACGTGGCGAAGCTGGGTGAACGGACGGCAAAACGAATCGAGGCGATGGGCAAACCATTGCCCCAAAACAACGAGAATGAAGCGCCTTTCTTTACCAGACCTTTAAAGGATGCTGCAGATCGTTATGCGGATGCCCATGCCGGAGTCATTGAGAGGCATGAAGCGAAGCGAAGCCGTCATGCTCAACAGTGGGCACAATGGCGTCATTGTAACGATTGACCCAACCATATTAAGGAATTATGACCCATCATCGTCGCCGTAATAACGGTATTGACCCGTCGAAAATCAATGAGACCGTGGAGTTGTCTCCCGCGCAACGGTATGCCGCATTCAAACAAACGCAGGCCAAGCAGCGCACGGTTGCGGCCGAATTCGCAAGATCCATGCCATTCGAGCTTGACGAATTCCAGATGCAAGCCAACGATGCGTTGGAGGCTGGCGATAATGTGCTCGTGGCAGCTCCTACGGGAGCAGGCAAGACTGTCGCAGCCGATTTCGCCATCTATCTGGCGCAGACGCGGAATGTCAAAGCCTTTTATACCACGCCGATCAAAGCGCTGAGCAACCAGAAATACCATGATCTGGTCGACCAGTATGGAACGGATAAGGTCGGATTGCTGACCGGAGACACGTCCATCAACTCTGAGGCGGATATTGTGGTCATGACCACGGAAGTGTTGCGCAATATGCTGTATGAGCATTCCGTGACGCTTGAAGCGCTTCGTTATGTGATCCTTGACGAAGTGCACTATCTTGCTGACCGTTTCCGAGGGCCGGTCTGGGAAGAAGTCATTATCCACTTGCCGAAAAACGTGAACATCATAGGTCTTTCCGCGACGGTTTCCAATGTCGAGGATTTTTCCGAATGGATCGAATCTGTTCGTGGCAAAACCACGTTGGTCATGTCGGAACAGCGTCCGGTACCGTTGGAGCAGCACGTGCTCGTACAGGCAGATGACCATACCGAACCAGAACTCATCGACCTATATCGGCGTGACGCCAATGGCGAACAGACGGTCAAACTCAATGCGCAGCTGATAAACAGACTTGATCAGCTTGATCGTCAGGCGGAACGGCGCAAGGGCGAGCGACGTCCTGATAAGCGTAGGGCCAAAGGTAAAGGTGGACGATGGGACGATCGCCCGCATAAGGTCGAACGCCATACGCCTCGACGCTGGGCGGTTGTGGACGAGTTGAATTTTCTTGACATGCTGCCGGGAATCTACTTCATTTTTTCAAGAAACGGTTGCGATCAAGCGGTTGACCAATGCATCAACGCAGGCTTGGAACTCACCACCAGCGACGAAGTGCAACAAATCAGACGGATCGTCGATGAGATGGTCGAAGGCCAGTTGAGCCAAGAAGACTTGAAAGCGCTGCATTTCTCGCAATTTCGTTTCGCCCTGGAAGAAGGGTTCGCTCCGCATCATGCGGGAATGGTCGCATTGTTCCGCCAGATTGTCGAACGCTTGTTTGAAGAAGGCTTGGTTAAAATGGTCTTCGCCACGGAAACGCTGGCTTTGGGCATTAACATGCCCGCACGGTGTGTGGTGGTTGAAAAGCTTGAGAAATTCGACGGCACCGGGCATGTTGGGTTGACTCCCGGCGAGTTTACCCAGTTGACCGGTCGTGCGGGACGACGTGGCATCGACACCATCGGACATGCCGTTGTGGTGGACCACCATGGTTTTGTTCCCGCCACTGCGGCCGCCTTGTCCAGCAAACGAGTGTATCCGCTTCACTCAAGCTTCAGACCGACCTTCAATATGGCTGTCAATCTATTGAATTCCAGCGACTATGAAACAGCTCGCGTTACGCTTGACCACTCCTTTGCGCAATGGGAAGCCAACGAGTCGGCATGGCAGCTTGAAGCACAGATGGAAACCTTATGCAAGGCTCTGGAAGGATACGAGCAGGCTTTCCAGTGTGAATTCGGCGATTTCAAAAAATTCATGCGTTTGCGGATGCGTTTGAGTGATTTGGAGAAGAACGAACGTCGCAAACTCAAGCATGAGGTGTTCCGTACGCAGAAGGAACGCAGCCAGGCGTTTATGGATCTTGACAAACGCATCAAGAAACTCAGAGAAGAAGACCGCGACCATCCATGCCGTAAATGCCCTGATGTGCAGAAGCACTTGAAATGGGGACATCGTTGGGCTCGTGAGATGCGCGAGTTGGAACGGGTACAGCATCGTTACGATTCGCGAACCGGTTCCGTGGCACGTCAGTTTGATCATATTTGCGCTGTGCTTTCCAATCTCGGCTATCTTCAGCCGGTACGGGAATCCGCGGGCCATGGTGATTATCAGCTCACGGAACGTGGCCAGCTGTTGCGGCATTTGTACAGCGAGCTTGATCTAGTATTGGCGCAGGCGATTGACGATGGCGCATTTGACGGGTTGAACGCCTGTGAATTGGCCAGCGTCGTCGCATCGTTGGTGTTCGAAGCCCGCAGGGGAGGCGGGGGAGAGCCGCGTCGTTACCCTGGAGGCATTCAAGGGAACGTCGCCGTGTGCGCAGCGCAGCTTAAGGGCGTCCATGCGTCGATTGCCATGTTATGTGAGGATCACATGCTTGAGGAGCCTCGCCAACTCGATTTTGGCATCACCGATATCGTCTACGATTGGGCGCAAGGTGAAAGCCTGTCGCAGGTGCTGTACGGCACCGATCTGACGGGCGGCGATTTCGTGCGTAACGGCAAACGGCTTGCCGACGTGCTTCAGCAGATAGCCGTGGCTGGACCGTATCTTGCGGATCGTGCCGAAACGTTGGCGCCAGTCGCAAAACAGGCGTACGATCGCATCAATCGTGGCATCGTCGCATACTCCGGCGTCGACTAAAATCGAACATCAAGCAGACGAATAAGGAATAAAAGACACGTCCGAACTGTTCTGTAGCTTAGACAGAGCAGACAATCCAAGGAGGCAAAGGCAATATGGCAGAACGCAGCCTGCGAGGCATGAGCATCGGCGCAAAGTCGTTGGAATCTGATGACAATGTGGATTTCGCGGCGCGAAACGACGTCGCATATGTGTGCCCAAAGGGACACCGCACGATTCTGCCGTTCGCTGAAGGCGCGGAGGTTCCGGAGGAATGGGAGTGCCGGTGCGGCATGACCGCGCATCGTGAAGGCGACGAGGATCGTGAGGCCGACGAGATTTCCAAGCCGACCCGTACACACTGGGACATGCTATTGGAACGCCGTACTGAAGACGAGCTGAAGACGTTGCTTGAAAAGCGTCTGCAGATGCATCGCGACGGCTGGTTTCCAGACTACGAGTAACCAGTAGTTGAACGACACTTGAACTGCATGCCCGGTCAGCAAGACCGGGCATAATTGTTATCTGAACAGTTCACATTGCATCGAGCATTTAACAAGGAGTGCATTAATCTCATGTCCGAGAAGACCAAGCAACCCAAGAAAGTCGTTCTGCTTGACCTTGACGGCACATTGACCAAGTCTGATCCGGGCATCATTGGTTGTGTGGTGAAGGTATTTGAGGAACTGGGGTATCCAGTGCCTGATGATGAGGAGTTGCAGCGATTCATTGGTCCTGCAATTGTCGAGTCGTTGCAGCGCAATAATATTCCGGACGACTTACTCGATGAGGGCATTGCCATCTACCGCAGGTATTATGCGCAGGAAGCGGTGTTCGATGATCCGAATAATCCGGGTCAAAAGGTTCCGGGCCGTTTGAACAATACCATTTATGACGGTATCCCAGAACAGTTGGCCAAACTGCGTGCTGACGGATACTACTTGGCGATCGCAAGCTGCAAGCCGCAGTATCAGTGCATTCCGATTTGCGAGCATTTCCATTTGGACACCATGGTCAACGGCATTTACGGTGCCAGCGAAGATAATTCGCGTCTCGACAAAGATCAGGTTATTCAATGGGCGTTCGACCACATTGGGTTTGACGAAGCCGCTGGCGATAAGGCGCTCATGGTCGGTGACCGTTGGACCGATGCTGACGGAGCCAAAGCGTGCGGTCTGGATTGCTTGGGATGCGGCTGGGGTTATGCCGAGCCTGGCGAGCTGAAAGAACATGGCGCGTATAAGGTGATCGATTCGGTTAGTGAGCTTGCGCAAACCATCGAAGACTATTTCGCCTGATAGATAACGGCTGATGCACGAGCGGATCATCTTGTGCATAAAGACAAAGAAACCCCTGGGTATGCATGCCAGCGATGACATTTGCATACCTGGGGTTTTGAGAGATCGCGTACATCTCAAATACCCCCTGCACCTGCTCCCACTTTTGTCCGATAATGTATGTTATGTCAGAAAAGCTACAGCAGTTTCCGACTGACGCTCTTTTCTGTACATAACATCGGTGGGTTATGCCAGCACGTCCCTTTCGGGACTTTGCTCGACATAACCCACCGGCATGATGGATGGTGCGTCCTTGCTTCGCTGGACGTTTTCCACACGGCTGCGTTTTCGCTTCGATGGATGTCTTTTTGGCTAGTCCTTAATGGCTTGGCTGAGTTTTCTTTCCATTTCGCTTTTCATGCCGTTTCGGGCCTGCAGATACATAAACACCAGTTCCGTGGCGATGAGCATAACCATCAGTGCTGCCGACGGCCAACCAACCTGTTCGTAGAAATGCTGAAATTTCAAGGAAAAGCTGGGTTTGAACATCGTATATATCGGATACGGCAGAGCTCCGATGATCAGCGATGTGAAATGCAATCCGACAATTGACCAGCGTACCGGATATACGTCACTCTTGGTTTTTGAGAAGATATTTCCTCGAATTGCAGTAATCGAACAAATGTTCAACGATATGACCGCTGCGACAATCCACAGCAATGCCGGCAGAATATTAAACATGTATTGCTCCCCTGTTGTATGTCTGTCTGTACATATCTATCTCATATCAACGACTCGTACATCCGTCTTAGGCCGCATCAACCATACGGCATGCATTCTGGTATGTTACAGCGACGCGGCGGCGCGTGTCTGATGCTGCGCCTCGAAGTTCTTTCTCATGCGCATTGCAGTGATATCGTCAACAGGTCGGTTTCCACCCATCATGGAAGGCATGGTGGTCAGATCGACGTATTCCTCGTGGGCAAGAGTCTCTCTGATCTGCTTCCATAAAGATCCCACCGATACGCCGAACACCGCCCGACCGCTTTGCAACAACGCCACCATTTGCTCACTATCCGTACATTCGTGCACTTGCTGACCGTCGCACATAATCGTGATATTCTCAAGTTGTTCCGCGGTACGCTGTGTCAGAAAACTGATGGCAGTCGTCACATTTTGCAGATTGATGCCCGCGTCAAGCAGTCTTTTCGACACAGCAAGGATCACCACGTCCTTGAACGAGTACAGCCTGCGCGAACCGGATCCATGCGACGGCGTGATGGAAGGTTCCACGATTTGTCTGCGAGCCCAATAGTCAAGTTGACGATAAGTGATGCCTGCTACTCTTGAAGCCACCGTACCCTTGTAGCCGCGCGTCACCGGCTGGGTGCCGGTCGCGGGGAATAACTCCCCCTGCACCGCAGTCGACACATGCAGACGCAACCGCGTTGTTGGCTCTGCTTCGTTCATCACGCTCTCCTACGACATCTACAATAACGCCCATGAGCATTCGTGCGAAGCTCATGGGCGCGAAGCTGTTGTACACAGTCTATCCCGCATAACGTGGATCAACCGGCAATGACGGCTTTATTGTCGAAATAAACCAGACGGAACTTGCCAAGAATAATCTCATCGCCATTCTTGAGCTCCTGCTGATCAACACGCTGGCGGTTCACATAGGTGCCGTTCAAGCTGCCCGCATCAATAACGGAATACCTGCCGTCAGACCTGCGGAACACCGCATGGGCGCGGGAAACCGTGGAATCATCCAAAAGAATGTCCGCTCTTGGATCACGGCCGACGGTAATCTCATCCTCGTCAAGAAGATACCGCGACCCCGACACCGCTCCCCTAGTCGAGATCAGCAATGCCGTGCCATCGGCAAGACGCATGATGGTTTCAAGGTCCTCTTTCGTCAGAGGACGGTCTCCGGTGGAAGTCACCGGTACGGTTATTGCAGGAAGGCCAATGATGGTCGTTTCACCTGCGCTTGGAATCGGATCAGTCATAGTCGCCATTCTAGTCATTACCCTTGCAAATAGCCGGTATTGAGACCGGCATGGTCACGAATCATACACCGTAAAGTGGGTCTTATCCCTCAGTCTTGTCGATAATTGACACGAACTGGTCGTTTGGCAACATGTCATCATAGCTGCGCCAACGGCGTTCCAGCTCACGATTCGCCTCGTCATGCTGCTGTTTGCCGAGCCTGGCATAAGCCTTCAACTCGTTCGGCCCCATGTCTTTGACCGGCTGATTGAGATTCAATGCTTCGTCACTCACAAGCTGCCATTGTAGCCGTACACCTTGAAAGAACACGGAAAAAGCCCGGATAGTGTGTATTCCGGGCTTAAAACTGTATTCGAAGTTATATTCGCGGGGATTGATTTCAGCGCTGCTCGTCGATCATTTCCCGCAATGCCTTGTTGCAGACGGCTCTTCTTGAATTAGGAGCATCGCCGGAGTGAATGGCCTCGGCCACCGCGTCGCTCTGCTGCGTCATCTTATAGTCTTCTCCCTGCGTGGACTCGATCTGGGATTTATCCGCACCCATGTATTTCACTGCATAGGAGTTGGTTGCAGCTTCAATCAAGTTGCCCGCGACAGGCGGACCCGCGGTTCCGCAGCGCGCCCAGATTTCCCTGTGAGGCAACTCATGCCTTACAACAGCATCAAAATAGGCCGTACAAGATCCTCATCCTTCAGGAACTGGTTCTCATAATTCTGGAATTCGTCGATGCCTGCCTGAACGAGATCATCAGGTTCATCGGTGCTGGAAGACATTTGATACCATCCAATATCAACCGATTCTTTGTAGTCAGTCAAAATCACCATATACTGGTGAACATAATCACCGCCCTCCTCTGTTGCAGGAACGTTGGCCTTGTCGAAAATCGTTCCATCATGGATGGTATCCGAACCATTTGTCGTAGGTGGTCAGAACGAGATTCTCGTACTCCTGATACAACGGACGATCCTGCACGTAATAGATTTCGCCTGTGGCCGGCAGTCCCAGCTTACCTCTGAGATCCTGCTCGACTTTTTGATTGATGTTGCGTTGCCTGGAAGTATAGGCGCCATGAATCGCTATGGCGCCCAAACCCAACACCACGCGCCACCCGTTTCCGACATGCCGCACGAAACAGCGGAAACCCAATGAAACCAACAAAAAAGGCGGCACGACGTGCCGCCCGATGGTGGGTGATATAGGAATCGAACCTATGACCCCTTCCGTGTGAAGGAAGTGCGCTAGCCGCTGCGCCAATCACCCGATGATGGGTTATATAGGAACTCACGTTCCAGTGGGCGATACAAGATTCGAACTTGTGACCCCTTCCGTGTCAGGGAAGTGCGCTACCTCTGCGCCAACCGCCCGAAGCGAGTGCTAACTTACGTGGATTCTCGGTGGAATGCAAATCGTCGGCGTGTCGCGGTTGGTTGGGCGGGCTGCGACACGCGCGTCAATCAGTAAGTGGCACGACGGGGATCTCCATGGTGATCGCATCCGGATCAGTGTCGCCGGAGGCGTTGGAATCATTGGGCTCACCGGTGGTGTGGGCTAACGTCAGGCGCATCTGATGCCAAGCCACATTGCCGTGTGTGGAAGCCGACATGCCTTCGTCCATGAATCCCAAGCGGGAGTAAAAGCCAACAAGACGTTCCTTACAAGTCAGCACAATGCCTTTGCGTCCGGCAATCGTCGAATCAAGGATCACACGACGCAGCAGATAGCTGGCGCAACCGCGATGCTGGTAGACGGGAGCCACATCCACGCCGAAAATCATCTGCCAATCACCCTGCTCGTCATGCATGGAAACATCCTCATACATGACATCAGCCAAATCTTTCTCATTGGTCGTCATGCCATTGACGAAACCAACCAACGTGCCATCTTCCACGGAAGCGGGGAAGCAGGCGTCGTCATCGGCGTCAGTGTTGATCAAGAGCCAGAAATGTTCCGGATATGTGGCGACGCGTGCGGTCAGGCTCTCGTTCGTTGCGGCCTCCGCAGGCGGGAAGCAGGCAGCCTCCACAGCCTCAATCGCGTCCAAATCCTCCATCGTTGCATGTCGAATGAGCATGTGCATACTCTCTCGCAAGGCATACCCAATCTTCACATTTCGATATGAGCTGACGGCGGAAAGCGCCGACGTGCAATACTGTGGCAAGGATTACCGGGAAGCATTTCTTGAAGGTTGATAAACGCTTATACGAAAAACCGATAACGACGTGGCCTGTTCCGTGATTATCGCGCGGTACGATGGGGCGCGTTCAAGGCTAAAGCTTGGAAACAGCCTGAGAAGGCTTCAAACGATCCGCAGAACATTCGAAAACCTAGCGAGAAAGAGGGGAGGCGCGTGTGTTCGACTGGACATTCGTGACGCACTACGCGCCGTTCTTCGTCAACGGTGCGGCGATGACGTTGTTCATTTCCGTATTCGGCATCGTGCTTTCGATTGTGGTCGGTCTCATCTGCGCGGGCATTGAAATCGCACGCATCCCAGTGTTGAAGCAGATTGTGCGCGTCTACATCGAACTCAGCCGCAACACGCCGTTGCTGGTACAACTGTATTTCCTGTATTTCGGTCTGCCGAAGCTTGGCGTTGTCTGGTCCGCGGAACAATGCGCGATCGTGGGACTCGGCTTTCTCGGCGGCTCCTACATGGCTGAAGCGATGCGTGGCGGCCTCGAAACCATTCCGAACGTGCAGCGCGAATCCGCATACGTGCTGGGCCTGAGCCAATGGCAGACCTTGAGCCGCGTGGTGATTCCGCAGGCCATCGGCACGTCCATCCCAGGCATTGTGGCCAACGTGATCTTCCTGATCAAGGAATCATCCGTCGTGTCGGCCATCGCGCTCGCCGACGTGATGTACATGGCCAAGGATCTGATCGGCATGTACTACAGCACGTACGAATCGTTGCTGATGCTGGTCGTCGCGTACTTGGTGATTCTGCTGCCGATTTCATTGTTCGGCACTTGGCTGGAACGGAGGTTCGACTATGAGCGGCGCTGAGATTCTGCTCGAGCCGGGCGTGTTCCCGCGCCTGCTGCAGGGCCTGTGGGTTACGGTGTGGATCGCCGGTGTTTCGGTGGGTCTTTCCATTCCTGTGGGATTGGTCGTCGGCTGGCTGATGACGATGAAAAATCCCGTCATCCGTGTGCTGACCAGGATTTATTTGGATTTCATTCGCATCATGCCGCAATTAGCGTTGCTGTTCATCGCGTTTTACGGTTTCGCCCGTGCGTGGAATTGGAATTTGGATGCGACCGGCGCATGCGTGTTCGTGTTCGTGCTGTGGGGCGGCGCGGAATTGGGCGATTTGGTGCGTGGCGCGCTTGAGTCGATTCCGAAAGCCCAGTATGAGTCCGCGTATGTGCTTGGGTTGAGTGGCTGGCAGACGTTCGTCACAGTGATTCTGCCGCAAGCGTTGCGTAGGCTTCTGCCGGCTTCGGTGAATCTGGCGACACGAATCGTGAAAACGACGTCGTTGGCCGTGCTTCTCGGCGTGGTCGAGGTCATCAAAGTGGGTCAACAGATCATCGACGCGAACCGTTTCCAATACCCGACCGGAACCTTGTGGATCTACGGGGTGATTTTCTTCATGTACTTCATCGTGTGCTGGCCGCTGTCCATCGTGGCCCGCCGACTGGAAAAGAGGTGGTCGCATGACTGATGCAGCGGGCAAGCAGACTCAGGCAGGCCAAGCAAGTCTTGGGATTGCGCATTTGGTCAAGCAGTACGCCAATGCCGACAGGCCAGTGCTGAACGATATTTCGTTCGACGTGCCGCATGGCAAGGTGTTTGTGATCGTTGGGCCTTCCGGTTCCGGCAAATCGACGTTGTTGCGCACCATCGCAGGCCTTGAGCCGATTCAGAGCGGCACCATTTCGCTCAACGGCGAAGTGATCGAAACGGGCAAGCCGGGCACTGAGTCCGCTGGACGCAGCAAGCGCAGCAGCGAACTACGCACCCGCGTTGGCATGGTGTTCCAAAGCTACGACCTGTTTCCCAACAAAACCGTGCTTGGCAACATCACACTGGCGCCGACCTTGGTGCAGAAGCGAGATAAGGGCGAAGTCGAGCAGGAGGCGATCAGGCTTCTGGAACGCGTCGGCCTTGCCGACCGCAAGGATTCCTGGCCGCACGAGCTGTCCGGCGGCCAGCGTCAACGCGTGGCCATCTGCCGTGCGCTGATCCTGCATCCGGAAGTGCTGCTGTTCGACGAAGTCACCGCCGCGCTCGATCCGGAAATGGTGCGCGAAGTGCTCGACGTGATGCTCGAACTCGCCGATTCCGGCCAGACCATGCTCATCGTGACGCACGAAATGCAATTCGCGCGAGCCATCGCCGACCAGGTGATCCTGCTTGAAGATGGCGGCATTGTGGAACGGTCCGACGATGCCGAACGATTCTTCACCAATCCGACCACCGAACGTGCCAAGCAGTTCCTGCATACGTTTGAATTCGACCGGCACCGCAAGTCCGCCGATCAATCCGAATAATCAAGACAAATGGCGAGAATCGGCGAAACCCAAGATTTTGATAGCAGTCATCTTTGCAAGAGAGGAGAAACCATGACCGCATCAATCATCAACAAAACATTCAAGAGCATCGTGGCCGCATCGGCCGCGTTGATCATGGCAGCCTCCGTGGCTGCTTGCGGTCCGTCCGCGGCCACTCCGAGCGACGAAGGCTCCACGGGTAGCGATTCCAGTTCCAGCAGCAGCGCCACCGCCCGCACTCTGGATGAGATCAAGAAGTCCGGCAAGCTCAAGGTCGCCGTGTTCTCCGACAAGGCCCCGTTCGGCTACGTCGACAAGGACGGCAACTATGCCGGCTACGACGTCTACTTCGCCGAGCGCTTGGGCAAGGATCTTGGCGTAGACGTTGAATACACCTCCGTTGACGCCGCCGCCCGAGTCGACGTGCTCACCTCCAACAAGGTCGACATCACGCTGGCCAACTTCACCGTCACCGACGAGCGCAAGGAGAAGGTCGACTTCGCCAAGCCGTACATGAAGGTGGCGTTGGGCGTCGTTTCCCCGGAAAACGCCGAAATCACCGACGTTGACCAGCTCAAGGGCAAGACCCTGATCGTGACCAAGGGCACCACCGCCGAAACCTTCTTCGAGAAAAACTACCCCGACATCAAGCTGCAGAAGTACGACCAGTACGCCGATGCCTACAACGCGCTGCTCGACGGCCGTGGCGACGCCTTCTCCACCGACAACACCGAGGTGCTCGCATGGGCCAAGTCCAACAAGGGCTTCAAGGTCGGTATCACCGAACTGGGCGATAAGGACACCATCGCTGCCGCAGTGCAGAAGGGCAATAAGGAATTGCTTGACTGGATCAACGACGAAATCGACAAGCTTGGCGATGAAAACTTCTTCCACAAGGATTATGAGGAGACACTGAAGCCGGTGTATGGCGACGAAGTCGATCCTGATGAAATCGTGGTCGAAAAAGGTGTGGTCGACTGATAACTAGTTAATCAAACTAAATATTTTGAACCTTCCGTCGCTTCAGGTGGAAGGTTTTTCTATATTCAGATAATCATATTTACATACAAATATATGATTGCTGATAACGCTATATAAAAAACAATTATTACGATTCGCGCCTTCCATAAAAAGCGTATATAGCTACGCCGATGTTGCCATGTTGTTTTTCTGATATCTTGTGATTGTCTGCTTGAAAAACAAGCGAGATGTTTTACGAGAGAGGAGCACGGAACATGAAGTACGCAGTGATCGGTGCCGGCGGAATGGGCATCCAGTACGGTGTGCTGCTGCAGGAATTCGCGCACAAAGACGTCGACTTCGTCGATACATGGAAGCCGAACGTCGAGAAGATCCGCGAGCTGGGCGGTGCCTACGTGTCGCAAGACGGTGAAGACCGCCATCTCGTGCCGATCAACGTGTACTATCCGGAGGAATACGCCGGCCAGCCGGACGTGTGGATCGTGTTCCTCAAGCAGATGCAGCTTGACGGCGTGCTCAAGCGCTGCGCCCATCTGTTCAATGAGAAGCAGATCGTGTTCTCCGCCATGAACGGCTATGGACACTTCGAAAAGCTCAACGAATACTTCTCCACAGACCGCATTTACGGCGGTACCGCACTGATCGGTGCCTACGTGTACGGCCCCGGCGATTTCAACTTCACCGGCGGAGTACATGCCAAGGCCATGAACCTGTGTGCCTACGCGGATGATGTGACTGACGAGGTGCGCAAACACGAGCAGGCGCTGTACGAGGATTTCGCAACGGCCACGCTCAACCCGACCATCGTGGACAACTTCATCGGCATGTGCATGGCGAAAATCGTATTCAACTCGGTACTGAACACGCTGTGTACCATGTACCAGATTCGTTTCGGCGAATTCCATGCGCATCCCGACGCACGCTGGCTCACCGAACAGCTGGTCGATGAAGCCTACAGTGCGGCCGAAGCAGCCGGATACCAACTGTTGGGCACGCGCGAAACGGAAGTCGAAACCATTCTGCACACCGCGGGCGTGGCACATCCGCTGCACTATCCGTCCATGTATCAAGACCTGACCAAGGGACGTCCAACGGAAGTCGACTACATCAACGGCTATATCGCCAAAGTCGGACGCGAGCATGGCTACGAATGCAAGCTGCACGAATTCCTAACCCGCGAAGTGCATCTCGCCGAACAAGCCTTCGCCATCCACAATCCAGACATCGTCGCACAGGCCAAAGCCGACGTCGAAGCCAGTAAGCCGGTAACGGAATAATCGTATTTTTTCAAAACAAGTAGGAGAGGGAAAACAACCATGACCATCGCTATTTTCAAGAAGCCGAACGGCATCAAACGAATCGTTGCAGCAGTACTTGCCGCTGCAACACTTATTTCCGTTGCGGCATGCGGTTCCGGCAACGGCGCATCCGCATCCAAGGAAAGCCTGAACACCACGAAGGGCAAAACCACCACAATCACCGTCGGCGTGTGCGCAGGACCATACGGCGACATGGTCGACAAGGTCATCGCGCCACTGCTGAAAGATGACGGTTTCAAACTGAAGACCAAGCTGTTCAACGATTATGTGCAGCCCAATCAGGCACTTGCATCTGGTTCCATTCAGGCGAATCTTTTCCAGCATGGCAATTATCTGAAGAAGTTCACCGCCGACAACAATCTCGACCTGACCGCCCTTGGACAGACCCCAACCCTTGGCCTGGGCATCTATTCCAACAAGTACAAGTCCATCGATGACATCGAAGACGGAGCTACGGTCGCAATCGCGAACGATGGCTCTAACCTGGCACGTTCTCTCGGCGTGCTCCAGCAGCAGGGTCTGGTGACGCTCAAGGGCGAAGTCGATGCCACCAAGGCCACGGTCAACGATATCGCATCCAATCCGAAGAACCTCAAAATCAAAACGATCGATGCTGCACAGCTGGCCCGTTCCTTGGACACCGTTGATGTGGCTCTGGTGCCGGGCAACTACTCTTGGGCTGCTGATCTGAAGCCTGCCGACGCGCTCGCCATGGAAAAGCAGGATGATGGCGTGATCGAAGTGTTCGTGGTCCGTACCCAGGACGTCGATTCCGACTTCGGCAAGGCCGTCAAGAAACTGCTCGTCAGTCAGAAATTCAAGGACGCCATCGCCAAGAGCGAGTTCAAGGATTTCGGCAAGCCGACCACTTGGTGACCGCTGCAGCGCGGCGATAGGTAATATGCAAAGACCCGTATGAATTGGGAAACTCATACGGGCTTTATGCAAACGAGATTCATCAAACGAAACGTATCGAACGAACGTAAACACGTACTTGAACGGAATGAGGAACGAACCATGAGCGTTATTGAACTCAACGACGTGTCCGTGACCTTTCATGAAGGCGGACGAACCGTCGAAGCGGTCAAACATGTGAACATCAGCGTGGAAAAAGGCGAAATCTTCGGCATCGTGGGCTTCTCCGGAGCAGGCAAATCCACGTTGGTGCGCACCATCAACCTGCTGGAACGACCGACGGGCGGTCATGTGGTGATCGACGGCAGCGACATCACCGCACTCAAAGGCGGTCAGCTGCGCGACCTGCGCAAGAAAATCGGCTTTATTTTCCAAGGATTCAACCTGATCACCAATGTCACGGTCGGCAAGAACATCGAATTCGCGCTGAAAGCCGGCGGATATCCGAAAGCGCAATGGTCGGCACGCATCCGCGAACTGCTGGCACTGGTCGGTTTGGAAAACAAAATCGACAGCTACCCGTCAAGCCTGTCGGGCGGGCAAAAACAGCGTGTATCCATCGCACGTGCGCTCGCCAACAAGCCGGAAATCCTGCTGTGCGATGAAGCTACCAGCGCACTTGACCTGGAAACCACGGAAGGCATTCTGGCGCTTCTGCAACGCATCAACCGCGAACTGGGCATTACCATCGTGTTCATCACGCATCAGCTTGACGTGGCGAAGCAGATTTTCGACCGAGTGGCCGTTATAGAAAACGGTGTGGTAGTGGAGCAAGGCAACACCTTCGACGTGTTCAGCACGCCGAAGCATCCGACCACCAAAGCGTTGGTGGAACGATATCTGGGCATTGCGGTGCCGCCGCAGCTGGTGCCGTCGCTGCCGGCCGGCACCATCGTGGAACTGCGATACCAGGGGGATGCGGCACTCGAACCGCTCATCAGCCGGGTCGCGCAGGATTACGGCGTGAGCATCGACGTGCTGCATGCGAATGTGGAATATTTCGGTTCGCAGGCCATCGGCATTCTGATTGTGCTCGTTTCTGGCGCGGGGGAGCCGCTGGTGCAGGCGTTGAATACGTTGAGAACGCATGTGTTCAGCTATCGGGAACTTGATCGTGGGCAGCTGGTTGTGGCCGCCGAAGCTGCGGATAATCAGGAGGCGTGAGAACAATGGAAGAAACTCTGGAAATCCTTCAAGACAATCTTGGGCAAGCACTGATCGACACGGCATATATGGTTGTGGTGTCGGCGATTATCGGCGTGGTGCTGGGCACGCTGGTGGCATTGCTGCTGTATTTGACTGAAAATCGCTTGTTTACGCCGAATCATGTGCTGAACGTTATTGTAGGGTTCATCGTAAATGCGATTCGCTCGCTGCCGTTCCTGATTCTCATGGTGGTGCTTATTCCGGTTGCGCAATTGATTTTGGGTGATCCTTACACGCCGACCGGTGGCGCAATCTCCCTGTCGATTGCCGCAGTGCCGTTCTTCGCGCGAATCGCGGAAAGCGCGTTCTCCGAAGTTGATCCGGGCTTGCTTGAGGCTGCCATCTCCACTGGCGCTACCACACGCCAAATCATTGTGGATGCGGTGTTTCCGCAAGCTTTGCCGTCGTTTATTCGCGGCGTGGTGCTCACCATCATTTCGCTGATTGGCTATTCCGCAATGGTCGGCACCATCGGCGCGGGCGGTATCGGCGATATGGCCATTCAATACGGCTATAACCGTTACGAAACCGGCGTGCTCGTTGTGATTGTTATTATTCTGATCGTCATTGTGCAGATCATTCAATGGATTGGCGATTGGTTCGCGCGCAAGGTGACGCACTGATGGTTGCGTATATGCGTGAATGTGCGCATATGCAGTCGCACGATGATAGGGAGGGTTGATGAATGACTTCGTATGTTTCTCCTGTTGCGTTCACTACGGTGGCGCAGTCGATTCCGCCGAATGTGTTCGCCGATATGGATCGCAAAGTGGCTGCCGCGGTTGCCGGTGGGGCTGATGTGATTGATTTGGCCAAAGGCAATCCAGACGCGTTTCCTGCTGATTTCATTCGAGAAGTAGCCAAAAAAGCGGTTGACGATCCGGCAAATGCCCGGTATTCGCCATTCGATGGCAAGCCAAGTTTTCTGCAGGCTGCCGAACAGTGGTATCGCAATACGTACGGTGTTGAGGTTGATTGGAAAACCCAGCTTTTTGCCGTGGAGGGTGCGGTCGATGGTTTGGCTGCGTTGTTCGCCGTGCTTGTTTCGCCGGGCGATGCTGTGGCATATGCGGATCCATATTACCCCTCATACCATTGCATGACGGTGATGAGCCAAGCTGAGGAGGTGCTGCTGCCGTCACTGCCAGAGCGCGGCTTCCTGCCGGACTTGGATGCGGTGCCTGCGCAGGTGTGGGATCGTGTGAAAGTGCTGGTGCTCAACTATCCGAACAATCCGACGGGTGCGCAGGCTCCGCGCGAGTTTCTGCAGCGTGCCGTTGATTTGGCTCATGAGCATCATTTCGCGATCGTGCAGGATTTCGCATATGCGGGATTGGGCGTCGATGCGCAGCAAATCAGCATACTATCGCTGCCGGGTGCTTTCGAAGTTGCGGTGGAAGTGTGTTCGCTGTCGAAAATGTATGCGATGGCCGGCTGGCGTGCCGGTTTCATCGCGGGCAACGACGACATTGTTTCTCATGTGAAGCAGTACCACTATCAAATGGGTTCTATGGTTACGTCCAGCATTCAAGACGCGGGCACTGCGGCGCTGCTGTCGGATCAGAGCTGTGTGGCCGAACTTGCGGAACGGTATGCGTCTCGTCGCGAAATCGTGGCAGGTGGATTGCGTGAAGCCGGACTTGATGTCTTCGATTCAGACGGTGGCATCTACGCTTGGGTGCACGCTCCTGAAGATCAGACGGGTGAACAGTTTGCCGACACGCTGTTGGAACGTGCGGCCGTCGCCGCGCTGCCGGGCACGTGTTTTGGCAAAGTAGGCAAGGATTACGTACGATTCAGCCTGCTCAAATCCGAGGACCAGTTGCGTGAGGCTGTGCGCCGGGTGGCTGCTGTGCTAGCGTAATTTTTCCTACGTAGCCTTTTTGCATGGATGAGCGATTGTGTGCTTGCACAATCGCTTTTTCTATTTTCCTCCGATTGTTTGCGATCGTCTTTCGATCGGTTGTGGACGTCCCATCCTCCAATTGCCATCGACGCGTCTTTCCCGTAGGAAACCGACGCACGCTCCTTATGCAAGTGACATTTTTGCGATTGCGGTGCGATGCCTTGCATCTCCGCCGTTTGATAGCCGCTTACAAGAAAATGTTATGGCGATTCGCGCGTTCTATAACCAACGTTGATAAGGTGCGGCGCGCGTTGAAACGCAGGATGCGGTTTAGTAGGTACCAGCGACCGCGTGAATGGCACGCGGCAATGAACCACAACCCAAGGGGGTGCGCACCATGACCAGATTCAACACTCAGCTTGTCCACGGACTGCCGGTCAACGACAACAACACCGGAGCCGTGAACCCGCCGACTACGAAGCGCTTGATGCCGCTGTTTCCGGGCACTCCGCCAAGGGACCCGCGCATGGTTGTCCGGCGAAGGCCGTGTATTTCGAAGTTCTTACCAATCCGTTGCTGCAGGTCAACAATGTGACGAAGATTGCTGAAATCGCTCATCGCTATGGTGCGATTTCCATTGTCGACAACACATTCGTTACCCCGTATCTGCAGCTGCCGCTCGACCAAGGTGCCGACATCGTCATCCATTCCGCTACCAAGTATCTGGCCGGCCATTCCGAAGTCAACGCCGGTCTTGTGGTGGTCAAGGACGACGGGTTGGGCAAACGTGTCTACTTCGCGCAGAATCGTTTGGGTGGCGTGCTTGCACCGAACGAATGCGATTCGGTGCGTCGTGGTATTCAGACGCTCGCCCTGCGCATGGACCGCCAGCAGGAGAACGCGCGTGCGATCTCCAGCTATCTGTTGCTGCATCCGCTGGTAAAATCCGTGCATTATCCGGGATTGTCGGGGCATGAGTATGAGATTTGGACATTGTTCAGGAAGTTGCGGATGAGGTGGCGGTAATGAAAGACGGCCATCTTGTCGAATATGGAGCTGTCGGTTCCGTGTTACGACACCCTAAAGATGCGTATACGAAGATGTTGCTTGAGGCATCGCCTAAATTTGATGAGATTAATGCCTCGTAAGGAGTGATTTTATGATTGACAATGCGGCAATTGATTTCTATGGAGCCGACTGGTGCGGCGACTGCCATCGAGCCAAGGCAGCATTAGACCGTTTCGGGGTCGCCTACAGCCTTCATGATATCGAGCATGAGGATGGTGCTGCAGAGAAGGCCATTGCGATCAGCGGACAACAGCACATTCCCGTGATTCGGTTCGCCGATGGCTCATGGCTGGTGGAGCCTTCGGCCACGCAGTTGCAAGCCAAATGCAAGGAACTCGGCCTGATCTGATTCAACATTGCGTATGCCATCTCACGAGTCGGACAAGGAGAATTGTCTCCTGTTCGGCTCGTAGACGTATGTGGGTCGGCTTCCGGACGGTCGATGTCCGGCTTCCGAATGGACTTTGCCCAACTCGCGGACATTGTCTGCACGTGATTGCATTCTTTGGTAAGTTTTTGCTTGGGTTCGGCAATGGTTGCAGAACCTACGGAAAGCCGTCAATCAACAGGCTTTCGAGAGAAAACCAAAGAAGGGAGTAATGTCATGCCGTTCCTTATTACGCTCCTTGTCATTGCACTTATCGTCGCGTTCCTGTTCCTGTCCACGTTGTTTATCGTGCCGCAGCAGCAGGCCTATATTATTGAGCGTTTCGGCAAATTCAATAAGGTGCAGTTCGCCGGCATTCATATTCGAATCCCGTTCGTGGACCGTATCGCCATGAAAACCAACATGCGCGTCAATCAGCTTAATGTGCAGTTGGAGACCAAGACGCTTGACAATGTGTTCGTCACGGTGGTGGCGTCCACTCAGTTCCGTGTTGACCCGAGCAATGTGGCCACCGCATACTATGAGCTGCGTGATCCGGCTGGTCAGCTGCGTTCCTACATGGAGGATGCGCTGCGTTCCGCCATTCCTGCATTGTCTTTGGACGATGCCTTCTCCCGTAAGGACGATGTGGCCTTTGACGTACAGAAGACCGTCGGCAACGAAATGTCCCGCTTCGGTTTCACTGTGGTCAAGACGCTGATCACTGCCATCGATCCGAGTCCGCAGGTCAAGAACGCCATGGATTCCATCAACGCTGCCCAGCGCGAGAAGGAGGCCACCCGTCAGCGCGCCGAAGCCCAGCGTATTCAGATCGAGACCCAGGCGGCAGCCGAGGCTGAGAAGACCCGTCTTCAGGGTGAAGGCCAGGCCAACTATCGTCGTGAGATCGCCAATGGTATCGTCGACCAGATCAAGAGTCTGCAGGCAGTCGGCATGAACGTGAACGACGTGAACAATGTGGTGTTGTTCAACCAGTATCTCGACACCATGCGTAATCTCGCCTCGTCGCAGAATGCGAAGACGGTGGTGTTGCCGGCTTCGACGCCTGGCGGTTTCAACGAGATGCGCGACCAGATCACCCAGGCCATGATGTCCGCGGACGAAGCTGCGAAATAGTCGCAGAATAGCCGTGCCGATGCTCTGAATCGATGACAAGATGACCTTCGTATTCGTGTTGTGCGAATTCTTGCGCCAAAGTGCTTTTTCCAACACGTCGTGCTCCCTCAATAAGCATGGCGCGCTTGCCATTCGACTGGCTTTTCCAGGCCATGAGTGTTTGATATGCCTTGCGCCTGAAGAGCATGGTGTACTCCTTGAAAATTAAGGCATTTACACGAAATGCAGAGTAAGGGCAGCGCGTTTTATACACGAAATGCAGAGTGTCGATACGGGGCGAGGATGTTTCGCTGACGTTCCAGAGGCATGAAGAATCCCTCCTTTCGAGACGGCCGCTTATATGTGACGGAGAGCGCGGCGGTGAAAGGAGGGATTATTGTTTGGCGCGTTGCCGTACCGCAACGCACGTCTATGTGATTGGCCTGTCGGCAATGACCGTGTTTTGCGCACGCATGTCATACGTTTCGGCGTATGTCACGCCATGCTGACAAGACCTTCCTTGGAGTTTGAATTCGGCAGTGAGCAGTTCATCGCATGTGATTCAAGCAGGTGAAGCTGTTTCTGCAGGTCCATGACTTTCTTTTCCAGCCATTTGATGGTCATGGCTTGGGTGATCACCAGCAGATCGCGCTGCCCGGAATCGGATTTGTTTGCCAACGTCTGTGCTTCAAGCATGATTTTCGGATCGGCTTTCCAACGGGCGATCGCGCGTTCGATGCGCTTGCCTCCCATGATTTTCGGATCAAGACCTGCGCTGGCGAAAATACTGGTAGGACCGTTGCCGCGCAGATATTGCGCCATGCAACGCACCTGAAATTCCTTCGAGTACGTGATGCGGTCCATGGAAGCTCGCTCCACCGCGGGCAGGGTGTTCAGGTAATACACCTCGGTTTGAGTAAAACGACGACGCATGATGGTTCCCCTTGTGTGATATGCGGATGACGCTTCCGACAACGTCATCCGAATGTCTGCCTCGTTGTTTTCATTCTATTTTTGCGAGATTCGGGGATTTTGCCGTCTGGCACGAAACGAAGTGTTTTTGGCACGAAACGAGAAAACCACCCTAGTTAGGGTTGTTTTAGGAGGATATGAGACGGGGGTCTGTGCTTCTCGGGGTGTTCCCCTAAGGGATGCAGGGAACTGGAAAACGGTATAAACTCGGTTGTGGGACAGACGTATTGACGCCGTGTGGGGGAGGACAACGAAGACTATGACAGATCATGAAGGGCAAGAGTCGATGGCGGGGACGCGCAGGCCCATCATCGAAGTCAAGAATCTGCGTAAGGAATATCCGGTGCTCGACGAAACCGTCGTGGCGCTGGAACGCATCAATCTCACCATTCCGCAAGGGCAGATCTGCTGTATCTACGGCGAATCCGGTTCTGGCAAATCCACTCTGCTGAACCAGCTAGCAGGTATGGAAAAACCGACCAAAGGCGGCGTGCGCGTCGGGGGAGTGCCCATTTCTCGGTTGAATGAACGGCAATTGGCGGAATTTCGGCAAAAACATCTTGGTTTCGTATTCCAGTCATACAACCTGCTTCCCAATCTGACTGCCGTGGAAAACGTGGCAATGCCGCTGATGTTCCAAGGCATGCCGAAAAACAAGCGTGAGGCAATCGCCAAGAAAATGCTGAAACGAGTAGGGCTCGGCAAACGCATGAACCACTACCCGACGCAAATGTCGGGCGGACAGCAACAGCGTGTCGGCATCGCGCGAGCGTTCGCAGCCAGACCGCAAGTCGTATTCGCCGACGAACCGACCGGCAACCTCGACTCCAAAACCAAAACCGACGTGATGAACATGATCTGCGCGTTCGCTCGCGACCTCGACCAAACCATCGTGCTTGTCACCCACGATGACAATATGGCGCAATATGCCGACCGTATCGTAACGCTACTTGACGGACGCATCATCGATGACCGTCTGATGAACAACGCGTGACGGCAGAGAAGAGAAGGAAATTCCATGAGTAACAGCAACCATTCCGCAAAATTCATCAACATGCTCATCGCATTGATGGCGTCCATCGCCATCGCGCTGACCTGCATTGTGCCGACGGCGCTCGCCGAAGACGGTGATGGCACTGACGACAACAACAACGGCGGCTCCACCGTGCAGCCGGCCGGTCCGGTGCCGAACATCATCATCACCAACTTCACCTATGGCGACGGTTCCGTGGCGGTCGGCACGAATTTCGATCTTGGCTTCACCTTCCAGAATATGGGCAAGGTCGCGGTCGGCAATATGGTCGTGACCGTTGACGGTGGCGAGAATTTCGCCATTTCCGGCGGTACGAACACGTTCTATTACGATTCGCTGTGGGCGGGCTATTCCCTGACCCAGACCGTGCCCATGCAGGTGCTGTCGAGTGCGAAGAACGGCGCGCAGGGCATCGATATCAACTTCAAATACGAGTATGTCGATGGCGGCACCCGCAATTCCAACACTTCGGATATCAAGATTTCCGTACCTGTTTCGCAGCCCGACCGTTTCGAACTGGGCGATCCCGTGCTTCCAGACGCCATCAATGCGGGCGAGGAATCCACCATTTCCATGGAATACGTGAACAAGGGCAAGGGGGATGTATCCAATGTCGAAGCGTCCATCGAGGGTGACGGCATCACCGCCACGCAAGCCACGCAGTATATCGGCAATGTGGCGTCCGGCGCTTCTGGTTCCATCGGATTCGCTTTCACTGCGGATGCGGCCGGCGAATATGATGCCAAACTGAAGGTGACGTACGAGGATGCTGACGGCCAGCAGCAGACCAAGGAATCGCCGGTGAAGATTACGGTGTCTGAGGCTCCGGCTCCCGCCGATCCCGGTATGGATGTTGACCCGCAGGAAAATCAAGGCATTCCGACTTGGGTGTGGATTGTCGTTGCCGTGGCTGTCGTTGCCGTGATCGCCATTGTGGTTGTGGTGGTTGTGCGTCGCCGCAAGAAGGCGAAGAAGGCTGCCGAGGATGACGATTGGGATTGGGATCCCTCCGATTCGCATGCAGGTGCTGATGATGGTGCGGCTAATACGGCTGGTGCCATTGACGCGCCGACCCAGGTGATTGATTCCGTGCCCTCCGACAAGGAGTGAGCATGCGATTTTCGGATATTGCACGTTTATGCACGCAGAATCTGCTGCGTCGCAAATCGCGTACGATTCTTACGGTACTTGGCGTGATCGTCGGCTGCTGTTCGATCGTGCTCATGATTTCCATTGGCCAAGGCATCAACGAACAGAACGAGCAGATGCTCAAAAACATGGGCAACCTGAACGACATCACCGTATATGCGGACGGCGGAGGTTCACATTCCACGGCAACGTCATCCAGCGTGAGCGGTGCCGACGGCGAACAGGCGAAACTCGACGATGACGCCGTGCAGAATTTCCGCAGCATTGCCGGTGTGGCCGGAGTGCTTCCTCAGAAAACGATGTCATACAGTGTGGATGCCACGCAAGGAGCTGGCTCCCGGTACGTGTCGCAATATGTCAACGTGGTGGGAGTCGACGCCACGCAATTGGAAGAATCCGGCTATAAATTGGCCAGCGGACGTCTTCCGATGCGTGCCGGCGAAGTGTTGGCGGGCAAATCCTTCGTGTATTCGTTCTACGACAAGTATGCGTCAGATTCAAGCAATCATCGTATAGAAGCGGGCGATTATTACTGTGATGAGCACGGTTGCGTCCAATCCGAAGGCGAAGACCCGTTCTTCGATATGCTGAACTCCAAAATCACACTGATTACCGGAGCCAACTATCAAAGTCCCGACGACTACCGCAAGGTGGGCGGCGGATCCGTGGCGCCATCCGATTCCGGCAGTGGTGAGAGTCCCACCATTACCATGCCATACACGGTGGTGGGTGTCATTGATTCCTCCGCCAACAACTATGATGCGTTCACTTCCGGCATTGTGATGAGCATCGACGATATGAAAACGTTGAACGCCAAAATATCGGGGGACACCAAGGCCAACACGTCGAGCAAGGTCGTTTACGATCAGGTACTGGTGCACACCCAAGACATCAAAGACGTTGCCGACGTTGAAGCGCAAATCAAAGGCGCCGGTTATCAGACTTCCTCCTTTGAACAAACGCGTAAGGAGATCGAAAAGCAGTCGCAAGGCATCCAGTTGGCTTTGGGTGGCATTGGTGCGGTGTCGTTCTTCGTTGCCGCGATTGGTATTGCCAACACCATGATTATGTCGGTGTCGGAACGTACGCGCGAAATCGGCATTATGAAGGCTCTTGGCTGCTATGTGCGCGATATTCGCATGATGTTCCTGTGCGAGGCTGGTGCGATCGGCCTTGTCGGCGGTGTGATCGCTTGCTTGATTTCCGCGATTGGTTCGATAGGCATCAATATGGCGTCTTTGGGTGGATTCAGCATTGAGAATATCGGCAAAGCGATTATGGGCGGCGACGATGTGACTCGCATTTCGGTGATTCCGTGGTGGCTTTTTGTGGTGGCCATGCTGTTTTCGATCGCCGTTGGTGTGGTAGCAGGTTTCGGCCCGGCCAATAAGGCTGTGAAGATTCCCGCTTTGGATGCCATCAAGAATGATCAGTGATTGCTGATTACAGATCGCTGATTTATAGATTGGCGGGGAATGGTCCACAGATATACCGATCATTCCCGCCAATTCGCTTATGTATCGATTATTCGCTGAGAATACCGCGGATTCGAGAGACGATGGCTTCTGAAGTCAATCCGTAACGTTCGTTAAGCTCGCCAAGAGGCACTCGGTCGGTGAACTCTTTGGCTGCGCCGAAATTCAGCACACGAACGTGAGAAGCCTTGGTATTACTGGAATTGGCATAAAATGCGGTGACTTTCTCACCCCATCCGCCTTCTAGCTGGCCATCTTCCAACGTAACAACCAAACGATGCCCATCGGCAAGCATCGCCAGTAATTCGGCATCCATCGTGGAATATTGCAATGCGTCAACAAGCGTCGCGGTAATCGCAGCATGTTCTTCATCATTTTCGGCCAGTGCCGACGTAATTTCGGCAGCCAACGGCATGGTGTTGCCGAGTCCAAGAATCGCCACATCCCTGCCGGGCTGAACGATCTGATAGCGGGCGAACGGGCATGCTCCGGCAATATTGACGGCTGGATCATGCTCTTCGGCACGCTGCAACGGGTCGAACGCCATATCGGCGGCACGTTCAAGTGCGAGAATCTGCTCGCCGGGCATACGAATCGCCACCACGCCATGTTCGGACGGGCCGGTAGCCCAAGCCAACATGTCAAGCATCTGTTCGCCGCTCGCGGGAGCCAAACAGGTCACGTCGGGAACATTGGCGAACATCGTCATATCGAATGTGCCCGAATGCGTATTGTCCGCGCCGGAAATTCCCGCGCCGAAAATCAGCAGCGTGGCGGGAACATGATTCAATGCCAACTCTTGCTGCAGCTGGTCGAACGTGCGTTGGAAGAACGTGGCGGAAGTCGCAAGCACCGGGCGTCCGCCAGCCCTGGCGATACCCGCGGCGAACGCGGCGGCATGTTCTTCCGTGATACCGGTATCGACGTAGTGGGCGCCGGCACGTTCACGAAAATCTCGGGTGATGCCATTCGATCCGGGGGTTGCGGGGGAGATGACCACCAATCCCGGCTCATTGTCGAAACGACGTTCCAGCGATGCCATGGCCATTTCGCCATAATATTTGCGTGCGTCGAGCGGTTTGCCGAGCGAGGCCTCCGGATCCTGCCAATGGTTGGCCTCGCATTGGCCCGCATGAGGTTGAGGATTGGTCTGATTGCAGCCATCCGAACCATTGTCGGCTTCCGTTTCGTCATTGAAGCCCAAACCTTTGGTGGTGTGGATATGCACTACGATCGGGTGGTCAATGTCTTTGACCTCGTTCAGTACTTCCACCAGCGCGTCAACGTCATTACCCTGCTCCACATAGCGGTAGTCCAAGCCGAATGCTTTGAACAGATTCAGTTCGGCCATGCCATTCGACGTACGCAACTTGGCAAGCTGCCCGTACATACCGCCGAAATCCTCAGCGATCGACATTTCGTTGTCGTTGACGATGATGATGAGATTACCGCCCTGTTCGGCCGCATTGTTCAGCCCCTCGAACGCAATGGCCGAACTCAGGGATCCATCGCCGATAATGGCGATAACATTGCCGATAGTGCTTTCGCCGGCGGCGCCGCGCTGCATATCGCGGGTTTTGGCAAGACCGCAGGCCAGAGAAATCGAAGTGCCGGTATGGCCGAGCACAAAGGAATCATGTTCGCTTTCCAGCGGATTCGTGAAACCGGTCACCTCATCAAAACGAGATTGGTCCAAGTATGCTTCGGCGCGGCCGGTAAGCATTTTGTGCACGTAGCTTTGGTGCGACACGTCGAAAATGAAACGGTCGCGGGGCGAGTCGAACACGCGGTGCACTGCCACAGTGAGCTCCACCACGCCAAGATTCGAGCCGATATGCCCGCCATGTTGTTTGCCGTAGTCGAGCAGCGTGGCGCGGATTTCGAGGCATAGATCGCGTAATTGTTGGGCTGAAAGGGCATGTACGTCCGCCGGAGTGTGAATCGAACTCAAAATGCCAGCGGTCATCGTGCGCAATCACCCTTCCCTACGATCAGTGCAACCAAGTGCGAAATCATATCCCACTGTATGCCCCGACGAGGGTGTTCGCGGGCAAAGGAGCGCAAAGTCTTCTCAACTTGAGGCACAATAGAGGTGTTTGCAATCGTGAAAAGCCGTTATTCGCAAAGGAGCGCGAACATGAAAGCCGTATATGCCACCGGAACGAATTATGATGATCCGCTGTCCGTGCTTGAAGTGGGCACTATGCCTGAGCCTGAAACCAAGCCATTCTGGTCCACCATTCGTGTGAACTCGGCGAGCGTGAACCATCATGACGTGTGGAGTCTGCAAGGTGTGGGGCTTTCCGACGAGCAGACGCCGATGATCCTCGGCACGGACGCGGCTGGCGTGTTGGAAGAAGACATTCCCGTACGAAAGGGACTTAAGGCCGGTTCCGAAGTGGTCTTGTATACCTTCGTTGGTACCGATGGCGCCGGTGTGATGCCGGGGGAGAGACGCTCGATCCTGTCCGAACGGTATGCGGGAACCATGGCCGAATACACACAGGTGCCCAGCGCCAACGTGTTCGCCAAGCCCGCGAATCTGAATCTTGATGAGGCTGCCGCATTGGGTACCAGCTGGCTTACCGCATATTCCCTGCTGTTCGCATCGGCGAATGTGAAGCCGGGAGACACGGTGCTTATTCAAGGCGCCGGAGGCGGCGTGTCGACCGCGGCGATTCAGCTTGCTCACGCGGCCGGATTGGAAGTGTTCGTCACGTCACGAAGCGAAGACAAGCGTGCGCGAGTGTTGCAGCTCGGTGCCGATGCGGCTTTTGAAACGGGTGCGCGACTGCCACGCAAGGCGGATGCCGTCATTGAATCCGTCGGCGCGGCCACATGGAGTCATTCCGTCAAATCCGTACGTCCGGGAGGAACTATCGCCATTTGCGGCGCGACTACTGGCGACCAGCCGGGTGCAGAGCTTACGAGAATCTTCTTCCAGGATATTCGAGTGCAGGGCAATACCATGGGCTCCCGTGAGGATTTCGCACGTTTGCTGAAATTCGTGGAACATGCCGATCTGCATCCGGTCATCGATTCCGCATATGCGATCGACGACGCGCATCTTGCGTTCTCCAAGATCGTGAATGGCGACGTTTTCGGAAAAATCGTGCTGCACATCTAGCCGATTGCGTAAAGTAAACGGTGTTCAAGAACATGTTCTTTTGGATTCTTTCGGAGGTCCTTGATGGCAGACAACAAGCCTGAAGTCGCAGTGATTATGGGGTCGGCGAGCGATTGGGAAACCATGAAGCATGCCTGCGAGATGCTTGACCAGTTCGAAGTGCCGTACATGAAGCAGGTGATTTCCGCGCACCGCACCCCGGAATTGATGGGCGAGTTCGCGCATAGTGCCCGTGCCAACGGTCTGAAGGTCATCATCGCCGGAGCCGGCGGCGCGGCACATCTGCCGGGCATGGTCGCGGCCCAGACCACCCTGCCGGTCATCGGCGTGCCGGTGCGTTCCCATGCGCTGTCCGGTTGGGATTCGCTGCTGTCCATCGTGCAGATGCCAGGCGGCATCCCGGTCGCCACCACCGCAGTCGGCAACTCCGGTGCCACAAACGCAGGTCTTTTGGCTGTGAGCATTCTGAGCACCACCGATGAGCGTTTGGCCAATGCTTTGCAGGAATATCGTGACTCTCTGAAGGAAAAGGTGGCTGAATCCAATGCCCAGCTTGTCTGAGGAAACCAATGGCCGTGTTGAACGTCTGATGCCAGGGGCCACCATCGGCATTATCGGTGGCGGTCAGCTTGGCCGCATGATGGCGTTGTCCGCCCGCTACATGGGCTTCCGCATCGGCGTGCTCGACCCGACTCCGGATTGCCCGACCGCACAGGTGGCCGACTTCCAAGTCACTGCCGAATACGACGACATCACCGCGATCCGAGAACTGGCTGAAAAGTCCGACGTGCTCACGTACGAGTTCGAAAACGTGAACGCCGACGCCATCGACGAAGTGCGTTCCTTGTCTGCAGCCCCGCAAGGCACCGATTTGCTGCGTGTCACGCAGGATCGCGTCAATGAGAAGCAGTTCATCAACGATCATGGCACGCCGACCGCACCATGGAAGGCCGTCAACAGCGTTGAGGAGCTTGATGCGGCGCTCGATGAAATCCATTACCCGGCCGTGCTGAAAACCCGTTCCGGCGGGTACGACGGCCACGGCCAGACCGTGCTGAAATCCGATGCCGATCTCGAAAAGATACGCGCCCGTGCCGATCGCGGTGGCGGATTCCCGCCGAGCATTCTCGAAGGATTCGTCGATTTCGCATTCGAAGCGAGCATTCTCGTTGCCGGTAACGGCAAGGATTATGTGACCTTCCCGATCGTGCGCAACGAGCATCGTAACAATATTCTGCACATGACCATCGCTCCGGCCGAAGTCAGCGAAGACGTGGCGAAGGAAGCGCACGAACTCGCTTTGCGTTTGGCGCAAGGCTTCGAACTGGCCGGCATCCTCGCTATCGAACTCTTCGTTACCAAGGATGAGCGGGTTATCGTCAACGAGCTTGCCCCTCGCCCGCATAACTCCGGTCATTACACCATCGAAGCGTGCTCGTTCGACCAGTTCGACGCGCATATTCGAGGCATCGCCGGGTGGCCGCTCGAACAGCCCGAACTGCTCAAGCCGGCTGTTATGGTCAATGTGCTCGGGCAGCATGTGGCACCGACCCGCGCGCTGATCGCCGAGCATCCCGAATGGAATATGCACGACTATTGCAAGGCTGAAGTGCGTCATGATCGCAAGATGGGGCATATCACCGTGCTGACCGACGACACCAGGCAAACTGTGGCGGATCTTGAATGGACCGGCTGCTGGGATGATTTGAAATAAAACCGATGACGGCATGTTTCGCGCGTCAGCCTTTCCCTGAGGGGAGGGCGGCGCGCGAAGCCATCAAGAACGGACATAGATTGACGGACGGACGCGTGGAGCGCAACACCAAACAAAAAGAACTGATTCATGATGCGTTGAAGGCAAACGATGAATTCATTTCCGCACAGGATTTGCATCGCAAGCTGGAAGACGAAGGCGTGAAGGTCGGCCTTGCCACTGTATATCGTCAATTGAATGCCTTGGCTGAGGTAGGCGAGGCTGATACCGTGCGTTTGGAAGGCCAACAGCTGTTCCGTCTGTGTGGTGATGACGGGCATCACCATCATCTCGTATGCACGAATTGCGGCAAAACCGTGGAAATCGAATCGCCATCCGAAACTTGGCTGCGTGGCATCAGCGAGAAATACGGATTCACCATCGAACGGCATACGCTTGAGGTGTTCGGACTATGCCCCGACTGCCGGAATGAGGCACGACGGTAATTCCGTCGATCTCAACAATTTCGCCGATTTCAGCAACAACGGTTATGTGGACGGCGGAATCCTTGACGAAAACTAGATACTGCCATCCGAACTGTCTATACCCCCTCATCGTTCTTTTGCGATTTCATCGGCATATGCGTAAGAAAATCAGAAGAAACTGTGGATGAAATCGATCATTACAGCTTTTTGTCAGATATGGTCGCGAAAATAGTGCCTTGGCGTCGCCGTAAGGCGGGAAACGAAGCGAACTGACACGTTACGAGTGGAGGTAAACACTTGACGAACGAATCCGTGAATACAGAGACGATTGAGGAACTGAAGATCTCGACGATTGATCCAAACGCACCCGCCAAGGAACGTAAGGAATTCCCAGGGTGGTTGTACGGCATACTGTTTGTGGTGTTCGACGCCATCGGTGTGGCAGCGCTACAGATTGGCGTCAGTCAATCCGCTACACGCGTCAAGCTTTCGAACAACATGTGGCTGACCGGTTGGGGCTTCGTCACCAAAATGTTCACCAACCTCAACTTTGTGGCGGTGCTCAACCTGATTTTGTGGGGCGTGCTGTATGTGATACTGCTCATGCTCATCAACCGCTTCTGGATCGCCACGCCAATATTTCTGGCGGTGACATTCATTATCGCGGTGATCGAACATTTCAAAGTATCCATCCGATATGAGGCGATTCTTCCCAGCGATCTGAACTTCCTCAAAGCCGATGCGGGCAATCTTATGAGCTTCATGCCGGCAGGCGCACAGTGGACCATTCTGCTCGCCGTCGTCATATTCGTTGCTTTCATTGCGCTTTTCGTATTCCTGAATCATCGTGACGGCCGTCACGGCAAGCTTTTCCGTGGCGACGACAAGCAGTCGCGCTCGCTGAATGCCATCGTGCGACTACTGCTGATCATCGTGCCGGGAACGTTCTTCACGCTGTATTCCATGCAGGTGAGCACTGTCGGATCTTGGGCGAAAACCTTCTCTTCGGCAATGGGGGACATGCCGTCCATGTGGGATTCCGTCTACGATGCGCAGCGCAACGGACCGATGGTCGCCTTCACCAGGCAGCTGAATCCGAAAGTCATGGTGAAGCCTGACGACTATTCCGAAGAAACCATGAAGGAAGTCGCGGCACGATACGAAAAAGAAGCGAAGAAGATCAACGCATCTCGTACCGAGAACATGACCGACAGTACGGTGATCTATGTGCTGTCCGAATCCTTCTCCGACCCGTCTCGCGTGCCGGGGCTTAAGGTCAACAAGGATTCCATGCCCAACATTCGTTCCATCAAAGAGAATACGACCTCCGGTTTGATGCTTTCTTCCGGATATGGCGGTGGTACCGCAAACCTCGAATACATGGGATTGACGGGTTTGAGCATGTCGAATTTCGATTCGTCGCTCACCAGCCCGTATCAGCAGCTTGTGCCGAGCGAGCATTGGACGCCGACCATCAACCAGCTGTGGGGGGCGTCGAAGAATTCCATCGGACTGCACCCGTACGAATCGTCTATGTACTCGCGTGCGACCAACTATAAGAAGTTCGGATTCTCGCATTTCTACACGTTGACCGGTCCGGACGTCATCTCGCATCAAGACAAGATCGACGATTCGCCGTACGTGTCTGACGAAGCGACGTACGAGAGCACCATCGAAGAAGTCAAGAAAACCGATGGCAACCAGTTCCTGCAGGTCATCACCATGCAGAACCACATGCCATACCACGATTGGTATAAGAACAACGATTTCAAGGCCGAATCCACTACGGACACTCCTTTGGAGGACGATGAGAAGGAGTCCATCGAAACCTATCAGAAGGGTGCGGCTCTGACCGACGAGGCGACCGCCGACTTCCTTGACAAGCTCGACGCCATCGACAAGCCGATCACCGTGGTGTTCTACGGCGATCATCTGCCGGGCATTTATTCGTCCGCTTCCGAAGACGACAACAATTCGCTTGCCTTGCATCTGACGGATTATTTCATCTGGTCCAACAAGGCGTCCAGCTCGCAAGGCAACGAGATCGACAACGCCGACTATTCGTCGCCGAACTTCTTCGTGGCGCAGGCCGCCGAGCATATGAACGCCAAGGTGTCCCCGTATCTGGCGTTCCTCACGCAAATGCATGAGAAAATCTCCGCCATGGAGCCACCCGTCGTCAACAATATCCAGGGATGGGACCGTATCCCTGAAGGTCAGAACATCTATCTCGACGCTGACGGCAATCCCATGGCCGAAAGCGACTTCGACGCGGAAACCCAGCAGTTGCTTGCCGACTACCAGCTGATTCAGTACGATATCACCACAGGGAAGAACTATCTGAAAGACACCGATTTCATGGATCTTCCCTAGAGGCAAGGGGGAAGAGATGGCCGCAACCGATCGCGAACAGCAGATTTTGGCGTGGATTAAGCAGAATCCTTTGATCAGCCAAAACGAGCTTGCGGAACTGTGCGGCATCACCCGTTCAGGGGTGGCCGCGCACATCTCCAACCTGATGAAAAAAGGGTACATCCAAGGCAAAGGGTATATCGTCACTCCGCCCAGCTATGTGGCTGTTGTTGGCGCCATCAATATAGACCATTACGGTGTCGCCATGCAGGATGTGGTTGGGGAAAGTTCCAACATGGGGCGCATTGTGTCATCCGTGGGCGGCATTGGTTACAATATCGCCTACAATCTGAACCGGCTTGGCGTGCCGAATTATTTGATTTCCGTCTATGGTGATGATGAGAACGGCGAACGCGTCAAGCAGGACGCGTATGCCAACGGCATTGACATCACGCATGCCAAGCAGATTTCCCATATGCCTACTTCCACCTTCTTGTCGGTTGTTTCCGCGCAGGGGCGTCAGATTGTGGGTCTTGATGATATGCAGATCAGTGCGGAAATCACCCCGGAATTTCTAGCGCAACGAGAGCAGACCATCGTCAATGCGGAAATGGTGGCGATTGATTCGAGCTTGCCGTCTGATGCCATAGCATGGGTTTGCGAAAAAACAAGTCGACCGATTTTCGTGCGCGTGGTTTCCGTTAATAAAGCGGCGCGAATCACGCCGGTGCTCGATCGCATCGACACTATGGTGCTTAATTCCGCCGAAGCCAAATTCGTGTCGGGGATTGAGGTGCATGACGAGGCCAGTGCCAGAGATTGCGCCGAACATTTGCTGCGGTCCGGTGTGCGTAATGTGTTTCTTTTTGTGGATGATTCGGACATGCTGTACTGCTGCGAACATGAAAGCTTTTTCTGGTCTTTGCCGGGAAGGGCGGAGGAACGTCGATATACCAATGGTGGTGCGTCGGCGGCGTTGAGTGCGCTGGTGTGGGCGCGTCGTAAGCATAAAACACAGCGGGAATGCGCTAGATATGCGTCTGCGGCGGCTGCGATGAATATGTCTCAGGTGCAGTCGATTTGCGCTGATTTTTCTGAAGAAGCTGTGCTGCGCAAAGCTGATTTGCTGCAGTAACGCAGGTATGGCGGTCTTACATTTGTTTCTTTCGTAATCGCGAGACACGCGATTTTTCCATATGTTACATCGATGAAATATAAGCAAAAGTTGACTGGCTTAAACTTTTGTTGTACTCTAAATTGAAGATAAAACGTTTCATCAAGGGTGTATCAAGGCAGATATATCCCCGAAAATGTAGGAGGCAATATCCATGGCGGATATGACTTCAGGAAATACTGTTCCTGACCGTTACGTTGTGGTCATCGGTGGCATGAACATGGACATCTGTGGTAGACCGACGAGCACCGTAGTTGACCGAGACTCGAATCCGGGCGTCGTCAGCATGTCCGCAGGTGGTGTCGGGCAGAACATCGCACAGAACATGGCTCATCTGGGCATGCCGACATACCTGATCACCGTCTACGGCGACGATGAGAACGGCAAGACCCTGGAACGTTCGTGCGCGGCCAACAACATCAATCTTGACTATGCCGCACAGCTGGAAGGACGCCGTTCTTCCACCTACATGTTCATCACCGACGATACGGGCGATCTGCTGGTGGCCGTCAACGACATGGAAATCTGCAAGGAAATCAATCCGGCATTCCTCGAATCTCGCCTCGACTTCATCAACGGTGCCGCCATCTGCCTGCTTGACGCCAATCTTGAACCGGAAACCATGGCATGGATTGGCGAACACGTCACCGCGCCACTGTTCGGAGACACCGTTTCCACAGTCAAAGCGCACCGTTTCGACACGATCCTCAACAAGATGACCGTGCTCAAGCCGAATGATTTGGAAGCATCCGTACTCACCGGCATCGGTATCGCCGACCAGTATTCGGCAGGTGCCGCAGCGAAGACCTTGCTCGACAGGGGCGTGAAGAACGTATTCATTTCATTGGGTGCCAACGGAATCCTGTGCGCGAGACACGAAAACGACGAATACAGCTTCAAGCATGTGCCGCCATACCGTACCGAAATCGCCACGGCAAATGGGGCCGGAGATGCCGGCATGGCAGCCATCACCTGGAGCTTCTTCGATAACCCCGATCGAGATCTTGAAGAAGTCGGCAAAATTGCGCAGGCAGCATCCAGCATCGCGCTCGAATGCACAAAAGCAGTGCCCGATATCACCGTGGAACGCATACGTAAGAAGATGTCCGGCGAGATCGAGCCGTTGCTCGACGAAGTGCGTACCGCCTGAATTTTGCTACATCACACGTCCATCAACCCATACAAACACAAGGAGAACCGACAATGGTAGTCAAGCAGATCTATTCTCTGATCGAATACGATGAGGCCGTCAAAACCATGGAGGCTGGTGCCGACAACATTGGACTGGTGCCGATGCAGAATGGTGGCGTTCCGGCACATCGCGTGCCAATCGAACGCGTGCACCGCATTTTCGACGAATGCAAGCGTCGTGGCGTCACCTCCGTGGCCATCATGCTGACCAACGATCCCGACGAGATGATCGAGCTTGCCAGAGAGGTGCGGCCTGACATTCTGCATATCGCAGGCGATGGGTACGCCGCAGATGAAGCATTCGCGGCCCGACTTAAGGAAGCCGCTCCGAACACCAAACTCATGCAGGCCGTGCTCGTTGACGATGAATCCGCCGTCGACCGTGCCAAGAAGTACGCACAATACTGCGATCTCATCCTCACGGACTCCGGTCTGGCCCCCGACACCGGCATTGGTGCCAGCGGTCTGACCCACGACTGGAGCATTGACGCCCGTATTGTGGCCGAATGCGGCAAGCCGGTCATCATGGCTGGCGGTCTTGGACCAGACAATGTTGCCGAAGCCATCGAACAGTGCAAGCCGTATGGCGTGGACTCCCTGACGAAGACCAGCATCAAATACGACGGCGGCTACATGGAGAAAGACATCGACAAGGTTCGTCAATTCTGCATCAATGCCGACGCTGCGGCCGCAAAGATCGGACAGTGACCGATGGCTATGGAAGTCAAACTGCTGCAACCCGTCAAAGTGGTCTGCACTGACGATTTAGGGGAGACTCTGGTCGATATCATGCAGACCGCGGGCTATTCTCGTCCGCTGATGGTCACGGATTCCTTCGTCGGAAGCATGCCGCTGGTCGTTGCCGCACGTACCAAGCTTGAACAGGTCGGTGTCGATGTGGCGGTATTCGACCAGGTCAAGCCCGACCCGCTTTGCGAAACCGTGGAATCCGGCGTCGAAGCATTCGAAGCGCATAAGGCTGACAGCATCATCGCCATCGGCGGTGGCAGTTCCATGGATGTTGCCCGAGGCATCAACATCGTGCGTGTCAACGGCGGATCCATCATCGAATACACCGATCCAGCCAAGCCGATCGCACCATGCAACGGTATGATCGCAGTTCCGACCACCGCCGGCACCGGCAGCGAAATGTCCAACGCGCTGGTGGTCACCGAAGGATCCACCGGTCGTAAACTCGCGGTGCTTGCCGATCCGGCAGTCAGCGAATATGCCGTGCTGAACGCGGATCTCATGCTGACACTGCCCGCAAAAATGACCATCGCTTGCGGACTTGACGCATTCTGCCACGCCGCGGAAGGATACCTTTCCCGAATGGCAAGTCCGGTCACGGATGCCATTTGCGAAAAAGCGATGTTCCTGCTGTACAACTATCTGCCGCGTGCTGTGGCAAACGGTCAGGATCGTGAAGCCAGGGAACGTGTGATGGTCGCGTCGACGCTTGCAGGATGGATGCTGAACAATGCGGGAACCATTGCGGGGCATTCCATCGCACACGTGCTCGGAGCGAAATACCACATCGTGCACGGTGAAGCCGTTGGCTACGCGTTGCCGGCGGTTATGGAGTTCGTTGCTCCCGTACGTGCGCATAAGGTTCGTGAGATCGGTCAGATTCTAGGTGCGGTCTACCCGGAAAATGCGCCGGACGAGCAGGTTGCGATTATCGCAAGCAGAGCGTTCAAGGATTTCCGCGACCGCATGCTCGGTCTGCATCCTGTTGAGGATTACGGCATCAGCGTTGAAGAACTCGTTTCCAATGCGCAGGCCGTAGTTGACGAGCGTTTTGCAGGAAACACACCTCGTGACATCGATCTTCAGGCAGCCGAACAACTGCTCGAAGGTTTCGGAAGTCGCTGATATCAAAGGCCATTGCCGGCCTTGCAACAAGTTGTGTGACCGATGAGCCGGAGTCAGTCAATCGTCGACCACCTCATTATCGGTTCAAAGTTGGAGCACATAAGGAGGAACCATAATGTCCAAGAAAATCATCCTTGATTGCGATCCGGGACATGATGACGCCGTCGCCATCCTGCTTGCCGTGGGCAATCCCAATATCGATCTGCTGGGCGTCACCACGGTAGGTGGCAATCAGAGCCTTGACAAGGTGACCTACAACGCCCGTGCAGTGCTGGAAAAGGCGCATGCCACCGACGTGCCGGTGCATGCCGGATGTGACCGTCCGCTGGTGCGCAAGCAGGAAGTGGCAGCTTCCATTCACGGCGAAACCGGTCTTGACGGCGTTGAACTGCCTGAACCCAGTCGTCCGCTGGAAGCCGGACATGCCGTCAACTGGATTATCGACACCATTATGAGCAACGAGCCAGGCACCATCACTCTGGTGCCGACCGGACCGCTGACCAACATTGCCATGGCTGCCCGCATGGAGCCGCGCATTGTTGAACGTGTCAAGGAAGTCGTGCTTATGGGCGGCGGATACCATGTGGGCAACTGGAGTGCCGTGGCCGAGTTCAACATCAAGGTCGATCCGGAAGCCGCTCACATCGTGTTCAATGAAGCCTGGCCGATCACCATGGTCGGATTGGATCTGACGCATCAGGCATTGTGCACGCCCGAAGTGCAGCAGCGTATCGAAGGCGTTGGCACTGATCTCGCCAAGTTCGTGTCTGGTCTGATGGACTTCTTCCGCAAGACCTATCAAGACAATCAAGATTTCATCGATCCTCCGGTCCATGATCCGTGCACGGTGGCATACCTCATTGATCCGAGCGTCATGACCACCCGTCGTTGCCCGGTTGATGTCGAAATCCATGGAGATCTCACACTTGGCATGACCGTCGCCGACCTGCGAGGTCCAGAGCCGAGCGCCGAAGAATGCCACACCCAGGTTGCAGTCAAGCTTGATTTCAACAAATTCTGGGATTTGGTAACCGACGCAATCAAGACCATCGGCTGAAAGAAGAGAAAGATAAGTAAAGGGGTGCTCTAATGACAGAGACCAAAAACAGCAAAATGCTCGACGAAGGCGGCAAGTCCGTCGTCGCATTGATGGCAGCATTGATGGCAGCCATCTTCGCGTTCCAGCTCAACGCGTCCATGCTTTCGCCTGCATTGACGACCATGCGTGTTGAACTCAACACCACCGATGCGCAGATTGGCTTGACCCAGACGGTGTTCTTCACCTCGTGCGCAGTGTTCTCGCTGTTCCTGCCGCGACTCGGCGATTTGATCGGTCGCAAGAAAGTGCTGCTTGGCATTCTTGTGCTTACCGCTTTGGGCTGCGTGGTTTCCGCGCTCGCGGTCAACGTGCCGATGCTGATGATCGGTCGTGTGATTCAGGGTGTTGCCGGTCCGATTGTGCCGATGACGCTGATCATGCTGCACGCCAAGGTTACTGAAGATAAGAAGTACGCCAAGCTCATGGCTATTCTGACTTCCGTTAATGGTGGCATCGGCGGTGTCGACGCTATTCTTGGCGGCTGGCTTGCTGGCACGTTCGGTTTCCGTTCCGTGTTCTGGGTCATGGTTGGCGTTGCGGTGCTTGCCATTGTGCTTGTGTTCGTGTATGCGGAAGAATCCACCGCTTCCGAGACTCCGAAGATGGATTGGGTTGGCGTGGTTTCCCTTGCCGCCGCATTCTTGGCCGCATATCTGGCCATCAACGAGATTCAGAAGCTGGGCTCCGCCAATTGGGCGCTGGTCGCTGTCGAAATCATTATTGCAGCAGTGCTGTTCGTGGTGTTCTGGAATGTTGAGAAGCGTCAGAAGGCTCCGATGGTCACCACGCATTACCTCAAGCAGCGTCGTACTTGGGGTCTGCTGCTGACCACCCTGCTTACCATGACCGGCGTGTTCGCCATCATGAACGGTATCGTGCCTGCTCTCGCTCAGGATACCGAAGTCGGCGCCGGCATGAGCGCCAGCGTGGTATCGTTCGCCACCCTGACTCCGTATGCGTTGATCGGTCTCGCATTCGGCCCGGTCGCAGGCGTGCTCGCTTCGAAGTTCGGCTACCGTGCGGTGCTGCGTACTGGCTTGATCGTCTCTGTTGTGGGCGTGCTGTTCGGCATCTTCGTGTGCAACGTTCCGAGCATCTGGGCACTTGTGGTCATGTCTTTGGCTTTGGGTGTTTCCTACGCAGGTACTGCCAACATCATGCTGAACGGTCTGGGCATCGTGCTCTCTCCGGAAGACAATCCGGGCTACCTGCCTGGTCTGAACTCCGGTGCATTCAACCTGGGTGCCGGTCTGAGTTATGCAGTGCTGTACGCTGCTCAGAACGCGTTCACCGCATCCGGCGGTGCGACCAGCGGCTACATCGCAGCCATGGTTGGCGGTGTGATTCTGCTCGGTCTCGCGTTCTGCGCATCCCTGCTCATTCCGAAGCCGGGAGAGCAGAAGTAATCAATATAAGCTTGCCTGTGTTGTGTGATTAAAAAACGGCGGTTTTGCAGTCGGACTCCTCTCTGTCCGACCACAAAACCGCCGTCCTTTTTATATATATGATTGCGATTGCATGGTTACAGACATTTCTGATGGTATGCAATCGCTGGGTGCATTCAGATGTTCAGTGCCTTGGCGCCGATGTCGTGACGGTAGAACATGCCCTTGGTGTCGAGCTGGTCGATAATCGCATACACCTTGTCTTGAGCGGCCTTGATGTCGGCTGCGGAGGTTTCCACCAACAGCACGCGGCCGGAATTGGCGACCAGACCTTCTTCGCTACGAGCCACGCCAGCGTAATAGACGTGGGAATCCTCATCGACTGGAATCTCAGGAATCGCAGCGCCCTTGATCACATCGACAGGGTAGCCGTCGGCGGCGAGCACCACACCAAGCGTGGCGTTGTCATTATCCCAAGTGAACTCCGGAGTCTCGCCATTGAGCAGAGCGCTGATGCCGGCGCCGAGATCAGACGTGAGCTTCGGCAGCACGACTTCCGTTTCCGGATCGCCGAAACGAGCATTGAACTCGATAACCTTCGGACCATCCGCGGTGGCGATCAAGCCAGCGTACAGAATGCCCGTGAACGGCGTACCCTCATCGGACATAGCCTGCACGGTCGGCTTCACAATGGTTTCGATAGCGGTGTCAACCACATCCTGACCGATCTGCGGAACGGGACTGTACGCACCCATGCCACCGGTGTTCGGACCCTTATCGCCATCATAAGCGCGCTTATGATCCTGAGAAATCGGCATCGGCCAGAAATCGGTGCCATTCACAAAACTCATCAGCGAGAACTCCTGACCCTCCAAGAAGTCCTCGATGACAACCTTCGCACCGGCGTTGCCGAAACGATGATCGACGAAAATGTCCTCAAGAGCGGCGATGGCGGTTTCCTCATCCATGGCAACGGTCACGCCCTTGCCAGCGGCCAGACCATCAGCCTTAATCACAATCGGAGCGCCATGTTCACGCACATAAGCGGTGGAACGCTCCAAATCGTCGAACGTCTGATACTTTGCGGTCGGAATGCTGTGACGTTCCATCAACTGCTTGGCGAAATCCTTGGAACCCTCGATTTGCGCGGCGGCCTTGCTCGGACCGAACGCCTTGATGCCAGCTCCCGCGAAATCGTCGACGATGCCCTCGATAAGCGGCACTTCCGGACCGACGAACACCCAGTCGTAGCCGTTGTTCTTCACGAAATCAATCAGCGCGGCATGATTGGACGGGTTGATCTGCGTGGTGCGGATGCCGTCAAGCTCCATGCCTGGATTGCCCGGAGCCACTGTGACTTCGCTGACGCTGCCGCCGCGCATAAGTGCATGGGCGATGGCATGCTCGCGTGCACCGGAACCGATGACCAGAACCTTCATGTTTCCTCCTGTTGTGTCCCTTTTGGGAAAATCCTATGTTCAGGAAAGTCTTTGGAAATAAAAGGGGGTGGCCGTTATGGCTCACCCCCGTATATGTATTTACTGCAGTTCGACGTCGCTATCGGTCTTCTTGACGATATTGCCGAGTACGTAACCGGCTTCGTCATTGGACTTGAGCAATTCCATGGTCTTATCGGCATCTTCGGCGTTGACGGCCAGCACCATGCCAATACCCATGTTGAAGATGTTGAACATTTCCATATGGTCGACTTCGCCGGCCTTTTCGAGCACGTCGAAAATCGGCAGTACCGGCCAGGAGCCGAGGTTGATGTGTGCGGCCAGACCGTCCGGAATCATACGCGGAACGTTTTCGATGAAGCCGCCGCCGGTGATGTGGGCGACACCCTTGACCACGCCGGCCTTGAACAGTGGGGAAAGAGCCTTCACATAGATCTTCGTCGGGGTAAGGAGTACGTCGCCGAGCTTTTCGCCGTCGAGTTCGTCAAGCACGGTATCGACGGTATAGCCGGCCTTCTCGAACAGGGCCTTGCGCACCAGAGAGAAGCCGTTGGAATGCACGCCGGTGGACGGCAGACCAATGAGTACATCGCCTTCAGCGATGGTGGAGCCGTCCACGATTGCGGACTTCTCGGCAACGCCGACCGCGAAACCGGCCAGATCGTACTCGTCTTCGTCATACATGCCCGGCATTTCAGCGGTTTCGCCACCGATCAGACCGGAACCAGCCTGTACACAGCCGTCGGCAACGCCAGCCACAACCTGCTCGAGCAGTGCTGGATCGTTCTTGCCACAGGCGATGTAATCCAGGAAGAACAACGGTTCCGCACCCTGAGCGGCAATATCGTTGACGCACATGGCCACGCAGTCGATGCCGATGGTGTTGTGCTTGTTGGCCATCTTGGCAACGACCAGCTTGGTACCGACGCCATCGGTGCCGGAAATCAGTACCGGCTCCTTGTATCCGAGGGAAGCCAGATCGAACAGGCCGCCGAAACCGCCAATACCGCCGACTACGCCCGGACGGTTGGTGCGAGCCACATGGGACTTGATGCGCTTGACGACTTCGTAACCGGCCTCAACGCTCACGCCGGCTTCTTCATATGCTTTTGGCATATCAAACCTTTCTCGGGTTCAGTGTTCTTCTTGGGGTGAAGTAGTGGTGTATTCGTTGCCTTCGTACTTGCTCTTGTACAGGGCGAATTCAGGCAGTCGGACGCGGTCCTCCGGAGTCAACGACTTCAGGAAATCAGCCTCATAGTCATCCAAGGCGGTCGGATAATCGCCATTGAAATAGGCCACGCACAGACCGCCGTACGGTGCGTCCGCACCCAGGCCGATGGATTCGACCAATCCGTCGAGTGACAGGAACGCCAAGGAATCGGCACCGATGAAATCGCGGATTTCCTCCACGGACTTCTTTGCGGCGATGAGCTCCTTGGTGGTGGAGATGTCGATGCCGTAGAAGCATGGGTATTTCAGCGGCGGCGAGCTGATGCGCATGTGCACTTCGGCTGCGCCGGCTTCCTTAAGCAGCTGCACGATGCGCTTGGACGTGGTGCCGCGCACGATGGAATCGTCGATGACGATCACGCGCTTGCCTTTGACCACGCCGCGCACGGCGGACAGCTTCATGCGCACGCCCTGCTCGCGCAGTTCCTGCGTCGGCTGGATGAAGGTTCGAGCCACATACTGGTTCTTGATCAGGCCCATCTCGTTTGGCAGACCAGCTTCTTCCGCATAGCCGGAGGCCGCGGACAGCGAGGAATTCGGCACGCCAATGACCATATCGGCATCGACCGGCGATTCTTGGGCCAGACGCGCACCCATACGCTTGCGGGCGGAATGCACGTTCACGCCGTAAATATCGGAATCCGGACGTGCGAAGTAGATGAATTCCATCGAGCAGATGGCCAGCTGGGTCTGGTTCGTGTACTGCACGATCTTGTATCCGTGATCATCCACGACCACGATTTCGCCTGGGCGGATGTTGCGCACCAGCTCGGCGCCGACGATGTCGAGCGCGCAGGTCTCGGAGGCGAGCACATATGCGCCGTTCTTCATCTTGCCAAGGGAGAGCGGACGGAAGCCGTTCGGATCGAGCGCGCCGATCATGGCGTTCTCGGTCATGATCAGATAGGCGAAGCCGCCATGCACAATGTTGAGCGCTTCCTTGAGCTTGTCCATGAACGTACGCTGGGTGGAGCGACGCAGCAGGTGCATCAACACTTCGGTGTCGGAATTGGAGTGGAAGATCGCACCTTCGTCCTCCAGCTTGCGGCGCAGGGACGGGCAGTTAGTGAGGTTGCCGTTGTGGCACAGGGCCATATCTCCATCATGGAAACGGAAGATGAACGGCTGAATGTTGTCGGTGCCGCCAGAGCCGGCAGTGGCGTAGCGCACATGGCCAATCGCCCTGTCTCCCTTCAGGCGTTCGATTTCTCGCTCGTCGCTGAACACCTGGGTCAACAGACCCGTTCCGCGATGACCGATAAGATGACCATTATCGTTCGAGACAATGCCGGCACCCTCCTGACCGCGATGCTGCAACGCGTGCAAGCCGAAGTAGGTGAGTCGGGCGGCGTCCGGGTGGCCCCAAACGCCGAAAATACCGCATTCCTCGTGGATGTCTTCGAGTTCAGCTGACAAGCCAAAGCTCCTTCCAAAACCATGGAGACAAGGGATTCGCTACCGTTCAACACTACCAACCGGAGGCTACAATCGGCGGTTTTCGTGGAGTCCTTAGGGGCGCTTGGCATGTCGGGTGTGTCGAACAATTGTTCGAACTCTCTGATATGCTGAATGCAGGAAAATACAGTGCGGTGCATCGGCGATGCTTTGTCGGTGCTTTGCGAGGCGAAGTGCTCGTTGACGTTTCAAGATGGAGCCAAATCATGGAAGGAGTCTGAAGATGGCCGAACGTACCTATATCGCTATCGATCTGAAATCCTTCTATGCGTCTTCGGAATGTGCAGAACTCGGATTCGACCCTCTATCCACGCATCTGGTAGTGGCCGACCAATCGCGCACCGACAAAACCATCTGTCTTGCCGTGTCGCCATCGCTCAAAGCATATGGACTGCCGGGGCGGGCGAGACTGTTCGAAGTCAAAGCGAAGCTTAAAGAAGTCAATGCTGCACGGCGGGCAGCGGCACCGGGCGGTGTGCTGAGAGGTGAATCGTATGATGCGAAAGCGCTCGCAGCTAATCCGAATCTGGCTGCCGGCGTGTATATAGCCAAGCCTCGAATGTCGCATTATCTCAACATCAGTGCGAAAATCTACAGCATATATTTAAGGTACGTATCCGAAGCTGACATTCATGTCTATTCGATAGATGAAGTATTCATGGATGTTACCGGGTATTTGCGGGCTTACGGCAAAAGCGCGCATGATATGGCCCGTGAAATGATCCAGCAGATTCTTCGGGAGACGGGCATCACCGCAACGGCCGGTATCGGTACGAATATGTATTTGGCGAAAGTGGCTATGGACGTGGTCGCCAAGCATATTCCCGCGGATAAGGATGGCGTGCGTATCGCGCAATTGGATGAGATGTCGTATCGTCGGCTGTTATGGGCGCACAGGCCGTTGACTGATTTCTGGCGTGTGGGACGAGGGTATGCGAAGAAGCTCGAAGCCCAAGGTCTAATGACAATGGGCGATATAGCCCGATGTTCCATAGGCCGTGCCGACGAGTATTACAACGAGGGCCTGCTGTACAAGATGTTCGGTGTGAACGCCGAGCTGCTTATCGACCATGCGTGGGGTTGGGAACCTTGCACGATCGCCGACATCAAAGCGTATAAGCCAGCTGGTCATAGTATGAGTTCGGGGCAGGTGCTTACGGGCGCGGTCGGTTTTGACTCGGCGCGGCTGATTGTGAGAGAAATGGCGGACACCTTGTCTTTGGACTTGGTTGCCAAAGGTGTGAAGGCCGGCCATATGGGGTTGATGGTCGGTTACGATACCGCCAGTCTTGATCCAAAGCGGCTAGGGGAGTGTGGCACTCCGGAATTGAAGGCGATGGCTGAGCGAGCCATTGCCGAATATAGCGGTCCCGTAACTCTTGATAGGTATGGTCGGCATGTGCCCAAGCCGGCTATAGGGTCGATTGGTCTGGGCGACCATACGTCATCCACCACGCGCATATGCGATGCGGTTGACGAATTGTTCTGCAGAATCGTCGATCATCGGCTGTTGGTACGTCGATTGAATGTGGTTGTTTCTGATTTGCAAACGGTCGAACAGCTGGCTGAGCGGGATGCTGCGGCGAATTACGTTCAGCCCGATCTGTTTTCGGATATGCAAGAAGTCTCAAATGGAAGCGATAGCAACGATTGCAGTGATAACGTCGATAACAACGCGCGGTCTTCCTATACTGACGATATGCAGGTTGTCGATGAGATTTCCGAACAGCATGTGCAACAGACGATTCTTGACATCAAACGCAAGTTCGGCAAAAACGCCGTCATCAAAGGAATGGACATGTTCGCTGATGCCACAGGTCAACAGCGCAACCGACAGATTGGAGGTCATGCAGCGTGAGTTTGCAGCAAACCGACCGTTACGATGACATCATCAACTTGCCTCATCATCGCTCGCGCACGCGTCCGCACATGAGCATGCACAACCGTGCCGCGCAATTCATGCCTTTCGCCGCTCTCACCGGCTACGACGACATCATCAAACAAGCCGCCACCCATTCCAACGAAGCAGTGGAACGTGCCAACACCCCCGTCAATCTCTCCGAAGGCTACCTCTCCGCCTAACATGCGTCGGAGACCAAAAAAGAGGCTGTCTGGTTTGATTAGGGAGGAATCCCGATCAAACCAGACAGCCTCTGTATGTTCGAATCTACGTCAGAACGCTTTTATGGATGCGGTCGTGGATCAGGCGGTGAAGTACTCCACGCCGGCTGCGAACAGCGGCTGATCCTTCTCGCCGGGCACGTTCTTGAACGTGCCGTTGCTGTAACGCTCGGAGTGGCCCATCTTGCCGAACACGCGGCCGTCCGGGCTGGTGATGCCTTCGATGGCCAGCAGTGAACCGTTCGGGTTCACGCTCAGGTCCATGCCAGGCACGCCGGCCTCGTCCACGTACTGCGTGGCGATCTGGCCGTTGGCCTTGAGCTGTGCAAGCACGTCATCGGAGGCCACGAAACGGCCTTCGCCGTGGGAGATGGCGATGGTGTGCATGTCGCCCACCTCGGTCTTTGCCAGCCACGGGGAGAGATTCGACGCCACGCGGGTGCGCACCAGACGGCTCTGGTGGCGGCCGATGGTGTTGAACGTCAGCGTCGGGCATTCGGCGGTCATCGGCACGATGTCGCCGTACGGCACCAGGCCGAGTTTGATTAGCGCCTGGAAACCATTGCAGATACCGAGCATCAGACCATCACGGTTGTTCAACAGGTCACGCACCGCTTCGGTAACGGCAGGAGCACGGAAGAACGCGGTGATGAACTTGGCGGAACCATCCGGCTCGTCGCCGCCGGAGAAGCCGCCAGGAATCATGATGATCTGGCTCTTCTTGATTTCCTCAACCAAAGCTGCGGTGGACTCAGCCACAGCAGCAGGGGTGAGGTTGTTCACGATGAGCGTGCTCACGTCGGCACCCGCGCGCTCGAAGGCGGCTGCGGAATCGTATTCGCAGTTGTTGCCGGGGAACACGGGGATGATCACATGCGGCTTGGCGACGCCGGCGCCGGTGTATACGGTCTTCTTCGGCGCATTGAAGGACACGGTCTCAACGGTCTTGCCCTTTTCGTCGCCCTTGGATCGGTACGGGAACACGGATTCGATGCCGCCTTCCCAAGCGTCCTGCAGTTCGGCCAGATCCAGCGTCTCACCGGCTGCCACGAACTGGTAGGCCTCGGTGGTCTCGCCGACCTCACTGACCTCAACCAGGTTGGATACGGCCGGAACCTTCGCGGTGTCGGCAAATTCGATGATGAAGGAACCATAGGCCGGGGCGAACAGGTCGTCCACGCTGATGCCATCGGCCAGCTTCACGCCGATCTGGTTGCCGACAGTCATCTTGAAGATAGCCTCGGCGGTGGCACCGTAGCCAGGCGTGGACACGGCCAGCGCATCGCCGAAATCGGTGAGCTCCTCGACTGCGGAGAACACCTCCAGCAGCGAATCCTTGTCCGGTGTGAGGCCGTCGGCCTGGTAACGCGGCGCGATGCGGATCACACGGTGACCAGCGCCCTTGAACTCTGGGGAAGTGGCACGCTTCATGTTGCCCACAGCCACGGCGAAGGAGATCAGGGTCGGCGGAACGTCCAGCTGTTCGAACGTGCCGGACATGGAGTCCTTACCGCCGATTGCGCCAGCGCCTAGATCGACCTGCGCCATCAGAGCGCCCAGTACGGCGGCCATCGGCTTGCCCCAACGCTCCGGCTCGTCGCGTAGCTTCTCGAAGTATTCCTGGAAGCTCAGATACGCTTTCTCATGTTCGAAACCGGCGGCCACCAGCTTCGAGAGCGACTCGACCACAGACAGATAAGCGCCCGTGAACTGGTTCTGCTCCATGATGTACGGGTTGAAACCCCAAGCCATCGCGGAGGCGGTGGTGGTCTCGCCGAACACCGGCAGCTTGGCAACCATGGCCATGTTCGGGGTCAGCTGCTTCCTGCCGCCGAACGGCATGAGCACGGTGCCTGCGCCGATGGTGGAGTCGAAGCGTTCGGAAAGTCCCTTGTTGGAGGCCACGTTCAGATCGGTGAGCATGGTGTGCATGCGTTCGGCGAGCGTGCCGGTCTTCCACGGGGTGGCGTAGCCGTGCTGCGCCTCGACATGCACCACCTGATGCTTCGGAGCGCCGTTGGAGGCGAGGAACTCGCGGGACAGATCCACGATCGTGTCGCCGTTCCATACCATCGTCATGCGCGGCTCTTCGGTCACTGTCGCGATGACTTCGGCCTCGAGATTCTCTTCCTTGGCGTAGCCCAGGAACTCGTCCACATCCTCGGCGGCCACGTCCACGGCCATGCGCTCCTGGGATTCGGAAATCGCCAGTTCGGTGCCGTCCAGGCCCTCGTACTTCTTCGACACCTTGTTGAGATCAACATACAGGCCGTCGGCCAGCTCGCCGACCGCCACGGACACGCCGCCGGCGCCGAAATCGTTGCAGCGCTTGATCAGACGGCATGCGTCACCGCGGCGGAACAGACGCTGCAGCTTACGTTCGACGGGAGCATTGCCCTTCTGCACCTCGGCGCCGTCAAGCTCCAGGGATTCGACGTTATGCGCCTTGGACGCGCCGGTGGCGCCGCCGATGCCGTCACGGCCGGTACGCCCACCGAGCAGGATGACCTTGTCGCCCGGAGCCGGGGTTTCGCGGCGTACATGATCGGCCGGAGTCGCGGCCACAACCGCACCGACCTCCATGCGCTTGGCCACATATCCGGGGTGGTAGATTTCGTCCACCTGACCGGTGGCCAGGCCGATCTGGTTGCCGTAGGAGGAATAACCGGCGGCGGCGGTGGTGACGAGCTTGCGCTGAGGGAGCTTGCCTTCAAGCGTCTCGGACACCGGCACGGTCGGATCGGCGGCACCGGTCACGCGCATGGCCTGATACACGTAGGAACGGCCGGAAAGCGGGTCGCGGATGCAGCCGCCGATGCAGGTTGCCGCACCACCGAACGGTTCGATTTCCGTCGGGTGGTTGTGGGTTTCGTTCTTGAACAGGAACAGCCAATCCTCATCATGGCCATTCACATCAACCTTCACCTTGACGGTGCAGGCGTTGATTTCTTCGGATTCGTCAAGATTCTTCAGAATACCGTTCTTCTTGAGCCACTTCGCGCCGATGGTGCCCATATCCATAAGGCATACGGGCTTTTCGTCGCGGCCAAGCTCGTGACGCATCTCAAGATACTTATCGAACGCGGCCTGCACGGTCGCGTCGTCAATCTGCACATCATCAAGTTGCGTGCCGAACGTGGTGTGACGGCAATGATCGGACCAATACGTGTCGATCACCTTGATTTCCGTGATTGTCGGATCACGCTGTTCCTCGGTGAAGTGAGCACGGCAGAACTGCAGATCAGCCAAATCCATGGCCAGGCCACGGTCGGCGATGAACTGCTCAAGATCGGCGTCGCTCATGGTGCGGAAACCTTCGATGACCTCCACCTTGCCCGGTACCGGCACCTGCGTCTTCAACGTGGTCTTGGTATCCAGCGAAGCTTCGCGAGCCTCGACCGGGTTGATCACATAATGCTTGATGGCGGCGATGTCGGCGTCGCTCAGCTCGCCTTCAAGTGCATACACCTTGGCGGAACGAACAGTCGGGCGCTCGCCCTGGGAGATCAGCTGAATGCATTCGCTGGCGGAATCCGCACGCTGGTCGAACTGGCCGGGCAGATACTCCACAGCAAACACATTATCAGAACCGAAATCAGGCAAATCGGCGGAAACATTATCGACCTGCGGCTCACTGAACACGGTAGGGGTGGCCTGTGCGAACAGTTCCTCGCTAATGCCTTCCACATCATAACGATTGACGAGACGCACATTCTTCAGCGATGCGATGCCAAGAATGTGCTTCAGCTCGTTGGCGAGCTGCTTGGCCTCGACATCAAAACCCTGCTTCTTTTCCACGTACACGCGAAAAACCATGGTTGACTCCTTGAAAGAGGGGCTTGGTGAGATTGATAAAAATAAGATTTTTAAAAACGATGAAGCCCGCATCCGAGTTTGTACTGCAGATGCGGGCTATCGCAAGTATTATTCGGCTACTTCAATGCCTTCGGACTTGGCGAGTTCAGCCAAGCGGCTTTCGACCTCTTCGTAAGCCGGAATGATGTCGCCCAGATCGCGGCGGAACAGATCCTTGTCGAGATGCTCAACCTTGCCGGAGCCGTCACGCTGATCCCACAGACGGCAGGAATCAGGCGTAATCTCATCGGCCAGCAGCAGCGTGCCGTCGGAAGTGCGACCCATTTCGATTTTGAAATCAACAAGCTTGATGCCGATCTTGGCGAAGATCTCGATCAGGGCCTCATTGATACGGCGGGCGAGAGGTGCGATCTCAGCCAGATCCTCACGGGTGCACACGCCCAACGCAACCAGATCGTCGTCGTTCACGAACGGATCGTGCAGATCGTCGTTCTTCAGGAAGTACTCCAGCACCGGCTCCTTGAGCTCGATGCCCTCTTCCACGCCCAAGCGAGAGCAGAAGTGGCCGGCGGCGGTGTTACGCAGCACGATCTCGAGCGGGAACATGGTGACCTTCTTGACCAGCTGGGAGGTTTCGCCCACGCGGGCCACCAGATGGCTGTCGATACCACGCTTCTTGAGCAGATCGAAGATCAGCGTGGTGATGAGGTTGTTCAGCCTGCCCTTGCCGGCGAAGTCTTCCTTCTTTTCGCCGTCACCTGCGGTAGCGGAGTTCTTGTATTCGACCCAGAGCACCTCCGGATCGTCAGTTGCGTACAGTTGCTTGGCTTTGCCCTCGTAGAGCTTTTCCAACTTCTCCATTACTCGCCTTTCCTGGTGTTTGGGAGGTAGATAGTTTGGTGAACTTGACGGTTAACAAGATACCAACGGGAGGCTACAATCGAATGGTTTTTGGGCGCGTTCCGGCAGTCTTCCGTCAGTATCCGGCAATAGTGCGTCAGGCGATGTCGATTTCGAGCGATTCGGCCACATTCTCGGCTTTAGCACGCGCGTCGGCCTCATCTGTTCCGATGGCCAGCGCGACTGCCATGCGACGATGGCCGTGCACTTCCGGCTTCGCGAAGATACGCAGATCGGTGCCCGGCTGAGACAAAGCGGTGGCGACGTTGCGGAATTCGGCCTCACCATCGCCCTGAATGACGATTGCATGGCTTGCCGCGACGGCACCGTCCGGGATCGACAAGGCGACATGTTCTTGCGTAATCGGCAAACCGAGAATCGCACGCGCATGCAACGCGAATTCGCTTAACCGTTGCGACGCCATCGTGACCATGCCAGTGTCATGCGGACGTGGGGAGACCTCATTGAACAGCACGGAACCGTCGGTCAGCACGAACAATTCCACGCCGAACACGCCCCAACCTTTCTCGCCGGAAGCCTTGGCCTTCGCCACCAGACCTTCCACTGCGGTACGCGCGATGCGTTGCGCCTGCGCAAGCACATCCTGTGTGAAGGAGGCCGGTTGCCAGGATTCGCGATAGTCGCCGCTTTCCTGACGCTGTCCGATCGGAGCGCAGGTCACGATGCCGGCGCTGGAGCTGACGGTCAACACCGTCAGCTCGTAATCAAGCGGAGCCAACGCTTCTACAATCACTCGGGAAACGTCTCCCTCGTCGTGCGCGCGACGACCTTCCTGTGCCTCAACCCAAGCCGCGTCAATCGCATCGGCGGAACGCACCACGGACTGGCCGTGACCGGAAGAACTCATAATCGGCTTGACCACGCACGGGTAGCCAACCGTTTTTGCCCCAGCGCGAAGCTCTTCCAGCGAGCCTGCGAAGCGGTACGGCGTGGTCGGCAATCCCAATTCCTCATGCGCAAGTACGCGCAAACGTTCACGATCCATGCAAATGGATGCGATTTCGGCACTTGGCACCACCTGTGCGCCACGCTCGGCCGCGGCAGCCAATTCGCTGGTGGCGATCGCTTCGACTTCCGGCACGATAATATCCGGCTGGATTTCGTCAAACAATACGCGCAATTGTTCGGCATTGGCCATATCGAGCGCACGGTATTCATGCGCCACCTGCTGCGCGGGGGCACCCTCATAGGAATCGGCCGCGCACACCCATGCGCCAAGCCTCATCAGTTCGAGAGTGACTTCCTTGCCCAGCTCTCCGGAGCCAAGAAACAGAACACGAGTCGGATGCTTACCAAGCGGAGTGCCCAAGGCACGATTCTCTTCAGTCATGCCTTCCATTGTGCCATCGGCGTAGGATGGAGTGCATGTCTGAGACGGAACAGGAAGAAACACAGCGACCCCTGACCATCGCCATGGTGGTCGACACGTCGGGAAACCGAGGTAACGGCACGTCGAATTCGGCGTTGCAGTGGGCGGAGGAATTGAAGCGGCAAGGCCATACGGTCAGGCTTGTGGGCATTGGTGCGCCTGAATACCCGGCACGAGTCAACCATGTGCCTCTGGTCAGTTGGGTGGCGAAAAAGCAGCAGATGCAGTTCGCCGAACCGAGCGACACGCTGTTCAGAACCGCGTTCCGAGGCGTGGACGTGGTGCACATTTACACGCCGTTCCGTTTTGGCCAGCATGCGTGCAAAGTCGCCAAACAGATGGGAATCGCGGTTACTGCGGGCTATCATGTGCAGCCGGAGAACATCACGTATTCGGCAGGTCCGCTGAAATATATTCCGGGCATCGACAAGTTCATCTACTGGCTGTTCAATTTGTGGCTGTACCGCAAAATCGACCATGTGCATGTGCCGACCGAGCTTGGCGCAAGTTTGCTGCGTTCTCACGGGTACAAATCGAAACTGCATGTGATTTCCAACGGATATGAATCACGATTCACTGCGAAAACGCAGCGCGATGCGGGGAAGTCTGCTCCGGTTCCGTTCCACATTGTCGCTTCCGGACGATTGACGAACGAAAAGAATCATGTCGCATTAATTCATGCGATCGCCCGTTGCAGGCATGCGCAAGATATTGAACTGACGATTGCCGGCACCGGTCCTTTGAAGAAGAAATTGCAGCGACTCGCCGCACGTTTGCTTTCCCGACCGGCATCGATCGGATTTCATAAGAACACCGAAATGCCCGCGTTGCTGCGTTCCGGCGATTTGCTGGTGCATCCTTCGATTGCCGATCTCGAATCGGTGAGCGTTATTGAAGGTATGGCCGCCGGTTTGGTGCCGGTCATCGCATCGTCTCCGTTGAGCGCCGCAGTCCAGTTCGCGTTACGTGACGAATCGCTATTCCCTGTCGACGATGTGGAAGCGTTGGCAAGGCGCATCGATTGGTGGGTCGATCACCCCGATGAACTGTCGAAATGGGGCGAAATCTATGCCGAACACACTAAAGAGCATTATTCGGTGGCTGCTTCCGTGCGTAAATTCGTGGCTATGGAACGCGAGGCGATCGCCGATAATGCCAATAAGCAAATCAATGCGTAACAATCAGCATAAATGGAACCACATGCGTGATAAATGATCGTAACGTAAGCAAAAAGGCGCGGAATGTAATTCCTGCGCCTTTTTGTTGTTTGTCGTAATGATTATTTTTCCGATTGACAGCGACGATGCGCGCTACAGCAATGCGATCAGCTGCTCCACCTGCTCATCGGTGGTGGCCCAGCTGGTGCAGATGCGCATCACCGTGTGCGTGTCGTCGGCCTTTTCCATGAAGCCGAGGCGCACATTGCGCTGCAAACGCTCGGATGTCGCGTTGTCGAGCGTGATGAAGATCTGATTGGTCGGCGCGTCGAAGGTGAGCGTATAGCCACGTTCCACCAGCACTTCGCGAATACGGTCGGCCGCATCGTTGGCGTGGCGGGCGATCCCGCAATACAGATCGTCGGTGAACAGCGTGTCGAACTGCACGCCCAGCAGCCATCCCTTGGCGAGCAGCGCGCCATGTTGCTTGACGAGCGTCACGAAGTTTTTCGGCATATTGCCGTGCGTGAACACCACGGCCTCACCGAACATGGCTCCGACCTTGGTGCCGCCGATATAGAATACGTCCGCGATACGCGCGATGTCTTCAAGCGTCACGTCGTTGCCGGTTGCGGTCAGCGCGTAGCCAAGTCGTGCGCCGTCGATGAACAACGGCATGTCGTACTTCGTGCAGACCTTGCGGATCGCCTCAAGTTCGGCGAGCGTGTAGAGCGTGCCGTATTCGGTGGCCTGCGAAATGTAGACGCATCCGGGGAACACCATGTGCGTGTAGTTGCCGTCCGCGTAGAACGTGGCGCAGTACTCGTCGAGTTCGGTCGCATCGATTTTGCCGTCATGGTGGGGGAGCGTCAGCACCTTGTGTCCGGTGAATTCGATGGCGCCCGCCTCATGCACGTTCACATGGCCTGTGCTTGCCGCGATTACGCCGGCATACTGCGGTGTGATGGAGTCGATGATGGTCTGGTTGGTCTGCGTGCCACCTACCAGGAAGAAAATCTGCGCGTCAGGGCAGGCGCATGCTTCGCGGATTTTGGCTTTCGCGCTTTCGCAGATGCTGTCGTTGCCGTAACCCGGATATTGGTTTTGTGCGATTTCGCTGATGCGTTCGATGATTTCCGGTGTTGCCGTGCAGGAATAGTCGTTTTCAAAAGACAGCATGATGCGCTCCTTGTATCTGACCTATGCTGATGACTTGCGACCGGCTGTTTGCTGTATTCAAGCCGTCCGGATAGCAAAAAACCTCGGAATTTCTTCCGAGGTCTCTACCGGGGTGGCTAACGCGGCTCGAACGCGCGACCTTCTGAACCACAATCAGATGCTCTACCAACTGAGCTATAGCCACCATGTTTTCGCTTCATACAGAAGCGCAACAGATGAAAACTATACACGATTTTCCAGCTATGTCTACATCGGCGTGTTGCGTGTGCCTGTCGTCGGCTTGCGCTGTGGACTGTTCATTATGTGAACGGCATATTACGCAAGGCCGAAACTCATGCGTACCTTGTAGTCGCTGCATGCGTAAGGGTGTGCTGTAATGACGGTGTGGGCCGTCTCGGAGTGTTTTCGGCGTATGCGGATCATCGGCCGAAAAGCTGTGAAATGTGAAGGAAGAGAGATTCATGCAGAAGGTCAAAGCGTTTGGTGATTGGCTCACCAAGTGGTTCACCGCGATCGTGATCGTGTGGGCCGTGTTCAACTATTTCGTGCCGCAGGCAAGCTTGTGGGGCAAATCCTATACCGGTTATTTCCTGGGTATCGTGCTGTTCGGCATGGGTCTTACCTTGACCCTTGACGATTTCAGGCGCATTCTCACCCAGCCTCTGATGGTCATCGTCGGTACCGTGGCCCACTTCGTCATCATGCCGTTGGTGGCTGTGCTGCTGTGCTGGATTTTCCGTCTTGATGGTGCGCTCGCCGTCGGTGTGATTCTGGTCGGCTGCTGCCCGTCCGGAACCTCGTCCAACGTGATGAGCTATCTGAGTCGTGGCGATGTGGCGCTGGACGTGTCCATCGGCATTTTGTCTACGTTGTGCGCGCCGTTCATGATTCCGCTGTTGATGCAGTGGCTGGCTTCCCAGTATGTGTCGGTCCCGGTGGAATCCCTGTTCCTCAATGCGGTCAAGGTGGTGCTGTTCCCGATCGCTCTTGGCGTGATCTGCCATGCTATTTTCGGCGAGAAGATCGAGAAGATTACGGTCGCTCTGCCGATCGTGTCCCAGGTGGCCATCCTGCTTATCATCGGCGTGGTCGTCGCAGCCAACGGTCCGAAGCTGTTCGTGGCTTCCTCGCTGCTTGCCATCCCGGTGGTCATTCTGCACAACCTGTGCGGATACGCGTTGGGCTTCGGTTTCTCCAAACTTATGTACAAGGTATATCCGAAGGGCTTCCGTTATGCACAGCAGAAAGCCATCACCTTCGAGGTCGGCATGCAGGATTCCGCTTTGGGAGCGACTTTGGCGCTGACGTCGTTCGCTTCCAATCCGTTGGCCGCGGTGCCGTCCACGTTCTTCAGCGTTTGGCATAACATTTCCGGTTCCGTGCTGTCCAGCTGGTGGCGTGAGCATGATGACAGGCATCAGATCCATCCTGATTCCGACAATGGCGAGAAGGGCTCGGCTGCGAAGGCCCGCGAAGACGCTGCCGAAACAGCTAACAGCTGACATTCGTCAGTAGATTCCGTCGTCATATTGCGCATTCCCTGAATCTTTCAAAACGATTCAGGGAATGTTTTGTTTTGAGTGGTGCAAACGTGTCATTGTGATGTTTTGTTGCTTTATACTGATGCAGGCAAAATGATTGAAATTATTGGGATTTAAGGGCGTCTTCACCCGTGTTTTTTGTTCGTTTTGAGGTATACTGTAACTGAAGGCCGGAGTTGTGGATCAGTCGAGAATTCGTCAGGTCGCAACGAAGCGCCGATGGCCGTGAGGTTCATGCGCAACGCCTTTAAGATATAACTGAACAATAGCGATTCGAAACAGCGGCAATGGGGTAGTACGGCGCAGGCGCCGGGCCGCAAATGCAAAACAGACAACGAGACTGAAGAGTGCGCGTAAGGTAGCGCGTAGCAAAGAAGTGGGAACCTCCTTCCCGAGTGGATGGCCCCGGATTCGAAAGGATCCGGGGCCATTCCTTTTGCGATTTGCGACACGGCATGTTGGAATGTCTTGGGAATCCGTATACTGATAATTCGTGTGTGCCAACGGCATGCCTTATGTGACAGGCGTGCGGGTTGGGATATCCCGGAACTCGATTGCATCACGCGCAGCAATGCGACGGTGAGAGAGGGATGGGCCATCGGGCCGGTGGACTGTGGCTATCTTCACGATTCAGATGCGTGGAGTGTGGGTGCAGTGCGGCGGTCACACAAAAGCAAGAGAAACCACTGAATCGGAGAATTCAAGTTGCCTACTATTGAACAGCTCGTCCGTAAGGGACGTCAGGCAAAGCCGAAGAAGTCCAAGACTTTGGCACTGAAGGGAAGCCCGCTGCGCCGCGGCGTGTGCACCCGTGTTTACACCACCACCCCGAAGAAGCCGAACTCGGCACTGCGTAAGGTCGCTCGTGTGCGCCTGAGCTCCGGTGTGGAAGTCACCGCTTACATCCCGGGCGAAGGCCACAACCTGCAGGAGCACTCCATTGTGCTCGTGCGCGGCGGCCGTGTCAAGGATCTGCCGGGTGTTCGTTACCACATCGTTCGTGGCGCCCTCGATACCCAGGGTGTGAAGGATCGCAAGCAGGGTCGTTCCCTGTACGGAGCAAAGAAGGCGAAGTAAGAGATATGTCACGTAAAGGACCTTCCAAGAAGCATCAGCTGCTGCCGGATCCGATTTACGGTTCCACTGTTGTGGCACAGCTCATCAACAAGATTCTGCTCGACGGCAAGAAGTCGATCGCCGAAGACATCGTCTACTCCGCTCTCGATATGGTCAAGGAAAAGACTGATCAGGAGCCGGTGGCAGTGCTTAAGCGCGCTCTTGACAACATCCGTCCATCCCTCGAGGTTCGCTCCCGCCGCGTCGGTGGCGCTACCTACCAGGTTCCGGTCGAAGTGAAGCCGGCTCGTGCGAACACTCTGTCCCTGCGCTGGCTGACCGACTTCTCCCGCGCCCGTCGTGAGAAGACCATGGCTGAGCGTCTGGCCAACGAAATCCTCGATGCCTCCAATGGCCTTGGTGCTTCTGTCAAGCGTCGCGAGGATACTCATAAGATGGCAGAGGCCAACAAGGCCTTCGCTCATTACCGCTGGTAATTAGTCGAGAACGAGAGTTAAGGAACACTCATGGCACTAGACGTGCTCAATGATCTCAACCAGATCCGTAACATCGGCATCATGGCTCACATCGATGCCGGTAAGACCACTACCACCGAACGTATCCTGTACTACACCGGCAAGAACTACAAGATCGGCGAGACCCATGACGGTGCCTCGACGATGGACTTCATGGCTCAGGAGCAGGAACGCGGCATCACCATCCAGTCCGCTGCAACCACTTGCTTCTGGAACCGTCAGACCCATGACGAGAAGCAGAAGTTCCAGATCAACATCATCGATACCCCAGGCCACGTGGACTTCACGGCCGAGGTGGAGCGCTCCCTGCGCGTGCTCGATGGTGCCGTTGCCGTGTTCGACGGCAAGGAAGGTGTGGAGCCGCAGTCCGAGACCGTGTGGCGTCAGGCTGACAAGTATGGCGTTCCGCGTATCTGCTTCATCAACAAGATGGATAAGCTCGGCGCTGACTTCTACTACTCCGTCGACACCATCAAAACCAAGCTGGGCGCGACCCCGCTTGTCGTGCAGCTGCCGATCGGCGCTGAGAACGACTTCGCTGGCGTTGTCGATCTGATTCGTATGAAGGCTTACGTCTGGAACGACGTTTCCGGCGACATGGGCGCTCATTACGACACTACCGACATCCCGGCCGATCTGCAGGACAAGGCCGAGCAGTATCGTGCAGAGCTGCTCGACCAGGTCGCGGAATCCGACGAAGAGCTGCTTGAGAAGTATCTCGAGTCCGGCGAACTGACTGAGGACGAGATCCGTAGCGGCATCCGTAAGCTCACCATTAACCGTGAAGCCTATCCGGTGCTCTGCGGCTCCGCCTTCAAGGACAAGGGTGTTCAGCCGATGCTGGACGCCGTCGTCGACTACCTGCCGAGCCCGGAGGACGTTCCGTCCATCGTCGGTTTCGATCCTAAGGACGAATCCATCGAGATCGATCGCAAGCCGACCACCGATGATCCGTTCTCTGCCCTGGTCTTCAAGATCTCTACCCACCCGTTCTACGGCAAGCTCGTGTTCGTGCGCGTCTACTCCGGCGCCGTCACCCCGGGCGACACCGTGCTTGACTCCACCAAGGGCAAGAAGGAACGCGTCGGCAAGATCTTCCAGATGCACGCCGACAAGGAGAACCCGGTCGATGCCGCCGAAGCCGGCAACATCTACACCTTCGTGGGTCTGAAGAACATCACCACCGGTGACACCCTGTGCGACGAAAAGGCGCCTATCTCCCTCGAATCCATGACCTTCCCGGATCCGGTGATCGAGGTGGCCGTGGAGCCGAAGACCAAGGCCGATCAGGAGAAGATGAGCATCGCTCTGGCGAAGCTGTCCGACGAAGATCCGACCTTCCAGGTGAAGACCGACGAAGAGTCCGGCCAGACCCTGATCTCCGGCATGGGCGAGCTGCAGCTCGACATCATCGTCGACCGTATGCGTCGTGAATTCAAGGTGGAGTGCAACGTGGGTAACCCGCAGGTTGCATACCGTGAGACGATCCGCAAGGCCGTCATGAACCAGGAATACACGCACAAGAAGCAGACCGGTGGTTCCGGCCAGTTCGCAAAGGTCTTGATGAACTTCGAGCCGCTCAACACCGAAGAGGGCGAGACCTACGAGTTCGTCAACGAGGTCACCGGTGGCCACATCACCAAGGAATTCATTCCTTCCATCGATGCTGGTGTGCAGGAAGCCATGGAATCCGGCGTGCTCGCCGGCTTCCCGGTGGTTGGCGTCAAGGCTACCGTCACTGACGGCCAGGTCCACGACGTCGATTCCTCCGAAATGGCCTTCAAGATCGCAGGTTCCATGTGCTTCAAGGAAGCTGCTCCGAAGGCCAAGCCGGTCATCCTCGAGCCGATCATGGCCGTGGAAGTGCGTACTCCGGAAGAGTACATGGGCGACGTGATGGGCGATATCAACGCCCGTCGTGGTTCCATCCAGTCCATGACCGACTCCACCGGTGTCAAGGTCATCGACGCCAAGGTTCCGCTGTCCGAAATGTTCGGCTACATCGGCGACCTTCGCTCCAAGACCCAGGGCCGCGCAATGTTCACCATGCAGATGGACTCCTACGCTGAGGTTCCGAAGAACGTCTCCGAGGAGATCATCAAGGCCCAGCGCGGCGAGTGACACGCGCTGCCGCTTAAGTGGAAACTGTCTCCAGTCAGCGCTAGTATTTTGTAGCGCTGACTGGGTTCGGGCTCCAAAGTGGCACAAACCCGTCAAACCCAGTAAAATGTAGCGAGTGCCTTGAAGTGAGTTCAAGGCTTACTACGAGACGTCCAGGAGGACAAAACACATGGCAAAGGAAAAGTACGAGCGTACTAAGCCGCACGTTAACATTGGTACCATCGGCCACGTCGATCACGGTAAGACTACCCTGACCGCAGCCATCTCCAAGGTCCTGCACGAAGAGTACCCGGACATCAACCCGGCTTACGACTTCAACCAGATCGACGCCGCTCCGGAAGAGCAGCAGCGTGGTATCACCATCAACATCGCCCACATCGAGTACCAGACCGCTGAGCGTCACTACGCTCACGTCGACTGCCCGGGCCACGCCGACTTCGTGAAGAACATGATCACCGGCGCTGCCCAGATGGATGGCGCTATCCTCGTTGTGGCCGCCACCGACGGCCCGATGGCTCAGACCCGCGAGCACGTGCTGCTCGCTCGTCAGGTGGGCGTGCCGCGTATCCTCGTCGCTCTGAACAAGTGCGATATGGTCGACGACGAAGAGCTCATCGAGCTCGTTGAGGAAGAGGTCCGTGACCTCCTCGACGAAAACGGCTTCGATCGCGATTGCCCGGTCATCCACACCTCCGCTTACGGCGCGCTGCACGACGACGCTCCGGATCACGAGAAGTGGGTTGAGTCCGTCAAGGAACTCATGAAGGCTGTCGACGAGTACATCCCGACCCCGACTCACGATCTGGACAAGCCGTTCCTGATGCCGATCGAAGATGTCTTCACCATCTCCGGCCGTGGCACCGTGGTTACCGGCCGTGTCGAGCGTGGTAAGCTCCCGGTCAACTCCAACGTCGAGATCGTTGGTATCCGTCCGACCCAGACCACCACCGTCACCTCCATCGAGACCTTCCACAAGCAGATGGATGAGTGCGAGGCTGGCGACAACACCGGTCTGCTGCTCCGCGGCATCAACCGTGACCAGGTCGAGCGTGGCCAGGTTCTGGCTGCTCCGGGCTCCGTGACCCCGCACACCAAGTTCGAGGGCGAAGTCTACGTGCTGACCAAGGACGAAGGCGGCCGTCACTCGCCGTTCTTCTCCAACTACCGTCCGCAGTTCTACTTCCGTACCACCGACGTCACCGGCGTTATCACCCTGCCGGAAGGCGTTGAGATGGTGCAGCCGGGCGATCACGCTACCTTCGGCGTTGAGCTGATCCAGCCGATCGCTATGGAGGAGGGCCTGACCTTCGCAGTGCGCGAAGGCGGCCACACCGTCGGCTCGGGCCGTGTCACCAAGATCATCGAGTAGTTTCTGCTTGATATCAAGGCACGCTTGAACTAGCGTTTTTTAGGAAAACCTCCCGAGGCATGTTCGCCGAGGGAGGTTTTCCTATATATGGAAGGCTTACCTACAAAGTATGCACACCGTGGCATAATGAGCAAGGCTCTTTTAAGCTTTCCCTGTTAGACGAAGAAATAGGTGAGTTAATTTGGCACAGACTACCAATGACATCAAGAACGGTTCCGTCCTGAACCTCGATGGCCAGCTGTGGGCCGTCATCAAGTTCCAGCACGTCAAGCCGGGCAAGGGCCCCGCTTTCGTGCGCACCACCATCAAGAACGTCCTCTCGGGCAAGATCGTTGACAAGACCTTCAATGCCGGCATGAAGATGGAATTCGAAACCGTCGACAACCGCAACCTCCAGTACTCCTACGAGGACGGCGACAACTTCGTGTTCATGGATATGACCACCTACGATCAGATCTACATTCCGAAGACTCTCGTCGGCGATCAGGCCAAGTTCCTGCTGGAAGGAACCGACTGCGTCGTGTCCTTCCACGACGGCACCCCGCTGTCCGTCGAACTGCCGGCTTCCGTGATCCTGACCGTTACCCATACCGAACCGGGTCTGCAGGGCAACCGTTCCAACGCCGGTACCAAGCCGGCCACCGTTGAGACCGGTGCCGAGATTCAGGTTCCGCTGTTCATCGGCGAAGGTGAGAAGGTCAAGGTGAACACCACCGACGGCTCCTACCTCGGCCGCGAGAACTGAGAGTAAGGACGAAAGAAGTTTCATGGCACGTTCCACCGCTCGTAAGAGGGCTCTGAATACGTTGTATGAAGCGGATGAGAAGGGACAGGACATCCTGTCCCTTCTTGCTGAGCGCATTGAGCAGCCCGGCGCCCAGACTCCGCTGCCTGAATACGCCATCGAAATCGTTCGTGGCGTTGCGGAACATATCGCAGCCATCGATTCCACGCTTGACGAACATTCCACCGGTTGGAAGGTCAAGCGTATGGGCGTTGTCGATCGCAATATTCTGCGTATCGCCGCATGGGAGATCATGTTCAATGATGATGTTCCCAATATGGTGGCCATCGACGAGGCGCTTGGCCTTGCCAAGACGTTGTGTGATGACGAATCACCGGCATTCATCCACGGTCTGCTCAGCGCGGTAAGCGCTGATGCGGATGCCGCTCAAGTGGATGAGCAACCGACCGAACCTTCAGCTGAATAAAGCTGAAAGTTAAGCGATTCGGCCGGGTCGCGAGTCCTAACCGGCCGCTATCCTTGGTACGAATACCTTGACTATAAGGGGGTTTTGGTGAACCAGTATGATTCCGAAGCCGTGATGTTTGACCCTCAAGATGCCGTTCTCGTTCTCGAAGACGGGCAGGTGTATGTGGGTGAACCTTACGGCGCGATCGGCACGACCAGCGGGGAGATCGTTTTCGCAACCGGTATGACCGGATATCAGGAAACGCTTACGGACCCCAGCTACGATCGTCAGATCGTGGTGCAGACGTTCCCACACATTGGGGACACGGGAATCAATGGGGAGGATCCAGAATCCTCACGAATCTGGGTTGCCGGTTATGTTGTGCGCGATCCCAGCCCGAATGTGAGCAATTGGCGTGCCACCGGCAGCCTCGATGACGATTTGGAATCCAATCACATCGTTGGCATCAGCCGAATCGACACTCGCAAGCTTGTACGCCACCTGCGTTCCGCAGGCGTGATGCGTGCAGGTATTTTCTCCGGTGATGCTCTGCTTGACGCCAATGGCAAGCTGCGTACCATCGAATCCATGCTTGACGAGGTCAAGTCCACTCCGCAGATGAAGGGGATGAGCCTCTACGACGAAGTCAGCACCAAAGAAGCCTATACCATCGAGCCGTGTGGTGAATTCGAAGGCAAGGAACCGCTGTTCACCGTCGCCGCGGTCGATCTCGGCATCAAGGCCATGACTCCGCATCGTATGGCCGAGCGTGGCTGCCGTGTACATGTGGTGCCATCCACCATCACGTTCGATGAGCTTGAAGCCCTCAATCCTGACGGTGTCTTCTTCTCCAACGGTCCGGGAGATCCGGAACAGGCCGATCCTGAAGTGAACCTGCTTCGCCAGGTACTTGACGCAGGTCATCCGTTCTTCGGCATCTGCTTCGGCAACCAGCTGCTCGGCCGTGCGCTCGGCTTCGGCACATATAAGCTGAAGTTCGGTCACCGCGGCATCAATCAGCCGGTCAAAGACATGACCACCGGTAAAATCGAAATCACCGCGCACAACCACGGCTTTGCCGTTGACGCGCCGATCGGCGAAACCGTTGACGCGCCGTTTGAAAACGGCAAGTACGGCAAGGTGTTCGTCAGCCACATCGATCTGAATGACAACGTGGTTGAAGGTCTGCAGTGCGTTGATATTCCGGCATTCTCCGTGCAATACCATCCGGAGGCCGCAGCCGGCCCGCACGATGCCGCATACCTGTTCGATCGTTTCGTGGATCTCATGCGTTCCGCCAAGGAGGGAACCCACAATGCCTAAGCGCACAGACATCAAGTCCGTGATGGTCATCGGCTCCGGTCCGATTGTGATCGGCCAGGCCGCAGAATTCGATTACTCGGGCACTCAGGCCTGCCGCGTGTTGCGTGAGGAAGGCATCCGAGTCATTCTCGTCAACTCCAACCCGGCCACCATCATGACCGATCCGGAAATGGCGGATGCCACCTACATCGAGCCGATTTCCACGCCGATTCTCGAGCAGATCATCGCCAAGGAACGTCCTGACGCGCTGCTGCCGACCTTGGGTGGCCAGACCGCGCTGAACGCGGCCATGGCGTTGGGTGAGGCCGGTGTGCTCAAGAAGTACAACGTCGAGCTGATCGGTGCTTCTCTGGAAGCCATCGATCGCGGCGAGGATCGTGAGCTCTTCAAAAAGGTCGTTGAGGAAGCTGGTGCAGAATCCGCACGTTCCGACATCGCACACTCCATTGAAGAAGTCGACAAGATCGCCGAAAAGTTCGGTTATCCGCTGGTCGTGCGCCCAAGCTTCACCATGGGCGGCCTTGGTTCCGGCATCGCGCACGACGAAGAGGAACTGCACCGCATCGCAGGCGCAGGCATCCATTATTCTCCGACCGACGAGGTGCTGATCGAAGAAGGCATCGAAGGCTGGAAGGAATACGAACTCGAGCTGATGCGCGACAAGAAAGACAATGTCGTGGTCGTCTGCCCGATTGAGAACGTGGATCCTGTCGGCGTGCACACCGGCGATTCCATTACCGTGGCGCCTGTGTTCACTCTGACCGATCGCGAGTATCAGAAGCTTCGTGACATCGGCATCGCCATCATTCGTGGCGTGGGCGTCGATACCGGCGGCTGCAACATCCAGTTCGCCATCAACCCGAACACCGGACGCATCATCGTCATCGAAATGAACCCGCGTGTGTCCCGTTCCTCCGCTCTGGCATCCAAGGCGACCGGCTTCCCGATTGCGAAGATCGCCACCAAGCTGGCTCTTGGCTACACGCTCGACGAAATCCAGAACGATATCACGCAGTCCACTCCGGCCAGCTTCGAGCCGACCATCGACTACGTGGTCACCAAGGTTCCGCGTTTCGCCTTCGAAAAGTTCCCGGGTGCCGATCCGACGCTGACCACTTCCATGAAGTCCGTGGGCGAGGCCATGGCTCTGGCAGGCAACTTCCAGGAATCCCTCGGCAAGGCCATGCGTTCCATCGACAAGCGTCATATGGGCTTCAACTGGGACGGCGACAAGCCTTCCGCACAGGAAGTCGATGAGCTGCTGGACGCCATCAAGGTGCCGACCGAGCATCGTTATCTGCAGATCCAGCGCGCCCTGTGGGGAGGCGCCACCGAACAGCAGATCTTCGATGCCACCAAGATCGACCCGTGGTTCATCCGCCAGTTTGTACTCATCAACGAGACCGCCCTTGAAATCAAGGAAGCGAGCAAGCTGAGCCGCAAGCTGCTGAAGAAGGCGAAGCTGGCAGGTCTTTCCGACCTTCAGATCGCACACCTGCGCCACTTGGGCGACGAAGGCGAAAACACGATCCGCGAACTGCGTTGGTCGTATGATCTTCGTCCGGTTTTCAAGACGGTCGATACCTGCGCTGCCGAATTCGACGCGGTCACGCCGTACTATTACTCCTGCTATGCGGACGAAAGTGAACTGCGTCCGCGTGAGCGTGAAGCCGTGATCATTCTCGGCTCCGGTCCGAACCGTATCGGCCAGGGCATCGAGTTCGACTACACCTGCGTACATGCCGTGCAGGAGCTGGGCAAGGACTATGACACCATCATGGTCAACTGCAACCCGGAAACCGTGTCCACCGATTACGACATGTCCGATCGTCTGTACTTCGAGCCGCTTACCTTCGAAGACGTACTCGAAATCTACGAGGCCGAAAAGAAGATGGGTCCGGTCAAGGGCGTTATCGTTCAGCTCGGTGGCCAGACCCCGCTGTCTCTGGCGGCTCGTCTGAAGGCTGCCGGTGTTCCGATTCTCGGTACCACGCCTGAATCCATCGATTTGGCTGAAAACCGTGAGCTCTTCGGCGAAGTGCTGAAGAAGGCCGAGATGAACGCGCCTCGCTATGGCACCGCTCTGAGCCTTGACGAAGCCCGTGAGGCGGCTCATAACATCGGTTATCCGGTGCTGGTGCGCCCGAGCTACGTGCTTGGCGGTCGCGGCATGGAAATCGTGTACGACGACGTCCAGCTGCGCAAGTATGTGGATCGCGCATTGAAGGAAGCTCAGGCCGATACCGTGGTTTCTGGCCGTCTGCCTTCTCCGTTGCTGATCGACAAGTTCCTGCAGGATGCCGTGGAAATCGACGTCGATGCCTTGTTCGATGGCGAAGAGCTGTATATCGGCGGCATTATGGAACATGTTGAGGAAGCTGGCGTGCATTCCGGTGACGCCGCATGCACTCTGCCTCCGAGCACCCTTTCCGATGACCAGATCCGCCGTCTGCGCGAAGGCACCTATGCCATCGCCAAGGGCTGTGGCGTGCAAGGCCTGATCAACGTGCAGTACGCCTTCATGGCCAACACCCTGTACGTTATCGAGGCGAACCCGCGTGCCTCCCGTACCGTGCCGTTCGCATCCAAGGCGACCGGTGTGGCACTGGCTAAGGCCGCGGCCCGCATTATGGCCGGCGAAACCATCCAGCAGCAGCGCGATAACGGCTTGCTGCTGCCTCATGGAGACGGTGGTGACATTCGCCGCGGCCAGCAGGTTGCCGTCAAGGAATCCGTGCTTCCGTTCAAGCGCTTCCGTACGCCGCTCGGCAAGACCGTAGACGTGCTGCTCGGACCGGAAATGCGTTCCACCGGCGAAGTCATGGGCTTCGACCGTGACTTCCCGCATGCGTTCGCCAAGAGCCAGCTGGCCGCCTACGATGGCGGTCTGCCGACCAGCGGCAACGTGTTCATTTCCGTGAACGATACCGACAAGCGTCAGCTGCCGTTGTTCGCTGCGCGACTGGTGGAGCTTGGATTCAACATCTGGGCCACCGAAGGCACCGCATCCGTGCTTCGTCGTTACGGCATCGAGTCCAAGATCGTCGACAAGATCAGCGTGCGTATGGATTCCAATCCGGACGATCCGATCACTACCTACCATGCGGAGGGCAGCGTCGGCAAGAACGTCGTTCAGCTGATCGAAGAGGGTGCCATTGATCTGATTCTCAACACGCCGAATTCTCGTGGCTCCCGTTCCGACGGTTACGCCATCCGTTCGGCTGCTATTGCCGCGGATTTGCCTCAGTTCACCACCATGACGGAATTCTCCGCCGTGTTGATGGCCATCGAGGCCGTGCGTAATAATGATTATCAGATCATGAGCATTCAGGATCATTCCCAGCAGCTATTCGAGTTGGAAAGCCGTGAGTAATGATGAGCAGCCTCAGCAGTGAAGAAATGAGTGCCCAGCGTTCGGATTTCGGTCTGCGACTGAGCAATTCCATGGCCCAATATGGTCCGCTATGCGTGGGAATCGATCCACACAGGCAGCTTCTTACTGACTGGGGCTACAACGTAGACGCATTGGGTGCCGAACTATACTCCATGCGTATGCTGCAGGCAGCCAATGGGCGAGCGGCAGCTGTCAAATTCCAGTTCTCCATGTTCGAGCGCTACGGTTCGAAAGGTATCGCAGCGCTCGAGCGGGTACTGTACGCAGCCCGTCAAATGGGTATCATCACCATCGTTGACTGCCTGCATGGAGGCTTGCCGACTACGGTGTCCGCATTCGCCGATGTCTATTTCAAGCCGAGATCTCCGTTGCTTGCCGACGCCATCACTTTGCTGCCATATTATGGCGCACGCTCGTTGGGCGGTGTCATTAACGATGCCCTGAACAACGGTCGAGGTGTATTCATTGCATCGCTGACCTCGAACCAAGAGGGTGCCAGCCTGCAGACCGCCATTCGTCAGGCAGGCGAGTACAAGGGCAGAACAGTGGCGTACGGCATTGCCAGCACGGCTCAGAAGTTCAATAAGGGCAATGACGGTATGGGTTCCGTAGGCTTGATCATCGGTGCCACCATCGGTCAGTGGATCAACGATTCCGGTGTCGATCCGGCCAAATTCACCGGTCCTATTCTGTCTCCGGGCTATGGATGGCAGGGGGCCGAAACCCGTGATCTGAAGACGGTGTTCAAAGGCACGAAAGGCAATGTGCTCGTCACCGTGTCTCGTTTCATCGCCACGCATGGTCCGGATATTTCCAGTTTGGCCGCGGCTACGGAATCCGTGGCGCTCGATATTCGCCAAGCGCTCATCGAGGCCCAGAACGAAGTCGATGATGAGATTTTGGATGATGAAGAAGACGAGTAAATCATCGTCGATTTGTCAACAATAATTCCTTCTTGTAAATATCTTCAGCAACTAATACAGAGTGAGGAAGCAATGACCGACTCCCAGCATGGCCGTTTGATCGTCCTTTGCGGACCGGCAGGTGTAGGCAAAGGCACTGTTCTCGGGCGCGTGCGCGAGCAGCATCCGGAAATCTGGCTGTCGGTATCCGCAACCACACGGCAGCCTCGTCCAGGTGAAGTGGATGGCGTGAACTATTTCTTCATGCCCGAACAGGAGTTTCTCGACAAGGAAGCTGCCGGTGAGTTCTTGGAAACCGCCGACGTGTTTGGTCTCGCACATTACGGCACTCCCGTGAAACCTGTCGTGGAACATCTTGAGCGAAATATTCCAGTCATTCTGGAAATCGATATTCAAGGTGCTCGCAGTGTCAAGCAGCGTGCGGGGGAGTTGGGTATCGAGGTAATGACCGTGTTCATCGCGCCGCCGTCATTTGAAGAACTGGAACGACGCTTGATCGGGCGCGGCACTGAAACTCCGGAACAGCAGGCAAAACGATTGGAAACCGCAAAAATCGAGCTTGCTGCGGAATCGGAATTCGACAAAGTCATCGTCAATAATGTTGTGGATGAGGCAGCAGATGAACTGTGGAACCTTATCGCAACGGAATTCGATTTGTAATCATAATAATTACAAGGATTGCAATATGCGCTCGAACATATCGGGCGCATATTTTTATATAAAAGAAGCCAAGTATGAAATAAAAATGAGGATTGCGCAGCATATTAACTGCACAATCCTCATTATGTTATTTAATATTCGCTAGGATCAGGCGAGACCGGAAAGCTTGTTGATCAGCTCCGGATCGCGCGTGGCACCCTTATCCGCGGAACGGGCGAAGGCCGCGTAGGCCTTCAGCGCCTGGGAGACCTTGCGGTCGCGGTGCGCCACATAGCCGTCGCCGGCTTCGAGTTCGGTGCGGCGCTGGGCTAGCTCTTCGTCGGAAAGCTCGACGTTCACCGTACGGTTCGGGATATCAATGTTAATGATGTCGCCGTTCTTGATCAGGGCAATCGGGCCCTTGTTTGCCGCCTCGGGAGCGATATGGCCAATGGCCAGACCGGAGGAGCCGCCGGAATAGCGGCCGTCGGTCAGCATGGCGACCTGCTTGCCGATACCCTTGCCCTTGACGAACGACGTTGGGTACAGCATCTCCTGCATGCCAGGGCCGCCCTTCGGGCCCTCGTAACGGATGACCAGCGCCATACCGGGCTTCAGGGTGTCGTTGAGGATGACCTCGATGGCCTGTTCCTGGGATTCGACGACCAGTGCCGGTCCACGGAAGGTCCAAATCTCCTTCGGCACACCGGCGGTCTTCACCACACAGCCGTCAGGGGCGAGGTTGCCACGCAGCACGGCCAGACCGCCTTCGGTGACGGCCGGATGATCGATGTCGTGAATCGCGCCGTTCACACGGTCGCGGTCGAGGGAGTCGAACAGCGTGGTATGCGTCCACGGATCAGGGGACACGATGTGACCCGGGGCCGCCAGATACATCTGCTTGGCTTCCTCGGTGCAGGTATCACGCATGATGTCCCAGTCGTTGAGTTTGTCCTCAAGCGTCTTGTAATCGATGGAATGCACGTCGCGGTGCAGCTTGCCGGCACGGTCGAGCTCGCCGAGAATGCCAGTGATGCCACCGGCGCGATGCACGTCGGAGATCTCCCATTCGCCGGACGGCGAAGCCTTGCAGATGCAGGGCACGGTGTGGGAGATGCGCTCGATGTCGTCAAGCGTGAAGTCCACGTCGGCGGACTGCGCCATGGCGAGGATATGCAGCACTGTATTGGTGGAGCCACCCATGGCCACATCCATGGTCATGGCGTTCTCGAACGCTTCCTTGGTGGCGATGGAACGCGGGAGCACAGTCTCGTCATCATCGTCGTAATACTGCTTGGCGATCTTGACGATCTGCTCGGCGGCGCGCTTGAACAAATCCTTGCGGTAGGAGTGCGAAGCCAGAATGGTGCCATTGCCTGGCAGGGCCAGGCCGATGGCCTCGGTCAAGCAGTTCATCGAATTCGCGGTGAACATGCCGGCGCAGGAACCACAGGTCGGGCAGACGGTCTTCTCATAGGCGAGCAGATCCTCTTCGTTCAGATTGTCGTCGGCGGAGGCATACATCACGTCGATCAGATCGGTGTTCTTCTTCACGGTTCCGTCGGGAAGTACCGTGGTGCCAGCCTCCATCGGACCGCCGGAGACGAAGACGGTCGGGATGTTCAGACGCAGAGCGGCCATCAGCATGCCCGGCACGACCTTGTCACAGTTCGGGATGCAGATCAGGGCGTCGGCACAGTGCGCGTTCACCTGATATTCCACGGTGTCGGCGATGATGTCACGGCTCGGCAGGGAGTACAGCATGCCGGTGTGTCCCATGGCGATGCCGTCGTCAACGGCCATCGTGTTGAACTCACGCGGAATGCCGCCAGCTTCCTTGATGGCCTCGGAGATCAGTCGGCCGACCTTGTTCAGGTGCACGTGGCCGGGCAGGAACTCATCGAAGGAATTGGCAATGGCGATAATCGGTTTGCCGAAATCCTTACCGTCCACGCCAGCGGCACGGTAGAGGGCGCGTGCGCCCGCGAATACTCGTCCATTCATCAGTTTTGCAGATCGCATTTCCATGTTCTCTATTGTGGTGGTTAAGCGGGACACGGTTTTGTCAAGAGTCACTATGTGGAATTCCCAGAAGCGTTATATTCGCGAGCATTGCCGAAGATGCTTGCGCTTGCCGAAAACATGAGAGAAAGGGCTTGAATCAGGTCCAGTGGCGGCCCTATACTTAAGGCTTTGGAAAAGAAGCTTTTGGCTTATCTGATGATTGGGAGATAATCAATATGGCATTCGGCACTCAGCCAACCCCGACCGGTCTTGCGGAACCGCCGATCGATGACTTGATGGAGCATGCGGACTCCAAGTACGCTCTTGCTATTTTCGCAGCCAAGCGTGCTCGCCAGATCAATTCCTATTTCACCCAGCTCAACGAGGGCCTGCTGCAGAACGTCGGTCCGCTGGTGGAGTATCAGAATCAGGAAAAGCCGCTATCCATCGCTTTCCGTGAGATCAATGATGGTCTGCTTGAAGAGACCCTCGGCGAAGACGATCTGACCGAAGGCAACTGATGTAACGGTTCTTGCGATAAGAACCGGATTCCAAGTTTTCATTCGCCCCGATACCTGAGCGGTGCGCTTTGAATAGTCCATAGTGAAGCTATTGATTGCGTATGCGAAGGACGGGGCGTTTTTTCGTAGCAATCAGAAGGGCGAACGTGTGGGGCGTTCGTGAAAGGAGCAGCCAGATGGCTGAATTGAAGTTGATTTCCGCTGAGTCAGTGACGGAGGGACATCCGGACAAGGTCTGCGATCAGATTTCCGACGCGATTCTTGACGATATGCTTGCTCAGGATCCGCAGTCCCACGTGGCCGTGGAGACATGCGCCACGGTTGGTCAGTTCTTCGTGTTCGGCGAAGTGACGAGTGAAGGCTATTCCGATATTCAGAGCATTGTGCGTTCTGTGGTGCGCAATATCGGCTATACCAGTTCTCACGTTGGTCTTGATGCGGATTCATGCGGCGTGACCGTTTCGTTGACCGAGCAGAGCTCTGAGATTAACCAGGGTGTGGCTCGTTTGAGTGGCGAAGCGGAGTCGAAGGCATCTCGCGAGCAGCGTTATGAGGCTCAGGGCGCCGGCGATCAGGGCGTGATGTTCGGCTATGCGTGCGACGAGACCGATGTGCTGATGCCATTGCCGATTTATTTGGCTCATCGCTTGGCTTACCGTCTTACTGAGGTTCGTAAGAATGGCGAAGTGCCTCATCTGCGTCCCGATGGCAAAACCCAGGTGACCATTGAATATGATGAGCATGATGCTCCCGTTCGTCTTGACACGGTGTTGGTGTCCACGCAGCATGATCCTCAAGTCGATCAGGCGTGGCTCAGGGAGCAGTTGACGGAACATGTGATTCGTCCTGTGCTCGACGATGTGCTTGCCGATCGTGTGGCGCATGATGAATATCGCGTGCTTGTCAATCCGACCGGTTCGTTTGTGTTGGGCGGTCCGGCTGCCGATGCCGGTCTGACCGGTCGCAAGATCATCGTCGACACGTATGGTGGTGCGGCTCATCATGGCGGTGGCGCGTTCTCCGGCAAGGATCCGAGCAAGGTGGATCGTTCCGCTGCCTATGCGGCGCGTTGGGTGGCCAAGAACATTGTGGCGGCAGGTCTGGCCCACAAGGTTGAGGTGCAGGTGGCGTATGCCATCGGCGTAGCCGATCCGGTGTCCATCAATGTGGAAACGTACGGCACCGAAATCGGTGTGACTCGCGAGCAGATCCAGCAGGCTGTGCGCAAGGTGTTTGATCTTCGTCCGGCAGCCATCATTGATGAGCTTGATCTGAAGCGTCCTATTTACTCCAAGACCGCTGCTTACGGTCATTTCGGCCGTAATGACGCCGATTTCACGTGGGAAGCCACCGATAAGGTCGATGAACTCAAGAATGCCATCGAGGACTGGGCTACTCTTGAGGTATGACTATTGAGGATGCCGAGCAGCTGGCGCTTGACGGGCTCGCCCCGCGCAAGCGGCGCAAGCGTGCGCCCGCGGTTAAAACGCCGGCTGCGGAGCATCCCATAGCCCAAGTGGTGCTGGATATTCAGGCCATCCATTTGGGGCAAACCTTCGACTATTACGTTGAGGAGAAGTATTCCGAAGCCGCCCAGCCCGGCGTAATGGTGCGTGTCCGCTTCGGCGGGCAACGGGTCAACGGCATCATTTGGAAACGGACCGATACCAGCGAAACCCCTGAATCGTCATTGCGGTTCATCGAACGGGTGGTCATCGATCGTGTGCTTGTGTCGGAATCCATGCGCAACGATGCCACACTTATCGCGGACGCATTCGGCGGAACGCGAGCCAATATCCTGCGTTTGGCGGTGCCTCCGCGCGTGGCTCGCGTCGAACAGGAACAACGTATCGGCAATCGAACGGGTATTGAAAAAAACGGACGTATCGAATCGCTTGCCAAGATCGAGCGGGAATCGTACGAGCAGCTGCAGCGGCAATACGGTAATATCGACCTGCTTCGTACGGCATTGGAAGGGCAACGTTTCCAAGCGTTCGTGCTTGACCCATTGCCGGGATCCCATCATTGGAGGCAGTGCGTGGCCTGGATGGTGGCCGCGGCCTTATTGCAGGGCAAACCGGCGGTACTGGTGTTGCCGACCATGCGTGAGATTGAGGACATGGCCGAAACGTTGCAGTCGATCGGCTTGCGCTGTTTCGCGCCAACCCAATCATCCAATGGTGCGTACGGCGGCGATTTCGCCATTCTGAACGCGCAGATGGCGCCTGCTGAACGGTATCGTGCGTATCTGGCCATCAGTGGAGGGCAGGTGCGGTGCGTGATCGGCACACGGGCGGCGATGTATGCGCCGGTGGATGGCAATGCGTTGTTCCTCATTCTCGATGACGTGTGCTATCAGGATGCCGATGGCATGATGCCTTACGCCAACGCCCGCGGAGTGTTGCGGTTACGTGCAAAAGCGCATAATGGCGTGTTCGTCGCGATGGCCAATGCGCGCAGTGTGCAAAGCCAGTGGGAAACCGATGCGGCGCATGTTGGTGCCACCCAGGTCAGCGGTTTCAGTACGCCGATTCACGCATTCCCTGCCGTAACCAAGGAAGCGAGTCCTTGGATTCGTTGGCTGAACCGTGACGAATTGGCAAGACTTGCGGATTCGACCATCGGAGCGCGTGTGCCGCACACTGCGGTGCGAGTGCTGTCGAAGGCGTTGGAAAGCGGTCCGGTGCTGTTGAGCATTCCGCAGGATGGCATCGGTGAAGCATTGAGCTGCGCGAAATGCCACCGTCAGGCTCGCTGCTCGTACTGCACGGGTCCATTGGAACGGTTACGGGATGGGTCGGTGCGTTGTCGTTGGTGCGGTGTCGCCACTGTGCAGTGGGCTTGCCCGGCATGCCATAACGAACGTATGCGCGTGGTTCGTGTGGGTGCCGCCGGAACTGCGCAGGAGCTGAGCCGACTGTTTCGTGGCGTGCCCATTGTGCTTTCAACGCCGAGCCAGCCACGCGGCATTGTTCCCGATATCGGGTTTGCGCCGCAGTTGGTCATCGCCACTCCCGGCGCAGAACCCCGTGTACGTGGGAGGAACCCCTCGGAATGCGAATACCGGGCCGTGGCCATTCTCGACGCATGGACCAGCTTGTACGCCTTCGGCATTGACGCGGGCGTAGACACGTTGACGTCGTGGATGCGCGCGGTTTCGCTGTGCGCGCCGCGAATCAGGGGAGGTCAGGCCCTGTTGATCGGCGAAACCGATCCCACGCTCGCTCAATCGTTGATGCTTTGGAATTCAACGTTGCTGGCGCAAACCGAATTGCGGGAACGTGAACAAACCGCATTGCCGCCTGTGTTTGCCGCCGCATGCGTATGGGGACGTCGTGACGCGGTGAAGGTCACGCTGGAACGTATCGGCGCGTTGGGTGGGGGTGACCTGTCCGCCATCGAAACCACCGAAGGCATGCTGCCGTCCGTATTGGGGCCGGTACCTATTCCGCAGCCTCGGACCATTGATTCGCGCGAATTGGAAGGCACTGCGGATCGTGTCAAGGCGGTGGTGCGTGTGCCGCAAAGTCGCCGAGGTGAGTTGGCGTTGCGTTTGCGTTCCGCCAGTGCCCGCCATGTGGCCGCGCGTGAACCGGGAGAACTGCGTTTTCAGCTTGATCCGAAGGAGCGAATCTGACGCACGTCCCCTCGCCGTGAAAAACTAGACAGGTTGGCAGTTCGGCATGAGGCCGCACAGCAGTGAATGGAGGATCATATGAAGGGTTGGCCTGGAGAGCCTGATATGGAGTACGACGTGCTCATGGCTGACGGCGAAGCTGCGGTGAATGCGGGCAAGCCGATCACCGATGTGATTTTCGATTTCGGCAACGTGCTCGTCTACTGGGATCCGGTGGCCGTGATGACGCCCCGCTATAGCGACGAGCTTGTTGAACAGTTCCTTGACAACGATATTTCCGGCTTCTACGACATCAACGATGAACTGGACTGCGGCATGTCGAATGATGACGGCGTCGCCCTGATGCGTGAACGTTATGGAGACAAATGGGCTGACATGCTGCAGTACTATCTCGACAATTTCGTCGACTCGTTGACCGGCGTGGTGCCGGGCGCCCGCGTGCTCATCAACGATTTGAAAGCGGCCGGCGTGCATGTGTGGGGATTGAGCAACTGGCAGAAGGATCTGTTCCCGATCGCGCTCGACAATTTCGATATTCTGCGCAGCCTCGACGATCGTGTGGTTTCCGGATATGTCTCCCTGCGTAAGCCGAATAAGGATATTTACGAGTTCGCGTTGCAACAGTTCGGCATTGACGCTTCCGGCGCGGTGTTCGTGGACGATAAGGCCATGAATATCGTAGGTGCGAACAATGCGGGCATTCGTGGCGTTCGATTCAAGGATTCACGTGCGTTGCGTGCGCTGCTGATTGATGCGGGTGTGAAGATTCCCGCGGTGCATCAGGCATAGTGTGTTGCGTTCCGCTGCCTTACATGCTGTTGATGCGGCCGGAATGATTCCCACGATGATAACGATGCGATGAGGATTTGATAAGGAGGACTTTTCGTGCTGAAAGTGCTGTTTGCCGGTACTCCGGATGTTGCGGTGCCGTCGTTGAAAATGCTGGCTGAAGATACCGAGCGTTTCGAAGTGGTCGCAGTGCTCACCCGACCGGATGCTCCTACCGGGCGTGGACGCAAACTGGTACCGAATCCCGTGAAGCAGGCCGCTCTTGATCTTGGTTTGCCGGTGATTGAATCCGATCCGAGCGAGGAAACGTTCATTTCCGAACTTGCTGCGACCGGTGCCCAGGCCGCGGCAGTGGTGGCATATGGCAAAATCCTGAAGCAGGATGTGCTCGACGCGCTGCCGATGGGATGGTACAACCTGCACTTCTCGCTGCTTCCGCAGTGGCGTGGCGCGGCTCCCGTGCAGCGTTCCATTTGGGCGGGCGAGAAGGTGACCGGAGCCACGGTGTTCCGCATCGTGCGAGCCATGGATGCCGGTCCGATTCTGGCGCAGTCCACTGTGGAAATCGGAGCGCATGAAACGGCGGGTGAGCTGCTGAACCGTCTTGCCGAGGATGGTTCCCGTTTGCTTGCCGCCTCGCTGCAGGCCATGGCCGACGATCAGATCGCGCCTGTGGAACAGCCTGCCGGCGCATATGAGGTGGCTCAGAAGATCACGGTTGAAGACGCGCATATTCGTTTCGACATTCCTGTATTCGCGGTGGATCGTCAGATTCGAGCCTGCACGCCCAATCCGGGCGCATGGTGCGAACTGCACGCCAATGCCGAATCAGAACCGGCCACGTTGCATGTGTTGCGTGCGCAGGGCGCCGATATGAGCAATCCCAACACACCCGTTTCGCTAGAACCAGGGCGGATCGTGGCCGGAAAAAAGAACGTGTGGGTGGGTACTTCCTCAGATCCTTTGGAATTGCTGGAAGTCAAAGCCCAAGGCAAAAAAGCCATGCGTGCCGCCGATTGGGCGCGTGGCGCGCATCTCGACGGAGCCTACTGCAAGTAGTGTCGAATAAACGGATCATAACGATATTGCCGTGTGAACATCATCATTTCACACGGCAATATCGTTATCCTGCAATATCGGATTTTGCTATATCGCGACTCGGATCTATCGGGATTCGCATCATCGAAGAATGCGAATCAACGAAGAAAATCAAGAATCCGGGTCAAATCACGTTCGTTCACACGATGCGGAGCATCCGCCTGAACCGCAGGCTTGGCGCAGAACGCCACGCCAAGCCCGGCGGCATGAATCATCGGCAGATCATTGGCTCCATCGCCAACCGCAACAGTCTGACCCATGCTGATGCCCATGCGCGAAGCCCAATCACGCAGTGACTGCAATTTCACATCTTTCGTAACGATATCGCCAAGCACATGGCCGGTTAAACAACCATCAGCGGCTTCCAAACGATTCGCAATCCAAAAATCAAGATGCGCGTCGGCGGCAAGACGGTCCACGACTTCATGGAAACCGCCGGAAACCACGCCGACCTTCCAACCATGCGCATGCAAAGCGTCAATCAAATCAAGCGCCCCCTGTGTGAAATGCACGCGACGATACACATCATCGAACACCGAAGTCGGCAGATCCTTAAGCAGCGCAACACGAGCCTGCAACGCCTCGCGAAAATCAAGTTCGCCATTCATCGCACGTGCGGTAATCGACGCGATCTGCTCGCCAATTCCAGCGGCGGCGCCCAGCTCGTCGATGACTTCCTCATCGATCAGCGTGGAATCCACATCCATCACCAGCAGTCCAGGCTGGGAAAGGGTGGGAGTGGGCGCAATGTTTGGCGATTCTTGTTCAAGCATGGTTTTGATTGTCGGAAATCATGAGGACAATGGGTATTCTTAAGGGTTGAGCATGTTGAATGCGAATGCGCCATGACATGACGAAATGACGGAACGGCTCGAAACGCATTCGGTGGAAAGCGAGGCTGATGAAATGGATCAACGTGATGAGACGTTGGCGTCGTTGGGTGAGGCCAACGACCAGTTGATGGCCAAGAATCATGCGTTGGCCAAGGCGTTGAGCCGTGCCACCCAGGAGCTCACCAAGGCCAAGGCCCAGCTGAACCAGTTGGCGGGACCGCCCATGACCTTCGCCACCATGGTTCGCGTGCATTCCTCTCGCACGGACGAACAGGGGGTACAGCATGCCAGCGCCGAGGTGATTTCCGGAAGCCGTCGCATGATCGTGCCGGTTGCGGCGAATGTGCAGGCATCCAGGCTTGAGGCTGGGCGCACGGTGCTGCTCAACGAGAACATGGTGGTGGTTTCGCAAGCCGGCACCGATGCTGTGGGCGCAGTGCGCACGGTGAAGCAGGTCATTGATGATGGGCGATTGCTGGTCGCGGATGGCGGCGGAAACGTTGCGTTGGTCCGCCGTTCGGGAGCGCTGTCGAAAACTTCGATCAATGTGTCCGACCGTGTTACGGTCGATTCGTCCATGAGATTCGCGCTTGCGTTGGTTCCCGCGCAGGATGATGCCGACTTGGTGCTTGAGGAAGTGCCGGATGTCACGTTCGCTGATATCGGCGGTTTGGATGAGCAGATCGAACGTATTCGCGATGCCGTGCAAATGCCGTTCCTGCATCGCGAACTGTTCGAACGTTATGATTTGAAGCCGCCGAAAGGCGTGCTGCTGTATGGGCCTCCAGGCAATGGAAAGACGCTGATCGCCAAGGCTGTGGCCAATGCGCTCGCCGAAGGCGCTGCCGGCGGTCGTGGCGTGTTCCTGTCGGTGAAGGGGCCGGAACTGCTCAACAAGTTCGTGGGCGAGTCGGAACGCCTGATCCGCATGATTTTCAAGCGCGCGCGTGAGCGTGCGGCGGATGGCAAACCGGTGATCGTGTTCATTGACGAGATGGACTCGCTGCTGCGCACTCGTGGATCCGGCGTGTCGTCGGATGTGGAAACCACTATTGTGCCGCAGTTTTTGGCTGAACTTGATGGCGTGGAAACGCTTGGCAATGTTATGGTCATCGGCGCTTCGAACCGTATCGACATGATTGATCCGGCGGTGTTGCGTCCTGGTCGTTTGGATGTGAAGATTCGTGTGGAGCGTCCGAAAGCGGCTCAGGCGGCGCAGATCATCCGCCATTATCTGACCGACGATTTGCCGTTGGTGCCAGGGGTGGATGCGAAGGCTTTGATTGGGGTGCTGGTCAGCGATATCTATTCGACGGACGAGCATCGGTATCTGTGCGACGTGTGTGATGAGCATGGGCAATGGCATCCGATCTATCTGGCGGATGTGGTGTCGGGTGCGGTGCTGAAAAACATTGTGGATCGTGCCAAAACCCGTGCTGTGAAAATCTCCATCGAAAGCGGACAGCCGGCGGCGATTGGCGTCGATCTGTTGGCGAAGGCCGTCGACGAGGAGTTTCTTGAAACCCGCGATGCGGTGTTGGACGCCAATCCGGAACAGTGGAGCCGTATCAGTGGTTTGGAAGCAGGGCGCATCACCCGTATACGACCAGTCGAATAATGCTGGCAGGCAACGCGAAATCAGACGAAGGGAAGTCGTATCAATGAGCGTTCGTCGAATCATGGGCACGGAAACGGAATACGCGGTTTCCGCTCTCGGAATGGAGCATTACAATCCGGTGAAGCTATCGTTCGATGTGGTCGGTGCCGCGGTGAACGAACAAACCAAGCATATTCGCTGGGACTATCGGCAGGAGGATCCGGTCAACGACGCCCGCGGCACCAGGCTGGAACGTGCATCCGCGCATCCTGATCTGTTGACGGACGCTCCGCAGCTCAACATCACCAATGTGATTGCAGTCAATGGCGGCCGTGTGTATGTGGATCATGCGCATCCTGAATATTCCGCGCCCGAAACCGATGATCCCTTCGATGCCGTGCTCTACGACCATGCCGGCGATCTCATCATGCGTGAGTGCGCGCGCAAAGCCAGCGAACAGAACGGTATCGCAATCGCGCTGCACCGTAATAATGTCGACGGCAAAGGTGCAAGCTGGGGCACCCACGAAAATTATATGATGCTGCGTTCGGTGCCGTTTGACCAAGTTGCGAAACTCATGACGGCACATTTTGTAGCGAGACAGATTTTTACCGGATCAGGTCGCGTCGGTATCGGCGAACGAAGCGAAACCGCCGGATACCAGCTCAGCCAGCGCGCCGACTATTTTCATATGAAAGTCGGTTTGCAGACCACATTCGACAGGCCGATCATCAATACTCGAGACGAATCGCACAGCACGGATGCATACCGTCGATTGCATGTGATTGTCGGGGACGCCAATCGTATGGATGTGCCGCAGGCGCTGAAACTCGGCACCACCAGCATGCTGCTGTGGCTGCTTGAGCATGCCGACGAGGCGGGATTGAACATAGACGAAGCGTTGGAGCCAATCATGCTCGCCGATCCGGTGAGCGCCATGCACGAGGTGTCTCATGATTTGACATTAGGTGCCATGTTGCCGCTGGAATATGGCGGCGAGACCTCGGCATGGCAGATTGAGGTCACCCTGCGTGGCCTGGTGTATGCTGCCGCTGCCGTGATCTATGGAACCGACACGTCCGGTGAACCGGCATGGTCTGACCGTTCGACCCGTAACATCATGGCGATGTGGGGGCAGGCGCTCGCCGATGTGGCTGCCATCAGGCATGCCGATGATGATGCGCGTTTGACGATGCGCGAGCAAGCTGGCCGCATTGAATGGCTATTGAAATGGCAGTTGTTGGAGAAGCTGCGTCGTAAAATTGGCTCCGGTTGGGATGATGCGCGTATTGCGGCCGTCGATTTAAAGTGGGCTGCGATTGATCCCGCTGACTCGATTTTCGATCGGTTGCGTGCCCAAACGGAGCGGCTGTTTACGGACGGGCAGTTGGTGCAGGCTTCGGTGGAAGCGCCTTCCGATACCCGTGCTTGGTTGCGTGCCGAAATGATTCGTCGTTTTCCAGAACAGGTTGTGGCCGCATCGTGGTCGCATCTTACGGTGCGCCATCGAACGATTGGTGATAATACCGTGGAGAATCCGATGGTCTCATTGGATATGTCAGACCCTCTGAAATATAGCAAATCTCAATGTTCCCGCTATTGTGAGCGTGTCCAAGATGCGGCGTCGATTTTGGAAATGTTACGGTGAAATGCAATCTGTGCGGGTAACATTGCCATCAATTGGTCGCGAAGAACGACCATTGACAACAGGTAACATCATCCCGGTATTTTGAGGAGAGGACGTGCCGGGACTGTACAGAGGAAACGAAAAGGCATATCTATGGAACTGAGGCAAATCGCCCTCGAAGTCGCACGCATCCTGCAGGACGCAGGCAAGCATGCGTTGAACGACCAGATGAATCCGCACGACATGAGAAAACTGGAAGTGTCCGAAGACTGCTTCCACTTCACTTCAGACACCGACAAGCGCCTGCAGCAGTTCATCAGCAACCGCCTGACCTATGTCAACGTGTTCGACGGCTTCTGGCAACTTCGCCCTGAACAGTGCTATCCCGGCCAGCGATACTGGTGTGTGGGTGGCATCGACGGCGTGATCAATTTCGCGCGAAGCATGCCGGAATGGGCCATCACCGTGACATTGTTCGAATTCAACGACCAGTGCTCCGCACAGCCGATCCTTTCGATTGTGCACGCTCCGGCGCTGGGATTGACGTATCTTGCGGTGCGTGGATCCGGCGCGATTCGTATTCGCAAGACTCCGTTGGGAGACAAACGCGAAAAAATCATTCCTTCCACCACGTCGTCCCTCGATGGTTCGGTGGTGAGTTTCGGCATGTCTCCGGTATCGTCCGAATCGCAGCGTGCGCTCGATGTGGTGGCGAAGATTGCCGGACGTCCTGCCGATATTAAACGTGTCGGCCCGGCGTCCCTTGATTTGTGCAAGGTGGCCGACGGTACGTACGATGCGTATTTCGAACCGCACTTGCATGAGTGGGACGTACCTGCCGTGTCTGCTGGTGCTGTGGTGATTTGGGAGGCGCAAGGCCATCTGACCCAGTGGAACGGCGAAAGCGTTCACTGGCGCCAGGAGAACGATGTGATGGCCACCAATGGTCTGATCACCAATGATCTGAGCCAGTATTTGGCATAGTGTTGCATGCTGCGCCACACCTGGTATAAGGTGTGGCGCAGCGTTTTTTTGCAGGTTTGCAACCGGAAGTTACAGGGAGGAATGTCATGCCTCAGGAATTTGAACAGGCTCAATCCGCATCCGCAGGCCAAGAGGTGGGTGACATTGTCGAATCCGCCGGCGTACAAGTCGACGGAACCGCTGATGCGTTGGATGCCGTGCTTGACGATATCGAATCGGTGCTCGAGTCCAATGCTGAGGAATATGTCGGTAGTTTCGTGCAAAAAGGCGGCGAGTGATGCCGCAGCTGCGAGACAGCGGCAATCATTCCTCGTCACCGCTTGATGCGGGAACGTTGCGTGAGGTTCATTCTTTCGCTCGTATTTTCGGCATTGAAACGGAATACGGCGTCAGTGTGACCGGTGCGGATGTGCCATGCGACGCCAGCCAGACGGCAATGATGATGTTCCAGCCGATCGTTGCCTCCGCGCGATCGACCAATACGTATATTGAAAACGGGTCGCGACTGTATCTTGATGTCGGATCGCATCCTGAATATGCCACGTCCGAGGCCTGCGATCCCATGGACGCCCTTGCCGTGGATGCGGCCGGCGAACTGGTGATGCGCGATCTTGCGTTGGACGCCCAGCAAAGGCTTCGAGCCACGCATGGGCCACGTGCCACAGTGCATGTGTTCAAAAACAATGTGGATTCCGCAGGGCATTCCTTCGGCTGCCATGAAAACTATCTGGTACGTCGTTTTGTGCCGTTGGACGTCATCGAACACGAATTGCTGCCGTTCCTGATTACCAGGCAGCTGTTCACTGGCGCAGGCAGGGTGACGGAATCAGGTTTCCAGATCACGCAGCGTGCCGATTTTCTGGATGAGGCTGTTTCATCGGCGACCACAAGATCGCGTCCAATGGTCAACACGAGGGATGAGCCGCATGCCGATCCCGACGCCTTCCGAAGGCTGCATGTGATCATCGGCGATTCAAACCGTTCTCAATGGGCCACGATGATGAAGCTGGCCACCACGCATCTGGTGCTGTGCGTTATCGAACAGGCTGGGCGTGAAGGACGTGAGTCGGGATTCTCGCGGTTCGCGTTCGCGGACGCCGGTGCCGCAAACCGTGCGGTCAGTCGCGATATGAGCGGCGTGAATGCTTCGTTTGCCATGGCCGATGGATCGACGTTGCAGGGTGGTGCCGTAGCCATGCAGGAACGTTATCTACAGGCTGTGGAACAGTTCGTGGATGAGCATCCGGAAGTGGCTTCGTCGTTGCCTCGCGCCGATGTGCACGATGTGCTTCGCCAGTGGCGCAATACGTTGGAAGCGTTCCGTTCCGGCAATGCAAATGCTTTGGGAGACAGAGTGGACTGGGTGTGCAAGTACCGCCTGTTTGAAGCGTTACGTGCCCGTTCCAGTGCGGATCTTCCGCTGAGCAAGCTGGAACAGTTGGATCTGGACTATCATGACGTGGCCAATGGCGCGTTGTATGCGTCGTTGCTTCGCCGTGGTGCCTTGCGTTCGCTGATTGACGGTCGTGAGGCGCAAAAGGCGCGTACCATGCCGCCGGCGGATACTCGTGCCGCATTGCGCGGCAGATTCGTCAGTGCGGCCAAATCGCATGGCGCGCAGTATTCCTGCGATTGGACCAGACTATCGTTGCATGCGCCGCGGAAGATGGATATGGTGCTGCTGGATCCGTTCCAATGCAGGGAGAATGAGGATTTCCAAGCCATGATTGGCGCTTTGGAGTAAGCGATGGTGGCAATGGGAAACGTCGATGGGAGTGGGGTGTGGCCGACAAGCTTCGGTCACACCCCACTCCCATATCGGTATGTTCTCCTGAATTGTTTTGCGATTGCGCTGCGGTCGCTTTCGTTTTTGATTGGCTTGAATCAGGCTTCGCCGCGATATTTCGCCATCATCTGCGATTGCAGCTGTTGCGCGCTTGGCGGCGTCCATGTGATGGCATCCGCGCCCGCTTCGATGGTGGCGAGGATGCGATCTTCGGATCCGCCTCCCGATGCCAGGATCGGTATTTCCGGATGATGCGCACGTATGCTTGCCACGACTTGCGCGGTGCGTGCTCCGGCTGCGACGTTGATGATGGCCGCACCGGCGAGAATCTTGCATTCGGTGATTTCGTCGTCTTCCGTGACTGTTGCGATAACGGGAATGTCGACCATGGACATGGTGGTTTCGATGGTTTCCGCGGGTGCCGGCGCGTTGATGACGACGCCTGCCGCACCTTGCATTTCAGCCACCATGGCCAGCTCGGTCACACGCGGACCGGTGGTGGTGCCTCCTCCGACGCCTACGAAAAGTGGCATTTGTGCCACAGTGAGCAACGCCTGTGTGATCACCGGTTCTCCAGTGAACGGGTAGACGGCGAGAATGGCGTTGGCATTGGTATTACGGATGATCGCAGCGTCGGTGGTATAGGCGAACGATTTGAGCGTATGGCCTTTGACTGTGATGCCGCCGCAATGTTGCGATATGACTGCGGGTACTCTCGCATTGGGGGAGGAGAGGCGACCTTCGATGCGTGCGGTTCCATAACGGGTTCGTGACACATGTGGTGTTGTGGAATGCTGTTCCACGGCCACGGCTTCACTGGGAGTGAACAGGGATCGTTTGTCGATGCGGATTGGTTTGGGGGCATTTGCTTCGGGAATGGTCTCCTGCTCGTCGCTCATTCCTGCACCTCCGTATCTGTGTGATTCAGCATAAGGAATTCATGGATGGCTTTGCGTCGCTCGACAACCTCTTCATCGAGAATCCTGGTGTCGGTGTTGTCGATGATACGCTGCAAAAGTTCGCTGAGGGTGGAAAGATCCTCGGTGCTGAGGCAGTCAAGCATGTGCGTTGCCGTGTCATGGCTTTTGGGAAGCTGTTGCAGCGGTGGCACGCCACGACGTGCCGCTTCGACGTTGCATACTCGTGTGGCGGCTCGTAGCGCGGTCTGTGTGCGTGTGGCCTTCAGCTTGGTATGCAGCAGCAGAATGTTCAATTCATGCAGTTGATTGATGACTTCCTCGCGTTGATCGGTCATGTCTCTCTCCATCTATATGGACACGATGTCTAATATATATGCATAGTGTAGCGCAGAATGACGCTTGTACAAGTGTCATGAACGACGAAAGCCCCGACCGTCATGGTCGGGGCTTTCGTCGTGTAAGCAACATATCAGTACATGACTTACTTGGTGACAGCCTTCTTCAGCAGGGAGCCGGCGGAGATGCGAACGCCGTAGGTTGCCGGAATCTCGATGGTCTCGCCGGTGCGCGGGTTGCGTCCGGTGCGGGCGGCGCGCTTGACGCGCTCAGCGGAGAACAGGCCGGTCAGCTTCAGGCCTTCGCCGGACTGCATCGCCTCGACGAACACGTCCTGGAAAGCGTTCACAGCTGCCTCAGCCTGTGCCTTGGTCAGGTTGGACTTCTGAGCGATCTTCGAGACGAGATCAGACTTGTTGTATGCCATAAAGCATCCTTCTTGGGTCAGGGGACATTCTGATTACGAACATCCACGTTCTCTATGATATTAGCGCACTCTTATGAGGAAAATGGCATTTTACAAGGGTTTTGGTCGCTTTTTTGAAAATCAGGGGGAAAACAAAGTGTACGGGGGTGTTTGTCAGATCAAATTATGCATGTCAAGCCATTTCATGGCCAACGCACCGACCGGAATACGCAACCAGTAGAAGGCGATTCGGTAGACAAGAGTAGCGGAAACCGCGATGGAGGAGGGGATGCCCACGGCAGTGAACGCCACCGACAGCACGGCCTCCACGGCACCCAGACCGCCAGGAGTGGGAACCGCGGAGCCCAAAGTGTTGGCAAGCAGGAAAATGAAGGTGGTTTCCGCAGGATTCGTGTGGTATCCAAACGCCATCAATGCTGCCCAGAATCCCAGTCCTGTCGCAAGGTTAAGCACCAGTGCGCCGGCAATGCCAAGGGCCAGTTCCTTTGGCCGTGCAAGCACATTGACCAGGTTGCGCGCGTATGCTTTGACCACTGGAAGGTATTTCTCGGTCACCAAATGACGCACTGGAGGAATCGCCATGGCGGCCGACACAACCAACGCGACGATGGCGATCACCATGATCAGCGTATTGGTCGGAATCATGCCGGACAATGTGTTGCGGCCGGTGAATAGGCCAATCGTCAGCAACAACACGATGGTAGTGCCTCCCTGTACGGCCCAGACCGCGCTCATAACCGCGGTCGCAGCCGTACTGCGATAGCCGCTTTTACGAAGGAACTGCAGGTTGACGAATGCTGGACCGACGCCGGCCGGCATGGACACCGCAGTGAAACCGGACGCCATCTGAGAGCAATACAAGCCGATCGTGTTGCGTTTATCGGAATCCATGAACACACCCAAGGTGATAGCGGAACCAAGCCACGCCACAAAGCCAAGCGCGACGCAAACCAACGCCATGGCGAGATTGGCGTCTCTGACGGCCTTGATCATTTCGGCCGGCTGAATCTGGGTGAACACCACATATACGGCGACCACCAGCAGCGCAATCGCAATGAACGAGCGAAGACTGAACCGGGAAAGCGTGACTTTTTCCATGGAATCCGCGACATCCTGCGGAGCGAGCGCCGAAATACGCGTACGTAAATCGGTAAGCACATGCTTGTCCCAGCCAGGCAATGCGCGCGTGGAAGCGGGAATGGCAGCCTTCTGTATGAAGGGTGCCAAATCGATCAGCTGCTCGTCTCCCCAAGTCCTGCGAGCGCAGGCGATCGCACGATCATTGCCATTGAGTGTGGCAAGAAGAACCAGCAACTGCACTTTGTCGAGTGCGAAGTTCGGAGCGGAACTGCCATAATCGCCATTATGCCAACCTGCGATTACCGGATGCCCGTTTTCCATGCGGGACAGGGTTTCCGGAGTGATGCGACGATGGGTGAAGCCATGATGGTGTGCTGTGGTGAGATATTCCATGAACGCTTCCATATCATGGTCGGACATGGTGTTTTGGTTGCATTCCAATGGCATGCGGTTGCGGTGGAACACCAGAATGGAGGATTCTCCATAATCGGCCACACCATACACGCGCGGAGTTTCCAAACCGGCATTGGACAGGCCGAGAATCATGGCGTAATGATGGTGCATGGCGTCAACCGAGGAACGGTCACGACGCATGGAAACACCGGTCAGGCGAAGCCACTGCCATACTTGGTTGAGATATCCGGCCGCATGCACTTGATTGTCGAGTACGGAAACGGTGTATTGCTTGCCGTCATAGTCGACAACATCGTAAATACGGGAATTTTCGGTCAGATCGTCATCCAGCGTGGCCTTCAATACTCCCGAATCGACGTAGGGGGCGACTCGGCGGGTGAGCAATGATGTGTCAATACCGATGGAACGCAATGATTGCGCGATTTGTGATCCCCACGCGCCATTGTTCTGCGTGCCTATGGCGAAACGGATCAGCATGCCGATAACACGGCCTATGGCGTAGGATGCGATGACGCCAGCCAGTGAATTCCATGAAAGCACGACCATCAGCACTGCCACTGCATACAGCACGTTCCAGCCCCATTTGGTGCATGAGCGGATACGCCGAGGGCCGGAGACGGTGAGGAACGATGCCATGGCGGCATAAAAATCGGGGAGCAGTCCAGTGCCTACGGATGTGCTGTTGGATTGCAGTGGAATGATCAGCATGGTATTGCCGGAGTTGCTGATCAGCGCGGATATGCCCCACACCGCAAAGAATCCGAATATGAGGGAAACCACGGAAATCACGCTTTGCAGCCACTCTTTGGAAGTAAGCAGCTGGATGAGCACGCTGACGGTGATGCATACGATGGCAAGCTGCTGCAATAATGCCGAGGGAACATCCATCAGCCAGCTGACCACGCGGCCGGCGGAATGAACGTCGGATTCCACGCCGGACGCGGTGCCATGCAAGTACACGGAGAACAGAATCACGCCTATGCCGAGCACCAAGGCGAAGAATGCGTGCGTCAGATCGGCGAAATCACGACTGCGCTTCGGCGGCACATCGTCGATATGCGGGGCGGGCTTATTGACTGCAGGGGAGTGAGACACTGTTGACTTGCTCCATACGTGAGATTGGCTTCAGGTGGGTCATATCGCCCCACTGCATTCGATAATACGCCCTGAGGGTGGCTACGAAATACGCGGCCACCCTCAGGGCGTATGGTTTTGGTACTTATTTGACAGCTTCGGTTCAGCGGTCGAAATCTACCAGTTTGCTGGCGACGCCGGTATATGTTGCCGGAGTCAGCGCCTTCAGACGAGCCGTGGTAGCGTCATCGAACGCCTGCTGATCGATGAACTGCTCGACGGCTTCCTTGGAGATCTCATGGCCGCGCATAAGCTCCTTGACCTTCTCGTACGGCTTGTCCATGCCCGGCAGGCCGGCAAGTTCGCAGGCGCGCATGGCGGTCTGGATCGGCTCGCCAAGCACCTCCCAGTTGGAGTCCAGCTCGGCTTCGATGGCGATGTCGTTCGGATGGATGGAGTTCAGACCGCCCATCAGATTGTTGAGCGCGAGCACGGAGTAGCCCAACGCGGAGCCGATGTTGCGTTGCGTGGTGGAATCGGTCAGATCGCGCTGCCAACGGGATTCGACCAGCGTTGCGGACAGCGTGTCGAGCAGCGAGCAGGAGATCTCCAGATTGGCTTCCGCGTTTTCGAAACGAATCGGATTGACCTTGTGCGGCATGGTGGAGGATCCGGTAGCACCCTTGACTGGAACCTGGGCGAACACGCCACGGGAGATGTACATCCACACATCCACGCACAGGTTGTGCAGAATGCGGTTGGTGTGGCTGATGGTGCCATACAGTTCGGCCTGCCAATCATGCGATTCGATCTGAGTGGTGAGCGGATTCCACATCAGACCCATGCGGTTGGTGACGAATTCGCGGGAGACGGCCACCCAATCGACATCCGGGCATGCGGCCAAATGCGCGCCGAACGTGCCGGTAGCGCCATTGATCTTGCCGAGATATTCCTGAGCCCTGACCTTGTTCAGCTGGCGGTTCAGACGGTACACGTACACTGCGAGTTCCTTGCCAAGCGTGGTCGGTGTAGCAGGCTGGCCGTGCGTTAACGACAGCATGGCCTTGTCACGGTATTCCTCAGCCTTCTGAGCCAAATGGTCGACGATGGCCTGAGCGCCCGGCAGCCACACATTCTCGATGCCGTTTTTCACGCAGCGGGCGATGGATAGGTTGTTGATGTCTTCGGACGTGCATGCGAAATGTACCAAAGTCTTCAGGCCGGTCAGCTGGGTGTCGTGGCCAAGCACGTCGGCGGCCTTGTCGAGCTGGTCGTCGATGTAGTATTCCACGGCCTTCACATCATGATGGGTCTTTGCCTCATGGGCGGCGTGTTGCGCGATACCCTCGGCGCCGAACTCCTCAGGAATGGCGCGCAGGAACGCCTGTTCCTCATCGGTGAGCGGCTTGACGCCGGGAACGATGGTCTGGTTGCCGTTGCCCTCGAAACCGTTGGCCAGCAGAATCATCCATTCGACTTCGACGCGCATGCGCTCGCGGTTCAACGCAGGTTCGCTCAAATATTCGACAAGCGGAGCGGTCTGCTGATGGTAGCGGCCGTCAAGAGGGGTCAATGCGATTGCAGGGGAGATATCAGTAAGCTTCATAGACTACAGCATACGTTCAGCCGTAAACGAAAGTTGCGTATCTGTCCGCTCGGTGGATGGCTTTCATGATGTATGCCGTGATACCGTTCTTGTTGCGCCGTGGCTGCAGTGTTTTTTCATTTGCTCATGCGCCCTTCGAAATACATGACTTCCTGCAGATCGCCGTCGATGATCTCATCGAAATGCCGTTCGTGGGTGTTCACTGCGGTGGATCCCATGTCCGTTGCGTTCTGGTATGCGGCTTGGTGATATTTGAGCCAATGCGTGATTTCCTTGTTGTCTGGAGCGTCTGTGACGGGAGTGCCTGCGAACGTTGATTCCTGGTTGCTGCTGGATTTGCTTGCGGTGCCGCGTACGGTCAGCCAATGGTCGGAACTGGGGTTGGCGGCGCCATCGAGGGCCGCCACGAGCTCGTCGTCCATTTCCACGCTGGTCACCCATGTTTTTTCCGGAATCGGATGATTGGCGACGGGCGACCCGGCGGTAACCACATGTTCGATGTCATAATCGTCTTTCAGGTCCGAGGCGATGGTGGCGGCAACGATGCCACCTTGCGAATGTCCGATCAATGCGACGGGCTCATTGGATTTGATGCCGGCCTGTTTCATGGCTTCCTGCACCATTCGCGCACTGTCCGCTTCCATGCGTTGCTTGCTGTCCGAACTCATGAGTTCGACGTTTTGCGGCCACCCAAATGGAGAATCGTGCTTGCCGTCTGTGCCTGGAATGGTGACGAGCCATGAGTTGGTTCCGTCGGATTTACGGTATTTGGAGATGGCGATGGTGCCGTAGTCAAGTCCGCTGTCGAGATCGGTCTTGCCGAGACGTTCCTCGGCAAGACGTCGAAGATCCTCCATGGCCTCTCCGACATTATGCGATTCACGCACCACTTCGGTTTTCGGATGGACTTGGGTGACGGTGAGATTGTTGCCCTGGATCAGGTTGTAACCGCGCGACGATGCCTTGGAGATGGTGCCGGCTGCATGGTTGACCTCATCGGTACGCAGCAGGCCTTTGGCCTTGCCGTATCCGCTGACCGCGGCGCCGGCCGCGCTCATGATGCCTTCCTGCGCCCAATCCAACGAGTCCAGCAGATATATGGGATTGGATTTGCCCTCATTGGTGGATCCCATCACATATCCCAAGGCGGACATGGCTGCGCCGGCGAGTATCGATTCCTTCGGGAACGATGTGATCGCCACTTGCAGCAGTTCGTTCAGTGTTCTTCTGCCAGCGTCGTCGACTTGGGAATATAACGATTGCGCGCGAATGATCAGCGCCGATAGCTCAGACAATCTTGCCGCCATGGCTCCCAGCGCGCTTGCATGGGCGTCACATTGTTCGACGAGCTGGTCGTATGGCAGTTCGATGTGATCCGTGGCATTGCAATAGGGGCTTGATCCGGACAGCGAGGCGATGGCCGACGACGCATAGGGGTAGGAGGAAAGCTGAAGGCTCAATGCCCGGACTGAATCATGGGCGCGGTTCAGAGCGTCGGCTTGATGGCTGAGGGCTTTTGCCGCGCGCATATATGCCTCGGTTTCCTCCGTGGAGTATTTGCATCCGCCGCTGACTTTGGCGGTCACTTCCCAGCTCATGCCGCACCTACTGCCCATAGGAGACGCAAGGTGGCGTTGATCGAATCCCGTAACGTCAGGGATTGCTTGCGTAACTCATCAAGCCGCGCGCGGTATGATTCGGCGGCGGTTCCTGTCCAATCGGGCAATGAACTGGATGCGAGCGTGGCGTCAAGATCGTCAAGATGTTTCGATATGGATGTGAGCTTGGCATTGACGAGCAGTTGGGTGGTTCGCACGCCAGCACGGCAATGGCATGGCATGCCTGGCGTTGAGGCCAAGGTGTTGATGAGGTTGAACCCCAGTCCGGGAATAAACGGATAGGTGATTGATGCGTTCATAGCTATATTGGAGCACATCGGGCGGTTGCCCAAGCCGGCGAACAAGGCTTGTGGTCGGAGGACGGGCGAAAAGCACGATGTCGGCGTGTCATCGTTGAAAAATCAACAAAAACACGCCGACATGCCTGTGGATAACTTCCTGAAATAAGCCCCCTTACCAGGGTTTTGCGGGCGAAGATGTTTGGTTGGAATCCTGCTTGGCCGCCGAACCGGAATCATCGGAATCGGACTGGGCGGACTGTGCGTTCTGGGCCAGAAGCTCCTCCACCTTCTGACGCTGCTCGTCAGTCAAGGTTCCTCCGTTGCCTTGGCCTCCATCGGTGACGGATTGCCCACCTTCGATGGCTGTGTCGGCCTCGGTGCCGTCGGCATGCTGCATCTCTTCGATTTTCTTGCGTATGGATTCGGTCAGTTTTGCCGAAACTTCGGCATTATGCTCGATGGATGTGCGTACGTTTGGCAGCAACAACATGCCGGCCGCGCCAGCTTCACGGAATTGCGCGTCGGTCTGCTGCTGTTGGGTCTGCAATTTGTCGAAATCGGCGTCTTGCTGTTGGCTGGCTTTGATATTCGCATTCAGACTGTCCGTGGCCTGGTTGTAGTTGCTGACGGATGCGAGATTCACTATGCCAAGCACGCCCACAATAACCGATATGGCTGCGATGACGGCGATGGCGATGCGAACGGGCAGCGATGCACGCGCTGTAACGGTTGTGCTCACAGCAGCCTCCTTGATTGCGTGATCCATGCCCCGGCCTCGAACGTCAGCAGCAGCGCTACGGCAATGGCGAACGGCCAGACCATGGCGACGGTTCTTGTGCGTTGCTTGGATGTCTGCGTGACACGCCATTTGCTGGATGCCTCTTTGGAATCCCCGCCACTCATGGTCGTCGTGGCATTGAGCTGGATGGCGGTTCCACTGAGCTCGTCGGCGATGGCGTTCATTTCGTCGGCATTCATACGGGACACGCCAGGCTCGCCGGTTTCCGGATCGGTGACCCATTGCGTGTCGCCTTCCTCCACGCCATCGCCGGTCACGGGGATATTGCCTCCCTGCTCGCTGCCCACGGCGACGGTGAACGCATCGGAAAGGTAGCGTCGCAACGATGAGAACGTTCGGCGTGTTTTCGACGAGGTCTGCTCGCCATCCGAAATCAGGTACAGCACGATCGCATCATCGGGATGCTGATCGTGAATCGACTTGCATGTGAGCAACAACTGGTCAATCGGCACATCCAAGGTCGAACCGGCCGAAATGGAAGTCGATTCCGGTGCAAGCGTGTCCGCCCAATTATCGATCGCCTTCGAATCAGGCGTCAACGGAACATCCAACGTTCCCGAAGCGCCGAATCGCAATGCCGCGAAACTGGAATTCGGATACATGGCGGCAATATCCTTCACCGCCTGCTTGGCAACATCCAAGCGGCTGAGCTGTTCGTCGGAACCATACTGCGCGTCCGCGACCGCCATGGAACCGGTCACATCTACCGCCACCACCACATCGGTGGTGTTAATCGCACGGCTGTTCGTGGACGAGACGATGCTTGGCGTCAATGCCATGATGGCCACCAGCGCACAAATCATCGATCGTCTTGCGCAAGCCCAGACGGTTTCATCGCTTTGGCTGCGTCTACGGATATGAAGCACAATCTGCGCGACTGCGCAAACCAGCATGATCACGCAGATCGCCGTGCCTAAAGGCCATCCCAAAGCAGGGGAGAGCGTCAGATTGGTCATCGCCTCAACCTCCAAGCCAAGAGCAGCCAAATCACTATCGCCACTGCCAATGCCAGCGTCCACCATCCCGGTGCGTCCGATATTGCGGCCTTGCTGCTTGCCGCGCTGTCATGGTTGCGCCGCGATTCGATTTGCTTGACCAGCTCAGCCACGGAAGCGCCGTTCGATTGCGTGAGAAACACGCCGCCATGCGATTCGATTTCGGATTCGAACTGTTTGGTCGTCTGTTCCGATTCGCTTTGCTGCGGTCCGGAGAACAGTCCGTCCACGGTAATTTCCGCCTGTTTGGTCAGGTCAAGAGCCTCCTGAAGCGTGTATGTCGGATCTCCGGAAACGACATTGTCGGTGGCGAGCACAATGGAAGCGGCACGTTGACGGGATGCGGTCTCGGCGTTGGAACTGCCGTAGGCGAAACCTGGCAGCATGGCTGCGCAACTCACCACGCCGTCGCCGATCAGGGAAGTGGCCTCTTTACGATTCTGCGTACCTTCCAGCCAGTCGGAAATCGCTTGGTAATCGCTGTCTTTCATCTTGTCGATATCATCCTGCGATTCGACGCCTTTCAGTATCGTGCTGGTCTTGTCGAGCTGTTCGGACACCAATTCGTAATCGTCGGTCAACGGAAACACGGTACGTGACGTGGAATTGAAAATGCTCAATCCGATGCGCTCGCCCTTGAAATTGTCCACCAATGTGCGGTAGGTATCGATCACTTCGCGGTCGTATGGCAACGCCGAACCAGATACGTCCAAGCACAGCACGATGTCGCGGCTGCTCGCACGCTCCTCTCCCTCATCCACGGTGCTGGGGCGTGCCACCAGCGCTATCGCCAGCACCAGTGCCATCACCAACAGAACGACGGCGGCACGTGACATGGTGCGCCACTGCCGAAATAATCTCGATGCGGTTTCGGTGTTGAGATCGTCATCCAAACTGAACGTCCGCACGGATCCTGAGTCGTTATGCCTGCGTTTTGCGGACGCCAATACCATGATGGCGATGACGGCCAATGACGCAATCAGGCCTGCAAGGCCTACCCACGGCCAGTGCCATGACAATTCCATTCATCGCCACCTTTCCACAAGATTGGCAACCCACTCTCCAGCCTGTTCAACCGTGGCCTCTCTGGCCGTGTGATTGCGTTCGGCATCCGCGAATTCCGGCGGATACAATGCCTCGATGGTCTGCCTGAGCAGGGTGAGCCCATGCTGGTTGCCGGTCGTGCGAGGTGTCGCTTCAATATCGGTGAGCGTCTGATTGCGCACGTCGCTGCCGGTGGCCGTGGAGACGAAATCTCTGGCGATCGATGCGAGCAGGGCGAACGCTTCCTCTCTTCCGAGATCGCCGTTGGCATGACGGTCCACCACATCGTTGATGCGTTCATGCCATATCGACGTGCCCGTCGATGCGTCGTGACGTCCGCGATTGGTTTTCTTCGTTGGCTTGAGAGTTGGTTTCGACAGCCATACCACCAAGACGACAAGTGCCACGGCAAGGATGAGGCATACCGCGACAACGATGCCCAGCCCCGTTTCGATATGAATCGGGTCCAGTGTGTCGAAATCGTTGCGAGACAAGGCGATGTGATTCATGCTTTGCCTCCCAAGGTGAGTGAGGACGGCGCTTTGAGCTGATTGCGTGTGGAGCGAGATAGGGATGCGGATACCATCCGTACGAATTCCCGGAACATACGTTCGCTTGAATCGGCACGGATCACTGTGGAACCGCAACGATTCAGCTCATGTCTGATGGACGCGGACAGATATTCGCGATGCGTGCGAACCTCCTGCGCCGTTTTGCCGGTGCGCAGGAATGCCGGAATGCGGCGGTCGCTGCCCGCGTCGAATACGTCGCGCGCATGGCTATTGTCGAACGGATTAATGGTTGCGACATCGATGAGCACCATCGGATGGGTCCTTGCGATCCTGCGAATGGACTCCACATGACGTTCCTTAAGTGCGTGCTCATCGGTGGCGATCACCACCAACGCATCCCTGTCGCGAATGCGACGGGCGTACTCCAGCAAAGCGTCGATATTGCGAGGTTTGTTCCAATCACGCTGCAGCGCATTGTCCAACGTCTGTTCGAATTGCGTAAGTCCGCCATTGAATGGCACACGGGTGATCGAGCCTGAATCGCCGAATACTATGGACACTTCGTCACCACGACGCAGGCTGAGCGCCGCGAACATGCATAGGGCGTTGGCTGCGACCTGATGAACCTGTTCGCCGGAAACGCAGGTACCGGTCATTTCCTGTCCGACATCGAGCAAAAGCCAGGCGCGTGAAGTGGATGGGCGTTCGCGCTGCACCACCATGGGGCGGCCCACACGGGCGCTGGTCTTCCAATCAATCCGTTTTGCCTCGTCTCCAGGCTCATAGATGCGGATATCCATGACATCGTCGGCGCCGAAACGCTTGTCTGATGCGTGCACACCCTCAAGAACACCGAGCGCCTTGCGAACAGTCGGCAGGCTCAACGTGGTTCCGAGGGCTTCGATCTTACTGCGGATCGGATCTTCGGAACGAATTGCGTCGATCATGGAACGGGAACCGCCTGAACGATCGAGTCCACGACCTGATCGCTGGTGACGCCGTCGGCAAGGGCCTCGAACGTGAGCAGGATGCGGTGGCGAAGCACTTCATGTGTGAAGGCTTTGACGTCTTCCGGAATCACATAGTCGCGGCCTTGCATCAACGCGTTGGCCTGTCCGATGCGAGTCAGCGCGATGGACGCGCGTGGCGAGGCTCCGAGACGCACTAGTGTGGACAATCCCTGCACCGGCTTGGTGCCGGCTCCTCGGGATGTGGCAGTGATATCGACCGCGTATTTCATGATTGCGTCGGACACATGCACGCGACGGGCCGCGGCGCGCAGGAATTCGACATCGCTGATGGACACGACGTCACCGGTGAGCGTTCGTGAATCAAAAGTGTCGGAGCCGCGATGGGTGAGCATGGTGAGCATGCGCTGTTCCTCCTGCGCGGTCGGATACGTCATGACGGCTTTCATCATGAAACGGTCCATTTGCGCCTCAGGAAGGTTGAACGTGCCTTCCTCCTCGATTGGATTCTGTGTAGCGATGACCATGAACGGTTTCGGCAGTGCGATGCACTGGCCGCCGATGGTGGTGGCTCCTTCGGCCATGGCTTCAAGCATGGCCGATTGGGTTTTTGCGTTTGAACGGTTGATTTCGTCGAGCAGCACGAAGTTGGCGTGGATCGGGCCGATCTGCGTGGAGAACTTCTGCGTCGCGAAATCGAAGACCTGGGTGCCCACCAGATCGGATGGCATCAGATCAGGCGTGCATTGCACTCGCTTGAACGATCCGGACACGGAAGTCGCCAGCGTCTGCGCGGCCGTGGTCTTGGCCAGACCCGGTACGGATTCGATGAGAATATGTCCGCCTGCCACCAGCGTGGTGATCAGCGATTCACGCAGGTTGTCCTGTCCAACTAGGGTCTGCGCGAAGCGTGCGCGGATGCACGTGCCGAGCTGTTTCGCCCGGTTGATGTCCTCTGGGGGCAACGTGCTCGGTTTGGTGACGGCCGGCATTGGAACGGGGGTTGGTGTCGGTACCGGATTCTTCGGAGGGAATAAAGCCATAGTTGCTACTGTAACGGGTCAAGCTGACGGGAGGGACCAGTCCACAGGCTTCTCGCCTGCGGCGATGAGCGCTTGGTTGGCGCGGGAGAACGGTTTTGAACCGAAGAATCCGTATCGCGCGGACATAGGACTCGGATGAGGTGAGGCGATAATATATGCGTTGGTGAGCAGCGGTCCCAGCGTCTGCGCCTTGCGCCCCCACAGGATGGCGACCAAGGGTTTGATGCTGCCATCGGGATTGCGGCGGTTGTTAAGCGCTTTGATCGCCGCGTCGGTAACGATCTCCCACCCCTTGTCCTGATGGCTGCCGGGCTTGCCCGCTTCGACGGTCAGGCATCTGTTGAGCAGCATAACGCCTTGATTCGTCCAAGGCGTCAGATCGCCGTTCGTGGGCATGGGTACGCCGAGGTCATCCGTCAGCTCCTTGTATATATTGGTCAGACTACGAGGAATGGGCTGGACATCGGGCGCCACGCAGAAGCTCAGTCCCACCGGATGACCGGGGGTTGGGTAGGGGTCTTGGCCCACGATAAGCACCTTGATGCTGTCGAATGGGATGGTGAAGGCGCGCAGAATGTTCGCGCTGGCGGGAAGATACCGGCGTCCGGCTGCGATTTCGCCTCGAAGGAAATCGCCCATGCGGTGCACCTGTGGCTCGACCTCGGCGAGGGCATTCGCCCATCCGGGCTCCACGAGATCTTTCAACGGCTTGATGTTCGATTGTGTCATGCATCTTACTGTACGACGTGTTGCGGTCCTGATGACAGGGGTGGTTTGGTTTTCACGGGATGGTTTCACGAACGTTCGGAATAGGGGTGGGAATGCGGCTCGATTGTGTTCTGACTGAGGTGGTCGGTACACTTGGCAGATGAGTGTGTGAGAAACGAGGTTTGCAATATGGCTAAGCAGGACAAGGAGACCTACGATTCCTACGAGAAGGATGTGTACGACAATCCTCCGGCGGGACCTATGGGTGTTCACCGTGGCGCGCGTTCCGCGGCGTCCCGGGCCATGCCGTACGTCATTGTCATCATTGTGGCGCTGCTTGCTGGTTTGCTGTTCTGGAGCATTTATTCAGGTGAGATCAACAATCTGAAGATGCCGTGGTCGTCGCAGGAGAGTTCGACTACTTCAAGTGCCGAAAAGAGCAAGAGCGGCGAGAGCAAGTCCAAGTCCCAATCCGACTCCGCTTCCGGCAATAAGACGGACGCATCCAATGCCGATTCGCCGACCGACTCGCAGCAAAATGATCAGAACGCCGACCAGAATGCCGGCCAGAATGCCGAGCAGACGGATAACGCCACTGCGCAGCAGGCTGTGAACACGGGTACTGAGGTTCGCGTCGTGAACGCGACGAATATCACCGGTTATGCGCAAAGCAAGGCCGACGTGCTGACCCAAGCCGGGTATACCAGTGTTTCTGCCAGCAATCCGACGGGAAACGTTCCTTCGCAGACCGTGGTCTGGTATCAGAACGAGACCGATAAGGCGACCGCCGAAAACGTCGCACAGACGCTGGGAATTTCGAATGTGCAGCAAAGCGATGGACTCGTCACGCCAATCGTTGTGGTGTTGCTTGACTGAAAAACGCCGTGAGCGAAACAAAAAAGCCTTGTTCTTTTCCCAAAGAACAAGGCTCTTTTGTTTTCCTTGGAATTCCAACGTTGATGGCTTATTTAGACGAACAATTCTTCTTGCTTACAGCGCAACTGGCGACATGGAGTTTGGCACTCTCGGCCTGAGAGTGCTAATCTGCCAATTAGCACTCGAGGAGCGAGAGTGATAACTGGCAGCTGACGGCTGGTGCGTTCTTCGCTTCGAAGGTGGGAATAATACCGTGTAGCCATATGTGGAGGAACAATGGCAAAGATCATTGCATACGACGACGAAGCTCGTCAGGGAATGCTCGCGGGCCTCGACAAGCTCGCTGATACCGTCAAGGTCACCCTCGGTCCGAAGGGCCGCAACGTGGTCCTCGACAAGACCTACGGTGCTCCGACCATCACCAACGATGGTGTCTCCATCGCCAAGGAAATCGACCTGGACGACCCGTACGAGCGCATCGGCGCCGAACTGGTCAAGGAAGTCGCCAAGAAGACCGATGACGTCGCTGGCGACGGCACCACCACCGCAACCGTGCTCGCCCAGTCCCTGGTGCACGAAGGCCTGAAGAACGTCACCGCCGGCTCCAACCCGATCGCTTTGCGTCGTGGTATCGAGAAGGCTTCCGAAGCCATCGTCAAGGAGCTTATCGCAGCTGCCAAGGACGTTGAGACCAAGGATCAGATTGCTGCTACCGCAACGATTTCCGCCGCCGATCCGGAAGTCGGCGAGAAGATCGCCGAAGCTCTTGACAAGGTTGGCCAGGACGGCGTCGTGACCGTTGAGGACAACAACCGCTTCGGCCTGGATCTGGACTTCACCGAAGGCATGCGTTTCGACAAGGGCTATATCGCTCCGTACTTCGTGACCAACGCCGAAGATCAGACCGCAGTGCTCGAAGAGCCGTACATCCTGCTGACCTCCGGCAAGGTGAGCTCTCAGCAGGACGTCGTGCACATCGCCGAGCTGGTCATGAAGACCGGCAAGCCGCTGCTGATCATCGCTGAAGACGTTGATGGCGAGGCTCTGCCGACCTTGATTCTGAACAACATCCGCGGCACCTTCAAGTCCTGCGCAGTCAAGGCTCCGGGCTTCGGCGATCGCCGTAAGGCCATGCTGCAGGATATGGCCATCCTGACCGGCGCCCAGGTTGTGTCCGACGAACTCGGCCTCAAGCTCGACTCCGTCGACATGTCCGTGCTCGGCACCGCCAAGAAGGTCATCGTCTCCAAGGACGAGACCACCATCGTGGCCGGCGGCGGCTCCAAGGAAGACGTGGCTGCCCGCGTGGCTCAGATCCGTGCCGAAATCGCCAACACCGATTCAGACTACGATCGTGAGAAGCTGCAGGAGCGTCTGGCCAAGCTGGCTGGCGGCGTTGCCGTCATCAAGGTTGGCGCTGCCACCGAAGTCGAGGCCAAGGAACGCAAGCACCGCATCGAAGATGCCGTGCGCAACGCCAAGGCCGCCATCGAAGAAGGCCTGCTGCCGGGCGGCGGTGTCGCTCTGGTCCAGGCTGCAGCCAAGGCCGAGAGCGATGTCAAGCTCGAAGGCGACGAGGCAACCGGTGCCGCGATCGTGTTCCGCGCCATCGAAGCCCCGATCAAGCAGATCGCCGAAAACGCTGGACTGTCCGGCGACGTGGTGATCGACAAGGTCCGTTCCCTGCCTGACGGCCAGGGCCTGAACGCAGCCACCAACGAGTATGAGGACCTGCTGGCCGCCGGCGTCACCGACCCGGTCAAGGTCACCCGTTCCGCACTGCAGAACGCAGCTTCCATCGCTGGTCTGTTCCTGACCACCGAGGCTGTTGTGGCCAACAAGCCGGAACCGCCGGCAGCCGCTCCGGCCGCTGGCGCTGACATGGGCTACTGATCCAACGGTTTGGCAAAGCCTGACGGCATAAGCAAAAAGCTATAAGTGGAGTCCGTTTCCCATAGTGGACGCGGGCTCCACTTTTTGTTTGCGCCAGCTATTGCTTTGATTGCGTCGGAAGTACCTGCCGCTACTGCGCAAACAGACGCGATGCCTGCATTTCGGTTTCCGCATACAGTGCGGATGCCTGCGTCAGAGCATGCTGAATCGATTCGAGCGACTGCTCCATCTGCTGCTGGGCGGCACGCCATTGTTCCGCCACCGCATTGAACTGTGTGGCCGCTCCGCCCCTCCAGACGCTCTGCAGATTGTTGAGATTGGCGTACATGCCCTGCACCGACTGACGTATCGCTTGGATGGAGGCGTTTACCGCCGCGCTCGAGGATTGAATCTGCTCGCTGTCCACCTGAAACTGTGCCATGATGATCCTTTCGTTGCCAGGTACTTTTGTGTGCTCGGTTGGTACCGTTCGCTCGCACTTGACGTATCTGAACGGTAATGTGGACTGTATGGCAACAGTGAACGCGATGAATGAAAAAACCAGGGTTGTGGTCGGAGGATGTGCGAAAATGTGCCCAATCGGCGTGTCGCGACAACGGCAAAACTTCAGAAATCGTTGGAATGTAGCGGCTTGCATGCTTCTTTCTATGCTGTTGTGTTGTGCGATGATGTTGTGGATAACTCCCGTCGGCAGCGCGGAAGACAATACGGGCACCGGAATCACGGCCACGGAAAATATCACCGACACTGAGAATCTGCTCGGATCAAACGTCGCCGAGATCGCGGATGCCATCAGCGCGACAAAGCAGGAAACGGGCGTCACCGTGCATTTGCTGTACCTGGCAAGTTTCAACACCGAAGAAAAACCTGCAAAATGGGCGAGCGTGCTGTTGGAATCGCTTGATCCGAAACCGAATACGGTTTTGCTGGCGGTCGCTTCGAACGATGGCAATCTCGTGGTTGCCGTTTCGTCGAATTCCGACGAATGGTTGAAGAAGAAGTCGACGGTCGATGCGCTTTCCGATGCTGCGCAGAAACCTTTGATGGAAAGCACTCCGGATTGGTCGAAATCCGCAACCGATATGATGGATCAGATTGCGGTGCAGAAGAAGACCTCGACGTCGTCGCAGACCGTGCTGTTGGGTGTTGGCGGCATGATAGCCGTGCTGGTGCTGCTGATTGTGATTATGGTGGTGTTCCATATTCTGCGCAAGCGTGGCATCATCAAGCGCAAGGTGCGCAAGCATGCGGGAAGGCATGCCGCGATTACTGTGCGTTCCGAGCCGGTGAAGGCGTGGAGTGTCGATGGTGAGCTGTCCGTTGAAGCGCATGATGGAGAGCAGACGTCAAAGGAAGACTCAGAATCCGTTCAGGAAACATCCAGTGAACAGAGTGATGCTTAAAGCATGAGCAAGCCTATTGAAGCATCCATTGTCGTTGTTGACGACGAACCGTCCATCCGTGAGCTGTTGGTGGCATCCTTGCATTTTGCGGGTTTTGAAGTGAATACCGCGGCTTCGGGATCTGAAGCCATCGAAGTCATCGAGAAAATACAGCCTGATTTGATTGTGCTTGATGTGATGCTTCCGGATATCGACGGTTTCACGGTGACCCGTCGTATCCGTCAGGAAGGCATCACTACGCCGGTGCTGTATTTGACGGCTCGCGATGATACTCAAGACAAGGTCATGGGTTTGACCGTGGGGGGTGACGACTATGTGACCAAGCCGTTCAGTCTTGAGGAGGTCGTTGCGCGAATCCGTGCCATTCTGCGCCGTACCCAGGAGCAGGTTGAGGATGATCCGATTATCCGCGTCGCGGATCTGGAGATCAATGAGGATTCGCATGATGTGTCCCGTGCCGGACAGCCGATCGATTTGAGCCCCACCGAATACAAGTTGCTGCGTTACTTGATGGATAACGAGGGGCGTGTGCTCTCGAAGGCGCAGATTTTGGATCATGTGTGGCAGTACGATTGGGGCGGGGACGCCGCGATTGTTGAATCGTACATTTCATATCTGCGCAAGAAGGTCGACGGACTTACGGTGGAGGATGAGAACGGCGAGAAGCACAAGGTGGCTCCGCTTATCGAAACGAAGCGTGGCATCGGCTACATGATTCGTGCGCCGAAGAACTAAACGGTCCCGCGATGAGTCAGGATACCCGTCAGCCGTCGGCTGACCCGCAGAACACGCAGAAGAACGGCGGCCAGCCGCGTCCGCAACGTGTGCCTTGGCATCGGCGGATCGGCAGGAAGGTGCAGGCCATTCCGTTAAGCACCAAGCTGGTCACTTGCATCATTGTGTTGTTGACCATTGGCACTATCGGCATTTCCTTTTCCATTCGCACGCTTGTGGGCAATTATCTGCTACAGAAAACCGACACGCAGTTGGTGAATCAGGCGCAGATGATTTTCAATAGCATGGATTCGCTGGACAGCACCACGAGCGAGGATGGCCGGAGCTTGGTGAACACGTATTATGTCGAGGTGCGGGACAGCGAATACAAGCGTACCGGCGCTGGGTCGGTGCCTATGCTCCGTGAGGGCGTGGTGTCCGAGCCGAGTCTGCCTTCCGACGGCAGTATCGACGGGGTCACGCTCGGAGAGCCGTTCACCACACAGGCGGTGGTGCACGTTACCACCAGCAGGGTGCCGGATCATGCCATCATGCAGGCCGCACAGTCGCCGTGGCGTGTTGTGGCGCTGCCTTGGAGCGAGAAAACCAAAACGGGGCAGGTCAAAGACAGCGGCGTCGTGTTCATCGGATTGTCGCTGAGTGACCAGATCGACACGTCCAACACGTTGACGCGGTTCTGTGCCATGGTCGGCATCGCGGTGGTGTTGATCGGCGCCATTCTTGGTACCATCGTCGTGCAAAGCACGCTTGCTCCGCTGAAACGTATCGAGAAGACCGCTGCGAAGATTGCGGCAGGGGATTTGAGCCAACGTGTTCCCGATTTGCCGGAAAATACGGAAGTCGGATCGCTGTCCATGTCGCTGAACACCATGCTGACGCGTATTGAGGAAAGCTTCCACGCGCAGGAGGAAACGACCGAGAAGATGAAACGGTTCGTTTCCGATGCCAGCCATGAGCTGCGTACTCCGCTTGCCGCGATTCACGGATATGCGGAGTTGTACAAAATGCAGCGTGACATGCCCGGAGCATTGGAACGTGCCGATGAGTCCATTGAACATATAGAAGCGTCCAGTGCGCGTATGACGGTGCTTGTCGAGGATCTGCTGTCATTGGCGCGGTTGGATGAAGGACGTGGCATCGATATCACCCAGCAGGTGAAGCTGACTTCCGTGGTCAATGATGCGGCTGATGATCTGCACGCGCTCGACCCGGATCGTGGCATCACCTGCGGCCAGGTGGTATTGCAGGCGGGATCGGATATGGAACATCCTTCGCGTCTCGCCTTCCAGCCGGGAACCATGCCGGACATCACGTTGACCGGCGATGCATCACGCTTGCGTCAGGTGGTCACGAACATTGTGGGCAACATCCATCGGTACACGCCGGCCGATTCCCCGGTTGAAGTGTCCATGGGCGTGCTTCCGGCGTCCATCAGCCCGGAATCATTGTCTCGCATGCCATCCAACGAGCAGTCGTTGCATCACTTTATCGAGGCCATCGAGGTGGGGCAATCCATGCAAGTCGGCATGAATTACGCAATTGTGCGATTCAGCGATCATGGTCCCGGCGTTCCCGCAGATGCACGCTCGAAGATCTTCGAACGGTTCTACACGGCGGATCCGTCCAGAGCACGACAGAAGGGCGGTACGGGTCTCGGCATGGCGATCGCCCAGTCCGTGGTCAAGGCACACCATGGTTTCATCTGCGCTTCCGGCAGTGACGGGACTGGATTGACACTGACGGTAGTGCTTCCGGTGGCTCCTGTGGAACCACGTCCGTTGGCGCAGACCAGTGACGAACGCAAGGTCGACAAGCGTGGGCGCAGGCCGAAAAAACAATGATGCAAACATGCAAAAAGGCATGATCTGACGATTGTTGGCGCAAGAGATGGTTACATATCCCACCTCTTGCGCTAAACTGTATCTTTGATTTGTAATCGGCGGACGATTGTTCTTTCGTTCGCCTGAAGGTATGTGGATTACGTAAGAGTGAGGTGACAATGCCTAGCGGACGCGTTCGTTGGTTCGATGCGAACAAAGGCTATGGTTTTATTCAGAACGAGCAGGGTGCCGATGTGTTCCTGCCTGCAGCCGCCCTGCCGGAGGGCGTGAAGACGTTGCGTAAGGGTGCAAAAGTCGAGTATTCCGTGGTGGAGGGCCGCCGTGGTCCGCAGGCAATGGGCCTCACCCTTGTGGCATCCGCGCCGTCTCTGGTCAAAGCAACTCGACCGAAGCCGGATGATATGGCCGCCATTGTGGAGGATCTTATCAAGCTGCTGGATTCCGCGGGGAACCAGTTGCGCCGCCACCATTATCCATCTCCGGCTGAAAGCAAGAAACTGGCCACGCTGATGCGTGCCGTGGCCGATAACTTCGACGTACAGGAATAATTCATGTCCGATACCACAATGGATCCCAAGGCGATCGCCCAGGCGGTGGCCATCGAAGTCGCCGATGAGGATGGCCAAGTCGGTGACTTCGTCGAAGCCATCGACTTGGGAGACAACGTTACTGATTTTCGTTTTGAAACCTGCATACGTGGGTATGAGGGATGGCAGTGGTCGGTGACGTTGTATCGCGATGCTGAGTTGGACCATTGGACGGTCAATGAGTCATCGCTGGTGCCTACCGACAAGGCGTTGCGCCCACCGGAATGGATTCCATGGAAGGATCGTCTTGAACCGACCGATTTGGCGGTGACCGATTCGATCGGCACCGATCCCGATGATCCACGTATGGAAGAGGGGTTCCGCAGAACTGAGCCCGTTGAGTCTGCCGAAAGCGTTTCCGACGATGTGCAGACCGTCGAAGCGGCGGACGGCGGCGACAATGCCGGAGCGGACGCTGACGTGGTTGACGGTTCGCAAGACGAGAATGCCGTAGCATCGGTGACCTCCGAAGAGGACATCGACGAGGCGGTTGAGGAATTCGATCTGTCCCGCAGGCACGTGCTCACGCCTTTGGGCCGTTCCCAGACCGCGAAACGCTGGTATGAGGGACCGCGCGGACCGAAATCGTTGTCCACCAAAACATCGGATGGCAATCCATGCTCGACGTGCGGATTCTTCATTCCTCTGAAAGGCGAACTGAATCTTCTGTTCGGCGTGTGCGCTAACAAGTGGAGTCCTGATGACGGTCGTGTTGTATCCATCGACCATGGCTGTGGCGAACATTCCGAAATCGAGCCGCCGGAACCGTCTCACTTGTGGGTGCAGTCGAAACCTGCATTTGACGACCTGCATATCGATATCATCGCGCAGGCGCCGCGTGATGAACGCGGTTCCGTCGAACTGATCGAGCAGCTGTCGGCGAATGAAGACGGCAATCCGAACGATGAGGAAGAAGCCTCCGAAGCCGATATCGAAGCCAATACCGTGGATGATGATGCGAATCAGGAGGAAGTGCTCGAACATACGGCCCAGCAGGATGAGCCGGAGGTGGAATCCACCGTTGATTTGAGCGATGACGAAGAGCCGGTTATCGTCGAATCCGAAGAGGATGAAGCGACGGATGCGGAACCCACCGAAGCCGAGGAAACGGACACTGCAGAGGAAAACGCTCCGGAAGCTGAGTAATCCTGTCTTATCGAGGATATGAAAGAAGTCCGTTCCCTATGTAAGGAAGCGGACTTCTTTCATATCCTCAAAGGTTTAGTGCACGACAGTGACGGTGCAGTCGGCGAAATTGACGATTTGCTTGGAGACGGAACCAAGGAAATGCGCGTCCAAGCCGGACAATCCACGGGAACCGACCACTAGATGGCGTGCGTAACGGGATGCCGCGATCAGCCCCTTCGCAGCGGAAATATGGAAGGCGTGCGATTCGATCTGGAAATCGTCGGGAATGCCGGCAGTGGGAATCTCAACCGAATCGAGCAGCTCGTCAAGAATGCGTTCCGCCCGTTCCTGACCGACGGCAATCGGCGCTATGGCGTTCTCATATCCCTCGATGACGCCAAGATCCTTGAGCTGCCAGCAGAACATCACCTGCAGGGGAGCGTGATGCAAAGCCGCCAGGTCGATAGCGAATCGCAAGGCGTGTCGCGAGGTTTCCGAACCATCGACGCCAACCACGATCGGCCGCTGGTTCTTAGGCAGAGGGGAGCCGGGCAAATCGTACGTCACCGTGTTCTCCGAAGGCGTAAGCGCGTTGGCGATGGCATCCTGCACGCTGGATTCCTCGTCGTCGAGAATGCGAACTATGGTAACGGGAACCTGTGCGGCTTCGGCAAGCGATTCCGAAAGCGAGCCGAGGAACCAGCGTGCCACTCTGCCGAGTGAACGGCGTCCGACTACGATCTGCTGCGCATCCTTGCCGATCTCCAGCAATGCGGACGTTCCTGTGGCCTTGACCGACGTGAGTTTGACATGATCCTCATTGATGGTCATGCCCTGCGAAGCTTTGGAAACCCAGTCGCGAAGCCGTTGCGCGATCTCATGGCGGACTTCGGCCCACTGCTCTTCATCTTCCGGTTCCGAGCCCATATCCCAGGAATGGGACCATGCGAACACCGCATTGACCTGCTGGCCGGTAAGCGATGCCTCGTTCAGCGCCCAGCGTAATGCGGCGAAGGATTCGTCGGAACCGTCGACGCCGACGACGATGTCGTGCAAGCGGATATCTGCGAGCATCCCGGATTCGGTTGCATTTAGGGTGGTGTCGCTCATCTTGGTGACCTCCTTGGTCGTTGCTATATGTCAAGCATATCCGTTGCGTTGCGTCGAGAGCGCAATTTACGCGCGGATGAAAACAAACGTCATCGCGAATCGGTAGAGTGTTGATGGACTAACAAGAGTGGAAGGACAAGCATGTTCGAACGGTTTACCGACCGTGCGCGGCGCGTGATCGTGCTGGCGCAGGAAGAGGCTCGTACCCTCCAGCACAACTACATCGGTACCGAGCATCTTCTGCTTGGCCTGATTCGTGAGGGTGACGGCGTCGCAGCCAAGGCGCTGGCCTCAAAGGGTGTGACCTTGGATGACACCCGCAAACAGGTCGAAGAGATGATCGGTAAGGGGAATGCCACGCCGAACGGCCACATTCCCTTCACCCCGCATGCCAGGCAGGTGTTGGAGCTGTCGCTGCGTGAGGCGTTGCAGCTGGGGCACAGCTATATCGGCACCGAGCATATCCTGCTCGGTCTGATTCATGAAGGCGAAGGCGTCGGCACCCAGGTGCTGATCAAGATGGACGTCAATCTTGGCGAGCTGCGCAGCGCCACCATCGACCTGATCCGTGGCAATTCCGGTGATGGCAAGGGTGATGGCAAGGGCGATTTGGCCAATGCCGGTGGCGTGCAGGATCGTCGCAACCAGACCGGTTCCGCGATTCTTGACCAGTTCGGCCGCAATCTGACCGCTGAAGCTGCCGCCGGCAAGCTTGATCCGGTGATTGGGCGTTCGAGTGAGATCGAGCGTGTGATGGTGGTACTGAGCCGCCGTACCAAGAACAATCCGGTGCTAATCGGCGAGCCGGGTGTCGGCAAGACGGCCGTGGTCGAAGGCTTGGCGCAGAAGATCAATGCCGGCGACGTTCCGGAGACGCTGAAGGGCAAGCAGGTCTATTCGTTGGATCTGGGATCCATGGTGGCTGGTTCGCGCTACCGTGGCGATTTCGAGGAGCGTCTGAAGAAGGTGCTCAAGGAGATCAAGACCCGCGGCGACATCGTGCTGTTCATCGATGAGATCCATACCATTGTGGGCGCTGGTTCCGCGGATGGCGCTCTTGGCGCTTCCGACATGTTGAAGCCAATGCTCGCGCGAGGTGAGCTGCAGACCATTGGCGCCACCACCACCGACGAGTATCGTAAGTACATCGAGAAGGATGCCGCTTTGGAACGTCGTTTCCAGCCCATCCAGGTGCATGAGCCGAGCATTGCCGAAACCATCGAGATCCTTAAGGGCTTGCGTTCGCGTTACGAGAACCATCACCATGTGACGATCACCGATGGTGCGTTGCAGGCCGCGGCCGATCTGTCGAGCCGTTACATTCAGGACCGTCATCTGCCAGACAAGGCCATCGATCTGATCGATGAGGCCGGTGCGCGTCTGCGCATCCGTCGTCTGACCGCTCCGCCGGAGCTTAAGGAACTTGACACGAAGATCGCCAAGCTTGCCGAAGAGAAGGACCAGGCCATCAAGGGCCAGGACTTCGAAAAGGCCGCTGAGCTGCGTGATAAGCAGGAGAAGCTGGAAGCCGAACGCAAGCAGAAGGAATCTTCGTGGCGTGAGGGCGAATCCGATGTGAAGATGGTTGTGGATGAGGATGTCATCGCCGAAGTGATTTCCCAGACCACCGGCATTCCGGTGTTCAAGCTCACCCAGGCCGAGTCCAAGAAGCTCATGACCATGGAAAGTGAGTTGCACAAGCGCATCATCGGCCAGGACGAGGCCGTGTCCGCGTTGAGCCGTTCCATCCGTCGTGCTCGTGTTGGTTTGAAGGATCCGAAGCGTCCGTCCGGTTCGTTTATCTTCGCTGGCCCCACCGGCGTCGGCAAGACCGAGCTGGCCAAGACGCTCGCCGAATTCCTGTTTGACGACGAGGACGCACTGATTCGTGTCGACATGTCTGAATTCTCCGAGAAATATGCGGCTTCGCGCCTGTTTGGTGCTCCTCCGGGATACGTCGGTTACGAAGAGGGCGGCGAACTCACCGAGAAGGTTCGTCGCAAGCCGTTCTCCGTGGTGCTGTTCGATGAGATCGAAAAGGCCCATCCGGATATCTTCAACACGCTGCTGCAGGTGCTTGATGACGGTCATCTGACTGATGGCCAGGGCCGCAAGGTGGACTTCAAGAACACCATCATCATTCTGACCACCAATCTTGGTACGCGAGACATCGCCAAGGCCGCCAACACCGGCTTCAACTTGGGTGCCAACACCGAGTCGAGCTACCAGCGCATGAAGGATCAGGTTTCCGCGGAGCTGAAGCAGCAGTTCCGTCCGGAATTCCTGAACCGTCTGGACGACATCATCGTGTTCAAGCAGCTCACCGAGCCGCAAGTGCGTCAGATCGTCGATCTTGACGTCAAGCAGCTCAATGATCGCTTGTTCGATCGCCACATGTCCCTCGAGCTTACCGACGCTGCCAAGGATCTGCTCGCGCAGAAGGGCTTCGACCCGCTGCTGGGCGCGCGTCCGTTGCGTCGCGTGATTCAGCGCGACGTCGAAGACGCCATTTCGGAGAAGATCCTGATGGGCGAACTCGAAGATGGCCAGCGCGTGAAGGTCGATGCGGAAGGCGAAGGCATCCTGGGCGAGTTCACCTTTACCGGTGAGGCGTTCGAAGAGCCAAATACGGAGCCTGCTGAAGGTGAAGTCGCAGCTGAAACCGAGGCACCTGCCGAATCGACGGAATCGACAGAACTTACGGAATCCGCAGAATCTGTTGAATAAGCAATCGGTGCGTAAGTAACGCGACACACGAAAGGCCTTGAAATCGTATGTAATGATTTCAAGGCCTTTCGTATGCCGAAAGTATTTCGAAACTTGACGAATTACAGTGTCAGCAGATCGAGATCGGCAGTGATTGACGTGTTACGGGTGAACAGTGTGCGACCCTCTCGTACCGAGCGAAGCACTTCGCAACGCTCGTATACGGCGTCGAACACGCTGGAAGCATCAAGCACAATGAAGTTTGCGGGCTTGCCTGCCTCAAGACCATACGAATCGCGCATGCCGAGCGTGGTTGCGCCGTTGACTGTCAGGAACTTCAACGCATCATCGATCTCTTCAAAACTCATCATCTGCGCCAAATGCAGCACATAATCGAGAATCAGCATCATATTGCCGTTACCGACCGGATACCAGGGATCTTGCATGGAATCCTGACCAAGCGACACATTCACCCCAGCTTCGGTGAGCTCCTTGACTCGCGTGATGCCACGACGCTTCGGGAACGTGTCTTGACGCCCCTGCAGATACAGATTTTCCGTAGGTGCGCAGGCGAAATTGATATGTGCGGCCTTCAACAGCTTGGTCAGATGGAAGAAATAGGCATTGTCGGCCGATCCCAAGGAGCAAGTGTGGCTTGCCGTGGTCTTCGAACCGATACCGGCGCGATAGGCGAGTGCGGACAGCAGTTCAAGATAACGTGAGTTTGGATCGTCGGTTTCGTCGCAATGCACGTCGATGAGCTTGTCGTACTTCGAAGCCAGTTCGACCACGGTGTGCATGGAACGTTCGCCGAACTCACGGCACTGCTCGAAATGCGGAATGCCACCGACGCAATCAGCACCCATTTTCAGGCCTTCCTCAACCAAATCCGCGCCGGATTCGCCATGAGGACCTTCATAGGAGTACATGCCCTCCTGCGGGAAGGAGACGATCTGCAGCGTGACAGTATCTTTCAGTTCCTCCTTAAGCTCCAGCAGAGCTTTGAGCGAGGTAAGATTCGGGTCGGTCACATCGGCGTGCGAACGAATGAACTGCACGCCATGACGCATTTCCTTGGCGATGCCGATTTTCGCGCGTTCCTTGATCTCGTCGACAGTGAGATCTGCCTTGGTTTCACTCCAACGCTGAATGCCTTCGAACAGGGTGCCTGACTCGTTCACCGCGCCGGGCTTGCGTGCGGTAAAGACGTAATCAAGATGCAGATGGGTGTCGCAGAATGGTGGACAGACCAGCTTTCCGCCCAAATCGACGACTTCCACGCTCGCCATATCTTTGCCTTGTGCTTCGAGTGTTGCTTTGAGATTGGGTGCAATGCTGATGAACTTGCCGTCTTCGACGAGAATATCTTGGATTGCCGCTGTTTCGGCTGCGGTGCTGTCCGGCATGCCGGTGGCGATGTGTGCGTTGATGAACAGTTGCGTGCTCATAATCACTCCTTCCAATACGAGTTTTCATGCGAGTTTTCGGGTTCCGGCAGACGTTTTGTCATATGTCCATTGGGTTACGGAAGGGAACCTTTGACGTAATCGTTGATGGTTATTGTCGGCGTATTGCTTTGCGGTCACGTTACTTGATGTGACATGTGTATTACTTCGGATTGGACGGTTTGTATGGCTGTTACGGTGAGGGAAGTGCTCGATGATGCCTTGGTTGCGACGGCGGAACCACAGGTTGAAGTTGCTGGCGATAGCTTGGATAATCCGGTGCGTTGGGTGTTCACCAACGAACGCGAGGACGTCGCCTCATTTCTGGCAGGAGGTGAGCTTCTGGTGGTGGAGGGGCGATCTTTAGTTGCGGACGGTCGTGAAAAACGTGCGGACGAATATGTGAAAAGCCTCGTGAATGCTGATATTGCGGCATTGATGGTCGAATTGGTTGAAGAAGTCACCCAACTGCCGAAAATGTTGGTGAAGGCAGCCAAGCATGAAGGACTTACGATTATTGGATTGCGCCGTCGCATTCCTTTCGTCGATATCTGCCAGAGCGTCAATACCATGATTGTGCGTGATCAGATGCGTATGCAGATGCAAGTGGACGTTATGTCAACTTCGTTGCGTTCTGAGCTTGCTCAAGCGTCCAATCCCAAAGCCGTTGCCGATGGCATTGCGAACCTGTTCGGCGAGGATGTGGTCATATTCGACGTGGACGGTCTTGAAGTCGCCCGAGCTGGACAGAACATCAATACCGCTACAGATTGCGGCATTGTACTTGCACTGGAGGAACAGAAACGGCCTTTGGGCGCTTTGGAGATCAGCCAGCGCAATACGGTGTTCGATGAAGCGATGTGCAGAAGAATCGAACAGATTGCCGCTCCGGTTTTGACACTGTATCTCGATGGGGGAGCGCGCGTCGGCATGGTGGCGCATCTGATTGCGGGGCCGGAAGATGGCGTGCATGTTTCGCCGATGGAGGCGCGTGAGGGCCATGCCATGCTTGATGCGTTGGGATTCGCCGCTTCGGGCGTGTATATGCCATTTGCCATGAAACTCAAGTCGGTGGCCAACGCCATGCCGGCAATCGTGTCGATGATCGACGATTTCGAATCCAACGGCGGTTGCGAATCGATCTGTTTGTTGGAAGGCGATTTAATGATCGGTTTTCTCGCGGCGCAAGACAGCGGCGGCGATGTGTCGGTATTTTCAGATCGGTGTTTGCATGCGTTGACGCAAGTCGATGCAAACGAATACGTATATACCGTGCATGGACGCGCAGCGTTGGACACGATTTCATTGATGGACGCGTTCGGTGCGTTGCGCAGTGTGATTCGAACATGCATTTCGAACGATGCGGAATGCCCGTATGGAACCCTCGAATGTGTGGATTCCTCGTTGCTGGAACGCATGTTGGGAATGGAACGTACCGATGAGGCCGTGCGCATGGTGATCACGCAGACGGTTGGGCATGAGCTTATGCATAACGCCATGCTGATCGACACGTTATGCGCCTGTTTCGACAATCTCGACAACAAGACCGGCGCATGCGAGCAATTAGGTATCCAACGGCAGACGTTGTACAACCGATTGGACAAAGTGACACAGATCGTGGGCATAGCGCCTACCGATAAAATCAGCTGGTCAATGCTGCTTTTAGGTGCGAAAATGGCGAAATCGCAACATAATCACACCATATCTTCCACTTCGGCGCTGTAAGCAGGGGGAACTTGGCAAAACGTCAAAAACAAACGGTTGCGGTTTAACAATCAGTTCACTTTGGCGCAAATACTTCGGGCGATAGTCAGAGTCACAACGTTCGCCGGGTATGAAGAAAACGCGAACGTACAGACAGATTCAGCAGAAGAAAGCAGGTGACATGATGAGTGCCAGTGCAACAATCGCAACCGCCAACAGGGCTTCCGTGTCTGAACAGTCCGAAGAGCAGAAGATGGTCAAGAAAGTGGCCGTCTCGTCTTTCCTCGGCAACTTCATTGAATGGTTCGACTACGCTTCCTATTCCTACTTCGCGACCACCATCGCTTTGGTGTTTTTCCCGTCCGGCAATCACACGGTCGCCATGCTGCAGACGTTCGGCGTGTTTGCACTGTCATTCGTGCTTCGTCCGATCGGTGCACTGTTTTGGGGTAACTTCGGCGATAAGAAGGGACGCAAGGGCGCTCTTGCGATTTCCATCATGTTCATGTCGGGTGCATCGTTCCTGATTGGCTGCCTGCCGTCATATGCTGCGATCGGCATTTTCGCTCCGGCACTGTTGCTGCTGCTTCGCATGGTGCAGGGCTTCTCCGCTTCCGGTGAATATGCCGGCGCCGCAACCTTCCTTGGCGAATACGCGCCGACCAAGAAGCGTGGCATCTACTGCTCGCTGATTCCGGCATCCACCGCCATCGGTCTGCTCGCAGGCTCCACGCTCGCCACCGTGATGACCGCTTCGCTGAGCTCTGATGCACTGACCTCTTGGGGATGGCGTATTCCGTTCCTCATGGCCGGCCCGCTTGGTCTGATCGTGCATTTCATCCGTACCAAGCTCGCTGATTCGCCGGTGTATGCTTCCATGACCGAAGCTTTGGACGACAAGCAGCAGTCCGCTTCCACCACTAAGAGCGTCTCCCCGCTGCACGAGCTGTTCCAGAACCACTTCAAGACTCTGGTCATCAGTTTCGGTGCCTGCGTGCTCAACGCGGTAGGCTTCTACACGGTGCTCACCTACCTGCCGACCTATCTGAGCGACACGGTTGGCATGGCTGCCGCACAGTCGTCCACCATCACCACCATTTGCCTGGTACTGTATGTGGCTTTGGTGTTCGGCATGGGCCACATCTCCGACATGTTCGGACGCAAGAAGGTGCTGATTGGTGCATGCGTGGCCTTCATCGTGCTCACCGTTCCGGCCTTCATGGCGCTGAACACCGCACAGTTCTGGCCGGTGCTGATCGTTGAGCTCGCCATGTGCGCCACCATGACCGCCAACGACGGTACGCTTTCGAGCTACCTGACTGAAACCTTCCCGACATCGGTTCGTTTCACCGGCTTCGCATTCAGCTTCAACCTTGCCAACGCCATCTTCGGTGGAACCGCGCCGTTCATCGCAACCTGGCTGATCTACACCACCGGTTCGAGCATCGCTCCGGCCTGGTACATGGTGGCGGTGTCCGCCGTGGCACTGGTCGCCATGATCCTCTCTCACGAAAACACGGATAAGGATCTGAGCCGCATCTGAGAAGAAACGGTTTTACGAAACAATAAACGCCGTCCCTGAAACATCGATTGCAACATCGATTCGCGGGGACGGCATCATCGCAATCATTATCAATTGTTGAAACGCAAACCAACAACAGCACATAAAGGAGCAATCATGAGCAGCAGCCGTCGGATGGACCATATGACCTGGCCGGAAATCGAAGCATCGAAATCAAAGCCGGTTATTGTGCCAATCGGCTCCACCGAACAGCATAGCCAGCATCTTCCCCTTGGTGTGGACGCCATGATCGCCAGCCATGTGTCTGAAGACCTCGCCGAACGCATCGACGGCATCGTGGCACCGACCATGAACTACGGGTACAAGTCGAAGCCGCTTTCCGGGGGCGGCCCATTGTTCCCCGGCACCATCGACATGAACGGTGTGACGGTGATTAATCAAATGCATGATGTGCTTGGCGAGCTGATCGCGGACGGTTTCACCAAAATCGTGGTGATGAACGCGCATTTCGAAAACGAGGCATTCATTATCGAGGCAATCGATTTGATCACCCGCGAAACCGGGGGAGTGTCCACCATCGTCGAAACCAACTGGTGGGATCCGCTGCCGGAGAACGTGGTCGAGCAGGTGTTCGACGGACTCGTGTTCCCCGGTTGGGCGTTGGAACATGCCGCAGTGACGGAAACCTCATTGATGATGCATTACGAGCCGGAATTGGTGCATATGGACCGTGTGATCGACGAAGGCAATGCTACACCGAAGGCTTACGTGCGCTACCCGGTGCGCAAAGGCGACGTTCCGGATTACGGAGGACTGGCCACTCCTGCAGGTTCCAGCGCCGAACGAGGCAAGCTCATCGTCGATGCCTGCATTGATGCGATGGCCGATATTTGTGCTACCGAATTTGGTGAATGATAGTTGAATATTCTGTATGGTGATTGCGCATGTGAGAACACGTGCGATTATACGAAGAAGGCTGGTATGTAACGGATGTCGTTACATACCAGCCTTCTTGATTATGCCTGAGTGAAGTCCAGCTGATATTTGACCGCATCTCTGTGGTGCAACCAAATATCAGGATGTGCGACTTACTTGATGGCGTTCAGCCACTGTTCCTTGGTGGCCTTCTCGGATTCGAGCTTGGCCTTCTTCTTCGGATCGGATTCCGCGGCGATCTTCTGATCAAGCTCAGCGAGCTGAGCGTTGAGCTGTTCTTCGAAGGAGGACTTGCGGGCGTCGGCTTCCGGATCGGACTGCTTCCAAGCGGCATCCTCAATGGCCTTGATCTGCTTGTCTACAGCATCGAGACGGCCTTCGATGCGGCGCACTTCGTCACGCGGCACGTAACCGATCTGGTCCCACTCCTCCTGAATGGCGGCGAGAGCCTGACGGGCCTGCTTGGCCTCTTCTTCGCTCTTGACGGGAACCAGCGCCTCGGCCTTGACCAGCAGCTCTTCCTTCTTGGCAAGATTTTCCTTCTCGGAGGAGCTGATCTGATCACGATCGGCCTGACGTGCGTTGAAGAAGGTGTCTGCGGCGGCGCGGAAACGCTCCCACATGGCATCATCGTCACGACGACCGGCACGACCGGCCTTCTTCCAACGATCCATCAGCTCGGTGAACTTGCGGGAGGTTTCAACCCAAGCGGTGGAATCCTGCAGCGCTTCGGCCTCGGCGATGATGGCTTCCTTGGTCGCCTTGGCGGAATTACGTTCTTCGTCACGGTTCTGCACCCACTTGCGGCGGGCGAAATTGAACTTGGTGCGGGCCGCGGAGAAACGAGCCCACAGGGCGTCCGCATCTTCCTTGTCGATGCGGACGTTGTTGCGCTGATGCTCCTGCCACTGCTGGAAGAGCGAACGGAACTTGTCTGCGGTGGAACGCCAGTTGGTGTTCTCGTCGAGGGAATCAGCCAGCGCCTCGGCCTTCTCCACAATGGCGGTGCGCTCCTCGACGGCCTTGGCGATAGCGGCCTTGCGTGCCTCGGTCAACGCGGTCTTCTTGGCTGCGCCTTCCTCCTTCAGCGCCTCGAACTGGGCCTTGAGAGCGGCCAGATCACCCACCACTGCCGGCTGTTCGGTTTCCGCGGACAGCGTCTTGATGGTCTCGTCGATTTCGCGGGACTTCACATTGTTGGACTTGAGCTTGTTCGCGAACAGGTCCAACTTGGCCTTCAAATCAAGGTAACGGCGGGCATACAGAGCCAGCGCCTCTTCCTTGGAGGCATCAGGGAACTGACCGACCTCACGTTCTCCTTCGCCGTCCTTGACGAACACAGTACCATCGTCGGCGACACGGCCGAATGCTTCGGCGGTCTTCACATCGGCATCGGAGAAGCCGGTGGATGCGGCAGCCGGAGCGGTGTGCTGTGGAGCTTTCTTGGCGAAGGCCGCGGGGCTCGGAGCATGGGGCTTCATCGAAGCCGGGCTCGGAACGGCCGGTTTGCTGGCCTTGACTGCGGGCGTCGTTGCCTGCTCGGTGGTTTCATTGGTGTTCTCGGACGCGGTGACATTCTCGTCGGCCATGGCCAGCTCCTTTAAGTAAGCTTCATGTAGTGCAGGGGATGCGGATCGTGCGAACGTGCTTTCAAAGCCTGAAAAACGCGCTGCATTTTCCGCAACCTCATTTATTATAGGGAATCGTGGCAAAAGGCGCATCTATTTCAGGATTTCCAGAGTGGCTCCCCTCTGAACGTGTTGTGGAGCAGCGTGTTATCGACACGCTCCGTGAAGTTTTCGAGCTCAATGGCTTCATTGGCATTGAAACTCGTGCTGTTGAGCAGGGTTCGAGTCTGCTCAAGAAGGGCGAAACCAGCAAGGAAATTTACTTGCTGAGCCGCCTTCAGGAGGTCGGTCATGAGTCCGACACTCCGATTGAGGACCGCCTTGGTCTGCACTTCGATTTGACTGTTCCGCTGAGCCGTTATGTGGTCGAACATTCCGGCGATTTGGCATTCCCTTTCAAGCGTTGGCAGATTCAGAAGGTCTGGCGTGGCGAACGCCCGCAGGAAGGTCGTTTCCGCGAGTTCGTGCAGGCCGATATCGATGTGATCGGCAACGGTGATCTGCCCGATCATTACGAGGTCGAGCTGCCGCTGGTCATGGTATCGGCATTGGAACGTCTGCGTGAGTTCGGTTTGCCGAAGGCCACCGTGCATGCGAACAACCGTAAGCTTTCTGAAGGTTTCTACCGTGGTCTTGGCTTGACCGATGTCGAGGGCGTGCTCCGTGAGATCGATAAGCTCGACAAGATCGGTGCCGACGAAGTGGCCAAGTTGCTGGTCGAAGGCTGTGGAGCCGACGAGAATCAGGCACGTGCGTGCCTTGAGCTGGCTGAACTGACCGCAGCTGACGGCGCTGAACTGTCCGGCAAGTTCGACACGCTGTGCGAGAAGCATGGCATTGCCAATGATTCCGAGGCGTACGTGCTCGCACGTCAGGGTCTTGACACGTTGGCGATGATTGTTGACGAGGCCGCTCGTATTCGCCCGGGCTCCGTGATCGCTGATTTGAAGATCGCGCGTGGTCTGGATTACTACACCGGTTCCGTGTATGAGACGTTCCTTGACGGTGCTGCGGCTCTTGGTTCCATCTGTTCCGGCGGTCGTTACGACAATCTCGCATCGCAGGGCAATAGGAAGTATCCGGGCGTGGGCCTGTCCATTGGCCTGTCCCGCTTGGTTTCGTACATGCTGCACACCGCCGGTGCCCATGCGAATCGCGTGTCTCCGGCTTCCGTGCTCGTGGCCGTGTGGAACGAGGAGGACCGTTCCGCTTCCAACCAAATCGCCAACCAGCTGCGCGCCCGTGGCATTGCGGCAGATGTGGCTCCGACCGCAGCCAAGCTTGGCAAGCAGATCAAGTATGCCGACAAGCTCGGCATCCCATACGTGTGGTTCCCCGCGGACAAGTCCGCGCAGGACGCTTCGGACGAAGTCAAGAACATCATCACGGGCGACCAGCAGCCGGCCAACGCACAGTCTTGGGAGCCGGATACTGTGTATGCCCAGCAAACCGTTACCGTAGAAGCCTGAAATCGCAAGACTTCAATCATTAGAGAACAAGGAATAGGGGAAGCATGAGCCAGACGGCTTATAGAACACATCATGCAACCGAAGTGACCGAGGAACTCGTCGGTCAGAAGGTGACGCTCTCCGGTTGGGTCGATCGTCGTCGTGACCACGGTGGCGTGGCCTTCATCGATCTTCGTGACAACACCGGTCTTGTGCAGGTAGTTATCTACGACGAAGACATGGCACGTCCGCTGCGCTCCGAGTTTGTGATTCAGGTGGTGGGCGAGGTCCGCCTGCGTCCGGACGGTAACGAGAATGATCATCTGGCCACCGGCAAGATCGAGGTTGTGGCGGAAAACATCGAGGTGCTCGCCAAGTCTGACGCGCTGCCGTTCCAGGTGTCCACCGCGTTGGAAAACGAGTCCGAGAACAAGCTGCCGGGCGAGGAAGTTCGCCTCAAGTACCGTTATCTCGACCTGCGCCGCCCGTCCATGCAGCGCAATCTGAAGCTGCGTTCCCAGATGTCGAAGGCTGCTCGCCACGCTCTGGAAGAGATGGGCTTCGAAGAGGTCGAAACCCCGACCATGATCAAGTCCACTCCGGAAGGCGCTCGCGATTTTGTGGTGCCGGCCCGCTTGGTGCCAGGTTCTTGGTACGCGTTGCCGCAGTCCCCGCAGCTTCTCAAGCAGCTGCTGATGGTTTCCGGCGTGGAACGCTACTACCAGCTGGCCCGCTGCTACCGTGACGAGGATTTCCGTGCAGATCGTCAGCCGGAGTTCACCCAGCTCGATATGGAAATGGCGTTCGTGGATCAGGAAGACGTGATGGCCATGGCCGAAAAGGTCATCGCCGCCATCTGGAAGTCCGCAGGCTATGAGATCCAGCTGCCGATTCAGCGCATCACTTGGCAGGAAGCCATGGATAAGTACGGCTCCGACAAGCCGGATCTGCGTTTCGGCAACCCGCTGATCGAGCTGACCGACTACTTCAAGAACACTCCGTTCCGCGTGTTCCAGGCTCCGTACGTTGGTGCGGTGCTCTTCAAGGGTGGCGCGGCCACGCCTCGCCGCCAGTTCGACGCTTGGCAGGATTGGGCCAAGCAGCGCGGCGCCAAGGGCCTCGCCTACGTGGTGTTCGCTGAGAACGGCGAGCTCAAGGGACCTGTTGCCAAGAACCTGTCTGAAGAGGAGCGCGCTGGCCTGAAGGAAGCCGTTGGCGCAGAAGACGGCGATGCCGTGTTCTTCGCAGCAGGCCGTCGCACCTCCGCTCAGGAGCTGCTGGGTGCCGTGCGTGTGGAACTCGCCGATCGTGCCGGTCTGCTCAAGCCCGACGATTTCGCTTTCACTTGGGTTGTGGACTTCCCGCTGTTCAAGCCCACCGACGATCCGGATGACGACGATGTGGCAGTCGGCCACTCCAAGTGGACTTCCATGCACCACCCGTTCACCATGCCGTCCAAGGATTGGATCGACACCTTCGACAAGGATCCGGAACACGCCATGTCTGATTCCTACGACATCGTGTGCAACGGTAACGAAATGGGCGGCGGTTCCGTGCGTATCCACCGTGATGACATTCAGGATCGTGTGCTCGATGTGCTCGGCATCACTCCTGAAGAGGCTGCCGACAAGTTCGGCTTCCTGCTTGAAGCCTTCAAGTACGGCGCTCCGCCGCACGCTGGCATCGCTCTCGGTTGGGATCGTACCGCCGCCATCCTGGCTGGCGCCGACTCCATCCGCGACGTCATCGCCTTCCCGAAGGCTGGCGGCGGTCGTGATCCGCTGACCGGCGCCCCGGCTCCGATTTCCGACGAACAGCGTGCGGAAACCGGCGTTGATTATGATCCGGAAGAAGACGAAGACTAATAGTGTTTTCGCTTTGAGATAACAGGCTGTCTTTGCATGAGAGACCGTGCAAGGACAGCCTGTTTTTATTGTTTACGCTGTCTATTTTCTCTTGCTGCCGGTATGGTGGAGCAAAGATGAGTATCTGAAATATTATGAGAAAGAACTGAATCTGTAGTATGAATTTGAAGCAATCGTTGGAAAAACATGATTTTCATGGTGTCTGGATGCGACTTCTCGCGTTGGCGATGATACTGATTGTGGCAGTGAGTGCACTCATCGCATCCCCAGTTAGTGCTAACGCCGCCGAAGTCGGAGATCCCTCCGCAGTCAAGGGCAAAACCTACGCGGTCGGCACCGATACCACATTCGCACCGTTCGAATATCGCGAGAACGGCAAGATGACCGGTATCGATATGGAACTGATCCGTGCCATCGCCCAAGAAGAAGGATTCGAAGTCACCATCCAATCATTGGGTTTCAATGCAGCATTGCAGGCTTTGAGCTCCAATCAGGTGGATGTGGTGATCGCAGGCATGTCAATCACCGACGAACGCAAGGCGACCTACGATTTTTCCAATCCTTACTTCCAGTCCGGTATTCAAATGGCCATCGCTGAAAACAACGATAGTATTACCAGCTACAAGGATCTTGACGGTAAGACCGTTGTCGCGAAAACCGGATCGGAAGGCGAATCCTACGCCAAACAGCATGCAAGCGAATACGGCTATACCGTGACTTCCGTGGACCAGTCATCAACCATGTATGAGATGGTCAAATCCGGCAATGCGGATGCCGTGTTCGACGACTATCCGGTGCTTGCCTACGGTGTTTCCCAAAACAACGGTTTGAAGATCGTGACTCCGAAGGTGCCGCATGGTGAATACGGCATGGCCGTGAACAAAGGCAAGAACGCCGATCTGCTGGCCGCCATCGACGATGGTCTGAACAAGCTCATCGCTTCGGGCGAGTATGAGACGATTGTCGCACAGTATTTGGGTGCCGATGGCGCGAAGGAACAGGTCGAGGCGATTTCCGGCAAGGTCACCGACAACGGTGCCGACGGTGAGGCGCAGAAGAAGGTCGGTTTCTTTGGTCTGGTCAAACAGTCGATGCCGGCTTTGCTGACTGGTCTGAAGAACACGCTGTTGATCACGTTGCTGTCGTTTGTGATCGCACTGGCGTTGGGTGTTGCTTTCGGCTTGATGAAAGTATCGGAGAACAAGATTCTGAGAGGCGTGTCCAAGGTTTATATCGCAGTGTTCCGCGGCACTCCGATTCTGGTGTGGGCGTTCTTCTTCTATTTCGGTGTGCCGCAGCTTATCGGACACAGTGTGAACATTTGGGTTGCAGGTGCGTTGACGTTGTCGCTCAATTCCGGCGCATATCTGGCGGAGATCGTGCGTGGCGCCGTGCAGTCCGTTGACTCTGGTCAGATGGAGGGAGCACGCTCGCTTGGCCTCAACCATCATCAGGCCATGGCGCGTGTAATCATGCCTCAGGCCACTGCAATCGCCATGCCGTCGATCATCAACCAGCTGGTCATTATGATCAAGGATTCCTCGCTGCTGCTGGCCATCGGCTTTGGTGAATTGCTGTATCAGGCGCAGCAATTGTATGCGGCGAACTTCCGCGTCACCGAAACGTTGCTGATCGTCGGTGTGATGTACTTCGTGGCCATCACCATCCTCACATGGCTGGCCAATATCGTTGACAGGAAGGTGAATCGATGAGCGAGAACGGCAATCACGGCAACAATGATGGCGAAGTGATCATCGACGTCAAGAATCTGCATAAAAACTATGGTCATATGGAAGTCATCAAAGGCGTCGATCTTACGGTACGCAAGGGCGAGGTGATCTGTATCATCGGACCGTCTGGTGCCGGCAAATCCACCATGTTGCGTTGCCTGAACGGACTTGAACAGGCATCCAGCGGCCAGATCGTGGTCAACGGTCATGATCTGGGTGATCCGCATGTGAACATCGACCAGGTTCGAGAGCAGGTTGGCATGGTGTTCCAGCATTTCAACCTGTTCAACAACATGAGCGTGATTGACAACATCACGCTTGCGCCGAAACTGGTGCACAAGGAAACCGACGAGCAGGCGCGTGAACATGCGATGGCATTGCTGAAAACCGTGGGATTGGCCGAAAAGGCCGATGTCATGCCTCGCTCGTTGTCTGGCGGTCAAAAGCAGCGTGTTGCCATCGCACGATCCTTGGCCATGCGTCCGAAGGTCATGCTGTTCGACGAGGCCACGTCGGCGCTTGACCCGGAGATGGTCGGTGATGTGCTCGAAGTCATTCGTGAGCTGGCCGAAGACGGCATGACCATGGTGCTGGTGACCCACGAGATGGGTTTCGCCCGCGAAGTGGCCACCCGCGTGATCTTCACCGACGCCGGCGTGATCGAGGAGGAAGGCACTCCGGACGAGATCTTCAACCATCCAAAGAGCGAACGATTGAAGACGTTCCTTTCCAAAGTGCTCTGAGTGCTCTCTTGGCCCCGGCGATTGCTTAATCGCTGATCGCGGATGAAATGCTGCGATCGTGTGACGGATGGTCATACGAATCTGCATGTAAAAGACAGGCGAATGTAGGGTGAAATTCATCTTGCGTTCGCCTGTTCGGCTCTTTCTCGTTGCTTGGCGTTCCTACGTTGGTATGCATGAGCATTGGTGATACGTGGCGTCGCGTTGTGGATGGTTTCAAATCCAAGGTGCCCGAACGAGTGGTGTTCGGTGCGGTGGTTGTATTGTTCGTAATAGCGGTGCTGGCTATCGAATTGCCGCGATGGTGGTAGCTGCCACGTACGGCGCTCAAGATATCGGTATTGCGGTCGATAACGCGCTATGATGCATTTTGGGACGACGTTGTCTCATATTTCGAGCACGTCAGGGGGTGGTGACGGCCGCGGAAACATGGCTTTCATATACTATCCGTATGACAGATATCAAAGAAACGCAAGAGACGCGCCCGATCATGCCGGGTACGGAAGACAGCGACCGCCCGCTGGTCGAATTGACCCACGTTGAAAAGCACTACGGTGACTTGCATGTGCTCAAGGACATCAACCTCACCGTCAAGAAGGGCGAGGTGCTGGTCATCGTCGGTCCATCCGGTTCCGGCAAATCCACCATGTGCCGCACCATCAACCGTTTGGAAACCATCGATTCCGGTGATATTCGCATCGACGGCAAGCCGTTGCCTCAGGAAGGCAAGGAGCTCGCCAGCCTGCGCGCCGAGGTTGGCATGGTGTTCCAGTCGTTCAACCTGTTCGCCAACAAGACCATTCTTGAAAACGTGACGCTTGCTCCGATCAAGGTGCGCCATATGGATAAGAAGGCGGCCGAGGATCTCGCCATGGATTTGCTTGCCCGCGTGGGCGTGGCTTCCCAAGCCTCCAAGATGCCGTCACAGCTTTCCGGCGGTCAGCAGCAGCGTGTCGCCATCGCACGAGCGCTCGCCATGCAGCCGAAGGTCATGCTGTTCGACGAACCGACGTCCGCGCTTGATCCGGAAATGGTCAACGAAGTGCTTGACGTCATGGTGGAGCTGGCTCACGAAGGCATGACCATGCTGTGCGTGACCCACGAGATGGGCTTCGCACGCAAGGTGGCCGACAAGGTCGTGTTCATGGCCGACGGTCAGATTCTTGAGCAGAGCACGCCGGAAGACTTCTTCGAAAACCCGAAGACCGATCGTGCCAAGGACTTCCTGTCGAAGATTCTCACCCACTGAAGTGACTGACGGGAATAAGACAGAAGAAGGATTTTCGATATGAGACTTTCTATGAGGGCGAAGCGTATGCTGCGCAGGGTTATAGCGACTTTCTGCGCCTGTGCATGCGTGTTCGCAGTGTCCGCCTGCGGCGCGGACGATGCCGATGGCAAGATTCGCATCGGTATCAAATTCGATCAGCCTGGTCTGGGCTTCAAAAAGTCCGGCACGTATGTCGGCTTCGACGTTGACGTAGCCAAGTACATCGCCAAGAAACTCGGCTATTCCGAAGACCAGATCGTGTGGAAGGAAGCACCGTCGAAGCAGCGTGAAGCCATGCTGCAGAACGGTGACGTCGATTACATCGTCGCCACGTACTCCATCACCGACGAGCGCAAGAAGGTCGTCTCCTTCGCCGGACCGTATTTCGTGGCGGGTCAGGATCTGCTCGTTCGTAAAGACGAAACCTCCATCAAGGGACCTGAGGATCTGAACGGCAAGCGTTTGTGCTCCGTGACCGGTTCCACTTCCGCGGTCACTGTCAAGGAGAAGTTCGCCAACGAAGTGCAGCTCATGGAGCAGCCTGGTTACGCGGAGTGCGCTACAGCACTGTTCTCTGGCATTGTTGATGCGGTGACCACCGACGACATTATTTTGGCTGGTCTTGCCTCCGCGTCCCGCGGCCGTCTGCGCGTGGTCGGCAAGCCGTTCACCCAGGAGTATTACGGCGTCGGCATCAAGAAGGGCGATACGAAGCTGGCCACCCAGATCAACAACGCCATCGCCGATATGATCCAGGATGGTTCTTGGCAGCGTGCCATTTCCGACAACACGAAGGGCACCGCATACACGCCGAACGCGAAGTACAATCCGCCGGAGCCGACTGAGGGGGAGAGATAATGGAAGCGTTCATCTCATTGTTCAGCCAGTACAATGTGCCGGCTGCGTTCTTGGTGAACATTGAACTGACCCTGTGGTCGGCGTTGTTCTCCACGATTCTTGGCGTCATCCTCGTGATGATGCGCATCTCGCCGGTCGCGTCGCTGCGTATGGTCTCGGGTGCTTACGTCGAGCTGTTCAAGAACCTGCCGTTGACCATCATCATGGTGTTCATGGTGCTGGGTGCCTACGCGCAGCTGAAGCTCAGCTTCTCCGACACGTTCGCCACCAACTTCTTCTGGCTTGCCGTCACCGGTTTGAGCCTGTATACGGCGGCCTTCGTGTGCGAATCGCTGCGATCCGGCATCAACACCGTGCCGCTTGGCCAGGCTGAAGCCTGCCGTGCGCTGGGATTGAACTTCATGCAGTCCGCCACCCAGATCATTCTGCCTCAGGCGTTCCGTGGCTCCGTGGCACCGCTGGGCAACACGTTGATCGCATTGCTGAAGAATTCCACGGTTGCGGCCGCGGCTTCCGTCGCCACCGAAACCTCGTCGTTGATGAGCGAAATGATCGAATACCGTTCCGACGTGATTGTTCCGATCTTCCTGATCTTCGCATTCGGTTATGTGATTCTGATCATTCCGATCGGCATGCTGACCACGTATCTGTCCAACAAGCTCGCGGTGAGGAGGTGACGCACCATGGCAAGCGATGAAAGCGCGGTGCTGTTCGACCAGCCCGGTCCTAAGACCCGTAAAACCATTCGTATCGTCAACTGGATTGCCGGCATTGTCTTCGCAATCGTAGTTGTGCTCATTCTCATGAGGCTTCACAATCCGCCGGATGGCGAGAACCAGCTGAGCTGGGAGTTGTGGAAGCCGGCGCTTGACGCTGAAGCATGGACCGATTTCTATCTGCCCGGATTGTGGGCCACGATTCGAGCTTCCGTGTTGGCAGTGATCGGCGCAGTGCTGTTCGGTCTGATTTTCGGTATCGGCCGTCTGCTGCCGAATATCGTGATTCGTGCGATTTCCGGCGCCATCGTTGAGTTCGCACGTGCGGTCCCTGTGCTGCTGCTGATGATCTTCTTCTGGCGTTGGTTCGCTTTCGCAGGCATGTCAAGCCCCGCATACTGGGCTGTGGTGCTCGCATTGGTGATCTACAACGGTTCCGTGGTGGCCGAGCTGGTTCGTTCCGGTGTCGGCAACCTGCCGAACGGCCAGCGTGAGGCGTCGCTCGCCTTGGGCTTGACCCGCACGCAGTCGCTGATGGAAATCGAAGTGCCACAGGCCATCTACGCCATGCTTCCTGCCGCCGTGACGCAGTTGGTGGTGGTACTGAAGGATACCGCTCTCGGCTCGATCATCATGTACACCGATTTGCTGCAGGAATCGCGTCGACTTGGTTCGATGTACTTCAATATTCTGCAGACATTGGTTGTGGCTGCCGTCATCTACTTCATCGCATGCTGGCTGCTGAGCCGTCTTGCGGAATGGCTGCCGGAACGCATGCAGAAGCACACTGCGGCACCTGCCGAACCGGAACCGGTCGCTCCGATCGCCATTATGGATCCGTCGAACGTGAACCAGATCGCCGTGGCTAGGGAAGGTGTGCCGCTTGGCGGTGCCCAGCGCCTGTACCATGTGCACCATCGTGGTTCCAACGCGTCGATTCGCCATTGGCGTCAGACCCGCTATGTTCAGGGATTCGATGAGACGCATCCGGAAAGCCAAGTCGAGTTCGATAAGAACGGCAGGCCGATCAAAGATACGTCCAAGCAGGACAAGCTGAGATTCGACAAGCCGAAGTCAGACAAATCAAAGGGTGATAAGCCCAAGCAGTGACGTCATTTGATCTGAGAAGACCGATAGGGCGCTGGTTTCTTGCAAAGAGCGAGGAATCAGCGCCCTATTGCGTGAAAGAAGTCAGGCAAAACGTCAGAAAAGCGGGATGCGGCGTGGGTGCGGCGATGCCACGGTTCAATCGCCGCATCGTCTATCATAGGGGACAAGCGAGGAGGCTTGACATGTCAGACAAAGACAAGGATGCGAAGACGTCGTCCATTGCGAAGACGTTGAACAAGGTTGAGGACAGGCTTGAGAAGGGGGAGAACTGCAGTTCCGTTGCCGAAGGGCTTGCGAATGTTGCCAAGGCCAGCGAGTTGCTCAGTTCCGTGTGGACGCTTCCGCCCAGTCAGTTATTGCGATTCCATCATGATACGAGGGTCGCTGCAATCGATGGCGATTCCACGCCGGGTTTCGACGGCAACAAAGATGATGCGGAACGATTCATTGCGATCAGTTCTTCTGAAATCGCACGATATCAGCGGCTTATGTACGCCAATGGAGTGAAAGGTTCCCGCCGTCGTCTGTTGATTATTCTGCAGGGCATGGATGCTTCCGGCAAAGGCGGCATCGTGCGTCACGTATTCAGCCAGGGCGATCCGATGGGCATGCATTATCACGGTTTCGGTGCTCCCAAAGGCGAGGAAAAGGACCACGATTATTTGTGGCGCATCAAACGGGAACTGCCGCAGAATGGTTGGATCTCCATTTTCGATAGATCGCACTATGAAGATATCGTCATGCCGCGCATTTACAAAACCTATCCGGAAGAGGTATGGCAGGCGCGATATGACGAAATCAACCGATTCGAATCGCAATTGGTTGCGGACGGATGTTCCATCATCAAAATATTCCTTGTGGTGAGCAAAGAAGAGCAGAAGGAGCATTTTCTTAGCAGGCTGGAAGATCCGACCAAATATTGGAAGTTCGACCCGAGTGACCTTGAAGCGCGTGCCCGTTGGGATGACTACATGGCAGCATGGCAGGACGTGTTCGTGCGTACGAGCACCGAGCAGGCACCCTGGTACTTGGTGCCTGCCGACAATCGTTGGTATTCAAGGGCGGTTGTGTCTGAACTGCTCCGTAACGTATTGAAGAACATGAACATGATCTGGCCGCCCTTGGAAGTCGATGCCGATGAAATGCGGCGTCAGTTGGAAACGCTGTAGTCGAAGAACACGACTTCGCCGCTCGACTGTGTGGTGTCCAAATCGACGGTTCCGGTAATGGCCCAATCATGGTCGCCATCGGAATCGTCGATGATCTGACGCACCTTCCAACTGTGTTCGCTGTTCTCCTTGGAATCATCCAGAATGAACAGTTCGCCGCTACGGGCTTTCGCATCCGTGTTGACGTATTCGTGCTCATCGTAGAAGTCGTCGAGCGCATCCTCCCATTCGTGCACGCCATAGCCCCAGTCTTTGTCCAGCGCGCCGAGCTCATCGGGCTTGTCGAGATCCATAAGCTGCACACGGCGGAACATGGCATTGCGTACGAGCACGGTGAGGCCTCGACGATCCTCCACCACGGCCTGCTTTGTACCTGGTGCGGCCAGGTTCGCGGCGGCTTCGGAAGCGTCGGTGCCGGCTCCCGCGTTCTCCCATTCGTCGACCAGCGAGGAGTCGATGGAACGAACTACCACGCGCAGCCAGGAGATGATGTCCCGCAACTGTTCGTTGCGCTTCTCCAAAGGAACGGTACGTGCCAGCGCGCGATATGCGTCAGACAGATAGCGCAGCAGCGTGCCTTCGGAGCGGGCGATATTGTAGCGCGCTATGTAACCGGTGAAATCGGAGGCCGTTTCGACCATGTCCCGGATCACCGATTTCGGGCTCAACCAATAATCATTGGCCCAAGGCACATCGTGACGGTATTCGTCGAACGCAGCCTGAAGCATGTCTTCCAATGGTTTCGGATACGTGATCTCCTGCAAGCGGTCCATACGTTCGTCATAGTCAAGACCGTCTTCCTTCATGCGGATCATCGCCGCGTCGCGGGCTTGACGTTCCTGCGCGCGCAACACCTGCTTCGGATCCTCCAACGTGGCTTCCACCATGGAAATCACGTCAAGCGCGTAACTTTCCGATTCCGGATCAAGCAGTTCCAACGCGGCCAGCAGGAACGGGCTCAACGGCTGGTCAAGCGCGAAATCATCCGGCATGTCGACGGTCATGAAATAGTCCTTGCCACCATCATCGCGGCCTTCCGTTTCGATCACATTCGTATCGAACAAGGTCTGGAAGATCTCGTCGGCACGATCATGAAGACGCTCCTTCTGTTCCGGAGTCTGCGCTGAATCGTCGATCAGGCGATCGATGCGGTAGCGTGCGTCGCCGCCCTGCGCCACTTCGTTCAACACCATGGAATGCGTGACCTTCATATGCGGCACCAAAGTTTCAGGGTCCGCGTCGATCAGCTTATCGAACGTGTTCTCATTCCACGTGACGAAGCCCTCAGGCGCCTTCTTGCGCTTGACTTTCTTGAGCTTCTTCGGGTCGTTGCCCGCTTTGGCGAGGGCCTTGGCGTTCTCGATCTCGAATTCCGGACCCTCGGCGATGACCAAGCCCTCCGTGTCGAAGCCCATACGTCCCGCACGCCCCGCGATCTGATGGAATTCGCGGGCACGCAGCTTGCGCATCTTCGTGCCATCGAACTTGGTCAATGCGGTCAACACCACGGAATGAATGGGCACGTTGATGCCGACACCCAACGTGTCGGTGCCGCAGATCACCGGAAGAAGACCCTGCTGGGCGAGTTGCTCGACCAGACGGCGATAGCGGGGAAGCATGCCCGCATGGTGAATACCCACGCCGGTACGCAGCAGACGCTGCAGAATCTTACCGAACGCCGTGGTGAACTTCGTGCCCTTGATCGCCTCCGCAATGGCCGCACGTTGCTCCTTGCTGGACACTCCCGTGCTCGCCAGAGCGTTCGCCGTCTCCAATGCGGCATCCTGAGAGAAATGCACCACATAGATCGGCGTTTCCCCTCTGCCGAAGGCCAATTCGACGGTCTTCTCCAACGGATCAAGCGTGTACTCGTACGTCAACGGTACCGGACGCGGCGCATCGGCGATGATGTCGACGTCCGTGTCCGTCATGTCCTCCAATTTGTCGGCGATTGCATCGACGTTGCCCAATGTGGCGCTCATCAGCAAAAACTGCGTGTTCGGCAATGTCAGCAGCGGAACTTGCCAAGCCCAACCACGCTCCGAATCGCCATAATAATGGAATTCATCCATCGCCACACAGCCGACATCGGCATGACGGCCCTCACGCAATGCCTGGTTCGCAAGAATCTCCGCAGTGCAGCAGATGATCGGCGCATCGGCGTTGATGTGCGTGTCTCCGGTGATCATGCCGACGTTCTCACGACCGAACACCTCCACCAAATCAAAGAATTTCTCAGACACCAACGCCTTGATCGGAGCCGTGTAATACGAGCGACGGCCCGTGCACAACGCAGCGAAATGCATACCCAACGCCACCAGTGATTTGCCGGAGCCGGTGGGCGTGTTCAAAATGACATGATCGCCCGCGAGCAGGTCCATGATGGCCTCTTCCTGATGGGGCCACGGCTCAACACCTTTGACGTCCGCCACCCACTCGAAAAAGCGTTCGTAGATCTCGTCCGTGTCGATGTTGCGCTCGCCATCGCTCCAGTTCGGTGCCAATGCGCCCAAAGAACCGTAATTCGTATCGTCAGCCATGATTGCCAGTCTAGCGGCTGGCATGAACTCAAATGTCGAACGTGTGTTCGAATTATTGCGTATGTTGCGGTACAGTAGAAATTATGACTGAGGATTTGTTTGGCGCGATGGACGCTCCCGAAGATATGACACGCCCGCTGGCTGTGCGCATGCGTCCGTCGAGCGTGGACGAAGTGGTGGGCCAATCGCGGGTGCTGGGACAGGGCTCTCCTCTGCGCAGACTCGCCAATCCGGCGTCCAAAGGCTCGCTGACCGCGCCGAGCTCCATTATTCTGTTTGGACCTCCCGGAGTCGGCAAAACCACGCTTGCCTATATTGTGGCCAAACAGTCCGGTCGAGTCTTCGAAGAGCTTTCCGCAGTCACCTCCGGCGTCAAGGACGTGCGGGATGTACTCAGGCGCGCCCATGATCGTCTTGTCGCGGAGGGCAAGGAAACGGTACTGTTCATCGACGAGGTGCACCGATTCTCCAAATCGCAGCAGGATGCATTGCTGCCAAGCGTGGAAAACCGTGACGTCACTTTCATTGCGGCCACCACGGAAAATCCAAGCTTTTCCATCATCAAACCGTTGTTAAGCCGATCCGTGGTCGTCAAACTCGAATCGCTGGAACCCGACGACCTGAAAACGCTCATCAACAGGGCCATCGAAAGCGAGCGTGGACTTAAAAACGAAGTCAAAATCAACGACGAAGCCGTTGACGAAATCGTGCGTATGGCCGGAGGCGACGCGCGAAAAACACTGACGATCCTTGAAGCCGCCGCGGGGGCGCTTACCGGAGACAAAGCACGCAAAAAAGGTGCGAAACGGCCAATCATCACTCCCGACGTGGTATCGCAGGTCATGGACGTGGCCACCGTGCGCTACGACAAAGACGGCGACGACCATTACGATGTGATTTCCGCATTCATCAAATCCATGCGTGGATCCGACCCAGACGCCACCATGCACTACTTGGCACGGATGCTGCGCGCCGGCGAGGATCCGCGATTCATTGCCAGACGCATTATGATCGCAGCTTCCGAGGAAGTCGGCATGGCGGCTCCGCAAATACTGCAGGTCACCGTCGCGGCGGCACAAGCCGTAGCCATGATCGGCATGCCCGAAGCGCGTATTATTCTCGCAGAAGCGGCGCTCGCCGTCGCCACCGCGCCAAAATCGAACGCCGGCTACAACGCCATCAACAGTGCGCTCGCCGATGTGGACGCGGGACTGATCGGCCAAGTGCCATTGCATTTGAGGAACGCGCCGACCGCCCTGATGAAAAGTTGGGGCAATCATGAGGGGTATCGGTACGCTCATGATTGGCCGGGAGCCGTGGCTCCGCAGCAATACATGCCGGACGAGCTGGCAGGGCGGGAATACTACCATCCGAACGATCGCGGCTACGAGCATGAGATCAAACCGAGACTGGAGAAAATTCGCAAAATCCTGCATGAGAAGGACGGTGGTCAAACCGGTAACTCTGATCGAGCCTAGTGTGGTGTCAGTTCTCATTCTTCGTGCCGTTGGACTAGGGGTCCGCTAAAATTCTTCGTTGGGGTTGATGCCTGCTTGCTATGAGCAAGGCCCATGCGTCAATCGCGGCGTCGCACATGGCCGCAGGAAAAAGTGCGCGGAAAGTGATTATGCAAGAACGGAATACAACGCTCGAAACCACCAGCCATATCAGTCGAAACAGTAGTGAAAACGTCAGGAAAATGCCGGACGAACGCATCCCCGGCAAACTCATTGGAGCCATCGTGGCGGTCGGCTCCCTCGCCTTCATTGGCATTCTCACCGAAACCGTCATGACGGTACTGTTCCCGCAACTTATGCGGGAATTCAACGTCGATACCGCAACCGTGCAATGGATCACCACCATCTATCTGCTGGTGGTTGCCGCAACCATGCCGTTGTCGTCGTACCTCAACCGTCGGTTCAAGCATCGCACGCTGTTCCTTGCCGCGGTGTCGCTCGCGGTGCTCGGTTCATTGATCATGATCGTCGGCCATGCGTTCCCGGTCATTCTCATTGCCCGTGTGATCCAAGGCATGGGTTCCGGTGTGGCCACGCCGCTGATGATCAACATCATTCTTGAGCAGTCGCCAAAGAGCAAGGTCGGACGATTGATGGGCGTTGGCTCGCTGGTCATTACTGTGGCTCCGGCAATTGGACCGACCGTGGGTGGCGCGGTGTCGAGTATTCTGCCATGGCGTGCGATTTTCGTAATCGTCATTCCGGTTATTCTGCTGATCTCGCTGCCTGTCGGTTTGAAATGCATCGAACAGCATCGTCCGACGGAAGAGGCGCGTCTCAATCCGTTGCAGTTCGTGTCGATTGTGCTTGCGCTGTGCGGATTGGTAATGTTCCTGAATCAGGCCGGTGTTGCGGTCAGCGCTGCGGTTGCCGGCAGCAGCGCCACGGTGTCGGCGGTGTTCGCCGTGGTGAGTCTGATAGTTGGGTTGGGTTCGCTGTTGTTCTTCGGCTGGTCGTCGAAGCGTTCGTTCTCGCCGCTGATTCGTTTGGGATGGCTACGTGATCCGATGGTGTTGTTGCATTTGGTCGCCTATATGCTGCTGCCGATCGTTGGCATTGGTTTTGGCTATGTGATCACCAATGTGGCGCAGCTTTCGTTGGGCACCAGTGCGTTCCTCGCCGGTGCTTTGGTGTTGCCGGGTGCGTTGATCGGTGCGTTCTTCGCACCGGTTGGCGGTATGCTGTATGACCGTTTCGGACCGGTGCGTCCGATTCTCGTCGCGTTTTTCGCCGCGATTTGCGGGCCGATTCTGTTGCTGGTATTTTCCATGCGACTGACATCCGTCATGCTTGCCGGTTTCTATTTCATTTTCGGGCTTGGCTATTCGCTTGGTTTTTCCAATATCATGACCAATGCGTTGCGTAACATCGCACCTCAGTTCATGCCGGACGGCAATGCCGTGTTCAACACCTGCCTGCAGTTCGGCGGCGCGGCAGGCACCGCGCTGTTCTCCACGATTCTGTCGGTGGCTCAGGCTGGCGCAGGCGAAGAGGGGGGTGCCACGTTCCGTCACGCTACGGCTGTCGGTGGCAGCTGGACGTTCGCTACCATGATTGGTATCGTGGCCATTGCCATCTGTTGCTTGATTGCGGCGTTCCGTATTGGTGCGAAACGTAATAGCAGGCTATAGAAAAAGCCTGTAGCGTAAAGTGAGGAAAGCGTTCCGTCAAGGAATATCGGCTTGCTATGCTGTCTCTACCGTGTTATTGAGAGGACAGCAATGAGACTACAACACCCGTATAGCGGCATCACTACCGGTCTGCTCAAGCCGATTACGGCGGCGCTTTCCATAGTTGCGCTGCTTGCGGGCTGTGGATCCGTGGAGGCGAAGGATTCCCAGCAGGAAGTCACCAGTGCCGATAAGGTGGTCAGCGTCAATATCACGGAACCATCGAATGGCTTGCTGCCAAGTGACACCAGCGATATGGCCGGTTGGAAAATCGTCAGCCAGCTGTATGACGGCCTGGTCACTTTCGATGCGGAAGGTAATGAGACGTTGGTCGAGGCCGAATCGATCACGCCGAATGACGACGCTTCCGAATACACCATCGCACTTAAACCGAATCTGGCGTTCTCCAATGGTGAGAAGATCACCGCCGACACGTACGCGAAAAGCTGGTCGTTCGCGGCCAATGCTGCCAATGGACAGGTCGGAGCCTCCATTTTCGAAGATATTCAGGGCTATGATGAGCTGCAGGATGCAAGTGGTTCCAAAACCGCGCAATTGTCAGGCCTTACCGTGGTCGACGACACTACGCTGAAGGTCAAGCTCAAAGCGTCGAATTCGGCGTTCCTGTACAAAATCGGAGATATCGCGTTTCTGCCGATGCCATCCGAAGTCATCAAGAATCCCAAGGAATACGGGCAAAAGCCGATTGGCAACGGTCCGTACAAGCTGAAGGCGTACAAAAGCGGCGAAGAAATCATTCTTGAAAAAGACGACTCCTACAAGGGGCCGCGCGAAGTCAAGAACGCAGGCATCGATTTCAAGGTGTATCAAAGTCTTGACGCGGCCTATTCGGATCTGCTGGCAGACAATCTTGACGTGCTTGATGCCATTCCGACTTCCGCGTTGAAAACCTATCAGAACGAAAAGAGCATCACCGCCGTCAGCAAGCCCGGTCCGTCGTTCTCAGCATTTACGATTTCGCAGAATCTCAAGCATTTCCAAGGTGAGGAAGGCAAGTATCGCCGTCAGGCCATCGCGCATGCCATCGATCGTAAGAACATCGCTGGCTCGATTTTCGGCGGTACCGTGACGCCCGCCACCGATTTCCTTGCGCCGGTGATCAAGGGATATGACACCGATCTCGACACGGATGGCGTGCTCGCATATGACGAGACGAAAGCCAAGGAATTGTGGGCGAAGGCGGATGCGATTTCGCCATGGAGCGGAACGTTCCGCATCGCCTACAGTGCAGACGGCACCGATAAGGAGTGGGTGGAGGCTGCGGCCAATTCCATTCGCAACGCGCTTGGCATCGATGCGGAAAGCTATCCGTTCGCCACGTCCAAGGAACTGCGCAGCGCCATTCAGGAGCGCACCATCGACGCGGCATTCAAATCGGGCATGCAATCCGATTATCCGCATCCGGAAGGCTATCTGGTGCAGGCATACGACTCATCGGCAGCGGACGGCAAGGGTTTGAACAACGGTGATTACAAGAGCGACGAATTTGATGCGCTGATTGACCAGGCGGCTGCGGAGACCGATTTGGACAAGGCCGTGAGCCTGTATCAGCAGAGCGAACGTGTGTTGCTGAAGGATTTGCCGGTGATTCCTTTGTGGTATACCAACGTAACCGCGGCATCGGCCAAAAACGTGGAAGTGAGCTACAACTATATGGGCGTTCCCGAATACAACACCATCGTCAAGTAAGGTTTGTTCTAGCGTGAAGACTCCACTGTGAGCGCAATTTCACCACCCGTCGCTTCGAAGCGGTAGGCTGTGAAACTATAGAGAACATAGGAAAAGGAGACAAGGTGAGCAACCTCAGTGCACCCCTGCCCGTCATGGCCGGCGAAGATATGCCGGCCGGACCCGCCGATCCGATTTTCAACCGTCTGCTGAAAGACCGCATCATTTGGATGGGCGAGGAAGTCAAGGACGAAATGGCCAATCGCATCTGCGCACAGATGCTGATGCTGGCAGCTGAAGATCCGAAGAAGGATATTTGGCTGTACATCAATTCCCCGGGTGGTTCCATCACCGCAGGCATGGCCATTTACGACACCATGCAGCTTATCGAGCCTGACGTGGCGACCGTCGGCTTGGGCATGTGCGCATCCATGGGCCAGTTCCTGCTGAGCTCCGGCACCAAGGGCAAGCGATTCCTGACCTCGCATGCCCGTGTGCTGATGCACCAGCCGTCCGGCGGCATCGGCGGCACCGCCACCGACGTGCGCATCAACGCCGAACTGATCATGGACATGAAGAAGACCATGAGCGAGCTGACTGCCGAACAGACCGGCCATACCGTTGAGGAAATCTACCGCGACAACGAGTACGACCACTGGTTCACCGCGCAGGAAGCGCTGGAATACGGTTTTGTGGATAAGCTCGTTTCCACGCACGACACGATGAACGCCACCAAGGGAGAGTGAACATGGCAAGCGAAGAATCCCGATTCGTAGCCCGCGCAGAGCGTCTCGCAGGACCGACCGGAGTGGTTGGTTTCCAGGCTGCAGCAGCCCGCGAAGCCGCTTTCGCGCCGCAGAACCGTTATGTTCTGCCGCAGTTCGAAGAGAAGACCCCGTACGGTTTCAAAAGGCAGGATCCGTACACCCGCTTGTTCGAAGACCGCATCATCTTCATGGGCGTGCAGGTCGACGACACTTCCGCCGACGACATTATGGCTCAGCTCCTGGTGCTCGAAAGCCAGGATCCGAACCGTGATGTGATGATGTACATCAACTCTCCGGGCGGTTCCATGACGGCTATGACCGCCATCTACGACACCATGCAGTACATCAAGCCGGATGTGCAGACCGTATGCCTTGGACAGGCCGCTTCCGCAGCCGCCATTCTGCTGGCCGCCGGAGCCAAGGGCAAGCGTCTGATGCTGCCGAACGCGCGCGTGCTCATCCATCAGCCGGCCATCGATCAGGGCTTCGGCAAGGCGACGGAAATCGAAATCCAAGCCAAGGAAATGCTGCGTATGCGTGAATGGCTTGAGAACACGCTGGCCAAGCATACCGGTCGCGATGTGGAGAAGATTCGCAAAGACATCGAGGTCGACACCTTCCTGACCGCACCTGAGGCCAAGGAATACGGCATTGTCGACGAAGTGCTGGAACACCGTAGCTGAACGGCGCATATGCGAGGTTCCATCTGAAGTCGCATCTTCACAAATCAATACCCCTGCCGGGCGTTGGCAGGGGTATGCTGTTCTTCAATGATGATTGCATGATGGCGATTGCTCAATGGCAGGTACGGCAAACAAAGGGGTGCGAATGGGACGAGTGGTCAGCTACAACGATGAAGTGTCACGATGCACGTTCTGCGGCAAAACCGAAAATCAGGTACGTAAGCTCGTTACCGGATCAGGTGCGGCCATTTGCGACGAATGCATCGAACTGTGCGTCGACATCATTTCCGAAGAACGTGTCAAAGACGCCCAGCTGAACACATTGCAGCTGCCGAAACCCGCACAGATCAGCGCCTATCTCGACAACTACGTGGTCGGGCAGGAATCCGCTAAAAGAACGCTTTCCGTGGCCGTATACAACCATTACAAGCGCGTCAATATGGAAATGCGTGAATCCGCGGCATTGCGCGATCGTGCGGCGCATGCGAGCGACGATCCACTGGCCGGCGTGCAGGTGTCCAAATCGAATATCCTGCTGCTGGGGCCGACCGGCGTGGGCAAAACGTATCTTGCGCAGACACTGGCGAAGGTCATGAATGTGCCGTTCGTCATCGTCGACGCCACCACACTCACTGAAGCGGGGTATGTGGGCGACGATGTGGAAACCGTACTGCAACGGCTTATACAGGCCGCTGACGGCGATGTGGCGCAAGCGCAGCAGGGCATCGTCTATATTGACGAAATCGACAAGATAGCGCGTAAGAGCGGCGAGAACACGTCTATTACGCGAGATGTGTCCGGTGAGGGCGTGCAGCAGGCTCTGCTGAAGATTCTGGAAGGTACTGTGGCATCCGTGCCGGTGGAGGGCTCGCGTAAGCATCGTGAGATGGAGACGGTGCAGATCGACACTCGTGACATTCTGTTTATCTGCGGCGGCGCGTTTGTCGGGCTTGCCGATATTGTGGCGCAGCGTTTGGGCGCTCGTGAAAGCGGATTTGGTGCCGCGTGGCATGATCATGAGGTGCCGAATCGTGAGCTGCTTGCCCAGGCTTCGGCCGACGATCTTGCCGATTTCGGTTTATTGCCTGAATTCATCGGTAGATTGCCGGTGGTGAGCGTGCTTGAGGAGCTTACGGAGGATGATTTGGCGCGCATTCTGGTCGCATCGGAGAACGCGCTGGTCAAGCAGTATCAGAAGTTGTTTGCGATTGACGGGGTGACGTTGACGTTCACCGAGGGGGCGGTGCGGCAGATCGCGGCTACTTCGATTCGCAGGGGCACGGGCGCCCGAGGCCTTCGATCGATTATCGAAAAAACCTTGGAGGACACGATGTTCCAGCTACCAAGCGTGACTGGCGTATCGGAGGTGGTGGTGGATGAGGCGTCCGTCAATGGTTCCGGCACTCCGAAACTATTGAAGGTTTCCACGGAGGAGATTCCTCGCAGACGTGCCGCGTAGTGCATTCGGCGTGTTGCGCGTCGTATGTGCGAGAGTTCAGATTTCGTAGGGTTGAAGCAGGTATGGATGCCGGTGCGAAATCCGCGAAAACAGGCGCGACACGCCGAGATTTTGCTTCAAGGGCATTTGGGTGTATCTTATTCGAGTTGCCGAAAACAAGCAACGTTGCGCGAGTAGCCCAGCGGATTAGAGCAGCTGACTACGGATCAGCAGGTCGCAGGTTCGAATCCTGTCTCGCGCACATGAACCTCCTTCGCGAAATGCGGAGGAGGCTTTCTTTTTTCTGGAAGTAACGGCGGCGCTGCCGTGAATAGTGTTCGAATCAATGCGATTCGCAAACCTACCAGAATGCTTATGTAAAGCGGCTGTTGTCGAGATACGTTCGGTTTCTCTCCGAGCGAACGGTGTGGTACAAGAAAAGCCGTCATGCCGAATAAAACCGTAAACACCAGTGAAAAAGACGGTTTGGAAACATAAACGCCGATACCTTTCGGTACACTGGAACCGCTATTGAAGCGTCTGCGCGTGCCAATGCCGCAGACGCTTTTCTTAAGTGAATGGCGGGCCGTGGATACTCGCGGCAACAGACGGGAGAGCAATGACCGAACGTAAGCAGGGACTCTGGGCGAAAATACGATACATAGCCGCTTCCGACCGCATATCTGGTCTGATTATGCTTGGCTTCGCTCTCGCAGGTCTGTTGCTTGCCAATCTGCCGTTCACGGCGCATGCGTTCGAAGAGTTGGAGAATTTCCGCATCGCCATTCCCTACACCAATATCGATATGGGATTGGGACACTGGGTGCAGGATGGTCTGCTGACGGTGTTCTTCCTGACTGTCGGACTGGAATTGAAACAGGAACTCGCCACAGGTTCGCTGTCGAACCCCAAGGCTGCTGCAGTGCCGATGCTGTGCGCTGTGGGCGGTATGATGGCTCCTCCGGTGTTGTTCCTGCTGGTATTGTTCCTGTTCTCCGGTTTCGGATCCGATCCGTTGGTCATCGCTTCGGGAACGAGTTTCACCTTTGGTGAGATGTCTCATGGTTGGGCGGTTCCTACGGCCACTGATATCGCGTTCTCTTTGGCTGTGCTTGCTTTGTTCGCCAAAGCGCTGCCGGGCTCCATTCGCGCGTTCCTGATGACGCTTGCCACAGTGGACGATCTGCTGGCCATTATTCTGATCGCGGTGTTCTTCTCTTCGGTGAACGCATGGTACTGGTTCGTCGGCATCGCCGTATGCGCTGTCGTATGGTATTTCCTGGTGCGTATGCGCAAAGTGCCATGGCTTGCCGTGGCCATTGTCGGCATTCTGGCTTGGGTGATGATGTTCGAAGCTGGTGTGCATCCTACTTTGGCTGGCGTGCTTGTTGGATTGCTCACGCCGGCTCATGAGCGTTTCGGAGAGAAAACCCCACGCGCCGAACGCTATGCGGACAAGCTGCAGCCGTTTTCCGCGTTGCTGGCTCTGCCGATTTTCGCCTTGTTCGCCACTGGTGTGCATTTTGAATCGTTGACGTTGGCCCTGTTCATTTCGCCGGTCGTCGTTGCCGTTATGGTGGCTCTGGTGGTCGGCAAGCCGTTGGGCATTATGATCACGGCATGGCTTTCCACGCATGTGGCCGGATTGAAAATGGCTAAGGGATTGCGTGTGCGCGACATGTTCCCCGCGGCCTGCGCATGTGGCATCGGCTTTACCGTATCTTTCCTGATTTCCTCGCTTGCATATCAGGATGCCGAACTGTCTGCTGAAGCACGTTTCGGTGTGTTGGTCGGTTCCATAGTCGCGGCGGTGATTTCCGGCATTCTGCTGAGCCGCCAATCCAAGAAGTTTGAGCTTGCCGCTGCCGCATCCTCGAAGCATAAGCATCATACTGCTGACGAGGATGCTGCTGGGGAAGTGGAATCTGTTCTCGAAGACGGCACCGTTGTGGTCAGCCAGATGATCGACACACATCCAAAGGTCAAATAACGACGTTCCGGCGTATGGCATTCCGCGCCATACGCCAGACACAACAAAAGCCGACACTCATCACTTATCCGTGAGTGTCGGCTTTTTGTATGAGGAAACGGTAGGCCGCTGGGAACGGCCATACTAGCGTTTGACTGCTACGAGCAGGCCCGTACCGGTCGGGGTGAGGGCAGTGACGAAACGCTCATCGGATTCCACGGTTTCCAGCAAACCACGCATGGCAATGGATTTGGCGTCACGATTGGCGGGATTCAAAACGCCGCCTGCGGACGTGGCTGAATCAAAAGCAAGAATATCGGTGAACACGATTACGCCATGCTTCTTCAACAGGCGGGGAGCCTGCTCGAAGGAAGCGCCGTAATTTTCCGCGTCGCCGGCAACTACAATCAAATCGTAGTTTTCTGCATTCAGACGTGGCAAAAACACGTCGACGGGAGCGTTGACGGCGCGAAGCGTGGTCTGTGTCTCGTCGGAAAGCCGATTAAACAACGTACGAATCAGCGCAATGCCCTGGGAAGAGGAATCAACCGCCGTAAGCTGACCGGAATTATCCAAACCGTTGACCAGCTGCAACGTTTCCACCACGGAACCGGTGCCGACGGCGATCACCGATGTCGCATTCACCATATGCACGAGCATGCGCAACAGCTCGGCTTGGGCTGCTGAACCCTGCGGAATGCCTGCTTCTTCAGCATGGGTGCGAATAGCATTCAAGTCGGTTGACTGGCGGGAGAACGCATGGTCCTCAACGTATTCCCATGACTTGGCGAGATTGGTATATGACGTTCTATCCATGGGTTCAGCGTTCCTTGACTTGGGCGATCAGCTGCCAGATTTCCTCGCCGACGTCAATGCCACGCGGGCATTGACGGGTACATGCGCGGACCGACTGGCATGCGGCGATGCCATCGGCGGAATCAATGGCATCCATGCGTGCGTTCGCCTGACCGTCGCGGGAATCGTTGATGAAACGAGACGCCGCGATAAGGGCTGCAGGTCCGATGAACGCTTCGCCGCCCGCATACACAGGGCAGCTGCCTTCGCAAGTGCCACAGGCGATGCAGTTGCTGAGAAGCTCATACTTGGCAAGCTGCTGGGGATTCTGCAGATATTCGAAAGCGTTGATCTTGCCGTCCGCAGTGGTGGCGAGTTCTCCACGCGCCTGCAGATAGGGCTTGAGTTTTCTGATTTGGTTGAGCATCTGATCGATATCGGCAATCAAATCGCGCTGCACCGGGAAACCCGGCAGGGGAGCGAGCTCGATGACGCCAAGATCCCCTGCGCCGACCGCATTTTCCTGAATGTCGGAAACATCTCCGGTGTGTCGGAATCCTTCATCGTCGACCAATGTCGGATTCGACGGTTTGGCCCAATCCTTGACGGACGCGGTGCACAGCAGGGTGGGGGTGCCGTTGATGGACACCGCATCGGAACCGCACATGCCATGTCCGCACGAATAGCGGAATGCCAGCGTCGGATCGATGGTGCGTTTGATCTTCAACAGGCAATCAAGCACCGTGTCTTCCGGACGCACGTTCAACGTGTAATCCTGCAACCACTGCTTGCCGCGCGGGCGGCGGCGCGCCGACATGCCGGAATCCCCAAACGGAGAGCTTTTTCTGGCGAACGGAGAGCCGCCACGTTCGCGGTCGCGGGCACGCTCGGCGCGCGGGGCAAACCTATTCACCCGCAATGTCACCGTATTCACGCCGTTTTCCATACCGCTCATGTACCCGCCTTTCCAGTAAAACCGTCAACTAGTCTGCCATACGCCGTGCCCAGCGGAATCAGTATTCGCGGGCTTTTGGCGGCATATTCACAATGTGCACCGGCTGCCAGGAAATCTGGCCGGAGGCATTCACCATGGAATGGGCCAGGAAATGCTCATCGTCGCGTTCCGGAAAATCAAGACGCTTCAGCGAGCCACGGGATTCGTGACGCGCATCGGATGAGGTGAGTACGGCCTTGCCGAGTTCCAGAAGGTGGCGGACCTCCCAAATGGCGGTGATCTCCTGGTTGAACGTGGGGGAGTCGGAATGCGCGTGCAGGGCTTCGGCACGGGGCGCAAACTCATCATGCAATGCCGTTAGCGCCTGTTCGATACCCTGCTCGTCGCAACGCACGGCGACAGCGCGTTCCATGACGGTACCCAGATCGGCCATCAGCTGGTAAGGATTGTCGGCTGCATGCTCCTCGTCTTCCGGAAGCTGCACCAGCAGATCCTTGAGTTCGTTGGAACGGGTGTCAGCGGCCTGCTGGACCGCATCCGAACCATTGTCGGCGTCGGATTCAGCCATGGGATCGTTCACTGGAGCGCTGGAAATGCGTTCCGCCAGCGCCTTGCCGGAGCGGGTGCCGAACAGGCATGCATCCAGCAGGGAATTGCCGCCGAGACGGTTTGCGCCGTGCACGGACACGCATGCGCATTCGCCGGCAGCGAACAGGCCTTCGACGACATTTCGTTCGTCGTTCTGCCAACGGTAGACTTCGCCGTCGGTGGTGATCGGAATGCCACCCATGGTGTAATGCGCGGTAGGCTTAACCGGCACGAAATCGTGTGTCGGATCAAGATCCGCATATTTTTCGATGGTTTCCACCACCTGCGGCAGTACCTCATGCATATGGTCGGCATCAATACCGGTCATATCAAGCCACACGCAATCCTTTGGCCCTTCGGGGTCCTTCGGATCCGCCACGCCGTGGCCGGCATCGATTTCAGCCATAATGGAACGGCTCACCACATCTCGTGCAGCCAAATCGGCATGGCCGGGAGCATACTTTTCCATGAATGCCTCGCCATCGGCATTGCGAAGCACGCCGCCTTCCGCTCGTGCCGCTTCAGACAGCAGAATGCCGGTATGCGCCAGACCAGTCGGGTGGAATTGCACGAATTCGCTGTCTTCAAGCTGCAGTCCCGCTTGCAGTGCGAGAGCCATGCCGTCGCCGGTCAGATCCCATGAATTGGAGGTGGTGTGGAATAGGCGGCCTGCGCCTCCGGTGGCCAGAAGCACGTTGCGTGCGTGGATGGCGTGCGTTTGGCCCTTATGCGTGTCAAATGCCACTACGCCTTCGACTTTGGATCCGTCTTCGGTGATTACCAGATCGGTCACGTACCATTCCTCGGCGAATTCCACGCCTTCGGCCACGCATTGCTGCCACAAGGAGAAGAGGATCTGATGGCCGATGCGGTCGGCCGCATAGGCGGCGCGGCGAACCGGTTCCTTGCCGAAATCCTTGGTATGTCCGCCAAAACGTCGTTGTGCGATATGGCCGTCCTCAGTACGGGAGAACGCCACACCGTCATGTTCCAGATCGATTACGGTTTCCGACGCCTCTTTGGCGAGCAGTTCGGCCGCGTCCTGGTCGACGAGCCAATCGCCGCCTTTGACCGTGTCGAAGTAGTGCCAGTGCCAGTCGTCTTTTTCGACGTTGCCGAGGCTGGCCGCAATGCCGCCTTCCGCGGAACCGGTGTGCGAGCGCAACGGCTGGAGTTTGGAGATCACCAGGATGTTCGGCTCGATGCCGGCTTCCTTCAGGGCTTGCATTTGTTCGCTTCGCAGCATTCCCAATGCTGCGGACAGGCCTGCCGCGCCTGCGCCGACGATTACTGCATCATACATATCTTCAACATGCTTCGGACTCATAGCAACGATTTTCGCACAAGGTGTGACCTCATTGCGGTTTGCCGGTTGGCGGGTTTGCCGCTGCATGCGTGGTTATGCGTGTCTGATGCGTATGTTTTCGATGGATTCCGTTGATCTGTGCAGGCTTGGCGGTGGCGTTGTTGGGCGTGATGTCATGTGGCGCTTGCGTCGGTGATGGTGATGTTGCCATGCTGTGTGCAGATAAGTCCGTTGAGTTCCATTAATCCCAGCTCCATGCTGATTCGTGAGATTGAGTATTCTCCGGGATTGCTTTCGGCCAGGATGGCGAGTAGACCGTCAGTGGAGACGTGGCCGTATTTCGCGCTGCATGTTCGTATGGCTTTGAGTATGGCTGCAGTGGCGTTGGTTGGTTGCGACAGACTGGTGTCGGTTGACTCTTCCGACGGTTCGTCGTCGTTGTCTGCCGCGTCGGCTGATTGCGGGCGATGCGCTGCGTGGCAGAATTCGTCGATATCGGTCAGCGAGCAGATGATGGAGGCTTGGCCTTCTTGTATGAGTCGGTTGCATCCTGTGTTGTGAGGCATGGTTACATCTCCTGGCACGGCGAATACACGGCGGTTGAGTTCGTTGGCCCATCCTGCGGTGTTAAGCGCGCCGGAGCGTGCGCGTGCCTGGGCTACGATGAGGGTGGATGATAGCGCCGCTATCAGGCGGTTCCTGATAAGGAATCGTCTGGCTTCCGGAACGGTTCCGGGGCAGAGTTCCGAGATGAGCGCGCCGGAATGGTTGATGATGGTTTCGAAGAGGCGCTCGTTGCTTTTCGGACCGATATAGTTGAGTCCTCCGGCGAATACCGCGACGGTGCGTCCTGCGAGGGGCGTTCCGATCTCGTCCATGGCTTGGATGGCTCCCCAGTGGGCGGCCGCATCGGTGCCCAGAGCGCCTCCTGACACTATGAGATGGCCTGCTCGGGCCGCTTGTTTGGCGAGCTCGTGTGCGCTTTGCCTTCCGTACTCGCTTACGCCGCGTGATCCGACGACACCGACCGGTTCGGAGCATGACACCAACGCTTGGGAGTCACCTTTCCCCCATAGGCATAATGGCGCGGCCCAGTCCGTGTGTATGGTGAGGTCGGCAAGCTGCGAAGGCCAGCAGGGATGGTGTGGTGCGACGATCCACTGTGTGCCTCCTACTGTGAACCAGTCCTTGAGCTCATCGGGATCGGTGCTGAGCAGTGTGGTCAAACGATGCTGCCAGGAGACCATTGCACCATGGAATGAGGCCATACCTCGGGAGTTGATGCTGCGCCCCCAACGCGTGATGCCGTTGATGAATGCCGCATCCAGGGTTTTGCAAGCGGCTGTGGCCACGTTTTCATGATTGCCTGGACCGCTGTCGGCGAGTAGTTGCAAGGTGTGCGTGGCTGATCCGATGCCTTTGACCAGCGCGTACATCATCGCGTCGGCGCTGTCCAGACAATAGGTGAGCACCGCGCGTGACAGGGTCTCATCGTCGATGGCGGTTGCGTTGACGCTCGTATCGGCGGTTGTGTTCTCGTTCATGTCAACCTCGTTCTCATGGAGATTCCTTGCATCATCTCTTCCGGTCCGGGAGAGGTTTTGCCTGACAGGTCGGCCAGAGTCCATGCGAGCCGCATGGCACGGTCCGCCCCTCTGAGGCTGAGCCGCTCACTGGCCAACGCATGGTTCACCAGTTCGATGGCTTTTGTGGACGTGTTGGCGCGAAGCCATGTTCCGGTGGCCTGCGCATTGCAGACCCACCCGAATTCACGAAAACGCTCCTGCGCGGTTTGCCTTGCTACGATGACCCGCAGGCGAATGGCATGGCTGGATTCGCCGGAAGGGGCCATTCCCGGATTGATTCGTTCCACGGGAGGCACTTCGATTTGGATGTCGATGCGGTCGAGGATTGGCCCGGACAATCGGCTGAAGTATTTGATACGGTCTTTTTCCTTGCATGTGCAGCGCTCGCCATTGCCGTAGGCGTAACCGCAGGGGCAGGGATTGGCCGCCATGATCAGTTGGAATCTCGCTGGATAGTAGGTGGTGCCTTTCGCGCGCGATATTGCCACGTATCCGGATTCCAGGGGTTCGCGCAATGTTTGCAGGGTGCGTGCCGAGAATTCGGGTGCCTCGTCCATGAACAGAATGCCTCGGTGCGCTCGTGTGATCGCGCCTGGCTGCGCCAACCCTGCGCCACCGCCGACCAGAGACGCGGTGGATGCGGTATGGTGCGGCGCTTCGAATGGTGGAATGTCGCTGATGCCATAGCTGGGCAATGTGCCGCATAGGGAGCGGATCGATGCGACTTCCAGCTGTTCCGATTCGCTTAACGGACTCATAATGCCGGGAATGCGAGAAGCAAGCATGGTTTTGCCGGTGCCGGGAGGGCCGGTCATCATCAGATGGTGCCCGCCTGCGGCCGCCACTTCCAACGCCCATTTGGCCGTTTCCTGCCCCATGACCTCATTCATGTCTCCCGGAGGAGGGCATATCGACATGGTGTCGTCGTTGGGGTTCACGTCCCTGATCAGGTCTGAAATCTCGTACTTCGCGGTGCCTCCCATCAGTTCGATCAATTCGCCCACGTGGCGCACGCCGATGGCGTTGACGTCGGGCACGAGGGCGGCTTCGTCCAGATTGGCATGCGGCACGATCACCTTGCAGACGCCCTGATCGCGTGCGTGCAGCAGAATCGGCAGCAGACCGTTGATGGGAAGCACCGTGCCGTCGAGATTCACTTCCCCGAGCACGACGGTGTCGTTCAGGCAATCGTGGGGTATCGTTCCGGATGCGCTGAGCACGCTCGCTGCTATCGACAGATCATGAGAGGAACCGCGTTTGGGCATGGATGCCGGCGAAAGATTGACCGTGACCCGTGTCTCTGGCCATTTTGCGCCGCTGGCCTGGCACGCGGATTTGACACGTTCCCTCGCTTCGGAAAGCGAGGTGTCGGGAAGTCCGATGATGGAGAAGTAAGGAAGTCCGGGGGAGACGAACGCCTGGATTTGGATGATGAATGCTTTCAATCCGATTAGTCCCACGGAAAGTGCGCTGCCGATGGCCATCAGAACGCTCCTTCGATATGGTGCACAAGCGGCTTGCCGTCACGTACGATGACGGTGATGACGTCGAAGCGTACGCCGTTGTGTGGTGTGCGATGGTCGCTGTCCGACAGCCATTGCACGGCCGCGTGGCGCAGGTTGATCTGCTTGGATGACGTCACGGCTTCCTGCGGAGTGCCGTAGCGGAGCGTCCGTCTGGTTTTGACTTCGACGAAGACGATGATTCCCGTATCGTCGCGTGAGACGATGTCAAGTTCGCCATACCGGCAGTGCCAATTGCGGTCGAGCGTCTGCCAGCCTTGGCTTTCCAGCCATGCGGCCGCATACTGTTCGCCAAGTTCGCCGAGCTGCCGTGCGCACAGAGTGCCATCATGCAATCGCTGTGCGATGGAATCAAGAAGCTGTTCCGAACGCTGCGTTGAGATCGGAACGTCATATGTTGTGTTGCCGTTCATGGTTCAAGTCCAGCAGAAAGAACCGGCGTGAAGCAAGTGTGAACGGCAAATGTGGATAAAGGATGCGGTTTCGGGCGTGTTTGGGATAGTCGGTGGATAACTTGCCGTTATCCACATTGCTCCACGGGACCAATGGCTGTGGAACGCCCGAAACCGTATACGATCGGAATGCTCAGCGACGGACCAGCTGTGTCAGCTCGTCAAGATTCAGTTCAAAGCTCACGCCGCGTTCATCATGATGCGGCTGATACTGCGTGTTTTCCATGGCATGACGCACGAACTCGCCTGCGATATGCGCCGATTCGGCTAACGGCCTGCCCGCCATCAGCGCACCACAGAGTGCGGAAGCGAACGCGTCGCCGGTACCGTGCGTCATGAATGGCAGCTTGCTGTGCGCAAGCTCCTGCTTGCCGGAAGCCCCCGAAGCAGCTGAGGCAACATAATTGCGAATCGTGCCATCGTCATGATCGATGCCTTTCAAAACCACGTTTTTCGCGCCCAAATCAAGCAATGCGTCAATCATGTCATTTACTTCGGCGTCGCTCAGATCGCGCCCTGGGTATGTGCGCTTCGTCAATATGGATGCTTCCGTCAAATTCGGCATCAGCACGTCGGCGCCATCCACCAGCGTGCCCATGGCTTCGCAGAGTTCCGGCGTGTATGTGGCGTAGATTTCGCCTCCATCTCCCATTACCGGATCCACCAAACGCAAGGCATGCGGGTAATCCGCATACAGACGTTTGATAATCGCGACTTGTTCGGCGGAACCGAGGAAACCGGAATACACGCCGTCCAAATCGACGTTCTCCTTGCGCCACGCATCCAGATAGCCGTCCAAAATTTCGGTCGTATCGTGGAATGTGAACACGCTGTAGCGCGTATGCGCCGAAAACAGCGCCGTCGGCACGGGGCATACGTCGCATCCGGCCGCCGACAGAATCGGAATGGCCGCCGTCAGCGAGCACTTGCCGTAACCGCACATGTCGTGCACCGCGGCCACACGTGGAATGTACCGTGGGTCACGGTCGAACAGAATCACATCATTCATGGGAACCCTCTCTTGCGATTGCCTGACCATGACTTTAGCCGCTTGCCTGACTTCACCGCCCCATCGCCTCGTACGGCGGGTCACCATGATGCCGTTTGCTGGCGTGTCGCAAGTTTTTTGATGGCTACCAGAGTAGTTTTGCAAAGCCTGGATGGCAATGATTGCAACGGTTTATAAGGGGATATAGGCAAGTGCGATAACGCTCGGTTTGCATTGCGAAGCGACGTCGGATTATTGTCGCTACCAACACCTGACCAACCGCCACACACGGCAAGGCGGGTGGTCAGCAAGACAAGCAACGAACCACTTCCCCACAAGGAGCAGAAACCATGGCAGATTCCAAGAACTACCGCTTCGAAACTCTGCAGCTTCACGTCGGCCAGGAGCAGGCCGATCCGGCAACCGATTCCCGCGCGGTGCCGATCTACCAGACCACCAGCTACGTGTTCCATAATTTCGACCACGCCGAGGCCCGTTTCGGACTGGCTGATCCAGGCAACATCTACGGCCGCCTGACCAACTCCACCCAAAGTGTGTTCGAAGACCGCATCGCAGCCCTCGAAGGCGGCACCGCAGGTCTGGCCGTCGCATCCGGCGCAGCCGCGGTCGAATACGCGGTGCGCAACATCACCCAGTCCGGCGATCATATCGTCGCCGCCAAGAACATCTACGGTGGCACCTTCAACCTGCTGCGTCACACCCTGCCGCGTGACGGCATCACCACCACCTTCGTCTCCGCCGAGAATCCGCAGGAGTTCGAGGACGCCATCCAGGAGAACACCAAGCTCGTCTACTTCGAGACCTTCGGCAATCCGAACGCCGACCTGCCGGACTTCGAAGCCATCACCGCCATCGCCCACAAGCATCATCTGCCGGTGATCGTCGACAACACCTTCGCCACCCCGTACCTGTTCCGTCCGCTGGAGCATGGCGCTGATGTCGTGGTCGAATCCGCAACCAAGTTCATTGGCGGCCACGGCACCACCCTCGGCGGTGTGATCGTGGAAGGCGGCAACTTCAACTGGGCCGAAGTGCCGGGCAAGTTCCCAACCCTGACCGAGCCGGATCCGTCCTATCACGGATTGAACTTCTACGAGGCTCTGGGCGGCTCCGCGTTCGTAACCCGCATCCGCGCCATCCTGCTGCGCGACACCGGTGCCACCCTGTCTCCGTTCGCCGCATTCCTGCTGCTGCAGGGCACCGAAACCCTGTCGCTGCGTGTCGAACGCCATGTTGAGAACGCGCTGAAGGTCATCGACTATCTGAAGACCGTTCCGGAAGTCGAGTCCATCTCCCACCCGTCCATCGAAGGCCGCAAGGACAACGATCTGTACAAGAAGTACTTCCCGAATGGCGGCGGCTCCATCTTCACCTTCGATATCAAGGGCGGCAAGGACGCGGCACGCGTGTTCATCGACAACCTGCACCTGTTCAGCCTGTTGGCCAACGTGGCCGACGCCAAGAGCCTTGTGATCCACCCGGCCTCCACCACGCACTCTCAGGAGACAGTGGAGGAGCTCGAGGATCAGGGCATCCACCAGGGCACCATCCGTCTGTCCATCGGCACCGAGAACATCGAAGACATCCTCGACGATCTCAAGGGTGGTTTCGCGGCTCTGCGCGAATCTGGTCTTGCCAAGTGAAATGCATCGGATCGGCGGAATAGCGCCATCCTAAACAAATGAAACGGTCTGCGACACCGAAAAGAAGGGGCGGTGTCGCAGACCGTTTCGTCGTATCTGCAAACGATGTCATCTCAATGTATTACAGCTGGTATAGAATCTGCGATTGTTACGAAAAGCAATATCTCAATTCTTTTCTTTGAAAGAAAAAACATTAGATTTTTTCAAAAATACAAGTATTACTGATGATATTGAGAATAACGTAAAGAGAGAAGAGATCATGGCCCAAGAAGTCAAGAACGATATCAAAAAGGCGTTGCAGGTCAACACCATTCCGCTGATCGCCATTATGACCGCGGTCACCACGGTGCTGACCATGCTCGTGAAGATCCCGACCCCGATCCGTGGCTACCTCAACCTGTCCGACACCATGATCTATTTCAGCGCGTATGCGTTCGGACCATGGGTGGGCGGCATTATCGGCGGTCTTGGCCCGGCGTTGAGCGATCTGATTTCCGGTTATCCGCAGTGGGCCATCTTCACGTTCGTCATCGATGGTCTGCAGGCTGTGCTCGTGGGCCTGCTCGTCAAGAAGTTCAATCCGGCGAACATCATCATCGGTTCGGTGATCGCAGGCGTATGGAAGGTGTTCGGCTATTTCATCGCAGGCGGAATCCTTTCCGGATTTGGCCCGGCGTTGGGTGAGATCGCGGGCAACTCCTTCCAGATGGCGGTGGGTCTGATTGTGGGCTTCGCGCTGTTCACCGCCGTTCGTCAGGCCTATCCGCCGCTGGTACGTTTGGGCAACCTCGGTATTAAGGCGGGGGAGTGATACATTAATATCATGTGAAGGCAGGCCCGTGGATTTGCCGATGAAAGGCGATTCCACGGGTTTTATTGTGAAATGCGGTTACCGGCTGCGGAAAAAAATGCGTGAAAGCACGGGGTGAGCGTCATGATTACGGTTCGCGACTTAGGATGGAAGTACGCGCCACTGACCGACGGGAGCAAGCCGGTGGAAAGTCTCAAGCGCGTCAGCTTCGACATCCGGTCCGGATCCTTCGTCGGCATCATCGGACCGACCGGAGCGGGCAAGTCCACGCTATGCATGGCATTGGCCGGCATCATTCCGAACCTGGCCGACGGCACCATGAGTGGCGTCGTGGAAGTTAACGGCATGAATACGAGCAGGCACTCCGTCTCGGCACTGTCGGAGCGCGTCGGCTACGTGCAACAGGATCCGGAAGCGCAGCTGTTCTGCTCGAGTGTCGAGGATGAGATCGCTTTCCCGCTGGAAAACCGCGGAGTAGCCCCAAACATCATCGACAAGCAGATCGACATCATGCTCGACTTAGTCGGCATGGCCGGATACCGCAAGCGTGTGCCGACCAGCCTGTCGGGAGGCCAGATGCAGCGCGTGGCCATCGCCGCCGCGCTCGCGGCGGAACCCGATGTGCTTATTCTTGACGAACCCACCGCGGCCCTCGACCCCGAAGGCAAGCAGGAAGTGTTCGACGTGCTCGACCGCATTCGCCAGACCCGTTCCATGACGGTGATCATGGCCGAGCAGGATACCGAACACATCGCCTACTGGGCCGATCAGGTGCTCTTCATGGTCAACGGTGAAGTGGTGCGCAATGGAGACGCCAGCCTATTTACCCGGGAACGTAGACTGTTGGAATCCTCCGGCGTGCGGGTGAGTGACGGACCATCTCCCGTCATCAAGGCGTTGCCGGTAGGGAACGACGCCAAGCCGAAGCATGCGATCATCAGTCTGGACCATGTGACGCACCGCTATGGGCAGGGCGGCAATGCGTCTCCCGCACTGGACGACGTCAGCTTGGATATCGAACAGGGCGCCTTCGTAGGGCTTATTGGGCGCAACGGGTCAGGCAAAACCACGCTCGCCAAGCATCTGAACGGGCTGATTCAACCCACGCAAGGAATCGTGAATGTGGATGGGCTCGACGTGTCGAAGCATAGCGTGGGCGAAATGGCCGCGCACGTCGGATTCGTATTCCAAAATCCCGACCATCAGATTTTCTGCTCCAGCACCAAAGAGGAGATCGCGTTCGGCCCGACCGCGCTCGGACTTGACGCGGCCACCGTGTTCAAACGTGTCGACGAAATGATGACATTGTTCGACCTGCACCGGTATGAGGATGTTTCGCCGGCCACGCTCGGCTACGGCGAACGACGTGCGGTGGCATTGTCTTCGGTGATCGCCATGCGTACGCCAATACTCGTCCTCGACGAACCTACGGCGGGTCTTGACCATCGTCTCGCATCACGATTCCTTGGAACCGTGGAAAAACTCAACCGGCATGGCGTCACCGTCATCATGATCAGCCATGACATGCGTGCCGTATATCGGTATTGCACGCACGTGCTCGAATTAGAAGACGGTCATATCGTGCAATATGGACCGATCGACAAATCGCAGGAAGCGCAACAATCGCCCGCGCGACAGGCGAGGCAACCGCACAAGTCGCGCGGTCCGGTATCAGCGACCCACGTATTGTTGAAAATCGCCAAGGATGAATGCGACAAGGAGGAACGCTGATGGATGCCGACCTGTATGTGCCAGGCGACGGATGGTTGCATCGCACCGATCCGCGCGTCAAATTCCTCATCTCCATCGTCATGCTGGCCCTTTGCCTCGTATGGCGTAACTGGGCGTTCATCCTCGGCATCCTCATTCTCGAACATGTGATGCTCGCCACCGACCGTGTGCCCGCCGAACGCATTGGATGGGTGTGGAAGATCCTCGCCGTGCTCATCGTGTTCATCGTGGTGCTTTGGCCGGTCTTCGACCAGAGTGGAACGCACGTGCTCTGGCAGTGGGGATGGTTGCGTCTCACGCAGGAGAACCTGCTCATGGCGGCGGTGATGGGTCTGCGCATTCCAGCGCTCGGCTTTGCATGCTTCATCACGCTGTTCACCACCAGCCAGACCAAACTGGTTCGTGGCCTTACCTCGCTTGGTATGCCCTACAAGGCCGGGCTTACCCTGGCAACCGCATTACGGTATATTCCCGTGTTCTTTTCCATCTTCCAATCCGTGTCCGAAGCGCAGCGTGCGCGAGGGCTTGATCTGAGCGGCAAAGTCAATGCGGCAGGTAAAAAACGCAACATATTCGTACGTCTCGTAGACCGGTTCAAATCGTATCTGCCGATCATCATCGCCGTATTGATCCGCGCCTACAAAATGAGCCAAAGCGTGGGCTGGGCCATGGAATCGCGCGGACTCAACCTGAATCGGAACGGTGTGAAACGCACATATCGGGTCAATCTCACGATGAGCATTGCCGACTGGATTATTCTCGTGATTGCCATCGCCGCCGCCGCAGGCAGCGTGTGGTTGATGACATGGCTGTCATAGGGGGTGCAATGACACAGGATGAAGGGCGTACCACAATCACCGCACGTGATTTGAAGGTGGTATCGGCACTGCAATGCAACGGACGCATGACCATGCAGGCGCTTGCCGATAAAATCGGCATTTCCGTATATGCGGCGACGGAAAGCTACAAACGGCTCACCGATGCGGGCATCATGACCATTGTGCCCGTATGCAATCCGTTGAGTCTCGGCAATTACAGTCAGGTGCTTGTGGGACTGCGCATCAACGGCAATCGCAACGAGGCGCTCGCCATGCTCAAAGCCATGCCTCAGGTCACCTATGTGGTCTGCACGCTGGGCGATGCCGACATCATCGCCGAAGCCGTGGTGTATTCAGCCGACGGTATGGACCATTTCCTGAAGTACGATTTGCGCGCACTGCCCGGATTGACCCGTCTGCAAGTGTTCTCCTGCGGTCGATTGGTGCTTGACGACCATAATGTCAGCGTGGTCAACCGTCTGCTGGCCGAACGCGGCGAAACTGGATTCATGACCAAACGTGAGGCCAGCGTCGGCACCGATATTCCCGTGCATCGGTTGGACGCGCGATTCGTGCACACGTTCAACGAATTGCAGAAAGACGGCAGGGCAAGTTACGCCATGCTGGGGGAGCATCTTGGTGTGACGCACACCGCGATTCGTGGGCGCGTCAAAAAACTGGAGGATTCCGGTGTGATGCGCATTATGGCCACGGTAAGCCCCATGCGTTTAGGCGGATTCCGCCAAGCGTTTCTCGGCATCGGTGTGAAGCCTCCGTATCGCCTCGACGTCGAACAGTTGTTAGCGATCGACGAGGTGACATATGCAATGAGCGGAGTCGGTTTGAATGGCGCCGACTACCTCATCGAAATCATCGCCGGAGATGACGAGGACCTGTGGCGTGTGGTGGATGAGTCCATCCGTTCGCTGCCAGGCGTGGACCAGACATGGTGGGCTTCCACCGTCAGCGTGGAAAAAGAGTCGTACTGGCTCGAACCTCCGCAGGATGGTGTACTCCTCGACGATTGATGAATCAATGGTATTAGGCGCCTCGTCTTTGCTCATTCTCAAGGATGAGATGATAATTCAGACCAACGCATGATATTCGAATCAGCTGTTTTTCCGTAATTTTGGAGGTAATCCAAAGAAAGGAATGACAGCATGGATATCAGGGACACCATCAAAGCTACCAATACGGCCATTGCAACCGTGGATCTTGTGAAGGACTACGGTTCCGGAAATAACACGGTGCATGCGTTGCGTGGCGTCAACGTCGCTTTTGAAAAAGGAAAATTCACGGCGATTATGGGACCTTCCGGTTCCGGCAAATCCACGTTGATGCACACGTTGGCAGGACTGGATTGTGCAACCGGCGGGCACATCATATTCAATGGCGACGATCTGACGCGCATGAACGACAACCAGCTTACGTTGCTGCGCCGCCGCGACATCGGATTCATCTTCCAAAGCTTCAACCTGCTGCCGATGTTCACCGCCGAACAGAACATTCTCATGCCATTGACCTTGGCTGGAGCGAAACCCGACCGACAGTGGTTGCGTCTGCTGGTGGAAACGCTTGGCCTTAAGGAACGTCTCAACCATCGTCCGAACGAACTATCGGGAGGCCAGCAGCAGCGTGTTGCCATTGCGCGAGCATTGATCACCAAACCGAAACTGGTGTTCGCAGACGAGCCCACCGGCAATCTTGATTCCGTATCAAGCGCCGAAGTGCTGAGCTTCCTGAAACGTTCCGTCAACGAACTTGGCCAAACCATCATCATGGTCACGCATGATGCGGTCGCCGCGTCTTACGCCGACCGTGCGCTCGTGTTCGCCGACGGCCAGATCGTGGCGGATGTAAACAAGCCGACAGCAGACCAGATGAGTGAACTGCTGATGAAGGAACGTGAGGCCGCCACAATGAATGTGGCTTCCGCGAGACATTCCCGCTAAACGCACTATAGAAGCATTCGAAGAAGGGAACAGAATCCACCATGTGGTCCATCACTTTGAAACTCATGCGAAAAACCAAGCGCATGCTCATACCCGCAGGCATCGCCATCATGATCGGCACGGCGTTCATCGCCAGCACCTTCCTGTTCGGCAATGCCATGAACGACTCCCTGACACGGCAGCTGACCGCCATGTTCGGAAACGCCAACTATGCGGTGAGCATCAACAGCTCCGACCTGAGCGATAAGGAACTCAACGAGGCGTATTCCAGCACTGTCGGCGACTTTCATCTCGACCAGATCGCCGGCATCGAAGGGGTTGGCGGCGTCCGTGCCTCGGTGGAAACCGGCGTCAGCGTTTCCAAGGGAGACAGCACCGTCAGCGGCGAGATCATTTCCACCGCGGCACAGAAGAACATGCTCCCCGTGAATATCACGGAAGGGGACCAGCCGAAGGATTCCAACGAAGTCGCGCTGCCGGAAGACATGGCGAAACAGTTGAACGTCGGCGTTGGAGACACTGTAAGCCTGACCTCCCGATATGCGGTAGGCGACGATGGCAAAGCCAAGGCGGACAACGTGCGCGTGGTAGGACTCACGTTCGATCCGAACGGCGCCTACTCATACTATGGTGGTGCGATCGTAGGATCCAACAATCTGCTTGCCGCAATGCAGGGAGTGGACGATTTCAACGCCACCGGAACAACAATGGTGTATCTCGACCTTGCCTTGGATGGAAACAGCGTATCCGCAAAAACCATCAACGGTGTGAAAGCGTTGCTGCCAAAGCATTTCGATCTGATGTCACGACAGCAAATCAGTGACGAAAGCATCAAATCCTTAAGCGGCAACCAAACCAACATCGTCACCACATTCCTTATGTGCTTCGGCGTGCTTGCCATGTTCGTGGCGGCTCTGGTGATCGCCAACACGTTCCAAGTGCTCGTGGCGCAACGCCGCCGCACACTCGCCTTGCTACGCACCATCGGCGCAAAGAAAGGCCAACTGTATGGTTCCGTGCTGTTCGAAGCGGTGGTGCTCGGCTTCGTCGCATCCGTGCTTGGCGTGGTACTTGGAAGCCTGCTCATGTGGGGCATGTGCGTCAGCGACATCATGCAGGCGGGTATGCGGTTCAACTTCTCCTGGCAAGCCGCCGTCGTACCGATTCTCTTCGGCATTGTGGTGACGGTGCTTGCATCCATGGGATCCGCACGTTCCGCCACCGCGGTAACGCCATTGGAGGCATTGCGTCCGATTGAACTGACCGACAACCGTCGTTCCAGCCTTACGCGAGCCATAATCGGTATTCTGATGGTGGCGGTCGGTATCGCCATGGCCATATTCTCCATCTGGCAGGTGCAGGCCACCAACGGCGGCGAGGATGCGAGCGGCGATCAATTCACGATGATTCTGCTCATAGCCATCGCCGGTGCCGCACTGGTGTTCCTCGGCATGGTGGTCACCGCGGTATTCTGGATGCCGACCCTCATGAAGGGCGTTGGAGCGTTGGCCTCGCTGACAGGTCCTTCCGCAACAGTTGCACACGCCAACATTCAGAAGAATCCGCGACGCATCGCAGCAACCGGTGCCGCTCTGCTCATCGGTGTCACCTTGGTCTCCACCATCGCAACCGGTGCCGCTAGCGCCAAAGAGACTATGAATGGTGCGCTCGCCACCCGTTATAGCGTCGACATCGTGGCCATGGGCGATGACATCAGCCAGCAAATGGTCAAGGATGTAGCTGACATCAACGGCGTGTCCGACACGTTGTATGCGCCGGCGGTTTCCGTGACCTTGGAGAAAGCGGATGGAACCCAGCCTACGTCCGCATTGCTGGTCGGCGTGAAAAACATCGATCAGGTCAAGCAGGTCATGCGTGCCAACTTGGGTAACGCCTCCATCGACAGTGATAGCGTGCTCATGCCAACATACAATGCGCAAACCGGCAAGGAGCTGCAGTTCGCCAATGGCACGGCTGATTTCTCCACTGAATGGAACCAGAACGGCGACGCTACGCGTTCGCTGACATTGCAAGCCAACCAAGCCGACTACCGTCGTGTATCCGCGCAATATGGAGCTGTCGGATTCGTGGATGAAAGCCATTTCACCAATGGTGACCTTGACGCCGCCACCCATGTGTTGCTGGTCAAGGCAGACACTGACAAGTCGGGAGTTTCCGTTGACGACATCTACAACGACATGCAGGTCGCATTGGAGAAGAGCACTGATGCGACAGTGACCGGACCGATCGCCGAACGCATCGTATGGGCGAACATGATTGACTCCATGATGATGCTTCTGGTGGGGTTGATCGCCGTGGCCGTGCTCATCGCACTTGTCGGCGTAGCCAACACGCTGTCGCTGTCAGTGATCGAACGCACCCGAGAATCCGCCACACTGCGTGCCATCGGCATGACGCGAGGCCAGTTGCGACGCTCCCTCGCGGTGGAAGCCCTGCTCATCTCGCTGGTATCCGGCATCTCGGGCGTACTGCTTGGCACACTGTTCGGCTGGCTGGGCGCATACGTGGTGTTCAGCATGTACGGCAAAGTAGTGTTCCCGTTCGAATGGGGCATTAACGGCATCGTACTCGCCGTGGCAGCCGTGGCAGCACTGCTCGCCAGCGTATTCCCCGCACGCAGGGCAGTGAGCACGCCTCCTGTTGAGGCGCTCGCCGAAGCCTGAGCTTCATAGCAAACACAACGAAAAGGACTCCTACCACAAACATGGTAGGAGTCCTTTTTGCGTATCATGCATACGCAAAACAACAAACCAGTCAGACCAAATGGTTTTCATAAGCGAACACCACTGCCTGCACGCGGTCACGCGCATTGATTTTCGCCAGAATGTGCGCCACATGCGTTTTCACCGTCGGCAGGCTGATGAAAAGCTTGTCGGCAATTTCCTGATTCGACAATCCGTGTGCGATTTCAATAAGCACTTCGCGCTCGCGATCGGTCAGTTCATCTAATTCCGGATCGGTGTACGTCGAATCAAAAGTGGAAGCAGCAGCGGAATTTCCATGTGCGCCAACATTCGCAGCCATGAAATCGCCTTCCATCATTTTCTCGATAAGACGTTTCGTGGCGGACGGTGCGATAATCGCATTACCTTGAAAAACCGTGCGAATCGAATTCAGCAATGTTTCCGGTTCCGTATCTTTCAGCAGAAAACCGGAAGCTCCGGCAGTGATCGCAGCCATAACATATTCATCCAAATCGAATGTCGTCAGAATGATCACTTTGGTATGAGTGACTTCTGATTGCGTTCCATCGGCAGCAAAGCGATGCTGCAACGCACTGATCTGCCGAGTCGCCTCAATGCCATCCATGCCGGGCATACGCACATCCATCAACACCACGTCAGGATGCAGCGTTTCCGCCAACGCCACAGCCTCTGCACCATCGCGAGCCTGCGCCGCAACCGCCATATCAGGTTGGGACCCGATTACCATGGCGAAACCGGCACGTACCAATTCTTGATCATCGGCAATGACCACACGAATCTTCTGTTCTTCACTCATACTCTCCACCTTATCGGCATTGTTCCGCTCATAGCGCGAAACAAACCCTTAAATCTCCCTGAAAAACTTGAATCGGCTATCGAGACACGCGCTGCAGCTGCTCCTCCAACGGTGCTGCGGGCCTCAACTGCAGTTCGCTCGCACTACCGGCATGAGTGTCATCGCTGAAACCAGTCTCACGAAGCACGCCAAGCAATTCGCGCATACGTTTGAGCGCGGCGCGCCCCTGCTCGCCAATGGCTTTGAACGCTGCGGAAATCTCGTCGGTGGTAGGCTCTTTGCCTTGTGCTTCGGCGCTATCCAGCATGCGGATACCATCGACGGCTTGACTAATCACGCTGTTCAACGTGGCGGTGACTTCAGCCTGAATGCTGGCACTGATACGGTCACGTTCCATATTCGCCGCGAGAATGCGCTGCTTCTCCTGCTCGGCCACCAGTGCCTCTTCGCGAGCCTGCAATACCAGTGCGTTTGAATCGCTGGAACGAGCCCAACGTGCCCACGCCATGATGCCGGCGCACAGCATCAGCACCGCAACCGTATACATAACGCCGGTAAAGAACGCTGCACTACTACTTGACGTGGCTGAAACCGGTTTTGTTAAGCCCACGGAAGCGGCGATGGCGCCGAACAAGGTAGTGTATCCGTGTTGAACAGCTGCGATTTTCAAGCCCATCAGAGCTGAACAGGTGACAGCGGCAAGACCGGTCCAACGCCATACGTGTTCACGCCCATACAATACGGCTGAATACAGCGCACACAGCGACGCTACGATATGTCCAACCTCAATCGATTCCAAAAACACCAATTGCACAACCGACAATACGAACACAATAAGCGCACAAGTCTCGGGGAACCTGCGTCGAAGAGCCAGCGCCAGCAAGCAGCATGCGGCGATCACATGAGAGAGCTGCACATGAGGTGAACTATCAAAAAAGAACGTAATCGACATGCGATTCAGCAGCATGACCAATATCACGGCATCAACGGAATCCATGAGCACATAATGGCGCTGCGTCCACGCGGAAACACGTTCCACCCAATTCAGTCCTCGTGAATTGGATGTATTTGCAAGTTCTACGGATTTCAGTTTCAACGATGTGAGCAAATCATGCAGATTGGGTGCGGTGATGCGCAAATGTTGCAGGGCATTCGAACGATGATCGCGACCGGTCGGTTGGTTGGTTTCCTGCGTCTGTTCCGATGGTTGATCTGGGATTCGCGCCGATATGTTGACGACTGTGTGAGGTGCGATTGCTTCGTCGGATAATTTCGCTTTGCTGGATACGGCAGTTGTGTTGCACGATTCGGACTGTTCCGAGGCATACTGTTCGCCGGTTTCGTCTGTCACATGTTCTTTACCGCCGTAAGGCAGAGTGGCCATGACTTCGAAGCCTCCGCCGAGTTGAGGGCCAGCCTGCAACGAGCCTCCGGCCGATTCGATGCGTTCTTTCATGCCCAGCAGGCCGTAACCTGGCGTATGCCCGTCGATATTGGCCGCTGCGCCATGACCATTGTCGGTGATGGTCAAAGTGAGTAAACCGTTGTTCCATGACTCTTTAATATGCACATCGACGTGTGGCCCTGCATACTTGCGGATATTCGTCAGCGCCTCCTGCACTACATGGTAGGAAGCTATCGAGGCTTGTTCGCCGAGTTGTTCCGGGCTGGCGGTGCCGGTGATATTCCGTCGGATTCGAATGTCGGGGGAGACGTTTTGCGCTTGTTCCACAAGATTGCCGATATCGTTATAATCGGCGTGCGATGAACCTCCGAATACTCCCAGAAGACGTTGCATGTCATGCAGTGCGCGTTCCGATTCGTGTCGAATCGTCTCCATGGTGTTTCTGGCCACCGCGGGATCATGCGTGCCTGCATAGCGACCGCCATCAGACTGCACGATGATGATTGACAGGGTGTGCGCCACCACATCGTGCATGTCACGTGCGATGCGTGCGCGTTCCGCCAACGCGGCGATATCGCGTTCATCCTGGTCTCGCGCGGCGATTGCCTCATTGCGTTCCCGCATCATGCGAATGGTTGCCAGACGGGCACGCTGCCAGAACGCTACAATGACGGTGGAAATGATACATACTTCGAAAATCGGCGTCAGCACCAGCATGGAATGCGCCACCATGTCGGCGACTTCCGATATGGATGTTCCTGTGTAGATGGAACCGAGAGTGTCTTCCATGACCATAACGCCATTTGGATTTGAGTCATTCCAGCTGCTCCATGTATGCACTTTGCCTCCGGTGAGCAGTGGTCCATTGGTCATGGTCCATGCCGCCAGCGCCGAAGCCAGAAGACCGATGGTCAACGCCAGAATAATGAAGGCTTTCGTGTTTTTGGGATTGCCGTAGACGATTACCGAATACAGCATGAACAATGCCAGAATATCGGTGCCCAACAGGCAGGGGCCGAATATGAGATGCGCCAAGGCCAATGCCACGCAGAGCAATGCTCCGGTCTGCGGCCGCCATCGACGGATTAGCAGCGGAATAAGCATTGCCGCTTCCCATGTCATCTGCGTGGAAGGCCTAAGGTCAAACAGCAATCCCGGATTATAGGTGATGCCGCTGGTCACGCCGAACAGCAGAACACCTATAACAAGCGTGATGATGAGATCGCCTGCGAAGACATGACCATGCATCCACGACAAGAGACGCTGCTTGAAATTCGACATATGCTCCACCCTAGCGCCAGATACGCTGTGGCGCCATCATGCGCAGGAATGAAATAGCGGTAAGATAAAGCCGCTTTTGTGAGGTAAGGTTGTTTCCGCATGTGGGCGAGATGGAAGCTCTCAAGAAGTCACTACCCGCATTGAACATGCCGATGACGCCAAAGGAAAGGTGAATGCATGACACTGCTGAGCGAATACTACGTGCCCGGATTGCATATTGAGGATCGTTCCATCAAGGTGCCGTTGGATTGGACGGGTCACGCGCCCGGTCATGGGTTCGATGGCGAATCGATCAGCCTGTTCTACCGTGTGGTCACCGCTCCCGAACATGTGCATGACGACCTGCCGCTGCTCGTGTTCCTGCAGGGCGGTCCCGGCGGTTCCGGTCCGCGTCCGCTCGGTCCAAGTTCCGATGGTTGGATCGAGGAGGCCATCAAGCATTTCCGCGTGGTGTTGCCGGATCAACGTGGTACGGGGCGTTCGTCTCGTGTCGACACGCATGTGATTGAGGGCATGGACGGCGACGGCAAGGCCGGTGCCGCGTTTTTGAAGCGTTTTCTCGCTGATTCGATCGTTCGTGACTTCGAGCATCTGCGTCGCACCGAATTCGGGGGCGCACGTTGGGTCACGCTTGGCCAAAGCTATGGCGGATTCCTGACGTTGACGTATCTTTCGCTGTTCCCGCAAGGAGTTATCGCCAGTTTCACCACGGGTGGCATTCCTCATGTTCCCGCCGATGCGACCGACGTGTACCGTCATACGTTCCCGCGCATGGCGGCAAAGACGAAGCAGTTCTACGAGCGTTACCCGATCGATATCGAACGTGCCGCGGCCGTCTCCGACATTCTGCAATCGCGCAAGGTCACATTGCCGAACGGCGATCCGCTCACGGTGGAACGCTTCCAATGCTTGGGATCCGATTTCGGTATGAAGCCAAGTTTCGAACGCGTGCATTGGATTCTTGACCAGGCGTTCCTTGACGGCGACGGTTCGGCCTCGGCCTCGGGGGAACTGTCTGACGAGTTCCTGTCTTCCGTGATGGATGCGACCTCGTCTCGCCCGCTGTATTGGCCGTTGCAGGAGTTCATCTACGCCAATGGCGAGCTGGAAACACCGATTCGCTGGGCCGCCCAGCGCGTGCGCGGCGAGCATCCGGAATTCGCGGGTGGCATTCGTCCGCTTAATTTCACCGGCGAGGCCATGTTCCCGTGGATGTTCGAGCAGGAACGTGCGTTGCGTCCGTTCAAGCCGGCCATGGACGTGCTTATGGAAGACACGCATTTCGGCACGATCTACGATGCCGACCAGTTGGCCCGTAATGAGGTTCCGCTGCAGGCTGCCGTCTATTTTGACGACATGTACGTCGATTCTGGATTGCAGCTCGACACGCTGTCTCGCGTCGGTCGTTCACATTATTGGACTACCAACGAGTTTGAACATGACGGCGTGCATGGTTCCACCGTGTTCAAGCATCTGTTCAACGAAGCGTTGAACCGCGGAGATTTGGCGGAGTTGTTCTGACGATCGTTCAGCAACGACGAGTATCGATAGCAAAGGAAAGAAACATGGCCAATCCAACCATCGGATTCATCGGATACGGCAATATGGCGCAGGCGATCGCCGAAGGCCTCATCAACGCTGGTGCTGTCAACGGCAGTGACATTGTGGCTTGCGCGGCACACTATGACAAGTTGGAACGCAACGCCGCCAAACTTGGTGCGAAAGCAGTGCATACCGCTGCACAAGTGGCCGAAGTCGCCGACGTGGTCGTTATCGCCATCAAACCGTATCAGATTGAAGCGGTGATTTCACCGATTGTTGACCAGCTGGCGCAGCCAAACACCATCGTCGTGTCCATTGCGGCAGGCTGGGATCTGAACAAATTCCGTGACCTGTTCGGAACGTCTTTCGAACAGGCACACATTCAATGCACCATTCCGAACACGCCGATGGCTGTCGGCAAAGGCGTGCTGGTCACGGAAATCGACAACACGCTCACGCAGGAACAGGCGGAAACCTTCGAAAGCCTATTTTCGTCAATCAGCCTGATTGAACGCGTGGACACCGCGCATATGGGCATCGGCATGTGCATCGCCGGCTGCGCGCCGGCCTTCACCGACATGTACATCGAAGCATTGGGCGATGCCGGTGTGAAATATGGATTGCAGCGTGCTACCGCGTATCGTCTGGCTGCCAAAATGGTGGAAGGCGTGGGCGCGCTCTATTTGGCCAACGAAACGCATCCGGGTGCCATGAAAGACGCTGTCTGCTCTCCGGGAGGCACCACCATCAGGGGTGTCGCATCGTTGGAGGAAAGCGCGTTCCGTGGTGCCGTTATCAAAGCAGTCGACGCCATCGAAGCCTAATACTAAGCTAGGGAACCATGTCTCTTACTATCGGAATCGTCGGACTGCCGAACGTCGGCAAGTCCACCATGTTCAACGCATTGACCCGCAACAACGTGCTGGCGGAAAACTATCCGTTCGCCACCATCGAACCGAACACCGGCATTGTGCCGTTGCCGGATGACCGCCTGCCGGTGCTCGCCAAGCTCGTGCACACGGAGAAGATCGTGCCGGCCACCGTCACGTTCGTCGACATCGCAGGCATCGTCAAAGGCGCTTCGGAAGGCGAAGGCCTGGGCAACAAGTTCCTTGCCAACATTCGCGAAGCCGACGCGATCTGCGAGGTCGTGCGTGCCTTCGAAGACGATGATATCGTGCACGTCAACGGCAAGGTCGATCCGTCCGACGACATTGAAACCATCAACACCGAGCTGATCCTCGCCGATCTGCAGACCATCGAGAACGCGCTGCCGAAGCTGGAGAAGGATCTGCGCGGCAAGAAGATCGAACCGGCCTACATGGAGGCCGTCAAGCAGGCGAAGACCATTCTCGAAGCCGGTGAAACCATTGATAAGGCGGCTCGCGAAGGTCGTTTCGACAAGGATTCCGTCTACGATCTGCACTTGATGAGCGCCAAGCCGTTCATCTACGTGTTCAACGTGGACGATGCCGAACTGCAGAACAAAGACATGCAGACCAAGCTCGCCGCATCCGTGGCTCCGGCTCCGGCCATCTTCCTCAATGCGCAGTTCGAAGCCGATCTGACCGAACTTGATGAGGCCGACGCGCGCGAAATGCTCGCCGACGCCGGTCTTGAGGAGTCCGGCCTGGATCAGTTGGCGCGAGTCGGCTATGATACGCTTGGCCTTTCCACCTTCCTCACCGCAGGCGAGAAGGAAGTGCGCGCATGGCAGATTCACAAGGGCTATACCGCTCCGCAGGCTGCCGGCGTGATTCACACGGACTTCGAAAAAGGCTTCATCAAGGCCGATATCGTCTCCTACGACGATTTCGTGGCTGCCGAAGGTTCCATGGTCAAGATCAAGGAGGAAGGCAAGCTACGCCAGGAAGGCCGCGACTACGTGATGCAGGACGGCGATATCGTCGAATTTAAATTCAACGTCTCCAAGTAGTGATTGCCGATTAGTGCCGAGGGCCTTGGAAGCGTTGCGTTCCAAGGCCCTTGTCTATACTGTAGACAGTTGTTCTTCATATGTGAATCGCCCGATATGACTTTGGAGCGGGCTTGATTGGAGGGGACGGATATGACGAGTTACGTGCTGCGGCTCTATGATGATCCGCTGCTCCAGTTCGATGCGTCGTATGGCGAGGGCCTGCTGGCGGGCAAGATCGAGGCGCATGTCCGCTGGTTCGATGAGTTGAAGCGCGCGTTGCTGCCGTTTCCGTTGGCTCCGGAGCCGGATAATGCGAAGCTGACGACGTGGCTGGAGCGGCGCACGATTCCGAAGAATCGTGAGTTCGCCACGCAGGTTCTCGCGCAGGCGGGGTTGAACATTGCGGATACGCTGGGCATCATCGACCTGTGCAAGGGGCTGTCGGTCAACGATTCGTTCTGGGTGGAACGCGACAGTGAGAACCTCAAGTTCGCGGACATCAGCCTGTATGACAATCCGTTGGACGAGACGCTCGCCATCGTGGCCTACACGGGGTATACGTCGAGCGAGAAGCATGCGATCGGCCTGTCGAGCGAGTGGACGACGGACGGCCAGTTCCCGAAGGCGTGGCGGCATACGGGACGTGGGCTGGAACTGTGGAAGGCGGGTTCCGAAGGGTATGCGAACGCCGGTTTGGAACCGTATTCCGAGTATCTCGCCTCGCAGCTGGCGCGCAGGCTCGGTGTGAACGCGGTCGACTACCGCATCGCCCGTTGGAAGGGCAAGCTTGCGTCGGTGTGCGGTTCGATGAACTCGAAGGACGTGTCGTTCGTGCCGTTCTATGTGGCGACGCAGCTGGCGTCGTTCCCGGAGATCCTCGCCGCCGCACGCGCCGTGTCCAAGGAATCGTTCGAGGCGATGCGCACGATGCTAGTGTTCGACGCGCTCATCGTCAATCAGGACCGTCACGCCAACAACCACGGGTTCCTGCGCGACAACCGTACCGGCCGGATTCTGGGTCCGGCGCCGTTGTTCGACCATAACATGTCGCTGTTCAAGAACGACATGCGCGCCGACTGGGAGGGCGGCGCGTGGATTCCGCAGGTACTGTCCGAACGTCAGCCGGCAAATTCTCGTATGACGTTCCGCGACCAGTGCGCGGCCATCATGGGCAGCGCGCAGCATGAGATGTTGCGCAAAACGTTGGACGTCACCTTAGAGAACGACCCGGCTTACCCGCTGGAGCCGGGCCGCATCGAGGCGTTGAACGACTACCTGCACGCGGCCGCACGATCCCTGCTCGAACTGCCGGTGGTCGACGAGTCGAAGCTGTCCGACCAGCTCGATGCGTTGCAGCCGTCAATCGAACACGCTCCTGTCATCCTCAACGAACGACTGTTGCGATAGACCAAACCGGTCGAGTTCGCCAATAAAAAGGACCTTCCGGGTTGCGCACTGTGAGGAGGCGTGGAAGGCTGCTATTGACTTGGCGCAACGGCGACATCGACATCTCGCCCACGTACTTGTATGGGCACTCATACGAATACGCCGCCCCCGGCAAACTGGTTTCAGCCTGATGTCGTATGCCGACATCGTCGAGTTCATGTTCCAGTCCGGTTGTGTGATGGACAAGTGCGGTATGAAGGCCGTTTCCGAATCAAAGTCCGATTGCTTCGGACTCATCGGCGCATACCATATCTGGGACGTCTGGCAGGTCCACACCCGCCTCGACGGGTACGGCAAAGCACGCCGATGTCGCCGATCGGCGAGATCGTCAACGGCAGGCGGCGCATCACCACCCCATGGCATGGCGGCTCGGCAAGGCGCTCGACACCACGCCCGACTTCTGGGCGAACCTTCAGGCCGACTACGATCTGCTGACCTTCGACCCCAGCACCTTGGACGACATCCGCCCGCTCGTGGAGGCCTGACGCCGGGGCGCTTGATCCAATGACCACCATCGTCGTATATGCGATTACAGTGGTCATTTTCATATCTACGGTACGGGGATGACGTGAACGGCCAACACACCATGATTGATGGCGGCCGTTTGCATATCCACACATGGCTTTGATGTCTCAGCTGTCCAGAGCGAAGGTGATGGAATCCCGTCCTAGAACCGCCGCGTTACGTGCGCGACTGGAGGCAGCATCGCGGTGGCCAGGGCGAACGTCACCGCCAGGACCGCGCCCGCCGGGTAGACGCTGTACGCCCAGCCGTATGCGATCTGTCCGAGGGGCTGGGCGCACATGCTCGCGGAGAGCGCAAGCGACATCACCTTGCCGGTCATGTCCTCGGGACAGCCCATCTGGATCGCCGGCACGGCGATGAGGTTCGCGAGGGTGATGGCGATCATGGTTCCGCAGGTGCTCGCCGTGAGCACCGCGAGTCGCATCACTCCACCTGCGGGAATCGTCATGGCGAGCGCCTGGGGCAGGATGGTGAGCGAGAAGGCGGCGATCGCCATCGGGAATCGCCGCATGGACAGCGACCTCGCGACCCGCCCACCGACGAGCGCGCCGAGCAGTCCGGATGCTCCCACGAGACCATATGCAAGGCCGTACGCCGTGGAACCGAACCCCAGTACGGTCCGCACCATGTAAGGGAAGCCGACCTCCGCATACCCCGTCACCAGGAAGTTGAGCGCGGCGCAGATCAACACCAGATGCAGCACATGAGGACGTTCGCGGGTGAGGAAACGTCCGGCCGCGCGCAGGTCGTCGACCGCGGTGACGCGGCCGACGTCGCCGCGGTCGGGAGCGCCGAGCCGGATGAAACACTCCACGACGGCGGCCGCACCGAACCCCACGATCGTGATTTCCATCATGGGCATCGCACCAACCGCCGCGTACAGCACGCCGCCGAGCACGGCGGGAACGAGCGTGCTCGTCTGGTTCACTACGTTCACCACGGCCATCGCGCGACGCATCACATCCTCGCCATGGGAGCGGAACATCTGCGGCAGCGCCGCCTGCACCGTAGGCGTCTCCATCGCGTCAAGCACGGCGAGCACCACCTGCATCACGGCTATCGCCGCCAGATTGAAACCGGCGGCCGAAAAGATCGTCGCGCAGACGAGCACCGTCACGGCGGAAAGCGCGTCAAGCGCCACCATGACGGTCCGACGGTTCGTACGATCCGCCATCACGCCGCCAAGGGGCGAGAGCAGAATCGTGGGCAGGATGCTTGCAGTAAGAATGGAGGCGAACGCCGCCGCCGAGCCGGTCTCGTCAAGCACCCACATGGACATGGCAAACCGCAGCATAAGGTTGGCGAAGAGCGATATGCCGAGACCCGCGACGAGCAGGCGGAAGTCGCGTGTGCGAAGAGGATCAGCGGCTTGGCTTCTTTGTGGTTCGTATGCGTTCGTCATCGTGGATTCCTTTCTTGTGATTGGCCACGGCCATTTATACAAACCGACCGTCGGTCTGTTATTGTGATAACAATACGCCCAAGGAAAAAGGTGCGGAAGCGCTTCGACATCTGTGACGTCAGGATGTGCAAGATGCGGCGCACCCGGGCGCGTCTCCTATGCGGACGCTGTACTCTCTTCCGGCGTCAGGGCCGTGAGACCTTCGGTCGTCCGCAGGATGAGCGTCTCGTCGAACACTGGCACGCCGATGGCGTCGAGCATCGTGGCGAGGCAGCGGATGCGGTGTTCCATGTCGGCATGATCGGCGGGGTAGAAGCAGGGCATGAGCCAGTAGTTGCCGAGGAGCGAGAGCAGTTGCGCCGCCTCCTCGGGGTATGCCGTGGGAATGGAGCCGTCCTGCACGCCCATATCGATGAGCGAGCGGAAGGACTCCGGCAGTCTCGTCGACCAGAAGCGCATGTTCGCCGTAAAGAACGCAGGATCCTTGAGCAGCGCCAGCTGGGAACGGACTAGGTCCAGATGATCGGGGGTGTCCACGGCGGAAACGATGAGCGCGCGCAGCTTCTCAAGCGCACTCATGTCCTTGCGCTCGATGAGTTTGTCGAGAAGACGCGCGGTGACGGCCCACTCGTCGGCGTTCAGCCGGTCGAGAATCGCCTCCTTCGATTTGAAGTGGTGGTAGAGCCCGCCCTTGGACAGTCCCAGGTCGTTCAGGATGTCCTGGATGGACGTCTTCTCATAGCCCTTTTCAGCGAAGAGCCTGCGGGCGGAATCGAGGATTCGTCGTTCGGTGTCTCCGGAATGCATATCGTGCGCCATGCGGATGGCCTGCCTTTCGTTCATGTCCCCGTCAAGCATACAGACCGTCGGTCGGTCTGTCAAATGATCGAGGAAGTCACCCCTGCGATGCGATTGAATATCCGCGGCAAGGCAGGACGAAGAAGACCGGTAAGACGCCGAGTTCAAGTTCAACATCTCGAAGTAAGTGTTTCTCTGGCTCCCCTCTTTGAGGGGAGCTGTCGCTAGAAGCGACTGAAGAGCGGCACGGATAAGGCCTGAGAAGTCGTCTTCTCAGGCCTTTGTCATGACATTGTTCTGCAAGGACTGGCTGCTGCAGCAGCATAATGTGTGTTTTATTATTCGGCCTTGGAGGCTTGCTGGTCAATCCAATTGTTAACGTCGGTGACCGCCTCGTCAAGGGTTGCTTTGGCGGCTTTGTGGTATTTGGAATCTACAGGTTGACGATTTCCGCGCCGAACGGCCAGAGCGCAAGCTTGGCCATCTTGAATGATTGCAATCCGAACGGAATACCGATAATGGTGATGCAGTTGAGCACGCCGGCTCCCAGATAGCCGAGCGCCATCCACCAGCCGACCAGCACCACCCACAGGATGTTGGCCAAGGTAGAGCCGACTCCGCCGCCGTATTGCACGGTTTTGCCAAACGGCGTCAGGGTGAGTCCCGCCATCTTGAACGCTTGAATGCCGAGCGGGACGCCGATGATGGAGATGCACAGAATCAGTCCCACCAATGCCCATCCGATTGCGATGGCCAACCCACCAAGAATGATCCACAGGATATTGCCGAGAACTCGCATGATTTGCCCCTTTCCGATTTCGGTCGATGCCTCGCATATTCAGCTTCACTATTTTGCCAGACATCATGACGGAAACACGAGACGCAACCCTTGGCTCGCCCCTGATTCATCCCCGGACCGCTATTCAGGCGGATCGTATGCGGTAAGCCCAATCCTTTTGCGAAGATTTTGTGTATTGTCGGGCATACGTGGGTTTCACCGTCTATTTGAATGATGATAGGCTTCTCGATACCTGCCGTACGAAAACCCATCAAGGAGATGCCATGAACCTGTATCGCTACGCGATGTTCATCGCACGCGCCTGCCGTGGGTCGTTCATCGGCAATGTTCTGTTTGCCAATCCACAAATGGCCCTATTCTCGATGCTGGTGTAGCGGGGACACGCCTTATGCCGGGATGTACCGATGGCCCATCCGCAGTCGACGTCGCATGAATCGCTCACCATAGCCATCAACTTACGCAAAGCCGCGAATCGTTTGCCGTATATGAATGCGGAACGGATGGCGGCTTTTCCTTTACCCCGGACTCATCGGTGTCCTCGCGTCTTGACACAAGCATGGGGCCGGATCGCCCACACATGCCGTTACCAACAGAAGGAAATGCTGTGACCTCACAGAAAAACGCGGAACTCGGGTCCGCCACCAGTTCCGTAAAGTCTATTGATCCGCACACCCGATTCATCGTTGTGGGTGTGATCGTCGTCGGCTCGTTCATCGCGCTGCTCAACCAGACCGTCATGTCACCGGCCTTGCCGGCACTGATGCGTGATTTCAATATCACCACCGGCACCGTGCAGTGGGTGACCAGCGTCTACATGCTGGTCTCGGGCATCATGGTGCCGATTTCAGGCTATCTGATTGATAAATTCTCCACCCGAAAGCTCTTCGCCGGAGCTCTTGCCACTTTCATGGTCGGCACACTGCTGTGTGCCGTCGCGCCGAATTTCATGCTGTTGCTCGTCGGGCGCATACTGCAATCCGCCGGCTCCGGCGTGCTGTTGCCATTGGTCGCCGTAGTGCCGATGCTCGTCTATCCGCCGGATAAGCGCGGCACCGCCATGGGCATGGCCGGTATCGTCATGGCCGCCGGCCCGGCTATCGGCCCGGTTGTCGGTGGTCTGGTGATTGACAGTTTCGGATGGCGCCCGATGTTCATTGGCATCGCAGTCGTGGCACTGGTCATCCTTGTCGGAGGCACGATGATGCTCAAGAACGTCAGCGAGTTGAAGAACCCAAAGCTCAACATCCTGTCCGTGATCCTTTCGACCATCGCGTTCGGTGGCCTGCTCTATGGCTTCTCGTCCGCTTCCACGATGGGATGGACCAGTCCGGTCGTCATTACCTCAATCGTCGTTGGTCTTGTGGCCTTCGTCGCATTCGTATACAAGCAAGTCAAGCTCGATGAGCCATTGTTGCGCGTTGACACCCTTGCCACCCGCAACTTCCGCAACTCCGCGATTCTGGTCACTCTGATCAACGCCGCAGTCGCCGCAACCAACGTGACGTTGCCTATCTTCATCCAGAATGTGCTCGGCCAATCCGCCACCGTCACCGGCATGGTCATGCTGCCCGCCGCGGCGATCGGCATCATCCTGAGTCCGGTCGCCGGTGCCGCATTCGACAAATTCGGCCCGCGAGGCGTGGGTATCGGCGGCCTTGCGCTCATGACCATCTCTCTTGGTCTTCTCGGCACCATCAACACCAGGACATCAGTGCTGTTTGTCGCCGTGTTCTGCGCATTGCAGGCATCCGGTCAGGCTATCGCCAACATGCCGATAAACACTTGGGGCGTCAACGCTTTGCCGAACGACATGATCGCCCATGGCAACGCCATCGCCAACACCGGCCGCCAGATCGCGGCAGCCATTGCGACCTCGCTTCTGGTCACCGCAGAAACATCCGTGACCGCCTCGCGCATGTCCCAAGGTGTGAAGTCCGCCACGGCCAGCGGCATCGCGTTCTCCTACCTGCTGTGCGCCGCCATCTCGCTGATCGCCCTGATCATCTGCATCTTCACCGTCACCAGCCGTGCCAAGGAGGAGGCCGCACGCAACGCCAAGGCCTCCGAGGCGCAAGCCTCCGCCGAAGTCGCGGCCGAAACCACTGAAGGCCAGCCCGCCGAGCATCACTACGCCGGCGCATACGTGGCCCCCGCCGCCTCCCTGTTCAAGCAGGCCCAGGAACAGTCCATCGGCGAGATCATGGACGATCAGCCCTACAGCTGCCTGGACAGCGATGACATCACGCATGTGGTGCGCGAGTTCATCCGCCTCAACGTCTCCAGCCTTCCCGTGGTGAACGGCGATGGCAGGCTCGTCGGCTTCGTCAGCGACGGCGATGTCCTGAAATCGATTGCCACCTATGAATCCCGTACGGTTTCCACCGGCACCGGTTCGACGATGGTGGTGTTCGACGACGAAACCGTGGCCTCCAAGGTGCAGGCGCTCTCCGGCAAAAAGGTGATGGACATCGCCACGCGTAAGGTCGTTGCCGCCACTCCCGACCAGCATGTTGGAGAGGTGGCCCGAATCCTCGCCAAGAAGCAGTTCAAGAAACTGCCGGTGGTGGATGGTGATGGCAGACTCGTCGGTGTGATCCGCCGTAAGTCCGTGATGGAACATGCCTTCGATGCGCTGTTCCCAAAGGATGATCGGTGATTAGGCGCCATCATCGCTGAATAGAATGAATGGAATATGAGGCTTCCCTTCTCGCGGGGGAAGCCTCATTGCTTTGTCCGCGGAGTCTTACGGCACCTGCGCAAGGGCAACGTCACGTCTTCATGATATACTATTGAATAGTGTGTTCCTCTCGTTGCATGGTGACGCTAACGCATGGCGTCACGATACTGAAGCCTGCCATCTAACGGCGGGTACGGCTCGTTGCTGGAGTCGTGCACGCATACGCGCGTCGGCGTGCGTATGCCGTGATGTGACCTTTGTAGTGGAATTGAAGAATTGAGAACACTCGTATGTCTTCTAGTAGTACAACAACTGAACCAACTGTGCGCGAAACACCCGAGGTTTCCGGCGATGACAATGCGAATGCGCGCGCAGCGGTCCATAGCGCGAACAAACCCGGTGCCGCCTATGCCGCAGCAGTGGCCAACGGGGAATCCGAGCGTGCGTGGATCCGCCGTGTAGTGCTTCTACTCACCGGCCAGGCGTTTTCGCTGTTGGGCTCCAGCATCGTGCAGTATGCCATCTGGTGGTGGATCGTATTGCAGACCAGAACCGGTTCGGCGATGCTGCTGGCCACTCTGTTCGGCGTGGTGCCGCAGGCCGTGGTCTCGATCTTCGGCGGCTCCTGGGCCGACCGTCACAGTCGCAAGTTGCTGATTATGCTGCCGGATATGGTGATTGCTGTGGTCACCGTCGTGCTGTCGCTGAGCTTCGCGATGGGATGGGCGAGTCTGACCATGATTTTCGTGGTGCTGTTCATTCGTTCGGCGGGAGGCGGGGTGCAGACGCCCGCTGTGCAGTCGTTCATACCGGATGTTGTTCCCTCGGGCAAACTATTGCGCGTCAACTCAATATACGGCGTGATTAATTCGGCGAATACGATTGTGGCACCTGCGGTGGCTGCTGTGCTTATCAACACAGTGCCGCTGTGGTCGATTCTGTTAGTCGATGTGACCACGGCCATTATCGGCGTCGGCTTTGTGGCGTTGATCAAAGCGCCGAAGAAGAGCGCGGAACATGTTGCGAGGCGTATGGCTGAAGCGGAGAATAGCGGGCAACCCACACTCGAACCTATGTCGGATGCCAATGCTGATCGTTCGCTGATTGCCAGCGTCCGTCGTGTGTTTGCTGACTTGAAAGATGGTTTCAGCTACACATGGCGCCGGGCGAACCTGCGCAACGTGGTGCTCGGTGGCGCCTTGGTGTGCTTCGTGTCCGTGGCGCCGATGAACCTTACGCTGTTGCTCATGACCCGCGAATATGAGGGCATCGATTTGAATCTCGGATTCATCAACCTGACCACCGCCTCCGATAAACTCGCCGCCAACGAGCTGGGATGGAGCATCGGTATGCTGCTCGGCGGCGCGCTGATGTCTACCATCGGTGCCAAGCTCATCCGCAACAACATGCGCGTGGTCGCCTTCGGCATCGCTCTGGTGGGCGTCTCCGTCGTTGGTCTTGGCGTGGTTCACAATCTGCTGGCGTATTTGCTGATTGATGTGGTGAACGGTTTGGCTTCGGCCATCTGCACGGGCCCGATGCGCACCATCATCCAGACCGAGGCCGATGAGAGGATGGTGGGCCGTGTATTCGGCCTTGACACCACCCTGAGCGCGCTCGGAATGCCGCTCGGCATGTTGATCTTCGCGCCACTGGCCGACGTGATCCCGATTTCGCTGGTGTTCATCATCGGCGGTGTTCTGACCCTGCCCATCGGCATCTATCTGTTCGGCCAGGCGCGCCGTAACGTCAGTGCGCAGGTGACGAGAACAGCGGCCTGACAGGCACCTGACGGCCACCTGCCAGACGTAAAGTCAACTACCAGATTTGCGCATACAGATCGTAAGACACATACTTCGGCAGATCGTAGACGGTAATCGAGAATGGCGTGGATCGGCCATTGCCCGGCCAATCCACGAATGCGATATCTCCATAGATGATTGCGTTCTGTGCGTTACGCAGTACTAGGGAAATCTTGATTTGCTGTCCATCAGATGGCTTGAATCCATCTGCCACGGCGCGGACCTCGCCATTGAACGTCGTGCAGCCGTCCCTGTTGTCTATTTTGGATATTCCACTGATGGGGAAGGCGGCGGTTCCCTGAGCCTTGGCGACGTTGTATGTATCCGGATTGAGCACAGTAAAATCAACCGTTTCTGGACCAGCATGTCGGAGAGGTGGCCCGAATCCTCGCCAAGAAGCAGTTCAAGAAACTGCCGGTGGTGGATGGTGATGGCAGACTCGTCGGTGTGATCCGCCGTAAGTCCGTGATGGAACATGCCTTCGATGCGCTGTTCCCAAAGGATGATCGGTGATTAGGCGCCATCATCGCTGAATAGAATGAATGGAATATGAGGCTTCCCTTCTCGCGGGGGAAGCCTCATTGCTTTGTCCGCGGAGTCTTACGGCACCTGCGCAAGGGCAACGTCACGTCTTCATGATATACTATTGAATAGTGTGTTCCTCTCGTTGCATGGTGACGCTAACGCATGGCGTCACGATACTGAAGCCTGCCATCTAACGGCGGGTACGGCTCGTTGCTGGAGTCGTGCACGCATACGCGCGTCGGCGTGCGTATGCCGTGATGTGACCTTTGTAGTGGAATTGAAGAATTGAGGGGCTTCTGCTGTTTTCGTGGGTTAGGTTCTTGGTTGTGGTAGGTGTATGTCGAGTCCGCCGCAGCGGAGCATGATGAGCGCGATGAGGCTGCTGACGTGGTGGAAGCCATAGGTCATGCGGATGGTGACCTTGATGCGGCTGTGGGGCTTCATCCGTGGAGCCAGCGTGATCATCATTTCGACGATCACGGCGCTGTGGCTGTTGCAAGGCATTCCCGTGGTCGCCGGCATGGGCGGATTCACGCACGTCGACGATGTGCATGATTCCGCGTATGGTATGCCGACCCGACCCCGCTTCGTTGGTGTGCGTGGGATGTCCATTCAGGTTTTTCCCATCTTCGGACTCGTAAAATAGGCGAGGTTAACAAGACGAAGAACGATGACATCCGTCGATTCGCAAGGGGAGGACGCATATGGATTATCAGTATCAGGCCGTTGAACAGCCTTCCAATCCCCGCAAAACCTGGCCGATTGTCCTTTCCGTGGTCGTGGCGCTCACTGTGGCATGCGGCGCAGGAGTGTACGTCTACCACAACAAACGGCAGGAGGCGTTGGACACATGCCGGCAATCGCTTGCGGAATTCAGCTCGGCCCGTAAGGCCGTGCTCGACACATCCGAAAACGGTAGCGAGCTGCAGAAATTGATCCGTGGTGCGCTCGGCGTGAACGACATCATCGACGCGTTCGCGGACGCGGCCACCAGCGCAGAGAACACGGTCGATACGGAAGGCTGTAAGGCGGACGCCACCATCACGCAGCTCAATCTCGTCTCCAAAACATTGGACAGCGCAACTGACTCCCTGAACGGCAGTCTGAAGACAATCGAAAAGAACCAGCAGTCGCAAAGCGGCGGCGATACCTCCGATGGCACGTCGAATTCAACGCAATCCAATGATGGGACGAGTCAAAACAAGTCAGACGACAATGCCGAATCGTTGGAAGACTCCAAACTTGCTTTGCAGGAATCGCTTGACAAGGCAAACGCGCTTATCGACAAACTCGGCAATGACGGCGATCTCACCCTTATTGGACGCAAACTGTTGAGCGCGCTATCCAAAGCCGTTGATGCGGGCCAGCAGCTGATCGACAATAGCGGCGTCAAAGAATCCAAGTATTACAAGGCCGCCAAAACCACGCTTGATGAAGCCATCGAAATGGCCGACAACTGGGTGAATCAACAAGCAGCCAAAGCGCAGTAAAACATTTTCCAAAGTACCGCGTGGCATTCGAAATCTCGTTTGCGCTTACCGTGCCGTCAGTATGCGGATTCGCGCTGATTTTCGCCGCAATCATCTTCTCCGAAGTGCAACTCCCACATCGCAGCAAATCGTAATGCCGAATATGTGAACTTGTCTGTTGATTCCACGCTGTATCTGCTTTATTCTTGAATACTTGTGAAAGAGTTTTGTGAGAAGTGGCGGAAACGTATCGCCACCAAAGAGATGGTATTCATCGGCATTGTGACGCTGGCCGCGTCCATTATCGCCTCATGGCTGAAGCAATTCCCTGGATTCAGCCTGTTCGGTGCGCTGATTATCGCACTGCTGATCGGCATGGTGCTGCAGTTTCCGATTCGCAAATGGTATTCCAGCCGTTCACCAGAGCATAAGGCCGGTGTGAAAGACGCAGCAGGACTGATTTCCAACAAGCTGCTCCGCTTGGGTATTATTCTGCTTGGATTCAAGCTCAACCTGCAGGTGCTGTTCACGCAAGGCATCAAATGCTTGCCGATTGCCGCTGTTGTGGTGACGCTCACCATCGTCGTGTGCTACAACATCGCCCGTAAGCTCGGCGTTGACCCGCAACTGGCCATTCTGGTGGCTGGTGGTACCGGCATTTGTGGTGCCGCAGCCGTCATGGGACTTTCCGGATCCATCAAGGTTCCACCGGAACAGGAAGACGAGAAAGCCAACAATGAAGTGATGGCCGTGGCCATCATCGCCATCATGGGCACGATCTTCGCCCTCGTGGAAATCGCATTTGGACCGCTTACCGGACTGACTAACACCCAGCTGGGCATCACAGCCGGCGCATCCCTGCACGAAATCGCACACGCGGTGGCGGCTGGTGACGCGTTCGGCGCGGTCGACATCGCCACCATCATGAAGCTGTCGCGAGTGCTTATGCTCGTTTTCGCAGCCATCATCATCGCCATCTGGTGGGATAAGAACCATTCGCAGATGCCCTCGGACGGCAAGCGCAAGATCTCATTCCCGTGGTTCATGCTCGGCTTCATCGGAGCGTCGATCATCGGCACGTTCGTGCCGTTCATCGCCACCATCACCCCGCAGCTGGTCGATTTCGCCTACATCGTGCTTGGCATGGCCATGGCCGCATTGGGCATCACCGTGAACTTCTCGGCACTCGCCAAGAAGGGGCAGAAGGCGTTCCTTGCCAGCCTCATCACTTCGATCCTGCTCATGTGCTTCGCAGCGGGAGTGGCAGCGCTGTTCTTCTAAAAATCTTCTACATATCTTTTATATCTTCCAAATACCGTTGTGCCGTGCGCTGGGATAATCAGTGCACGGCACATTTTTTTATTTGTATTAAAAGTAATCTGGTATTAATCCGAAACTTTGCGACGATCCGCAATCAAGGTACGAACCAGCGAACAAATCGGCAGCAAATACAGAAAACAGCTCAACAACAGACTTTCCGTAGGAGCCCCAACCGAAGCAAGCGGCACCGCGCCGGCAATCGACCATGGAATCAATGGAGCCACCACAACGGCGGTATCCTCCAAATTAACAACCTTGCGCTGCTCGTCGTTTTCCAAATTGCCGCACAACTGATCAGTCAACATAATCGACAATGTCTGATTACAGGCAACCGCGCTCGCAACCACAGACGTGACCAAAGTCGCACCAAACACGCTGATGTGCTTCGCCATCGAAGCGATAAGCCGATGCGTGCCATCCAACAACCCCGTTTCTTGGAAAATACCGGAATACGACGAGGAAATGCAGACGATCAGTATCACCTTGATCATCGAAACGATGCCGCCACCGTCAATCAACGACGCCACTTGGGCGTTCGAACAATGAAAACCGAACACCAAAGCACGGCCAATCTCCAGCCAATCCATATGCTGCACCAGCACGCAAACCGGCAATGCGGTGAGAATACTTGCGCCCATCGTAATGCGCACGTCCATTCGGGCGATCGCAAGCACCACAAGCACCAACGCGGGAATAACGGTAACCCAATGAAGATCGAACGCGCTTGAGAACAATCCCGTGATATCAATGGAGCCTGCGGAAGGATGCGTGCACAAAGCCAACACAGCATAAATCGCACACGTGATGATGAACGGAACAATAGATGTTTTCAACATCAGTACGATATTGTCGAAAATATTCGTATGTGTGAGTGCTTTGACTAATTGCGCGCTGGTGGAAACAGGGGAGCAGCGGTCGCCGAAATAGACGCCCGACAGAATCGCACCGCCGAGGAATACGGGCGAAACCTGCATGGACGTGCCGAGCGTCATGGTGATGACGCCCATGGTGGCGGCCGTAGCGAACGATGATCCGGTCAGCAGTGACATGAGGCAGTTGAGCAGGAAGGCGAGCAGAATCACCACATGCGGGCGCACCAGGCTGGAAGTGTTCGCCACAATGAACGGCACGGTGCCGGCGGCGCGCCATAGCGTGGTCAGCAGGCCTATCAGCACGAACGTCACCGCCACAATGCTTGCGGCACGCATGGTGGCGAACCCTTTGGAAAGCATGGTCGCGAATTTGTGACCGGTGATTTTGCCATGGATGAGGAACATGACCACGCCGGCCAGCAGTGCGGGAACGATGGATATGTTGGTTATGATGCAGGCAATCAAAGCCGCACAGAACAGCGCCATCGTAACAAGTTCCGCCATGATGTTCCTTTCTTTGATGATTATCGCGCGGTACGTCAACGCCTTCGACATTCTTTTGACGAATCGTAAGAACTCGGCAAGCGTAGCAGTCATTATGTAAACGCGATGAGTTCGGGCTAAGACGTGGACATGGTCTTGTGCTGGTGCGGTGGAATGGCTGGTGCGGTGGGAGTGTCGGTTTGGTTCAACCGGACTTGAGATTGATAGTCTGTAATCGGTTATGCTGAAGCGAGCAGAATCGAGGAGGATTATGACTGATTTCGATATTGCGAAAGCGCAGGAATTGGAACATCGTACGGAAGATGCGTCAGCTCCCGAAGTGTTTTTCACTCCTGTGATCACGCCGGAAAGCTTGATTGCCGCATATCATGCGTTGGGAGCTAGGCCGGAAGGTAAGGTCGCCATCAAAATCCATTCCGGAGAATCCGAAAAATCCAATAATCTGAATCCCGCGCTGGTCAGGGATTTGGTACAGGAGATCGGCGGAACATTGGTGGAATGCGCAACGGCATACGACGGCAATCGAGAGACTCCCGAAAAAAGCCTTGCCGTGTTCAAGGAACGTGGATACGACGACATCGCTCCGATCCAGATCATGGACATGGGCGGCGAGATCGAGATTCCGGTAGCCAAGCACCGCCATATCGCCTATGACATCGTCGGCAGGCATATCGACGACTATGATTCCATCTTCGTGCTTTCGCATTTCAAAGGGCATCCAATGGGCGGTTTCGGAGGCGCGTTGAAGAACGTGTCCATCGGCATCGCATCGTCGAACGGCAAACGTTGGATTCATTCCGCAGGCGTGGCTAAAGACAAGTGGGTCGAAGCTGAGCAGGATGACTTTCTCGAGTCGATGGCCGAAGCGGATGAGGCTGTGATCAGCCACATGAACGGCAAGATGATGTATTTGAACGTCATGAACCGTTTGTCGGTGGATTGCGACTGCTTCGCCACGCCGTCCGAGCCGGACATGCATGACATTGGCGTGCTTTCGTCGCTCGACCCTGTGGCGCTTGACCAAGCGTGTGTCGATCTGATTCATGTGGCGCCGGACGGCGCGTCCGTGACCGAGCGTATCGCCACCAGGCATGGCGAGCACACGCTCGAATACGCCGAAGAGCTTGGGCTTGGTTCGCGTGCATACCGTTTGACCGTGCTCGAGTAGTGTGCACGGAGTCGGCGATGATGGAATCCAAGGAATCTAAGGAATCCATGGAAAACGTGGAGGAGGCGCAGGCGGTTCAAGACGCGCGGGCCGTGATCGAACGCATCGAACGTGTGTTTACGGAACGCGAGCATGTGTTTGTGGCGATCGACGGGCCATGCGCGTCGGGCAAAACCACGTTGGCGGCTTTGCTGCAGCGTCGTTTCGACGGCAATGTGCTGCATATGGACGATTTTTTCCTGCGCCCGGAACAACGCACTCCGGAACGGTTCGCCGAACCGGGAGGCAATGTCGATCGGGAACGATTCGAAGAAGAGGTGCTGGCTCCGCTCGTTGCCGGAAATATCGTGCAGTATCGTCCTTGGGATTGCCATACCGGCGATTTTGCGGCTTCGCATAGTGTCGAACCTGCTCGTTTGACGATTGTCGAAGGCAGTTATAGCATGCATCCCGCATTGCGTGAATACTACGATTTGATGATCTGCCTGATGATTGATTCCAATGAGCAGTTACGCAGACTCGAGGCACGTAATCCGCGTATGCTGCAGCGATTCATCGACGAGTGGATTCCTTTGGAGAATCGGTATTTCGAGCAAACTGGAACACGCGCAATTGCCAACATGGTTGTAGATACTGCCAAATCAAACGAATAACGAATCATACATAACGAATTTTTCATAATGAACGAAAGCTTGTGAAAAGAAAGCTTTTAAAAAGGAGAATGAACATGACTTCCACTACAGCAGTTTCCTTGCGTCGCACTGATCTGCCACGCTTGAGCGTGAGCGTCAAAGCCGCCGCAACCGTGCTTGCCATTGTCGCCGCAGTGGCGTTGCCGCAGTTGTTCCATGTGATCGGAGCGGTTTCCGGACGAGGAACTGCGTTGGGCGTTGCCTTTCTGCCTATGCACTTGCCGATTATTTTCGTCGGTTTGATCGCAGGTCCAGCGGTTGGTGCGATTGCAGGCGCAGCTGCTCCACTGGCGAGCTTCCTGCTTTCCGGCATGCCGATGCTGGCTGTTCTGCCGTTCATGATGATTGAATTGTGCGCGTACGGTTTGGTTGCAGGTCTGCTGCGTGAGATCAAGCTGCCAAGCCTAGTAAAGGTGGTTATCGCCCAACTTGCCGGCCGTGTCGTACTGACCGTAGCCACTGCAGTGGCGGTGTTCGCATTCGGTTCCGGCAACAGCATCGCCGCCACTTGGACGAGTGACTTGGCCGCTGGACTGCCCGGTCTTGCTTTGCAGTGGGCGCTGATCCCGCTCGCCGCCTACTGGACCGAGTCGCTGATTGCCAAGCGCAATCACTGAACAACGATAGTTCAAACGCGGCAGTCAGCCACGTTCTGAACAAAACCGATATTTTCGGGAGTCAAGCCATTACGCTTGGCTCCCGTTGTCATATCAGTCGGGAAATCGGGAGAAACGGTCATGATCGCGGGAGTGTCCATCACCACATTGCTGCTGGTGCTCGCAGCCGGCATCGGGGCGGGATTCGTTGGATACGCGGTCGGCGCATCCTCGCTGATATCCTATCCGGCGTTGCTGGCGTTCGGCATTCCGCCTGTGCTGTCCAACACCACGAACACGGTGGGCGTGTGCGGTACGGGCATCGGCGGACTGCTTTCCGCCCGCAGGGAGCTTAGAGGCCAAGGCGTGCGCGTGGCCGTCTACGCCTGCATCGGATTGGTCGGTGGCATCATCGGCGGGCTGTTGCTGCTGGAACTGCCGGCAGAAGTGTTCGAATGCGCGGTGCCGCCGCTGATCCTGTTCAGCGCGATCATCATCGCACTCAATCCACGGAAGAAGGCGGCCGCGCGCGACGCCGTGGCGCAGGCGCTGCCGCAATCGCATCAAGGCGAACGAGCCGCGCGGATCGCCAGCAAAACCGCAAGCGGCACGTTGCGCAACGATCCGTGGTGGCTGTGGGTCGGCGTGAGTTTCGTCGGCGTCTATTCCGGCTATTTCGGCGCGGCCGCGGGTACGCTTGCCTTGGCGATCCTAGATTTGGGTAAGATCGGCCCGTTCCACCAGATCAACGCGCTGAAGACGGTAGTCGGGTTCGGTGCGAATATTTCCGCTGCGATCATGTTCATTATTCGTGGATCCGTGTATTGGCCGTTCGCCATCATGATGTGCATCGGATGTATCATCGGCAGTGCCATCGCACCTCCCGTAACCCGGCATATTCCCGAAAACATCATGCGTGCCGCCGCCGTGCTCACCGGCATCATCCTAGCCGTCAAACTCGGCTGGAGCACCTACTTCTAGGCAAAACAGATCAGTTTTGTGAGCAATGGAGATATCCTTGAAAGAAGGTAGTTACAAAACGGCAGGGGAGCAATGGCGGTTGTCGATGAGGCGAAGCTGGGGTATCTGGACTTTCTTTCGCGTGAGGATCGGGTACGCCACCATCGCTACGTTGAGGAAATGAAGCAGTATGACATGATGCGCTCCGGCGACATCAATGCCATTTCGGAAAGCGCGAAACTGTGGGATTCCGGACTATACGGCCATCTGTCGGACGATTCTCTGAAAAACGCAAAATACCGTTTCATCACCACCATTACCTTGGCTACGCGTTTCGCCATTGAAGGTGGCATGGACGAGGAAGACGCCTACAACGCCTCCGATTTGTACATCCAGAATCTGGAAAGCTGCAAAACTCCTGACGACGTGCGCCGTCTGCATACCGACATGATGACGTTCTTCACTTGGGCCATGGCCGACATGCAGAAGACGGAAACGCATTCCAAAGCCGTCAACGAATGCATGGACTACATCCACTACCATCTGCATGAGAAAATCACTGTCGCGATTCTGGCACAACGCGTGCATTTGAATCCCACGTATCTGTCGGAACTGTTCAAACGGGAGACGGGCACAGCGATATCGCAATATATCACCGACAAACGCATGGAAGCCGCCGAAAACATGCTGAAATACTCGGAATACAGCTTCAATGAGATCGCGCAGATCCTCGCATACCGGTCGCAAAGCCATTTCACGAAAGTCTTCAAAAAACATAGCGGCATGACACCGGGGGAATACCGTGCCAAGTACTCACAGAACGGCATCTGGCCGGAGTAGTAGCGCCTCGGCGTGTCGCGGGCGATGCGGTGAACCGGACGTGACGGCATTGCGAAATTCGGGTGTGCCAATCGTGAAATCGACGTGGTTTCGCGTGTGGCATACGTTCAAATCGACTACGGTGGAAGCATTCAATGATGATGCGCGCCGGCCGAATGAACGGCAGAACGAGAAACGCGCGCAGGATGTGGATGAAAGCAAAGGAATAAGCGAATATGGGAATGCCCCTTGATTTGTATGTGATTCGACATGGCGAATCCGAAGCAAACGTGATTATCAGTGCCGGTGAACAGGGTGACAACTCGCTGTATACGCAGGATAACGTCACCGTGCCCGACCGTTCGTGGAGGCTTACGGCCACCGGCCGCAAGCAGGCGGACTGCATCGGCCGCTGGCTGGTCTCACAGCAGCCGTTGTTCGACCGTTACCTCGTCTCGCCGTACGTGCGCACGCGTGAGACGGCTGCCACGATGGCCCTGCCTAAGGCGAAATGGGAGGAGACACGCGTGCTGCGCGAACGCTCCTGGGGTGAGATCAATACCATCACGAAAGATGATTTCAAAACCAATTACGCGCGCAACTGGATGTTCAAGAACACTGATCCGCTGTATTGGCGTCCGCCGGCGGGCGAATCGATCGCCGATGTGGCCGAAAACCGTGTGCATAATCTGCTCACATCCCTGAACCGCAAGTCGGACGCGGAATCCGTGGTGATGGTCAGTCACGGCGACCTCATGCTGGCGCTTATGCTCACTTTGGAGGACCTGTCCGACGAGGAGTTTATGCGACGTGCGGCGTCCGACGAATGGAAGATCACTAATTGTACGTGCTTCCATTATTCGCGCCGTGATCCGGCGACCGGGCGTACGTATAAGCGGTTCCGTTGGGAGCAGACCGCGCGGCCGGTATTCGATGAGGCGGAAAATCGTTGGGTGGTGAAAGTGGACGATTGGCGCGAATTCAAACGTCCAGTGCTGTCGAATGGCGATTTGGTGGACGTTGTTCATGCGGTTGACCGTCACCTGTGATGTGTGTTGGTCTGTTGATTGCATGATCAGATTGGCTGATATCGACGATTGATGCCCCCCCATCTTGCGTGCGCAACGCGCCCGTGTCCACGCCCCACTACAATGGCTGTGACACGCGGCGCGTTTTTGCTTGCCGCGCAAGAGAGTTAAGGAGACAATCGCATGTCCAATCTGTTCACGTGGCAGGTCCACGGTGACGGCAAGACGCTGAAGCCGGGCGAAGTCGTTGAGCCTGACGAGCGCCTGACTTGGCCGCGCACCGCCGAAATCGGCGCACAGCATGTCATCGCCATGTTCGGCGCCACGTTCCTGGTGCCGATTCTGACCGGTTTCGACCCGTCCACCACCTTGTTCTTCACGGCCATGTCGACCGCGCTGTTCCTGCTGATCAACAAGAACGTGCTGCCGAGCTACTTGGGTTCGTCCTTCGGCTTCATCGCGCCGATCGCCGCCGTGGCCAGCGCCCACAAGGGCCTCGCTGTCGCGTCCTTCGGCATCATGGTCACCGGCATCCTGCTGGCCCTGATCGGCGTGCTCGTCCATTACGCGGGCGCCAAGTGGATCGACATCATCATGCCGCCGGTGGTCAACGGTGCCATTGTGGCCATCATCGGCTTCAACCTGGCTCCGAGCGTGTGGAACAACTTCAAGGTCGCTCCCGACACCGCCATCGTCACCCTCGTGGCCGTGCTGCTCGTCGCCGTGTTGTTCAAGGGTCTGCTCGGCCGACTCAACATCCTCATCGGCGTGATCATCGGCTATGCGTACGCCTGCTTCCGTGGCCAGGTCGACTTCTCCGCCATCGGCAAGGCCGCATGGATCGGCCTGCCGGAATTCCGTCTGCCGCAGGTCGACTTTACCATCCTGCCGATGTTCATCCCAGTCGTGCTCGTGCTCGTCGCCGAAAACGTCGGCCACGTCAAGTCCGTCTCCCAGATGACCGGCCGCGACTATGATGACCAGATCGGCACCGCGCTGTTCGCAGACGGTCTCGGCACCACCATCGCCGGCTTCGGCGGCGGTTCCGGCACCACCACGTACGGTGAGAACATCGGCGTGATGGCTGCCACCAAGGTCTACTCGACCGCCGCATACTGGTGCGCCGCCGCGTTCGCGCTGATTCTGAGCCTGTGCCCGAAGTTCGGTGCCATCATCAACACCATTCCGGCTGGCGTGCTCGGTGGCGTGACCACCCTGCTGTACGGCATGATCGGCATGGTCGGTATTCGTATTTGGGTTGAGAACAAGGTCAACTTCGACAAGCCGCTGAACATCATGGTTGCCGCAATCACCATGATCATCGCCATCGGCCAGTTCGCGTTCGCGTTCAATGGCATTTCCTTCAACGGCATCGCCATCGGCACCATCGTGATTCTCGTCGCCTACCACGGTCTGAAGGCCGTCGGCAAGGCCACCGGCACGATCGACAAGAACGACCCCGACATCCTGTGATGCAATAATCGTTTGCATCGCTCTGAAGGCCCTTCCCAAACGTTCCCTGTTCCGGAAGGGCCTTTTGCGTACGCCTGTGTAGCTTTCGCGTGTGCAAGGCATTAGAGATGCGATGAGGATATGACGATTATTGAGAAGTTTCAAGATGAAAGCATACGTCGGAGTCTTCATCGATAGGGCATCTCTGAAATTTGGTTGTACGGGTCTATGGCTCATGGGGATACGAAATATGTGGGCTTGCTGAAAACGGTGTTGAATGTGTTACGTCAATCGTTTGACTTCATGTGGGGTTGAACGGTTACGATGGTGCAAGAGGGGTTGTGTTCATTTTTGAGTGAGGAGTTTGTCATATGAGTACCGCAGCCGGAAAGAAAATCGCTATCGTCACCGGTTCCGCGCTTGGATTGGGATACGAGCTGACTCGACAGCTGATCGCCAAAGGATGGTTCGTTGCTGGTATTGATTTCAATGGCGCACGCCAGGCGGAGTTGTCGAAGACTTTTGCTGTCGACGAATACAGAGCTTTTGTGGGCGATATTTCCGACGAATCGTTCGTGAAGAACTCTGTTGCCACAATCTCGAAAATCGGTCATATCGATTTGCTGATCAACAATGCCGGGCAGCCTTCGTTCAAAGTCCCGACCGCATACGAGGCGGCCGATGTGGACAAGTGTCTGAAGGGACTGAAAGGTATGGTGCTGTGGAGCGTGGAAACACTGAAAGCGGATGGTGAGCAGAATCTCAAAATCGCCAACGTCATGTCTACTGCGGCAACGCGAGGCAATCCCAACGAATCCGTGTACTGCGCCACCAAGTGGGGCGAGAAGGGCTACACCAAGAGTTTGCAGGCCGCATACAAGGGGACCAGTGTGAAAATCGTGGGTGTCTATCCGGGTGGCATCGACACCCCGTTCTACCGTGACAGCCATGACTACGTTTCAGAAGAAAAGCAGCATACCTTCATGCGTGCCAACCAACTGGCCGAAGTGATTCTGTTCAATCTGGTCAACGAAGCGAATCTGACCGTCACCGATATCGAAATCAACCGCAATCCGGCGTGAATATAACGGATATGAAGGATTGAAGGAACGTAAGAAAAAGTATCGGGCATAGGCTACAGTTATCAGGTTTGCGCAACGTGCGTAATATTTGACATGAAAGGCCATTGTGCCCGATACCGTTTTTGATGAAGATACCCTCGCAGCCGCTTCCGAAGCGATGGGCGAGGAAGAGGAACGCCCGCTGACGTTCGCCGAGCTCGGCGTTCCTGGTCCGCTGGTCCGCGTGCTTGCGGCTGATGACAAGAAAACCGCTTTCCCGATTCAGGCCGACACGCTTCCCGATTCGTTGGCTGGGCGAGACATTCTCGGCCGCGGTCGTACCGGCTCCGGTAAGACGTTGGCGTTCTCGATTCCGTTGGTCGCTCGCCTGGGTGAAGTGGATGCCAACGAATATGAGAACATGAGCCAGTTCCGCCATGAGGTTGATCGTGTGAAGCAGGCTCATGCCAAGGAGCGTCGTGCCGACGATTTCGTGCCTCATCCGCGTGGCTTGGTGCTTGCTCCGACCCGTGAGCTTGCCAACCAGATCAACGACGTGCTGATGTCACTTGCCCAGATATACGGCATCAACACCACCACCGTGTACGGCGGCGTACGTTATGCCCGCCAGATCCGTGACCTTCAGGCCGGTGCCGATATTGTGGTGGCCTGCCCGGGTCGTCTTGAGGATTTGATCGAACAGGGCGCGCTCACCTTGGACAAGGTTGAGGTCGCGGTTATTGATGAGGCCGACGAAATGGCCGATATGGGCTTCCTCCCGCCAGTCAAGCGACTGCTCGGCCAGATTTCGTTCGACGCGCAGATCATGCTGTTCTCCGCCACGCTCGACCATGGCGTGGACGAAGTGGTGGAAACCTTCCTGTCCGATCCGAAGGTGCATAGCGTCGATTCCGCGACGGCGACCGTTGACGAGATGACTCACCATGTGTTCAAAACCACGCAGGGCAACCGTCACGAGCTGGTGCGCACCCTCGCTTCCGGCAAGGGCCGTCGCATTCTGTTCACCCGTACCAAATTCCAGACGCAGAAGCTTGCCAAGGATTTAACGCAGAACGGCATTCCTGCGGCAGAATTGCACGGCAATCTGAGCCAGAACCAGCGTGACCGCAATCTGGCCGCCTTCAACTCCGGCGATGTGAACGTTATGGTGGCCACCGATGTGGCCGCGCGAGGCATCGACGTTTCCGGTGTGGAACTCGTGGTGCAGGTCGAACCGCCGGAAGATCCGAAATCCTTCCTGCATCGTTCCGGACGAACCGCGCGAGCCGGCCATTCCGGTGACGTGGTGACCATCATTCTGCCGAACCAGCGCCGCAGGACCCGTCGCATGATGCGTGAGGCCGGACTGACGGTCGAACCGATCGACGTGACCCCTGATTCGCCGGAAGTGTTGGAACTCGTAGGTGAAGTGGCCGAGCCGGTGTTCGGCTGGACGCTTGATCAGTCGCAGCCGGCAGGAAATCCGCGCCGTAGGAAGAACGGCAAGGGGAGTGTCGACGGCGAACGTTCCGGCAGGTCGAACCGTTCCGGCGGGCGTAACAAGGATCGCGGCAAAGACAAGGGCGGCAAGCCGTTTAAGTCCGAACGTAAGGATCGTCGCGATCGCGATCAGCGTGAGGAGCGTAACGACAGCGCGAAGAAGTTCGAGCCGAAGAAGAACCGTGCGGAACGCCGTGCCGCCAAGTTCGAAGGTCGTGACAATCGTGAATTCGAAGCGCGTGAACATCGTTGGGAACATCCTGAAATTCAGGAGGAACGCCGCGAACAGCACGAGGAAAAGCGCAACAGCAAGCGTCGTGAAAAGTATGCGCGCCTGCATGAGCAGCAGCGCAGCGACAACGAACAACGCGAAACGACGAACAAGCGTAGGAACGACAGCGGTTACGGCAATACCGACAATCGCAGGAAGCTGGGAAAGAAGAAGTCCGGACAGCTTGCGAAAAAGCAGGGTGCGCCAAGCAAGAAGCAGCGCAAGTCTGAAGCCCGTGCCGAACGTCAGTATGACGATAATCGTCGGTCCAAAGGCAAGAAGCATGACGAACGTTCCTCGGATGCGAAACGCTATGACCGTCATACGGAAGTCAAGCGTGGCGGCCGTGGCGAACGTCACGACAAGCATGCAGGGCAGTCACGCCATCGCCATGCGAACATCAGGAAAGCGCCATTCCGCACGCGTTGATCGCTGAAAAGCAAAATCAAAGCTCGCGTAGCTGGTAAACAATAGAAAACGGTGTCCGCCATGGTATATGAACACGTGGCGAACGCCGTTTTCTGTTAAATCTGATTGTCTATTAATTGCTTGGCTATATGAAAAGTTGTTCAGCCTGCGATCGGATTGTATTGATCGTCTGCAGTGAAGCACTTACGGTATGCCATCACCATAATGAGACTGTCGGCCAGAAGCGTTAACGCGGCGATGGCCGCAAGAATCAGGAACTGGTATTTCGCCGCGTCGATAGGATTGCCGCCGGCGATGATCTGACCGGCCATCATGCCAGGCACCGTCACAATGCCGCTGGAAGCCAGCGAGGCGGTAGTCGGCAGCAAACCCAAACGAATCGACGAGACGATGGACGGGCGTGCGGCCTCCCAAGCGGTCGCGCCCAACGCCAGCAGCGTATCCACTTCGTCACGGCGTTCCTTCATGCTTTCGAAGAACCGGCTCAACCCAACCGCCAAAGCGGACACGGTATTGCCGAGCAGCATGCCGGTCAACGGTACCACCAATTGCGGCGCATACCATGGTTGCGGGCGAATGATCAATTCGGTGACCAACGAAATCATAATGAGCATGGTGATGACCAAGCTCAAAAACACGGGACCGGCCAAGCCTTTCGGCACACCTTTGGCACGAGACAGGGTGATTTGCACGGCCGCGATCAGCATGAACATCACCAGCAACAGCACCAGCCATGGATTGTTCGATTTGATGACGAACTCCATAATGAAACCCATGGCGCACAATTGCAGCAACGCACGGCACGCCGACCATAGCAGTGTCTTGCCAATGCCCATGCGCATCGCTTCGGAAATGCCTGCGGCCACGGCGACCATAACCAATGCGATAAGCAGACCCCAAATATCAATGGAATAATAATTGCCGCTCATGCCTGCACTCCTTGCACCGAATCGGACTGTGCCGCGAAATCATTGGAATCATTGGTTGCTGCGGTGTGCGGAGCATTCGCACTCTGCAATACGCCATTGGCCAGTGTGAGAATGCGTGTGGCACGCCCATCCGGCGGGCGATGGCGAATACGAATCACCGCCATGCCCCGCTCTGCGGCCTGAGCCATGATGGATGCCACCTTATCGGCGTTCTCATCATCCAAACCGGCATCAACCTCATCGGCAAGCAGCACTTTCGGCGAAGTAAGCAAGGTGCGCGCCAAACTCACACGGGCGGCCTGTCCTCCAGACAAGTCATGCGGAGCACGCCCCAAATCAATATCCGCGCAGCCAATGGCGTCAAGCGTGGCTCGAATGCGAGCATCCGGCAGTAGATCTGTGGGTTTGAGAGACTTACCGGCCGACCATTTCCTGCCGAATCCTTGCTTGCCTTCGCCCGCACGGATAGCCAATGTGAACGGTAAACGAATCGCCTCGGCCACACTCGAACCGATCAATACCGGCTTCTGCGGCAAATACGCCACCTGACTACGCCACTGCTGCGGTGTGAATTCGCTGGCAGAGCGCCCGTCAAGCTGAAAATTGCCGTTCGCATTCGGATTCAATCGTGCAAAAGCGGTAAGCAGACTACTCTTGCCCGATCCGGAAGGGCCGACCAAATCCACAATCTCACTATGCTTCACATCAACGGATAATCCGCTGAAAATCGTGCGTTGCTCACCGTCGACCGGCACGACACAGGAAACATTCGACGCCGAAAAAACATACTGCATAATGCAACACCATACCGCTTGGCTGCCGGTCGGATGCATTGGACGCGTTTCTTAGTGTCTTCTTAGCTGGAATCACATTGCATGGGAATATTGCGTCTGCTGTACAAGGAACATGTACAGGGAACATGCGCAAGGAAGCGCGATCGGAGGAAACCGTGCCGCAGTCAGAGTATCAAACCGATCCGGCATGACTGATGCTTCCCAATGCGCTGTTGGTCGAAGGCGATCCCGACGTGGGGTCCGTTCCATGCGTATGGCGGGTATTGGAACGTGCGTTCAAGGCATGATCGATGATCGGCAAAGGTAAGACGCTGCCTAAGAGCATCATCCATTCAGCTTGCTCACAGTATTTTTCGTCGATATTCCAAGGAAAATCAGCCTCAAGGATGAGGTCGTGCCAACGTTTCATGGACTACAACTGGCACATTGGACATGAAGAATATGAAAGCAAGAAGTGAGCATGCGTGCATGGTTGATGAACATAAGTTTGGTGGATGGCTGGTTTCCGGCAACGTTGTTTTCAGTAACCGCAGTGCTGGCGGCGATACTGCTGGGTACTGCAATATGGGAGACGGTTGCCGGAAGTCGTGACGGTGGCAAACGCACGTTTGCCGTAGTCGTGTGTCCGGTAGTGATTGCGATTATTGCAGGCATTGCCGGATTGGTGATTGCCTGGTTGCTGTCGGACGTGTTTGTGGTGTTCGGTGTTGAGCTGGGGCCGCATGTGGTCGCATGGGCCGGTTGCGGTTGCGCGATCATTGGATTCGCGATTTGCTATGCGGTGCCGCATAGGGGAGTGTTGCGTGCCGTCGCCGTTGTATTGACGGTATTCGCGGTGCTTTCCGCCGCCACCGGCATCGATCAGGCGTATGGAGAATATGCCACCATCGGATCACTGCTCGGCCAAGACACCTATCGTGAAGCCGACCTGACGGGAATGGCGAAACGCAGCGATTTGATTAGCGTCACGCAATGGAAGCAGGAAAAAGCAGACGGTAGCGTCAGCAATATTCCCGCACATGGCGAAGTCAGGAAAGTAAATATTCCAGCCACAGCATCGCATTTCGAAGCGCGAAAGGCGCTGGTATATCTGCCGCCTGCAGCGCTTGCCACAGCCAAACACAAGCCGGCGTTGCCGGTCATACTGATGATGAGCGGCCAGCCGGGCTCTCCGGGTCGCGTGTTTGCCGCGGGCGGCATTCAAACCATGATGGACGATTACGCGCAGCATCATGGCGGACTCGCACCCATTGTTATTGCGGCCGACCAGTTGGGAGACGATTCGCATAACACCCTATGCGTGGATTCGCCGGTGTACGGCAATGCGTTGACCTACTTGACGAAAGACGTGGTCGACTGGGTGAAAGCCAATCTTCCGGCGGCACAGCAAGCGCAGGACTGGGCGATCGCAGGTTTTTCACAGGGGGCCACATGTTCGCTGCAGATCGGTGCGAACCATCCGGATTTGTTCGGTACCATCATTCCCACCGGCAGCGAGCTCAAACCGACCAATGGCAGTGAAAGCAGTATGATCAGCCGGTTCTTCCACGGCGATCGCACCGCATACGAGAAGCAGATCCCCATCAACGCCATTCGCAACCATGCACCTTCGAACCAGATGCTTGTTATCGGCGCAGGGGAGCGTGATCGCGAGTCCGTGCGCAATGTCGAACGCATCGCACCGGTTGCTCAACAGGCGGGCATGCATGTTACGGCAGTCGAATCGCTTGACAATGCGCATGACTGGCATGCCGTGCAAGACACGTTGCGGTACGGACTTGCCGTATTCGGCTACAACACGGGACTGAGCGATGCCAAGCCGAAATTGGTCGACTATCCGAATCTCAAACGCATTTCAATCTGAATCATCGAACGGAAGTACTGTATTATGACGCAATCGCAGGAATCAACAGTGAAACCATTATTTGGCTTTCGTGCGCTTATGGCCGATCTTGCCGACTGGATTCGTGAGCATCGCATGACCTTGGGGTTTGTGCTGTTCATCACGCTGTTCAATGTCGGCATGCAGCTCGTATGCGGCATTAGACATACGCAATTTCCGCCGCAATTGTCGCGCGTGAGTTTTGACGCGCTCGCGCATGGGCGCTGGTATACCGCGCCGATTTCACTGCTGTCGGTGCCTCAGTTGGGTCGTCTGTTGATCGACATTCCACTGATACTCATCGCATTCGGCTTATGCGAAACGGTGATTGGAAAGGCGAAGACGGCATGGGTGTCGCTGATCACCACGCTTGGCGGCATAGCGCTCGGTATGGGATTATGCTCGCTGTTCGCAGGCAAAAGTCCGCAATGGCATGCGATTTCGCATGATGGTGCGATTTTGGGGCCGCTGGTTGTTGTGGTGGGTACGCTGATGTGTGCCAGCGCGTTCACCGCCATGCTGTGGCGTCGGCGTATTCGTGTGATCGGCTATAGCGTGGTGCTGATCCTGTTCCTGTATCGTGGTGAAGCCGGCGATTACTGTTTGCTGGCGTCGGCGTTGCTTGGCCATGTGCTTGGCTATTTGATGGCTTCCGAGAGTCAAGGTGATGTGTATAGGCATGGTGCCTTGTATGAGATGCGCAGGCTGATTGGTATGGCTGCCGGCGTACAGGCGGTCGGTTCGCTGGTTGCCGTTTCCTCAAGACAATCATTCGGATTGCTCTCCATGTTCGGCTTGCTGACAGGTTCCACGGAATTCGACACGGAACAAGTGTTGGATTGCCTCAACGGTTCCTCGCATGCCAACTGTTTCGCGCAATATCGTATGATGCGATTCACCATGCCCGGAAACTGGCTGGTGTCGTTGATGCCGACGCTGATGCTGCTGTTGATCGCATGGGGTCTGTATCGCGGACGCCGTATTGCCGCAGCGTTGAGCGTGCTGTTCAATGCGTGCACAGTGGTGCTTGCGATGCTGTTTTATGTGGTGCTTCCGCTGCAATATGTTGGCGATTCGCAGGCTGATGCGTTGCCTGCGTTGGCTCGTCATGGTGCGTTTCATGCGATGTTTTCCACTATGGCATTGCCGTTGATTTTTATCGTTATCGTCATTGCGTTCCGTCAGTGTTTTACGATTCGCACTAGAAGTGAGATTATGTTGCGTGCTGCGGCAGGTGCATTGTCGGCTTTTCTGTTGTTGGGATTGATGTATGCCGGATATGGGCTTGCCTCTCCCGACGATTTCAATGAAAGTCCGCAATTGATCGCATTGCTTGCCGATTATGTGCAGCGATTGTTGCCGATCGGACTGCTGAGTGGTATCGAACCTGAGTTTGTGCCCGTCGGCCGAATCTCCTTGCTGGTATATCAGTGCGTCGGTCCGGTGTTTTGGATTATCGCTCTGCTGTGTGTTTGGGATTGTTTGCGGGATCGTTCCATGGTGAATGACGCTTTGCACCATCGTGTTGACGCGATTATTCCGCTTGGCGGCGAATCCATGTCATTCATGGCAACTTGGAAAGGCAATGACTATTGGTTTTCCGCAACCGGACGTTCCGCGATCGCCTATCGAGTGTCGTACGGCATCGCATTGACGGTGACAGGACCATTCGGAGATCCCAGCGAATATGCGGAAGATCTTACTGATTTCGCAACATTCTGCACACAACATTCCTGGACGCCCGTGTTTTACAGTGTGCACGAATCGCAGCGAGCCGAACTCACCAAAGCCGGATGGGATTCGCTTGACGTCGGTACGGAAATGGTCGTCAATCCCAACGAATGGCAGACCCGAGGCAAGAAATGGCAGGACGTGCGCACCGCCATCAACAAAGCCAAACGAGACGGCATCACCGACGTGCTCACCACTTTCAAGGAGGCACCCTTCTCAGTACAAACGCAGATTCGTGAGATCTCCGCACAGTGGGCCGGCAAAAAGGCCCTGCCGGAAATGGGATTCACCTTGGGAGGCGTCGACGAACTGATCGACTCCCGGGTGCGCCTACTCTACGCGGTTGACGGCAATGGCAAAGTCCTTGGCGTAACCAGCTGGCTGCCCACCTATCGTGACGGTACGATCATCGGTTGGACGCTTGACTTCATGAGGCATCGCACCGACAGCGTCAACGGCATCATGGAATTCCTGATTGCACGCATGGCTGAACGACTACGCGACGAAGGCAACGTGGAATTCATGAGCTTATCGGCGGCGCCGCTGGCCGGTATGGGATCCAACGAAAGCGAACACGAGGAAAGCGAAGTGTTGCGTCATGCACTGCAAATGGTCGCAGACATCATGGAACCAGCATACGGATTCCATTCACTATTCCGTTTCAAACTGAAATTCCATCCCGATGAAGAGAAAGTGTATATCTGCTATCCCGACGCAGCCAAACTGCCGCAAATATCGCTTGCCGTGGCACAAGCCTACGTGCCGTCGCTCACACCTGCCGAAGCCATGCGATTCGTCCGTACGATTGCGCCGCGTGATTGACATGATGTCAGACTTGAGACGGTCCATGGTTCTGGGGTAGCTCGGGTCTACACTAAAGAACGGTTCATAAAGTACTACTTTTCCTGATGGAAGGGGCCAGCATGTCAGCTGAAGCAAACGTCGGCGTAGTCGGTCTTGCCGCAATGGGCGGTAGCCTCGCACGTAACCTCGCACACCACGGCAACAAGGTGGCAGTGTTCAACCGCTCTTACGGCCGTACCGAAAAGCTCATGAACGAACACGGCAACGAAGGCGAATTCTTCCCGGCAAAAACCCTCGAAGAGTTCGTGGACAGCCTCGTCAAGCCGCGTACCGCCATCATCATGGTCAAGGCGGGAGAGCCGACCGACGCCATGATCAACGCGCTCGCCGACCTGATGGAGCCGGGCGACATCATCGTCGACGCAGGCAACGCCTACTTCCCGGACACCATTCGCCGCGAGAAGGAAATCAGCGCTCGCGGACTGCATTTCGTCGGATGCGGTGTGTCCGGCGGTGAGGAAGGCGCTCTGCTTGGACCTTCCATGATGCCGGGTGGCTCCGAAGAATCCTGGAAGACTCTGAAGCCGATTTTTGAATCCATCGCGGCCAAGGCCGAAGGCGAACCGTGCGTCACCCATATCGGTCTCAATGGTGCTGGCCACTTCGTCAAGATGGTGCACAACGGTATTGAGTACTCCGACATGCAGCTCATCGCTGAAAGCTACGATCTGATGCGTCGTGGCCTTGGCATGACTCCGGCTGAGATCGGTGACGTGTTCGAAGAGTGGAACAAGACCGAACTCGACTCCTATCTGATCGAAATCACCGCCGAAGTGCTGCATCAGGCCGACAAGAAGACCGGTAAGCCGCTGGTTGACGTGATCGTCGACCATGCTGGCATGAAGGGCACCGGCACGTGGACCGTGCAGACCGCACTGTCTCTGGCCGTACCGGTCACCGGCATCGCCGAAGCCGTGTTCGCCCGTGGTCTTTCCTCCGAAGCTGATCTGCGTGAGGAAGCCGCCAAGCAGGGCTTCAATGGCCCTGACGGCAACCTGAACCTCACCGACGATGAGAAGAAGGCCTTCATCGAAGACATTCGTCAGGCACTCTACGCTTCCAAGATCGTCGCCTACGCCCAGGGCTTCAACGAGATTACCACTGCTGCCGAAGAATATGGCTGGGATATCGATCTGGCTGCCGTGGCACGCATCTGGCGTGGCGGCTGCATCATCCGTGCGAAGTTCCTCAACCGTATTTCCGAAGCGTTCGAATCAGGTGAAGCCAACGTGTCGCTGCTGTTCGCTCCGTACTTCAAGAACGCCATCGAAACCGCCGAAAAGTCTTGGCGTAACGTGGTGGCTCAGGCCGCCGTCAACGGTTTGCCTACTCCGGCGTTCGCTTCCTCGCTGTCGTACTTCGACGGACTGCGTTCCAAGCGCCTGCCCGCCGCCCTGATCCAGGGTCAGCGCGACTATTTCGGCGCTCACACCTACCAGCGTGTGGATCAGCCGGGCGCATTCCACACGCTGTGGGCCGAGCCGGGCCGCGAGGAAATCGAAGCCTGATAGACGTATTTCTGCAACGAATCTAGCGGATTAACAGATGAAAAGAGCCTCACGCTTTATGAAAAGTGTGCGGCTCTTTGTGTTGCGGCAAATATGATCAGCCGCAAGGGAAACTCGTTGAGTTGCCTCCTGAATTATTCGCGATGCTGGTTGCGTGGGCTGCCGCCATTCATGATTGCGGCGACCCGTCGCGTCAGAGCGCGGGGGAGTAGTCGTTCCGCTGCGGCTCCGGCTTTGGTGAGGTAGCCGTGGTAGGCAAGCGTGCGCCCCTGCTTCATCTTCCGATACGCGTAGGTGGCAAGCTGGTAGGCGGTGGCCGGTTTGGTCAGCGTGAAGAAATTCATGCCACGCATGTTCGCGGCCTTGGCGAACCCTGTGGATGTCGGCCCGGGGCATACGCAGGTCACACTCACACCGGTATCTCGCAATTCGTACGACACCGCTTCCGAAAGCGATCGTACGAACGCTTTCGACGCGAAATATATCGCCATATATGGGCCTGCCATCATTGAAGCAACAGAAGAGATGTTCAATATGCGTCCGTGACCCTGCTCGCGCATATCACGACCATAACGGTACGTAAGTTCAGCCAACGCGGCCATGTTGAGCTGCATCATCTCATGCTGGCGATGCCAGTCGGCGTCGAGAAAACCCGTCCAATCCGCAAAACCGGCGTTATTGACGAGATGATCCACTTCAAAACCTTGCGAAACTGTGTAATCATGCAACTGTTGCGGTGCGTCAGACTCGCTTAGATCAAGCGCAACCGTCTCCACATGCACGCCATAGCGATGTTCCAGCGTGCGCTTCACGTCATCAAGTTTGCCTTGACTGCGTGCCGTAATGATGAGATCATGCCTGTCGGCCGCAAACAATGCCGCCATCTCACGCCCAATGCCACTCGAAGCCCCCGTTATCAACGCATATGCCATAAAACCACCTTTCTTAAGTATTGATGTTCATGGTAGTCAATACGCATGCAATAACGCCATTTGCAACGTAATGGTCCGGAACTTTTCGACTGGGCTGGCTGATTGACAGTTTTCATGCACTTCTCGCATGGAAAGTAATACATCATTTACATTAGTTATTTTGGTTTGGTTCGTTCACAATGGGTGCGTCAGCATGAATGTGAAAGAACCAGTATGGAATGTTCGAAAGGCCATGTTTTTGAACTCATACAACAGGGCGGCCCGACCGACAAAGTCATTACAATGCATGTCGTGAAACCGGGATCATTCACAGCTTGCATTTGACTTCGTCCACTTGAAGTTCTTAAGTTTGATGGCATGACTTACGATTTCGACACTCCCGTAGACCGATCCGGCACGTATTCGCTCAAGTGGGAAGAGGCAGGAGATGCGCTGCCCATGTGGGTGGCGGATATGGAATTTCAAACCGCTCCACAGATTCGAGCCGCACTGCAACAGCGTCTTGACCACGGTATTTTCGGATATTCCATCGTCCCTCCTGCATGGAATCAGGCATACGTTGACTGGTGGCACCGTAGGCATAATCTTGATATCGACCCGGAATCGCTCGTATTCAGCACCGGCGTGGTGCCGGCAATCTCCAGCATGGTACGAAAACTCACCACAGCAAACGAAAACGTGCTTATCCAAACTCCGGTCTACAACATTTTCTTCAATTCGATTATCAATAATGGATGCCGCGTGCTTGAATCACCGTTGGAATACGACGGTTCCGGACATTACTCCATCAACTGGGCCGATCTGGAATCCAAGTTGGCCGATCCGCAAACCACGCTGATGATCCTGTGCAATCCACACAATCCCGTAGGCCGAATCTGGGATCGCGACACCCTCGCACGCATAGGTGAGCTTTGCTGGAACCATCATGTGACCGTAATCAGCGACGAAATTCATTGTGATCTTACCGATCCGGGATATGATTACGTGCCCTTTGCCTCGGTGAATGAGCAGTGCGCAATGAACTCCGTGACCTGCATGGCACCGACCAAAACGTTCAATATCGCCGGTCTTAACACGGCTGCCGTAATGATTCCAAATCCCGTGCTGAGGCATAAGGTATGGCGTGCGCTCAACACGGACGAAGTGGCCGAACCGAACGCCTTCGCCATGACGGCCACGCTCGCTGCCTTCAACGAGAGCGAGCCTTGGCTTGAGGAATTGCGTGCATACTTGGCAGGCAACAAAGCCGAAGCACGAGCCATGATCAACGAATACAATGCTGCCGCGGCACCGGAACGACGCATCGCCCTGATTGAAAGCCATGCCACCTACTTGTTGTGGGTCGATTGTTCGAAACTGACGCACGATACCGCTCTGTTGTGCGAACATCTCAAGCGCAATCATCAGGTGATGTTCTCCGAAGGTGCCGAGTATGGCGGCAACGGGCATGATTTCATTCGCATCAACGTGGCTTGCCCGCGAAGCACCATGCAAGAAGGATTCAATCGTCTGTTCGCCGGGTTGCATGATTTTTCGGCAGAGTAATACATTGATCATCGATTGTGATATTGCTCACAGCCGCTAAAAAACGGCTGGTTTTGTGGGTTTTCACAAAATATGGAAAGGACGTTTTCGGATGGTCACTGCCGTCCGTGACGTGTTGGCGATACTATGAAGCACATGACTGAAACTGTTTCATCCGTACTTGGCACGCCTGAAGAGTGGACGAATCCGCTGCGCGATCCGCGCGATCTTCGACTTCCACGTATTGCAGGCCCGTGCAGTATTGTGATTTTCGGCGTGACCGGCGATCTGTCACGCAAGAAGCTGCTTCCCGCCATTTATGATCTGGCTAATCGTGGCCTATTGCCGCCAAGCTTCGGTTTGACGGGTTTTGCACGTCGTGATTGGACTGAGGATCATTTCAAGGATTTCGTGAGGGAGAACGTGCAGGCGCACTGCCGCACGCCATTCAAGGAGGCGACCTGGAAGCAGCTCGCCGACGGTATTCGTTTTGTGCAGGGCACGTTCGATGATCCGAAGGCGTTCGAACGATTGTCGAACACTGTTGCCGAGCTTGACCGTGATCGTGGCACGCGAGGTAACCATGCGTTCTACATGTCGGTGCCGCCGCGCGCGTTCCCGCAGGTTTCCCGACAGTTGGCGGATTGCGGTCTGGCGAAGTCCGACAAGGGCGCTTGGCGTCGTGTGATCATCGAGAAACCGTTCGGGCATGATCTGGCCAGCGCTAAGGAGCTGGATCGTGTGGTTTCCGAGGTGTTCGACCCATCGAGTGTGTTCCGTATCGATCATTATCTCGGTAAGGAGACGGTGCAGAATATTCTGGCGCTTCGTTTCGCGAACGCCATGTATGAGCCGATCTGGAACAATAATTACGTCGACCATGTGCAGATTACCCACGCCGAGGATATCGGCGTGGCCGGTCGTGCCGGATACTATGACGGCATCGGTGCCGCACGCGACATCATCCAGAACCACCTGCTGCAGCTCATGGCATTGACGGCCATGGAGGAGCCGGTCTCCTTCTCCGCCGCTGATCTGACGGCTGAAAAGACGAAGGTGCTGTCCGCAGTGCGCTTGCCGAAGGATCTGGCGGCGCATACGGCCCGCGGACAGTATGCCGCCGGATGGCAGGGTTCTCATGAGGTTGTCGGCTATTTGGATGAGAAGGGCATTAATCCGGCTTCAACCACAGAGACTTACGCAGCGATCCGACTGGATGTCGATACGCGCCGTTGGGCCGGCGTGCCGTTCTACCTGCGTACGGGCAAACGTTTGGGCAAGCGTGTCACGGAGATTGCCGTGGTGTTCAAGCGTGCCCCGCATCTGCCGTTCGAGTCGACCGCGACGAAGGAGCTCGGCAAGAATGCGATCGTGATCCGCGTGCAGCCCGATGAGGGTGTGACCATGCGGTTCGGCGCGAAGGTGCCGGGTGGCACGTCGATGGAGGTCCGTGACGTGTCGATGGACTTCGGTTACGGCCGTTCGTTCACCGAATCGTCTCCGGAAGCCTATGAACGTCTGATTCTTGACGTATTGCTGGGCGATCCGCCACTGTTCCCAACCACACGCGAAGTGGAATTGAGCTGGCAGATCCTCGATCCGATCGAAGAGTTCTGGTCCACGCTTGGCCAGCCGCAGCCGTATCGTTCCGGAACGTGGGGCCCTCAGGAAGCCGTTGAAATGCTGGCCCGCGATGGACACCGTTGGAGGATGCCGTGATCATTACCATGAAGAACACCGAAACCCGTGAGATTTCGGCGAAAATCGATGAATTGCACGAGGAGCGTGGCGAAGCGGCTCTGGGTCGCGTGCTCACACTGCTGATCTCCACGAATGAGACGTCGCTGGAGCATGATCTCGCCGTGGCGAACAACGCCAGCCGTGAGCATCCCTGCCGTGTGATCGCAATCGCGCCGAATTCACGTAGGGTGGATGCCGCTGCCGATGATGGCAAGCCGCACACCTTTCTCGACGCGGAAGTGCGATTCGGTTCCGACGCTGGCGCGGGCGAAATCATCGTGTTGCGTCCGATTGGTGGGCTGGTTCACCACCCTGATACATTGGTGATTCCGCTATTGGTGCCGGACGCTCCGGTGGTGGCTTGGTGGCCGAACGAAGCTCCGGCGAATCTGTCAAACGATTTGCTGGGTTCCATGGCGCGCAGCCGTATCACCGATGCCATGCATTCCTCGAATCCGATGCGGACCATGGATGATCTGCGCCGCAACTGGTCGTCGAAGAATGTGGACATGTCGTGGACTCGCTTGACTGTTTGGCGCGCAATGCTCGCTTCGATGCTTGACCAGCCGCCGCATCTTCCAGTAAGCGGCGTGCGTGTGACCGGACCAAAGAACTTCCTGCCGTTGAATCTGCTGGCCGCATGGCTTCGTCTTCGTCTGAACGTGCCTGTTGTGGTGGAAGACGATCCGAATGCAACCGCCGTGACCGGCGTGTATCTGACCCGTTCCGATGGCGTGCTGAGTTTGGAACGCCCATCCACCGACGATGGCATCGCCGTATTGAACGTTCCAGGGCAGTCCCCGCAAACCATGAGCGTTCCCGCACGAACCATCGAGGAATGCTTGAGTGAGGAATTGGGTCGACTCTATCCGGACGAGATCTATGCGGAAGTCGTGACTCAAGGCTGGGATCTTATCAATTCGAAGCACTGAATCGATTCTCCGAAACAATAAAGGAACAATGCAGGAAAAGCATATGGCAGAACGCACCACCGTTGTATATCCCAATCCTCAGATTCTGGCTGAAGCCGTGGCCGCACGTACGCTGTTGACCATCACCGATCTTCTGTCGGAACCGAATCGCACTCGCGTTGACATTGCCGTGACCGGTGGAACCGACGGCAATCGAGTGTTCGACGCCATGAACGCGAGCCCATTGAACGATGCCGTGGACTGGAGCCGCGTGCACGTATGGTGGGGCGACGAACGATTCGTGGCCGCCGATGACGATGATCGCAACGCCAAGCAGGCGCGTGAGGCATGGTATGGCAAACTGGTTGCCGACGGCCGTATGCCGGCAGGCAACATTCATGCGATGCCGTCCGATGAGCGTAACTTGGAAAGCGTCGCGGCAGCCTCACCCGAACAGACTGATGCTGTGCTGGCTGAAGCCGCCGCGCAATACCAGCGTGAACTCATTGAACAGTTGGGTGAGAATCCAGCTTTGGACATCGCCATGTTCGGTATGGGACCGGACGCGCATTTCGCATCCCTGTTCCCCGACCATGGCGAGTCGGAGATCGACGATCCGCATGTGCTTGTCGCCGGTGTGCGCGATTCACCGAAGCCGCCGCCACTGCGCCTGACGCTGACCGTGCCGATGATCGCACGATCGAAGCACACGTGGGTGTTCACATCTGAAGTACGCAAGGCGGATGCGGTTGCTGCAGCATTCGCGCAACGCAACAATCCGCATGCGCCAAGCTCCTACGCCGATGGTGAGGAACTGCTCTGGCTTATCGACGAGGGTGCCGCCTCCAAAATATGAAAATAGGGAGTAGGCATTGCAGCGCGCCTCGAGGCATATGATCATTGGCAGTCCCTGCAAATCCTCTGCATGAATCGTCTTACGTTCAGCCAACGCATCGTCTGCACGCATCAGCAATCTCATGAGGTCGCAACACGGTAGTGCAAATGATCATAACGGCTCATATCCGCAGGCTGCATGAGCACGCCAGAATTGACAGGACCATGATGGTTCATGCATGGTCGAGCAAGTCGATTATGGCGCCGTGTGCAGCACATTGCTGGTACTCAAAACCTTGGCATTAGTGTTGGACTCCTAATTTAATGTTTGGTAAACCTACGTGGACTTGGAATAACGCAGATTATAGCTATAGGTTCATGAAAAACACCTATTTTAAGGTTTTTGATTCGCCATGGATGGATGTTGGTGGTCTAATTTATGTGGATTGGAATGGTGCGGATACTGACAACGCAAAGAATCGCGCTATTCGCGCGGTAAGGTGGGGTTATGAAAGTAGTAGTGCAACGAGTGAGCCAAGCCAGCGTTGACGTTGTCAACGAACTGGGCACCATCGACCCCACCTTCGAACCGCAGCAGATCGGACCGGGCTTCATGCTGTTGGTCGGCGTGAGTGATGAGGATGGCGAGGAACAGCTTTCTTGGTTGGCCCACAAAATCCTCAACCTGCGCGTTTTCGAAGACGAACAGGGCAAAATGAACCGTTCCATCAAAGACATCGGCGGCGAAATCCTCTCCATTTCGCAGTTTACGCTGTTTGCCGACGTGAGGAAAGGCAATCGCCCCAGCTTCGTCAAAGCAGGTAAACCGGAACATGCCAACATCACGTGGATCAAATTCAACGAGGCGTTGCGTTCTGGCGGCGTGCCAGTACGCGAAGGCCGCTTTGGAACGCACATGCGCGTCGGCCTGATCAACGATGGTCCGGTCACCATCACCATCGACACCGACAATCTGTGATCAGTATTTGATTACAACACCGATTGTTGGGTGATATAAAACAATTGAGGGTCTGCAAGTTAAATTGCAGACCCTCAACTATTATAAATACTTTTTGATCGACAGTGACGTTTACTTGTTTTCGGTAATTATCGTCACCTTGTTCGGATCAATCTTCGTTGGGTCAAGAGTCAATTCCTTGATGGCATCCGCACGAATCGTGCCGGACGAAGGATTGAATACACTATCGATAGTGCTGTGAATATCGGCATCCACATTCGAATATTCGAAAGCAAGCGTCGCATTGATTAGACGGCAATTACGTAATACGAGATTATCCACATAGCACAAACCCTGCAGACTTTCGATCGTACAGTTCTCAAACGTGACATTACGGGAATTCCAAGCCAAATACTCGCCGGAAATGAATGAATCACGTACTGTCACATTCTCGCAATTCCAGAAGCAATCCTTGGAAATCAATCGAGAATTTGTGATTTCAATATTACGTGCGCCATCAAATGGATAATTGCCAACCAAACGCAGATTATCGGCTTTAATATCGGAACAATTCATCGCCAGATAATCGCCACGAGCGCTCACATTTTCCAGTGAAACGTTCGAACAAGCCCATAATGTTTCCTCAGCATTGACGAAATCAACATTCCTCAACGCAACATCATGGCACCGGCGGAAATTCTTCGGCGCTTCAAACGTGCAATCCTCAACACGAATGGTATTCGTATACCACACGCCCGCGCGTGCCATCTCGAACCATGTGCAATCCTTTGCCAAAATATCCGAGCAATACCACAGCGGATACTTCCATTTGAACGAACTCGACTTAAGCTCAATATCATGCGCATGCTTCAACGGTGATTCGCCATCATCGAAAATCGTGTCGATATATCGCTTGCCTGATGCTTGGAATTCGGCGCGTTCGCCGGTCAGTAACGCCTGACGAACCTCGTGCATGTCACTCACTGATAACTCTCCTTGAAAACGTTCTGTTGCCAAGATAGAAAGTTCAAGTACTTGAAGTCAAACGCATGCCCATGTTTCGCTGGCGGGCGAAGCGGATGAGCGATTGAACGCGTTATAAGCAATGTCGATATGCGTGCGGGTGTTTGCGAAACATGACTGTCGGTACCATGAATTGAACGATTAGACAATTGGGTGGTTACAAGGCATTGTGGTCACGAACGGGCTTGCCACGTATGGCAGGGAGGAATGCGGATGAGCCAGCGGAATGGGGGAGTGAAAACGCGTGCGTTCAAAGCCGTGTTCCCCAAAGTGCTGCCGATTTGCATCAGCTTCTTCTTTCTGGCCATGTCGTACGGAGTGCTTATGGGAACCCGCGGGTTTTCGTTCCTGTGGCCGTTGTGCATGAGCGCGTTCATCTACACCGGTTCCATGGAATTCGTTACGGTGAATCTGCTGGTTTCCGCATTCAATCCGTTCGCCACGCTTATGTTGGCGCTGATGATGGGAACAAGGCACCTGTTTTACGGACTGTCCATGCTGGGGCGTTTCAAGAACATGGGGGCGAAAAAACCGTATTTGATTTACGCCATGTGTGATGAGACGTTCGCGGTCAACAACAGCGCGCAAATACCGGCGGATGTTGACCGCGGCTGGTTCTATTTCTTCGTGTCGCTGCTGAATCAGGTTTCCTGGGTGGCTGGAGCGACGCTCGGAGGCATTGTCGGCGGGCGATTGACGTTCGACACCACCGGTTTGGATTTCGTGATGACCGCATTGTTTGTGGTTATTTTCGTGGATCAATGGTTGACAACGAAACGCAAAAGCCATATGGCGGCGTTGACGGGCATTGTGGTGCCGGTGATTTGCATGGCGCTGTTCGGTGCTGACAATTTCATGATCCCGTCGTTGATTGCCATGCTGGTGATGTTCATTATGTTGCGTCCGTATTTGGATGATTTGAAACCTGATGATGTTGGGAAACGTGATGATGCTGATGGTGCGGTCGAATCCGCTGCGGATCGTAACGAAGTAGGGGAGGCGCGGTCATGATCATGACCACATGGCAGGGCGTCGTCACTGTACTGATGGCGGTGCTTGGCACCATCATCACCCGTTTTCTGCCGTTCGTGCTCTTTCCCGAGTCAAAGAAACCGCCGCACATCATCGACTATCTTGGCAACGTGCTTCCGTATGCCATGACCGGACTGCTGGTGGTGTATTCGCTGAAAAACGTCAATCCTTTTGCTGGAAGCCACGGCATTCCCGAAGCGATCGCCATCGCCGCGATCGTCGTGCTGCACGTATGGAAACGCAACATGCTGCTCTCGATCGCCGGCGGCACCGTCGTGTATATGGCATTACTTCAGCTTGTTTTTGCATGATTGTCTGTTTTGTAGGATTGCCCAAATCTGAAGTGAGTTTTATAGGGATTTTCCACAGTTGTTATTGCTGATATCCCATATCGTGAGAAGAAATGCGTTGATGCGATTGACGCGCCTACTCTTTTTCTTTAGCCAATAAGGAGCTGTGTTGAGCGGCTCTGGCTGTATAGAAGAGTTATATCTAACGAGAGAGAACAATATGACTAGTGCAGCAAGCACTGCCAATGCCGCGGTTCCAGCGCCCGGCAAACTGGAGTTCAAGGATGATTACACGCCTGAGGAAGCGGAACGCGTCATCCGCAATTCGAAGGGGCTCCCTGTCGGTGTGAAGCCGAAGATGGTGTGGACGTGGCCGAAGGCCCTGCTGTGGGCCGTCATCGCCATTGTGTGCGCTATTGGTTGGGCTATTCTGGCGGTTTCCCGTGGCGAGCAGATCAGCGCCATCTGGTTCGTGGTTGTGGCATTGTGCTCCTACGCGATCGCTTACCGTTTCTACGCGTACTATATTCAGATCAAGATCATGCGTACCGACGATGCGAACGCGACGCCGGCCGAGCGCGTGCATGACGGCGCCAACTTCGAACGTGCCGACCGTCGCGTGCTGTTCGGCCAGCATTTCGCCGGCATTTCCGGTGCGGGCCCGCTTGTTGGTCCTATTCTGGCTGCCCAAATGGGTTATCTGCCGTCCGTGATGTGGATCATTCTCGGTGTGATTTTCGCCGGCGCCGTGCAGGATATGCTCATGCTGTGGATCTCCGCCAAGCGTCGCGGCCGTTCCTTCGGCCAGATGGCAACCGACGAAATGGGCAAGTTCGGCGGCACTATCCTGTCGATCTTCCTGATCGTGATGACCGCCATCGCCATGGCATTCCTTGCGCTCGTGGCCATCAAGGCCATGGCTTCCTCGCCGTGGGCCGTGTTCTCTATTGGTATGACCATTCCGATCGCCTTGATCATGGGCTGCTTCCAGCGTTTCCTGCATCGTAGCGTTATCGAAACCACGGTGCTCGGTTTCGTGCTGCTCGTGATCGACATCATCGCTGGCGGTTGGATCTCCAGCGTTCCGGCAATCGCCGACGTGTTCACGTTGAACGCCAAGGAACTGGTTATCGCACTGGTGATCTACTCCTTCGCCGCCGCCGCGTTGCCGCACTGGCTGCTCGTCACCCCGCGTGACTACCTGTCCACGCTGATGAAGATCGGCACGCTTGTGCTGCTCGTGCTTGGCATTCTCATCGCCAATCCGTCCGTGCAGATGCCGGCTCTGACTGAATTCGCGTCCACCTCCACGGGACCGACCTTCGCAGGCGACCTGTTCCCGTTCCTGTTCATCACCATCGCGTGCGGCGCTCTTTCCGGCTTCCACGGCGCAGTGAGCTCCGGCCTGACCCCGAAGGCTGTGGAGAAGGAAAACCAGATCCGCATGATCGGCTACGGCTCCATGCTGGTTGAATCCTTCACCGCCGTGATCGCACTGATTGCGGCCATCACCATTTCCCAGGGCGTCTACTTTTCCACGAACATGTCCGCCTCGCAGATCTCCACCGCTTCCGGCGTGACCCTGACCGCCACTTCCACTCCTGACGAGCGGGCTGAGGCCGCGGTCAAGGCCGTGGATTCGATGAAGGTTTCCGACATTGAAGGCAACCAGATGAAGGTCACTTGGGATTCTGTCGACGAGAACGGCAATGCCAAGACCTATGAAGGTGCCGACGCTTTGAAGCAGGCCGCTTCCGACATTGGCGAGAACACCATCGTTTCCCGCACCGGCGGCGCCACCACGTTCGCTATGGGTATGGCCGACTTCCTCAAGTCCTACCTCGGCGGTCATGACTCCATGGCCTTCTGGTACCACTTCGCCATCATGTTCGAAGCGTTGTTCATCCTCACCACCGTTGACAACGGCACCCGCGTGGCCCGTTATCAGATTGGTGAGTTGCTGGGCAACGTGCGCAAGCTGAAGAAGTTCGCTGATCCGACGTGGAAACCGGGCAACATCATCACCACACTGATCGCAACCGCCCTGTGGGGTGGCCTGCTGTGGGTCGGCGTGTGCGATACGAATGGTGGTATCAACGCCATGATGCCTATTTTCGGTATTTCCAACCAGCTGCTTGCCGCCGCATGCTTCATGTTGGTCACCGTTTGCGTGGCCAAGCTTGGCTATAAGAAGTACCTGTGGATTCCTGTTGTTCCTCTCGTTTGGGATGTGGCCGTGACCTTCACCGCCGACTTCCAGAAGATCGTCGGACCGATCAGTTACTTCGCCACCGCTTCCAAGTATCAGGCGCTGATCGATGGTGGCACTTTGGAAGGCGAAGCGTTGGTCAACGCCAAGGCCGCACTCTCCAATGCGTATCTTGACGGCGTGCTCTCCGTGTTCTTCATGGTCATGATGGGAGTCTTCCTGGTCGTCGGAATCTACCAGACCGTGAAGATTCTTGCCAAGGGCAAGTTCGGTGTGGAAACCACGTCTGAGGAGCCGTTCGTGGAATCCGAATGGTTCGCACCGTCCAGCCTGGTCGCCACCAAGCTCGAAAAGAAGGTGCAGCGCGAATACGCGGCCAAGAGCTATGAGCTGGCGCAGAAGGAACAGGCCGCGGCCTGATGCAGGGATTCACCACCATGGTCAGACGAATCTGGTCCGCATTATTGAAAGCCAAGGCCGGATTCGTCTGGTATGTGCGCGAATTCAGTGGAGAAGCGAAATACGACCACTATCTGGAGCATTTCGCAAGCGAACATCCCTGCGAAACCCCGCTGACCGAACGCGAATACTGGCGCATGCGAGAGGAATACGATCGCAAGCATCCCAACACCAGTTGCTGTTGCTGAAACTAATTGCCATACATAAACAATCCCCGTCTTTCATTTCGGAAGACGGGGATTGTTTTTCTTATATTTATGTTGCTTGCTTGCGATTATTCCTATACTGAAGATATTCGATTGCATGTTCCGCAATCAATATTTCGCAATCAAGAAGCGAGTCCCATGCTGTATTTCAATGTCATCACACGAATCGCGGACTGCGTTACTTTGTCTGCAAAAGCGGAATCAGCCGCGGCCTTCGCATTCAAACCATCCAAAACCTGCTGAACATAATCGAAAGCGCCAATGCAGGCAAGATCACCGCCGGCATCGACCAATCGCACACCCAAATCACTCGGCTGAATGCCACCCAACGCAGTGGCGGACAAAGAATCCGAAGTGATGACACCTTGGAATCCGACCGTATTGCGCAAATAATCCGTTACCAAAGCGCTGGAGAACACGGCGGGATTGTTCGGATCAATAGCCTGATAGGTGGCAAGCGACATCATCACCATGGAAGGGTTCGCCTCCAACGTACTGTTGAACGCGTTGATTTCCGCACCGTCCAACGTGGTGGTGGTATCAAGAATGCCGTCGGCGGTGAAATCGGTGTTGCCCGTCACCGAACCCAAACCAGGATAGTGCTTGATGGCGCTGCCTACACCCGAATCCGCCATGCCCTGAATGAATGCCTTGGCATGGTCGGCATTGCCGGCCGCGTCCAATCCAAAATCACGATCCAACGCTCCGACAGGGCCGTTCGTGGCGCGATCCACCGTCACCGTACCCACCACCGGCGCCAAATCGACATTGATGCCGGCCGACTTGAGCTGGGAACCCCATACGGCCGCCGATTGCCGTAGCTGGTTGGTCGACATTGTTCCCTGATCGGTGGCGGAAGGCATCTGGTCGAAACCAGCGCCTTGAAGATGCTGCACCAAACCACCTTCCTGATCAGTGGTCATCAACAGCTGATTATTGGCCGGCGCATACGATTGCAATGCGGATGTGGCTGCGGCGACACCGGCCGTTCCCGAATTCCAGTTGCCGATGATCAGCACCGAACCGACATGCTGGTTCACAATGAGATCCTGTAACGAGGAAGGATCGGATCCCGCGTAGAGGGGTGCCATGACGAGCTGACCGACGCGCTCTGCAAGACTCATGGCATTGACTGCAGCCACGGCTTTGCCGTGCGGCGAGTCGTCCATCACGCTTGGCACGTTGGATTTGTCAAGCGCATCATGTGATGCATCGGACTGCTGCGAATTGGATTGCTCGGATTGGTTGGAGCCAGCATTCAAACTCGCGCTGGATGAACACCCAGCGAACGATAGCGGCAGTGCGATGGCGCACAGTGCGGCAGCACAACGAGCGAAATGAACGTGAACTCTCCTCATAGTGTCATTATCTATCACATGCCGGTGATGGCGAATACGATCGCATAAGAAAAGAACGGGTGGATTCGTGTTCGTGAATTGCGTAAACATTAGGCTGGCGGCATAAAGCCGTTCCGTGCCTGTCGATAGGCTATTAGTATGTCTTTTTTTGATATGTTTGGTCCCATGTTCGACCCGGAAAGCGGTCCGAACCGCTCCCAAGGGCAGCGTGCCAATAAATCCGGCAACGATGATCCCATCATTCTCAACGTCGAAACCGATGGTGATAACACCGCCCGGTCTTCGGCGAACATGCCTCCAAGAGGTCCGTCCGGTCCGCGTATCACACGCCAGCCGAACCGTCCGCGCAAATCGTCGAACGGCAACAAGATTCTAATCGGTGTGGTGCTGGCGCTTGCCATCATCATCGGCCTGTTCTTTGGCTTGGCGCAGTTCATCACCGACGTCATGTGGTATGCGCAGCTTGGCTTCCAAAGCGTGATTTGGACGCAGTTGGGTACCAGGGTAGGCCTGTGGGTGGCGTATGCGCTGCTGATCGCCGCGGTCGGATTCCTGTCCGCGTCGCTGGCGATCTGGGCTCGCCCCGATGCTGCCGATGGTTCCACGATTCGTATTAACGGCGACACCATCGAAGTGGGCAAGGGCGTGAGTTCGAAGAGCGCACGTCGTGTGGCTGTGGTGATTTCGCTGATCGTTGGTTTGATGTTCGGATCGCAGTTCAATGCGAATTGGTCTGAGATTCTGCTGATGTTCAATGCGCAGAGTTTCGGCACCACTGATCCGCAATTCGGCATTGACAATGGTTTCTATGTGTTCGTGTTGCCTGGATTGAAGTTGATTGTGTCGGCGGTGTCGTTGCTGTTGCTTGCCGGCATCATCTTCTCCATCGTCACGCATGTGATGATGGGTGGCATCCGCATCACCATGCCAGTGCATGGTCGTGGCCTGTTCCACATCACCAAGCGTGCGCGTAGGCAGATCGGCATTTGGCTGATGCTCAACATGTTCGCATGGGCGACGAATCAGGTGCTTGGCGTGTTCTCCCACCTCACGCAGGAGGGTAGCCGCATCACCGGTGCCACGTATACCACGGTCAACGCCACGATTCCCGTTACCTTCATCATGGCTGCCATCATCGCCATTCTCGGTGTGATTCTCGGCGTGTGGATCATGAAGTCGCATGCGTTGGAAGGCCAGGCTCCGATTGCGGTGCGTGCTTCCGAAGCGCTTAAAGCGTGGAAGGTGCCGACCGTGGCCATCGCATCCGCCATTGTGGTGAGCTTGGTGCTTACCGTGGCATGGCCGATGCTGCTGCAGCGTTTCCGTGTGAATCCGAACGCGCAGGAAATGGAATCTACCTATATCCAGCGTAATATCGACGCCACCCGTGAAGCATACGGTCTGAACAATGTGAAGACCGAACAGTATCAGGCCACTACGGAAGGCGAGGCTGGTGCGTTGGCTGATTCCGCGGAATCGACCGCGCAGATCCGACTGCTCGATCCGCAGATCGTTTCCCCGACATTCAAGCAGCTGCAGCAATCCAAGCAGTATTACACGTTTGCCGATACTCTTGCCGTCGACAAGTATGAGGTCGACGGTGTGAGCCAAGACACGGTGATCGCAGCACGAGAACTTGACCTTGACGGTCTTGACAATCGCAACTGGGTCAACGACCATACCGTATACACGCACGGCTATGGTGTGGTGGCCGCCTACGGCAACAAGGTGACGGCCGACGGCCAGCCGAAGTTCTTCGAGGCGGGCATCCCAACCCAAGGCAAGCTCACCGAATCCGAACAGTACGAGCCGCGTATCTACTTCTCGCCGAACGCTTCCGAATATTCGATCGTGGGCGCTCCGGAAGGCACGCAGTCGTGGGAGTTCGATTACCCGACCGGTTCCGAAGGCGCCACCAACACGTTCGATGGCAATGGCGGCCCGAAGATCGGCAATATCTTCTCCCGACTGCTGTATGCCATCCGTTTCGGCTCCGACCAGATTCTGTTCTCTAACCGTGTGAACTCCGAATCGCAGATCCTCTACGATCGTTCCCCGAAGGAGCGTGTGGCCAAGGTCGCGCCATACCTGACGCTTGACGGTCGTGTGTACCCGGCGGTCGTGGATGGTCGTGTCAAGTGGATCGTCGATGGCTACACCACGTCTGACGCCTACCCGTATTCGCAGATGACCGATCTGGGCGAAGCCTCCAAGGATTCCACCACGGAATCTTCGGCCACGGTGAGTGAGCTGGCTTCGAAGAACGCCAACTACATTCGCAACTCCGTGAAGGCCACCGTCGATGCGTATGACGGTTCCGTGGACCTGTACGTGTGGGACGAATCCGATCCGGTGATCAAGGCATGGCAGAAGATCTTCCCCGGCCAGTACCACCAGTTGTCGGAGATTTCCGGCGATCTGATGAGCCACCTGCGTTACCCGGAAAGCCTGTTCAAGGTGCAGCGAGAACTGTTGACCAAGTACCATGTGTCGAGCGCCAGCCAGTTCTTCTCCGGTGAGGATTTCTGGCAGACTCCGGTCGATCCGACCGAATCCCAGCAGGCTCAGGAACGCGACATTCTGCAGCCGCCGTACTACCTGACGCTGCAGACCGGCGGATCCAACGAGCCGGTGTTCTCGTTGACGTCGTCGTATATTCCCGCCGGTGCGTCGACCCGAGAGATCCTGACGGGCTTCTTGTCCGTTGATTCCGATGCGGGCAACGAAAAAGGCAAGATCGGCGCGAACTATGGCACGCTTCGATTGCAGGAGTTGCCGAAGGATTCCAATGTGCCAGGCCCAGGCCAGGCGCAGAACAACTTCAATGCGTCGGCAGACGTGTCGAAGGAACTCAACCTGCTTGAATCCGGTTCCACCAATGTGCAGCGAGGCAATCTGCTCACACTGCCGCTCGGCGGCGGATTGGTGTACGTGCAGCCGGTGTACGTCAAGTCTTCCGGTTCCACCAGCTTCCCGCTGTTGAAGAAGGTGTTGGTGGCCTTCGGCGACCAGGTCGGATTCGCCGACACGTTGGACGAAGCGCTCGATCAGGTGTTCGGCGGCAACTCCGGTGCATCCGCTGGCGATGCTGAAAACGTCGACGGCTCGACCAGTGGCAAGACTGATACGTCCGATACCAACGGCGATGCCTCCACCGACGGTTCTTCCGGAACCGATGGCACGGATTCGTCATCTGGAACAGACTCGGGCAATGACAGCAGTTCCGGCAATACCGGTAGTAGCTCCGGCACGATGAGCAACGGTCTGAAGAGCGCGCTTAACGACGCTTCCCAGGCAATGAAGGATTCCGACGCGGCTATGAAGAAGGGCGATTGGTCCGCTTATGGCGAGGCGCAGAAGAAACTTCAGGAAGCGTTGAACAAGGCGCTCGAGCTCGAACAGTAATTCCCTACGGTTTTCCGTACGATTGCTGATCACATGAGGCGGGAGACTGGTTCCATATGGGGAACCGGTCTTCCGCCTTCTGCATATGCCCGGTATGCTCAAAAACATGATCGAGTATTCCTACCGCATCGCGACACAAGACGACATTCAAGCAATCACCGACATCTACAACGCTGCAGTCATACGAGGTGGATCATCGGCCGATATAACTCCACGCACATACGAACAGCGCAAAGCATGGGTTGAATCGCATCATGATCCGTATGCGGTGTTCGTTACGGAAACGGTAGATGATGACGGAGAGAGGCGGATCATTGGATTCAGCGCGCTTTCCGTTTTCTACGATCGCGCAGGATACGACGGCGTCACCGATCTCGCCTATTATATCGATCCGCAATGGCAGGGCAGGGGAGTCGGTACATACACACTCACCAAACTGCTTGAAGAATGTCGAAAGCGTAATATGCGTAAGGCATGCGGCATTATTTTCGCAGACAATGCCGGTTCGATCGCACTGATGAAACGGTTCGGTTTTACACAGTTTGGCCTCATGCCAACTGCCGCCACCGATTCCACCGGCACCATGCGTGACATGAGTTACTGGTATCTCGACCTGTAAGTACAATCTTTGCGGTTATCAAGACGAGACAACGTGACGCAATATGAACGCGCACAAACGTATGTATGAATGAATGGAACGATTTCAATGGCATCTGATTTCTGGTTGATCGCAGGACTTGGCAATCCGGGATCCAAATACGAAGGCACCCGTCACAATATGGGATTTATGGCGGCCGATCTGTTGGCCGAACGTTGGTCGGTCAACTTTTCCGACCATAAAGGGCTTGCCATGCTCGGCAAAGGCGTGATGAACCTGTCTGGCCGTAACGTCAAATTCTTCCTGGCAAAGCCGCTCACCTACATGAACGAGTCAGGTAATGCGTTGGCTTCCATCAGTGCCTACTATCAGATTGAACCAGACCATATTGTGGTGATTCACGACGACATGGATCTTGATTTCGGACGTATCAAAGTCAAGGCAGGTGGCTCCGCAGGCGGCCATAACGGCATCAAATCAATTGATCGTGCCTTGGGAACGCCAAAGTATGCCCGAGTGCGCATGGGAGTCGGTCATGCGCAACGCGGCGCCCACGCCCACGACAACACGGTGAATTGGGTGCTGGGCGGATTCGGTCCGGATCAGCGCAAGCAGCTTCCGGAATTCCTTGCCGACGGTGCCGACGCGGCGGAAACCATCATCTTCAACGGCCTCGCCAAGGCTCAGGAGCAGTTCAATGGCCGCTGAACCGGTGCAACTGCCGACGTCAGGTTCGCTGGCTGGCATTCTCGACGTACTCGAAACCGATGAGGATTTTCGTGCGCTGATTTCCGACGAGATCGAAGTGCCGGAATCCGACATAGACCCCAGCATCACCGTTGGCGTTCCCGAAGGATTGCGTCCGGCGCTCGCTGCCGGGGCAGCGGGAACACGACCGGTTGTGCTTGTGGTGGCTTCCGGGCGCGAGGCCGAGGAAATGGTTGAGGCGATTCGTTCGTGGTATTCCGGCGATCCAAACGATGTGGCACAGCTTGAAGCGTGGGAAACCTTGCCGCACGAACGTCTTTCGCCTCGCGCCGATACCGTGGCGAGCCGTATGGCGGTGTTCCGCAGACTGATGCACCCTCAAGAGGGAAGCAAGCTGTTTGGCCCCATCAGGATTCTCGTCATGCCGGTGCGTTCCCTGATTCAGCCTGTGGTTGCGGGCTTGGGGGATGTGGAGCCGCTGGTGTTCTCCCAAGGTGAGGAGTTGGCGCTCGATGAGGCGTCGCATCGACTGGTGGAGAATGCGTATACTCGAGTCGACTTGGTGATGGATCGTGGTGAATTCGCAGTGCGAGGCGGCATTATCGACGTGTTTCCTCCAACATTGCCGCATCCGGTTCGTATCGAATTCTTCGGTGACGAAATCGATACCATCAAGGAATTCCATGCATCCGACCAGCGTACGTATGGCAGTGACATTCCGATGGTCTGGGCCACGCCATGCCGTGAGCTGCAGCTGACCGAAAAGGTGCGCGTGCGTGCGAAATCCCTGATCGGCTCCATTCCAAACGCCGAAGACATGCTTGAATCCATTGCCAACGCCATTCCTGTCGAAGGCATGGAATCGTTGCTTCCCGCATTGGTCGATGATATGGAACCGGTGCAGGGCATGCTTCCCAAGCGTGCGTTGGTGATGCTGTCCGATCCGGAAAAATTGCGTCGCGCTGCCGACGATCTTGCCAAAACGGCTAATGAATTCCTTGCAGCCAGTTGGCATGTTGCTGCATCCGGTCATGGTGCCGGTGCTCCAATCACATTCGATCAGGCGAATTTCTACGATTTTGAGGAAACGATTTCCTCACTGGTGTTCTCTAGGCATGACGTATGGAAGCTTACGAGTTTCGGTGTGGACTCCAGTAGGGAAGGCCGCGTTCAGCTCGACGCCACCAATCCTGGAGAATATCGCGGAGATGAGGCCAAGACAGCTTCCGGTATCGAAGGTCTTCTTGATGCCGGCTATGCCGTCACCGTCACTGCAGGAGCGCAAGGCACTCTTGTTCGACTCAAACGTGCCATCAACGAAACGGGAATCGCCAACTTCGACTGCATCAGATCGCGTGCCATCGACGGATTCGTCGATAATGCCGCGAAAGTCGCACTGCTTACCGAACGGGACCTGACCGGACGTACATCGGCCGCGGGACAGGCAAAAACACCGAAACGTCGCCGTAAGGCCATCGACCTTATGGAGCTCAAAGCCGGCGATTACGTGGTGCATGAGCAGCATGGCATCGGCCGGTTCCTCGAAATGCGCCAACGCACCATCGGAGCGGGCGCCAACCAGACCACACGCGAGTATCTGGTCATCGAATACGCATCCAGCAAGCGCGGCGCACCTGCCGACAAACTGTTCATCCCCACCGACCAGCTTGACCAAGTCAGCAAATACATCGGTGCCGACGCTCCAAAACTCAACAAACTGGGCGGATCCGACTGGGCTGCCACCAAGGCGAAAGCACGTAAGCATGTGCACGAAATCGCCGAAGATCTGGTCAAACTGTATTCGGCACGTCAACGTATGCAGGGGTATGCCTTCAGCAAAGACACCCCTTGGCAGAAAGAACTGGAAGACGCTTTCCCGTACCAAGAAACCGCTGATCAGCTGACCACCATCGACGAAGTCAAATCCGATATGGAAAAGCCCGTGCCGATGGATCGCCTGATTTGCGGCGACGTGGGATTCGGCAAAACCGAAATCGCCGTACGTGCCGCATTCAAGGCGGTGCAGGATTCCAAACAGGTGGCTGTGCTGGTGCCGACCACATTGCTGGTGCAACAGCATTTCGAGACGTTCACCGAACGTTTTGAAGGCTTTCCGGTGGAAGTAAGGGCGATGAGCCGTTTCCAAACCACCAAGGAGATCAACGACACCATCAAGGGACTTGAAGACGGTTCCGTCGATGTGGTGATCGGTACGCACAAACTGCTCGGGCCGAAGGTCAAATTCAAGGATCTGGGACTGGTCATCATCGATGAGGAGCAGCGTTTCGGCGTCGAACACAAAGAGACGTTGAAGGCGTTGCGTACCAATGTGGATGTGCTGAGTCTGTCGGCAACACCGATTCCGCGAACGCTGGAGATGGCCGTTACAGGCATTCGTGAAATGTCCACGTTGGCCACGCCTCCTGAAGACCGCTTGCCGGTGCTTACCTACGTTGGCGCGTATGAGGATGCTCAGGTCACTGCTGCGGTCAGACGTGAGCTGTTGCGCGGTGGCCAGGTGTTCTACGTGCACAACCGAGTGCAAGACATCGCTTCGGTTGCCGCGAAGATTCACGAGCTGGTGCCGGAATCGCATGTCGGCACCGCCCATGGCAAGATGGGGGAGAAGCAGCTTGACGGTGTGATCCGAGACTTCTGGCATCGCGACATTGATGTGCTCGTATGCACCACCATCATCGAAACCGGTCTTGATATTTCCAATGCGAATACGTTGATCGTCGATCATGCCGACCGTTTCGGCCTAAGCCAGCTTCATCAGTTGCGTGGTCGTGTCGGGCGAGGCCGTGAGCGTGCCTACGCGTACTTCCTATATGATCCGACCAAGCCGATGACCCAGCAGTCGCATGACCGACTGGCCACCATCGCGCAGAACACTGCGCTCGGTTCAGGTTTTGACGTGGCGATGAAGGATCTTGAGCTGCGTGGCACCGGCAATCTGCTGGGTGACGAACAGAGCGGGCATATCGAGGGTGTTGGTTTCGATCTGTATGTGCGCATGGTGTCCGAGGCCGTCGAGCAGTACAAGGAGCCGGAACGTACGGAATCGGTTGCTGTCACCATCGATCTGCCGATCGAAGCGTCCATTCCCGTCAGCTACATCGATTCCGACAAATTGCGATTGGAAGCCTACCGCAAGTTGGCGGGTGCTCGTACGGAAGCCGATCTTGACGAGTTGCGTGATGAGCTTACGGATCGTTACGGCAAGCCTCCGGTCGATTTCGAGGCGCTGTTCGATGTGGCGAGACTTCGGTTCAAGGCAAGGAAGTTGGGCATTACCGAAATCATCGGGCAAGGCCGTAACGTTCGTGTCGCCAAATTCGAGCCGCGAGAATCCGTGCAAATGCGCATGGCCCGAATCTACAAGGGCATTCAATACCGTCCGATGACTAAAACGTACCTGATTCCCGCGCCGTTCGCAGGTTCGCTGGGATCTGGTCCAATGAGCTCTGATGAAATCGTTGGTTGGACGAACCAATTGCTGGATGACCTTGACTGGAAGCCAACGCCAAGGAAATAGCAGGTGAAGTTCCAGACGCATCCGACACGATTTGTGTGAGCGTTCACACAAATCGTGTCGGATAAGTTTGCCATACGTCCACAAAACGCACTATTCTAGGCAATGTCATCACAACCTAACGTTTATAAGGAGTAGTTGTGGCAGTAATTGAAAGCGTTTACGCGCGTCAGATTCTCGATTCCCGCGGCAACCCGACCGTTGAGGTCGTTCTCGACACCGAAGACGGTGCTCAGGGCCTGGGCCTCGTTCCGTCCGGTGCTTCCACCGGTGAAGCTGAGGCTTGGGAGCGTCGCGATGGCGACAAGTCCGTGTATCAGGGCAAGGGTGTTCTCAATGCCGTCAAGGCCGTGAACGAAGAGATCGCTCCGAAGGTCATCGGCATGGATGCTTCCGACCAGCGCGCTCTCGATGAGGTCATGATCGAGCTCGACGGCACCCCGAACAAGGGTCGTCTGGGCGCCAACGCCATCCTCGGCGTGTCCCTGGCTGCTCTGTACGCCTCCGCTGAGTCCGCGGGCCAGCCGCTGTACCGCTACATCGGCGGTACCAACGGCCACATCCTGCCGGTTCCGAACATGAACATCATGAACGGTGGCGCTCACGCTGACTTCGCCACCGACATTCAGGAGTACATGATCTCCCCGTACGGCTTCGACACCTACAGCGAGGCTCTGCGTGCAGGCGTTGAGGTCTACCACACCCTGAAGAACGTCCTGAAGAAGGAAGGCCTGGCCACTGGCCTCGGCGACGAGGGTGGCTTCGCTCCGAAGATGAAGTCCAACAAGGACTCCCTGAACTACATCATGGACGCCATCTCCGCCGCCGGCTACGAGCCGGGCAAGCAGATCGGCATCTCCCTCGACGTGGCTTCCTCCGAGTTCTACAACAAGGAGACCGGCAAGTACCACTTCGAAGGCGACGATCGTGAAGCCGGCTACATGCTCGACTTCTACGAGAACCTCATCAACGAGTACCCGATCGTCTCCATTGAGGATCCGTTCCAGGAAGAAGGCTGGGAAGACTGGGCTGCCATCACCGCCAAGCTCGGCGATCGTCTGCAGTTCGTCGGCGACGACCTGCTGGTCACCAACCCGGCACGTCTGGCTAAGGGCATCGAGCTCGGCGCCGCCAACTCCCTGCTGGTCAAGCTGAACCAGATCGGTACCGTCACCGAGACCCTCGACGCCATCGAGCTGGCCACCAAGAACGGCTTCACCTCCATGGTTTCCCACCGTTCCGGCGAGACCCCGGACACCACCATCTCCGACTTGGCTGTGGCAAAGAACACCGGCCAGATCAAGACCGGTGCTCCGGCTCGTGGCGAGCGTATTGCCAAGTACAACCGCCTGCTCGAGATCGAGGAGGAGCTCGGCTCCACCGCTCAGTATGCTGGCTACAGCGCTTTCAAGGCCTGCAAGAAGTACATCGCCAAGTGAGCGTAAGCGCATCGAATATGCGCTGATGTAGAGTGCCCGTCGTGTTCCTCGTCGAACGCGGCGGGTATTTTCATTGCTATGAGTTCAAAGTCACGCAAGAAAGCATCCAGAAGGGGCAGCGCTGGCCCCATCGCGTTCTTTGTGGCGGTATTTATCGTGGCTTTGGGATCCATCCAGCTGGCGTCGACGTTCCATACCTATGCGCTGAATATGGCTGAATTGAATGGCTTGAAGAAGCAGGAAGCTGCGCTGATAGCGCAAAAGCAGGAACTGGAAAACGACATTGCGCGTTGGGATGACAAAGCTTACGTTACAGCGCAGGCAAGGGATCGTCTGGGATTCGTATTTCCAGGAGAACAGGCGATTCGTGTGGAACATCCCGAAGCGGTGACCGGCGAAACCACAGAAGATGCAAAAAAGACGGATGAATCGCAGAAAACCGTACTGCCTTGGTACAAGGAGATGGCGTATTCGTTCAAACAAGCCGACCAATCGGACGAAGTGAAATCGAAATCGAGGGAAACGTCCGAAAGTACGTCAACCGGTGAATCGGATGCGAATGGAACAAGCCAGGAATCCGGTGGCCAGCAGCAGACTTCACAAGACAACAACCAACAGCAATCAGGAGATCAGCAGGAGTGACACAGGGTATGACAATCAGCGAACAGGCCAAAACCTTGGCGAAGAAGGTTCTCGACCAGCCTGCCACCGAGCATGATATTGCTGTGGTCGAGCGTCAGCTGGGTCGTTACCCGCGTGGCATGGTGGCTGTCGGAGCACGTTGCGTGTGCGGCAGGCCTTTGGCTGTGGTCACGCGTCCGCTGCTGCCGGGAGGTGTGCCTTTCCCTACCACTTGCTATTTGACTGGCCCGGAAGCGGTGAAAGCCATCTCCCACATCGAAGCCGAAGGCAAGATGAAGGAGTACAACGATCTTTTGGCTGAAGATGACGATCTGAAAGCCGCCTACGAGCGTGCGCACGAACTGTATTTGGCGTTCCGGCATGAAATCGCCGTTGCTATGGAAGACAGCGAAGAGCATATCGAAGGCACCAGTGCCGGCGGCATGCCTGTTCGCATCAAGTGTCTGCACGCCTTGCTGGCGCAAACGCTGGTGATGGGCGAGGGCGCCAATCCGATCGGAGACATGGCATTGGAGGCGATTCGTCATGAATTCGACCCCAATGTATGCCGTTGCACGGTGGAAAACGAAGACTGAACCATATTCAGACAGAAAGAAGAAGCAATGAAATCCGTTACTGTTGCCGGCATTGATTGCGGTACGAACTCGATTCGTCTGAAGGTCTCCCGAGTCAGCGAAGACGGCGTTGAAGATATTGTTCCGCGTATTCTTCGTGTGATTCGCCTCGGTCAGGATGTTGATAAGACGCATCGTTTCGCCGATGAGGCATTGGAACGTGCCTACGCCGCTGCCCGCGAATTCGCCGAGGTGCTGAAAAAGCATCCGGTGGATGGCATTCGTTTCGTTGCCACTTCGGCCACTCGTGATGCTGAGAACCGTGAGGAATTCGAAGACACTATCGAGCAGATCCTCGGCGTGCGTCCGGAAGTCATTCCCGGTACGGAAGAGGCTGATCTAAGCTTCCTTGGTGCCACGAGCGTGGTTCGTCGCGACGTCGAAGCTCCGTATTTGGTGGTTGATTTGGGTGGCGGCTCTACGGAATTGGTGCTTGGCGGCGATGGCGTAAGCCATCCGAACACGCAGGTGCAGGCCGCGTTCTCCATGAACATTGGCTCGGTGCGTATGACCGAACGCCACTTGAAGAACGATCCGCCTACCGAAGCGCAGATTCAAGAAGCCATTGCCGACATCGACGAGCATATCGATGAAGCGTTCAAAACGGTTCCTGCAGGCAAAACCCGTACTATCATCGGCGTGTCGGGCACAGTGACTACCATGACCGCTCTGGCCATGGGATTGACCGAATACGACCATTCCGCGGTGGATGGTGCCAGCTGCTCGCTGGAAGACGCTTATGCGGTTGATAACAAGTTCCTTACGATGCCGCGCGAAGAGCGCCTGACCTACAAAACCATTCACCCGGGTCGTGTTGACGTGGTCGGTGGCGGTGCACTGGTGTGGAATCGTGTGCTCGCCAAAGTCAGCGAAGCGGCCTATGCCGACCATGGTCAGCATATCGACTCCTTCATGGCCAGCGAACACGGTTTGCTTGATGGCATTGTGTTGGATTACGGCACGCGATTGCTTGCCGAACGTTAACGTGGCATAATGACTTGGGCGTCGGCTTGTTCGATGCCTTGCCGCCATGGCGAAACTGGTATACGCAACCGACTTAAAATCGGTCTCTTCGGATTGCGGGTTCGATTCCCGCTGGCGGCACCATGCGACCCAATCAGAATATACTGGTTGGATTTTGTTGTATCTCGCGCTGAGATGAGCTTAATGTTGACTCAAAATCCGGTGTCCACATGATGAACAACGCATGACAATCGTCGTGCAAGGGGGCTAGTTTCCTCTGCTGTGAGAGTGGTGAACGGCGAACAATCTATGCGAAGCAGAAGATATGCGTCTCTATCTATTGACTATTTGACAACGAATCTTGCATACAGTGCGGTACTGTCGATGCTTCCGATAATGCTCACCCAGCGTGTCGGCTCAGCGAGTGTTTTGTCGGGTGTGATGCTTGGTGTTCTATCGGCTGCAGCACGGGGAAGTACACTGTTTTTAGGCCGGTTGATTGAGAAAATATCAACACTATGGCTCATGCAGATCAGCTTGGCGATTATCGTACTGGGACTAGTATCTTTTGCATGGCTATTGCAGGTTTCGCCTGTATTTGCTTTGCTTGGCTTGATGTTGTTCGGTGTTGGCATTTCATTGGTGAATTTCACTCTTCGAGGGCACATCATTGCAACCACTGCAGATAGCAAGGAGCAAGCATCATTCTTTTCGCTGGCAACCTTGTCTGCGAACTTAGGAGCTGCTATTGGTCCTATCACAGCGTCTTATGTACAGTGCAGACTTGGTCTTGCCAACTTTCTCATCATCATTTGTCTGATATATGCCGTCATATCCGTTATCACCGGAATTTGTTTTGAGCGACATGTTTATCTACGAACTTCAGATAGTCCTTCAGAGGAAAAAACTTCGATTCTTTCCACCATCGGTACATTATTGAGCAGTCGAAGAATGTTGCCGGTATTGCTGATTGTCGTTACTGGCAGTGTGATGAATGGGCAGCTTTTTTCTGGCATGTCACTCGTATTTCATGGTTTTTCTTCAGATCTGCTGCCGAGTGGACTGTTCTTCACTGTGGATGCCATTGCTGGGATAGTTTTGCAGTTCCCCATCAGCAGGCTGGTGGTACGCATCATGGATACAGGAAAAACATCAACGTATTGCATGGGCTTAAGCCTAGGGTTGTACGGCATCGCTTTTGTGCTGTTCGCAGCGGGAACGTTGATGCAATCGGTATGGTTCATATTTGCTGCTCTGCTGGTATTTGCATCTGCGGAATGCACGTACGCACCGTTGACAAATGTCGCCATGGTGGAATCCGGAGAAAACATGCCTCTTGTCGACATACTCAATTGTCGTCTTATTCTGACAGCCATTGGTGAATCCATCGGATCATTTTGTGGTGGATTTTTCGTGCCTTTTCTCACATCGGCTTTCCATGCAACATGGATGTATTGGCTGGCTTTGTCCATTATTGCAGTTTGTGGGCTTTTTGTTAATGTATCCGAAAGGAAATGCAGATAAATGAATAAGAAATTTGACGTTGTGTCTCAAATACTACGTAATGTAGAAATTGCTCCTAAAAAAATCGCCGTTGAAGACATGTCTGGATGCCTCACATATGAACAACTAGTTCAACAATCGATGAATCTCAAACAGAATATACTCTCTCAGTATGCTATTCAATAATGATGACTTGTCATTCATAGTCCGATCTCAGGTCTTCTGGCTGCGATGACGGCCTAATGGTCGAGGTCGTTGTGAAATATTGCTGGATAGCACGTACGAAACAATCCGTTATTACACTGGCGGCATTGATAACCCCAAGTAGCCGACTGGAACGGAAAAAGTATGACGTCGAAAGATATCAAGCCAGTAATCGAACAGCCCGATACGGGAATTCCGCTGATGCTCTCCCAAGCGATTATCGTCGCAGGAGTTTTGGCTGTGGGCGAACTGGCTTGTTCTCCGCTGTATTTCTCGTTGTTGAAGGCGTCGTTGGCGTTGATTCCATGGGCTATGGAAGCGGTGTTCATGGCAGTGGCGTTTACGTTCGTTGTGGGCTTTGCGCTGCTGTGGTGCGCCGAATCGTTCACGCTCAAAATGCGTGAACGGTTCCGACCGTTCGCATATGCGATTGTTGGACTTATCGGTTACGGTGCGTGGAGCCTGCTGGTGTTCTCCGCCACCATCAATTCCGTGCTTGCCATGGTGGGGGAGAGGGTGCTCACCAATGGCCAGATTGGTGCGATTGCGTTGAATGGCGCAGCTCTTGGTTTCGTCGCCTTCCTGTTCGCCAAGTTACTTGACGTTAAACTCGGCAATCGTAAAACCACGGCCATCATCATGCTGGTGGTGGAAGTTACGGCCGCCATCATTGGTTTGATCATTATGATTCTCATGTTCCGTGCATTGTATGCAGCCTGAGCAAGGCACCTGAGAAGCAAGGCGACGATTGGTATGTTCAGTATTCTCGAAATGTTCAAGATAGGCGTTGGACCAAGTTCCTCACATACTGTTGGTCCGATGGTGGCGGCATGCAAATTTGTCGAATCGCTTGAACATACGGGAACGCTTGACCGTGTGAGCCGCGTGCGTACGGTACTGTATGGATCTCTTGCGTTGACGGGTTTGGGGCACGGTACCGATCGCGCGACTGTGGCAGGTCTGGAAGGTAACATGCCGCAAACCGTCGATACGGACCATGTGAACATCATTCGTCATGAATGCGAGTCGAGTGGGGAACTGCTGCTGGCCGGTAAGCATCGCATCGATTTCGACTATGCGCATGATGTGGTGATGGACGTGTGGCATCGCTTGGCCGCGCACCCTAATGGCATGCGTTTCCAAGCATTTGACCAGCAGAACAATCTTGTTGACGAACAGGTCTGGTATTCCATCGGTGGAGGCTTCGTACGGCAAGGCAATGCCGAGGATCTGATGATCGGCATTCATGAGCGTCCGCCGATCGGAACGTCTTTCGCCGATCAGCAGAGTGATTCCTCACTTGATGACGGCTCGGATGTGCCATATCCATTCACGTCATGCGACGATCTCATTGCATTATGCGAGAAGCAACATATGAGTATCGCCGACATTGTGTGGGCCAACGAAACGGCCATGCAGTCGGCGGTGCAGGTTCGCAGCGAACTGGATAACGTGTGGCGGGTGATGCGTCGTTGCGTACAGCACGGATGCCATACGTCGCAGACCGTGTTGCCCGGCGGTTTGAATGCGCCCCGCAGGGCACCGAAAATGTATGCAAGGCTTGCCTCGAACAGTGATGTGCTTGCGCGAGACAAGAAACGCGCGGATGCGGTGCTCGAATCGTCGGATGCGGCATGGGTGGATTTGTTCGCTTTGGCGGTGTCGGAGGAAAACGCCGGCGGTGGGCGAATCGTCACCGCACCGACCAACGGTGCTGCAGGAATCATTCCGGCAGTGCTTCACTATTACTGGCATTTCGTTGACCATGCGAACGAAGAGGGTGTTATTACCTTCCTGCTCACTGCAGGCGCGGTAGGGTACCTGTTTAAACGCAATGCCTCCATTTCCGGTGCGGAAGTCGGATGCCAGGGAGAAGTCGGTACGGCATGTTCGATGGCTGCGGCCGGTTTGTGCGCGGTGATGGGCGGTACTCCACAGCAAGTGGAGAACGCTGCGGAAATCGGCATCGAGCATAATCTGGGACTGACCTGTGATCCCGTGGGAGGTTTGGTACAGATTCCATGCATCGAACGCAACGCCATGGCTGCGAACACTGCCATCAACGCGGTTCGTATGGCCATGCTGGGAGATGGAACACATATCGTGACCCTCGATCAGGCCATTAAAACCATGAAAGACACGGGCGAAGACATGATGTCCAAGTATAAAGAAACCTCAAAAGGTGGTTTGGCGGTCAATGTCGTTGAATGCTAGCGGTGGTTGGTGCTAGTCTAGGTGGCATTGTGCTTTTCAAGGAGGTTCACCATGGCATCTCAAATGCCCGTTGTCAATGTTGAGTTCGGCGATCGCCCGACCATCGAATTCCCGTCCGAGACCGCTCCGGCAGGTCTGAAGGTTGTGGAGCTGCTCGAGGGCAATGGCCCGATGGTTCGCCGCGGCGACACCGTCACCGTTAACTATCACGGTGTGGTCTGGGGCAAAGACACCCCGTTCGATTCCAGCTTCGACCGTCACCAGCCGGCCAGCTTCGGCATCGGTGTCGGCCAGGTCATCAAGGGTTGGGACCAGACCGTTCCGGGGCACAACGTCGGTTCCCGCTTGGTGGTATCCATTCCGCCGGAGTATGGCTATGGTTCCCGTGGCGTTCCGCAGGCCGGCATCGGCGGCGAAGACACCCTGGTGTTCGTGATCGACATCATCTCCACCCGCTGAAACTAAGCGGCATAGAGTAATTTCCAAGGTCAAGGAGGCAACATGGCCGAAGAAAAAACGCTTCTGCTGACGCAGGAAGCTTATGACAAGATGAAAGAAGAGCTCGCTTGGCGCGAAGGCGAGTATCGCGACGAAATCCTTTCCAAAGTTTCCGCGGCACGCGCCGAGGGCGATTTGAGCGAAAACGGCGGCTATCAGGCCGCTCGTGAGGCTCAGCGAGTAAATCAGGGCCGCATCGAGGAACTGACCGTCAAGCTGCGCAACGCGAAGATTCTGACCGCGCCCAAGGCCGGCGAAGTCGGCGACGGTTCTTTGGTGACGCTGGATGTCAACGGACGTGAGATGGTCTACGTGCTTGGCACGCGTGACCTGTCCATCGCCACGGACTACAGCATCATCAGCCCGGAATCCCCGATCGGCGCAGCCATCAACGGCGCTCACGAGGGAGACACGGTGTCGTATACGGCTCCGAACGGACGTGAGATTTCCGTGACCATCAAGGAAGCCAAGCCGCTCGCCTGAGTGATGTTCGTCATAAGCTGAATCTGATATTCCAGCGATATAAATACAAGGCTGGTTCATCGAATACAACGGATGAACCAGCTTTTTCGTATATTTCGTCAAACTGCAATCAGATATGATCTGAACTTACGGCCATAGCTGCACGATCACCATGTAGATCGCCACCATATGGCATGCGTAACCGGCAACGGTGCCGCAATGGAAAAGCTCATGGAAGCCGAACACCTTCGGCCATGGATCGGGCTTACGTAGCGCGTATACGATGGCTCCGGCGATATAGCAGGCTCCGCCTGCGGCCAACAGCACCACAACCGCCGGACCGGCATATGGCGAAATCCAGAACAATCCCATGAATGCCACTCCGGAAACACCGAAAATAATATACACAATCACGTATAGCCAGCGTGGGGCGCTGATCCAGATGACGTGAATGATGAGCGCCACGGTAGTGCAGATCCACATGCCCGCGATGATTGAATTGCGCCAGAACGGTTCGAGTGCAAAGGAGACCGGCGTATAAGTGCCTGCGATCAGCAGGAAGATATTCATATGGTCGATGCGTCGTAGCACATCCGTGACGCGAGGCGACCAATCGCCCAAATGGTAGCAGGCGGAATTGCCGAACAATATCAGCGAACACGTCATGAACACGGCGCAGGCCCACTTCAAACCGGTACCGTGTGCCAGGCAGATCAGCACGATGCCGGCCGCCAATGCCAGAGGAGTGGCCACGGCATGAATCCAGCCGCGCATCGCCGGCTTGGGGCGACCATGCACGTCAAGACGAATCTTACGTTCGATCTCCGCCGGAGTGATGCCTTCTATTTTCGCGGCACGAGCTTCGCCCTTGGCTATAGCCATTTTCGCCTTGCCGTCGGCCTTCTTGCGGATGTTCTCGGCCTTGTTGCGTGCCTTCACGCGAATAATATCGGCCTTGGCTTGAAGGGCCTGTTCGCGTGCCTCGGCGATGATCGCTCTTTTTTCCTCGATCTCTACGTCTGTGGGTTTCGCCATCTGTGTGCCTCCACTGTAAGTTACGGAACCGTAACCTACGTTACCGTAACTCATGGATATGTCAATATTGCTTTTCCTGCAATATGCGTCGTGTCGTGCAAAACCTCTGGTGTGATGCGTATGATGGAGCGCATGGCTGATTTCTCACATATCTTGACGACCCGTCCCGATTTCGATGACGAAGATCGTGAATGGCTGCATCATCTGGTCGCCGACTGGCAGGTGATCGCCGACCTGAGTTTTGCTGATCTGCTGCTCATTCTGCAAAATGGCGAGGGCAAATACATTATTGCCGAACAGTGTCGTCCATCCACGGTGATGAGCCTGAGGGCCGACGATGTGGTCGGCGACGTTGTCGAGGAGGAAATGAGCGCTGAATTGGATGCCGCGATGGCTTCCGAATCGGTGTTCCGTTCCACGGTGCTCCGCACTGTGGGCGAGTCCACGGTGTGCAATGTGTATGCGCCGGTGCGTCATAATGGCAAGACGCTGGGCTTGGTGGTACGTGAGACGAATATGGCCACCCGGGAGTCGAACGGACGTTACGAATCCGAAAGCATCAGCGCAGGTAAGCAGCTGTATGAGATGATTCCTCGCGGTCAGTTCCCATATCGTAATCCGATTATGAACCAGCGTCACAATGCGCGTGTGGCGGACGGCTTCATCGTGCTCACCGTCGAAGGTATCGTGCGATATGCTTCGCCGAATGCCATCAGCTGCTTCCGACGTTTGGGATCGGTCAGCACCATGCAGGGGGAGTATCTGAGCGAAATCGGCACCAAATTGCTGCGCGAGAACGATCCCGTGCTGGAAACCTTGCCTCTGGTGCTCAGTGGCAAAGCCGCCGTCGATTCCGAACTCGATGCCAACAAGTCCGCGGTGTCCATGCGTTCGCTGCCGTTGATGGATGCCAATGGCCGCGTTGGCGCTGTTGTGCTATGTCGCGACGTGACTGAGCTTCGCCGTCGTGAAAAGGAACTGCAGACCAAGGATGCGACGATTTCCGAAATCCACCATCGCGTCAAGAACAACCTTCAGGCGGTTTCCGCATTGCTGCGACTGCAGGCACGTAAGACCAAGTCCGAAGAGGTCAAGAAAGAGCTGAAAGAGGCGCAGCGTCGTGTACAAACCATCGCCATGGTCCATGAAGGCTTGAGCCAGACCGCCGATGAAATCGTCGATTACGACAAGGTCATTTCCAGCCTGTTGAAGATGGCGGTGGATTTGGCCACCATGCGTGACCAGCATATCGACATCGACTTCATCGGCAGATTCGGCATGATGCCGGCGCAGGATGCCACGCCGTTGTCATTGGTGCTGACCGAGCTGATCACCAATTCCGTGGAACATGGCTTCGAAGGTCGCAAAGAAGGTCATATCACGATTTCCGTGGGACGCGGTGGCAACAACCTCAATGTTGTGGTCGAAGACGATGGCACGGGCTTGGCCAATGAGGAGCATGATGGTATGGCACGTTCCTCCGGATCCGGTTTGGGAACGCAGATCATCAGCACGTTCGTCAACAACGATTTCGGAGGCACGGTCCGTTGGGAGCCCCGTCGTGGCGGTGGCACCCGAGTAGTACTCGATATGAAGCTGCGTGCGGCGCAGGAACGATAGGAAAGATACGAAAATGTCCGGTTGATCAGGGGAAGTCAACCGGACATTTTCGTTGTAAGTCGCTATTCGCAGAGCGTATGCAATGATGGATCTTTGAAAATTTCAGATCTGCATCTGCATGGCTTGGGAGCGGCGGGCACGCATGGCACGGCGCTTGAGCGCACGACGTTCGTCTTCGCTCAAACCGCCCCAAACACCGTAATCCTGATTGGTGTCAAGCGCGCACTTCAGGCACGCGTCAATCACCTTGCAGGTGCGGCAGACGGCCTTGGCCTCTTCGATCTGCTGATAGGCGGCGCCTGTATTGCCGACCGGGAAAAACAGCTCCGGATCCTTGTCGCGGCATGCGGCCTTGGCGCGCCAGTCAAAAGCACTGCTCATATAATCGCCTTCCTCTTGCCATGTACGGCATGTAAGTCCGTTACTCAGATAACCACGAATCGCGCGACTTTTCAAGAGTCTTCGCGAAAAGAATCCCACGAATCGTTAAAAACCTTGGAATTCCACGCACTGAATAGGGCATGCTTTGGCCTGTTGCATGAGCACGCCACGACCTGGGAGGGGATAGTCGTCGGCTGCGAACCCGTCCAGAATTGCGCCGGGAATGCCGAGCATCAGATCGTTGGAACGTTCTCCGCAGGGGAACGCCACACGAGTCGGACATCGGTCCAGCAGTGCGGAAATAGGTTTTTCCACCGCGGCAATCACTGTGATATTGGGATTGACCAACGCCTCACGCAATTCGTTCGCTTCAGGCGCAGAGGAAAAGGGATTAAGCGCTTCGTCCGCATCATCCACAATCCAGATGGTTCGCTTATGCGACGGTAAGGGTTTGCCGTCATCCGTCACCATGCCATGTTCGGTTTTGCGTGTGAAACGAATATTGGCGCAACCCGTGTCATATAGCCAGCGTGCGCAATGCAACAGTAGATTGGTTTTGCCGCTGCCGTAGGCACCGATGATGGCGATATTCTGTTGGCTCACGTCAAGAATGGCGGTATACACCAATACGCCATCGTCGGCAAGCGCAAAGGGAACGTTATGCCATGACTGGTTTGATGGGATGGAAAGATCGGATTGCGTTGCATGTTGCGTGAGAGGCTCGGAAAACAGGAGATCGGGGCGTTTGCAGGCGTGGAATCGTGCGGCCGTTCCAATATTGCGGACAAGTCGGTTGACATCGCGGACCGCGCTGCATAGGAAAGGTGTGGTGTGTTGTCCGTCATTGCAATAGGCTGCACCGGGAATGCTGGGAGGAATCAGCGCTGCGTCACGTATGCCGATCAATTCGTTCGACTGCATTTGGTCTGTAACCCGTAAGCATATGCTCAGCGAGATATTGGCTTTCATGTCGGCATGGACTTGGCCCATAGGATATTGCGTGCAGACGATCAGATGCATGCCAAGGGAACGGCCAAGTGACGCAAGACGATTCAGCCGTTGCATATAGTCGGGCAGACGGTCTCGAAGCGCATGGAATTCATCGATGACCACAACCAGTCGTGCCGGAGGCCGGACCAATTGGTCGAATCTGGAAACACGTTCGGCGCTGACCAGAGCCTCACGACGCACCAATTCCTGTTCAATGGCATTCAACGCGCGAATCGCGTGGAACAAATCAAGATCGCAGACATTGCCAACGGTGTGGGGAAGATGTTCCAAAGCGTTGAATGTCGATCCTCCTTTGAAATCCAAAAACACAAAATGCAGATCATCAGGGCTGTATTGCATGGCGAGCGACAAGCACCAACTGATGAGCAATTCCGATTTTCCCGAACCCGTGGTGCCTGCTACCATGGCATGCGGTCCTGATCGTTGCAGATCCGTGCGAAACAAGCCATGCTCCGTGACTCCTATAGGGCAGGATGATGTGGAGGAAAGCCATGTTCGTGTGATGGTGCGCCAAGGCAGCGCGTCCTCGTCCAGAGCGTAGAACCGCTCGAAACACATATGGGGCATTGCGGCGAACGGCGAATGGCTGTTTTGCCTTGCGGTCTCCACCACCTTTGCATAGGTGGTGGAGACCGGTTCGTCATGCTGCTGCTTCTGATTGGAACGCAACGCCATGGATGCCAGAGACAACGCGCTGCTGATGAGTCCAGGAGCAAGCATGGCCACATATAGCCATTGCCGTTGCGCGATCATTATGACAAGCATGACAAGTTGCGACAATACCGGCGCGGCCCAGCTGATGAGCATCAGCCGATCCTCATTGAATCCATTGGTATGCTTGCGCTTGGTTTTGCTGTTCATGCCGTCATTGTGAACAGCAGTGGCGGATGGACGCAAGCGAGAATCAGGGTTGTGGTCGGAGGATATGGTTATCCACATCCTGACCACAACCCTCAGCTTTGCTGTTCGGCGAGCGTGCCTACAGTACCAGCCCGATGGGTCCCCTTAGCCAATTCGGAGAACAGTTCGAGGTTCTTACCCTCGTCCAAGAGCACGCTTGAGCCGACACCATCAACGTAGTAGTCGGGATCGGTCCAATAAACGCTTCCTGAAATGCCTTGATCCCCAGAAGCGCTTTTGAACGCCAAAGCCATGCGCATCAGCGATGAGGTCGAAGCCTTTTCATCCACGGTTACGGAGCCCAACGCAGCCTCCGCAACTTTTTTGACCTTGCCGAAGTTCAGCAGCGTATCCTTGGACGCGCCCTTTTTCACTATGGCGTTGATGACCTGACGTTGACGGGCTGCACGACCGAAATCGCCTTGCGCGTCCGCGTAACGCATACGAGAAAACGCAAGCGCGGTGGTGCCGTCGGCGGTATGGCAGCCGGCAGTCCAGTTCAACTGGGAGTACGGATCGCTTACATCCTGGTCGTAGCACAATTCGACGCCTCCTAAAGCGTCGACCACTTTGACCAGACCCCCGAATTGCACCATTGCCACGTGGTTGATTTTTTGCCCGGTGATGTCTTCGACTTCGTTAACCAGTTGTTTGCCGTTGTACAGTTGGGCGACGGCGTTGATTTTCATGTAACTCTGGTCGATTTCCACCAAGGAATCACGCGGAATGGAAATCAGTGAGGAAGGTCCGGATTTCGGTTTGGTGAGTACCAGAATGGTGTCTGTTCTGAAACCGGTCACGTCGCCAGCGTCACCAACGGTGCCTTCGCGTTCGTCGGAACCGAGGATCAGCCAGCTTTCGCCAGCGGTATCGGCTTTGTTCGTCAACCAAGACTGTTTGCTGAGCTGTCCATCCACCCAATTCCATGCGGAGAATATCGACAGTCCCAAGGCGAGAATCACAGCAAGGAAAAACGCGAGAATGACCCGCCCCATATGTCGCTTTCTGTGGGGGAGCACGGCTTTCGCAGTGGATTGGAATCCTGTTGTGCTATTGCCGGACAAAGGTTGTCTAGGCGTGTTCTGTCGCGTTGTTCGTGGCATGCCAGTGGGTATGGAGGAGGATCCTCGTACCTGCTGAGACGCACGGTGATTGTTCGGAGCTGAAGCAGGAGCAAACGATGCAGGAGATGATGATGCCGACTTACGTGGTCTGCTGGTGGAGTTTGCGGCAGGACGGAAACTCTGTGGAGCGCTGGAACCGGATGGAGTTACGGATGATGGTTGCGCTGTACGCCTGCTGGCGTGCGGGGCACTTGAGCGCGCTGGCTGTGCGGCAGGCGAAAAACTTGGAATTGACGGAGAGCCGGATTGAGAAGGAATTGTGGATTTGTGAGGCTGTGATTCCGTCTTCTTCCGTCCTGCAGACGGGATGAAGCTCGGTGGTGCGGGCATGGGGTCCTTGCCGCCGTTCTCTTCACTCATACAAATATTCTCCAAAAAGAAATCCGTTCCTACACCATTTACACCGTGCAGGAACGGATTCGGTGAAAGCGGTCTAGTTCTTTGCGGGAACGGCACAAACCGTCGCGTTGAGGTAACGGTCGGCAAGCCCGATGTACTGCCCGGTAAGAGCGTCATGAATGGAACCATCTTCAGGGTCGACCGTGCCGCCGGTGTTCGGATCGATCAGCGTGCCATCGGCCTGCGTGATCAGACCAGTGACCGGATCGGGTGTTGGCGCGGCTTCCTGGGAACCCGTGTTGTCAGTGCCATCCGTCGAATTATCGGAAGAACCGTCGGAATTGCCTGCGGTATTGGCATCCGTGTTCGCGTCGGATTCGTCGGAACCATAAATCGGCTTGTCCGCGCGCATCTTCTCCCATAGCGTCTCCGCCTCATCGGTCCAGACCGAACGATTCGGGTCCGACGGCGCGGATACTACCGGAACGGTCTGCGAATACAGGTTGGACAGATTGAAATCCTTGAGGCTCATGGCAAGACCTGCAAGCGCTGCGGTATCGGCCATGCCTTGCGAGATATAGAGTGATTGCAAGGCTGATTTCGCTAGCTGGTAGAGCTGTGCGGTGTCAGTAAAGAGGTTCTTGCTGAGCGCTTCGTTCATCAACTGTTTGATGAGGTATTGCTGTCTGGTTGTTCGTGATGTGTCGGATCCGTCTCCCAGACCATGGCGGGTTCGTGCGTACTGCGTTGCCTGGTGTCCGTCCAGATGGTGCAGGCCCTTGGTGAGTTGCAGGCTGGTGTAGGGGTCGTCGACGTCCTGTGGGATGCACAGGTCGACTCCGCCTACGGCATTGATCATTTTGACCAGTCCTGCGAAATCCACGACGATGAAGTTTTGAATGTTCAGTCCGGTGAGGCTGTTCACTGCATTCAGGGTGCAGCTTGCGGCTGAAGCGAGATCGCCGCCGGTCTGGTATGCGTTCGCGAAAATCGAGTTGAACATCACATTGTATTGCGCGGGAATCGTGCCGTTGGTCGTTTCGCACTGCGGTATGTCCACTAGGGAGTCGCGCGGAATGGAAACGAGATTGATTTTGGTGCGGTCCGCGGAAATCTGCGCCACCATTGTGGTGTCGGCCTGATGGTTGCCTACCACGTCGTCGAAGTTGCCTCCGACGGACTGGTTCTCTTCGCCATCGCGGGAATCCTGCCCGATGAGTACGAATTCGATGGGTTTGCCGGAGTTGGGATCGATGATCGAGGTGTTGGCGTCAAGTGAGCCTTGTCCGATGATTTCGACCGAATGGTCTTTGATGATGCCATTCACATCCAGCCATGTTGCGGCCGCTGCGGTTCCCGAGAACACCAGCATCGCCGCGATGACCGAAGCGACTATCGTCCTCGCACGATGCTGCACTCGATAGCCAAGGCTGTGACGCGGCTTTGCGTCTCGCAGTCCATTGACGTTAGGAAGCTTATCGCCGGCTGGTGATGTGGTCACGGTATCGCCTTCCTGTTTATACAAAAGATCACGCCATATCTCAACGCGTTCTAGAACATACCACTACTCTGTCATGGGATTATAGAGATGTTCCCCGATTTTCACGGATTCTGCTTCAGGCCCCCGTCGTTCTTGGAGGTACCATGTACCATATTTTTCTCGAATTATAGTGATTGACACGGCGGAAAACTTGACAAAAAGAAATTGCATGTGTGTAATTTAACACGACTAAAAGTGCGCATACGTATAGCAGGGGAGGACGCATGTGGGGCGTGATCGACGAGTCCTCCGATAATCCGCTTGCGGAACTGTGGGGTCTGTTCAAGAGCGATGATGATGTTTCCTGGCAGCATAGGGCGTTATGTTCTCAGACTGATCCGGAAGCGTTCTTTCCTGAAAAGGGCGGATCAACCAGGGATGCCAAGCGAGTGTGCGCCCAGTGCGAGGTTCGTGAGCAATGCCTGAAATGGGCCATCGAGCATGATGAGCGTTTCGGCATTTGGGGTGGCATGAGCGAACGTGAGCGCCGTCGGTATAAGAAGGAACACAAGGAACGGGCATAACGCACGGCACACCCTGTGCGTACACTTGAAATTATGAATTCTAACGCCAGCAGCGATATCCAGGGAATTGTGACCGATCTGCTCAACAGCAGGCCGTACTCCCATCGGCAGGATGCCGATTCATCCGTGGCTGCGGTGATTACCGCGCAAAGCGATCTACGTTTTTTCTCATCCACTTTTGCCGCGGTGCTCGCACAGCGTGTGCTTCCAGGCACTATTATCGTTGCGGATTGCACCAATCAGGTTGAGCAGCCTATGCAGATGACGTTTAGCGTTATCCCGTCGCCTGCCGGTGTGCTTACGGAAGTTCCCGAAAGCAAGACCATACGTGTCATTCTCGTAGGAGTGAAGGGTGCCTCTTCATTCATGAATGCCGTGGCTCGTGCAATGCAACAGATCGATCTTGACGACCGGGTCGGTGCTCTGTGGACATTGCATGACGATTCCAGGCCGGCCGATGAGTCATGCCTTGAGGTGTTGCTCGATGCTTGGAAAAACACGCCGACTGCGTCTTTGCTTGGCGCGAAACAGTTGGATTGGCAGGCGGAAAGCCTGCATAACGTCGGTTTGTATGCGGGGCACCACAATGTCACGTCTCTGGTGGTGGACGGTGAGCCGGATCAGGAACAGTATGATGGCCGGCAGGATGTGTTGGCTGTGTCGCTTTCCGGCGCGCTGGTTCCATTGGCCACCTTGCGTACTTGGAAGGGTGCCGATCCATGGTTCGGCACGTTCGCCGAATCCACGGACCTGTGCAGGCGCATCTGCCTGGGCGGTGGCCGTGTGGTGGTGGTCCCGCAGGCGCGAATCGCCCATAGGAGGGCAAGATTTGAAGGCGTGCGTTCCAAAAACGGCCAACCTGTTGAAGATGAGGAAGGCCGCGTCGATCCGTATCTTGCGGTACGCGAGGCGAATACGAAATACGCGTATACGGACGTGCATCGTTCTTGGTGGCCGCTGCTGTGGATCTGGTCGATACTGAAGGCGTTGGGACTGGCCGTGCTGTGCCTGACGCGCAAACAGCCATACCATGCCTGTTGCGAATTGGCCCTGCCTTGGCGTTCGTTGCTCCACTTGCCGGGCGCATGGAGGGCCCGTGCCCGATTGCGTGAGCAGAGTAGGGTCTCCTTGAAGGCATTGGCCGCATTGCAGACGACTCGTCAGCAGATCGGCCAATGGAACGATCGCAAGCGTGCGTTTCTTGACCAGCGTGGCACTGTGATCCTCAGCCCTCTTGCCAAGGCGCATCTGCGTAAAAGGCTCATGCGCAGGTGGGGGCTTGCCATCGCATCGGCGGTGATCGCGTTCGCATGGATCGTCTTCCTATATTGGAATGTGCTTCGGAGCGTGTTCTCCGGCGCGTCGATATATTCTCAAACGTTGCTGCCGACCGATGCCAGTTTCAGCCAGTTGGTGCATGCCGCCACCACGTCGTGGGCGTATACCGCGGGAACGGGAATCAGCGCCCCGAGCGCGCCTTGGCTGCTGGTGCTCATGGTGGTTTCCGTATTCACGGCTGGCCATGTTGCGACCGCAGTCGCCGTGGTGTTCTTCTTGTCCGCTCCTTTGATGGTGCTGTCGTTCTGGGCTTTGACTGGAATCTTTACTCGGTCCGACACGGTGCGTTGCGTGATCGCGTTGGCATGGTTCGCCATCGCATTGTCGATGAACGTGTACAGCGATGCCGACGTGACGATGATGACGGTCATGGTGTTTCTTCCTGCGGCCTTCGCGTTTTCTTTCCGAGCCGTAGGCATGTACCGTACGGAAGATCTGGTCAATCCGCAGGCTTCCGTGCAGGCCGCGGCGCTTGCGGCATTGTGCTTTATTCCCGTCGTCGCGGCCGAACCGCAATTGCTGCTGCCGCTGATGTTGTCGTTCCTTGTGTTCCTGATGCTTGTACGCTCCCATAGAACGACGCTGCTGCTGATTCCGCTGCCGGCCGCTTCCGTATGCGCGCCCACATTGGTCAACACGGTACGTTTCGCAGGAGCAGGTACGTGGCGTCAGATTTTTGGCAGTGTGATATTGCCGTCGTCTGCGCATGATGGGCATCCGATGATCGCAAATCTTTCGGATATTGTTTCCCGTGCGTTCGGCGTTGCCGTATCCGGCGAGATTTGGCAGTATGTGGCTGCTGCAATGTTGGCATTGATTGTGCTTCTTGCCGCGGTATCGCTGTTCCTGCCATTCGTGCTTCGCGTGTCGCGTATGATGTGGGTCGTGGCGATCGCGGGTCTTGCCACGTCGCTGCTTTCCGCCGCGGTTGTGGTTGCGGTCGATGCGGATGGCGCCGTGGCCGGTTCCGTGCTTCCCGGCGTTTCATTCACGATGATGGGACTGCTGTCTTGCGTGTGCATGGTCGCAGGCGGTGCGGTGCAACGTTTCGTCATGCTGTGGCAGAGGCCCACCGGCGATGTCGAAGTTGAGAGGAATGGCGCTTCTACTGGCATTATTGCCGGGCGTGCGGCACGAATCGTGCTGGTCATGCTGATTGCGGCGTCGGTTGTGGCGAGTGCCGGTTTTGATTATGTCGCCAGAGACCATAACACGGTTTCGACCAGTGATTCCGGTTTGCCGATTGTTGCTTCCGACTATCTTGCGCAGGATGAGGCGAGGCGTGTGCTCGCAGTACGCGCGGATAGTGCCGGTTCCATCAGCTACAATGTGATGCGCACCCGCCGAGGTGATTTGATCGACAGCTCTCCGGCACAGCGTGTCGAAGTGGCGTTCGGACGTTCCGATGATGCGAACAAGGCCATCGCCAAGGATTGCGCGCAGCTGTTGTCGAATGCTGATTCCGACGCCGTCGCCGATTTGAGCGAGTTGGGATTCGGAGGCATCTATGTGGTGCGCTCCGGCGAAGACAAGGCGCAAAAGGAGATAACCGATCAGTTGAGTTCCAATATCAGCGCTTCCGATGGCACGCAGAATGTCGTAAGCACTGATGCGGGAACATACTATCGTCTCACCATCCAAGATACGGCCAAGCAGCATATCGACCGCAAGGGATATCGACAGGCTGAATCGAGTGTGTGGCGTCAGGCATGGCTGTGGTGCATGGGTATTGTTCTCGCAGCGTATTGCTTGGTTGCGCTTCCGCGCATGAGGCGTCACGGTCAGGAGGAAGCATGAGCAAACATTCCCGTTCCAAAACGGTTTGGCGTGTAATTCTGGCCATAGTGTCGGTGTTGGTCATTGTCGCACTGGCGACTGTGGCCGTAATCTACCGCCCGACTTGGATTCATGCGGATTCGCCGGTAACGCAGCGTTCATCCGTATCCCGTACCGTCAGTCCGCGTCAGCTGGAAACATATTGTCCAGCACGAATGACGATAGCTGATACTGATGCGTATGGAGACAGCGAATATCAAGCGTCCAACGGCAATATCATGTCGTCGGCGCGTTATGCGTCCTTCGGTTCGGTGTTCCGCTCTTCCGTAGGGCTTCTCGGAGCTGATGAAGCCACTTCGTCATTGGTGTTGAACAAGGATGATGCCGGATCGGATGATGATATTTTCATGGCGTCCGGCACGGTCGATGACGGAGCCCAATTGCAGAATACCCGATTGCTGTCGGCTTCCGATGGAACGGGAGCGGCCTCTTCGGTGATGTCTTGGGCTACTGAGGGAGATTTGAAAGGCGTTTCCGCTGCTTCCTGCGTCGCTCCGGCTTTGAAGCAGTCGCTGATGGTGTCGGGCACCAAAACAGGCATGACCCAGCAGCTGGTCGTGGCCAATCCGTCGGCTAAGGCCACGTCGGTGAACATCAAGGTTTGGGGATCCGACAAGTCGGGTGCTTTGGCATTGTCTACCGGTTCGACGTTGACGGTTGGCGCGGGCAAGGAATCTGTGCTGAACCTTGCCGCAGCAGCTTCCGGGCAGGATGCTTTGTACGTTACCGTGTCCAGCGTGGACACGCCCGTTGCGGCCGTGGTGCGCACCATAGCCATGGATGGTCTGGTTGCAAAAGGATCGGATTATGCGGTTCCCAATACTGTTGCCGCAAAAACATTGGCGATTGACGGACTCACGGAAGGCGATGCCGTCAACCTGTATGTGTATCCGTCTCGGCAGGCCGACGTCACCGTATCTTGGACGGATGACCAAGGTCTGAAGAAAACCAATCAGCAGACGCTCGAATCGAATCGCGTTTCGGTCATCGACCTGGGTTCGGTTCCCAAGTCGGCGACCGGACTTACCATCAGCGCCAGCGAGCCGGTATCCGTCGCCGCGAAGATCACCAATGATGGCGATGATGACCAGGCTGATTTCGCCTTGGTCAACGCTTCAGTGCCGATGAGCGTCTCCGCCATGGCCGTGCCCGACCATGCCACGGCTCAAGTGGGCATCACCAACATATCGGGCGATGAGCGCACGGCAACATTGACGTCCTACAACAGTGTCGGAGATACTGTTGACCAGCGCGAGATTGCTCTCCAATCCGGCGCTTCGACAACGGTTGATCTGGCGGATATCAACGATGGAGACGTTGCCGCCGTAAGCTTTGCCGATCCGGACCAATCAATGGTGTGGAACATCCGTATCAGCCAAAAAGACGTATCGGATGCGAAACTGGCCGGAGTGTCGATTATCGGCGCAACGGATCTGAAGGAAGCCCGCGAGCAGGTGCTGGCCAACCAGAACATGACCGTCGTGCGTTGATCACATACCCCAATCGGGGTCGATCTCTTCGGGACGGCGTCCATACAGTTCCGCCAGGCGCAACACCACTTCGTCGCGGATGGCGAATTGCAGGTCCATACGGCTTCGCGCATGCGATTGCAAAGGCATACGGTACAGCACGACGCGCGGCGGAATGCCATGTTCCGCGGGGAAAGACTGCGAGCCCAAGTGCGCAGTGGCCTCCCATGGTGCCGGGTCGGATGGCGGAACATCCTCGACCGCAAACTGTACCGGTGCCACCAGTTCGGGCCATGCATCGTTGAGCCTACGGATCTGAGCCACCAGCATGTCGTCGAACATACCGCTTCTTGTACGATAACGTGGAAGTCTGGTACCGAACATGGGAGTGCGGGTCCCACGACCATGACGGTTTCTATACACTGTTGATTCCCAAGGCAATTGATACATGGCTTCTACCATATCAGGGCCTTGCGCGAATCATGCGATAGCATATTGTTCATTGCATCGACACAGGAGGAAACGATCATGACGGATATTTCCGTGCCCTGTTGGAACGACGTGGATATCGAGGAATTGTGCAATGGAGTACGCCTTATCGCCTTCGATCTCGACAACACGTTGGCAAGGTCGAAAAAGCCAATGAAGGACGACATGGCCGAATGCTTCTCCGCATTGACATCGTTGATTGATGTCGCGGTGATCACCGGTGGCAAGTATGCATTGCTGAAAAGTCAGGTGGTGGAACGGTTGACAGGTCAAGCCAATCGGTCGCATCTGCATCTTATGCCGACCAGCGGCACCCGATATTACCGTTGGGACGGATCGGATTGGGCGCCGGTCTTCGCCCATGACCTCAGCGCGGATGATCGTGCGAAAGCTTACGAATCGTTGGAACGCAATGCGCGCGAACAGGGTATCTGGCTCACGCACGTTTGGGGTGAACGTATCGAGGATCGTGGCAGCCAGATCACATTCTCCGCATTAGGGCAGCTTGCGCCCATCGAAGCCAAGGAGGCGTGGGATCCAACCAACGAGAAGAAGAATCGTCTGGCACGAGCGGTTGCCGCCGATCTACCGCATTTGGAGGTACGGCCGGGCGGCGCCAGCAGCGTCGATATCTCCGAAAAAAACGTCGACAAGTCGTTCGCTGTTCGAGAATTGGCCGATATTCTCGGCATTACGGTGGCGCAGATTGTTTTTGTGGGAGACCGTATGGATCCGGACGGTAACGATTATCCCGCGGCAAAGGCAGGCACCAGGGCGGTGAAGGTTACCTGTCCGAACGATACCGTGAAATTGTGCGGTGGAATCATCGCCAGTCTATCGCGATAGAACCTGTTGGGAGGTTTCGCATGAACTCAATGGCGAGGGCATGCTCGATGGTGGTTAATCTGCTGTTTCCCCGGGGCTGCGCCGGGTGCGACAAACCGGATGAAGTGCTATGCGAAGCTTGCAGGGCATTGTTTTCCCAGCCGACCGCACAGTCGTTTGACGGTGTGGCGATGCAACGCTGGTTCGCATGCGGATGGTACCGTGGCACGGTCAGAAGGGCGGTTCTCGCGTGGAAGGATCACGGCGACGAGGAATGTGACCGTGCGTTCGCCGATGCGATATGCGCCCTTGCAAAAGCGTCTGGCGTTATTGACTTCGTTCGTGATAGGCATGGTTCATGCCATGATGTTGTTGTGGTTCCCGCGCCTTCGTCTCCCGCTTCAATACGTCGTCGCGGACGTAAACATATGATGCCGATCGCCAAACATCTGGCAGGTTTTCTATGGGAGGAAACAGGCTGCGAGGTGACGGTGCGTGACGCGTTGGAGAACAGGGGGGTCAAAGGGAAATCAGTGCAGACCAGCGGTGCGGCGCAACGGTCGCAACGTTTGAAGGGGCGTGTTTCGGTGTGTCCTTCGGTTTCCTTGCGCAATACGATGGTGATTCTGGTAGACGATATTGTCACGACCGGTGCGACCATGCGCAGTTGCGTCGAAACGATGCGGAAGGAGGGTGCCACGGTCGTGACCGTGCTTGCTTTGGCTCACACTCCGGCGGGAACGCAGAAGGTTGGCCCAACGCAAGCATGGTCACGCACGCAAGTGCAGTGACGTGAGAAATCCTCTATTCGTCATCCGTAACATGGTATTTCGGCAGAATGATTTCAAAATCGGCTCCACGCGGGTCATCGACGACCCTCACCGAACCACCGTGCAACTGGGCGGCCCAACGTGCGATGGACAATCCCAAGCCGGTTCCGCCCGATTCGGTGCCCGGACCTGTTTTTCCTTTGACGAAACGGCGGAAAATGTCGGAACGCGCCTCTTGCGGAATCTGCGATCCGAAATTGACGACATTGGTGACGATGGTGCCGAAATCCTTGTTTTCGTGTGCTTCGATAAGCACCGTGGTATTGTCCGCGGAATGCTTGAGCGCGTTCGCGATGATATTGGTGAACAGTTGGCGCAGGCGGTCCTGATCGCCTGCCATCTCGATATCGTCGGGCACATGCATTTCGATGTCATGCGCATGCCCGGCATCGGCGATTTCCAAAGGTTCCACGGTTTCGTCAAGAAAATCGGCGAAATTGAACATTTCGATTTGCAGGCTTGCCGCGCCGGCTTCCATGCGGGAAAGATCAAGAAGGAACGCGATCAGATCGGACAGGCGGTGCGTCTGATTGAGGATGCTTTCCAGATTTGATGGCGTAGGATCGATCACGCCATCCGCCATGTTTTCGACCATGGCTTGAAGCGCTGATACGGGCGTGCGTAATTCGTGGCTTACGTTGGCTACCATGTCCCGGCGCATCTGGTCGGCATGCTGAAGCTCTTCCGCCATTTCGTTGAAGGTGAGGGCGAGCTGGCCGACTTCATCGCGACTATTGGAGTCGACATGGACGCGCACGGTGTAATCGCCTTCCGCCATCGCTTCGGCGGCGTCGCGCATTTGGCGCAGGGGAGAGGTGAGTCCTCTGGAGAAGAAATATGTGATTCCTAAAGCCACGGCGAGGGTAATGGGCATGGCGATCCATACGCTGAGCCCTACTTTGAGCAGGAACCACGCCATGATGAACGCAATGGCGGTGGAGATGGTGATCAGAACGCTCAATTCAATTTTGAGCGATGAGAACAAACCAATAGGACGTTCGGTTTCCAATGGATTCACCGAACGCCCTGGTTTTGTATCGGTAGTACGCATACCACCGAATTTTAGCGCATTAGTCTTGGACTTCTGGCGGTTCGAACGCGTAACCGACGCCATGCACGGTACGAATGGTCTTCGAACCGAGCTTATGGCGCAATGCCTTGACGTGCGAATCGACGGTGCGAGTGCCGGAAGCATCCACCCAATCCCACACTTCCTCGAGCAGTTTCTCGCGAGTGAGCACGGACTTCGGCTTGCGGGCCAGCGTGGCCAGCAAATCGAATTCCGTAGGGGTCAGGTGCACCTGCTTGCCATTGACGGTGACGATACGTTGCGCGGGATCGATGACCAAGGAGCCGAAATCGAGAAGCTTCTCGTTTTCGGAGTTTTTGGCGATGACCTTGGCACGATCTACACGGCGCAGCAACGCCTTGCAACGGGCGATGAGTTCGCGCATGGAGAACGGCTTGGTCATGTAGTCATCGGCTCCGGCACCGAGGCCGATGACCTTATCGGCCTCGTCGTCTCGTGCCGTCAGGATCAGCACTGGCACAGGGCGCTCCGCCACGATGCGTTTCGTGGCCTCAAGACCATCCATCACGGGCAACATGATGTCCATGATGACCAGATCCGGACGCAACGTAGTCGCGGCCTGAACCGCACTGGCGCCGTCGGATGCCACGCGCGCCGTCCAGCCTTCCGCTGTGATGCGCTGCGCGATGGCAGTGGCCAGTGTCGGCTCGTCTTCGACCACCAGAACGGTGCGTGGAGCCGTTGTGGGTTGTGCTGATGAGTTGAGCATAGCTTTCCGCCTTTCTCAGAGTTCCGGCTTCAAGAATACTGCGCCCAGTGCCGGAACGGTGATTTTCGCGGACCAATCACGTGAATGGTATTCGCCTTCGATCGCTTCGACCGTGCCATTGTGAATGCCGGAACCGCCGTAGATCTCATCATCCGTGGTCAGCACTTCGGTCCATTTGCCGCCCTTGGTGAGCGGTACCTGATAGTCGGTCCATGCCTCGCCGGAGAAGTTCACCACAACCACCATTTGCTCTCCGTCCTTGCCGATACGCACGAAGCTGAGCGTGTTGTGATCGGCGTCATCGCTGGTGAGCCACTGGAAGCCGGCCGGGTCGAAGTCTTGGCTCCAAAGTGCAGGGGAAGCCTTGTACAGCGTGTTCAAATCCGCGACAAGCTTTTGCACACCCTGGTGGTCCGGCCATTCAAGCGCGGCCCAATCCACGGAACCGTCATGATCCCACTCGCCGTACTGGGCGATCTCATTGCCCATGAAGGTGAGGTTCTTGCCCGGGTGGGCCCACTGGTAGGCGAACAGCGCGCGGACACCGGCATACTTCTGCCAATCGTTGCCCGGCATCTTGCCGAACATGGATCCCTTGCCGTACACAACCTCATCGTGGCTGATCGGCAGCACATAATGCTCCGAATAGGCGTACACCATGGAGAACGTGATCTCGTTGTGGTGCCACTTGCGGTTAATCGGCTCCTCATGCAGATACTGCAGGGTGTCGTGCATCCAACCCATGTTCCACTTGAGGCCGAATCCCAAACCACCGGCGTCGGTCGGCGCGGTGATGCCTGGGTAAGCCGTGGATTCCTCGGCGATCATCATGATGCCTGGATTGTTCTTGTATGCCGTGGCGTTGGCTTCCTTGAGGAAGTCGATGGCTTCGAGATTCTCGCGGCCGCCGTAGATGTTCGGATGCCACTGGCCGGCCTCACGGCTGTAGTCCAGGTACAGCATCGAGGAGACCGCGTCCACACGAAGCGCGTCGATATGGAACTCATCCAGCCAGAAGCAGGCGTTGGCCACCAGGAAGTTACGGACCTCGCGACGTCCGAAATTGAACACGTACGTGCCCCAATCCGGGTGCTCGCCACGAGTCGGATCCGGATCCTCATACAACGGCGTGCCGTCGAAGCGGCCCAGTGCGAACGCGTCCTTCGGGAAGTGGGCCGGAACCCAATCCATGATCACACCGATGCCGGCCTCGTGCAATTTCTCAACAAGATACTTGAAATCGTCGGGGCCGCCCAAACGCGAATCGATCGCGTAGTAGCCGGTCACCTGATAACCCCAGGATCCTGCGAACGGATGTTCCGCCAACGGCATGAACTCCACGTGCGTGAAGCCTTCCTTCTGCACGTAGGGAACCAGCTTGTCGGCAAGCTCACGGTAGTCGTTCACGTCCTTGCGCCAGCTGGAGGCGTTCACCTCATAGATGCTGACCGGTCCGTTATGCGGGTCGCTGGCCGCGCGTTCGGCCATCCAATCGGCATCATCCCATTCATGGGTGGATTCGACCACGATGGATCCGGTGCGCGGCGGAATCTCGTGGGAGCGCTCCATCGGATCGGCCTTCATGGTCCATTCGTTATTGGCGTTGAGGATTTCATACTTGTAGATTTCGCCGGCCTCAATGCCTGGGATGAACAGTTCCCAAATGCCGGAAGAACCAAGTTCGCGCATGGCGTGGGTACGTCCTTTCCAGCCATTGAAATCGCCGACCACGCGCACGGCATGCGCGTTTGGCGCCCATACGGTGAACGCGGTGCCAACCACCTGCTCGCCATCTACGCCTTCAGAAGAACCCATCGGATCGTCATAGCGGAGCACATGTGCGCCAAGTGCCTCCCACAGGCGCTCGTGACGGCCTTCGCCGAATAGATACATGTCCATCTCGCCGATGGTCGGCAGATAACGATAGGGATCGTCAGACACCACAACGGAACCGTCTTCATACTCCGTGCGAATACGGTAGTCTGGCACGCCGTAACCCTCTTCTGCTGCGGCGGCGGGAACGAGTGCCATGAAGACGCCATTGTATTCATGGATTGCGAGCGTTTGACCTTGTTCAGTGATAATCGTCACGGATTTTGCCAACGGACGCAAGACTCGGATCGTGACGACATCCGCATGCTTGCCGGAACCGAGGTGCCCGCCGAGCACCTCGTGAGGATTGTAGAACGTACCGTTGCTTACTGCATCCAGTGTGCCCTGGGGAACAGGAACAGCAACGACATCTTCATTGATCTTGGATTCTGTAGCCATGGCAAAAGTGTAAGCATGAAACGGAAGAAAAGTGGCCCGTGTCGCGCCTATTTTTCCGTTTTTCAAGTGTTTTTGGCCAAGTCCACCCCTGATGGCACAATAATTCGGGTTTTGTGTAAGCTTTTCACGGAGGATTCATGGGTTACAAGGTCGGCGACATGGTCGTCTATCCACGTCACGGCGCTGCGAAGGTGGAGGCCATCACCGAACGGACAGTCAAGGGAATCACCCGCGAATATCTGCAGCTGTCGGTGCTTTCGTCTGACGGTCTGGTCATCAACGTTCCTGTTGATAATGCCAAAAAGGTTGGTGTGCGAGATATCGTCGACGCCAACGAAGTGGCCAAGGTGTTCGAGATTCTGCGCACTCCGATCATTGAGAAGGAGATGAACTGGTCTCGTCGCTACAAGCTGAATGTCGAGAAGATCGCCACCGGCGATGTCAATAAAATTGCGGAAGTGGTGCGTGACCTTGCGCAGCGTGATGTTGACGAGCATGGTCTGTCGGCTGGTGAGAAGCGCATGCTTACCAAGGCCCGTAGCATTCTGACTTCCGAGATTTCGCTGTCCGAACACCTTGATGAAGCCGAGGCCCAGCGTTTGCTGGACGTGAACCTTGGGTATGAGCCGGCCCAGCCCGGCGATGAGGAGCATCATACCGAGGCTCCCGAGGAGGCTGCCATGGATACGCTGGCCCGAGTTGAGGCCGAAAGCAAGAAGTCCAAGAAGAGGTAAGGCGTTTCATGCGTATCGGTCAGGGTTTTGACGCTCATCGATTCGCATCTCACGATGCAGGCAAGCCGTTATGGCTTGCCTGTTTGCGTTGGGAGGGCGATGGCATCGAGGGCGATTCGGATGGCGATGTCGCCGCTCATGCGTTGATTGACGCATTGCTTTCCGCGGCCGGTCTTGGTGATATCGGCACCTTGTTCGGTGTCGGCTCGCAGTCCGATGGCACGGGCAAGCATGGCGCCGAAATGTTGCGGACCACGGTCGATTATCTGAACGAACGTGGTATGAAGCCAGTGAGTGCCAGCGTGGTCGTGATCGCCAATCGGCCGAAAATCGGAAAACACAGGGAAGAAGCCGAACGAGCGTTGTCTGAAGCCATAGGTTGTGAGGTGTCCATGACCGCCACCACAACGGATGGCATGGGATTCACTGGTTCGGGCGAAGGCGTCGCCGCGATTGCCGATGCTTTGGTGGAACCTGTTGATCCATCGACTCGTCAGGCAGTCTGATTTCGCCCGCTGACGGCTTTCCGATACTTCTTTCTGCTACTTTCTTTTGAAGGATTCAATAGCCTTCGCAACCGCCCAAAACAACGTCGAAATTGTCACGATGATGAAGCTCGGGGGAGCGGGGAACATGGCGGAAATCACGAGCCCTCCCCAAATCGAAATCAGGCAGATCACCGTGGCGACGACCATCGCCTTGAATGGTGAGCGGGCGATGATGTTGGCGGTGGCGGCGGGGGTGATCGCCAACGCGAAGATCAGCAATGTGCCGACTGCGGGAACGGCAATGGTAATGACGCCGGCCATAATTGTCATAAAGCAAATGTTCATGAAACCGACGGGCACGCCTTTTGCCTGTGCCACCTGCTCGTCAAGCGAACTGAACAATAGCGGGCGGTAGATCACTGCCAGAACAGCCAAAAGCAGCACGTCGAAAATCGCGAAACCAATGATCTGACCGTCGGTGATCGTCAGAATCGAGCCGAACAGAATCGACTGCATCTGCTGCGAAGCCGAGCTTGACATGCGTGCGAAAAAGAGACCAAGGCCGGTGGCGAAAGCGAGTACGGTTCCAGTGGCGATCTCACGCTGTGAAGCCTTCTTGCCAAGCGCGCCGATCACCAGTGCTCCGCCGAGAGCGAACACGCCAAGACCTGCGGAAACAGGCAGGCCGAGCAATACGGCTCCGGTGGCACCTGGCAGTCCGATATGTGCCAAGGCGTGGGCTGCGAATGTGGAATGTCTGGCGATGGTGAAATAACCCATCACGCCGGCTGCCAATGCGATGCACAGGCCGGCGAGAAACGCGTTCGTCATGAATGGGGCGTTGAGCGTGGAAACCCAATCCGGGTCGAAAGCGAATACGGTACCGTCCATGCTCAGTCCTCCTGCGTGGTGTGGCTGTGATGGTGAAATTGCGCGATTTCTTCTGGAGCATGCGCATCGATGCTCATGTTTTCAGACTCGTCCTCGCTTGGCGTCACGAACATATCTCCTTGCGGAGTGGTGACCACCTGTACGGTCGTGCCATATAAATGCGTGAGTAGATGGGAATCCAGCACCTCGTTCATGCCTGCATAGTGTGGATGTCCGTCAAGCAGATAGACGGCTCCAGTGAGGATGGGCAGAAGCATATTAAGGTCGTGCGCCACCACTTGGATGGTCATGCCGAGTTCGCGGTTGAGTTTGGCGAGTACGTGCACAGTGGCGCGTTGACTCGCCAGATCAAGGTTGGCGAGAGGCTCGTCCAGCATCAGCAGTTTCGGGTCATCCCCGAGCGCCTGCGCGATGGCGACCCTTTGGCGCAGTCCGCCCGAAAGTTCGGATAGGCGATAATTCGCTTTGTCTTGCAACTCGACGAAGTCTATGGCCTTGCGGGCTTTCTCGCGAAGTGTTTTGGTGACGGGATGAATGCCGAATCGAGTTCCCGTCAAGCCGAGAAGCACCGACTGTTCCGCGGTGATGTTCGATTCGATGTCGGATGCGTAGCTTTGCGGCACGTAGCCGATGCGCCGGTTTGCGGAGCCTGCAGGCTGTCCGAGTACCTTGATGCTGCCGTGCGCGGTTGGAATCAATCCCAGCTCGGCCTTCATCATGGTGGTTTTGCCCGCGCCGTTGGTACCGACGATTGCGGTTACCGAGCCTTGCGGAATGCTGAACGTGCCGTGTTGCCAGATGACGTGACCGCCTCGTTTGACGCAGGCGTCGTCGAATTCGATGCAGGCAGGTGTCTCGTCGTGCATGGCTTCTCCTTGATTTGAATGCACGTACATACTCGCAAATGGTGTTGACAATCATTCTCAATAAGGATTGTCGTTGAAACCGTCGTAACGATCAGACGAGAGGCTTTGCGTAAAAAGCAAAACGTCAGGCAAACAAAAAAGACCATCCCGCATTCAGTTGGACGCAGGATGGTCTTGGCAAAAGCGATTACCGATCGATTGTTCGGCAATCGCTTTTGCCGAACAATCATTTCACCGGATTTGGTTGCGGCGCATCGTTCGATCCGTTCGTTGTCTGATCGTTGTCTTGCGTCGAGGAATCTGCGGTTGATTCCAAGGAATCCGCGTTTTCCGACGTGCTGTCGGAACTTGTTGCATCCTGATCGTCGGCATCGGATTGTTCATCGAACATATCGGTCAACGACAGGATAAGAGCGCGGATCCACGATGTCAGGCTGGTGTAATCGGAGGGCATCTGTTCGCTGACATCAAGCACGGGAACGTCGGATTTGTAAGCAATGCCGGTCAGCGTGTTCGTGGCGTCGCTTGTGGATTGTGTGTCGTTGATCAGCACCTCGACTTTATGCTTTTCCAGCAATTCCTGAAATTCCTGAAGATCGGTGGGGGTTGGCTCGGAATTCGTGCTGGACGATTGCAGATACCCCTCCGGCGTGTTGTCGGTGAACCCCATGTCGCTGAGCAGATAGTAGGCCACCGGTTCGGTGGCGGCGTAGGAGACGTTCTTATGCGAGTCGCTGAACGCCTTCATGTCCTTTTCTATTTTCTTCTCCCGCCTGTTCCACGCGGTGAGTTTGTTGTTGAAATATTTCTTTTGCGCGGGCATGATGCGGCTATATGTGTCGGCCAATTCCTTGGCCATGGCGTTTCGGGCGTCACTGGAGAACCATAAATGCGGATTGTCTCCCTCGACGGCGCCCACCATTTGTGCTGCGGAAACGGAAACCATGGTCTTACTGAGGTTCTTGGTGGCCCAAGTGTCATAGCCGGCACCATTGGACACTACGACCTGTGCCTGCTGAAGTTTGTCGATATCGTCGGTTTTCGGCTCGAAATCATGCGCATTGACATCGGTTGAAGAGAGAACCGACGTGACCTTCACATGGACGCCACCGATCTGCTCGGCAAGAGAACCCCATTGATTGACCGAGGCGACCACTTCGATTGGAGTGATCTGTTCGGTTGGGGTTTCGGAGTCGGCGGAGGCGTCATTCTCCTGCGAAGTTGACCCTCCGGAACATGCTGCCGTGCCGAACGCCACGCAAAGCGCGATTCCCGCAGCGAAAGCGCGTAACAAAGAACGTTTGTGCAAGCGCATGTCGATTGCCCTCTTCCTGAACCGCCCTAATCGTGTTCATCTCATAAATACGTGTGCGACTTACGACTGAAACCAAGATAGCCTACGATACATGCAAATGCCAATACAACAATGAGACAACGAAAAGGGGAGTGGCCGGCATGGCGGTGAAAATCGATGGAAAGATGGTGTCCGCGCAGATCAAAGCGAATCTCGCCGAGCGAGTCGCAGCGCTGAAAGAGCAGGGGGTTAACCCCGGTCTTGGAACTATCCTGGTTGGTTCCGATGCCGGATCCGTCAAATATGTTGCCGGAAAGCATGCCGATTGCGCTGAAATCGGTGTGAACTCCATTAAGAAGGAGTTGCCTGCCGACGCAACATTCGAACAAATCGCCGAAGTCGTACAGGAGCTTAACGCCGATCCTGCCTGCACCGGCTACATCGTGCAGTTGCCGTTGCCGAAGGGCATCGACGAGAACGCCATCATCGATCTGATCGACCCCAAGAAAGACGCCGATGGTATGCACCCATATAATCTTGGCGAACTCGTGTTGCATGCGCGCGGCGAGATCACTACTCCGCTGCCATGCACTCCGCGAGGCGTGATCGAACTGCTCAAAGCCTACGACATTGACCTGGACGGCAAAGAGGTCTGCGTGCTCGGCCGAGGCATCACCATCGGCCGCACTATTGGTCTCATGCTGACTCGCAAGGCGGTGAATGCCACGGTCACGCTGTGCCATACCGGCACCAAGGACGTGCGCAAGCATATGCGTGAGGCCGATATCATCGTTGCGGCCATGGGCTCCGCCGGTTTCGTCAAGCCGGAAGATATCAAGGAAGGCGCGGTGTTGGTCGATGTCGGTGTTTCTCGCGTGTTCGACGAGGAGGTCGGCCGTTATCGCGTGAAGGGCGATGTCGATAAAGCCTGTTATGAGAAGGCCTTGGCATACACGCCGAATCCAGGCGGTGTAGGCCCTATGACCCGCGCCATGCTGCTGGAAAACGTGGTCGAGATGGCCGAGCGTCAGCTGTAATTGCGCTCTGTGTGTGAAAATATGAAGTAATTTCGGGCGTGTCGCGGGTTGCGGCACGCCTTTTTTGTGCATGGTCCCATGTAAACTTACGCCTTGCGTGTGTTATATCGCACGCACATAATTGAAGACCGATTTTATCCACCCACTATTTGTAAGAAACCAAATTAATGGCAGAGAACAATAACGAAGTCGCCAAGGTCGCCATCAACGACATCGGCACCGAAGAGGACTTCATCAAGGCAGTCGATTCCACCATCAAGAACTTCGATGATGGTGATCTGGTCGAAGGTACCGTCGTCAAGGTCGATCACGACGAGGTCCTGCTCGACATCGGCTACAAGACTGAGGGTGTCATCCCCTCCCGTGAGCTTTCCATCAAGAAGGACGTTGATCCGGACGAAGTCGTCGAGGTCGGCGACACCATTGAGGCCCTTGTCGTCACTAAGGAAGACAAGGAAGGCCGTCTGATTCTGTCCAAGAAGCGTGCACAGTACGAGCGCGCTTGGGGCGACATCGAGAAGATCAAGGAAGCCGATGGCGTTGTCGAAGGCACCGTCATCGAAGCTGTCAAGGGTGGCCTCATCGTCGACATCGGTCTGCGCGGCTTCCTGCCGGCATCCCTGGTCGAAATGCGTCGCGTCCGCGACCTGTCCCCGTACATTGGCCAGACCATCAAGGCCAAGATCCTCGAGCTCGACAAGAACCGCAACAATGTGGTGCTCTCCCGTCGTCAGTACCTCGAAGAGACCCAGTCCGAAGTGCGCGAAACCTTCCTGTCCCAGCTCAAGAAGGGCCAGATTCGCGAAGGCGTCGTGTCCTCCATCGTCAACTTCGGTGCATTCGTTGATCTGGGCGGCGTTGACGGCCTGATCCACGTTTCCGAGCTGTCTTGGAAGCACATCGACCACCCGTCCGAGGTTGTCAAGGTCGGCGACAAGGTTACCGTCGAGGTGCTCGACGTTGACCTCGATCGTGAGCGCATCTCCCTGTCCCTCAAGGCTACCCAGGAAGATCCGTGGCAGCGCTTCGCTCGCACCCACGTTCCTGGCCAGATCGTCAAGGGCAAGGTCACCAAGATCGTCCAGTTCGGTGTCTTCATCTCCGTCGAAGACGGCATCGAAGGCCTCGTGCACATCTCCGAGCTGGCCAACCGCCACGTGGAGAACCCGGAGACCGTCGTCAAGCCGGGCGAAGAAGTCTTCGTCAAGGTGATTGACGTTGATCTCGATCGTCGCCGCATCTCCCTGTCCCTCAAGCAGGCCAACGACTCCGTCGATCCGGCTTCCGAGGACTTCGATCCGGCTCTGTACGGCATGCCGGCAGAGTACGACGAGCAGGGCAACTACAAGTATCCGGAAGGCTTCGACCCGGCAACCAACGAGTGGATCGCTGGTTACGAGAAGCAGCGTGAGGAGTGGGAGTCCCAGTACGCCACCGCTCACGATCTGTGGGAGCAGCATAAGGAATTTGTGGCCAAGGAGCTCGAGAACGCTGAAGCTTCCGCCGCTGAAGATGGCCAGGCTCCGAAGGAAGAGAAGGTCGAAGAGGTGTCTTCCAACTACTCCTCCGAGAACACTTCCGCCGGCACCCTCGCCGACTCCGACCAGCTCGCCGCTCTGCGCGACCAGCTGCTCGGCAAGTGATTGTATCCTGAGCTAGGATCCAATCCAGCTCAGGCTAGATTTTAGAAAAGACCCCGTTCCTGATTCAGGTTCGGGGTCTTTTCGTATGTGCATGGCAAGCGCGCATGCGAAGCGCATTACAATGGCGGTTGTGGTGATTCGAATAGGATTGACCGGCGGCATAGCGGCTGGCAAAAGCACGGTATCCGCAAGACTGCGTGAGCTTGGTGCAGTACTTGTCGATTATGATCTGCTTGCGCGTCAAGTGGTGGAACCAGGCAGCATCGGCCTTCAGCGTATAGTGGAATGTTTCGGCTCCGATGCTTTGACCGATCGAGGCGAGCTCAATCGAGCGTGGATGGCAGAGCATGTGTTTTCCGGCGCTGATGCGGAACGAAAACGCAAGATGCTGGACGGAATCGAGCATCCACTGATTTATGAACTTGCAGTGCAACTCGAACATGAGGCTGTTGAAGTTGATTGCCAAGCAGTAGTGGTGCATGACATACCGTTACTCGCCGAAGTAATTGACAGCATTCCTTTTGAATTCGACCATATCGTAACTGTTGAAGCGCCTGAACAGGTGAGGGTCAGCAGAATGATGTCAACGCGAGGCATGAGCGAAAGCCAGGCATGGAATCGTGTGAACCATCAATCCAGCGTGGAACAGCGTCTTGCCATTGCCGATGAGATCATCGATTCCACACAGTCATTGGAACAAATGTTCGAGCATATTGATATGCTAATGCAACAATGGCGCACGGAAGCGAGGTAGGTATGGGATTCAATATTGAACGCACGAACAAGCCGTTTGTGGTCAAATCGCCATATAAGCCGAGCGGCGACCAGCCTAAAGCGATTGAAGAGCTTGCGGAACGCATTGAAAACGGTGAGAACGATGTGGTGCTCATGGGCGCCACCGGAACTGGCAAAACCGCCACCACGGCATGGCTTATTGAACGTCTGCAACGTCCGACGTTGATCATCGAACCGAATAAAACGTTGGCAGCGCAGCTGTGCGCCGAGTTCCGTGAACTCATGCCAGACAATGCGGTGAGCTATTTCGTTTCGTACTACGACTACTACCAGCCGGAAGCCTATATTCCGCAAACCGATACGTATATCGAAAAGGATTCCAACATCAATGACGACGTGGAACGGCTTCGCCATGCGGCCACGGCGAACCTGCTGACGCGTCGTGATTGCGTGGTCGTGGCAACGGTTTCCTGTATTTACGGCCTTGGTACGCCGGAAGAATATGCCGGGCGTATGCTGTTTCTCGAGGAAGGCCAGCAGATCGACCGTGACGACTTGCTGCGCACTTTCGTCGCCATGCAGTACAAGCGCAACGATATCGCCTTCACCAGAGGTACTTTCCGTGTGCGCGGCGATACCGTCGAAATCATTCCCGTATATGAGGAACTGGCCATCCGTATTGAATTCTTCGGTGATGAAATCGACCGTATTTCAACCCTGCATCCACTTACCGGAGATGTGATCGGGCGTCAATCGCAAGTCCATATTTTCCCCGCATCGCACTATGTGGCAGGGCCGCAACGTATGGAGCGAGCGTTGTCTACCATTCAGCAGGAACTTGATCAACGTACCGCCGAACTACGCAAACAAGGCAAGGAACTTGAGGCGCAGCGTCTTACCATGCGTACCACATACGATTTGGAGATGCTTTCCCAGGTCGGCGTATGTTCCGGAGTGGAAAACTACTCAAGACATTTCGATGGCCGTGAGCCGGGCACGCCGCCGCATACGTTATTGGATTTCTTCCCTGACGATTTCCTACTCGTCATTGACGAATCGCATGTTACCGTGCCGCAGATCGGCGCCATGTACGAAGGCGATGCCAGTCGCAAACGCACGTTGGTCGAACATGGCTTCCGTCTGCCTTCGGCGATGGACAACCGACCACTCAAATGGCCGGAATTCCTTGAGCGCGTCGGCCAGACGGTCTACCTTTCCGCCACTCCTGGCGATTATGAGCTTGGCTTGAGTGACGGTGTGGTCGAACAGATTATTCGACCGACAGGATTGGTCGATCCGCAAATCGATGTGCGCCCGGTTGACGGGCAGATCGATGATCTGCTTGCGGAGATCAAGGACCGTGTGAATAGAAACGAGCGTGCGCTCGTCACCACGCTCACTAAGAAGATGGCTGAGGATCTTACTGATTATCTGCTGGAGCGTGGCATCAAAGTCGAATACCTGCACTCCGATGTGGACACCCTGCGACGTGTCGAATTGTTGCGTGAATTGCGTGAGGGCAAGATCGATGTCATCGTCGGCATCAATCTATTGCGTGAGGGTCTTGATTTGCCGGAAGTATCGTTGGTTGCGATCCTTGACGCGGACAAGGAAGGTTTCCTGCGTTCCTATCGTTCCCTCATCCAGACGATTGGTCGTGCCGCGAGAAATGTGTCCGGCACCGTCATCATGTATGCCGATGACATTACCGATGCCATGCATAAAGCCATTGATGAAACCAATCGCCGTCGTGATATCCAGATTGCCTACAATAAGGAACATGGCATCGATCCGAAGCCGTTAATCAAGAAAATCAGCGACGTCAACGACATGCTCGCCAAGGAAGATGTCGATACGCAGACGTTGCTCGGTACCGGCTACCGTCATGAAGGCAAAGCCGGCAACTCGCATCTTGGCGTGCCTGCTACCAGCAAGGAGGAATCTGACAGACGGCATGAGGAGATTCTCAAGGCCGGATTGCCCGCGCAGGATCTAGCTGATCTCATTCGACAACTGTCCGAGCAGATGCATGCCGCCGCCGAACAACTGCAATTCGAGCTTGCGGCTCGTTTGCGTGACGAGATCCGCGACCTGAAAAAGGAACTTCGGCAGATGACGGAGGCGAGCAAATAGTTCCGACCGGTCATACGGCATCCGTACCATAGTGGATTATGGCTGAAACACCACTTGTTTTTGAAATCGCCACGTTCGCGGTGCTTGCCGTCTTCTTCGTGGTTGACTTGTTTATCATCGGACGTAAGCCCCATGTGCCCTCCACCAAGGAATGCGTGCAGCATATCGCGTTCTTTGTAGTCATGGCGTTGATCTTCGGCGGACTTATGTGGTTCTTCGCAGGTTCGAAGCCGGCCATCGAATTTTATTCGGGCTGGCTTACGGAATATTCGCTGAGTATTGACAATCTATTCGTCTTCGTCATCATTATGTCGAATTTTGCGGTGCCAAAACAGCTGCAGAAATTCGTGCTGTCCATCGGCATCACGATCGCATTGGTGTTGCGCGGCGTGTTCATCCTCATCGGCGCGGCCATTATCTCCCGCTTCACCTGGGTGTTCTTCCTGTTCGGCGCATTTCTTATCGTCACCGCCATCAAGTTGGTCACTGGGGGAGACGAAGATGAGGAATATCATGAGAATGGCTTGATTCGTGCATTGCGCAAGGTGATCAAGATCACCGATGAGTATGACGGAGAAAAGTTGCGTACCGTCAAAAACGGTGCCAAGTATTGGACTCCGATGCTGATCGTCTTTCTGACCATCGGCACCACCGATGTGATGTTTGCCTTTGACTCCATTCCTGCGATTTTCGGTTTGACGAAGGATCCGTTCATTGTGTTCACGTCCAATGTGTTCGCATTGCTCGGCTTGCAGCAGCTGTACTTCCTGCTTGGCGAGCTGCTCGACAAGCTGGTGTATCTGCCTCTTGGACTTTCCGTGGTGCTGGGCTTCATTGGAGTCAAGCTCATTATGGAGGCATTGCACGGCAATTCGTTGCCGTTCATCAATGGCGGTCAACCGATCGCTTGGGTGCCTGAAGTGCCTACATGGCTGTCTTTGGCGGTGATCGTTGTGGCGATTGGTGGTGCCGCATTGGCCAGCGTACTGAAGATGCGTGCCATCGAAGCAAAGGAAAAGTGACGATTTGAGAAACCGCATGGAAACATGCGGTTTCTTTTTATCAAAAAAATGTGAGCGCTCACAACACGCCTCGTTTCAGGGTGGAAGTGAGCGCTTTTTGCTAGTAGACTGGTCGGTTGGAAACAGGGTCGTCAGATCCAAAATCAATATCAACAAGAATAGGCAGGCATTCATGCGTAAAGCCAAGATCGTAGATACCATCGGTCCAGCTACCGAGTCCCTGGAAGGCATCACCAGCCTTGTCGAAGCAGGTATGGACGTCGCTCGTCTGAACCGCTCCCACGGCACTCCGGAAGACCACCTCAAGGTCTACAACAACCTCCGCGCCGCCGCCAAGGCCACCGGCCGCAACGTCGCAGCCCTGGTTGATCTGCAGGGTCCGAAGATCCGTTGCGGTTGGTTCAAGAAGAACGCCGACGGCGAAGACAAGGTCCAGCTGACCGAAGGCCAGGAGTTCGTCATCACCACCGATGACATCGAGGGCGACGAGCATATCACCTCCACCACCTTCAAGGGCCTGCCGGGCGATTGCCACGCTGGCGATCCGATCCTCATCGATGACGGCAAGGTTCGTCTCGAGGTCACCAAGGTCGAAGGCAACAACGTGTACACCAAGGTCGTCGTTGCCGGGCCGGTTTCCAGCCACAAGGGCATCAACCTGCCGGGCGTCGCGGTGTCCCTGCCGGCTCTGACCGAGAAGGATGAAGCCGATCTGCGTTGGGCTATCCGCACCGGCGCCGACATCATCGCCATGTCCTTCGTGCGTTTCGCCACCGACATCGACCGCGCCCACGAGATCATGGACGAGGAAGGCCGTCGCATCCCGGTCGTCGCAAAGATCGAGAAGCCGCAGGCTCTTGAGAACCTTGAAGAGATCGTCAAGGCCTTCGACGGCATCATGGTTGCTCGTGGCGACATGGCTGTCGAGTGCCCGCTCGAAGAGGTTCCGCTGGCTACCAAGCGCTGCATCGAGCTCGCTCGTCAGTACGCCAAGCCGGTCATCGTGGCTACCGAAGTGCTCGGCTCCATGGTCAACTCCCCGGTCCCGACCCGTGCAGAGGCATCTGACTGCGCCAACGCCATCCTCGACGGCGCCGACGCCACCATGACCTCCAACGAGACCGCCGTCGGCAAGTACCCGGCAGTCACCGTGAACACCATGAGCCGCATCTCCTCCTTCGCCACCGAGCACGGTTTCGACCGTATCCCGGAGCTGAAGAACCTGGATATGTCTTCCACCGGCGCCGTGTCTTCCGCAGCTGTGGATCTGGCTGACAAGCTGAACGCCAAGGCCATCGTTGCCTACACCCAGACCGGTTCCACCGTGCACCGCGTGTCCCGCGAACGCCCGGCCACCCCGATCTACGGCATCACCAACAACGAGCACACCTATCACTGGCTGGCTCTGTCTTGGGGCACCGAGTCCTTCCTGCTCGATGAGGATTACCACGACAAGTCCCGCAAGGACCTGATGATCTTCACCGATAAGATCCTGAAGGATGCCGGCAAGGTCACCGATGGTGACAAGATCGTCGTGCTGAGCTCCGCCCAGGGCGAGCACCAGCCGGGTCGCACCGATTCCATCTACGTCCACACCGTTGGTGCTTGCGACTGAGATGCGTTTCGGTCAGTGGCTGACTGATTCGTAGAGAAATCCCGTGAAGCTCATGTTTGAGTCTCACGGGATTTCTGATTTTGCTGTTTATAAGTAGGAGGGCTTTCCCGTTTGGGTGGAAGCCCTCCTTTTACTAGCAAATATTATGACTCCAGATTTCGTTTACGATGCTGCCCATGGCGCGAAACGCCGAACAAGCTGCAGCCTTTGCGAAATCAATTTTTCGTGTTATCCTTGTCAAGTTGTGCGAAAGCCCCTGTATCCCAATTGGTAGAGGAGACAGCCTCAAAATCTGTACAGTGTGGGTTCGAGTCCCACCGGGGGCACCGGATTGATGAACAGCCGTGGTTGGAAATTTCCAGCCGCGGCTTTTGTCATACGTTCCCCGTACGCAGGGCCAGTTGGTACCGTCTTCTTTGATTCAGATGGCGAGCCGGTCGCCGGTGTTGCCGGCGCGCCGCCGGTAACACCGAGGATGTGCGAACTTCTCCCAGATGCTGTAAGACTGCGACGGCCCCGGCATTGTTGCTGGATTGGCATGGTCTTCGACGTGCGCCTCTTGTCTGCGATGTCTTTCGTTTATTCTTATAAGTGAGGTTTTTGTTTCGCTTCGCTGTCCAAGCGACACGGAACCGAAAGTTTCAATAAAGGAAGACATCTGTCGCAGGCTTCTGCCGGTTGTCCGGCGCGAGACAGAAAGCTAATGATCCGAGAGCCGATCGAAGCGCTCAGGTAGCGATTCCACGCCAATGGCGTGGATGTGTCCCGCCGTGGATTTAGGTCTCTCTTACTTACGAGGATGCCCAGACACATCCACTTTTTTGGCGCCGGATGTGCGGCAGTTCCGACGGATGCTTGACATTCGGGGGAGGTTCCATCGCGGGAACGCGTGGTTTGTTTGGCTCAATTAAGCAGCTTTCGGGAGTTCGGAGCCTGTCAAGGCCACTGTGCATAGATTCACTCCAAACTATGGCATCGTCGCTACGGTGACATTCACCGATAATCCTGAAGTATTCCATATTGAATTTCTGCAAGGCATTCAGTGGCTCCCTTCGGTTTTACTTCAATCAATCACAATGCCAAAATGCCCTACTGCGGAGGATTCTTTTAAGGAGGATTTGAATAGGCAGATTGAGAGTTGGCATGACGATTGGATTACTGCAGGCGAACCGTGGGGCTAATCCGGCCAAACGCAAATGCTGTATGTCTGGGTCGCCGATACGGTGAGTCGGCAGCCAGAACAATATATGGTTTATATATTGCGTGAAAATATGTAGGTTTTGTGATTGCGGTTACGATTGCGGGCGGGTAGTCGTTTCCCTGTCCGCAATCGTAACCGCAATCGTCGTATCGATATGTCGGAGTGTTACTCGGACTTGCAGTCAGCGTTCTCAACAGCAGCGTCCTCCGCCAGCTGTTGCATGAGCTGTTCGTCGCGCTCGCGGATAATGCGTTGTCCGTCTTCGCCTTGCCATTCGTAGAAACCACGGCCGGTTTTTGTGCCAAGGTTCCCATCCTGCACTTTCCAAGCCAGCAGAGGGCTCGGTTCGGTGCCGTTATCCATGTCTTTGAACAGGTAGGTGCTGATGTTGTAGAACGTGTCCAGTCCGCCCAAATCGGCGCTGGCCACGGGGCCGACGAGATTCCAGCGTCGTCCCAAACTGTAACGAACCACAGTGTCGACGGTTTCCGCATCGGCGATGCCTTCATTGATGATGTTGAACGCCTCGCGCAACAGCGCCAGTTGCATACGGTTGCCCACGAATCCCAAAGATTCCTTTTTGATTTTCGCAGGCTTTTTGCCGATGCTTGCCATCAAATCGAAGGTCGTATCAACCACTTCCGGCGCAGTGTCTTTGCCGGGCACCACTTCGACTAGCGGCATCAGATGCGCAGGATTCCAGAAATGAGCCACCACAAAGCGTTCCGGGTGCTTCAGCACAGATTGGATTGCGGTTGGGCCCAATCCGGAAGTGTTTGTCGCAAAGATCGCATCGACCGGCGCGTACTGCTCAATCTGCTGCCATACGGATTGCTTGACATCAAGCTTTTCAACAATGGATTCGATAATGAAATCCGCGTCGGAGACACCATTTTCATAGTCGGTGTATGTCGAAATGCGGGAGAGCACATCGTCAACGGTATCTTCGGCGCGCAGCAACCCGGCTTGGGCGAATTCCTCGGCATCGGCGCGGATATGTTCCATGCCACGCTTAAGAAGCTCTTCGCTGCAGTCCACCAATTTCACCGGGTATCCGGCGACCGCAAATTGCAACGCTGTGGCATGCCCCATGGTGCCTGAGCCGATATTGGCGACCGTTCGTATGGATTCCAAGGTTTTTGGTTCTATGGTTTGTACCGTGGCATCTGTCATCGCAACCTCGCAATCCTCGTATGGCGCTTCCATGCTTCCACTACGAGCGAGCCTAGTCGCCAATCTGGGAATTATATGAAAGCGCCATGTTCGGTGTCGATGCCTTGCGGTCGGCGTGCTTTACTGACAGTGCTTTACTGACGGTGCCTTACTTTCAGTGCTTTACCGACAGTGTTTGCTGCAGGGTATGCGAATCGTGTGGGGGCACGACGACCGCGCAATCGCGATTGTTGACCGCTTCCACGCAGACGAAGCCGCGCCATTCGCCCTCATCCAAATCGCCGATGGCGTTTCCGGCTTGTTCTCCCGGATTCCACACCACGGTCTGCGCCGCACCCTGCTTGGAAACAACGACGGTGCGTTTCAGCACAGGATCGCGCAGCTCAAGCGTGTGAGCCGAATAGTAGATGCGGTCAACCATGCCTTGGAAGGTCGCAGGTTCATCACCTTGGCTGCAACGCGGATCGCCATCCAATACGGTATCGAGATAGTCCGCGCCCTCAAGCCCGCACACCTGTGACTGTTCGGCGTCGCCAACCTGCAGATACGTATGCAGTGCCTCTTCGTAAGACAATGGCTCGTCGCCATCGTTATATACGGTAAGCGACATCGTCAACTCACAGCCGACTTCAATGGTGTAAACGGCATGAAATTGAGGATTCGGTCCAGAAACAAACTGGGAAAGTATATCTGCGTTGATCTCGCTGGAATCCAATGTATAGCGCAACAAGGCATCGGAAGAACCTTCCTTGTCATAATGCCAGAAGCTATTGCGGGCAAAACCATGCTTGGGCTTCTTCGAAGCCACATGCCCGCCTTCGAAACCGGAATTGAACCAAGGGAAAATAATCGGAACACCGCCGCGGATGGCAGTTCCTTCCTTAAGATGAATCGCCTTTGGCCGCCAAACCACAGTCTGTTCGCCGGCAGGTGCCCAGGAAAGCACATGCGCACCGTAATCGCTGACTGATGCCGTTGCGTCTTCGTTGACAATATCTCTGATAGTGAAAGTGCTACTCATACGACCAGTATAAACAAGACAACGTTGAGGCGGGATTGTGGAAAGAAGGACTTTGCAGGATTGCGGAATTTCTTGGATTTTTCGGCTTTGCACGTGAAGGAAAAAGAGGATTGCGGCAACACGCGCTTGTAGGCTTCTGCTAGTATCATCCATGAAAGTACAAGGAAGATAGCCGGTTCGTTCCAACTTGCGTGATGGAGGGTGAATCAAGGCTGTGAAAAGCTGAAGATTTCCAGAATCCGAACGATTGCAAGTAACGGCATCGAATCAGTCCAGGACCAGGTTGGGGTTTGTGAGACCGGCTTTGGGTGTGACAGTGGAAAGAGACCGACATGTCTGCAGAAAAGACCACGGAACCGGACGAAGTGCTCACCGACGATGAACTTCAGGCTGCCGCAGCGCCTGAGCAGTCCATCGAGGAAGATGACAAACCTCGCAAGCGTACCGTCGTCGTGGCCGAAGACGAATCCGTGAACCGTATGGATTTGGTTGCCATGCTGGAAGATAGTGGCTACGAGGTTGTGGGCGAAGCCGCTAACGGTGAGGAAGCAGTCGAATTGACCCGCAAGTTCCGTCCAAGCGTGGTATGCATGGACGTCAAGATGCCTCGTATGGATGGCATCGAAGCGGCGGGCATCATCTGTGATGAGAATATCGCTCCGGTCGTTATGCTTACGGCATTCTCCCAGTCCGATCTGGTCAAGAAGGCCACGGGTGCAGGTGCCATGGCATACGTCACCAAGCCGTATGAGGAATCCAAGCTGCTTCCGGCTCTGGAAGTGGCCATGGGCCGTTTCGCCGAAATCAACGATCTGCTCGACAATGTGGAGCGCAGCGAATCCAAGCTGCACGAAACCGAAGAGCAGCTGAAGAAGGCGGAAGAGCAGCTGAAGAAGGCTGAGGAAACCCTCGAGGAACGTAAGCTTGTCGACCGTGCCAAGGGCTTGCTGATGGATAAGGCTGACTTCTCCGAGCAGGGCGCGTTCCGTTGGATTCAGAAGACCTCCATGGACCAGCGCATCCCGAAGAAGCGTCTGGCTATGGCCATCATCGCCAAGTACGGTGATCAGAAGTCGGAAGCAGAGGATGAGCGCTAACACAGCAACTGTGGAAGGCACTACGCGCGGGACGCTATTGGTCGTTGACGGCCATTCCTTGGCGTTCCGCGCTTTTTTTGCCTTGCCCGTAGAGAATTTCAGTACATCCGCAGGTCAGGCGACCAACGCCGTCTGGGGCTTCGCCACCATGCTTTCGCAGGTGATCGACGCGGAACATCCGGATCATCTTGCCGTCGCTTTCGATGTCAAAGGCGGTACCTTCCGCAATACGATGCTGCCGCAGTACAAAGGCACGCGAGATGCGGCTCCGGAAGATCTATTGACCCAGCTGCCGTTGATTCAACGGATGCTGACGGCCCTTGGCGTCACGTTCATCGAAAAACCTGGATACGAGGGCGATGATGTGATTGGCACGTTGGCGAGCATGGGAGACAAAGCAGGCTATCGCACGCTGGTGCTATCCGGCGATCGTGACGCGTTCCAGCTCATCAACGACAACATCACCGTGTTGTATCCGGGGCATCATTTCAAAGATTTGAAGCACATGACTCCCGACGCGGTGGTGGAGAAATACCACGTCACGCCGGAGCAATATCCGGATCTTGCCGCGCTTCGTGGCGAAACCGCCGACAACATTCCCGGCGTTCCCGGCGTGGGCGATGGATTCGCGGCCAAATGGATCAACCTGTATGGCGGACTTGACCAGATTATCGAGCATGCCGACGAAATCGGCGGCAAAAAAGGCGAGGCGTTGCGGGCCAATATCGATCAGGTTAAGCTGAACCGTTCTGTGAACGCCTTGGTGCGTGACCTTGACCTTGGCGTGTCCATCGAAGATCTGACCTTCGGTCAGGTGGATGCCAACCAGTTGAATGAACTGTTCACCAAGCTTGAATTCGGCATTCGCACCAAAAACCGTGTGCTAAGAACATTCAACGCAGGCAAGCCTACGAACAATCTCGTGCCGCAAGACGAGTCCAGCAAACTGGAAATACCCGAATATGAAACGATTGATTCGCCGGAAGCGTTGGAATCATGGGCGCAATCCAATCTGCAGACGACAAACAAGCATCTGCATGATGAGCGAGAAACCGCGCCGAAAACAACTCCGTCCGGTTTCGCCATTGATCATACGAAGAAATGCGCGAAATCCGTGGCCCGTTCATGGGTGTTGCAGGTGGAAGGCGAAAGCAAGCCGGGGAACGCGGCCTATTCGTCGCTGATGATCGCATCGCAAGGCAAAGCGATTCGCATTAATCATATTGATCGCGATATGGCGTCACAACTGCAAACGCTACTTGACGAATATCACCAATCCATGGTGGTGCATGGCTATAAGGAACAATCCCATCTGTTGGGAAGCGCCGGCGTGAAACTGCCGGAACCGCTGTTCGATACCAAACTTGCCGGGTATCTGGTCCATCCCGATTTCCATGCAGACACTTTGGAACAGGCGGCGGCTCATTTCCTGGATCTGCATGTCGAGGAGCAGTCCGAAAGCGCTACGCAAGGAACGCTTGATTTCGATGAGCCTGAAGAATCCGTGCAACAGAAAGACGACCAGCTTCCGCGCCACACGGCGATTGTGGGGCTGTTGGCGCGAAATCTGGCGAATTCGCTGGATCAGCGTGAACAGTTCGCCTTGTTGGAATCCGTGGAGATTCCAGTATCTCGTGTGCTTTATGGCATGGAACATGCCGGTGCGCAAGTCGACATGAACAGGCTGATGAACATGCGTGAGCAGCTTGCCTCCGATGCAAATCATGCGCAGGAAACGGCATGGCAGTATGCGGGCGAGCGCGTGAATCTGCAAAGTCCCAAACAGTTGCAGAAAATCCTGTTTGAGGATATGGGTTTGAAACCCACGAAGAAGACTAAGACTGGTTCGTATACTACGAATGCGGCTGCTTTGCAGGTGTTGCGTGATCGTTCGTGTGGTAATGATAGGGCTTGTCAGTTTCTTGATGCGTTGTTGTTGCATCGTGAGAAGAATAAGCTTAAGCAGATTGTGCAGACGTTGATTGATGCGACGAACAGGTCTGATGGTCGTATTCATACGACGTTTGAGCAGACTGTGGCTGCGACTGGTCGGTTGAGTTCGGTTGATCCGAATTTGCAGAATATTCCGAATCGTGATCCTGCTGGTCGTGAGATTCGTTCGGCTTTTGTGCCCGGTGAGGGTTTTGAGTCGTTGTTGAGTTCGGATTATTCTCAGGTTGAGTTGCGTATTATGGCTGATCTTTCTGGTGATGAGGCGTTGATTGAGGCGTTCCGTTCCGGTAGGGATTTTCATAAGTATGTGGCGAGTTTGGTGTATGGCGTTCCTGTGGATGAGATTACGTCTGATCAGCGCAGTCATGTTAAGGCGATGAGCTATGGCTTGGCATATGGGCTGAGCACGTATGGGCTTTCGCAGCAGCTTGGCATTAAGCCGGGTGAGGCCGAGTCATTGAAGCGGCAGTATTTTGCGACGTTCGGCAAGGTCCATGAGTATTTGGAGTCGTTGGTTTCTTCGGCTCGTGAAAAGGGATATACGGAGACGATTTATGGTCGTCGTAGGTATTTTCCGGGCTTGAAGTCGCCGAATCGTGCGGTGCGTGATGCTGCGGAGCGTGCCGCGTTGAATGCGCCTATTCAGGGTTCTGCTGCGGATATTATGAAGATCGCTATGATTCGTGCTGATGATGCGTTGCATGAGGCTGGTCTTGCTAGTCGGATTATTTTGCAGATTCATGATGAACTTGTGGTGGAGGTTGCGCCGGGTGAGGCGGAGCGTGTCACTGCGTTGGTGAAGGATGCCATGGAGCATGCGGTCGATATGGCGGTTCCGTTGGATGTTTCCACGGGTATTGGTTCGGATTGGCAGCTTGCCGCGCACTGATACGGTACTGGGTTTCGTGTGTGTTGCGGATGTGCGTGGTCGAGCAATGGCATAAGGAGGAATGATGGCAACGCTGAAGCAGGTTGTGGATGTGCTGGAAACGTTGTATCCGCTTCGCTATGCGGAGCAGTGGGATGAGCCTGGTCTTATCGTGGGTGATTTGCGTCAGCCTGTGCGCGGTATCGCTTTTGCGGCTGATCCCTCTATGGCGGTGGTTGATCAGGCGATTGCCGGTGGTGTTGATTTGCTGGTTTGCCATCATCCGTTGTTCTTCCGTTCCGTTCATGCGGTGTCGGGATTGGGTTTCCGTGGTGAGATTGTGCGTAAGCTCAATCTTGCCGGATGTGCGTTGTGGGTGGGGCATACGAATGCCGATGCGGCGTATCGTGGCGTCGGCATGGCTGCGGCTGACATGTTCGGTTTGGTGGATCAGCGTCCGCTGGTGCCCATCGATGATCCGGATGCCGAGCATCCGGTCGGTTTGGGGCGTGTGGGGCGTCTTGCCGAACCTGTGGCGTTGCGTGATTTCGCCAGTCGAGTAGCTGGCGCGCTGCCGTACACCGAGCTTGGCGTGCAGGTTTGCGGCGATCTGGACGTTCCGGTCAGCACGGTGGCGGTGCTTCCGGGTTCCGGTGATTCCTTGTTCGATGAGGTGCGTGCGGCTGGTGCCGACGTGTATGTGACCAGTGATCTGCGGCATCATCCGGTGACGGACGCCATAGAGCAGGCCCGCTATGAGGCTTCCATGCGTGCTTCCGGCGTTGCCATGGGCCATGGTGACGGGCGTGTGCGTCCGGCGTTCGTCAACACTCCGCACAGCGCTATCGAATCCATGTGGTTCCAGTATGCGATGGAAGACGTTCCCCATGCGGTTGCGGAAGCGACCGGCGACATTCCTGCCGTGCGTTGGATTTCCATGAATACCGATCCATGGAATATGGTATTTCCTTCGAGCGGGCAGGAACGGTGACGCGTCATGTGTGACGAGGCGGTAGACGGAACTCAGGTGGACGTATTGCTGGATGAATCCAGCGATGGCGTGGACATGTCCGGTATGGTCACGGTGCTTGACAGCAGGCACGTGTATCAGGGTGCGATTTTCGGCGTCGACGACCTGTGGATCGCATTGCCGATGCGTGACGGAGGGCAAACGGTGATTCGCCGTCAGGTGATGCGTCACGCGCCTTGCGTGGTCATGCTGGTGCATGATTGCGCGAATGACCTGTATCTGATCGAACGGGAATACCGTATCGGCTGCGACGCCTTCGCCTACGGTCTGCCGGCTGGACTCATCGACGGGGGAGAGGACGTGGAGGAGGCCGCGCTGCGGGAGCTTCGTGAGGAAACCGGTGTGGAGCCCGCCGGGCGTGACGGTGTCGAATTCGACCATGTGGGGCAGTTTTACTCGTCCGAAGGCATGACCGACGAGCTTGCCAACATCATGGTGCTTCACCTGCATGCATGGCATCCCGTCGAACGTCATTTCGACGGCGATGAGCACGTCGAATCGGCGTGGGTCTCCTGGCAGCGGCTGCGCGGCACCCGTATTACGGCCTCCAATTCCATGATCGCTATTCTTCACGAGCAAATTCGACGAAACCGGCAAAATACAGGCAAGAGTTCTTTCGAATCGTAAAAATAATCGCCGAACAACACGAAATTGCGATTTGGGGGCTGAAACGTGAGATACTTGAATCATGCAAATCAGACCCGGATCGATGTATCCACTCGGCGCAAGCTATGACGGCGCCGGCGTGAATTTTGCCCTCTTTTCCCAAGTGGCACAAAAAGTCGAGCTTTGCCTTTTCGATGAGGAAGACAACGAAACTCGAATCGAAATGACCGAGCAGAACTCTTATGTCTGGCACAACTATCTGCCCGGAATCCAACCGGGGCAACGTTACGGCTATCGCGTGTACGGTCCATACGACCCGACGCAAGGCCTGCGCTGCAACCCGAACAAACTGCTGCTTGACCCCTACGCTAAAGCCATCGAAGGCAACATCGACGGTGATGAGAGCCTCTACTCGTACTGGTTCAGAAGCCCCGATGACGTTACCAGCATGAACACGCTCGACTCGGCCGCCCATACCATGAAAGCGGCCGTGGTGAACCCCTATTTCGACTGGGGCAACGACCAGCATCCGAACATCTCATATCACGATTCCGTGATTTACGAAGCCCACGTACGCGGCATGACCAACCTCAACATGGACGTGCCACCGGACATTCGCGGAACCTATGCGGGTCTGGCGTACCCCTCGGTAATCGAATATCTGAAGAAGCTGGGCGTCACGGCCATCGAGCTCATGCCCATCCACCAGTTCGTCAACGACAGCTTCCTTCAGGAAAAAGGCCTGAGCAACTACTGGGGATACAACACCATCGGCTTCTTCGCCCCGCACAACGCGTATTCCAGCTCCGGACAGCGCGGCGAACAGGTCAACGAATTCAAATCCATGGTCAAGGCATACCATCATGCCGGCATGGAAGTCATCCTCGACGTGGTGTACAACCACACCGCCGAAGGCAACAACCGTGGACCGACCCTCAGCTTCAAGGGCATCGACAACGGCGCCTACTACCGTCTGGTCGACAACGACCGCAGACACTACTTCGACACCACAGGCACCGGCAACTCGCTGCTGATGCGCTCGCCGCACGCCCTGCAGCTCATCACCGACAGCCTGCGCTACTGGGTCACTGAAATGCACGTCGACGGATTCCGATTCGATCTTGCCGCCACATTGGCCCGTCAGTTCCAGGAAGTCGACAAACTGTCGGCCTTCTTCGACATCGTCGAACAGGATCCGGTGATCTCCCGCGTCAAGCTGATCGCGGAACCATGGGATCTCGGCTCTGGCGGCTATCAGGTGGGCGGCTTCCCGTCCAGCTGGTCCGAATGGAACGGCCGCTACCGCGATTGCGTGCGCGACTTCTGGCGCTCGCAGCCGTCCACGTTGCCGGAATTCGCCAGCCGATTCATGGGCAGTTCCGACCTGTATCAGGTCAATGGCCGCCGACCGGTCGCATCCGTGAACTTCATCACCGCGCACGACGGCTTCACCATGAACGATCTGGTGAGCTACAACGAGAAGCATAATGAGGCCAACGGCGAAGGCAATCGCGACGGCGAAAGCAACAACCGTTCCTGGAACTGCGGCGTCGAAGGTCCTACGACCATCAAGGATGTTAACGAGCTTCGTCAACAGCAGATGCGCAACATGTTCGCCACACTGCTGCTCAGCCAGGGCATTCCGATGATCTGCGGAGGCGACGAGGTGGCGCGTACCCAGCAGGGCAACAACAACGCCTACTGCCAGGACAATGCGATTTCGTGGACGAACTGGGATCTGGACGAGGATCAGAAGGATCTGCTCGAATTCGTGTCGAAGCTGATTCACCTGAGACTGGACCATCCGGTGCTGCATCGCCGTCGCTTCTTCTCCGGACGTGAGCCCGGAGACGACAGCAACATGATTCCGCAGGTCGAATGGATGGACCATACCGGTTCCATTATGGATATGGACGACTGGTCAAACACACACGCCTTCACTGTGATGATCTATCTGAACGGTTCCGATATTCCGGAAACCGACTGGTACGGCAATCAGATGGTCGACAATGATTTCATTCTGATTTTCAACGCGCATTACGAGCCGATCATGTTCACCCTGCCCGATGAGCAATATGGCAAGAAATGGCGCTTAATTGTCGACACGCATAATCCAAAGGGGCCAGAACTCAATTATGAGGCCGGTTTTGCGATTACTGCGCAATCAAGAAGCTTCCTGCTGTTGATGAGCGACAAGAAGCCGTCCAACAAGCACTACAACTTCTGACGGCGCACTCGCGTTATGCCGTCAGAATCCAGTGGGGTGGAGTCGTCGCCAATGCGATGGCTCCACCCCACTGGTATGTATATGTTGAAATCCGGCGGTTGCCGGTCAGCCTTGCATCAGACTTGTGCGGCGAGCCTCGAAACTGTGTCGGGAACAGTTTCGCTGACTTCCGCAAGATCCTCGACGGAGCGTGGTCTCTCAGATTGCGCCAGTATCAGCTGCGTCTGCACGCGATCCGCTTCGATGGCGGCGATTTGACGCGAGAAAATGATGAACCAGCCAAGGAACATCATGCCGGCCAACGCCTCCACATTCGTCAGCGTGTTATGCCCGCTCAGCCATTGGAATCCGGCATAAGCCCCAATCGCAATCGCAAGATCGGAAACCACGTATACGACCTTTGAGAGTTGCGGGGCAAGCCAAGGCAGGGCAATCATCAGCACGCTCATCAAACATGGTAGGCCGCGGGCGAACACGTTGTGCAAAATCGGATGCGGCGTGTAACGGAACATGCCGATACCTACGAAAGCGATGCCGGCCAACGTCAACATGATTGACAGCAGCAGAATCCTCGTACGAAAATGCTTCGGCGTCTCATTGATGGCATTGGAATCCAGATACTGCAATTGCAGACGATACGTGGTGATGAGCTCGGAAACGGCGAAATAGCTGATGATCACAATGCAGATCCCCGCGAGCGTCAGCGTCGAATTGAACATACGCGCGGCGAACGTCGTACGGTCGCCCAATTGAGAGAAATTATTGTTGTACCAGTACGGATCGTCGGACGTCAATCCTGCGATACTCACGCCAGACACCACGAAAAACGGCAGTAGGGAAGCGATCGTTTTGGCATTCATAAGTTCCGCCTGCACGAAAGTGATATAGCCTACAACGCCTGCGATGGCCGCGCATAGGATCGGCAGATAGCCTTTCAGCGTGCGGATGCCCATCATGTTGTTGACGATGGACAACATCATGAACGATGTGACGAAAATGGTCGAAGCATACACCATGGAAAGCGCGAGGATCTCGAAAATACGACGGACCGGAATAGCCCAACCATGTTTGAGTGTCAGCGAACGTGATTTTCGTGCGTAACCCAAACTGAATGAAACGACTCCGCATCCTGCCACGATTCCCGCGCAGACGGTGAACAGACGCTGCGTGACACGCCAGATGGCCGGGGCGAACTGCATGTATGCGTTCATGACGAACCAGGCGATAACGGCGCATGTCACAAAGGAGATGATGCCTGACGATTCGGCCTGCTGGTGACGTCCCATGCCACTCTCCCTTCCGAAATGCTATTGTAAGCCTGTCGTTGTCCAACCATACGCTATAATAGAAACTCGTGTTCACTTGATGCGATTCCGTGAGGCGGATTCGCGGGGTGTGAACGTGAACGGGCTGTAGCGCAGTTTGGTAGCGCGTCTGCTTTGGGAGCAGAATGTCGCAGGTTCAAATCCTGTCAGCCCGACCGGAGCCCTTGGAAACATTAGGTTTTCAAGGGCTTATTTTTTCAGTCGAAAACAATCCGCATACAAATGCATACAAACGCCGCGGTACCTCCATGCCCGATTCACACGAGTTCGCGCTCGCGGAGGGCTCCGATCGCGTCGGCCACGTCGTCCAATCGTTCCGGCCAGAGCGCCGTGTAGGTGTTCAATGTGATGCTGGGAGAGGAGTGGCCGAGCTGCATCTGCAGGGTCTTCACGTCCGCGCCCTGGGCGATCGCGAAGCTCGCGTATGTGTGGCGCAGACTGTGTATGGTCACGCCCGCGTCCTCCATGCCGGCCGCTTTGACGGCCTTGTTCCATATCCTTGTCCGCCACGTGTTCGTCCAGACGTTCCCGCCACGGGTGGCACGGAACAGCCAGTCGTCATCACCCATGCCATCCATCTGCGCCTTGATCTGCGGCATAAGGAACCGTGGTATCGCGATGTTGCGGGCCTTGCCGTTCTTCGGGGTGCCGAGCATGCTGCCGCCGTGCCCGTCGTCAGTCCATGTGCGGCCTATCCTGGCGCGCCGCCTGTCCACATCCACGTCACCGACCTTAAGGGCAAGCGATTCGCCTATGCGGCATCCCGTATAGGCCTGCCATCTGACCAGCAGACCGTCCACCGGCTTCCCGATCTTCTCCGCCTCGTCCGCGAGCAACTCGACCTCGCGGACCGAGAGGAACACCATGTCGTCGTCGGAGACGATCTTCGGCACGGTGACCCTGTCCACAGGATTCTCACCGATCCACCCGTTCGAGACGGCGTAGTCAAAGATGCCCTTGAGGACGACTTTCATGATATTGCGGATGCTTCTCGCACTCAGCGGCTTCGAATCACGCCCGTCCGGCAACGCGGCCGGATAACCACCGTCCATGAGCTGGCCGACCCACTCCTGCAGCATGTCAGGGCGCAGCTCACGCAACGTCATGCCACCCCATTTGGGCAGGATGTACAGGCGCAGCTCCCTCGCATACCGGCCCGCGGTGCCGGGTTTCAAATCAACCTTCGACGCGAGCCATTCGCCGGCCACATCATCCAGGACACGAAGCTCCTGACGAGGATCGCGGTAGCGTCCCCGCCTGATGTCGTCCTCCATGGCCGCGGCATATTCCTGCGCTTCGGCGAGCCTGGCGAACTGCTTCACCCTCTGCACACGTCTACCGTCCTTGACGATGGTCCAATGACAACGCCAGCGCATCCCGACCCCATAACGGCTTTTACGCCACTTCTCAGGCACATTGGCCTTCATCGGATCGCGTGAGTTCGCCAAAGAGCGTTTGGCCGCGCGACTCGGCGGATTGCCATCATCGTCATTCTTGAGCCACAGATCATCAATGGTCACTTTCATGGCGCTTCTTCCCACATGTTTTTCACCCCGGCGCTCGCGGTATGCGGGTGGCCGGGGTCATTTTTTATAAGGAATCCGAAGGGGTATAAGGCTCTATAAGCACGTATAAAGGCGTATAACTATTGCATGCACACGCCGGAATCATGAAGCAGCTGCCGGTAGTCCATCAGCACCTGCACCGTCACACCCAATTCGACCGCCATCGGCCACGCCGCGCCCTCATAAATCTCCTCGGCCATGCCGTAATCCACCGGACTGATCAACGCCAGCGCGGTCTCCCTACGGCAACGGCGCTCGCATTTGACCCCGTATTGGCTGCCACAGCCGGGGTCGTGGTGTCTGGCATGGATGAGCTCGTGGCACAAGGTGCAGCGGCGTTGGAATCCGGCCAGCCGTTCGTCGAGGATGATGAGGCGGAGCGGATCGTAGTAGATCCCGCACCTGTCTCCGGCCAGCCGGCGTTCCTCCACTCGCACGCCCAGTGTTTTCGACCAGGACGTCAATGTGGCGTCGTTCACTGCTTGGCGGTCTTCACCACTGTGGTGGTGCCCATCGCGGTGGTCTCCCAGCTGACGCCGTCCGCCTTGGTGTAGGTGAAGTCCTTGGTGGCGTCCTGCGAGCCGAGCAGGGACGCCTGCATCGCCGCGGTGTCTCCCTGGCTCGTCCACTTCCAGTCGCCGGCCTTGTCTGGCGCATTGTAGGAGCCCTTCCAGTACAGGCTCTTCGTATCGCCGTTGTCGCTGACCCACTGGACGGTGATCGTGTCGGCCGTGATCTCGGCCTCCATCCAGGAATCCGTGCTGCCGGAGTTGGTCTGCTTCCACGTGCCGGTCAGATCCGCAGGCTGTTCTACCGGCTTCTTCTCTGCTGGCTTCTTTGTCGTCTGCGATTGGCTCGTGCTGCCGGCGTCGGCGGTTTTGGCGTCACTGGCGTTGCCGCATGCGCCAAGCCCGAGAATGAGCAGACCGGCAACGGCCGTTGCGATTGTCTTCCTGTACATGGTTTCCTTCTTTCCTTGGTTGATTTGCATTAAAAATTCAATCTCTTGGCGTTTCGGCTTCAAGTGTCTTGTTCGGATCGTCGTTGGCAGCCACGCCGAAATCCTCCGGACGGGAAGCGATACGGTCAACCAGCTCATCCGTGACCCGAAACTCGCGCTCGCGGGCCTTTGCGCGGTTAGCACGGTCGACAAATTTTTCAGCCTCTTCAATGAGTTCATGTGGATTGATTCCGAAGACTTCTGAAAGTTGAGCGATTTGCGTCACCTTTATGTCGCGCTCATTTTTCAGCATTCTGATTAGAGTGCGCTCCGGCACGCCAGATTTCTCCGAAAGATCTTTAATGGTTAATCCTGCTGCAGATCGTTCTGCGGCAATTGCCTTTGCAGTCGCTTCATTAATGTCCATATGGACAGTATAGCGACTGAAATTCTGCTATCAACTGCCCATTTGGGCGTGTTGTACTTGCATACTGCCCAAATGGGCACTACTATGCAAAGCATGGACAGCATGAAGTACTCAGCAACAGTCGCAAGACGAGTTGGCAAAGCTCTTTCCCGCGCAAAATTCAGCATTTCCGAAGCATCGGAGAAATCAGGAATTCCACGAGTCACATTGACAAGGAGGCTCAAGTATCCAGCGTCATCGCCATTCACAGTTCGTGAATTGCATCAAATTTCAGAAGTCGTTGGATGTGACGTCAGCGACTTCTTTGTCAAAGAAAAAAAGAGTGAATTTGTTAAGCGCTCGCCGATGGAAGCGATCGAAGAACAGAATCAGGCGCTCGCCGACGAATGAATCGAAAGGAAGGTGTTCTCACATGGAAACGATAGCGACCTGGTTCTCCATCGTCTGCGCGGTGGCGAGCATCATCACTGTCTGCATCAATATGTGGCTCAACGGCTAACGGCGCAACAGGAATCGCGCCATACGTTCTCTTCTAGTGGATTGGACGAAACCATGTATCTCAAGGTTATCGACGATTGGAGTCCCTGCATCATACTCCTTTTGGGTCACTCTGGTGGGTTTGCCGAGTGGAACGAGCTGATCCACGAGACGTTGCCCATCGACGACGTCCCATCGGAAATCCTGCTTGAGATATTGGGGCTTGCGGGTCGGGGAATCCATCCAATAGACGCGGAACCAGCCGCTTTTCGCCGGAGTAGTACCATCCAGGAAAAGCTTGGATTCCGGATCGTCGAGCGATGCGTAGACGGTTCCACGCGGTTCCACGAACGCGAATTCGGTGCCTATGTCTTTCGCTTGGCCGTGCGGCGTGTCCAGGTATTGGATTGCCTGCACAGAGCACCCAAAAGCGAACAGTTTAACTCCGACTGCCTGCATCTCGCCGTTGTTCGTCAACGCAAACATGTGACCGATCCCATCGAATTTCTCAAGATCGTCATTCGCGTCTTTCAGAAACCGATTGAAATCAGCGCGTCCCTCCTTGCCATGTATGGGGATGCAGGTCCAATGCGCAGCTGCCCTGCGCTGCCAATTGCGGAATGTAATCCACACATTGACAGCCAATGCCAGAAAAGACAAGGCAGGGGACAGCAATGTCAGCCATAAGGGATCGGTGCTCATAAATTCACTCCGCAATCAGTGGAACACGGTCAACGTGCACAACGATACAGCAGCAACGCGTCATGGGAATGCATAACCACTAATGAAAACGATTCTAAGGAGAATCCAATGAACAATGAAATCCAGAAGTTCAAGGGCGCGTCATTGCGCACCTTGACCGACGAGGCGGGGGAGCCGTGGTTCGTCGCCAAGGGCCAGACGTACTTCATCCGCCGGTACTGCCTCCAGCCGTCGTTGGAAGCGGGCGCGTGATGGATGACAAAGAGGTGTTCGCCGCATTGGCGGCGGCGTTGAAGCCGATGAACACAACGAAGGACATCGCGGACAACTGCGGCATCAAGGAAGGCACCCTGGCGTACTGGCGTAGCGCGGGCATCGGCCCGAAGTTCGTGAAGGTGGGACGAATCGTCATGTATCCGAAGGAGCAGATGATCGCCTATTTCGCGCAACACCTGTACCAGTGCACGGCCGAATACGAGGAAGAGGTGGGTGCGTGATGAGCGCGTGCCTTGAAATCAACAACATTCCGCAGAAAAAAGCGAAGCGTATCAGTGACTATCTCTTCGCGCATTCCGGCAAATGGATAACGGACGACCCGATCAGAGCCGAGTTTTTAGGCGACGGGAAGGCGTTCGTAATCTTCCCCGCGGTCGCGGAAGTGGACTCGAGGGAATTCATGACGATGTTGGGGGATGAGTGATGATTGTTACAACCAAGCCAAGCGCTCTTAGCGTGGTGGCGTCCATCATCTGCGCGATATCCGGAATCTGGATGTTTGCCTGTGGACTCAAATCTCTGAATCAATTCCAGATTCTTCTTGGCTGCTCCCTTCTGCTCAACGGATTGCAGATTGGCGCTAGATGGGTGATGCTGCGGGAACTGAACAGGAACTACCTGCTCATGCGCCTATCTGGGCTATGTACGGAACCGCCGCGAGAGCAAGAGCGGGAATCTGAACGATGAAATCAGCGAACATCCCACCCATGTATTTCTCCTTGATCTTCTGCCAGCGGGATTGGTCCTTGGCGTGCGATTCGGCGATGTACAAGGCTCCAAGCAGACGCTGCATGGCGTCATTGAGCTCGAACGAGCCGCAGCTCTCCCAATCGTTGACGCATCGGCGAACCTCGGTCGTGAGATTAAGCACATACGACTTCAACGCCGCCGGCATGCTCACATCCTCTTTCAGGCACTGCTCGATTTCAGAAAGGAAGCCGGAGATGTTCTCCCTGTCCTTGTCCTCCATCCGCACATCCAGCTCTACCCACCTGTCGGCGATGGTCTGCAAAGCCAGAACCGCCGCGGCATCCAACCTATTGGTCGAACCGGCCAACGTGCTGAAGTTCCGACGATGTCCGTCCATGGCATCGTCGGAGAATGATTCCCACAAGGCTTTCCAAATACCGGGCATCTGTGATTTCGCCATGTCGAGACGTTTCACGCCACGGGCGATCAGCGTATCAAGCGTTCTTTCGGTGCTGCACATGGCCGTGTATGCGGGCAGCACGTCCTTCCGGAATCCGTCGGGCTGCTGCTCGACCTCAAAAAACTGCAGTAGGTATTCGGCTGCATTCGACATTGATGCTTCTCCTAACTGTTCGGCCCGCACGTCGGAAATGCGGGATGACACCGATTTTAGGAGGGGGTCGGGCGGTTCTCCTAACGCCGCCCGGCATCACACACGCAAAGGAGGCGCGTGATGGTCTTGCAGCAGATGATGACCACCACACAGGTGGCGAGGCTTTTCGTGGCCGAATGGCTCAGGGAAGGCGAGACGAATTGCACAAGGAGCATTGCATGAGCGACATCCGCAAAGCCTGTGTCGAAGCGATATTCAGGGAATTTGAGGACGAGGGCGACGCCATCCGTCCGGCCTGCGGCGACGGGTGGGACGAAATCGAAGCAAGGCGTTCGCTCGGTCACATCGTCGGATGCGTTGACCTCGACGTGGTCGACCTCGTGGACATCGTCATCGACACCATCAACAAGGAGCTGTGATGGAATCAATGCCTCTGGCTGTTGGTCAGGCACTGCTCGACTTCGTCGTTGCGTCTGGCGCCGAGCTCCGTAGTGTAAGTGACGTGGACCGTCACACGACAGGATCCACGTCCGAAGTAGGTGAAGCCTGGTTGGGCGTTCAGGCGGTCGATACCGGCCTGGTCTTCGAATATCTGCTTGGAGAAGAACTCGCTTTCGAGCGCGACCTCTCCGAACGGCGCAACCTCGTCGACGTGCCGTTGCGCAACGGTCTGGTCTTTGAAACGGACGAACACGGACACGTCTCGTGCCATGTCGGGGCAATCGTTGACAAGGAATACGGTCGAGGTTTCTCCATCGTATTCGACCCGCCACTTGTGGACCGTCTGGTCGGCGGTGACGGACAACGCCCGCTGGCTGATCGAGTTCGCGTCTGCAGCTATCTCGTTCGCCTTTCCTGCAAGGCAGTTGGCCTGCTCGGCGGCACGCTTCGATTCGACGGCGATCCGGTTGGCTTCCTCAGCCGAGCCGTTCGCCTGCTCCGAGAGCTTGTTGCCATGGCGCGCCTGGAACAAGGCGACACATCCGGAGACACCGCCAACCAATCCCGTGATGGCGCCAACG